>Ga0265296_1000002_pt1 | contig 1267504 bp, 1217 predicted proteins | sample MunlanPumphouse1_FD_189073 | JGI IMG/M metagenome (GOLD analysis project Ga0265296, IMG submission 189073) | Groundwater microbial communities from a municipal landfill in Southern Ontario, Canada - Pumphouse #1 | ecosystem: Environmental > Aquatic > Deep subsurface > Groundwater | place... | reverse complement strand
CTTCCAGCGATCCCAGATTTCAGCCCGTTGAGCCGCCGAATAATAGATCCGCCGCCGCTGCTTCATGACCCACGCTCCATCTCCGAAGAAAAGTTAGCGTGTTGCGGTCACCGGTTGAGGCCACCACGGAAAGCGGACGTTGGTTGTATCCACAAACACCGCAAAGCAGGATGCGGCATGCGGCGAGATCGGTGACAGTTTACTCTGGCATTGTGTTCGCGGTTGTCGGCTGCTCGGGAGCATCAACAATGAGCGAAAACGACAAGCCGCCGATTTCTAACTCCCTCGTGAGCAATACGCCGAGCGGCGGTGACTCAGACCGTGAGCGATGGGTCGAGGGGGTGCTGTCAGTCCAACGCGAACTTGTCTCCACTAGCTGCAGGGGGGGCAGGGGAGGCGACGCCTATCCGGCGAGCGTCTTTCACTCAGCCAGGGCGCTGAGCGTTGGGCCTTGTGTGTCTCTCTGCTAATGAGGTGGCGGTCCTGGTTGAAGTGGTTGTGGAAGGCGGCGTGGACGGAGCTGAACTTCTGCAGCGTCTTCATCTGCCGGAACCTCAGCATCGCTCGCTCTCGTCGTCGGAAGGGCAGGTGCGAGTTTTCGACCCTGTTGTTAGCCCAGCGTCCGACCTCCTGTTTCTCGGTGTTGCCGAGCTCTTCATCGCCGCCTTGTAGGAGCGCAGTCCGTCCGTCGTGATGACCTTGGCTCGCCCGTGCCGCTTCATCAGCTTCTTCATGAACTTGAGAGCGGCCGGCTTGTCCCTGGTCTTGCTGGCAACGGATTCCAGCACCTCGCCCTCGTGATCCACGGCGCGCCAGAGGTAGTGCATCTCGCCGTTGATCTTCACGTAGGCTTCGTCGAGGTGTCATCGCCAGTGAGTGAAGGCGCGCATCTTCTGGATGCGCTTCCTGCGGATCTCGGCGGCGAACATTGGACCGAACCGGTTCCACCACAGCCACACCGTCTCATGGCAGATGTCGATGCCCCGCTCGGCCAGCAGGTCTTCCACGTTCCGCAGCGACAGCGGGTACTTCACGTACATCATGACCACGAGCCGGATCACCTCCGGTGAGCTGTCGAAGTAGCGAAACGGGTTAGTGCCTTTAGCCATGGTGGCGACGCTAGGCGGACAGGATTGCCGGCGGGCTAAGTTTGGGCTGACAGAGCCCGCCGAGACGATCACGCCGTAGCTGCCGTGACCGCGCTTGGGTGAGGGGGCTGACATCGATAAAGGGTTACGGCTAGGGTCGCTCAGAATTTAATCTGGAGCCTCTCATGTCTCGACCTCTTCTGGCTGCCGCCGCTGCAGCACTTCTGCTGTCTGCGTCGCCAGTCGGCGCGCTCGCCCAGGCGGTGCCCGACCCGGTCGTGGACATGGCAACGCGGGCACAGGCCGCTGCGAGCGTCGTCGATGCCTTTCATGGCGCTCTGGACGCGGGTCAAACCGATGTCGCCCTGGCGCTTCTGGCCGAGGATGCGATGGTTTTCGAGGAAGGCGGGGCAGAACGGTCGCGCGCCGAATATGCCTCGCACCACCTGGAAGCCGACGCGGCTTATGCGGCGGTCTCGGAATCGACGATGTCCCGACGGATGGGCCGGATGTCCGGCGACATAGCCTGGATCATGAGTGAGGGCCGCACGGTTGGCCAAGCCGGCAACAGCGCCACCGCGCGCGTGACGGTGGAGACCATGATCCTCAGGCACGGTCCGGACGGCTGGCGCATCCAGCACATCCACTGGTCGTCGCAGGCAGCACCCAGCGCCTGACGGCGCGGAACCACCGGGGTGTGGCGACGTTCTGAAAGGGTCGCCCAGAATAGCCAGGACGGAGCCAAGGGATGTCGTCGGCGCACCAAGTAGGTTCAGCGAACAGTCGAGCGGCGCATGGCTCGCGTGCCCGTCCCTATCTGATGTTCTGGGTCAACATGGCGCTCAGTCTAGCGATCATGTACGTCGTAATGTTCACCATGATCGACGGTGGCGGCGATTTCAGGAACAATCTCAACATGTTCTACATGGCCGTGACCATGTGGGCACCTATGGGCATCTTCATGCTGATCACGATGTCGAGCATGTATCCGAGCAAGCGGCTAAATCAGACGCTCTGCGTTGTCTTCGTTGCACTGACAGCGGGTTCGTTCTGGGCGACCCGCGCGCAGGCCCTGGTGGATGATCGCCAATTCATCTCGTCGATGATCCCTCATCATTCCGGCGCCATCCTGATGTGCAGGGAGGCCGATCTGGCCGATCCTGAACTGGTGGCGCTGTGTGTCGAGATCAGCCGAGCGCAACGCGAAGAAATCGATCAGATGGAGCGGATCGGCGCGCGGCTGCGCTGACACGATGAAGCTGCGAAAACGGCGATCCCACTTGCTTTAGCCTGCGGCGGCAAGAGACTTGTCCCTCGTGTTCTCGAACCGCTTGCGAATCGCGGTCCGACCGGGTCGTTCCACGAACAAATGCAGCGCCACCGAGACGAGCGCAGTAACGACGAAAACGCCAGCCAGCTCTATCGGCGTCATGATAAACCCGCTGTCGATCCCGCGCATCTCGGCGGTGATGCCCTTGTAAGCCACCAGAATGGGCATGTGCGCTAAGTAGAGGGCGAAGGAGACTTCACCGGCGAAGACCACGGGCTGGGAGGCCAGCAGCCCCTCGCTCTGGGTCTTGGCAAGCATGGACCAGCTGAAGACGACCGGCGCGGTCAGCGCAACGATGAACCTGTCGTCAAGCGACAACTGCATCCCGGCCAGCAGAAGGCCCGTGGTGACGAGACAGGCGGTGATCGCGACCGCAGGACGCCACACGGTGCTCCGACCCAGGCCGTACAGAGCCATGCCGATCAGAAAGGCCGGGGCGATTCGAAGGATGCCCATGTCGTCTTCGGCGCGTGGAAGGACCTTGCCGAAGATCGCTCCATAAGTGGCGTCGATGGCGACGTAACCCACGATGCCCAGGGCAAGCAGCAGCCAGGGCCGCGTACGCAACTTCATGGCCAGCGAGGCATAGGCGGGAAACAGCAGATAGGCGAACCACTCGGCGGACAAAGACCAGGCCGGCCCGCTCCAGTTGAATCCCCTTTCGCTAGGGAACCAGGCTTGGACGAGGAACAGGGTTTTGAAAAAGCCCTCGGTCGTATAGGTGGACGGATCGTACTGGACCCCCAACGCCCTGGCCGTGACCACCATGATGGTCACACTCGCCAGCAATGCGACATGCAGCGGATAAAGACGCGCGAGGCGCGCGACGATGAAACGCCTGTAGCGAAAGGTGCCGGCCTCAAACGACGGGCCGTAGACGTGGGCCAATATAAAGCCGGACAACATGAAGAATGCGTCGACGGCCAATCGACTACGCTCGATGATGGGGCTGTACCCAAACGCCGGATCCCACTGCAGCTGGTAATGAAACAGCACCACACCGAAAGCCAGGAAGGCCCGCAAGCTGGTCAGGGCACGAAGATCAGAGGGGTAGCCTTCGCTTACCGGCGAGATCGACGTCATGCTGTGCCCCTGTCGAGGACGCCTTCAGGACGTCCTGCCCACTAGGGGTTACGCAGGAGAGAGAGCGACCCCTCGCCGGGCAGGCGATCAGCCCGCGTTCGCGGCCAGCCAGGCGTCGATCACGCCGATCTCGCGCTCCTGGGCGGTGATGATCTCCTGGGCCAGAGCCTTGGCTTCGGGGTTCTGGCCCTCGGCGAGCTCGACACGTGCCATAGCGATGGCGGCCTGGTGATGGCCTCTCATCTGCCGCATGAAATCGGCGTCGGCATTGCCCTGATAGGCCGGCATGTCCGTCATCATGCCCATCATCGCAGCCTTGTAGCCACGGGTCGCTTCGCTATCGCCCTCGACAGGGGCCATCATGGCCATCTTGTCCATGCTGCCCATCTTGTCGTCCGCCATCGTGGCGTCGCCGGCGGGCATTGCATTGACAGTCTCGTCGGCGGCGGGCTCTGCCTGGGGCGAGCAGGCTGCGGCGACGGCGCACGCGGCAATGATGAGGCTGAGGCGTTTCATGACGGATCTACTTAAAATCTGATGGCATAGCGACCGGCAAGGACCTTTGTTCCCGGCGTCAGCGCGTGGCGCGTCCGAGCAGTTCGATCAGTTCGCTCGCCTTGGCCTTGCGATCGACCAGGTCATCGCCGGTCATGGCCCCCATCACGCAGTGGTCGAGGTGATCCTTGAGCACCTCGCTTTCCACCCGCGTCAGCGCGGCGCGCACCGCCTGGATCTGGGTCAGGACATCGACGCAGTAGCGGTCGTCCTCGACCATACGGACGATGCCGCGCACCTGGCCCTCGATGCGGTTCAGGCGGTTGATGACCTTAGGCTTGATTTCGACTTGCATGGATCAACTCCGGTTCGTCGCGATTATACCCCGTGACGGTATCTTGCGCTATACCCCATGTGGGTATATATGGCAGGCATCCCGCAAAGGAGACGCCGCCATGTCCGACCCTACCGCCAACGCTTCCGCAGTCGGCCACAAACACGCCTGCTGTTCGCACTGTGCCAACGACAAGGCCGACGGCAAGGCGCTCGATCCGGTCTGCGGCATGACCGTCGATCCGGCCACCACGGCGCACAAGGCCACGCATGAGGGCACCGAGCAGTTCTTCTGCTCGGCCGGGTGCCGGACGAAATTCGTCGCTGATCCGGAGAGATATCTGGGCGACAGGCCCGAGCCTGCGCCTGCGATCCCCGGTGCCACCTACACCTGCCCGATGCACCCGGAGGTGCGTCAGGAGGGCCCGGGGTCGTGCCCGATCTGCGGCATGGCTTTGGAGCCCGAGACCGTGACGGTGGAAACTCCGGTCAACCACGAGCTGATCGATTTCACCCGACGCTTCTGGGTCGGGCTGGCGCTGACCCTGCCGGTTTTCGCGCTCGAGATGGGCGGCCATCTGACCGGACTGGCCATGCGCATTCCGGGCCAGGCCTCCAATTGGATCCAGTTCGCCCTGGCCACCCCCGTGGTGCTGTGGGCCGGGGCCCCCTTCTTCCAGCGGGGCTGGACGTCGTTGCGGACCCGCAAGCTCAACATGTTCACCCTGATCGCCATGGGCGTCGGCGTGGCGTGGGCCTACAGCGTCGTGGCGGTGCTGGCCCCCAGCCTGTTTCCGCCGGCCTTCCTGCGCATGGACGGCAGCGCGCCGGTATATTTCGAGGCGGCGGCGGTCATCACCGTCCTGGTGCTGCTCGGTCAGATCCTGGAGCTGCGCGCGCGCGAACAGACGTCCGGTGCCATCCGGGCCCTGCTGGATCTGACGCCCAAGACCGCGCGGCGCGTGCGGGACGACGGGACCGATGAAGACGTCACGCTGGACCTGGTCGTCGTCGGGGACCGGCTGCGCGTGCGACCGGGTGAACAGGTGCCGGTCGACGGCGAGATCCTTGATGGCCGCGTGTCGATCGACGAATCCATGGTGACCGGCGAATCCATGCCCGTGACCAAGAAGCCGGGCGCGAGCGTGGTCGGCGGTTCGCTGAACCGGACCGGTTCGTTCGTCATGCGGGCCGACAAGGTCGGGGCCGACACCCTGCTGTCCCGGATCGTGCAGATGGTGGCCCAGGCCCAGCGCAGCCGCGCGCCGATCCAGCGCCTGGCCGACACGGTCTCGGGCTGGTTCGTGCCGGCGGTGATCGCCATCGCCCTGGTGGCGGCGCTCGTCTGGGGGCTGGTGGGCCCCGAGCCGCGCCTGTCCTATGCCCTGGTCGCGGCGGTGTCGGTACTGATCATCGCCTGTCCCTGCGCGCTCGGCCTGGCGACGCCGATCTCGATCATGGTTGGGGTCGGCCGGGGCGCGCAGGCCGGCGTTCTGATCCGCAATGCCGAGGCGTTGGAACGGTTCGAGAAGGTCGACACCCTAGTGCTCGACAAGACCGGCACCCTGACCGAGGGGCGGCCGTCGGTCACGGCCATCCGACCCGCGTCCGGGTTCGGCGAGGCCGAGCTGCTGCGCTTGGCCGCCAGCCTGGAACGCGGCAGCGAACATCCGCTGGCGGACGCCATCGTCGCGGCCGCGACGGACCGCGAACTGACCCTGTCCGAAGCGACCGAGTTCGACAGTCCGGTCGGGCGCGGCGTTTCGGGCGTCGTCGATGGCAAGCGGGTCACGCTCGGCAATACGCGCTTCCTGACCGAGCTCGGCGTGGATGTATCGGCGCTCGAAGCCGAAGCCGACGCACTCAGGGGCGATGGGGCCACGGCCATCTTCGCCGCCGTGGACGGCCAGGCCGCCGGGGTCCTCGGCATCGCCGACCCCATCAAGGCGACTACGGCCGATGCGATCATGGCGCTGAAAGCCGCAGGCCTGCGTCTGGTGATGATGACCGGCGACAACCGCACGACCGCCGACGCCGTGGCTCGCCGCCTGGGCATCGACGAGGTCCAGGCCGAGGTTTTGCCCCAGGACAAGGCCTCCGTGGTCGAACGGCTGCGCGCCGAGGGCCGTGTCGTCGCTATGGCGGGGGACGGGGTCAATGACGCGCCCGCCCTGGCCGCCGCCGATGTCGGCGTGGCGATGGGCGCGGGCTCGGACGTCGCGATCGAGAGCGCTGGCGTCACCCTGCTGGGCGGCGACCTGCAGGGGATCGTTCGCGCGCGTCACCTTTCCAAGGCGGTGATGAGCAACATCCGCCAGAACCTGGTGTTTGCCTTCGGCTATAACGCGCTGGGCATCCCCGTCGCAGCGGGACTGCTCTATCCCGTGTTCGGCTGGCTGCTGTCGCCGGCCCTCGCGGCGCTGGCAATGGCGCTGTCGTCGGTCAGCGTGATCGCCAATGCGTTGCGGCTGCGGGCGATAAAGCTTTGATGACGCAGGCGGCCCGGTTTGACGAAAGGCGCACGCAGGGCCCTGGCGCTCGTCGTGCGACAGCCTGTCACGAGGGGCGAGGCCGACGCCTGCGTATATAGACATAGACCCCTGGCGCGATGCGGCGGGGGTATCCAGATCAAGTTGGGAGTATCGGATGAAGCTCGATCGTCGAGCCCTTTTGCGGGGAACCGTCGCCGGGGGCGGGGTGCTGGCCCTGCAGGGTCTGTTGCCGGCCTGGGCCCAGACGGGAACGCCCGGACTCCAGTCCGACCTGCCGACCTTGATCGGGCCGGACATCGCGCTGACGGTCGGTCGCTCGCCCTTCACCGTCAACGGCCGGACCGGCGGGGCGATCACTCTGAACGGGGTCCTGCCGGGCCCACTGATCCGGCTTCGCGAAGGCCAGAACGCCCGCCTGTCCGTGACCAACACGCTGGATGAGGACACGTCGATCCATTGGCACGGGCTGCTCCTGCCGTTCCAGATGGATGGCGTGCCCGGTGTCAGCTTTCCCGGCATCAAGCCCCGGGAGACCTTCGTCTACGAATTCCCGATCCGTCAGTCCGGGACCTTCTGGTACCATAGTCACTCGGGTCTGCAGGAACCGCTCGGACACTACGGGCCGCTGGTCATCGATCCGGCGGGCGCGGACCCAGTCGCATGCGATCGCGAGCATGTGCTGGTCCTGTCGGACTGGAGCTTCATGCATCCGCACGAGATCCTGACCAAGCTGAAGAAGAGCCCGGGCTATTTCAACCGGCAGCGCACGACCCTGGCCGGATTCCTGAACGGCAACGATCGGATGAGTCTGGAGGAGCGCCGGATGTGGGGTGAGATGCGCATGGACCCGCGCGACATCCTCGACGTCAACGGCTCGACCTACACCTATCTGATCAACGGCCACGGGCCGCAAGAGAACTGGACCGGCCTGTTCCGGCCCGGCGAGAGGGTGCGCCTGCGCATCATCAACGCCTCGGCCATGTCGATCTTCAACGTCCGAATCCCGGGTCTTGCCATGACCGTGGTCAATGCAGACGGCGAGAATGTGCGTCCGGTCGAGACCGACGAGTTCCAGATCTCGGTCGCGGAGACCTATGACGTCATCGTCCGGCCCACCGAGGACCGCGCCTATACCATTGTGTCCGAGGCCATCGACCGGTCCGGTATGGGCCGGGCCACCTTGGCACCGCGCCTGGGCATGACCGCCGAAGTTCCGGCCCTGCGCGAAGTGCCGAACATGACCATGAAGGACATGGGCATGGGTGGCATGTCCGGGATGGACCATGGCGCGATGGCTGGTCCTTCCATGGGACCCGAGGCGATGGCGGTTATGGACCATGGCGCGATGGCCGGCATGAGCCACGGTCCCGCAGCCGCCCCGGCCGGCGGTGCCATGGCGGGGATGGATCACTCCATGGCGGGCATGAACATGCGCGATGCGGACAACGCCCCGCCCGACATGGCCGTGGGCGTCGGCGTTGATTCGATCGCCATGGCACCGACTAATCGTCTCGGCGAACGGCCCACGGGGCTGGAAAACGTGCCTCACCGAGTGCTGGTCTATACCGACCTCGTGTCCCTGACGCCCAACAAGGACCAGCGTCCTCCGGCCCGGACGATGGAGATCCATCTGACCGGGAACATGGAGCGGTTCATGTGGGGCTTCGACGGGCGGAAATTCTCCGAGATTGTCGAGCCGATCCGGTTCGAGCGCGACGAGCGCGTCCGGGTGACCCTGGTCAACGACACCATGATGGCCCACCCGATCCACCTGCACGGCCACTTCTTCGAACTGGTCACTGGAGGTCCGCAGGGTCATCAGCCGCTGAAGCACACCGTCAATGTGCCAGGAGGCGGCAAGGTCAGCTTCGACCTGACCGCAGATGCGCCGGGAGACTGGGCCTTCCACTGCCACATGCTGATGCACATGCACGCCGGGATGTTCAACGTCGTCACCGTTCGCCCCCTGGATGGAGCCGCCGCATGATCCGCACCGCTGTCGCCCTCGTGCCCCTGATCCTGGCCTCCGCCACGCCGGTCCTGGCCCAGTCGCAGCCCCACGCCGGTCATGCGGCGGCGCCACAGGCCGTCCAGACCGCGCCTCTGCCGCAGGGCTGCGTCCGACGGGGCGCGCCGACCGGCGATGCGACGCGGATCGGCACCGCAGGTACCCCGGCGTGTCCGCCGGGCGCTGTGCCGGAGCGGGTTTCGTCGACCGATCCGCACGCTGGCCACGATATGTCCACGATCACAGCGAGCGCCGCACCGGCACCCGCCGCACAGGCCGACCCGCATGCCGGCCACAACATGTCCACCACGACGCCGAGCGCGGCACCCGCGCCTGCGGCCCAGGCGGACCCCCATGCGGGTCACGACATGTCCACCATGACGCCGAACCCGGCGTCAGCGCCTGCGACCCAACCCGATCCGCATGCGGGTCATGACATGTCGACGATGATGATGCCGGGCACACCACCTTCCCCGGCAATACAGGCCGACCCCCACGCCGGTCACGACATGTCCACGATGACGCCGAACGCGGCGCCCGCCCCGGCGGCACAGGCCGATCCGCACGCGGGTCACGACATGTCGAACATGGGACAGCAGACCCCGGCCGGCGTGATGCCGGCCGGTCATGACATGTCGGGGATGGCCATGCCGCCGAACGTGCCGACCAGTTCCGACACGCCCGGGCGCTTGCCCGAGATGCCCACCCCCGCCGCAGCGACAATGGGACCCGTCCATGCGGCGGACGGTCTGTTCGATCCTGCCGAAATGGCGGCGTCGCGCGAGCAGCTGCGGATCGAGCATGGCGACGTCCGCACGAGCGCGGTGATCATCGACCAGGCGGAAGCGACCTTTTCGGACGGCGAAGAGGCCTATGCCTGGGACGTGCAGGGCTGGACCGGCGGCGACATCAATCGTTTCTGGTGGAAGTCAGAAGGCGAGGGGGCGTTCGGAGACGGGGTCGAGGAAGCCGAGATTCAGGCGCTCTACAGTCGCGCCATTCGCCCGTTCTTCGATTTTCAGACAGGCTTGCGCCAGACCTATCGCCCCGAAGGCGACCGGACCGACCTGGTGGTCGGCATCCAGGGCCTGGCCCCTTACTGGTTCGAGGTCGACGCGGCCGCCTTCCTGTCCAACAAGGGAGAACTGACAGCCCGAGCCGAGGCGGAATACGACCAGAGGATCACCCAGAAGTGGATCCTGCAGCCTCGTGCAGAGGTCACGCTCTCGGCCCAGGACATCTCGGAGCTCTCGATAGGGTCCGGTCTGTCGTCCCTACAGGTCGGGGCACGGCTGCGCTATGAGTTCAAGAAGGAGTTCGCGCCCTACGTCGGGGTCGAATGGACCCGGCGCTTCGGCAACACCCGTAACTTCCTGGAAGCTCAAGGCCGCAGCGCCGAGGACACGCGTCTGGTGGTCGGCATCCGGGCCTGGTTCTAGGGCTTCTTACTGGCGAGAGCTGTCTGAAACGAAAGACGCCGTGCAGCGAGGCTGCACGGCGTCTTTGCACATCGGCCTGAGACCATCCGGGGGTGTGGACGGTCGCTACCGTCAGTGCACCATGAAGCGAACGGTGCCGTTCATCTCATGGCCGTCTGCGCCCGTCGCCGTCCAGGCGGCGGAATAGTTGCCAGGGGCGAGCCTGGGCAGGGAGGTGCTGACCGTCATTTGGGGCGCTGTGCTCGCAGCGATCTCGACGTTCACGGTTTGGGTCGCAGGTCCGGTCAGCGTCAGCGATTTCAGGGTCATGGCATGGGGGAAGGTCGCGCTGAAGGTCGTCGGCGCGGCGTTCAGCATGGCATTGTCGGCCGGTGTAGTGACGATGCCGGACGCGGGAGCCGCCTGCATGGCGGCGTGCTCCTGTGGAGACATGCCAGCGTGCGGACTGGCCTGGGCCTGGGCCAGCGAGAGGGGCGCGAGGGCTGCCAAGGCAACCAGGCCGGCGAGAAGAGAACGGTTCATGAGATATCTCCTGATGACGGACCGGCGGTGGGGAAGAGGAGCCGATACCGCCCACACCCTCATATACGCATTGGCGTGCGGCCTCCCTCGCCCCAATCAGCCCGGTTCGGCCTGCGACAGAATTTCGAACAGCCTGCGCCGGGCCCGCGCGACCCGCGTCTCGACCGCCTTGACGGAGATCCGCAGGATCGCCGCTGCCTCGCCTTGGCTCCGCCCCTCGATCGCCGTCAGGATCAGGGGAGCTTTCAGATGCGCGGGCAGACGGCTTACTTCGAGATTGAGCTGCGCCAAGCTGCGCGCGGCATCGATCTGCTCGTCGGGGGCCATGGCCTCGTCAGGAACCGCCATGGCCTGAGGCGACGACAGGTCCGTTGCGCCCCGGACAATCCGTCGCACGAACCGGCGCCGGGACCAGTCGCGGCATTTGTTCAGGGCTATGGTCCGCAGCCAGGCCTCGAACGGCCGCGCGGGGTCGTATCGACGGATGGAGATCCAGGCCGCGGCATAGGTCTCCTGCAGCAGATCGAGCGCGTCCTGTTCGTCGCCCACATAGCGGCGAACGAACCGGAACAGCGCGGTCCGGGTTTCGCGCATCAGCTCGCTGAACGCCGACCGGTCGCCGTTCGCGGCCCGAGTCGGCAGGTCGCCATTGTCCATGCCGCCCCTCAGGGCTCGGTCGGCGTGAGCGCTTCGACGATCCGGTCGTTGAAGACAGCGGCTTGGGCGGGCGTCAGCACCGATCGCATCTCGAACACATGGGCGATCGTCTCCTTCTGCAGGGCACCCATGGCGACGTGGAAATGATCGACAGCGGCCTGGACCTGGGGGCCGTCGCCTTCGCCCTGTTCGATAGCCCGCGCCAGCTCCTGGTTGGCGGCGCGCACCTCGGCTTCGAGGCCCGGCCGGATGGCGGCGAACCGAGCCTCAATGACTTCGATCCGTGCATGCTGGTCGGCCGTCAGCTCCAGCTCGTCATGCACGATATCGTGCAAGGACGCAGGCTCGTCGCGGCTCATGACCCAGCTGGCCCCGATCCAGGTGCCCGCCGCGCTGGCGATTGCCGCCAGAACAGCGGTCAGAACGATCGCGCGCCACCCGCTTCTCACGAGCGGACGTCCATCCTGAGCAGCGGAGACAGGCCCGCCTCGACTGTGAAAATCGACAGTTCGGCGGGCGGTTTGGGTGCCGTCACCACGCCGACCCCACCCACCGTGAGGCCCGTCACCAGCGCTACGGCAACCGCACCAGTCCGAAGCTGCGTCATCATGCGCTCGCTCCTCAGGGCATCGACGCGGGCCCAGACGTCCGTCTCCAGCCCGTCCAGCGACCGGTCGACCGGCAGGGCGTCCATGCGCGCCAGGAGATTATCGAGATCACGCGTCATTCATCACTCTCCACACAGCCTACATATCAACTACGCAGCGCGCGGCCCGGTCCCTCATGCGAGGGGACCGCGATCGCGGTGCGTATCTAACAGCATAAGGTGCCCAGGTCAGGTCCAGGGCCATCCAAGGGGGAGAAGGCATGACAATCCGATCGACAATCGCGGGACTGGCCCTGGCTGCCGTCCTGGCCACCTCGGCCCCGGCGCAGGTTCCGAGCCCTGAAGAGGCTCAGGTGGGAGCAGTGGTCACCGCCTATAAGGATGCGGTTGAGCGCATGGACGTGTCTCAGACGCCGACCCTGTTCTGGCCCGACTCCGCGATCTTCGAGAACGGCGGGGTCGAGGGGACTTTCGCCTACTATCTGGAGCATCATCTCGGACCCGAGTTCGATGATCTGGCGGGCTTCGATTTCCGGGATCATGCGATGAAGGTCGAAATCGACGGCGACACCGCCCTGGTCAGCGAGACCTACACCTATCACATCACCTTCAAGGACGACTCTCGCGAGGCTATCGAACGTCGCGGCGTGGCTACCAGCGTTCTGCGCAAGCGCGGCGATGAATGGCGGTTCGTTCGCTATCACTCCTCCGCACGGCCCCTGCGTCGGGCACCGTGATCGGATTTACCCTGAGTCCGCAGGCTCTCTCGACGAGGTCTTCCATGTCGCCAGCCATCGTAACTCGCCGTGTTCTTCTAGGGGCCGCCCTCGGCGCTGTCGCCACAACGGCCTGCGCCCAGACCCTCCGAGCGACGCCCGAACTGGTGGTCTACAAGAGCCCCACCTGCGGCTGCTGTACCGCCTGGGTGAACCACATGCGCGCTGCTGGCTTCAGGGCGCGAATTCAGGAACAGTCCGACCTGGCTCCCATTCGCCAGTCTCAGGGGATACCGGACGCCCTGGCCGCCTGTCACACCGCTCTGATCGGTGGCTATGCGCTGGAAGGCCATGTGCCGGCACAGGATGTCAGACGGCTTCTGACGGAACGTCCCCGCGCGATCGGGCTGGCTGTGCCGGCCATGCCGCCGGGGTCGCCCGGCATGGAAATGCCTGACGGCCGCAAGCGGCCGTTCGAGACGCTGCTGATGCTGCGAGGCGGCGGATCAAGAGTGTTTGCTCGCCACGGGTAGTCGATCGCAATATTCCGAGGACAGCCGACCGGCGCAAACTGCCGTTCGGTCGGCACCCGTTACATCCCCATGTCCATGTCCATGGCCGAGACCGGGGCCAGCGTGCCCATGACGGCCACGACGCCCAGCAGGGCCACGGCGATCAGGGTTTCGAGCGCGAGGCTGCGCTTCAGCCGCGCGACGGCGCTGCGGATATCGTCGGGGTCATCCAGGGCTTCGGCCAGGTCGGGCGTCAGATGGAAACGGTTCGAGGCCGCCAGCGCCACCATCAGTCCGAACAGTGCGAGCTTGGCCAGCAGCAGCCTGCCATAGGGTGTCGTGACAAGCCTGTCGATCCCGTCGACCCCCACGGTGAACCAGCTGTTGACCAGGCCGCTGAGCACCAGAACGGCGACGGCGGCCGTGCCTACTCCGGAGAACCCATGCAGCGCGCCATGTAACACGCGATCGGAGGCTGAATCGCCCGACCGGTGGCGCAAAGTCATGATCAGAAGGGCCGCGAGAGCTCCAAGCCACAGCGCAGCAGCCCAGCTGTGAAGGATCGCGCCGATCATGTGAGGATAGTGGCCGGCCCCCTGGGTCGCTGCGCCATGGCCCGTCCAGGCAAAGCTCGCGCTCGCCCCTAATCCGGCGACGACGAGGATCCCCCATAGCAGCCGTGACGGCCGGGCGATCAGGACAAGGCCCAGCGCTGCCAAGGCGATCCCGGCTCGTAAGAGGAAGGCGGGCCCCAGGGTCGTACCGGTGATCATGAACCCGAGCGACGCTGGTTTCATGCCTTCGACGATCGAGCCTGCCATGACGCCGGTCTGGGCAACCAGACCGGCGGCGGATGTCACCGCCACGACGGCGCAGGCCGCAACCAGCAGACGCCTCGGCCAAGTCTGGGCCAAGGCGTCTGTGGAGCGCAGTCCGTACAGCAGGAACAGCGGCGTCCCCAGCAGGATCACGGCACCGCCGTACTGGGCGAGCCGCAGCCCGATGACCAAAAGCTCGAGCACGGAAATCAGCGGACGGTGAAGGCGAAAGTCCCCGTCATGCGGTGTCCGTCGGAGGACGCCGCACGCCAGTTCACCGTATAGGCACCGGCCGCGAGTGCGCGTGCCGTACGGCCCGTGATGGTCTTGCCGTCTTCCGACACGGAGGAGGTCACGGTGACCTTGGTGCCAGCTGCGGTTACCACGTCCAGGCCCGAAAACGCCGGGGCCACGCGCTCGCTGAAGGTCACGGTAATCGCGCGGGTGGAGGCGACAGTCGCGCTGGCCGCAGGGCTGGAGGCCACGACGCGCGCATGCGCATCGGCCTGGGTCGCGACCAGAAGCAGGGCACCGGCCGCACCGATCAGGGACAGGATTTTGCGGGAAGACATGGGATGAAACTCCGAATAACCAGAAGGGCTCATAAGGTTATACGGACATCACAGCCCCATCCCTCATTGCGGATCGGATTCTGTGTTCGGGTTCGTCGTGGAGACCTGTGAAGCGACGGGCCCTGAACGGTGCTGTCAGTTGGCCAGCCGTTGGTAGGATTTTCCTGAATGCCGATTATGCGCGTTCGGGGTTCACGCCTTTTGCGCAAAAACGGGCAGGGAGACTGGTGTCCGCTTATAACTCAAAGCGGACTTCAAACATCTCCGCTTTCGGCACCCGAAGAGACTGTCTAGTCCCATTCACCGTTCGCGAAGTCTTAACCCCCGCCAATCCGATCCAGCCCCGCCACGGCCTCCGCCGACAGCACAAGGTCGGCCGCCTTCAGGTTTTCCTTCAGATGTCCGACCGACGAGGTGCCAGGGATTAGCAACAGGTTGGGCGAGCGTTGCAGCAGCCAGGCCAGTGCCACCTGCATCGGCGTCGCCCCCAGTTCGGCCGCGACTTCCGATAAGGCGTCGGATTGCAGCGGTGTGAAACCGTCCCGGTGGGAAATAGGGCACATAAGTGATGCCTGCTTGGGCCAGCGTGGACACCATGGCGTCATCCTCGCGGTGGGCGAGGTTGTAGAGGTTTTGCACGCAGACGATCTCAGCCATGCCCCGCGCCTCGGCGATTTGGGTCGGGGTCACGGTGCTGAGGCCGATGTGGCGAACCAGTCCCTGTTTATGCAGATCGACCATGGTCGACAGGGGTTCGGCGATCGACCCCCCGCTAGGCCCATGTCCGTCGGCCGAACCCATGATGCTCAGGTTGACGATGTCCATCGCCTCCAGGCCCAGATTGCGCAGGTTGTCGTGTACCGCGCTCGTCAACTCCGCTGTCGACATGGCCGGTAACCATCGGCGTGCTCGCCGTGATCGCCCAGGCTGAGCGCGAGATGATTTCGCGGAGAACAACCGAGGCCTTGGCTGCAATCAAACACAAGATTGCTCGCGGAGAGACACACCTTTCGAGCCGAAGCGGACGACCTGTTAAGGGGCTGGGCAATCCTCGCGCTGAAGGAGCGCTCGGGAAATACGCAGGAGATTTGACGCTAGCTCGGCGGGCGCGTGCACGCCGAACGGCCATTCGATATCGCGAGCTCGCCCCCGTTGTGGCTGCAATTATGGCTGCCGGACACACCAAGGCTTCGGCCGTGGCAGCAGAGCTCAAGCGACAGGGCATCGCCACTGCTCGCGGCGCTAATTGGCACCCTTCAACAGCAGCTAGGTATATCGGCGCGACGCTTGCCCGGATGCGCCGCTGATACATGTCAACTATGCGCCAGTAGCCGACATTGGTTCATAGCGGGGAACGTGACATTGAGACTGCAGCATGTCACCGGATGCCTGATCGGTCCAACTTACTCAAAGGTCAATCCAGACCTGCAGGTTGGGTGCTCTTGAGGCCTTGGCTGTTGCTGGCTAAAGGGAGATTGCGGGCAAACGCGGACGCCCGTTCAGACGTGTCGTCGTCCAAGTTCCGCTCCCTCATCCGCGCAACTACGCGGAGCACGGAGCGTGCGAGATGACGACAACTGTCGATGCGGGCAAGCCGCCGGCCATAAGCCATTCGGCGCTGTTCGCGCGGTTCATCAAGTTCGGCTGTCTAGCGTTCGGCGGTCCTGTCGCTCAGATCGCCATGATCAAGCGCGAACTGGTCGAGCGCGAGCGCTGGATGGAACCGGCGCACTTCAATCGGCTGCTCGCGGTCATGCAGGTCTTGCCGGGGCCAGAAGCGCACGAACTGTGCGTGCATCTGGGTATCCGGGCGAAGGGGCGTCTGGGTGGACTACTGGCGGGCCTTGGCTTCATGCTGCCGGGCCTGATGCTGATGATGGGCGTGGCCTGGGCCTATGTACGGTTCGGTCTGGCCCAGGGACCGCTCGAAGCGGCCTTCCTCGGCGTTCAGGTGGCGGTGATCGCCGTCATCGTTCGGGCTGTTCACAGGATCGGCGCGCATATCCTGGAGGACAGGCTGTTGTGGGTGCTGGCGATCGGTGCCGGGATCGCGACGCTGGTAGGGGTCAGCTTCTGGATCGTGCTGATCGGAGCGGGGCTGACCTATGCGTTCTGGAGCGATGGAAGGAGGGGGCTTGCCCTGGCCTGCGTCGCCGTGACGATCGGAGTCGCATCCGTGGTGCAACTCTTGCTCGACCTTGAAAGCGGGGTCGGCTGGCCTAGCGCGGCCGCGTCGTCGGATGTGCAGGCCGTCGGGGTGCTCGCTCTGTTCGTCGCGGGTCTCAAAGCAGGGCTGCTGACCTTTGGGGGCGCCTATACGGCCATCCCCTATGTTCGGGCCGATACTGTCAGCCGAGGCTGGATCACCGACGGGCAGTTCCTGGATGGCGTGGCCGTGGCAGGCGTGCTGCCGGCCCCGCTGGTGATCTTCGCCACTTTCGTCGGTTATGTCGCCGGGGGTCCGTGGGGCGCGCTGGCTATCACGGCGGGCATCTTCCTGCCCGCCTTCGCCTTTTCGATGATCTTCTACGAGCGGCTGGAACGGGTGATGGACATGCCGCGCCTCCAGACCCTGCTGTCCGGTGTGGCGGCAGCCGTCGTGGGTATCATCGGTGCCACGACGATGCAACTTGGCGTCGTCACAGCCCAGCGCGTTCCATCGATCTGGGCGGGGCTGGCGATCTTTCTGGCGGCGCTGGTCGTGGTCTATCTGTGGAAGAGCAAGTTCAGCGCGGTCTTCGTTCTGGCGGGGACTGCCGTGGCCGGGGCGACCGTGTTCGGCGGGGTTTAAAGGTCTTGCAAGGCGCGACCGCGAAGCTGTTGTGAAATCGACCGCCTCACCGTATGCAGGCTCATTCGGGACGCTTGATGACTTCACTGGCTCGCACCTTTTGCACACTCTTCGCCGTCGCCATCCTGGCGGCGCTGAACCTGCATGGGGTGACACAGTCGCAGCACGCGATGGCCCATGTCGCCGACTGGCCTGCCGTTGCCCTGGTCGATCAGGGCAATGACCACGACCATCATGCGGCTCATGTCCACGTCGCGCCTGACGAGTTGCCGAACGATGATGAGGGCAGCGACTCCGATGGAGACCGTCCCATCGGCCATCACCACCATGGTCTTGGCGAAAGCCAAGGTGCCATGCCGGTCATCAGCCGGGATTTGAGCGAGACTCCTCGCCTGATCCTGTCCCTGGGGGTCCCCGGCTCGGGACCGCCCTTGTCCAGCCTCACGGGCGACGGACCCGAACACCCTCCCAAACGGATGCGCACGGTCGTCTGAACCGGCGCGGCCCTTTCGGCTGCGCGCAACCCGTTTCCCGGAGATTTCCTTGAAGACCCCGAACACCGGCGTAGCCGGGTCGTGCGCGCGTGCAGCAGCCGTTTCGGCACTGGCACTCTCGCTGGCGGCCCTGCTGTCACACCCAACCTTGGCCCAGGACCCCACTGGCGCAGCTGTTTTGATCCCGACGATCTCGTTGGAGCAGGCGCTCGCACGCGCTTCCGCTGTAGATCCTGCCCTGCCGGGTCTGGACGCGCGGACACGTGCCGGCGACGCCGCTGTGCGACAGGCCGATGTGCGGCCCAACCCGACGCTCGGGCTCATGATCGAAAACCTGCCCACTCTGGGCGGCGGCGACATTCTGGGCCGGACCGAGACGACTCTGTCCTATGAACAGAGGATCGAGCGCGGTGGCGATCGTCCAGCCCGGGTCGATCTGGCACGCGGCGAAAGCGCTCTGGTCCAGGCCGAGGCAGCGATCCGGCGGCTTGATCGCCTGGAGCAGGTCCAGCGCGCCTGGGCGGAAGCGCTCGGTGCCCAGGCTGACCTTGAAATCGCCCGTGAACGTCTGGCCCTGGCCGAACGCTTCCAGTCCGAGGTGCAGCGTCGCGTCGACATGGCGCGTGATCCGCTGTTCGCCGGGGCCCGCGCGGAGGCCGAACTGGCCCAGGCCCAGATTGATTACGACCAGGCCGAAATCCAGGCGCGCCTGGCCCGTGCCACCCTCGGCCGGTTCTGGACCGGCACGTCTGACTTTTCTCTGAATTCGGCAGACTTCGAAGACACGAGCGCGGCCCGGGACGTCGCGGGCGAGGCGTCCGGGATCGACCTCGCCGTTCTGGCCGCCCAGCGCGATGTGGCCCAGGCGAGGGGCCGGGTCGAACAGGCCCGCGCCACGCCGGACGCCACGGTCAGCGTCGGCGTCCGCCACTTCTGGGAGGGTCAGGACCTGGGTCTGGTCGTCGGCGGCTCCATTCCGCTAGGGCGTTATGATCGCAATGAGGCCGCTATAGACCGCGCGCGCTTTGATGGGTTGGCCGCACAGGCCGACATGGTGGCGCTGCGGGAGGAGCGCGAGCGCGAGATCGCTCGGCTTCAGGTCCTGCTGGCTTCGCGCGCTATGGAGGCGCGTCGCATCACCAGCGAGACCCTGCCCCAGGCTGATCGCGCCGTGGTGCTCGTCCGCGAAGGCTTCGCGCGAGGCGGTTTCACCTACAACGACGTCATCTCCGCCCAGAACGCGCTGCTCACCACCAAGGCCCGACATGTCGCCGTGCTGAAACAGTTCCACCTTGATCGCGCCCGCCTTGACCGGCTGACCGGCGCGCATGCCGGCCTGCTCGGCCTGGAGACCCGCCCATGATCTGCTCCACGAAATCGCGAGGCCTGATCGCCGCATTGTTCATGGTCCTGACGGCTGGATTGTCCGCCTGCGGGCAGGGTCCAGCTGAAGAGGCTGGGACCGAGGTTGCCGCCGGAGAGTACGAACGCGGTCCGCATCGCGGGCGGATGCTGCGAGACGGCGACTTTGCGCTTGAGGTCACCATCTATGAAGACGGACCGGAACCCCTGTTCCGCCTCTACCCGTATCTCAACGACAAGCCGGTCGATCCGACGCTGGTGCAGGCGACGATCGCCTTGGGCCGAACAGGTCCGAAGACCGATCGGTTCACCTTCACGCCCGAGAACGACTACCTCACCGGTCCTGGGGTCGTAGCCGAGCCGCACTCGTTCGACGTGACGGTCACCGCCGCCCACTCCGGCAAGCAGCACCGCTGGGCTTATGCTTCCTATGAGGGTCGCACGACCATTGCCGCCGACGCCGCCCGGGCTGGTGGCGTATCGGTGGAACGTGTTGGTCCCGCGACGCTGGGGGAGAGCCTGGCATTGACCGGACGGGTCGAGATCACGCCCGAGGGTCAGGCCGAGGTCCATGCCCGTTATCCGGGCCGGGTCATGGCCCTGAACGTCGAACTCGGAACCCGGGTTTCGCGCGGGCAGGTTATCGCCCGGGTGGAGTCGAGCGAGAGCCTCCAAACCTATGCAGTCACTGCCCCTATCTCGGGCATGATCGTGGCCAAGAACGTCAACGTCGGCTCCATCACCGGCGGCGGCGAGCCGATGCTGATGATCGGCGATCCCACCCGGCTCCACGCCGAGTTTCTGCTCTATCCCCGTGACGCCGAACGGGTCCGGGCGGGCCAGCCGGTCGTAGTGAAGAGCCTAGCCGGCGACTACACCTTCAACGGCCGGATCGAGGCGGTCCTGCCCTCTACCGACCTGACCAGCCAGGTTCTGATCGCACACGTCGATCTACCCTATCAGGGCGGCATCTGGCGGCCCGGGCTCGGCGTCTCCGGTGAGGTGCAGGTCGGGGCGGGCCAGGTTCCCCTGGCTGTTCGGACCCGCGCACTCCAGCCGTTCCGCGACTTCACCGTCGTCTATGCTCGCTTCGGCACGACCTATGAGGTGCGGATGCTGGAGTTGGGTCGCCGCACGCCGGAGTGGACCGAGGTTCTGGGCGGTATCGAACCGGGCACCGACTATGTGGTGGACGGAGCCTTCCTTATCCGCGCGGACGTCGAGAAGTCCGGCGCGAGCCATGACCACTAGGGGCGCGGACCATGCTTGAACGCATCATCGCGCTGTCGATCCGGTTCCGCTGGATCGTCATGGCGCTCGTGGTTTTGGCCTGTGCGGTCGGCGTCTGGAGTTTCCAGCGTCTGCCCATCGACGCCACGCCCGACATCACCAACGTCCAGGTCCAGATCAACACCGAGGCGCCCGGCTTCTCGCCGCTGGAGGCCGAACAGCGGATCACCTTCCCGGTCGAGACCGCCGTCGCTGGGGTGCCGGGGCTGCAATATACCCGCTCGGTCTCGCGCTACGGCCTCAGCCAGGTGACGGTTGTCTTCGAGGATGGCACCGACATCTATTTTGCGCGCCAACTGGTCAATGAACGGCTCCAGGCCGCGCGGGGCCAGCTGCCGGAGGGTCTGACCCCCGAGCTGGGTCCCATCGCAACCGGGCTCGGCGAAATCTTCATGTATACGATTGAGGCCGAACAGGGCGCGCGTCGCCCCGACGGCGAACTCTATACGCCCGAAGACCTTCGGACGCTCCAGGACTGGGTCATCCGTCCGCAACTGCGCAACACGCCGGGCGTCACTGACGTCAACACCATCGGCGGCTTCGAGCGTCAGTATCACGTCACGCCATATCCGGACCGGTTGGTTTCTTACGGCGTCACGATGGCCGAGGTTGTGGAGGCGTTGAACCGCAACAACGCCAACGTCGGCGCTGGCTATGTCGAACGGTTCGGCGAGCAATATCTGGTTCGCGTGCCGGGTCAGGCCGAGAGCCTGGACGACCTCGGTGCCATCATTGTCTCCAATCGCAACGGTGTGCCGGTTCGGGTCGCGGACGTCGCCGATCTGATCATGGGCGAGGAACTGCGCACCGGCGCTGCGACCGAGGACGGCCGCGAGGTCGTGCTGGGCACCGTCTTCATGCTGGTGGGAGAGAACAGCCGCACTGTCGCCCAGGCCGTCGCCGCGCGGCTGGAAACAGCCGCCGAGGCCCTACCGGCGGGGGTTCGAGCCGTTCCGGTCTACGACCGCACCGATCTCGTGGACCGAGCCATCCACACCGTCGAGAAGAACCTGGTCGAAGGGGCGCTCCTTGTCATCGTCGTCCTGTTCCTGCTGCTCGGGAACATCCGCGCCGCCCTGATTACCGCAGCCGTCATTCCCATCACCATGCTGATGACCATCACAGGCATGGTCCAGACAGGCGTCTCTGGCAATCTGATGAGCCTGGGCGCGCTGGACTTCGGCCTGATCGTCGATGGGGCTGTCATCATTGTTGAGAACTGCCTGCGCCGATTTGGCCAGGCCCAGCATCAGCACGGTCGCCTGCTGACCCGCGACGAGCGTTTCGCCTTGGCCGCTTCAGCATCCAGCGAGGTGATCCGGCCGTCGCTGTTCGGCGTCCTGATCATCACCCTCGTCTACGTCCCGATCTTCGCCCTGACCGGGGTGGAGGGGAAGATGTTCCATCCAATGGCGATCACGGTCGTAATCGCCCTGACGTGCGCGCTGGTCCTGTCACTGGTCTTCGTCCCTGCCGCCGTCGCCATGTTCGTCACCGGCAAGGTGGAGGAGAAGGACAGCTTCGTCATGCGGGGCGCGCGCCGGTTCTACCAGCCGGCGCTGGAGATGGCCCTGCGGCTGCGGGTGGCTTTCGTCGCGGTGGCCGTCGCCCTGGTCGCGATCGCGGCCTTGGGGGCCAGCCGGATGGGGTCGGAGTTCATCCCGAACCTCGACGAAGGCGACATCGCGCTGCACGCCCTGCGCATCCCGGGCACGTCGCTCAGCCAAGCCGTGCAGATGCAGACGGCGCTGGAGCGGCGCATCGCTCAGTTCCCCGAGGTGGAGCGGGTCGTGGCCAAGATCGGCACCGCCGAGATCGCCACCGACCCCATGCCGCCTTCGGTGGCCGACACCTTCATCATGCTGAAGGACCGCGAGGACTGGCCGGACCCCAGGAAGCCCCGCGCCGAACTGCTGGCGGAGATGCAGTCGGCCGTCGCCGAAATTCCCGGCAACAACTACGAGTTCACCCAACCGATCCAGATGCGGTTCAACGAACTGCTGTCCGGCGTGCGGGCCGACGTCGCCATCAAGGTGTTCGGCGACGACCTCGACCAGTTGCTGGAGGTCGGCAACGCCGTCGAAGGCGTGATCGGCGGCATCGAGGGGGCCGAGGACGTCTCGGTTGAACAGGTCACCGGCCTGCCCGTGCTCCAGATCAGACCTGATCGCGCCGCCCTGTCGCGGCTGGGCATCAGCATGGACGACGTCCAGCAGGTGGTGTCGGCCTCGATCGGTGGCGTCGTCGCCGGTCAGGTGTTCGAAGGTGATCGGCGCTTCGACGTGGTGGTCCGCCTGCCCGAAACCCTGAGGCAGGATACCGAGAGCATCGGCCGTCTCCGCATCCCCGTACCGGGCTCCGGCGGGACCGCCTTCGTGCCGCTGGAGGAGATCGCCACCATCGCGGTCGAGACCGGTCCGAACCAGATCAGCCGCGAGGACGGCAAGCGCCGCGTCGTCGTCACCGCAAACGTGCGGGGCCGCGACCTGGGCTCGTTCATCGCCGAGGTTCAGGAGAAGGTCGGGGCCGAGGTCGAGGTGCCGGCCGGATACTGGATCAGCTACGGCGGCACGTTCGAGCAACTGATTTCGGCCGCCAAGCGGCTGCAGCTGGTCGTGCCGGTGGTGCTGCTGCTGATCTTCGGTCTGCTTTTCGCCCTGTTCCGGTCGGTGAAGGACGCCGCCATCGTCTTCTCCGGCGTGCCCCTGGCCCTGACCGGCGGCGTGGCGGCCCTGGCGATGCGGGGGCTGCCCCTGTCCATCTCGGCGGCGGTCGGCTTCATCGCCCTGTCCGGCGTCGCCGTCCTGAACGGCGTCGTCATGGTCAGCTTCATCCGAAGCCTGATCGCCGAGGGCAAGCCGGTCGGCGAGGCCATCCGCGAGGGCGCCCTGACCCGGCTGCGGCCGGTGCTGATGACCGCCCTGGTCGCCAGCCTCGGCTTCGTGCCCATGGCGCTGAACGTGGGCGCCGGGGCCGAGGTCCAGCGCCCGCTTGCGACGGTCGTGATCGGCGGGATCATCTCCTCGACGATCCTGACCCTGCTCGTGCTGCCCGCCCTCTACAGCCTAGTCCACGGCCGTCCGCTACGCCCTGCGGGCGCGCGGCCCGCCTGGATGAACCGTCTTCCCTTCAACCGGAGAAACGCATGACCGCCACGACCCATCGATGGGCGGCCTGGCTAAGGACGCCTTCCGGCGTCCTTGTGCTGGGGCTGCTGATCCTGTTCCTCAACGGCTGCCTGACCGCCGCCTTCGCCCACGGCGTCGCCGACGGCGACAAGGGCTATATTCAGGAAACCTCCGGCTTCCTGTTCTGGCCGTTCCTGTATCTGGGGGCCAAGCACATGGTCACCGGCTACGACCACCTGCTGTTCCTGCTCGGGGTGATCTTCTTCCTCTACCGAATGAAGGACATCTCGATCTATGTGACGCTGTTCGCCATCGGCCATTCCTCGACCCTGCTGCTCGGCGTGCTGACCGACGTCAGCGTTTCCAGTTACCTCGTCGACGCCATCATCGGCCTGTCGGTCGTCTACAAAGCCCTCGACAACATGGGGGCCTATCAGCGCTGGTTCGGCTTCCAGCCGAATACCAAGGCGGCGACTCTGGTCTTCGGCCTATTCCACGGCTTCGGCCTGGCGACCAAACTGCAGGACTTCAACATGTCGCCCGACGGCCTGATCGGCAATCTGCTGGCCTTCAACGTCGGCGTCGAGATCGGCCAGCTACTGGCGCTTGGGGCCATCCTGATCGTCATGAGCTTCTGGCGGAAGTCCTCCAGCTTCTGGCGTCACGCCTACACCGCCAATGTGGTCGTCATGACCCTCGGCTTCATCCTGGCGGGCTATCAGCTCGTCGGCTTCTTCGTCGCCTGACCGGAGACCTAACCCATGTATAACGCCAACAAGCCCGACGCCTCCGAACTGCCCTCGACCGGCAAGCTGCTGAAGTCGACGGGCATCGCCGCTGTCATCGCGACCGTCCTTCTGGTCACCGTCGTCCTTCCCGCCGAATACGGCGTCGACCCCACGCGCATCGGCTCAGTGCTCGGTCTGACCGAGATGGGCCGCATCAAGATGCAACTCACCGCCGAAGCCGAGGCTGAAGAGGCGGGACTGGCCGTGGCGGCGTCCGCCCCTGCCGTCGTAACCACCACTGCCCCGGCCACCCCGGCCGGAACGGCTTCCACCCCGGCCAGTCAACGCACAGACGAAACCATCATCACCCTCGCGCCCGATCAGGGTGCCGAGATCAAGCTGGTGATGGAGCAAGGCGCGCGCGTCGAATTCACATGGACGAGCAGCGGCGGAGCGGTCAATTTCGACACCCACGCCGACCGCCCCGGCACGCCCTACCACGGCTATGGCAAGGGCTCGGAGCAACGGGTCGAGGGCGAACTCGTCGCCGCCTTTACGGGTAGTCACGGCTGGTTCTGGCGCAACCGCACCGGCGAGCCGGTGACCATCACGCTCCAGACCACGGGCGCATACTCAGAGGTCAAACGGGTGGTCTAGATGCTTTACTTCATCCTCAAGGCCGCGCTCTCCGGCGTAATCATCGCGGCGATCTCGACTGTATCCAGACGCTACCCTGGATTTGGCGCACTTATTGCTTCGCTGCCGCTGATCTCGGTTCTGGGCATGATCTGGCTGTGGCGCGAGCGACCTGATGTCACGAATATGGCGGACCATGCCCAGGCGACCTTCTGGTTCGTCCTGCCATCCCTGCCGATGTTTCTCGTGATCCCTGCCTTGCTTAGAGCGGGCGTCAACTTTTGGGCGGCCCTGATCGCCGGATGCCTGCTGACCATCGTGCTCTATAGCGTCATGATCTGGCTCGGGCCGAGGTTCGGCCTGCGGCTGTGAACGACGTGCCTGCGACGCGATGGAACGGAGCGTCTCCACCGACCGAGAGCGGACCTACGGAAGGTCCGCCATGAGTTAGAAGCGGACGGTCGGGACTTGAACTAGGCGTTGTCTCTCAGCCGATCTGACCGGAAGGGGCCTTCATCAACCGATGGAGGCCTACATGAGCGTTTTGGACAAACTAGAACTGACCGCTGGCGGCGAACGCCGAGCCGTCTATGAGCCGGTGCAGGTGCGCCGTCGCAAACTGGCCGCGGGCCTACTTGATCAGATCAAGCTGATTGACGCCATTGAGCAGGGTGAAGCGCACACGAAAACGAAGGTGCGCAAACAGATGGAACAAGGCACGAACGAGGTGGTCACGACGCACGAGACCCGCTCGGTCTCGCCGTGGTGGACGATCGATGATGACGGCAAGGTCCATTTCGCCATTCGTTACGGTGCCATGCGGCTGAAGCTGAAGGGCACGAACGACACCATCGTGTGCAAGTCGCTCGGCGACCTCCGTCAGATCCTCCCGCCGCTAAGGCAAGAAGCTCTGACGGGATCTTTCGATGCTGCTTTGGCCAAGGCCGCCGCAGAACTTCAAACTCGCTTCAAGCCGAAGAAGCCGTCGAAGTCGTAGCCAGCACCGTTAGTTAGACGCCTCCCGGCGATGGGGCTGGGGGGCGTCTTCGTCGGAAATGATCTCGCGGATCGATACAAAAATATCATCCATTTAGGTTCGGGGTCGTCAGCAGGATCGTCCCTCCTGATGGTGATCACGATTGTGCTTGCACAGTCGCCAGGATCGAAGGTCTCGAGATTGATTATATGGGAAAGCCGTTCCCGGTAACGACCCTAAGCGTGGACTGGAGCCGGACGGGTTCGTCGCGGCCGAACGTTCGCACCAACTTCAAAGAGCTGAAACCGGGCTCACGTGTGAGTTCCACAATGAGTGTCTCAGCATTTCCAATTCGCCATTCGGATGATCGCCAAGGCACGGGCAAGCCTGGCCGCCTGGGCTTCCCATGTTTGAGAAGGATGCAGTGATATCCACGCCTGGCTAGGTCGGGCCGGATGACAGAATGTTCGTGAACACACCGGAGTTCATCCTCACTGGTGAACAGGTGGGTAGCGGACTGGATAGTGCCGTTCCGACGCCACTCACCGGTGAGAACGCTGTTCGGAATCATTCCACGATCAACCCGCCGACCTAGGATCTCACCGCTGACAACCTTCGCTGCGAGTCGTGCGAACTGCGCCTGACCGATACCGCTGTCGATGCTGCAGATCACCCTCGCGGCGCTCAGGCCAGTGAGCGCATGGACTTTGGCCAAGTACGGCCCCCTCGGGGCAGGATCGTCAGCAGTTTGCAAGCCAGAAGGCAGGCCTCTTTTCATTGCAGACATGGCATGACTCCGGGCTGCGCCGAGCGAGCTCGACACGAGTGAGAACTGTGGAATGTGTAAGTGTCGAATAACCCTCAATTACAGGGCGCTGAGATACCGCATCACGCTTCGTGGGTCGGACTTTCAGCAGTTCGGATTAGGCCGGAGTCGGGCACAACGACCCCACTGAGTTCCGGGATTTCCGGGAAGATCCAAGGTTCTTTCGGCAACGGACTGCAGTGGTACCCCGAGGTGATCATTCGCTGTTGGCTGCATGCCGTTCTGCGTCAGCAGTAGAGCGTTCTGATTGGCATCTGGCATCGAATGGCCTCCCCAAAAGCGAGGTCAGCCGTATAGAAGTATTTGCAGACAAAGTCTACAAAATTCGCATCACATGTTCAATGAAAACAGTACCTTACACATGTTGCAAAGACTAATCGATGTTGATGGGTGAAACGATGATCACACCATGCTGCGAAACCTAATCGATGCTCACGAGCAAAGAGTAACAGGAGTTGGCCTGCGCTTTTTAGCGCCCCTGCGATCTGGAGCGAGTTGTCCCGAGCATCAGCAAAAGCTGGTTCAGATCGCCGGGAGTTCGATATCACGCCGGGTTTGGCCGTGTAGGTCGTGAACGCTTATAACCTAGCGTTGGAAATCCCGGTGCGACCTGCCGGGATCGCCCAAGAATCATAGGCACCTCACTGGGCCCGAAGAGCATTTTTGGCAGCGATGTGGGCATCTTCGGGCGTCCCAGACAGCGTGACTTCCGCCAGAATGGTGCCGAGTGGATCAATCTTCAGCACCGTCGGGGCACCCCTGATCGCTACATACAGATCACCCGCAAATTCGATGTGGTCGATCAGTTCTCGCAGGCTATTCGCCGTCATTGATCGAGCTTCACGTCGCTCTTCTGTTTCTGGCCCGTGCAGAAGATGATGGACGGCGACCACCCGCTCGATGTGCCGCTCGGGACTGACGGCTCCTCTGGCTTGTTCTAGCCTTCGTTTCAGATCAGCGGTGGATGACACGGCTGTGGCTATTTCTGACCGGGCTGCGGTCCAGCGCTGGCGAACCTCTGCGTCGCCTGTTTCCTCGTACAGGTCGAGCATCCGACCAGCTCGCTCCTTCGCCCGCTCAAGTTCACGCAATGCCCGGTATTCAGCGTCGACTAGACCCGCCATGCCATCTGAATTCTCAAAGTAGTGGTCGGACAATGCAGTCGTCAGGAAGGCTTCGAGAATGCCGTGTTCAAGCGCCTCATATCGATAATGTTTGTCGTGATCGCAGGGACCTCCACGCACTCTCAATGCACAGCTGAGATAGCTCGCCTGACGCTGGGGATGCGCTACGCCTTTGCGCATCCTAACCCCCTCAGGTGACTTCAGCTGAAAGGCCATGGAACCACCGCAGTGCCCACATCGGCAAAGTCCGCTCAACAAGTTTCGGACCTGTCCCCGTTGTCCATCGTTGCCGGGAACAGCAGGGCGCTGGGCTCGCACGGTTGCCCACAGCGTTTCGGAAACTACTGCGGGGTAATAGCCTGAAATTGGGTCGCCGATAGGGACACGACGAGCCGATCCACGGGGCTTGGTGTGCGGCTGAAACTCGCCGATCACTGCAGGGTTTTGCAGGATCTTCTGGACGTAGCTGGAGTGCCAGGCGGACGCCTTGCTTTTCCCCCTTCCCCAAGGTTCGACGTTTCGCCGATTTAGGTCAGAGGTGATGGCACGTTTCCCTTCGCCTTCTGACGTCCGCTGGAAAATCTCGTGCACGATCGCTGCCCGGTCAGGCACGATCTCGAATGCTGCCTTGTTTGCATCTATGCGGAGCCATGCAGGGCATACGCCAGTGATCGGCCGGATATCAGCTTGCCCGAGCCGGTCTCGCTTAATCTTCCAACTTGCTGACAGCCGCTCGCTTTTATGACGACTCTCTTCGTGCGCTCGGAATGAGTTGAACACCAACCCCATGAAGCCCATGAGATTGGTGCTGATGGTGTCCGTGTTGATGATGTAGCCGTCATTGGCCGTGGCAATCGTGACGCCGAGCGTCGTTACTTTTTGAATCCAAGCGATCACCTGGGCGGGCGGAAGACGACTAATCCGGTCGAGCTGTTCCACGACGATTGTGATGTCTCGGGGAAGCTGCCCAGCCTCGACTCGGCTGACTATCTTCCCGAGGTTACCGGTCTGGACATTGGTGCCGGCATAGGCGCTTGACCCCTCGTCGGTTACTCGTTCGAGAATCTCCAGTTCGTGCTGCGTGCAGTAGCGCTCGACCACCTGAAGCTGCCGCTCCAGGGTCGATCCTTTGCCTTGTTCAAGCGAACTCCAACGAGCGTAAGCGACGGCCAACATGACCAATCGCCTAAACGAAATTCCTGGGCTGTTAAACAAATAACATGCTGTTCGTCGGCCCGCCCGGCTCGGGCAAGTCGATGATGGCGGCGCGCCTGCCGGGTCTTCTGCCGCCGCTGACGCCCAAGGAACTGCTGGAAACCTCCATGGTCTGGTCGGTGGCCGGGATGATCGAGCGTGGCTCCCTGACCCGCGAACGTCCGTTTCGCGCGCCTCACCACTCCGCCTCCATGGCCGCGCTGACGGGTGGCGGGCACAAGGCCAAGCCGGGCGAGGCGTCGCTGGCTCACAACGGCGTGTTGTTCCTCGATGAACTGCCCGAATATTCGGCCCAGGCGCTGGACAGCCTGCGCCAGCCGCTCGAGACGGGCGAGATCGTGGTGGCCCGCGCCAATGCCCATGTCCGCTATCCGGCGCGGTTCCAGCTGATCGCGGCCATGAACCCCTGCCGATGCGGTCTGGGCGGCGGCGGGCGCGGTGCGTGCGGCAAGGCTCCACGCTGTCAGCGGGACTATCAGAACCGCATCTCCGGCCCGATGTTCGACCGTATCGACCTGACGGTCGAGACGCCACCGGTGACCGCCGCCGACATGGCCTTGCCGCCGCCGTCCGAAGGCACCGCCGAGGCCTCGGCCCGCGTCCAGACCGCCCGTGCCATGCAGGAGGACCGCCTGCGCGCCGCCGGGATCGATCCGGACATCGCCCGCGATCAGGCCATCAACGCCCGCGCCTCGGGCGAGACGCTGGACCGCTTCGCCCGGCCGGACGAGGCGGGGCGCGCCCTTCTGATGCGGGCGGGCGAGGCCGGGGGCCTGACCGCGCGCGGCTGGACCCGAACCCTGCGTCTGGCGCGCACCATCGCAGATCTAGACGGTTGCGAGGGCGTGCTGCGCCGCCACATCGCCGAGGCCCTGATCTATCGCCGCACCACCGTCGGGGCTCAGGGCGATTTCGAACGCCAGACCAATCATCACAGCACCTCTGCTTTCTGAGGCAGCCGGAGACTCGATTGGCAAAAGTGCCGACGAGGGCAGGCAGCTACCCTTGGTGCTGCTGAGCAGTCTTCCGACGCCTTAGAAGACAGCCCAAAGCCAGCGCGAGAAGCACGACATAGCTCCAGATATAGTAGGCGCTGAAAAATCCTTCCTGCATCATCGCAGGCGTCAGGGCGAAGCCGACGTGCGTCAGCAGGATCATGATCTGCGCCCCTGCGGCCAACATGAGCCATAGCCGGACGCTGCTCAGAGCTTGAACCGCCAGCCACACCGCCAGAAGGATGTCGACAGCCAGAATGGCCCACTGAACGCCTCTGGACCCGTCGTTATCGACGATTACGGATGCCACCCAGCATATAGCCACGGCTGCGGTAGCCCTGCGCTCAGGCGCTCCTCCCCTCCATAATGCGAGAAGACAGACAAGGAGGAGCGCCCCCAGACCATACCATTCGACAAGCGTTACATGAATCACGGGGCCCTCGCCCCGACACCATCACCCGGCGGCGTGCACCACGGCAAGGTGGTTGCCAGGCGGAATTGTGCCGCCTACGGGCGTGTCTTTCGATCCCCCACCTATGGCGACCGTTCGCATGTGCGAGTCAGCCTTCAGCTCCGCCAGAAGCTCATGCACCTCTACAATCCTGGCGCGAGCCTGGGATTGGGCGACCATGGCTTCTGCCAATCGCTCATAGACGGCCTGGCCGCGCGTAGCGGCAAAGCCCGCCTCCTTCCCTGCTGATGGAAGGGCTTGGGCAAAACATGCAATCTGACTGATCGCATGATCCATCGCGTCTTCAGTTTGGAACAGGGTTTCAGCGACACCCGTCACGGTGCCACGGGCAAGTTCAATACGTTTCATGTTGGCTTCCTCGCCTACTGGAATAGCAGGTTTTGCAACCATAGCGAGAAGTTCTGCACTGTTAAGAGGGCGAGCGCGAGAATCGTGAGCCCAAGGATTGAACCCATCAGCACCAGCGTCCGAAATAGAAGCTCGGGCGTCAGGCCGCTCTGGCCGAACTCGGGCGTTGATCGATTTCCGCTCTGAACTGGAGTGCGTTCGGCGTGGGGAGCCCGCAAACCAGCAGCATCAACTGTCGTGCCGTTGCCGCCCCCGACAACCGGTCGTCCCGAAACATCAGACAATCGTGATGACGGGCTATGGCTATTTCCAGCGCCAGACCCGACCAGGTGTAGGACAGGGCGACCTCCAGATCCGTGTAGCTCCATCGCGGCATCGGCCCATTCGCCGGTGTGGGAATGACCGATTCTCCAGCCTTCATCTCTGATGATCGAGTCGGGTCCAGGCATTTCGCCATTGTCAGCAAAAGCTGCTGGAGCAAATTCATTGTCGGCATGTCTGTGCTCGCCAACCAGAGCGCCCTGACGAGGTGCTTGGGCTTTTGCCGCTTCTCCGGATTGGAGATCAGCGTGTCGATCGCGGTCTCCACATCCTCCCATTTCATGGCGCTCAGCTCGTTGCGCGCGGTCGCTGGCGACCAGTCCCGCGTATACCATTCCGGCACTTGTCTGATGGTCCTCGGCATACCAACCTCCCCCGTTGAGAAGGTCAGCGTGCAGATGATCCTCACTTTGAGGTATCGAGGAAAAACCCTCTACGGGTTCAGTCTGTAGGCTTTCGCCAAACACACGCCTGACCGCGACACGGCTGCTAGAGACGCCAAGTTTCTTGCGGATGTTGGCGAGGTGGGTTTCGACGGTTTTCGGAGAGAGGCCGAGCTCCCGCGCAATCTCGTCGGCCTGAAGATGCCTGGCGACGCCCGATAAACAGAGCATTTCTTTCGGCGTGAGCATTCAACACTCGCTACACGTGCAGCTTGTCTCCACGATTCGCTGACCACCTAGCGTGTTACAGGGCGTTACATTTGGCAAGTCAGCAATAACACAGCGGCGTTGCCACGGAAGGCACTACGACCCCGTCACTGATGTGCGGCACGAAAGAGTGCGGCCCAATAGCGGGCGGCATTTGACCAGGCCCCGCCGGACCGCTTGAGCCAAAGTTAAGGGGTTTGCGGCAATGTCGTCCCGTCAGGAGACGACGATGGCGCGGCAGAACAAAGCCCAATCAGACGACAGCACTGCGGCAGCGCCCGAGCAGCAGTTCCTGCGCCTGATGAGCCACGAAATGCGCACCCCCCTGAACGGGGTGATCGGCATGCTCGGCCTGCTGTCGCGCACCAAGCTGGACGGGGCCCAGCGCGCCTATGCGGACGCCGCGCGCTCCTCGGCCGAACACCTGCTGGGCCTGGTCAACGACCTGCTGGACTATGCCCGCCTTGAAGCCGGCAAGCTGGAGTTCGATTCCGCCCCCGTCGATCTGGAAGCCCTGGTGCGCGGGGTCGCCGAGTTGCTGAGCCCCCGCTCCCATGAACGCGGGCTGGAGATCGCCTGGTCCGTCGCCGCCGACGCGCCCGACATCATCGGCGATGAGGGGCGTCTGCGCCAGGTGCTGTTTAACCTGGCTGGCAATGCGGTGAAGTTCACCGAAACGGGCGGGGTCCGCATCAGCGTCGAGCGCGCGGGCGGACCGGCGTCAAAGCCTCGCCTGGCCTTCATCATCGATGACACGGGACCCGGCATTCCTCCCGAGGCCCGCGCTCGCATTTTCGAGGAGTTCGGCCACGTCGATGCCTCGGACGCCTCCCGCTTCGGCGGCGCGGGTCTGGGCTTGGCTGTCGTACGCCGCCTGGCCGACGCCATGGGTGGACAGGTAGAGGTGTCCGACCGGCCCGATGGCCCCGGGGCCCGTTTCCGCTTCACCGCTGACTTCCCCGTCGCCAAGGGCACACAGCGACTGCGCGAGCTCGAAGGCCGCACCGTCGGCATCGTCAGTCCCGACCCCTTCGTCCGTGCCGCCGCCACCGCCCAGATCGAGGCGTCGGGCGGTCAGGTCCATACTCAGGCTCCGGTCGTCCTGATCGACCACGCCGCACGGCCTGATGGCCACGCCCTGGTCCCGCGCCCCGCCGATGTCCGCGCCATCGTCCTACTGAAGCCGGAGGAGCGCGAGCGGATCGCCGCCTATCGCTCGGCCGGTTTTCACGGCTATCTGATCAAGCCTCTGCGCCGCGCCTCCCTGGCCGAGCGGGTGCTGGCAGCAATCGGCCAAAGCAGCAGCATGACCGGCCTGCGCCAGACCCCTTCCGACGACGACCGCGTTATCCCTTCGCGCTTTTCCGGCACCCGCGTGCTGCTGGTCGAGGACAATCCGGTCGGGGCCCTGCTGGCGACCACATTGCTGAAGCGCGAAGGCTGCGCGGTCGAGACCGCCGCCAACGGGGCCGAGGCCATCGCCGCCCTGAAACGCGCCCGTTACGACCTGGTACTGATGGACATGCGTATGCCCGGCGTCGATGGGCCGACCGCCTCGCGCGCCATCCGGGCCGCAGGCGACCGGACGCCGATCATTGCCCTGACCGCCAATGCCTTCGCCGAGGATCGGCGGGCCTGTCTGGAGGCCGGGATGGATGACCATCTGGTCAAGCCGCTGGAGCTGGAAGCGCTGCGATCGACACTTGCCCGCTGGACGAACCGGGACGTCCGCGCCAAGGTCGCCGTCTGATTTGAAGACGCGGGGGCGTCTGCTGGAGACGCCGACCGAATGAACGACACCCCTGCCCGCATGCCCACTGAACCACTGGCCGTCACCGACACCACGCCCAAGGGTCTGGGCGTCATCAAGGTCGCCTTCCGCGACCGGCGCACCCTGGCCATGCTGCTGCTGGGGTTCTCTGCGGGCCTGCCGATCACCATGGTGTTGGGCACGCTGAACGCCTGGTTGACGGATGCCGACGTCGCCATATCGACGATCGGCATCCTGTCCTGGGTTGGGCTTTTCGCAGCCTTCAAATTCCTGTGGTCGCCCCTGGTCGGCATCCGTCCCCCCGTGATCGGAAAGCGGCTGGGCCGTCGCCGCAGCTGGCTGATCGGCTGTCAGGTCGTGGTGATCGGTGCGCTGTTCGTCATCGCCTTTTCCAATCCCGAGGGCAGTACTCTGGTGCCCCTGGCCATCGCCGCCGCCCTGGCCGCTTTCGCTTCGGCCACTCAGGATATTGTCATCGACACCTGGCGGATCGAGGTCGCAGGACCGGGTGCGCCGCTGGACCTTCTGTCCACCATCTATCAGTTCGGATCACGCAGCGCGGCACTCGTGGGCGGCGCAGGCAGTCTGTTGCTGGCCGACGCGGTAGGCTGGCCCGTCACCTATATGTTGAGCGGCATGCTGATGGGCTTGGGGGTGCTGGGCACACTGATCGCGCCCGAGCCCACGCCTGCACCGCCCCAGGCCATCGCCAAGGAGCGCCTCGGTTCGCCGCGTCTGCGCCAGATCGCCCTGATCGCCACGCTCGCGGCCTGGGCCTGGGCGGCCTTTATGCTGGTGAACTTCATGGTCACGGCATTGACCACCACGCCCGCGCCAAGCGCGGGCGAATTCACCGGCACTTGGGGGCCGTGGATCATTGCCGCCGCCGTCCTGCTGCCCTGCGCCCTGGCCGGGTTCGTGGTCTGGCGCGGCAAGGTCGCCACGCCGGCACCGGGGGATCGGCCAGTCCTGACGAAGCTCTATGACGCCATCCTGGCCCCACTGGTCGAGCTGATGGGGCGGCTGGGCTGGGGGGCGCTGATCGTGCTGGGTCTGATCCTGACCTATCGCATCACCGACGGCGTCTGGGGCCCCTTCGCGTTTCCCTTCTACATGGGCGACACGGGCGGGGCGCTGGGCCACACCAAGAGCGAGGTAGCGTTGGCCTCCAAGACGTTCGGCGTCGTCATGACCATCATCGGTATCGGCCTGGGCGGCTGGGCGCTGTTGGCCATAGGGCGAATGGCGTCGCTGCTGATCGGGGCGGTCCTGGCGGCGGCGACCAATCTGCTGTTCGTGGACCTCGCCATGGGCGCGCCGGTTATCGGCCGCTTCATGGAGGCGACAGGTTTGTACGCTCTGTTCGGTGCTTTTGGCGCGGGCGAGCCGATGGCGCGTCTGATGCTGGCCATCGCGGGGGAGAACATCGCGGGTGGTTTCGCAGGCGCGGCCTTCGTCGCCTATCTTTCGGCCCTGTCCAGCCGGATGTTTGGCGCGGTCCAGTTTGCGGTCTTCACGTCGCTGGCCCTGCTGATCGGCACCCTGGGGCGTGGGGCGCTGGGCGAGATGATCGAGAACCAGGGGTTCGCCCCGGTCTTCCTGTTCGCCGCCGCACTGGGCGGCATCGCCGTCGTCTTCTGCCTCCTGGAATGGATCCGGCTGGCGGCCGAGTGTCGCAAGCTCGACCGCACGGGAGAAACGGTCAGCCCTCGCTGACGACTTCGCCGTCGTAGGCGGCGAAGGTGGCGGCAGTGATGATCTCTGACACCGAGGCCCCCAGGCTGACGATCTGCACCGACTTCTCCAGCCCGACCAGCAGGGGTCCGATCACGGTCGCCCCGCCCAGAGCCTGGACCAGCCGCGTCGAGATCGAGGCGGAATGGATGGCCGGCATGACGAGGACGTTGGCATCCGCGCTCAGCCGCATGAAGGCGTAGTTGGCCCGCGCCTCGGGATCCAGCGCCAATTCCGGCGGCATCTCGCCCTCGTATTCGAAGTCCACGCCCTTGCGGTCCAGGATGCGGATCGCCTCGCGTACCTTTTCGCCCCGGTCGCCGGGCGGGTTGCCGAAGGTCGAATAGGACAGGAAGGCCACGCGCGGGGTCCGGCCCAGGCGACGCACGGCCGCCGCCGCCTGGATGGCGATCTCGGCCAGTTCCTCGGCGTCGGGCAGTTCGTGGATGGAGGTGTCCGCCACGAACAGGGTCCGCCCCTTGGCCAGCAGGATCGACAGGCCGATCATCCGCTCCTTGACGTCCAGGACGCGCCGGACCTCCTTCAGCACCATGTTGAAGTTGCGGGTCGAGCCGGTCACCACCGCATCCGCATCGCCGCGCGCCACCATCGAGGCAGCGAAATAGTTGCGGTCCTGATTGATCATCCGCTGGACGTCGCGGCGCAGATAGCCCCGGCGCTGCAGGCGCTCGTACAGGAAGTCGGTGTATTCGGTATTCTTGTCGGACACCCGGGCGTTGACGATCTCGATGCCCAGGGCGTCGAAATCCAGACCCGCCTCGATGGCGTTCTTGCGGATCAGGTCCTCGCGGCCCAGCAGGATGGGCGTGCCCAGTTCCGCCTGTTTGAAGGCCCAGGCGGCGCGGATGACGGTGGTCTCCTCGCCCTCGGCAAAGACCACCCGCTTGTCCGGCGCGGCGCGCACGGCCGAGGAAATCTTCTGCATCAAGGCCGCAGACGGATCGATCCGGCCCCTGAGCGACGTGCGATAGGCGTCCATGTCCTCGATCGCCACACGGGCCACGCCGGTATCCATCGCCGCCTGGGCGATGAAGGGCGGGATGTACCAGATCAGGCGCGGATCGAAGGGCGTGGGGATGATGTAGTCCGGCCCGAACTTCAGCTTGCGCCCCGAATAGGCGGCGGCGACCTCGTCCGGCACATCCTCGCGCGCCAGCATGGCCAGGGCCTGGGCGCAGGCGATCTTCATCTCGTGGTTCACGCGCCGGGCCCGCACGTCCAGGGCCCCGCGGAACAGATAGGGGAAGGCCAGGACGTTGTTGACCTGGTTCACATAGTCCGATCGACCGGTGGCGATGATGGCGTCGGATCGCACCGACAACACATCCTCGGGGGTGATCTCCGGATCCGGATTGGCCATGGCAAAGATGATCGGACGCGGGGCCATGGACGCCACCATCTCCTTGGTGATCGCCCCCTTGGCCGAGAGGCCCAGCACGACATCCGCCCCGACCATGGCCTCGGCCAGGGTTCTCAGGGGTGTGTCGGTCGCGTGCGCGGCCTTCCACTGGTCCATGCCCGAGGGGCGGCCCTTGTAGACCACGCCGTCGCGGTCGCAGATGACGGTGTTCTCGGCCTTGACGCCTGCCGCCTTCATCAGGGCGATGGACGACAGCCCGGCCGCGCCGGCCCCGGCCAGAACCACCTTGATATCCTCCATCCGCTTGCCCGTCACATGACAGGCATTGATCAGACCGGCGGTCGAGATGATGGCCGTGCCGTGCTGGTCGTCGTGGAAGACGGGGATGTCCAGCAGGTCCTGAAGCTCGCTTTCGATCACGAAGCATTCGGGGGACTTGATATCCTCCAGATTGATGCCGCCCCAGGTGTCGCCGATGTTCTTGACGACGGTGATGAACTCGTCCGGGTCGGTGGTCTTCACCTCCACGTCGAAGCTGTCGACGTCGGCGAACCGTTTGAACAGGACCGACTTGCCCTCCATCACCGGCTTGGACGCCATGTGACCCAGGTTGCCCAGACCCAGGATGGCGGTGCCGTTGGAGATAACCGCGACCAGATTGCCCTTGGCTGTGTAGTCGTAGGCCTTGTCCACATCCTTGGCGATCGCCAGCACCGGAATGGCCACACCCGGCGAATAGGCCAGCGACAGATCGCGCTGGGTCGCCATGGGCTTGGTCGGGGCCATGGAGATCTTGCCCGGCGTCGGATGGCTGTGGAAGTCCAGAGCGTCCTGGTCGGAGAAGGTCTGTTTGTCGGTCAGGTCGGGCATGGTCGGCTTTCGGTCTTGGGAACCCCTCTGTCCTAGAGCCGTGCTGACGCGGGGACAACCTTCGTAAGGACCGCCACACTTGCATTGCAGGCCGTCTGGTCCTTTAAGCGCGGCCAAAGACGCCTCCCCCGCGTCTGACCAAGGATCACGCCATGTCCGCAGCCCCCGCCAAGCCCATCAAGAAAGTCGTCCTCGCCTATTCCGGCGGCCTGGACACCTCGATCATCCTGAAGTGGCTGCAGACCGAGTATAATGCCGAGGTCATCACCTTCACGGCCGACCTGGGCCAGGGCGAGGAACTGGCCCCCGCCCGCGAGAAGGCCCTGAAGCTGGGCATCAAGCCCGAGAACATCTTCGTCGACGATCTGCGCGAGGAGTTCGTGCGCGACTTCGTCTTTCCGATGTTCCGCGCCAACACCGTCTATGAGGGTCAGTATCTGCTGGGCACCTCCATCGCCCGGCCCCTGATCGCCAAGCGCCAGATCGAGATCGCCAGGATGGTGGGAGCCGACGCCGTCTGTCACGGCGCAACCGGCAAGGGCAACGACCAGGTCCGGTTCGAGCTGGGCTACTATGCCCTGGACCCCGACATCCATGTCATCGCCCCGTGGCGCGAGTGGGAGTTCCGCAGCCGCGAGGCCCTGCTGGACTTCGCCGAGAAGCATCAGATCCCGATCAGCAAGGACAAGCGCGGCGAGGCCCCGTTTTCGGTCGACGCCAACCTTCTGCACTCCTCCTCCGAGGGCAAGGTGCTGGAAGACCCGGCGGTCGAAGCCCCCGAGTTCGTGCATCAGCGCACCATCGCCCCTGAGGATGCGCCCGACACCCCGACCGTCTTCACCCTGGGTTTCGAAAAGGGTGACGCCGTCTCCATCGACGGCGAGACCATGTCGCCCGCCACGATCCTGACGAAACTGAATCAACTGGGTCACGACAATGGCGTCGGCCGTCTGGACCTGGTCGAGAACCGCTTCGTCGGCATGAAGTCGCGTGGTGTCTATGAGACGCCCGGCGGCACCATCCTGCTGGCCGCGCACCGGGGCATCGAGTCGATCACCCTGGATCGCGGGGCCATGCATCTGAAGGACGAACTGGCGGTCAAATACGCCCACCTGATCTACAACGGCTTCTGGTTTTCGCCCGAGCGCGAAATGCTGCAGGCCGCCATCGATCACTCGCAGGCGAACGTGTCCGGCACCGTTCGCGTCAAGCTGTACAAGGGCAATGTCACCATCATCGGTCGCGAAAGCGACCAGAGCCTGTACGATCAGGACCTGGTCACCTTCGAGGAAGGCGTCCAGGCCTATGACCACCACGACGCCGAGGGCTTCATCAAGCTGAACGCCCTGCGCCTGCGGGTGCTCGGCAAGCGGACAAAGCGCAATCAGGACTGACGCCTGCCACAAATGATCTCGCCCTCGCCGTGAAATGGCGCCACCTTGGGCTCAGGAGCATGGGCTCCGCTCAATGATTTCAGGACCCTTTGCCATGTCATTCCGCGCTGTTCTGGCCGCCTCGGCCGTATTCGCCTTCGCCGCTCCTGCCTTTGCACAAGACGCTCCTGCGCCAGCTCCGGCACCCGCCGCTCCAGCCGCGCCGTCGGCCGAAGAAGCCGCTCTTCAGGCCAAGGGGGAAGCGTTCGGGGCACGTATGCAGCAGATGGCCACCGAAATGCAGTCGGCCGTCACGGCTGCTGCCGGCGACACGGCTAAGGCGAACGCCGATCTGGATGTCATCGTCGCCCGCTACCAGCCTGAAGCCGACGCCTTCGGTGACGAAGTGGCCGCCTTCATCACGGCTCAATCCGCCACTGCTCCGGCTGAACAGCAGGCTCAAATGGCACAGATGATCCCGATGATCACCGCCGAGATCACGGGCGTTCCCGCCAAGGCCAAGACCGATGTCCTTGCCGCCGCAGCCTCTGCAGCCGCCCCCGCCGTTCCTCAATAAGTTTCGCACGATCAAGGCGGTGGGGTCTGACCTCGCCGCCTTACCGCGATTTCACTTGAGATCGTGCGGGTATGGGCAGAGCTTGAGCGCATCCACAAGGAGCGCCCCGATGATCAAGGCCCTTTCCCTCGCCGCAGCCCTCGCCCTGCTGCCCATCTCCGCCGCCGTCGCCGGTGATGTCCGAGGCCCCTCCGAAGACGCGCTCGAAGCCGCCGCCGAGGCCTTCGAGGCCCGGATGGAGACCTTCGGCGAACGCGCCGAGGCCATTTCCGAGGATGCCGACCTGACCGACGAGCAGAAGGGCCTGCGGATCGCCGCCCTCTGGACCGAATATCAGCCGGACGTTATGGCCTTCACTACCCTGGCCAGCCAGGTCGCCCCCGCCATTGCCGCCGAAGCCCTGGCCGACATCGATGTCGAGGCGCTGGTCGGTGACGCCATGAGTCAGGCCGATCTGTCGGGGGCCATGGCGACGGCGCAAGGCGTGGCCACCAACGGAGCCTGGGCCTCCAACGATCCCGAGCACATGGCCACCTACGGTCTGATGGCCGACTATGCCGTCGGCGAGGCGATGGACTCGATCGACGAAGCCTCGGCGGAGATCGCCGCAGCGACCGCACAGGCCGAGGCCGAGGTGGCCCGCGCCGCCGCCGAAGCGTCTGCGCCCGACGAAGACTGATCCCGCCCCCTTGACCGGGTGACCGGACGGCCCGACAGGGCCTGATATGGCCAGCTTGCCCGTCGATCCGCATCTGTATCTGACCTTCCTGGGGGTCATGGCCGTCATGGCCATAACACCGGGACCGGCCAACCTGTTTTCTGTCGCCAATGGCGTGGCGCGGGGCAAGGCCGGTGCCATGCTGGGGGTCCTGGGCATGAATGCCGCGACCCTGGTCTGGTTCGGAGCGGCGGCCCTGGGTCTGGGTGCGCTGGTCGTGGCGTTTCCTGAAGCCTTTCGCCTGATCTCCGTCGCCGGTGCGCTGTATGTCGCCTGGCTGGGGCTGAAGGCTCTGCGCGGAGCCTTCCGTACGGCTGCCGATCCCGAGGACACGACGGTCCGGCCCGGCCGCAGCGCCCTGGTCGACGGCTTCATGGTCCAGATCGCCAATCCCAAGGCCGTGCTGTTCTTCACCGCCGTCCTGCCGCCATTCCTTGATGTGAACCGCCCGGCCGCGCCCCAACTGGCCCTGTTCGCGGTCGCCACCATCGGCATGGATGTGCTGTCGATGTCCGCCTATGGTTTGGGCGGAGCCGCCCTGGCGCGGCGGATGTCAGAGCGCCGGTTCCGGCGCGGTTTCGGCCTGCTGACCGGCATCCTGTTGCTGGCGGCCTGCGTACTTATATTGACGCGACTGTAGCGGACGATCGGCCGCAGGAACCGGCTTGTTCATGTCCCGTTCAACTATTCTGGCGCCTGTATGATCGCCAAGGAGAAAATTCATGAAGATGCGTATGTTCAAGCCCGTGCTTCTGGCGGCGACAGCTGCGCTCGCCCTGTCGGCCTGCGCCACCGCCACCCCCTATGCCCCCGCCAGCCCCGACAGCCGATACGGCTACTCCCAGCAAAGGATCGAAGGCGACCGCTTCCGGGTCAACTTCGCCGGCAACTCCGTGACCTCGCGCGACCAGGTCGAGATGTCGCTTCTGCTGCGTGCAGCAGAAGTTACTGTCGAGAACGGCGGGGACTGGTTTACCACCGTCAACCGCGCCACTGATCGCGACACCCGCCTGACCGGCGGAAGCGACCCCTTCTATTACGACCGGTATTCGCGATTCTGGGGCCCGTCGTGGCGCTATTCGCGTCGCGGCCTTTGGAGCCCTTGGCGTGAGCCCTTCGGCCCTGACTTCGACGTTCGCCAGATTGACCGTTACGAAGCTACGTCCGAGATCGTCATTGGTCGCGGCCCGAAACCTGCCAACGATCCCAATGCCTTCAACGCGCGGGAAGTGATCGAGAACATCGGCCCCCGCGTCGCCCGGGCGATGTAGCCTTGGATACGACAGGATAAGTCTGGATAACCAGGCTGAACAAAATGGACCGGGCGGCCCCTGCACAGGGGCCGCCCTTTTTCTTTCGCCCTATCCGATGCGCGGCATCTTCATCCGACGCTTGTTGGTGTGGCTGGCGGGAGCTTTGCCCAGGTCGTCGGGCAGTTCTCCCTTGAAATAGAACCGCTGCCAGGCCTCCTTGGCTGCTTCGGGATCACCCGAGGCGAGGCGGCTGTTAAAGTCGCTGCGCTGTTTCAGCCAGGCCTCGTATTGGCCCTGCATGGTCGGATTGGAGCCCAGCGAGCGGATCACAGGTTGGGCCTCCTCGGCCTTCTTGTGCTGAGCGATGGTGATGAAACAGAAGGGCTCGCCCTTGTCGAAGCGGATCTTGCCGGGGCGTGTGAAGATCCAGTTCATCGTGAACGGAAACGGCAGCCAGTCGGTCTCCACCACCCCGACCAGGGCCTGAATGCCGTCCTTGATGTGGTTGGGGCTGCCCTGGCAGGTCATGCTCCAGCCCGGCGGGGTGCGGAACAGATACTGCGGATGCATGGTCAGAACGCCGCGCGTGAAATGCGAGACGACGAAATGCTTCACATCCGGCTCGGGCCGGTCTGGCGTGATGACGATGTCCGACTGGGCCGGGCCGCCGTTCCACTCGGCGGAAAAGCCGAACGGACACAGGATTTCCCACCCCGTCGTATTGGCCATGTTCAGCGGCAGACAGCGATAGGGATGCCGGCTGGCAAAGGCGTCCATCCAGTCGCGCGACTGGCGCCCCGGCACGAGGTCCGGCGGGCGCTGCGACATCGGATAGCATTCCAGTTCCACGGGCGATCTCCGGCGGGTATCGAGGACGGATACATTCCTAGCGACCGATGATGACCCAAGACAAGCCGACCCATACTCCCGCCTATGACCGCGACCGCCTGCTGGCGTGGATGGCCGAACACGACATCGCCCAGACCACCCACGACCATCCCGCCGTCTTCCGTGTCGAGGAGGGGCTGGAGCTGAAAGTCGCCCTGCCGGGAGCCCACACCAAGAACCTGTTCCTCAAGGACAAGAAGGGCAGGCTGTGGCTGATCTCAGCGCGTCAGGACACGGTCATCGACCTGAAGCGCGCGCCCGCCCTGATCGGCTCGGACCGTCTGTCCTTCGGCAATGAGACCCTGATGTGGGAGACGCTGGGCGTCCGCCCGGGCTCTGTCACGGCCCTGGCCCTGATCAATGACACCGACCGGCGAGTGAGCTTCGTGCTGGATCAGGCGCTTTGGGACGCTGACATCGTCAACTTCCACCCCCTGACCAACACGGCGACGACGGCTCTGGAGCAGGCGGCTTTTCGCAAGGCCCTGGCGCTGATGGGGCGGGAGCCAGTGCTCCTGGATTTCAGCGCGCCCTGAAGCGCAGCCTCAGGCCGCCTCGCGCCAGGTCTTGCCGACCAAAACATCGCTCATGGCGGCCAGAAGGGCGTTCATGGTGATGGGCTTCGTCAGATGTCCGTCCGCTCCGGCAGCCAGGCTCTGGGTGACATGTTCGGCCATGGCGTTGGCCGTCAGCATCAGAATGGCGGTGCGTTCTTTGCCCTGATCGGTCTCGACGTCGCGGATGGCCCGCGTCGCGCTCAGCCCATCCATGACCGGCATCTGCATGTCCATCAGGACGATGTCGAAGGGCTCGGATTTGAAGCGCTCCAGCGCCTGCTGTCCATTCTCGACCGTCACCAGCTCCATGGCCGTGACCCCCAGCATGATCTCGATCACCTTGCGATTGGCTGGGTGGTCGTCGGCCAGCAGGATGCGCAGGGGCAGTCCGGTGATATCGGTTGCCGGGGTGATGGGCGAGGAGGCCGCCACCGGTGCTGCCGCCTCGGGCAGGTCGATCTCGAAGATGAAGGCCGACCCCTGGCCGGGCATACTGTCGCAATCCAGGGTACCGCCCATCAGCTCCACCAGCGCGGCGGAAATGGCTAGGCCCAGACCCGTTCCGCCAAAGCGGCGGGTGATCGATCCATCGGCCTGCTGGAAACGACCGAAGATTCTGGCCTTCTGGTCGGCGTCAAAGCCGATGCCGGTATCTCGGACCTCGAATCTGACGCGGCCGGCGTCCGCCGCCGTCACCGTCATCGTCACAGTCCCCTGCTCCGTGAACTTCAGCGCATTGGAGATGAGATTGGTCAGGACCTGGCGAAGCCGTACCGCATCGCCGCACACGTATTTCGGCGCGGAGGGATCGAGATCGAAGACGAGGGCGACCCCCCGATCCTCCGCCTTGGCCCGCCACAGAAGCGCGATGTCATTGACGGTGTGCTTCAGATCGAACGTCGTCTCTTCCAGCGCGACTTGGCCTGCCTCGATCTTGGCACTGTCGAGGATGTCGGTCAGCAGGCGTTCCAGCGTAGCCCCCGAAGACCGTATCAGATCGACCATCTCATGGGCGTTGCGGTCCAGGTGTTGACGCGACAGGGCATCGGCCATGGACACGACACCATTCAGCGGCGTGCGGATTTCGTGGCTCATATTGGCTAGGAATTCCGACTTGGCGCGATTGGCGGCTTCGGCCCGTTCCTGGGCCGCCTTCAGCCGTCGAGCCTGACGCATCTGCCAGACCAGGCCCGCGCCGACGCACAGCAGAAAAATGACCCCGACGGCGATGACCAGCCATTGCAGGCGCGTCTTGGTCCGGGCCGTTTCCAGCTGAGTGCGGCGGTCGTCGAGTTGCTGCTGCATGTCGCCCGTGACCTGATGGACGCCGGCAGAAAAGGCGCGCGCTTCAGCGACATCCTTCTCGGTTGTGAAACGCCGCAGCAGGGCAAAAGCCTCGGCCGGCCGTCCCTGGGCGAACAGGATTTCCGCCTGCACCTCGCTCAGACGCGAGCCGTCGCCCGCCGACGTCTCAAGCCCGCGCAGAACCTCCAGATCGCGCATGGCTCCGTCCACGTCGCCCGTCCTCGCTCTGGCGATCGCCCGCAAGGGCAGAACGTCCAGCGCCAGGAAGGCGGCGTCTCCGAGGTTTTCGCCATAGGGATCCAGACAGGCTAGTACGCCTCCCGGCTGTGCGCCGGCATCGGCGACGAGGGCGCACAGGGCGGCGTCGTAAATGGCCAAGGCGGGCAGGTCGGATCGGGACGCCACCGCACTGTGCGCAGCCGCAAACGCCCGACCTCGCTCCAGATCCCCCATCCGAACAGCCATCTTGGTCAGATTGTACAGGCTGTCGAAATCGGGGCGGGGATAGGCGGGATTGGAATAGTCGATCTCGAACTTGCGAAAGGCCGCGGTCGCGCCCTCGACATCGTCGATATCCTTCAAGCCCATGCCGACCACCTCCCAGATGCCGGCGCGGGCGGTGTCGGCATAGGGATCGCGCGCGGGAATGTCGGCCTGGGCGCGGGTGAGCAGTTGCAGACCCTCGCCGATCCGGCCCTGATCGACCAGATTCAGCGCGACCAGTCGCGCCGCGTGCGCCCGAACAAACCAGTCGTGACCGTGCTCTACATAGTCGGTCATCGCGGCGGCCGCCGCCGCTTCACCCTGATCGTAGCGAATGGTGAGGGCGTTCAGTGCCGCGATGTCGATATAGCGTTTGTCATCCTGGTCCCGGGCGGCAGCGGCCAGACGGTTGTTCCACCGGGTCGCACGCTGAAACTCGCCCTGGTTCAGGATCGTCCAGGTGACGTGATACAGCCGGTTCAATCCCTCCCGGTCCTTACGGGTCGCAGCGCGCTGACCGAAGGTTTCCAGCTCGGCGAAGCTGGTCGAGGCGGCGCGGCGTTCCACGAACCGGGCCAGGGCCTCGGCCTCTGCGGCAGGCGGCAACACAGGCTCCGGGGCCATCGCCGAGGCCGGCGCGGCAACCACGGATGCAAAGAAAATCCTCAGCACCGCCAGAAAGACGCGGTTCGACATCGCAAAAACCCCAACCCCAAGCGACCATCTGACATGCAAGAGGTTGAGCAAGCTTTAGTGGCCGCGCGGTTATGGCGGCGCTCGTCGATTTTGACGGCCCAACGGTCGGCTGCGGTTCTATCGCGCCCCGGACAGTGCTAGAGCCGCCTGCGTCTCCCCGACCTCATTCCAGATACGGATGCCGCCATGCCCGCCGCTCCCGATTTTCCGCCTGCGCCCGATGCGGTGAGGCCTGTTCGCGCCCTGATCTCCCTGTCCGACAAGACGGGGCTGGAGGCGGCGGCGCGGACCCTGCATGAGCTGGGCGTCGAGCTGGTCTCGACCGGCGGCACGCGCGCGGCCATCGCGGCCTTAGGCCTGCCGGTGAAGGACGTGGCCGACCTGACCGGCTTCCCCGAGATGATGGACGGGCGGGTCAAGACCCTGCACCCGGTGGTCCACGGCGGCCTGCTGGGCGTGCGAGACGCCGCCGACCATGCCGAGGCCATGACCGCCCACGGCATCGGTCCCATCGATATCGTCTGGGTCGACCTGTATCCGTTCGAGGCCACGGTCGCCTCGGGCGGCGGCTTCGATGCCGTGGTCGAGAACATCGACATCGGCGGCCCCGCCATGATCCGCTCCGGCTCCAAGAACCACGGCTATGTCGCCGTCTGCGTCGATCAAACATCAGTGGCCGAACTGCTCGATGCGCTGAAAGCTGACGGCACCACGTCGCTGGCCCTGCGCAAGCGCCTGGCCGCCCGCGCCTTTGCTCGCACCGCCGCCTATGACGCCGCCGTCAGCGGCTGGTTCGCCGGTCAGCTGGAAGACGCCGCCCCGGCCCGCAAATCCATCGCCGGCTCGCTGGCCCAGACCCTGCGCTATGGCGAGAACCCGCATCAGACCGGGGCCTTCTATCGCACTGGCGAAACCCGTCCCGGGGTCGCACATGCGCAGCAGGTCCAGGGTAAGGAACTGGGCTACAACAATATCGCCGATGCCGATGCCGCCTATGAACTGGTCGCAGAGTTCCAGGCCCCGGCCTGCGTTATTGTCAAACACGCCAACCCCTGTGGCGTGGCCGTCGGCAACGATCTGAGCGAGGCCTATGCCCGGGCGCTGGAATGCGACGCCGTCTCGGCCTTCGGCGGTGTCATTGCCGTCAACCGGCCGCTGAACGGGGCCGATGCCCGTGCCATCACCGACATCTTCACCGAGGTCGTCATCGCACCGGGTGCCGACGACGAGGCCCGCGCCGTCTTCGCCGCCAAGAAGAACCTGCGCCTGCTGATCACCGACGGCCTGCCCGATCCGCACGGTCCGGGCGAGGTGTTCCGCAGCGTGGCCGGCGGGTTCCTGGTCCAGTCGCGCGACCGCAGCCTGATCAAGCCCGAAGACCTGAAGATCGTCACGCGCCGCCAGCCGACGCAGCAGGAGGTGCAGGACATGCTGTTCGCATTCACCGTCGCGAAGCACGTCAAGTCCAACGCCATCGTCTATGCCAAGGACGGCCAGACCGCCGGCATCGGCGCAGGCCAGATGAACCGCCGCGACAGCGCCCGCATCGCCGCCATCCGCGCCAAGGAAGCCGGGGAAGCCAAGGGGCTGGCCCACTCCCTCGCCCATGGATCTGCCTGCGCGTCCGAAGCCTTCTTCCCCTTCGCCGACGGCCTGCTGGAAGCGGTCGCTGCCGGAGCCACGGCGGTGATCCAGCCCGGCGGCTCCATGCGCGACGCCGAGGTCATCGCGGCGGCGGACGAGGCCGGCATCGCCATGGCCTTCACCGGGGTGCGGGTGTTCAGGCACTGATTTTTGGGGGCGCTATCGCTCGCGACGCGGTCGCTCGCTGAATGAGCGCGATTAGGCGGTGATCCACGTCGCGCGGCTGTCGTTTGGTTCGACAAAGGCTAAGGTTCTGCCATGGACACTCTTTCCACCCGCTGGACCCAGCTTGAACCGCACGCAATCGTCGTTGGCCCCGACGACGACCGGCCGCGTCCGGCGGTGGTCCTGTTCCACGGTTGCGGCGGAATGCGGCCGCATCTCCCGCTCTATGCCGAGGCCGCAAGGGCCGCGGGATGGCGCGCTTTCATCGTCGATTCCTATGCCCCGCGCGGCTGGAGCCGGGCCTATGCCCTGGCCACCGTCTGCTCGGGCCTGCAACTGCGCGGTGACAAGCGAGCGGGAGACGTGCTGGCCGCGCTGAACGGCGTGTCACAAAGGCGAGACGTAGACGCTTCGCGCATCGTCCTGGCGGGCTGGAGCCACGGCGGCTGGGGCATCATGGAGGCGATGAGTTCGGCGCGGACGCCGGGAACACTCGGGGTCCAGAACCCGGGCGAGATCACCCTGGACGGCGTGAAGTCCGTCTACCTCTGCTACCCCTATATCGGCATTGCGGCCCTGAACCGGATGCGGCCTTGGACCCACTGCCCCAAGACCCTGGCCGTCATCTCGCGCACCGATCACCTGACCAGCGTCCGCAATGCCGAGCGTGTCCATGCGATGGTCCGCAACTGCGGAGCCGAGGTCGAGACCTGGATCGCCGAAGGCACCCACGCCTTCGACGAGCCGACCTCGGCCCCGCCCATGCGCCACGATCCCGACCTGACCGCCGAGGCCATCCGCCGCTTCTCGGCTCTGTTGAACGACACGGCCGTCGCGCCCCAGCTTTAAGCCCGCGCTTGCCCCTGCGGGCATCCCGGCTTATCCCCCCCGTCATGACCGCGCCCCTGATCTGCCCGTCGATCCTCGCCAGCGATTTTGCCCGTCTGGGCGAGGAGGTCGCCGCCCTGGAGGCTGCCGGGGCCGACTGGATCCATGTCGATGTGATGGACGGCCATTTCGTGCCCAACATCACCCTGGGGCCCGACATCGTGAAAGCCATCCGGCCGCACACCACCCTGCCGTTCGATGTCCACCTGATGGTCGCCCCGGTCGATCCCTGGCTGGAGGCTTACCGCGAGGCCGGGGCCGACATCCTGACGGTCCATCCCGAGAGCGGGCCGCATCTGCACCGGACGCTCGGTCGCATCCGCCATCTGGGGGCCAAGGCCGGCGTGGTCCTGAACCCCGGCACGCCCGTCGATGTCGTGGCCGAGGTCGTGGACCTGGTCGACCTGGTCCTGCTGATGTCGGTCAATCCAGGCTTTGGCGGCCAGTCGTTCATCGACACGACGCTGAGGAAGATCGAGCGGACCCGCGCCCTGCTGGATGCCGCCGGATCGAAAGCGCATCTTCAGGTCGACGGCGGCGTGACCTCGGCCAATGCCGCAGCCTGTGTCGCGGCCGGGGCCGATGCCCTGGTGGCCGGGTCGTTCGTGTTCAAGGGTGGACCGGCCGCCTATGCGGACAATATCGCGGCGTTGAAGCGCGCGTGAATATTCCCGGCCAAAGCGAGCGGAACGCGCCCAATGCGGCTGATGTCGTCTCGGGTGGTGCCGTGTCCGACACCATTCCTGGTTTGCGCGGAGCTCCCGTGCGCACACCTGTCCGCAACAGCCAGACACATGGTGACGTGCGCCAATGGCCTGCCCTGGCTGGAAGGCTGATATCGCGCCAGCTGTGGATCGAGCTGTACGGTCTGCCCGGCTATGCGCTGACCCTGGGCGGTCGTCCGGCGCAGGGGTTTGCCGCAAGCCCGCGCGATCCGCGACCGGTCGATCCGAACCTGGGACGCTTGTTGCTGGGGGGTCGTTTCACTCTTGCGGGCCATAGCCTGGAGGCTCCGGCCCCCGAAGACCCCTGGAACCAGCCGAGCCCGACCCGCGCCTTCGCCACCGAACTTCACGCCTTCCAATGGCTGCCGTCCCTGATGATGCAGGAAGAGCGCGGTGCTCGAGAGGCCCTGCGGCTGACCCTGGGCTGGGGCACCGTCTTCGCCCGCTGGTCGCCCTTCGCCTGGAGCCCGCCGATTCTGGCGCGTCGGGTCTTCAACCTGTCTTGTGCGGCCCGTCGCATGGGTCATGTGGCCACCGAGGCCGAGCGGCTGAAACTGGCCGATCTCCTGGCCCGTCAATCCCGCCAGCTATTGCGCCCGCCGCACAGCGTGGCCGAACAGGCGACCAGCCTGACCGCCGTCGCCGTCGCGGGCTGCACTCTGGCTGGTAAGTCCGGTGCGGGCCTGCGCCGGACCGCCCTGCACCGACTGACAGCGGCTCTGGCGCGCACGGTCATGGCCGACGGCAGCCATGCCTCACGCAGCCCCGAGGCGGGGATGGAGCTCTTGCTCGATCTGCAGACGCTGCATGACGTCCTGGGCCAGGTATCGGAGACGACGCCCGAGCCGGTGCTCCGCGCCATCCAGCGCCTTACCAAGGCTCTAAGCCTGCACACTCTGCCGGATGGGCGACTGATCACCTTGCAAGGCGGCGGGCCCTCGACGGCGGCGCGTGTGGCAGCGGCACACGCCCAAGGGGACGCCGGCCCCGATACCGATCTGTCCGGCATCGTTGGCGGCATTTCTCGGATCCGTAGCCCCCTGCTGACCATCATCACAGATGTCGCGGGTCCGGCGCGAGGGCCTTGGTCCGCCACAGCCTGTGCCCAGCCGATGGCGCTGGAGATTCTGTGCGGCAAGGACCGGTTGGTCACCGGCTGCGGCTGGACACCCCAGGCGCTGGATCGCCAGGGCCTTCGCCTGCCCCCCGGCCACTCGACCCTGACCTTGGGCGAAAGCTCGGTGGCCGAGCCACTGGGAGGCTGGAAGGCCGAGGTCATGGGACCGCGCCTGATCGGACCGGCGCTGCATTTCGAGGTCAACCACCGCGATGGCGAGGCCGCCGTCTGGCTGGAGGTCGAGCACGACGGCTGGGCCTCGCGCTTCGGACTGCTGCATCAACGACGTCTGTACCTGGACCAGAAGCTGGACGAGCTGCGCGCCGAGGAGCGCCTGCATCCCTCGCCCGGTCATCGTGATGGCGCTCGCCCGATCGCCGCCCCCTATGCTGTCCGCTTCCAGCTGGAGCCGGGGGTTCAGGCATCCCTGGCCCGCGATCGACGTTCCATCCTGCTGCGCGGCCATTCGGGCCGGGGCTGGTGGTTCCGCACCGACGGGCCGGACGTCGCCATCGAGCCCTCGGTCCATGTCGATGAGGGTCTGACCCGCCGCTCGCTCCAGATCGTGGTGCGCGGTTCGGCGCGCACGGATGCGGAAACGAAGATCCGCTGGAAGCTGAGCCCCGCCGGCGCCGGGTCCGATCCGTCCTGATCCGTCACCGCTCCACCTTGAGGTTCCGCCCTGCCGCGACCATCTGACGGTTGCCGCGTTACCGCTTGTCTGCACAGGATCGTTTCATGAGTTTCGCCGACCCCAAAGCTGCGTCCGATGACCTGATCAAGGACGGCTCCGACGCCGGCTTCATGGCCGACATCGTCGAGGCCTCGAAGGTCCAGCCGGTGATCGTCGACTTCTGGGCCACATGGTGCGGGCCCTGCCGGACCCTGACGCCCATGCTGGAAAAGGCCGTCCGTGCCGCCGAGGGCAAGGTCAAGCTGGTCAAGATCGACGTTGACGCCAACCCGGCCTATGCAGGCCAGTTGCGGGTTCAGTCCATCCCCACCGTCTATGCCTTCGTAGACGGCAAGCCCGTGGACGGGTTCCAGGGTGCAGTGCCCGAAAGCCAGCTGAAGGCCTTCATCGACAAGCTGGCGGGCGGACCAGGCATCAACTCTGACGTCGAACAGCTTCTATCGCTGGGCGCGGAATCCTTGTCGCTGAACGACCTCGGTGGCGCGGCCCAGGCCTATGCCCAGGTCCTGACGCTGGAGCCCGAGAACGAGACGGCCATCGCCGGAATGGCGCGGGTCTATCTGGCCGACGGCGACGCGGATCAGGCCCGCCAAACCTTGGCCATGGCCGCGACCGATTCCAAGAATGCCGACGTCATCAGCCTGCGCGCCCAGCTCTCGCTGGCCTCGGCTGCACCGACGGGCGAAGCCGACGCACTTCAGGCCCGCCTCGCCGCAAATCCGTCCGACCATCAGGCCCGCTATGACCTGTCCCTGGCCCAGGCGGCGGGCGGCGATTTCAAGGGGGCGGTCGATAGCCTTCTGGCTATCGTCGCGGCCGACCGCGAGTGGAATGACCAAGCCGCCCGCAAGCAGTTGCTGACGGTGTTCGAGGCGGCGGGACCAGCCTCCGACGTGGCCCGCGACGGACGCCGCCGCCTGTCCTCCATCCTGTTCGCCTGAAGGAGCGCTGCGTGGCCCAGGGTTATGTGAAAGCCAGCGACCTGCCCCAGGTGATCCCGGTCTTTCCGTTGCCCGGAACCATCATCCTGCCGCGTGGGCAGCTGCCGCTGAACATCTTCGAGCCACGCTATCTCAACATGATCGACGACGCGATGGCGGGCGACAGGATCATCGGCATGATCCAGCCCACGGCCGGCCCGCGCCGTCTGCCCAGTCTGTCGTCAGTGGGTTGTGCCGGACGCATCACCAGTTTCGCCGAAACCTCTGACGGCCGGTATCTGATCACCTTGACCGGCTGTGCGCGCTTTCGTCTGGCCAGCGAAATCCCGGCCCAGACGCCGTATCGCCAGATCCGCGCCGACTTTGCGTCGTTCGAGGCCGATCTGACCGCGCCGCCCCGCGAGGACGACGACATGGATCGCGACCGGCTTCTGGATGCGCTGCGGGCCTATATGGAGACGCGCGGCCTGGACATCGACTGGGATACCGCCGAGACCGCACCGCCCGAGGCCCTGATCAACAGCCTGTCGATGGCCCTGCCGTTTGACGGGGCCGAGAAGCAGGCGCTGCTGGAGGCCGTCACCCTGCCCGACCGCGCGGCGGTGCTCACTGCCCTGCTCACCATCGATGCCGCCGAGGCCGGAGACGGCGAAGCGCCGTCCATGCAGTGAAGCGAGGCTCCAAGGTCCAGGGATTAGGTTCTAGGGAGAAGGAAATCCAATCCCGACTTCTGCGTCTTTCCCTAGAACCTAGGACCTAGACCCTATAACCTTCGAGAATGTCCGACACATTCCACACGCCGACCGCCGTCGATCCTCGCCTGCTGGAGGTTCTGGTCTGCCCCGTTACGCGCGGGAAACTGACCTATGACCGGGAGCAGCAGGAACTGGTGTCCAGAGGAGCAAAGCTGGCCTTCCCCATCCGCGACGGCGTGCCGATCATGCTGACGGAAGAAGCGCGGGCGCTGGATTAAGGTCTAGGTTTTAGGGAAAGGGCAGGATGTCCGGCTTCAGCCGGTTTTGCGCTAGAACCTAACCCCTAAACCCCCAGAACCTCCCTAAACCGCCTCGCCTCGCAAAAGCTTCGGCAGATCGCCCGTCGCGCCACCCGCCTCGTGCATGAAGGCGCGGCGCAGGGGGGCGATGCGGTTGACAGCGGCGATACCGATGTCGCGTGCCAGTCGGACGGGCGCGATGTCGTTGGAGAACAGCCGCACGAAGGCGTCAAACCCTGCCGCCAGGGCCGCATTGTCGAACCGGCGCCAGCGGGCATAGCGATCCAGCGTCGTCTCCGCGCCGATATCCTCGCCCAGCCGCATAGCCTCGATCAGCACCTCGGCCAGGGCGGCGGCGTCCTTCAGCCCCATGTTCAGGCCCTGTCCCGCGACAGGATGCACGGCATGGGCCGCATCGCCGATGAGGGCGGTGCGCGGGGCTGTCAGGGCCTCGGCCAACTGAAGCGACAGGGGATAGACGAAGCGTGGTCCCGCCACCGTGACCTGGCCCAGAAAGTCGCCGAACCGGCGGCGCAGGTGCGAATGGAAGGCTTCGTTGGAAGCGTCACGCAGCGCCTCGGCCCGGCGGGTCGTCTCGGTCCAGACCAGACTGGCCCGACGCTCCGTCAGGGGCAGGATGGCGAACGGGCCGGCGGGCAGGAAATACTCATGCGCCACATTGCCGTGGTCTCGCTCCATCTGCACCGTCGCCACGACGCCGCTCTGGCCATAGGACCAGCCGGTGATGTCAATCCCGGCCGCCTGGCGCACGAGGGAGCCGCGCCCCTCGGCCCCCACGACGACGCTGGCGGTCAGGACCGATCCGTCGGCCAGGGTGACGGTGCAGAATCCCGGCCCGGCCTCGACCGCGCTCACCGCAGCAGGCGCGCGGACCTCGATCCCGGCGGCCGTGACGGCCTCGGCCAGGGCCGAGCGGATGCGCCGGTTCTCGACCATATAGCCCAGCGGCTCGCCCCCGTTTCGGTCCCCGATCTCGTCGGCATCGAACCGCAACCAGGCCGATGACGCCGTCCTGGACGCGGCCCCGGGTCGTCGCCCGTCGGTGACCAGGATGTGATCCATCCGGCAGGCGTGGGGCCGCAAACCTACGCCGACGCCCAAGGCGTCAAGCATACGGAAGGTCGAAAACGCGATGGCCGTTGAGCGTCCGTCAAAGGTCGGGGCGAGCTGGGCGCTGAACGGCTGCGGATCGATCAGCACGACCCTCAGACCCCCCTGCGCCGCGGCCAGGGCAAAGGTCGCCCCGGCCATGCCGGCCCCGGCGATTACGACGTCGTAGCGATCAGCCTGTGTCATGCCGACAAGGTTAGAGGGATGAGGGATGAGGGTCGAGGGTTGTGGGTGCCGCACATCCCGGATCATCGTTCAAAACGAAGTGCCAATTCCTCATCCCTCGAACCTCGTCCCTCGCACCTGGTAAATGCCCCCTTAACCCTGTCGGGGCGACAAGAGCATCCGCTTTCCCACTCCCGGAGTTCGCCACCGCATGTCCGCCGCCCTCGCCATTGGAATGCAGGCCTGGACCGGTGCGCGGATCCTGTGGGATGCGCCGATAGCCGTGAAGTTTCGCGGCGTGCTGCAGGCCCTGCTGGCGACCCTGCTGCTGCTCGCCCTGATCTCCTGGAACCCGTCCGATCCCAGCCTGAATGCCGCCTCGGGCGCGGCCCCGACCAACTGGCTGGGGGCCAATGGTGCCCTGTTCGCCGATCTGTTCATGCAGTCGCTCGGCCTGGCCGCCTGGCCCGCAACCCTGCTGCTGATCGCCTTCGGCCTGTCCCGCGCCATCGGCGACATCATCCAGCAAAGATTAAAGCCCACGCCGCTGAAGGCGTTGTCCGCGACCCTGGGCGTCCTGTGCCTGTCCGCCGCCCTGTCGGCCCTGGCCGCGCCCGCCGCCTGGCCGCTGGCCTCCAGCCTGGGCGGCCTGTGGGGTGACGGCATTGTGGGCCTGGTGCGCAGCCTTTGCGCCGCCATTCGCGTACCGGGCGCTCCGATCTGGGCGGGCGTGATCTTCCTGCCGCTTGGCCTGTGGGGCATCGGCTATGCCATCGGCCTTCGCTTCTCGGACCTGACCGACGGTCTGAGCTGGATGGGCGGCATGCGACGCAGGGCCCCCACTGCCAAGGCCGAGCGCGAAGCCGTCCCGCCTGCACCGAAACGTCAACGCCCGGCTCCCGAGCCTGATCTGGAAGCCGTCCCGACCGGACGCGTCGCTGCGGATGCTGCCGACACCCCGCCCTGGGCCGAGCCCGCCCCCGCCTATGCGCCCCTGCCCGCCCAGTCGGCCCCTGAGCCCAAGGTCGCCGCCGTCAAGGCGCCGAAGGCGTCGAAGCGCGAGGCCGACGATGCCCAGGTCGCCTTCGACTTTGCCCGTCCCTCGACGGGCTTCGACCTGCCGCCCCTGACCATGCTGACCAAGCCCGAGAAGCGTGTCGGCACCGTCGATGAAGAGGCGCTGAAGGCCAATGCCAAGATGCTGGAGGGCGTGCTTCAGGAGTTCGGCGTCCGGGGCGTCATCGACCAGATCCGGCCCGGCCCGGTTGTCACCCTGTACGAACTGGTGCCCGCGCCCGGCGTGAAGCATGGCCGCGTCGTGGCTCTGTCGGACGACATTGCGCGGTCCATGTCGGCCCGCGCCTGCCGCATCAGCGTCGTGGCCGGCCGCAACGCCATCGGCATCGAACTGCCCAATGCCCGGCGCGAGACCGTCTATCTGCGCGACCTGCTGGCCTCGACCGAATACGACAAGACCAGCCACCTGCTGCCGCTGGCGCTAGGCGAAACCATCGGCGGCGAGCCCTATGTCGCCGACCTGGCGCGCATGCCGCACCTGCTGATCGCGGGCACCACCGGCTCGGGCAAGTCGGTCGGGGTCAACGCCATGATCCTGTCGATCCTGTACCGGCATTCGCCCGCCGAATGCCGCTTCATCATGATCGACCCCAAGATGCTGGAGCTGTCGGTCTATGACGGCATCCCGCACCTGCTGGCCCCGGTCGTCACCGATCCGAAGAAGGCCGTCGTCGCGCTGAAATGGACGGTGCGCGAGATGGAGGACCGCTATCGCCGCATGTCCAAGCTGGGGGTACGCAATATCGCCAGCTACAATGAGCGCGCCCGCGAGGCCCAGGCCAAGGGCGAGCATTTCGAACGCACGGTCCAGACCGGCTTCGATGAACAGGGCCGCCCGGTCTACGAAAGCGAGAAGATCCGGCCCGAACCTCTGCCCTTCCTGGTCGTCGTCATGGACGAGATGGCCGACCTGATGCTGGTCGCCGGCAAGGACGTCGAGGGCGCAGTCCAGCGCCTGGCCCAGATGGCCCGCGCCGCCGGTATCCACCTGATCATGGCGACGCAACGCCCGTCCGTCGACGTCATCACCGGCACCATCAAGGCCAACTTCCCGACCCGGATTTCCTTCCAGGTCACCTCCAAGATCGACAGCCGCACCATCCTGGGCGAACAGGGCGGCGAGCAGCTGCTGGGCCAGGGTGACATGCTCTATATGGCGGGCGGTGGGCGCATCACGCGCCTGCACGGCCCGTTCGTGGACGACAAGGAGGTCGAGGCCGTCTGCAACCACCTGAAGGCCCAGGCCGAGCCCGACTATCTGGACCTGATCACCGACGATCCCGACGGCGACGGCGATGCCTCGCCCTTCGACGAGGGGGGCGGCTCCTCCGGGGACGACCTGTACGACCGCGCCGTCGCCGTGGTCACCCGCGACCGCAAGGCCTCGACCAGCTATGTCCAGCGCCGCCTGCAGATCGGCTACAACCGCGCCGCCTCCCTGATCGAGCGGATGGAACAGGAAGGCGTGGTCAGCCCCGCCAACCATGCCGGCAAGCGCGACGTGCTGGCCGGGCCGCCGCCCCTGTAAAGTGGGGCGCTAACGCTCGCGACGCGGCCGCTCGCTCCTTGAGCGCGTGACGGCATTTCCCCCTCCCACCTGGGGGAGGGTGGCCGAGCCGTCAGGCGAGGCCGGGTGGGGGCGCTTTGGCAAGACGAGCACCAACTTCGGAACCCCAACCGATGAACGGCGCTTCATCCCACGGTCCGATTATGGTCAGGCTTGTGTCATGACACCGCCGCGCCGACCGGGCATGACCTGACGCTTCAACAACCATCCCGAACGGGAGACGACCCATGACCTTCACTCGCCGCGCCTTTGCGCTGGGAACCGCCGCCATCGCCGGTGTCGCCGCCCTGCCGGTGCACGCCCAGGCCAATCTGTCCGCTGACGATCGCGCCATCCTGGCCCGCGCCCAGGCGACCCTGCAGAACCTGGCTTCGGCCCAGGGCAGCTTCGTCGAAACCTCGGGTGCCCAGCGCCGCGAGGGCCGGTTCTGGCTGCAACGCCCCGGCAAGATGCGGTTCGAATACAGCAACCCGGCCGGGCTACTGGTCGTGTCCGACGGCAACAACGTCAAACGCTACGACCCGCGCCTGAACGTCTTCCGTCAGGTTCCGCTCAGCCAGACGCCGCTGTCGACCTTCCTGGCCCGCACGGTCCGCCTTGATCAGGGCGTCCGGATCGACCGCGTCGTGCGCATGCAGGACGGCGGCTATTCCATCACCGCCTTGGACGCCCGGCGCCCCAACGATGGGGCCGTGGTCCTGATGTTCGGCGGCTCGCCCGAGCGCCTGCTGGAATGGACCATCCGCGATGCGCAGGGGACCATGACCCGTACCCAGCTGACCCGCGTTACCGCTGCCCCCAATCTGGCCGCCAGCCTGTTCCAGCTGCGTGACCCGACCCAGCGCCCCCGCCGCAACTAGAATTGGCGCAGCTAAGCTTGACTTTTTCTACGCCCTGTGTCTTTCTTGACACAGAGCGGCGAGAGCCGATCTGACCGTTTGGGATTGTCATCCCCTTCCCGGCGGCGAGAGAGACACCTGAAATGCCCGGTTGGAAACGACCGGGCATTTTTTTAGGCGCTATCGCTCGGCTCGCGGAGCCTCGCTGCTTGAGCGCGAGATGTGCGGTTTCGCCTTGGCGGCAGGGCGGCTAAGACCGGCGCATGCTTCGTATCGCCACCTGGAACATCAACTCCGTTCGCCTGCGCATCGATCAGGTCGCCCGCTTCGTCGCCGAGAGCGGCACCGACGTGCTGTGCCTGCAGGAAATCAAATGCCTGGAGGACCAGTTTCCCCGCGCCCCCTTCGAGGCGATGGGCATGCCCTACCTCAAGATCGGCGGACAGAAGGGCTGGCACGGGGTCGCCATCGCTAGCAGAAAGCCGATCACCGAGGCTCCTGTTCTGGACGTCTGTCGTGAGAAACACGCGCGCTGCGTCGGAGTGATGGTCGATGGCGTCGAGGTGCAGAATTTCTACATCCCTGCGGGCGGCGACGTACCCGACCGTGCGCTGAATCCCAAGTTCGATCACAAGATGGACTATTACGAGCGCCTGACCCGCGAGATGGCGGCGCGTGACAAACAGCGCCCGCTGGTCCTGGCCGGGGACTTCAACATTGCGCCGGGCGAGAACGACGTCTGGAACCACCGCTATATGTCGAAGATCGTCAGCCACACCCCGCTGGAGGTCGAGACCCTGCGTCGTCTCCAGGCCGCCGGAGGATTCTGCGACGTGATCCGCGACCAGATCCCGGAGCCGACGAAACTGGCCAGCTGGTGGAGCTATCGCGCCGCCGACTTCCGCAAGTCAAACCGAGGCCTGCGTCTGGACCACCTGTGGACCTCGCCCGGCCTGACGCCCGCCGTCCTGCCCGGCACGGCCCGCATCCACGACACCGTCCGCGAATGGACCCAGCCCAGCGACCATGCGCCGGTGACGATGGATCTGGCGCTTTAGTTGACTGGCTCGCAAGCGGGCAGATCGAACACGAACTGCGATCCTGGTCGGATAAAGTAAGCCGCCTCACGCCGCCACCAGTCTGCAGCTTCTGGCTGAGTTTCGGCCAGAACGTCCACCGCGCGGTCAGCGTGGACGACGTAGCCACTCGTTGGACGCCCGCGACCCAGCGTAAAATATAACCATTCGGACAAGCGGCTCTTAGGTCCGGATAATACGCCCGAGCCCTTGGTCTCCACTGGGTAATCGATCACGAGTGGAAGAACCAATCCGATCCAGGCATCCCTGACCCATTCCGGTGCCTCGCCTTCAGGACGCTGGACGATCCGAACCTGGGCCGGGCGCGGATCCCACGGGCCTGACCTCACGGCTGCAGCCGGTACCCGCCCGCATCCGTCAGCAGCAGCCGCGCCTGACCCGGCTCGGGCTCGATCTTCTGACGCAGGCGATAGATGTGGGTCTCCAGCGTGTGGGTCGTGACCCCGGCGTTGTAGCCCCACACCTCGGTCAGCAGCTCCTCGCGCATCACCGGCTTGCCGCCCGCGCGGTAGAGGTACTTCAGGATATTGGTTTCCTTCTCCGTCAGCCGGACCTTCTTGGCCTTGTCGTCTACCAGGATCTTGGCGGCGGGGCGGAACTCATAGGGGCCGATGCGGAAGACGGCGTCTTCGGACTGTTCATGGCTGCGCAGGTGGGCGCGGATGCGGGCCAGTAGGACGGCGAAGCGGAAGGGCTTGGTCACATAGTCGTTGGCCCCGGATTCCAGGCCCAGGACCGTGTCGGAATCCGAAGACTGGGCCGTCAGCATGATGATCGGTGTCGTCACCCCGCCCGCCCTCAGCAGGCGGCAGGCCTCGCGCCCGTCCATGTCAGGCAGGTCGAGGTCCAGCAGGATCAGATCGGCGCGGACCTCGCGGCCCATGCGTACACCCTCTCCGGCCGTCGAGGCCTGAATCGGACGAAAGGCCTCGTGCAGGGCGAGTTGCTCCGCCAGCGCCTCGCGCAGGTCGTCGTCGTCGTCGATGATCAGGATCGTCTTGGGTGCAGCCATGGCTGTAACAATGGCGAGCGTCGGGCCATTCGCCAAGAGCGGGGCGCGATTAGACGCGGTTTCAGCCGTCCCGTTGGCCAAAAAGGGCCGATCCGACCCGGACATGGGTCGCCCCGGCTGCGATCGCCGCTGGATAGTCGCCGCTCATGCCCATCGACAGGATGTCCAGCCCGTGTTCGCGCGCCATTTGGGCCAGCAGCGCGAAATGCGGTGCAGGGTCTTCGCCGGCAGGCGGGATGCACATCAGCCCCTCGACGGTCAGCCCCAGGGCCCGGGCCTGTTCGATCAGGGCCGGGGCTTGTGTGATCGCCACCCCCGCCTTCTGCGGTTCGGCACCGGTATTGACCTGGACCAGTACGCGGGGGGCCACGCCCAACGCCTGACCTACCGTCGCCAAGGCCTGGGCCAGCTTCGGCCGGTCCAGGGTCTCGATGACGTTGAACAGCTGCAGAGCCTCTCGGACCTTGTTGGTCTGCAGCGGTCCGATCAGGCGAAGATGCAGGTCGGGGTGATCCGCACGGCGGTCGGTCCAGCGGGCGAGCGCCTCCTGAACCCGGTTCTCGCCGAACACGCGCTGGCCGGCGGCCAGGGCGGCGTCGATGGCCTCGGGCGGCTGGGTCTTCGTCACAGCGGTCAGGGTCACGTCGCCGGGGTCGCCGCGTCCCGCCGCTCGACAGGCGGCCTCGATGTCGGCCCGCACGGCGGCGAACCGCGCTGCGATCGGGCTGGACGACGCTTCGGTAAGGGGAGAAGAGATGGCCATGAACCGGTCGGATGCCGAAACCCTGTGGGATGTCGCCAGCGTCCTAGCGCGCGACGCGGCCAAAGTCAGCCGCACCGAAGGTCGCGCGGTAGGCAACCTGCCGCCCCTGCTGTTCTTCACCGATCCCGACCGGACGCCTCGCCCCTGGGAGACGGCGGCGCGGCTACCCGCAGGAAGCGGCGTGGTATTCCGGCATTTTGGCCACGCAGACGCTCATGACACCGCCAGGCGACTGCGAGAGGTGACGGCTCGACGAGATTGCCTGCTGCTGATCGGCCTGAACGCGGAACTGGCCGAGCAGGTCGGGGCCGACGGTGTGCATCTGCCGGAACGGGCGTTGAGCCAGGCAAAGGCACTATCGATGGCCCAGCCGAACTGGCGCATCACAGGCACGGCCCACAGCCTACAGACCTTCGAACGCGCCGCTAACCTTGATGCCGTCGTGGTCTCGCCTGTGTTTGGGGCCGGCGGCGCATCCTCGACCAAGCCGTCTCTGGGTCTGGAAGTTCTGAAGCTGATGACTGCGACATCCAGCCGCCCTGTTTATGCACTGGGCGGCATCGATGGCGGCAATGCGCGATCGCTCATCGGTTCCGGTGTGTACGGCCTGGCGGGCGTCGCAGCGATACAGGCGGCCTTTGGGCCCCACTGACCGGGACTAGAACCGGAAGATCGATTCCAGGCGAAAGCGCGGGGCGGCGCGTTGATCCGGGTCACGGGCTCGCGCCGGATCGGCGTCAGGCTCGGCAAGACCGGCCGCAGCCCCCACGCGCAGGCGCGGATTGACGCGATAATAGGCCCCGGCCTCGACATCGCCGAGATTACGTTCACGGCTTACGGGCTGATTCAGATTGAGGTCGAGACCCCATCGGCCACGCTCGGTGAAACGAAGGCGTGACTGTCCGGACGGCACCACCGGGGTCGCCCGCTGGGTCTCGGTCAGATTGGCAGCAGGCACCGTGCGCGACCTTGACGTCTGGGCCGCAGCCACGTCAGCGGCGGTCAGGAGCATCAGCCCCCCAACCAGTCCAGCGATGACGTTACCTGCACGCATGTCCTGCCCTTGCCGCCGCGCTGGATTTTTTCCGCGCGATCCTTGCCGCGATTAGGCACCAGTCGCCCTCGCGGTCAACCGAACGTGGCGAGTGAGCGCCTGTTCCACAAGACTCCGTACCGCTGCTGTGGCGCTATCATCACGCCTTGCTCTGGTATGATCCGCAGCCGCAACGCGACTTCGCCTTGTCATCGCCCCTTTTCGCCGTGTTATAGAGCACAGCAATGAGACCTCTATCCTGTACGGATCGGGTCACGCTCGTGCGCGGATGGGTCCGCTGCACGCCTTCGATAGGGATGGAGTGTCTAATGGTGCTGGTTCGCGGCGCAACGATTGCCCTGATCGCTTCCGGCGTCCTGCTGAGTGGCTGCTCGGCGGACCGTCCCTTTGGACCGACGATCGGCGACGTCTTCGGAGGCGGCAACGCGACACGCGAAGCCGCAGCCAATGCCCAGACCGGCATCGGCGTAAACGCCTTCCTGTGGCGCGCCACCCTGGACACTCTCAGCTTCATGCCTCTGGCCAATGCCGATCCCTGGGGCGGCGTGGTGAACTACGACTGGTACAGCGACCCCCAGACGCCGAACGAGCGGTTCAAGGCGACCGTCTTCATCCTGGACACGCGCCTGCGCGCCGATGCACTGAACGTCACGGTCAACAAGGAAGTCCGCGACGCCGCCGGTCAGTGGACCGCCGCCCCGGTCGCCGCCCAGACCGAGACGGACCTAGAAAACGCGATCCTGACCAAGGCGCGTCAGCTCAACCTGTCCAACACCCGCTAAACCCGCTTTACCAAGACCTGCCTCCTTCAGGCTCGCCCTCTAGGAGCGACTGCCTGAAGGATACCCGTGGCCGCCACTCGCTACGAACCCAAGACCGCCGAACCCCGTCAGCAGTCCCGCTGGGCTGAGGCTGACGCCTTTTCGACGCCGACCGAAGGTACCGGAAAGCCGAAATACTACGTGCTGGAGATGTTCCCCTATCCGTCGGGCAACATCCACATGGGCCACGCGCGCAACTATGTGATGGGTGACGTGGTGGCGCGCTCCAAGCGGGCGCAAGGGTTCGATGTCCTGCACCCCATGGGCTGGGACGCCTTCGGACTGCCGGCCGAGAACGCGGCCATCGAGCGGGGCATCCATCCCGGCGACTGGACCTGGTCCAACATCGCCACCATGCGCGACCAGCTGAAGCTGCTGGGCCTCTCCCTGGACTGGTCCAGAGAGTTCGCCACCTGCGACCCGGCCTATTACGGCCAGCAGCAGGCCTGGTTCCGCGAGCTGTTCAAGCGGGGACTGGTCTATCGCAAGGAGGCTGTGGTCAACTGGGATCCGGTCGATAACACCGTCCTGGCCAATGAGCAGGTGGTCGACGGGCGCGGCTGGCGCTCGGGTGCCGTCGTCGAGAAGCGCAAGTTGAACCAGTGGTTCCTGCGCATCACCGACTATGCCGACGATCTGATCGAGGGGCTGAAGGAGCTGGAGGGCCGCTGGCCCGACAAGGTCCGGCTGATGCAGGAAAACTGGATCGGACGGTCCAAGGGTCTGCAGATGACCTGGCAGTGGGCCGGTGACGCCCCCGACGCCACGCCGGACGGTCTGGAAATCTATACCACCCGCCCTGACACCCTGTTCGGGGCCAGCTTCATGGGCATCGCCGCCGACCATCCGGTCGCCCGCGCCCTGGCCGAAACTCACGCCGGGGCCGCAGCCTTCGTCGCCGAGTGCCGCAAGGGTGGCTCGACCCAGGCCGAAATCGAACAGGCCGAAAAGATCGGCTTCGACACCGGCCTGAAGGTCATCCACCCCCTCGACGGGCGCGAAGTGTCCGTCTGGATCGCCAACTTCATCCTGTCGGACTATGGCACCGGAGCCATTTTCGGCTGCCCGGCGCATGACCAGCGCGACTTCGAGTTCGCGACCAAATACGGCCTGCCCATCCTGCCCGTGGTCAGACCCGATGGCGCAGGGGACGACTTCGGCGTTGATGGCGAGGCCTATACGGGCCCCGGCACCATCTTCCGCTCCGATTTTCTGGATGGGCTGGAGATCGAGGCCGCCAAGGCCGCAGCCATCGCCCGCATCGAGGCGGCCGGCCAGGGCGAGGGCAAGACCATCTACCGCCTGCGCGACTGGGGCGTCAGCCGCCAACGCTACTGGGGTTGCCCCATTCCCATCGTCCACTGCGATAAGTGTGGGGCGCTGCCCGCTGCGGACCTGCCGGTCGAACTGCCCAGAGACGTCACCTTCGACACACCCGGCAATCCACTGGACCGCCATCCGACCTGGAAGCACGTCAAATGCCCCACGTGTCACGGTGATGCGACACGCGAGACAGACACGCTGGACACCTTCGTCGACTCCAGCTGGTACTTCGCCCGTTTTACCGACCCGACGGCCTCCGAGCCAATCTCGCATGCTGCTGCCAACCACTGGCTGCCAGTGGATCAGTATATCGGCGGGGTCGAACATGCGGTGCTGCACCTGCTCTATGCCCGCTTCGTCAGCCGTGCCCTCAGCGATGCCGGGCTGATGACGGTCAGGGAACCGTTTGCGGGCCTGTTCACCCAAGGCATGGTCGTCCACGAGACCTATCGCCGGGCAGACGGTGCCTGGGTCGAGCCCACGGATGTCGAGCTGACCAATGACGCCGGCAAGCGCTCGGCCCGCCAGCTCTCGACCGGCGAGACCCTGACCATCGGCGACATCGAGAAGATGTCCAAGTCCAAGAAGAACGTCGTCGCGCCCCAGGAGATCGTCGACACTTACGGGGTCGACGCTGGTCGCCTGTTCGTCCTGTCCGATAGCCCGCCGGAGCGGGACGTGCAATGGACGCCCGGCGGCGTCGAGGGGGCCAGCCGTTTCGTCCAGCGTGTCTGGGCTGAAGTCGATGGCTATGACTCCGCCTTTGCCGGGGAAGCCGAAGCCAATGCCGCCCTGGTCCGCGAGACGCACAAGGCGATCAAGGCCGTGTCCGAAGGGATCACCGGCTTCCGCTTCAACTCCGCCATCGCCAAACTCTACGCCTTCGTCGCCACGATCCGCGACAGCGCCAAGGCGGGGGGCGAGGCCAAGCGTGAGGCGCTGAAGGCCCTGCTGGGACTGGTCGCGCCGTTCACGCCACACCTGGCCGAGGAAGGCTGGACGCGACTGGGGGAAGAGGGGATGATCCTGGATGCGCCCTGGCCGGTCTATCATCCGGCGCTGGCGGCCGACGACGAGGTTACCCTGCCAATCCAGGTCAACGGCAAGCGTCGCGGCGAAATCCGCGTGGCTCGCGGGCTGGACCCGGCAGAGGTGGAGGCGATCGTCATGGCCGATCCAGAGGTGCAGGCACGGCTGGAGGGCCAGACGGTGAGGAAGATCGTGGTGGTCAAGGATCGCATCGTCAATCTGGTGGTCGGCTGATGCGCGGGATTGCCCTGACGGTTGTCGCGGTTGCGGGACTTCTTGTCTCCGCTTGCGGCTTTACGCCCATCTACGGCGACGGCGGTGCGGTCGGCTCCAACCTGTCTCGCATCGCCGTGACGACCCAGGACGACCGTCTGGGCTATCGCGTACGCGAACAGCTGGAAGATGCCTTGGGCCGCAATGGTGCCGTCGCGCCTCTGTACCGACTGGAGACGGCCATCGAACAATCCCGCCGCCCGCTGGGACGCCGCATCGACGACACGGCCACACGCTATGAGCTGACGGTGCGCGGGGCCTGGACCCTGACTCCTCTCAACGGCGGCGCGCCAGTCACTGGTATCGAAACCGTCACCACCACCTATGCCGCCGCCGACCAGCCCTATGCCGCCATCGCCGCCCAACAGGACGGCGAGGAACGCGCCGCCGCCGAACTGGCCCGCCTGATCCGCCTGGACCTGATGCGGACTCTGTCGGCCGAGTGATGCTGGCCCCCTCCACCATGCTGCGCATGGTCCCCCTCGCCCAGCGGGGGATGAGAACGTGATCCTGGCCAAACGGCCCGAGGTCGATCGCTTCCTGAAGGCCCCGGACAAGGGTGTCCGCGCCGCCGTCATCCACGGCAAGGACCGTTCGGGTGTGGCCGAACGCGCAGAGACCCTGTGCAAGGCCATCACGCCGGATCTGAACGACCCCTTCAATGTCACCCTGCTGACCGACAGTGACATCGACGGCGACGAGGCGCGGCTGGAAGAGGCCCTGACCGCCCTGAGCATGATCGGCGGACGCCGTCTGGTCCGCGTGCGTCTGGGGGCCGAGAAGGCCTCGATCGACAAGATGCTGGCCGCCGCCCTCAAGGCCCATGCCGACGGCGGATACAATCCCGACGCCATGCTGGTCATCGAGGCCGGGGCCCTGGGCCGCGACTCGGCCCTGCGCAAGGCGGCGGAGGCTTCCAGCGGGGCCGTCGGCATCGCCTGCTATGAGGACGAGACGGGCGATGTGGCCCGGATGACGCGCGAGGCCCTGGCGGCGGACAAGGTCGGCCTGACCGGCGACGCCCTGGACCGGTTCGTCTCCCGCCTGCCCCGCGAACGCGGCCTGATGCGTCAGGAGATCGAGCGGCTGGCTCTCTACATCGGCCCCGGCTCGGGCCGTACCATCGATGTCGAGGAGCTGGAGACCCATCTGGGCGTCGAGCCCGATGCCTCGCTTCAGGACGCCGCCCTGCAAGCCTTCGGCGGTCGCCCCGCCCCCGCCCAAGCCGGATTGCGCCGCGCCTTTGCCGAGGGGGAATCCCCGGTCATGGCCGTGCGCCAGGCCTCGATCCATCTGGGCAAACTACGCCGCATCAATGTGCTGCAATCCAATGGTGCAGGCTCCAAGGAGGCCGCCAAGGCCGCCGGCGTCTTCTGGAAACAGGAGGCGGAAATGCTGCGCCAGGCCCGCAGCTGGCGGCTGGAGGACCTTGATCGCGTGCTGGACAGCGTCAATGCCGCCGACATCGCCACCAAGACGACCGGCTCGCCAGACCTGCTGATCGCCGAGCGTCTGATGCTGGAGATTTCGGCGCGCGCGAGGCGGCTGGGGCTTTGAATTTTAGGCCTAACGCGCTTCGCGCTACTTGAGGCCCTAGCCCCGCTTGGACGCCTTGCGGAACGCCGGCTTGTTGGCCGCCGCATTCTGCTGCGCGACCTTCTTCTCGGCATGCTGGCCAGGCTTGAAGCCGCCGCTTGAGGGCGCGGCGCTTCCCGCCTTCTTGGCCGCAAGGGCCTTCTTCATCGCTTCGGCGGTCGGGTTCGAGGGCTTTTCAGTCATGTCTTCAGTCTGACACGCGTCGTCGCGCCAGCCAAACGGTCGCGCCGCCACAGTCGGGGTCGTTGTTCCTATGTTGCAAAAGCTCGAACCCGGCGCGTGTCAGATGGTCTCGGTAAGCCTCGGGAGACAGGCTGCCATGGTAGAGGGGTTCGCCACGCCATTCACCGACGTATTCGCCCGCCTCGGATGAGCTTGTGAACATCAGGACGCCGCCCGGCTTCGTATGACGTCGATAGACATCGAACATGCTGTTCTGAGCTTCAGGTGTCAGATGGATCGCGCTGTGCCAGACGACCAATCCATCGAATTGCTGCGCCAGATCGAGGTCGCGCATATCCGCCACGATCCAGTTTTGATCAGCAAAGCGTTCGCGGCACAGGGCGATCAGACCAGGCGAAGCGTCCACGCCAGTCACTGAACGACCGCTCTGGATCAGATAGCGGGCGATCGGTTCGCCCGACCCACAGCCCAGATCCAAAATGCCGCCACTGAAAGGCACGTGCGCCAGAAAGGCATCAAGCCAGGCTCTTTCGAACAAGGTCTTGGTGCGATCGGCGTCGAAATCAGACGCACGGCGGCTGTAGAGATCGACTATCCCGTTCGCCGCCGAGGTCATGTCACAGCCGCATCAAACGGCGACACAGATCATCCAGCTGTTCCAGCGAGCCATATCGCAGGGTCAGCTCGCCCTTGCCGCCCTTGTCGGCCAGGCTGACCTTCAGGCCCAGGGCGTCGGCCAGATCCTGTTCCAGCGCCGCGATGTCGGCATTGCCGCTCATGTCGATTTCGCCGGGCCGGGCCTTCTTCGGCTTGGGACCTTCGGCGGCGCGGCGGGCCAGAGCCTCGGCTTGACGAACGTTCAGCCCATCCCTGACGATCTGCTCAGCCAGCACTCCTGGGTTGGGTGCGGTGATCAGGGCCCGGGCATGACCGGCGCTCATCTGGCCGCTGCGGACATATTGCAGGACATCGTCCGGCAGCTGCAACAGACGCAAGGTGTTGGCCACATGGCTGCGGCTTTTGCCGACGACGCCGGCGACCGCGTCCTGGGTGCGGCCGAACCGCTGCATCAGTTGGGTGTAGGCGTCCGCCTCTTCGAGCGGATTCAGGTCGGCGCGCTGGACGTTCTCGATGATGGCGACCTCGAAGACTTCGACGTCGTCCATCTCGCGCACGACGATCGGCACCTGGGTCAGGCGGGCCATCTGCGACGCCCGCCAGCGACGTTCCCCGGCGATGATCTGCCAGACGCCGTCCTCGCCCGGCTGTGACCGCACCAGGATAGGCTGAAGCACGCCCTTGTCGCGGATCGAGACCGACAGCTCTTCCAGATCGGTCGCGTCAAAGATCTTGCGCGGCTGGTCCGGATTGGGCTTCAGGCTCTCGATCGGGGCCATCTGCACGCCGGTGGGCACGGGCGAGCCGTCGACCGGGGCCTCGTTCACCTGTTCGCCCAGAAGGGCCGAAAGGCCCCGGCCCAGACCCCGTTGCGGGCCACGTTTGGCGTCGGTCAAGATGCTGATTCCGTTCTGTTAAAGTCAGGCCGCCAGCAGGCGGCGCTTGCGTTCGCGCGACACGACCTCGCGCGCGAGGCGCAAGTAAGCCTGGCTGCCGGCGCATTTCAGGTCGTAGATCAGGGCGGGCTTGCCGAAAGACGGGGCCTCGGCCACCCGCACATTGCGCGGAATGATGGCGTCATAGACCTTGTCGCCGAAATGGGCCCGCACATCGTTGGCGACCTGGCCGGACAAGGCACTGCGTCGATCATACATGGTCAGCACCAGCCCCTGGATTTCCAGCGACGGATTCAGGCTCTGACGCACCATATCGATGGTCTTCATCAGCTGGGTCAGGCCCTCCAGTGCAAAGAATTCGCACTGCAACGGCACCAGAACCGCATCGGCGGCGGCCATGGCATTCAGCGTCAGCAGGTTGAGAGACGGCGGGCAGTCGATCAGGACATAGTCATACTTCGTATGGCCATCAGCGCCCTGCCCTGCCAAGGCATCCTTGAGCCGGAAGGATCGGCGATCCGCTTGGCTGAGTTCGATCTCGACGCCCGACATGTCGGCATCGGCGGGAATAATCCAGAGGCCCGGTACGGTCGTCTGCACGGCAGCATCGTCAACCGACCGCGAGTCCACCACCACGTCATAGATGGTCACCCGCCGTGTTTCACGTGGAACACCCAAACCCGTGGAGGCATTGCCCTGAGGGTCCATGTCCACGATCAGCACCTTTTCGCCGATTGCCGCCAAGGCTGTGCCCAAGTTGATGGCGGTCGTGGTCTTGCCGACCCCACCCTTCTGGTTCGAGACGGCCAGGACGCGGGTCTTACCAGGATTTGACACGGCTGATGCCCCGAACAGATACGATACGGCCGCGCGGGTCACTGCGCGAGATGGAGAGGTTGCTTTTGAACTGCCAGACCTTGCGCGCCTCGGCTACCTCACCCTCGGCCTTTTCCCCTTTCAGGAACAGGCCTGTGGCACCGCGTTGTAGATAAGGCTGTGCATAGCCCAGAAGCTTTTCCATCGGGGCCACCGCGCGGGCCGTCACGACCTCGACGGTCACCGCATTATCTTCGGCACGCCCGTTCAACACGGTGGCCCGCAGGGACAGGCCATCGACCACCTCCTGCAGAAAGCGGCAGCGCTTGCCCAGGCTGTCGATCAGCCAGACGTGGCTCTTGGGCTGGGTCTTCAGCATGATGGCCAGAACGATGCCAGGAAAGCCAGCGCCGGCGCCGAGGTCGGCCCAGGTCTGGGCACCGGGTGCATGCTCAAGAAGTTGGGCGGAGTCCCAGATGTGGCGGTTCCAGACGTCCGGCAGGGTGTCGGGCCCGATCAGGTTCATGACCGCATTGGCCTCGGTCAGCCGTGTGATGAACCGTTCGAGATCACCCATCTGGGCGGGGGTTGCGTTGGTGAGGGCTTGGAACTCTGTCGGGGTCAAGCGGCCACCTTGCGTTTCACGTGCGACAGCAGGGCCGTCAGAGCTCCCGGTGTCATGCCTTCGATCCGGCCGGCTTGGCCGAGCGTACGAGGCTGAACCAGGGACAGCTTCTCCCTCGCCTCGTTCGAAAGGCCGCCGATGGCCGCATAGTCCAGGTCGACAGGCAGAGCCAAGGCCTCCTCGCGGCGCAGCGCTTCGGCGTCGGACGCCTGACGATCCAAATAGGTGGCGTAGCCTGCGTCGATCTCGACCTGATCTCGCACGGCGCAGGACCATGTGGCGATCTGGGGATAGGCCGCTTCAAAATCGGCCAGGCTGACATTGGGATAGGCCAGAAGCTCGCGCATCGTGCGCCGCTGGCCGTCAGCATTCACCGGAATCCCCAAGGCAGCCGCCTCCTTGGGCGTGAACCGTGTTTCACGTGAAACAACGGCGGCTTCGGCGAGTTGTGCCGCCTTGATCTCAAACGCTACTCGACGTTCCTGAGATACGATGCCCGCCGCGATAGCCAGTGGAGTCAGGCGTTGGTCGGCATTGTCGGCACGGAGCGTCAGGCGGTACTCGGCCCGGCTGGTGAACATGCGATAGGGCTCGGTCACGCCGCGCGTCACCAGGTCGTCGATCATCACGCCGATATAGGCCTGGTCCCGGCCGAGGATAACAGGGTCGGACTCCGAGGCGGCACGCGCGGCATTCAACCCGGCGATCAACCCTTGCGCCCCCGCCTCTTCATAGCCGGTCGTGCCGTTGATCTGACCAGCCAGATAGAGGCCCGGCCGCTTCTTGACCTCCAGCGCGGGGGTCAGTTCGCGCGGATCGACATAGTCGTACTCGATGGCATAGCCGAAGCGGAATACCTCGACCGATTCCAGCCCCGGAATGGTGCGCAGGAAGGCCGACTGGGTCGCATCCGACACCGAGGTCGATATGCCGTTGGGATAGACGGTCGGATCGTCCAGACCCTCGGGCTCCAGGAAGATCTGGTGCGAGGTCTTGTCGACGAACCGCACCACCTTGTCCTCGATCGAGGGGCAATAGCGGGGTCCGCGACCGGACAGATGGCCGCCATAGACGGCGCTCTCGCCCAGGTTTTCGGCAATGATCCGGTGCGTTTCGGCATTGGTATGGGTGATGCCGCAGGCGATCTGGGGGACGTCAATCCGGTCGGTCAGGAAGCTGAACGGCACCGGCTCGTCATCGGCGGCCTGCATCTCCAGCCGGTCCCAGGCGATGGTACGCCCATCCAGACGCGCGGGTGTGCCCGTTTTCAGCCGGCCCATCATCAGGCCCGCGCCATAAAGGTCCGCCGCCATGCCTGTCGAGGGTGCCTCGCCGTGGCGCCCGGCAGGAATACGCTGGTCGCCTTTGTGGATCACGCCGTTCAGGAAGGTGCCGGTCGTCAGCACGACGGCAGCGGCGCGGAGCTCTAACCCCTCCCCCGTCGTCACGCCTACGACGCGGGCACCGTCCATGATCAGCGTTTCGGCGGTCCCGGCCATCAAGGTCAGATTTGGCGTCTGCGCCAGTTCGCCCTGCATGGCCTCGCGGTAGAGGCGGCGATCGATCTGGCTGCGTGGGCCTTGGACCGCTGCGCCCTTGGAGCGGTTCAGCAGGCGGAACTGTATCCCCGCCCGGTCACCCAGTCGGCCCATCAGGCCATCCATCGCGTCGATCTCGCGGACCAGATGCCCTTTGCCCAGACCACCGATGGCCGGATTGCAGCTCATCTCGCCGATGGTTTCGAGCTTCTGGGTCAGCAGCAGGGTCCTGGCCCCGGCGCGTGCAGACGCTGCCGCGGCCTCGCATCCCGCGTGGCCGCCGCCGATCACAATGACGTCGAAACGGGTGGAGTTCATGCGAGGGGACATAGGACAGGCCGAGCCGAAAAGCCAGACGGCACGGGGTCATGCCGGTAAGGCCGTACCGTGTTTCACGTGAAACAAACCGGTGTTACTTGCCGATGCAGAAGCTGGAAAAGACCTCGCCGAGCACATCCTCGACCCCGATGGCACCGGTGACGCGGCCTAGGGCGTCGGCGGCCCGTCGCAAGTCGTCGCCAGCCATTTCGGGGGCGATGTCCAGCGCCCGTCGAGCAGCCTCGACCGCAGCGAGGGCATCAACCAGACGCAGCCGATGCCGCTCGCGCGTGACAGCAGGAAAATCGGCACCCGACAGATCCGCCTGCAACCGGGCGGCGAGAAAGTCGTGTAGGCCCTGAAGTCCCTCGCCGGTCGTGGTGCTGACGCTGATCGCAGAGGCATGCGCGGGCGGCACCGCCCCGAGGTCAGCCTTGGTGAAGACGGTCACGTCATCAGGCTTGGCGAATGTTGCCGCGACGCCGTCGGGATCACCCGGTCCGCGCACCCACAGACGCAGGTCCGCCGCCTCGGCGCGCGCCCTCGCCCGCCGCACGCCCTCGGCCTCGATGGGGTCATCGCTGTCTCGCAACCCCGCCGTATCGGACAGGGTCACCGCATAGCCTCTGATGATCAACTCGGCATCCAAGACATCCCGAGTCGTGCCGGCGATCGGCGTGACGATCGCCGCCTCGCGGGCAACCAGGGCATTGAACAGCGACGACTTGCCAGCATTGGTCTCGCCGATAAGGACGATCCGGTAACCGTCGCGGACCCGCTCACCGCGGTGAGCATCGGCCAAGGCCGACTTCAGGTCCGCGATCAGCGCGTCCAGCACAGGCCCCGCCGTACGAGCCAGATTGTCGGGCACCTCCTCGTCCGGAAAATCGATCTCGGCCTCGACGAGAGACAAGGCCTTGAGCAGGTCGCGGCGGAAACCGGCATAGGTTTGAGACAGGGCTCCGTCCAGTTGACCCAATGCCTGGTTTGCTTGGGCCGTGGTCTCGGCATCGATCAGATCAGCCACCGCCTCGGCCTGGGCCAGGTCCATGCGGCCGTTCTCAAAGGCACGGCGGGTGAACTCGCCGGGCTCGGCCGGGCGCAGGCCGAGCGCGATCAGAGCGGCACTGACGCCCTCGACCACAGCCCGTCCACCGTGAAGGTGAAGCTCGGCGCAGTCCTCGCCAGTGTAGGATTTTGGGCCCGGAAAGCTCAGGACGAGGGCCTGGTCAAGGACAGCCTCACGGTGTCGCAAGGTTCGCAGACTGGCCATACGGGGAATGAGGTCGCCGGCTCCGAGCGCGCTCAGGGCCTCATCGGTGCCCGGGCCAGACAGGCGCAGAATGGCGATGGCCCCGCGGCCGGGCGGGGTGGCGAGGGCGAAGATGGTGGGGGGGGGCGTCAATGTCTCCTCCCCCATCGGGGGAGGGGGACCATCCGAACGATGGTGGAAGAGGCAAGTCCGGACGTCAGCGATTGGGGTTGGCCCCCTCCACCGCTTCGCGGCCCCCCTCCCCGGATGGGAGAGGAAAAGAGCGGCATCACCCCTTGGGCACCGCCGCTTCCATCAGTTTGCGGAACTGGTCCTGGGCCTGCAGTCCATAGCTGGTCCAGCTCTTCATCAGCTCTTCCGGTTTCATGGCCGTGATGTTCTCGTCCATGCGGCGCTGCATCTCGGCGACCAGGTGGTCGTTCAGCGGTGCGACGTCCGGAAGGCCCAGAAAGGCGCGTGCTTCCGCCGGGGTGCAATCCACCTCTACCGTGACCTTCATCGCCGCTCTCCCTCTGTTTCACGTGAAACATGGCATACTCTTTTTCCTAACGCCTGACGCGCGGCGTCAGACTACTTGAGGAAACGGGCCCTCAAGCAGCCTCGCACCGCGTGCGAGGCGATAGGGCAACATCAGGTATTCATCGACTGGAAGAAGTCCGCGTTGTTCTTGGACTGGCGCAGCTTGTCGAGCAGGAATTCGATCGCGTCCTGCGGGCCCATGGGGTTCAGGATGCGGCGCAGGACATAGGTCTTGGCCAGCTGATCCTTGGGCGTGATCAGCTCTTCCTTGCGGGTGCCGGACTTGAGCACGTCGATCGCCGGGAAGATGCGCTTGTCGGCGACCTTGCGGTCCAGCACGATCTCGGAGTTGCCGGTGCCCTTGAACTCTTCGAAGATGACCTCATCCATGCGCGAGCCGGTGTCGATCAGGGCCGTGGCGATGATGGTCAGCGACCCGCCCTGCTCCACATTCCGCGCCGCACCGAAGAAGCGCTTGGGTCGTTGCAAGGCGTTGGCGTCCACGCCCCCGGTCAGGACCTTGCCCGACGACGGAACGGTGGCGTTATAGGCCCGGCCCAGGCGCGTGACCGAGTCCAGCAGGATGACAACGTCGCGCTTGTGCTCGACCAGGCGCTTGGCCTTTTCGATCACCATTTCGGCGACGGCGACGTGACGGGTGGCGGGCTCGTCGAAGGTCGAGGCCACGACCTCGCCCTTCACCGTGCGCTGCATGTCCGTGACTTCTTCCGGACGTTCGTCGATCAGCAGGACGATCAGGAAGACTTCCGGATGGTTGCGCTCGATCGACTTGGCGATGTTCTGCAGCATGACGGTCTTGCCGACGCGCGGCGGGGCGACGATCAGGCAGCGCTGGCCCTTGCCGAGGGGGGCGACGATGTCGATGACCCGCCCCGAGCGATCCTTGAGGGTCGGATCCTGGATTTCCATGATCAGACGCTCGTCGGGATAGAGCGGCGTCAGGTTGTCGAACAACACCTTGGTCGAGACCATCTCCGGGTCTGCGAAGTTGATGGTGTCGACCTTCAGCAGGGCAAAATAGCGCTCGCCCTCGCGCGGACCACGCACGGCTCCGTGGACGGTATCGCCGTTGCGCAGGCCAAAGCGGCGGATCTGCGAGGGCGAGACATAGATATCGTCCGGACCCGGAAGATAGTTGGCGTCCGGGCTGCGCAGGAATCCGAAGCCGTCGGGCAGGATTTCCAGCACGCCCGAGGCGATGATCTCCACCTCCTCGTCGGCCAGGGTCTTCAGGATGGCGAACAGCAGGTCCTGCTTGCGCAGATTGCCGGCGTTTTCGATCTCCAGGCCTTCGGCGAAGGCGACCAGATCGGCGGGTGTCTTGTCGTTCAGCTCCTGGAGCGTGATGCGACCGTTGGGGACGCTGGATTCGCCGCCCTCCTCATCCTCGTCCTCGCTGACCTCCTGATCGACCATGGGCAGGTCGGCAGCAGCGGGTGCGCCGTGTTCGACCTCGGTCGCGGCGTCATCGACGGGGGTTTCGGCTTCAGTGGGGGTGTCGGTCTGGTCGGTCATAAGGGCCATCAGCGTCATCGCCGCCGGACAGGGTGTCGGGCGGGCGGGAAAAATCTGGAAATGTCGGACCCGAGGGTCAGGGGAGTACGACGGGCTCCCACGGTCGAACCGGCGGGCGTCGCAAAGAGAGAGGGACCGCCCCAAGACGGAGGACGGTTCGCGGCCAGCGAAACCACGGCGCGACGCTCAGGTCAAGCGTCGCCGCTTTTCAGAACACCCACTGCGTCGTGACCGACAGCACCATGACGATGGCCAGCAGGAAGGGAATTTCGTTGGTCATGCGCCAGAAGCGGCCGGTGCGGGTCGAAGTCCCGGCCTGAATCCGCTTGAACTGCCCCGCCAGATAGCCGTGCCAGCCGCTGAGCAGGACGACGCCGATCAGCTTGGTCGCCATCCACGGCTGCGCCAGAAAGGCCCAGCCCTGGCCGAACTGGACGACATGGATCTCGATCATCCAGACACCGAAGATCCACGACGCGATCATGGCCGGGTTGAGGATGATCTTCAGCAGGCGGCGCTGCCAGGGACGCAGCAGCGCGCGCATTTCGGACCGCAGCGGCTCGGGCTTGGCGGCCTGTTCGGCGTCATAGGCATAGAGGCGCGGCAGGAACAGCAGACCGGCCATCCAGGCGATGACCGCAAGGATATGAAGCCCACGGACGATCTCGAAGGTGGTGGCGACGTCCATCACGCCGCCTTGCGCTGGCATTGATAGGGACAGGCCTTCCAGCGCCCTTGGCAGCCCGGCCCGTGCGGGGCAACACCCTGTCGCGGCAGGGCCTCGATCACGGCATCAGCCAGGGTATCGACGAACAGGGGCGATACACCGACTGCCGGTGTCCTCAGATAGGGCGAGACCCCCAGCTCGTGCGCCAGTTCGCCGTATTCGATGTCCAGCTCGACCAGGGTCTCGATATGTTCGGAGACGAAGGCGACGGGCACGACGATCGCCCCCACCCCATCCTGGGCGGCCTGTTTGATGGCATCCGGCGTCGAGGGGCCCAGCCATTTCATCGGCCCGACCCGGCTCTGATAGCACAGGGTCCAGGCGTCGGGGGCCAGCCCGGCGGCGGCAGCGATGGCGGCACAGGTCGCCTCGACCTGTTCCTGATAGGGATCGCCCTTCCTGGTCACCAGCATTTCGGGGATGCCGTGGGCCGAGAACAGCACCCGCACGGCGGCGTCACCGGCCTCGGCCAGCTTCTGGCGCACGGCCTCGGCCTGGGCCTGGATCCAGCCGGTCCCTTGCGGATAGCAGCAGACGGTCCGGCTCTGGCCCGATCCCGCATAGACCTCGTGCCAGCGCTTCAGCGAGGACTCCGTCGTCGTCGTCGAAAACTGCGGATAGAGCGGCAGCAGCACAATCTCGTCCGGGGCGAAGGCGGCGACATCGACCGCCGTCTCCTCGGTCAGAGGATGCCAGTAGCGCATGGCGATGAAGGCCCGAACCTCGTCACCGGGCAGGCGATCGGCCAGCACGGCGCCCAAGGCCTCGGTCTGACGCCGCGTCTCGGGCAGCAGGGGCGAACCGCCCCCCATCAGGGCATAGTTGGCCTGGGCACTGGTCTCGCGTCGGCTGGAAATCAGCCTGGCGATGGCGGTGCGGAAGATACCGGGCAGGCCGATGATGGCCGGGTCATTGAACAGGTTGAACAGGAACGGCTTGACCGAGGCCTGGTCGTCCGGCCCGCCGAGGTTGAACAGGACGATGGCGATACGCCGTCCGCTGCGTGTTTGGCCAACGTCCGTCATTGGGCACCGATCCGGCGCAGGACTTGTTCGACATGGGCGACCGGCACATCCGGCATGATCCCATGGCCTAGGTTGAAGATCCACGGCCCGTCGCCCCAGGCGGCCATCAACTGATCAACCCGGCAATCCAGCGCATCGCCACCGGCCCGCAGCAGCAGGGGATCGAGCGCGCCCTGAATGGGTTTGATGGCCTGAACCCGCTTGCCGATCTCTAGTGGACAGGCGGTATCCAGGGCCACCGCCTGAACATCGACCTCGGCGGCATACCGTTCAGCATGGGCGGCAGAGCCACGCGGGAAGCCGATCAGCGGCACGGTGACACCCAGTTCGCGCGTACGGGCCACCAGCGCCTGATGCGGTCGCAGGACCAGGCGCTCGAACAAATCGTCCGGCAGGCCCTCGGCCCAGCTCTCGAAGATCTTCAGGACTTGCGCCCCGGCATCGGCCTGCATCTTCAGATAATGGGCCGTGGCCTCGACCAGGACCTCCAGCGTGCCGTCAACGCGGGCGGGGTCTTCGTAGGCATATTTCCGGGCCGTGGCGCGCTCGCCCTTGCCGATCGTATTGTGATGTCCGTCCAGCATATAGGTGGCGACGGTCCAGGGGGCACCGGCAAAGCCGATCAGGGCTCGCTCGGGCTCCAGTTCGGCCCGGACCAGGGACAGGGTCTGGCCCACCTGATGAAGATAGCGGCCCGCGCCCTCAGCCTTCTCACGCATATGGCCGACGGACGGCATTTCGCCCAGGCGTGGCCCCTCACCGGTCTCGAACCAGACGTCTTGGCCCAGAGCCTGGGGGATCAACAGGATGTCGGCAAAGACGATGGCCGCATCAAAGCCCAGCCGCTTCATCGGCTGCAGCGTCGCCTCGGCCGCCATCTGCGGGTTCAGGCAGAAGGCGATGAAGTCGGGAGCCTGGGCCCGCAGAGCCCGGTATTCCGGCAGGTAGCGCCCGGCCTGACGCATGAACCACACCGGAGGCCGGTCGGTCGTCTCTCCGGCCAGAACGCGGAGAAGCAGGGGGGTGTCAGGGTGCGTGATCATTAGATTGGGGCTTAGCCTTCGGTACCGCCCCGCTCAAGCCCGCCCATGTCGCACCCCCTTCCTTCTCAATAAAAGAATCGAAGATTGAATTGAGGAGGAAGGTAGGGCCGGGGACAGCGGGGATAATCGTCAGCATCGCTCCGATTCCGGATCGTTTGTCCCAAGGTCGTCATGTTCGGTCGACGGGCGCATCGGCAGGCTGGGGGAAACGGGGATAAGTTCTAACGAGACCTTAACGGGCGGCCTTCTGAGGCTCATCGGGCCTGGGACCAGCTGGGGGTCGTTAAGACCTTGTTAAGGAACTCCACAGTCGATCGGGGGACAGGATTACCCTTCTGGACAGTTGCCACCCGAAGGCTCGCTGCCGTCCACCGTCGTCCCCGCTCGCCGGGTGAAGATGCGGGCGCTATAGGGATTGGACCCCGGTCTTCGCGTTTCGGCGCCCCGGCCCGTCCACAGGAGTCCGTGCCATCGTGAGCGATCATCCCCACCTGCGATCATCGACATCTGTCAGGGGCGCACAGGCATGAATGCGGCGCGCACAACCGGGCGATCTCGCCTGGCCACCTATTTCCACGTGCATCTGGTGTCGGATTCGACCGGCGAGACCCTGAATGCCATGGCCAAGGCGGTGGTGGCGCGGTTCGACGGCGTCATTCCGATCGAGCACATCTATGCCCTGGTCCGTTCCGACCGCCAGATGGAGCGGGTCCTGGCTGAGATCGCCTCGGCCCCCGGCGTGGTTCTGCATACCCTGGTGGATCGCGAGCTGCGCGATCAGCTGGAGGAAGGGTGCCGTGTGCTGGACATGCCCCAGATCGCCGCGCTGGATCCGCTGGTCGGGGCCCTGTCCCGCTATCTGGGCGCGGCCCTGTCGACCCGGGTGGGGGCGCAGCATGCGCTGGACACCGACTATTTCAACCGCATCTCGGCCCTGGATTTCGCTATGGCCCATGACGACGGCCAGGGCACGACGGAGCAGCTGGAGGGGGCCGACGTGGTCCTGTGCGGCGTCAGTCGTACGTCCAAGACCCCGACCTGCATCTATCTGGCGCACCGCGGCATCCGCGCGGCCAATGTGCCCCTGGTTCCCAATCAGGAAGATGGCGAGCGGCTGGTGGGGCTCAAGAACCCTCTGGTCGTGGGCCTGACGGTGTCGCCCGACCGACTGGTCCAGATCCGGCGTAACCGCATCGATGGGCTGAACGCCTCCCACACCAGCGCCTATACCGATCAGGAGGCCGTGCGCGACGAGACGGTCAAGGCCCGCCGGGCCTTCGAGCGTCGCGGCTGGCCTGTCATCGACGTGACCCGGCGGTCGGTCGAGGAGACGGCGGCAGCCATCATCAACGTCCTCAATGAGCGCCGTACCCAGCGCGCGGGAGCCAACTGGTGAGCCAGAATAGCGAACGTCTGATCCTGGCCTCCAAGAGCGCTGCCCGCCACGCTATGCTGGAGGGGGCGGCCGTACCGTTCACCGTCCATGTCGCTGATGTGGACGAGGACGCGATCAAGGCGCAGCTGGCCGATCACGACGCCGCCGAGCTAGCCGTCGAACTGGCCCGGGCCAAGGCCCTGGCGGTGTCGCGCCATCATGAAGACGCGTGGGTGCTGGGGGCGGACCAGACTTTGGCCTTCGATGGCGGTCTGATCTCCAAGGCGAAGTCGCTGGAGGCGGCGCAGGCGAGGTTGGCGCAAATGCGGGGCCGGTCGCATCAGCTGCATTCCGGAGCGGCTCTTGCTCGAAATGGTCAGATCGCCTGGTCGGGCGTGGATACAGCGACCCTGACGATGCGCGATTTTTCCGACGGCTTTCTGGACCTCTATATGGCGACCGAAGGCGAGGGCCTGTTGTCCTGCGTCGGCTCCTACCGTTTGGAAGGCATGGGCGCGCAACTGTTCGAGCGGGTCGAGGGTGACTATTTCACCGTCCTTGGCCTCCCGTTATCGCCGGTCCTGGCTGAACTGCGCCGTGCGGGCGTGCTGATGTCATGACCGCCCTGTCGCGCCTCGCAGGGGTGGCCGGTCAGCCGATCGCCCACTCGCTCAGCCCGCTGATCCATTCGACCTGGATCATAGCGGCGGGGCTGGACGCCAGTTATGAGCCGTTCGGTCCGATGGATGAGCTCGCCTTCGCCGCCCTGGTGGACGAGGGCCGCGCGGGGCGGCTGACGGGGCTGAACGTCACGGCCCCCTACAAGAGCCTGGCGCTCGCCCTGGCGGATCAGACCAGTATCGTGGCCTCGACCTGCGGGTCGGCCAATCTGCTGACCTTTCGGGAGGGGCGGGTTCATGCGGACAGCACGGATGGAGAGGGGCTGATGCAGGCCCTGGCCGAACAGGCCCCGGATCTGAACGTGGCGGGTCAGTCCGTGGTCATTCTGGGCGCGGGCGGCGCGACGCGCGCGGCGGCGGTTGCCCTGAAGGCGGCCGGGGCCAAGGTCGGACTGATCAATCGCACGCGGTCAAAGGCCGAGTTGCTGGCCGAAGACCTGGGTATTGAGGTGGCGGACCCCGAGGTGCTGGAAAAGGCCGCGCTCGTCGTGAATGCCCTGTCGGTACAGCCGGATTTCGATGTGGGCCGGCTCAGCCGCGAAGCCGTCCTGATGGACATGACCTATCGACCGCTGGTCACGCCGTTTCTGGCGGCCGGCCGGGCGCGAGGCCTGCGCACCGTCGATGGGCTGGCCATGCTGATCGGCCAGGCCAGACCCTCATTCGAGGCGATGTTCGGGGTGCCGGTGCCGCCGGTGGATATCCGGCGCGTGGTTCTTGATGCTCTGGGGGAAACCGCATGATTGTGCTGGGTCTGACCGGCTCCATCGGCATGGGCAAGTCCACGACGGCGCAGATGTTCGCCGACACAGGAGCGCTGGTCTGGAATGCGGATGAGGCCGTGCATGCGCTCTATGCCAAGGACGGGGCAGCGGTCGAACCCGTCGGTACGGCCTTCCCCGGCGTGGTCGTCGATGGGGCCATCGATCGTACCCGTCTGGCCGAGGCCTTGGGGCGGGACGATCAGGCGTTCAGGCGGCTGGAGCAGATTGTGCATCCGCTCGTGGCGAGGGGCCGCACCGACGATCTTGTGGAGGCGGAACGACGCGGGGTGAAACTGGCGGTTCTGGACATCCCCCTGCTGTTCGAGACCGGCGGAGACGCCGCCGTCGATGCCGTGGTGGTGGTCACGGCAGATGCGGACATTCAGGCCGCCCGCGTCCTAGCCCGTCCGGGCATGACCCGCGACCGCTTCGAAGCCATCCTGGAGCGCCAGACGCCCGATGCGGAAAAGCGTCGTCGGGCCCACTTTATCGTAGATACCGGCCACGGGCTGGAGGCTGCGCGGGCACGGGTGACCGAAATCGTGGGGACCGTTCTGGATCCAGCGTGGACACCCCCGCGCCGCTCTCTTTCGTCGGCGGACGAAGCGCCCCATTAAGACGCCATGTCACGCGAAATCGTCCTCGATACGGAAACCACCGGCTTTGATCCCCGCACGGGCGATCGGCTGGTCGAGGTCGGCTGTATCGAAATCCATGACCTGTTGCCGACGGGCCGGACGTTCCACCGTTTCGTCAATCCGGAGCGGTTGATCCCCGCCGGGGCCATGGCGGTGCACGGCATCACCGACGAACAGGTCAGGCATGCCCCCAAGTTCAAGGAGATCGTCCGTGATCTGATGGAGTTCATCGGCGACGCGCCGGTGATCGCCCACAACGCCGCCTTCGATCGCAGCTTCATCGACCATGAATGCGGTTTGTGCAGCCATCCACTGCTGGAGGCTGACCGCTGGATCGACACGCTGAAACTGGCCCAGAGCCGGTTTCCGGGCATGCCCAACTCTCTCGATGCCCTGTGCAAGCGCTACAAGATCAGCCTGGTCGACCGCACGATGCATGGGGCCCTGATCGATGCGCGGCTGCTGGCCGAAGTCTATCTGGAACTGCGCGGAGGCAAGGAACGCAGTCTGGACCTTTCGTCCGCCAAGGCGGTAGCCGCTGCCGTCGCCGCCGACCGCGCCCAGGGCTATGTCTCGCGCGAGCGCCCCCTGGCCGCGCGCTCAACCGACGAGGAACGGGCCATCCACGCCGCCTTCCTGAAGGCGACGCTCAAGGATCACTCGCTGTGGGCAGGGTACGGAGTGGAGGTCGGCTGAGCCGACCCCCGAAGCTCGGATCAAGCCTGGCCAGTGTCCATTGGACCGCGCGCGATCTGCTGCTGGCGCGCCACATAGATGCCGGCGAAGTCGATCGGGTCCAGCATGAAGGGCGGATAGAAGCCGCCGTCCGAGGTCGCGCCGGCGATGATCTCGCGGGCGAACGGAAACAGATAGCGCGGGCATTCGATCAGCAGCATCGGCTCGATGTCCTGCTCGGCCACGCCGGACAGGGCGAACAGGCCGCCATAGACCAGCTCGACCGCGAAGACGGTCATGGTGTCGGTGGTCGCCTTGACGGTCAGACGCAGCTCGACCTCGAACAGGCCGTCGGGGCGACCCTGGGCATTCATCTCGACACCCAGGTCGATGGCGGGCTTGCCCTCGATACGCAGGCTGTCGGGCGCGCGCGGATTTTCGAAGGACAGGTCCTTGGCGTACTGGGCGACGATACGGAAGCCGGGGCCGGTCGGCTGGCCTTCGGTGGGCGCGCCGTTCTGGCTGTCGGTCGGCGTGTCAGTCGGGGCGGGCGTTACGTCGGTCATCGTGAGGCGCGATCTGTCTGAAAGGTTGGGCGACGCATGCGGGCGTCAATGAGGCGCGGCGACTAACACGAGGGGGCGAACACGGCAATCTGGAGCGTTCTACCAAGCATCCCGGGAATGGCCAGGGTGCCGCACGGCGTGGCGTTCGCCTTGCGCCGCCCCATATGAGCCCCTAATCCTCACACTTCGCGCCGCCCGGCTTCGGGCGACAGCCTAAGGAATACCAGTGCCGGCCCAGATCCAGATCGTCATCTACGCCGCCATCGCTGCCGTCGTCCTGTTCATGCTCTATAATGTGCTGGGCAAGAAGGTCGGTCGCCAGCCCGAGGAGGACGCCCGGTCCAAGCCGCCGTTGCCAGCCGGTGGCGGCCCTGTGCCCGAGCCTGCCAATGGCGCACGCCCCAACGTCCTGGACGCTGTCACCCTGGCCTCGATCGCGGGACTGAAGGCGCGCGATCCGAACTTCGACCCCGCCCGCTTTCTGGACGGGGCGCGTCAGGCACACGAGACCATCGTGCGGGCCTATGCCGAGGGGGATCGCGAGACGCTGAAGCCCCTGCTGGCCCCGGTGGTGATGGAGAGCTTCGAAGGTGGCATCGCGGCGCGCGAGGCGCGGGGCGAAACTGAAACCGTCGAGTTCCTGCATCCCGCCCGCGCCGATCTGGAGCTGGCCACGGTCAACGAGAACCGCGCCATCACCAAGGTCCGCTTCCTGGCCGAGCTGCGCAACCGGATCAAACCGGCGGGCGAGGCGGTCGAGGAGCAGGTCGAGGAGCGCCGCGTGGCGGAACTCTGGACCTTCGAGCGCACCTTGGGGGCCAGTGACCCGAACTGGGTTCTCGCCCGGACGGAATCCGCCTCGGCATGATGCCTGGCCACCGCGCGGATCGTTCCCAGGGAACGGTTCGGGCGGGTCTGGTCCTTATGGCCACGCTTGTGCTGGCCGCCTGTTCCAGCGGCCCGATGGTGCCAACCGGGCCCCTGTCACCGTCGCCATCATATCCAGTGCCCTCGCAACCGACGCCGGACGCCCCGCCGCCCGCCGACGGCCCGGCCAGTCTGGTCGGTTGGGCCAGCGAGGATCATCTGTCGGCCTTTAACGCCTGGGTCGATGGCTGCGGCGTGGCCCGCGATGCTGCCGCACGGGTCCAGTGCGACCGGGCCATGCAGATCCGCCGCATGTCGCGCCCGGTCACCCCGTCGATGGCGCGCACCTTCTTCGAGACCGGCTTCGTCGTCGTGGCCGCGCGGACCGACGACGGCTCGCCCGGCCTGCTGACCGCCTATTTCGCGCCGGAGTATCAGGCACGGCGTCGGCCGGATGCGACCTTCGATGCGCCGGTCCTGGCCCGCCCTGCCGGGTGGTCACGCGGCCAGACCCTGCCCGACCGCGCCGCCATTGAGGCCGCGCCGCAGGCGGTGTCGAGCCAGGCCCCTCTGGCCTGGATGCGGGCCGAGGACCTGTTCTTCATGCAGATCCAGGGCTCCGGCTATTTGACGTTCGAGGATGGATCAAAGACTCGAGCCTCTTATGCCGCCGATAACGGCCGCACTTTCGTCGGCATCGCCCGGCCGATGGCCCAGCAGGGGCTGCTGCCCGCCAACGGCACCTCGGGCGAGGCGATCCGCGCCTGGCTGGCCGCGCATCGGGGGGCTGAGGCGCGGCGCGTCATGGCCCTGAACCCGCGCTACATCTTCTTTGCCATGGACCCCGACGACGGGGGCGACCCCAATGGGGCGGCCGGCATCGCCCTGCCCGCCCGACGCGCCATCGCCATCGATCCGGCCCACTGGCGTTATGGCGATCTGGTCTGGATCAGCGCCGACGGCGGCAATCTGGCTGGGGCCCGCGCCAGTTATCAGGGCCTGGTCATGGCGCTGGACACCGGCTCCGCCATCCGCGGCCCCGTCCGCGCCGATCTCTACATGGGCCGGGGCGAGGCGGCGGGCGAAGAGGCGGGAGCCGTTCGGCATCCGCTCAGGATGTGGCGGCTGGTGCCTCGACCGTAGTCGTCTCGGCTGGCTTGATCAGCCAAGGTGCAGCGAGGAGACCGAATAGAAAACCTCCGAGATGAGCTTCCCAAGCCAACCCGCCAGCGCCTCCTTCAAGTCGAGCGAGCAGGAATAAAGCTCCGAAAAGCACGAGGTTGCTGATGGCAAATTCTCGAATTCCGACAAGCACGTCTCTTGAGCGGAGTGATTTAACGAAGCGTGTTTCGGTATCGCAACGGACCGCCAAGCCCCAGAGGCCACAGATGGCTCCGGAAGCGCCAACCATCGGCAATCCATCCGAGGGATGAAGAAGAATGTAGGCGATTGCGCTCGCGCCAGCGGCCCCCGCTAGCACCAACCCGTACCGCGCCCAACCACTCAAGCTGAAGCCGAGAAACGGGCGCAGGTAGACAGTCAAGCCGATCAGCGCGCTACAGTTCATAAATAGGTGCCAGGGGCTAGCGTGCGCAACTGCGTGCGTCAGCATGGTCACCCATCGTCCATCGGATAATGCTTGTCGCGACAGGCCCCAGGCCAAAGGGCCGCCTGTTTGCCACTCGGCCAATCCAGCAATCACCATCAACGCAACAAGAATAAAGGCCGGCAAGGCACCTTGCCGGATGTCGTCAGCCAAGGCTGTAAGCCAAGACAGACGGCCTAGTCGGTCACTTGAGACCTTCTGAAGAGTTGTCAGCTGCGGCTGAGTCACCGCCTCTTCAGCCCGCCCAGCAGGCCCCGCAGCAACTCCCTCGTGATCGTGCTCCCCGCCGTCCGCAAGACGGACTTCGTCGCCGCCTCGATCGGGGTTTCGCGGGTGGAGCGGCGGGCGGGGGCTCTCGCAGACGTGCGGGCGCGGGCGGCGTCGCGTTCGTATTGCGCCTGCTGGCGAGCCTGTTCCTTCAGGCGTGCGGCCTCGGCCTTGTCGGCTTCCTTGGCGGCGGCTGCATCGGCCTTGGCCTGGGCTTCGGCCAGCTTGGCCTCGGCCAGTGACTTGTCGGCCTCGCCCCGGCGGGCGGCCAGGACTTCCTCGGCGGACTCGCGGTCGATGGGGCTGTCATAGATGCCGCGCACGGGGCTGGCGGCCATGACGGCGGCGCGCTCGGCGTCGGTGGCGGGGCCCAGGCGGCTGTCGGGCGGGCGAACGGTCGTGCGCGCCACGATGCGGGGAGCTCCCTTTTCGTCAAGGGTCGAGACCAGGGCCTCGCCTACGCCCAGGCCCTGGATGGCTTCGGCGGTGTCGAACGCCGGATTGACGCGGAAACTCTGCGACGCGGCCTTAAGCCCCTTCTGCTCGGCAGGCGTATAGGCGCGCAGGGCATGCTGGATGCGGTTGCCCAGCTGGGCCAGGACGCTGTCGGGAATGTCGGCCGGGTTCTGCGTCACGAAATAGACGCCGACGCCCTTGGAGCGGATCAGGCGCACCACCTGCTCGACCTTCTGGCGCAGGGCGTCGGGCGCATCGGTGAACAGCAGGTGGGCCTCGTCGAAGAAGAAGACCAGGCGCGGTTTGTCCGGATCGCCGACCTCCGGCAGTTGCTCGAACAGTTCGGACAACAGCCACAGCAGGAAGGCCGCATACAGGCGCGGGCTGTTCATCAAACGCGTGGCGTCCAGCACATTGACCTGACCCCGTCCGTCTAGGCCGGTGCGCAGCATGTCCTCCAGCCGCAGGGCCGGTTCGCCGAAGAAGGCAGCCCCGCCCTCCTGTTCCAGCTGCAGGATCGCCCGCTGGATGGCGGCGATGGAGACGGGGGCAACATTGCCGACCTCGCGCCCAATCCGCTCCGCATTCTCGCCCACATGGGCCAGCATGGCGCGCAGGTCGTCCAGGTCGAGCAGAAGCAGGCCTTCCTTGTCCGCGACATGGAAGACGACCGACAGCACCCCCTCCTGCACCTCCGACAGGCTCAGCATGCGGGCCAGCATGACCGGGCCGATCTCGCTGACGGTCGTGCGGATCGGGTGACCCTTCAGTCCGTACAGGTCCCAGAAGACGACGGGGGCGGCCTTGGGCGTCAGCGTCAGCCCCATGCCGGAGGCGCGGGCCAGCAGCTTCTCATTGGGCGAGCCGGGCATGCAGATACCGGACAGGTCGCCCTTCACATCGGCGCAGAAGACCGGGACGCCCGCATCCGAAAACCCCTGAGCCATGATCTGCAGCGTCACCGTCTTCCCGGTGCCGGTCGCGCCCGCGACGACGCCGTGCCGGTTCGCCCGGCCCAGCAACAGGGTCTGGAAGGCCTTGTCGGCGTCCATGGACTGGCCAAGGAAAAGACTGGGGGCGGCTTCGGTCATGGGAACTCCGAACGGGGGTTGCGCACTCATCGTCTACCGGCGGGCCACGAGGTTCAAGGCCGTTGACGACGCTTGCCTGGACCTTGACCATATGCCGATGAAATTGCCCATCACCTTCCCGACCTCGGCCGTGTCGCGCAACGCCATGGTGATCATCGCCGTGGTGGCGGTCGGGGCCGCCCTCTACTGGCTGAGGGGCATCCTCACACCCCTGGCCATGGCCATCTTCCTGATGATCATGATCGACGGGGTGAAGCGGTCGATCGAGAAGCGTACGCCTCTGTCGCCTCGCTGGTCGGGAATTGCGGCCCTGACGGTCGTGACCATCGGCTTCTTCATTTCCATCGCCATCATCGTCGATGGGGCGGCGGGCTTTTTTGGTCAGGCCAGTGGCGTGTCGTCCAGCATCGGACCGCGTCTGGATCAAATTCTGCAGGACGTCTGGTCCATGGTGGGGGCAAACGAACCGCCAACCGCGACGGACCTGATCGCCCAGCTGGATGTGCGTTCCTATCTGACCCAGGCAGCTTTCCAGGCGCAGGGCGTGGCGTCTGGAGCCTTCTTCGTCCTGATCTATCTGGGCTTCCTGCTGGCGGCGCAGAAGGGCTTCGGCCGCAAGATGGCGGGCCTGTTCCCCAAACGCGCCGACCGCGCCGAGGCGCTGGAGGTCTTTCATCGCATCCGGGGCGGCGTGGAGGGCTATCTGTGGGTCCAGACCGTCACCGGTGCCCTGATCTGTCTGGTGGCCTGGATCCTGATGCGGGTCGTCGGGCTACAGAATGCAGAGTTCTGGACCTTCGTCATCTTCGTCGTCGGCTTCATTCCGGTTCTGGGCGGAGCCGTCGCGGGACTGGTTCCGCCCCTGTTCGCCCTGGTGCAGTTCCAGAGCTATTGGCCCGCGCTGATCCTGCTGGTGGGTCTGCAGACGATCCTGTTCATCAGCGGCAACCTGATCCAGCCGCGCATGCAGGGCGACAATCAGAATATCGACCCCATCGTGGTCCTGCTGGCCCTGGCCTTCTGGGGCCAGCTGTGGGGCGTGACCGGCATGTTCCTGTCGACGCCGCTGGCCGTCATGGCCATGGCGATCCTGGCCGAGTTCCGGGGCTCGCGCTGGATGGCCATCCTGCTGTCCGGCGACGGCGCGCCCTATGCGCACGAGGAGGAGGAGAAATCCGCCTCCCGTAGCCGACGCCAGGCTGCGGCCACCGCAGACTGACCCCGCGTCAACCTGCCGCGCCTCACTGCTCTTCAGGAGCCGGTCCTGCCCTTGATTGGCCACAACCCCTGCCTATTTCGAACCTGTCGCCACGGCCCTCCCCTCCCCCCGAAGCCGTGGCGCTAGAGATCGGTCCCTCCCTCCCCCTCCGGGATCGGTCCGACAGACCGCCGGACGAAAGTTCGGCGGTCTAGTCGTATCTGGGCCTCAGGTTGCATGTGCGGCCGTAAAGACACACAGACTGATCAGCCGCCGTTACGCGGGAACGCCAGCAAAATCATCGCGTTGTGTCGCCCGGAAGGGGGCTTCCCGGCGTGCGCGCCACTACCTTGGATTTGTTTCTCATGATCAAGACACTCTTTATGGCTTCGACGGCCCTGCTGATGACGGGCGTTGCCGCCCCGGCCCTGGCTCAGTCGGCCCCTGACTGGAGCGGCCCCTACGTCGGCATCTACGGCGGCTGGGCAGAGAATGACACCAACGACGATGAGCGTCTGGTGTTCGACCGCGACTTCGACGGCCAGTTTGATGACACCGTCGTTCTGAACGGCACCACCAACGACGCCTTCAGCCCCGGCTACTGCGCCGGCCGCGCCAGCACCCAGATTGCTGCCGACGGCTGCAGCGATCGTTCGGGCGGCGTGCAGGCAGGTCTGGTGGCTGGTTACGACTTCCAGTTCGGCAACTTCGTCGTGGGTGCCGTCGCCGATGTCAGCGCTCTGAACAGCCAGCGTTCGGTGACGGGCTTCAGCACAACCCCCGCCAACTATGTCTTCACCCAGGAACTGCAGGAAATGGCCGCGGTACGCGCTCGCGTCGGCTATGCTGCCGGCCCGGCCCTGATCTATGCCACCGGCGGCGCGGCTTATGCCAATGTCGAGAACCGCTTCGACACGACCAATGGTGCCAACAGCTTCACCGAGCAGTCCAATGAAGACAACATGGACGGCTGGCAGGCCGGTGCCGGTCTGGAATGGCGTCTGGCCCCCAACCTGTCGGTGACGGGCGAGTATCTCTACACCTCGCTGGACGGTGACGGTCAGGTGGTGCGTGCGGGCAACAGCGGCACGACGCCGGCGACCAACCCCTTCATCCTTGCCCCCAATACAACCGGTACGGACATTGGCACCAGCTTCGATTCCTACGACACCCATGCCGTTCGTATCGGCATGAACGTCCGCTTCTGATCCATCCCGGATCACTGAACGGCGATAAGTCGACGCCGGCCTCCGAAAGGAGGCCGGCGTTTCGGTTTTGGGGGTTCCGGTTCCAGCATGGGTGGCCTACGGACGGGCCTGCACACGGCTCGCTTGCCGAAAGAGCGAACCAGCCTAGTGTGAGTTCACCATCGGCGGTCCGGAGCGGATCGCGTCCAGAAGAGATATGCCATGTCAGGCGAAACCGCACCCGTGCTTCCTCAGGCTTTGACCCTGGAGGCGCTGGAGGCGAGCTTTGCGGTTGCGGTGGGCGGCCCTCCGGGCCCGGTGGCCAAGTCATTCCTGGTGCAAGCGCACGAAGACTATGCCGCAGACGAGGCCCCGGAACTGGGCGGCGAGGATCTGGCGGCCCTGCTGGCCTTGGCCTGGGCGGCGGCAGAAGGCCGTTCGCACGGCGAGCCAGCACGCATCACACTGTCGAGGCTGAATGGTGCCGACGGCCGACCGCTGGGATATGACGTCCTGATCGTCATCCAGGACGATCGACCTTTCCTGGTCGACAGCGTCATGGGCGAACTGGCCGAGGCGGGCGTCAGCGTCCGCTGCATGTTCCACCCGGTAACCGATGAGGACGGCGGGCGCGAATCGACCATCATCGTCGTACTGGACCCCCTGCCACAGGAGCGGCGTGATGCCTTGGGCGAGGCCATGGCCCAGACCCTGGCTGACGTCGCGGGCGCGGTGAACGACCATGCCGCCATGGCTGACCTGATGGGACGAGCCATCGCGCATTTGGAGGCCGGCCCCAAGGGTGTCGATCCTGCGATACTGGCCGAAAACATCGCCTTCCTGCGCTGGTTGCAGCAGGACCATTTCGTTTTCCTGGGCGCGCGTGACTATGACTATCCGCGCACTGCGGACGGCGGTTATGAGGCCGAGGCACCCCTGTCGCAGTCGGGCGATGGCCTGGGCGTCCTGGCCGATCCGGACCGGACCGTCCTGCGCCGCGCCAATGAGCCGGCTGTTCTGACGCGGCAGATGAAGCGTCAGCTTGACCTGTCCGATCCCGTTACCGTGGCCAAGGCCAACGCGCGGTCGCGCGTGCATCGCCGCGCCTACATGGATTACGTCGGGGTCAAGCGGTTCGGTGCTGATGGACGTCCGTCCGGCGAGACACGGTTTGTGGGCCTGTTCACGGCCGAGGCCTATGACAAGGTCGCCAGCGAAGTCCCTCTGATCAGGGCCAAGGTTTCTGCAGCCCTGAAGCGAGGCGGCAAGATCGAGGGCAGCCACAGTCACAAACGGTTGCGGAACATCCTCGAGAATTATCCTCGCGACGAGCTGTTCCAGATCAGCGAGAACGAGCTGCTGGACAGTGCCCTGGGCATTCTGCACCTCTATGATCGTCCCCGGATCAAGGCCTTCACGCGCAAGGACCCGTTCGACCGGTTCGTCTCCATCCTGGTCTTCATCCCACGCGAGCGGTTCCACGCCTCGGTGCGGGAGCGCATAGGGCGGCTTCTGGCCCAGGCCTGGGGCGGGCGCATTTCTGCCTGGTATCCGCAGCTGTCGGACCAGCCGCTGGTGCGCATCCACTACATCATCGGCATCACGCCTGGCGATCATCCCTGCCCCGATCCGGCCGAGATCGATGCGATGGTTCAGGAAGCGGGCCGTGGCTGGGTCGACCGCTTCGAGAGCGCCTTGCGTGAGGCGGGCGTGGACGATGTCTCCGTCGGCCCGACCAGCGCGCGCTGGGCCGAGGCCTACGGGGCCGGCTATCGCGACCGTTACACGGCCGCCGAAGCCGTGCTGGACTTCCACCAGATCGACCGGCTGAGTGCATCCGGCGTGCCTGAAGCCGATGGCGGCGACCACAGTGACGCGGTCGCCATCCGCGCCTTCCGCACGGCCGAGGATGGGCCGCTGAACTTCCGTTTCAAGATCTACCGCCGGGGGGCCGCCGCAGCCCTGTCGGACGTCCTGCCCATCCTGACCGACATGGGTCTGAAGACACTAGAGGAGTGGGGCCACACCCTGCGTCCGTCGGGTGGTGACGTTATCCATGTCGACGAATTCCTGATGGAGGATCCGCGTGGCGGCGATCTGAAGTTCGAGGACGTGCGCGGACCGTTTGAAGAGGCTTTCGCGGCTGTCTGGCGCGGTCAGACCGAGAGCGATGGCTTCAACCGCTTGGTGATCGAGCTGGGCGTCGACTGGCGCGAGGCGGCCCTGATCCGCACCCTGGCCCGCTATCGCCAGCAGACCGGTATGGACCCCAGCCAGGCCGTTCAGGAAGAGGCGCTGCGGGACTATCCGGCGGTGGCGCGCAGCCTGCTGAAGCTTTTCAACACCAAGTTCGACCCGGCGGCGGGCGGCGATGCCGCATCGCGCGAAGCGGCCGTGAAGGCCGTCTTCGATCAGATCATCGAGCAGCTTCAGGCCGTGAAAAGTCTGGATCACGACCGTGCCCTGCGTCGCCTGGCCCTGCTGGTCCAGGCGATCAAGCGCACCAACTATTTCGAGGTCGCCGAGGACGGACGGCCCAAACCCTATATCTCGATCAAGATCGCCTCGCGCGAGCTGGAAGACCTTCCCCTGCCCAAGCCGTACAGGGAAATCTTCGTCTGGGCCCCGTGGATCGAAGGGGTGCATCTGCGCTTCGGTCCTGTGGCGCGCGGGGGCCTGCGCTGGTCCGACCGCCGCGACGATTTCCGCACCGAGGTGCTGGGTCTGGTCAAGGCTCAGCAGGTCAAGAATGCCGTCATTGTGCCGGTCGGCTCCAAGGGCGGCTTCTTTCCCAAGAAGCTGGCCGACATCGTCCGCGCCGGCGGCGACCGCGACGCCCAGCAGGCCGAGGCCATCCGCGCCTACAAGACCTTCCTGTCGGGCCTGCTCGACATCACCGACAACATTGCCGCCGATGGTTCCGTCGTCCCGCCCAGGGATGTCGTGCGGTTCGAGGGGGATGACCCCTATCTGGTCGTGGCCGCCGACAAGGGCACGGCGACCTTCTCCGACATCGCCAATGGCGTATCGGCGGACTACGGCTTCTGGCTGGACGATGCCTTCGCTTCGGGCGGGTCTGTCGGCTACGACCACAAGGTCATGGGCATCACAGCGCGCGGGGCATGGGAGGCGGTAAAGCGGCACTTCCGCGAGATGGGCAAGGATATCCAGACCGAGCCCTTCACCGTCGCCGGCGTCGGCGACATGTCCGGCGATGTGTTCGGCAACGGCATGCTGCTGTCGAAGGCGATCAAGCTGGTCGCCGCCTTCGATCACCGCGACATCTTCATCGACCCCAACCCCGATCCGGCCACCAGCTGGGTCGAGCGGGACCGCATGTTCAAGCTGCCGCGCTCGTCCTGGCAGGACTATGACAAGAGTCTGATCTCCAAGGGGGGCGGCGTCTTCCCGCGCTCGGCGAAATCCATCGAGCTGTCGCCCGAGATCAGGGCCCTCCTCGAAATCGACGCCGACGCTGTCGATCCGGCAACCCTGATGCAGGCCATCCTAAAGGCCCCGGTGGAACTGCTCTATTTCGGCGGCATCGGCACCTATGTGAAGGCTGCCCACGAGAGCGACGCCCAGGTCGGCGACAAGGCGAATGATGCTATCCGCATCGACGGTATCGAGGTCCGGGCCAAGGTCATCGGGGAGGGGGCCAACCTGGGCCTGACCCAGGCGGGTCGTATAGGCTATGCGCGAAACGGCGGGCGGATCAACACCGACGCCATCGACAACTCCGCCGGCGTCGACAGCTCCGACCACGAGGTCAACATCAAGATCCTGACCGGAGCGGCGATCGCGTCGGGGGCGTTGAAGGCTGAGGACCGCAATGCCCTGCTGGCCTCAATGACCGACGAGGTCGGGCTGAAGGTGCTGGTCCACAACTACGACCAGACCCTGGCGGTGTCCTTGCAGGAGGCGGAGGGGGCCGGAGCACTGGATGCCCAGCAGCGGTTCATGCAGTGGCTGGGGGTCAAGGGCAAACTGGACCGCAAGGTCGAGGGTCTGCCCGACGACGTCCGACTGGCCGAGATGAAGACCACGGGTCTGGCCCTGACGCGACCCGAGCTGGCGGTGCTGACGGCCTATTCCAAGCTGGAGCTGTTCGACGACATCGTCGCGTCCAGGGCCCCGGACGATGCCTTCTTCAAGAAGACCCTGATCGACTATTTCCCGGCTCCGCTGGCGAAATATGAAGCCGACATGCAGCGGCACCGTCTGCGGCGCGAGATCATCTCGACCGTCCTGTCGAACGAGATCGTCAACATGACCGGGGCGACCTTCCCGGAACGTCTGCGCATCTCGGCCCAGTGCGACACAGGGGCCATGGTTCTGGCTTTTGAGGCCGCGCGTCAGGTCTTCCGACTGGACGAGGCCTGGGCGCAGGTCTCGGCGCTGGACCTGAAGATCACGGCTGAAGCCCAGATGGCACTCTATGCCGAAATCTCCACCGTGCTGCGTCGCCAGACCTCCTGGCTGGCACGCCGGGCCATGCAGCCGGGCGCGACGGTGGACAGCCTGATCGCCGCCTACCGTCCGGCGGCCGATGCCTTGAGGGCAGCGGGAGGCTCTGTGCTGTCACGCTTCGAACAAGCGCGTCTGGACAGCCGGATCGAGGCCTTTGTGGCCCTGGGCGCAACCCAGGCGATGGCGCGGGACTTCGCCATGCTCAGACCTCTGGTCGCCACGGCGGACATCGGCGACCTGGCTCGAGAGGCCGGATGGCCGGAACCGGCCATGGCCATGCTGTATCATCAGGTCGGGGCGGCTTTCGACTTCGACCGTCTGCGGGCCGCAGCGGGCAACGTCCCCTCGATGGACCATTTCGACCGTCTGGCCGTACGCCGCCTGATCGAGGATCTGATGGCCGAGCAAAGGGTCCTGACCCGCGCTGTGGCCAAGGCCTCCGGCGTCGGGGTCGGGGCCAGCGAGGCGGCGGCGGAGACGGCCGTCGATGCCTGGATCGGGCCACGTCAGAAGACCGTCGAGGGTGTGCGTGCCTCGGTGGACGAGATCGAGGCCTCGGGCACCGGCTGGACGTTCGCCAAGCTGACCATCGCCAACTCGGCCATTCGGGAAATCGCCAACTCGGTGTAGGGGCGCTACCGCTCACGACGCGGTCGTTCGCGGCTTGAGCGTATTCTCGAGCGCTCACGCTCGCGCTCCAGCGCGGGTGTTTGCGATCGTCCGCGATCTGCTAGGGTTGCCAGGCTGAGGGAGGCCTTCGATGCCGCGCAAGTTTCTGGTCGTCGTGGATGACAGTCCCGAGTTCGAGGCTGCCTTGCGCTATGCGGCAAGACGGGCGCGTTCGACGGGCGGACGCGTGGCCCTGCTCAGGGTCATTCCCCCCGCTGCGTCCGACGCCCACTGGGCCGGGGTGCGAGAGGAGATCGAGCGCCAGACCCGCGCCGAAGCCGAGACGCTTCTGAACGGCTGGGCGGAACAGGCGCATGAACGGTCCGGCGAGATGCCCGTGATCCTGATCGAACGCGGCGAGCCTCAGGACGCGATCCGCAAGGTCGTGGGCGAAGACAGCGAGATCAAGATTCTCGTGCTGGCGGCAGGTGAAGGATCGCGCGGGGCGGGGCCGCTGGTGACGGCGATCCTGAAACAGGGCGCGGCGTTCACGGGGCGCAAGCTGCCGGTGACGATCGTGCCGGGCGAGCTGACCGAGCAGGACATCGAGGATCTGGCCTGATTTTTTAGGGCGCTAACGCGCGCGACGCGGTCGCTCGCTGCTTGAGCGCGTTGTGGCTTTTTCGTCAGGCCTTGAACACTGGCGGCACCGGGCGCACTTACCGGCCATGTTCATCCAGACCGAACCCACTCCGAACCCCAATGTCCTGAAGTTCCTGCCGGGGCGCGATGTCTCGGCCGAACCGCGCGAATTCCTGACGTCGAACGAGGCGTCGGTGTCGCCGCTGGCCGAGGCCCTGTTCGGACTGGAGGGGGTGACCGGCGTCTTCTACGGCTCCGACTACGTGTCGGTGACGCGAGAGGCGCAAGGGCTGGAATGGACCCAGATGAAGGCCCCGATCCTGGCGGCCATCATGGATCATTTCGTCTCGGGTGCGCCTCTGATGCGCGGCGGAGATTTCGACAGCACCAGCCCCGACGGCGACGACACCGAGGTCGTGGCCGAGATCAAGCAGTTGCTCGACAGTCGCATCCGCCCCGCCGTCGCTCAGGACGGCGGCGATATCCTGTTCGACAGTTTCGACGAGGAGACGGGGGTCCTCTCTCTTCGCCTGCGCGGAGCCTGCTCAGGCTGTCCGTCGTCATCCGCCACGCTGAAATCGGGGGTGGAGCAGATGATGAAGCACTATGTCCCGGAAGTGACCCGGGTCGAACAGGTCCTCTGAAACCATTGGACTTCAAACAAAAGTGTTACCAATTCGATTTTGTCGTCCGACGCTGTAGAGTTTGGCCATGGCCAGGTTTGAAAGCGGCGCGGAAATTCGAAATTTGGGCTCGGCCTTGGCCGATCTCAGGCTTGATCGTGGGTTGAGCCAGGCTGAGGCCGGTCAACGCGCCGGTATGACCAGTCAGGCCTGGGGTCTGTACGAGTCCGGCAAGCGTCCTGGACTGTTCCGGCCCGATGTCCAGCGGCGGCTCGCTCAGGCGATCGACGCAACCGTTGAGGAACTGGCGCACAAAGCCGGCTTGCCGAAACGCGTGACCGATGCGACGCCCGAATCCGGCAAAGCAAGCCTGGGGCAGGCATTCATTGGCACGCGACCCCTTCAGACCCTCGCCGCCAGCCGCCACCGTTTCCAGGTGTCTAATGATGACCTATGGCCCTGGGCAGCATCCGGGGTCGTGCTTGAATATGAAATCGGTCGCTGGCCGCGACGCGACCAGGGGTGTGTGATTGAACTTGTGGATGGCCAACGGTTGGCGCGGCTCTACCACAGCGCCGATGGAACGACGCTATATCTACGCGGCGGTCCCGATGGTTTCGGCTCCGAAGAGAGGCTGGCGCGCGCCCAGGTGCGTTCAGTTTTTGCAGTCGTGGCGCGGCTCGATATATGAAACAATTCGCTTCTCAGGCGGTCTTCGGGATGAAAATGTTTCACGCAACGCCCGCAGGGTCGGCCAATACCGGGTCCCAGCGAATGGCCCGACCCCCAGGTCCTGCGCAATGAGGTTGCTGGTCATCGATACTGCCCTCGGGTTGTGCACCGCAGGCGTGTTCAGGGTTGAGGGCGATCAGGTCGAGAGCCTTGGTCTTTGCTCTGAGGCCATGACGCGCGGCCATTCGGAGCGGCTGGCTGGAATGGTCCGCGATGCGGTGAGGCACTCCGGTGGAGGTTTTGGCGATCTGGACCGGATCGGTGTGACGGTCGGGCCAGGGTCTTTCACCGGCCTGCGCGTCGGTCTGGCATTTGCCCAGGGCCTGGGCGCTGCGCTGGGCCGGCCCGTGATCGGCCTTTCATCGCTGGATGCCTTGGCGGCTTCGGTAGCACCTGCAGCCGTGACCGTGGCCGTGATCGATGCCCGGCGCGGTCAGGTCTATGGCCGTGTCTGGCGAAATGGAGTGGCGAGCCAGCCACCGGAAGCCTGGACGCTCGAGCGGGCACAGACGATCGTCGCCGATGCGGAAATTCTGGAAAGTCAGATCAGCGGCTCCGACGGGGAAGGCATTATGATCGTGGGTTCCGGTGTCTCGCTGATTTCACAGGCGGAAGGCTGGCCGCTGGATGGCCCAGATCCAGCCGCATTGGCCCGACTGACGGCCGCTGCCGATCCCGCAGGTCATCCGCCACGCCCGCTGTATTTGCGGGCACCCGACGCAACCCCGCCGACACGTCTGCCGGGGCAGGCCAGAGGGCCACGACCGTGATCCCGGGCATAGGTCGCTCCCCACCGGAGCCGGTGATGGCGCACCGTCTGGCGGAACTGCATGCCGAATGCTTTGATGCCCCCTGGGACGCCCGAGCCTTCGCCGAACTTCTGGTTCAGCCTGGGGTATTCGCCCTGCTGGAGGCGGCAGGATTCATCCTGATACGGACTGTCGCCGATGAGGCGGAAATCCTGACACTGGCGGTGCGACCTCCGGCACGAAAGGCCGGCCTGGGGCTGTCACTGGTGCAGCGGGGGGCGGCGTTGGCGATCAGCCAGGGGGCCCGACGCCTGTTTCTGGAGGTTGCCGAGGACAACGGCGCGGCACGGGCGCTCTATGCCCGCACCGGCTTTGCCGAAGCAGGTCGCCGCCCCGACTATTATGCGCGGACAGACGGTTCGCGCGTTGGCGCCCTTGTGTTGGCAAGAGACCTGTCCCAGCCGCTTCCCTAGATGGCCTTTGCCCACTATCCTGAAACCATGGACCGGATTGAAAAGCTCTGCGCCGAGCGCGGCATGCGCATGACCGAACAGCGGCGAGTCATCGCGCGCGTGCTGTCGAATGCCGAGGATCACCCGGATGTCGAAGAACTGTACCGGCGCGCCTCGAGCATCGACCCGCACATCTCGATCGCCACTGTCTATCGCACCGTGCGCCTGTTCGAAGAGGCCGGCGTGGTCGAGAAGCACGACTTTGGCGATGGGCGCAGCCGCTATGAAGAAGCGGGCGACGACCACCACGATCACCTGATCGACACCCGGACCGGCGAGGTGATCGAATTCTTCGACGCCGAGATCGAGCGGCTGAAGACCGAGATCGCTCAGCGCCTGGGCTTCGAACTGGTCGGCCACAAGCTGGAACTCTACGGCAAGGCCATTGAGGGAGCCGAACCGTCCGGCCGCGAGGGGCTGATCTTCACCCGCCATGCGGCGCGGGTCGATCCCGAGGCCATCGATAGCTGATTGACGCAGCGTCGCCCCTGCATGGCGTCCGTCGCCGCATGCGACTAAACAGTCGCGCATGACCGATACGCTCGTTCCCGCTCAGTCCCTGCTGTCCCCGGCAGATGACGCAGGCTCGCCCAAGCGCCTGTTCATCAAGACCTACGGCTGTCAGATGAACGTCTATGACAGCGAGCGCATGGCCGATGTGCTGCGTCCGTTGGGCTATGCCACGACCGATACCGCCGAAGGCGCGGATTTCGTCATCCTGAATACCTGCCACATCCGCGAGAAGGCGGCCGAGAAGGTCTATTCCGAACTGGGCAAGCTGCGCGAAATGAAGGAAGACCGTGCTGCCTCCGGTCGCGGCATGACCATCGCCGTCGCGGGCTGCGTGGCCCAGGCCGAGGGCGAAGAGATCATGCGGCGCCAACCCGCAGTCGATCTGGTTGTCGGGCCCCAGGCCTATCACCAACTGCCCGAACTGCTGACGCGCACGGCAAGAGCGCGCGGCGAGCGGATCGGGGCCGACTTCGCTCCAAACGACAAGTTCGACGCTTTGCCGACCCAGCGTGGCGGCACGAGCGTGGCCGCCTTCCTGACGGTACAGGAGGGGTGCGACAAGTTCTGCACCTTCTGTGTGGTGCCCTACACGCGCGGTGCCGAATGGTCGCGGCCGGTGGCGGCGGTCCTGGCCGAGGCGCGAGAGCTGGCGGCGCGGGGTGTGAGAGAGGTCACGCTGCTGGGACAGAACGTCAATGCCTATGACGGCGAGGGCGCGGACGGGAAGCCCTCCAGCCTGGCGCGACTGGTCTACGCCCTGGCCGACATCCCCGGCCTGGACCGGATCCGCTACACGACCAGCCATCCCAACGACATGTCCGACGATCTGATCGCGGCGCATGGCGAGCTGCCGCAGCTTATGCCCTATCTGCACCTGCCGGTTCAGACGGGGTCGGATCGGCTGCTGCGACTGATGAACCGCAAACATGGGCGTCAGAAATATTTCGACCTGATCGACCGCATACGGGAGGCGCGGCCCGATATCGCCCTGTCCGGCGACTTCATCGTCGGCTTTCCCGGCGAGACCGACCGCGATTTCGAGGATACGATGGATCTGGTCCGCCGGGTTCGCTACGCCAGCGCCTTCTCCTTCCTGTATTCGCCGCGCCCCGGTACGCCCGCCGCGACAATGGGCGCGCAAGTGCCGGACGCCGTGGCACGCCCACGGCTGCATGCGCTTCAGGCCCTGCTGCTGGAACAGCAGGCCGCCTTCAATGCGGCCCAGGGCGGCAAGACCTTCGAGGTCCTGTTCGAGAAGAAGGGGCGGGAAAGACGTCAGGCCATCGGTCGGTCGCCCTATCTTCAGTCGGTCCACATGGAGGATGCGGATCATCTGATCGGTCAGATCGTTCCGGTCTTCATCGCCAGCGGCGAGCAGAACAGTCTGACCGGGCAGTTGCCCGGCCATCACCACCAATCCGGGTCGCGTCCTCAAGCAGAGAGCCGCCGCGCGGCAAGCGATAGGACACCATAAAGCATGGCGCGCGAAACCGAGTTTCTGGCCCTGGATGACACCGCGGTTCGCGCCGTGACGGGACCCAACAGTCGCCACGTCGCCCTGATCGAGGATGCCTTCAAGGTTCTGATCGAGGCCCCCGGCGGCGGTGTCTCGATCAACGGCGGGGCTCGCGACCGGGCCAATGCCAAACAGGTGATCCAGACCTTGGCCACACGCGCCGCCAAGGGGGCCACGGTGACCGAAGCGGACGTCCGCGCGGCCTTGGGTGAGGTTCGCGGCGGCGGGCGGTCGACCAGCGATCCCATGGCCCTGCCCATCGGCAAGCGCGGGGCCATCGTGCCCAAGACCAATGCCCAGGCGCGGTATCTGGAAACCCTGGCACGATGCGAGCTGAGTTTCGGCGTGGGTCCGGCGGGGACTGGCAAGACCTTTCTGGCCGCCGCCTACGGTGCCAATCTGCTGCGCCGGGGCCAGGTGGATCGACTGGTCATCACCCGCCCGGCGGTGGAGGCGGGCGAGAAGCTGGGCTTTCTGCCCGGCGACCTGAACGAAAAGGTCGATCCCTATCTGGCCCCGATCTGGGAGGCGCTGAACGACATTCTGGGGGCCGAAGACGTCCAGCGCCGACGCGACAAGGGTGAGATCGAGGCCGCCCCCATCGCCTTCATGCGCGGCCGTACGCTCAGCCATGCCTTCGTCATCGTCGACGAGGCCCAGAATACCAGCCGCCTGCAGATGAAGATGGTCCTGACACGGCTGGGGGAGGGGGCCCGGATGGTGGTCACCGGCGATCCGTCGCAGATCGACCTGCTGAACCCGCGCGACAGCGGTCTGGCCCATGCTCTGCGCATCCTGCGAGATGTGAAGGGCGTGGGCGTGCTGGAGTTCGAGGCCCAGGACGTGGTGCGCCACGCCATGGTCGAGCGGATCGTTCGGGCCTATGACGCCGACGCCGCCGGCAAACGCTTGCCCGCAGATCTCGAGGACACGGCCGAGGGATGATCGAGGTCGAAATCGACGACGGCGCCTGGAGCGCCGCCCTGCCCGACGTGGCAGCAGTGGTCGAGCGGGCTGCGTCGCTGGCCCTGGGCGACACCCGGGGCGACGTTGTGATCCTTCTGGCCGACGACGCCCATGTTCAGCAGATCAATGCGCAATTCCGTGACAAGGACCGCCCGACCAATGTGCTGTCCTTTCCGGCACCGGACAGCGCCCGGCCGCATCTGGGTGACCTGATCCTGGCCTACGGCGTCTGTGCGGCCGAGGCGGCGGAACAGGGCAAGTCCCTGTCCGACCATCTCAGCCATATGACCGTCCACGGCGTGCTGCATCTGCTTGGGCATGACCACGAGATCGACAATGAGGCCGAGGCGATGGAGGCCGAGGAGCGCCGCCTGCTTGCCAGCCTGGGGATTGCCGACCCATACAGCGTCGATGAGCCAGACCGCGCCTGATACCGCATTGATGACGACACCGCCCGCTCGGCTGATTGGCCGGGGTCTGCGCTGGGCGCGGATCGGCCTGGCCCTGCTGGCAGGTGCCGGTGCGGCGCTGGCGCATCCGCCGTTCGGCATTCTGCCGGGCCTGTTCGGCTATGCCCTGCTGATGATCCTGTCGGAGCGGTCGGCCAAGATGCGCGGGGCCTTCTGGATGGGCTGGCTGGCGGGGTTTGCCTATTTCCTGATCAGCTGCTGGTGGGTGGCGGAGGCGTTTCTGGTCAATCCGGCACAGGCCTGGATGGCCCCTTTTGCGGCCTCGGCCCTGCCTGCCGGACTGGGCCTGTTCTGGGGCGTGGCAACGGCGTTGTATCGCCGGTTCGGCCCGAAAGGTCTTCGGCGGGTTCTGGTTTTCACCGCCCTTTTCTGTCTGCTGGAGTGGCTGCGCGGCCATGTGCTGACCGGGTTTCCATGGAACCCGGCGGGGGCCAGCTGGAAGGCGGGCTCGGCCGCGTCGCAGTTCGCTGCCATCGGCGGTGTCTATGGTCTGGGTGTCCTGACGGTAGGAGCTGCAGCCGCGTTCGGGCCGCTGTTCAGTGCTGGACCACGCAAGGGACGGATCGTGACCGCGGCCTTGGGCGCGCTGGTCGTCTTGGGCCTGGTGGTCGGCGGCTCGATCCGCCTGTCACAGGCCCGGATGAAACTGACTGACACCACCGTCCGCATCGTCCAGGCCAATGTCGCCCAGGCGTCCAAATGGACGCCCGATGCGTACGAAGGCATCGTCCGGCGCTACATCGCACTGAGTGCCCAGCCCGCCGCGGTGACGCCCGATCTGGTCATCTGGCCAGAGGGATCGCTACCCGCGTCCGGAAACGACGTCTTTGCTGCCGGAGCCTGGGAGGCCGCAGCGATCCAGAGCGCGCTCCGGCCCGGTCAGACCCTGCTGATGGGTCTGGGCATTGGCGAGCCTGACCCTTCGGTTCCGGAGGGGGGGCGATATTACAACAGCCTGCTGGTCGTCCAGAACCTGGGCGGTCCGTCGCCGGCCGTCTCGGCGGCCTATGACAAATACCGTCTGGTGCCCTTTGGTGAGTATCTGCCCGCCGGCCGGCTGTTGGGTGCGCTCGGTGTGCGGGCCCTGACCCATATGCCGACCGATTTCAGTGCGGGGCCGAGACCTGCGCCTATCGACATTCCCGGCGCACCGCGCGCCCAGCCCCTGATCTGCTACGAAAGCCTGTATCCCGGTTTCACGACGGCCGGTGCCAATCGCCCCCAATGGATCCTGAACATCTCCAACGATGCCTGGTTCGGAGCCACATCCGGCCCGCTTCAGCACCTGAACCTGGCCAGCTATCGCGCCATCGAGACGGGTCTTCCAGTGGTGCGCTCGACGCCGACAGGCACGTCGGCCATGATCGATCCCTGGGGACGGGTGATTGAAGATCAGCGTCTGGACAGCGGCCAGAGCGGCGTCATAGACGCGGCCCTGCCTAGGGCGACCGGGCTTACCGTATACGGGCGCTTCGGCGACTTGCTCTTCTGGCTTCTGATCGTCGCTGGCCTGACGCCATGCCTGTATCGGCCCCGTCTTTTTCAGCGCGGAGGCTCTACAAAAGCTAGAGCCACATAGGAATTCCCGCGAGGAGGGAATATTTGCGTGGTTATCGGGGTTCAGGTTGAAAGTCCTGTGACGCAAGCTCCATTTGTATGGTGACATAAGCGTCGCTGGAGCGCATTCAGGCGGAACTCTAACGCAAGGACGCATTAACGATGGCGAGAGGAACTGGCGAGGACGGCCCCCACCCCGTCGACCGGCATGTCGGTCGCAGGGTTTGCGAAAAGCGTCTGGCGCTTGGCTATAATCAAAGTGACCTGGGACGCGCGCTAGGCCTGACGTTTCAGCAGATCCAGAAATACGAGAAGGGCACCAACCGCGTCTCGGCGTCCAAGCTTTGGGACATCGCGCGCTTCTTCAAGGTGGATATCGGCTATTTCTTCGAGGGTCTGACCGGGTCCTCCGCCGTCGGCATGGCCGAAGAGGGCGGTGCCTTCGAGCATGACCATCCCGCCACCCGCTACACGATCGAAATCGGCCGATTGGCCCCGCAGCTGACCACGCGCCAGCAGAAGCTGGCTCTCGACCTGATCCGGGACATGGCCGATCGGCCGGAGCCAGCCGAAGACTGACGCCAGCAGCAGGCGCTGATATCTATTCTGACGATCCAGACGACCGGCGCTGACCAAAGGTCGGCGCCCTTTCTTTCTGCTCCGCCCAGTAAGATGCACCGTCGCGCGGCTTGAACATCGTCTTGGGCACGCCGTCACGCGAAACGACGGCAAAGGTGTTGGTCGAGGCCTGGTACAGCAACACGTCGCCATTGGGCCGCTCGACACGCTCGGTTCCTGCAGGTGGATTGCCCGTGAACTGCTCGACCTTGGTCAGATAGACCTGCGGAGTCGCGGCATCGAAATCGGCACCGTTACGCTCGAACAGGCGTGCCGTCTTGGCATCTACTGTCTCACGACGGTTGGCGGTCAGCGCAGGCTTTGGAGCGGCCGCTGCGCTGTCGGCGCTGCCACTTTCGAGCGCTGCGCTGGTCAGAACCGCCTGAGGCGCTTCTGCAGATCGATCCCGCGTCTCCACGGCGGAGTCGCCATTGCCGCACCCAGTCAGCACCAGCATGGCCGACATGGCCAGAACGCCCACAATCGTCTTGTCGCTAATAACCATTGAACCCTCCCGGTTGAAACCCACCGAGGGTAGGGTAATCACAGGTTCTGTGTTCTTGCAATGTTCTTGTTTGCCGAACCGTCACTCGACGACCTGCCCTGGCCTCGCTAGACGGTGAACATGACCCAGCCATCTCTCACCGGCCGAAAGATTTTGCTGATCGTCGGCGGCGGTATCGCCGCCTACAAGGCGCTGGAACTGGTGCGGCTGCTTAAGAAGGCGGGGGCCGAGGTGATGAGCGTCCTGACGCCCGCCGGGGGCGAGTTCGTGACGCCGATGTCGCTGGCCGCCCTGACGGGCCATCCGGTGCGCCAGGCCCTGTTCATGCCCGAGGACGAGACGGCCATGGGCCATATCGAGCTGTCGCGCTGGGCCGATCTGGTGGTGGTGGCTCCGGCGACGGCGGGGCTGATTGCCAAGGCGGCGAACGGGATGGCCGACGACCTGGCATCCACGACCCTGCTGGCGACGGACAAGAAGGTTCTGCTGGCCCCCGCCATGAATGTGCGGATGTGGCAACATCCGGCGGTCCAGGCCAATGTTGCGCGGCTGAAGGGTTTTGATGGCTTTCACGGCGTGGCGATGGTCGGGCCGGATGAGGGCGAGATGGCCTGCGGTGAGTTCGGACCCGGGCGGATGGCAGAGCCCGCAGCCATTCTGTTGGCCATTGAGGGTCTGCTGGCCGGGCCGGACGGCCGGCCTCTGGCCGGACGCACGGCGGTGGTGACGGCCGGCCCGACGTTCGAGCCGATCGATCCCGTGCGCGGACTGACCAACCGCTCCAGCGGCAAACAGGGCTATGCGATCGCCGAAGCCCTGGCCCAACTGGGCGCGACGGTGACGCTGGTGTCCGGACCCGTGGGGCTGGCTGCGCCGGTGGGTGTAACGCGCGTCTGGGTGGAGACGGCCCAGGACATGAAGGCGGCCGTGGAGGCTGTCCTGCCCGCCGACATCGCAGTCATGAGCGCCGCCGTGGCCGACTGGCGCGTGGACGGCGTGGCCTCGGGCAAGATCAAGAAGGCCCCGGGCGGACCGCCCTCGCTGGCCCTGATCGAGAACCCGGACATTCTGGCGGGCGTCTCGGCCCCTGGCCCCAAAAGGCCGAAGCTCGTCATCGGTTTCGCAGCGGAAACGACGGATCTGGACACCAATGCCCGGGCCAAGCTTTCGCGCAAGGGCTGCGACTGGATCGTCGGCAACGATGTATCCGACGATGTGTTCGGCGCCGACGGCAATGCCGTGACGCTGTTCACACGCGATGCAGAGCCTGACGAATGGCCGCGCCAGAGCAAGGCCGAAGTGGCGCGTAAATTAGCCGCCCGCATCGCCGATCACTTCAAGGCCTGAGAGATACTGCCCATGACCACCCTGCGTATCCAGTGCCTGCCGCATGCCGAGGGCCTGGCCTTGCCCGCCTATGAGACGACGGGATCGGCGGGTATGGACCTGCGGGCGGCGGTGGCGGACGATGCGCCGCTGACGCTCGAGCCGGGTGCCCGGGCGCTGGTGCCGACCGGACTCAAGATCGCGCTGGAGCGGGGCTATGAGGCGCAGGTGCGGCCCCGGTCGGGGCTGGCGTTGAAGCACGGCCTGACCTGCCTGAATTCGCCCGGCACGATCGACAGTGATTATCGCGGCGAGGTCGGCGTCATCCTGATCAACCACGGCGAGGAGCCGTTCGTGATCCGCCGCGGCGAACGCATCGCCCAGATGGTCGTGGCCAGACACGAGCAGGCCGAGGTGGTTCAGGTCGAGACGCTGGACGAGACGGTTCGCGGCAGCGGCGGGTTCGGTTCGACGGGGCGCTGAGAGCCGTCAGACCGTCGGAGTGGACGGCAGGGTGCTGTCCCGCCGGAGCACGCGCTCGCGCCAGGCGATGTAGAGACCGCTACCGGCAATCAGGGCGGCCCCGCCCAGGGTGGTGACCGTGGGCACGTCGCTCAGCAACAGCCAGCCCAGCACCAGGGCACCGACCATCTGCAGATAGTCCAGCGGGGCGAGGGCCGAGACCGGCGCGTGTCGCAGGGACGTGGTCATCAAGAGCTGAGCCAGTCCGCCTGCCAGGCCACCTGCGGCCAGTATGGCCAGAACCGCCCAGCCATGACTGTGGCCGTCGATCAGGGCGAGGGTTCCGCCCGCTACCGAACAGGCGATGAAGAACCAGAAGACGATGGCCGTCGCCGACTCCGTCTTGCCCAACTGGCGCAGGGTGACGGTGACGGAGGCGGCGACGAAGGCTCCGCCGAGCGCAAACAGCAATCCAGCCAAGGGCGGTGCCCCTTCGGCACCGGGTCGAACCATGACCAGTACACCCAGAAAGCCCACGGCGATCGCGGCCCAGCGATGACGCCGCACCCTTTCCTTCAGGAAGGCGATGGACAGCAGGGTGGCGAAGATGGGCGAGGTAAATCCGATGGTCGTGGCGTCGGCGAGCGGCAGAAGGCGCAGACCCTGGAAGATCAACAGTATGCCCGTCACCCCCAACAGACAGCGCCAGACATGGACCATTGGCCTGCGGGTCGTGATCGAGGCCAGCCCCCCCTTGGCGCTTGCGATCCAGATCAGCACGACCGGCAGGCCGAAGAGCGAGCGGTAGAAGACCATCTCTCCGGCCGACACGGGCTCCAGCGTCGCGGCCCATTTCATCAGGGCGTACATCAGCGAAAAACACAGGGCCGCGGCGACCCGCAGCGCCATGCCATAGCTGGTGCCGTGCCGGATCATCGGCCCGGTCAGGCCTGGCGGAAGCCTAGGACGTCCTGCATGTCATAGAGGCCGGGCGGGCGGCTGCGGACCCAGGCGGCGGCGGCCACAGCACCCTTGGCGAACAGGGAACGGTCGATGGCCGAATGGCTGAGGGTCAGGGTTTCGTCGTCCGAGGCGAACAGGACGGTGTGCTCGCCGATCACGCCACCGGCGCGAAGGGAGGCGAAGCCGATGTGGCCCTCTGCGCGCGGCTCGCCGACGCCGTCGTAGGGGGCGCTGCGGACATCGGCCAGATCGACATCACGACCGGAGGCCGCTGCTTCGCCCAGCATCAGGGCCGTGCCGGATGGAGCATCGACCTTCTTGCGGTGGTGGGTTTCCAGAATCTCGATGTCCCAGTCGCGGGCGTCCAGACGCTGGGCCGCGTGCTCGACCAGGCCGATAAGGATGTTCACGCCCAAGGAGAAGTTGCCGCTGCGGACGATGGCGATCTTTTCGGCGGCCTTGAGGATTTCGGCGTCCTGTTCAGGCGTCAGGCCGGTGGAGCCAATGACCAGGGCGGGACCACCCTTGGCCGCGCAGGCCTGCGCCAATTCGACGGAGGCGTCGGCCGTCGAGAAATCGATGACCACGTCGCACAGGGACAAGTCCGGCGTCTCGCCCCGATCAAAGCGGGCGGCGACGACGACATCCTCACGCGCGTCTAGCACGGAGGAAACGGCGCGGCCCATACGGCCCCGGGCCCCGGAAATACCGGCGTGGAAGATGGCGCTCAAACGATAGACCCCCGCTTGCGACCCGGATGGCGATCCGGGACCGGATGATTATGCACCTGAGGCGTGGCGGCTCCAGCCTACAAACGCCCTACTGCGCCGTTTCCTTGCCGGTGTCGCCCAGGATGTCGGCCCAGAAGCGCTTAGCCTTGCCTGCGAAGGACGAGTTGCGTGGCGTCTGGGTCTCGCCCAGGGAGGCGGCCAGCTCTTCCAGCAGTTCCTTCTGACGCGCGGTCAGGTCGGTCGGGGTCTCGACAAACAGCTCCACCACCAGATCACCGCGCTGACGCCCGTTCAGATGGGGCATACCCTTGCCCTTGATCCGAACGGTCTTGCCGGTCTGGGAGCCGGCGGGCACGTCCACATTGGCGCGGCAGCGGCCGTCGCAGGCTTCGGACACCAGGCACGGGGCCTCGATCTCGCCGCCCAGGGCCGCCGTGGTCATGGAAACGGGAACGGTGACCAGCAGGTCCAGATTGTCCCGCTCGAACAGTTCGTGTGGTGTCACCGACAGGAAGACATACAGGTCGCCGCGGGGGCCGCCGCGCATGCCGGCATCGCCCTCACCCGACAGGCGGATGCGCGAGCCGTCGTCGACGCCGGCGGGCACCTTCAGGTTCAGTGTGCGGTTCTTCCGGACCTGACCGTGGCCGTGGCAGGTGGTGCAGGGATCGGCGATCTGGCCCGAGCCGCCGCAGGTCGGGCAGGTGCGCTCCACCTGGAAGAAGCCGTTGGCCTGACGCACACGGCCCGCGCCGCCGCAGGTGCCGCAGGTCGAGGGCTGGGTGCCGACCTTGGCCCCCGAGCCATCGCAGGTGTCGCAGGTCGCGGTCGTGGGCACCCGAATCTCGACGTCGGCCCCCTTGTAGGCCTGTTCCAGAGTGATCTCGAGATCGTAGCGCAGGTCCGAGCCCCGGCGCGGGCCGTGCTGACGCGCACCACCGCCGGTTCGACCGCCGAAGACGTCGCCGAAGGCGTCGCCGAAGACCTGGGAAAAGATGTCGTTGACGTCGTGGAAGCCCTGCTGCTGGCCGCCGCCGCCATTGACGCCTGCGTGTCCGAACCGGTCATAGGCGGCCCGCTTCTGGCTGTCGGACAGGACGGTATAGGCCTCGGAGATTTCCTTGAACCGCGCCATGGATTCCTCGGAGCCGCCGTTGCGGTCCGGATGGTGCGTCATGGCCAGTTTGCGATAGGCCGACTTCAGGCCGGCGGCGTCTATGGTCCGCTCGACCTCCAGGATTTCGTAATAGTCACGCGTCGCCATGCGGCGTTCGTCCTCTTACCCCTGCCCGTCAGGCCGTCTCGATGCTGAGACTGTTGTTGCCGGACTGGGCTGACCGGACAGACATGGGCGTCCGGCCCGATGATGCAAGTTCCATGAAAAGACCCCGTCCGTCGATCGACGGACGGGGTCCCTTCGGTTCATGAGCGATCAGGCGCTCTTCTTGTCGTCGTCCGAGGCACCCTCTGGGGCGACTTCCTCGAACTCGGCATCGACCACGCCGTCATCGGCCGGGGCCGCGCCGTCGTCGCCTTCACCGCCGGCTTGAGACGCATACATGGCCTCGCCCAGCTTCATCGAGGCCTGGGCCAGAGTATTGGTCGCGGTCCGGATGGTCTCGGGGTCCGAGCCGTCGCGCGCAGATTTGAGGTCGGTCAGGGCGGTTTCGATGGCGGTCTTGTCGTCGCCCTCGATCTTGTCGCCGTGCTCGGCCATGGCCTTTTCGGTGGAATGGATCAGGCTGTCGGCCGAATTCTGGGCCTCGACCAGTTCCTTGCGGGTCTTGTCGGCTTCGGCATTGGCCTCGGCTTCCTTGACCATCTTGTCGATGTCGGCATCCGACAGGCCGCCGTTGGCCTGGATGCGGATCGACTGTTCCTTGTTGGTCGCCTTGTCCTTGGCGGTGACGTGGACGATGCCGTTGGCGTCGATGTCGAAGGCGACCTCGATCTGGGGCATGCCGCGCGGAGCTGGCGGGATGCCCATCAGGTCAAACTGACCCAGCACCTTGTTGTCCGAGGCCATGGGACGCTCGCCCTGGAAGACCCGGATCGTCACGGCCGACTGATTGTCGTCGGCGGTCGAGAAGACCTGGCTCTTCTTGGTCGGGATCGTCGTGTTGCGCTCGATCAGTGGCGTGAAGACGCCGCCCAGGGTCTCGATGCCCAGGGTCAGGGGGGTCACGTCCAGCAGCAGCACGTCCTTGACGTCGCCTTGCAGGACGCCGGCCTGAACGGCGGCTCCCAGCGCCACGACTTCATCAGGGTTCACGCCCTTGTGTGGCTCCTTGCCGAAGAAGGCCTTCACGGCTTCCACGACCTTGGGCATGCGGGTCATGCCGCCGACCAGGACGACTTCGTCGATGTCGGACGCTTTCATGCCCGCGTCGGCCAGGGCCTTCTTGCAGGGCTCGATGGTGCGCTGGATCAGGTCGTCGACCAAGGCTTCCAGCTTGGCGCGGCTCAGCTTGATGTTCAGGTGCAGCGGGCCCGATGCGTTCATGGTGATAAACGGCAGGTTGACCTCGTACTGGGCGGTCGAGGACAGCTCCTTCTTGGCCTTCTCAGCCTCTTCCTTGAGGCGTTGCAGGGCCAGCTTGTCGGAGCGCAGGTCGACGCCCTGCTCCTTCTTGAACTCGTCAGCCAGGTAGTCGACCAGACGCAGGTCGAAATCTTCGCCGCCCAGGAAGGTGTCGCCGTTGGTCGACTTCACCTCGAAGACGCCGTCGCCGATCTCCAGGATCGAGACGTCGAAGGTGCCGCCGCCGAGGTCATAGACGGCGATCTTCTGGCCGTCGCTCTTGTCCAGGCCATAGGCCAGTGCAGCTGCGGTCGGCTCGTTGATGATGCGCAGGACTTCCAGGCCGGCGATCTTGCCGGCGTCCTTGGTCGCCTGACGCTGGGCGTCGTTGAAATAGGCCGGAACAGTGATGACGGCCTGGGTGACGGTCTCGCCCAGATAAGCCTCTGCGGCCTCTTTCATCTTGCCGAGGGTGAAGGCGCTGATCTGCTGGGGCGAATAGTCCTTGCCGTTGGCGCGGACCCAGGCATCGCCGGTCGGACCCTTGACGATCTCATAGGGGACCATCTTCTTGTCCTTGGCGACCACGGGGTCGTCGAACGAGCGGCCGATCAGGCGCTTGATGGCGAAGAAGGTGTTGGTCGGGTTGGTCACGGCCTGACGGCGCGCAGGCTGACCCACCAGGGTCTCGCCGCCGTCCTGGATGGCGATGACAGAGGGCGTGGTGCGGTTGCCCTCGGCGTTTTCGATGACCTTGGGGTTCTTGCCGTCCATGACGGCCACACACGAGTTGGTGGTGCCCAGGTCGATGCCGATAATTTTGGCCATGTCTTAGTCTTTCACTCCATGCAGCGGGCGATGCAGCGACCTTTTAAAGTTAAGCGCCGCGTGTGACCGCCCCCGTTTCAAGGGTCTTGGTCTGTTACAGGGTCCCGGATGGATAGCCCCACGAAGTTCGGGGTTTTCCAGCGGTTGTCGCCGATATGGGAAACACCCCCCCACCCGCAAGCCCTAATGCACGAATCAGCAGGCGATGTGTCTGTCCGTGATGCTAGTTTCTGGCGGTGAGCCCGGTGCAGGAAATTCAGACGGGTATCGAGGGGTTCCGGCTGTGGCCGGGCGCGCTGTCGGTACGGGCGCAGGCCGCGCTTTTGGCACAGGTCCTCTCGGCAGAGGCCGAGGCCCCGTTCTACAGGCCGGTGACACCCGGCGGTCGGCCCTTTTCGGTCCGGATGACCAACTTCGGGGCGTTGGGCTGGGTCTCTGATCGGGAGGGCTATCGCTATCAGGCGACCCACCCTGTGACGGGAAAGGCCTGGCCACCGATTCCGCAGACGCTTCTGGATCTCTGGAGCCATCTGACCGGCTGGCCCGAGCCTCCACAGGCGTGTCTGGTCAACCTGTACCGGGACGAGGCCCGCATGGGTCTGCATCAAGACAAGGACGAGGCGGATTTGACGGCCCCGGTGCTGTCGGTGTCGCTGGGCGATACGGCGGTGTTTCGGATCGGTGAGGCCGAGGGCGGGCCGACACGGTCGATCAGGCTGGCGTCCGGCGACGTCTGTGCCCTGACGGGTCCGGCACGCCTAGCAAGGCACGCCATCGACCGGCTGATCGCGGGGTCATCGACGCTGGTGCCGGGGGGAGGGCGCATCAACCTGACCCTGCGCCGCGCGCGCTGATGTCACGCCCTTCGTGAATGGACGACTGGTCAGGCTTGGGTCAGTGTCCCGTCTTCGTCATCGACCAACCTGCCGGAGATCGCCCATGCCCACCCTGGTTCGGCCTGAAGGGCCTGAAGCTGATGATCTCATTTTCAGCCGCCGGACGCTGGGCGTCGGTGCGGTGGGCGGACTGTTCTTCGCCGGCTATGCGCCCGCGGCCCTGGCCGCCCAGGCGGCACCCGTGGCGACCGATGCGACAAGTCTGGTCAGCGCCGACGTGACCTATGCCGCGCCCGACGGCTTTCAGCTGCCGGCCTATGTCGCGCGGCCCGAAGGCGACGGCCCCTATCCGGTGGTCATCGTGGTGTCGGAAATCTTCGGCGTGCACGAATACATCCGCGACGTCTGCCGTCGCCTGGCCAAGGCGGGTTATGCGGCGATCGCGCCTGCCTTCTTCGTTCGTGTCGAGGACCCGGCCCCCCTGTCCGACATGACCCGCATCCAGCAGATCGTGGCAGCGGCAGGCTATGAGCAGGTCATGGGCGACCTGTCCGCCACCTTGGAATGGGCCAGCCTGCAGGCCTGGGCCAATACGGACAAGGTCGGCATCACCGGCTTCTGCTGGGGCGGCAAGGTCGTCTGGCAGGCAGCGGCGCGGTTCGCGGCGATCGACGCCGGCGTGGCCTGGTACGGCCGTCTGGCTCCCGCCGCCAATGCCACGCCGGAACAGGTGGCGTCCGGCCAGCCTTGGCCCGTCGATCTGGCAGCAGATCTCAAGGCCCCGGTGCTGGGTCTGTATGGCGAGCAGGATCGGGGCATTCCCTTGGCCAGCGTGGAAGCCATGCGGGCGGCGCTGCAACGGGCCGGGCAAACCGAGAGCCGGATCGACGTCTATGACGACGCGCCGCACGGCTTTCATGCCGACTATCGCGACAGCTATCGGGCGGCGGATGCCGCCGACGGCTGGGCCAAGCTGCTGGCGCTGTTCGGGGCGAAGCTGAAGGGCTAGGCCTTGCCGTCGAAATTCCCGCCATCGGCTGTGCCTTCGGCGGCATAGGCGGCATTGCCCGCCGCTGCGCCAGAGCCCTTTGCGGCGACCACGACCATGGCCGGACGGACGGTGCGGCCGAACAGGGCGTAGCCGGCCTGAAGCGTCTGCAGCACCTTGCCGCCCGGAACCGTATCGGACGGCTGTTCCATCATGGCCTGGTGCAGGTGCGGGTCGAAGGCCTCGCCCGCCGCCGGGGCCACACGCTTCAGATTGTTGGCCTCGAAGGCCGTCAGCAGGGACTTCTGGGTCAGTTCCAGCCCGGTGACCAGACCGGCCTCTCCGGCATCGGCATCCTTGGGCGCGGCCATAAGGGCGCGTTCCAGATTGTCGGCGACGCCCAGCAGATCGCGGGCGAACTTCTGGATGGCATAGGCGCGGGCGTCATTGTTCTGGGTTTCGGCGCGGCGCTTGGTGTTCTCGGCATCGGCGACGGCGCGCAGGGCGCGGTCTTTCCACTCATCGCGTTCGGCGATCAGGGCGTCGATGTTGGCCAGGGCCTGATCGTCCTCGGACGCGGCGGCCCGGTTGGTCTCAGGAATGTCCACGGCTTCGAACTCGGGATCGTTGTCCCAGCCGCTTTCGGGGTCTTGGTGTGGAGAGTCGTTCAACTGTCTTGTCCGTCCAGCATTCGGCCCAGCACCCGGGCGGTGTAGTCCACCAACGGGATGATGCGCGCATAGTTCAAACGTGCGGGTCCGATGACGCCGATGGCGCCCAGCACCCGCTGGCGGCCCGACATATAGGGCGCCGCGATCACGGCGGAACCCGAAAGTGAAAAGAGTCTGGTTTCAGCGCCGATGAAGATGCGCACGCCCTGGGCCGTCGACACACCGTCCAGCAGGCCGATCAGCTGTTCCTTCTGCTCCAGATCGTCGAACAGGACGCGGACCCGCTCTAGATCCTCGACCGTCTCGTGATCGTGCAACAGATTGGCGCGGCCGCGCACGATCAGGGCCCGCTCGCGCTCGGCCCCGCCGGACCAGGCGGCCAGACCGTCCTCGACCAGGCGGGCGGCGGCGGCGTCCAGTTCGCGCCGGGCCGCATCCAGCTCGACCCGCATTTCGCTGCGCGCCTCGTGCAGGGGACGGCCCTTGAGCCGGGCATTGAGGAAGTTAGACGCCTCCTGAAGGGTCGAAGGTGTAACCCCGGCCTTCAGCGGCATGAGCCGGTTCTCGACCGTGCCGTCGTCGCCGACCAGCACCGCCAAGGCCTGATCATGACCCAGGGCCACAAACTCCACGTGTTTGACGCCCGCATCGCGCACCGGGCTGGCCACGATGCCTGCGCCGCCGGCCAGACCCGACAACAGGGAAGAGGCTTCGTTCAACGCCTCTTCGAAGCCGCGCCCGCGACCGGCCAGGCGGCCGTCGATCTCGCGTCGCTCTTCGGCCCCGATATCGCCGATCTCCAGCAGGCCATCGACGAACAGCCGCAGGCCTGCATGGGTCGGTATCCGTCCCGCCGAGGTGTGGGGTGACGCCAGCAGGCCCGCCAGGGTCAGGTCCTGCATGGTATTGCGGATGGAGGCCGGCGACAGGGCGATGCCGGTCATGGACAGGGTCCGCGACCCGACCGGCTCTCCGGTTTCCAGATAGCCCTCGACGATGCGGCGGAAAATGTCGCGGGCCCGGCCGTCGAGCACCGACAGGGAGGCGGAGGGGGAGCCGATGAAGGTCATGCTTGAAGCGCCTGTCTGGATTGCCAGTCCGTCTTCTCAAGTCGCATGACCAGACAGTCATCCTCATCGAACATCCGGCGACCGACCTCGACGAAGCCGAGTCGCCGGTAGAACCGCTGGGCCGCGGTATTGCTGTTCAAAGGGTCGATGATGACGGCGGTCACCCCCGCCTCGGCGAAGCAGCGGTCGATCATCCGGGTCATCATCTGGGTGCCCACGCCGCGCCCCAGCCATTCGGGCGGTCCGATCCAGATGTCGACGGCGCGCAGTCCCGGCTCTATGTCACCCCAGTAGTGGCTGGGTTCGGTGTGCGGATCGCAGACGGCCATCGCCCCGACGGGCCGGCCGTCGACCTCGGCGATCAAATAGGTCAGTTCGTAGGCCGAGTTGGTGACCTCCTCGGCCCAGTCGCTGCCGAACGCGACATCGGCATCCGGATCGTCGTTGGAGCAGGCGATGACGTGCGGCTCGCGGTCCCAGGCGGCCAGGGTCGGCGCATCGGCGAGCGTCGCCGGTCGCAGGGTGATGCCGGGGCTGGCGGGGGGGGACACGGTCATGGTTTCAGGATAAGCAGCGCGGCTGTTACCTCCAAGGACCATCTCATGACCGTCTCGCCCCGCCCCTCCGGCCGCACCCCCGAACAGCTTCGTGCCGTGACGCTTGAGACCGGCGTCAATCGCTATGCGGAGGGCTCGTGCCTGGTCACCTTTGGCCACACCAAGGTGCTGGTCACCGCCTCGGTCGAGGACAAGGTGCCGGGCTGGATGCGCAACTCGGGTCAGGGCTGGGTGACGGCGGAATACGGCATGCTGCCCCGGGCCACCCATACGCGGGGCCGTCGCGAGGCGGCGGCGGGGAAGCAGTCGGGCCGGACACAGGAAATCCAGCGTCTGATCGGGCGCTCGCTGCGGGCCGTCGTCGATCTGAAGGCCCTGGGCGAGCGGCAGGTGGTGCTGGACTGCGACGTGGTCCAGGCCGACGGCGGCACGCGCACCGCCGCCATCACCGGAGCCTGGGTCGCCATGGCATCAGCCTTCGACTACCTGCGCGCCGAGGGTGTCCTGAAGACCGACCCGATCCTGGACCAGGTCGCGGCCATCAGTTGCGGCGTCTGTAGCGACCAGCCGGTGCTGGACCTCGATTACGAAGAGGATTCCAATGCCGAGGCCGACAGCAATTTCGTCCTGACCGGCTCGGGCACCATCGTCGAGATCCAGGCCACGGGCGAGAAGCGCGGCTTCAGCCGGGGCGAGTTCGACCGGCTATTCCAGCTGGCCGAGGGCGGCTGTGCCGAGCTGTTTGCCCTGCAGAGGCAGGCCCTGGGCCGCGTCTGATTGCGTGGGGCGATGCCGGAGGCGGGTTTATTCGCGCCTTGAACCATGCCTAAGGTGACGGGTCCCGCGTTCGCATGGAGCCCCGTGATGCGCCTGCCCCTCCTCGCCGCCGTTTCCCTGTCTCTGATGCTGGCCGCCTGCGGACAGAACACCTCCACGCCCGATATCGACGAGGCCAAGGGTGGCGATGAGGTAATCGCGGCCCCGTCGGCGGAAATGCCCATGGACGCCCCGCCCCAGGAAGAGGTCGGCCCGGGCGTTGAGCTTCCTCCGGGGGATCAGGCCGCTGCGGGTGAACCGGGTTCCTGCCTGGCCGATGTCGGGGCCCAGGCCTCGGCCCGACTGGTCGAGCGCTGCATCATGGTCAGCCCCGCGACCCGTCCGCCCTGCAATGCCGCCAACCCCTGCACGATGATCCAGGGCGAGATCGACCGGGCCTGCGGCCAGTATGGGCCGGACGAGACCAAGCCAGCGGAATGCGCGGCCTGAGGCCTCCGGCGCAGGTTTAACGGTTCCTAGACCCTGAGGTTGTAGCCTTTTGGCATGACCTCGATCCCGACCCTCGGTCAGGAGGCCCCGGCCGACCTGCGCGCCCTGACCACCCTGCGGTTCTTTGCGGCCCTGTGGGTCGTGCTGTTCGCCGCCTGGCCGCATCTGGACGTGGGTTTCACGCCCAATGTCGTGGCCAAGGGCTATCTGGGGGTCGAGACCTTCTTCATCCTGTCCGGCTTCATCCTCAGCCATGTCTATCTGGAGGGGGCGGGCACCAGGAACTTCTCCTATGGCGGCTTCCTGTGGGCGCGGCTGGCGCGGGTCTATCCGCTGCATCTGGCGACCCTGTTCGGTATGATCGCCCTGGGTCTGGGGGCGACCGTGGCCGGGATCGCGGTCAGCGACAGCCTGCTGGACTGGCGCTCGCTGTTCGCCCACCTGACCCTGACCCAGGCCTGGGGGCTGGCCCCGTCGGCGGCCTTCAACCATCCGTCCTGGTCGATCTCGGCGGAGTGGTTCGCCTATCTGAGCTTTCCGGCCTTCGCCTTCGTCGCCTGGCGACTGCGCGAGAGGCCGGTGCTGGCGACCGTGCTGGCGGCGGGCTTGGCCTTGGCGATCTATGCAATCTTCCAGCCGCTGGCCGGATTTTCCCTGACCGAGGCCACCTTCCTGTGGGGCGCGCTGCGTATAGTGCCGTGTTTCATGCTGGGGTGTGCGCTGTATCTGGTGCATCGGCGCTGGACCTTGCCGTATGCGGGCTGGATCGCGGCAGTCTGTGCCGCTGGCATGGTCGTCGCCGCCTCACTAAACGCCTGGGACCCGGTGATCGTCCTGTTTGCGGGTGGGCTGATCCTGGCGCTGGGGTCGGTCCAGAACTCCAAGGGCGGGTTGATGGCCTCGGCCGCAGGCGTCTATCTGGGCGAGATCAGCTATTCCATCTACATGGTCAATGCGCCGGTCCTTCTGGTCGGGGTCAACGTCGCGGCGAGGGCGACAGGCGTTGAGGACCGACTTCACGTAATCGTGTGGTTGGGGGTCGTGGCCCTGATTCCGGTGGTGGCGGCGGGGACCTATCACCTGATCGAACGCCCGGCCCGCAAGGCTTTGCGCGCCATGGCAGATCGACGTTCGGCGCGCGTTGATGCGGCGAAGGCTCACAAGGAAAACGCCGAAAGGGGACTTCACCCCTCGGAGACGATCGGTTAGGTCTGGTTACAGTCAGTAACAATCCGGACTGCACCGTATGTTTAAACGCCTCTCGGCCGCCCTGGTTGCACTGACCCTCGGTTTTTCCGCCCTGGTCGCCGCACCCTCCGTTCAGGCCGATGCGCCATACTGGCAATGCGTGACCTTCGCCCGCATGTTCTCGGGCATCAACATCTACGGCGACGCCCTGACCTGGTGGGGCCAGGCTAAAGACAAATACACCACCGGCGAGCGCCCCCAGACCGGTTCGGTCCTGGCCTTCCGCCCCAGCGGCCGCATGAGCCGGGGCCATGTCGCCGTCGTTTCCGAAATCGTCACCGACCGCGTGATCCGCGTCACCCACGCCAACTGGGGTGGCAGCCGCGGCAAGGTCGAGGAGAACGTCACGGTCGTCGACGTCTCGGCCAGCGGCGACTGGACCGCCGTTAAGGTCTGGTACAATCCGATCAACGACCTGGGCACCTCGGTCTATCCGACCTACGGCTTCATCTACAAGGATGCGCCCGCCCCCTCGCGCGACGGCGTGATGATGGCCTCGGTCAACATCGGCAGCGGCCAGAATTGATCGGTTGAGGTCGCCGGGCTAGCTGTAGCCCATGATCCACATCTACTGCTCCAACGGACGGCAATGCGAACCGGTGGAGGTGGCCAGCGAGGGGTGGACGCTGCCCCGAACGCGGTCTGGATCGATCTGATTGACCCGACGCCGGAAGAAGACCGGATCGTCGAGCGGTTCCTGGCCCTGTCCGTGCCGACCAAGGCCGAGATGGCCGAGTTGGAGGCCTCCAGCCGCCTGTATCGCGAAAACGGCGCCACCTATGTCACCGCCGACATCATCCATCGGGGTGATGAGGACATTCCTGCCGCAGATCCGGTGACCTTCGCCCTGACCGGCGGACCGCTGGTCACAGTGCGCTATTTCGATTTCAAGCCCTTCGCCATGATGGTGGAAAAGCTGCAGCGCGAACCCTCGTCCTGCGACACCGGCGTCGACGTCTTCCTGCATCTGATGGAGGCGATCGTCGACCGGGCCTCGGATGTCCTGTCGACGAACGGCGCGCGGGTCGAGGCGGTGGCCAACCACATCTTCACCGGCGGGCGTACGGTCGGTTTCGACCGGCTGATCGGCAAGCTGGGCCGGGCTCAGATCGCCAATGCGCGGATCGAACAGAGCCTGTCCGGCCTGGCCCGCATCTTTGCCTTCGCCGCCCTGGATCCCGGGATCGAGAAACATCCGGATTCGCGCGAGCATCTGCGCTCGCTCACGCGCGATGCCCAGAGCCTGATCGCGCACAATCAGTCGGTGGCCGCCTCGATCAATTTCCAGCTGTCGGCGGCGCTGGGGCTGATCAACATCGAACAGTCGTCGATCATCAAGATCTTCTCTGTGGCGGCGGTGGCCTTCATGCCGCCGACCCTGATCGCCTCGATCTATGGCATGAACTTCCAGCACATGCCCGAATTGGTCCAGGGCTGGGGCTATCCGGCGGCGCTGGCCGCCATGGTGGTGGCCGCTCTTCTCCCGCTGGCCTGGTTCAGGCACAAGGGTTGGCTCTAGGAGATATCAGCCATGCGTCTGCTTGCCCTCGCCACCCTGTCCAGCCTGGCCCTCGTATCCTGTTCACCGTCGGGTGACACCGAGATCGAGGCATCCGAAGTCGCGGCACCGCCCCCGACGCTGGCCGGGGTCGATCTGAGCCAACCGGTGCGCGCCCTGGGCACAGAGCCCTTCTGGAGCCTGGAGCTGAACGGTACCGACATGGTCTATACCAGCCCTGAGCCGGGCGAACTGCGGGCCGCGCAACCGGCTGCGGTGGTGCAGGGTACGGTGACGATGTTCGAGGCCGCGACCGCCGACGGCCAGCCGATGAACGTGACCCTGACGGCCACCGAATGCTCGGACGGCATGAGCGACCGGACCTATCCCCTGACCGCTCTGGTCGAGATGGGCGAGCGGACCCTGACAGGCTGCGCGGCCTCGACGGCAGCGATCATGAGCGCAGGCGAAAGCGGTCCGGTCGTAACCCCGGCTCAGCCCGCCGGCTGATCGCGCAGGGTTCGGAGCGCCCCCAAGCGGGCGAAGGCCAGCGTCAGGGCCTTGCGCCGTGCCGGGGCCAGCGGCGTCACCGGAGCCTCGCGCACCACCGCCCCGCCAAAGCCGTCGGCCACGATCAGGCCGGGGGCCTCGGACAGCACCTCTTGCGGAAACTCGGGCGCGACGGCGAAGAAGAAGGCGTCGCAGAAGGGGGCGTATTCCCCCCATTTTCGATCAACGCGATAGTCCTCAACCCCGGACTTGACCTCGCAGATGACGATGTCGCCGCGTCGCCCGATCGCCATGACGTCGGCGCGGCGCCCGTTCGGCAGACAGACTTCCAGCAGCGGCGCATAGCCCAGGTCGATCATCAGCCGCGCCGCGCCGCGCGTGACGGCCAGGGTCGTCTGCGGGCGGCTGAAGACCAGGTCGATGGACAGAAGCTCGGACACCCGCCCTTATGTTCCGCCTTCGTTCCGGATTCAAGCCGGACGGCTAGAGGATGAAACGGCTCAGGTCCGCGTCGCGGGCCAGGTCGCCGACTTTGTCGCGCACCTGGTCGCCGTCGAAGCTGACGGTCTGGCCGGCCAGGTCGGAGGCCTTGAAGCTGGTTTCCTCCAGCACCTTTTCCATGACGGTCTGCAGGCGGCGGGCCCCGATGTTCTCGATGGTGGTATTGGCCGCCACCGCCGCATCGGCCATGGCCTCGACTGCTTCGGGGGTGAAGGTCAGGGTGACGTCTTCGGTCGCCAGAAGGGCCTGGTTCTGGCGGATCAGATTGGCCTCGGGCTCGGTCAGGATACGCACGAAGTCGTCACGCGTCAGGGCCTTCAGCTCGACCCGGATCGGCAGGCGGCCCTGTAGTTCGGGCAGCAGATCACTGGGCTTGGCCACGTGGAAGGCCCCCGAGGCGATGAACAGCACATGGTCGGACTTCACCGGGCCGTACTTTGTCGAGACCGTGGTGCCCTCGATCAGCGGCAGCAGGTCACGCTGGACCCCTTCGCGCGACACGTCGGCCCCGGACGCACCCTGCCGGGCAGCGACCTTGTCGATCTCGTCGAGGAAGACGATGCCCTCGTTCTCGGCCAGCAGCAACGCCTCGCGGGTCAGACTATCCTGATCCAGCAGCTTGTCGCTCTCTTCGGTGATCAAGGGCGCAAAGGCATCACGGACCGCCAGCTTGACGGTCTTGGTGCGCTGGCCGCCAAGCTTGCCCAGCATTTCGGACAGATTGATCATGCCGACGTTTCCGCCGCCGGGCAGATCCATCCCCTGCATGGGCGAGGCGGTGTCGGCCAGCGACAGCTCGACCTCCTTGTCGTCCAGTTCGCCCGCCCGCAGCTTCTTGCGGAAGCTGTCGCGGGTGGCGGGCTGCGATCCCGGTCCGACCAGGGCGTCCAGGATGCGCTCCTCGGCGGCGGCCTCGGCCTTGGCCTTGACGCCCACGCGGCGGCTGTCGCGCACCATGATCAGGGCGGCCTCGACCAGATCGCGCATGATCTGATCCACGTCACGGCCGGCATAGCCGACCTCGGTGAATTTGGTGGCTTCGACCTTGATGAAGGGCGAACCGGCCAATTTGGCCAGCCGCCGGGCGATCTCGGTCTTGCCCACGCCGGTGGGCCCGATCATCAGGATGTTCTTGGGCGTCACCTCGTCGCGCAGATCATCGGGCACGCGCTTGCGGCGCCACCGATTGCGCAGGGCCACGGCCACGGCGCGCTTGGCGTCGTTCTGGCCGACGATATAGCGGTCCAGCTCGGAAACGATCTCGCGGGGGGAAAGGTCGGTCATCAGAGGCTTTCCACCGTCAGGTTTCCATTGGTGTAGACGCAGATTTCGGCGGCGATCTTCATCGCCTTGCGGGCGACCTGCTCGGCATCCAGTTCCGTCTCCTCGATCAGGGCGCGGGCGGCGGACAGGGCATAGTTGCCACCCGAACCAACAGCGGCGACGCCGTATTCCGGCTCCAGCACATCACCCACGCCGGTAACGGTGAAGATCGACGAGGCGTCGGCGACCAGCAGCATCGCCTCCAGACGGCGCAGATAGCGGTCCGTCCGCCAGTCCTTGGCCAGATCGACGCAGGCCCGCGCCAACTGGTCCGGATACTGCTCCAGCTTGGCCTCCAGCCGTTCGATCAGGGTGAAGGCGTCTGCGGTCGCTCCGGCGAACCCGGCCACGACCTTGCCGCCAGCCAGGACACGCACCTTGCGCGCGGCCCCCTTGACGATGGTTGGCCCCATGGAGACCTGGCCGTCACCGGCGATGACCGTGCGACCATTCTTGCGCACCGCCAGGATGGTGGTGCCGTGCCAGCCGGGGGAGGCGGTGTCGTGTGTCTGCGTCATCCCGCTCAAATGGCGACCGAAATGCGGCATGCAAGACGAAACAGAAGCAAATTCAACGCCGCCTTTGAGTCACATTTCGACCAATGTAACGGGTTACATCTGCAAACAATTACCCCGCAAATGCCCAGATTGAGAGAACGTCGTGCTCTATCGCGTCATCTACGTGAGTGAATCCGTCGGTGCTACTGGTGTGTCGACCCAGTCGGTCGCGGAAATTCTGGGTGCCTCGGACCGCAACAATCGACGCGACCACCTGACGGGCTGTGTCCTGTTCCACGAAGGCCGCATTGTTCAGGCGATCGAGGGCGGGCGGGTCGATATCGACCGTCTGATCCGCCGCCTGCTGGTCGATCCGCGTCATACCGGAATGCGTATCATCGTCGATACGCCGATCAGCGCTCGCATGTTGCACGAGCCCATGGGTCTGTGCAGCGATCCCGCCGCCATGATGCGTCGGATTGGTCTGACCTCTCTGAACCGACTGACGGCGTCTGACGTCGAGGCGATGCTGGAGCAGCGTCTGGCTGCGTGATTCTCAGCGCCTGATCGAGCGTGACCGCAGGCACGGATGCGACTATCGCAAGTGCCGTGACTTTTTCCGATGAAGAAATCGAACGCTATGCCCGGCACCTGATGCTGGCCGAGGTCGGCGGGCCGGGGCAGCAACGGCTAAAGGCCGCCCGCGTCGCCCTGGTCGGCCTGGGGGGTATCGGGGCTCCGGCCAGTTTGTATCTGGCGGCGGCGGGGGCCGGGACGCTGCGGCTGATCGATGACGACACGATCGCCCTGTCCAACCTTCAACGCCAGATCCTGTTCCAGAGCGCCGATGTGGGCCACGCGAAGGTCGAGGTCGGAGCCGAGCGTCTGACGGCATTGAATCCACACGTCCAGATCGAGGCCGTGCCCGAGCGGCTGACCGACAGCAATGCGGCGACCCTGCTGGCTGACTGTGATGTTGTCATCGACGGAACAGACGACTTCGAGACCCGTTTCGTCGTCAACGCTGCCTGCGTCGGCACCGGAGTTCCTCTCGTGTCAGGTGCCCTGGGCCGCTGGAGCGGACAGGTCGGCGTGTTCGCAGGCCAACCCTGCTACCGCTGCCTGGTTGCTGACACGCCGCCCGACGCCGAAACCTGCGCGCGTGTCGGCGTGGTCGGGGCGCTGGCCGGTGTGATCGGGGCCATGGCGGCGATGGAGGCCATCAAGCTGATCACCGGTGCAGGCCAGCCCCTGACCGGGCGGTTGCTGATCTACGACGGTCTGGCCGCCGCGACCCGCGTTGTTGCCGTCACCCCCGACCCGGGCTGTCCGACCTGCGGCGGCGCTTGATCAGGCGAAGGCCTGTTTCAGCAGAGCGACATAGCGCGTCATCAGCGCCTTTTCGCGCGACGCGGGCCAGTCGGCGTGGCCCTGGTCTTCGACTTCGATCAACTCGACCGACTTGTCGGCAGCGCGCAAGGCATCGCGCATCCGCCGCGACTGGATCACGGGCACGATTGTGTCGTCCACGCCATGAACCAGCAAAACGGGACAGACGATCTCGGAGGCCCGCCGTCGCGGTGAAGCGGTCGCCAGGGCAGGGCCGATGACATCGGGGTCGCCGATCCGCTTGGTCCAGAAGTCGTAGATCTGTTTGCCTGGTGTATCATCCTCACGGTTTTCCCATGCCAGCATCTCGGGCAGGTCTCCGACACCACAGATGGCGATACAGGCTTTGTAAAGTTCGGGGCGACGTACCGCCCCCATGAGGGCTGCATAGCCGCCGTAGCTGGTACCCATTATGCCCACGCGACTGGCGTCAAGGCTCTTGGTGGCGATGACCTGGGCCACCGCATCTTCGACGTCTTCCTGCATCCGGTCGCCCCAGCGGGTCCATCCCTGCTGAGCGAAGGCCAGGCCATAGCCCCCGGACCCCCTGAAGTTGGGACGCAGCACCCACCAGCCCTGCGCTGCCAGGATCTGAACCTGCGTGTCCCAACTGCGTGTATCGCGCACCTCTGGCCCACCATGTGGCAGGACGACCAGTGGACCCGGTCTGCCACCGGGCGGCGCGGTCAGATAGGCCTCTATCTCCGCGCCATCGCGCGTACGAACGGCGAGGGTCTCTGTAACGCCCAGCCGTTCGATATCCAGCTCCAGCGCCGCGCCGACATTGACGATGGCGCGAGCTGTCCGGTCATAGAAAAACCAGGCTCCGGGCTCTGCGGGCCCCGTGACACGCAGCATGAACCGGTTCCGCTGGGCGTCGATGTCGGTCAGGTGGACATCGCAGTCGTCGTCGAAGAACCGGTTAAGCCCGGCGTGCAAGGGCGTCAGCGCGGGTTCGTTGAACTCGTACTCCAGCCGAGCGCCGTAATAGGCGGCCCCTACATATTTGCCCGCCGTGTCCTTCAGCCCATAAACGACATCCCGACCGGGACGGGCGCTCATGGCCGGACCCATGGTCAGGCTGCCCAGATCCAGTTCGCGGATGCATTCGGTATCCTCGCCCTCTGCCCGCGCCGAAACCAGGACGGTGCCGGGCCGGTCGGTCGCGGCGATCCAGGCGAAGTCTGGAGCGTCAGCCACCCGCGAGCGGCGCAGCAGCTTCCACTCGGTCTCGCCAGGCGGCCTGGCGAAGACGGTCTCCATCGTACCGCGCGCATTAATGTCGTGCCGCAGAACCGGCATGCCGTTCTGCGTGTTCCAGAAAAAGGTGTTGATGTTGCCGCGTTCTATGATCTCGGTGCTGCCGGTGTTGATGTTGACCCGGTGAATGGCCAATCGCCCATCGCTTTCCCATGCGGTCATCAGCACATTGTCCGGATCGTTCGGCAAAAGATCGATGACCCGGCCCATGTCCAGGGTTGCGCGCAGTCGTCTGCGCTGGCCCTGGAACAGCAGGACGACGTCACCCCGATCCGCCCCAACCGAAACAACGCGACGAGACGTGTACTCTACGCCGGCGATCCGCCGATTGGATCCAGGCCGCGTCCGAGAATCGGTCGTCGCCGTTAGGGCCACGCGGACCAGTAGCCGGTCGTCGTTGCCCCATTCCATGGCTTCCGCCGTGATGTCGCCCAGGTCGATCCGCTTGCGTTGGCCTTCGGGATCGTCGGCTTCGATCAGGTCTATGACGCCGTGAGGAGCTTCTTCCGTGCCAATGTCCTGCAAGACGGCGATACGCCGGCCGGACGGCGATAGAGACGCACCGCGCGTGTGTGGGCCGGGGAAAAAAGCCTCAAGAGGATAGGCAGTTGTTTCGGCCCTCGCACTTCGAGGTGGGGCCAGGCCGGCCAATGAAAGAGCTCCGGCCCCAGCCAGAACCATTCGCCGCGACAGCGCAACCTGCGCCGCTTTCGTCAATCCACAGGTCATGAAAGCTCCCCCGAACCACCGTGTCAGCGGACCTCAGTCGGATGATCGCGTCAAGATGCCTGCGCCTAGAACATCGCCGGGATGACGCGGTCCGGCGGGCGGTGGCCGTTCTGGAAGGTCATGATGTTGGCGATAACGCGGTCGCCCATGTCCTGACGGGCCTCCAGGGTGGCGGAGCCGAGATGGGGCAGAAGGACGACATTGGCATGGCCCAGCAGCCCGGGATGGATGGCGGGCTCGTTCTCGTAGACGTCCAGCCCGACCCCGGCGATGCGTCGTTGGGAGACTGCCTCGGCCAGGGCGGCCTCGTCGATCAGCTCGCCGCGCGCGGTGTTGATCAGGATGGCGTGGGGCTGGAGGCGGGCCAGCCGCTCGGCGGACAGCAGGTGGTGGGTATCCCTGGTTGCCGGACAGTTCAGGGAGATGATGTCCATCCGGGCCAGCATCTGGTCCAGATCGTCCCAGTAGGTTGCGCCCAGGTCCTCGGCGATCAGGGGGCTGACGGCCTTGCGGTTATGATAGTGGACCTGGATCCCGAAGGCCCGTGCCCGGCGCGCCAGCGCCTGGCCGATGCGGCCCATGCCGATGATGCCCAGTCGCTTGCCCCACAGTTTTCGCCCGCACATCCAGGTGGGGGTCCAGCCCTCGAACTTGCCGTCAGCGACGACCTGGGCTCCCTCGACGATGCGGCGGCTGGCGGCCAGGATCAGGCCCATGGCCAGGTCGGCGGTGTCCTCTGTCAGGACGCCCGGGGTGTTGGTCACGATCAGGCCGCGACCGACGGCGGCATCAATGTCGATGTGATCTACGCCCGCGCCGAAGCTGGCGATCATTTTCAGCTGTTCGCCGGCGCCTGAGAGCAAATTGGCGTCGATGGTGTCGGTTATGGTCGGGACTAGCACATCGGCACGTTGCACCGCCGCTTCCAGCGCGGCGCGGTCCATCGGGCGGTCGGTCAGGTTCAGTTCGGTGTCGAACAGCTCACGCATCCGCGTTTCGACCGCGTCCGGCAGGCGTCTGGTTAATACGACCTTAAGTTTGGGCGCGGACATTAGGAGCCTTCGATTCAACGAGCGTATCCGGTGTCTAGCAAAGCTCGCCCTCACATCCAAAGACGGGGCCTCCAAAGACTGGCTGTCGTCACGGCGATCATGGGCGCCGCCGTTCTGGCGGGTGCAGGCCAGGCCATGCCCGATGGTCGGCCGACACCGTCGGGCCAACCCGTTCCGCGCTGGCTGTCGCTGAAATCGGACGAGGTCCGCGCCCGCCACGGCCCCGGTCTGGACTACCGAATCCTGTGGGAATACCGCGTCCGCAACCTGCCTGTGCAGGTGATCGCCGAGACCAAGGAGTGGCGCAAGATCTGCGACCCGGACGGGGCCGTCGCCTGGGTCCACCGCAGCGTGGTCTCCAGTCGCCGCAGCGTGATGAACCGCTCCGAGGCTGAGATCGGCATCCATACGCGCCGTTCCGACAGCTCGCCGTTGCGTGCCCGCCTGTCGCCCCAGGCACTCGTATCGGTCGACGAATGCGAAGAGGGCTGGTGCCGGGTCCAGGCGGGACGCCGTCGGGGGTGGGTCCGCCAGTCTGGTGTCTTCGGGACGCAGGAACGGGCTCTGTGCAATGCTGCGCGCCCGGCCGGAACGGGACGCGCCTCCTAAATCATTTGAGCGGGGCGGACGGGTCGTGTACCCCCACGGCAACACCGACCTTTCGGAGCCCGCCGTCTTGAGCCTGTCGAAATATCCGTCTTCGTTCGATTACGAAGCCCTGCTGGCCTCGGGCCGGGGAGAGCTGTTCGGGCCGGGCAATGCCCAGCTGCCCGCGCCGCCGATGCTGATGTTCGACCGCATCACCCAGATCAACGGCGACGGCGGAGCCCACGGCAAGGGCTATGTCGAAGCCGAGCTGGATATCCATCCGGACCTCTGGTTCTTCCAGTGCCACTTCATCGGCGATCCGGTCATGCCCGGCTGCCTTGGCCTGGATGCCATGTGGCAGCTGGTCGGCTTCTACCTCGGCTGGATCGGTGGCCCCGGAAAGGGCCGCGCCTTGGGCGTCGGCGAAGTCAAATTCACCGGTCAGGTCCAGCCCGACGTCAAGAAGGTGGTCTACAAGATCGACCTGAAGCGGGTGATCAACCGCCGCCTGGTCATGGGCATCGCCGATGGCGTGCTGGAGGCCGACGGACAGGTGATCTACACCTGCAACGACATGCGTGTCGGCCTGTTCGGCGGCGGCGAACCCGTGGACGCGGCGGCCAACTAACCCCACTTGCAGACAGACCGCGGTCAACGCGGCGACTGATAAAGATTTGAAGGAAACCACCATGCGTCGCGTCGTCGTCACCGGACTGGGCATCGTCTCCTCCATCGGCACCGGCCAGGATGAGGTCGCGGCTTCGCTGCGCGAGGCGAAATCGGGCATTCAGGCGGCTCCGGACCACATCCAGCATGGCTTCCGCAGCCAGGTCTGGGCCCCGCCGTCGCTGGGCGTGACGGCCGAGGACTGGGCTCCGCATGTCGATCGCCGCGCTGCCCGCTTCCTGGCCAACGGCACGGCCTGGGGTCACATCGCCTTCGAGGAGGCGCTGAAGGACAGCGGCATGACGGCCGACGAGATCAAGTCCGACCGCATCGGCCTGATCGTCGGCGAGGGCGGGCCTTCGACCCAGGTCATCCTTCAGGCGGCCGCAACGACCGTCGAAAAGAACTCCCCCAAGCGCATCGGGCCGTTCGCTGTGCCCAAGGCCATGGCGTCTGGGCCGTCCGCCGTGCTGGCGACCTGGTTCCAGCTCAAGGGCATCAACTATTCGATCAGCTCGGCCTGTGCGACGTCCGCCCACTGCATCGGCGCGGCCGCGGAACAGATCGCCTGGGGCAAACAGGACGTGGTCTTCGCAGGCGGCGTGGAGGATATTGACTGGTCCATGTCCAATATGTTCGACGCGATGGGGGCCATGTCCTCCAACTTCAACGACACGCCATCGGTGGCGTCACGCGCCTATGATAAGGATCGCGACGGCTTCGTCATTGCGGGCGGCGCGGGCATTGTGGTGCTGGAGGAATACGAGCGGGCCGTGGCGCGCGGCGCGACCATCTATGCCGAAGTGACCGGCTACGGTGCCAACTCCGACGGCTATGACATGGTCGCTCCCTCGGGCGAGGGTGCCGAGCGCTGCATGAAGATCGCGCTCGAAATGGCTGGCAATCCGCGCATCGACTATCTGAACCCGCACGGCACTTCGACGCCGGTCGGCGACAGCAAGGAGATGGGTGCCGTCCGCAACGTCTTCGGCGACGACCTGCCGATGATCTCCTCGACCAAGTCGTTGACGGGCCATTCGCTCGGCGCGGCGGGTGCCCAGGAAGCCATCTACTGCCTGCTGATGATGAAGCACGGCTTCGCCGCCGAGAGCGCCCACATCGAGACCCTGGACCCTGAGTTCGAGGGCATGCCGATCCTGCGTGAACGCCACGACGGCGAGCTGAAACACGTCATGTCCAACAGCTTTGGCTTCGGTGGGACGAACGGAACGTTGATCCTGTCGAAGGTGTAATCGGCAACGGCTTCCGCCCAAGGACGCTATAGTCGGCCTCCACAGGCCAGGAGCGGTTCTTGAACTTCGACCCCTACATCGTCTTTCTGCTCGGTCTCGGCGGGGTGGTCCTGCTTGTTTCATGGGCCCCTGTGGGTCTGAAGCGTCTGCCGCTGACGTTGGCGATACTTTGCGTCGCAATCGGTGTGTTGGTGTTCAGTACCGGTGCGCTGTCGTTCAACCCGGATCCACGCACCTGGGACACGGCGACAGAACGGCTAACCGAACTGGTGGTAATCATCAGCCTTCTGGGGGCCGGGCTGAAAATTGATCGACCGCCGGGCTGGCGGGCCTGGTCGACGACCTGGCGGCTATTGGCCATAGCCATGCCCCTGACGATAGCTGCTGTAGCTTTTCTGGGGTGGGCAGGCCTGGGCTTCAGCCTGGCCATGGCGCTGCTGTTCGGTGCCAGTATGGCTCCGACGGATCCGGTGCTTGCAGCAGACGTACAATGCGGACCGCCCGGTTCAGGCGAAGATGACGAGGTTCGCTTTGGCCTGACTTCCGAAGCCGGGTTGAACGACGCGCTGGCATTTCCTTTCGTGCACCTGGCCATCCTTGCGGCCGCGGGCGGACTGGCAACCCAGACCGGTCTCGTCGACTGGTTTGGCGTCAAGGTGGTCTGGAAGCTACTGGCAGGGCTTGGTGCAGGCTGGCTGATTGGCAAAGCTATAGGCTTCATGCTGTTCCGCAGTCGGCGCGGTCCATCGCGGCTCGGCGACGGCCTGATCGCCCTGGCCGCCACGCTGATCGCCTACGCCTTGACCGAGATGGTTCAGGGCTATGGTTTTCTTGCCGTCTTTATCTGCGCCGTCGTCATTCGCGGGTTCGAGCGAGACCACGAGTTTCATCAGGAGATGCACGACTTCTCCGACCAGATTGAGCGGCTGCTGATCATGTTGCTGCTCGTGCTGTTTGGGGGCGCGCTGGCCAATGGTCTTCTGTCCAGCCTGACATGGACGGACGCGCTGATCGGCCTGGCGGTGGTCCTTGTCGTCCGTCCCGCCGCGGGTCTGATCGCCATGACAGGCTCGCGCCAGCCGTGGCGCGAACGGCTTCTGCTGTCCTTCCTTGGCATTCGCGGTGTGGGTTCGGTCTATTACCTGGCCTATGGCCTCAACCACGGCGAATTTGGCGACAGTGAGCGTCTGTGGGCGATCGTCGGCTTCATTATTTTGTTGTCGATCATCGTGCACGGGGTCACCGCCACGCCTCTTCTGGCCCGCCTGGCCAGGCGTGACAGCTCATGCGGTTCCCCGGCCTTTCCCGCTGCGCCCGCCCCTGCTAACCCTCCCCGCTCGAACAACGGAGACTGACCATGGCCACCGAATCCGCCTGGACCATGCCGACCGGCGAACTGATGAAGGGCAAGAAGGGCCTGATCATGGGGGTGGCGAACGCCAACTCCATCGCCTGGGGCATCGCCTCGCAGCTGGCCGCGCAAGGGGCCGAGCTGGCCTTCACCTATCTGGGCGAGGGTCTGGAGCGCCGGGTGCGTCCGCTGGCCGAAAGCGTCGGGGCCAAGCTGCTGATCCAGGCCGACGTCACCGACGACGCCTCCATGGACAAGGCCTTCGCGGAGCTGGAGCGCGAGTTCGGCACCATCGACTTCGTCGTCCACGCCATCGCCTTCGCCAACAAGGACGAGCTGAAGGGCAGCTTCGTCGACAACACCAGCCGCGACAGCTTCCTGCTGGCCATGAACATCTCGGCCTTCAGCTTCGTGGATGTCGCCAAACGCGCGTCGAAGCTGATGCCCAACGGCGGCAGCCTGGTCACCCTGACCTATCTGGGGTCGGAGCGGGCCATTCCGAACTACAACACCATGGGCGTGGCCAAGGCCGCGCTGGAGGCCGCGACCCGCTATATCGCCCGCGACCTTGGGCCCAAGGGCATCCGCGTCAACGCCATCTCGGCCGGGGCCATGCGCACGCTTTCATTGGCGGGCATCTCGGGCGGCCGGGGGATGATCGCCCAGGGCCGCGCCATGTCGGCCATGAAGGAAGACACCTCCATGGAGGGCGTCGCCGGTGCCGCGCTGTGGCTGTGCTCGGACCTGGGCTTCTCGACCACGGGCGAAGTCATCCACGTCGACGCCGGCTTCCACATGATGGGTATGGCGGCGGACGAAGAGGCTTAACTTGTCCAGTGCGGGCGCTGCCGAGGACGCTAAAACTAAAGCGATGGAGCGGGACGCTCGTATCCATCAGATCGGTTGCGTCGTCGTGTTCGTGGCGCTGTGCCTTAGCGCGCTGCTGCCCGAGAGATACTCGTTATTCAGCTTCGCGTTCCCCTTTGGAGCGGTCGCAGTCGCAGCCTATTATTTGAGGTTCCGGGTCATTGCGAACCTTGAAATAGGTTTGGTTTTTCTCGCTTTGATTATCTGCCTGCAAGCGATGGCACTCTTCCAGTGGCGGCTCGAGCAGTCGGGCATCAATAAAGAACTTGAGCAAATTGCGTGTCGCAGCGACCTCGCTGATCGCGCGGGTCCAGAGCTCTGTGAACAAATATACGGAGTTCTCAACCCAGAACCCATCTACGATCCCGAGTGATCTAAGTCTGCGACCGCTCAATCCGGCTCGCGCTCGCCGATCTCGACGGGGCGCACGACCTTCAGCCAGCCGTCGGCGATGTGCAGGTCGGGCACGCAGTCGCGGGTGAAGGGCAGGTACCAGGTCTGGCCGCCTTCCGCTGGGGCGATCTCCAGCATGTCGTCGGCCCCGAAGTTCTGGACCGATTTGACCGTGCCCAGCACGACCTCGTCCGGGTCGCGCGCCTGAAGTCCGACCAGATCGGTCAGGTAGAATTCGTCCTCGTCCGGGGCGGGCAACAGATCGCGCGGTACGTGCAGTTTCAGCCCGCGAAGGGCATCGGCCTGTTCCTTGGTGGCGATCTCCTTGGCGCGTCCGACGACTGCGGACTTCTCAGGCCGGGCGCTGCTCAGGGTCAGGCCGACGCTGCCGTCGGCGCGCAGCAGCGGGCCATAGGCCAGCAGCGACATCGGGTCGGCGGTATAGGCGGTTACCCGCACCTCGCCCTTGACGCCGAACCCCCCGGCGACCTGGCCGACGAGGATGAGTTTCTGATCCGTCATGACGGGCTCCGACAGCAAAAGGGCGGCGCCATCCGACGCCGCCCTTGTCTCATATAGCAGGATCGAAGCGGATCAGGCCTCGGTCTTCTCTTCAGCGGCAGGCTCTTCAGCAGCCGGTGCTTCCTCGGCAGCAGCTTCGGCCGGAGCCTCTTCCGCAGCGGCGTCAGCGACCGGGGCCTCTTCGGCAGCAGGCTCTTCAGCCGGCGGCGCGTTTTTGGCGGCTTCGGCAGCAGCGGCGGCTTCTTCCTTGGCGCGGGCGGCGGCTTCGGCAGCCTCGACCTTGGCGGCGGCTTCGGCCTCGGCGCGATCGGCTTCACGCTGGGCGCGCTCGGCGGCACGTTCCTGGGCCTTCTTGCCGGGCTGGGCCTTGTTCGGGTTGTTGCCTTGCGTCCACTTGACCTTGTCGGCCAGCGTCTCGTCCTGGCTCAGGAAGCGGGCGACGCGGTCGGTGGGCTGTGCGCCTTTGCCCAGCCATTCGGCGATGCGGTCGGCCTTCAGCACGACGCGCTTCTGCTCGCCGTCACGCGGCAGCATGGGGTTGTAGGTGCCGACGCGCTCGATGAACTTGCCGTCGCGCGGCGAGTGGCTGTCGGCGACGACGATATAGTAGTAGGGGCGCTTCTTGGCGCCGCCGCGGGCCAGACGAATCTTCAGCATTTTCAGTCTCTTTCTAGGAAATAAAGGTCAGTTCTTCTTGGTGGGTAGGCCGGGCAAGCCAGGCAGCCCCCCCGGGAGTTGTCCGCCGCCCAGGCCGGCGAACCGGTCCTGGAGGGCTTTCATCTGTTCGGCGTCGGTATCGGGCAGCTTGCCGCCGCCCATGGCCTTCAGCCGGGCCATGTCGGCCCCGCCGGGCGCGCCGCCGCCCAGACCGCCCATCATGGCGGCCATCTGCTTCAGGCCCTTGCCGCCACCCTTGGACATGGACTTGACCATGTCGGCCATCTGGCGGTGCTGTTTCAGCAGGCGGTTGACGTCCTGCACCTCGACCCCGGCCCCCGCCGCGATCCGCTTCTTGCGGCTGGCGTTCAGCAGGTCGGGCTTCTTGCGCTCGACCTTGGTCATTGAGGAGATGATGGCTTCCTGACGCAGGATCATGCGGTCGTCCATGTTCGACTCGGCCATCTGGGCCTTCATCTTGGCGACGCCGGGCAGCATGCCCATGATGCCCTGCAGACCCCCCATCCGCTTCATCTGCTGAAGCTGCGCCGCCAGATCGTTCAGGTCGAACTGGCCCTTGGCCAGCTTGCGGGCCATGGCCTCGGCCTTGGAAGCGTCCAGGTCCTGCGACGCCTTTTCGACCAGGGCGACAATGTCCCCCTGACCCAGGATGCGTCCTGCGACCCGGCGGGCGTCGAAGACTTCGAGCTGATCGACCTTCTCGCCCGCACCGATGTATTTGATCGGCAGGCCGGTGACGGCCCGCATCGACAGCATGGCCCCGCCGCGCCCGTCGCCGTCGGCGCGGGTCAGAACGAGGCCCGTGAGGGGCAGGCGCTCATGGAAGGCGCGGGCCGTACGAACCGCATCCTGGCCGGTCAGGCTATCGGCGACCAGCAGGGTCTCGACCGGTTTGGCGATGGCGGCGACCTCGGCCACCTCGGCCATCAGGGCTTCGTCCAGCGTAATGCGACCGGCGGTGTCCAGGATCAGGACGTCGAAGCCCTGAAGCTTGGCCGACTGCAGCGCCCGGCGCGCGATCTGGACGGGGCTTTCGCCTGCCACGATCGGCAGGGTGGCGACCTCGATCTGCTTGCCCAGGGTGGCCAGCTGTTCCATCGCCGCCGGACGGCGTGTGTCCAGCGAGGCCATCATGACCTTCTTGCGGTCGAACTTCGTCAGCCGCAGCGCCAGCTTGGCTGAGGTCGTCGTCTTGCCGGAGCCTTGCAGGCCGGACATCAGGATGACGGCGGGCGGGGTGGCGTTCAGATTGATCGGCGTCGGCTCTTCGCCGCCCAGCATCTCGACCAGGCCGTCATAGACGATCTTGACCACCTGATCGGCCGGCTTGACCGAGCGGATGACGTCCTCGCCCGTGGCGCGCTCGGTGGCGAAAGCGATGAAGTCCTTGACGACCGGCAGAGCGACGTCTGCCTCGAGCAGGGCCACGCGCACCTCGCGCATCGCCTCCGTCACGTCCTTTTCGGACAAGGCCCCACGACCGGTGATCCGGTCGAAAACGCCTGACAGTCGCTCGTTCAGAGCCTCGAACATACAAACCTCATATGGCGCAGGCGAAACGGCTCCATACGACAACGGCCCCCGGCGACGATCACGTCGGCGGGGGGTTCTCGCCATCCTCGTCCTGAACTGTCAGGGGTCGTGATGGTGGAGACGCGAGTTTCACTTGCGTCGGAAGCGGCGGCTTATGGGGGAAAAGCGGCGGATTGTCGACCCCTGCGCACCGAAGTCTGCGCCACACACTCGGTTTCAGCGTTACCGTTTGCTGTGGCCAGGCTGGAAAGCGCTGATACGGTGGGTTTCCAGCCTCCCCGCTGAGAGAAGAAGCCATGATGCAAGCCGCCGACGACCAACTGCGTGACGAGGTCCGCCTGCTGGGCGGTCTGCTGGGCGAGGTGATCCGCGACGAGGGCGGGCAGGCACTCTACGACCGGATCGAGGCGGTGCGGCAGGCGTCAGTGGCCTACCACCGCGATGCGGGCGCACAGGATGCGTCGCAACTGGAAGCGCTGCTGGCGGAGCTGTCGCTGGATCAGGCGGTGGGGCTGGCGCACGGGTTTGCGGCGTTCTCGCTGCTGGCCAATGTCGCGGAAGATCGCGCAGGCAAGCGACGGGCGAAGGATCAGAGCGCAGCCGGGGCCCGGGCCGATACGCCGGAGGGAGCCTTGGCGCGGCTTCAGGCAGCCGGACAATCCACGCAGGATGCGCGAGCCTTGCTGGCAAGGGCGCTCATCTCTCCGGTCCTGACGGCCCATCCATCGGAGGTGCGGCGCAAGAGCGTCATCGACCGGATTACGACGGTTTCGGACCTGCTGGATGGCTGCGATCGTGAGGGAGACGCCTGTTCACCCGAGGTGCTGAACGACCGCCTGCGGCGTCAGGCCACCATCCTGTGGACCACGCGACTGGTGCGCCAGACGGGGCTGGTGGTGCAGGACGAGATCGACACGGTGGTGTCGTTCCTAGAGCGCATCTTCCTGAAGGTCGCCCCGGCCCAGCTGGCCGACTGGCGACGGCGACTCGATGCGCCGGACCTTGGCCCCTTCATCCGCATCGGAGCCTGGGTCGGCGGCGACCGTGACGGCAATCCCAATGTGGATGCAGCTGCGCTGAAGGCGGCGTTTGCGACGGCGGCGCGGGCGGTGCTGCGCTTCTATCTGGACGAGGTGAACACTCTGGGGGCGGAGCTCAGCCTGTCAGGGTCTCTCGCCGGGGTGTCGCCAGAACTGGCGGCGCTGGCCGGAGGATCGGGTGATATCTCTCCGCATCGGGCAGACGAGCCCTATCGCCGGGCGCTGAGCCAGATCTATGCGCGGCTGTCTGCGACGCACGTCTGCCTGACAGGGCGGGCGGCGCCCAGGCCCGCGCCCTTCGAGGCCGATGCCTATCCCAATCCTGCGGCCTTCCGGGCCGATCTGGGGGTGCTCCACGACAGCCTGATCGCCCATCATGGAAGGGTTTTTGTCGACGATGCCCTGACGAATCTGATTGCTGCCGTAGATGTCTTCGGCTTCCACATGGCAACGCTGGACCTGCGCCAGAACTCGGATGTGCATGCGCGGGTGGTGGCGGATCTGCTGAAGGTCGCCGGCGTATGCGAGGACTATGAAGCGCTGGACGAGGAGGCGCGGCTGACGATGCTGGAGACGGAGCTGGCCTCGTCGCGACCCTTGTTCAATCCGTATGCGGATTATCGGGCTGAAACGCTCAAGGAGCGCGCGATCCTGGAGGCTGCAGCCCGGGCCCTGACCGATTTCGGCCCCCAGGCGATCCGTACCCATGTGGTGTCCAAGACCGATGCGGCATCGGATCTGCTGGAGGTCTATCTGTTGCTTCGGGAGGTGGGGCTATATCGACCGGACACCCCGCAGGCCTGTCCGATCCAGGCCGTACCTCTGTTCGAGACGATCGACGACCTGCGGGCCGCGCGCCCGACGCTGGAGCGGCTGTTGAAAGCGCCTTCGGCTCTGGCGGTTGCCAAAGCGCGCGGCGTCCAGGAAGTGATGATCGGCTATTCGGACTCCAACAAGGACGGCTCCTACCTGACCTCCACCTGGGAACTGCACGAGGCGTCGCGCGCCCTGCTGGAGGTCACCGATGCAGCGGGTGTTCGACTGCAACTCTTCCATGGGCGCGGCGGGGCAGTCGGGCGGGGCGGTGGCTCCAGCTTTTCGGCCGTCCTGGCCCAGCCAGAGGGCACAGTGGCGGGTCGTATCCGAGTCACCGAACAGGGCGAGGTCATCGCCAACAAATATGGCGAGCCGGAAGTGGCGCGGCGCAATCTGGATGCCCTGACCTGTGGTGTTCTGCTGGCGTCGCTGGCCCCGCCGCCGGATGCGGACCTGACCCGGCGGCATGGATCGACCTTGGCGCGACTGTCCACGGCCTCCATGTCGGCCTATCGGGCGCTGGTGTACGAGACAGAGGGCTTCGTCGACTATTTCCGCGCCGCCACACCGATCGCCGAGATTGCCGACCTGAAGATCGGTTCGCGTCCGGCGTCGCGGACATCCTCCACCGCGATCGAGGATCTACGGGCCATTCCGTGGGTCTTCAGCTGGAGCCAGTCACGCGTCATGCTGCCCGGCTGGTTCGGTTTTGGGTCGGCCATCGCGGGCGAGGATATGGACGAGCTTCAGGCAATGGCCCGCGACTGGCCCTTCTTCCGCACCCTGATCCAGAACATGGAGATGGTGATGGCCAAGGCGGACATGACCATCGCCCGACGTTATGCCTCGCTGGTGCCGGACAGGGCGCTGGCCGACCGCGTTTATGGGGCGCTGCTGCAGGAGTGGGAGCGGACCCATGCCGCCGTTCTGGCCATCACCGGGCAGGATCGGCTGCTGGGCGGCCAGCCGGAACTGGACCGCCTGATCCGCCTGCGCATGCCCTACGTCGAGCCGCTGAACCACGTTCAGATCGAATTGATCCGTAGGAGGAGGAGTGGTGACGATGACCCGCGTGTGCGCGAGGGAATTCTGCTGGCCCTGAACGGCGTGGCCGCAGGTTTGCGCAACAGCGGCTGAAGCTGGGCCAAGCATGTCGGCGATTTAACGAAGACGTCGCCATTCCGACTTGGAAGTCGAAAGCCACTGCCACAGACCGTCGGTATCTCCCGCTGCGTCGCCGCCAAGAGCGACGTAGACCTCCGCAGGAGTTCGCCATGAAGACGCTTATCTCTCTCTCCGTCCTGATTCTGGCTGCTGTATCCAGCCCGGCCATCGCCCAGACTACCGTGATGGTTGATGGACGCGTTCAAGTCCGTATCGGCGACCTGGACATCTCCACGGTTGCAGGTGCCGCCGCCCTCGACTGTCGCATTGATCGGGCCGCACGTTCGGCCTGTGCCGGGGGTCTGGGGCTTCAGGTGTATCGCTGCCGCGCCATGGTCCGCAACGACCTCATGGAAGCCCTGCCGGTCGCGCGCCGTCAGGACTATGCCCGCGCTCGCGGTGCGAACCAGGTGTAGGGTTCGAAAAAAGGCCCGGCGGATCGCTCCACCGGGCCCATTCCTGTTTCTGTCTGATCGGCCTTAGTTGGTCGGGAAGCCCCGGACCTTCAGAAGGGCCGCCACGTCGGGGTCGCGTCCGCGGAAGGCGCGATAGGCCTCGGCGCGGTCGGTGGTGTTGCCCGGTGCCAGCATGATCGACTTGAAGCGGCCGGCAATGTCCGGATTGAACACGTCGCCCGACTCCTCGAAATAGGCCCAGGTGTCGGCGTCCATCGTTTCGGACCACAGATAGCTGTAGTAGCCCGCCGAATAGGCGTCCGAGGTGAACAGGTGATTGAACTGCGGCAGGCGGTGCCGCATCACGATCTCCTTGGGCATGCCATAGCGTTCCAGCGAGGCCTTCTCGAAGGCGTCGATGTCGGTCGGCGGCGTCGCCTGCGTATGCAGGTCCATGTCCACCAGGGCCGAAGACAGATAGCTGACCGTCGCATAACCCTGGTTGAAGGTAGACGCGGCCTGAACCTTGTCCACCAGCGCCTGGGGCATGGGCTGGCCGGTCTCGTTGTGCTTCAGGAAGCCGTCCAGGATCGGACGCGACAGCACCCAGTGCTCATGCACCTGCGACGGATATTCCACGAAGTCGCGCGGCGTATTGCCATACGATGGATAGGTCACGTTGGAACTGTAGTAGTGCAGGGTGTGGCCGAACTCGTGGAACAGGGTCTCGGCGTCGTCCAGCGAGATCAGCACCGGTTGGCCAGGCTCGGCCTTGGTGAAGTTGTTGTTGTTCGAACCCAGGATCGCCTTGGAGCCGTCCAGCGTCGAGAACGACCGGTAGGTGGTCATCCAGGCCCCCGAACGCTTGCCCGGACGGGCGTAGTCGTCGACATAGTAGAGGCCGATCAGGCGACCGGTGGGCTTGTCGTACAGCTCATAGACCTCCACGTCGGGGTGGAAGGTCGGCACCGTGCCCTTGGCCAGCGGGCGGAACTCGAAGCCGTACAGACGCTCGGCCATGGCGAAAGAGCCGGCGCGCACGGCATTCAGCTCGAAGTAGGGCTTCAGCTCGTTCTGATCCAGGTCGTACTTGGCCTTGCGGACCTTCTCGGCGAAGTAGAGGTAATCCCAGGGCTCGATGTCGAAACCGGCCAGGGCCTTCATGTCGGCGACCTCTTCGGCCACACGGGCCTTGGCCGGGGCCCACACGCGGTTCATCAGGGAAATGGCCGCCGCGGGCGTCTTGGCCATGGTGTCCTGCATGCGCAGTTCGGCATGGTTGCGATAGCCCAGCAGCTTGGCCCGCTGGTCGCGAAGGGCCACGATCTCGGCGATGATCGCATTGGTGTCGTTGGCGTCGCCATTGTCGCCGCGGTTGACGAACTTGCGCCAGACCTGCTCGCGCAGGGCCCGGTCGTCGGCGAAGGTCAGGAAGGGATCGACGTCCGAGCGCGTGTTGACGATGGCCCAGCCCTGAAGATTGCGCGAACGGGCGGCCGCGGCAGCGGCGGCCTTGTTCGAGGCGGGCAGGCCGGCGACGCCGGCTTCGTTCGGAATGACCGTCCAGGTGTTTTCGTCGGCGACGACGCGCTGGCCGAAGCGGGTGAAGGCGGTGGACAGGGCGGTGTTGATCCGGCCCAGCTCGGCCTTGCCGGCGGCGTCCAGATTGGCACCGGAGCGGATGAAGCTGTCGCGGCTGCGCTCGGCCAGTCGCTTCTGCTGGGCGCTCAGGCCCATGGCGTCGGCATTGTCGGCGACCGTCTTCACGCGCTGGAACAGCGGCGCATTGAAGTTGATCTCGTCGAAGAAGGCCGACAGCAGGGGCGACATCTCCGTGTCGACTGCATCATAGGCCTCGCCGCCGATGTTGCCGGTCATGACGCTGTAGATGTTGACGATCCGGTCCAGCGGCGCGCCCCACAGCTCCATGGCGACCATGGTGTTGGCAAAGGTCGGCGGCTCGGGATTGTTGGCGACGGCGGCCACGTCGGCGCGGGCCAGGTCCATGGCCTCGATCATCGCCTCGCGCAGCTTGGGTGCCGTGACCTTGTCCCAAGGCGGCACGCCATCATAGGGGCCAGTCCAGGGCTGCAGCAGTTCGGCGCGCGGGGTCTGGGCGGGCAGAACGGCACGGGCGATGCGCGCCTCTTCGGCCAAAGACGCCGCGCTCGGGGCGTCGGCACCGCTCATCGACATGCCGTTGGAGGCGCAGGCCGACAGCGCCAGAAGGCTGCCTCCGGCGATGAGGAGTTGGCGTCTGTGCATGGAAGGCTCCGGTATTTCATGGGGTCTGAACCCTACATAAGCCGTTTGCGACGGATGTGTCACATGACACGGTTGAAATCTTGAACGTGGACGCCGCGCAGCCCCGGCGGTAAAGCCGCGCCATGGCGATTGGCGTATTCGACTCCGGGGTTGGCGGACTGACGGTCCACCGTGAACTGACGCGGCGGTTCGCCGACCGCGACTTCGTCTATCTGGCCGACCAGGCCAATGCCCCCTATGGCGGGCGCGGCGGCGAGGAGATCGTCGATCTGACGCGCGCGGGCTGCGAGCGGCTGTTCGAGGCCGGGGCCAATGTCATCGTCCTGGCCTGCAATACCGCCAGCGCCATCGCCCTGCGGCGGCTGCAGCAGACCTGGGTGCCCGAGGCCAGAGCGCGGCATGGTCGCCCGATCAATGTGCTGGGCATCATCGTGCCGACTATCGAGGCGGCGACCGGCCTGCCCTGGACCTATGAGGGCGAGCGCGACCGGGCCGAGGGCGAAAAGAAGCAGGCGATCGAGATAACCGGCGTCTTCTCCACAGCGGCAACGGCCATGAGCCGGGTCTATGAGATCGAGATCGACAAGCGGCGCGAGGATCTGGCAGTCTTTTCCGAACCCTGCCCCGGCCTGGCCGGGCTCATCGAACTGGGCGCGCCGACCGAAGAGTTGACGGTGGTAGTGAACGACCACGTCGACGCCCTGCGCCGCCGCATCGGCCGTCATCCCGACAAGGCCATCCTGGGCTGCACCCACTACGAAATCGTGGCCGAGCTGTTCGCCGCGGCCCTGCCCGACGGCACGCCGATCATCCATCAGCCGCAGGCCGTGGCCGATGCCCTGGAGCGCTATTTCGCGCACCACCCGGAATTCGAGCTTGGACAGAGCGGCCGCCGTGACTTCCTGACTACAGGCACGCCGGGCCCGCAGAGCGAACGTGTCAGCCAGTTCTGGGGCGCGCCGCTGAGCTTCGCTGCGGCTTGACGTCGGTTTCCGGTCGTCGGCCTATGGCGGCGGGAGAATTTTCCATGCTCAAGACCCTCATCGCCACCGCCGCCCTGTCCCTGACGGCGGCCCCCGCATCCGCAGAAATCGTGGCGCGCACCCCTGACAGTTTCACCCTGCGCTACGCAGGATCCGTCGGGGTGGGCCGTGGCGACGTCTTCGGTGCCGTCGCGCTCATCAACGAATGGTGGGATGGCGCTCACACCTACAGCGGCGATGCGGCCAACCTGACTTTGGACACCGAGGTCGGCGGCTGCTTCTGTGAGGCTTTGCCGGACGGTACGATGTTCGAGCATGGGCGGGTCATAGCATTTGACGACGACCATCTGACCCTCAATGCCCCACTAGGCCCGCTCAAGGGCCGCACCACTCGCGCCGACTTGACCTTCAGCTGGCCCGAAAACGACGCGCTGTTAGCGGAAGACGAAACAGGCGTCGTGGTGGTTTTCGTGGTCGAGGGCCCGGGCTTGGGTGCCTTTGCCGACGCCGTCGATACAGTGATGCGAGGTCAACACGAGCGGCTAATTCATCGGGCCGAACTCGCCGGGCCGGCCTCTTCGTTCGACTAGCCGGCCAGCGCCGCTTCCGACGCCACGATCCGGCTGGCGGCGTGGACGACGGCACCGATGCGCAGGGCGGCCTGAATCTGTGTGTTGGGTACGCCGTGCTTGCGCAGCTCGCTTTCGTGCGCGTCCAGGCAGGCCCCGCACCCATTGACGGCGCTGACGGCGGTGGACCACAGTTCAAAGTCCATCTTGTCGACGCCCGGATTGGCCAGCACGTTCATCCGCAGCCGCGCCGGCAGGGTGGTGTACTCGTTGTTCTTCATCACGTGCAGCGAGCGATAGTAGATGTTGTTCATGCCCATGATGGCGGCGGCCGATTTGGCGGCGCTCAAGGCCTCTGGCGACAGGACGGTCGCCGCCTGGGCTTCGAGCGCCTTCACGACGGGGGCGACGCCGACGGCATGGGCCGAGGCCAGGAAGGTGCCCCACTTCTGCTGGTCGTTCAGCACGCTTTCATTGGCCAGCGACGACAGGTTCAGCGAAATGTCCTTGGCATAGGCCGGGATAAGGTCGCGCAAGGTGTCGATAGACATTCTTTTTCCTTCGGAAAGGGGTCGGCTATCGCTCGACGCGCGGCGTCTCGCTGCTTGAGCCGAAGATTTCGCGAGGCGATCAGCGGCCAGTGGCTGCGGTTCGCAGCGGGTTTCCGCCACTAGCCACTCGCCACTGGCCACTCATCAACTTCTTAGGCCGCCAGCACCTCGCCGCCGACGGGGCGGTTGCAGGCGCACAGCTCGTCGGTCTGCAGGGCGTCGACAACACGCAGGGTGTCCGCCGGGGCGCGACCCACGTTCAGGTTGGTGACATAGACATGCTGCACGACGTTGTGCGGATCGACCACGAAGGTGGCGCGGAGGGCGACGCCCTCGGCCTCATCCAGAATGCCCAGGTCGCGGGCAAACTTGCCGCCGTTATCGGCGAACTGCCAGATCGGCAGCTTGTTCAGATCGGCGTGATCGCGGCGCCAGGCCAGTTTGACAAACTCGTTGTCGGTCGAGCCGCCCAGGACGACTGTGTCGCGGTCGTCGAAATCGCGGGCCAGCGAGGCGAACTCGGCGATCTCGGTCGGGCAGACGAAGGTGAAGTCCTTGGGATAGAAGAAGATGACCTTCCACTTGCCCTCGAAGCTCTCCTGCGTGACCGTTTCGAAGGCGGACACGCCGTTTTCTTCGTGGCTGTTGAAGCCCGGCTTGACGCCGATGATTTTGAATTCCGGCAGTTTTTGACCGACGCCCAGCATAGGGTGCTCCTGAAACGATGATTGTGATTGGGGACGGCGGGGGAGCGCCGTTTGCAGTTGCGAAATGGGCGCTGCGCTGCACAAAGTCAATCGTTCAGGCCGGCGACGTCGATCAATAATATCTATAGGTGTGATAGCCTGACCAAGTCTGACGTCTTTGGCGAAACGCTTTACGAGCGCGCTGGGTGGAGCCAGTGTCCGAAGACATCCGGAGAACTGCCATGCGACGCCTGCTCACCACCCTGACCCTTGCCGCCGCCACCGAATCCACGGGCCTCGCGGCTGTTCCGGCTCACGCCCAGACGCCGCCCGCGACCATCGGCGATCGCTATGTGCCGGCACCTTGGTGGATGCGCGATCCCGTCATCGCCTCGGTCGGCTATGTGCGCACCGAGGTCACGGCCAACCGCGCCGGATTCGGAGCCAGTTTCCAGTCGGTCGAACGCACCGCAGCCGAGGCCTCGCGCAAGGCCGCCGATCAGGTGCGTGCTCTCAGCCAGGCCCTGGCGGCTTACGGGGTCGATGTCGTGCGGGTCGAGACGACGGTGTCCACCCGTCCTCTGTACGATCAGTACCGCGACGAGGCCGGCAACCTGCGTGACAATGTCAGGGCCGACCGTATCGAACGCTATGAGGCCCAAGCGAATGTCAGCGTGACCCTGCGCGACGTGCGGGTGCTGGAACGTGTCTATGCCACGGTCGTGGCGTCCCAGCCCACCTCGATCAGCCCGGTCAACTTCAACCTGCAGCCTGACAACGCGACCAAGACCTGGCTGCAGGCCGAAGCGGTCAAGGACGCCGCCCGGCGTGCGCGCGAAGCCGCTTCGAACGCCGGCGCGACTTTGGGTGGTGTGCGTGTAATCGACCCAACCGGGCGAGCGTGTCAGACCGACGTGCTGGCCGGCTGGCCCTCGTATGGAGGCGGTGCTTCGCAGGCCACGGATGTGGCCTATGCCGCCATGGAGGCCGCCTACGTCCCGCCACCGCCGCCTGCCGCCCCGGCCCCCGTCATGGCTACGGGGTCGCGCCTCGCGCCGTCGGAAGACCAGATCGAGGCCGCAACCCTCGCGCTGCAACCGCCGCTGCGGGAACTGAGCGATCAGGCCTGCGTCGTCTACGCCCTGAACTGATGGGCATCGAGTCCGAGTTTCTCGCCGATCCGGCATTCGAGGCTGGTTCAGTGTTGGCTGCCGACTGGCCGCTCTGTCAGGTGCGGTTGCAGGATGACGCGCGGTTTCCGTGGCTGATCCTGATCCCGCGCCGGGCCGGTCTGACCGAGCTGGATCAGCTGGAGCCGTCCGATTTGGCTCTGATGATGCAGGAGGTTATTCGCGCTGGAACTATCGTCCGCGATCTGGGGCATCGTCTCGAGCGGCCCGTCCAGAAGCTGAACGTCGCGGCCCTGGGCAATGTGACGGCGCAGTTGCATGTCCACATTATCGGTCGTCGTTCTGACGACCCGGTCTGGCCCGATCCGGTGTGGGGGCGGGGGTCAGCGGAGCGATGGGATCCCGGTCTGCTCGAAACCCTAATCGAGGCTCTCAGCCGGAAAGCCTGAGCGATCAGTGATCACCCCGCGACGGTCTGGTGCGTTGACCCCCGGTCCCCTGCTGACTAAAGCCTGTTCACCGGCATTCCGTGCCTGAATTTTCACGGCTTTTTTGAGAACCGTTCGCATGTCAAGCTCCCCCCTGACGGGCGACCCCAGCAACGACCCTTCTGATGATCAGACCGGCCGCCTGGTGATCCAGCCCAACGGCCGACCGCGTCCGCTGTCGCCACACCTGCAGGTATGGCGCTGGCACGTGACCATGACCGCCTCCATCCTGTTCCGCGTCACCATCGGCGCAGCCAGCGTCGGGGCCGTGTTCCTGGTGGCGTGGCTGGCGGCGGTGGCGTTTGGCCCGGACGCCTTCGATGGTGCGGCCGCCTTCGCCGGTTCGCTTATCGGTCTGATCATTGGCTTTGGCCTGACTGTGGTGCTGTTCTCCCTGCTGCTGAACGGCGGTCGCCACTTGATCAACGACACGGGCAATGGCCTGCAGATCAAGCCCGCCGACCTGCTGTCCAATATCGCGGTCTGGGGGCCGGTGCCTCTGGCGGTGCTGTTCTGGGTCGTCCTGTTCTCCACCGGGAGGGTGTCGCTGTGAGCGGTCGCGCTACATACAGGAACGGCGTTCGCGTCTCCGAGCACCACGGCGCAGGCGAATGGGCCACCGAGCGGGTGGCATTGCTGCTGCTGATGCCGCTGGGCCTCTGGGTCGCGTCGAGCGCCTTCACCCTGGCCGGTGCCGACTACGAGGCGGTCACGGCCTGGTTCTCCAGCCCGCTGAACGCCATCCTTGCAGGGGTGACGGCCGTGGTCTTCTTCGGCTTCGCCAGCCTGGCCTGGAAGGTCATCATCGAGGACTACATCCACAAGCCGGGCACCAAGGGCTTGCTGATCGGCCTGTTGAACCTGATCTGTTTCGCGCTGGCCGCTGCCAGCGTCTTCTTCATCGTGCGGCTGGCGCTGGGTTCAGCGCCGCTGCCGGCTGGTTTCGGAGTCTGACCGCGTGACCGCATACGAATTCGTCGATCACGAATATGACGTCGTCGTCCTGGGGGCCGGGGGCTCCGGCCTGCGCGCCGCGCTGGGGGCCGCCCAGCAAGGTCTGAAAGTCGCCTGCGTGACCAAGGTCTTCCCGACCCGCTCGCACACCGTGGCGGCCCAGGGTGGCATCTCCGCCTCGCTCGGCAACATGGGTGAGGATTCCTGGCAATGGCACATGTACGACACCGTCAAGGGGTCGGACTGGCTGGGCGACCAGGACGCGATCGAATACCTGGTCCGCAACGCGCCCAAGGCGGTCTATGAGCTGGAGCACTGGGGTGTGCCGTTCAGCCGGACCGATGAAGGCAAGATCTATCAGCGCGCTTTCGGCGGCATGACCCGCAACTTCGGCGAGGGGCCGGTGCAGCGCACCTGCGCCGCCGCCGACCGCACCGGCCACGCTATCCTGCATACGCTGTACGGTCAGTCGGTTCGCCGTGAGGTCGAGTTCTTCGTCGAATATTTCGGCCTGGACCTGATCATGCAGGACGGCGTCTGCACCGGCCTGACGGCGCTGAAACTGGACGACGGCACCCTGCACCGCTTCCGCGCCAAGCTGGTGATCCTGGCCACCGGCGGTTACGGCCGCGCCTATTTCTCGGCCACCAGCGCCCACACCTGCACCGGCGACGGCAATGCCATGGTGCTGCGTGCCGGACTGCCGCTGCAGGACATGGAGTTCGTCCAGTTCCACCCGACCGGCATCTATGGCGCCGGTTGCTTGATCACCGAAGGCGCGCGCGGCGAGGGCGGCTACCTGACCAACTCCGAGGGCGAGCGGTTCATGGAGCGCTATGCGCCCACCGTGAAGGACCTGGCCCCGCGCGACATGGTCTCGCGCTCCATGACCATCGAAATCCGCGAGGGGCGCGGCGTGGGTCCGAACAAGGACCACATCTTCCTGCACCTCGATCACCTGGATCCCAAGGTCTTGCACCAGCGCCTGCCGGGCATTTCCGAGAGCGCCAAGATCTTTGCGGGCGTGGATGTGACCAAGGCCCCGATCCCGGTCCTGCCGACCGTCCACTACAATATGGGCGGCATCCCCACGAACTATCACGGCGAGGTCCTGACCAAGGTCGGCGACAATGCCGACACCGTCGTGCCCGGTCTGATGGCCGTAGGCGAGGCGGCCTGTGTGTCTGTGCACGGGGCGAACCGCCTGGGCTCCAACAGCCTGACCGACCTGGTCGTGTTCGGCCGCGCGGCCGGTCTGCGGGCCGGCGAGGTGGTGGACAAGGCATCTAAGGTGCCCGACGCCCCGGCCTCAACAACGGACGCGCATCTGGCGCGGATGGACCGGTTCCGCCATGCGAATGGCTCGACCCCGACGGCCAAGCTGCGCATCGAGATGCAGAGAGCGATGCAGTCCGACGCCGCCGTCTTCCGCACCGGCAAGACGCTGGAGGAGGGCACGGCCAAGCTGCGGGCCATCCATGCGCAGGGGGCCGACATCAAGACGACCGATCGCGGCCTGATCTGGAACACGGACCTGGTCGAGACGCTGGAATACGACAATCTGATCGACCAGGCCTTGGTCACGATCGAAAGCGCGCTGAACCGCACGGAATCGCGCGGGGCCCATGCCCGCGAGGATTATCCGGACCGCGACGACGCCAACTGGATGAAGCACACCCTGTCCTGGAAGGTCCCGGGCGAGGCAGTGAAGATCGACTACCGTCCGGTCCACAACTACACGATGTCGGACGACATCGCCTACATCGAGCCCAAGACAAGGGTGTACTGAAGATGGTCCAGCTTACTCTCCCCCGCGGGTCGAAGCCCTCCACCGGCAAGGTTCACAAGGCCCCGGCCGGTGCCAAGAACGTCAAGACCTACAAGGTCTATCGTTATGACCCCGAGGTCGATGCCGACCCGCGCTGGGACACGTTCGAGGTGTCGTCGGACGACCACGGCCCCATGCTGCTGGACGCCCTGATCCACATCAAGAACGAGATCGACCCGACCCTGGCCTTCCGCCGGTCGTGCCGCGAGGGCATCTGCGGCTCCTGCTCGATGAACATCGACGGCCGCAACACCTTGGCCTGCACCAAGGGCTGGGACGAGTGTTCGTCGCATAACATCGCGATCGCCCCCCTGCCGCACCAGCCGGTGGTCAAGGATCTGGTGACGGACCTGACGCTGTTCTACGCCCAGTACGACAGCATCCAGCCCTATCTCCAGTCCGACGAGCCGGACCCGGAGACGGAGCGTATTCAGCTGCCGGAGGACCGTGCCAAGCTGGACGGCCTGTATGAGTGTATCCTGTGCGCCTGCTGCTCGACCTCCTGCCCCAGCTACTGGTGGAACCAGACGGAGTATCTGGGCCCTGCGGCCTTGCTGCAGTCCTATCGCTGGATCGCCGACAGCCGAGACGACGCGACGGACAAGCGGCTGGACGACCTCGAGGACCCGTTCAAGCTCTACCGCTGCCACACCATCATGAACTGCGCCCAGGTCTGCCCCAAGGGCCTGAACCCCGCCAAGGCCATCGCCGAAACCAAGAAACTGATGGTCGCCCCGGGACGCAAGAAGCAGGCGGCGTAGTCGTGTTGTGGTGCCCTATCGCTTCGCTACCTGAGGGCTGATGGCCAAGATCACCTACATCGAGCACGAAGGCCGCGAGCATGTCGTGGAGGTCAAGACCGGGCTGTCCGTCATGGAGGGCGCGATCCGGAACAATGTGCCGGGAATCGACGCCGACTGCGGCGGGGCCTGCGCCTGCGCGACCTGTCACGTCTATGTCGACGAGGCCTTCGCCGCCGAGACGGGCCGACCGTCGGCGATGGAGGAATCCATGCTGGACTTCGCCGAGAACGTTCAGCCCAACAGCCGTCTGTCCTGCCAGATCCGGGTCAGGGACGACCTGGACGGCCTGATCGTGCGCCTGCCCGAGAATCAGCACTGACCCAGACACCCGAGCGGCGGTTCGAGCCGCGCAGGTCGGCGCACAGTCGCGCCCTGATCGTCGCGCCGTCGGTGGAGCTTTCATGCCTGATCGTGGATCGATCCCCACGCGGGATGAAAATCCGCATGGACCGGGCCTTGTCCCTGCCGGCGCGGGTCATCGTGGTGGATCTGGAACAGGCCATCGCCATCGAGGCCGAAGTGGTGTGGAGCAAGGGCGTGGAAGCCGGAATGAAGGAAGGCGTCCGCACGTCCCTGCGCGGGCTGGTGCCGTCGCGACTTGCGGCGGCGCGGGCGGCCTGGATGCGATCGGGCGGTCGCTAGAGGCTGTCTGACGGATAAAGGCTGGAGTGAATCTGAGCCGAGTTGGACTGCGTTCAACTCAGCCGATTTCGCTCTAGTGGCGTGTCTGGCCGGTCGTCTGGAAATGCTGCGGTGCGGAGAGCGCGTCGGCATCGACGACGGGATCGTCACAGGCGACGGTGTTGTGCGGGTTCAGGCCAGGCTTGCGCGGGGCGGTCAACAGCCTGGACGCGCGGCCGAAGCTCTTGTCCTCGCCGATGTGGGTGTTGATGGGCGGGTTGTGACCGATGCCCTGTTTTCTGATCGTCGCCATGGTCCCCTCCTTTCCCGTTCGAGCCGTGGAAGGTCGGATCGGGCCCTGCCCGATCCGACATCGGCAGAGCCTCCGACTGGATGCACCCGCCCCGTCCACGATGGAAATCCCCTCGACCTCCAGCACCTGGACCGGGGCGCGCCGCCGGTCCCCCCAGACCGTGACTTCGCCGCTCAATCCTGAAGCGCATTTTGCCGATACACCCGCGCTTGCGGGCCCGTTAGGATGACCGTCGATAAATCTTGTATCAGCGTTCAGGGGCGGCACCCGTGCGCATCACCTGTAGATTGGTGGCCACAAGCTGGCGGTACTCCCGCGGGGTCATGCCGTAGCGGGCGCGGAAGGCGCGGCTGAGGTGGGCCGCGTCGCTGAAGCCCAGCCTGTGGGCGATGGTGCCGATGGTCTCGTGTCGATAGATGTCGACCAGGGCCGCGCGGGCGTTGTCCAACCGACGGGTCAGGACAAAGGCCTGGACCCCGCCATCCTTGTGGAAGGCCGCGAACAGGCGGGCGCGCGATACGCCCAGCGCCTTGCAAAGGGCCTCGACCCCGACATCCCCCTCGACCAGGCGCCGCTCGATCTCTTCCGATGCCCGCAGGTGCAGCGCCTCATCGGCACTGATCAGGGGGGTCGTCGAGGGTCGGGCCGCTTTCAGCACGGTGGTGATCAGCTCCAGAAAGCTCCGCCCCAGAGGCTCCGCCTGGGCCTGGGTCAGGGTCGGCATGGCCTTGTAGACCTGTTCGCAGAAGCCGATCAGCAAGGCGGCCTGATCGACGGTCAGGACCAGGGCCCGCAGGTCGTGCAGGGGCGCAAACCAGGCATCGGCCACCGGACGCGGCATGATGATGCTGTAGGTAAAGCTGCCGGTCGACATGTGCAGGGAGGGCAACGACAGGTCGTGAAAATGGCCCATGCCGGCGGTTTCATGAAAAGGCAAGCCGTCGATCTGGCCCTGCGCCTCGCCCCGTACCATCAGGTTCAGGATGATGGGATCGAAGTCGGAGTCGCGAATGTCTTGGATATGCCGTTCCCACCGCATGGCCGTGATGGTGGCGACGGCAAAGATGATCGGGCCCAGCTGGGTCGTTTCCCAGGTGGTGTTGAACGGCTCTGTGGGCTGGGTGCGGTAGATCGGGCGCTGGCGCGGCCAGTCCCGCAGATACCATTTCGCGTATCGCTCTTCCGGCGGGAATTCTTCGGTCGAATAGCGCAGGATCGGCAGCGGGTTCGACATTCAGGGTCCGTAGCAAGACAGATATGGCCGGATCGTCGAAAGGCTCGATGGGCCTTAGGTTGCGTCCGCCATTAACCCATACCTTAGAGCACGCCTTCGATCAGTCCACGCTGTCGTGCGTCCTCGGCCTCCAGATACCAGTTGGACGGGGCCCGTTGCAGGACCTCGTCCATGGTCACCTGCGACCCCAGGATCAGATTTTCGAAGCCTTCGTTCTGGATGGTGATCGAGTGTTCGATCTCGTGCAGCATGGCCTTTACCGATGCCACGCAGGTCGTCAGCGGCCCGGAAATCTCCAGCGCCTTGTCCAGCTTCCGTTCGTGGATCATCAGCCGCGTTCCGCGTGTGAGATAGCGGTTCTGGCGCGCGAAGAAGCTCATGAAGGTGGCACCCGCCGAATAGATGGCGGTGCGCCCCAGGAAGACCAGCCGACGTTGTGGTCTGATCTCGCTCTGGAACCGGATGTCTTCTCCCATGATGCGGGCCACTTCCGGATCGCCTCCCAGGGTCGACAGGGCGACGACGACCAGCCCTTCGCGCGGAGCCCCGGCCATCTGGCTGAGGAACCGGTCGTACATGGCATAATCCACGGTTCCGGCCAGGACGACAGCGGGTGTGTCGAAATCGGCGGATCGCAGAGCCGGTGTCTCTGCTCCATCAGGCTGGCAGGCTGTCATGAATGTTTCCAGGGCTGATCAATCGCCACGCATAGCGCGAAGGCAGGCGCGTCGTTCCCTGGCCTGATTGTCACGGTCGCTGGCCAATCAAAGCCCGGCGGGCATGGTTCCGGAGTTGATGGCGATGCGGCCGATCAGGCCCTTGACGATCAGGTCCAGGGCGGTGCCCTCGCGGTAATCGGCGGCGGCAACGAAGTTGACGCGGTCCTCGGAGATCAGGGAATAGACCTTCTTTTGGTCCCTGTCGTTCGAACGGGGATCATAGACGGCGATCGAGAAGCCGCCCTTGGTGTGCATCATCTTCATGGTCGGCACGTCGGTGTCGCCGTCGCCCAGGAAGATCATCCGGTCGAAGGGAACGCGGCGATCTTCGTCCGGGATGAAATGGTTGATCCGCTCGTTCTCCCAGTGATTGTTCACGCCCTTGTTGATGCGGAACAGGTACTGGGTCTTGGTCGTGTAGTTGACGCCGACGGCGGGCCAGGCGGCCTCACCGTTCTCGTCGTAGACATAGTGGGAGGCGAAGACGTGGGTCAGGGCGGGCCGGATCGGCGTGCCCTCGATCATCTCCTCCAGCCCCGCGGAGATGATGTAGTGCTCGATGTCCAGGCCGTATTGCGCCCCGAAGGCATTCATGCGGTCGAACCAGCTGAGGTCCTTCAGGCCCTCGAACAGCGCGACCTCGCGCCCCTGCTCGGCCAGGGTTTCGCGCGTGATCGGCGCGCCGTTGTCGCGCGCATGGCGCAGCATCAGCTGCATGTACATCAGGATGCCGTCGGCATCGGCCGCCTGGGTCAGGGCCTCGGCCTCGGCCCAGAAAGCCCCGATATCCATGCCGATGGAGGGGATGAAGCTGACCTCCTGCATGTTGCCGCGCGCCAGCGTGCCGTCGAAGTCGTAGATCAGGGCGGTCTTGAGAGGCTTCATAGGGGCTAGGGTCTAGGGGTTAGGGTCTAGGGAGGACTGCGGACATCTGGCTTCTACGCTTCCCTAGCACCTAATCCCTAATCCCTAGAACCTAGCCGCAACTCCGGTGCGGCCGCAGCCACCGTCGCCTCCAGCGGCAGGTGCAGGATGAAGGCGGCCCCCTTGCCGGGCTCGCTCTCGACTTCGGCCCAGCCGCCGTGCAGTTCGACCAGGGCCTTGACCAGCGCCAGGCCGACGCCGGGTCCGCCGCGCTCGCGCCGGACGAAGCGATCGAAGACGTGGGCCTGCAGGTGGTAGGGGATGCCGCGCCCGGTGTCCTGGACCCGGATCCGCACTTCCGAAGTGGTGGCCTCGGCGCTGAGAGTGACGGCTCCGCCGTCGGCCACGGCGCGGGTGGCGTTGTCCAGCAGATGCTCCAGGCACTGGGCGATGCGACTGGCGTCGGCGCGGATGGGTTTCAGTCCGGGCGGGCATGAGACGGCCAGGGTCGCGCCCCGCGCCTCGATCCGTGCACGGACTTTCGACGCTGCCTCGTCCAGCAGGTCGAAGACGCGGATGTCGCCCAGCGTCAGTTCCATCTCGCCGGCGTCGATCTGGCTCATGTCCAGCACGTCGTCGATGGAGCGCGCCAGCTGGCTGGCGGCGATGCGGATCGCCCCGGCATGCTGGCGGCTGCGCTCGGGCAGGTCGCCCATGGTTTCTAGCAGTTCGGAATAGCCGACGATGGTCGTCAGCGGCGTGCGCAGCTCATAGGACACGCTGCCCACGAACTCGCGCTTCAGAGCCTGACTTTCTTCGAGGGCCGCCGCCTTGGCGGCCAGCGCCTGTTCCAGATCGCGCCGTGCGGTGACGTCGGAAAAAGCCACCAGGGTCGCGCCATCGGGCAGGGGCCGGGTCTGCCAGGCAGCCACCCTTCCGTCGAGCGTGCGTCCCTCGCCCGAGATCGGCACGCGGCTTTCGGGGTCGGGGTCGGCGACGCGGGCCTTCAGGCCCAGCCACAGGGCCGGATCCGGCATGGTCTGCTGGCACAGGGCGGCGATGGCGTCGAACTCTCCGGCTGTTTCCAGCTGATCCGGCCGCAGGCCCCAGAAGGCCTCGAAGGCCTCGTTATGCAGCCGGATCCGGCCATCGGATCCGAACACCGCGACGGCATCGTTCAGCTTGTCTAGGGTGGCGGTCTGGACCTGGATCTGGGCATTGAAACGGCTGCGCAGTTTGAGCTCGTCGGTGATGTCCGAAAACAGCAACAGCACCCCGCCCAGCGGGTGGGGTTGGCGCACGATGCGAAGGGTGCGCCCGTCCGGCAGCGACCAGCTGTCGTCCGGCGCAGCCTCAGCGGCCCCGTAGAACTCCAGCTCGTTCGCCTTCCAGCCGGCGTAGTCGATGACCTCCGGCAGCTGGCGGCGCTGGCGCAGGGCGTCCAGCAGTTCGGCATGGGTCGGCCGCTCGTCCAGCCAGGCCGGGTCGATGTTGAACAGTTGCTGGAAGGCGGTGTTGTGAAACGCCAGCCGCTTGCCGGGCCCGAAGATGGCCACGGCGTCGGCCAGATGGTTCAGGGTCTCGTCGTGCGCCTCGACGTGGCGGCGCAGGGTGTCGCGCGTCTCTTCTGCCTCGGTCATGTCCAGGGCGAAGGCCAGGACCGCGCCCGCCCCGCCCTGCACCGGTTCGGCCACGATGCGCCAGGCTCGACGGCGGCCGTCGCCCGTGGTCCAGCGAAAGCCTTCCTGATGCTGGCGCAGGCGAGCGGCCTCGGCGACGATGGCATCGGCCCCTCGATCAAAGCTCAGTCCCTGTTCACGCGCGGCGTCCAGACTCTCGGCCTTGAGCTCGGCCAGCCATGCCTTGTTGGCCCATGCCAGCTTGCCCGAGGCGTCGGTGATCCATGTGGGGGCCGGGTACGCTTCGGCCAGCAGGCCCAGTCCGCTTTCGGCCGCCGTGCCTACCAGGGCGAGGCGCGATAGACGCAACCACGCCGCACCGGCGGATGATCGCCCTTCTACGGTCCAGGCTGCCGTCGCGCCTTCAAGTATGCCGTCGAACGCCTCGCCACGCTCTATGAGAGCATCGACACGTTCGGCCTCGATCCGCCGCACGGCGTCCAGAACGATCAGGGCCGGATCGGTATCGGGGGCCGGGGTTTCCAGTGCCAGTTCGGAGACGATGGCCCGCCAGGCCATTTCGGACCCCAGGCGTCGTGTCTGGCCGTCAGGCGTCAGGGCCAGGCGGACATCCTCGAAGGCGGCCAGGGCCCCGTCGCGGTCGGCCAGATCGACATGCGCCGTGGCCAGATCGGCCTCGGCCTTCAGCGCCCGTGTAGCCAGTTGTCCACGCAGCCGTGCCGCCCAGGCGCTGAGCGCCAGCGCAAGACCCGCAGCTCCCGCGGTCGCGACATAGGCGATGTGGGCGTCGGCCATGATTGCGGTTCGGTCCCCTTCTGATTCGGTAACCATACCGTATGAGGGGTTGGGGGCTAGGGATTAGGGGTTGAATGAAAATGCCAGATCAGCCTCTCGCGCAGCCAATCCCGAACCCCTAAACCCTGAACCCTATGATGACCTGGACTGACCAGACCGCCCCGTCTCTGGACGACTTCGCCCGGCTGGCGCGCGAGGCGTTCGACGCCCTGCCCGCACCGTTCGGGGCGCTGGCGGGGGACGTGGTCATTCGTATCGACGACTTTGCCGACGAAGAGACGCTGGCCAGCTTCGGGATGGAAGACCCGTTCGAACTCACGGGGCTTTACCACGGCGTCGATATCGGTCTGCGCGACGGCATGGGGGCCGCGCCGGAGCCGTCACGCATCTTCCTGTATCGCCGCCCGATCCTGGACGAATGGTGCGAGCGTGGTGACGTAGGACTGTCGGAAATCATCGCCCACGTTCTGATACACGAGATCGGGCATCATTTCGGTCTGGACGACGACCGGATCCACGAGGTGGAGGGGGATCACTAGCTCGCCTTAAATCCTGCCCGATCTGTGGTATAGGTCGCGCTCCCCGCTACCGAAGGACGCCAGCCCTTGAGCCTCTCGCTCGACCTAACCCGCACGACCGCCGCCGTCACTGGACCCGTAAACCTGGCCGGACTGACGCGCGCGGGCCTGCGTCAGGCGCTGGTCGACGCGGGCGTCTGTCCGCCCGAGAAGGCCAAGATGCGGGCGACCCAAATCTGGGGCTGGATCCACCATCACGGCGTCACCGACTTCGCCCTGATGAGCAATGTCGCCAAGGACATGCAGGCGAAACTGGCCGAGGCCTTCACCCTGGCCCGGCCCGAGATCGTCGAGCGGCAGGTATCGAAGGACGGCACCCGCAAATATCTGATCCGCACCGCGCCGGGCATCGAGGTCGAGGCGGTCTATATTCCCGACGTGGGCCGCGCAGGCGCTCTGTGCGTGTCGTCTCAGGTCGGATGCACCCTGAACTGCACCTTCTGTCATACGGGCACCCAGAAGCTGGTGCGCAACCTGACGGCCGCCGAGATCGTGGCCCAGGTCCAGGTCTGCCGCGACGACCTGGGCGAATGGCCGTCACCGATGGAGGACCGCCGCCTGTCCAACATCGTCTTCATGGGCATGGGCGAGCCGCTCTACAATCTGGACCATGTCGCCGACGCGATCGAGATCATCTCGGACCCCGAGGGTATCGCCCTGTCACGGCGCCGGATGACGGTCTCGACCAGTGGTGTGGTGCCGCAACTGGGACCGCTGGGTGACCGGACGCAGGCCATGCTGGCCATCAGCCTGCACGCCACCAACGACGCCCTGCGCGACGTGCTGGTACCGCTGAACAAGAAGTACAATCTGGAAGCCCTGATGGCGGGCATCCGGGCCTATCCGGGCCTGTCGAACGCGCGGCGGGTGACGTTCGAGTACGTCATGCTGAAGGGTGTCAACGACAGCCCGGACGAGGCGCGGGCCCTGGTCAAGCTGATCGAGGGCATTCCGGCCAAGGTCAATCTGATCCCGTTCAACCCCTGGCCCGGCACGGATTATCAGTGTTCGGACTGGGGCACGATCGAGCGGTTCGCCGCCATCCTGAACAAGGCCGGTTTCGCCAGCCCGATCCGCACGCCGCGTGGTCGCGACATCCTGGCCGCCTGTGGCCAGCTAAAGTCAGAAAGCGAGAAGGTGCGGGCGTCGGCGCTACGCAAGGCGGAACAAACGACGGTCGAGGCCGCCTGAACCCCTCGATACGGGCTTCGGACATAGGCTCCGGACACAGGGTGACATCTTTGTTGATGGACTGTGTCCCCGCAACGCTTGCGGAATGAGGCGAAAAGCGGGCAAGCGTCTGCAACTTCTGATCACCGGATCACCATGGACGCCTCGACCCTCCCTCCCGTGCTGGACAGCGCCGAGTTTCAGGCGTTCGCCTCCGGCTTTCCGACCATGATCGCGCATCTGGCGGTGACGCTGGGCCTCATGCTGGGCGGGGCGTTGGCCTATGTCTGGATGACGCCGTGGAAGGAGATCACCCTGATCCGTCAGGGCAATGCCGCCGCTGCCCTGGCGCTGGCCGGGGTGCTGGTCGGCCTGGCCATTCCACTGGCCGTCAGCCTGAATGTCTCGACCTCGGTGCGTGATATCCTTATCTGGGGGGTGGCGACGGTGGCCTTGCAACTGCTGGCCTTCCGCCTGGTCGACATGCTGCTGACCGGCCTGCCCCAGCGTATCCAGCAGGGCGAGGTATCCGCCGCCATCCTGCTGGTCGGGGCCAAGCTGTCGACCGCGCTGATCCTCGCGGCGGCGCTGACGGGTTGAGGCAGGACGATGCCGCGTCCACCCGACTGGTTGATCTATCTGGGTGTCGCCGGAGCCTTGCTGCTGTTCTCGCTGAGCAAGCGGGAGAATGCGGATGCGCCGGTGTCGACAGCGCCGGAAGAGGCCGAGGGCGCGCTTCTGGGCCCCGTCACGCCCTTTGATCCGGCCGTCACGGTCAATGCGCCGGACATTCCCTTCCAGCCCTCCTCGGGCACAGCCTTCTCCGTCGCCCGCGCGGGGCGCTGGATCACAGCCCGCCATGTGGTGGAAGGCTGCCGTCAGCCGGCCATTCTGGTCGGAGGTGGCCGTGCGGTGGCGGCCGACGTGCGCCTGGCCTCACGCGCCGATATCGCCGTCCTGATCACCGACGGCGGGACGGCGGCCATTCCGGTGACCACCGACCGCGATCTGAGGTCCGGCCAACGCGGCTTCCATCCCGGCTATCCCCAGGCCCGGCCAGGCGAGGCGACATCGCGCCTGCTGGGGCGCGAGACCTTGCGCGTGCGCGGGCGGGGCCAGCGTGATGAGCCGGTCCTGGCCTGGGCCGAGGTCGGGCGCACCGACGGACTGGGCGGAACGCTGGCAGGCCTGTCGGGCGCACCCGTGCTGGATCGTCAGGGCCGGGCCGTCGGGGTCACGATCGCCGAGAGCCCGCGCCGGGGCCGCATCTACACCACCTCGCCCGAGACGTTCGGTCCTGCGGTGCGCGGTATCCAGACTCCGACCGAACGCCTGCGCGGGCGGTCCATCGGCATCGACAACTACGGGGCCGTGGCCGACGACCTGCGCCGGGATCTGAAGGTGGCGCAGGTCGTCTGTCTGTCGGCGTAGAATGGGCTCAGCGCGGAGAGCCGAATTCCTGCTTCCAGCTCGATTTAACGCTGTCGATCTGTTCTCGAGGCAGGTCGGCAAAGGCCTTGGAGTTTTGCTGCAGCAAGTCGGCAGCAAGACTGTCGCCGCCCTCCGCAGCTATTTCCACCATCGCGGCCCCCACTATCGGATCGCTAGGCCCGCCTTCCCCGACCAGCATCATCATACCTAACCCACGCAGGGCGTGAGCCGATCCCAGGCTCGCCGCCCGTCCATACCATTCCCTTGCCTCGACGGGGTTTGGTGTCACGCCCTGCCCCAGCGCCAGCATGACAGCGAGTGAGATCATGCCTTGCTCGTAGCCCTGTTCTCCTGCCTGTCGAACGTAGCGATAGGCTTGGCTGGCATCGGCAGCCACACCTTCCCCGTCCAGCAGCATCATGCCCACATTCCATTGAGCGCGAGCATCGCCAGCATCGGCTGCGATCTTCAGATGCATGAATGCGGCGGGCATGTCTTGCGGAATCCCCCAACCGTTCTGGTAGGCACGACCAAGCAGGAACTGGGCATCGGAGTTTGCTGGTGTCGCCTCCACGGCGATCTTCATCAGACGGGAGCCGCGTGCCAAGTCTTGTTCTACACCGGTGCCGAACAGGTAGGCACGGCCCATCGGATAGGCCACGGCAGACTGAAATCGGTCGTCGAGACCCTGCAAAAGAGCGACCGCTGTCTCATCGTCCGAGAGGTCGTCATTCTGCAATCGCTGAGTGCCGAAATACAGGCGAGCGTTCTGGGAGCCCGCGGCCAGCGCCTCTTCCCAAAGACGCTTCGACCGCTCGCGATCGACCGAAATGCCGGGGAGTTCACTACCCAAGGCCATGGCGAGGCTGGCCTTGGCTTCGACGTCGCCAGCAGCCGAAAGCCTTTCCAGGCTGGCAACGCCTTTTGCCGGATCGGCCTCCAGGAGGAGCATTGCCGCGCTCAGCGGGTCGTTGGCTGGTGCGTGCGCTTGTGCAGAGGCCCCCGCCGGCAAGAGCAGTCCTATTGCCATCACGGCGACCAGTATCGGCGTCAGCATGATGTTCAACCTCCGGCATCCAGCATGACTGGAAACCGGAGGTTCCGGCAAGTGAATCTACTTCAAGGCCGCTGCGTCGAGGTTCAGGTCTGTCAGCGGGATGACCTCGACATTGGGGTATTTCGCCCGCAGCGCCTCGATGAACTGGGCCGCGTCACCGACGATGACCAGGCTGGCCCGGTCGACAGGGAGATGCTCGGCGAAGGCCGCCTGCATGGCCGGTCCATCCACCGCCTCCACACTGGCGGCATAGGTGGCCAGTTCGCTCATGGGGATGTCGTAGAGCGCCAGGCCGGCAACGGCCCCGCCCAGACCATCGACCGTTTCCAGCGATTGGCCGAAGGCCCCGGTCAGGATGGCGCGGCGGGTGGTCAGTTCGCTCTCGGTCGGCTGGGTCGCGCCCAGACGGCGCACCTCTTCCAGGATCAGGTCCGCGACCTCGACGGCCGCGTCGTTGCGCGTCTGGGCCGAGGCTGTGAACAGGCCATCGTCCCGGCGAACGCCGAGCGAAGATCGCGTGCCATAGCTCAGACCCCGCTTGATGCGGATTTCCTGGTTCAGCCTCGAGGTAAAGCTGCCGCCCAGCAGGGTGTTTCCGACCGTCAGCGGGAAATAGGCTTCGTGGGACCGGGGCACGCTGCGCAGGGCGACGGTGACGGCGGCCTGACCGGCTCCGGGCTGGTCGATGACCACGACGCGCGGGGCCAGCGGAGCCCCGGCCGGATCAACGGCGGGGCTGGCGGCCTGCGCCGGTTCGGCCCAGTCGCCGAAGGCCTGCTGGGCCAGGGCCCGGGCCGCATCAGGGGTGATGTCTCCCGAGAAGACCAGGGTCGCCTCTGACGGGCGATATCGGGCGGCATGGAAGGCGGCGATATCGGCGCGCGACAGGCCGGCGACGGTGGTCAGGGTGCCCCCGCCAGGTGCGCCATAGGCCGCATCGCCGTAGACGACCCGTCCTGCCGCCTGGCCGGCGACGGGACCGGGTGTGGACAGGGCGATCCTCAGCCCGTCCAGGGTCTGGGTGCGCTGGCGCTCCAGTTCCTCGTCGGCAAAGGTCGGATTGCGCACCAGATCGGCCATCAGGGCCACGGTCTGGGGGAAGACGTCCGAGGGGGCATTGGCAAAGACATTGGTGAAGTCGGGCCCGGCCCCGGCTCCGACCGATGCCCCCAGAGCTTCGATCTGGGTGGCGATCTCGGGAGCCGAGCGGCTGGCCGTGCCCTGGGTGAGCAAGGCGGCCGTCATGGACGCGAGCCCGGCCTTTCCAGCCTCATCATCCGCCGATCCGGCATCAAAGCTCAGACGCGCCGAGACCAGCGGCAGGCCCGCTTTGGGTGCGACCAGCACGCGCAGGCCGTTGTCCAGGCGGAAATCGGCGACCGTCGGCGTTGTCGGCGAGACTGCGTCGGTCACCTCCGGCATGGGGGCGCGCTCCGCCTCTGGCAGCAGGGTGAACAACCGGCCGACCGGGGCCAGATCCGCGACCTTGACCGGCGCGTCGACGTTCAGCGTCTGCTGGGAGGTCGGGTTGGCGTCATCTGCGGCCAGATAACGGATGGTGATCGACCGCTCCGGCGTCAGATAGCGGTTGGCGACTCGCTGGATGTCGGCGGCGGTCACGGCCTGGATGGCGGCGATCTCCCGGTCGGCGTAGGCGGCGTCATTGCCGTTGATCAGGGCGAAGCCCAGCACGACGGCGCGGTCGTCGATGGTTTCGCGGCTGCGCAGGGCACTGGCGACTAGCTCGTTCTTGGCCTCGGCCAGTTCGGCGTCGGTGACCGGTGCGTCGCGGAAACGGGCGATCTCGGCGGTCAGGGCGGCAATGCCTTCGTCGGGCGTCTTGCCGCCGGCCAGGATGGAATAGGCGTACAGGGCCCCCGCCTGCTGAGAGAAGTCTGCGCTGGAGCCGATCGAGGCGGCGACCTGCTGATCGTAGACCAGTGACCGGTACAGACGGCTGCTTTCGCCCGTCGACAGGATACCGTCCAGCACCGTCAGCGCCGCCCGGTCCTCGCCGACATAGGGGATGGTCGGATAGGCCAGCACGACCGCAGGCAGAGGCACGTTCGGCGCATGGAAGGTCGCCTCGCGCGGGCCGGTCGGTTCCGGCTCCATGACGTCATTGACCGGCAGCGGACGGTCCGGATTCTGGATCGGGGCCATGTACTGGTCGATCCAGCCGTTCAGCTGGCTCTCGTTGAAATTGCCCGCCACGATCAGGATGGCATTGTCGGGCCGGTAGTAGGTGGCGTGGAACCGGCGGACATCCTCGATCGTCGCCGCATCCAGGTCCTCGATCGAACCGATGGTGGTCCGGCGATAGGGATGCTCCTGATAGATGGTTTGCGGCAGGAAGACGCTGAACAGACGGCCATAGGGACTGGCCAGGACGCCCTGGCGGTACTCCTCCTTGACCACGTCGCGCTCGCTCTCGAACACGTCCTCGTTGACCACCAGCGAGCCAAGGCGGCTGGACTCGGCGAAGATCAGCCGCTCCAGATGGTTGGCCGGAATGGTCTCGAAATAGGCGGTCACGTCGTCGCTGGTGAAGGCGTTGTTGTTGCCGCCGACGTCCTCGGTCAGGCGGTCGAACGTCTCGTCCGGGAAATCCTTGGTCGCCTTGAACATCAGATGTTCGAACAGGTGGGCAAAGCCCGACCGGTTGGCTGGATCGTCCTTGGACCCGACCCGGTACCAGACCTGGACCGTGACGTTCGATGTCGAGGTGTCGCGCGCCGTATAGACCTCCATGCCGTTGGCCAGGGTCCGCTTGGCGAAGCCAAGCGGCGGCACTGTGATGCCTGCGGGTGCCGAGGTGGTGACCGCATCCTGCGCCATCGCTGGCGAGGCGGCGGGCAGGCCCATCAGCAGGGCGGCGGCGCAGGCGGTCAGGATCAGGCGGGACTTCATGGGGCGGCTCCGAGCGCCCGGACGGCGGGCGAGCGGACCCTAACAGCGCCGGATGCGAGCGCACCTTACAGAGTTGTAATCTCAGTCCAGGGTCAGGGCCTCGGCCAGCAGCCGGGCCTCGGCGGCGCGGCTGGAGCCGTGGCGCCAGGCGACCACAATTTCCCGCCTGGGGGCCTTGGCCGAAATCTGGCGCACGACCACGCCGGGCATGTCGGCCAGACCGGCCCGCACGGCCATTTCGGGCAGGAAGCTGACGCCCAGTCCCGAAGACACCATCTGCACCAGGGTGTGCAGGCTGGTGGCGGCAAAGACGTCGTCACCCTTGGGCGGGTCGATGTCGAAGGCGGCCAGGGCCTGATCGCGCAGGCAGTGGCCATCCTCCAGCAGGATCAGGTCCTCGGCCTTGAGGGAGCCCGCCGGGATGGGACCCGTGCCGGCCAGGGCATGACCGACCGGCGCAGCGGCCAGGATCTCGTCATCGCCGATGCGGGCATGGTCGATGCCGGCTGCCGTATAAGGCAGGGCGATGACGGCGGCGTCCAGTTGGCCCGCCTTCAGCGCCGCGATCAGCCGGGGTGTGAGGTCCTCACGGATGAACAGACGCAGGGCCGGATAGGCGACTTTCAATCCCGGCAGCTTGGCGGGCAGCAGGAACGGCGCGACGGTCGGAATGACGCCCAGCCGGAACCGGCCAGACAGGGGCTTGCCCGCATTCTTCGCCGCCTCGACCAGATCTTCCGTGCGGGCCAGGACATCTTCGGCCCGGCGCACGGCCTCGACCCCGACGGCGGTCAGCTGGACATTGCCGCGTGTCCGCTCGACAACGGCGGCCCCCAGGATCTTCTCAAGCTCCTGCACCCCAGCCGACAGGGCCGGCTGGCTGACATGGGCCGCCTCCGCTGCCCGGCTGAACGAAGCGTGTTCGGCGAGGAGTTTCAGATACTGGAGCTGTCGCAGGGTCGGGAGCATGCGCGCGACATAGGCTGTCGCTATCGACATGGCAAAATCAATCGGAAGGGCTTGGCCCTCTTCGCTGCATAGCGAGGAGGGCCAGCATTACGGATCAGGCCGCGACCTTTTCCGCGTGGACCGCGCGCTTGCGGATGTCGTAGCGGTCGTTCTCCATGACCTGGACCCAGGCCTTGACGAAGTCGCGCACAAACTTCTCGCCCGCATCGGCAGAGGCATAGACCTCGGCCAGGGCACGCAGCTGGGAGTTGGCGCCGAACACCAGATCGGTGCGGGTGGCGGTCCAGCGCTGCTCGCCCGTGTCGCGGTCCGTTCCGACGAACGTCTCGTCGGAGTGGTCGTCGACCTGTTTCCAGGCCGTGCGCATGTCCAGCAGATTGACGAAGAAGTCGTTCGTCAGCTGGCCCGGACGGTCGGTCAGAACACCATTCTCGGATGCGCCATGGTTGGCCCCCAGGACCCGCAGGCCCCCGACCAGCACCAGCATCTGCGGTGCGGTCAGGCCCAGCAGCTGCGCCCGGTCGACCAGCAGTTCTTCCGTTGGAACGTTGAACTGCACCTGCAGATAGTTGCGGAAACCATCGGCGCGGGGCTCCAGCACCTTGAAGCTGTCGGCATCGGTCTGTTCGGCCGAGGCATCGGTGCGGCCCGGCGTGAAGGGCACGGCGATGTCGTGACCGGCAGCCTTGATCGCCTGTTCGACCCCGACGGAGCCGCCCAGAACGATCAGGTCGGCGATGGAGACGTTCAGGCCGGACGAGGCCTTGATGCCTTCATAGACCTGCAGGACCTTCGCCAGCTTGTGCGGCTCGTTGACGTCCCAGCTGCGCTGCGGCTCCAGACGGATGCGCCCGCCATTGGCGCCGCCGCGATGGTCGGACCCACGCCAGGTGGCGGCGGAGGCCCAGGCCGTGCGGACCAGATCGGCGATCGACAGGCCCGACGAGTCGATATGCCCCTTCAGCGTATCGATATCGGCGTCGGTCAGTTTGGGACCGGTATGGGGCGGGATCGGGTCCTGCCAGATCAGTTCCTCGGTCGGAACCTCCGGGCCCTGGTAGCGGATGATCGGGCCCATATCGCGGTGGCAAAGCTTGAACCAGGCGCGGGCGAACTGGTCGCCGAAATAGGCCGGGTCGGCGCGGAACGCCTCCATGATCTTGCGGTATTCCGGATCGACCTTGAACGCCATGTCGGCCGTGGTCATCATGGTCGGCACCTTCTTGCCCGGCGTATGGGCGGCAGGGGCCAGGGTCTCTTCCGGATTGCCGACGGGCTGCCACTGCTTGGCCCCGGCGGGCGAGCGGACCAACTCGTACTCGTGGTCCAGCAGCATGTCGAAATAGGTCATGTCCCAGGTGATCGGCGTGGGCGTCCAGGCCCCCTCGATGCCCGAGGTGATGGTGTGGTCGCCCATGCCGCTCTCGTGACCGGAGACCCAGCCCAGACCCTGCTGGGCGATGTCGGCCCCCTCGGGGCTGATGCCGACCTTGGAGGCGTCGCCATTGCCGTGGGCCTTGCCGAAGGTGTGACCCCCGGCGGTCAGGGCGGCGGTCTCGACGTCGTTCATGCCCATGCGGGCAAAGGTCTCGCGGATGTCGCGGGCCGACTGCAGGGCTTCGGGCACACCGCCAGGACCTTCGGGGTTCACATAGATCAGGCCCATCTGGATTGCGGCCAGCGGGTCTTCCAGCGCCATCTCCTTGTCAGGCTGGATGCGAGTCTCATTGCCCTCTTCGCCGACCCATTTCTCTTCGGTACCCCAGTAGACGTCCTTCTCGGGCTCCCAGACGTCGGCGCGGCCACCGCCGAAGCCGAACACAGGCCCGCCCATCGACTCGATGGCGACATTGCCGGCCAGGATGAACAGGTCGGCCCAGCTCAGCTTGGCCCCATACTTCTGCTTGATCGGCCACAGCAGACGACGCGCCTTGTCCAGGTTGCCGTTGTCCGGCCAGGAGTTCAGCGGTGCGAAACGCTGCTGGCCCGCGCCCGCGCCGCCGCGCCCGTCGCCGGTCCGGTAGGTACCCGCCGAGTGCCAAGCCATGCGGATGAAGAAGGGACCATAGTGGCCATAGTCCGCCGGCCACCATGGCTGGCTGTCGGTCATCAGGGCCGTCAGGTCGCGCTTGACCGCGTCGTAATCCAGGGTGTTGAACGCCTCGGCATAGCTGAAGCCGTCGCCCATCGGGTCGCCGGTCTTGCCCTGCTGGTGCAGGATATCGACCGCCAGATGGTTGGGCCACCAGTCGCGGTTGGTGCGACCCAAAAGGCTGCGCATCGCGCCTTTTTCCTTCTTGGGGTCGCTCAGGGGCGAGGGTCCGCCAGCGTTTCCGTCCATGATTCAGCTCCCGTGGATTATGGTTGTAGAGCCAGCCTATGCCCACAATGACGACAGGCAAAATCAATAAGTTTTGAGTTTGGAAACAACTGAAGTTATCAAGGTGCGGGGCAGGGATATTGACGGCGCATGATCTCGCGGATGCCGTCGGTAATGGTCATCCTGCGCCGCTGTGGTTCGGGGATGGCTTTCAGCCTGCGGAGCACATCTTCGGAGTCGAACGAGAAACCGTCCATCGGAATGCAGGTCTGGCTCGGTCGGTTCGCCTGCTGGGCGCGATACTGCTCGGTCAGGACGGCCGAAATGCCGGCCTCTCCTTCACGCTTCAACCGGCGATAATCGGAACGCAGGAGCGCTGTGACGTTGCGTGGAATGCGGTCGGCCGTCGCGATGAATTCATTGAGCGGCATGGTCTGGGCGGACACGACCCCGGGCCACAATCCGAGAGCGATTGCCGCCATGCTCAGCATCAGAATGCGCCTCATCGACTCTCCCCCGGTCACAGTTCTTGAAAAGTCCCCGCCGAACTCTTGGATCAATCCACGCAGATTAATCCAGCCTCCAGACCTGATTCATGCCGCCTCCGCCATCCAGCGCATGCGGCAGGCCATGATGGCCGTTTCGCCCAGCCGCTCGACCAGCCGCCAGTTGACCACAGCCCCGATCGGCGCACCGACGACGGGGATCAGCTGGGCCATCTTGGCCAGGTCGATATGGTCGCGGTACTCGATCTGGAAGGTTCGCCAATCGTAGTCGGTGATGGCCTGGGGCTGATCGACCTCGGCGATCCAGCGCTCCAGATCGGCCAGGGCCTCGGGTCGCCGCCGGGCGCTGGCGAAGGCCAGATGGAAGATGTGCAGGACGAAGAGCCGCTCTCTCAGAGACCCGCCGCCCCAGCCATAGGCCGCCACGATGTCGGCCAGCATCCGTACCTTGATCGCCATCAGGGCCGGAAAGTCCGCTGCGGCCAGGACGAAACCGCCCGCGCCCGCGACCCCGCCTTCGACACTGGCGGTGTTGCGATAGACCTTGATGGCGGCACGGGCCTTCAGTTCGGACGCAGCCAGCGACTCGCGCGGACCGGGCTTGGCCTGCAGGACGTCGGAGCCGAACAATATCCCCTTGGTCATCGCCTCGACCCCGGCCGTGATGACCTGATGCACGCGCTCGGGGATGATCCTGTTGATCCGGTCCTGGGTGCCGCGCGTGGCCTTGTCCCACAGGCCGGGGCGTTTCAGGACGCGGGTCCGCCAGGCCGCGACCTCGGTCCGCACCGTGGTTTCGTCCACGACGGTGACCAGGCCGTCGGGGGTGTCCTTGGCGGCGATCATTTCCTGTCCAGCGGTCATCAGGCCCTCCGGTGACGCGGGGTTACGGTTGCAGGCGAATGCGGCTGGGTCTAGACGCCGCCCGACAGCGGTGCAGTCGCCGCCTCACCTTTTCCTCCCGGAGATACTCAATGGCTCGCGCGAAGATCGCCCTTATCGGCGCCGGAATGATCGGCGGAACCCTGGCTCACGTGGCCGCGCGCGAAGCGCTGGGCGACGTCATCCTGTTCGACATCGCCGAGGGTACGCCCCAGGGCAAGGCGCTGGATATCGCCGAGGCCACCGCCGTGATCGGCACCGACGTCACGCTGAAAGGTGCCAATGACTATGCCGACATCGCGGGGGCCGACGTCTGCATCGTCACCGCCGGCGTGCCGCGCAAGCCGGGCATGAGCCGCGACGACCTGATCGGCATCAATCTGAAGGTCATGAAGGCCGTGGGTGAAGGCATCAAGGCGCACGCCCCGAACGCCTTCGTCATCTGTATCACCAATCCGCTCGACGCCATGGTCTGGGCCCTGCAGAAATTCTCCGGCCTGCCCAAGGAGAAGGTCATCGGCATGGCCGGTGTGCTGGACAGCGCCCGCTTCGCCTATTTCCTGGCCGAGAAGACCGGCGTGTCGATCCAGGACATTCACGCCTGGACCCTGGGCGGTCACGGCGACGACATGGTGCCGATGGTGCGCCACTCGACTGTCGGCGGTCTGCCCCTGCCCGACGCGGTCGCGGCCGGCATGCTGAGCCAGGGCGACCTGGACGCCATCGTAGATCGCACCCGCAAGGGCGGCGGCGAGATCGTCGCCCTGCTCAAGACCGGCTCGGCCTTCTATGCCCCGGCCGAAAGCGCCATCGCCATGGCCCGCTCGTACCTGCTGGACCAGAAACGCGTCCTGCCCTGCGCCGTCTGGCTGTCGGGTGAATACGGCCTGTCCGACCTCTATGTCGGCGTGCCCGCCCTGATCGGTGCCGGAGGCGTCGAAAAGGTCATCGAGTTCAGCACGAACGACGACGAAAAGGCGATGTTCAAGAAGTCGGTCGAGTCGGTCCAGGGCCTGATCCAGGCCTGCAAGGACATCGATTCTTCGCTCGCCTAAGAGGCGAGCTGGGGCGCTATCGCTCACGACGCGGTCGCTCGCTGCTTGAGCGCGATCACAAGCGAATGCGCTCAAGAAGTGAGCCGCCGCGCGGCGAGCGGTAGCGCCACAACAATGAGGCTGCAGGTTCGCCTGCAGCCTTTTTTTGCTGGCAACCAATGTTCACCCGGTAACCATCAGGCAAGGCTTTGCCAATCTCGCCTTAAACTTTTGGGTTCAGGGTCCGTAGGTGATCCCGAATCGTGCGCCCTCTCCGATCGACAAACTGGCGATCGCCGTCGTGCATCAGCCCGAGCGCGCGCAGCCTGCGCCCTCGGGTGCGCGCGAGGACGCCCTGCGTTTCCTGCTTCAGACCGCCGCCGATGCGAAGATCCAGAAGGTCGCCACCCGGCCCGAAGGCGACGGAGAGCGATGGCTGGGTCAGGCCTGGCCGTTTCCCTCGCCGTTTCAGGTCACCGTCCGCACCATGCCCATTTCCGACGGCGTGGACCGGATCGAGGCGCGGGCGCGTCGCTCTCTGGAGCGTCTGGGTCTGCCGCGCGGCGATGCCCTGCTGATCTCCAGCGCCGCCGACCTGGCCGGCGCCGAGGGTCGCGCCCTGTGGGATCGTCTGTCGGCGCTGAAGGATCGCGGCCTGTTCAAGCGCATCGGCTTCTGCGCCACGGTCGAGGATGGCCCCGCCCTTCTGGCCCGGCGTTTCCAGCCCGACATCGTGCAACTGCCCGTCAACATGCTGGATCAGCGCGCGCACCGCACAGGCGTGCTGAGCGAACTGGCTGCGCTGGGAATCGAGGTCCATGCCTCGTCCGTCTTCGCCGACGGCCTTCTGTTCATGAGCGGTGACGCCCTGCCGACCGATATGGCGCGGCACAGCCATGCCCTGTCGCGCATTCGCCGCCGCCTGGCCGAGGCGCGGGTCGATCCGATGCAGGCGACCCTGGCCTATGCGCTGGGCTTGCCCGAACTGTCCGCCGTGGTCGCCAGTGTGGCCTCGGCCGCCGAACTGCGGGCCACCATCGCCGCCGCCCATGCGCCCGCACCGGCCCTGGACTGGGAAGCCCTGCAGCTGGAGCCGGCGACCATCGCCACCGGCCCCGCCGCCCGGATCAGTAGCGCAGCCTGATCCCCACATAGCCGGAGCGCCCCGGCTCGCCATAACCCAGCACCTGCTGATATTGCTCGTCCGCCAGGTTCTCGACCCGCGCGGTCAGGGTGACCGCATCCGTCAGGGCATAGGCCGCGTTCAGATTGGCCGTGACGAAGCCTTCGCGGACGGCGGACGTGGCCGAGTTGGTGTCCGGCTCATCGTCCTCGGCCCGGATGGTCAAGGCACCCGACAGGCGATCACCGGTCCAGCCCAGCGTTACCGATCCCGCCTGTTCGGGCACCCGCGCCAGTGCGCGACCCGTGCTCTCGTCCGTCGCATCGGTCCAGGCATAGGCCAAGGTCAGCTCGAAGCCTCCGCCCAGGATCGCGCGACCCTCCAGCTCGACGCCGTCAGTCGCCGTTTCGGCAATGTTGACATAGTAGCTGTCGAAAGTGACCGGGTCGAAGATATAGGTGATCTGGTCCTCGACATTGAGACGATAGACGGTCGCGCGCCCCTCGGTACGGCCATCCGCCGAGCGCCAGCCGATGGCGGCCTCATAGCCCTCTGCCGTCTCTGGGCGCAGCTCGGGGAAGGGCTGGGAAGAGAAGCAGAAGTCGCAGACGGCCTGGCTGACCGAAGGGGCCTTGAAGCCGGTGCCGTAGGCTCCCGACAGGGTGAAGCCGGGACCGACATCCCAGGCGGCCGAGACCCGCCCGGTGGTCTTGGAGCCGAAGTCGTCCGTGTCGTCGAACCGAAGTCCGCCGGTGATGCTGAGAGCGCCCGTGACCTGATAACGCGCGGTGCCGAAGACCGAGTTGATCCCCAGACTGACGCTGTCGCCGGTCGAAATGCTGCCGGTGCTTTCTTCGCGTTCGGCACCGAAGGCATAGGTCGCCGCGCCGGTCTCGCCATTGGCCTGCCAGCGATAGGCCTGACGGTCGGCCTCGAAGACTGACCCGAAGGCGCTGAAGGTCTCGCGCTCGATGTCCGAGCCGGAGACACTGAACTGGTGTTTCAGGCCCAGGGCGTCGACGGTGGCGCGGACGACACCGGACCATTGCTCAGACTCTGACCGGTCGGCGTTGTCGGAGACCGGGAAGCCTTTGTCCAGATCGGCTTCGCTCTGTGACCAGCGGGCCGAACCGTCCAGCTTCACGCTCGGCGAGACGAGGTAACGGCCACGAACGCCGACGGTGGTGTTCTCGAAGCCGTCGGCTTCGGGATTACCGTTTGCCTCGTCGGCGACCGAAATCCCGTCGGTGTCGAAGCGAGAGACATAGCCGCCCAGTGCCCAGGTCTCGTTGGCGGTGCCGACGGCGAGACGACCGCGCATCGTGTCAAAGCTGCCGACCTCGGCCTCGGCGCGGACGCCGTCGATCTCGCGGGTGGTAAAGGCGATGACGCCGCCGATGGCGTCGGAACCCCAAAGCGACGACTGCGGCCCCGACAGCGCCTCGATGCGCTCGATATCGCCCAGATCGAAGCCTGAGACGTCATAGGCACCGTTCGGCTCTGCCGCGTCATTGACCGGTGCGCCATCGACCAGCACCAAGGTCTTGCCGGGCGTGGCTCCTCGCATCCGAACCTGAGCCACGCCGCCGAACGCGCCCGACCGCGTCACGGACAGCCCCGGCACATCGGCCAGGATATCGGCGGCAAAGACCGCGCCGCGCTGTTCGATGGTGGCGCGGTCGATGACGCGGGCTCCGGGCGTCTCGGCGACGATGGCCGGGATGCGGGTGGCCGTGACGACCACCTCTTCGAGTTCGGGCACCTCCTGGGACCAGGCAGGCGCGGACAGGCCGACCGCCACCAGGGCGGTCGAGAGGAATAGATAACGCTTCATGTGAGCGGCTCCGTATAGCCCCGGCGTCGCGCGCGACGGGACGATGAAAGCGACCAACCCGCACTGGACGCATCCAGCACGGCGCAGAGATCGGGTCGCTTCGACGGAACATCCCTGCTGATGTCAGCAGGGGGCAGGCCCCACGCCTCTGTCTGGTCCCGGACAGCGGACGAGCGACGGGGGCGGCCAGGTCTCCTGGCTTGCGGATCGAAGGCCAAACGCGGTGCGGGTCGAAGACCCGCGCTTAGCGCCTTTGGCCAGCAAAAATGCTGACTCCGCGTTCTCACCTTCCCAGTTGTCTTGACGACGCCCAGTGGTGCCGGGATTGCGCCCGGATCGAACGACGGACCTCCCCGCCTACAGTTGCGGGCACAGCCGCGGTGTCTGACCGCGTTCCCTTAACCGCCTGTCGTTGCGTATTGCAGGCGTTGTGACCTACGGCAAGGCTTCAGAACACCTCGGCCTGGAGCTGTGCCGTCTGGGCTTCGGTCACAGCCATCACGATGCGGCGGAACAGCAGGGCTGCAGCGATGCCGGCGAGACTGGCAATCACGCCCAGCACCGACGAGGTCATCAAGGTGGAGGGATCGTTGCCGGAAAAGGCGATGCGGGCGCTGATGTTGCCGACGATGCCCGAGATCAACCAGGCTGCCCACCACGGACCGAGCGGTAGATCTGTACCCGACCGGCGATTGGCGCGAACCATTTCAGCCATGGCCTTGTAGGGCTTCCACAGATTGGCGAACGGAATGAAGAACCAGCCGACGGCCCAAGGAGGCGGCGTCTCGAGTTTGCGACGATTGGCGCAGGTATTGGCGTTGGCGCGATAAATCCAGCGCGCCGCGATGACGACTGTCGTGAGATAGAGTCCGATGTGCACAAACGCGATCAATCCCGTCAGGCTCCATGTGTCTAAGGTCCGTTGGGACAGGGTGTCGAAGTTGCTTAATACGAATATGTCGGCAGCAGACCAGGCCCCCATGATGCCCTCGCCGATCGCCACGAACACCAGCCACCGCGCGGTGGTTGCGCCCAACAGATTGATCGGGCGAAAACGATACTGTGCTGATGTCATGTGGTCCCCCTGCCGACAGCAACCACATGTCCTGCTCGCCACGCAAGACGCTTGAGGCGATCCGCACAATCCGCCACCCTGTGGCGCTCCCATGAACGCTCCGCTCATTCATCCGCCGAAAGCCGATCCCGCGCCCTCCGTCCCCAATGCGGGGGAAGGGACAACGCCAGTCATGGCGCAATTCTTGGCGGCCAAGGCCAGCCAGCCGGATGCCATCGTCTTCTTCCGCATGGGCGACTTCTACGAGCTGTTCTTCAAGGATGCGGAGATCGCCTCCGCGGCGCTGGGCATCACCCTGACCAAGCGGGGCAAGCATCAGGGCGAGGACATTCCCATGGCCGGGGTGCCGGTCCATGCGCTGGACGGCTATCTGGCGCGCCTGATCCGTCAGGGGTTCAAGGCGGCCATCTGCGAACAGATGGAGGCGCCGTCGGAGGCCCGCAAACGCGGCTCCAAGGCCGTGGTCCACCGCGACATCGTGCGAGTAGTGACGCCCGGCACCCTGACCGAGGACAGTCTGCTGGACGCGCGCGGGGCCAACCGGCTGGCGGCCGTGGCGGTGCGCAAGGGCCGGGCGGCTGTGGCGGTGGTCGAGCTGTCGGCTGGCACAGTCGATGCCGTCGCCTGTGCGCTGGAGGATCTGGGCGCGACCCTGGCCTCGTTCCGGCCGTCCGAAGTGCTGGTGCCCGACCGCCTGTTTTCGGACGAGGCCACCAAGGATGCGTTGAACGGATCTGGCGGGGTGGTGCAGGCCCTGCCCCAGGCCTTGGCCGAGCCCGTCGGGGCGCGGGTGCGGATCGAGCGGCTGTACGGCGTCGCCTCGCTGGACGGGTTCGGGGCCTTTGAGGAGGCGGAGGTTTCGGCCCTGGGCCTGATCGCCGCCTATCTGGAGACGACCCAGGCGGGTCGGATTCCGGCCCTGACGCCGCCGCGCCGCTCGGGCGAGACCGGCTTTCTGGCCATTGACCCGGCCACCCGCCAGAGCCTGGAGATCGACCGCACCCAGCGCGGCGAGCGTGAGGGCTCGCTGCTGGCCTGTATCGACCGCACGGTGACCTCGGGCGGGGCGCGGGCCCTGGCCGAGCGGATCGCTCGGCCCCTGCGCGATCCGGTGGCGATCAATCACGGTCTGGACGCCGTCGAATGGCTGCTGGAGCGGCGCGATCTGCGGCGCGATCTGAGGGAGACCCTGCGCGCCTCCGCCGATGTGGCGCGGGCGACTTCGCGGCTGGTGCTGGGGCGGGGCGGGCCGCGCGATCTGGCTGCCGTGCGCACGGCCCTGGCCACCGCTGAGCGGATTGCGGGGCTGTTTCCGCTCGAGCGCGATCCGCTGACCGGCGCGCCCGCCCGCATCGCCGCCTGTCTGGACCGGCTCAGCCTGTCGCCCGACCTGGCCCGGTTGCAGATCGATCTGGCGGAGGGGCTGGTCGCCGAGCCGCCGCATCTGGCCCGCGACGGCGGCTTCGTGGCGCCCGGCTATCGCCCGGAACTGGAGGCGGCCCGCACCCTGCGCGATGACAGCCGCCGCGTCGTCGCCGATCTGGAAGCCAAGGCCGTGGCCGACAGTGGCGTGGCCTTCAAGATCAAGCATAATGCCGTTCTGGGCTATTTCCTGGAGACCAGCGCCAAGGCGGCCGAGCCGCTGCTGCGTCCGTCCGAGGCCAGCCCCTTCATCCATCGCCAGACCCTGGCCAATCAGGTCCGGTTCACCACCGTCGAACTGTCCGAACTGGACGCCAGGATCAGCCAGGCGGGCCACCGCGCCCTGGCCATCGAGGGCGAGACCTTCGAGGGCTGGCGGCGCACGGTGCAGGCGCTCGCCCTGCCGCTTCAGGACGTCGCCGAGGCCCTGGCCGAGCTGGACGCCCATGCCGCCCTGTCCGAGTGGGCGGAAGAAGTGGGCGCGGTTCGTCCCGTTGTGGACGACACCAGCTGTTTCGAGGTCACTGCCGGTCGCCATCCGGTGGTTGAGGTGGCGGTCAAGAAGTCAGGCGAACCTTACACGCCCAACGACTGCCGCCTGGATGGATCGGGAGCCGCCTGCGCCCGCCTGTCCATCGTCACCGGCCCGAACATGGCGGGTAAGTCGACCTTCCTGCGCCAGAATGCCCTGCTGGTCGTGCTGGCCCAGGCCGGGGCCTTCGTCCCCGCCCGCGCCATGCGGCTGGGCGTCGTCGACCGGCTGTTCAGCCGGGTCGGGGCGGGTGACGACCTGGCGCGCGGTCGCTCCACCTTCATGATGGAGATGGTCGAGACCGCCGCCATCCTGACCCAGGCGACGGAACGCAGCTTCGTGGTGCTGGACGAGATCGGGCGCGGCACCGCCACCTATGACGGCCTGGCCATCGCCTGGGCCGTCGCCGAGGCCCTGCACGACCGCAACCGCGCCCGGACGCTGTTCGCCACCCACTATCACGAGCTGGCCGGGCTGGAGACGCGTCTGGCCCATGTCTGCAACCTGTCCATGAAGGCGCGGGAGTGGAACGGCGAACTGGTCTTCCTGCACGAGGCCGCGCCGGGGGCCGCCGACCGCTCCTACGGCGTCCAGGTCGCCCGGCTCGCGGGCGTTCCTGCCGCCGTCGTCAGCCGCGCGCGCGAGGTGCTGGACCGGCTGGAGGGCGAAAAGGCGGCCGTCGGCAATCTATCGGACCTGCCGCTGTTTGCCGTCGCCGAGCCGCCCGCCCCGCCGCCCCCCTCCGTCGTCGAGGACGCGCTGAAGCGCATCGAGCCGGACGAGCTGTCGCCGCGCGAGGCTCTGGAGGCTCTGTATCGGCTGAAGGGTCTGGCGGGCCGGTGACCGAGCCCCTCGACGCGCGACTGGTCGAGGCGGCCGCTTCCTCAAGTGGCCCGACCGCCGTCGCTGCCATCCTGCGAGAAACCTGGGAGGCCGCGCGTGCTCGCGCGGGACGGCGTCTGGAAGCCGGCGGCGAGGGGGTCGAGGTGGCCCGGCTGTATTGTAGCGCCGCCGACGACCTTCTGACGGCCCTATGGCGGGTGACGACCGAGACGCTCTATCCCGCGCACAATCCGACTGCGGCCGAGCGACTGAGCCTGATCGCGGTCGGCGGCTATGGGCGCGGCGTCCTGGCCCCCTATTCGGACCTCGACCTGCTGTTCCTGCGTCCTTGGAAGTCCAGTCCGCGCACCGAGCAGGTGATCGAGTTCATGCTCCATATCCTGTGGGATCTGGGGGTTAAAGTCGGTCAGTCGGCGCGGTCGATCGATGAGGGCCTGTCGCTGGCCAAAAGCGACATGACCATCCGCACCACCCTTCTGGAGGCGCGCTATCTGGCCGGTGATGCGGCCCTGGCGCAGGAGTTCGAGCAGAAATTCCAGGCCCTGGTCGCCAGGGCCGACCCCCGCGCCTTCATCGCCGCCAAGCTGGAAGAACGCGACGTCCGCCACCAGAAGACCGGCGCCGTCCGCTATCGCGTCGAGCCCAACGTCAAGGACGGCAAGGGCGGCCTGCGCGACCTCAACACCCTGTTCTGGATCGCCCGCGCCCTGGCCCCCGAAAGCCCGCTGGGCGCGCGCGTGCTCGACGATCTTCTGACCGCACGAGAGCGCCGCACCTTCGAGGAGGCGTTCGACTTCCTGTGGCGCACGCGGGCGCATCTGCATCGGGTTGCGGGCCGGGCCGAGGAGAAGCTGACCTTCGACCTACAGCCCGAGGTCGCCCGCCGCATGGGCTGGCACGGACGGGGCGACGAACCGGCGGTCGAGCGGTTCATGCGCCGCTATTTCCTGAATGCGCGCGACGTGGGGGCCCTGACCCGCGCCATGTCGGCCAAGCTGGAGGCGCGGCACCAGAAACGAACGATGAGCCTGTCGCGGCTGATCCCCGGGCGTCGACGCAACCTCGGCGTCGAGGGCTTCATCGAGGAGGCCGGGCGGCTGTCGGTCACGGGGGCGGAGGTCTTCGCCCAGGCCCCGGAGAAGCTGCTCTATCTGTTTCGCGTGGCGGACCAGCACGATCTGGACCTGCATCCCGATGCCTTTTCGGCGGTGACGCGGTCCCTGTCGCTGGTCACGCCATCCCTGCGCCGCGACCCGGAGGCGACGCGGGCCTTCCTCGACATCCTGGCGCAGGGGCAGAGGCCTTACCGCGTCCTGACCCTGATGAACGAGACGGGCCTGCTGGGCCGCTTCCTGCCCGAATGGGGCCGGATCGTCGGCCAGACCCAGTTCAACATGTACCATGCCTATACGGTTGACGAGCACACGCTTCAGGCCATCGGCATCATCAACGACATCTGGCGCGGCAAGCTGAAGGCGGACCATCCGACGGCCACGGAGATTGTGCACCGCATCGACGATTTCGAGGCCCTGATGCTGGCCATGCTGCTGCATGACGTGGGCAAGGGCGGCGACCGGGGCCAGCTGGAAGACGGAGCCATCGCCGCCCGCCGGGCCTGCGACCGGCTGGGGCTCGACCCGCGCCGGACCGAGTTCGTGGTCTGGCTGGTCCTGAACCATCTGGCGCTCAGCGACTATGCCCAGAAGCGCGACGTCTCGGACCCCGCGACCGTGCGGGCCTTTGCCGATCTGGTCGGCGATCCGGAGCGGTTGCGCACCCTGCTGGTGCTGACCGTGGCCGATATCCGCGCCGTCGGGCCCGGCGTCTGGAACGAGTGGAAGGGCCAGCTTATGCGTGCCTTGTTCAAGCGTGCCGAGGCCGTGTTCCGGGGAGAGGATCTCAGTCGGGTGGAGCCGCTGGACGACCACGCCGAACTGATCGCCCGCGCCGGTGCCAGGGGTGCCGCCGCCGAAGCCCTGATGACCGCACCCGCGGCCGAGACTGATCGGGCTGCGACGCGGGTTGCCATCGCCGCGACTGACCGCTCCGGCCTTTTCGCGGATCTGGCCCGGGCCCTGGCTGAGGCGGGGGCGGACGTGGTCGGTGCGCGCGTCGCCACCGCCCCCGACGGCACGGCCCTGGATGTATTCGAGCTGCAGGACGGGGCCGGAGCGCCCTATGGCCAAGCCGAGCCGCGTCGTCTGACCCGCCTGATTGCAGCGCTGGAAGCGGCGGCGCTTGGCAAGGGTGGCGCCACCAGCCTGCCGACGCCCGCGCCCAACCCGCGCCGGGCCGCCTTCGACGTGCGTCCGACCGTGATCATCGATCTGGAGGAGACGCCGGGTGCGGCGGTGGTGGAGGTGTCCGGTGCCGACCGCCCCGGCCTGCTGGCTGATCTGGCCCGCACCCTGGCCGACCACCGCCTGTCGATCCGTTCAGCCCATATCGCGGGCTTCGGCGAGCGCGCGGTGGACGCCTTCTACGTCACGGACGGCAAGGGGCAGACGCCGAAAGCGGGGCGCGGACTGGAGCGGTTGCGCCGCGATCTGGAGGCGGTGCTGGATCGCCGCGACGCAGGCTCGGGTCGTGCTGCCACCGCCGTGCGCGCCTCACTGCGTGACGTCTCCGATTTCGGACCGCGTCGTCGGCAAAGACCGGTATCGCCGCGCCCGGAAGCGGGCTAATCGGCAGGTCCGCGTTTTCGAGCCCCTGACATGAGCCTAGCCCGCAACACCCTCGTCCAGGCCTCCCTGACCCTGGGCAGCCGCATCCTGGGCTTTGCGCGCGACCTGGCTCTGTCGGCCCGCTTTGGCCAGGGGCCGATGATGGACGCCTTCACCACGGCCCTGATGCTGCCGAACATGTTCCGCCGCCTGTTTGCCGAAGGGGCCTTCGCCCAAGCCTTCGTGCCGGTCTATGGCGGGGTGCGCGCCCGCGAGGGCGACGAGGCGGCGGCCGTGACGGCGTCCGAGGCCATGTCCTTCATGCTGGCCGTGGTCGCGGCCTTCTGCATCCTTTTGCAGGTCCTGATGCCGTGGATCATGCCCTGGCTGCTGTCTGCCTATCAGGGCGACGAGGCCGTGCTGCGCGTGGCCGTGACCGCGACCCAACTCGCCATGCCCTATCTGGCCTGCATGACCGTGGCCTCGCTCCTGTCGGGCGTGCTGAACACGGCGGGCCGGTTCGCCCTGTCGGCGGCTGTGCCGATCTTTCTCAACCTGTGCACCCTGGCCCCGCTTTTGCTGGCCTATGTCCTTCCGGCCAGCCAGCCGACCGTCCTGCTGTGGGTGACGGCGGCGGTGACGGTGTCCGGCCTGATCCAGGCGGGCCTGCTGTGGTGGGGCGTCCGGCGGCTGGGTGTCACGCTGCGCCTGTCCTGGCCGCGTCTGACCCCCAATGTAAAGCGGGCCCTGGCTCTGGCCGTTCCCGGCGCTCTGGCCGGGGGGGCCATGCAGGTCAACTCCCTGGTCAGCCAGGTTCTGGCCGGTTCGGACGAAGGCGCACGCTCGGTGATCTACAATGCGGATCGTCTGTATCAGCTGCCCCTTGGCCTGATCGGCGTCGCCATCGGCCTGGCGCTGGTGCCGCGCCTGACTCGGGCCTTCGTCGCCGGAGATCATGAGGGCGGGCGCAAGACGCTGGACGATGGCATCACCCTGGCCATGGCCTTCACCCTGCCCGCCGCCGTGGCCCTGTTCGTCATTCCCTTCTTCATCATCGACGCCACCGTGACGCGCGGGGCCTTCACCAGCGCCGATGCGGCCCGCACGGCCGATGTCCTGCGCCAGTTCGCCTGGGGCGTGCCCGCGTTCGTCCTGGCCAAGGTCCTGACCCCGCCCTTCTTCGCGCGCGAGGATACCCGTCGCCCCATGATCTATGCCGTCTCGGCCGTGATCTTCACCATCGTGGTCGGCTCGGGGCTGTTCTTCTGGCTGTCCAGCCAGGGGATCGACGGCGTCCTGGGCCTGGCCATCGCCACGAGCCTGTCGGCCTGGATCAATGTCGCCCTGCTGGCGGGGACCCTGGTGCGCGAGAACGCCTGGCGACCGTCGCCCGCCTTCGTGTCGCGCATCGCCAGGGTGTTGCTGGCCAGCGCGGTCATGGCCGCCGCCCTGCTCGCCGCCGGCATCGGCTACGGGGCCCTGAGCCGGATATTCCTGGCCAAGGAGATCGCGGTTCTGGTGGTCTGCGGGGCCGGCATGGCTCTTTATGCCGTCTGCCTGTTCGTCTTCCGCGCCGTCACCCCGGCGGAGTTGAAGGCGGTGCTGCGCCGCGAACCGGGCGCGTCCGTCTCCTCCGGTCTGGACTGACCGGTGGCGAGGCGATAAGCGCGAGGCCATGACGATGCACGGACACCAGATGATCGACGGACGATGGCGCGGCTGAACGACGCCTGCGCCTGATCACACCCTGTTTGCCGCCTTTTCGTACCCGGACCTCCGTCATGACCGATACCGTAACCCCGACCGCGCCCCAGTCCGCGCCCCAGAACGCGCCTGCCTATGAAGGCCCCCGCCGTATCCTGTCCGGCATCCAGGCCTCCGGTGCCCTGCATCTGGGCAACTATCTGGGCGCTCTGAAGCGGTTCACCGAGCTCCAGGATCAGGGCGCGCCCTGCTTCCTGTTCGTGGCCGACATGCACGCCATCACCGTCTGGCAGGACCCCGCCAAGCTGGCGGACCAGACGCGGGAGATCGCCGCCGCCTATCTGGCCAGCGGCCTCGATCCCGCTCGCTCGATCATCTTCCCCCAGTCCGCCGTGCGTGCCCATGCCGACCTCGCCTGGGTGTTCAACTGCGTCGCCCGCCTGGGCTGGCTGGACCGGATGACGCAGTTCAAGGAGAAGTCAGGCAAGCACAAGGAGCGCTCCTCGGTCGGTCTCTACACCTACCCGGTGCTCCAGGCCGCCGACATCCTGCTGTACAAGGCTACAGAGGTGCCGACCGGCGAGGACCAGAAACAGCATCTGGAACTGACCCGCGACATTGCCGCCAAGTTCAACAATGACTTCGGCGTGCCCGGCTTCTTCCCCCTGCCCGAACCCCTGACCCAGGGACCCGCGCCGCGCGTGATGAGCCTGCGTGACGGCTCGGCCAAGATGAGCAAGTCCGACCCGTCGGACCAATCACGCATCAATCTGACCGACGACGCCGACACCATCGTGGCCAAGATCCGCAAGGCCCGCTCGGACGCCGACGTCCTGCCGGACACGCTGGAGGCCTTGAACGACCGGCCCGAGGCGAAGAACCTGGTGACCATCTATGCGGCCCTCGCCGACATGACCCGCGAACAGGTTCTGGCCCAGTACGCCGGTCAGGGCTTCGGAGCCTTCAAGCCCGCCCTGGCCGAGCGGGCCGTCGAGGCAATGGCTCCCGTCACCGCCGAAATGCGCCGCCTGATGGCCGACCCCGCCGAGATTGACCGCGTTCTGAAAGACGGGGCCGAACGCGCTTCGGCCATCGCCGATCCGGTGGTGGATGAGGTCAAGAAAATCGTTGGGTTCTGGCGGGCGTAGCCGCTAGGCGATTCGCTCCAGCCGCGCGACGAAGAAGCCGTCCAGGCCGCCCTTTTCCGCCCACATGGAGGGCAGGATGCGCAGCCAGCCTTCGGGGGTCAGGGCGTCTTCGGGCGCGCCGATATCGGCCGGCACGGCCGGCGTGGTGCGGAAGGCCGGGTTGCGGCGCAGGAAGGCGATGACCTGGGTCTCGCCCTCTTCGCGCTCCAGCGAACAGACGCAATAGACCAGACGCCCGCCCGGCTTGACCCGTTCGGCGGCGGCATCCAGCAGCCGGTGCTGCACGTCGGCCAGTTTGGCGACGTCGGCGGGCTTGGTGGCCCGCAGGACTTCCGGATTGCGACGGAAGGTCCCGGTGGCCGTGCAGGGCGCGTCCAGCAGGACGGCGTCAAAGGTGCGGTCGTCTTTCCAGTCCTCGGCCGGTACGGCGGCGACTTCGGCCTTCAGCTCCGTGCGGGCCAGGTTTTCGTGCAGCCGCTTCAGCCGCTGGGCCGAGCGGTCCAGGGCCACGACCGAGGCCCCGCTGGCCGCGATCTGCAGCGTCTTGCCGCCGGGCGCGGCACAGAAGTCGATGACCTGTTCTCCGGCCTTCGGGGCCAGCAGGCGGACAGGCACGGCGGCGGCGGCATCCTGCACCCACCAGACGCCGTCCTCGAAGCCGGGCCAGGTCGCCAGATCGCCGCGACGCCCGGTGCGGATCGTCCCGCCGGGAAGGATTTCCCCCTCCAGCGCCTCGGCCAGGGCCGCCTCGTCCAGGCCGGGCTTCAGGCTCAGATCCGTCGCCGGTTCCTCGCGCGCGGCCAGGGCCAGGCCGGCGACGGTCGCCTCGCCATAGGCGGCGCGCCAGCGGGCGATCAGCCATTCGGGCAGGTTGGATTCTGCCGTGGTCAGGCCGGGACCTTCGCGGTCGATGCCGCGCAGCACGGCATTGACCAGATTCTTGTAGGGCCGGGTCTTGGTGTCCCGCTCGGCCAGTTTGACCGCGGTGGAAACGGCCGCAAACGCGGGGGTCTCCAGCACCAGGGTCTGGGCCAGGGCGACCCTCAGGATGGTGCGCACGGCCAGCGGCGGGCCCTTCTGCAGCTTGCGATCTAGGATCTGGTCGATCTCGCCCAGTCGCCGCAGCGCCGCCATGGCGACGGCGCGCGCGAAGGCGCGGTCGGGGGCGGGCAGGGACGACACCTCGCGGAACGCCTGGGCCGCATCCATGCCGGCGCGGCCTTCCAGCGCCGCGTTCAGCAGGATGCCGGCGGCGACGCGGGCTTCCACCCCGATGTCGGCGGCCTCATCGCGTTCTTCCACGCGCGGGGCACGGGGCGGGCGGCTACCGGCGCGGGCCTTGTCGGCCATGCGGCGGCCCCGCGCCGAGGAACTGCGTCCGGTGGAGTCGCTCATACGGAAACCTGTGCGCCCAGCTCGACCACGCGGCCCGGCGGGATGTGGAAGAAGTCGGTCGGATTGGCCGCGTTACGGGTCAGGAAGATGAACAGCTTGTCCTGCCACAGCGGCATGCCGCGCGTCGCCGTGGCAATGACCGAGCGTCGTCCCAGGAAGAAGCTGGTCGACATGATGTCGAATTTCAGCCCCTGCTTGCGGCACAGGCCCAGCGCCTTGGGCACATTGGGCCGCTCCATGAAGCCGTAGGAGATGGTCAGCTTCTTGAAGTCCTCGGAAATGGGTTCGATGCGGACGCGGTCGGCCTCGCTCACGCGCGGGCGGTCGGTGGTGCGTACCGTCAGGATGACGTTCTTCTCGTGCAGCACCTTGTTGTGCTTGAGATTGTGCATCAGGGCCACAGGCGCAACGTCCGGATCGCTGGTGAGGAAGATAGCCGTACCCGGTGCCCGGTGCGGCGGACGCGCCTTCAGCATCTCGATCAGATCGACCAGTGGCAGGCTGTCCTTGCGCGTCTTGTTGGTCAGGATCTGCGTCCCGCGCACCCAGGTCCACATCAGCAGCAGAAGCCCGGCACCCAGCACCAGAGGGAACCACGCCCCTTGCGGGATCTTCAGCATGTTCGACGTCAGGAACACCAGGTCCAGCGCGACCAGCGGACTGATGACCAGCAGCGACAGCGGCAGGCTCCATTTCCACAGCTTGCGCACGATGAACCAGGCCAGAAGGCTGTCCACGAACATCGAGCCCGTCACCGCGATCCCATAGGCCGCAGCCAGGTTGGTCGAGGTCTGGAAGGTGACCAGCAGGGCCAGGACGCCGACCATCAGCATGGTGTTGATCGCCGGCACGAAGATCTGTCCCGCCTGGCTCTCGGACGTGTTGCGGATGTCGATGCGGGGCAGCAGGCCCAGCTGGACCGCCTGCTGGGTCACCGAGAAGGCACCCGTGATCACGGCCTGGGAGGCGATGACGGTGGCGATCGTGGCCATGATCAGCACCGGCCAGTAGGCCACTTCAGGCACCATCATCCAGAACGGATTTTCCGCTGCTGCGCGATTGTCCAGCACCAGGGCACCCTGGCCCAGATAGTTCAGCGTCAGACAGGGCAGAACCACCCACAGCCAGCCCAGCCGGATGGGCGATTTGCCGAAATGGCCCATGTCCGCATACAGGGCCTCGGCGCCGGTCACGGCCAGGAAGACGCTGCCCAGGATGACGAAGCCCAGAAAGCCGTTATCGAGCAGGAACAGCACACCATAGTGCGGCAACAGGGCCCGGATGATCGAGGGGTCATCGAAGATGTGATAGACGCCCAGCCCCGCCAGGATCAGGAACCACAGGGCCGTCAGGGGCCCGAAATACCGCGCCACACTGGCCGTGCCGCGCGACTGGATCATGAACAGGGCGATCAGTATGCCTGCGGCGATGGGCACGACATAGGGGGCGAAGCCCGGGCCGATGCCCGGCGCGTCGCGCAACCCCTCGACCGCAGAGACGACCGAGATGGCCGGGGTGATCACACCGTCGCCATAGAACAGCGCCGCGCCGCACACACCCAGGATGAAGATCAGGCCGGACCGGCGGCCAATGGCGTGCTGGGCCAGGGCCATCAAGGCCAGGGTGCCGCCTTCGCCCTTGTTGTCCGCCCTCATGAGGAAGAACACATACTTCAGGGTCACGACAAGGATCAGGGCCCAGAAGACCAGGGAGACGACACCCAGGATGGCCAGCTCGGCCGTGCCGCCGCTCTTGGAGTGATGAAGCGCCTCGCGCATCGCATACAGCGGGCTGGTGCCGATATCCCCGAAGACGACGCCGATGGCCCCGATGATCAGGCCCATCTTGCCGGCCTTCACATGGCCGCCCTCGCCCGCCGCCGCAGGGTGCGGATGCGCGGGCAGGGGATGTTTGTCGGTGGGGGTGGCGGGCGGGATGGCGTCTTTCGGCGCGCTGTCGTCACCCACGGGAAGAAGTCCCGGCCATGAGTATCCTCCGGGACGCCGCAGGATGCGGTTCCCATTGCAAGAGCGGCGAGCCTTTAGGCCCTTTCCACCGGCCGTTCAATCGTGCTGCACTTGCGAAGGTTCCGGCCCGTTTGTGAAACCCGCCCGTCGTGACTATCTTGTGTTTCACGCTATGTCAGACAGTCAACGATTCCCGGTCGCCGCCCACACCCTGGCCTATCTCGCTCACAAGGGCGCGTATGGGCCGGGCGAAGCCGCGCCCAGCGCCGTGCTGGCCGCCTCGGTGCCGACCAATCCAGTGGTGGTGCGGCGTGTGACCGCCCTGCTGGCCAAGGCGGGTCTGATCGCGACGCGGCCCGGAGCGTCCGGTGGGGCCTGGCTTCTGCACCGACCCGAAGACATCAGCCTGGATACCGTCCTGCGCGCCGTGAACGGCTGTGCCCACCTCGGTTCGCCGCCTGCCGGGGCCAAGGGCTGCCCGATCAGCGAGCACATCCCGCGCCAGGTCGCCAAGGCCCTGACCGCCGCCGACGAAGCCGCGGGCCACGCCCTGTCCAAGATCACCATCGCCGACCTGCTGGCCGAGAACCCGCCGTCACTGGCGGCCTATGCGCCGCATTCCTCCTGCCCCGTCGCGGCCTGACCGTTAGATGAGCCTGCCCTCCGCGCGACGCCCTGTGGTCCTGATCACCGGTGCGTCCGCCGGGATCGGCGCGGCCCTGGCACGGGTCTATGCCGAAAAGGGCTGGGACCTGATCCTGACAGCCCGGCGCAAGGGGCCACTGAATGAACTGGCCCAGGAACTGACCCGTTCGGGCGCGGCCTCGACCATTCTTGTGGAGGACCTGGCCGATGCCGAGGCACCCCGCCGCCTGTTCGATGCGGTCGCCGAGCGCGGATTGAACGTCGATGGGCTGATCAACAACGCCGGCTTCTCGCGCACAGCGGGCTTTCTGAACACCGATCCTGCGGACCATGCGGCCATGATCCGCGTCATGCTGACCGCCCCCATCGCCCTGGCCCGCCTGTTCGCGCCAGCCATGGTCGAGCGCGGCTATGGCCGTATCCTCAACGTCGCCTCCCTGGCAGGCCAGATGCCCGCGACCGGCGGCGACACCCTGTACGGCCCGATCAAGAGCTTCCTGATCAAGGCCTCGCAGGGCCTGCATCTGGAACTGGCTGGCACCGGCGTCCACGTCACCGCCCTGTGCCCCGGCTACACCTGGACGGAATTCCACGATGTCAACGGCACCCGGGCCGAGGTGTCCTCCGCCTATCCCGCCTGGATGTGGCAGACGGCAAAGCATGTGGCCGAGGTCGGCTATGCGGCCTGCGAGGCCAATCGGCCCAAGGTCACGCCGGGCGTCATGAACAATGTCATGGCGGGCCTGGCCAAACACCTGCCGGACGCCCTGGCGCTGAAGATGGTCGGCGGCCACGCCAAACGGCTGAAGCGCATCTGATCACCTCCCCATCGGCAACGCCGACGGGGAGGTGAGCTCAGTGCCCGCCGGACGGGTAGGGCGTGGTCACCAGCGAGCTGAACATCCCCGGCAGGGCCTCGCCCAGACCCATCAGGATGAACTGGATCGCGAGAGCGCACAGGATCAGGCCCAGCACCCGTACGATGATGGCCAGGCCGACCTCGCCCAGCACACGGCTGATCGGTCCGGTCAGGCAGAAGCACAGGAAGGACACGCCCGCCGCCGCCGCAATGGCGATCAGCGAGGCGGCGGCCCCAGCCGGCCCGATCTTCTGGGCCTCGCCCGCCTGGATGATGATGGCCGAGATGGCCCCCGGCCCGATCATCAGCGGAATGGCGAAGGGCACCACCAGACGCTGGAACCGGCGCTTGGCATAGCCGCGCACATCGGCCAGATCGCTGGCCGCATCCTTGTCGACGAAGGACGCCAGAAAGTCGTCCCGCGCCATGTCCAGCCCCAGGAACAGCAACAGGATGCCGCCCGCGATCCTGAACGCCGCCAGCGAGATTCCGAAGAACTGTAGCAGGCCCAGGCCACTGAAGAAGAAGAAACCCAGAAACACCGCCGCGAACAGGCAGATCAGGGCGGAGACCGAGACCCGCTGACGAAGGGAGGCCCCCGCCGTCGCCGCCGCGAAGATCGGCAGATTGCCGATCGGGTCCAGAAGCGCGAACAGCGTCACGAACAGGTTGACGCCCAGATCGACCGCGTCCATGTGCTGGCCTCGCCCTAATACGTTGATCCCCTCGCCGGTCCCCGACCGACGCGCGCGCTTGCGCCCGTCAGCCATAGCCGGTCAACCGGAGCCCGTCGATGACCTCTCGCCTTCTGACAGACGACAGACTGATCGTCGGCCTGGATCTGCCCTCCATCGAGGCGGCGCGGGCCATGGTCCGGACCCTGGGCGGCACCATCAGCGCCTACAAGATCGGCCTGACCCTGCTGGCCCGTCCCGGCGGGGTGGCCCTTGCCCATGAACTGCGCGACCAGGGCAAGACGGTGTTTCAGGACTGGAAGCTGCACGACATCGGCGCCCAGGTCGAAGGCGCGGCCCGTGCGGTGGCCGAGGGCGGCTGCGACCTGCTGACCGTTCATGCGGAGCCCCAGGTCATGCGCGGCGCCGTCAAGGGCCGCGACGCGGGCGGGTCATCGACGAAGATTCTGGCCGTCACCGTCATGACCAGCCTGTCGGACGCCGACCTGACCGAGATCGGCTATGGCTTCGACGCGACGGCCCTGGTCGAGCGGCGGGTGCGCCAGGCTCTGGACTGCGGCGTCGACGGCGTGGTCTCCAGCCCGCTGGAGGCGGCCCGTGTGCGCGAGATCGCCATCGAGGCCGGACGTCCGGACTTCCTGATCGTCACCCCCGGCGTGCGTCCCGTCGGGGCTGACAAGGGCGATCAGCAGCGCGTGGCCACCCCGGCCGAGGCGCTGACGGCGGGTGCCACCCATCTGGTCGTGGCCCGGCCCATCGTGGGCGCGGACAATCCCCTGCTGGCGGCATCGGCAATCGTGGAATCGATCGACGGCCTGATGCGCTGATCCGCGCATGAAGAAGGCCGGGATGCGCGTTGCACCCCGGCCTGTTCCTGATCGTCTGCGGTCCTAGCCGCGTTCGCCCGGCTCCTGGCGATAGTTGTGGCGCACCGGAGGCGGCGGGGGCGGAGGCGGGGGCGGCGGAGCGACCTCGCCTTGCAGACCATAGTACTGGTTCGGCGTCAGGGGCGCCTCATACTGGTGGCGCTCGATATAGACGTCGGGCTGCCGGACCTGAACGTCTGACTGGCGAACGTAGACGTCGGGCTGCTGGATGCGGACCTCGCGCTCCATGTGGACGCGCGGGGCCTCCATATGGACCTGCGGCGGGGCCAGGTGGACCTGCGGCTGAGGCACGTGAACCTCCGGCGCGGCCACATAGACGTCGGACGGCGCGACATGGACCTGTGAGGGTTCGACGTAGACCTGTGACGGCTCCACATAGACCTGGGCGGGCTGGACATAGACCGGCGGGGCCTGGACGTGCACGGGCGGGCCCTGAACATAGACTGGCGGCGACTGCACATACACCGGGGGCTGTTCGATATAGACCGGTGCGGGCTGGTAATGATAGCGATAGTCCTCGCGGTATTCCTCGCGGTAGCGGGGACGCTCGACATAGTGGCTGCCCGACGACCGCTCTTCATAGCGCTCCTCGTAACGGCTCTCGCTGTAGCCGTAGCGGCCGCCGCGCTGCTCATAGCCATAGCCGCCCGAGCAGGTGGTCGAACCGGGCTGCGGCCGACGGCCGAAGCCGCCCAGCACATAGCCATAGGGGCCGGTGCGGCAGGTCGAGCCGCGATAGGGCTCCTCGGCATAGACCGGGCCGCCGAAGGAACCACCGTAGCCGCCTTCGGAATAGCCGCCGCCCCCGCCGATGCTGGTGCCGCCATAGTTGGTGCCGCCGCGCACGCTGCGAACGTCATAGCTGCGGGCGTTCAGATAGCCGCGCGCGCCGCTGAAGCTGTTTGAGTTGGCATTCGCGTTCGCATTGGCGTTCGCATTGACGTTGTAGTTGAAGTTGCCGGTCGGGCGACCCGGATGACCACCGCCAGGGTGCCCGCCGCCGGGATGGCCGCCACCGCAGCTGTTGCAGCCGCCGCCTCCACCGGGATGTCCACCGCCACCGCGTGGGCCACCGGCCAGAACGGGCGTCGCCGCCATCAGCATCAGGACGGCGGCACCGGCCGCCACAGTAAGGTTTCGCATCGCACAGGCTCCAACTCAGGAGCCTGTCCTAGACAGGGTCGCCAGACGATTCTCGCGCTTGCACCCGGCGGGGGAAGCTGGGGTTATGGTTTCCCCCAGAGGCGTTGAATTTAACCTTGCCCGTTTACAGGTCGCCTCAGAAGTCGATCGCCAGACCCTTCTTCTCCCAGTCGCCATAGCGGGTCGGCTCGGGTCCGGTCGGCCCACCGTGTTCCGTCGCCAGATGGCGTTCCGCCTCGGCCGCGCGACGATCCGCCGCTTCCAGCAGGGCGCGCCGCGCGACCTCGCTCAAAGGCCGCTCCGGCGTCGCATGGGGCACGTCGGCATTGAAGACGGGGGCCGGCTGGTCGTCGTTGGCGACGTCGTTCGGCGCGGCAGGGGTGGGGTGATCGGTCACAGCGCGGGCTCTTGAGACAGGGCGTTCATGGCCGCACCTTAGCGGACTGCATCCGCAGTGCCCATGACGTGACCTTATGAACCACCTGAAGACCTTCATCCTGCTGGCCGTCCTGACCGCCCTCTTCGGCGGCCTCGGCTACATGATCGGTGGCGCGACCGGCATGATGATCGCGCTTGTCCTGGCGGGCGGCATGAACCTGATCAGCTACTGGAACGCAGACAAGATCGTGCTGAAGATGTATCGCGCCCAGCCGGTGGACGAACAACACCCCAATGCCGTGGTCCGCACCTATGTCGCTGATGTGGTCCAGATGGCGCGGGATGCGGGCCTGCCCCGTCCGATGATCGCCATCATCCCCAATGACCAGCCCAATGCCTTTGCCACGGGTCGCAATCCGGCCCACGCCGCCGTCTGTGCCACCACCGGACTGCTGGACCGGCTGACCCGCGACGAGATCCGGGGCGTGATGGCGCACGAACTGGCCCATGTGAAGAACCGCGACACCCTGACCATGACGGTGACCGCGACCCTGGCGGGCGCCATCGCGGCCCTGGCCAATTTCGCCCTCTTCTTCGGCGGCGGGGACGACCGCGAACGCCCCGGCGGCATCATCGGCACCCTTGCCCTGATGATCCTGGCCCCCATGGCCGCCGGCCTGGTCCAGATGGCCATCAGCCGCTCGCGCGAATACGAGGCCGACCGCGTCGGGGCCGAGATCGCAGGCGACCCTCACGCCCTGGCCGATGCCTTGCAGAAGATCGACAACCACGCCCGCGGCATCGTCAATACGACCGCCGAACGCAATCCGGCCTCGGGCCAGCTGTTCATCATCAATCCCCTGGCGGGGCGCGGGGCCGACAATCTGTTCTCGACCCATCCGGCGACGGGCAACCGCGTCAAGGCGCTGATGGAACTGGCGGCGAAAAGCGGTCAACGCCTTCGCCCGGCAGCGAGGGCCGTGCCTGCAAGCCGACCACCTGCTCGAACATCCACCACCACCAGCGTGCCGACGACCCCGCAGGCCCGCCGTGGGCCGTGGGGCTGACCCTCAAAGCGTCAGGTTGCCCGTGCGCTCGACCTCGACCGGCCCGGTCATGAAGACGTGGTCCGAAGCTTCGTCCCAGTCGATGTTCAGCATGCCGCCATCGACCTCGACCGCTGCATGCCTGCCGGTCAGCCGCCTCCGCGCTGTCGCCACCAGGGCCGCGCAGGCCCCCGTACCGCACGCCCTGGTCAGGCCCGCACCGCGCTCCCAGACTCTCAACCGGATGCGGTCCGGTGCGACCACATGGGCAAAGCCGACATTGACCCCTTCGGGGAACAGCGGGTGATGCTCGATCAGCGAGCCCGAGCCGCGCACAAAGCCGTCGTTCGGCGCATGGTCCATGAAGAAGACCACGTGCGGATTGCCCATCGAGACGGCCCCCGGCGTATGCAGCACCGGATCGTCGATCGGCCCGATCTGCAGCTCGATATTGCGGGTGTCCATCGCCTCGGCCAGCGGCACCTGGGTCCAGTCCAGTCGCGGCGGGCCCATGTCGACGCGGATCTGGTTCTCACCCTCGGCCCGCCAGGCGGTGGTCGGGCCGCCCAGGGTGTCGATCATCACACTGTCCTGACCCGTCGACTGCATCATCAGCCAGCCGACACAGCGCAGCGCATTGCCGCAGGTCTCGACCTGACTGCCGTCGGCATTCCACACCCGCATGAAGACGTCGGCCGTATCGCTGGGCTCCAGCGCGATCAGCTGGTCGCAGCCTTCGCCCGTCTCCCGGTTGGCGATCGCACGCACCTGATCTGCCGTCGGGGCGAACGGCGTCTCCAGCGCATTGACGACGACAAAGTCGTTGCCGGCACCGTTCATCTTGACGAAGGGGATCGTGACCATGTGCTCATATAGGAGAAATCATGGCGTTCGTCAGCGACCGTGCATAGGTTGCTGGCCATGACGAGCCGCGCCTCTCCCGACACTGAAACGCCGAAGCCGGAAGGCTGGCGCCTGCGCGCCCGTTTGCGGGCCCTTTATCACGGCTCGTCCCGCACGGCTGTACGGTTCCGCTTCAGCGTGCTGATCGTCGATCTGCTGATCGTCGCCTTCTTCATCGCGGCCCCGTTGCTGAAGAGCGAGGGCAGGCTGGTCTTCTATGTCATCGACTATGTGATCGCCGCGATCCTCACGATCGATCTGGCGGCGCGCGCCTATGCCTATTCCAATATCCGCGACTGGCTGAAAAAGCCCATTGTCTGGATGGACCTGTTCATCCTGGCGACCCTGCTGTTCCCGGCCTGGCTTTTCAATCTTGGCTTCCTGCGGGTGCTGCGGCTGTGGACCCTGGTCAATTCGGAGTTCTTCTGGCGCACCGTCGGACGACGCTATGACGACACGCGCATCGAGGATCAGGTCAAGGCCCTGACGGCTCTGGTGACCTTCGTCTTCGTGGCCACCGGCTTCGTCTACACCAGCTTCGTGGGCACCTATGAGGGCATGACCGGCTATATCGACGCCCTGTATTTCACCGTGACCAGCCTGACGACCACGGGCTATGGCGACATTCTTCTGCCCGGCAACTGGGGGCGGATCGTCTCCATCGTCATCATGCTGACGGGGGTGACCCTGTTCGTGCGTCTGGGCCAGACCCTGCTGCGTCCGCACAAGGTGCGCCATCCCTGCGATGTCTGCGGGCTTCAGGTCCATGACCCCGACGCCGTCCACTGCAAAGCCTGCGGCAACATCCTGTGCATTCCCGACGAGGGGCGCTGAGCGGCCTTCATGACAAAACGGTAACCTCCGCTTGCCGCGCCTTGCCGCGCGGGGGTCGGTCGTTAAGGTGCCGCCGCCGACTTATCGTGCCGACTTATCGTTCAGGGGACTGTCACATGATCCGCACTGCCGCGCTCGCCGCCCTTCTCGCTTCCACCGCTATTTCGAGCGCCGCCATGGCCCAAAGCTCCGACGTGACTGCCCCAGCACCCGCCGCACCGACCGCGACCGCCAGCGGCGGCTTCGCCACCTCCGACGCGACCGACCCCTATCTGTGGCTGGAAGAGGTCGAGGGCGACCGCGCCATGGACTGGGTGCGGGCCCACAATGAGGATTCCCTCGGCACGCTTCAGGGCGACCCCCGCTACCAGGCCCTGCACGATCAGGCGCTGGAGATCGTCCAGTCGCGCGACCGCATCCCGGCTCCCGGCTTCAACCACGACGGCACCGTCGACAACTTCTGGCAGGACGCCACTCATGTGCGCGGTATCTGGCGCACCACGACCCTGGACAGCTACCAGACCGCCGAGCCCCAGTGGGAAACCATCCTCGACATCGACGCCCTGGCCACGGCCGAGGGCAAGAACTGGGTTTACAAGGGCGCGACCTGCCTGCCGCCCGAAGAGACCCGCTGCCTCGTGAACCTGTCCGACGGCGGCAAGGACGCGGTGGTAGTCCGCGAGTTCGACCGCGCGACCCGCACCTTCGTGGACGGCGGCTTCAACCTGCCGGAATCCAAGGGCGGGGCCTCCTGGATCGATGCCGACACCCTTCTGGTCAGCCGCGACTTCGGCCCCGGCTCCCTGACCACCTCGGGCTATCCTATGATCGTCAAGGTGCTGAAGCGCGGCCAGACGATGGATCAGGCCACCACAGTCTTCACCGGCCAGCCGACGGACGTCTCCGTCTCGGGCTATGCCCTGCGCGATGCCGATGGCGTCATCCAGGCCACCCTGATCAATCGAGGCGTCAGCTTCTATGAGGGCGAGACCCACCGCCTGAACGCCGACGGCACGACGACCAAACTGGAGCTGCCCGCCAAGTCGAACATCAACGCCCTGGTCCAGGGCCAGCTGGTCGTCACCACCGATCAGGACTGGACTGCCCCCTCGGGTCAGGACTTCAAGACCGGCGACGTCATCGCCTGGGACCTGCAGCGCTGGCTGGCCGACCCGGCTACACCGGCCCAGCTGATCATCCGCCCGACCGAGCGCGAGGCCATCGAGGGCATCACCGCCACCCGCAACCGTCTGGTCGTGGCCCTGTACGAAAACGTGCGCGGCGGAGTCTATGTCTACGAGCCATCAGTACCAATCGATCACCTCGCCGATCAGATATGGACCCGTACCCGCCTGGACCTGCCCCAGAACGTCTCGGTCGGCGTCGGCTCGGCCTCGGAGCGTGATGACAAAATCTTCGTCAGCGTCACCGGCTATCTGAACCCGTCCAGCCTGTATCTGGCCGATGCGTCGACCGGCACGGCCGTGGTCAGCAAGTCCCTGCCCGCCAAGTTCGACGCCACCGGCATGACGGTGGATCAGTTCGAGGCCCGCAGCACCGACGGAACCATGATTCCCTATTTCGTCGTCCATAAGGGCGACATGGCCATGGACGGCTCCAATCCCACGGTCCTGTACGGCTACGGCGGCTTCCAGTCGTCGCTGCTGCCCGGCTATTCGGCCACGGTGGGCAAGCTGTGGCTGGAGCGTGGCGGGGTCTATGTCATCGCCAATACCCGCGGCGGCGGCGAGTTCGGCCCCCGCTGGCACCAGGCCGCCCTGCAGGAAAACCGCCAGCGCGCGCACGAGGATTTCCAGGCCGTCGCCCAGGACCTGATCACCCGCAACATCACCTCCCAGCCGCATCTGGGCATCATGGGCGGCTCGCAGGGCGGCCTGTTCATGGGGGCGATGCTGACCCAGCGCCCGGACCTGATCAACGCCGCCGTCATCCAGGTGCCTCTGTTCGACATGCTGCGCTTCCACAAGCTGCTGGCCGGGGCCAGCTGGATCGCGGAATACGGCAACCCCGACATCCCCGCCGAACGCGCCTGGATCGAACAGTATTCGCCCTATCAGCGCCTCGCCGCCGGCCAGCCCTATCCGGAAGTCTTCATCCACACCTCGACCAAGGACGACCGCGTCCACCCCGGCCACGCCCGCAAGGCCGCAGCCCGGCTGGAAGAGCTGGGCTATCCGGTGCTGTTCTATGAAAACGTCGACGGCGGCCACGGCGCCGCGGCCAACCTGCGCGAAACGGCGCGTCGCCTGGCGCTGGAATATACCTATCTGTCCCGCCGCCTGATGGACACGCCGGCGGAAGAGTAGGTTCAAAACTGTCCGCTCATCCCGGCGAAAGCCGGGACCCAGTGCTTTCGTCCTGGCACTGGCGGGTGGGATCATTTTCAGCGGGCGATCGGTAACACTCGTCGTCCAAAGATCTGGGTCCCGGCTTTCGCCGGGATGAGCGGAGTGGAATATCGTGATCAGACACCTCATGACCGGCGTGGCCTTCGCCGTGATCGCCAGCGTTGCCCACGCGCAAACACCACCCCCGCACATGCCCGCCGACCTGACCCCCGCCGGGGTCCGCGCCGCAGACGAGCATCTGGCGCAGGAACAGGTGGACGGGGCCGAGGCCATGGCCTTCGTCCGCGCCTCGAACGAGCGGGCGCTGGCCACCCTGACCGGCGACCCCCGTTACGAGCCCTTCCGCCAGCAGGCCGAGGCCATCCTGACCGCCACCGACCGCATCCCGGCCCCGTCCTTCTTGGGCGACGGCATCGGCAACTACTGGCAGGACGCAACCAATCCCAAGGGCCTGTGGCGGCGCACGACCCTGGACGGTTACCGCTCCGCAGACACGCCGTGGGAAACCCTGATCGACCTGGACGCCCTGTCCCGCGCCGAGGGCAAGGACTGGGTCTGGAAGGGCTCCAACTGTCTGGCCCCCGACGAGACCCGCTGCCTCATCAGCCTGTCGGACGGCGGCAAGGACGCCGTCGTGGTGCGCGAGTTCGACACCACCACCAAGGCCTTCGTGGAAGATGGCTTCATCCTGCCCGAGGGCAAGCACCGCATCAGCTGGCTGGACCGGGACACACTTCTGGTCGCCACCGACTTCGGCGACGGCACCCTGACCGAGTCAGGTTATCCTTACATCGTGAAGTCGCTCTCGCGCGGCCAGACGCTGGACCAGACGACCGAGGTCTATCGCGGCGACGTCTCGGACGGCGGCTATGGTGTCAGCCCCTCCGTCTATCGCGACAAGACCGGCGTGGTCGAAGCGGTGATCATCAGCCGCCCGCTCGACACTTATCGGTCGGAGACGTGGCGGGTGGTGGATGGACAGGTCGTGCGCCTGAACCTGCCGGAGCGGGTGTCGGTTTACGGGGCGCTTCACGGTCGGCTGATCTTCTCGAACGATGAGGCGTGGAAGCTTCATTTTCGCGATTATCCGGCGGGCTCGCTTATCGCGGCACCTCTCACTGTCCTGCGGCCCAGAACCCGCAGCGAACCCCCGATCACACCAGGCACCGACGTCGGCCTGATGGTCTGGGACGTCTACCTCCCCGGTGATCGCCAATCGCTGCAGGAGGTCGAGATCGCAGGTGACTCCCTGGCCGTGGTCATTTCGGACAACGTTTCCAGCAAGCTCATGCATTTCGAACTCCGCGGAAATCTCTGGGGCGGAACACCGATGCCTGTGCCGGAGAACGTCTCTGTGCATTTGGGTGACGCCTCCAAGGCGACGGGCATGTTTTTCTATACGGTCGAGGGCTTCCTGACGCCGGCGACACTCAACATCGCGAACGCGCCGACCGGACAGGCCCAGACTCTGCGGACCGCCCCCGCTCGCTTTGACGCCTCGACCCACATTACCGAACAGTTCGAGGCCACCTCGGCAGACGGCGTGAAGATCCCTTATTTCGTCACCCGCCCGCGCGACCAGTCCGGCCCGGCCCCGACGATCCTGTTCGGCTATGGTGGTTTCCAGGTCAGCTTCCCGCCCGCCTACAAACCCGAGATGGGCAAGCTGTGGCTCGAAAACGGCGGCGTCTTCGTCCAGGCCAATATCCGCGGCGGCGGCGAGTTCGGCCCGGCCTGGCACCAGGCGGCCCTGAACGAGAACCGCCAACGGTCGTTCGACGACTTCGCCGCCGTCGCCCGCGATCTGGAAACGCGCGGCATCACCACGGCGCGTCGCCTCGGCATCTATGGCCGCTCCAATGGCGGGGTCCTGACCTCGGTGACCCTGACCCAGCACCCCGAGCTGATCAATGCGGCGGTGATCGAAAGCCCTCTGGTCGACATGCTGCGTTATCACGAGCTGCCCGCCGGGGCCTCCTGGATCGGCGAATACGGCGACCCGCGCATCCCCGAGGAAGCCGCATGGATCGCCGCCTATTCCGGCTATCAGAACCTGCGCGAGGGGGCGAACTATCCGCGCGTCTACATCACCACCAACACCCGCGACGACCGCGTCCACCCCGGCCACGCCCGCAAGCTGGCCGCGCGCCTGGGCGACATGGGCTATGACCACCTGTATTTCGAGGATACCGCAGGCGGCCACTCCAACGACGCCGACCCCGTCGCCAACGCCCGCCGCTGGGCCCGCCACTATGTCTATCTGGCCCAGCAGCTGATGGACTGACCGGACCGCCGCGCCCTCTCGAAACAGGGGCGCGGTCCTTCGGTTCGGCTTGACCGGGCAGGCGATCTCGCACAGCGTCGCAGCCGTGTCTGAGGGGGCCATCGCATGAAATCGAATATCGCGCTGATCGTCGTTGGCAGCCTTTTGCTGGCCGTGGTGGCTGTCATCGCCTGGCTGCTGGCGCGGTTCGAACTGGGCGGGATCTATCCCTGGGACCTGTTCCTGGGCAGCAGCATCGTCATGCAGCTCTGCATCATCCTGGCCGTCGGCGGCGGTCTGGGGGGCATCATCGGTGCCCTGACCCGTGTGGGACCGCTCCTCTGGATCGGTGCCGGTGCGGCCGTCCTGTTCGGCGTCCTGGGTGGGCTTTACGGAGAGATGACGACCCAGGCGGCGCTCGCCTATGTCGGAAGCCCTGTCGGCCTCGAGGTCACGGCCCCCAGCCGTATCGAAAGCCTGGCCAGCGTCGGCTGCGGTCTGGTGATGGCCTTCATCGCCTTGGCCATCCGTCGTCTGAGCCCGCGTTAGGCCCGCAAAAACAGGTCATTGTGGAGACAGATACTGCCGCCCTTCTCGACCCCTGATGCGCCCTTCCGGACCTTTGCCGGCTCCGGCCTTCGCCAGTTTCCTCAGCATGCGCCGAGCCCGTGGTAAACTGCGTCATGCGCGGTCCCTGAAGGCCGCCCTGACAGGCTTTCCGGTCTTTGACAGTTTCAGCTCCGCTCCCGACCGCCCCCAGGTCGCACGCGATCATGCGCACAGGCGACAGGTTCAGGACGTCCGTGTCTCGCCTCGAAAACGCAATGGAGACACTGGACCCGGCGGGGACGGGTCAGGCGGCGAGGGCGGCCTTGGCCTTCTTGGCCTTGGCGGGCTTGTCCGCCTTGGCCGGCTTCTCGCCCTTGCGGGCCAGTTTCTCGGCCTTCCTGGCTTCGCGGGCGGCCTTCTTGGCGGCGCGGGCCTCGGCCTTGGCCTTGTCTGGGGCGGCGTCGGCCTCTCCGGCCAGCTCAGCCAGCAATCCCAGGAAGCCGTCGCGCTTGCCCTTGGGCAGCAGGGCCATGATGCGTTTGTCGGCGGCCTCGACGCGCGGGCGGGCAGCGTCCAGCGCCTCCTGCCCCTTGGGCGACAGGCGCACGGCCTTGGCGCGGGCGTCGATGCTGGACTTCTCGCGGTCCAGCAGGCCCTTCACCGTCATGCGCGACACCAGGTCCGCCAGGGTCGAGCGGTCGATGCCTGTGGCGCGAACCAGATCGGTCTGGGTCAGGCCCGACTTCTGCGACACGGCCTCCAGCACCGCGAACTGGCGCTGTGTCAGGCCGTCGGCACCGGCTTCCTCGGAATAGATGTCCAGCGCCAGTTGCAGCACACGGTGCATCAGATGACTGGGCGAGGCCGAGAGGCCACCGCGTTTGGACTTGTTGCCGGACTTGACCATGAAACCGTATCCCCTGCGGTTGCCGGAAGGCTTAGCAGCCGCGTTTTACGGTTTGACGACGGACGAAGATTCTTACGGTCCGGTGTCGGGTTCGGCCGGAGCCATCGGATCGACGGGTTTATCTGCCGCGGTCAGATTGCCCATGATCAGCGGGATCTGTGACAGGCCGAATACGGACGATGCGATCCACAGCACGCCCCGGAAACTGACCCAGACATCCGCCGGGTCCAGATGACCCAGGCCGATGCGCGGCGCGACTATGGCGACCAGCGCCTCGCTGCGCACCGCCTCGTTGACGATCGCCACGGTCAGGAAATACAGGCCGTATCGCAGGGTCAGGGTCCGCCAGGCCCGATCGTTGATCGGAATGACGGTCCCCAGCAGCGCCTTCAGCGGCTGTTTGTGCAGCAGGTAGCCACCCAGCAGGGCCACGGCCAGGCCGCCGTTCAGCGCCGTGACCTTGATCTTGACCCACAGGCCGTCGCCGGTCAGCAGCGTCAGCAGGCCGAACACCAGGGCGAACCCGCCGACCAGCAGTGGCATCAGCGCCAGTCGCTTCTCGACCACCAGCCCGACCACCACCGCCACGGCCGAGCCCGCCACCAGGGCCCAGGTCGCATTGACCAGGGCCTCGTCCCCGCTCATCCCGCGCAGACGCAGCACCAGAAAGGCCAGGCCGAACGCCAGCAGGCCGCCGAAATCCACCGCCTGACGCAGGCCGGAGTTCTTCTCGCCCTGGGGCGGGGTCGGATCCAGTTCGGGCGCGGTGTCGGTCTCGGTCATGCGGCTCAATCTTCCAGTCCCACCAGCGACCTTGAAAAGGCCCGGGCGTCGAAGGGTTGCAGGTCATCGACGCCCTCGCCGACGCCGATCAGCTTGATGGGCGCATCCGACGCCTGGGCCACGGGCACCAGGACGCCGCCGCGCGCCGTGCCGTCCAGCTTGGTCATGACCACGCCGGAGACATAGGCCGTCCGCCCGAAGATCTTCTCCTGCTCCAGCGCATTGCGCCCGACCGTGGCGTCCAGCACCAGCAGGGTCTCGTGCGGAGCCTCCGGGTCGATCTTCTTGATGACGCGCACGATCTTCAGCAGTTCGTCCATCAGGGCGGACTTGTTCTGCAACCGCCCGGCGGTGTCGATCAGGACCACGTCATACCCCTCGGCCTTGGCCTTGGTGTAGGCGTCGAAGGCCAGGCCGGCGGGATCGGCCCCGTCCCGGCGGCTCTCGAAGGTCGCGCCCGCCCGCTCGGCCCAGACCTTCAGCTGTTCGCGCGCCGCGGCCCGGAAGGTGTCGCAGGCTACAATCATGACCCTGGCCCCCTGACCGGTCAGGTCCGAGGCGATCTTGCCCAGGGTCGTCGTCTTGCCAGAGCCGTTGACCCCGACGAACAGGGTCACGAAGGGCCTGGGCCCGCCCAGCGGCTCATAGCGGGCCTGGTGGTTGATCAGTTCGGCCGCCACAGCCTCGGCCAAGGCCTCCTTGACCTCGCGCTCGTCGGCCCCCTTGCCGAAGCGTAAGTCCCGGAACCGCTCGACGATCCGGTCGGTCGCGGCAGGACCCAGATCGCTCTCCAGCAGATGCTCCTCGAGCTGTTCCAGAGCGGTCTCGGACAGCGGCTCCTTCACGAAGGAGGCGACGACCTGATCGGTCATCTGCTTGGAGGAGCGGCTCAGCCCCTCGCTCAGGCGCGAGAGCCAGCCCTTTTTCGGCGTATCGTTCATCCAGCGGGTTTAGCGGGGTGGGACCGGCGCGTCATCTGCTCAATCCGCCTGCGGTGCCTGAAGCCAAGTCAGAGGATGACGGTGTCGGGACGGGGCGTTAGACTGAGGCACGCTCAGGATGCCGCCCTTGCCCCACGCCTTCCACTCCGCCCGCACCCACGGCTTCGTCCGCGTCGCCGCCGCCACGCCGGTGGTGCACACCGCCGATCCCGTGGCCAATGCCGAGGAACACGTGGCCCTGATCCAGCAGGCGGGCGAACAGGGCGTGGACCTGATCGTCTTTCCCGAACTGAGCCTCAGCGGCTATGCCATCGACGACCTGCTGATGCAGGACGCCCTGCTAGCCGAGGTCGAACGCCAGATCGCCGTCCTGGCCGAGGCGGCGGACGAGGCCTGTTTGGTCGCCGTGATCGGAGCACCGGTGCGAAGTGGCGACGCCCTGTTCAACTGCGCCGTCGTGCTGGGCTCGGGCTCGGTACTGGGTGTCGTGCCCAAGACCTATCTGCCCAACTATCGGGAATACTACGAGAAACGCTGGTTCGCCCCGGCCGCCAGCCGATCCGAAGACACGGTCCTGCTGAACGGCGAAACGGTCGATTTCGCCCCCGGCCTGATCTTCGAGGCGGTCGACCGGCCCGGCTTCGTCTTCGCCGCCGAAATCTGCGAGGACTTCTGGGCCCCCCAGCCGCCCTCGACGCGGGCGGCGCTGGCCGGGGCACGCATCCTGCTGAACCTGTCGGCCTCCAACATTGTGATCGGCAAGGCGGACGAACGGGCCGTGCTGTGCGCCAGCCAGTCTATGCGGGCCCAATGCGCCTATGTCTTCACCGCCTCCGGCTGGGGCGAAAGCACGACCGACCTGGCCTGGGACGGGCAGGCGACGATCCATGAGCTGGGCGCGAAACTGGCCGAGGGTGAGCGGTTCGCGCTTGAGAACCATCTGACGACGGCCGACATCGACGTCGAGCGCATCGGCCTGGACCGCCTGCGTAACGGCACCTTCGCAGACTGTGCGCGACTGGAAGGCGAGCCCGCCACCGTCGTGCCATTCGAGACGAGCGGGCGCGAAGGCGTAGCCGATCTGATTCGCCCTCTGGATCGCTTCCCCTTCGTGCCCGACGACCCGGCGCGTCTGGATCAGGACTGTTTCGAGGCCTTCAACATCCAGGTCCAGGGCCTGATGCGCCGGCTGAAGGCGACAGGTTCGAAGACCCTGATCATCGGGGTGTCGGGCGGTCTGGATTCGACCCAGGCCCTGCTGGTCGCCTGCCGCGCCTTCGACCGGATGGGCCTGCCGCGCACGGGCATTCTGGGCTTCACCATGCCCGGCTTCGCGACGTCGGAGGGCACCAAGTCCAACGCCTGGGCGCTGATGAAGGCGCTGGGCATCACGGGTGCCGAAATCGATATCCGCCCCGCCGCCGAGCGGATGCTGAAGGACATCGGCCACCCCTATGCCGCGGGCCAGCCGGTCCACGACATCACCTTCGAGAATGTGCAGGCCGGTCTGCGCACCGACTATCTGTTCCGTCTGGCCAATCAGCACGGCGGCCTGGTGCTGGGCACGGGCGACCTGTCGGAACTGGCTCTGGGCTGGGCCACCTATGGCGTCGGCGACCACATGAGCCACTACAACGTCAATGGCGGCGTGGCGAAGACCCTGATCCGGCACCTGATCCGCTGGGTCGCGGCGCGCGAGCACGAAGGCGCAGCGGGCGAGGTGCTGCAGGCCATTCTGGACACCGAGATTTCGCCCGAACTGGTCCCGGCCAAGGACGGCCAAATCCAGTCGACGGAGGCGACCGTCGGCCCCTATGCGCTCAACGACTTCTTCCTATTCTACATCACCCGCTTCGGCCTGAAGCCGTCCAAGGTGGCGTATCTAGCGCATCAGGCGTGGAAGGATGCCGCGACGGGACACTGGCCCGCGAACACTCCGGACGACGAAAAGGTCGAATACGATCTGGCCACCATCAAGGGCTGGCTGCGCAAATTCCTGATCCGCTTCTTCCAGACCAGCCAGTTCAAACGGTCCGCCCTGCCCAACGGACCCAAGGTCGTCACCGGCGGCTCTCTGTCCCCGCGCGGCGACTGGCGAGCCCCGTCCGACGCCACGGCCCGCGTCTGGCTGGACGAGTTGGACGCCAACGTGCCGGACTAGGTCAGGGAAGCTCGCTCAGGAACGGGAACAGCGCTTCTTTCACTGCCGGCTCATCTAGCATGGGTGCATGTCCCACGCCAGGGACTTCGACATAGTCCATCTTCGGTGCCCGCTTGCGCATTTTGGCGACAATTTCCGGGCTGAGCAGGTCGGAGGTTTCGCCCCGGATCAGCAGCACCTGCCGTCCGCGCGTCAGTCGTCCGAACATCGGCCACAGATTAGGGACCAGGGCCTTGGCTCCGGCCGCCCGGATCGGCACGGCAATGTCGGGGTCATAGTCGGGAACCGGCGTGCCTTCGGTGCCGATGCGGAAGGTGCGGCGGGCGAAGGCCTCCCAGTCCGCGTCGGTATAGTGCGGGAAGGCGACGTCGTTCAGCCGCCTGGCATGGGCGGCGGCATCGGCCCAGCTATGAATTTCGACCGCCTGCCCGGCGTAGCTGGCGATGCGAGCCAGTCCCACAGGCGAGACTTCCGGCCCTATATCATTCAGGATCGCCCCGGCGACAACCTTTGAGCGGATCGCTGCGATGGCCATGGTGATCAGCCCACCCATGGAGGTGCCAATGAAGACCGCCCGTTCGATGCCTAGCGCCGACATCAGGGCCAGCACGTCCTGGGCATAGGTCGCGGGCTGATAGGTCATGGGGTCAGTCGCGCGATCGGAACGCCCCCGGCCGCGGACGTCGACGGCCAGGACGCGGCGTCCGGCCAGGGCGATCTGCGGCGCGATGACTTCAAAGTCCGCCGCATTGCGCGTCAGGCCGTGGATGGCGATGACCGGCAGCCTGGCCTGACCGGCCACGGCGGCATAGTCACGGGCCGACAGATCGAGGCCGTCGGCGCTTTTCCAGCGGCGTTCGACGAAGTTGGAAGGCATGGCAGGCTCCGTGTGCGTTCGGCACAGTAATTCATCGCGGGGAGAAATCCCATGCGTCCGATCGGCTGCACGAACAGGTGTTTCAGTCGCCCAGCAGGTCGGCGACGAAACGGTCCAGATCGCCGCCGACAAAACGGAAGCCCAGCACGCCGGCACGCTGGGCCGCTTCCATGTCCGACGGCTGGTCACCGATCATGAGCGAGCGGTCGGGATCCAGCCCATGCTCGGCTACGGCCCTCAGGATCATGCCGGGGTTGGGCTTTCGGTCCGGATGGTCAGGATGGATGAAGGCTTCGACGGAACCCTGTGCATGAAAGGGGCAGGCATAGACGGCGTCGATGTGCGCCCCGTCCTCGGCCAGGGTCTGCACAACAAGATCATTGAAGGCCTGCATCTGCTCCAGATCGAACAGGCCGCGCGCGACGCCCGACTGATTGGTCACGATGACGCAGACGAAGCCCGCCGCATTCAGCCGTCGCACGGCGGTCGCTGCGCCGGGCATCAGGCGCAGCTGGTCTGGCCGATGCGGATAGCCGACGTCCTCGATCAGCACGCCGTCACGGTCGAGAAAGGCGGCGGGGCGGCCTGGGGTCATGCGCCCGGATTACGAGATGCCGGGCCGGGCTGGCAAGCGGCGGCCTGTGGCTCGTTGCAAGCCGTCACCCGAAGTGACCAGCTGCGATTTGGCGGGACCGAACGCTTTTTGCTAGTGACCAGCCTCCCGACGCGCCGCAAGCTGGCGGCGTTACTCGCCGGCCTTTGCGTCCGGCCGCCTTCGGAGCTTATTCCGCATGACCATCCCCTTCATCGACCTTCAGGCCCAGCGCCTTCGCCTCGGCGGAAAGATCGAAGCCGCCATCCAGGAGGCGGTCCTCGGCGGAGCCTGGGTCATGGGCCCACAGGTGCGTCAGTTCGAGGCCGATCTGACTGCGTTCGGACAGGCGAAACACGCTCTGGGCTGCGCCAACGGGACCGACGCCCTGATCCTGCCGCTGATCGCTTGGGGCATCCGCACGGGCGACGCCGTCTTCTGTCCCAGCTTCACCTTCACCGCGACCGCCGAGGTCGTGCCCTGGCTGGGGGCGGCGCCGGTGTTCGTCGATGTGGATGCACAGACGTTCAACATGGACCCGGCCCATCTGGAGGCCATGATCGAGGCGACGCTGAAGGAAGGTCGCCTCCGGCCCCGGGTCGTGATCGCGGTCGACCTTTTCGGCCAGCCCGCTGACTACCCCGCCATCCGCGCCATCTGCGACAAATACGGCCTGAAGCTGATCTCGGATTCGGCGCAAGGCTTTGGCGGCACCCTGCATGGCGAGCATCCGATCAAATGGGCGGATGTGACGACCACCAGCTTCTTTCCGGCCAAGCCGCTGGGCTGTTACGGCGACGGCGGGGCGGTGCTGACCGACGACGAGGACCTGGCCCAGGAGATGGATTCCCTGCGCGTCCACGGCAAGGTCGTCGCCAAGGACATGAAGGCGGGTGCCGCCGAGTTCGCCCACGACCCCAAATACCTGGCCATGCGCATCGGCATGAACAGCCGCCTCGACACCATCCAGGCCGCCGTCCTGATCGAGAAGCTGAAGGTCTTCAGCCAGGAGATTGAATGGCGTAACGCCGCCGCCGACCGTTACAACACCGGCCTGGCCCCCCATGTCGCCAGCGTGCCGCAGGTCATCGATGGCGGTGTCTCCATCTGGGCCCAGTATACGATCGAGCATGAGAACCGCGACGGCCTGGCCGCGCATCTGAAGGATCAGGGCGTGCCCACCGCCGTCTATTATCCCGTCCCCATGCATCTGCAGCCCGCCTATGCGCGCTTCTCGGCGGGCGAGGGCAGCCTGCCGGTGACGGAACGGCTGAAGGATCGGGTCATCAGCCTGCCCATGCACTCGGACCTCGACGCGCCGACGCAAGGCCGCATCATCGACGCCGTCGCGTCCTTCAAGAGTTGATCGCATGAACCAGAACCAGACCCCCCTCAAGGTCGGCGTCGCCGGCGTCGGCGTCATGGGCCGCAACCATGCCCGCGTGCTGGGCGACATCCGCGACTTCGACCTCACGCACATCTTCGACGCCGATGAAGTGACCGCCCAGGGCGTCGCCGAACTGTACGGCGCGACGCCGGTCACGACGGTTCAGGCCTTTGTCGAGGCCGGGCTGGAGGCGGCGGTGGTCTCGACCCCCAACCGCACCCATGCCGATCTGGGCGTGGCCTTGCTGGAACGCGGCGTGCATGTGCTGGTCGAAAAGCCGATCGCCGCCACCGTGGCCGATGCCCAGCGGCTGATCGATGCGGCCAAGGCCAATGACCGCGTCCTGATGGTCGGTCAGGTCGAGCGGTTCAACCCGGCGGTCGATGCCGTCAAGCGCGCCATCGCGGACGAAAAGGTCATCTCCATCCAGATCACCCGCGTGGGCCCCTTCCCGCCGCGCATGGGCGAGGTCGGGGTGGTCATCGATCTGGCGGTGCACGACATCGACATCATCCGCCACCTGACCGACAGCGAGATCGTCGAGATCCAGCCGCAGCTGGCCCGCACCAAGGCGGACCGCGAGGACACGGCCCTGCTGCAGTTCCGGCTGGAGAATGGCGTGATCGCCCACATCACCACCAACTGGGTCACGCCCTACAAGACCCGCACCCTGCAGGTCGCCACCCAGAACAAATTCGTGGTCGCCGATCTGATGACCCGTCAGGTCACCGAATATTTCGGGCAGCAGCCCGACGGCAGCTATTCGACGCGCGGCGTCATGAGCTGGCCCAGCGAGCCGCTGAAGAAGGAACTGGAAGCCTTCGCCCATGCCATCCGCACCGGAGAGACGCCGGCGGTGACCGGCGAGGACGGCCTGCGCAACCTCGAAGTCGCCCTGCGGTGCCTCGGCGAGGCCTAGGGCCATGTCGCGACCGAACCGCCAGATCGGCCGCCGGATAGGCTTGGCGGCGACGTTTCTGGTCGTCGGACCGATCGCGGGCGGGCTGACCTTCCCGCTGGTCGTTGTCATTGATCACCTGATCTGGCCTGACAACCCCGCCCGATTCGCACTGGCAGGCATGTTTCTGGCGGGGACGGTGCTGACGATCCTGCCGTCGCTGATTGCCGGGATCGCCGGTGCTATCACATCGAGGCTCTGGAGGCGGCGAACAAGCTGGATAACTCAGGCAGTGGCAATCGGCACCGCGATGAGCGTGCTCGAGGGCGTCTTGCTCGCCATTCTGTCGGGGTCAAACTCTGTGATGTTTCAGACAACAGAGGCTATGACACGCTCAATAGTCCTGATCGTGATGCTTGGGTTCCCTGGAGCACTGGCGGGGCTGGCCGCCGCGGTGGCGACCCAGGCCTGGCGTCCTAAGAGCCTTTCCGGGCTCTACGCCGAAACCTTTGACTGAAGTTCAGAAGGCACGTGGCGTCTGGTCGCGGCAACGGGAGGGGGCGGGCGGCGTTTGGCTGTGACCCGTCACCTCGCCGATCGGACGCATCATGGCCTACCGCACCCTGAACCCCTACACCGAAACCGTCGTCAAGACGTACGATCCGCATACGGACGACCAGGTTGAGGCGGCTCTGTCCAAAGCGGACGACATCTTCAAATCCGACTGGTGCCAGGGCGATATCGCGTCGCGTCTGAAAGTCCTGTCGCGGATGGCGGAGCTGCTGACGGAGCGCAGCGACGACCTCGCCGCCAAGATGGCCGAGGAAATGGGCAAGCCGATTACCCAGGGCGCGCAGGAGATCGAACTGTGCGCCGGGATCGCGCAATACTATGCCGAGAACGCCACCGAGCTCCTGAAGCCCCAGGCCTATGAGAGCCAGTTGGGCGAAGCCTGGGTCCAGAATCATCCGGTCGGCGTGCTTCTGGCGGTCGAGCCCTGGAACTTCCCGATTTATCAGCTGATCCGCGTGATCGCTCCGGCCATCGCCGTGGGCAATCCGGTTCTGTTCAAGCACGCGGGGATCGTCCCGGGCTGTGCGGCCATGTTCGAGACGCTGGTGCGAGATGCGGGTGCGCCCGATGGCATGGTGGCAACGCTCTACATCTCGTCGGAACAGGTGTCCGACCTTATCGGTGACGACCGCATCCAGGGTGTCGCCCTGACCGGGTCGGAAGGCGCAGGCTCAAAGGTCGCAGCGCGGGCGTCGGAGATGCTCAAGAAATCCACACTGGAGTTGGGCGGCAGCGACGTCTTCGTGGTGCTGGACGACGCCGATGTTGCGGCCGCCGCCCAGGCCGGGGCCGAGGCGCGCCTGTCCAATGCCGGTCAGGTCTGCACGGGGGCCAAGCGGTTCATCGTCCAGAAGAAGGTCGCAGACGCCTTCACCGCCGCCTTCACCGAAGGCATGCAATCCGCCGTCATGGGCGACCCGATGGATCCGTCCACGACGCTGGGCCCACTGTCGTCCGAGGACGCGCTGGAGGGTCTGGCCAAACAGGTCGATGCCGCTGTGGAGCACGGTGCCGAGCCGTTGACCGGTGGCAAGAGGGCGGACCGCAAGGGCTTCTTCTTTGAACCCACCATCCTGACCGGGATCACCTCTGGCAATCCGGCCTTCCATCAGGAGTTCTTCGGACCCGTAGCCCAGCTCTACATCGTCGAAGACGACGATGCCGTCGTCGCCCTGGCCAACGATTCCCCCTACGGCCTGGGCGGCTCGATCTTCTCGGGCGACACCGACCGGGCGCGCAAGCTCGCCTCGCGGATCGAGACCGGCATGGTCTTCATCAACACCCCGACCACCTCCATGCCTGAACTGCCGTTCGGCGGCGTCAAACGGTCCGGCTACGGCCGCGAACTGGGCGATCTGGGCATCAAGGAGTTCGTCAACCGCAAGCTGGTTGTCGTCGCGGGCTGAGCTAGGCTCAAGCATGGGATGATGCCGGACCGGGTTTGGGCTATCAAGGTGCCATGACGTCCGAACCCGCTACCGAGCCCCGCCTGACTTCCCTCGCTCACGGCGGCGGGTGCGGATGCAAGATGTCACCGGAGCGGTTGCGGTCCATCCTGTCGCAGATGCCCGCCGCCTCGGCCTTTCCGTCGCTGCTGGTCGGGACCGAAACCTCCGACGACGCGGCGGTCTGGAAGATCAGTGAGGATCAGGCGGTGGTCGCCACCACCGACTTCTTCATGCCCATGGTCGACGACCCCTTCGTCTTCGGCCAGATCGCGGCGACCAACGCCCTGTCGGACGTCTATGCCATGGGGGCCAGGCCGATCATGGCCCTGGCCATTCTGGGCATGCCGATCAACGTCCTGTCCGATGCGACCATCGGTCAGATACTGGCTGGCGGGGCCGAGGTCTGTTCGCGGGCCGGCATACCGGTTGCGGGTGGGCATTCGATCGATTCCGTCGAACCCATCTATGGGCTGGTGGCCATGGGTCTGGTCGATCCGCGCCGTGTCCTGACCAATCGAGGGGCCCGGCCGGGAGACAGGTTGATCCTGACCAAGGGTCTGGGCGTGGGTGTGCTCAGCGCTGCATTCAAGCGCGATGAGCTTTCAGCGACCGGCTATCAGGCGCTGGTCGCCTCGACGACGCAGCTCAATACCGTCGGCGCTCGGCTGCCCGATATCGACGGTGTGCATGCGGTGACGGACGTTACCGGCTTTGGCCTGCTGGGGCATGCCCTGGAGATGGCGCGGGGCGGGGACGTCGATCTGGAGATAGAAACCGGACGGCTCCCGGTGCTGGACGCCGCGCATGATCTGATCCGTGCCGGGCGCGTCACTGGCGCGTCGGGCCGCAACTGGACCAGTTATCAGCAGGATGTCCGCCTGCCCGCCGATGCGGTGGCAGACTGGCGCGATCGGCTGACAGACCCCCAGACCAGCGGCGGCCTGCTGATCGCCGTGGCCGAGGCGGATGCCGGGCGGGTTCTGGACATGGCGGTGCAGGACGGGTTCGCCATGGCAACCGAGATCGGGCGCGTGGTGCCTGCGGTCGGCCGGCCCTCCGTCATCGTCAGGGCCTGACCGCATGGCGGGGTCGACGATCGATCTGAGCCCCGAGGCCCGCGTGACCTATGACGCGATCATCGACGTGCGTAGCCCCGCCGAGTTCGCGGAAGATCACCTGCCCGGCGCGATCAACCTGCCGGTTCTCGACGATGCCCAGCGGGCCGAGATCGGCACGATCTACGTCCAGACCTCCAAATTCCTGGCGCGACGGCAGGGTGCCGCCATGGTCGCACGCAATATCGCGGCCCATCTGGAAGGTCCGCTGGCCGAACGGACGGGTGGGTTCAGGCCCCTTGTCTATTGCTGGCGTGGCGGACAACGGTCGGGGTCCATGGCCACGGTGATGAGCCAGGTCGGCTGGCCCGTGACGCGGCTTGAGGGTGGTTACCAGACCTGGCGGCGACGGGTTCTGTCTCGCCTCTACGATCCAGCACCACACGGTCCGGATTTCCGCTGTATCCTGCTGGATGGTCCGACCGGCAGCGGAAAGACCGCTGTCCTGGGCCTGCTGGCCGAGCGCGGCGTACAGGTTCTGGATTTGGAAGGTCTGGCCCATCACCGTGGGTCCCTGTTCGGCGCTTCCGACCAGCCCCAACCGCGCCAGCGCCTGTTCGAAAGCCATTTGCTGGAAGCCCTGGAGCGGCTCGATCCCGCTCGCCCGATCGTGGTCGAGTCCGAATCCAGCCGGATTGGTGCCCTGACCCTGCCGCCGCGTCTGTGGGCCGCGATGAAGATTGCGCCGCGCATCGAACTGGTCGCCTCGCGGGAGGCTCGCGCCCGATTCAGCCTGGACAGCTACGCCAGCGTCGCCGCCGATCCTGCGGCCCTGGACCAGACCCTGTCACGCCTGCCCTGGCGTCATGGACGGGCCCAAATCGCCGCGTGGCGCACCCTGGCCAGCGCGGGCGACCTTCTGTCCCTGGTCGATGGTCTGCTGGAGATACACTACGACCCGGCCTACCGTCGGGCCGCGTCCCGGTTCGCACCGGCCGTCGCCGCAGTGCCCTCGCCTGTTTTCGGGGACCCGTCGGAGCGTGACGCAGCCCTGGATCGAATCGAGGCCACCATCAGCGCGCTGGGCTGAGCTTCAGCCGCCGACCATCTGCATGCCCAACCATTCGGCGATCAGGGCGGGCTTGTCTCCGCCCTCGATCTCGACCGTCAGCTCGTGCTTGATCAGCCAGCGCCCGCCGCCCTTGTCCTCGGCGGACAGCAGTTTGAAACGGCCGCGCACCTTCGAATTGACCGGCACGGGTGCCAGAAAACGCAGCTTGTCGAAGCCGTAGTTGACGCCCATGACCACGCCTTCCAGCGGGGCGACGGCCTCATAGGACATGCCGGACGCCAGGCTGAGCGTCAGGAACCCATGCGCAATGGTAGTTCCGAACGGGGTCTGTTTGGCCAGTTCGGGATTCACATGGATGAACTGATGATCGTTGGTGACCTCGGCGAAGGCGTCGATGCGGGCCTGGTCGATCTCGATCCAGCTGGAGACGCCGACTTCGGTGCCGATCAGGGACTGCAGTTCGCTGGGCTTGGGCATGGTGGTCCTCACGTGGGTTTCGAGAGCAGACTGACCGGGAAGCGCGGCGCAATCAATGGGCGACGAACCGGCCCTCGATGATGTCGGAGAACAGGCCCGGATCGACATTGCCGCCTGACAGAACGAGAACCGTGGTTCGCCCCGCTGCTTCGACATGACCCGACAACAGGGCGGCAAGGGACACCGCGCCACCCGGTTCGACCACTTGCTTCAGGGTTCGGAATGCGTAGGCCACGGCCTCGGCCACCTCGGCGTCCGAAACAGTGACGACCCGCTGCAGTCGCCGGTTGATCGGAAACGTCAGCTCGCCCGGCCGATCGGTCATCAGGGCATCGCAGATGGAGGGGTGCGACACCGGCGCATGGGTCAGCCGCTCGCCTGCGGCGAGCGATAGCAGGGTGTCGTTATAGGCCTGCGGTTCTACCCCGATCACCGGCGTATCCGGCGACAGGGCCGCCATCGACAGATTGATCCCCGCGATCAGCCCGCCGCCCGACGCCCCGCACAGCAGCTGATCGATCCGCTCGACACCCTGCTCACGCGACTGCTCGACGATCTCCAGTCCCGTCGTGCCCTGGCCCTCGATGATGAAGGGGTCGTCGAAGGGGCGGACCAGGACGCTGCCCTTCGTGGCCGCGATCTCCTCGCCGATGGCCTCCCGGCTCTCGGTATAGCGGTCGTACATCCGCACCTCGCCACCGAAGGCGATGACGCCCTCGACCTTCACCCTGGGGCTGTCGGCGGGCATGACGATGATCGCGTGGGTGCCCATGCGACGGGCGGCGGCAGCCACGGCCTGGGCATGATTGCCGGACGAATAGGCGACGACACCGCGTGCCAGTTCTTCAGACGTCAGCCGGCTGATCCGGTTCCACGCCCCCCGGAACTTGAAGGCCCCCGCCACCTGAAGGTTTTCCGCCTTCATCAGCACACGCCCGCCCAGACGTTCGTTCAGCGCGGGGCTTTCGATCAGGGGCGTGCGGACGGCGTGTCCGGCGATCTGACGGGCGGCGTCGCGGACGCCCTCGAAGGAGGCGGTGTGCATGGGCCCTCTTACCTTGCCTGCACGGGTTTGCGTAAGGTGTGACTATGAGAAGTCTGATCCTCGCCATTGACCAGGGCACGACCTCGTCGCGCGCCATCGCCTTCGAAGTGGCAACAGGAGGCGGGCTTCGACCGGTAGCGGTCAGCCAGATCGAACTGCAGCAGCATTTCCCCAAGTCCGGATGGGTCGAGCATGACGCGGCCGAGATCTGGTCGGCCACGCTGCAGACCTGCCGCGAGGTGATCGGCAAGGCGGGCGGCGTCGCGCGCTTCGCCGCCATCGGGATCACCAACCAGCGTGAGACGGCGGTTCTGTGGGATGCCCGAACATCAGAGCCTCTGCACCGCGCCATCGTCTGGCAAGACCGGCGCACCGCCGATGTCACCGCGCGTCTGGCCGCGGCCGGGCATGAGTCCATGGTTCAGGACGCGACCGGCCTGATCCTCGATCCCTATTTCTCCGCGCCCAAATTCGCCTGGCTGCTGGATGCGGTGCCTGGCGCGCGCGAGCGGGCGCAGCGCGGCGAGGTGAAGCTGGGCACGATCGAGAGCTGGCTGATCTGGAAGCTGACAGGAGGCAACAGCCACGTCACCGACGCGACCAATGCCAGCCGCACCTCACTGATGGACCTGAGAACCCGCCAATGGCGGCCTGATCTGGCCGAGCTGTTCCATGTGCCCCTTTCGGCCTTGCCGGAGATACGCGGCTGTACGGATCATCTGGGGGATTGCGAGGCGTCGTTGTTCGGGACTGCCCTGCCCATTCACGGCGCGGCGGGCGATCAGCAGGCGGCGCTGGTGGCGCATGGGGCGCTGAAGGCGGGCGATGCCAAGATCACCTATGGCACCGGGGCCTTTCTGGTCGCCAATGTCGGCACAGAACCCGTCGCCTCGACCAGCCGCCTGCTGGGCACGCTGGGATACGAGGCGAAGGGCCAGGTCGCCTATGCGCTGGAAGGGTCGATCTTCTCCGCCGGATCGGCGATCCAGTGGCTGCGCGACGGGCTGAAGGTCATCTCCGCATCGCGCCAGTCCGAGGCCATGGCGCAGAGCCTGGCCGACAATGGCGGCGTCTATCTGGTGCCGGGCTTCACGGGTCTGGGGGCACCGTGGTGGGAGCCGAACGCGCGGGGCACGATCGTTGGCCTGACCCGCGATTCGGGACCGGCGCATATGGTCCGGGCTGCGCTGGAGAGTCTGGCCTATCAGACGCGCGATCTGCTGGACGCCCTGGCCCGCGACGGGGCACCCAGGCTGAAAGTTCTGAAGGTCGATGGCGGGGTCACCGCCAATGCTTTTGCCATGCAGTTCGTCGCCGACATCTGCGACATCACCGTCGAGCGCCCTGCCTTTCAGGAGATGACGGCCCTGGGGGCCGCCAAGCTGGCGGCGCTGGGCGTCGGTCTGATCGACGACCTGGAGGACCATCCCGTGGAGGCTCCGGCGGTCTGGACGCCGCGCATGGATCAGTCCAGACGTGAAAGTCTACTGAGGGGCTGGCGCGGGGCGGTGCGTGCGGCCATCATCGCCGCAAACCCGGATGACGCATGACCCAGATCGACACTGACCCGGCCGATAACGGCGACATCAACACCGACGCGCAAGCCGCCTTCTCCGGCACGCGCGACGTCGATCCGCGCTATCGTCTGGACGAACCGGCGCTCGAGCGCTGGCTGACCCAGAATGTGGAGGGCTATGCCGGGCCGCTGACGGTGCGTCAGTTCAAGGGTGGCCAGTCCAATCCGACCTATGAGCTGACCACACCCGGCCACACCTATGTGCTGCGCCGCAAGCCGCCGGGCACCCTGCTGCCCTCCGCCCATGCCGTGGATCGCGAGTTCACGGTCATCTCGGCCCTGCACGCGCAGGGCTACCCCGTCGCTCGGCCCTATACTCTGTGTACGGACGATGGCGTCATCGGCTCGATGTTCTACGTGATGGACAAGGTCGAGGGCCGCGTCCTTTGGGACCTCAAACTGCCCGGCATGACCCCGGCGGACCGCCGGGCCATCTACGACACCCAGATCGACGCCTTGGCGGCCCTGCATGCCTTCGATCCCGCCGCCATCGGCTTGGGCGATTACGGCCGTCCCGGAAACTATTTTGAGCGGCAGGTCGGACGCTGGACCAAACAGTATCGTGCGTCCGAGATCGAACCGAACGCGGCGATGGACCGGCTGATCGAATTCCTGCCCGCAACCCTGCCGCCCCAGGGGCCGACACGGATCGTGCACGGCGACTTCCGTCTCGATAATCTGATCATGGCCCCCGATGCGCCCCAGGTGCGGGCCGTGCTGGACTGGGAACTGTCCACGCTAGGCGACCCGATGGCCGACTTCTCCTATCTGCTGATCGCCTGGGTCATTCCGGCGGATCAGAAAAACGGGCTGGCCGGGACGGACATCGAGGCCCTGGGCATCCCCTCCGTGGCCCAAACCGTCGAACGCTATGCGCGCCAGACGGGGGGAGAGGTCCCCGCCAATCTGGACTGGCTGTTTGCCTATAATTTGTTCCGGTTGGCCGCCATCTGTCAGGGCATCGCCGGGCGGGTGCGGGACGGCACCGCCGCATCTTCGCATGCCAGGGCCATGGCCGCCCAGGTCCCGATGCTCGCAGGCGGTGCGCTTGCGTTTGCGAAGAAAGCCGGAGCCTAGTTGCTCAGGATCTGAACCTTGGTCCAGACGTCGCCGCGATTGACGATGTCGATCCTCAGGCGGGCCGCCGTCGCCGGCGACAGGGTGCAACTGGGATAGTGATCGTCCAGACCGTCGGCGCAGAGGACCTGTCCCCGGTCATCCCGCACGACCAGGTCGATGTTGGTGTCTCCGTCGCCTATGGCCGCAACCCTGAGAAGCTGGGCTCCGCGCGCGTCGATACTGAAGCTCCAGCGCTCGCGCGAGTTCAGTCGCTTGACGGTCGAGATGGGCCCCACGCCGAAAGGCGAGGTCATGACGCCCACCATGGGGGCGGGTGGTGCCGCCGGCATCGGTACTGCGGGGGCAGGGGCCAGAGCGGGCGGCGGAGGAGGCGGTGGTCTTGGCGCTGGCGGCGGTGCTGCCGTCTCGGCGCTGGCGGGCGGCGGACGTCTGACGCGCGAACCGGTCACCACGACATCTTCGACAACGGTCTGGCCCTGACCCAAGGCGGCTGCCTCCTGACGCAGGCCTTGAGGCGTCAGGACGGGTGTAAGGCCCACGTCACCGTCGAGCCCGGTCCGCATCGGCACCTCATCCAGCATGCGAGCCGCCGTCAGCAGCGCACCGGAATCCCTGTTCGCGCGGGCCCAGTCGACCAGATGGGCCACGATCAGGGTCCTTGAGACGGCGCGCGATTCCGGCGTCTCGTTCGCTACGGGAGGATCCTGGGCGTAGGGTTGCGGCGGCGAGATGGCCTGCGCAGACGGCACCGCCATTATGGCGAGCACAGCCATTGCTGAAATATAGACCGTCGATCTCATCACGTCGCCTTTGCCTCTTCGGGCTCTCAGCTGCCGAGCTTTCATGGTCGATGAAGGTGCTCGGTCTGCGCCACTGACGAAAGCTGATAATTCAGGCGGGACGTCAGCGCGGGGCCAGGACAGCGCCGGCCAGGATCTGGCGACTGGTCTTGGCCTGGATCAGGACAGCGACGGCTTCTCCCGCAGCCATATGGTCGGGCAGGGAATACAGAACCGGTCGTCCGCTCCAGTCACCCAGGGTCTCGACCCCGACGACGACATTGGTGTGCCGCAGGCGCCGGCCGCGATTCTCACCAGACGACACCACGACGGTCTGGGCTCCCGGCTTGTAGCGCACGGCCACAACCTCTGCCCCGCCGTCTGGCGACGTGCCGGACCCTATACCGACGCGGTCGCCCGTTTCGCGGAATTCGATCTCGGGAGGGTTGGCCGGGCGCGTCGCTTCATCGTCTATGGCCACTTGAAGCGCAGGCGGCTGGGCCAGCACGACCTCACGGCGGCCGTTGATGACGATCTGCGGCGTCGAGACATCGCGCACGCGCAAGGGACGACGATAATCCCGCTGGCGCTGGGCAAACTCCGGACGGGCAAAGGTGTCCTGCCAGCCCAGATAGTCCCAGTAGTCGACGGCATAGGTCAGGGCGATCACGCCCGGCTCGTCGGCGACCGCCTCCAGGCGTGTGTTGGCCTCGGCACAGACGCCGCAGCCCTGGGCGGTGAACAGCTCGACCACGACAGGATCGCTGGGCCCGGGGACCTGATGGCGGACATCGCGCACAGCCGTGGGCTGGGCGGTCGAGGTCGCCGCGACGAGGGCGAGCCCGAGGGCCGCCGCGGGTATGATCCAGCCCCGGTTACGCATGGCGCGACCATAAACACGGCGCGCGCGGATGCGCCGCTCATTTTCGCGTGAAGTCAGACCCGGATGTCGACCAGGGAGCCCGGGCGCAGGTCGCGCTCGCCGGTTGAGACTGTGCTGTCGGACCGCGAAGCCGTCGTGATCGAGGGCCGAACGGCGACCTCCGTCTTCGTCACCGGCGTCGGCGAAATCCCGGCCAGCGCGGCGCGGAAGAAGTCGGATGAGCGCGCCGCCTGGGCCGCCGGCTGCGGGGCCGTCGGGAACAGGGTGGAGGGCAGGTCGGGCCGAATCGCGCTCATGCCGACAAGGTTAACGAAAACGGTGTGGAGAGGGTTAACGGCCTATTCCGGCGGGCGCGGCGTGGCCGTCGGCAGGGGCCGGGCCGGGGCCTGCATGGCCTGGACCAGGCGCTCGACCTCGGCGTCGCTCACCAGGGGACCGGAGAATTTGGCGACCACCTTGCCCATGGCGTCGACGGCAAAGGTTTCCGGCGCACCCGTTATGCCCAGATCCAGCCCGGCCCGGCCTTCCCGGTCGACCAGGACGATGGAGTAGGGGTCGCCCAGTTCGTTCAGAAAGGCGCGGGTGGCGACGGGATCGTCCTTCCACGCCACGCCGACGACGGCCACACCCTGTTCGCGCAATGCCAGAAGCCGGGGGTGTTCGACGCGGCAGGGCGCACACCAGCTGGCGAAGACATTGACCAGCATCGGCTTGCCGACGCCGGCGGTCTTCAGATCGACTTGGCCCGGACCCGGCTCGGTGCCGGTCAGGATCGGCAGGACGGTCTGGGGGATCGGCTGACCGACAAGCGCTGATGGACGATACTCGTTGCCCTGGGTCTGGCCCTGGGTCAGCGAGCGCGAGGCGACATCGCCCAGTTTCAGGGCCGCGAAGACGACCAGACCGACCAGCAGCGCCAGGGGAATGAGGGCCAGCCAACGGTTCATGACTTGTCGTCCTCCAGCCGCTTCAGGGCGCTCTTCCAGCGGCGCGAGGCCGTCAGCGCCCGCATGGCCAGGGCCGCCAGAACGACTGCGCTGATGGCCCAGCACGGCCAGACGTAGGCTCCGTAGGCTCCCATATCCAGATCAGGCATGATCGGCCTCCATGGCGCGGCGGGCGCTCAGCGACAGCACCCGGCGACGCACGATCTCGGTGCGGATGGAGGTGATCCAGTAGGCCAGGAAGAAGACCCCGAACGCCGCCATCATGATCAGCAGCGGCGTCAGCATGGAGGCCGCCATCGACGGTCCGTCTTCGCGCAGCAGGCTGGCGGGCTGATGCAGGGTATTCCACCAGTCGACGGAGAATTTCACGATCGGCAGGTTGATCAGACCGACCAGTCCCAGCACCGCAGCCGCTCGTGCCGCCTTGGCCTCGTCGTCGATCGACGCCCTCAGCGCCATGTAGCCGATGTAGAACAGCAGCAGGACCAGCTCCGACATCAGCCGCGCATCGCCCCAGACCCAGAAGGCCCCCCACATCGGCTTGCCCCATAGACTGCCGGTAATCAGGGCCAGGAAGGTATAGGCCGCGCCCGGCAGGGCCGCCGCCCGCGCTGCCGCATCCGCCAGCGGATGCCGGAACACCAGGGCGAAGAAGCTGGAAATCCCCAGCGCCAGATAGATGCCCAGACCCACCGAGGCGGCGGGCACATGCACGAACATGATCCGCACCGTATCGCCCTGCTGATAGTCCTCGGGCGCGACGAAACTCAGCCAGGTCCCGACGGCCAGCAGCAAGCCGGCCCCGACCCACAGCACGGGCGTGAGCGGGCGCGTGAAGCGCAGGAACCGGTCGGGATTGGCAAGGCCGAACATCCGCATCCCTTTAAGGGGCTTGGCGCCGCCGCGCTATACGTCCCCCATCCCTGTGCTACAGCGTCGCGCCAGATTTGCGGAGACGACCATGACCGACGACGTGACCAAGGATTCCAACGGCAACATCCTGGCCGACGGGGACAGCGTGACCCTGATCAAGGATCTGAAGGTCAAGGGCTCGGGCGGGGTGACGCTGAAACGCGGCCAGCTGGTCAAGAACATCCGCCTGACCGGCGATACAGACGAGATCGAGGCCAATGTGGAGAAGGTGCGCGGCCTGGTGCTGCGGACGGAGTTTGTGAAGAAGGCCTGATGCGCTGACGCTCGGGCCGCGGACCCTCGCGACTTGAGCGCGATTACCCTTGAGCGTTCCGGATCGCCGCTGCGCCTGCGAACGGCGCAATGACGGCGGCGAACAGGACATAGGCAGTCAGCAGGGCCAGGGCCGGGATGGGGGACAGGCCGTTGGTCGCCCGCTCCAGGGCCCCGGCCCCGAAGACCACCGGCGGGATGAACAGCGGCAAGACGACGACGGCGATCAGCAGGCCGCCGCGCTTCGACCCAAGCGCCAGGGCCGCGCCCAGGGCTCCGGTCAGAGCAAACCCCAGCCCGCCGATCAGGGCTGATAGTCCCACCAGCGGGGCGAGAGCCGGCGACAGGCCCAGGGTGATGGCGGCAACGGGCGCGGTCACAGCCAGGGGCCAGCCGACGGCCAGCCACTGGGCCTTGGCCTTGGCCATGACGACCAGTTCCAGCTGGACGGGCCCCAGCGCGATCAGGTCCAGCGTACCGTCCTCCAGATCGCGCTCGAACAGTCGCTCCAGCGACAGGATCGACGACAGCGCCAGGGCCAGCCAGGCCATGCTGCCCGCGACGGGTCTCAGGCCTGCCGGATCGCCACCGGCCGCCAGCGGCACCAGGACGGTCAGACACAGGAAAAAGCCGCAGGCCAGAAGAGGCCCGCCACCGCCGGACCAGGCCAGTGCCAGTTCACGACGGAACAGGATCAACAGGCCGCTCACCGCCCGGCTCCGATATCAAGCGTACGGGCCGGCACAGGCAGGGGGTCATGCACGGCGGCGATGACGGCCCCACCCTTGTCGACATGGGCCTGCATCAGGGTGCCGAACACGGCGCGCCAGCGGGCATCCAGCGGACTGAACGGCTCGTCGAGCAGCCATAGCGGTCGCGGCGCGGCGATCAGACGAGCCAGGGCCAGTCTGCGGCGTTGGCCCGCAGACAACTGACGCACCTCCAGATCCAGCAGTGGCGTCAGGGCCAGAAGGTCAATGGCTGCGGCGACACCATCCGGGTCTGCACCGGCGAACCGGGTCTGGAACGCCAGTTCGTCACGCGCGCTGCGGGCCGTTTTCAGACCGTCAAGCGGGCCCTGCCAGTGCAGATGCTGTCGCCGTGCTTCGTGCACATCCGTGCCCCCGAAGGCTATTTCGCCTGCGTCGGGGCGGATGAATCCGGCTATGGCGCGCAACAGGCTGGTCTTGCCCGCCCCGTTCGCCCCGGTCAGGGCCAGCACCTCTCCGGGCGCGACGGTAAGGGACAGGTCGCGGAACAGAATCCGCTCTCCGCGGGATACGGTCAGGGCAGAGACGGAAATCATCTGTCACCCCTCCAGTTGCGAACATTTCTCAATGTCCCTGTGCCCAACGCGGATACATGGACGCAAGCGCCTGCCATCGCTATATCCAGCGTCGCCGCAGCAGGCGTTCGCCGCGCGCGCCGGGGACCTGTGTGCCCCTGCGTGGATCGCGCGAACGTGCAACCGGATTGTCGGGCGGCGTTGACCAGAGGAAACCTCTCCATGCCGTCGAACGACAGCCTCAAGACCCGTCAGGACCTTTCCGTCGGGCGCAAGAAATACGCCTATTACAGCCTTCCCGCCGCCGAGGAAGCCGGTCTGGCCGGGATTTCCCGTCTGCCGCGCTCCATGAAGGTGCTCCTCGAGAACCTTCTGCGCAACGAGGACGGCGTTTCCGTCACCGAAGCCGACCTGAAGGCCGTGGCCGCCTGGATCGACAACAAGGGCTCGGTCGAGCACGAGATCGCCTTCCGTCCGGCCCGCGTGCTGATGCAGGACTTCACCGGCGTCCCCGCTGTCGTCGATCTGGCCGCCATGCGTGACGCGATGGCCAAGCTGGGTGCCGATGCCGCCAAGATCAATCCGCTGGTCCCTGTCGACCTGGTCATCGACCACTCGGTCATGGTCGACCATTTCGGCACCGCCGGAGCCTTCAACCAGAACGTCGAGCGCGAGTATGAGCGCAACATCGAGCGCTACAACTTCCTGCGCTGGGGCTCATCGGCCTTCAATAATTTCCGCGTCGTGCCCCCCGGCACCGGCATCTGCCACCAGGTGAACCTGGAGAACCTGGCCCAGACCGTCTGGACGCTGGAAGAGGGCAAGAAGACCGTCGCCTATCCCGACACGGTCGTGGGCACCGACAGCCACACCACCATGATCAACGGCCTGGCCGTTCTGGGCTGGGGCGTGGGCGGCATCGAGGCCGAGGCCGCCATGCTGGGCCAGCCGATCCCGATGCTGATCCCTGAAGTCATCGGCTTCCGCCTGACCGGCGCGATGACCGAGGGCACGACGGCGACCGATCTGGTCCTGACCGTCACCCAGATGCTGCGCAAGAAGGGCGTGGTCGGCAAGTTCGTCGAATTCTTCGGCCCGGCCCTGCCGAGCATGACGATCGAGGATCAGGCGACCATCGCCAACATGGCCCCGGAATACGGCGCCACCTGCGGCTTCTTCCCCGTCAGTCGCGCCACCATCGACTATCTGACCGCCACGGGCCGCGACAAGGCGCGTGTCGCCCTGGTCGAGGCCTATGCCAAGGCTCAAGGCCTGTGGATCGACGAGACCTCGGAAGACCCCGTCTTCACCGACGTGCTGGAACTGGACATCTCCACCGTCGTGCCGTCGCTGGCCGGTCCCAAGCGTCCGCAGGACAAGGTCGCTCTGGACGTCGCCGCGCCGTCGTTCGAGACCGCCCTGACCGATGTCTTCAACCGCGTCACCGATGCCCCGCGTTATGCCGTCGAAGGCCAGAAGTTCGACGTGGGTGACGGCGACGTCGTCATCGCGGCCATCACCTCCTGCACCAACACGTCCAACCCCTCGGTTCTGATCGCCGCCGGTCTGGTGGCGCGCAAGGCCAACGCCCTGGGTCTGAAGGCCAAGCCGTGGGTCAAGACCTCGCTCGCCCCCGGCTCACAGGTCGTCACCGACTATCTGACCGACGCCGGCCTGCAGAAGGACCTGGATGCCCTGGGCTTCAACCTGGTCGGCTATGGCTGCACCACCTGCATCGGCAACTCGGGTCCTCTGGATCCGGCCATTTCCAAGGTGATCAACGACAACGGCTTGGTGGCCACGTCGGTGCTCTCCGGCAACCGCAACTTCGAGGGCCGGGTGAACCCCGACGTCCAGGCCAACTATCTGGCCTCGCCGCCGCTGGTCGTGGCCTATGCCATCGCCGGCTCGATGCGCATCGACATCACCACCCAGCCGATCGGTCAGGACAAGAAGGGCAAGGACGTCTTCCTGAAGGACATCTGGCCGACCTCGGAAGAGATCGCCGCCATCCAGAAGAAGTCGGTCACCCCGGCCATGTTCGCCAAGCGCTACAAGGACGTCTTCAAGGGCGACAAGCACTGGCAGGCCATCAAGATTGAGGGCGGCCAGACTTATGAGTGGGAGGACACCTCCACCTACGTCGCCAACCCCCCGTATTTTGAGGGCCTGTCGATGGAGCCGGCACCGGTCACTGACATCGTCGAGGGCCGCGTGCTGGCCATCTTCGGCGACAGCATCACCACCGACCACATCAGCCCGGCCGGCTCGATCAAGAAGACCTCGCCTGCCGGGGTCTATCTGACCGGACGCGGCGTCGATGCCCTGGACTTCAACAGCTATGGCGCGCGCCGGGGCCACCACGAAGTCATGATGCGCGGGACCTTTGCCAACATCCGCATCCGCAACAAGATCACGCCGGAGATCGAGGGCGGGGTGACGAAACACTTCCCGTCGGGCGAAACCATGTCGATCTACGACGCGGCCATGCGCTACCAGTCCGAGGGCCGTCCGCTGGTCGTCTTCGCGGGCAAGGAATACGGCACCGGCTCGTCGCGTGACTGGGCCGCCAAGGGCACCCGCCTGCTGGGCGTCCGCGCGGTCCTGGCCGAAAGCTATGAGCGTATCCACCGGTCGAACCTGGTCGGAATGGGCGTCGTGCCGCTGCAGTTCAAGGCGGATGGCTGGCAGAAGCTGGGCCTGACGGGCGAGGAGATCGTGACGATCCGCGGCCTGTCCGACGTCAACGTCGGCAAGCTGCGTCCGCGTCAGGACATCTGGGTCGAGCTGTTCCGTCCGTCGGACGGAAAGATGGCCCGTTTTCCGGTCCGCTGCCGCATCGATAACCAGACCGAGCTGGACTACTTCAAGGCCGGCGGCGTGATGCCCTATGTGCTGCGGAACCTGGCGGGTGGGGACCAGCCGGCCCCGGCCAATGATGAAGCTGCGGCGATCGCGGCGGAATAGGCCTCGAGCGCTATAGTTGAAAAGGAAAGGTCGGCGGATGGCTCCGCTGGCCTTTTCACGTTCGGGGCGGTTCAGCCCCGGGTAGCATTGTGCGGGCCGGGATCTCGCGGATTACGGCCAAAGGCCTCCTCGCAGATGGCGCGACCGAAAGCTTCCGAGACCATCATCTGGCGATCACCGAGCAGGCCGCCGACGCGGCCCTGAGCGCTGGTCGAAACCCGGATCGGGTAACGGCCCAGAACCCGATTGTTGTGAGCCGGATCGACGAACTCCACCGTGGCGGCCAGGTAATGCTCGCCGTCGCCGTTCAGCAGGGTTTCCAAGCGGCCAGCGCGGTCCAGCGCCTTGATGTGAACCCTAAGATCGACAGGTGCCGTGCCCCACATGCAGCGGCGGAGCTCTTCGTGCACTTCTTCATTGAATGTGTCGGCGAAATCGTCCTCAGCGTCGAGCCAGTCAGACGACATAACTATCGAGCCGATCTGCGCGGTCTCCTGAAGCCCGATCGGCAACGCTAACGGGGGGCCACCTTCGATTACTGGGGCGCAGGCCGCGGTGGCGCTAAGCGCCGCAAGGGTCACGGCGGTGATGAGGGATTTCATATCGGTCTCCTGTGCGCGCAGAAGACTTAGTCGAACCCTGTTCATTGACGAGTGAATTCGGCGTAATCAGCGTCCGAAGACCTCGACCCCGATCTGACCTTCGGTCGTCAGCCAGGCCCTTTTCATGCCCTGGCTGTTGAACGGCGCGGCGATGTTGCCATCGCGGTCCAGGGCGATCAGCCCGCCGTCGCCGCCCATGCCGCCGATCTGATCGATGACCCCCTGCGTCGCCTCGGCAAGCGGCTGTCCGGCCCCGACGCGCCAGCCGACCTGGGCGGCGGCGGCGACGCGGATGAAATACTCGCCCTGTCCGGTGCAGGAGGTGGCGGTCCGCTCGTCGGCCCAGGTCCCGGCCGCCGGAATGGGGGTATCCCCGACCCGGCCCGGCATCTTGCCGAACACGCCTGCCGTCGAGGTCGCTGCCGCCAGCCGTCCCTCATTGTCCAGAACGCAGCAGCCGACCGTGCCATGGCTCAGCGTCCCCGGCGGATGATTGTCCTCGCCCTGACCGGCACGTGTGAACCAGGCCGCCTCGTCGCCGATGGGCTCCAGTCCTTGGTCGTGCGCAAACAGGGCCGCACCTTCGCCCGCCAGCATGATGTGCGGTGTGCGGTCCATCACCGCCCGGGCGGCCACGACCGGATTGCGGAACCCTTGCAGCGCCGCCACGGCTCCCGCCTTGCGGGTCGCGCCGTCCATCAGGCTGGCGTCCAGCTCATAGGCCCCGGCCAGATTGGACGAGGCCCCGCGCCCGGCGACATAGAGGCCGGAATCCTCCAGCATCACCACCGTCTCGACCGCCACGTCCAGCGCGCTGGCCCCCGCCTCCAGCCGCGCCTTCATCGCCTCCACGACCTGGCGCATATGCACGACCTCGGCGTCATAGTTCCGCTCGCGCCGCGCGCCTGCGCCACCGTGAAGAATGAGGGCCGTCATGGGTCGTCTCCGGATCGCCTCTTTCAAACGGGCGTGCGGCTGATTAGCCTTGACTGGAGCGGCATGCCACGGTGGCAATGTCGAAATATCCTGACAAGCAGGCCTCAGCAGCGCGAACGCGCGTTAGGGCTGCCGAGCAAAGCGAGACCAGAAAGATGCGCGCAGTCCTGTCCAAGGCCCCCGGCGGCCCTGAAACCCTGGTCGTCGAAGAGGTCATGGACCCGCGCCCGATGAAGGGCGAGGTGGTCATCGATGTGAAGGCGGTGGGCATCAACTTCCCCGACACCCTGATCATCGAGGACCGGTACCAGTTCAAGCCACAGCGCCCCTTCTCGCCCGGTGGCGAGGTGGCGGGCGTCGTCGAGGCTGTGGGCGAGGGCGTGACTTCGGTCCGCAAGGGTGATCGCGTTATCGCCGTGCCGGGCTGGGGCGGTCTGGTCGAGCGGCTGGCCGTGCCCGCCACCAGCGTCATCAAGATTCCCGACGGCATGGACTTCCCCACGGCCGCGGCCCTGATCATGACCTATGGCACCAGCTATTATGCGCTGAAGGACCGGGCCCAGCTGAAGGCGGGCGAGAGCCTGCTGGTGCTGGGGGCCGCAGGCGGGGTCGGTATCGCCGCCGTCGAACTGGGAAAGGCCATGGGGGCCCGCGTGGTCGCCGCCGCCTCGACCAATGACAAGGTGCAGTTCGCGCTGGAGGCCGGGGCCGACAACGGCCTAATCTATCCCTCGGGCCAGATGGACAAGGCGGCCCAGAAGGAACTGTCCGGCGAGCTGAAGCTGGCCTCGGGCCGCGACGGGCCGGACGTGGTCTATGACGGTGTCGGCGGCGACTATTGCGAGCCGGCCCTGCGCTCCATGGACTGGAACGGGCGCTATCTGGTGGTCGGCTTCCCGGCGGGCATTCCGTCCCTGCCGCTGAACCTGACCCTGCTGAAGTCGGTGTCGGTGATCGGGGTCTTCTGGGGCGCAGCCGTGGCCCGCGATCCTGCCGGTCACGCCGCCAACATGACCGACCTGTTCGGGTTCTGGAGCGAGGGCAAGATCAAGCCGCGCATCAGCCGCACCTATCCGCTGGAGCGCGCGCATGAAGCCATCCAGGCCTTGGGCGACCGCTCGGTGATGGGCAAGGTCGTGGTGACGGTCGACGCCTGATGGTGAAGCTGGCCCTGTCACCGTCGCTGGACGTTGCGGCCCTGAACGCGGCCTTCAAGGGGCATCGCCGCCTGCACATTCCCGATGTGCTCGGCCCTGACAGCGCCGAGGCAGTAACGGCGGCCATGGAAGCCTATGACGGCTGGCGCGTCAGCGTCCACGCTGGCGGTGAACGGTTCGAGATTCCGTTGAGCGGCGGTCGCGCCGCCGAGCCGGGCAAGCAGAGCTGGATCGACCAGGCCGCGTTGAACGGGGCCGACGAGAGCATGCAGTATATCTTCGATACCCGGCGCATTACGGTCGAGGGCATCGGCGATGATGTCCAGGATGCGGTGGCGGCCGTGCCCGGCTTTCTGAACAGCCCGACCTTCATCGCCTTCGTGCGCGGCGTGACCGGCGACGACCGGATCGACTTCGCCGATGCCCAGGCCACACGCTATCGGCCCGGCCACGTCCTGACCGGTCACAACGACGACGCCGAGGGCAAGAACCGGCTCTATGCCTATGTGCTGAACCTGACCCGCGACTGGCGCGTAGACTGGGGCGGGGCGCTGATCTTTCCGGGTGCCGACGGCCAGATCGAAGAAGGCTTTGTGCCGCGGTTCAACGCCCTGAATATCTTCGCCGTGCCGATGGACCACGCGGTGACCCAGGTCGCCAGTTTCGCGGGTGCAAATCGTCTGTCGATCACCGGCTGGCTGCGATCGAACTAGTCGCCCTTCAACTGCTCCAGCGCCGCGTCGGCCTGCTTCTTGTGACGCGGCCGGATGTTGGCCCCAAGCGTCGCGATCAGGGCGGCGATGACGGCGGCGTCGTCGGTGAAGCCGATGCCGGCGAAGATGTCGGGAATGGCGTCGATCGGCAGGACGAAATAGGCCAGCCCGCCCAGCATCAACCCCTTGGCAGCCATCGGCGTCTCGGGATCGCGCGCCGCGAACCAGACGCTCAGCGCCTGTCCTGCGAAGGGGATGCGGGCCGCCGTGCGCCGGATCTTGGGCCAGAAGCCCTTCTGAACCCGGACCTCATTGGTCGCCAGCACCGAGGGCACCAGGGCGCGCTTGGGGTCCAGGGCCTCGTCGGGCGTCATCGGCTTGGTATTCGTGGTCATGGCGGCTAAAGCCCCGCAATCGTCATTCGTTCAATCCCATATAGGAACAGAGGCCATGAAACTCGACGGGTCAATCGCAGCGGTCGTCACGGGCGGGGCCTCGGGCCTGGGTGAAGGCACCGCACGCGCCATCGCCGCCACGGGGGCAAAGGTCGCCCTGTTCGACATGAACGCCGAGAAGGGCGAGGCCATCGCCGCCGAGATCGGCGGCGTCTTCTGCCAGGTCGACGTCACCTCCGACGAGGAAGTGGCCGCCGCCTTCGCCAAGGCCCGCGCCGCCCACGGTCAGGAGCGCCTGACCGTCAACTGCGCCGGCATCGCCACGGGCCAGAAGACCGTCAGCCGCAAGCGCGACACCGGCGAGACCCGCGCGCATGACATGGCATCGTTCGAGCGCACCGTTCGCATCAACCTGTTCGGCACCTTCCGCGTATTGAGCCAGTCGGCGCTGGGCATGGTCGCCCTGGATCCCATGGAGGACGGCGAGCGGGGGCTGATCGTCAATACCGCCTCGGTGGCGGCCCAGGACGGCCAGATCGGCCAGGCGGCCTATTCGGCGTCCAAGGGCGGCGTCTATGCCATGACCCTGCCCGTGGCCCGTGACCTGGCCCAGGAGGGCATCCGCGTGAACACCATACTGCCTGGCATCATGTGGACGCCGATGATGGCCGGGATGGACCAGAAGGTTCAGGACAGCCTGGCCGCCGCCATTCCCTTCCCCAGCCGTCTGGGCAGGCCGTCGGACTATGCATCGCTGGTGCTGGAACTGGCCCGCAACGTCTACATCAACGGCGAATGCATCCGGCTGGACGGGGCCATACGGCTGGCTCCTCGTTAACGGCGCTAACGCTCGCGACGCGGTCGCTCGCTACTTGAGCGCAGATTTTTGCGTTTGGGGCTTGCGAGAGTTGGGAGCCGTCCGCTATAGGCCCGCCTCCGACTGATTGCGGGCGTAGCTCAGTGGTAGAGCACAACCTTGCCAAGGTTGGGGTCGAGAGTTCGAATCTCTTCGCCCGCTCCAGTCGAAACGCACAAGGCCTGCCGGAGACGGCGGGCCTTTGTCGTATCTGGCCCCCATACTACGCGACCTCGGCCTCATGGGCGGCGAAGTTTGCCAAGGTTGGGGTCGAGAGTTCGAATCTCTTCGCCCGCTCCAGGCGAGACAGAAAAGGCCCGGTCGCAAGACCGGGCCTTTTTCGTTTGTGATCCTTCAGAAAAGCGAAAAGGCCGCCCCGCGAGGGAGCGGCCTTTCAGGATCATTGTGGCGTCAGTGACTAGTTGATGCCCAGCGCGCGCTTGATCTCGCGCCAGTCGACCATCTTGTAGTTCTGCTGGCCGCGGTTGGGGGCGTCGCTGTCGTCGTGGAAGGCCAGCGCACCCTGCGGCCAGGTGCCGATGGCCCCGCTCCAGGCGTCCAGACCATCCGTGTGGGTCACCGCATCGACAGCCTGGCCGCTGGTGGTGGCGACACCGTCGACGATGGTGAAGCGTCCGACGTAGGCATAGGCCGTCTGGGCTCCCGTTCCGGTGACGCGCCAGACCGGATAGGTGCTGTCGCCCTGGCTGGAGGCGATCAGGTATTTGTTCGCGCCATCGCGCATGATCGTCAGGCCCTCGACGTCGTCGGTCAGGCGGACGCGGTCGATGGGCTGGATTTCGGTCGGAGCGCTGGAGCCGGCCGGGTCGAAGTCGAAACGCCAGATGCCGACATCCTCTTCGCCGACGTACAGCAGGTCGGCGGCGTCATCGACGACACAGCCCTCGGTCTGGCTGCCCAGTTGCATCGACTTTTCGACCACGCCGACGGGGCCGTTCGGTCCCGCGGTGACGCGGATCTGCTGGATCAGGCCAGCCTTGTTGTTGGGCACCAGGTAATAGGCATCCCCTCGCTGGCCCATGCAGAAGCCGTAGGGCTCGCCCATGTTGGTCGGGATGAAGCCCCAGCGCCGGACCTCCAGGGTCGCCGGGTCCATCAGCCAGGTCATGATGCCGAAGCGGTCGCGCTCGGCCGCGGCGACCAGGACCATCGCCTTGCCGTCGACCATGAAGCCGGACCGGACATCGACATTGTTCATCGGGCCGTCCGGGAAGAACTGCCGCACGGTACCGTCCAGATTGTGGACGTACAGGCCGTCGGACTTGTCGGTTCCGAACATCACGGCCCGCGACGGATCGCGCGGATCGGCCCAGAAGGCAGGATCGTCGGCATCCACGGTCGGGTCGGTGGTGACCACGGTCTCGACCGCCGCGACGACGGGCTTGGCCGGATCGCCCGTGGCCAGGATACCTTGCGGAATTTCAGGCTCGGCCGTGGCGCAGGCGGCCAGCAGGGCGGCAGACGCGACCAAGGTGCTCAAGGTGCGGATCGACATGTCAGCCTCTTCGACGACGAAATTTTCAAGCGTGACCGCGCAGACCACGCGCGCGCGCATCGGGTCAAGCAAGGCCCTGTGACGGTTCTCGAACATCGATGTGACAACTGATCCGGTTCAAGAGCAAACGTCACGCGCGCGTCTGAAAATCGGCACCGCTTGTTCGTCAAATCGTCGTGGAGGCGTCGTCGCTACGGCTTAGCTCCGATTTCCGAACACCGGAGCCCTTTGGCTGCCGGTCTCTCGGGGATGCCATCAATGAAATTCGCGCTTCTGCTCGGTGCCGCCCTGGCTCCGATCTTCGCCGCCGCAGCGACGCCTGCCTTTGCCGGACCCGTCGTGGGTACTGTGGCTGACGCCTCAGGCACTCGCACGTTACAGGGGGCCGAGGTCACGATCGTCGAACTGAACCAGACGGCGACGGTCGGTGCAGACGGAACGTTCCGCTTTGGTGACGTGGCACCCGGCACCTATACGCTGCGTGCTGGTTTCGCGGGTGCCGTCGATGAGACCCGCCAGGTGGTTGTGCCCGCGACGGGCACTGCCTCCGTCACCTTCTCACTACGTCCGCTCGCATCTTCGGACGGTACGGTGATCGAGGATGTCCTGGTCATCGGCCAGCGCGCCAACTTCCTCAGCGCCGTCTCGCGCCAGCGCAGCGCCGACACGGTCCAGACCGTTCTGACCCGCGACGCCATCGGCCAGTTTCCGGACCAGAACGTGGCGGAGGCCCTGCGCCGCGCGCCCGGCATCAATGTTCTGAACGACCAGGGCGAGGGCCGGTTTGTATCCGTGCGGGGTCTCGACCCCAATCTGAACTCGGCGTCGATCAACGGCAACCGTGTGCTCGCGACCGGAGGCGACGAGCGTGCCGTGGCGCTGGACGTCATCCCGTCAGAACTGATCGAATCCATCGAGATCAAGAAGTCGCTGACGCCGGACATGGACGGCGACACCATCGGAGGCTCGATCGACATCGCAACGACCAGTTCGCTGGACCGTCGCCGCAACCTGTTCACGGCGTCGCTGGAGGGCTCGTACAACGATCAGAACGAACAGACCTCGCCCAAGGGCAGCTTCGATTTCGTCTACAAGTTCAATGACCGCCTCGGCATCGCTGGGGGGGCCAGCTACTACAACCGTGAATTCGCCACCGACAACATCGAGATGGACGGCTGGAGCGAGACGGACGACGGCGGTATCTTTGCCGAAGATCTGGAATACCGCGATTATGACGTTATGCGCGAACGTTATGGCGCGACCCTGACGCTGGATTACCAACTCAACGATTCGACACGCCTGTATCTGCGCGGCCTGTATTCCAAGTTCGACGACACCGAATTGCGCACCCGCCTGGTCTTCGGCTTCGACGAACCGACCGAGATCGTCGGGGACAGTGCCTCGTTCGATTCAGCCGACGGGCGTATCCGGGTCGAGCGCGATCTGAAGGACCGTCGCGAGGTGCAGACCATTCGCACGATCTCGGCCGGTGGCCGGACCGACTATGGCCAGTGGCGCTTCGACTATGACGTGGCCTATTCCGAAGCCGATCAGCAGGAAAATGGGTCGATTGACCCGATCGTCTTCCGTCGCGACTTCGAGGATGCAGGCGAACTGGGCGTCACCATCAACTACGGCGACCTGCGCCGCCCGACGTATCAGATCGACTTCGGCCAGAGCCTCTTCCTGGATCCGTCGCAGTATGAGTTCGACGCCCTGGAGCGCACTACCCGTGAAGATGCGCGCGACCGCGAGTTCTCGGTCAAGGCCGACGCGGCCTATGACATGGCCATCGACGGCGGCAATATCGAGTTCAAGTTCGGCGGGAAGGCCCGCCAGCGCGAGAAGCGTCTGAACTATATCTTCGACATCTACGACGGGTACGACGGCGACTTCACCCTAGCGGACGTTGTGGGCCGCCAGAGCTATGGCCTGGCCACCATCGACCCCGTTCCGGGCCTGTCGGAAACGCGCGATTTCCTGAGCGGTGGCTTCGGCGATTTCGAGCGCAACGATCTGGACAGCACCTTCGCGTCCAACGCGGAAAGCTATTCGGCGGACGAAGACATCTATGCCGGCTATGCCCAGGCCAAGCTTGAGAGGGATGCCTGGCGCGTCGTCGGCGGGGTTCGGGTCGAGCAGACCGAAGTCCAGCTGAACGGACAGCGGATTGACCTGGTCGAGGAAGGCGCAATCATCGATGGCGTCGAGCTGGACGAAGACACCCTGTTCATCACGCCGGTGCAGTTCGACCGCAGTCATACCGACTGGTTGCCCAGCGTGAATGTCCGCTACGAAGCGGCAGAAAACCTGATCGCCCGCTTTGGAGCCTTCCGCTCTGTCGTGCGGCCCAGCTTCGGTCGTCAGGCACCGCGCTTCCTGATTGAGGAAAATGACGAAAACGAGCGGTCGGGCGAGTTCGGCAATCCGGACCTGGACCCTTACAAGGCGTGGAACTTCGACGCGACGCTTGAGTACTATTTCGCCCCTGAGGCCGTGATCCAAGGCGGCATCTTCTACAAGTCGATCGAGGACTTCATCATCGATGCCGAGTTCGAGGACGGCACGTTCGCGGGCATCGATTACGACGAAGCCGTCATCCCGATCAACGGCGACGAGGCCACGGTGTTCGGCGCGGAACTGAGCTACGGTCAGGCCCTGTCGTTCCTGCCCGCGCCGTTCGATGGCCTGCTGGTCAATCTGAACTATACGTACACCGATGCCGAGGGTGAGGTTCTGGGGCGCACCGTGCCTCTGCCCACATCTCCCGAACATACCTTCAACGCTGTTCTGGGCTATGAGAAGGGCCCGCTGAGCCTGCGCGTCGCCGGAGCCTATCGCTCGGGCTATCTGGATGAACTTGGCGGCGATGCCGAAAGCGACCGCTATGTCGATGACCATTTCCAGATCGATCTGAGCGGCAAATATCGAGTGACCGAAAACGTCCAGCTGTTTGCCGAACTAGTGAACGCCAATGACGCGACCTACACCGCCTTCCAGCGCGGCCCGGGTCGTGATCGTCTGCTCCAGTACGAAGAATATTCCTGGACCGGCAAGTTCGGCATCAAGCTGAACTTCTGATCCTGCGCGACAGCAATCGACGAAGGGCCGGGCGGAAACGTCCGGCCCTTTTGCGTATCGCGCCCTTCCGGCGTTGCCGCAGGCGGGGCGGGTCCCCTATATGCAGGCGCGAACCTTCTCGCGTCCGGACACCCCCGATCATGGCCCGCAAGACAGACACATCCGGCGGACTTCTGGGCGGCCTGCGGTCGATGCTGGGCGGCAAGCCCACCAAGGCTGTCTCCGAGACCGCACCCGAGCCGATCACCCTCAGCCCAGACCCGGCGGGCCATTTCCAGACGCCGGACACCCCGGACACGCCCGCGCCCCCATCCGCGCCCGAACAGGACCAGAGCAAGCCCATGGCCGAAGCCGCCTCCCCCAGCCCCGCCGCCGCGAAATCTTATGACGTCGTGATCATCGGCGGCGGACCGGGCGGCTACAATGCCGCGATCCGGGCGGGCCAGCTGGGCCTCAGCGTCGCCTGTGTGGAGATGCGCGAGACCCTGGGCGGCACCTGCCTGAACGTCGGCTGCATGCCCTCCAAGGCCATGCTGCATGCCTCGGAGCTGTTCGAGGCGGCGACCAAGGAGTTTCCGACACTCGGCATCGAGATCGGTACGCCGAAGATCAACGTCGATCAGCTGCAGAAGCAGAAGCAGGAGAGCGTCACGGCCCTGACCAAGGGCATCGAATTCCTGTTCAAGAAGAACAAGGCGGACTGGATCAAGGGTCGCGGTCGCATCACCGGACCGGGCCAGGTCGAGGTCGAGGCGGCCGACGGGTCGAAGACGACCCTGACCGCCAAGGACATCGTCATCGCCACGGGATCGGAGCCGACACCCCTGCCGGGCGTGGAATTCATCGAGGGCAAGGTGGTCGATTCCACCGGGGCCCTGGCCCTGCCCGCCGTGCCCAGGACCATGATCGTGGTCGGCGCCGGCATCATCGGGCTGGAGCTCGGTTCGGTGTGGCGCCGTCTGGGCGCACAGGTGACGGTGGTCGAATATCTGCCGCGCATCACGCCGGGCATGGACTCGGACGTCGCCACCGCCTTCCAGCGCGTGCTGACCAAACAGGGCATGACCTTCAAGCTGGGCTCCAAGGTCACGGCCGCGAAGTCGGTCAAGGACGGCGTTGAGCTGACGGTCGAACCGGCGGCGGGTGGCGAGGCCGAGACGCTGAAGGCCGATGTCGTCCTGGTGGCCATAGGCCGCCGTCCCTATACGCAGGGCCTGGGGCTGGAGACCGTCGGGATCGAGCCGGACAAGCGCGGCTTCGTCACCCAGGATCATCTGAAGACCGGAGCCAAGGGCGTCTGGGTCATTGGCGACGTCACCAGCGGCCCCATGCTGGCCCACAAGGCCGAGGAAGACGCCGTCGCGGTGATCGAGCTGATCGCGGGCAAGGCCGGTCACGTCGACTACGACATGGTCCCCAGCGTGGTCTACACCTTCCCCGAGGTCGCCTGGGTCGGCAAGACCGAGGACCAGCTGAAGGCCGACGGCATCGCCTACAAGGTCGGCAAATTCCCCTTCACCGCCAACAGCCGCGCCAAGATCAATCATGAGACCGACGGCTATGCCAAGGTCCTGGCCGATGCGACGACGGACCGGATTCTGGGCGTCCACATCATGGGTCCGCAGGCGGGCGAGATGATCCATGAGGCCTGCGTCGCCATGGCCTTCGGCGGTGCGTCCGAGGACGTCGCCCGCATCTGTCATGCCCATCCGACCCGCTCCGAAGCCGTCAAACAGGCGGCCATGGGTGTGGAAGGCTGGACCATGCAGGCCTGATCGATGGATCTGGGGCTGAGCGGCAAACGCGCCCTGATCTGCGGCGGCTCCAGCGGACTGGGGCGGGCCGTGGCGACGGCGCTGGTCGCCGAGGGGGCGCATGTGGCCCTGCTGTCGCGCGATGCCGGAAAGCTGCAGACCGTCGCTGACGATTTGAACGCGATGGGCCCAGGCCGCGCCGTCATCGCGCCGGCCGACATGGCGGATCATGCGTCCCTGCTGACAGCGGTCGATGTGGCCGAGGCAGCGCTGGGTGGGCCGATCGAGATCCTGCTGAACAACACCGGCGGGCCGCCCCCGTCGGGGGTGTCAGGGCTGGAGCCCGACCTGTGGCGCGCGCAGTTCGAGGCGATGGTGCTGTCGATCTTCCGCCTGACCGACCGCGTCCTGCCGGGGATGAAGGCCATGGGCTGGGGCCGCATCCTGAACGTGGCGTCGATCACCGTGGTCGAGCCGGTGGCGTCGCTGGGCGTGTCCAACACCCTGCGGGCCTCGGTCACAGCCTGGGCCAAGACGCTGGCGGGTGAGGTCGCGCCGCACGGCATCACCGTCAACACCCTGCTGCCCGGCCGCATCGATACGCCGCGCATCGAGCGGCTGGACGCGGCTCGCGCGGCCGCCCACGGCATAACGCCCGAGCAGGCCCGGGCCGAGGCCACGGCCGGCATTCCCGTCGGTCGCCTGGGCATGCCGGAGGAGTTCGGTGCCGTCGCCGCCTTCCTGGCCAGTCCGCAGGCGGCCTACGTCACCGGTTCGCTGATCCGGCTGGACGGCGGGGCGGTCCGGGCCATCTGACGCCTGGGTTAGGCGCGGGGATGCGCATCCGCATAGGCGGCCAGCAGGTGCGCGGCATCGACGGCGGTGTATTTCTGGGTCGTGGACAGGCTGGCGTGGCCCAACAGTTCCTGGATGGAACGCAGGTCGGCCCCGGCCCCGAGCAGATGGGTCGCGAAACTGTGGCGCAGGGCGTGGGGCGTGGCGCTGGCGGGCAGGCCGAGGCGGCCGCGAAGGTGCTGGACGGTGGCCTGGACATGGCGGGGGCTCAGGGGACCACCGCGTCGGGCTCGGAACAGGGGTTCGTCCGGCGACAGGGGAAACGGCAGCAGCGCCAGATAATCGTCTACGGCTGCGCGGACAGCGGGCAGGACCGGGGCGATCCGGGTCTTGCCGCCCTTGCCAGCGATGCGCAGGGTCTCGCCCAGCGGGGCATCGGCGCGGATCAGCGACAGGCCCTCGGAAATCCGCAGTCCGCAGCCGTAGAGCAGGGTCAGGACCGCGCGGTCGCGGGCCGCCTCCCAGGGCGCGGCATCTGTATCGGCCTGCGATTCTTCCAGCAGACCGCGCGCCTGATCCTCGCTGACCGGCCGCGGCAGGGACGGCTTGATGCGAGGGCCGCGAACCAGCGCCAGTTGCGGGGCGGGTGTGGCGCAGCGGCGGTCCAGAAAGGCGTGGAAGGCGCGGATGGCCGACAGGGTCTGGCTGATGGAGCGGGCGGCGAGGCCGGAGCGATCGGACCCGTCACCGGCGCGGCGCTCGGCCAGATGGGCGCGGACCTCGGCAGCGCTGACGGTGCCGAGATCGGGCAGCGACAGGATCTCGCCGCGATGCCGCTCCAGAAAGGCGACGTACAGCCGCCCGATGTGGCCATAGGCCTCCAGCGTGCGAGGCGACAGGCGACGCTCGTGCGCCAGATGCTCCAGCCAGGCTGACAGAGCGTCGGCGGCTGTCATCCCAGCAGGGGCCAGCGCTCGGCGGTGCGTTCGACCACGCGGGCGATGAAGGCCACCAGCTCGCAGCCCATGGTGGCGGTAAAGCCGTCTTCCTCGGGCGAGCCGAAGGCGCACAGGGCGGGACGGGCGACCGTCTCGGCACCCGGAAACTGCGGGGCCATGCGGATCAGGGCCACGGAGTGGACCTGATCCTCGGCCGCGCCAAACAGGTTCAACCCCTCGAAGTTGGGCCCCAGCCAGGTCAGGCCGTGATCGCCCAGCAGGGCATCGACCCGACCTTCATCCAGCGCGCGCCAGCCGAAAGGCACGGGACCGGGCTTTTCGAGTGCCACGGCGGCACCGCTCAGACCGAACCTCCCCTGCGCCACTGCATCGAGACGACGGGAGAGGTCGGACAGGTTGCGGGCTTCCAGCAGATCGAGGGCCGCAACATGGGTCTGGGTCTGGGCGGCGAAATTGGCGCGGGCGATGCTCTCGATGCGTTTCCTCGCATCCGCCTCGCGTTCGGCCACCTCTTCCAGCCGGGTCAGGGCGGCGCGGCCGAACTCCACGACATTGCGGCCGTGAGGCTTGAGCCCGACCTCTTCCAGCAGGGACCGATCGTCCAGCAGGATCTGAGGATGCGCCTGCAGCCAGGCACGGATTTCCGGCCAGTGCGGACCCGTGTCGTCGGCAGAGAGGTCAGGCAATACGCTCACAGACCTCTCCTCGGAGGCAGGCTACAGGATCGACTGACCGGTCTTGCCCCAGTCCGCCAGGAAGGCATCAAGCCCCTTGTCGGTTAACGGGTGCTTGACCAGGGCCTTGAAAGTGTCGGCCGGCAGGGTCGCGGCGTCCGCTCCGGCGATGGCGGCGGCCGAGACATGGCCAGGATTGCGCAGGGAAGCGGCGAGGATTTCCGTCTCGAAGCCATGGGTGTCGTACAGCACGCGGATTTCTTCCAGCAGACTGATGCCGTCGGCCCCGTGATCTTCCAGCCGCCCGACGAAGGGCGAGACGAAGGTGGCCCCGGCCTTGGCGGCCAGCATGGCCTGGGCGGCGGAGAAGCACAGTGTGACGTTGGTCTTGATGCCCTTGTCGGAAAAGGTCCGCGCCGCGCGCAGCCCGTCCCACGTCAGGGGCAGTTTGACCACGACATTGGGCGCGATGGCGGCCAGCTTGTCGCCTTCCTTGACCATGGTCTCATAGTCGGTCGCCACCGCCTCTGCGGAAATCGGCCCCTCGACCAGGCCGCAGATTTCGGCGATGACCTCTGCGATGTTGCGACCGGATTTGGCGATCAGCGAAGGATTGGTGGTGACGCCGTCCACCATGCCGGTGGGGACCATGTCCTTGATGACGGCGACGTCGGCTGTGTCGAGAAAGAGTTTCATGGGGTGGGTGTTTAGCGGCGGAAGGTCGAGAGCGCGAGCCTCTTTCACCTCCCCACGCGTGGGGAGGTGGCGCGGCGCGTCTTCGCGCCGTGACGGAGGGGGCGGCGCTGGTGTTAGCTGCTGGTCCGCCAATCTCTGTAGGCGGGAGTCGCCCCCTCCACCACGCTTCGCGCGGTCCCCCTTCCCATCTGCGATGGGGAGGTGATTGCCATGCGCGTCGCCTCCGTCCTCATTCCCCTGCCGGTACCCGAGGCTTTCGATTACGAGGTGCCGGAGGGCATCGAGGTCGTGCGCGGCGATCAGGTTGCGGTGCCGCTGGGGCCGCGGCTGATGCGGGGCATCGTGGTCGAGGCGCGCGAGACGACCGGGTCGAACCGGCGGCTGAAGGCGATTGATCATCTGATGGATGATCCGCGCCTGCCCGAACGCACGGTGGACTTCGTCGAATGGGCCGGGCGCTGGACGCTGAGCGCGCCGGGCGAGATGGCGGCGACGGCGCTGAAAGGGCTGCGGGCCCCCCGTCCCCGGCCCGAGCGGCGGGTGCGGCGTGTCGGTGAGGCTGTCCCTGTGCGCCCGACGGCGGCGCGGACGGCGGTGCTGGAGGCGCTGGGCCAGCGGGCTATGCCGGGAGCTGATCTGGCTCGGGCGGCCGGCGTGTCCTCGGGCGTTGTGAAGGGCCTGGTCGACGAAGGCGTGCTGGAGATCGTCGAGATCGAGGCTCTTGCCGCCTTCGATGCGCCCGACCCCGACCATGCGCCTGCCGATCTGAATGCTGATCAGGCGGCGGCAGCCGAGGCCATCGCAAGGGCGGTGACGCGCGGCGGGTTCGCGCCCTTCCTGCTGGACGGCATCACCGGCTCAGGCAAGACCGAGGCCTATCTGGAGGCGGCGGCGCAGGCGCTGAAGGCCGATCCGACGGCCCAGATCCTGATCCTGCTGCCCGAGATCGCCCTGACCCAGGCCCTGATCGAGCGGATCACGGCCCGGTTCGGCACCGCGCCCGCCGAATGGCATTCCGGGGTGGCACCGCCGCGTCGGCGCCAGGTCTGGGAGGCGGTGGTGGCGGGGCGCTGCAACATCGTGGTGGGCGCGCGGTCGGCCCTGTTCCTGCCCTTCGTCAATCTGCGACTGCTGGTCGTTGACGAGGAGCACGACGGCTCTTTCAAGCAGGACGAGGGCCTGATCTATCACGGCCGCGACCTGGCCGTGGCGCGGGCGCGGATCGAGGGGGCGACGGTGGTGCTGGCCTCGGCGACGCCGTCGCTGGAGACGCTGTGGAATGCGCGGCAAGGGCGGTACGGCTGGCTGAGGCTGGAGCGGCGGCACGGGTCGGCGATGCTACCCGATATCGCCCTGCTGGACCTGCGGCAGACACCGCCGGACCCCCAGACCTGGCTGTCCCAGCCCTTGCGCGAGGCCATCGGCGAGACCTTTGCGCGGGGCGAGCAGAGCCTGCTGTTCCTGAACCGGCGGGGCTATGCGCCTGTGGTGCTGTGCCGGGTCTGCGGCCACCGGATGACGGCACCGGACACCGACAGCTGGCTGGTCGAGCATCGCTATACCGGGCGTCTGGTCTGTCACCTGACCGGCTTTTCGATGATGCGGCCCAAGGCCTGTCCATCGTGCGGAGCGGAGGATTCGCTGGTCTCGGTCGGGCCCGGTGTCGAGCGGGTCGAGGAAGAGGTGCGCCAGCTGTTTCCAGAGGCGCGCACGGCGGTGTTCAGTTCGGACACCACGCCGGATGCTCGGTCAGCGCGTGCCCTGATCCAGGCCATGCAGGACGGCCAGATCGACATTCTGGTGGCCACGCAAGCCGCGGCCAAGGGGCACAACTTCCCCAATCTAACCCTGGTCGGGGTGGTGGACGCCGACCTGGGCCTGCGCGGCGGCGACCTGCGCGCGGCGGAGCGGACCTTCCAGCTGCTCAGCCAGGCGACGGGCCGGGCCGGGCGAGCCGACAAGCCGGGCCGGGCTTTGCTTCAGACATGGACGCCCGAGCATCCGGTGCTGATGGCGCTTGCGGCTGGCGACCGCGACGCCTTCGTCGAGGCGGAGCTGGCCGAGCGTGAGGCCGGATCGCTGCCCCCCTATGGCCGGCTGGCCGCGATCATCCTGTCCAGCGAGAACCCGCAGGCGGTCGAGAAGGTCGCCCGCGACCTCGCCGAAAACATTCCCAATGCCGAACGTCTGGAGGTCTATGGCCCCGCCGACGCGCCGCTCGCCCTTGTCCGGGGCCGACGTCGCAAGAGACTGCTGGTCCGGGCCGACCGGGACGTCGATCTCCAAGGTTTCCTGCGCGCCTGGCTGGCGCGGGTGAAGGTGCCGGGCTCGGTGCGGCTGTCGGTCGATGTGGACCCCTACAGCTTCCTGTAGCGTCAGCCCGGCGGTTCGGGAGCGGTCAGGCGGATTTCGAACAACTTGGGCCAGTTCTTGCCGGTGACGAACAGGCGTCGTTTGGCGGGGTCCCAGGCGATGCCGTTCAGCACATCGTCGGAAGGGCTGACCCTTTCACGGGAAGGATGGATTTCCGTCAGATCGATCACGCCTACGACCCAGCCTGAAACCGGATCAATCTTCACCAGCAAGTCCTGCTGCCACAGGTTGGCGACGATCTGGCCGTCGATCCATTCCAGTTCGTTCAGACGTGAAACGGGACGCCCGCCATAGGTCACGGTGATCCGGTGCGTTTCAGCAAAGGTGTCCGGATCGAGGAAGCGGATCACCGGCGTCCCGTCCGACATGATCAAGCGTTCCTCATCGTCGGTCAGACCCCAGCCTTCACCCGGATAGGCGAACTGCCCCAAGGGCGTGAGGTCATCGGCATTCCAGATGAAGCCGGTGCCGTTCTGCCAGGTCAGGCTGAACAATCTGCCGCCGATCTCGGTGACGCCCTCACCGAAATAGGCCAGGTCGAGGTCGTGCCTTTGCAGCACGGCACCGTTCTCGATTCGCACGCGTCTGATCGTCGAGGGGAACCGCCCGGTCGTCTCGATCAGCACGTCGTCATGCACGATCAGACCTTGGGTGAAGGCCGTCGGGTCGTGAGGGTAGATGGCGACGATCTCATAGCCCTGAACGGGCGGCAGGTCAGGTTCGGTCTGGGCCCAACTCGCCGCCGGGGCTCCGACCAGGAGCGCGCCGACGGCGAGAAGGGCTCTGAGCGACATGTTCAGTGGGTCGGGTCGGCGGCGGCTTCGGCCTCTGCGGCCTGGGCACGAGACTCGGCGGCATTGGCCTCCGCGCGGGCGCGTTCGGCCTTCTGCTTCTTGGTCGCGGACCTTCGGCTCAGCATGTTCAGCGCCTCGACGCCGGCCGAGAAGGCCATGGCGGCGTAGATGTAGCCCTTGGGCACATGATAGCCGAAGCCGTCGGCGATCAGGACCATGCCGATCATCAGCAGGAAGCCCAGGGCCAGCATCACCACGGTGGGGTTCTTGTCGATGAAATCACCAAGCGGGTCGGCGGCCAGAAGCATGACGGTGATGGCCACCAGAACGGCGACGACCATGATCGGCAGGTGCTCGGTCATGCCGACAGCGGTCAGGATGCTGTCGATCGAGAAGACCAGGTCGATCAGGATGATCTGGAAGATCGCGGCCCCGGCGTTGTTGATCACGACGTCGGCCTTGCCACCCTTGCTCTTGTCGAGCAGGTCGTGGCTGGGGGTCGGATCGACCGAGTGGTGGATTTCCTTGGTGGCCTTCCAGACCAGGAACAGGCCGCCGACGATCAGGATCATGTCCTTCCACGAAAACTCATTGCCCATGACCGAGAAGACCGGCTGGGTCAGGGTCACGATCCAGGCGATGGTCGACAGCAGGGCCAGGCGCATGACCAGGGCCAGGGAGATACCGATGCGGCGAACGCGTGAGCGGTGCTCCGGCGGCAGCTTGTTCGAGAGAATCGAGATGAAGATCAGGTTGTCGATGCCCAGCACGACTTCCATCACGATCAGGGTGACGAGCGCGGCCCAGGCCGCGGGGTCGGTGAGCAGGGGGGTAATGCTGTCAAACATTGGGGCTGTGATTCCTGAGAGGGGCCGTCGTAAAGCCGCGACCCTGAATGCCCTTCATACAGTCGTGGTTGCAGGTGCGGCAATGCGTCTGTGGTTGGAAGGTATGCGGCGGGGCGTCTCGGTTGCGGGAGTGAAAAGCCCATGCTATCAGGCGCCCGGCTTGCAGGAGGCGTTTCTCACGAAACGGCTCTAGTCGTGCTTTCCATAAGTATATCAAGCCCTTGATCGACGCGAACGTCGTGGTCGATCGTGACACAACATGCTTATCCGGACGGACAAGACCCTTGGCTGACGAATTCAGGACGACAGAAGTCGCAGAGCGCTATGCCCAGGCGCTGTTCGACCTCGCCGACGAAACCGGTGCAATCGACGCCGTGCGCGCCGACCTGAAGTCGCTGCGCGCCGCCTGGCACGAGAGCGCGGACCTGCGCCGCCTGGCGACCTCGCCGGTGATTTCCGACGAAGATCAGCAAAAAGGTCTGGTCGCCATCGCCGAGAAGGCGAAGTTCCACAAGACGACCCGCAACTTCCTTGGCCTGCTGGCCCAGAATGGTCGCTCGGGCGACCTGACCGGCGTCATCGCCGGTTATGAGGCGCTGTATGCCAAGAAGACCGGACTGGTCGCCGCCGAGATTGTCTCGGCCCGGGCCCTGACGGCCGCGCAGACCAAGTCCATCCAGACTGCCCTGCGCACCGCCCTGGGCAAGGACGCCGAAATGACCGCCCGTGTCGATCCGTCGATCCTGGGTGGCCTGAAGGTCAAGGTCGGCTCGAAACTGTTCGATGCCTCGCTGAAGACCAAGCTCGACCAGATGAAATTTGCCCTCAAAAGGGCCTGATACACACCGATTGACCGTCGGCCCGGTGCCGACGCCCAAGAACGACGAAAGCCAGAGAGCCTGACCATGGACATCCGCGCCGCCGAGATTTCGGCCATCCTCAAGTCCCAGATCGCCAACTTCGGCGTCGAAGCGGACGTGTCCGACGTCGGCCAGGTGCTGTCGGTCGGCGACGGCATCGCCCGCATCCATGGTCTGGACAATGTCCAGGCCGGCGAAATGATCGAATTCCCCAAGGCCGGCGTGAAGGGCATGGCTCTGAACCTGGAACGCGACAACGTCGGCGCCGTGATCTTCGGCCAGGACAACCAGATCGCCGAGGGCGACGAGGTCCGCCGTCTGGGCGAGATCGTGGACGTTCCGGTCGGCAAGGGTCTGCTGGGCCGCGTCGTCAACCCGCTGGGCGAGCCGATCGACGGCAAGGGCCCGATCCAATTCACCGAGCGCCGCCGCGTGGACGTCAAGGCGCCCGGCATCATCCCGCGCAAGTCGGTGCATGAGCCGATGCAGACCGGCCTGAAGGCCATCGACACCCTGATCCCTGTCGGCCGTGGCCAGCGCGAGCTGATCATCGGTGACCGTCAGGTCGGCAAGACCGCCGTAGCGATCGACACCATCCTGAACCAGAAGTCGATCAACGTCGAAGGCGCGTCCGAAGGCGACAAGCTGTACTGCATCTATGTCGCGATCGGGCAGAAGCGCTCGACCGTGGCCCAGATCGTCAAGACGCTGGAAGAGCGCGGCGCGCTGGAATACACCATCGTCGTGGCCGCCACGGCATCCGAGCCTGCTCCCCTGCAGTTCCTGGCCCCGTTCTCGGGCACGGCCATGGGTGAGTTCTTCCGCGACAACGGCATGCACGCCCTGATCGTGTACGATGACCTGTCCAAGCAGGCCGTGGCTTATCGCCAGATGTCCCTGCTGCTGCGTCGTCCGCCGGGCCGCGAAGCCTATCCGGGCGACGTCTTCTATCTGCACAGCCGCCTGCTGGAGCGTTCGGCCAAGCTGAACGAGGACAATGGCTCGGGCTCGATGACGGCCCTGCCGCTGATCGAGACCCAGGCCAACGACGTCTCGGCCTATATTCCGACGAACGTGATCTCGATCACCGACGGCCAGATCTTCCTGGAATCCGACCTGTTCTACCAGGGCATCCGTCCGGCCGTGAACGTCGGCATCTCGGTGTCGCGCGTGGGCTCCTCGGCCCAGATCAAGGCGATGAAACAGGTTGCCGGTTCGATCAAGGGCGAGCTGGCCCAGTATCGGGAAATGGCCGCCTTCGCCAAGTTCGGCTCGGATCTGGACGTCTCGACCCAGCGCCTGCTGGCCCGCGGTGCCCGCCTCACGGAGCTGCTGAAGCAGCCCCAGTATTCACCGCTGACGGTCGAGGAGCAGGTCGTTTCGGTCTATGCCGGGACGCGCGGTTATCTGGACAACATCGCCGTGGCCGACATCGCCCGCTTCGAGAGCGAACTGCTCGCCCGGATGCATTCGAACCACGCCGGCATCCTGAACAGCATCAAGACGACCAAGGCCCTGTCCAAGGACCTGGAAGCCGAGCTGAAGGCCGCCATCGAAGCCTTCGCCAAGACCTTCGCCTGATACTGACCCGGAAAGCGAGAGAGTAGCGCCGGATGGCCAGCCTCAAGGAAATGCGCGATCGGATCGGAAGCGTCAAAGCGACGCAAAAGATCACGAAAGCCATGCAGATGGTCGCCGCGGCCAAGCTGAAACGCGCCCAGGACCAGGCCGAGAACGCCCGGCCCTATGCCACCAAGATGGCCTCGGTCATCGCCAATCTGGCGGCCGGTGTCTCGGGGGCTGATGCGCCCAGGCTGCTGGCGGGCACGGGTGGCGATCAGCGCCACCTCGTCGTCGTCGCCTCGGCGGACAAGGGTCTGGCGGGTGGTTTCTCGACCAACATCATCCGGGCCGCGCGCGAGCGCATCCGCAGCCTGATCGCCTCGGGCAAGGATGTTCGCATCGTCGCCGTCGGCAAGAAGTCGCGCGACCAGCTGACCCGAATGTTCGGCGACAAGGTGGTGCGTACTTTCGAGCTGAGCGAGCACAAGGTGCTGGGTATGGCCGCCGCCCAGCCGGTGGCCCAGTTCATTGCCGACAGCTTCGAGAACGGCGAGACCGATGTGGTCACCCTGTTCTACAGCCGCTTCCAGTCGGTGATTGCCCAGGTGCCGACCGCCAAACAACTGATCCCCGCCGTTGTGGAAGGCGACGCCGCCCCCATCGACCTGAACGGTGCGGTCTATGAATACGAGCCCTCGGAAGAGGAAATCCTCGAGACCCTGCTGCCGCGCAACCTGACCACCCAGGTGCTGGCTGCGCTGTACGAGAACCAGGCGGGCTTCTTCGGCTCGCAGATGGCGGCGATGGACAATGCCACGCGCAATGCGGGCGACCTCATCAATGCCCTGACCCTGCAGTACAACCGCAAGCGCCAGGCCCAGATCACCACTGAACTGATCGAGATCATCGCCGGCGCCGAAGCCCTCTGATCCCGATCCCGCTGACATAGACGTTATTCCGAACCGGAACCCTGCCATGACCGACACCATCGCCAAGACCCCCGCCCCGAAGAAGCCCGCCGCCAAGAAGCCGGCCGCGCCCAAGGCCCCCGCCGCCACTGCCGCGACGGGCAACACCGTCGTGATCGAAGGCACGGGCGTGGGCAAGATCGCCCAGGTCATCGGCGCCGTGGTGGACGTCGAGTTCACCGGCGACCTGCCCGCCATCCTGAACGCCCTGCACACCCAGAACGTCGACCAGAAGACGGGCGAGCCCTTCACCCTGGTTCTGGAAGTCGCCCAGCACCTGGGTGAGAACATGGTCCGCACCATCGCCATGGACACGACCGAGGGCCTGACCCGCGGCCAGGCCGTGACCGACACCGGCGGCTCCATCCAGGCCCCTGTCGGCCCCGGCACCCTGGGCCGCATCATGAACGTCGTCGGCGCGCCGATCGACGAACAGGGCCCGATCAAGACCACCATGTACCGCCCGATCCACCGCGAGGCGCCTTCGTTCGAAGAGCAGTCGACCTCGTCGGAAATCCTGGTCACGGGCATCAAGGTCATCGACCTGATGTGCCCCTACACCAAGGGCGGCAAGACCGGCCTGTTCGGCGGCGCTGGCGTGGGCAAGACCGTGACCATGCAGGAGCTGATCAACAACATCGCCAAGGCCTACGGCGGCTATTCGGTGCTGGCCGGCGTGGGTGAACGCACCCGCGAGGGCAACGACCTGTATCACGAGATGATCGAGTCCAATGTGAACGTGGACCCGGCCAAGAACGGCGGTTCGACCGAGGGCTCCAAATGCGCCCTGGTCTACGGCCAGATGAACGAGCCTCCCGGCGCCCGCGCCCGCGTCGCCCTGACCGGCCTGGCCCAGGCCGAATATTTCCGCGACGAAGAGGGCAAGGACGTCCTGCTGTTCGTCGACAACATCTTCCGCTTCACCCAGGCTGGTTCGGAAATGTCGGCTCTGCTGGGCCGCATCCCCTCGGCCGTGGGCTATCAGCCGACGCTGGCCACCGAGATGGGCAATCTGCAGGAGCGCATCACCTCGACCAAGAAGGGCTCGATCACCTCGATCCAGGCCATCTACGTCCCCGCCGACGACCTGACCGACCCGGCGCCCGCCGCTTCGTTCGCCCACCTAGACGCCAAGACCGTTCTGAACCGCGACATCGCCGCCCAGGCCATCTTCCCCGCCGTGGACCCGCTGGACTCCACCTCGCGGATCATGGACCCGCTGGTCATCGGCGAAGAACACTACAACGTCGCCCGCTCGGTCCAGGAAGTGCTTCAGTCCTACAAGGGCCTGAAGGACATCATCGCCATTCTGGGCATGGACGAACTGTCGGAAGACGACAAGCTGATCGTCTCGCGCGCTCGCAAGATCAGCCGCTTCCTGTCGCAGCCCTTCTTCGTGGCCGAACAGTTCACCAACTCGCCCGGCAAGTTCGTCGAACTGGCCGACACCATCCGCTCGTTCAAGGGCATCGTGGCCGGTGAATACGACCACCTGCCGGAAGCCGCCTTCTACATGGTCGGTGCCATCGAGGAAGCCGTCGAAAAGGCCGCCAAGATGGCTGCCGAGGCGGCCTGATCCATGGCGGGCAAGCTCCACTTTTCGCTGGTGGCGCCTGAGCGCGAGGTCTTTTCCGGCCTCGTGGATCAGGTCGATGCGCCCGGCGTTGAAGGCGACTTCGGCGTCCTGGCGGACCACGCCCCCTTCATGACGGCCCTGCGCGAAGGCGTGGTGACGGTCATTGACGGGAACGCGCGCCGCCAATTCGACGTCCACGGCGGCTTTGCCGACGTCACGCCCGCCGGCCTGACCATCCTGGCCGAACAGGCCTCGGAAGTGGTCGCGGCCTGATCAGGTGACGGTGGGCCTTGACCCGCCGCCAAGCTGTCCCAGATAAGATCTTCAAGACGAGGCCACGTCCTCGCCTCGCGTTGCGCTGATCCTGGCGACGCGGGACAAGCCCGGGACGGCCCGGCCCTTGTGAAGGAGGGCCGCGACCATGGCCTGGATCTATCTGCTCATCGCCGGACTGCTGGAAATCGTCTGGGCGTTTTCCATGAAACAGTCCGAGGGATTTACGAAGCTGGGGCCCAGTCTGGTGACCCTGGTCGCCATGGTGGCCAGCTTCGGCCTGCTGTCGGTGTCGATGAAGACCCTGCCGCTGGGCACCGCCTATACGATCTGGACCGGCATTGGCGCGGTCGGGGCGTTCGTGGTCGGCATCATCTGGCTGAACGAGGGGGTGCATCCGATGCGGGTGGCCGCCGCTGGTCTGATCGTGGCCGGGCTGGTGCTGATGCGGCTGGCCCCGACAGGAGCGGCGGGCTGACCTTTCTCCCTCCCCTTTATGGGGAGGGATGTCGGCGTGAAGCGACGACAGGGTAGGGTATGCCAGACCGAGTTCTCGCCCTTATGAGCCCCACCCTGATCGCTGCGCGATCTGTCCCTCCCCACTTCGGGGGAGGGAGAACTCTACCGAGCTAGCTCAGCGAACGCCGCCACCACCTGCTCATAGACTCTTCGCTTGAACGGCACGATCAGGTCGGGCGCTTCAGCCAGTCGGCCCCAGCGCCAGGCGTCGAACTCGACCTCGTCATGCTGTTCTAGATCGATGTCGGCCTCGTCGCCCGTGAACCGATAAGCGAACCAGGCCTGCTTCTGACCCTTCCAGCCGCGCGCGCGCTTGGTGCCTTCGAAATCCGACGGAAAGTCATAGGCGATCCAGCCTTCGGTTCGGCTCAGGTATTCAATCGAGGTGACGCCGGTTTCCTCGGCCAACTCGCGCCGTGCGGCGGTTTCCGGATCCTCGCCCTCGTCGACGCCGCCTTGCGGGAACTGCCAATTATAGGGACCGGCCTGTCCTGCCCGTCGCCCATACCAGACTCGCCCATCCGGGTGGAACAGCACGACGCCGACGTTGGGGCGGTGGTGGGGGAGGTCGGTCATAGGTTTTAGGTTCTAGGGATTAGGTTCTAGGGAAGAAAGCCGGTGCGGAGTGCGTGCCATCCCTAATCCCTACTCCCTAGACCCTAGTCCCTATCTCCCCGGCCTTTGCGTCATCGCCGAGGCCGGGGCCAGCTGAAGCCCCCGCGCTTCCAGCTCCGAGGTCCAGCGGGCGACGGCTTCGACCGTGACGGGGTAGCTGAAGCCGGTGCCCATGGCCTGGCCGCGCGCCTTGGCCAGAGCCTCCAGCGCGTTCAGCTGGCCGACGATGGCGGCGGGGGTCTGCTGCTCGTCGATGATGCGGTTGGCGCTGGCACGGGCCCAGGCGCCGGGGCGGCGGCTCATGGAGCCATCGTCCAGGAAGGCCACGCCGCGCTGGCGCAGGACGCCCAGGAAGGCGTTCATGGCCCCATCCGAGGTCGCGAACTTGTCGCCCATATAGTTGGTCACGGCGAAATAGCCGGTGGCGCGGCCCAGCAACCAGTTCATCCTGGCGGTGATGTCGGCGCTGTCGCCGCTGGCCAGCAGCGTATAGGGGCCGGGGTCGTTGTCGGGATAGCCGGTGGGCTCCATCGGCATTTCCAGCATGACCTCATGACCGTGGGCGCGGGCCAGGTCGATCCAGCCCTGCAAACCCTCGGCATAAGGCACGAAACTGAGCGTCACATCGGCGGGCAGGCGTTCGATGGCGGCACGGGTCGTCACGGCGTTCAGACCCAGCCCACCGACCACCAGCGCGACGCGTGGACGGCCGTTGGCGCGGAACGGGCGAGCATAGGCCTGGGCCGGGACGCGACCGTCGGTGGCGATGACCGGCAGGGGCCCGTCCGGGCCCGGCTGCGACAGACCCGCCAGGGGCGCGGCGGGCAGGGGGGAGGCGATGGCCAGGCGCGGGGCGGTGACGGGCGCACCATTGCCGGATACGGTCGCGCCGTTGGGCAGGGTGATGACCGCCTCGCCAGACAGGGCGGGGTCGATGACGCTGCCGTCGGCGGCCAGGTCCTGATAGCTGCCGTAGGCCCCCATGGAAAAGGCCTCCAGCCCGGTCGGGGCCGGAGCCTCGACGACGGGCGTGCGGGCCAGTTCGGCGCGGGCCGAGGGCACGCCGGCGCGGGGGTCGCCCAGGACGGCGATGAACAGGCCGGCCGCGGCCAGTAGCAGGACGCCCGCACCGGCCACAGCGACGGGCGGCTTCTTCAGTTGGCGCATGACCGGGGCGAAGGCATCGCCCATGGATTTGCGGGCCGGAGGCGCTCCGGCAGTGGCGGCGAGGACGGACTGGCGCTTGGCGAACATGGCGGTGTGAACGGCTCGAGGGCGGGCCCTGCGCAGGCAGGACCCTTCACGCCTCACACTGAACGCTGTCGGTTAAGAAAGCCTAACGTGGCATTAGGCATGCACGTGCGACTATTCGGGCTGCTGAATGATATCAGCGGGCAAGCGCGGTCGCACTTCGTCCGTCTCTGCCTCGGCAATGACGACCGTCGGCGTACCCGGCGGGGTGACCACGATGCCTTCGGGCGCAGCCGCCAGTTGGCTGAGATTTCCGCCCGCTCGCAACACGTCGAAGGCGCGTTCCAGTTGATAGTCCTTTTCTTCGGGCCAGTCCTCACCGGGGGCCTCAACCGGCGTGTGCGGCCCCTTGCGCTCGGCCCCAATGGAGGCGTCCAGAGCGGTCGCGTATCCAGCCTCGGAATAGATGAAGTTGGAGCGCGAGACGATCCGCGCCTCGGCCATGGAACGCGAGACCTCCAGATCGGGCTCGATGCCGATCTTCTGGATGGAGCCGCCGGACGGCGTATAGTAGCGGGCCGTCGTGATCGACAGGGCCCCGTCGCGGCCCCCCCGCAGCGGGATAACGGTCTGGACCGACCCCTTGCCGAAGCTGGTCAGGCCGATGACGGTCGCCCGCTCGTGATCCTTGAGCGCCCCGGCCACGATCTCGGAAGCGGAGGCGGAGCCATAGTTGATCAGCACCACGACGGGCAGGCCGCCGGTCAGGTCGCCCTGAGACGCATAGTAGCGCTGGATCTGTTCGGCGGTGCGGCCGCGCTGGCTGACGATCTCGCCGCGTTCGAGGAAGGCGTCCGACACGGAAATGGCCGCGTCCAGCAGTCCGCCACCGTTGTTCCGCAGGTCCAGGACGTAGCCCTTGATGGTCGGGTTCTCGGTCTTCAGCCGGGCGATGGTTTCGCCCAGTTCGCGTCCGGTGTTCTCGTTGAAGGTCGAGACACGCAGATAGCCGAACTCGCCCTCGACCCGGCCCGTAACGGATTCGATCTTGATGACCTCGCGGGTCAGGGTCACTTCGCGCGGCTCTTCGCCGTCACGCAGGAAGGTGACCTTGATGGAGGTGCCTGCGGCACCGCGCAGCTTGTCGGAGACCTGGGTCACGGTCAGGCCGGCAGCGTTCTGGCCGTCGATCACCGAGATGACGTCGCCCGCCTGCACGCCCGCGCGCGCAGCGGGTCCGCCGTCCATCGGCGAGATGATCTTCACGAAACCGCCCTCGGCCTGGATGGTCAGGCCGACGCCGGAATACTGGCCGGTCGTCCGCTCCTGCAGGTCGCCATAGCCGTCCGGCGGCAGGTAGTTGGAGTGGGGGTCCAGCGACGTCATCATGCCCTGAAGCGCCGCCTCGATCAGCTTCTTGTCATCGACCGGTACGACATAGGCCTGCTCGACGATGCCCAGCACGTCGCCGAACAGGGCCACCATGCGGAAGGCCTCGTTGCGCGGGGTCTGGCCCACAGCGGTCGCGGCCCCCAGGCCCACCAGAGTGGCCGCAGCAGCACCGATCAAAAGCAGCTTACGCATCAAGTCTCTTTCCGTCGGGCCGCAACACCGGCCAGTGCACTCAGATAGGAAGTTATCGGCGACTTATTCGTGGCCAACCGCAGTTTGTCGATAAAATCAGCGTCATCAGGAAGGGTCTAGGCTTTAGGGCCTAGGTTCTAGTGAAGAAAGTGATGTTCGAAACCGTGCTCAATCGCCCCTAGAACCTAAGCCCTGAAACCTGGAACCTACTCCAGCCACGGGGCCGGATCGATGGGCCGTTCGTCGCGGCGCAGTTCGAAATACAGTTCGCCGTCCGGGCCGGTTCGGCCAAGGGTCTGGCCGTCGGTGACGGTGTCTCCCGTCTGGACCGACAGGCTGTCCATGCCCGAGACGATGGCGCGCCAGCTGGGACCCAGGTCCAGGATCACGACTTCGCCCCAGCCGCTGAGCGGACCGGCATGGACGATGCGGGCATTGGCGGGGGCTCTGGCCTCGGCCTCGTCGGCTCGCCAGCGCCAGCCGGTTGCGCCGCGCCCATAGCGCTGGGAGGGTGCCGCAGTGATCGGGGCGGTCAGGCGGCTGCGTCCGGCAGGCAGACGGGCGACAGTTGTCGTGGCGGTGGCGTCGGCCGTGGGGATGGAGGCTCCCAGGGCCTGGAGACGGGCCTGAAGCACACTGGCGGCGCGTTCTGCAGCCTGGGCTTCGGCCCGCAGGACGGTGCCCAGCGCGGCCTTGCGCGTCGTCAGGCTTTCGATCTCTGCGCGGCGGTTGCCTTGGGCACTTTCGGCGGTGAAAAGGGCTTCACTGTTCAGGGCGGCCAGGCGGCGGACGCGGCTGACTTCCTCGCGCCGGTCGGTGATGGCTTCGGCATCCCTGCGCAGATCCGGCGCGATGGTGCGCATCAGGATGGAGGCCCGCACCGTATCGACCGCGCGATCGGCGGGCACCAGCAGGGGCGGCGGGGGGCGGCGGCTCATCATCTGCAGCGCGGAAAGCAGGCGACCTTCGCGGGCACGGGTGCGGGACAGTTCGGCGATCAGCGTGGCCTCGCGCGCCTGAAGCGCGCGCAGGCGTTCGCGCTGGGCCACGATACGGGCGTCCTCGGACCCCAGAACGGCGCGAAGCCGAGCCAGCTCACGTTCCAGTTCGATACTCTCGGCTGCGGCCTCGGTGGCCTGGGCTCTCAGACGGCGGGCGCGGACCTGTTCGTCGCGGTATTCGGCCTGAAGGCGGGCGACCTCCCCTGCACGGGGTTCCTGAATTGCCCAGGCTCCGACAGGGACGGCCACGGCGGCCAGCGCACAGAGGGTCAGGATCAGGCGACGCATCAGTCGCGATGATAGGGCGAACCGGCCAGAATGGTCACCGCACGATACAGCTGTTCGGCCAGCATGGCGCGGGCCAGCGCATGCGGCCAGGTCTGGGGCCCAAAGGCCAGGGTCGAGGACGCCGCCTGACGCACGGTGTCGTCCAGACCATCCGCCCCGCCGATGGCAAAGACCAGCCGCCGCTCACCCCGGTCCCGCAACATGGCGATATGATCGGCAAAGGCGCGGCTGGAATAGGTGCGGCCCCGCTCGTCGCAGGCGATCAGGTGAGCGCCCTCGGCCGCCTTCAGGATCAGCTCGGCCTCCGGGGCCTTGCCGGGTTTGCGGGGCTCCAGATCGATGAGCTCGAGCGGACCCAGGCCCAGCGCGCGTCCGGCCAGGCTGGTACGTTCGGCATAGTCGGCGGCCAGGTTCGCTTCGGGCCCACGCCCCGGCTTGCCGATGGCGATGACGCCCAGCTTCATCGCCTGCGGGCCGGACTAGTCGCGGCTGTCGACGCGGTGGCCGCTGTCGACCGACCAGATCTTCTCGATGTTGTAGAAGGTGCGAACCTCGGGCCGGAACAGGTGGACGATGACGTCGCCCGCATCCAGCAGCACCCAGTCGCAGTGCGGCAGACCAGAAACCTTGACCTTGCCCAGACCTTCTTCCTTCAGCGTGCGCTGAAGGTGGTCGGCCAGGGCCCCGACGTGACGATGCGACCGCCCGGAGGCGATGATCATGCTGTCGGCCATGGGCGACTTGCCCTTCAGGTCGATCAGGATGATGTCCTGGGCCTTGTCGTCGTCCAGCTTGGCCAGAATGGCCTGCTCCAGAGGGGTCGAGCCGACAGGAAGGGGGGCCTGGGAACCGCTCTCGTAGGGGCCGTCTTCCGAGTGGATGGGCGGAATGGCGTCCATTTCGTGCGCCGTGTTCGAAACGGCTTCATCATGCGCATCGTGCGCGGTCGAGGGGGTCAGCGGAAGGCTCCGGGGGAATTACTAAAGCGGCAGCCTATCACGAATGCGGGGCGGCGTCACCCACGCCCCTTACGGCCCGAATTGCTGACGACGAACGCGGGTTCAGCGGTGCGGTCAGATAGGTCCAGGCGGGGGCTTCCATAAAGGGAAGCAGCCCAGCACGGGCAGCGGGAATGCGGGCTCCGGCAAAGCGGGCGGCGGCGGGCGCGGTACGGCTGTCCAGCAAGCTGCCGGGCCGTGCGATGACAGCCACGGGCATCAGCCGCATGATATCCGTCCACCCGCGCCAGCGGTGGAAACTGGCCAGATTGTCGGAGCCCATCAGCCAGACGAAATGCACCCCGGGGTAACGGGCCACCAAAACCCTCAGGGTATCGATGGTCCATTGTGTGCCCATCCGGGTCTCGACATCCGACACGACCATGACCGGTCCACGCGCAGCGGCGTCCGCCGCCCGACGGGCCGAGGCCATGCGCTCGGTCAGGGGCGCGCTGTCGCGGGCGTCCTTCAGAGGGTTCTGGGGTGAGACCAGCCAGACGACCCGGTCCAGACCCAGGCGGCGCATAGCGGTTTCGGCGACATGGGCATGACCGTCATGGGCCGGATTGAACGAGCCGCCGAACAGCCCGACCGTCATGCCGGGGCTTAGGGTCAGGCCATCGCGCAGGGCACCCTTGCGGGGTCCAGACGTGCGGGGCGCGGGGCCGGCGTGAAAGAAGGACAAGGCGGCAGGGCTCGCGCGGACTTATGCTCACTCGCGCCCTAACACGCAGATCGCGGCGTGTCGCGCGTGATTGTCCGTCGCCGGACGGCTGCGCGCCTCAGGGCCGTGTCTGACCCTGACCCCGGATCACATATTTGAAGCTGGTCAGCTGTTCGGCACCGACCGGGCCGCGGGCGTGCAGGCGGTCGGTGGAGATGCCGATCTCGCCGCCGAAGCCGAACTCGCCGCCGTCGGCGAACTGGGTCGAGGCATTGGCCAGGACGATGCCGGCGTCGGCCTCGGCCAGAAAGCGTTCGATGGCGGCCTCGTCGGAAGCGACGATCGACTCTGTGTGGCCCGAGCCATAGCGGGCCACGTGGTCAAGGGCGGCGTCGAGGCCGTCCACCACCTTCACGGCGAGAATGGGTTGGAGGTATTCCGTCGACCAGTCGTCGTCATTGGCGGCTGTCGCAGCGGGGACCAGGGCGCGGGCGGCGGGGTCGGCACGCAGTTCGCAGCCGGCTTCGGTCAGGTCGCGGGCGATCAGCGGCAGCAGGGTGTCGGCGGCGGCCTGGTCGATCAGCAGGGTCTCGGCCGCCCCGCAGACCGAGACGCGGCGCATCTTGGCATTCAGAACCACGGCGCGGGCCATGTCGGCATCGGCACTGGCGTGGACATAAACGTGATTGACGCCCTCCAGGTGGCCGAGCACGGCGACGCGGGCTTCGTTTTTCACACGCTCCACCAGCGATCGGCCGCCGCGCGGGATCAGCAGGTCGATCGCGCCGTCCAGCCCGGTCAGGATGTGGCCCACCGCGGCGCGGTCGCGCGTGGTGACGATCTGGACGGTGTCGGGCGACAGGCCTGCGCTTTCCAGTCCCTCGGTCAGGGCGGCGTGGATCGCCAGATTGGACCGCAGGCATTCGGACCCGCCTCGGAGGATCACCGCATTGCCTGCGCGAACGGCGAGGGCGGCGGCATCGGCGGTGACGTTGGGGCGGCTCTCATAGATGATGGCCAGCACGCCGATGGGGGTGCGGACACGGGCGATGTCCAGGCCATTCTCGGGCGTCCAGCGCGCCGTCTCGACGCCGACCGGGTCGGGGATGGCCGCGATGGATTCCAGCGCGCCGATCACCCCGTCCAGCCGTTTCTCATCCAGGGCGAGGCGGTCCATCATGGCCCCGGCCATTCCCTTGGCGCGGGCATCGTCCAGATCGGCGGCATTGGCGGCCAGGACCTGACTTGCCCGGGCCCGAAGAGCTGTAGCCATTCCTGCGATGGCTCGCGTACGTGTTTCGGGCCCGGCGAGGGCCAGGGCGCGAGCCGCCGCGCGGGCACGCCGGCCCATGGCGGTCATGTCATTGCATAGAGTGGAGTCGGCGGTCGGGGCGGGGGCGTCCTGTGTCATGATCATCTCTTTAAGGTCGGCCCTAACCGCAGGGTTTCAAGGGGCGGCGGTCTCTCGCAGAGCCAGATCATCGGCGTGAATGACCACCGGACCACCCGCATAACCCAGCGCGGCCTTCAGTTCACCGGAGCGGACGCCGATGATCTTGGCCACATCCTTGGCGTCGTAGCGCACCAGCCCCCGCGCGATCTCCACGCCCACCTCGTTGAAGATCTCGACAGGATCGCCCTTGCTGAAATCGCCTTCGCTGGCAGTGATCCCGACGGCCAGCAGAGACTTGCCGCGAGTGAGGGCGCGGGCACATCCCTTGTCGATCGTCAGTCGCCCGCGCGTGGCGAGCGATCCGCCGATCCATTGCTTGTAGGCCGCCTTCACCGTGGTGGCCGGGGCGATCAGGGTGCAGCGGCGACCCTCTTCAAGCGTTGGAGCGCTACGTGTCTTGGGCCGTCCCTGGGCGATCAGTGTGGCGCAACCGGCCTCGGCGGCTATGCGGGCCGCCATCAGCTTGGTCGCCATGCCGCCAGTCCCGACACCGGCGTCCGCATTGGCCCCGGTGGCCATGGCTTCCAGTTCCGGGGTCAGGGTCTCGATATAGGGGATGTGCTCAGCCTGGGGATCGACGCGCGGATCGGCGGTGTAAAGGCCATCGACATCGGACAGCAGGATCAGCAGGTCGGCGCTGATCATCTGGGCCACGCGGGCGGCCAGCCGGTCATTGTCGCCGTATTTGATCTGGTCGGTGACGATGGTGTCGTTCTCGTTGACGATCGGGACGGCCCCCATGTCCAGCAGGGCCCCCACGGTGGCGCGGGCATTGAGCCAGCGGCGCCGCGTCTCGGTGTCGTCACGGGTCAGCAGGATCTGGGCGACGATGATGTCATGCGGATCGAAGACCGATTCCCAGGCATGCATCAGCATCGACTGCCCCGCTGCGGCGGCGGCCTGCTTCTTTTCCAGGCCGGGGCCGCGCGCCAGATTGCCCAAGCGCCGCCTTCCCAGGGCCACGGCCCCGGACGAGACGACCAGCACCTGCTTTCCCTCGGCCTGGAAGCCCGCGATGTCGGCGGCGAGCCCGCGCAGCCGGACCAGATCGACCGCATTGGTCTTGCGATCGACCAGCAGAGAGGATCCGATCTTCAGCACGATCCGGTTGGCCGCTGCGATGGCGGTTGCGGCGATGGGCGGATCGGAAAGGGTCAAGGGGCCCACCCTCCGGGCGTATCCGCGACCGTTTCCTCGTCATCGACCATGATGATATCGCCGCGTGTCTTGCGCACCTCGTTCCAGGCCGCGCGCAGCAGCTCCGTCACACCTTCGCCCGACACGCCGGAGACCAGCATGGGACGACGACCGGCGATGGCCTCCAGCTCCGCCGCCTTCTTCTCGCGCGCCTCGGGCGTCAGGGCATCGATCTTGTTCAGGGCCAGAATTTCGGTCTTGTCGGCCAGGCCTGCGCCATAGGCGTCGAGCTCGTGACGGATGATCCGGTAGGCCTCGGCTACATCCTCTTGTGTCCCGTCGATCAGATGGATCAGGCTGGCCGAGCGTTCGACGTGGCCCAGGAAGCGCGTGCCCAGACCGGCACCCTCATTGGCCCCTTCGATCAGGCCGGGGATGTCGGCGATGACGAACCGCTCGGTCGGCGACAGATCCACCATGCCCAGATTGGGCACCAGGGTCGTGAAGGGATAGTCCGCGATCTTGGGCTTGGCCGCGCTGGCCGCCGCCAAAAAGGTCGACTTGCCCGCATTGGGCAGGCCGGCCAGGCCCACGTCCGCGATCAGCTTCAGCCGCAGCCAAATCCAGCGTTCCTGACCTTCCTGGCCGGGGTTGGCGTATTTGGGGGCCTGGTTCTGCGGGCCCTTGAAGCGGACATTGCCCCAGCCCCCGTTGCCACCCTTCAGCAGCATCTCGGTCTTGCCGGCGACGTCCATGTCCAGCAGCACCGTCTCCTTGTCGTCGTCCAGCACCTGGGTGCCGACGGGGACCTTCAGGATCACGTCCTCGCCCTTGGCCCCGTGCATCTGGCGGCCCATGCCGTGGGTGCCGGTCGCGGCCTTGAAATGCTGCTGATAGCGGAAGTCGATCAGGGTGTTCAGCCCGTCGGCCGCCGTGATCCAGACATTGCCGCCATTGCCGCCGTCACCCCCGTCCGGTCCGCCGTTGGGAATGAACTTCTCGCGCCGGAAGGAAACGGCACCCGCCCCGCCATTGCCGGAGCGGATGTAGATCTTGGCCTGGTCGAGAAACTTCATCGCGGACTTATGCCGCAACTGCGAGCAGAATTACAGGCGGTAGAGCAGCCCCCCTCACAAACCGTGAGGGGGCGCTCATCTAGCTGTCCTCAGTTCTTCGCCCAGACCCCGTACGGGTCACTCCAGCTCATGCCCAAGGCCTCGGCCACGGCGGGATAGGTGATCTCGCCCTTTAGAACGTTCAGGCCGCGCGCCAGGTGCGGGTCCGATTTCAGGGCGTCCAGGCCCTTGTTGGCCAGGGCCAGGCCGAACGGCAGGGTGGCGTTATTCAGGGCTTCGGAACTGGTGCGCGGGGCGGCACCCGGCATGTTGGCCACGCAGTAGTGGACCACGCCGTCGATCTCATAGGTCGGGTCTTCGTGGGTGGTGGCGTGGCTGGTTTCGAAACAGCCGCCCTGGTCGATGGCGACGTCGACCAGAACCGAGCCGTTCTTCATCGCCTTCAGATCTTCGCGCTTGATCAATTTCGGAGCCGAGGCTCCGGGAACCAGCACGGCACCGATGATCACATCGGCCTTGACCATCTCCTCGTCGATCGCATTGATCGAAGAGTAGCGCGTGATGACCCGGCCTTGGGTAACTTCGTCGATATAGGCCATGCGCGGGATGGAGCGTTCCAGCACCACCACCTCGGCCCCCAGGCCCATGGCCATGCGCGCCGCGTTCAGCCCGACGACGCCGCCGCCCAGTACCAGCACCCGCGCCGGGGCTACGCCCGGAACGCCGCAGAACAGCAACCCCATGCCGCCGTTGTGCTTCAGCAGGGTCTCGGCGGCCGAGAAGACGGCGATACGGCCGGCGACTTCGGACATGGGAGCCAGCAGCGGCAGGCCGCCCTTGGCATCTGTGACGGTCTCATAGGCCACGGCGGCGCATTTGGAGGCCAGCAGGCCCTTGGTCTGCTCGGGATCGGGCGCGAGGTGCAGATAGGTGAACAGGATCTGGTCCTCACGGAGCATCTCCCACTCGACCTTCTGGGGCTCCTTGACCTTCACGATCATGTCGTTGTTTGCGAAGACGGTGGCCGCATCGGCGACGATGGCGGCCCCGGCCTTCTTGTAGTCCTCGTCGGTGAAGCCTGCACCCAGGCCTGCACCCGTCTCGATCGAGACCGTGTGGCCGTGGGCGACGTATTCGCGCACCGCCGTCGGCGTCAGGCCGATGCGGTGTTCGTTCTTCTTGATTTCCTTGGGGACACCGACGCGCATGGGACGTTTCCTGTGATGAGGGGTCGGTAGGGCCGACCGCGTTTCGAGCGCAATCTAGCGAGTGATTTGACGCAGGTTCCTGTTCTTTTCGGCGACTGATCGGCATACAGTCGCAGAAGCTGCGAACGGAGTGTGCCTTGAAGACGATTTCTGCCGTCACCCTGGATGACACCGACCGCAAGATGATCCGCGCCCTGCAGTCCGATGGGCGCATGACCAACAGCGACCTGTCACGCGCGGTGAACCTGTCCGAAAGCGCCTGCCTGCGCCGTCTCCGGGCGCTGGAGGCCGAGGGCGTCATCAGCCGCTATGCCGCCATCATCAACGAGCGGGCCGTGGGGCTACCGATCAGCGTCTTCGTGACCGTGACCCTGTCGTCCCAGGCCGAGAGCGCCCTGACCGCCTTCGAGACCGCCATTACCGGCGTGCCCCAGGTGGTGGAGTGCTATCTGATGACGGGCGGCTCGGATTACCTGCTGCGGCTGGTCGTGCGCGACGTGGACGACCTGGAGCGGGTCCACTCGCGCGAGCTGACCCGCATCCCTGGTGTGACGCGGGTCTCGTCCAGCGTGGCGATGCGGACGGTGGTCAAGCGAGGGGCTCTGCCCGTCTGACGGCCCGCAGCCTGGGCGCGCGAAAAATCTGGATCAGGGCGATGACCAGCCAGATCAACCCGATCACGAGGAGCAGATCGCTGGTCATTTTGATCAGTCCGTAGAGCGTCACGGTCTGGACCGACCAAGACGTCGTCTCGGCCGCGAGAGCTGTAAGCGCCGAAGCAATCAATACGGCGACCGGCCAGACGAGAAGTTGGTAGCGTCCGCGTTTCACTTGAGCGCCAACGTCAGAGCTTTGATATCCAGATATTCGTCGATGCCATGGGTCGAGCCCTCGCGGCCGTAGCCGGAGGATTTTACACCGCCGAATGGCGCGACGGCCGTCGACATCAGGCCGGTGTTGATGCCGCACATGCCCGCCTCGATCCGGCGCCCGATGCGGAACGCGCGGTCCAGGTCGCGGGTGAACAGATAGGAGGCCAGACCGAATTCGCTGTCGTTCGCTTTTGTCAGAACCTCGTCCTCGCTGTCGAACGGGAAGACGGGGATCAGGGGGCCGAAGGTTTCTTCGTCACGGAACAGCTTGTCGTCGCCGCCCAGGGTCACGGTCGGCTGAAAGAAGCGGCCGCCCAGGGCGTGGCGCTGGCCGCCGGTCAGCACCTTGCCGCCCGAGGCCTGTACCTTTTTCAAATGCTCCTCGACCTTGGCGATGGCCTTGTCCTCGATCAGGGGGCCGACCTTGACCCCGTCCTCGAAGGCGGGACCGACAGGGATCTTTGCCACGGCCTCGGCCAGTTTGTTCGCATAGGTCTCGGCGATCGAGGCCTCGACATAGACGCGGTTGGGACAGACGCAGGTCTGGCCCGAGTTGCGGAACTTGCCCTTGATGGTCTCGGCCACGGCCAGGTCGATGTCGGCGTCGGCGAAGACGATCAGAGGCGCGGCCCCGCCCAGCTCCATCGACACCCGCTTCAGCGTCGGGGCGCATTGCTCCGCGAGTTTGCGGCCGACGGGCGTCGAGCCGGTGAAGCTCAGCTTGCGGATCAGGGGCGATGCGGTCAGGACGCCGCCGATGGTCGCCGCATCGCCGGTGACGACGCTGAGGGCACCCTTGGGCAGACCCGCCTGATAGGCCAGTTCGGCCAGGGCGATCGCGGTGAAGGGGGTCTGGCTGGCCGGCTTGATCACGGCGGTACAGCCGGCGGCAAACGCAGGCCCCAGCTTGCGGGTCAGCATGGCGGCGGGGAAGTTCCAGGGCGTGATCAGGGCGCACGGCCCAACCGCCTCGCGGAAGGTCAGGATGACGTGGCCCAGCGGGCTGTCCTGGGTTTCGCCCAGCAGGCGTTCGGCTTCGCCCGCGAACCATTTGATGAAGCCATTCGCATAGGCGACCTCACCCTTGGCCTCCTCGAACGGCTTGCCGTTCTCCAGCGCCATGAGGGCCCCCAGGCCCTCGGTATTCTCGTCGATCAACCGGGCCCATTCGCGAAGGAAGGCGGCACGCTTGTGCGGATCGGAGCGGGACCAGTCGGCGAAGGCGTCGTTAGCCGCGTCGATGGCTTCTTGCGTTTCCGCCACGCCCAGATCGGGGATCCAGCCTATGGTCTCGCCGGTGGCAGGATCGTCGACGGCGATGCCCTGGCCATTGGCAGGAACGGCCTCGCCTGCGATCAGGGCGTGCTGGCGCAGCAGTTTCAGTCCGGCGTCGCGGGCGGCGGTGTTCATGTCTGATCCTTGAGCTGGAGCATCACTAGTTGAGCATGATGCCAGCGCGTTTCAACGCTCAGTCGCCGATGGTGTTCAGATCGCGACCCCGGGTTTCCGGCAGGAACAGCAGGGCAACCGCTGCCGCCACCGCCGTGAACCCGACCGAGTACCACAGACCGAAATAGATATTTCCCGACCACGCCACCAGCGCAAAGCTGGCCGCGGGCAGCAGACCCCCGACCCAGCCGGTGCCAATATTGTACGGCAGGCTCATCGCCGTATAGCGCACCCGCGTGGGGAACAGCTCGACCAGGGCCGCCGCCTGCGGGCCATAGACGGCGGTCGCGGCGATCATGAAGACCATCAGGATACCGAACACGGCGAGCAGGTTGATCCGCGCGGGGTCGGCCTTGGCGGGGTAACCGGCCTGGGTCAGCGCCGTCTTCACGCGCGTTTCCACATCGGTGCGCGCGGCCTTCAGCGCGGTGGCATCCAGGCCCGTGCCCTCGACCGAGGCGATCTCGACCGACCCGACCCGCACCACCGCAGGTGTACCGACCGGGGCCGCGACATTGTCATAGCTGACGCCCGCATTCGACAGGACGTTCTTGGCCAGGTCGCAGGACGAGGCGAAGGCGGCCTTGCCGACCGGATCGAACTGGACTGCACAGGTGGCGGGATCGGCGACGACCGTCACAGGCGATGTCGCCTGGGCTTCGGCCAGGGCCGGATTGGCGGCGCGTGTCAGGGCCTGGAAGCCGGGGAAGACCGCGATCAGGAACAGCACCATGCCGCCGACCATGACGGGCTTTCGCCCTAAGCGGTCCGACAGCCAGCCGAAGAAGACATACAGGAAGGCCGAGGCCACGGTGATCGCCAGGATCAGGCCGTCAACGGTCGAGACCTCGATCTTCAGCACCCGCTCCATGAAGAAGCGGGTGTAGAAATAGCCCGCGTACCAGACGGCCCCTTGGGCGAACATGATGCCGACCAGGGCGATGAGCACGAACTTGCCGATCTTCCAGGTGGCGAAGCTCTCGCGGAACGGGGCCTGGCGTTCGGTGCTTTCGGCCACCATCCGCTTGAAGGCCGGGCTCTCGTGAAGCTTGAGCCGGATCCACAGGGAGATGACCAGCAGGAAGAAGGACAGCAGGAAGGGGATGCGCCAGCCCCATGCGTCGAAGGCCTCGGCCCCCAGGATGGCACGGGTGATCAGGATGACGCTGAGTGCCATGATCAGGCCGATGGCGGCGGTGGTCTGGATCCAGCCGGTCAGGAAGCCACGCTTCTTCGGCGGTGCATGCTCTGCCACATAGATGGCTGCGCCGCCGTATTCGCCGCCCAGGGCAAATCCCTGAACGATGCGCAGGAAGATCAGCAGGACGGGGGCCGCGATGCCGATCTGATCATAGTCGGGCAGCAGGCCGATGGCGACGGTGGCGACACCCATCAGGGTGATGGTGACCAGGAACGTCGTCTTGCGCCCCGTCTTGTCGCCGAACCAGCCGAAGACCAGAGCTCCCAGTGGTCGCACCACGAAGCCGACGCCGAAGGTCAGAAGGGCCAGGATATAGGCCGTGGCTTCGCCCACATCGGCATAGAAATGCCGGGCGATGATCAGGGTCAGGGACCCGAAAATGAAGAAGTCGTACCATTCGAAGGCGGTACCGGCGGCGGAGGCCCCGACCACGGTGCGCAGGCCGGGGCCCGCCTCCTCGGCATCATCCGTGTCGGCTGTCGTCGTCCTGGCCATGAAACGCCTCCCCGCGTCTGAACGTGCGGGGTCGTCTTTAGCGCCCCTCGCAAGCCCTGCTTAGCGCTGGAAATCGAGGGCGGGAATAGCAAAGGCCCGCCGGTGGGGGGACCGGCGGGCCTTCTTCAACCGAACCGCACGTCGGGGGGAAACGCGGTCGGGAACTGTGTAGGCCGAAAGACCTAGTTCTTGGCTTCTTCGGCGGCACCGGTGACGGCGTTACCGGCGGCGGCGGCGTCCTGGCCCACGCCCGAAACCGTGTTGCAGGCAGCGGTGGTCAGGGCGGCGGCGGCGGCGACCAGAATGAAAATCTTGCGCATGGTAGGCTCCTCGAAACAGAAAACGCTGTGTCGAGGCTATCAATGCCTTCGTGCGGTGGAGGTTCCCAGGTCGGATGGATCAATCGGCGTAATCGCTTCGGGCGTGGCAAAGGTCATCCGCGCGAGGGTGCCGCCCGAGGGCGAAGGCACCATTTCGGCCGTGCCTCTGAGCTGTTTGGCAAAGGCCCCCATCAGGGTACGGCCGACGCCTGCCCGTTCGGTTTCGCTGACGCCCGGTCCATCATCCTCGACCTCGAGGATACTGGTGTCGCCATCCACCTTGAAGCGGACCTTCAGGTCGCCACCGCGCCCGGCGAAAGCATGCTTCTGGGCATTGCTGACGGCCTCGACCAGCCAGAGGGCCAGGGGGGCCAGCTTGTCGGGATCGACAACCAGGGAATCGGCTTCGACCGAAGACGTGACGACCGGTCCCCGACCGGCCTCGCCTGCAATCAGCTGGCCGACCAGATCGGTCAGGAACACCCGCGCATCCGCATAGCGCAGGTCGTCGCTCTGGTAGAGGGTGCGATAGATCAGGGCGAGCGCCGCGATCCTCTGGCGGGTGTCGCCGACCGCGGCCTTGGCCGGGGCGTCGGTCAGGGCTCGCTGCTGCATCGACAGCAGGGACGAGATGATCTGCAGATTGTTCTTCACCCGGTGGTGGATCTCGCGCATCAACGCATCCTTCTCCTCCAGCGAGGCGGTAAGGCTCTGGTTGCGGGCAGAAATCGTGTCGGCCAGATCGTTCAGCGTGCTGGCCAGGTTGCGGATTTCGGCGGGGGCATGCACGGCCTGGGTCGGCCGGACGCTGAACTTGCCCTTGGCATAAAGGGCCGCGATCCGCTCCAGATAGACCAGCCAGCGGACCACGATCCGCTCGCTGACCCAGGTCACGGACATCAGCGCCAGAAGCCAGGCCAGCACCGGCGCGAAGAAGGCCCCCAGCGGATTCAGCCGGGCCCAGGAGAGCAGGTCGGGCGCAGGTGCCGAAAGCAGGGCGTAGAGATCGCGTCCCGCCACGGCCGTCCCGGCATAGACCCGGTTGCGGCCTAGCGTGTCTTGGCCTTCGAAGATGGTCGATCGCGTGTCCCCCACTTGCTCAACCCAGCCATCCAAGGCCGAGCCGTTGCGCAGCAGGAAGGCGTCGCGGTCGGTGACGGTCAGAAGTCGTCCGCTCGCATCAGTCAGGGCCGCCTGGGAGCCCTCAGGGAGAGCCGGGTCATTGATGTCTGGCTGCAGTCTCGACAGGGGTACGACGGCGAGCATCACCCCATTGAAAGACCCCATCGGCCGCTCCAGCCGGATGGCGACGATCAGACTGGGGGGTGCGCCAGCAACGTCGGGGGCACGGGTCAGGATGGTGTCCTCACCCGCCCGCAGGCGCCGAAACCACTCGGTGGTTGCGGCCTGCGACAGCCATGCAGGCAGGGGCTCCGAAAGGTTCTGCGACGCGCAGGTCGTCTGGCCCGTCGCGCTGAGACGAGCCAGCCCGTCAATGTCTTCCAGACGCTGAACCAGAGAGGTCAGGCGAGGACGGCAGAACAGCTCCAGCGCCTCTGGCCGCAGGGCCTGGAGCAGCACGCTGGTGCTGTCCAGCCGCGCCTTTGCAGTAGCCGAAGTACGCTCGACGGCCAGTTGCAGATCTGCGCGCTGATCTGCGTCCTGGGCCTCGAAGGCCCGGTTGGCCTGGAAGGCACCGAGCACGAGGATCGGCAGCAGGGCCACGGCCATGGCCAGACCCAGGCGAAAGCGGATGCCGTGCAGGCGCGATCGGCGCCGCCGTCCGAACGCCCTGGCCAGCCTTGCCACCCTATCGATCCGGGGTGCCGCTCAGGCGATCGGCAGCCGCCAGGATGGAGCGCATGGCATCGCCAGCGGCCCGTCCGTCACGGCCATAGGCCCCGGCTTCCAGTGTGGCCAGCAGAGCCTTGCGGGCGCGAGAGACCCGGCTTTTTACCGTGCCGACGGCGCACTGGCAGATTTCGGCGGCTTCTTCATAGGCAAAGCCACCGGCACCGACCAGGATCAGCGCTTCACGCTGTTCTTCGGGCAGCGTGTTCAGCGCCTGACGCAGCTCGTCCAGCGCCAGTGGGGATTCCGGATCATCAACGGCGACAAGGGTGCGCTCTGCGGCTTCCTGGTCGAGCTGAGACTGACGCCACGACCGACGCTTTTCCGAGTAGAACTGGTTGCGCAGGATCATGAAGGTCCAGGCCTTCATGTTGGTGCCCAATTGATAGCTGGCGCGCGCATCCCAAGCCTTCATCATGGCATCCTGTGCCAGATCGTCGGCGGCCGTCGGATCCCCCGTCAACGTCCGTGCGAAGGCGCGCAGGTGCGGGATCAGCGTGACCAGTTCGCGTTTGAAGGCACCATCGTCAGCAGAATCCGGCTTGGGCGGCGCAGGTTTGTGGGCGCTCACGCCTTGTCACTCCCGCGCTCGTCGGCGCGGCGCAGGATGTCCAGGAACTCGTCCGGCACAGGCTCGTTGACCACATCGTCGAACAGATGACGCAACTTGACGCCAATGGCCTGTTGTCGAAGGCGCGCCTCTTCAAGCCCTGGCCCCTTGGCGGTGTCGGACTTGCCGGATGGATTGGTATCGTTTGTCATCAAGATTCGGTCGCCGCCTGGACTCTGTTGTCGGCCCGGAACGCCGCACACCGGGGGCGGTTCCTAGATGACACAGGTTTAATGCTCAAGCTTGCGGTGCCGAGCGGGAACCGTTGCCCGATTGGCACGTTGACGCGGCTTGCGAAGGCCTCATTGTCAGGGGCCTACTTCCTGTCGGGGACTATACTACATGAGCCTTCTGGCCCGCCTTGCGCCACACCTTCCCTATGTCCGGCGCTATGCGCGCGCCCTCACGGGTGATCAGACGACCGGCGACAACTATGTCCGCGTCGCGCTGGAAGCCTTGGCCGCAGGCGAGCGCCAGCTGTCGACCGATATGACGCCCCGTGTTGCACTGTATCACGTCTTCCACACAATCTGGACGACCACCGGAGCGCAGCTGGAAGACCGCAGCGGCATGGACGACGGCGACGCCTCGACCCGGTTGATGAGAATATCGCCTCGATCGCGCCAGGCGTTTCTGCTGACGGCACTGGAGGGGTTCACTCCTTCGGAGGCCGCGCAAATCCTGGATGCCGACGCTCATCAGGTCGAGCGCCTGATCGCCGAGGCCCAGTCCGACATCGATGCCGAACTGGCGACCGACGTCCTGATCATCGAGGACGAGGCCATCATCTCGGCCGATATTGAAAGCCTGGTCACCGAGCTTGGACACCGTGTCACCGGCACAGCCACCACTCATGATGAGGCGGTGGATGCCGTCGCCCGTCATCGCCCGGGTCTGGTCCTGGCCGATATCCAGCTGGCCGACGGGTCGTCGGGAATTGATGCGGTCAAGGACATCCTGAAGCGCTTTGATGTGCCGGTGATCTTCATCACCGCCTTCCCGGAACGCCTGCTGACCGGAGAGCGGCCCGAGCCGACTTTCCTGATCACCAAGCCTTTCCAGCCGGAAACTGTAAAGGCGGCGATCAGCCAGGCGCTGTTTTTCCACCCTTCGCGTCAGAAACAGGCCGCCTGACGCCTGCTGCGGGCCTGCACTTCAGCGCCTAGAAAGAGGGCCCGGTCGCCGACCGGGCCCTTATTGCGTATGAACAACGTCCCGTTAGCGGGATGGCTCAGCCGATGTCGTCGGGGCGTTCACATTGGGTGCGTCACCCGTGCCTGGTGCCGTCGGCTCCCCCGTCGAGGTAGTGGGCGCATCGGCTGCTGGGGGCGTGACCGAGTCACCGTCGAAGGCCTGTGAATCTACGGCCTGTCCGCCGACGTTGGCGTTGGTATTGGCAAAGCCGCCCTGGCTTACGAACCACATACCCAGCAAAAGTATTGCCACCGCGGCCGTGGAGATGACCAGAAGAACGAGTATGCGTCCTCCTGGACGCCCGCCACGGACGTATTTTGCATTAACCGGACGCCCCTCGTGGACGGCATCGGCAGCCTTGTCGTGCGGTGAGGGGTCGGTCATTTCAATTAATCCTGTAGCTTGAGTGTAGGTTTCATCCTTGGAACGCTGCGGGGGCGGCCCTGTTCCGGCCGTCTTCTCCCCGTCACTTTCAAATGGAAAGTTTGCATTTCACGGAACCGGAGTCTGCGAGGTCCGTTCACGTCATGCGAAGGCGACGACGCCCCCCCGACTTGAGACTGGCGCTAGTCAGTCTGTCGTCTTCGCGCTCATTCTCGATGATGCCACCTCACACGGCGGTTCCGATGTCGGAACCGCCGTTTCTTTGCCTGTGCCGCCAGACCGACTGGACACTGCCGCCCGCTTGACCACTATGCGCGTCTCGAAAGAAAACCTGAGGAGACCGATATGGCTCGCATCAATCGTCAGTGGGTCCTGCGCCAGCGCCCCAAAGGCTTGATCCAGCCCCGTGACCTGGAACTGGTCGACGGCGAGGTACCGACGCCACAGGACGGCGAGGTCCTGGTTCGTACCGTGTATCTCTCTCTGGACCCCACCAACCGCACCTGGATGAACGATGCCGAGGGCTACCTGCCCGCCGTGCCTCTTGGCGGAGTGATGCGCGGCTTGACCTTGGGTGTGGTCGAAGAAAGCCGGTCCGAGCGATACAAGGAAGGCGACATCGTCTCTACCGCTGCGGGCGGCTGGTCCAACTATGCCGCCATTCCTGGCAGCGCAGTGTCGCGGATACACCGTGCGCCGGGCATGCCCCTCACCGCGAACATGAGCGTGCTCGGCATGACCGGTATGACCGCCTATTTCGGGGTGACAGATGTCCTGAAGGCCAAGGCGGGCGAAACTCTGGTCATCTCGGCCGCAGCCGGCGCGGTCGGTTCCATCGCCGGACAAATCGCCAAGGCCCGGGGTTGCCGCGTCATCGGTATCGCGGGCGGGGCCGAGAAATGCCGCTGGCTGACCGGTGAACTCGGTTTCGACGCTGCCATCGACTACAAGAGCGAGGATGTCGGGGAGGCCCTGGATCGTCTGGCGCCGGACGGCATCGACCTGAATTTCGAGAACGTCGGCGGCGACATCATGATCGCCGTCTTCAACCGTCTGAAGACTCACGGCCGGATGGCGGTGTGCGGCCTGATCTCGGCCTACAATGCGACGAAGATGCCGCCGTCGCCCAACTTCTCGCGCATCATCACCCACCGGCTGAACGTTCAGGGATTCCTGGTGCTGGACTACGCCCATCGCGCCAAGGAGATGATTGAAGAGATGGGACCTTGGCTGGCGAGCGGGCAGGTCAAGTGGAAGGTTCACGTCGACGATGGGCTTGATGGTGCACTGGACAGCCTGAACCGACTGTTCACTGGCGACCACGACGGCAAGCTGCTGGTCCGGGTCTCTGAAGAACCCGCGGGCTGAGGCAGATCGCATGAGCGAACCGCTCCATATTCATTTCGAGGACATCGGCGTCGGGGAAGTTATCCCTCTGGGGGCCTGCATGGTGGATGAGGCCGCGCTGGGCGTCTTCGTCGAGCGTTTCGCGCCCGGCTGGGATGCCGGCTATGGCGCGCCCGACGCCATGATCTATGCCCTGTGGAGTAGGCTGTTCGCTGAAAAGTCCGGCACCTGGGCCCAGTCCAAGGTGCTGGCCGTCGACGGCCTGCGTTTCCTGCGCAATCCCCCACCGGGCGAACTGATGCGCGGCCGGATGACGGTGATGGGCAAGGACCCCGTCGGCGACGACAAGGGCATCGTCATTGCGTCCCACGACCTGCTGGACGAAGCCGGCCGACTGGTCTTCTCGTGCCTGACGCGGGCCGTGTTCGTGCGCAGATAAGGATTGGTGCCGGCGTTAGGGGTGGAAGAAGCAGTTAGCCTTGCACACTTCCACCCCCAACCTGACCAAGATCACCTGCTTCAGGCGTTGCCTGCTGCCTTCTGCTGTTGTGCCATCCGGTCGAATGCGATCACGATCAGGCGGTCCCAGCCCAGCAAAGAAATCAGATGGGCATAGATTTGGCCCAACGCCCCATTGTCACGAAGTTCAACCAACTTTTCGACGGGCAGGGCTTTGATTTTATCTTCCGAGATCGCGAAATACTCAGCGATTTTCTGAACTGAGGCAGCCGTACCGTCGGGATTTTTCGGCGTGAAGTTGGCCTCGCGCGTTTCGAACAAATCCAGATCGTTCAGCATTTTGACGAAGCTGTCGGTCCGCTGACGCTCGGTCTCGAAGTTGTTGCAGAACTCCAGGGCCTGCTGGACGTAGGGGCCGGGCTGGCCGTTCACGAACAGGGCCTGGGCACCACCCTCCTTCACGAAGGGAGCCTTTCGGTCGATGCACAGCACCAGGCGTTGCTGGGCGTCGTCATTGGCGAAGACAAAGGGATAGCGGCGCACATAGGCGGGGATGTAGGCGTCGCCACGGAATTGGCCTTGATCGTCGATGAACAGGTTCTCGCCATCGCGCAGACCCATGACGGCCACCGGTTGCTTGTTGTCACCGACGAAAATTACCGGATAGGACAGGGCGGCCGGCGCGAACTCGGTCACGGTCAGCGGCACGATATTGGTCTGGGCCACGAAATCGTAAGGCCGATCAACCGGATCGACGCCCAGGGTGCCGTGGGCCTCGATCGAAAGGGGCTCAGGCTGGCTGTAGAACAGGACATTGCCGGTCAGGGAAGCAGTCGAGGTTGTGTCGGTCATGGACGCGATGCGGGCTCTGCAATGAAAAGGGAAGGCCGGTGTCTAACCCAGACCGGCGGCGGCGGCAAACGCGACAGTGAAGGTCACTACGGTTGCGACAGGAGCGACGAAGCCCTAGCTGTGAGCCATGGGCGACAGCTGTCATCACGCACATCAGGAAGGGCCACCGGACGCCGCGACAGTCGGTCGGGCGCTGACCGACGCCGATCGCCGACTGTCCGCTCAGGGCGAACGGATGACCGCCGCCCGCACGCGCGTGCTGGAGTTGCTTCTCAGCGCCGGAGAGCCGGTCAAGGCCTATGATCTGATAGCCCGTTTCGGCACTGACGGAGCGCCGGCCAAGCCCCCGACAGTCTATCGCTCGCTCGAGTTTCTGGAACGGCAAGGGCTGGTTCACCGCATCGCCTCCATCAGCGCCTATGTCGCCTGTACCTCCGGAGCAGACGATCACGCCGCCGCCTTCCTGATCTGCGATTGCTGCGGCGCGACCCAAGAGGTTTCCGCGACGCTGGCCGAGGGGCTGGATGCTGCTGCGACTTCGGCAGGCTATGTCATCGAGCGGACAACGATCGAGGCACACGGACGCTGCTCCGCGTGCGCCTGACCTGATTACTGGTAACCCGCCCGTGTATGGCCTATCTGCCGTCTATGGACGCGATCCGGCTCTCCCCGCCCCGCCGCTTCAACCTGCCGGTTGATAACCGATGGGGCGCGGGCGACATGGCCGTACTGGACTACGGCGACCCCAAACGCCCTGTCGATGTGATCTTTGTCCATGCCAATGGCTTTAACGCCATGACCTATCGCAGCTTGCTGGCCCCCCTGTCGGGCTCCCTCAGGCTCTGGTCGCCGGATCTTCGAGGCCATGGCGCGTCAGTTCTTCCGGCACGGACACTAGGGCGACGCAGCTGGAACGACCACCGTGACGACCTGGTGGCGTTGCTGGATGCGCTGGAAGGCCCGCCTGTCATACTGGCCGGGCATTCCATGGGGGCCACCTCGTCTATCCTGGCGGCAGCCGAACGTCCCGAACGGGTTTCGAAATTGGTACTGTTCGACCCTGTAATCTGGAGCCGCCTGGCCGTCGCGATTTTCCATCTGCCCTTGCTGGATCGGATGGCGGGTAGAATTCCGCTTGTGAAGAATGCCCTGAAGCGTCGGGCCGTCTTTGACAGCCGGGAACAGGCCATGACGGCCTACACCGGACGGGGGGCGTTTCGCGGCTGGCCCGAGATGATGGTGGCGGACTACCTGGCCGACGGCCTGATCCAGACAGACGGCGGCTTTATGCTGGCCTGTGCGCCGGATTGGGAAGCATCCAACTACGCGACGCAGAGCCACGACCCTTGGCGCGCGCTCAAGCACTATGATGGTCCGGTTCGCATCCTGAAAGCGGAGGCCGGATCGACCTGCCATGTCCCGGAGCAGCCGCGCGGCCTCCCGAACGTCACCGTTCAAACGGTCCAGGGCGGCACCCATTTCTTCCCCATGCTTCAGGCCGACGTGGCCCGCGACGCCCTGTTCGACGCGGCGGTATGATCTGACGCGCACGGCCCCGCTGGCGTCCGCCCACCCGACCCGCTAAACCGCCGCCAACAAGAACAAGCCGCTCTTCAGGGAACGTCCGACCATGCGCGACATCAACCATTTCATCGACGGTGCCAGCTTTACGGGCGCATCAGGCCGCTTCGCCGAAGTGTTCAATCCAAATACGGGCGAGGTCCAGGCGCGGGTGCAACTGGCCTCGGTCGCCGAGATGGACCGTGCGGTGCAGTCGGCGCAGGCTGCCTTTGAGGGCTGGTCCTCGACCAACCCCCAGCGCCGCGCGCGCGTGATGTTCGAGTTCAAGCGGCTGGTCGAAGCCAACATGACCGAGCTGGCCGAACTGCTGTCGTCCGAGCACGGCAAGGTGGTTGCCGACTCGAAAGGGGACATCCAGCGCGGGCTGGAAGTCATCGAGTTCGCCTGCGGCATCCCCCATGCCCTGAAGGGCGAATACACCTGGGGCGCAGGCCCCGGCATCGACGTCTATTCGATGCGCCAGCCTCTCGGCGTGGTATCGGGCATCACACCGTTCAACTTCCCGGCCATGATCCCGATGTGGATGTTCGGCGTGGCCATTGCGGTGGGCAACACCTTCATCCTGAAACCCAGCGAGCGCGATCCGTCGGTGCCGGTGCGTCTGGCCGAGTTGATGATGGAGGCGGGAGCCCCCGCGGGCGTGCTCAACGTCGTCCACGGCGACAAGGCGGCGGTGGACGCCATCCTGGAGCACCCGCTGGTCCATGCCGTCAGCTTCGTCGGCTCGTCCGACATCGCACACTATGTCTATCAGACGGGCGCCGCCAATCATAAGCGGGTCCAGGCCATGGGCGGGGCGAAGAACCACGGCATCGTCCTGCCCGACGCCGATATGGACCAAGTTATCAAAGACCTGTCCGGCGCAGCCTACGGCTCGGCCGGCGAGCGCTGCATGGCGTTGCCGGTCGTCGTTCCCGTCGGAAAGAAGACGGCCGACGAACTGCGCGAGCGGATGGTGGCCGAGATCCCGTCGATGCGGGTCGGCGTCTCGACCGACGCGGGGGCCCACTACGGTCCGGTGGTCACCGCCCAGCACAAGGCGCGCGTCGAGGGCTGGATTGACCAGGGCGTCAAGGACGGGGCCGAACTGGTCGTCGACGGTCGCGGCTTCAGCCTGCAAGGGCACGAGAAGGGCTATTTCATCGGCCCGTCGCTGTTCGACCACGTCACGCCCGAGATGGAGTCCTACAAGGAAGAGATCTTCGGCCCCGTGCTGCAGATCGTCCGCGCCGCCAGCTTCGAGGAGGCCCTGTCGTTGCCGTCGAAGCACCAGTACGGCAACGGCGTCGCAATCTTCACCCAGAACGGCCGGGCCGCCCGCGACTTCGCCGCCCGGGTCAATGTCGGCATGGTCGGGATCAACGTTCCGATCCCGGTGCCGGTCGCCTACCACACCTTCGGCGGCTGGAAGCGCTCGGCCTTCGGCGACACCAACCAGCATGGCATGGAAGGCGTGAAGTTCTGGACCAAGGTCAAGACCGTCACGGCCCGCTGGCCGGATTCCGAGCTGGAGCATGCGGATAGCAGCTTCGTCATCCCGACCATGGGGTGATTTTCCCCTGGGCGACGTTCGGTGCAGCACTTTCGGGAAACGGGCGTTAGACTAAGCTATACCGCCAAGCTGGAGTGCCCTGTCGCATGCGTCGTTTTCTGGTCTGGACCACCCTTCTGATCATCGTCGGCCTGGCACTGGCCGGGGCGGGCTACTGGGGCTGGTGGAACTATTTCGCGCGGTTCCAGCCGGTGACGGTCAGCCAGAATCAGGCCGAGATCCAGCGTCTGCTAGACGACGCGCCCTGGGTCTCGGCGGGCGATGTGACGGGCTCCCCAGTCTATGTCGTCGGCCATCGCGACAGCGACGCCCTGATGCGGTTCCAGCGCGAGGAGGGGCCCAAGCTGCGCACGGCGGGGGCCGAGATGCGTGTGGTGATGTTCGCCCGGCCAGACCTCGAGGGCCTGGCCCAGTCTACGGCTGCTGAACGCGCCACAGTCGCAGAGCTCTGGCTGACCCGCGACTGGACCCTGTATCGCCGCTGGACGGACACACCGGTGGCCAACTGGACCGCACCGGGCCTGGCCCCTGCCGACGGCGATCTGACCCGTACGGCTATCGTCGCCGGTGGTCGTGACTTCGCCCGCCGCCTTGGCGAACTGCTGGAGCCGAACGGCGTGCGGGAAGGTTATCCCGTCATTCTTTGGCGCGACCGGCAGGGGTTTCTGAAGGCCTGCGCCTGCACCGATGCCCGCTCATGGGCCTACATCCGCGACGATCTGGGCGCACCGGACCGGGTGGCCACGGACGGGGGCCAGACAGCCGAGGCCGTACCCTATGATGAAGGTGGCACCGCCGTCCCGCCGCCCGCGGGCACACAGGCTTTGCCCTATCCCGATCTGACCGCGCCGCCTGTGCCGACCCCGGGCCGCGTTGAGGGCCAGCCCCTGCCGCAGGCGGGGACGGCTCCCGCGCCGAACGCTTCCGGTTCCGGAAATCCGTCGGCTCGCCCAGCCCAACGCCCGACGCAAGCCCCCCGGCCGCGCACGACGCCTCAGCCGCAGCAGCAGGAAGACACGACCTTCTTCTGACGGTGACTCAGAGCACCCGCTCGCAGGTCTCGATCAGACGCTCCAGATCGGGCTCGCCCTGATATAGGCCGAAGCCGAAGCGGATGGTGTCGTCCCGTACGTCGGTGACCACATTGGCCTCAAGCAGCCGCGCCCGCCAGGCCAGGGCCTTGGGGTGGCGCAGAGCCAGGAACCGCGCGCGGTTGGCGTCATTCGTCATCGGGTTCAGGATTTCCGCATCGGCGAGACGGCCGACCTGACCGCCCTCGATCGCCTGCTGGAAGGTGCGCATCAGGCCGTGGGCATGGGCGGCGATATCGGCGGTTGTCAGCCCGGCCTCGTCCAGCATCTGGCGTACACCGTTGAAGCGGTACAGGGGGGTGGAATCCATCGTCGCCCCCCAGAACCGGCCCGCATCGGCCCGGTACTGAACACCGTCCGGCGGCCCCATCAGATTGCCGAACTCGGCGAACCAGCCGGTGGATACGGGACGCATGCAATAGCCGTCGGGCGCATGAAGTATGCCCGCACCTTCGCCCGACATCGCGTATTTATAGCCGCCGGTGACGTAGAAGATCCTGTCCGCCACCGCCGACAGATCGGTCGGCGTGGCCATGAAGCCGTGATACCCGTCCACGACCACCCACGGCCCCGCCGGATCGGCCAGCGCCGCGAGCTCTTCCAGCCGGTTAAAGCCCTGGCCCGTCTTGAAGAAGATCTGGCTGATGACGATCAGGTCGAAGCCGCCGCCGCGCGCCGCCTGCACAAACCGCTCGTCGAACGTTTCGAACGGCTCCAGCGGCACGCGCGTGACCACCGCCTGACCCGCCTCCTGCCAGCGCTCGGCCTGGCGGCGGAAGGCGTGGAATTCGCCGTCAGTGGACAGGATGCGCACGGGCTTGCGTTCGATGCCCGAGATAATCCGCAGCAGGAAGTCATGGGTGTTGGACGCGAACACCACCGTGTCCGGTGACGGCAGGTTCAGCTCTTTGGCCACATGTTTCTGGGCCTCTGGCACGACGTCGCCGAACACCAGATCCCACTTGCGGTCCGCAAACTGATTGGCCTCGACCCAGGCCCGTACTTGCCCATCGAAACTGGCGTCTGGCCACAGGTGGTGGCTATGCGCCGCGAAGTGCAGCCGATCGGGGTCCAGCGACAGGGCGCGGGAGAAAAGGTCTTTACGCGCACCGGCCATCAGTCTCTCCGTCGTTCACGTCACCGGCAGAACGCACGATAACGCGCTCTGGAAGCGAGCCGCCGCGCTGCAAGCGTTAGCGCCCTAGATCAAGCTACCGTGGCAATGCTTGAACTTGCGTCCCGATCCACACGGACAGTCGGCATTTCGCGGCGTGCGCTCCCAGCCTGCGGCCAGCAGATCGACCGGCAGGCGTGAACGGTCGTCGCCGGTCAGCTGGCCTTCCGGGTTCTGGGCCGAGGGGTGATTCATTTCGTTCTCGCCCGTGCCGGGATTCAGGTGGATTTCCTGAAACTCGGGCATGTCCATGGGCGGGGGCGCTTCCTGGAAGCGGAACTCGACCGTCATCAGCCAGCGGGTGACGTTGTGGCGCAGCTCGTACAGCAGCGTCTCGAACAGGTTGAAGGCCTCGGTCTTGTACTCGTTCAGCGGATCGCGCTGGCCATAGCCGCGCAGGCCGATGACGCCGCGCAGGTGGTCCAGGTGAACCAGGTGCTCGCGCCAGGCCATGTCGATCTGTTGCAGCAGGAACTGGCGCTCCAGCCCGCGCGTCTGATCGGCGCCCAGCATTTCCAGACGTTCGGCGGCACGGGCATCGGTGGCGGCGACGATCCGCTCCTCGATCTCCTCGTTGGAGACGCCTTCCTCTGCGGCCCAGTCGTGCAGCGGCAGGTCCAGACCGAGAGTCGACTTCACCTTCTCGTCCAGCCCGTCGATATCCCACTGCTCGGCATAGGCCTTGGGCGGCATGTGCCTTTCGACCAGGTCGGAGATGACGTCGGCGCGGAACTCATTGACCAGTTCGGACAGGTCGGTGGAGTCCATAAATTCCTGACGTTGCTCGAAGACCGCCTTGCGCTGGTCGTTCACGACGTCGTCGTATTTCAGCAGGTTCTTGCGGATGTCGTAGTTGCGGGTTTCGACGCGCTTCTGAGCGGTCTCGACGGCACGGTTCAGCCAGGGGTGCGAAATCGCCTCGCCCTCGGCCACGCCGAAGCTGCGCATGATCGAGTCCAGGCGATCGCCGGCAAAGATGCGCAGCAGGTCGTCCTCGCAGGACAGGAAGAATTTGGACACGCCGGGGTCGCCCTGACGACCCGTCCGGCCGCGCAACTGGTTGTCGATACGGCGGCTTTCGTGACGCTCGGTGCCCAGGACGAACAGGCCGCCGGCCGCCAGGGACTTCTCCCTCTGGACCGCGATCTCGGCCTTGAACTGGGCCTCCATGGCCGCTTCGTCCTCGGGCGTGACCTCGATGGCCAAGTTGCGCTGGTCCTGACGCCACTTCTGCAGCTTCATTTCCAGGTTGCCGCCCAGCTGAATGTCGGTGCCGCGACCGGCCATGTTTGTGGCGATGGTCACCACGCCCGGCAGCCCCGCATCGGCAACGATGAAGGCTTCCTGCTCGTGCTGGCGGGCGTTCAGCACGCTGTGCGGAATGCCGGTGCCGGACTTGATCTCGATGTCGAAGTCTTCGTCCTTCAGCGCCTGATAGGCCTTCTTGGCAGCGGCACGCACCTTGGGATCGTCATTGATCGCCTCGGTCTGCAGATGCTGGTGCTGGGGCTTCAGCGTCTTGATCTGGACTTCGTAGCTGTGGGTCTTCAGCAGTTCCGACAACGTCTCGGACTTCTCGATCGAGACGGTGCCGACCAGGATCGGCTGGCCCTTGACGTGGCATTCGGCGATCAGATTGGCGATGGCCTGGTTCTTCTCGGCCTCGGTGCGGAAGATTTCGTCGTCGTGGTCGATACGCTTGACGGGCCGGTTGGTCGGGACCTCCAGAACGTCCATCTTGTAGATATCGAGGAATTCCTGCGCCTCGGTCGCGGCTGTGCCGGTCATGCCCGACAGCTTTTCGTAGAGGCGGAAATAGTTCTGGATCGTGACCGAGGCCAGAGTCTGGTTCTCGGGCTGGATCTTGACGCCTTCCTTGGCCTCGATGGCCTGGTGCAGGCCTTCGGACAGGCGGCGGCCGCTCATCATCCGGCCCGTGAATTCGTCGATCAGCACGACCTCGCCGGCCTTGATGATATAGTCCTTGTCGCGCTGATACAGCGTGTTCGCGCGCAGCGCCTGGTTGATGTGGTGGACCAGGGTGATGTTGGCGGCGTCGTACAGACCGGTCGTGTCCTCGGCGAACAGACCGCGCTCTTCCATGATCTGCTCGACCTTTTCGGAGCCTTCCTCAGTTAGCAGGACCTGGCGCTGCTTTTCGTCCAGGTCATAGATGGTCTTGTCCTGGATCATCTCCTTGATGATGCCGTCCACGATCAGATACAGGTCCGAACGATCCTCGGTCGGGCCCGAGATGATCAGAGGCGTGCGCGCCTCGTCGATCAGGATGGAGTCGACTTCGTCGACGATGGCGAAATGGTGCGGGCGCTGCACCATCTCGTGCCGGTCATAGACCAGGTTGTCGCGCAGATAGTCGAAGCCGAACTCATTGTTGGTGCCGTAGGTGATGTCAGCGGCATAGGCGGCCTGGCGCTGGCCCGAGGACAGGCCGTTGACGATCACACCGACCTCCATGCCCAGGAAGCGATAGACCCGGCCCATCCATTCGGCGTCGCGGCGGGCCAGATAGTCGTTGACGGTGATGACATGCACGCCCTTGCCGCTCAGAGCATTCAGATAGGCGGGCGCGATGGCGACCAGGGTCTTGCCCTCGCCGGTCCGCATCTCGGCGATGCCGCCGTCGTGCAGGATCATGCCGCCGGTCAGCTGCACGTCATACTGGCGCTGGCCCAGCACCCGTTTGGAGGCTTCGCGCGCGACGGCGAAGGCCTCGTTCATGATCTTGTCGACGGTTTCGCCGCCAGCCAGACGATCGCGGAAAGCGTCCGTCATCATGCGCAGTTCGTCGTCCGACAATGCGGCGAACTTGTCCTCGAGCGCATTGATCTTCTGCACCCGCCCCATGAATTCCTTGACCTTGCGGTCGTTGGAGGAGCCGAAAAACTTCTTGGCGATGCCGAGCATGAATGATCCGAAGGCGGGCGAGCGGGTGGTGCTCTGGTACTGGAACGGTCCCGAAGGAGCGGCGAAGGTCTGACGCCCGGACGGCGGCTTCTTCGGCGGCGGCCCGTCGCACCTGAAACAGGGCGCGCTGCATGGGGCCGCGCGGACGATGAAACCCCTCGACTTGGGCGCAGGCGGGACTTAAGCACCGACCTTATCCCTGTCAACGCGAGGGCCTTTGCCGCCCTGTGACGGAGCCTGCCTTCATGCGGCCTTTTCGCCCCCCCGTGATGACTGTCGCGCCGGTTCTTCTGGCCCTCGTCCTGGCACTTTCAGCCTGTGGACGTGGCGGCGGTAATGACCGCCCGCCGGAAGCCGACGATCGCGCCGTGGCCAGGGTTCAGGACGAGACGGTTTGGGCCTCTGACGTCAAACGCGAAGCCGTGGCACAGGGGCTGATCGGCGAGGCTGAGCCCCTGGATACCAACTCAGACCTGTTCCGCCGCGTGCTGGACGAGGTCATCGACCGAAAACTTCTAGCCGCCGAGGCCGAGCGGCGCGGGCTCGACGATGACGCCCTGGTCCAGCGCCGACTCGTGGCGACGCGCGAGCGCATTCTGGGCGACGTCCTGATCGAGGAGCAGGTTGCCGGCCAGGTTAGCGAGGCCAGAATCCAGGAACTGTACCGCGACCAGGTCCGTCAGGCCCAGACGACCGACGAGGTGAGGGTCCGCTTAATCCTCAGTCGTACGCGCGAGGAGGCCGCCGCCGTGATCGGCGTCCTGGCCCAAGGTGCTGCGTTCGAGGCCGTGGCGGCACAAAGTTCGATCGATGACGCCACGCGCTTTTCGGGGGGTGACCTGGGCTATCGCACGCTGGATGTCCTGCCCCAGGCCTATGCCGACGCCCTGCGCGATCAACCGGCAGGGTCTACCATCGGCCCCGTCCAGACCGAGGCGGGATGGGCCGTCCTGCGTGTCGAGGACCGGCGCCGCGAAACCCCGCCGACGCTGGAACAGGCGCGGCCCCAGATTGTCCGCTACCTAACGTACGAAGGTATCCGCCAGCAGTTGGAAACCCTGCGAGGTCGGGCGAAGATCGAGCGCCTGCTGGACGAATCAGCGGCGGGGTCTCCTGCCCCTACTCAAGCGCCCGCGACCCCTGCCCCATGAGCAAGACTCCCACGACCGGCCGTTCCACGGGACAGAAGATCGAGCACGCCATTGAGAAGGCGCTGGACCCGCTGGCCACGGCGCTGAAACGCGCGGGCAAGCCTGCTGTCTCGACGTCGCCTGCCACTGTTGCCGTGCCCGGAAAGCCCGGGCTGGAGATATCGCCGCTGGCCGTGCCGTTTCCCGCCATTCCGCCGATCGGCGGGGTCGAGATCGCCACGGCGAGGGCGGGCTTCTACAAGCATGAACGAGACGATCTGGTCGTCTTTTCCTTCGCGCGCGGCACGAGCTGTGCGGGCGTCTTTACGCGCCACAAGATCGGTTCAGCCCCCGTGGACTGGTGCAAGCGACATCTTGATGCTGACGAGGGCGGCAAGGATGTGCGGGCGCTGGTAGTCAATGCGGGCTGCGCAAACGCCTTCACGGGCAAGGCCGGAGCCGATGCGGCACGGCGCACGGCGTCAGAGGTCGCCAAGCGGTTCGGCTGCCGCCAGCGTGACGTCATGCTGGCCTCCACGGGCGTGATCGGCGTCTTGCTGGACGACAAGAAGATTGCGGCCCGGATGCATGACATCGAGGCCGGTCTGGATGCCGATGGTTGGGCAAAAGCCGGTCTGGGCATCATGACCACAGACACCTTCCCCAAGGGGTCGTTCGCAGAGTGCCAGATCGAAGGACACACGGTCCGGATCGCCGGCATCGCCAAGGGTTCGGGCATGATCGCGCCCGACATGGCCACAATGCTGGCCTTCATCGTCACCGATGCCGACATCCACCCAAGCGTGCTGAGGGCCCTGCTGGGTCTGCATGTGCGCACCACCTTCAACTCTGTGACCGTGGACGGCGATACCTCGACTAATGACACCTGCCTGCTGTTCGCCACCGGAGCCAGCGGTGCGCCGCGTATCGGCCGGGTCGGCGACCGGCGGCTGAAGGCTTTCTCCGCAGCGCTGGACAAGGTCATGCTGGATCTGGCGCATCAACTCGTGCGTGACGGGGAAGGGGCGACCAAGTTCGTCAAAGTCACAGTGGACGGGGCCGCCAGTCCCGCCTCGGCCCGCAAACTGGCCAAGTCGATCGCCGACAGCCCGCTGGTCAAGACCGCCATCGCAGGCGAGGACGCCAACTGGGGCCGCGTGGTCATGGCCGTCGGCAAGACCGAGGAACCGGTCGATCGCGACCGCCTGGCTATACGCTTCGGTCCGCACCAGGCGGCCATCGATGGAGCGCCATCGCCGACCTATGACGAGGCGAAGATGAGCGCCTATATGAAGCGATCGGAAATCGACATCACGGTGGATGTCGGCTCCGGCCGTGCCTCGGCCACCGTGTGGACCTGCGACCTGACCAAACGCTACATCGAGATCAACGGCGATTATCGTTCGTGACCGACACCCTCCCCACCGTTCTGGTCGTGGCAGCGGCCCTTATCGATGCCGACGGACGCGTGCTGATCGCTCAGCGGCCCGAGGGCAAGGCGCTGGCAGGGCTGTGGGAATTTCCCGGTGGCAAGATCGAGCCGGGCGAGCGGCCGGAACAGGCCCTGATCCGCGAACTGCACGAGGAACTGGGCATCGACGTCAATGCCGCCTGTCTGGCCCCCTTCGTGTTTACCAGTCACGCTTACGAATCCTTTCACCTGTTGATGCCACTGTATCTGCTCCGGCGCTGGTCGGGCACGGTGCAACGGCGCGAGCATGCGGCACTGAAGTGGGTGAAACCGGATCAGCTCCGGGACTATCCCATGCCCCCGGCGGATGAACCCCTGGTCGCCTGGTTGCGCGATCTGCTTTGACCTCGCCGCCGCGAAAGGGGGCCGAATGCGACGCCTGATTTCGCGCTTCATAGTCGATGACAGCGGCGCTACCGCGATCGAGTATGGCCTTATTGCCTCTCTCGTCTTTCTGGTAGCGCTTGGCGCGATTACCGCCTTTGGCGGAGCCAGCACCAATATGTTCAACGCCGCGCTCAACAAAATCAGCGCCGCTATCGCAGGCGGCTGAGTCTTACTCAGCCTTCGCCCGTCTGCTCCTGAACACCGAGTGCATCCGCCAGCCTCATTTTCGCTGACCCTCGCGCAAGCGGCTTCTGCTGGCTTTCATGGGGGGCCCATCCGGCGAGGTGGATGATCTCAAAGGTGGCGGGTATGCGCCCGTCGGCCTCGGCGTGTCGTTCCGCATATAGCTCCGCCGTACGCGTCACAATCTTGCGGGTCAGCGGTCTGACGTGGCCGGTCAGCACATTGGTTTCACCCATGGCCCGCAGGTCTCGCACCAAGGCCAGCAGGTCGGGATAGCGCACCACCACTCGGTCCACATCGCTGACGGGCAGGGCAAATCCGGCCCGTTGCAACAGGGCAGCCCCGTCGAACCCGTCGGCAAAGGGGGATACCCGCGCCTGTGCTCCGCCGCTCACCTCCAGTTCGGCCTGGGTCAGGGCTCCGCGCAACTCCTTCAGAGTGCCGGCACCCAGCAGCGTGCCCAGGAACAGGCCGTCAGGCTTCAGGGCGCGACGGATCTGCGTCAGGGCACCGGGCAGGTCGTTGGCCCAGTGCAGGCTCATCAAAGAGACGATCAGGTCCTGCGATTGATCGGCCAAAGGTAGAGGCTGCGCCCCCGGTGCCGTGCGCGCCGCTGGATCGCCGACCGACAATACGTTCCCAACCCTGGTTGCCGCCACGCTTTCCGCCAGTTGCCGCGCAAAAGGCCCCGGGTGGGCCGACAGGTCGACGGCGTCCGGAAAGTCGCGCAGGATGACGTCCAAGCTATGAACCGCATTCTCGGCGGCGCGGTCATGCAGGAAGTCGGCCCCCGCGAACAGGCGTTCGCTGCGGGCCAGGCGGGCGGCACGGCGACGGGCGTCAAAGATGGCGGGGGGACCGGAGGAGGCGTTCATGAACCTTCAGGATGGGGGCTGGCGCGCGCGATTGAAAGGTGCGGGGCCTGTCGTGCTGTTCGGACGGCGTATGGGGCGAGGCCTGGCGGACCTGCTGCTGCCCTCGCTGGCGCACGACAGTCCCGAGGCCACGGCCTCCGCAGGGCTGACGCCGGACGCCTGGAGCCGGGTCGTATTTCTGGAAGACCCGGTCTGCGACGGCTGCGGTGCGGCGTTCGAGGCCGATGGTGGGGCTTTCGCCGCCAGCCGGTGCGCGGCGTGCCTGGCCCAGCCCTATGCCTTCGCCCGCGCGCGTGCGGCCTGTGTCTATGACGAGGCGTCGCGTGGCCTGGTGCTGAAGTTCAAGCATGGCGATCATCAGCCTTTTGCGCCCCTGTTCGCGCGCTGGATCAGTCGGGCGGCCGCGCCCCTGCTGACTGAGGCGGATGCGGTCGTGCCGGTGCCGCTGCATCCCTTGCGTCTGATATCGCGTCGCTTCAACCAGGCCGCAGAGATCGCCCGTCCACTGGCGGCGTCCAGCGGGCTGGACTACCTGCCTGACGCTCTGGTGCGCCAGACCCATACGACAAGCCAGGGCGGCAAGTCGCTGCGTGGGCGTCGGCTGAACGTGAAGACGGCCTTTGCCGTCACCGAGGCGGGGCGACGTCGCATCAAGGGGCGGCGCATCCTGCTGATCGACGACGTGCTGACCACCGGAGCGACCGCAGAGGCGTGCGCGCGGGCGCTTCTGCAGGGCGGGGCACGCGCTGTCGATCTGGCGGTGATCGCGAGGGTGCGAACTGCGAGGGAATTGCCTACATAGGGGGCAACCACCAGCCGCGACTGCGGTTAGGATCAGACCCCAACATTCGGAGAACCGCCTTGGCTGACGTCGTCATCTACACAAAACCCGGCTGCCCCTACTGCACGGCGGCCAAGGCCTTGCTGGACAAGAAGGGCGTGGACTTCACCGAGATCGTCGCCTCCAACGATCCGGAGAAGAAGCAGGAAATGATTCAGCGTTCGGGCGGGCGCATGACCTTCCCGCAGGTGTTTGTGGGCGAGAAACACATCGGCGGCTCCGACGATCTGCATGCGCTCGATGCGCGCGGCGGTCTCGATCCGCTGCTGGCGGCCTGACGCCTCGCGATGAGCAGCCTGAACATCGCCCTGATTCAGACCCGGACGCCCGCGACGCCGCAGGCTGCGCTGGACCACGTCTTGCCCCTGATCCGGCAAGCGGCGGCAGGCGGCGCTCAGCTGATCCTGACACCCGAGGCGACCAACTTCCTGATCAGAGACCGCGCCGCACGTGACGCCGTTCTGGCCGATGCCGACGCAGATCTGGTCGTGCAGGGACTGCGCGATCTGGCGCGGGAGCTGAAGGTCTGGCTGCTGATCGGTTCGGCCATCGTCAAATCCGGGCACGAGGGCGACGACAGGGCGGCCAACCGCTCGATCCTGATCGATGACACCGGCGTTGTGGTCAGCACATACGACAAACTGCACGTCTATGATGTCGATCTGCCCACCGGCGAGCGTTGGCGCGAAAGTGCGTCGATCCGGCCGGGCGATGCCGCCGTTGTGGCCGACACGCCCTGGGGCAAGCTGGGGCTGACCATCTGCTACGACGTGCGTTTCGGTCATCTGCACCGTGCGCTGGCCAAGGCGGGAGCGTCGATGATTGCCGTGCCCGCGGCCTTCACCGTGCCGACCGGTGAGGCGCACTGGGAGACGCTGCTCCGCGCGCGCGCAATCGAAAGCGGGGCTTATGTCCTGGCCCCGGCCCAGGCCGGTGCGCATGAGGACGGGCGTCGTACCTGGGGTCGTTCCACTGTCGTGGCCCCATGGGGCGAGGTAGTCGCCAGGCTGGACGACGACGCGCCCGGCGTGCTGTTCGCCCTCCTGGATTTCGATGCCGTGGCGCGGGCACGGGAGGCCGTGCCGCAGCTGACCCACGACCGCGACTTCGCCCTGCCGACCGCATGATCCGCTATGCCCTGAAATGCGAGCATGACCACGGCTTCGAGGCCTGGTTCAGCGCCTCCGCCGACTATGACGATCAGGCGGAGCGCGGTCTGGTCGAGTGTCCCTTCTGCGGCTCGCGCGATATCGGCAAACAGATCATGGCCCCCGCCGTCGCGGGCACGCGCAAGTCAGCGGTGTCTGCCGATCCCGCCGCCCTCCAGACCATGATGATGCAGGCCGCCCGGGAGGTCCGATCCCATGTCGAACAGAATTTCGACTACGTCGGCGACGCCTTCGCCCGCGAGGCCCGCGACATCCACGAAGGCCGCTCCGAGAAGCGCGAAATCTACGGCGAGGCGACACCCGCCGAGGTGAAGAAACTGCGGGATGACGGCGTACCTTGCGCCCCTTTGCCCGTCCTGCCGCCCGACCCGTCCAAGGCGCATTAATGGCCGCCGCTCCGCTGGCCTGGCGTCCAATGACCACCGCAGACATCGACGGCGTCGTCAGGGTTGCGCGGCTGTCGTTTCCCGATCACTTCGAAAGCCGGGCCTGTTTCGAGAGCCGACTGGCGCTCAGCCCGGCCATGTCGTTCGTGCTGGCAGGGGCTGACGACACCGTGCGTGGCTATCTGTTCGCCTATCCCTGGAAGGGCGAGACCGCTCCCGCTCTGAACACCCTTATCGAGGCGATTCCGGCGGAGGCCGACCGCATCTATCTGCACGATCTGGCGCTTGATCCCGCCGTGCGAGGCGGTGGCCATACCCGCAGTATCGTCGAACGGCTGGTCGATCAGGTGCGGGCGGACGGCTGGACGATGATGGCCTTGGTCGCCGTCAATGACGCGACCGCCTTCTGGCAGCGGATGGGCTTTCACCCCGTCACCTCACCGGAGCTGTCCGCGAAACTGGCCAGCTATGGCGACGACGCTCGCTACATGGTGCGTGAACTTTAGGCGCTCAGTCCCGGGTGGCGATCATCATATAGTTGATGTCGGCCTCGCCCTCGCTCCAGCGGTCGTTCAGAAGTTCATACTCCAGGCCATAGGGGCCGGTGACGGTCACCGGTTCGGCCGACAGCATGGTGCGGATTTCGTCGGGCTTCAGAAACTGTCGCCAGTCGTGGGTGCCTGCGGGTACCCAGCGCAGAACATATTCCGCCGCGACCTTGCCCAGCAGCAGACCCTTCAGCGTACGGTTCAGGGTAGCCACGATCATGATCCCGCCCGGCTTCACTAGCCGCGAACAGGCCCGCACAAAGCCTTCCGGATCGGCGACATGTTCGATGACCTCCATTGTCAGCACAACATCGAACGGCCCGGCCCCTTCGGCCTCCAGCTGTTCGACCGTGGCGGCGCGATAGGCGATGTCCAGGCCGGTCATCTGCGCATGGGCGCGAGCGGTTCCGATATTCTGGGACGAGGCGTCGACAGCCGTCACCTCGAAGCCCAGCCGCCGCATCGGCTCAGCGATTAGCCCCCCGCCGCAGCCGACGTCCAGCAGGCTCAGACCTGCGAAGGCCTCGCGCTGGCGGATGTCTCGCCCGAACCGCTCGGCGACCCGATCCCGCACAAACTGCAACCGCGCCGGGTTGAACTTGTGCAAAGGCGCGAATGGTCCACGCGCGTCCCACCAGGTCTCGGCCTGGGCCGAAAACCTCGCCACATCGGCGGGGTCGATCGAGGGGCCGGAGGCCTGGGCGTCGTTGGTGTCCATAAGACCCTGTTGCCTTTGGGGTTTGCGCGTCGTCCGCCGGTCGTTAGAAGCAACCGTGGCTGCGGGAGTGAACCCTGACGCCATTCGATACCATACAGCCTCATGGCACAGGGAACGACACGCTGAAATGACGCGGCTGGTGATGAAATTCGGTGGCACCTCGATGGGCGACCTTGAGCGCATCCGCCGTGCTGCCCGGATCGTCGCCGCAGAGGCCGCGACGGGCAAGCAGGTCGCCGTCGTCGTTTCGGCCATGGCGGGCAAGACCAATGAGTTGGTGGCCTGGACCGACGGCGCGGGCCGACCCGGCGAGGGCGTAGCGATGTCGGACGACGAGTACGACGTGGTCGTGGCCTCGGGCGAACAGGTGACGGCGGGCCTTCTGGCCCTGACCCTGCGCAACATGGGGCTGAATGCGCGCAGCTGGATGGGCTGGCAGATTCCCATCCTGACCGACGACGCCCACGGCCGCGCCCGTATCGAGGATGTGCCGGGCGAGGTTCTGGGGGCCGCAATGGACGCGGGCGAGATCGCCATTGTTCCAGGCTTTCAGGGCGTGACCCGCGGCGGGCGGATCACCACCCTGGGCCGCGGCGGCTCGGATACGTCTGCGGTCGCCGTGGCGGCGGCGCTGTCATGCCCGTGCGACATCTATACCGACGTGGACGGCGTCTACACCACCGACCCGCGGATCGAGAGCCGTGCCAGGCGTCTGGAAAAGGTGTCCTACGAAGAGATGCTGGAAATGGCCTCGCTGGGGGCCAAGGTGCTTCAGACCCGATCCGTCGAACTGGCCATGGCCAAACAGGTGCCTGTACGGGTCCTGTCCAGCTTCATCGAACCTGACGAGAATGGCGCGCTGCCCGCCAATGCCGGCACCCTGATCTGCGACGAGGAGGAAATCGTGGAAAAACGTATCGTATCCGGCGTGACCATGAGCCGTGACGAAGCCCGCATCACCCTGCTGGGGCTGGCGGACCGCACCGACGCTCCGGCGGATGTCTTCACCCGCCTGGCCGAGGCCAGCGTCAATGTGGACATGATCGTCCAGAGCCAGGCCCGCACGGAAGGCACCGTCAACCTGACCTTCACGACAGGTCGCAGAGACGCGCAGCGCGCGGCGGAACTGATGCGGGCCGAACAGGCCCAGATCGGCTTTGAGGAGCTTCGCGTTGACGAGGACGTGGCCAAGGTTTCGGTCGTCGGCGTCGGTATGCGCAGTCATGCCGGTGTCGCCCAGACCATGTTCCGCGCCTTGGCCGACAAGGGCATCAAGTTCCAGGCCATCTCGACGTCCGAGATCAAGATCAGTGTCCTGATCGACGCCGCCTATGCGGAACTGGCCGTCCGCGCACTTCATTCCGCATACGGTCTGGAAGCGGTCTAGGAATAGTCACATCGAGCGCCCATTTGCGGCGTGAGCTTTACGGGAGGGCGGATTGGCGGCTGGCGGATTGACGACGAGGGGGCCGCGCAGCCTGCTTCGCCAGATCCGCGAGGCGATGGCCGGTGCGGCTCCGGCCCAGGAGCGTCTGGACCACGTGGTCCGCACCATCGCCCAGTCGATGGTGGCCGAGGTCTGCTCCATCTATCTGCGCCGGTCGTCGGGTGAGCTGGAACTGTTCGCCACCCAGGGTCTGAAGCCCGAGGCCGTCCACAATACCCGCCTGCGCCCAGGCGAGGGCCTGGTGGGCGAAGTCGCCCGCACCGCCCAGCCGATCAGCCTGTCGGACGCCCCGTCCCACCCCAGCTTTTCCTACCGTCCGGAAACGGGCGAAGACCCCTATCACGCCTTCCTGGGCGCGCCCCTGCTGCGCGGCGGCCGGGCCATCGGCGTGCTGGTCGTCCAGAACCGCTCCGAACGGCGCTATGACGAGGAAGAGGTCGAGGACATCCAGACCATCGCCATGGTCCTGGCCGAGACGGTGGCGTCGGGCGAGTTGCTGGCCCAGGACGAACTGCGCGATATTGAAGTAGCTCCGCACCGTCCGGAGCGGTTGAAGGGCCAGCGGTTCGCCGAGGGTCTGGCCTATGGCCACGTCGTACTGCACGAGGCCCCGGTGCCGCCGGAAAACCTGCTGGCCGAAAACCAGCAGGTGGAGGAAATCCGTCTGCGCGAGGCCCTGATCGGGCTGAAGGCCCACATCGACGCCATGCTTGAGGGCGGCCGCGTCAAGCTGGCGGGCCAGTCGTTCGAGGTGCTGGAAACCTACCGGATGTTCGCCGACGACCGCAGCTGGAACCGGTCGCTGGAGGAGGCAGTGCGCACCGGCCTGACTGCCGAGGCCGCCGTCGATCGTGTGCGCAACGAACACCGCGCTCGCTTCGCCCAGGCCCGCGACCCCTATATCAAAGAGCGGCTGCACGACTTCGAGGACCTGGCCAACCGCCTGTTGCGGTTCCTGGCTGGGGACAAGCCGGGCGAGCGCGACCTGCCCGACGACGCCATCCTGGTGGCGCGCAACCTGGGGCCCGCCGACCTGCTGGAATATCCCCGGCACAAGTTGAGAGGCCTGCTGCTCGAAGAGGGCTCGGCCGCCAGCCACGCCGCCATCGTGGCGCGGGCGTTGCAGATTCCCTGCGTCGGCCGCCTCATGGGCCTGCGCGACCGCCTGTCCGAAGGCGATCAGGTCATCGTCGACGGCGAGACAGGCGAGGCCTATCTGCGGCCTCGTCCCGACATGCTGGCCGCCGTGCAGTCGCGCATGGAGGTGCGCAGCCAAAGGCAGGCTGAGTTTGCAAAACTGCGAGACGTTGATGCCGTCACCCTCGATGGCCAGCGGATCACGGTCCTGACCAATGCGGGCCTGGCGGTCGATCTGGAGAACCTGAACGAGACGGGGGCCGAGGGCATCGGCCTGTTCCGCACCGAGTTCCAGTTCATGGTGTCCGAGGAGCTGCCGCGTCTGGACAGTCAGACGGCGCTCTACAAACTGGTGCTGGATACGGCCGGCGACCGCCCCGTCACCTTCCGCACGCTCGATATCGGTGGTGACAAGGTCCTGCCCTATCTGGAGACGGAGCGGGAGGAGAACCCCGCCCTGGGTCGTCGCGCCATTCGCCTGGGTCTGGACCGGCCGGGCCTTCTGAGATTGCAGTTGCGCGCCCTTCTGGCGGCAGGTGCCGGACGCGAGCTGCGCGTCATGTTCCCCATGATCGCCACGGTCGACGAGTTCAGGGCCGCGCGCGAGCTGGTCGATGTCGAGTGCGATTGGGCCCGGCGACGCGGGCGCGAGCTGCCCGCCCTTCTGCGGGTCGGAGCCATGATCGAATGCCCGTCACTGCTTTGGCATCTGGATGCACTGCTGCCGCTGACGGACTTCGTCTCGGTGGGGACGAACGACCTTTTCCAGTATATGTTCGCCGCCGACCGGACCAATCCGCTGGTGTCGGATCGCTATGATCCGATGTCGCCGCCTGCACTGAGGGCCCTGGCCGAGATCCAGCGGAAATGTGCCGACACCGGCACGCCTGTCTCCGTCTGCGGCGAACTGGCGGGTCGGCCACTGGAAGCCTTTGCCCTGCTGACGCTGGGCTTCACCCGGCTGTCGGCTCCGGCGGGTGGAGTGGGGCCAGTCAAGCGGATGATCCTGTCCGCCGATCTGACGGCCGCGCGCCGCGCCATGAGCGGCCTGCTGGGCTCTTCGGCAGGTTCTATCCGGGGCGAGCTGGAATCGCTGGCCCGCAAGCTGAACGTCATCCTTTAACGCCTGCCGTTGAAGCGGCGCGGCCTGTGTTCTATGCACGCGGCAGGGCTCTGACGCGGTCGCAGGCCCCAATCCATTCTTCGATACGCCGGTGACGAGGGCGGGCCTGATGGCGGTGAAAAGGGGGGCAACCTCCGCAGAGTTGGGGCCTCGCGCCGATCCCGCCGACGCCTCGGTCGAGGATGCACTGACGCTGGGCGACGCCCTGCGCGCGGCCCGCGAGCGTAGCGGGCGATCCCTGGCCGAACTTTCGACCCAGACCAAGGTGCACACCCGCTATCTGACCGCGATCGAGCAGAACGATTTTTCCATACTGCCCAACCGGGTGTTCTCGATCGGCTACGTCCGTTCCTATGCTGCGGCTCTGGGGCTGGACGAACAGTCGGCGGTCGAGCGCTTCAAGCGCGAAAGCCCCGATCCGACTGTACCGCTACAGGCCCCGTCGGGCATCGCCTATGAGGATGTGAAGCGGAACTCCGGACGCCTGGCAGCGGTAGGCGGCCTGCTGCTGCTGGCCGTCGTCGGCTGGAACATCTTTCAGCGGGTCAGCCTGGTCCAGGCCCCGCGCCCGTCGGATATCGCCCAGGTGCCGCCAAACTGGGCGACGGACAAATCCGTGGACAAGGCGGGTCTGAGGCTGTCCGGTCCCGCCCCGGCACCCGCCGATCAGACCGTGCCTGAACTTTACGTCACACCGGGTCTTGAACTGCAGATGACGGGCGTCGCCCCCGCAACACCCGAACAACTGGAAGCCGCAGCAGCCTCGGCTACGCCGGTGCGCAAGGCCTTCAACCCGCGTGGAGCTCTTTACGGCGCCCCCGCCACCGCCTCCCATGTCGTGCTTCAGGCCTCGAAGGCGGCCAATATCGTGGTGCGGTTGGCCGACGGTCGTGTGCTGTTTGCGCGGCAGTTGACCGAGGGTGACGCCTGGCGTGCGCCGATCGGCGTATCGGCTACGCTCGACGTGTCCGAGCCGACCGCGTTCGACGTCTACATCAACGGCGAATATGCGGGCGTCATGCCTGCGCTGCAGGTACCGCTGAGCCAGTTCAACAGCCGTGCCGAAGCGCAAATCCGACAGGCCGCCGAAGAAAATGCGGAACGTACACGTCAGGCCCAGCTTCAGGCTGCCCGTCAGGCGGCCACCAGACCGTCTGCGCAGACCCCGGTCGTCCCCATCAGCCCGTCTGCGGTACCTGTCGCACCCGTGACGTCGCCGCGCTGACCGCTTGCGACGTCGGCTGTCGTGGTCTTGTGAACAGGCATCCCCTATATTGGACGCATCATGAGCGCTGATCACTCCTCCGAACTGGGTCACATCCGTCCGTGGCGGCATATCGAGCGGCGCAAGAGTCGTCAGATCATGGTCGGCAATGTGCCCGTCGGCGGCGGCGCGCCGATCACCGTCCAGTCGATGACCAACACGCTGACCTCGGACGCGGCCGCGACCCTGGAGCAGATCCGTCAGCTTGAAGAGGCCGGGGCCGATATCGTCCGGGTCTCTTGCCCCGACGTCGAATCCACCGAGGCCTTCCGGACCATCGCGCGTGAATCGCGGGTCCCGCTCGTGGCCGACATTCATTTTCACTACAAGCGCGGCATCGAGGCGGCCCAGGCGGGTGCCGCCTGCCTGCGTATCAACCCCGGTAATATCGGCTCGCCCGACCGCGTCCGCGAGGTCATTCAGGCGGCCAAGGACCATGGTTGTTCGATGCGCATCGGTGTCAACGCCGGGTCTCTGGAGCGCGAACTGCTGGAGAAATACGGCGAGCCCTGCCCCGACGCCATGGTCGAGAGCGCCCTGAACCACGCCCGCATCCTGCAGGATCACGACTTCCACGAGTTCAAGATTTCGGTGAAGGCGTCCGACCCCTTTCTTACCGTCGCCGCCTATCAGCAACTGGCCGAGGCCATCGACTGCCCGCTGCACCTGGGCGTGACCGAAGCCGGCCCCTTGCGCACCGGCACGATCAAGTCGGCCATCGGCATGGGGTCCATGCTGTGGGCCGGGATCGGCGACACCATTCGCGTGTCGCTGGCGGCCGATCCGGTCGAGGAAATCAAGGTCGGCTTCGACATCCTGAAATCGCTGGGCCTGCGGCACCGGGGCGTGAACATCATCGCCTGCCCGTCCTGCGCGCGTCAGGGCTTCAACGTCATCGAGACGGTCGGCAAGCTTGAGGAACGGCTGGCCCACATCACCACGCCCATGTCGCTGTCGATCATCGGCTGCGTCGTCAACGGCCCGGGCGAGGCCCTCTATACCGACGTGGGCTTCACCGGCGGGGGTGCCGGGTCCGGCATGGTCTATCTGAACGGCAAGATCGCCCATAAACAGCACAACGACGGCATGATCGAGGAGATCGTCGCCCAAGTCGAAGCCAAGGCGGCGGAGCTGGATGCGGCCCGAGCCGGGCAGGCGGCGCTGGAAGCCGCAGAGTAGTTCAACCTACCAAGTAAGTGGGTTGGTCATGGTGCTTCGTTCGGTACGTGGCACGACATATCGCAGCGTTTCAGCGGCATCCATTGCGCCGGGGGGTGTGGGTCCTCGACCGATTTGGATCACCATTGTTTCCCCCGGTTTCACATAGCTTGAAATGGTGGAGCCGCCCCCCGTCGTAGTCGACGAACCGTAGGCCGTGTTCCCGTAAGCGGTAGCCTGAGCCGTAGTGTACGTTGGAGCGCGGTTGACCACATATCCTGATGAAGATCGATCTTCAGAGGACACAATCCCAAACCAAGTGTAGCCTGCTTCTAGCGTAGCCTCAGCCGCCTTCCGAAGGGAAAAGTCGGCAACGCGATCACGATCCGTGTAGCCATTGCCTCTGGCGCTTATTCGAAAAGTTGTTTCGCTCAACCGATCAGCTGACACACCGCCGGTGAAACCCATATCGCCATAAGAGGTGGCGCACCCCGCTAGAAGGACGCAAAAGCCGACTGTGGCTATCATCTGTTTCATTTAGCTTCCCCCAAGTGCCTAGCTGCACCGTATCATAAGTTGAAAGCCTGCCTACATGATTGTCAGGCGATGACCCCCGCCAGTTGCAGCCCCTGGAAGGCGGACAGGATCAGCAGGAGGAAACCCACCGCATAGGTCAGGACCTTGCGCGGCACCTTCTTGACGATCAGGCCCGCAAACGGGGCGGCGATTAGGCCGCCCACGACCAGGCCCGCCACGGCGGCAAAGTGGTGTTCCAGTGCCCCGGCTTCGGCCCAGTGGCCGGTGAGCAGGGCCCAGACGAAGGTGGCGCTGATGGCCACCGTCAGGAAGAACTCGGCGGTATTGACCGTGCCGATGGCGCGTCGTGGCTCCTGGCCGGCCCCAACCATGGCGGAGGAGACCGTGGGCCCCCAGCCGCCGCCGCCGATGGCGTCCAGAAACCCGCCGATCACTCCGACCGGAGCCATGACCCAGGCGGGCAGGCGGCGTGGCCTGGCGTCATGCCCGGCCCGCCACAGGATCCAGATGCCAACGATGGCCAGATAGGCGATAACGAAGGGCTTGATGACGTCACCCTCGATTCCCGACAGCACATAGGCCCCCAGCGCCCCGCCGATGACCCCGGCGATGGCGAGAGGAAGCAGCAGCCGCCAGTCGATGTTGCGGTGCCAGGCGTGGCTGCCCGCCGAGGCGGCGGTGGTGAAGACCTCGGCGGCGTGGACGCTGGCCGAGGCGGTGGCAGGCGGCACGCCCAGCGCCAGCAGCACCGACGACGAAATGACGCCGTAGGCCATGCCCAGGGCTCCGTCGATCGCCTGGGCCAGCAAGCCGACCATCAGAAACAGCAGGAAGGTGTCCATTCAGCCCCCGACGGAAGCAGCGCGTCGCGAGCTCCAGATTCGATGTAATGCGCCATGAGGCGAAGCGTTACGGGCCCGCAGACGAATTCTGCGGCCGGGGCTGCGCATCGACAGGCGGGACGCGGCGGGGTAAGGCTCCGCCCCTTTTCAAGACCCAGGATTTGCTGCCTTGCGACTGCCCCAGGCCCGGCTCGATCAGGTTCTCGACCGTTTCCACCAGGTGGAGGCGCGGATGGGTGCGGCCACGGACGGCCAGGAGATCGTGCGCCTGTCCAAGGAGCACGCCGAGATGAAGCCGGTGGCCGATGCGGTCATGGCCCTGGCGAAGACCCGGGCGGAGATGGCCGATCTGGAGGCCATGGCGTCTGATCCCGAGATGGCCGAGATGGCGGCGGAGGAGCTTCAGACCCTGCGCGAGACCCTGCCCGACATGGAGCGGGAGGTGGCGCTGCTGCTGGCCCCGCGCGATGCGGACGAGAATGCCAGTGCGGTGCTGGAAGTGCGGGCCGGGACTGGCGGGGACGAGGCGGCGCTGTTCGCGGGCGACCTGTTCCGGATGTACAGCCGTTATGCGTCCAGTCGCGGCTGGCGGGTCGAGGTGGACAGCCTGACCGAGGGCGACGCCGGGGGCTTCAAGGAGGTCATCGCCACCGTCACCGGCGACGGCGTCTTCGGCCGGCTGAAGTTCGAGAGTGGGGTGCACCGGGTGCAGCGCGTGCCGACGACGGAATCGCAGGGCCGCATCCACACCTCGGCGGCGACGGTGGCGGTGCTGCCCGAGGTCGAGGACGTCGAGATCGAGATCCACGACAAGGACATCCGCATCGACACCTTCCGCGCGTCGGGCAGCGGCGGCCAGCACGTCAACACGACCGACTCTGCCGTGCGGATCACCCACCTGCCGACCGGCATCATGGTGACCTCGTCGGAGAAGTCGCAGCATGTGAACCGCGATAAGGCGATGAAGAACCTGCGCGTACGGCTGTACGACATGCAGCGTCAGGCCAAGGATCTGGCCCGGTCCGATACGCGCAAGAGCCAGGTCGGGTCCGGCGACCGGTCCGAACGCATCCGCACCTACAACTTTCCGCAGGGGCGGGTCAGCGACCACCGGATCAACCTGACCCTGCACAGCCTGCCGCAGATACTGGAGGGGGACATCGACCCCCTGCTGAATGCTCTGATCGCCGAGGACCAGGCCGCGCGCCTGGCTGACCTCGAAGCCGAAATGGGCTGACGGCCGGACGAAAAACAGAGTCCACTCAGTCCACTCAGTCCGCCTTGGGGTCCAGTGTCTCCATGAGCCAGAAAACGGGACCGTCGCGCGCGTCATGACGCGGCGATGCGTGGGAGTTCGCCTGCGGCCTGGGGTCGGCGGGGCGGGATGGGAACTGTCAAAGACCGCAGCGTGGGCCCTCAGGGGGACCGCCGGGCATTCTACCACGGGCCGGAGGCGTGCTGAGGAAAACGGTCGCATGACCGCCGGGCGAGGGTCCAGAAGGGCCGGTTCGGGGCCCGGAAGGACCGGATGATCTGTCCCCGCAATGACCGCTCCCGGACCTCTCAGAGATCGAAAAGGGTCGGGGTCTGTCCGTCGTCACGGGATGGGGAAGGCCGGGGCGCGGCGGTGGCGATCAGGGTCCCGGCGGGCGGCGGGATCAGCAGGTCGGCGGCGGGCCGTCGGTCAAACAGCCAGTCGGCCCATGAGGCGGGCGGCAGGGGCATGACGCCGCGCGAATGATAGGGGGCGATGTCGGGCCCGGGCTCGCCCGTCAGCAGGGCGAAACCGTCGGCGTCGCCGTCGCCGCCCGCCCCGGCCCCCGCACGCCAGACGCAGGCCAGCATCAGCACCGCGCCACCGGCGTCCGACAGCCGCCAGCGGGTCTTCGGATAGGTGTCGCCGGTGAACTCATAGAAGCCCGAGACCGGCAGCAAAGCCCGACCCGAGGCCGCCGCATTGGAGACACCGCGCCCCTCGGACCGCAGATTGATGACGGGCGGGCGTTTGGGGGCAGAGGGCTTCAGCCCGAACCGGGCGGGGGCCAGCAAGGCGCGGTCACGCCCGTCGGGGGCGGCCCGGACGATCCGGTCGGCCTCGGTCGGACGGACCTCTTCGCGTGGCTCCAGATTGGGCAGGCCGCCGCCGTCCATCCCGACCTCTATGCCTGCATGGGCGAAGGCATCGACCAGCTGTCGCACCGAGAACCGGGATTCATAGGAGGCGCACATCGGCCCGCCGATCAGGGCAGCGGGCGGGCGTCGGGTTCGGACGCGATCAGGGGGGTGACGTCGGGCGCACCGTCCAGGGGCGTGGCGGGCGGTGCGGTGGGGTTGGTCGGATAGGTCCGGCCGTCGTAGGTCAGGCGCACCCAGCCGGCTTGGGCCCCGCCACCGCCGATGGAGACGGCCAGGTCGCGCCAGCCGTTGGTCGAGGTGGTCAGGACGCCGACGGGCGTCCGGGTCACGCTGGTGCGGGTCACGACGCGCCAGCCCTCGCCCCCATCCTCGCCCTGGGGCGCCAGCACATAGAGGTTGCACCCGCCCGAGCCGCAGACCATCGGCCCCATGACATAGGCCAGGACCTCGTCCGTGCCGTCGCCGTTCAGATCGACGGACGCCTGGGCATAGGTCAGGGCTCCGTCTTCGGCGTGCAGGCCGCGCAGCGCCGTCTCCAGCCCGGCGGGCGCGGCCTGTGAGGGGACTGGGGGCGTGGCTGGCGTAACGGCGGGGGCGGTCGCTGCCGGGGGGGCAGGCTCGGGCGTATCGGGCTGGCCACAGGCGGTCAGCGCGAGGGCCAGCATCGGGAGGAGGGAAACGGACAGGGCAGAGCGGATCATGGCAGGGCCTTTCGTGTCGGTTCGCCCTTCAACGTCCCATGATACAGAGGGGATGCAAAGGCCGCCATGCGCCTGTTCGACAACCATCCGCACATGTCGATCTTCATCTGCGACGGGGTGGAGGTGATGCCGGTGATGGGGGGACGCCGTCCAAGCGGAGCCATAAAAAACGAGTAGTCGTGGGGAACGCGCGTCTGCGCCGAACCTTCTCACTGTTCATCGACAGGGAGACGACCATGAAAGCGTTATGCTGGCACGGCAAGGGTGACATCCGCTGCGAGACGGTGGACGACCCCGAAATTCGGGATGGCCGCGACGCCATCATCCGCGTCACCTCCTGCGCCATCTGCGGGTCTGACCTGCATTTGTACGGCGGCTTCGTGCCCGGCATGAAGTCCGGCGACGTCATGGGCCACGAGACGATGGGCGAGGTCGTCGCCGTCGGGAAGGACAACACCAAGCTGAAGGTCGGCGACCGCGTCGTGGTGCCCTTCACCATCAGCTGTGGCGAGTGCGACTACTGCAGGCGCGGGCTTTATTCCGTGTGCGAACGATCCAACCCCAATGGCGCGGAACAGGCGAAACAGATCGGCTACCCGACCGCCGGGCTGTTCGGTTACACCCACATGTATGGCGGCATCCCGGGCGGACAGGCCGAATATCTGCGCGTCCCCTATGCCGACGTCGGGCCGATCAAGGTGCCGAACGGCCTGACCGACGATCAGGTCCTGTTCCTGTCCGACATCTTCCCGACCGGCTGGATGGCCGCCGAGAACGCCAACATCCAGCCCGGCCAGACCGTCCTCGTGTTTGGTTGTGGCCCCGTCGGCCAGTTCGCTATCCGCAGCGCCTTCATGATGGGGGCCGAGCGCGTCATCGCCATCGACCAGGTGCCCGAGAGGCTGCAACTGGCCCGCGACGCCGGGGCCGAGACCATCGACTTCTCCGAGGGCGACCTGCAGGAGCGGATCAAGACCATGACGAACGGCGTTGGCCCGGATTCGGTGATCGAGGCCGTCGGCCTGGAAAGCCACGGCTCGGGCAGCCTGATGGAAAAGGTGCAGGAGACCGTCGCGGGCAAGATGGAGCGCCCCTACGCCCTGAACGAGGCCATCGTCGCCTGTCGCCCCGGCGGCACCATCAGCCTGCCCGGCGTCTTCGTTGGCGTCATCCCCACCATGATGGGGGCCTTCGTCGGCAAGGGCCTGACGCTCAAGACCGGCCAGACCCATGTGCAACGCTATCTGGAACCCCTGATGCGCAAGATCGAGGAAGGGGAGATCGACCCCGGCTTCCTGATCACCCACAAGATCAAGCTGGAAGACGGCCCGGACGCCTACAAGATGTTCCAGGAGAAGTCCGACGGCTGCGTGAAGGTCGTCATCAACCCGTAGGCCGGGGACGCCCGGCGCGATGGGGTCGGAGGCCTCCGTGGAGACGCGGGGGCCTTCGTGTTTCAGGCGGTCGCTCGATTGCGCCACAGCCATACCGGACCGGTCCGTCTTGACCCCGGCCGCCACGCTTCGGATCATGGCGTATGCTCAGGTCCGTCACGCTTGTTCCCCACAGCGCCCGCTGGGCCGATCAGGCGCAAGGTCTGATGGCTGACTTGCGGGTCGCCGCGCCGGGGGTGTTTGTGGGCCTGCATCATATCGGCTCGACCGCCGTGCCGGGGCTGGCGGCCAAGCCGGTGGTCGATCTGCTGGGCGAGGGGACGGACCCGGGGGCGGTCGATGCGGCGCGGGCGGGGCTGGAGAGGCTGGGCTGGCGCTGGCGGGGAGAGAACGGCGTCGCCGGGCGGCGCTATCTGACCCGCGACGATCCGCAGACGGGCGAGCGGGCGGCCCATCTGCACATCCATGCGCGCGGGGATGCCATGATCCCCTGGCACCTGGCCTTCCGCGACCGCCTGCGCGCCGAGCCCGCCACGGCCGCCGCCTATGAGGCCGAAAAGTCCCGCTGCGCGGCCCTGCATCCGGGGGACAGTGGGGCCTATGCGGTGTGCAAGAAGGCCTGGACGGATCGGGTGGCGGCGGAGGCAGTGAGGGGGTGGGTTGGTCCCTGATCCCGGAGTAGTCGTCCTTTTCACAGACTCGCGTAGGTTGCTAAGGTCAGTTAACCTTTGCCATGCGAATCAAACGAGGGCGCGATGAAGGTACGCATTCAGCAAGGCTCCAACTCTATCGAGATTGAAGGTGATAAGGAGGAGGTGTCCGCCATCCTCGAAAGCTGGTGGAAACCTAGCTTCGCTGTGGCACCGGCAAACGATGATCCAGCAGTCCAAGAACAAGGTGCCTCACCGAAGCGACGGACCACGAAGCGATCTGCGCCACGCGCACCAAGCGCTGCTCGAGAAACGTCGTCAAAGTTAAACGCTGAAGAAGTTGCGAACCGGATCAAGGAAGACCCCCGCTTCGATTTGTTCAGCAAGCTGTTCGTGCTGGGCGAAGCCAGCCGATCAGACAGAGCAAAGTTCGTTTCGTGGTTCGTCGGAGATACACCGATAACCAGCGGGGACGCTTCACGTGTGATGATCGCGTTGGGTGTAAAGTTTGACGCTCCAGCAGCGTCGAAGGCGATGAGTGATAGCTCGCGAGACTGGATCAAGGACTCGTCGGGGCCACAGACCACTTTCCGTCTATCTGCACCGGCCCGCCATGCGTTCGAGCACAAGGTTTTGAATGCGAAACCCGCAGCTTGACGCCTTCACCGCGAGGCTCGCAGGCGACGGGCTCCGTGAAGCGGATGCAGCCGTCGGATTAATCTGGTTTCTCACTCATGGGATGGAGCACACCGCTGACGCGACCGCCAAAGAGCTTGCTGATGTCATGGTGGCCCAGCGGCTCAGCGGTAAGGTGAATGCGTCGCGACTCGGGATTAATCTGGCAAAACACCCGAGCGTTGTCAGGGGGCAACGGCCAGGATCATTTCGCATTCGATCGTCGAGCGACGCGACGCTAACTGCGATTTATCGCGATCACGCGGACCTTTCGAATGCGCCCGTTAAGGACGGGCTGATTTCTGCGAGCATCAGCTTGGGAGGTCGAAAGAACCTCGACGCGGTGCGCCGAGAGGCGAACGGCTCTTATGAACGGGCATTCTACAACTCATCCGCCGTGATGTGCCGTCGATTGACGGAAATGCTGCTAATCGAGGCCTTCGACAAATGTGGCCGCTTGGACGATGTCCGAGACTCACAAGGCAATCTCCAACCATTCTCAGAGCTAATTGCAGCAGCCAAGAGCGGTCGGCTTTTGAGGTTGTCGCGGACAGCTCCCTCCGCCTTGGTCAAAGTCAAACAGCTAGGAGACGGTGCCGCCCATCATCGGCATTTTCTCGTCGCGAAGAAGGACTTGGACGACTTAAATCCCGGGCTGGCGCTCCTACTCTCGGAGCTTGCTGCACTCGCGGGGCTATAAATCCGGTCCACGCTGGCCGCGCTCACGCTGCTGGCGGCGCCGCCAGCGGTCGTGCTGTCGGCGCTCATGCAGGCGGTCGCGAGAGTCGAAGGAGTCGACTTTCAGCCGCCCGTTGGCAAATTTACGAAAGTGCTCGGCCAAAGATTTTAGGGACTTACTGACCGTTTCCTCGTGAGGCGTACCTAACCTGACTAGGCTGGCAAAATCCGCCAAGTTGAGGTCGTACTTCAGAGTCTCCCGCTTGGCGCTACCGGGTTTCCTCGACCAGCTCACGCAAATCTCGAAGCGCCGTCCTTCCAGTTTGGCATACTCGCAAATGTAGCTGCTGATTAACTGGCCGGGCTTTAGGACGGAGATATTCTGCAGGGGGACTGGTAGCTCTTTCTGATCGTCGTCGAGCTCAAACGGTGGATTTGATGAAACCCTGATCTCGTAAGCCGTGCCAGTTCCTGTGTTTTGCGCAATGAGATCCATGTGCATCAGTGAATGAGGGTTGGACTCGAGAGTCACGACCACCATCGGCTCGCTTGTCGCGTCCGATAATCTCTTCGTCTCCTTAGCAAGAAGAGCAGTCACGACGGCAAGCACGATCGTCGCAATCGCAGTCACTACAGAGCCAATTACAGACCAATCTAAGTCCATCAATGCACCCGCGCCTTCCCGATCTCCAGCCCGTCCGCCCCCGCTGACACGGCGATCACGCTGCCGTCCTCGATCTCGCCGGCCAGCAGTTTGCGGGCGATCGGGTCGACCAGGTCCTTCTGGATGACGCGTTTCAGCGGGCGGGCCCCATAGACGGGGTCGTAGCCACGGTCGGCGAGCCAGGCGGTGGCGGTGTCGTCGAGGGCCAGGGTCAGGCGGCGGTCGGCCAGGAGTTTCTCGAACCGGGCCAGCTGGATACGGACGATGCCGCCCATCTGTTCGCGGCCGAGGCGGCGGAACAGGATGATCTCGTCGATGCGGTTCAGGAACTCGGGCCGGAAGTGGGCGCGGACCTGGTCCATGACATAGGGGCGCACGCTCTCGACGTCGTCGCCCTCGGCCTGACCGGCCAGGGCTTCCGACCCCAGGTTGGAAGTCATGATGATCAGGGTGTTCTTGAAGTCGATGACCCGGCCCTGGCCGTCCGTCAGGCGGCCGTCGTCGAGCACTTGCAGGAGCACGTTGAAGACGTCGGGGTGGGCCTTTTCGACCTCGTCGAACAGGATCACCTGATAGGGGCGGCGGCGGACGGCCTCGGTCAGGGCCCCGCCCTCGTCATAGCCGACATAGCCGGGAGGGGCACCGATCAGGCGGCTGACCGAGTGTTTCTCCATGTATTCGGACATGTCCATGCGGGTGATGGCGGCCTCGTCGTCGAACAGGAAGGCGGCCAGGGCCTTGGTCAGCTCGGTCTTGCCCACGCCGGTCGGGCCCAGGAACAGGAAGGAGCCGAGCGGGCGGTTGGGGTCGTTCAGGCCGGCGCGGGCGCGGCGAACGGCATCGGAGACGGCCTCCAGCGCCGCATCCTGGCCGACGACGCGGTGACGCAGGGCGTCCTCCATCGACAGCAGCTTCTCACGCTCGCCCTCCAGCATCTTTTCGACCGGGACGCCGGTCCAGCGGCTGACGACGGCGGCGATCTGTTCGGCGTCGACGACCTCTGGCGTCAGGGGGCCGGACTTGTCGGCCTCGTTCTCCTCCGCCTCGGTGAGCTGTTTCTCGATGCCGGGGATCTGGCCGTAGGCGATCTCTGACGCACGGGCGAGGTCGCCGTTGCGCTGGGCCAGGGCCAGGTCGGCGCGCAGGCGGTCCAGGGTCTCGCGCAGCTGGGCCCCCTGACCGACCTTGTCCTTTTCCGCCTTCCAGCGGGCGGTCAGGTCGTCGGACTGGGTCTGGAGGTCGTCGATCTCATCATCGAGTTTTTCCAGCCGGGCGATGGAGGCCTTGTCGGTCTCCTTCTTCAGGGCCTCGCGCTCGATCTTGAGCTGGACCAGGCGGCGGTCGATCTCGTCCAGGCTCTCGGGCTTGGAGTCCACGGCCATGCGGACGCGGCTGCCCGCCTCGTCGATCAGGTCGATGGCCTTGTCCGGCAGGAAGCGGTCGGTGATGTAGCGGTTGGACAGGGTGGCGGCGGCGACGATGGCGCTGTCACTGATGCGCACGCCGTGGTGGACCTCGTACTTCTCCTTCAGGCCGCGCAGGATCGAGACCGTGTCCTCGACCGTCGGCTCGTCGATGAAGACCGACTGGAAGCGGCGGGCCAGGGCGGCGTCCTTCTCGATATACTTCCGGTACTCATCCAGGGTCGTGGCCCCGACGCAGTGCAGCTCGCCGCGCGCCAGGGCGGGTTTCAGCAGGTTGGAGGCGTCCATGGCCCCGTCGCCCTTTCCGGCGCCGACCAGGGTGTGCATCTCGTCGATGAACAGGATGATGCCGCCCTCAGCCGCCGTGACCTCGGCCAGGACGGATTTCAGCCGCTCCTCGAACTCGCCGCGGTATTTGGCGCCGGCGATGAGCGAGCCCATGTCGAGGGCCATGACCACCTTGTCGCGCAAGCTCTCGGGCACGTCGCCGTTGACGATGCGCAGCGCCAGACCCTCGACGATGGCGGTCTTGCCGACGCCCGGCTCGCCGATCAGGACGGGGTTGTTCTTGGTGCGGCGGGCCAGGACCTGGATGGTGCGGCGGATCTCTTCGTCGCGGCCGATGACGGGATCGATCTTGCCGTCGGCGGCGGCCAGGGTCAGGTCGCGGGCATAGCGTTTCAGGGCGTCATAGCCGTCCTCGGCCCCGGCGCTGTCGGCGGTCTTGCCCTTGCGGATGTCGGCGATGGCGGCGTCCAGCTTGTCAGGCGTGGCGCCCACGGACTTCAGGATCTCGCGGGCCGTGCCGCCCTCGCGCGCGATGGCGCTGAGCAGACGTTCGGTGGTGACGAAGGCGTCGCCTGCCTTTTTGGACGCCTCCTCGGCGGCGGCGAAGACGCGGGCGGTGTCGCCGTCCAGATAAAGCTGGCCATTGCCGCCGCTGACCTGGGCGCGCTTCTTCAGGGCGGTCTCGGTCGCGGCCTCGGCCTTGGCGGCGTCGCCCCCGGCGGCGGTGATCAGGTTGCGGGCCAGGCCGTCGCGCTCCTCCAGCAGCACCTTGAGCAGATGCTCGGGCGCGAACTGCTGGTGACGGCGGGCGAGGGCCAGAGACTGGGCCGACTGAACGGCCTGTTTGGCGCGGTCTGAATAGAGGTCGAGGTTCATAGGGGTCCCCTTGGACAGGCGGATGTGGTCCGGCCCGCCCTCCACTGAGCGACGCGCCGCTGTGATCGAGGTGGGTGTGACGATCGGGTCACACAAGGGGGTGGCGCAGGTCACGATCAGGACTGTCGCGGCGGACGAGCGAGGCCTAGGCTGATCGCCAGAGGAGGCCGCCCGTGATCCCGCATTCCGCATGGCCCGTCGACCCGGCCGTCATCGGCCCCTTCCTGCTGGCCGTGGCCCTGATCGAGCTGACGCCAGGGCCGAATATGGGATGGCTGGCGCTGGTGTCGGTGGCGCGCGGGCGGCTGGCCGGGTTCGCGGCGGTGGCGGGGGTGACGCTGGGGCTGGCGATATGGATGGTGGCGGCGGCCTTTGGCCTGACGCAGGTGTTTGCCGCCTGGCCGCCGCTGTATCAGGCCCTGCGCTGGGCGGGGGTGCTGTTCCTGCTGTGGCTGGCGTGGGAGGCCTGGCGCGAACCGGGAGCCACCGACCCGACCCCGGATGTGCGGACGCTGCGAGGGCTGTTCCTGCGCGGTCTGGCGGGCAATCTGCTGAACCCCAAGGCGGCGGTCTTCTATGTGGCGCTGCTGCCGACGTTCATGCGGCCGGGGCATGGAGCGCCCCTGACGCAGGCCTTGACGCTGGGCAGCCTGCATCTGGCCGTCGCCGTATTGGTGCACAGCCTGATCGTGCTGGGCGGAGCCGGAGCGGCGGGCGTGATCCTGCGGCGGATGCAGGGACCCGCCATGCGCGCGGTGATGGCCGGCGGCCTGGTCGTGGTCGCCGCGTGGCTGGCCTGGGAGACGCGGACCTGAGGCCCGCGCCTGGCTGACGTCAGCCGCCGGTGGGGGGCGGGGCGAAGTCGAACTGTTCGGGACGACGCTGGCCCCCGCCGAAGTTCCAGGTCAGGCCGATATAGGCCGCGCGGCCGCCGAAGGTCTGGTCGGTCCGGTCCCGGAACGCGGGGGTGTCGATGGTGGTGGTCGAGCCGAAGTCGTCGAACACGTCACGCACCGTCATCTGCAGCGACCATTTGTCGTTCAGCTTGCGGCGATAGCCGAAGTTGACCAGCGTCGACTGCTCACGCGTGCCCTGCGCCAGCAACTGGTCCCCGGCCCAGATGCCGGACAGCTGGACGAAGTCCTCGGCCGTGGGCTGCCAGTTCAGGCTGAGGCGGCCCGAGATGCTGTCGGCCTCGGAGTCCACCGCGCCGGGAATGCCCGAGGCGTCGATCTCCTGACGGAAGACGTTGACGCTGGCGTTGTAGCGCAGCTTGGGATGCAGGGCCCCGTTGGCGACCAGTTCCAGCCCGGTCGAGCGGCTGGAGCCCAGGTTTTCCGGACGGGTCAGGAAGACACCGTCGCCCAGATCGCTGGTCACCTGGGTGAAGGCGTCCCGGGTGTCGCGGTAGTAGAGGGTGGCCTGGTAGAAGGTCTGCTGCACCCGCTTCTGCCAGCTGAACTCGAAGGCGTCCGTCTCCTGCGGTTCCAGGTCGGGATTGCCCGAGCGCAGGTTCTGCGGATCGCCATAGGTCAGGAAGGGGTTCAGGTCGCCCGGCTGGGGCCGCTGGATGCGGCGGCTGTAGCTGGCGCGCAGGGTCTGGGTGTCGTCCAGCTGATAGGAGACGTGGCCGGTCGGATAGGCGCGGAAATAGTCCTGGGAGGTCTGGATGTCGGAGGTGACTTGATCCAGATCCAGATTGGCCTGTTCCAGGCGCAGGCCGAACTGGGCCGACAGCTTCTCGCCAAAGGGCCGCTCATAGGTAGCGTAGACGGCGTGGACGGTCTGGTCGACATTGAACATGTTGGACACGGTCGGGTCCGGCGTCAGGGCCGCTCGGTCCGGGCCGCGCGCGACGGAGTTGTCGAGTTCCAGCATGGTGGCCTGAAGCTCATAGCCCAGGCGCAGGCGGGCACCGTTCGAGAAGGGGCGGACATAGGCGCTGGTGACGCCGATCTGGTCCTGTTCGTTCTGGTTGTTGATCACCTCGAAGAAGGGCGCGGCCGCCGGAACCTGCTGATCGACAGAGGTGTCGCCGCCGAATACGAATTCGTTGCGATCGAAACGGATTTCGTTGGTCCAGTCGTGCCCCTGTTCGCCAAAGCGGCGCACCACGCGGGCCGTGGCACCGGAGAACTGCCCCTCGAAGCCGCCGCTGGTGTCCCGACGATAGGCCGAGGCGATGCCGCCACCCGCAGCATCGGCCTCGTAAAGGGTCAGGGCGTCCACGTTCACATCGACATCCGTGTGTCGCAGCTCGGCGACCAGCTGGGTATTGGTGTCCAGATTGTATTCTGCGGCCAGCCGGACATAGAGATTGTCGGACGCGCCGTCATTGTTCTGGGTGGTACGCGACTGAAGGAACTGGCCCGAGCCGGTGTCCAGGGTTTCACGCACGCGCTCGACCTCGGCGGCAAAGCCGTCGTGGCGCACGCCGACGTCGGCGGACAGCGTCAGCTTGCCGTTCACGTGAGCGATGTTGGCCCCGATGTTGTAGCGGCCGTCATCGCCGATATTGGCGCGGACCGAGCCGTTGGTGGTGACGCCGGGGCGCACGGTCGTGGGCTTGGTGATCAGGTTGATGACCCCGCCGGAGCCTTCGGGGCTGTAGGCGGCGGAAGGGTTGGTCATGACCTCGACGCGAGCATACTGGTCCGCCGGAATCTGCTGGATCATCTGGCCGCGGCTGGGGCCGTTGAACTGGGTCGAGGGGCGACCGTCGACCAGGATGGTGACGTTGGCGTCGCCGCGCAGGCTGACGTTACCGTCGGGATCGACCTCGACCGAGGGGACATTGCGCAGGGCGTCGGCCAGGGTGCCGGTGGTGGCCTGAAGGTCGTTGGCCAGGCTGTAGCTGGTTGAATCGATGGAGGTGCGAACGTCGTTCGGCCGGGCAGTGACGACGACGTCGGTCAGGGCCGTTTCTTCTTCGTCTTCCTCAGCCGGCGGAGCTGCCTCAGTCGCAGGCGGCGTCTGGGGCACCGGAGCGGGCGCTGGTGTCTGGGTCGCAGTGGCCGGAGCCGTCGTAGCAGGGGCCGTCGTTGCAGGGGCAGGGCGCGGCGTCTGGGTTGCGAGCGGCGTCTGGGCGAGAGCCTGGCCCGACGTGGCAGCAAGCGCGGTGCCGACCAACAGCATGAATTTGAACGACGTCATGAGAACCCCCGATGCACCGGTCACATAACGCGGTGCTGTTTCCGGTGACGTAAAGCCTCCTTGACCGCGTTGCGAGTTACTTCGGTGTCATGATCAAGGCGAGATAGCGCACGGGCCGAACATTACAGATCGGTCATCTATACTTTCGAACACTTCGATATCCCTGATACCTTCAAGATCTGGACGGGAACTGGCGCTGAGGGTTGCGGCACGATAGGTCTGGACCTTCGTGAAGCCGGAGTTGCCCGATGCCTGTCCGTCCCGTCCGTCCCGTCCGCCCCACCCGCCGCACCGCCCTGTTCACCAGCATGGGCGCGGCCAGTGCGGCGATGTTGCCGGCAAGGGCGTGGGCTCAGACCGCAGCCAATGACGGGGCGTCGCTGGCAGATCAGGTGGATGGGTTCGTGAAGCGGGCGATGGCCGCATTCCCGGACCAGCCTGCGGTATCGGTGGCGCTGGTTGCAGACGGACAGGCAGCCCTGACCCGGGGCTATGGCGTCCGCCGCCAGGGCGATGCGACGCCCATCGACGAGCACACCCGCTTTGCCATCGCCTCCAATACCAAGGCGGTGACCTGTGCGGCCCTGGCCATCCTGATCGACGAGGGCAAGGTGAAATGGGACGAGCCGGTGCGGACCTACCTGCCCGGTTTCTCCCTGTCGAAACCCGAGCTGAACGATCTGGTGACGGTGCGCGATCTGGTCAGTCACCGGATCGGGTTCGGCCTGGGGGCCGGGGACCTGCTGTTCTGGCCCAACAGCGATCGGACGCGGGCCGAGATCATGGCGGCGGTGCCGCATGTGCCCATCGAGGGGGCGTTCCGCGCCGGCTACAACTACTGCAACCTGATGTTTGTGGTGGCGGGCGAGGTCGTCGCGGCGGCATCGGGCATGGCGTGGGAGGATTTCGTCCAGACACGCATCCTGGACCGTCTGGGCATGACCGAGACCCTGCCTGTGATGGCGGGCGCGGACCCTTCGGTCTCGGCCCTGCCGCACGGCCGGATCGGGCCACCGCTGCGTTATCAGGGCGAGACCCAGGTCATCGGCCAGTCGATCCAGGAGGTGTGGAACTGGACCTCGGCCGGGGCAGCCGGTGGCTTCGTCACCAACCCCGTGGACTGGGCGAAGTGGATTGCCGTGCAGCTGAACAAGGGCCTCCTGCCCGACGGCACGCGCCTGTATGCCGAGGCGCGGGCCGACGAGATGTGGAAGCCCAACATCATCATCTCCAACTCGGGCGGGCCGACGCCTGACATGCCGGGACGGGCGATCGCGGCCACTTATGCCATGGGCTGGCAGGTGATGGATTATCGCGGCGAGCGGATGATCACCCACGGCGGGGGTGCGCCCGGCTATATCTCCGGCACCGTCCTGCTGCCCGGGCGCAAGACGGGCTTTTCCTACTTCACCAATGCGGAGGAGAGCTACCTGCTGCGGGCTCTGCGCAGCGGCATCATCGACATCATCCTGGGTCAGGACCGGGCTTTCACCGCCTTCGACTGGATCGCCGACAGCGCCCGCCTGCGCGCCGAGGGGGACGTCAAGTCCATCGCCGCCGCCACCGAGATCGATGCCAAACAGGCGGCGGGGGCACCGCCGTCACTGCCGCTGGAGGCCTACGTCGGGACATGGCGCGATCCTTGGTATGGCGATATCGAGATCACCCTCAGCTCGGCCATGGTGCGTGGTCCGCGCGGTCGGACGGCGTTCAAGCAACTGGGGCTCAAGTTCTCGCGCACACCGGCGCTAAATGGAGCGCTGGAGGCGTATGACGGCGACACCCTGCGCACCCGTTTCCCCGACAAGCGCGAGGAGGACGCCTTCATCACCTTCGAGATCGAGAACGGTGCGCCCGTCTCGGCCACGATGAAGGCCGTCAGTCCGGACGCGGACTTCAGCTATGACTATCACGACCTGCGGCTGACGAAGGTCTGACGGTCAGCGCACCAGTTCGAGAATTTCCAGCTTTGATTCCACGCGCGGCCAGGGGATGACCAGACGCCAGCGGTTGGGGCCGATACGTTCGAACGCGCCGACCTGATCGCGTTCCGGCATCTGGCCGTAGCGAGGAAAGCCGGTTTCATCCATGCCCCAGGCCTGGGCCCCGATGAAGACCAGGCGACGATCCGTGTCCGGATAAAGCAGGCCGCGCGTGCGCTGGGACCCCGTGCTCTTGGTCAGGATCAGGTCGCCACCGGGGGTCAGCTCGATCGAACACTGAAAGAAGGGATAGGCATTGAAGGCCAGGCCGACTTCGGTCTTCGTGCCCATTTTTATGGTGCGGCAGCGATAGGTGCCCGGTGCGGGCTGGAGGCGGCCCGCTTGGCCCGCATTGGGGTCGACCAGCGGCCCCAGGGCCGTGACATCATCGGCGAACCCCTTGTCGTCGGCCTCGGCGCGCGCCATCCGCCAGGCCTGATCCAGCCGTGACAGGCTGGAAGCGTCGGCGGCGGTCACGACCTGCCGCCAGTCGTCTGTACCGCCCTGTTCGCCCGGGCTCGAGGCGGGGTCGGTCGTGGGCAACGGGGCGGGAGGCGTCGACGCGGCCGGAGTGCCGGTGTCCGGTTGCGTAACCGTGTCGGCCTGGTCGCCGGAGCTCGCCGCGTTTTGCGACGGGGCATTCCCCTGGCCGCAGGCGGCGAGGAGAAGGGCGGTCGAGGCGGCGGCGAGGACGGTACGCATCAGGCAAGCTCCGGACTGTTCGCCGTGATCAACGACCGGAATGGCCTGCGGTTCAGTCCCGGTTCCGCGACCGTGGGTCCAGCAGAAGCCCCGAAACCGTGGCGGCCAGCAACCTCGGAGCCAGCGGCAGTCGGGCGACATGGCCCAGAATGTGGTCGCGGATCCAGGGCCTGAGACGACCATTAGCCTGATAGAACGGCGTGAACCCGATGCTGAGGGCCTGATAAAGGCTGAGATGAAGGCGGCGGCTGCGGGCATAGGTAGTAAGCGCCGATGAGAGGTCCTCGCGGGTCCGCAGGGCTGTGGTCAGGGCCTGGGCATCCAGCAGCCCCATGTTGACGCCCTGACCCAGTTGCGGACTGGTCGAATGGGCCGCGTCCCCGATGATGGCCAGACGGTCAGAGAAGGGCCGCCACAGAGTGTGGTGCCCATAGCGGGCCAGGGTCATCTGATCGGGGTCGTGGATGCCGTCGAGGATCGGGGCGGTGTCGGGCCAGAGGCCGCGCACCTCGTCCTTCCAGCGCTCCAGACCGGCCGTGCGCCAGGCGGCATGGTCCCGGGTTTTCAGGCTCCAGAAGAAGGTGGCCAGGCGATCGTCCGAACCCGGATGGCGGCCGACGGGCAGCACACCGATCATCTTCGACGCGCCGCGATAGACCTGTTGCAGCGCTGTTTCGTCGAACGGTGCGCCGGGCCAGGGCACCGTCCCCCACAGGGCCCCGAAGGCGAGGGGGCGAGGCCGCGCGCCATAGTCGGCGGCGATGCGCGAACGGGCTCCGGAGGCGTCCACGATCAGATCGAAGGCAGGGGTCTGACGCCCCGCCCCGTCGGTCAGTCGGCCGGCATGGGCTGCGATCATTTCACGCCCGGTGACGATCTCGACACCGGCCTTCACCACTCCCTCATGCAGGACGTGAAACAGGGCGGCGCGGTGGACGCCCAGGGCCTGACGCGGGCGATGAAGGTCGCTGTAACGGACGTCCAGAACCACCCGGCCGCGACGCGCCTCCCGGCCGAAGATGTGGTCGATGGGTTGCGCCAGTCGCGTGACGTCCGGCGTCAGACCCAGGTCGTCCATGTCCCCCAGACCCGTGGGTTGCAGCATGAAGCCCGCGCCGACGGGCCCCGCCGCCTCGAACCGTTCGAACAGGGTAACCCGCCGCCCTTCGCGCGCCTGCATGAGGGCGAAGGCCAGGCCGGAGGGGCCGGCCCCGACGACCGCGATGTGCTGCACGGTCTTCAGGCGGGAACCAGCTCGATCAGGTCCAGCCTGGACTCTGCGGTTGGCCAGGGGATGACCAGGCGCCAGCGGGCAGAGCCGATCCGCTCCAGGACGGCGATCATGTCGCGGTCGGGCTGTCGTCCGTAGGAATTGGCGGCAGGCTCATTGCCCAGGGCCATGGAGCCGAGAAAGACCATCTGACCGTCGTTCTCGGGGAACAACAGGCCGGAGGGGCGCTGGGAGCCCGTGCGCTTGATGAACTTCAGGCCGGTCGGGGTCTCCTCGATCCGGCAGGCGAACCAGCCGTAGACGACATAGCCCAGACCCTCGTCGTCACCCTGCGAACCCAGTTTGACGGTGCGGCAGCGATAGTCGCCGACGCGCGGGGTGACCCCATCGATGCCGGCATCGGGATCGATCAGGGCTCCGGTGGAGGCCAGGTCGCCGGAGCCGGCCAGGCTGCGTGCCTGGCGCAGGGCGTCGCGCCAGGCGGCATCTCGACGGTCGAAGCGGTCGCGGTCCGCGCGGGTGACGATGCCGCGCCAGTCCCGCAGGGTCGTCTCGGCGGTCTGGCCGGGCAGGGGCGGGACGGGCGGCACCGGCGGCGCCGGGGTGGCGCAGGCGGCCAGGGCTGTGGCGGCGACGGCGAGCACAAGGCTGGATCGAAACAGATGCGGCATGGGCACTCCTGGACCAGACCCCTAAGGGCCATCCCAGGCCGTGAAGGTCAAGCCGCGCGACGTCGCGCCGGGGGCGGGCTTGATGCGGCAACCTGCTGCAGGGTGCTGGCCAGAAGGGCGATGTCCAATGGCTTTGTCAGCCAGGCGGCAAAGCCTTCATCACACCCGCGCCGGGCATCGGTGGGGCTGGACCCTGCGGTCAGGGCGACCACGGGAAGGTCCTGGGTCAAGGGGTCCGCCGCGAGCCGGGCCTTGACCTCGAAGCCATCGAAGTCGGGCAGGTGGATATCCAGCAGGATGATGTCCGGCCGCAGATCGCGGGCCAGATCCAGGCCCTGCGTGCCGGTTTCCGCAATGTGCAGCGCCGGGCCCAGTGCTCCCATGACGTGCCGCATGAGGGTGATGTTGGCGGCATTGTCCTCGATGTAGAGGATGGTCATGTCTGACAGTTCCGCCCCGGAGGCGGTGTCTTCCGTTTCGGCCTCGATCGGGTTGGCGGATGCCAGGGCGACGGCGAGCTCTAGTGTGAAACTGGCCCCTTCGCCCGGCGTGCTGGCTGCGGTCAGGGTGCCGCCCATGGCCTGGGCCAGACGCCGCGCGACGGCCAGGCCGACGCCCAGCACCATCTGGCCGTCCGCGTCAGGCCGATTTTCCCGGGGCGACAGCCGACAGAAGGGCTGGAACAGGCTTTCCAGTCTTTCCGGTGCGATCCCCGGCCCATTGTCGTGAACAGTCATCGTGATCCGGTCGCCGACCTGGTGCACCTCGATCAGGACCGTCCCGCCACGCAGATTGTGGCGCACCGCGTTGGACAGCAGGTTGAGCAGGATTTGACGCAGCCGGTCCGGGTCGGCGGCGACGGCATAGCCAGGACTGGCGGCAGGCGCTTGCAGGGTCACGCCAAGGGCTTCGGCCTCGGCCCGCATGGCCTCGACCGCCTGGCGCACGATCAGCAGGGGATCGACCCTCTGCATCGACAGGGCCACAGCCCCGGCTTCGATGTCCGAGAAATCCAGAATGCGATCGATCAGGCCGAGCAGGCGAGATCCGGCGACGCGGATTTCGGAAACGGCGCGACCCTGTTTGCGGGTCAGAGGCTCCTGGTCGGCATTCCGGGTCAGCAGGTCGGCAAAGCCGATGACGGCGTGGAGTGGGGTGCGCAGGGCGTGGTTCATGCCCGACAGGAAGTCGGCGCGAGCCTGGTTGGCGCTTGCCAATGCCTGCGCCTGTTCTCCCGCGGCGTCGAGCGCCTGGCGCAGGCAGCGGGTGCGTTCGGCAACGCGGGATTCGAGAGCGTTATTGATGGCGCGGAGCCGAACGGCCTCGGCTCTGGCCCGCATCGCCAGCCGAACCGCGCCCAGCAAGCCGGTGAGCAGGATTGCCGTCAGGAACAGAACCATTTCCATCGCACGCGTCTCCATCCACGCCTGACAACTCTGGCGCGAATAGATTGAGCGATGATGAAAATGCGACCTGAGGTGGTGGTCAGTCCTCGGCGGGCGCGGCCTCGACCTTGCGACGCGGGGCGCGGCGCTTGGGTGCCGGAGCCTCGGTGACGGCGTCTTCACCGGCCTCGGCAGGAGCGACAACGGGGGCCGCAGCGACCGGGGCAGACGTCGGGCGTGTCAGAAAACCTGGCAGGGCGGACGGGGCCTCATCGGCGTCATCTTCGCGGGCACGCGGGGCGTCGCGGCGCGGACGGCGCTCGCGGACGGGGCGCTCCTTGACGCCGGAAGCTTCCTGCACCGGAGCCGAAGCGGACTCGCTGGTTTCGCTGGCGGCGGCTTCGGACGACGAGGTTTCGCCTTCGTCGCCTTCGCCATCATTCTCGAAGCGGCGGCCACCATTCTCGGCGCGGCGACGCTCCCAGCGTTCGCGGCGGGTTTCGCGGCGTCCGCCTTCACGTGGCTCGCCAGAGGCATTGGCCTGGCCTTCGCCGTCATTCCGGGGCTCGCGCGGTTCACGGTCGTCGGTACGCTCGGCGCGATCGCGTTCGCGATCATTGCGCTCGGGACGGTCGCGCCATTCCCGGCGGGGCTGGTCGCCGCCCTGAGCCTGACGCTCGGCCTGGCGCTCTTCCTGTTCGCGCTGGCGAGCCTCGGCGGCGGCGACACGGTCGGCCTCGGCCTTCTCGGCGGCCATGATGGCGGCGGCCTGGGCCCCTGTTTCGTCTTCGAAGTCGATGTCGAAGCCCTGGCCGGCCAGTTCGCGCTGGGCGATCTCGGAGACGGGACGCGAGGGCTGAAGCGCGCGCAGGACGCGGAAATAGTGTTCGGCGTGCTGGGTGTAGTTCTCGGCCAGAACGCGGTCGCCGCCGGCCGACGCATCGCGCGCCAGCTGCATATAGCGTTCATAGACGGTCTGGGCGTTGCCCCGGACCTTGATGTTCTCGGGCCCTTGCGAGTCCCAGGACCGGTTGGGGTTGGTGGCGTTGGCGTGGTTGTTGCCGCCGCCCTGGCCGGGCTTTCTGTTGCGTCCGCGTTGACGCTTCATGCCCTTGAAATCTCTCATCGGAGCTTACCGTGCTTTTCGTGAGGGAGGGCGGGCCTGCAAGATGATGCAGCCTGTCGCCGTCCGGGGTCGTCTTCCGTTTCGTGCGAGGCCAATCCCCGCTGACGATGTGATCGGAAATCCGTTGCCGCCCTGTGGTGCGCCGGGCGACCGGCCCGACCTTCACATGCCCGGACGCGCGAGACTGGGCCAGAAGCGGTCCAAGGCGTGCGTTTTGGGTGGGAGACAAGGATGATGTAGCGCGGGATCGTGGCGTTTCCAAGGGCTAATCGTAGGCGGACCTTGCGACCGAAGCTACATCTTCGGAATGGGATTGGTCCGGGGGTCGGGGCCATTGGTGACGACACGGTCGCGATCGGACAGGTCCTTGACCACGATAACGTCGGTGAACCCTTGCGCCTCGAACAGGGCCTTGACCTGCGGGCCCTGGTCCCAGCCGATCTCGACCGCGAAGATGCCGCCGGGCTTGAGGATGCGCAGGATTTCGGGGGCCAGGTCCCGGTAGGCCTGAAGCCCGTCGGGGCCGCCGTCCAGGGCCAGGCGTGGATCGTGATCGCGGACCTCGGGGTCCAGTCCGTCGATGTCGTCCGACGGGATGTAGGGCGGGTTGGAGACGACCAGATCGAAGCTGTGGTCCGCCATTCCCGCCGCCCATTCGGTGCGCAGGAAGTCGCAGCGACCGTCCAGATCCAGGCTGGCGGCATTGTCTCTCGCCACGGCCAAAGCCTCGAACGAGATGTCGGTGCCCACGCCGCGCGCGCCCGCCCGCTCGGCCAGGGTGGCCAGAAGGATGGCCCCCGAGCCGGTGCCCAGGTCGATCATGGTGAAGGCCTGATGCGGCGCAAACGCCAGCATGACCACATCCAGGATGGCCTCGGTGTCCGGGCGCGGGCTGAGGACGTCGGGGGTGACGTTCAGCATGATCTTCCAGAAGCCCTTCTTGCCCAGGATGCGCGACACGGGCTCGCGTTTCAGTCGGCGCTCGACATAGCCGTCCAGCGTCGCCTGCTGATCCGGCGTCAGGGCGCGATAGGGGTCGGTCAGGATGTCGGCGCGGCCCGCGCCGGTGGCGACCTCCAGCAACAGGCGGGCGTCGATGGAGGGGCTGTCGATCCGGCCGGCCTTCAGCCGCGCCGTCGCGGCCTTCCAGGCGGTGACCAGTGTGGGAGAAGCGGATGTATCGGTCATGACGCTGGCCTTGGCGCGGGTTTGAGGGAATATCAAGCGCAGGGTGCAGGAACGCGCCTGAAGGATGGTTCGTTGTGCGCGAGATGACCAGAAAGCCGAACCGATCGAACGCCCATCCCGACGACGGGACCGGCCCGGGACAGGGTCTGGGGGCCTGGGGCCTGCTGGCGTCGGTCGCCGGAGGTCTGGCGGCGGGGGCCGGGGCGGCGCATCTGCTCTATACGCGCGGGCACAAGTTCGGTGTGGAGCTTCGCCCGGCACGGCCTGAAGTCCTGCCACCCGCCCCGCCGCAGCCGCATGACTTCGATGCCAAGGAACCGGGTCGGGGGCGGCTGGCCGAACACCCACATCACATACCGCGCAAGGGCTGGATCGACATCACCTGGCGCGTGGCCATGGGCTATTTCGGCGACCGCGTCGGCTTCGTCGCCGGGGGAGTGACCTTCTTCATCCTGCTGTCGCTGTTTCCGACGCTGGCGGCCTTCGTCACCATCTACGGGCTGTTCGCCGATCCGGCGGATGCCTGGGGCCGGCTGAGTTTTCTCTATGCCTTCCTGCCCGGCAATGTGGTGCAGTTCCTGGGGGACGAGATGGCGCGGCTGGCGGGCAACTCCAACAGCCAGCTGACCTTCACCCTGGTGTGGACCCTGGCCCTGTCGCTGTGGATCGCCAACAACGGGATCAAGACGCTCTTCTACGGGCTGAACCTGGCCTATCACGAGGTCGAGAAGCGCAACATCGTCACCTACAACCTGCTGTGCATGGCCTTCACCGTGTCCGGCCTGCTGGCCGTCATGATCAGCGCGGGTCTGGTGGTGGGGGTGCCGATCTTTCTGGCCCTGTTCGGACTACAGGACGAGTGGGCCTATCTGGCCCCACTGAGATGGCCGCTGCTGTTCGTCGGCTATGCGGCGGCCCTGACCCTGATCTATCGGACGGGTCCATGCCGGGCGCGGGCCCGGTGGCGCTGGCTGACCCCGGGAGCCGTTTTCGCGGCGGTGGTCAGCGTGCTGCTGTCGTTCGTGTTCAGCTGGTACCTGACCAACTTCGTACGCACCGATTCCTATGGCCCACTGGCGGCCATCATGGGCTTCCTGCTGTGGACCTGGCTGTCCGTGCAGATCATCCTGATGGGGGCCAAGCTGAACGCCGAGATCGAGCATCAGACGGCGCTGGACACGACGACGGGCGCGCCTGCGCCTCTGGGCGACCGGGGGGCGGTCATGGCCGATTCCGTCGGGCCGCGGCGCGGCAATCCGGCGGCGCTCGCCTTTACGCTGAAGCATGCCGAAGCGCTGGCCGACAGGGTTCTGAGACGGAAGGTCCGGCGCGATACGGGCGTAGATCAGGACGAACGCTGACGGCAGGCTGTCCGTTCGCGTTTCGTGAACGAACACCCGTGTTCATTGGCGAACGAGCGGCGGGCAAGGCCGCAAACGGCGTGGCGCAGACTGACGTACGGCGGCACGGTCTGGGCATCGAAAGGCCCGGTGGTCGGGTCTCTCATCGACAGGACGCCCGCCATGATCCGTTTCGCCGCAACCACCGCCTTCGCCCTGATGCTGGGAGCCAGCGCCGCCTCGGCAGAACCGGCGGGTGACACCCTGACCCTGACGTTCGAAACCGGAGCGACCACGGGCACGGTGATGATCTCGGTTTTCAACTCCGAAGCCACCTATTCCAGCGGTGCTCCCGTGGCCGCCACCGCCCTGTCGGCGTCGGGTCCCGTCGTGGCCGTGTTCGAGAACCTGCCCGCCGGCGACTATGCGGTGAAGGCGTTCCATGACGTCAACGGCAATGGCCGGATGGACACCAACCCCTTCGGCATGCCGGTCGAGCCCTATGCCTTTTCCAACAACGCCCGCGGCAACATGGGCCCAGCCGGATGGGATCGTGCGCACTTCGCCGTGAGTGGAGCCACAGCTCAGACGATCAGCGTTCGCTGATGTGGGGCCTAACGGTCGCCGCGCGGCGGCTCCCTGCTTGAGGCCATTCCCCCTTCTTCCTGACAACAGATACGATCCCCCGAGGTCCGCCATGCTCGCTTCTCGTCGCTCATTCATGATGGGAGCCGCCGCCCTGTCGGCCGCCGTGGTCACGCCGGAGACGGTACGGGCGATGGCGGCAATGCAGGCCAGCGCCGAGGCGGGAAGCGCCGACTGGGCCCTTGCCACGGCGGACCTGGAAGCGGATGTCGCGCCGCGCGCCCTGCAACTGGTGCGCGGTCGGGCCCCGGCCGGACTGGCGGGCACCCTGTTCCGCAACGGGCCGGGCAAGTTCCGCAGGGCGGGCGGCAGCGCGACGCACTGGTTCGACGGCGACGGACTGATGCGCGCCTTCCGCACCGACGGCGGGCGGGCGACGCTGCAGGCCCGGTTCGCCGATACGCCCAAGCGCCGGTATGAAACCGAGATCGACGCCGTGGTCACCCCGGGCTTCGGCACAGTCGGAGACAGCCGGGCCCGGCTCGGTTCCAATGATGACGGCAATGCCGCCAATACGGCCGTGATGACGGCGGGCGACAAGGTCTGGGCCCTGTGGGAAGGGGGCTCGCCGCTGGAAATGTCGGGGTCGGATCTGTCGACGGAGGGCTTCGTGGCCCTGAGGGATGATCTGAAGGGCATGCCGTTCCAAGCCCACCCCCGCTATGCGCCCGACGGCACCATCTGGAACATCGGCATGAACGGCGACAAGGCCGTGGTCTGGCATCTGAACGCCGATCGCAGCCTGAGGGACGCCCAGGTGATCCAGCTACCGCGCGCCAGCTATATGCACGACTTCACCGCCACGGAACGGCACCTGATTATCGTCATGCAGCCCTGGGTCTTCGATCATTCGGGCATGCCCTATGCCAGCCAGTTCGCCTGGCACGCCGACATGGGCACCCAAGTCATGGTGGTGGACAAGGCCGATCTGAACCGCCGCCGCATCTATGAGCTGCCGACCTTCAGCTTCTTTCATCTGGGCGATGCCTGGGAGCGTGCGGACGGAGCCATCCAGTTCGACCTGGCGGCGGGCAAGGATGTGGCCTTTGCGGTCGAGGGCGCGCGGGTACTGATCGAGGGGCGCGGCACCGTGCCGGGCGAGCCGGCACAGCTGTCGCTCATCACCCTGCACACCGACGGCCGGGCCGAGATGGTCAAGTCGGGCGTGACAGCGGAATTCCCCAAGGGCGATCCGCGCCGGGCCGGACTGGAGCGTCGGCTGACCGTCCATGTGGCGGGCGAACGCGGCAGGCGCCCCCTGCCCACCGGACTGGCCGTACACGACTGGCAGACCGGGCGATCGGATGCGTTCGAGTTCGGTGACGGCCAGATCATGGAGGAGGCGGTCTTCGTACCCCAACCGGGGCGGTCAGGCGAGGGCGAGGCCTGGCTGGTCGCGCCGTCGATCAATCTGCGTCGCGGGGTGACCGAACTGCATGTGTTCGAGGCGGCGCATGTCTCGGACGGGCCGGTCTGCACATGGCGGGCAGACGTGGCCCTGCCCGCCGGCTTCCACGGATGCTGGGCCTAGTACCAGCCAGCCTCGCGCAGGGCCCTGGCGTAGCGGCGGCTGACCGGGGCCTGGATGTCGCCCTCCAGCGTGAGTGTCGCGCGGCCGTCGCCGCGGCTGACCCCGCGCACGGCGTCGCGTGCGACCCACCAGCCGCGATGCGTCTGGGCCCCCTCCAGACCCTCCAGCTCGATCAGGGCATCGGACAGCCGCATCAGGATAAGGTCCGAGCCCCTGTCAGTATGGATGCGCAGGTAGTGGTCCTCGGATTCCACCGCCCGGATGGTCGCGCCCTTCAGCTTCATCGGCAGGCGGTCAATGAAGCGGGCAGGGGCCGAGCCATCGACCGGGGCCGCATGGGTCTGGACCGGCTTGCGCGAGAGGAAGACATTCAGCGTGCTGACCGCCGTGGTCACGATGACGACCGGCCCGAGGTAGTCCAGCAGGCCCCCTGTGCCGCCGTTGAACACGCTGCGGGTCACGGCCCAGACCAGGACGGACAGGGGGCCTGACATGACAACGGTCAAGGCGACCACCGACAGCCAGGGCCGACGGTCCATGTCGATCCAGCGATCCACCAGCCGGGAGCAGACCTCGCCCCAGATTGCCCCGGCCAGCATCAGCGGCAGCCAGTAGGCCAGCCGTGCCGTCAATGACAGGCCGCTCATGCCAAAGGCGCTGGTGAGGGCCAGCATCAGGCCGACCGCCAGGGCGACGCCGATACCACGCAGAAAACTACGGTCGATGGCGATGCGCACGACATCGTGCGTCGTCGGCGTCGCGCTCATGCGATAAATGCCCCCGAAGTATCGTTCGCCCTTTGAGACCACGAAACGGAGCCCGGATGAAGACGCTATCGATGGCCGTGGCCGCCGCGCTGCTGAGCGCCAGCCCGGCTCTGGCCGGGGATCTGACCCTGTCGCTGACGACCGAGGCGTCAGGTGGGCGAATCGCTATTGCCGTCTATCGCGACGCCGAGAGCCTGAGGCGTAACGCCGGGGCGGTGCGGACGGCCATGGTCGACAGGACCGGACCGGTGACGACCACGACCCTGACGGACCTTGAGCCGGGGCGCTATGTGGTGGCCGTGTTCCACGACACCGACGGCAACGGGCGGCTGTCGACCTGGCCGATCGGCCTGCCCAAGGAAGCTTACGGGTTTTCGCGCAATGCCAGGGGCCGGTTCGGGCCGCCGTCGTTCGAGGCCGCTGCCTTCGATCTGCCGGCCACAGGCACGCGTCAGGCCATTACCCTTCGCTAGGCCCGCAGACTGCGCGGAAGCCTGCTGCGGCGAAGCGCACCATATAGTCGGATGCCGTCTCGAGGTCGCCTGAGCGGCACAGCCCCCCGGACAGCCTGTCCAGACGCCCGGTCTCGCCCAGGGTCAGGGTCAGCGCCCCCGACAGATTGTGCCAGGCCCAATAGAGGTCGACCTCTCTCGCGCCCGGTAGAACCTGTTTGATCAGTTCGATCAGTCGATGGATGGCCGGATCGAAATAGCGGGCCATGGTCTCGCCGCCGAATGCCGGATTGGCATTGGTCTGGGCCACCAGTGCCGAATAATGTTTCCAGCCCGGCCCGCCCTTCAGGGACCACTGGAACGGCGGGCGCAGGAAGGCCTCCAGCAGTCCCTCCAGTGTCATCGCCCCGGCATGGTCGGCGGCGTAGCGGTTGATGGCGTCCACCCGCTCGTTGTTCCAGACCTCTGCCCTCCGCAGAAAGACCGCGTCGAACAGGCCGCGTTTGGCCGCGAAATAATAGTGTATCAGGGCCGTATCGACGCCCGCCTCGCGCGCCACTTCGCGGATGGTGACCCCGTAGAAGCCGTGTTTGGAAAACAGGTCTTCGGCCGCATCCAGGATCAGGTCACGCGTATCGGCCACCCCCGGCACCGCCGTCTTTCGCGGACGGCCGCGCCGGGCGGGCACGACCACGGGCACAGGCTTGGGCGCAGGCGCAGTCTCGGCATCCGGGGCGGCTACGATACGGGTCATGCGCCAAGGCTTAGGCCGCATTCGCGGGTCATGGCAACGGCGCCACAGGTCGATCGCCCCGTGTCCTTACGCAAGCGTCGCCGTTTGACAGCAGGCTGAAAGCGGTTACGTTCGCGGAAAATCATTGAACGCTGAATAAAACAGGCGTCCGGGTCGAAACATCAGGATTGGGGCTAAACATGAATCGCTACGTAAAGACCGCATTGCTCACCGGCGCCGCCTGGAGCGTGATGTCCGGCCTGGCTATGGCCCAGACCGCTCCTGTCGCCACTGCGCCTCAGGAAGACGTGACGGGTCTGGAAGACATCGTCGTCACGGCACGCCGGACCAGTGAGTCGCTGCAACGCACCCCGCTGGCCGTCTCGGCCTTCTCGGGCGAAACCCTGGAGCGCACAGGCGCAACCCAGGTCACGGACCTGCAGGGTTCGGTGCCCAACCTGAACCTGGTGCAGGGACGCGGCTCGTCGAACGCCACCAATATCTACATCCGCGGCATCGGTCAGCCCGACGCGCTGCAGACCTTCGACCCGGCCGTCGGCGTCTATGTCGACGACGTCTATTACAGCCGCATCCGGGGGAGCCAGTTCGATCTGCTGGACCTGGAGCGGATCGAGGTCCTGCGCGGACCCCAGGGCACGCTGTACGGCAAGAACACCATCGGCGGCGCGCTGCGTCTGGTGTCGCGCCGTCCAGGGCAGGAGCTGCGTGCGCGCGGTTCGGTCGCCTACGGCAGCTACGACATGATCGACATCCAGGGTGCGGTCTCCGGCCCTGTCAGCGACACCCTGGCCTTTGGCCTGTCGGCTCTGCATTCCGAGCGTGGCGGCTATGTCACCAACCCGGTCACGGGCGCGGAATACAACGACAAGAACACCCAGGCCGTCCGTGCTACGCTGGCCTGGGACCCGATGTCGAACCTGCGGGTCGATCTGACCGCCGACTATTCACATGACGACGCCGGCCTGACGGTCGGTCAGAACACCAACACCCTGGTCGGGTCCAGCGGGCAGGTGATCGTGGCCGTACCGACCCCGCTGCCGGGCTATAACTTCGAAACCGAGGTCGATCCCGGCCTGCCCAACGAGACCCGTCTGGAATCGCGCGGCGTGGCGCTGAACGTCGGTTATGACATCAGCGATGCCCTGAGCCTGAAGTCGATCACCGCCTATCGCCGCCTGAACACCGACGACTACATCGACTTCGACGCCACTCCGCGCGAAGTTTCCAGCGCGCTGGTCGCCGTCGATCAGGACCAGTTCAGCCAGGAACTGCAACTGACCTACGATTCCGGTCCGCTGACGGCCGTCGGCGGCCTGTATTACCTGCGCGAGAACATCGATTCGCATCAGGAGGCCTATGCCGACGACCTGCTGGGCCCGCTGTTCCTCAACTCCGGTTTCCTGCGCACCGTCGATGACACGCTGGAGACGACGTCCAAGGCCGCCTACGGCAATGTGACCTATGCCCTGACCGATGCCCTGCGCATTTCGGGTGGCGTTCGCTACACCGAGGAGGAGAAGGACTACCGTCGTACGACCTCGACCTTCTTCAGCGCCCTGCCGGCCTTCAATGCGACCTTCCCGTTTGCCCCTCCGGTCGCCAGCTTCGACGACACGTCGTTCATGGCCTCGGTGGACTATCAGTTGACGGACGACGTCATGCTGTACGGCCGCTTCTCGCAGGGCTTCAAGTCGGGCGGCTACAATGGCCGGGCCAACTCGGCTGCCGAAGCGACGCTCTATGCGCCGGAAACTGCAGAGAGCTTCGAGATCGGCTTCAAGGCCACCGGCTATGACAACCGGCTACGCCTGAATGTAGCGGCCTTCACCACGGAGTACGAAGACTTCCAGGCGCGTGTGTCCGGTCTGGATGTCGATCCGATCACCAATCTGCCAGCGCCCGTGCTGAGCGTGATCAACGCCGGTAATCTGGAAATCTCGGGACTTGAGGTCGAGGGCACCTTTGCCATCACCCCGAACCTGACGATCGACACCCAGATCGGTCTTCTGGACGCCGAATATGGCGAGTTCGCCGATGCCCGCTTCACGGCCTTTGGCGGCAGCCGCGCCTTCCAGGAACCGGCCTTCTCGCCCCGCGTCACCGCCCGGTACGGCATCCAGTATGTCGCCGATGTGCCAAACGGCGGGGGCGACGTGACCTTCGGCGCGGTCGCCAAGTACCGCAGCCGCATGGCCCTGGCCGTCGACAACACGCCGGTCAACAGCGCGGCCGAACTGCCCGGCATGTTCCAGGACGACTACTGGCTGTTCGATGCCCGCGTGGCCTGGACCGATGTCTCGGGTCGCTACACCGTCGGCGTGTATGGCCAGAACATCCTGAACGAGGTCTATCGGACAGACGCCCAGGAGTTCTCCTCGGTCGGCAACATCCGCACCGCCTACTACGGTGCGCCCCAGACCTTCATGATCAAGCTGTCGGCCCGCTACTAGGCGACCGAGGTTTTCGATCAGGGCGGCGGTTCGCAAGGGCCGCCGCCCTTTTTCGTTGCGGTGGCCAACGGTGCCGCTACGGTTCGTTCAAAGACAAGAAAACATCGAGGGACACGCCATGAGCACCACGGACGTCGCCGCAGCACAGCCCGAGACGCCAGAGGTGCCGGTGCCCTCGAGCGGCTATCGCTTCTATGTGCTGGCGATCCTGATCCTGGTCTACATGCTGAACTTCGTGGATCGCCAGATCATCGGCATTCTGGCCGCGCCGCTGAAGGCGCACTTCAATATGTCGGACAGCCAGTTCGGCCTGCTTGGCGGCATCGCCTTCGCCTCGGTCTATTCGACCCTGGCCATTCCGTTGGCGTGGCTGGCCGATCGCTACAGCCGGGTGTGGATCATGACCGGGGCCCTGGCGGTCTGGAGCGGCTTCACCGCCCTGTGCGGCGTGGCCGGGTCGTTCGGCCAGTTGTTCCTGTTCCGTATGGGTGTGGGTGTGGGCGAGGCGGGGGGCGTGGCTCCGGCCTATTCGCTGGTCGCCGACTATTTCCCGCCGCATCAGAGGGCGCGGGCCCTTGCGGCCTTCGCCTTCGGTATTCCTCTGGGGACGGCGGCGGGGACGCTGGTCGGCGGTCTGCTGGCCGTGGCCTATGGCTGGCAGACGGCCTTTATCGTGGTGGGCCTGCTGGGTCTGCTGGTCGCGCCCCTGCTGCGCCTGACGGTCAAGGATCCGCCGCGCGGGGGCCAGGATGCGGCCCGCATCGCACCCCCGCCGCCGGTCGCCCAGGTTCGCCCCGGCGTCATGCACGGCACCTCGCGCGTCGGGGCCATCACCGCCATCGTCATGATGGTCGTGGCCGCCATCGCCGCCACCACCGGCCTGGTCCAGGCCATCACGGCCGGGGCTGTATCCGCCGGGTTGACCGCCGGGTTCGGCGCCCTGCTGGCCGGAGTGATCGGCATCTCCCTGTTCATCGCGCGGGCGACCGCCTCGGTCGTCGTGCCCAAGAAGAGCTTCTGGCTGCTGGCGCTGGGTGCCGCATCATCCTCGGTTTGCGGTTATGGCATCGCCGGCTGGCTGCCGCTGTTCTTCATCCGCAGCTTCGACATGACCCTGACGGAGGTGTCCTGGTACTATTCCGGCATCGCCCTGATCGGCGGCATCGCGGGCATCTGGGGCGGCGGCATGATCGCCGACAAGCTGGCCAAGCGCGGCAAGGGGGCCTATCCGCTGGTGCCCGCCATCGCCTTCCTGATCTCGGCCCCGTGCTTCATCCTGGCCATGAACTCGGCCTGGGTGATCGAACAGATCATGCCGGGCGCGGACAAGGCCTGGGGTCTGACCATGGCCTTCCTGATCTTCCTGATCCCGACGGGGCTGAACCTATCCTGGCTGGGGCCGATCACGGCGGCGGTCCAGCATCTGGTGCCGCCGGCCATGCGCACAACGGCCTCGGCCCTGTTCCTGCTGATGAACAATCTGCTGGGGATCGCCGTCGGCTTCTTCTACTTCGGCTGGATGAGCGACCTGCTGGCCCCCCGCTTCGGGGACGAAAGCCTGCGCTGGGCCATCTATACCGGCATGGGTTTCTATGTGCTGGCGTCGATCCTGCTGATCGGGGCGTCGCGCACCCTGAAGAAGGACTGGGTCGACTAAGGTCGCGGGGACGGTTGCACCTGCGAACGGTCGCCGCCTATAAGCACGGCGACCTTTTTCCCCAGGGACGGCTCCTCCATGAACATTCACGAATATCAGGCCAAGCAGGTTCTCAAGGGCTTTGGCGCGCCGGTTGCGGCGGGCGTGGCCGTCACCTCGGTCGACGAGGTCGAGGCGGCAGCGAAGTCCCTGCCCGGCCCGCTCTATGTCGTGAAGTCGCAGATCCACGCCGGCGGGCGCGGCAAGGGCAAGTTCAAGGAACTGGGCCCGGATGCCAAGGGTGGCGTGCGCCTTGCCTTCTCGGTCGAGGAAGCTGTGTCCCATGCCCGGGAAATGCTGGGCAACACCCTGGTCACGGCCCAGACCGGCGATGCCGGCAAGCAGGTCAACCGCCTGTACATCGAGGACGGGGCCGACATCGAGCGCGAGCTGTACTGCTCGCTGCTGGTCGACCGCGAGCATGGCCGGGTCGCCTTCGTCGTGTCGACCGAGGGCGGCATGGACATCGAGGCCGTCGCCCATGACACGCCCGAGAAGATCCAGACCGTGGTCATCGACCCCTCGACCGGCGTAACCGACGCAGACGTCGCCACCATCAACGCCGCCTATGGCTTGACCGGCGATGCGGCCGAGGACGGCAAGAGCCTGTTCCCCATCCTGTACAAGGCCTTCGTCGAGACCGACATGGCCATGCTCGAAGTCAATCCACTGATCGTCATGAAGGACGGCCACCTGCGCGTGCTGGACGCCAAGGTCAGCTTCGACGGCAACGCCCTGTTCCGCCACGAGGACATCAAGGCCCTGCGCGACGAGACCGAGGAAGACGCCAAGGAGATCGAGGCGTCCGAGTGGGACCTGGCCTACGTCGCCCTGGACGGCAACATCGGCTGCATGGTCAACGGCGCCGGCCTGGCCATGGCGACGATGGACATCATCAAGCTGTACGGCAAGGAACCCGCCAACTTCTGTGACGTCGGCGGTGGCGCCGGCAAGGAGAAGGTCGCGGCGGCCTTCAAGATCATCACCGCCGACCCGAACGTCCAGGGCATCCTGGTCAACATCTTCGGCGGCATCATGAAGTGCGACGTCATCGCCGAGGGCGTGGTCGCGGCCGTGAAGGAAGTGGGCCTGAAGGTGCCGCTGGTCGTCCGCCTGGAAGGCACCAATGTCGAACTGGGCAAGAAGATCCTGAACGAGAGCGGCCTGGCCATTACGTCGGCCGACGACCTCGACGACGCCGCCCAGAAAATCGTCGCGGCGGTCGGCTGAGGCATCAGCCTCACCGCCACCGCCCTGCTGACTGACACATTCCAGAGATCGATAGACCCATGTCCATTCTCGTCGACAAGAACACCAAGATCATCGTCCAGGGCCTGACCGGCAAGACGGGTGGTTTCCATACCGAACAGGCGCTGGCCTATCACGGCACCCAGATGGTCGGTGGCGTGCACCCGACCAAGGGCGGCCAGACCTGGACCGGCAGCCACGGCGAGACCCTGCCGATCTATGCCTCGGTCGCGGACGCCAAGGCGGCGACGGGTGCCGACGCCTCGGTCATCTATGTGCCGCCGTCGGGCGCGGCCGATGCGATCATCGAGGCCATCGAGGCCGAGATCCCCTTCATCACCTGCATCACCGAGGGCATTCCGGTGATGGACATGGTCAAGGTCAAGCGCCGTCTGGAAAACTCCAAATCGCGCCTGCTGGGCCCCAACTGCCCCGGCATCCTGACGCCCAACGAGTGCAAGATCGGCATCATGCCGGGCAGCATCTTCTCCAAGGGCAATGTCGGCATCGTCTCGCGTTCGGGCACCCTGACCTATGAGGCGGTGTTCCAGACCACCAATGAGGGCCTGGGCCAGACCACGGCGGTCGGCATCGGCGGCGACCCGGTCAAGGGCACGGAGTTCATCGATGTGCTGGAACTGTTCCTGGCCGACCCGGAGACCCACTCCATCATCATGATCGGCGAGATCGGTGGCGGGGCCGAGGAAGACGCCGCCCAGTTCCTGATCGACGAAGCCAGGAAGGGCCGCTCCAAGCCCATGGCCGGCTTCATCGCGGGACGCACGGCCCCGGCCGGTCGCACCATGGGTCACGCCGGTGCCATCGTCTCGGGCGGCAAGGGCGATGCCGAATCCAAGATCGCGGCCATGGAGGCGGCGGGCATCCGCGTGTCGCCGTCGCCCGCGCGCCTGGGCAAGACCCTGGTGGAAGTGCTGAAGGGCTAAACGGCCCGTCCGGTCCATCTGAGGGCGCCCCCGACCAAGGTCGGGGGCGTTTTTCTTTGGGGCTGCGACCAAATTCATGCCGGTTTGCCCCCATTCGGTCATGACCCGTCAGGAAACAGCGCCTATATGCATTGCGCTGGCTTCACGCGGTTGTGACCGTGGGGCCCGAAGGGACGACGAGACGAACATGGCGGACGATGCCGGCCGACTGAATCAGGTCTTTGCCGAGACCAGTTTCCTTTATGGCTCCAATGCCGCCTTCATCGAGGACCTGCACGCGCAGTGGGCCGCCGATCCGGGCTCCGTCTCCGCCGAATGGCGCACCTTCTTCGACCAATTGCGTGACAATGCCGAGACGGTGAAGGCCTCTGGCGCAGCCGGCGGCTGGGGTCGTCCGGTGACGTCCGAGCCGACGGAGGCCGAAGCGGTGTTCGACGGGCGTTGGCCCGCACCCAAGCCCGATCCGAAGAAGCCCGGTGCCGCGCCAGTTGCTGCCGCGCCCGCAGCCGCTGCGCCCGCCGACATCTCTGCCGAGGCCGTGCGCGCCGCCGCCCACGATTCCATCCGCGCCCTGATGCTGATCCGCAGCTATCGCGTGCGCGGGCATCTGCAGGCCAATCTGGACCCGCTGGGGATCGAACAGGCGGTGCAAAACCCTGAGCTGACGCCGGAATTCTATGGCTTCAGCGGGGCCGATCTGGACCGGCCCATCTATCTGGACGGCGTGCTGGGCCTGCAGACCGGGACCATCCGCGAAGTGCTGGAGATCCTGAAGCGCACCTACTGCGGCAATATCGGCATCCAGTTCATGCATATCGCCGAGCCGGAGGAGAAATCCTGGCTGCAGCAACGGTTCGAGGGCCCGGACAAGTTCGCCGAAAACGCCTTCACCAGGGAGGGCAAGCTGGCCATCCTGAACAAGCTGATCGAGGCCGAGGGCTTCGAGCGGTTCCTGCACAAGCGCTTCCCCGGCACCAAGCGGTTCGGTCTGGACGGCGGCGAGGCGGCGGTGCCCGCGCTGGAGCAGATGATCAAGCGCGGCGGGGCCCTGGGCGTCGACGAGATCGTGATTGGCATGGCCCACCGCGGTCGTCTGAACACCCTGGCGGCGGTGATGGGCAAGCCTTACCGCGCCATCTTCCACGAGTTCCAGGGCGGCTCGACCGTGCCCAGCGACATCGAGGGCTCGGGCGACGTCAAGTACCATATGGGCGCGTCGTCGGACCGCGAGTTCGACGGCAACAAGGTCCACCTGTCGCTGACCGCCAACCCGTCGCACCTGGAAATCGTCAATCCCGTCGTGCTGGGCAAGGCGCGCGCCAAACAGGCGTTCGATATCCGCGAGGCCAATGTCGGCATCCCCGAAGAGCAGTGGGCGCTGGACCGCAGCAAGGTCATGCCCCTGCTGATCCACGGCGACGCGGCCTTCGCCGGTCAGGGCGTCGTGGCCGAATGCTTCGCCCTGATGGGGCTGAAGGGTTACCGCACCGGCGGGACGATGCATTTCGTCATCAACAACCAGATCGGTTTCACCACTAGCCCGCGCAATTCGCGCAGCTCGCCCTATCCGTCCGACGTGGCCCTGATGGTTCAGGCACCGATCTTCCACGTCAACGGCGACGATCCCGAAGCGGTCGTCTTCGCCGCCAAGGTGGCCACCGAGTACCGCCAGAAATTCCACAAGGATGTGGTGGTGGACATGTTCTGCTACCGCCGCTTCGGTCACAACGAGGGCGACGATCCGACCTTCACCCAGCCGCTCATGTATTCGAAGATCCGAGCCCTGCCCTCGACGCGCGAAATCTATTCGAAGCGTCTGGTCGAGGAGGGAGTGATCACCCAGGCCGAGGTCGAGGCCGAGGTCACCCGTTTCGAGGCCTTCCTGGATGCCGAGTTCGATGCGGGCAAGAGTTTCGAGGCCAAGAAGGCCGACTGGATGGACGGCCAGTGGAAGGGCGTCGGCCTGCCCGAGGGTGACGAGCGTCGCGGAGAGACCGCCGTGCCCCGTGCCAGGCTGGAAGACATCGGCCACCGGCTGACGACCATTCCGAACCAGGTCGACATCCACAAGACGCTGAAGCGCGTCATCGACGGCCGCCGCGAAATGATCACGACGGGCCAGAACATCGACTGGGCGACGGCCGAGAGCCTGGCCTTCGGCTCGCTGCTGACCGAGGGCTTCCCGGTCCGTCTGTCGGGTCAGGACTCGGTGCGCGGCACCTTCAGCCAGCGTCACTCCGGCATCGTCGATCAGACGACCGAGGCCCGCTATGTGCCGCTGAACAATCTGGGTGACGGCCAGTCCCAGTTCGAGGTCATCGATTCCGCCCTGTCCGAAGAGGCGGTGCTGGGCTTCGAATACGGCTATGCGCTGAGCGACCCCAACACCCTGGTCATGTGGGAGGCCCAGTTCGGCGACTTCGTGAACGGGGCCCAGGTCGTGATCGACCAGTTCATCAGCTCGGGCGAACGCAAATGGCTGCGCATGTGCGGCCTGACCATGCTGCTGCCGCACGGCTATGAGGGGCAGGGGCCGGAGCATTCGTCGGCGCGTCTGGAGCGGTTCCTGCAGGCCTGTGCCGAGGACAATATGCAGGTCGCCAACTGCACGACCCCGGCCAACTATTTCCACATCCTGCGTCGCCAGATGCACCGGCCGTTCCGCAAGCCGCTGATCATCATGACGCCCAAGAGCCTGCTGCGTCACAAGAAGGCCGTCTCGACCCTGGCCGACATGGCGGAAGGGTCGTCCTTCCACCGGGTGCTGCACGACGACGCCCAGACACGGCCCGAAGTTTCGGGCATCAAGATCAGGGCCGACAAGGACATCCGCCGCGTCGTCCTGTGTTCGGGCAAGGTCTATTACGACCTGCTGGATGCCCGCGAGAAGGCGGGCGTGGACGATGTCTACTTCCTCCGTCTGGAGCAGTTCTATCCCTGGCCAATGAAGTCGCTGATGACCGAACTGGCGCGCTTCCCCAAGGCGGAGTTGGTCTGGTGCCAGGAAGAGCCCAAGAACATGGGCGGCTGGACCTTCGTCGATCCGTGGCTTGAACTGACGCTGGACAAGCTCGACATAAAGGCCAAGCGCGCCCGCTATGTCGGCCGCCCGGCCTCGGCCTCGACGGCGGCGGGTCTGATGAGCCGCCACCTGAAGGAACTCGAGGCCTTCACCACCGAAGCCCTCGCCTGACACCGTTTCGCCTGCCACACTGACCTGACGCCCTTACCGAAAGCCTGGACCCCGACATGGCCGACATCCTGACCCCCGCCCTCGGCGAATCCGTCTCCGAAGCCTCGATCGCCAAATGGACCAAGAAGGTCGGTGATGCGGTGAAGAAGGACGAAGTCCTGGTCGAGCTGGAAACCGACAAGGTGTCGCTGGAAGTGGTCGCGCCCGCCGACGGCACGCTGAGCGAGATCAAGGCGGCCGAGGGCGACACGGTCGTGCCGAACACCGTCCTGGGCGTGATCAGCGAAGGCGCGTCCGCTGCGGCGCCCGCCGCCGCTGCCCCCGCCGCGAAAGCCGAAGCCCCCGTCAAGGCCGAAGCACCAAAGGCTGACGCTCCCGCCGAACCTGTCCGCGCCGATGCGCCCGTAGCCTCCGGCTCGGGTGGCGACAGCCTGCCGATCGCCGTGCCGACCATGGGCGAAAGCGTCGCCGAAGGCTCCATCGGCACCTGGCTGAAGAAGAGCGGCGACACGGTCAAGAAGGACGAACTGCTGGTCGAGATCGAGACGGACAAGGTGGCGGTGGAGGTCTCCTCGCCCGCCGACGGCGTCCTGACCATCAGCGTCGACAACGGCTCGACCGTCACGCCGGGCCAGCAGATCGGCAGCATTTCGGCCTCGGGTGCCGCTGCATCCGCCGCTCCTGCGCCTGCCGCCGCCGCCGCCAGCGGCGGTTCGGCCAACAGCGGCTCGGCCCAGATCACGTCCGATGCCCCGCACCTGTCGCCCGCCGTCCAGCGCGTGGTCACCGAGAACAATCTGGATGCCGCCAGCCTGAAGGCGACCGGTCCCAAGGGCAATGTGACCAAGGCCGATGCCGTGGCCGCCATCGGATCGGCAACTGCGCCCGCCGCTGCCGCACCTGCGGCCCCCGCCCCGGCGGCTGCACCGGCCACCCCGCGCGCAGACCAGCCACGCGAGGAGCGCGTGAAGATGACGCGCCTGCGTCAGACGATTGCTCGCCGCCTGAAGGAATCGCAGAATACGGCCGCCCAGCTAACCACCTTCAACGAGGTGGACATGACCAATGTCATGGCCCTGCGGACCCAGTACAAGGACGCCTTCGAGAAGCGCCACGGCGTCAAGCTGGGCTTCATGTCCTTCTTCACCAAGGCGGTCGTCGCGGCCCTGAAAGAAATCCCGGCGGTCAATGCCGAGATCGACGGCACCGACATCATCTACAAGAACCACTATGACATCGGCGTGGCCGTCGGCACCGACAAGGGCCTGGTCGTGCCGGTCCTGCGCGATGCCGACACCCTGTCGCTGGCCGGGATCGAAAAGGGCATCGGGGCGCTGGGCAAGGCGGCCCGTGACGGCAACCTGACCCTGGACAATCTGCAGGGCGGCACCTTCACCATCACCAACGGCGGCACCTATGGGTCGCTGATGTCCACGCCGATCCTGAACGCGCCGCAGTCGGGCATCCTGGGGATGCACAACATCGTCCAGCGCCCGATGGCCGTGAACGGCCAGGTCGAAATCCGCCCGATGATGTACCTGGCCCTCAGCTACGACCACCGCATCGTCGACGGCAAGGAAGCCGTGACCTTCCTGGTCCGCGTCAAGGACCTGTTGGAAGACCCGGCGCGAGCGCTGCTGGACCTCTAGGTGTGCTTACGCCTCACCCGCTGAGACCGGGCACCGGGCCGCATCTCCCGCCGATCGCACGATGGCTCGTGATCATATGGCTGGCGGTTTCTTCGGTGGGGTTGATCGCGCTCGCTGCAGGCCTTGTCTGGCTGGGATGGTTTGCTGATGCCGAGCGAGTTGCTGGATTCACTATCCCTCAGAGCCTCATTCCCGCTTTAGCGTTGCCGGTGGTTGTCGCCATTTTTGGCTACGGCCTGGCTGTTTGGAAGACATGGCAACGTAAGCCCGCAGTGCAGGCTTGGCTGATTGGCGTTTCAGGCCACTTGGTTTTCATCCTTTCGGATGCCGTCCTAGCGGGCGTTGGTCCCGCCCAGTTATTCACGTGGGATGGCATCGGCGTATGGTTTCGGCTGTTGGTCCCAGGACTGTTGTTGCTTCAGATTGATCGGAACAGGATCGAGAATCCGCTGCCATCATGAACGCAGCTCAATCGGCGAGAAAAGCAGCCTAGCGACATGAGCCTGCGCGAGATCGCCCGTTTTACCGACGTCTATGAAGCAGAGCTTGCCGCGGCGTTTCTGGCTTCGCACGATATAGAGGTCAGCGTCACCGAGCGGTTTCAGACCACAGTCGATCCGCTCATGCAGCGGGCCCTGGGGGTCCGTTTGATGGGGCCGGCTTCGATCGTGGAAGAGGCGCGCGATCTTCTGGCGCGGGCGAGGTCAGGCGAGTTCGCCAGCGATGAGGGCGACGATCTGGATACGGTCGATGGCGTGACCCAAGCGGCAGGATCAGTGATGGCGCTGGCCGCCTTTGCCACCGGTGGCTTCTGGGGCACCAGCCTGCCGCGCCGGTTCCGGCCCATTGCGTGGCAGGGCATGCTCTTGGCCGGCCTGCTGTTTGCTGTAATCGCGGGGGCTGTGTGGCTGGCCCTGGAACTGGTGCTCAATCCGCCCTGAGTGGACCCAGCACCTCGTCCGTATCCGCGCCTAGGGCGGGCGGGGCGCGGTGGTATTCGACGGGCGTCCTCGACATGCGGATCGGCGACGCGACGGTGCGGACCGGGTGGGTCAGGTCGGAGCGGGCTTGTTCGATCTCCAGCCCGCGGTGCCGTGCCTGGGGCTCGTCGAAGACCTGATCGATGGTGTTGACCGGGCCGCAAGGGACGTTCGCCGCCTCCAGAAGCGCCATCAGGCCTGCCATGTCGTGACCGGCCGTCAGGGCCGAGATTTCAGCCGTCATGGCCGCACGATGCTCGATCCGCAGGGCATTGGTGACGAAGCGGGGGTCGGTGCCGAGGCCGGGCGCGCCCAGAGCCTGTGCCAGCGCGCGGAACTGGCCATCATTGCCGACGGCGATCACCACCATACCGTCCGTACACGGAAAGGGCTGGTACGGGGCCAGATTGGGGTGGGCATTGCCCATGCGGCTCGGGGCCGTGCCGGAGACGAAATAGTTGGACGCCTGATTGGCCAGCATGGCCGCCTGGACGTCGAACAGGGCGATGTCGATCTGCTGCCCCTCGCCCGTCGCCCGCGCATGCATCAGGGCGGCCAGGATGGCGTTGGAGGCATACAGACCCGTGAACAGGTCCACCACCGCCACCCCGACCTTCATCGGCTCGGCCCCCGGCGCGCCGTCCGGCTGGCCCGTGACCGACATCAGCCCGCCCATTGCCTGGATCATATAGTCGTAGCCGGCGCGGTGGGCATCCGGCCCGTCCTGGCCGAAGCCGGTGATGGAGCAATAGACCAGTCGGGGGTTGATCGCCGACAGGCTGGCGAAATCCAGACCGTACTTCTTCAGCCCTCCGGTCTTGAAATTCTCGACCAGCACGTCGCAGGACGCGACCAGATCGCGGATAGCGGTCGCGCCCTCCGGCGTCGCGATATCCAGTTCGACCGACTTCTTGCCCCGGTTGGCACACAGGAAATAGGCCGCGTCGCCGCGCGAGCCGTCGGCCTTCTGCGTAAAGGGCGGGCCCCACTGGCGGGTGTCGTCACCGGTGCCCGGCCGTTCGATCTTGATCACCTCGGCCCCCAGATCGGCCAGGGTCTGGGTCGCCCAAGGTCCCGCCAGAACGCGGGACAGGTCGAGGACGCGAATGCCGACAAGCGGGCCTGAGGACTGGGTCATGACGGACCTTATAGCCTGACCGTCCGTCGGGAGAAGAACCACGAAAAAGGCCCCGGCGTTTCCACCGGGGCCTCGTTCATTCAGAGACGTTGCAGCGCCTTAGCGACGGCTGCGACCGCGATCACGGTCACCGCCACCTTCACGCTTGGGACGGCCACCGGTGTCGTCCGACAGCGGGGCCTCGCCACGTTCGGCGCGTTCGGCGTTGATCTTGTCGGTGATGTCCTCACCGGTTTCCTGATCGACGACCTTCATCGACAGCTTGGTCTTGCCGCGATCGTCCATGCCCAGGAACTTGACCTTGACCTCCTGGCCTTCCGACAGGACGTCGGCCGGGTTGGCGACGCGTTCCAGGGAGATCTGGGACACGTGAACCAGACCGTCCTTGGCGCCGAAGAAGTTCACGAAGGCGCCGAAGTCGACGACCTTGACGACCTTGCCGGTGTAGATGGTGCCGGGCTCGGGCTCGGAGACGATGGAGGTGATCCAGGCCTTGGCGGCGTCGATCTTCTCCTGGTCGGACGCAGCGATTTTCACCGTGCCGTCGTCTTCGATGTTGATCTTGGCGCCGGTCTTTTCGACGATCTCGCGGATGATCTTGCCGCCCGTGCCGATGATGTCGCGGATCTTGTCGGTGGGAACCTTGATCGACTCGATCTTGGGCGCGAACTCACCCAGCTCGGTGCGGGCACCGTCGATGGCCTTGTCCATCTCGTCGAGGATGTGCAGACGGCCGGCCGAAGCCTGGGCGATCGCCTTGCGCATGATCTCTTCGGTGATGCCGGCGACCTTGATGTCCATCTGCAGGGACGTGATGCCCTCGCGCGTGCCGGCCACCTTGAAGTCCATGTCGCCCAGGTGATCTTCGTCACCCAGGATGTCGGACAGGATGGCGAACTCGCCGGAGGGCTCCAGGATCAGGCCCATGGCGATGCCCGACACCGGGCGAACCAGCGGCACGCCCGCATCCATCAGCGCCAGCGAGGCACCGCAGACCGAAGCCATGGAGGACGAACCGTTGGATTCGGTGATCTCCGACACGATGCGGATCGTGTAGGGGAAGTCTTCCGACGACGGCAGCATGGGACGGATCGCCCGCCAGGCCAGCTTGCCGTGACCGATTTCCCGACGGCCTGCGCCGCCCATCCGACCGGTCTCGCCGACCGAATAGGGAGGGAAGTTGTAGTGCAGGAGGAACTTCTCCTTGTAGGTGCCGCTCAGGGCGTCGACGTACTGCTCGTCCTCGCCGGTGCCCAAGGTGGCGACCACGATGGCCTGGGTTTCACCACGGGTGAACAGGGCCGAACCGTGGGTGCGCGGGAAGACGCCGACTTCCGAAACGATCGAACGCACCTTGTCCAGGGCGCGGCCATCGACGCGGTGACCGTTGTCGATGATGTCGCGACGCAGGACGTGGGCTTCGCATTCCTTGAAAGCCGCACCGAACTTGGCGCTGTCGACGCCGTCGGGGTTCTCTTCGGTCTTGACCAGCTTTTCGGCGGCCTTCTTCTTGGCCAGGTCGACGCCCGTGCGGCGCTCGTATTTGCCGGCGTGGGTATAGGCCGACTTGATGTCCTCGCCGACCAGCGACTGGATGGCGGTGACGACGTCGGAATGGTCCTCGGCCTGGAAGTCGAAGGGCTCCTTGGCGGCGTGCTCGGCCATTTCGATGATGGCGTCGATCACCGGCTGCATGCCGCGATGCGCGAACATCAGGGCGTTCAGCATGATCTCTTCCGACAGCTCCTTGGCTTCGGATTCGACCATCATCAGGGCGTCCTGGGTGCCGGCGACGACCAGGTCGAGCTGGCTGTCAGGCAGTTGGTCCAAGGTGGGGTTCAGGACGTATTCGCCGTCGATATAGCCGACGCGCGCGGCACCGATCGGGCCCATGAAGGGCACGCCCGAGATGGTCAGTGCGGCCGAGGCGGCGACCAGGCCGACGATGTCGGGATCGTTCTCCATGTCGTGCTGCAGCACGGTGACGACGACCTGGGTCTCGTTCTTGAAGCCCTTGACGAACAGCGGGCGGATCGGACGGTCGATCAGGCGGGAAACCAGGGTTTCCTTCTCGGTCGGACGGCCTTCACGCTTGAAATAGCCACCCGGGATCTTGCCGGCGGCGAAGGTCTTTTCCTGGTAGTTGACGGTCAGGGGGAAGAAATCCAGGCCCGGCTTGGGCGCGCGACCGTAGACGACGGTGGCCAGGACAATGGTCTCGCCATAGGTGGCCAGAACGGCACCGTCGGCCTGGCGGGCGATACGGCCCGTTTCCAGCGTCAGCGGGCGGCCGGCCCAGTCGATCGTCTTGCGTTTGATATCGAACATGTTTTCGTCTTTCGTGTGCTGGGCGGCGTATTCCGCCCAAGCCGTCCCAAAAAGGGGTCCCATCAGTGGGTGCGGATGCGTCGGGTGTTCAGTCCTTCGATCCTGGGAGCGCCGCCCCATGGCGGTCGATCCGGGAGTGGAAGAGGACCGGTATGGCCCTCGCGTCTGCGCAGTCACGAACCGCTGCGCGCGGGTAGGCTCTAGGTGCGGAAAGAGGCGCGGACATGGCCCGCGCCTCGAAACTGTTTCCGCGAACTACACCTTAGCGGCGCAGGTTCAGCTTGGTGATCAGGGCGGTGTAACGCTCGCGATCGACCTTGGTCAGGTGGTCAAGAAGGCGACGACGCTGCGAGACCATCTTGAGCAGGCCGCGGCGCGAGTGGTTGTCCTTCTTGTGGGTCTTGAAGTGCTCGGTGAGGTTGGCGATGCGTTCCGACAGGATCGCGACCTGGACCTCGGCCGAACCGGTGTCGCCAGCGGAGCGGGCGTTCTCGGCGATGACTTCGTTCTTGCGTTCAGCAGTAATCGACATCGTAGCTTCCTTTCTGTGCGCCAAGGCTCGGCCTTGCGAGGCCTCGCTGCTTGAGCGCGGAAGTGTCCCTTCGGTCCCCGCAGGGATACGTCAGGACAGGTTGAATACGCGGTCGGGTTCGAGGCGACCGGCCCGCAACTGACCGAGAGCGACGAGCGTCTGGCCCAGAAAAACCGAAACCGTCCGGGCGTCGCCGTGAAGCTGACCCTTGAGTGTTTCGACCTGTCTGGGGAGCAGTACGATCGGCCGTCCCTGCCGAAGCGAGAAGGCGTCCTGATCCGTCACGGCCAGCTCCGGGATGTCGTCCAGGGCGGTCGCAACGGGAAGCAAGCCTTCCGAGGCGGCGTCCCTATGCACCAGATCGGCCAGAATATCCAGTGTCACAGCGTTATCGACTGAAAACGGCCCGACCCGTTCGCGCCGCAGGGCCGAAACATGCCCCTCGGCCCCCAGCATGATCGCCAGGTCGCGCGCCAGCGAGCGGACATAGACGCCCTTGCCGGTCCGCATAGTGATCTCGACATGGTCGGCATCCGGCGCGTCGGTCACGGCGGCCTCGTGGATGGTCACGCGGCGGCTGGCCAGTTCGAACTCCGCACCGTCGCGGGCCAGGTCATAGGCGCGCTGCCCGTCGACCTTGATGGCGGAAAAGCGCGGCGGGGTCTGGTCGATGTCGCCGACGAAGGACGGAAGGGCCGCTGCCACCGCCTCGACGCTGGGACGCACATCGGACCGTCCGACAATCTCGCCCTCGCGGTCGATGCTGTCGGTCGAGACGCCCCAGTTAATGGTGAACCGGTAAACCTTCTCCGCATCCATCAGGAAGGGCACGGTCTTGGTTGCTTCACCCAGGGCGATAGGCAAGATACCGCTGGCCAGCGGGTCCAGTGTCCCGGCATGACCGGCCTTCTGGGCATTGAACAGCCGCCGCAGCTTCGACACCGCCTCGGTCGACCCCATCTCGAACGGCTTGTCGAAACAGACCCAGCCGTTGACGACGTCCCCGCGCTTCTTGCGGGCCATTAGTTCTGGCCGTCCTCGTCTTCGTCATCCTTGAACGGCGACACATAGACGTCGGCCCGAACGCGGGGATCGTCCAGCAGGCGGTTCAGGCGTTCGGCGGCGACGAAGCTTTCGTCGTGGCGGAAGCGCAGGTCGGGCGTGAAGCGCATGTCGATGTGCCGCCCCAGCGCACCGCGCAGGAATTTGGCATGATTGTTCAGCGCCTTGATGATCTCGGACTCATGGCCTGCGACCGGCGCCGTCTCGACGCCCGCGCCCAGCGGTTCGACGAAACAGGTGGCGTGTTTCAGGTCGGGCGACAGACGCACCTCGCTGACCGTGATCGAGACGCCGGTCAGGGCTGGATCATGGATTTCGTTCTCGCGCATGACCTCGACCAGAGCGTGGCGGATCATTTCGGAGGCGCGCAGCTGGCGCTGGCTGACAGTGCCGGCCTTGGCGGCGGGTTTGGACCTGCGGGTACTCATGGCGATATCTCCTCGTCGCTTGCCGGGGCTCGGACCCGGCTCGAAAAAGCGAAGGGGCGGGGTCTAGGCCTCGGGGCCGTCCAAGTCCAGCCTAGCACGGGTGGCGTTCATGACCTCGCCCGCTGTGACGGACCGCAGGGGGCGCACCGTCACCCCAGCCGCATTCAGCACGCCCGCGCTCCAGCTGTTGCACAGACGGCCAATCCAGAAATGTTCGTGGCTGGCATAGAAGCGGGCGTCGTCGCCGGGGCGGCTGGCCGCGATGCGGGCGGCTCCGTCGGTCAGGTCCAGCGAAGCCTCGATGTGGTCCAGCATCCGGGTCAGGGCGCGGGGCGACAGGGTCAGGGTGTTGCGGTTGGCGGCGGCGAAGCGCGTCGTCGGATCGGTCTGGTCCGGATCCAGCATGATGACCGAGCGATTGCCGGGCGCGAAGAAGGCGCGGCCGCCGTCCAGCAACCGACCCTCCATCGGGCTCTGGTCGACATAGAATTTGGCATCGCCCCAGCCGATCAGGATCCAGTCTCCGGGGGCCAGCGACCGCGCGGCCTCGCCCAGCGGACCGGGACGCTGTGTCAGGGCAGCACGCGGCACGGCTAGGTCAGTGTGAAAGCCGTTGTTCAGCAGATGGACCCGGGTGGTCGCCTCGCCCGGCCGCGCTGCCAGCCCTGGATCGCCCGCCGCCGTCCAGGTCCAGAGCGCCGCGACGGTGCCGGCGAGGACGGCCAGAAGCGTTCGGGCCAGGACGCCCCCGGTGCGGCTGGACCTGCGCCTTTGGCTCATTGCGCCTTCAAGGCCCAGACGGCGCACGGCTCGCCCAAGGACGACGCTTCGGTGCCTTGCGAGAGCAGCATCAGATCGATCGTTTGCTGGCGGTGCAGCAGGGCCAGGGTCGTGGGCGCTGCACCTGCACATAACGCTGAGGGCGCGACGGTGCTCGCCTGGTCGGTCGGTATGACTTCACGCAGTTCGATCTGGGCATCGGCTCGCGCCTTCAGCCGCTCGGCAAAGGTCCGGCCGGGCGCGAAGATGTCGGACCCGGCGGCGATGCGCAGGGGGCGGGTGGTCAGCGTCTGGTCGTTCAGGGTGACGCGCGAACCCTCGAAGGCGGCGACCATCGGCGACTCGACGTCGATCGACACGAACCTCCCGGTCAGGATGACGTCCACGGGATCGGCGGCCACGGGCGGGGTCGGATCCATCGCCTCGCGTACATCGGATGTCCGCACATTCAGCCAGTCGCTTGCCTGCTGCATCGTCGGCGCGGCTCCGTCGCGCACCGCATGCCAGGCCTGAACCGCCTGCCTCTGCTCGATGGCCAGCAGGAACAGCACCAGACACACCACCGCCAGCACCGCATTCAGCGGCATCAGCCAGCGGGCCGAGGAGCTCTGCGACGGATAATGGGCGGCGGTCATCGACCACAGTTTAGCGAGGCGAGACGGGCTTGCGAAGACTCAGCTTTTCAGCCGCCAGCCGGACTTGAAGACCCGCCAGCAGGCATAGGAACCAAGGATGGTCAGGGCCGCGCTGGTCGCCACGCCGACCCAGACATTGCCCTCGGCATGGCCGATGAAGCCGAAGCGGAAGCCATCGATCATGTAGAAGATCGGGTTGAAATGGCTGATGGTCGCAAACGGCTCGGGCAGGTTGCCGACCAGGTAGAAGGTGCCGGACAGGAAGGTCATCGGCATGATCAGGAAGTTCTGCACCGCCGCCAGCTGATCGAACTTCTCGGCCCACAGGCCGGCGAAGACGCCCAGCATCCCCATCATCAAGGACGCCGTCAGGCTGAACCACAGGATGGCCGCGACATTGGCCAGGCCCAGTCGCGCGAACGGCATGACGCAGACGGCGGTCACCGCTCCGACCACGATGCCGCGCGTCGCCGCCCCCATGGAGAAGCCGATCGTCAGCTCCAGCGGGCTGAGCGGCGGGGTCAAAAAGTCGGTCGCCGTACCCATGATCTTGGCCTGGATCAGGCTGGAGGAGGCATTGGCGAAGGCATTGTTCAGGATCGCCATCATGATCAGGCCGGGGGCGACGAACTCGGCGAACGGCGTGCCGTCGATGGGTGGGCGGGAATCTCTCAGAGCGACGACGAAGACCAGCATGTAGAGAAGCGTGGTCACCACCGGCGCGGCGACCGTCTGGGCCCCGACCTTCCAGAACCGGCGCACCTCGCGCAGGTACAGGGTCTTGACCCCCACCCAATTGACCCCGTCGTAGCGACGCGGTTGCGGCAAACCTGAGGGACGGGTCGAGCTGAGATCGGTCATCCCCGCCAGATCGCGGTTCGACGGCCCTTGCGCAACCCCCTGACATGCCCGCAACCTGCGTTTTTGCCCGTGGGATCACCGTCATGACACTGCGCCGCCTGCTTCTCGCCTCGTCCGTGGCGCTCGCGCTTTCGAGCGGGACCGCCGTGGCCCAGGACGCGGTTCCGGTCGCCAGCGTCGAGGCAGCGGTGCAGGCGGTCAATCCTCGTGTCATCGCCTGGCGCCGCGACTTCCATGCCAACCCCGAACTGGGCTTTGCCGAGACGCGCACGGCGGCGGTGGTGGCCGAGCATCTGCGGGGGCTGGGGCTGGAGGTCCGCACGGAGGTCGGACGCACGGGCGTGGTCGGCATCCTGCGTGGAGGCCGGCCCGGCAAGACGGTGGCCTTGCGGGCCGACATGGACGCCCTGCCGGTACAAGAGGCGACGGGTCTGCCCTTCGCCTCGACCGCGACCGGGACCTATATGGGCAATACCGTGCCGGTGGCCCATGCCTGTGGCCATGACGCCCATGTGGCCATGCTGATGGGGGCCGCCGAGGTCCTGGCCGGGATGAAGGATCAGATCGCCGGGACGGTCGTCTTCATCTTTCAGCCCGCAGAGGAAGGCGCCCCTCCGGGAGAGCCCAAGGGCGGGGCGGCCCTGATGATCGAGGAGGGGGCGCTGAGGGACCCGCGTCCCGACGCCATCTTCGGCCTGCATGTCGTGCCGGGGCGACCGGGGACCATCTTCTATCGCCCGCGCGGTTTCATGGCGGCGTCGGACCGGGTGGACATCGTCCTGAACGGCCGCCAGACGCACGGGGCCTGGCCGTGGAAGGGCGTCGATGTCATCGCCGTGACCGGGCAGGTGATCGAGACGATCAACACCCTGACCGCCCGCACCATCGATCCGACCACGACGCCGACGGTCTTTACCATTGCCACGATCGATGCGGGGGTCCGCTACAACATCATTCCGGACCGGGCCGTGCTGTCGGGGACGCTTCGCACCTTCGACATCGCCCAGCGGGATGATCTGGTCCGTCGCACCGAAGCTGCGATCGGTCACGTGGCCGAGGCCTACGGAGCCACTGCGGAATTCTCCGTGCGCCAGAACGCGGCCCTGGTCTTCAACAACGAGGAGCTGTCCGCCTGGCTGGCCCCCGTGCTGGAAGAGGCGGCAGGGCCCGGCAACGTCAATACGGCCAGCCCGGAGACCACCGTGGCCGAGGATTTCAGCTATCTGTCGCAGGAAGTTCCGGGTGTCTTCTACCACCTGGGCGGCAGTGCCGAGGGCGTCGATCCGGCGACCTCACCGCCGAACCACTCGCCCAGCTTCGATGTCAACGAGGCCGTGCTGCCGGTCGGGGTGCGAGCTCATGTCCTGACGGCGTTGCGGTTCCTGGAGCGTTCGTGAAACATTGTTCGCGGAAACCATGATCGTCAACGGGTCGGAAACCGATCGAGCGCAGTCTTCCGCACCGTCCAGGATCGGACGGTTCAGGAGGCGTGGATGCGCCAGTTGCCAGTCAATCTGCCACCGATGCCGCGGCATCGTCGTGGCGGCCCCGTGCGCGAGGGGCTCTTTTTCTGCATTTCGTTCGCTGCGGTCTTCGGCGCGGCCCTGTTGGTGCTGAACTGGCTGGGCTAGGCCAGTCGCGTCATCACCACCTCGATCACCCGCTCATAGACGCCGGTCAGGGCCTCCAGCTCGGCGACCGGCACCCGCTCGTCGACCTGATGCATGGTCTGGCCAACCAGACCCAGTTCCAGCACGGGGCACATCGCCCGAATGAAGCGGGCGTCGGAGGTGCCGCCGGTGGTCGAGGCAACGGGGCGGCGACCGGTCTCGGCCTCCACCGCCTCCTGCACCGCCGTCACGAAATCGCCGGCGGGGGTCAGGAAGGCATTGCCCGAGCACAGATGCTCCAGCTCGATCCGCAGGCCGCTGTCCGCCTGCGCCTCGCCCGCCACGCTGTTCAGCCAGGCGATCAGATCGTCGCCCGAATGGGTCGGGTTAAAGCGGATGTTCAGCCGCGCCTTTGCCTCTGACGGAATGATGTTGGTGGCCGAATTGCCGATGTCGATGGTGGTGATTTCCAGGTTCGAGGGCTGGAACGCCTCATAGCCCTGATCCAGTTCGTGATCGGCCAGCCGGGCCAGCAGCCGGGCCAGCACCGGCGCGGGATTGGCCGCCCGGTCCGGATAGGCGACGTGGCCCTGTTTGCCGTGGACCGTGATCCAAGTGTTCAGCGAGCCGCGCCGCCCGACCTTGACCATGTCGCCCAGGGCCTGCTGCGAGGACGGCTCTCCGACCACGCAGGCGTCGATGACTTCGCCCTCGGCCATCAGCGCCTCCACCACCCGCTTGGTGCCGTGCAGGGCCGGGCCTTCCTCGTCGCCGGTGATCAGAAAGGACAGCGATCCCGCTGGATCTCCTGCCGCCAGCACGCGCGATACGGCCGCCGTCCAGGCCGCGATGCCGCCCTTCATGTCCACCGCCCCGCGCCCGTACAGGACCCCGTCCTTCACCTCGGCGGCGAAGGGATCGGACGACCAGGCCTCGATGCGCCCCGTCGGGACCACATCGGTATGTCCGGCGAAACACAGATTGGGCGAGGCGGTGCCGCGCCGGGCGTACAGGTTCTCGATCCGCGCATCGGACCCGACGCCCGACGGCCCCTCGAACACCATGCGGCGGCAGGTGAAGCCGAGACCCGTCAGCGCCCGCTCCAGCACATCCATCGCCCCCTCGTCGGCGGGCGTGACCGAGGGGATGCGGATCAGGTCCCGCGTCAGTTCGACAGGATCGATTACGGGATGTGATGTAGCGCTCATGGAGCCAAGCTTTACGCAAAGCCCCGACCCGCGCAAAGAGCGTCATCATGCCCAAGATCGACATCGATGCCGCACCCACCGGCCACGGCACCGGCTATCCCGAAGCGTTCGCCGCGCCTTGCAAGCCGCGCCGCCGCTGGCGGCTGGGCGACGCCGTCGGGCTGGATCAGTTCGGGGTCAATCTGCTGCGGCTGCCGGATGGGGCCTGGTCCAGCCAGCGACACTGGCACGAGGGCGAGGACGAGTTCGTCTGGGTCGTCTCCGGCGAGGTCGTGTTGATCGAGGATGAGGGCGAAACCGTTCTGCGCGCCGGCGACTGTGCCGGCTTCAAGGCGGGCGTGCCCAACGGTCACAAGATCGAGAACCGGTCAGGCGCAGAGGCCGTTCTGCTGGAGGTCGGCACCCGCGTGCCGGGCGGCGACAACGGCGACTATCCAGACATCGACATGGTGTTCCGGCAGGATGTGTTTCTGCGCCGCGACGGCACCCCCTTTCCGAAAGTCGATCGCCGCACGTGACCGAGACCATCGAGACCACTGAACCCGTTCAACCGCCGTCGCCCCCCGGCGAACCGTCCAGCCCCTGGGCCATCCGCGACTTCCGCCTGCTTTGGCTGGGGCGGGTGGCGGCGGTGCTGGGGATACAGATCCAGTCCTCGGCCCTGTTGTGGCAGGTCTATGAGATCGCGCGGCGGGATCATCCGATCGCCGAAGCCAGCCTGTATCTTGGGTTGGTGGGGCTGTGTCAGTTCCTGCCGCTGCTGGCCTTCACCCTGCCCGCCGGGGCGATGGCAGATCGGCGCGACCGCAAGCACACGGTGACCATTTCGGTCTTCGTGGAGTCCCTGTGCGCCCTTGGGTTTCTGCTGATGGCGCTGCACGGCAATCCCCCCCTATGGGGCCTGCTGGCCGTCGCGGCGGTGTTCGGGGCGGCGCGGGCGTTCCTGGCTCCGGCCAGCCAGGCCTTCCTGTCGATGGTGGTGGGGCGCAAGGCCCTGCCGCCCGCCATCGCGGCCCAGTCCATCGCCTTCCAGACCGGGGCCATCGCCGGCCCGGCCCTGGGCGGTGTCATCGTCGGGTTCAGCGTGCCGTGGGCTTACGGCGTGGCCATGGGTCTTTTCTTTCTGGCCATCGGCTCGATCCTGCTGATCCGTACCAGCGGGCGGCCGATCTTCACCGACACGGGCGTGTCGCCCCTGGCCCTGGTCAAGGAAGGGCTGGACTATGTGTGGAAGACCAAGATCGTGCTTGGGGCCATATCGCTGGACCTGATCGTGGTGCTGCTGGCGGGGGTGGCCCTGCTGACGCCGATCTTCGCGCGCGACATCCTGCATGTGGGGCCGGAAGGGTTCGGCCTGCTGAGGGCGTCGTTCGGGGTCGGGGCCCTGCTGGTGGCGCTGTATCTCAGCCGGTTTCCGATCGTGCGGCACGGCGGGCTGTGGATGTTCGCGTCCGTGGCCGTATTCGGGCTCAGCACCCTGACGTTCGGCCTGTCGCACTTTGTCTGGCTCAGTGCGCTCGCTTTATTCATCGGCGGCGGGGCGGACATGATCAGCGTCAATATTCGTCAGACCCTGATCCAGCTGGCCACGCCCGATCACATGCGCGGGCGGGTGTCTTCGGTCTCCATGCTGTTCATCGGTGCCTCCAACGAACTGGGCGAGGCCTATAGCGGCGTCGCCGTGCGCTTCCTAGGGCCGGTGGGGGCGGCGGTATTCGGAGGGTTCGGTGCGCTGGCGGCGACGGGGATATGGGCCAAGGTGTTCCCGAGCCTGAGGAAGGCGGATCGGCTCTCCTGATCTTCCCGCTCAAGAGCAGCAGGGGTCGCGACCCTATTGCTCGCTCCACTGACGCCATGCGGCATGCTGCGCGTCGCTTATGCATGCTCTCGGTTCAGGCCGGTCAAAGCGGCGAACCTTACGCTTCAGCGGCCTGTCTACGCCGGTAATCGCCTTAACCGCACCGCGCGCAAGATAGTGATCAATCATGCGCCTGGTCGTATCACCGATCATGGCATTCCAGGCTTCGGTCCAAGCTAGAAACAGCACCTCATCGGGTGCCTCTGACAGCACCTCGGCAACGTTTTGTTCGCCGTAAGCTTCAAGATTCCACACCATCGTTTCACGGGGAGCGGTGATGGCGTTTTTCATGCTCTCCTCACCAAACCCTGAAATGCTTGCTCAGCTTTAGGCCCTGGCTCTGATAGTGGCTGCCGCCTTCGCCATACAGGCGGGTGGGGCGTTCCGTCAGGGGTTCATAGACCAGGCGGGCGACGATCTGGCCGTGTTCCAGCAGGAACGGCGTGTCATGTGTGCGAACCTCCAGCACGCCCTTGGACCCCGCCCCATGCGCCTCGTCCGTGCCGAAGCCCGGGTCGAAGAAGCCGGCATAGTGGACGCGGAACTCGCCCACCGACGGATCGATGGGGGTCATCTCCGCGGCCTGATCGACCGGAATCTCCACGTCGTCGGATGAGGCCAGAATGTAGAACTCGCCCGGGTCCAGCAGCAGCTCGCCGCGCCGCAGGGTCAGCGGCTCCCAGAAGTCGCGCGGGTCGTGGCCGTCGATGTGGTCCATGTTGACGACACCCGCATGGCGGCGGCCGCGATAGCCGACGATGCCGTTGTCCCCGGCCCGGAGGTCGACCCCGACGCTGCGGGTCTCCAGCTTGGGCGGCTCGCCCGCTTTCAGCCGCAGCTGGTTCAGACGGGTGCCGGGCTTCACCAGGATGGAAAAGGTCTGGGGCGCGATCTCCATATACAGCGGACCGTCATAGCCCTCGGCGACATCGTCGAACGAGGCCCCCTGATCGGTCAGCAGGCGCACGAAGACGTCGACCCGCCCGGTCGAGCTCTTGGGGTTGGCGCGCGCGATCAGGCCCTTGGGCAGGCTCAGCCGCTCCTGCAGCCGGGCGATGTAGACGCAGCCCTTTTCCAGCACATAGCCGCCCGACAGGTCGATGGGGTGCATGGAGACGTCCGCGATGCGGTCCAGCACCTTGCGCTGGCCGGGCAGGAAGCTGGCCCGCACCCGCCAGGCCTCATTGGACAGGCGCAGGTCCAGGCTGGCCGGCTGGACCTGATCGGCGTCGAAGGGGGTGTCGGACGCGATCGCGCCGGTGGCGATCAGGGTCTCGATGGACTGGCAGGGCAGGATGCCCGCAACGGAAAGGTCGATGGACTGCATGGGAGCCGACTTACACGAATTCGCGCCGTGTCTCCCCTCTGACGCTTGACGTTTTGCCGCTGCGGCGGACGATAGGGTGATGCATGACACCCCCGCCTATGAAGCCGAGACCGACGGCATCGTCGTCCGCGTCCGCCCCAGCTTTCTGTCGGGCCAGTCGAACCCGGATGCCGGGCGCTGGGTCTGGGCCTATCAGGTGGAAATCGTGAACCTCACGGGGGTGTCGGTACAGCTGATGGCCCGCCACTGGATCATCACCGACGCGCGCGGCCAGGTCGAGGACGTGCGCGGTCCCGGCGTGGTCGGCGAGCAGCCGGTGATCGCGCCGGGCGGCAGCTACACCTACGCCTCCGGCTGTCCCCTGACGACGCCGTCGGGCTCCATGGTCGGCAGCTATGCGATGACGGATAGCGAGGGGCGCAGTTTCGATGCCGCCATCCCGGCGTTTAGCCTAGACGTGCCGGGGCAAAGGCGGGTTTTGAACTAGGGGAGTGGCTAGAGCCGGTCTGGGTGGCCCGACCACGAACACCGTGGGGCCTCAAGCAGCAAGCGACCGCGTCGCGAGCGGTAGGCCCCAAAAGAATGGTGAGGGGCTGCGTCAACCCGGATAACCGCAGCCCCGCCCCAGTCACTCGACGGCGCATGCGGATGCATCGCCGAGGCGGAGGTCGGCTCTCTAGGAGCCATTCGTGACATTTCTTTGGGCGCTATCAGCTGTCGCCTGCTTGAGCGCGAGAAATGCTAGGGAGTGAAAGCTCGCGCGACCGCGCTCAAGCAGCGAGGCTCCGCGAGCCGAGCGTTAGCGCCCTTAGATGTAACGCCGCAGGCTGCGAGCCAGATCGTTGGAGCCGCCTTTGCGGACCTGGGGTTGGTAGGCGACGCGGGCGTGCTCGACGCAGTAGACGCCTTCGGAGGCGCGGCGGCCGCAGAAGGTAAACTCCGACGATGACGGGTCGCCGATCGGCCATTTGCACATGTGCGCGCCCAGGGTCATCACCGTGGCGGTACCGGGCAGGTCGGGCATGGGCGCGGGCACCGAAGGCGCGGCCGGACGCGGCTGAACCGCCTCGATGCGGCGCGGGGCCGAGGGGGCCTGGGTCGCCTGAGGGGCCGGACGTGGACGGGCGGTGCGGAAGGTGGCGCGTGCGGGCTGCGACGGCGCGGCGCGGCCCGACAGGCCCAGGCGGTGCACCTTGCCGATGACGGCATTGCGGGTGACGCCGCCACCCAGCTGTTTGGCGATCTGGCTGGCCGACTGACCCTCCAGCCACAGCTTCGTCAGCGCGCCGACGCGATCTTCTGTCCAGCCTGCGGTCATCATGCCCTCCGGGGTACGGATTCAATATATGGGGTCCAGACATCCCTCCGAAGGTCTCGACCTACCACCAATCGTAAACGAGCGCTTAATCCACGCAAGATGTGCGATTCGGTCCGTCCACAGGAACTACATCTGGTATGGTTAATCCTCGGGCCTGATCGGTGAGGAGGAATCGCTTCGCGATTCCGCGGATGCCGTGAATCAGGCTCCAGAATTATGCTGCAGCGAAATCTGAGCCGAGTTGGACTGCGTCCAGTTCAACCGCTTCACTCTAGGCGCGTTGAAACGCCGCCCTTGCGTCGAGCGTACGGAACGGCGATCTGGCGGACATGGCTCTGAAGACCGCAAAAACCCGCTGGCGCGACGTCGTCCTGGTCTGTCGCAAATGCCAGAAGAAGCTGGACGGCGGCTTCGGCCCGGACGGCGACAAGACGCTGAAGAAGGCCCTGCGCAAATATCTGAAGGCGGGCAAGGGACGTAAGGCCGAGCTGGCCGTGGTCAGTACCGACTGTTTCGACGTCTGCCCGAAGAATGCGGTGGTGGCCGTCAATGCCGCCAATCCCAAGGCCCTGCTGATCGTGCCGGCCGGAGCAGATCTGTTTGAGGTCAAGGCGCGACTGGGGCTGGAAGACGACCGACGGCTGAAGGCCTTTCCGCCCCTGTGATGGGGTGACCTGTCGCGGCGGCGGGTCTAGGACTGCGTTGTGAACCTCCGCTCGCCCGCCTTTGCCATCTTGTTCTGCGTCAGCCTGATCGCGGCTGCGGGGAACATGGCCCTGCAGTCGGTGCTGCCCAATATCGGCCGCGCGTTCGAACTGAGCGATACGCTCGTGGCCGGTGCTTTTGCTATTTCAGCTCTGATGTGGACCGTCGCCTCGCCTTTCTGGGCGCGACTGTCGGATCGGCTGGGGCGCAAGAAGGTCATGATGATCGGGCTCACCGGCTTCGTGCTGTCGATGACCGGCTTCGGCCTGGCGACGACGGCGGGGCTGGAGCGGTGGCTGGGCGTGGGCCTGGCCTTCATCCTTATGGCCGTGGCGCGCACCGTTTATGGCGTGTTCGGCTCGGCGGCCCCGATTGCGTCCCAGGCCTATGTCGCCGACCGGACCACGCCGGAACAGCGGACGCAGGCCATGTCCCTGCTGGCCTCGGCCCAGGGGCTGGGCACCGTGATTGGTCCGACCCTTGCCCCGCTGTTCGTCCTGCCGCTGATCGGTCTGGCCGGGCCCATGTATGGGTTTGCAGCCATGGGACTGATCGCCCTGATCGTGGTCTGGCGTCGCCTGCCCAGCGGCGATGTGGCGCGGACGCCCTCGCCCAGTGGACGGCGCGATACCACCGGCAAAGGTCTCTGGAAGGACCCGCGCGTCCGGGACTATTTGCTGTACGGCCTGATGATCACCGGGGCGCAGGCGGTCAATATTTCGGTGCTAGGCTTCCACATCATCGACGAACTGGCCGCGACCGGAACGGCCGCCAGCCAGAGCCAGCCCTTCATCGCCCTGGCCATGTTCGCGGGCGCAGCGGCGACCCTGCTGGCCCAGTGGGGGCTGATACCCCTGCTGAAGCTGCAGCCGCGCGATCTGATGCGCTGGGGTGCGGGACTGGCGCTGGTCGGCAATGTGCTCAGCATCGCCTCGCCCGGCTACTATGGCGTGGTCATGGGCTATGCGGTGGTGTCGATGGGCGTCGGTTTCGCCCGGCCCGGCTTTACCGCCGGTTCGTCCCTGTCGGTCGGCCCACACGAGCAGGGTGCGGTGGCCGGGCTGATGATGTCGCTGGCCGGTCTCAGCTTCCTGGCCCCACCCGTGATCGGCGTGGCCCTCTACGAACTCAGCGAACCGGCACCCTTCATCGCCAACGCACTGATGCTGGCCGTCGCGACGATCATGTGCTTCGTCAGCGTGCGACTGAAGACGGGGCCAGAAGACCTGCCGGGCCGCGACGAGACCCCCTCGCCGGAAACGCCCCCGGCGTCGCAGCCCGGCCCCGAAGGCAATCGCTGACTTTAACTTGCCCGGAAGTCATGCCAGATCAGCGGCATGACCACGATCGCACGTATCGAAAAACGCTTCGGCATTCAGGCTCCCGTCGAGAACATCTGGGCCGTCATCGAGGAACTGGATGGCTGGGATCGCTGGAATCCCGTCGAGACGGGTCTCAGCGGAACTATTGCCTTCGGTGGCGATATTCGTCTGACCGAAACCATACCGGGTCTTGCACCGCGTGCGGCCGAGGCCCGCGTCAGCGACTGGCAACCTAACTCCCAGCTGGTCTGGACCGAAAAGCGGGGTCTGTGGTTTCAGTCGATGCGATACTTCGAGATCGAGGAACTGGAGCCAGGCAGCAGCATCGTCTCCAACGGTTACATCTTCACCGGCCTGCGCGGCGAAATGTATTTCGAAAAGCACAAGAAGACTTTGCGCACGGCTGTCGAGACGGTCGCCGAAGCCTGGCGTTCGGCTGTCCAGGGCTGAAGCGAGGCCAGTCCTTACTTCGCCATCGTATCCTGGATGCTGATGATCGCCGGAGTCAGGATGACGATGAAAAGCACCGGCAGGAAGAACAGGATCATCGGCACTGTCAGCTTGGCCGGAAGGGCGGCAGCCTTCTTCTCGGCGGCGGACAGACGCAGATCACGGTTTTCCTTGGCCATGACGCGAAGAGCCGTCGACAACGGTGTGCCATAGGTCTCCGCCTGGGTCATGGCTGTGGCCACCGACTTCACGCCTGGATGATTGGTCCGCCTGGCCAGGCCTTCATATGCCATCCGTCGGTCCGGCAGATAGCTGAGTTCGGCCGACAGCAGGGTCAGTTCTTCGGCCAGGTCGATGGACGACGAACCGATCTCCTGGCTGACCTTGGTGATGGCCGCCTCGATCGACATACCGGCCTCGACGCAGATCAGCAGCAGGTCGAGTGCATCGGGAAACGCCTGCATGATGGAGACGCGGCGCTTTGAGATGCGGTTCTGAAGATAGAGATTGGGTGCATAGAAGCCGATAGCAGCGGCAAAAATGACGATGCCCAGGCGGATCGTGACCGGCTGGCCGAAGTCGTTCAGCACAAAGACGTACAGGGCCGCGACGGTCATCAGGACGAAAGGCATCGAGAAGCGGAAGAAGTAGAAGGTCGTCAGAGGCTTGGGGCCACGGAAGCCTGCCTGCGCCATCTGGTCGGCGACTTTGGGATCCTCCAGCATCTTTGACAGGTTCAGCTTCTCGACGACCGTCTTCTTGAAGCCGTCGTCGGTATGGCGCAGGGCACCCGGAGCATTCTGGCTGGCGATTGCCTGGCGCGAGCGGCGCTTCAGCTCATCCCGGCGTATGGCGACGGCTTTCATCCGTCCCTCCAGCTTGGCCCCGCCGCCCATGGCCGAGAGCAGCGTCATCACGGTGGCGAAGACCAGCACGCCCACGCCGATGCTCAGCAGGTTCTGGATATTGGTGAAGAAGGCGATGATGTCGCTCATGTCCGGGCCCTTAGAACTTGAACGAGATCATTTTCTTCATGACGAACACCCCGAGGGTCATCATGAGAACCGCGATCAGCAGCATGAACTGACCGCGCGTTTCGGTGAACATCTTGGACATGTAATCCGGGGTCGTCAGGCTGACCAGGATCATGACCGCTGGCGGCAGCGAGCCGATGATACCGGCCGAGGCCGTGGCTTCGGACGACAGGGCCTTGATTTTCTCGCCCATCATCCGTCGTGCGCGAAGCACCACGGACAGGTTGTTCAAGGCCTCGGCCAGATTGCCACCGGTTTTCTGCTGGATGGCGATGACGATGGTGAAGAATTTCAGCTCCGGCGTCGGCATGCGCTCGTACATCTTGTCCAGAGCCTGACTGAGCGTCAGACCAACGCCCAGACCCTCGACCAGGGTCTGAAACTCCGGGCCCAGCGGGAGCGGGGCTTCCTTGGCGATGATCTTGAAGCAGTCGTGGACCGGCAGGCCGGATTTGATGCCGCGCACAATGACGTCGACGGCATCGGCAAAAGCCGCAGAGAACTTCGCCCGCCGGCGCTTGCCCAGGAAGCCGACGATCCAGCGCGGCAGGCCCAATCCCATGACGAAGCCGATGCCCAGTGCGATGAAGATGTTCAGTCCGAAGATCAGAGGCGGCAGGACGAAGAACACACCTGTGACGCCGCTCAAAATCCAGAACAGGCTGACAGGCATCTTCAGTCCGGCTTGCTTGAGCTTGGCAGCGATGGTCACGCGTGCCTTTCGTTCGCGTCGCTCTGATTCCTGCAGCTGCAGCATGATCTGCTTGCGGCGTGCCTCGGGTGTGTTGGCTGCGGCTGCCTTTCGTACGGCCGCGTTTCCGCTGGCGGTGCCGGTAAAGGTCTGCGCGCGTTTCAGGGCCTGTTCGCTGGAATCTCCGCCCCCGACGAAGACCCAGCCCAAACCCCCGATGGTGATGAAGGCCAAAACGGCGGCAAGTATGGGCAACATCCGCGTCTACTCCGCCGCGTCCAGGGCCTCGGCCAGTTCACGCTCCAGGCCATAATAGCGGGCACGGTCCCAGAAGCGGGGTCGGGCGATGCCGGTCGAGCGGTGGCGGCCGACGATCTTGCCGTTCTCGTCCTCGCCGGTGATTTCGTAGACGAACAGGTCCTGGGTCACGATGACATCGCCTTCCAGACCGACCACCTCTGTGATGTGGGTGATCCGGCGCGATCCGTCGCGCAGGCGGGCGGCCTGAACGATGACATCGACCGAGCCGACGATCATCTCGCGAATGGTCTTGGACGGCAGGCCGTAGCCGCCCATGGTGATCATGGATTCCATTCGGCTGATGGCCTCGCGCGGGCTGTTGGCGTGCAGCGTGCCCATGGAGCCGTCGTGGCCGGTGTTCATGGCCTGCAGCAGGTCGAAGGCTTCCGGTCCGCGGACCTCGCCGACGATGATCCGCTCGGGACGCATGCGCAGGCAGTTCTTGACCAGATCGCGCATGGTGATCGTGCCCTGACCTTCGAGGTTGGGCGGGCGGGTTTCCAGACGGACGACGTGCGGCTGTTGCAGCTGCAGTTCGGCGGCGTCCTCGCAGGTGATGACACGCTCGGTCGGGTCGATGAACGCCGTCAGCGTATTCAGCAGGGTGGTTTTGCCCGAGCCGGTACCGCCCGAGATGACCAGATTGCATCGCGACGCGCCGATGACGCCCAGAACGCGCGCGCCCTCGGGACTGATGGAGGCGAACTCCACCAGGTTCTTCATCGTCAGCTTGTCTTTCTTGAACTTCCGGATCGTCAGGGTCGGGCCGTCGATCGCCAGCGGCGGCGCGATGACGTTGACGCGCGAACCGTCGGCCAGACGGGCGTCGCAGATGGGCGAGCTTTCATCGACGCGGCGGCCGACCTGCGACACGATCCGCTGGCAGATGTTCATCAGCTGTGCGTTGTCGCGGAAGCGGATATTGGTCAGCTGGACCTTGCCGTTGACCTCGATGAAGACCCGGCCCGCACCATTGACCATGATGTCGGCGATGTCGTCGCGCGCCAGAAGCGGCTCCAGCGGACCATAGCCCAGCACATCGTTGACGATGTCCTGGACCAGGTGTTCCTGCTCGGCCACCGACATGGAGACGTTCTTGATCGCCACCAGTTCGGCGACGATGTCGCGGATTTCCTCCGCTGCCGCCTTGGTCTCCAGACCAGCCAGCTGGGCCAGGTCAATGGTGTTCATCAGGGCGTTGAAGATGGTCGTCTTGGTGGCGTGATAATAGTCGGACTGCTCGCGCACGATCTCGGCGACGGCACCGGCCTTCTTCAGCTGCTCGAAGCCCGGGGTGGACTTCGGACCCGGTCCATCCTTGGGCTTGGCCTCTACCTCGCGCGGGCGATTGGCGAGGGCATCAAGGCGATCGGCGGCCTCGGAGGCAGGCTTGGCGGTGTAGCTGTCCTTTTTGCGCTGCTGAACTTCAGCGGCGGCGATGGATTCGGCGCTGCCGAATGCAAAGGCCTGCGGCTGAACTGCCGGAGCCTCGTCCAGCATCAGATCGTCGTTGCCGCCCAATACCGGCTTCGGCATGGCCGCTGCAGTGGGCGCGGCCGATGGCGAACGCGCTGCGGGTGGGGGGCTGCCGGGCTGACCTGTGCGTTTGCCGAACACGGATCAGGACTTCTTCTTGAACAGGCCGGCGAACAGCGACTTGCTGGCGGGCTTGGAACCAGCGGGTGCGGGCAGGGCCCGCATCTTCGAGGGCTGGGCCTGCGGCAATTCGCGTTGCGAGACGATCTGGGCCAGGGTCTGGAAGGCTTCGGCGGCCTTGGACTTGGCCCCGGCATCGACGATCATCTGACCGTTGTTGGCGGCGGTGCCGAAGGTCTTCGGATCGAATGGTATGATCAGGCTGGGGTGAACGCCCAGGGCCGCGCCGAACTCCTTGGCGGGTATTTCGGGACGTCCCGGCACACCCACCTGGTTCAGGACCAGGCGCGGCGGCGCATCATTGGGGCGACCCTGACGGATCAGATCCATCATGTTCTTGGCATTGCGCAGGCTGGCCAGGTCGGGCGTGGCCACGACCACGACCTCGTCGGCCGTAATCAGCGTCCGGCGCATCCATCCGGACCACAGGTGCGGAAGGTCCAGGATGACGAAGGGGGCGGTCGAGCGAATCTGGCTGGTCACCTCTTCGAACGCATCGGCCGAGATGTCCCAGTCGGTGTCCAGCGTCGCTGGCGCTGCGAACAGGCTCAGCTTGTCGGTGCAGCGCACCATCATCCGGTCCAGCAGGGTGGCATCCAGCCGGTCAGGCTGGGTCAGGGCGTCGGCGACGCCACTCAGCGGGTCCTGGTTGAAATCCAGGCCGGCAGTGCCGAAGGGCAGGTCGTAGTCGACGATGACCGTATTGGCCCCGATCTTCTCGCTGAGGGCATAGGCGGTGTTGTGCGCGACAGAGCTGGCACCACATCCGCCTCGGGCGCCGACGAAGGCGATCGAGCGGCCGATGAAGGGCTGGGCCGGATCGGCGAACAGGCCGCCGATGGCGGTGATCAGTTGCAGTGGCTGTAGCGGAGCGACCAGATATTCACTGACCCCGCGCCGCATCAGCTCCCGGAACAGCAGGATGTCATTGGTGGGGCCCACCACGACGACCTTGGTCCCTGCGTCGCAGACCTCGGCCAGTTGATCGACCTCCCACAGCAGACGCTGCGGATCGCTCAGGCATTCGACGACGATCAGGGGCGGGGTCGGCTCGTGCTGATAGGCCTCGACTGCCGCGGGAATGCCGCCGATCCGGATCTGGGTCGTGGCGCGCGACAAACGCCGGTCCTGACCGGCTCGTTCTGCAGCAGCCAATGTGTCCTGGCGCTCGGCGAAGACATGGATGGCGATCCGCGGAACCGAAACCTCGGGCGTATGGGTCATGGCCACAGGCGGCGAGAAGGCCGCTGCCGCGCCGGTCACCATGTCGCCGACGGGGTCAAAGCCGCTGGTTTCTACCTGACGCACCGGCGCAGGGGCGGGGTCAGGCTCGACCGGGAATGTGTCGGGAGCGGGCATGGTGGCGGTGGCCGGAACGCTTCCGGCTGGTGCGGTAAAGCGCAGCGGCTGCCGCTGATCACCATTGATATCGCCCGGTGCCACGACCATGCCATTGGGCGCAGCGGCCGATGGCATCGGTTGGTCATTGCCCATGTCCAGGTCGAAGTCCTCGTCGAAATCTTCAAAGGCGCGGGGGGCGAAGGCGTTGCTCATCTGATCTATTCCACGGCTTCAGCGACGCGACCCCGGACAAGTGTCTCCTGGGGCGCTGCCGTTGTTTGGCCCTGGCGATACCGGGCGAAGACCACTGCCGCGCGACCGCTATCCGCAGGTTGCAGGCTGCGAGGCGTGCGAATGTCCTGCGGGTTGGCGATCTGAGCGGCCATATTGGCGGTGACAGAGCAACCGAACCCCCCCGTCTTGCCGTCGGGTGTCCTGGCTCTCGGGCTTCTTGGCTCTGTAGAACAGTCAGGGATGTACGCCCGAAGGACCTCGAAGCCGGCAAGCACAGGAGCGCGCGCGTCGGGTGCGTGGTAGCCGACAATCTGAATCCGGTCTCCGGGCACGCCCATGGCTTGAATGGCGTCGCGCGTCGCATAGGCCTGGGCCGCAGCGACGGGGTCATTTCCGGAGGGGGCCTCAATCCTCAGTACAGACGCTTGCGAAGCGGCGAAGCGACCGACAAGGCTGCGCAGTGCATCCTGCTGATTGGCCGAGAGACCGTGATCATGCACGGCAAGAGCGATACGGTCCACGTCCGGTTCGACTTGCAGCACATACTGCGACAGGGGGGTGACCGGCATGTCGTTCAGACTTGCTGAACCGGCGCAGCCTGACAGACCCAGCGCAAGTGTGCTGATCAAGAGGATGGGTGTTCTCACGGGGAACCTCATTCGATCACATATCCCACCGGGCCGACCCAGTTGTCGGAGGGGCCGCCCACCGTTGAGTCGGGAGAAAATTGACGTTCCATCTGACCAAGCAGGATGGTCTGGGCGTCGTTGGCAAACTGAAGCCCGTCAGCCGGAGTCTGCATCCGTGAGGGCGACGTCGGCGATACGATGTAGGCCTCGACAATGATCACCAATTCAGTCTCGCCGGAGAGGTAGTCTCTGGAGCGAAACAGCGAGCCCAGGACAGGTAGATTGCCGATACCAGGGAGTTGATCGATCGTTTGGCGAGTGTCTTCCTTGAGCATCCCTGCAATCATCAGAGATCCACCGGACGGCAGCTCCACCGTGTTGGACGTGCGCCGTACACTCAGGGCGGGGATCACAAGGGCGTTGGCTGCGGACCCGCCGAGGGTGAAGGCACCCTGGGTCGAGAGTTCGGATACTTCGGTGGAAAGCTGCAGCGATATCCTTCCTTCCGAGAGTACGATCGGACGGAAGGCCAGACGGACACCGTAGGGCTTGAAGGTAATCTGGATATTGCCGTCGTTGTCACGACCTGTTGGCACGGGGAACTCGCCGCCGGCGAGAAATTCAGCATCCTCTCCATTGACCGAGGTCAGATTGGGCTCTGCCAAGGTGCGTACCAGACCCGCCCGCTCGAAGGCTTGCAGACAGGCGTTCGCATTGGTGCCGAGAACAGTCTGGAAGGCTGAACTGACCAGATTGCTGATGACGTTGCCAGTCGTGCCACCCGACGTTGTTGTGGTTGTTGTGGTCGTCCCGCCTGGGCCCTGGACCTCCACGACTTCGGTAACAGAGTTGCCCGATTGGGTATTGATTGTCTGCCCATTGGAACTCGTGTTGTTCTGGGTGCGTCCCGTCTGCCCATAGCACAGCCCGGACCCGCCTAATGATGACCCGTTCACGCCGTAAGTATTGGATCGGCCCAACCCATAAGATTGGTTGCCGTCATTGATCACGACATTCGTCGAAAGCCCCAGTTGTCGAATGGCGCTGCGCTGAACCTCGACCACACGGGCCTTGACCATGACCTGGTCGGAACCGGCTATGGTCATCATGTTGATGATTTTTTCAGGTGCGGACACGAATGCACGTGCGACCTGGGTGGCTCGATCCGCTTCGCCGGGGCTGCCGACCGGCCCGGTCAGGATGATACTGTCATTGACTGCTTCGGCCTGAACGCGTGAACCCGGCATCATGCGCGCCAGTGTATCCTGAAGCGCCGAAACGCCGGCGTCGACGCGGATCCTCAATGACAGGATCGTTCGCCCCGAGGCGTCCAGCACGACCGCATCGGTCTCGCCGGGTTGCAGTCCGATGATGGTGATGCGGCGCGGCGAATGCAGCATGGCCTCTGCCACGACCGGATTAGGCACAATCACGTCCCGCGCGTCGGCGGGCAGGTCGACTGCCATGGATGAGCCACGCGGCAGATTGATCAGCTGGGCCCCGGCCCCCATCGGCAGGGCCGATCTGGACTGCGCCTGTGCCGATGTCGACGCGGAGGGGAGAATGGCGGCGACCGTCAGGACCGCCAGACAACCGGCGAGGAGGCGCTGTTTCATTGGACGACCACCACTTCGGGCGCGCCGCCGCGATAGATGCGAACGGCGGAAGGTTGCTGTTGACGTGCGGGTGCCGAAGCGCGGCCGGAAGGGCCGCCCGTATCGGCGTAGGAGCGTAGCGAAAGGCTCAGTTCACCTTCGGCCTTTGCCAGGGCGAGAACTTCTGCATCCGTGGGTGCCACTTCCAGGGTTGCGGTGGCACCGACTACGGTCTGGGCATCATCTCCCGCACGAGTCGACTGATCGATAGCGAGAACCTTGATGTTCTGCAGAACTGTAGCTGAGGAGAATTTTGCACGGTCGCCTTCCGTGGCACCGACATTGCCGAAGTTGGTTTCGCGCGTCAGGACCACATCGACCCGGTCGCCGGGCAGGATGAAGCCGCCGGCCGCAGTGTCGACGGCGATGCTGATGGACATGGCGCGCATGCCGGGTTCCAGATAGGCGGCCATATAGCCGCTGTCGCCCGCACGAACGATCTTGCGAGCGATGATGGGCTCGCCCGCGAGGATGGGTTCCCGCACGACGGAGCCGACATAGTCGGCTTTGGCACCACCGGTGGCCAGGTTGGTGGCCGCGCGGGTCACAGTGGCGACTGCTCCCTTCGGCTTGGGCTCTTCGGCCGCCGGGTCTGGTTCGGCGGCAGTGGGAATAGGTACAGAGCCGTCGGTGATGAAGGCCGGGTTGACCTCGTCAACGGCCCATTCCTTCCAGGCCAGATCGGCGTCGGTTAGGCGCTGGCCGGGAGCCAGATCCTTGGCCGCGACGAGAACCTGCGCCATTGGCCGCGTGTCGACAGGGGCTGCAGTGGCGACGGCGGTGGGCTGCCCACCCGACCCCATCGCGCGGACCACCAGGGCCAAGCCGATGGCGGCGACGGCGGCTACAGCTATCACGGCGATTTTTGCAGGCTTCATCACGATCTCCGGCAGGATCGCACCCTCGTCAGGAACTGGTCCTGTGGCGCTCTACCGTTAACAATCATGAGGGCCGGGGGTTAACGCCCCCCTAAACGCGGCGACCGTTGTTCTTCGGAGTATCGCGGTTCGGTCAGCGCGCCAGAAATGCTTGGATCAGCGGGGAAGTCGGATACGCCATCAGGGCTCCAGCAGCGATCGCCACGCCATACGGAATGTCACCCTTCGGTGTCATCAGAGTGCCAAACCAGGCCGGAGCGCCTGCGACCAGTGGCTGGGCGTGTTGGCGTGTCAGAATAAGTGCAAGGCCAAACACGCCCCCTATGACAGCCGTCCACAGTACGAAGGGCCCGGTCCCGGCAAGGCCCATCCAAAGGCAGGTCGCAGCCATCAGTTTGGCATCGCCACCGCCGAATACCCGAAGGGCAAACATCACCATGGCCACGATCAGCGCCGCTATCCCGACCCCGACATGAGACAGGATCGTCATCGGTGAGAGGCCGACAGCAAGCGCTGCTGGAAAGAAACCGATGACCAGCGCAGCAGAGATCCAGTTGGGGATCGTCATGGATGTGATGTCTTTCAGCCCCGCGACGATGGTCAGGGCCGGCATGACGGACAGGGTCAGGAGGATCAAGGTATCCATGTCGGGCACGTTAGAGACCAGCGGTTAAGGTCCGGTTGCTCGTGTGCCCGACGCAGGACAAGAAAAGGGCCGGAGCGTTTCCGCTCCGGCCCCTTCCGATCCATACTAACAGGCTGGATCAGGCGCCGCCGATGGCACCGGCCACTTCGTTGAAGGCCGCGTCGATGTTCTCGCCCAGGAGGGTGACGGCACCGATGATGACGACGGCAATGAGAGCGGCGATCAGGCCGTATTCAATGGCGGTGGCGCCCGACTCGTCGGACACGAACTTGGAAATGAACTTGGTCATGTTTGTTCTCTTTCAAAAAAGGTCTAGCGGACAACTGTGGGAGAGGTCGGTCGCCCGCTTCACCCCCGTAACAATGCCTATAAACACCGACCGAAGTTAAGGTGAGGTAGTGCGTCATGGTTACTTTGAAATTTACCTTTATCAGCTGAATTTTCAGGCGGTTTTGGTCGTGTCTGCTGTATTCGGAATGATGCATCTCGACCTTTAGCGTTTGTTGAGGATTGCGACCGATGATCGGCCAACGCTCACGCGCGCGCCCGTTCATTGGAAGTCGACGCCATGTTTCGCCCACACACTGTCATCGCCAGCGTCTTCAGTCTGGCGGCCATCTGTACGCCGGCCCTGGCAGCTGCCCAGTCAGCGCCTCTCAGCGTAGGCATCGATCAGGCCATGCGCATTCCGCTTCGCGCTGCTGCGGGTTCGGTCATTGTCGGCAATCCGCTGATCGCTGATGTGACGGTGGTGGACTCCAACACGCTGTACATTACGGGCAAGGGCTACGGCATCACCGAAATCGTGGCTGTGGACGCCATAGGTCGTACCGTGTTTCAACGCCAAATCGTTGTCAGCGAGGGTACCGGCACTGGTCGCGTGCGCGTCTGGCGTGGTGGCCAGGCGACTGAGATGGCATGCGGAACCTCGTGCTCTCCAAGCGTGCGTAGTGCGGCTGGCGGGGGCTCGGCGTCCTCGACCCCTTCGCAGTAAGGCCATGTGGCGTCGGCATGAACGACAGCCGGGCGGTCGGCGTCGGCGCAGGCGCGAAGGTGCCGCGGCGGTCGAGTTTGCCATGGTCGCCTTGCCGTTCAGCTTCATGATGTTTGCCTTGCTGGAACTCGGTGTGATCTTCACGCTGGATTCTGTGTTGTCGAACGCCATGCTCGACAGCAGTCGGCTGATCCGCACAGGCCAGGCGCAGTCCGCGAACATGACTGCCGGTGAGTTTCGCGACGATCTGTGCGGGCGTATGAGCGTGTTCGCCACCCAGTGTGAGGAGCGCATCAGTATTGATGTGAGGGTTATTCCCGCTTTCGCCACGGTTCCGCCTGACCCGATGGTCGACGGCACCACCTTTGACGATTCTCAACTGTTGTTCGATCCCGGCACGATCAACAGTCTTGTCGTTGTTCGCGTCTGGTACCGCCAGCCGCTGGTCACTGTGTTTCTGAACCAGGCCCTTTCGCGGCTGGGTGATGGAAGCGCCCGACTGATGTCAATCACGGCGTTCAGAAATGAGCCGTAAAGCCAGGGGTTTTCATACCCCGCGACAGTTCGGGCGGAACCAGGACGGTGTCGCTGCCGTAGAGTTTGCCCTTCTCGCTCCGGTCATGATCCTGCTCTATTTCGGCATGGCCGAGCTTTGTCAGGCCCATATGGCTCACAAGCGGATGAGCCACGTCACCTCGATGGTGGCTGACCTGACCGCGCGGGCGCAGTCGCTGTCGCGAAGCGAGCTGAACGACATATTCAACATCGGCAATCAGGTGATGCAGCCGTTTTCGCCCGGCCCTCTGGAGACGCGTGTCTCCAGCATCACGCGCGACAATACAGGCGTGGTGCGGGTGGACTGGAGCTTTGCCCGCGGCATGGCTCCTCGTACCGGCACGGTCGTTGTGCCTGCGGGCCTGATCAATAACGGCGAAAGCTTGATTATGTCCGAGTCTATTTACGACTACGACTCGCCGGTTGATCGGTTCCTGCCGACCGTTACCGAGTTGGAGCGCACCTACTATCTGCGGCCCCGCATCGTCGACAAGGTGATCTGTTCGGACTGCTAGCCGACCAGAGCCTCGCGTAGCGCGCGTATCTTGGCCTCGGTCTCGGCCAGTTCGGAACATGGATCGCTATCGGCCACAATACCGGCACCGGCCATGGTCCGGAATCGCCAGACCTGGCCCGGGCGTTCAAAGGCGGCTGTCCGGATCAGCACCGATGCTGTCAGCGCGCCGTCCCCGTCAATGTGGAACAGACTGCCGCACCAGGGACCGCGCGGACCTTCATGGATGGCGATGACCTTCATGGCCTGATGTTTGGGAGCACCTGTGATCGAGCCGGGCGGGAAGGTCGCCTCCATCAGGTCCGCCGCTGTCGTGCCGTCCGTCGCCTTCGCCACAATGGTGGAAACGAGATGGTGAACCGTTGGGTGACTTTCGATCTCGAACAGCCGTTCGACGCGGACCGAACCAGGTGCCGCCACCCGTGACAGGTCGTTGCGCATCAGATCGACGATCATAAGGTTCTCGGCCCGGTCCTTGGCGCTGTCGCACAGATCGGTCGCTAGCGCCGCATCGCGCACCGGATCATCATCGCGCATGCGCGTGCCCTTGATTGGCCGCGTCTCAATGCGTCCGTCCGTCGGATCACAGGTCAGGAACAGCTCGGGCGAGTTGGACACGATGGCCCGGTCGCCGATTCGCCAGAACGCGCCGAAGGCGGCCTCACGCCCGGCCAGCCTCAGCAGCACGTCGAACGGGTCGGCGTCGGGCTGTAGCTCGCCGGACCAGGCGCGCGCGATATTGGCCTGGAACAGCTCGCCCGCCGCGATGCGGTCCACGACATCGGCGACGGAGGCGCAATAGATGCGCGGTTCGTCCTCCGCCTCGAACGTCAGCGCGGGTGCCGAGGGCGTGTCCGGCGCTCTCGCCGTCTCCAGCCAGCCCACCGCGCGATCGCAGGCCAGCGTTGCTTGCGCCTCATCGCGTCCTCGCCCGACCGCCTCTACCGTCCGTGCCTCGTGGTCGAACACGAGCATGGACGGATAGCGGGCCAGCATCAGGTCTGGCCAGTCGGAGGGGCGCATACCCGTCGCCAGTCGCGCGCCTGCGTCATAGGCGATCAGGCCCACGACCCCGGTTGCGAACTCAGGATCCCGCAAGGCGTCGAGGTGACCGCTGTCTTCAAGGGCCCCGATATGTACCCGGTCCGGATCGGCGGCCACGAACGACCGCCGTCCCAGAACGCCGCCATCCGACAACAGGGCCAGCAGGCCGTCGCAGTCCCTCAGGCCATTGGCCACGGCCAGAGGCTCGCGCCAGTCGCACGTCCGGACATGACGCGCCGTCAGGCTCATGCCGCGCTCAGCCGCTCGCCGATCCGGTCGCGCAAGCCAGCGTCCACACCCAGCGCCTGCTCCAGATAGGCATCGATGGAGCCGTGGCGCGCGATGATCGTCGCCAGCGCCGTCTCCAGAAACACGGCATCGACGCCCAGGAAGGCGACGACCGCCTCATGCGAGGCCACGCGGCCCGTGCGTTTCTCCAGCTGCCGGGCGATGGCCGGGGCACGGGCCTCCAGATCGACGGCGGTATTGGTCAGCAGATAATCCGCGATCATGTCGTCGCGGTGCACGCCCAGCAGGTGATGCGTCAGGGCCGCCAGCGTCCCGGTCCGGTCCTTGCCGACGGCACAGTGGATCAGCACGGGCCGATCGCTGTCGCCCAGGGCGCGGAAATAGCGGCTGAAGGTATCCAGATGCCCCTCGTCGAACGGCAGGGTCTTGTAGGTGTCGATCATGAAGGCCCGGCCGGACACGGGGGTCAGCTCGGCCTCGCGCAGGAACCGCATGTGCGGGGCCTCGCCGCCGTCGTCCAGCTCGCTTTCGATCACCAGTCCGTCGAAGCTGGTCCACCGCCGCGAGGGTTGATCGCGTCGTTCACTGGGGCGGCGCAGGTCGACCACGGTGGCGATGTTCAAAGCCTCCAGCCGTTCCAGGTCCGCATCGCTGGCCCGGGCCTGATGCCCCGCCCGGAACAGATGACCGGTCTTGAGCCGCCGCCCCGCCGCCGTATCGTAGGCTCCGAAATCACGGAAATTATCCAGGTCGTCGAAGCGATGAATGCGAGCGGTCATGGGGCGCTTCTAGCCGACCCCGTGACCGCTCGCCACCGCATCGATGTCTCAGCCGGGCGAGCCGTTCACCAGTCCCTGCATGGCATCCAGATAGGCGATGAAGGCCTTGCGTCCGGAGGGTGTCATGCTCGCCTCGGTCAGGGGCTTTCGGCCCTCGAACCGTTTGGTCACCGCCACGAACCCGGCATCCTCCAGCTTGCGCAGGTGCACCGACAGATTGCCGTCCGTGGCCGAAAGCCGGGTCTTCAGCGTGTTGAAGTCCGCGCTCTCCACCCCCGACAGGATCGCCATAATCCCCAGGCGAACCCGTCCGTGGATGACGTCGTCGATGCGGTTGATGTCGAACGCCTCTTCGACCTTTGCCGCAGGCTCGCTCATTTCCCGGCCGCCCGCATGAAGATGTAGCCGGGCAGGCCCATCAGACCTATCAGAGCGGCGGCGTAAGCCAGATACTGCCCCGTGCCTCCTGCGAACAGGGCCAGGATCGGGGCGGCGATGAAGCTGGCGATCGACAGGATCCACATCGCCCGCGAGCGGTGCATGACGGCGCTGACGGCCCAGCCGGTGGCGTAGAAGACCATGATGATGGACGGGATCAGGGCGGAGATCACGGGGATGGTATCCACACCTAGTTTCCACCCCAGAGCCACCATCGAGACGAACATCGCGAAGATGCCCCAACCCATGGCCGACCACGCGATGGCTGAGGCCTTGTTGGCCGTCGTCTGGACCGTCTCCGTCCGCTTGAGCTGAGGCGTCGCGATGGCGATGAAGGCGGCGTAGATCAGGCCCGACGCCAGCCAAGGGATCCAGACGGCGTCCATACCGCCCGGCAGCAGGCCGGTCGCAAAGGCCCAGTGGAACAGGCTTGCGATTCCGAAGACCAATCCACCGGTCATCAGGAACGAGCCGCCGCGCATAGGTGTCTGCGCGCCTTCCTCGGCCAGCTGCCGCATCCAGGCGATGTCATTGGGGGTGTCGATAGGGTCGTGGGTCATATTGAAGTCCTCCTTGACCGAGGACTTACGACAAGTGCTTTGTATTGTAAAGTCCATTGTCATGGCGAGGTCGTGTGGGGCGGCTTGCGGCTTCACATCAGACTTTTCAGGCCTTCGCGGTAGGTCGGATAATTGGGCCGCCAACCCAGCTCAGCCTTGGCCCGGGCGTTAGAAAGCCGCTTGGAGTCCAGATAGAAGCGCCGCATGCCATCGCTGACCGAGGCATCGGTCCAGTCCACCTCGCGTGGCTGGGGCAGACCCAGCTGTTCGGCCGTCCATTCCATGACCGCGTCGGCTGCGGCCGGTTCGTCATCGCACAGCGTATAGGCCCGGCCCGGCTGGGGCCCTGCCATGGAGGCGAACAGGCCGCTGACGACGTCGTCCACATGGATGCGGTTGAACACCTGCCCCGGCTTGCGCACCCGCCGCGCCGTGCCGTCGCGCAGCCGGTCGATCGGCGAGCGGCCGGGGCCGTACAGGGCGGGCAGGCGGAAAATCTGCACCGTCAGCCCCATGCCCTGACCCGCATCCAGCCAATCTCGCTCGGCGCGCACCCGCCGTGCGCCCTCCAGACTGGCAGCATTCAGCGCATCGTCCTCGAAGGCCCAGCCCCCGTCCCGGTCGCCATAGACGGCTGTGGAGGAGACATAGCCAATCCAGTCCGGATAGGCCCCGGACGCCGTTATCGCGGGCACCAGGGCTTCCAGCCCGGGACAGCCCGAAGGCCCGGGTGGTGCGGTGATCAGTATGGCCTTTGCCCGACCCACAGCTTCGGACAGGGCGACGGCATCGGCGGGGTCGATGGCTTCGAAACCAAGGTGCCCCAGTTCGGCCCGGCGGTCTTCATCGCGGCTGGTAAGGACAACGTGATCAGCCCGGGCCGCAGCGGCCTTTGCCACGGCCTCGCCCAGCCAGCCGCCACCGAAAATCAGCAGGCATGAGACTTCGGCGATGTGGGTCATGAAGGTGTCAGGCCGAGACGGCGCGGGGCGTGACCGGGCGGGGCGGCGTTACCGCGACCGCCGTTTCCGTCTTCACCGCCTTGGCGCGCTTACTGTTCCAGGTCGACACGCACGGCACCTTGGCCGGATCGGCGCGGTCGGCATAGCGCCGCGCGATGTCCGTCACCTCGTCCATCAGCCCCTGGGCCAGGGTGATGGGCTTCAGCCCCAGATCGCGGAACTGGTCATTGGCCACGACCAGCTCGTTCTCATCCGCCTCCTGGCGTGGATTGGGGACATTGTGGACTTCGGCCCCCGTCATCTCGGCGATCATCCCGGCCAGGTCGCGGACCCGGCGGCTTTCGGTCATCTGGTTCAGAATCTTGACCCGATCCCCCGTCTTCGGCGGGTTCTTCAGCGCCAGCTCGACACAGCGCACCGTGTCCTGAAGATGGATGAAGGCGCGCGTCTGCCCGCCCGTGCCATGCACCGTCAGCGGATAGCCGACCGCCGCCTGCATCAGGAAACGGTTCAGAACGGTTCCATAATCGCCGTCATAGTCGAAGCGGTTGATCAGCCGCTCGTCTTGGCGCGTCTCTTCCGTCTGGGTGCCCCAGACGATGCCCTGGTGCAGGTCTGTGATCCGCACGCCGTCGTTCTTGGCATAGAACTGAAACAGCAGGGCATCCTGGGTCTTGGTCATATGATAGATCGACCCCGGGTTCGGCGGGAACAGGATTTCCTGCTCCGTTGGCCCGAAGTCGGTGTCCACCGTGACCTTCAGATAGCCCTCTGGGATGCGCAGGCCGGCGGTCGTATAGCCATAGACCCCCATGGTCCCCAGGTGCGCCAGATGCACGTCCCGCCCGCTCTCCACGATGGCGGCCAGCAGGTGATTGGTGGCGTTCAGATTGTTGTCGACGGTGTAGAGCTTGTGCCGCGCCGACTTCATCGAATAGGGGGCCGCGCGCTGCTCGGCGAAATGGACGATGCTGTCTGGGGCCCAGTCGCGGATCAGGGCGACCAGCCGGTCGAACTCCTTGCCGACGGTCATGTTGACGAAGTCGATGGTCCTGCCGCTGACCTCCTGCCAGGCCGCGATCCGCTCGCCCATGGACCGAATGGGCGTCAGCGACTGGACCCCCAGTTCGTTGTCGATGTTGCGGCGGCTCAGATTGTCGACGACGCAGACGTCCCAGCCCCGCGCCGACAGGTGCAGCGCCGTCGGCCAGCCGCAAAAGCCGTCACCACCCAGAACCAGTACGCGCATCATATACCCTTCCAAAAGACCCTGACGCCTCGTTAGCCGAAGGGCCGGGGCGCGCAAAGCGTGGCCTTAACGCGCCCGCGCCCGCCATTGATCCCGGCTCTGGCCCCAGATGTCGACGCGCGCCGTCTCGAACGGTGCCGGCAGGGTGCCGGGGCCCCGGTTGGTGGAGCCCAGCCGGTCGGCCAGTTTCTGCGACGGCGCATTGTCCGGATCAATGCAGTGGATGACCTCGGTCCAGCCCAGGACATCGAAGGCATAGTCGATACTGGCGACCGCCGCCTCCATCGCATAGCCCTTGCCGTGGGCGTCGGGATGCAGGCTCCAGCCCACCTCGGTGCCGGGCCAGCTGAGCGGCTGCCACGGCCCAATCCGGCCCAGCCAAAGCCCCGTCTCGCGCTCGATCACCGAGAACATCGCCACGCCGGTCAGGCTCCAGGCCCCGGCCATCGACATCATCGCCCGCCAGGTCGCAGGCGCTGCCTGCACTCCGCCGATAAAACGCGCCGTCGCCGGATCGGCCATCAGCTCGGCCCAGCGTGGGAAGTCTTCCATCGCCGTGGGGCGCAGGGTCAGGCGCTCGGTTTCAAGGATGGGTCCGGTCATAGGCGGTACACCTGCTCGAGTTGATACAGACTGCCGTCACTCTTCAGCGTGCTGGAATACAGGCCGAACTGGTCGATGCGGATCGGCGGCGAATGCAGCAAATTGTTCTGCGCCACCCAGGCCCCCAGCCGGGCCGGATCGGTCTGGCTGTTCAGATAGGCCAGGGTGACGTGCGGGTGATAGGTCCGCTTCTCCATCCTCACGCCCGCCCGTTCGGCAGCCGCCTTGCAACGACCGGCCAGAACATTCAGCCGCTCACACGGTGCCACCCCGGCCCACAGGGTGTGGCTGCGGTGCGCATCGCCGAACGCCCCGACACCGGTCAGTGCGATCTCAAACGGACCCGTGCCTTGCGCCCGCTCCAGTTCCAGCGCCAGATCGTCGGCCCGGCGCTCGTCGATCTCGCCATAGAAGGCCAGGGTGACATGCAGCTGTTCCGCCGTTCGCCAGCGCGCACCGGGCAGGCCGGTCTGGCGTGCGGCCAGGGTCTCGGCCACATCCTCGGGGATACACAGGGCGGTGAACAGACGGATCATGCGACTGTTCGTAGCGGGATGCAGCCTTTGCCCCAAGTCCGGTTTTCCTTGCGGAAGGGCTGATCACGCCCGATATTATCGCAAAGGCCGGGGTTCGCCCGGCTCGATTTGGAGGACGATCTCGCGATGAGCGATTTCAGAAACGGCTATTCCGCCCCCGTCACCGCCGACATGTCGGTCGATGCGGGCCTGCGCAGCTTCATGCTGGGCGTCTACAACAAGGTGGCCCTGGGCCTGCTGGTCTCGGCCGTGTTGGCCTATATCACGGGCTCGGTGCCGGCGGTGCGCGACCTGCTGTTCGCGACCCAGGTGTTTCCCGACGGCGTGACCCGCCTGACCGGCTTCACCATCCTGGGCATGATCGTGGCCTTCTCGCCGCTGGTCGTTCTGCTGGGCTCCAACTTTGTCATGAAGAACCCGACGGCGGCTAGCGCGGGTGGCCTCTACTGGCTGATCGTGGCCCTGATCGGCGCGTCCATGGGTACGGTCGTGCTGATGTATACGGGGGCCTCGGTCGTCCAGACCTTCCTGATCACGGCGGCCGCCTTCGGCGCGCTCAGCCTGTTCGGCTATACGACGAAGAAGGACCTGACCGGCATGGGCAGCTTCCTGATCATGGGCGTCATCGGCCTGATCATCGCCTCGGTGGTGAACATGTTCCTGCAGAACGGCATGATGCAGCTGATCATCAGTGCCCTCGGCGTGCTGATCTTCGCCGGCCTGACCGCCTACGACACCCAGCGCCTGAAGATGACCTACTATGCCCTGGGCGGCGATCGCAACGCCATGGGCGTGGCCACCAGCTACGGCGCGCTGAGCCTGTACATCAACTTCATCAACATGTTCCAGTTTCTGCTGGCACTGTTCGGTGGGCGTAGGTGATCGCTTTAGTGCGCTAATGCTCCACGCGCGGCGGCTCGCTGCTTGAGCGCAATGTGTGTTTTGGACAGGGTCTCGGCGGAAACGCCGGGGCCCTTTTCTATTCCACCACCCGGAACTTGCGACTGTCGAACACACGCAGCACCTGCGGCAGCTCGCGTCCCCGGCGCAGGATGATGCCGCCTTCGCCGATGACCGCCCACTGCCCCTGTTTCAGACGCAGGGCCGGACGTTTCTCGATCCGGTACAGGGGCGCGTCGCCGGACCGGCGGAAGACCGCGAACTCCGCAACCTCCTTATGCCCGATCATCGCATAGTCCCGCCATTCGCCCGCCGAGACCATCCGTCCATAGACCCTCAGGATCAGGGCCAGCTCGGTGCGGTCGAAGAAGACCGGCCCGGCCTGAGACGACAGATCGGCGACATCGTTCATGCCTCCCAGATTAGGCCGTACCCGGCCAAATGCCAGAGTATCCGGAGCCGACCGAACGTCGCCTGGTCAATAAAAATGCCCGAACACGAAATCGCCGCCATTCGGCCCATCGCCCGCCGTCATGGAGGGTGACACCTGTCTCATCGGCTCGCCAGAGTCCGGAGCGGTCCCGGATCCTGAACAGCCCCCCCAGCCCCCCTGGATCACTCCATAATGGGCTCTGGTGGGCCGATGCTTCCTCCAAAGCAGAGACGCCCGCCCAGCCATCTCCCCCCTCCGGCCAGGCGGGCGTTTTGCTGTCTGGTGTAGGGTCCCTTATTGCAGTGTGAGGGTGGGCGTTTCATCGCCGCGCTCGACGACCACGCGACGCTGACCCTCGCCGCCCAGCGCCTGACCGAGGGCCGACAGTGTGGTCACACGGCGTCCCTCGACCGACCGGATCACGTCGCCGGCCATCAGCTCGGCATTGGCGGCGGACGAACCGCCCTCGACCGCGAACACGACCAGCCCATCCGACCCCGCCCGCACCGAGGCCCCGCGTCCGATCAGAGCCTCGGCCCCGACCGTCACATCGCGCGGTGTCGAAGCCTCGACCGTCAGGGTCGTGCGCAACTCCTGACCGTCGCGCAGATAGACCACGGCCAGTTCCGTGCCCGGCGCGGCGATGCCGATGGTGGCGTTGACGGTTCCCGCATTGGACACGGCGCGATCGTGGATGCGCGTGAGGATGTCGCCGCGCTTCAGCCCCGCAGAATCGGCGCTGGAGCCCGGGGCTACATCTTCCACCACCGCCCCGCGCACGATCCGCAGGCCAAAGCTGCGAGCGCGTGTGGCGTTCAGCGAGCCCAGGATGGCCCCGGTCTTGCCGCGCTTGACCTCTCCGGCCTCACGCAACTGATTGGTGACATACAGCATGATCTGGGTCGGCACGGCGAAGGCGATGCCATCGTTGCCGCCCCCACCACCCGACAGAATCGAGGTGTTGATCCCGATCAACCGCCCCCGGCTGTCTAGCAAAGGCCCGCCGGAGTTGCCGGAGTTCACCGCCGCATCGGTCTGGATATAGTCCTCGATCCGGTCGCCCATGCCCGACCGACCCAGGCCGGAGATGACACCCATGGTCAGGGTCTGATCCAGCCCCAGCGGATAGCCGACGGCAAAGGCCAGGTCGCCGGTCCGCAGGGTGCCGGAATCGGCCACCTCGACCTGGGCCAGGCCCGTCGCCTCGATCTTCAGTACGGCCAGATCGGTCGCCTTGTCGGTGCCGACCAGGGTGGCATCGAACAGCCGCCCGTCCAGCAGGTCGACCGTGTATTTGCCTCCGCCTTCGACCACATGATTGTTGGTGATGATGATGCCCTGACCCGCATCGACGATCACGCCCGATCCGCTGGAGATGGGCTTGGGATCATTTTCGCCGGACGTCGGCCCGCTGGACTGGGCCAGGGTGGTGACCTGCACCACAGCGGGCAAGGATTGCTCCAGCCCGGTGGCGAAGCTGAACACGCCCCGCTGGTTGTCGAAGAAGATCGGATCCTGGGCGGCAGCGGGCAGGGCGAACGTCAGTGGCACCGCCGCGATCAGCGCAAGAGCCGACAGCCTGTTAGCTCGGATCATGAAACGCCGCATCGCACACCTCTGTTGTCCAGTGATGAACCCTAGCGTGAGAATTGCGCCGTGACGACCGCCCCCGGCGCGGCGTCACCAATCGTCATGCTGGCCCCATGGCGTTTCAGGATGGTGCGCACGAAGGCCAGCCCCATGCCGTGGCTTTCCCGCCCCTGCGCGACGGCCATGGATACGGCCGCAGCGGGGTCTCTCAGGGCCTCGGGCGCAAAACCCGGGCCTTGATCCGCGACCGACAGGAAGGGACGGTCGCCGTTTCTGGCAACCGTCAGGGTGACGACGCCGGCGTCCGGTGAGAACTTGACCGCGTTGTCCACCAGATTGGTCACGGCGCGCTGCAACAGCGACCGCACGCCCAGCACCTCGACCGGTTCGGCCACAACGCGGATCGTCGCGCCGCACTCGTCGGCCAGGGGTTCGTAGAGTTCGGCGGCGGCGGTGACCAACTGGTCCAGGCGAATGGTCTCGAACACCCAGGCCTCGCCATCGCGCAGGGTCATGGCCTCGTTCATCGCACGCGTCAGCTGGGTCAGGTCCGCCTTGACCTCCTGGGCCAGTCGGCGGGCCTCAGGCGACAGTTCGGCCTCCTTCAGCCGGTCCAGCCTCGCGGTCGCGCGGGCCAGAGGTGTACGGAAATCATGCGCCAGCTGGTCAGCGGAATCCCGCAACCAGCTGAGCAGTTCCTCCAGCCGATCCAGGGTGCCGTTCACATGGCCGGTCAGTTCCGTCAGTTCGGGGGCAACGGCCGTTTCCGGGGCCCTCAATGAAAAGTCACCGATCCCGGCCCGATCCAGCGCCTGGCTGACCTCCGTCACGGCGCGGGTCAGGCGCTGCCGGGCGTAACCGGCCGCGCCCAGCCCGATGGCCAGAAGTGCCAGCCCGGCCCCGATGACCACGATCACAGCCCGCCCCCAGGCCTCGCCCGAACGATCGACGACGCGGCCGACGATGATGTCCAGGGGCCCGACCGGGCGACGCACGGCCACCACTTCGACCGCACGATTCGGACAAACGACCCCCTTGGCCAAGGCGACGACGTAGACATCCTCGCCCAGCTCTGGTGCACGATCCGCCAGGGTCGTGGCCAGGGCGGCCAGGCCTACCGGCGGCCCGACCGGCGAGCGAATATAGCGCACGCCCGCCCCGCCGCGCCCTGTACGGCACGTCTCCTCCAGGCTTTGTGCGCCTCGCGCATTGCCGCTCTGGAAGGTGGCCAGCCAGCCCGCCAGGAAGGCGGTATCGCCTTCAGTCAGTGTCGCGGTGCCCAGGCCCGTCTCGATGCCCAGCTTCTGGACCATGGAGCCATAGTCATCCAGTGCAGCCAACGCTGCCTGTTCGCGCTGATCCACCCGCACCGCCGCACCCGTCACATACAGCGAGCCTGTCAGGGCCAGGGCCGCCACGATGGCCATTCCCACAACCAGCTGGGTCGAGGTGCCCTGTCCCAGCCAGCAGCGCAGGCCGCCCAGGGTCAATCGGTCTCGCCTGCGGGCCGGCGTCATTCTGTCCTGTCGGACAGCTCGCGGAAGATCAGGCTCTGGCTGCGGGCCGAGACGATCAGGGGGTGCAGGTCTTCGCCCAGTTCGGGCACCTGTTCCTTCAGCCGTCGCCGCAGGGCGCTGATGCGGGCATCGATGATGTTGACAAAATTGTCGGGCAGAAAGGTCCACTCCACCCAGCATTTCTCCCACAGCATGGTCTTGGTCACCGGCTGCCCTCTTGCGCCCATCAGTTCGCTGACGATGGCAAACTCCAGTGGCGACAGCTCGATCAGACGCGACTTACCGCACATCTCCAGCTTCAGCGTGCGGGCGCCTGTCGCCAGGCGGAATGGTCCGTTGATCAGATCCGCTCCGGCGGGCCTGGCCCGCCGCGCGGCGCGGCGCAGCTGGGCGGCGATCCGGGCCAGCAGTTCCTCGTCGCCGACGGGCTTGGACAGATAGTCGTCCGCCCCGGCGATCAGTCCCTCGACCCGTTGCCGTTCGGCTCCGAGAGCGGTCAGCATCAGGGCCGGGGCATCATAGGACAGGCTGTCCCCTGCGCGGATACGTTTCAATGTCTCCAGCCCGTCCAGGCCGCGCGTCATCCGGTCCAGGATCAGAACGTCGAAGGGCGCGTCCTTGATCGCGGCCAGGGCTTCCTCGCCGCTCTCGACGCGGCGCACGCCCTCAAACCCGGCCGCGAGCAATCTGTCAGACACATGGGCCGAAAGCGCCGCATCGTCTTCCAGCAGCAGGGCGTGCCGCCCCGCGAAGACCACGCCAAGCTGAGCGAAGGCGTCTGTCTCGGATATCGGCATCGTTTCTCCGTCCACGATCAGGTCTCCCATTCTGGGGCCGGACGATAGGGGGCTGTGGGTCAAAGACAATCCAGGGAAACATGATCCTTTCTGACGGATGCGCGTTACAGCGCGCGTCTCTCCCATCGACAGGTTCCCATCATGAAGCGTATCGCCCTTCTTCTGCTCGCGGGCTCCTCCCTCGCCGCCTGCCAGACTGCGCCTGCCGCCAACGCCGGATTCCTGAGCACCTATGATGGCTTGACGATCCGCGACGACACTCTGCGCGCCTCGATCCGCGAGCGACGCGACGAGGCTGCGGCCACGGCGGTGGAGCAGGTCTATCTGGAGCCCTCGGTCCTGGTCGCCGGCGCGGGCGACGCCCTGTCCGAGGCCGATCGGGCCCTGGTCCTGCGCGAGGTCGACCGTCAGGTCTGCTACGAGATGAGCGAGCGGTTCACCGTCGTGAACAATGCCGCCAACGCCGCCCGCGTGCGCACGGCCGTGACCGGCATCAACCCCACGGGAGCTGCTGGCTCGGGCGTCGCCGCTATCGCAAATGTCCTGATCCCCGGGCCCGGTACCCTGCGCGTGCCCGGTACCACGGGAGGCCTCGCCGCCGAGGCGGAACTGGTCGCGCCGGGCGGGATGCAGGTCGCTGCCCTCGCCTGGGCCCGCAATGCCAATGTGGTCGGTGTCGACAGCCCCTCGCTATCCCGTGTCGGTGACGCCCTGCAGATGGCCGAGCCCTTCGGCGACGCCGTCGGCGACGCCTTCGCCCCCACGGGCCGGGCCGTGCGCCCCATCGCCGATCCGGACCCTTGCGCGGCCTACGGCCCGCGCACCCAGCCTGCCGGCTTCGCTACCCGCCTGGTCACCGGCCTCTATGTGCCCGAGATCAACACGGGCACGCGGGCCGAGCCGCCGAAAGAGTGAGGCCAATTTTCCTCCCCATCTCAGATGGGGGGGACCGCGCAGCGGTGGAGGGGCGGCGCTCATGCAGCGAGGCTCTGCGAGCCGAGCGCTAGCGCCCTGAACTAGAAAGCGCTTTCCCCCGTAATCGCCCGGCCCAGGATCAGGGCGTGCACGTCGTGCGCGCCCTCATAGGTGTTGACGGTTTCCAGGTTCATGGCGTGGCGCATGACGTGCATCTCGCCGGTGATGCCGGCCCCGCCGTGCATGTCGCGGGCGACGCGGGCGATATCCAGCGCCTTGCCGCAGTTGTTGCGCTTCATCATCGAGATGGCCTCGGGCACCCAGGCTCCCTGGTCCAGCAGCCGACCGAGCGCAAGCGCGCCCTCGAAGCCGAGGAAGATTTCGGTCTGCATGTCGGCCAGCTTCTTCTGCACCAGTTGGCGCGACGACAGCGGGCGGCCGAACAGCATCCGCTCACCCACATAGTCCCGCGTCAGGTGGAAACAGGCCTCGGCGGCACCCATCGCGCCCCAGGCGATGCCGTAGCGGGCCTTGTTGAGGCAGGAGAACGGACCGCGCAGCCCCTTCACGCCCGGCAGCAGGTTCTCCTCCGGCACGAAGACGTCGTTCAGGCCGATGTCGCCGGTGATCGAGGCCCGCAAGGACAGCTTGTCGCCGATCTTGTCGGTGGTGAAGCCGTCCATGCCGCGCTCGACGACAAAGCCGCGGATCGTATCGTCCAGCTTGGCCCAGACGACCGCCAGGTCACTGATCGGCGAATTGGTGATCCAGTATTTCGCGCCGTTCAGGCGATAGCCCCCGTCGACCGCGACCGCCTTGGTCTTCATCGAGGCCGGGTCCGAACCGCCGTCGGCTTCGGTCAGGCCGAAACAGCCGACCAGCTCGCCCGCTGCCATCCTCGGCAGGAACCGCATCTTCTGCTCCTCGGAGCCGAAAGCATAAATCGGATACATGGCCAGCGACGACTGTACCGACATGGCCGAACGATAGCCTGAGTCTACCGCCTCGATCTCGCGGGCGATCAGGCCATAGGCGACATGGCTGACGGCCGAGCCACCGTACTGTTCCGGGAGCATGGCCCCGAGGAACCCCATCTGGCCCATCTCGGTCATGATTGTCCGGTCGAAGGTTTCGTCGCGGAACGCCTCGACCACGCGAGGCAGCAGGCTGTCACGGGCATAGGACCGGGCCGCGTCCTGGATAGCCCGCTCGTCCTCCGTCAACCGTCCAGAGAGGTCCAGCGGGTCGTCCCAGCGGAACGTCTTCTGCGGATTGGTGCTGCCATCGGCCATGGTGTCGTCCCTGAAGCGTCGCGGGGCCTCATGCGATCGTGGGCGAATACGACGATCGAACCCCTGTTCTGGCGCGCGGTTTAGGACAGAATGAGCGTGGCGGGTAGAGGCCCGCGCCGTCGCAGGTTAGGATGTCCGCATGATCCGCACCCTGAAGCGCCTGTTCGCCGACCACCCGCGCGAGGTAGAGGAAACCTATTTCCAGCATATGGCGGCGTCTTCCCGCTACGGTTTCAAGCTGCTCAGGCTTTCGGCCTGCGCCTTCACCCACGCTCTGATCCCGGGGCTGCACAAGAGCACCGTCTCGGAATCCATTCGGGGTATGGCGCGTGACCTGGGCGGCCGGGCAGACGAGGCGCGCGAGACCCGCATGCGTGACGCGGGCGTCTGGGACGTTGGCCTGTAAGGCCTAGCGCGGCGCGCGCTTGGCCAGAATACGTTGCAGGGTGCGGCGGTGCATGCCCAGTCGCCGCGCCGTCTCCGAGACATTGTGGTCGCACAGCTCATAGACCCGCTGGATATGCTCCCAGCGCACGCGGTCCGCACTCATCGGATTGGCGGGGGGCTCGGGCGCTTCGCCGGTCGCCAACAGGGCCTTGACCACGTCGTCGGCGTCGGCGGGCTTCTGCAGATAGTCCACGGCACCGGCCTTGACGGCGGCGACTGCCGTGGCGATGGCCCCATAGCCGGTCAGCATGACAATCTTGGCGTCCTCACGCCTGTCCCGGATGGCCTCCACGATCTTCAGCCCGTTGCCGTCCTCCAACCGCATGTCCAGCACGGCGAAGGCCGGTAGCGCGGTCTTCAACGCATCGCGCGCCTCGGCCAGGGACGCTGCCAGCGTCACCTCGAACCCCCGGCTTTCCAGGGCCCGGCCCAGGCGTGTGCGCAGCGCATTGTCGTCGTCCAGCAGCAGCAGGCTCTTGTCCGCCAGGGCGGCGATGCGGTCTTCGGTGCTCGTCTCGACTTCGGCCATCGGTGTTCTCCTTGGCAGGGACATCGGTAACGATACGACTGCGGTCAAGGTTCAGCGTCAGGGGTGCGACACTACGCCGGGAGGTCTTGGGTCGCCACCTCAAGCGCCGGTCTGGGCCACCGCACGGCGACCCGGGCCCCGCGCGGCTGGCTGCGATCGGTCGCCCCCTCACCGGGGCCCACCGCTACCTTGCCGCCGGTCCGCTCCAGCAGGGTGCGGGCGATGAAGAAGCCCAGCCCCATGCCCCCCTGGCTGGGCGCAATCGCCACCGGCTCCGGCGCAGGCATCGTCTTGGCCTTGCGCCCCTTGCGTCGGGGCGTGGCCGCGGCGACGGAGGAGGCGATCTGGGCGGCCAACGCCCGGCGCGCCTTCCCCTGGGGTCGACTGGTCACATAGGGCTCGCCCAGTCGGGGCAGAATGTCGGCGGGGAAGCCCGGCCCGTCATCGACGATCTCGATCTCGATGAAGCCTGCATCGACCAAGGCTCGCACCCGCACCTTCGACCCCGCGAAATCGGCGGCGTTCTCGACCAGGGTCGATAGCCCATGAATGACCTCGGGCAGGCGACGCACGCGCGGCTCTGGCTCGCCCGAGGCCGTCCGCACGGACACTTCGAACGCCAGGTCAAAACCCCGATGCGGCTCGGTCACCTCTTCCAGCAGCCCCTTGAGCCCCACCTCGGCAAAGGAAGCGTCGCCCTCTTCGGGCTGCTGCGACAGTTGTTTCAGTATTCCCCGGCACCGCTCCGCCTGTTGCAGGATCAGCGCTGCATCCTCTGCCGCCGGGCCATCCTTGACCGACGCCCGCAGCAACTCCTTGGCCACAACCTGGATCGTAGCCAGCGGCGTGCCCAGCTCATGCGCCGCCGCCGCCGCCAGACCACCCAGGGCCGCCAGCCGCTGTTCGCGTTGCAGCACGTCCTGGGTGGTGGCCAGGGCCAGTTCCAGCTTCTCCGCATCCGCCGCGACGCGCCAGGCATAGGCGGCGGTGAACACCACCCCCGTGACGAGGGCCAGGCCCGTTCCAAACCGATAAAGCGGCGGCAGTTCCAGCTCTGTCCCCGCCTGCCACGGCAGGGGCATGGACATGAAGAACAGCGCCACCGTCGCGGCCAGAACCAGCAGGCCCATCAGCACCGCCTGACGCCCCGGCAGGGAAGCCGCCGCCACCGTCACCGGCGCGACCAGCAGCAGGCTGAACGGGTTCTGCAACCCGCCGGTCAGGCCCAGCAGCAGGCTGAGCTGCAGGATGTCGAACCCCAGATGCAGGGCCGTCATTCGCCCGTCGGCGACCGCGCCGTCCGATCGCTTAAGCCGCGCGGTGGCATTCAGGTTCATCACCACGCTGGCGGCGATAACGGCCAGGCACGGCCACAGCGGCAGGTCGAAATGCAGCCAGCCGGTCGCCACCGCCACGGTGGCGCTCTGGCCCGCAATGGCCATCCAGCGCAGGATGATCAGGGTGCGCAGGCTCAGACCGCGGCTGCGGCGGGGCAGGTTGCGCCAGCCGCCGAAACGGCCCGTCTCGGGCGGGCTCGGCTGCGACGAAAACGGGGCTTGGGTCTGGCTCACGCCTCTTCTATAGCCCGGCTTGCTGTGTTTACGCATGTTCCATGAGGGTCACGATGCCGCGCCGTTCTATCCTGCTGTTCGCCGGGGCCTGTATCGCCATCGCCGCCGCCATCGTGGTCGTCGCGCTGGTCGTCGTGGGCGGTCGCAGCCAGACGACGGACGCCGTCACCTTCACCGAAACGGGTACCGGACAGCCTCAGGTCGGCGGACCCTTCCAGCTGGTCAATCAGGACGGCCAGACCGTCGATCAGTCGATCCTGAATGACAAGTGGTCCCTGGTCTTCTTCGGCTTCACCTACTGCCCCGACTATTGCCCCACGACACTCGCGGCTCTGGAGGCGACGCAGCGTCAGCTGGGTGACAAGGCGAAGGACGTTCAGGTCATTTTTATTACGGTCGACCCCGCCCGCGACACGCCGCAAGCCATGAAAGATTATCTGTCCTCCGACGGCTTTCCCGAGGGCGTCATCGGCCTGACTGGCACGCCCGAACAGGTCCGCGCCGCCGCCGACGCCTACCGCGCCTATTACAGCCAGGTCGGAGAAGGCGAGGGCTACACCATGAACCACTCGCTGACCGTCTATCTTATGGGCCCGAACGGCAGGTTCCGCGCACCCCTGGCCCATGACATGGGACCCCAGCAGGCTGCCGACGTCATCGAGCGCAATATGGCGCGGGGATAGGGCTCCCCACAACTGCGTGATCGACGCTAATGATTTTGCAGTGCGGCACACTATATGCTGCTGTGCCGTATCGTGACCGTTCGCGGTCGCCGACCAGGATCGACATGCTGTATTCGCTGCACGAACTCGCCTACGCCTCCGCCTCACCCTTCCGGATTGGGGCCCAGATGGCCCGGACCTTCTGGTCGTCGCCGCTGAACCCCGCCGCAGACACCGCCATCGGCCGCACCGCCTTCGCCTCGGCCGAACTGTTCGAGAGCGTGACGCGCCGGTATGGCAAGCCGGACTGGCGTCTGGACGTCATCACCGTCGGCAATCGCCCGGTGCGCACGACCCAGCAGATCGTCTGGTCCTCGCCCTGGTGCCGTCTGATCCGCTTTGCCCGCAACATAGGCGACCTGAAACGTGCCGGAAAGCCGACAGCGGCCCCGTCGGTGATGATCGTCGCGCCCCTGTCGGGCCACTATGCCACCCTGCTGCGCGGGACGGTCGAAGGCTTCCTTCAGGACCACGACGTCTATGTCACCGACTGGTCCAACGCCCGTCAGGTGCCGATGCTGGAGGGGCGGTTCGACTTCTCCGACTACATTGACCACGTGCGCGAGATGCTGGCCGCCATCGGCCCGCGGGCCCACGTCGTCGGTGTTTGCCAGCCCGGCCCGCCGGTCCTGGCGGCCTGCGCCCTCATGGCCGAGGACAACGACCCCAACCGGCCCGCCTCCATGACCTTCATGGGTTCGCCCATTGATGCGCGCCTGTCGCCGACGGTGACCAATGAACTGGCCGAGGAAAAGCCCTTCGCCTGGTTCAAGTCGAACATGATCCACACCGTGCCCTGGCCCTATCCGGGGTTCGGGCGACGCGTCTATCCAGGCTTCGTCCAGCTCTACAGCTTCATGTCGATGAACGAGGACAAGCATATCGACGCCCACCACCGCTACTTCCAGGACCTGGTCTCGGGCGACGGCGACGGGGTGGAGAAGCACGAGGAATTCTACGACGAATACCTCTCGGTGCTGGACCTCTCGGAGGAGTTCTATCTTCAGACCATCGACATCGTTTTCCAGCAGCATCTGCTGCCGCGCGGCCTGCTGGAGCATCGCGGGCGCAAGGTCGATCTGACCAAGATCACGGACATCGCCCTGATGACTGTCGAAGGGGCCAAGGACGATATCTCCGGCGTCGGCCAGACCCAGGCGGCGCATGGTCTGTGCACGCGCCTGACCGACGATCAGCGCGTGCTGTATGTCCATCCCGACGTCGGCCACTATGGCGTATTCAACGGTCGCCGGTTCCGCGACGACATTTATCCGCGCGTCCGCGACTTCATCGCGGCCCATGAGGTGGCCAGTGCAGTACCGGAACGGCCAGCGGCTGCCGCCTGAAGCGCTTGGCGTCGCCGCCCGGCTGTCGGTCAATCCCCGCGCCCGCCGCCTGTCGATCCGCATCGACGGGCGCGCGGGCGAGGCGGTCCTGATCGCGCCCAGCGAGCGCAAGCTGGGCGAGGTCGTGGCCTTTGCCCGCACCAAGACGGACTGGATGCTGGATCGCCTGGCCCAGCGCCGGCCCGGCACGCCGATAGTCTCCGGCGGGGTCCTTCCTCTGTTCGACCGGCCGACCCGGCTGCTCGCCGTGCCCGGTGCCGGGGCCGCCCGACTGACCGAGGACGCCGACGGTCCCGTCATCCTGTCGGGTGGCGAAGGCGAGGCCTTTGCCCGCCGCGTCGAGAACCTGTTCAAACGCATCGCCCGCGACACCTTGCAGGCGCGCACCGACGTGCATCTGAAGGCCCTCGCTCAGCGTCCGGTGAAGATCTCCATCGCCGACCCCAAGTCCCGCTGGGGTTCCTGCAGCCCGCACAACCGCACCATCCGCTACAGCTGGCGGGTGATCATGGCCCCGCATGCGGTGGTCGATTACCTGGCCGCGCACGAGGTTGCCCATCTGGTCCATGCCGACCACAGCCCGGCCTACTGGTCCGTCGTCCACGACCTGATCGGCGACCACCGCCCCTATCGCCGCTGGCTTAAGGACCATGGCGCGGCCCTCCACGCCGTGGGGCGCTAGATCAAGGGTATGAGTCAAGCCATTGCCTAGAGATGCTCTCTATCTCACCCTCCGTCAGGGCAAAGACGACGTGGTAGACGTCGTTTCGGTATGCCACGCCTGTTGCGTTGGACACTTTGCATCCGGGTAACTTGCCGCGGCTACTGAGGATGGTCTGTCCGTCACAGATGCCACCGCTAAGGCGGTAATGTGCGAGTTCAGGTGGGCTGGAGGCGTCTAGGTACGATCCAACACAAAGGCCATCTAGGCAATCTGGTGATGATGGTGCGCACGCCGCGAGGCCCCAAGCTGCTGCTGCAATCCACGCAAATCGCATCTAGTCCCCCTAGAAGAACAGCGGCTCGCGGCTACGCTCGGGCTGACGGTCGTCGGGGCGCTGAGGCTGGGGTGCTGTCGGGCGCACCACGGCGGGCTCGCGCCCTCGCGGATCATTCGGGTCGCTCCGTGCCGGAGGTGCCGAGGGCTCCTCGTAGACACCCTCATCCGTCTCCGCCGGAGGATTGTCGCCGTAAGGATCGCCGATCTCTTCCAGCATCTGCCCGATCGGGGTCGGCGGCTGCCAGCCTTCGGGCATGGCCGGGCCGTCGGGAATGGCCGGAGCGTTCAGACGGGGTAGAGCCGCCTCCATGAAGCCGCGCCAGATAGCGGCGGGGGACGAGCCGCCGGTGATGCCGCGCATCGCCGTATTGTCATCCTTGCCGACCCAGACGGCGGTGACGAAGCCGCCGGTATAGCCGACGAACCAGGCGTCCTTGTAGTCCGAGGTCGTGCCCGTCTTGCCCGCGATATCGCGCCCCGCGATTCCCGCCGACCGGCCCGAGCCGGATGTGACGACGCCGCGCAGCATCTGGTTCTGGTAATAGAGGAAGGGGTTGGAAATCGCCTGTACTGGTGCCCCCTGGCGCGCGTCGCGCTGATAGATCACCCGGCCCTGCGGCGTGCGGATGCGGCTGATGCCATAGGCGCTGACGCGGCGACCGCCATTGGCGAAGGCGTCATAGGCCTGGGCCATCTCCAGCGGGCTGACCTCAACGGCCCCCAGGGCCATGGCCGGCTCCAGCCCGATCCGGCTGGTGATCCCCAGACGGCGTGCGGTGCGAGCAACATTGTCGCGCCCGATCTGGTCGGCCAGACCGGCAGCGATGGTATTGGTCGACTGGGCCACGGCATTGGCCAGGGTCGTCTCGCCGATGAAGTTGCCGGAATAGTTTCGCGGCGACCAGTTGCCGATGGTGATGGGCTGATCCACGACGCGGCTCTCGGGCGTATAGCCCGCCTCCAGCGCGGCCAGATAGACGAACGGCTTGAAGGCCGAGCCCGCCTGGCGCCGTGCCTCGGTGGCGCGGTTGAACTGGCTGTCGGCGTAAGATGCCCCGCCGATCATGGCCCGCACCCGCCCGTCGCCGTCCAGCGCGACTAGGGCGGCCTGTTCCACGCCCTTGCCTTCGTCGCGATCCAGGATGCGCCGCACGGCCCGCTCGGCCGAGGTCTGCAGCGTCAGGTCCAGCGTGGTCTCCACCACCAGGTCCTCAGTCGGCTCGCCGACCAGTTCGCGGATCTGGCGATCCAGCCAGTCGACGAAATACTGGGCATGCTGGGTTGCCAGGGTACGCGAGACCCGAACCGGCGTGGCGGCGGCGGCATCACGCTGTGCGACTGTGATCACGCCCGCCTCGACCATTTCGTTCAGAACGACCGTGGCCCGCCCGGCCGCACGCTCGCTCTCGGACACCGGCGAATAGCGCGACGGAGCCTTCAGCAGACCGGCCAGAAGCGCGGCCTCACCGACCGTCAGATCCTTGGCCCCCTTGTCAAAATAGCGCTGCGACGCCGACTCGATGCCGTAAGCCCCGGCACCGAAATAGACCCGGTTCAGATAGAGGGCGAGGATCTCCTTCTTGGAGAATTTCATCTCCAGCCAGACGGCCAGCATCAGTTCTTGAACCTTGCGCTTCATGTTCTGGTCGGGCGACAGGAACAGGTTCTTGGCCAGCTGCTGCGTCAGGGTCGAGCCGCCCTGGACCACGCGCCCCGCGCGGATGTTGGCGACCATCGCCCGGCTCATGCCGATGGGGTCGAAGCCGGGGTGGCCATAGAAGCGCCGGTCCTCGATCGCCACGAAGGCGGCGGGCACATAGTCGGGCAGGCTGTCCAGATCGGCGGGCGGGGCCATCTGGGTGCCGCGCACCGCGATCAAAGCGCCGTTGCGATCCAGATAGGTGATCGAGGGCTGGCGATCGACATTGTACAGGCTGGCCGTGCTGGGCAGGTCGCGCGCAAAGACGGCAAAGAAGACCACCAGGAAGATCAGCGCCCAGACCGCCAGGACCGCGCTCCAGTAGAAGAAGCGCTTCCACCCCGTCCGCTTCGGCTTGCGGCCGTCGGGGGCAGGACTGGACTCATTACCGAAACGCGCGCCTGAACCCGCCATTGCAACCCTCATCAAGCCGATGCCCGGTCATAGCGGGTCGCGCGGCATACGGAAACGGTGCCCCCCGTTTCACACGATCGTGAGCACCGTTTCCGCCGAAAGCATGGCCGTTCGAAGGGCTATTCTAAAAACGCGTTCACCTCGGCCAGGAAGCGTTCCGGCTGGTCCAGCATGATGAAGTGGGCGCTGTCGTCGATCCGCTTCAGCGTGACGCCGGGCAGATTGGCGAAGGAGGCGGCATAAATGCCGTCCGTCATCTCATTGGTCATGCGGGCGTCGTTGAACTTGACGTACAGCACCTCGGTTGGAGCCGTGATGCGGGACAGTTCGGGACGCAGGTCCGTGGTGATCAGCTCGCGCATCGACGCCGCCGCCACGTTCTGATCGCTGGTCACACTATCCTGGATGGGGCCGGAGCGCGCAGCCTCGGTGTTGATCATGCCGGCAATGGTCTGGGAGGCCTGGGCCTCCCAGGCTTCGGGCGGCGAGCTACGCATGCCGGTGGCGACCATGTCGGCCATGGGCTGGACGCTCTGGGCCGTGGCCTGCGGTCCGCCGAACATGGCACCCATGAAGGGGATCATGTCCACCACCATCAGCTTGCCGACCAGTGCGGGCTGACGCGCCGCCAGCATCATGGCGATGGTACCGCCCATCGAGTGGCCGATGACCACCGGCTTGTCGAGTTGCTGCTGGCGAATGTAGCGAGCCAGATCGGCGGCGACGGGCGTGGCCACCAGGCCTTGAGCATTGTCCTCGGCCGGGGCACCGGCGAAGCCCTGAACATGGATGCGGTGGATGCGGTAGCGATCTTTCAGCGCCTCGGTCAGCCCATCCCAGACTTCCGGCGAGGACGACAGGCCGGGGATCAGGATGATGTCGCCGATCGGTTGTTCCGGCCCGTCGACGCGGACATGGAAACGACCGGATTCGAAGTCGGCATGCTGATGGCCGTGGTCGGCACCGGCGTGACCGGCATGGTCGGCGTGCTGGGCCAGGGCAGGGGTGGCCGCGGTCGCCAGAATGGCAGCGGCGACAAAGGCTAGGGTTCTGTTCATGCGTGTTGTCCTCCCGACGATGACCGCTCAATACCAATTTACTTTATGATGTAAAGCGCTTTCTTTGTCACGCGATGCTGACAGGCGACAAGCGCGATGAAGCCCAATACGATGGCGGCATGCCCGCCGATACCGCTGATCTCTCCGCCACTGCCCGACCTTCGCCCGCGCCCACGGCCTTCGGCAAGGGGTTCGTGCTGGACACCTGGTATTTCGTCGCCCTGTCCCGTGAAGTGAGGCCCGGCGACATGAAGCGGCATGAGCTGCTGGGAGAACCCGTCCTGATCGGTCGGACGAAGGCGGGCCAGCTCTATGGCATGCGCGACATCTGCCCACACCGCGCCGCGCCGCTATCGGCGGGCCGTCTGGTCGAAAAGCCGGGCGAGGGCGAGACGATCGAGTGCTGCTACCACGGCTGGCGCTTCCGCCCCGACGGTGTCTGCGCCGCCATTCCCTCCCTTGTCGAAGATCAGGCCTATGAGCCCGAGCGCATCCGGGTTCGGTCCTATCCGGTCCGCGAAAGCCAGGGCATGATCTTCGTCTGGATGACGTCCGATCCGCGCAGCCCCGCAGAGCCGGATCACGAACCGCCCGTCTTCCCCGGCGTGGTCGGCGGCGAGGCCAGACTGGTCGAGGCGATGGATTTCGACAGCCATATCGACCACGCCGTCGTCGGCCTGATGGACCCCGCCCATGGCCCGTATGTGCATCAGCAATGGTGGTGGCGCTCCGAACATTCGATGCATGAAAAGTCGAAGGCCTTCGAGCCGCGTGACCTCGGTTTTGCCATGGTCCGCCACGCCCCCTCGTCCAACAGCCGGGCCTACAAGATTCTGGGCGGGGCTCCGGCGACCGAGATCACCTTTCGCCTGCCCGGCTATCGCTGGGAGCACATTCAGGTGGGTGAAAAGCAGGTCCTGGCCCTGACCTGCCTGACACCGGTCACGGAGACGAAAACCCGCATCACCCAGATATTCTGGTCCGACCACTGGGTGTTCGGGATCGCCAAGCCCTTCCTGCGTCAGGGCGTGCGCGCCTTCCTGAAACAGGACGGCGGCATGGTGAACCTGCAGAACGAAGGCCTGCGCTACGATCCGGCCCTGATCTGGATCGACGACGCCGACAAACAGGCGAAATGGTATCAGCAGTTGAAGCGCGAATGGATCAAGAGCCGCACCGAACAGCGACCCTTCGCCAATCCCGTCAAGGCCGCGACTCTGAGGTGGAAGAGCTAACCCTTGGCCCGCGATGAGGCGCTGGATGCGAGCTAACTCGCGCTCAAGCAGCGAGCGACCACGTCGGGAGCGGGAGCGCCCAGAAGACGGCCCGCCGGCGAACCGACGGGCCTTCTTTCGAACTATTGCCTGGTCAGTTGACCTGACAGGATCAGGTCCATCTGCTTGCGGACGTGCGGCGTCAGCTCTTCCATGCTCCAGCCGTCGTAAGCGGCATGGCGGTAGTTGGACATGTAGATTTCCCAGATCATCCGGGTCATCAGCGTCACATCAATGTCCTGGCGCAATTCGCCTTCGCGGATACCGGCCTGGAGAATGCCGGCCACGGCTTCAACAAACGGGCGGGCCATGGCGCGCTGGCGTTCGTTGGCGTCTTCCGGCTGGAACCAGGCCCGGGCAAAGATCGCCTGAACAAGCGGCAGGTGCTCCAGGCCGCGATGATAGCCGACCGACAGGGCGGCCGTCAGGCGGTCGCTGGCGCGGCCGTCCTCTTTCGCCGCAGTCTGAAAAGCTTCCAGTGTGCCTTCAAGATTTTCGGCCAGCACGGCCTCGAACAGTTCGGACTTGTCCTGGAAGTTAGCAAAGACCGCGCCTGTCGACATGCCGGCACCCTTGGCGATGTCGCGAATAGTGGCGGCGTCATAGCCGCGCTCCGCGAACAGGGTGCGGGCCGCTTCCAGAACCTTGCCCCGCGTGCGGACCTTGGCGGCCTGACGGCGGTTGAGGCGTGGGGCGTCGATGTCTGCGTTGGTCTGGGGGGAGGTCAAAGCGGAATCTCGCATAAAACGGTTACTCGACTGGCGGCATCATGCACACGCCGCGTGAAACAGGATCACCGAAGTGACGGAAGGAATGGAATACGGCCGCATCAGCGCACCGAACGTCTTTCCGGACAGCGCGGCTGTTGACCACCGAACGATGACCAAATTGGGGTGCACAGATTAATGGAACCCGTCTCGGGAAGGTTAAGCTGAGGATAGCCGCGACTTTCAGGCGGCGCGCATCAACGACGGGTTGTCGCGCGCAGCGCGCGGGGTCGCCGTGGTTGTTGTCCGTCTGGCATGGCGGCCTGAAACAGCTTTCGGTAGCGGTCCCGACGCTCGTGGATGGAGGCGAGGACCAGTCCCATGGGCACGCCAAGATCGACAAGCGTGTTCTCGGCCAACTGCAGGCTGGCCTCTGTGGTTTCAGGCACGGCGTCTGTGACGCCCAGCCGATAGAGGCGTTCCGCATGGCGATCATCGCGGGCGCGGGCAATCAGGATCAGGTCGGGCCGCAGGGCGCGCGCAGCGACGACAACCTCGTCCACCTTGCCTGGCGCATCCATGGTGACGATGACCGCGCGCGCTGTGTCGATGCCGCACAGCCTCAACATCTCCTCACGCCCGGCATCGCCATAAAAGACATTGGCACCTTCTGCTCGCCCCTTTGACACCGTCGACGGGTTGGCATCGATAGCCAGAAACGCCTGTCCGTGCTCGGTCAGCATTTCGCCTACCAGCCGCCCGACGCGACCAAATCCGACGATCAGGACCTGATTTTCGGTGTCGACGGGCACCGTTGCCTCGGGCGGCAGTTCGGGGTGCGCGGCTTCTACCCGCCTCGTTAGGCGACTGGCGATCAAGGCCATAAGCGGAATGGTAAAGATGCTGATGGTCGCGGCCAGCAGGGCAGTCTGGGTGAAGGCCGCCGAACCGATGCCCTCCAGCACCCCGGCACCCAAGATGACGAAGGCGAACTCTCCCGCCGGACCCAGGACCAGCGCTGTCTCTATGGCGGTGCGATTGTTCAGTCCCCAGAAGCGGGCTGCACCAAAGATCAGGAAAATCTTGACCCCCGTCAGCAGGGCGGCGAGGCCGAACACGCCCCACGGGTTGGCGGCGACGGCATCCAGGTCCAGTCCGATGCCGACCCCGACAAAGAAGACACCCAGCAACAGCCCCTTGAACGGCTCGATCGAGATTTCGACCTCGCGCCTGAACTCTGTTTCCGCCAGCAGCAGCCCGGCAATCAGGGCCCCCAGGCTCATCGACAGACCCGCAGCCTGGGCCGCCAGTCCCGAGCCGACGACGACCAGCAGGCTTGCCGCGACAAACATCTCCTGGCCCTGTCCCTTGGCCTTGGCCTTCGCCACGGAGCGGAACATGGGTCGCAGCACCAGCCGACCCAGCGCGACCAGCAACGCCAGGCCAATGGCGGCGGGAACCAGGGTCAGAAGCGCAGGCCTCAGCACCGCCGGATCGAAGTCGCCGCCCGCCGTGGCAGCACCCTGAGCCAGTGCAGCCAGAACCGTGACCGTGATCAGGATCGGCGCGACGGCCAGATCCTGAGCCAGCAAGATGGAAAAGGTCGCCCGGCCGCTGGTTGTCGTCACGCGCCCGCGCTCCGCCATGACCGGCATGACCACCGCTGTCGATGACAAGGCCAGCCCCATGCCCAGCACGGCTGAAGCAACCAGCGACTGGCCCATCAACATGAAGATGCCGCCCAGTACGACCGTGCAGGCCGCGACCTGGGTCAGGCCCAGACCGAAGACCAGCCGACGCATAGCCTTGAGCCGTTCCCAAGACAGCTCCAGCCCGATCATGAACAGCAGGAAGGCCACGCCCAGTTCCGACAACGAGCGAATCTGGGCGGCGTCCGAAATGGTCAGCCAGCTCAGCCACGGGACGGTGTCGGTCAGACGCGCTAGGCCCTGCGGGCCCAGCAGCACGCCGGCAGCCAGGAAGCCGAGCACCGGGCTGATCTTGAACCGGTTGAACAGGGGCACGACCACGCCTGCGGCCGCCAGAAAGACCACCAGGTCCTTGTATTCTCCGCCGCCGTGCCCGCCCGCCATGATGCTCCCGCCTGTTGCGGCGCACTATCGGTCGATGCGCAGGCTAGGCCAAGCGAAACCCTTGCAGCACAGGCTTTAAATCCATTCATGACAAAAAATTCAGGTCACGGAGGCAAATTCGGGGCGTAGGGTCCGCGCCGACACTGAAGCCCCTGAACAATCACGGTGAAGTCGACGATGAAAACCCTGCTCCTTGGTGCCGCGATCGGTGCCCTGCTCCTTCCTGCCGCCGCCCAGGCCCAGCATTTCAGTGACGACGGTCACAACCACACCTGCATCGACGAGGCCTGCACCGTCTTCGAACTGTTTCAGGCACCTGCCGACGGCGCGACCGTACAGGGCTATCAGGGCACGGAAACACCGAAATACGGCACCTGGGGCTTTGATCTGGCCGGGCGCGATACCTCTGTGAACCCCGGCGACAACTTCTTTCGCTACGCCAATGGTGCCGCGCTGGATCGCCTGCAGATCCCTTCGGATCGCACGTCCTACGGTTCGTTCAACCTGCTGCGCGAACTGTCGGACAACCGGGTCAAGGTCATGATTGACGCCCTGGCGGCCCGCACCGACCTGACTGCGGGATCGGATGAGCAGAAGATTGCCGACGCCTATCGCGCTTATATGGACGAGGCACGGATCGAGGCGCTGGATGCCCAGCCGTTGGCTCCGTATCTGGCCGCCATCCGCGCCGCCGACACCCATGACAAGGCTGCCGTCTACATGGGCCAGACCCAGGGCCGCATCGGCGGGTCGATCTTCGGCACCGGCATCTCGACCGACCAGAAGGCCCCGACCCGTTATGTCGTCTCGACCGGCCAGTCGGGCATCGGCCTGCCCAACCGCGACTACTATCTGGAGCAGCGCTGGGCCGACAAGAAGGTGCTGTATCAGGCTTATGTCGCCCGCATGCTGGAGATGATCGGCTGGGAAAACCCGGTCGAAAGCGCTGCCGCCATCGTCGCTTTCGAGACCCGCATTGCCGAAGCGCACTGGACGCCGATCCAGAACCGTAACCGCGACGAGACCTACAACGAATACACCATCGCTCAGCTTGCCCAGGAGGCCCCCGGCTTCCCGTGGCAGGACTATTACACTGCTGTAGGCGTCGGCGAGGTACCGCGTCTGATCGTGCGTCAGGACACGGCCATGCCGTTGATCGCCGCCATCTATGCCGAGACGCCGATGGAAACGATCCAGGCTTGGCAGGCCTTCCACACCACCGACGATGCCGCAGGTCAGCTGTCAAAACGCTTTGCAGACGCCCAGTGGGAGTTCCGCTCGCGCGATCTGCAGGGCCAACCCATGCAGCGCCCCCGTGACAAACGCGGCATCAGCCATGCCGAGGGCATGCTGGGCGAGGCCGTTGGCCGCCAGTATGTGGCCGAATACTTCCCCGCCGAATCCAAGGCCAAGATGGAAGAACTGGTCGCCAACCTGCGCCTGGCCCTGGCTGCCAGGATCGAGACCTACGACTGGATGAGCGCCGAGACCCGCGCGGCGGCAGAAGAAAAGCTGAACAAGTTCACAGTCAAGATCGGCTACCCGAACAAGTGGCGTGACTACTCCGATCTGGAAGTCCGCCCCGACGATCTGTTCGGCAATATCGAGCGGGCCGGCCTGTTCCGGTGGAACTATCAACTGAACCGCCTGAACGATCCCGTCGACAAGGATGAGTGGGGCATGACCCCGCAGACGGTGAACGCCTATTACAACTCCACCAATAACGAGATCGTCTTTCCGGCCGCCATCCTTCAACCGCCCTTCTTCGATCCGGATGCCGACCCGGCGGTCAACTATGGCGGAATCGGCGGCGTGATCGGTCACGAGATCGGCCACGGCTTCGATGACCAGGGCTCCAAGTCCGACGGCGACGGCGTGCTGCGCAACTGGTGGACGCCGCAGGACAAGGCCAATTTCGATGCCCTGACCACGCGCCTCGGCGCCCAGTACGACCAGTTTGAACCCATCCCCGGCTTCAATGTGCAGGGCGGACTGACCATGGGTGAGAACATCGGCGACGCCGCCGGTGTGGCCGTGGGTCTTGCCGCCTATCGCCTGTCGCTGAATGGAGCCGAGGCACCGATCCTGGACGGCACGACCGGTGATCAGCGCTTCTTCTACGGCTGGGCCCAGGTCTGGCAGTCCAAATATCGTGAGGATGCTCTGAAGCAGCAGATCGCCACCGATCCCCACAGCCCGGCCGAGTTCCGCGTCATCGGTCCTGTTCGCAATGTGGACGAGTGGTACACGGCGTTCGACGTCGAGCCGGGCGCTGCCTACTACCTGCCTTCGGACCAGCGCGTCCGGATCTGGTAGCGACTGGCGGATCAAGTTGATGAGGGCCGGAGTGGAAACGCTCCGGCCTTTTTCATGTCCGGCCGGGGCCAGGCATCAGGCACGAAAAAGCCCGCTGCGGGGGATACGACGCAGCGGGCTTTCTTTCGCTCTCTAGGGAGCGGACGTTTCCTCCCCGAAACGCCTCCAGAAGCTGCTGCGCCGAAACGCTGCGCTTCCGAGTGCGACCAAATGACGACAAATCGGCGTTCAAGTCAATGATTGGACAGGCAATACCGGTCTTCAGACGCAGGTTATCGACGATAACTTACGCAGTTCCAAGCGTTGCTGAAACAATACGGCGAACCGTCTCGACCATCAGGCCCCGCTCGACAGACAACTGGCCCGGACGCTCGGCCTTCCAGGCTTCATTGCCCGCGACGGCAGAGGCGGCGGCCCGCCCCGCGTCCAGATCCTTGATGGTCACGGTGCCCGCCGCGATCTCGTCGCCGCCCATGATGACGGCGGCGGGTGATCCCCGGCGGTCCGCATATTTCATCTGCGCCTTCATGCCCGCCCGACCCAGATACAGTTCGGCGGCGATGCCCGCATTCCTCAGCTCGGCCAGGGCCTCCAGATAGTGCGGCATGTCGGCGTCGGAAAAGACGATCAGCACGACCGGCCCGCGCACCGCAGCATCGTCTGCGCGCCCCGCTGCTCTCAGGGCCGAGGCCAGACGAGACACCCCGAACGAAAACCCCGTCGCCGGCAACCGCTCGCCCGTGAAACGAGCGACCAGATCGTCATAGCGACCGCCGCCACCGATGGAGCCGAAGCGCACGGCGCGGCCCTTGTCGTCGGTGGTCTCCAGCAGCAGTTCGGCCTCGAAGACCGCACCGGTATAGTATTCCAGCCCGCGAACGATGGTGGGGTCGAACCGCACCGCATCCTGGCCCACCTTCATCGCATTCAGCGCCTGATCGATGGCCGCCAACTCGTTCAGCGCCGCCTCGCCGATGGCCCCCAGACCGCCCGCGCGCGCCACGGCGTCCAGCGTCTCCGACCGGCTCAGCCCCGCATCCCCGGCCGAAGCCAGAAAGGCCTCGATGGTCGACGCCACGCCCAGTGGCAGTTGCGCCCCCTTGGTATAGTCGCCGCTGTCGTCCAGGCGCCCTTCGCCCAGCAGGGCCGCGACCCCCTCCCAGCCCAGGCGGTCGAACTTGTCGATGGCCCGCAGCGCCGTCAGCTTCTGGACCGGATCGGTCACCCCGCCCGCCTCGAACAGGCCGTCGAACAGCTTGCGGTTCGAAACGCGGATCACGGCCTGATCCGTGTCCAGGCCTGCGGCCCTCAGGCCCTCGCCCGCCATGGCGATGATCTCTGCATCGGCCTCGGGCCGGTCCGAGCCGACGGTGTCGGCATCGCACTGGGTGAACTCGCGGAACCGACCCGGACCGGGCTTCTCATTGCGCCACACCGATCCGAAGGCATAGCGGCGGAAGGGCTTTGGCAGCGTCTCCCAATTCTGCGCCGCGAACCGGGCCAGCGGTGCGGTCAGGTCGTACCGCAGCGCCATCCACTGATCATCGTCGTCCTGAAGCGCGAACACGCCCTCATTGGGACGGTCGGCGTCGGGAAGGAATTTGCCCAAGGCATCGGCATATTCAAACGCGCCCGTGTCGAGCGGCTCGAAGCCCCAGCGCTCATAGACCTCCGACACCTGGCGCACGATGCGGCGCTCGGCGATGAGGTCGCGCCCGCGCCGGTCGGCAAAGCCACGCGGATTGCGGGCTTCGGGGCGGGCGGGGGCAGTGTCGGTCGGGTCGGTCATGCCGCGCGATTAAGCCATCGCAGGGCCACCGGCAACGATCCCGTGGCGATCAGGCCGCGGCACCTTTTCGCAAGGGCAGCCGCCGGCCCTGGCTCAGGCAGCGCCAGACCCATTCGAACGGCCCCATCCGGAACTGCGACAGCCACAGCGGCGACCAGACGATCAGCAGGGCCCACACCCCGACCACCCACATCCACAGCGTCCCCGGCTCGGCGCGGCCAAAGATCATCGGCCCGCCGGGCATGACCGCCAGCAGCACGAAGATCACGCTGGTCATCAGATAGTTGGTGAAGGCCATCCGGCCGACGGGGGCAAAGATCGCCAGCACGGCCTTGACCGGCGTCCTGGCCAGCAGAACCAACGCGGCGACATAGCCCACGGTGATGACCACGGCGAAGGCCGAGAACAGGCCCGCCAGTCCCCGCGTCGGGTCCGCCGCGACGGGTGCGGCCAGGTTTTGACCCATCAGGATCGCCAGACCGATCAGATTGGCGGCCCCCAGACCGATCGCCAGGACATAGGTCCACATCGGGGCCCGCCCCGACAGGAAGCCGGACTTGTACAGGCCCAGCCCCAGCATCATCAGCGAGACGGTGACCGGGATCAGTATGGCGCTGCTCATCTGATACTGGATCCAGGCGACCAGATTGTAGAGGAAATAGCCGCCGCCCCTGACCTTTTCGATCTTGGCCAGGGTTCCGGCGGGCGACAGGGTGTCGGCCATGCTGGCGCGGATCTCGGCGGCCATCTCGGCCGGCATGGCGCCCCAGCCCCACAGCGTCAGCCCGCCCAGCAGCGACAGCGCCAGAATGATGCCGCCCCCGACCTTGATCAGCCGCCCGGCCGACCACGACCGGAACATCATCATGATGAAGCCGCAATAGGCATAGTGCAGCAGGATGTCGCCGGACCACAGCAGCACCCCGTGCGCCACCCCAAAGGCCAGCAGCCACAGCAGGCGGCGCTGCAGCAGCGCCCCCCGCTCCGCATTCGACCGCTCGCCCCCGACCAGAAAGATCGACACCCCGAACAGCATGGAGAACAGCGTCCGCCATTTGCCCTCGAAGAAGACTCGCTCGACCCACAGCGCCGTCTCATTGGCCCCATCGACGGCGAACGGCATGGCCTCGCGCATGGATATGATCTCGCCGGGCCAGGCGAAGGCCAGACAGTTGACCGCCAGAATGCCCAGCACGGCCAGTCCGCGCAGCATGTCCAGATTGAAAATGCGCTCCGTCGTCGCCGATGGCGCGGCCGTCATGGTGGCGTCTGTCATGTCCTGCTCCCCCGAGAATGAAGACAAGGACGTTTTACATTAGACAGCGGGATCGAAAACTGAATTCCGCGTAATGTGCCGGGCTCTAGCGCTTGCGGCGATCCATGACGCCCAGGCGGTCGCGCACCTCGGGCTGTGGCCGGAAGGCCAGAAAGGCCACGCAGAAGCCGGCCCACAGGGCATAGCTGACGCCGACCAGCACGGCGATGGGCAGGCCGCCGACGCCATAGATCAGCAACGTCGTCTCGGTCGCACCCGCTGCTCGTCCCGGCGTTCCCGCCTCCAGCGACCCGGTCACCGACATGATCAACGCTGCCGCCGCTGCGACTGCGGCCGCCAGCAGCCCGCCGTACAACAGGAACCGCCAGATGACGGCCAGCCGCGTCGCCGGACGCCCGTCGCGCTGACGCTCGCGCTCCACCAAGCGCATGAAGCCGGGCACGGCGACCAGACCGATCAGCAGGACCAGCAGGCGCCAGTCCATCTCCGGCCCCGGCATCCAGTTGTCGGCGGCGGGTCTCCAGATCGGCAGGGTCAGGATCAAGGGCGGCCAGCAGGCCCCCGCCAGTGCGGCCAGGACGATGCGGTGCGGCTCCTTGCGCCAGGTGACGCGTTCCCGGCCGGGCAGGTTCAGCGGTGTCGCGGCGTCGCTCATCCGCTCGCCCTAGCGGGTCGGCACGGGCGTCTCGCCCGAATAGTCGTAAAAGCCGCGCCCGGACTTGCGTCCCAGCCACCCGGCCTCGACATATTTCACCAGCAACGGGCAGGGCCGGTATTTGCTGTCGGCCAGGCCGTCGTACAGCACGTTCATGATGGCCAGTACCACGTCCAGACCCATGAAGTCCGCCAGTTCCAGTGGCCCCATCGGATGGTTGGCCCCCAGCTTCAACGCCTTGTCGATCGACGAGACATTGCCGACGCCTTCGTACAGCACATAGATCGCCTCGTTGATCATCGGCACCAGGATGCGGTTGACGATGAAGGCGGGGAAGTCCTCGGCATTGGTGGTGGTCTTGCCCAGGCTCTCGGCGAAGGCGACAGCCGTCTCATAGGTGGCGGCCGAGGTGGCGATGCCGCGGATGATCTCCACCAGCTTCATCACGGGGGCCGGCTTCATGAAATGCAGGCCGATGAACCGCTCCGGCCGGTCGGTCGCCGAGGCCAGGCGGGTGATGGAGATGGACGAGGTGTTGGAGGCCAGCAGGGTGTCTGCCCCCAGATGGGGCACCAGTTCGGCCAGCAGGGTCTTCTTGATCGCCTCGTCCTCGACCGCAGCCTCGATGACCAGATCCGCCTTGGCCGCTTCGGCCAGGGAGCCGGCGGGGGCTATGCGCGACTGGGCGGCATCGGCGGCAGTCGCATCGATCAGGCCGCGCTCAACCTGGCGCGCCAGGCTGGCGGCAATGGCGGCCTGGGCCTGGGGCACGCGCTCCGGAGCGGCGTCGTACAGGACGACCGAATAGCCACCGGCTGCGATCGCCTGGGCGATCCCCGAACCCATCTGGCCCGCGCCGATTATGGCGACTGTTCTTATCGTGGTCATGAAGTCCGGCGGTCTGGCAGGCCCCTGGCCCTGTCGGACAGGCACCTTAGGACGGTGACCAGACCGCGCAAGACCGGATATCGCGCCGCAGCACGATCACGACCAGGCGTGGCCTCAAGGCCGCTTTCGATCAATAGGCTCCGACCAGGCTCAGCAGAGCCGCCTGCGACGCGGGCAGCAGGAAAATCTGGATACCGCGGATGATCAGAATGACGATGATGGGAGAGATATCTATGCCACCCAGCGGCGGGATGATCTGGCGAAACGGGGCCAACACCGGCCCGACGATGCGGTCCAGAAAGTCTGCGATCTGGGCCACGAACCGGTTGCGATGATTGATCACGTCGAAGGCGAACAGCCAGCTCAGGATCGCCTGCACGATGATCGCCAGCAGCAAGAGCTGAAGCAGTGCCCCCAGGATGAAGAACACAAATCCGATGATCGCCGCCATGCCGCAAAGGCTCCCTGCAAGATAATCCCCGCTTCTAGCGGCACATGCACCTCCAAGCCAAGGTTTCCGACGCCGCAGATGCGGCTGGCTTTGCGCCCGTTGACACCCCGGCCTAGACCCCCCTATGTCCCGCGCTCGCCTGCATCCCTGAAAAGGGGCCGTAGCTCAGTTGGTAGAGCGCGTCGTTCGCAATGACGAGGTCAGGGGTTCGACTCCCCTCGGCTCCACCAGGCGTTATGCTCCATTACAGCGTTATCCAGACTTGACGGCCAAGCTTGGCGGCGCGATGACGACTTAAGGGTTAATTCATCGGAATTTGAGGGGACGACTACAATGAACAAGATCATCGGTGCAGTCGCCCTTGTGGCGGCGATCGTTGTCGCGCCACAGGTCGCTTTGGCGCAGGACGCCAGTCTGAAGGCGAACTTCGGATCGGTCAGTCTGAACAACGGCTTCACGCCGGATCCGCATCGTGTCTCGATCACGGCGGGCGGGTCCATCGATGCCTATGAGGACACCCCGTTGCCGGAAGCTTGCGTGGGCATGATCAGCGACGCGCCCGACTACGAGGTGAGCTACAGCGCTGGCAATCTGCCGCTGGTGTTCCGGACGCTGTCGTCGGTCGATACCACCCTGATCATCAATGGCCCGGACGGCTCCTGGTCCTGCGACGACGACAGCTATGGCGACCTGGATGCCGAGGTGCGGTTCAATCGCCCGCAGAGCGGCACCTACGATGTGTGGGTTGGCACCTTCGGCGGTTCGACGGCAGCGGCGACCCTGCTGATCACCGAGACGCCCTGAGCCGATAAAGTTCGTCTGAGCTTCAGAAGCCCCGGCGGTTCACCGTCGGGGCTTTCTACTGGTCTTCGTCGAAGCGGCGGGCGACCAGATCCATCAGGGCGTCGATGGCGTCCTGGGCGTCGTCGCCCTCGGCTACGATGTCGATGGTGCAGCCGTTTCCGGCTCCCAGCATCAGCAGGCCCATGATCGACAAGGCGTTGACGGTGACGCCGTCGCGGGAAACGCGGATGTCGGATTCGAAGGCTGACGCCGTCTTCACGAATTTGGCGCTGGCCCGTGCGTGCAGGCCGCGGGTGTTGCAGATGTTGGCGGTCGCCGAGGCCTGGGCGGCGGTATCGGTCATTTCTCGCCCTGCAGGACCCACGAGGCGACGGAGATGTATTTACGCCCCGCATCCTGGGCATGGGCCACGCAGGCTTCCAGTGGCTCGCAGCCACGCACGCCCGCCAGCTTGATCAGCATGGGCAGGTTCAGCCCGGCGATGACCTCGGCGCGGGTCTCTTCCATCACGGAGATGGCCAGGTTGGATGGGGTGCCGCCGAACATGTCAGTCAGCAGGATGACGCCATCGCCATCGTCAACGGCGCGGGCCGCATCGACGATGTCACGGCGGCGACGTTCCATGTCGTCCTCGGGGCCGATGCAGATGGCGGCGACGCCGCGCTGCGGGCCGACGACGTGCTCCATCGCCGACAGGAATTCCGAGGCCAGTCCCCCGTGGGTGACGATCACCAGCCCGATCATGACAGGTCTACCAAGCTGACGCCCCGTATTCCGACCGCCCTTCGACGTGCCGCAAGCCGCGCGGAATAGCCCAAGTCCGCGCGGGGTTAAAGTCGTCGTGACAAGACTGTGACCTTTTCGACCGCCGAGGCCTCGAATCCGTTCAGCCTGATACGCGGAAGATCGCGCCCGGCGATGCGTTTGAATAGCGGCTCTGGCAAACGGTCTATGGCGTCCGTCGTCAAGTCCACGATCAAGCCCAGCCGGACAAAAGGCCTTGTCGGCTTATTGACGATCCCGACCCCGCGCACCTCCATTCGACCTTCGATCCGTTCAGGAACGGCCGCGTACAGATCGTTACCGGCAGCAAAGACATGGGTGTAGTCATCTGCAATCAGACGCGCGCCGCGCTCGAGCAGACGCAAAGCCAGATCGCTCTTGCCCGCGCCGGACGGCCCGGTCAGCAAGACGCCGATCCAGCCGCGACCCGACCTGTGCAGTGCCACCGTGGTCGCATGATGGGGCTGGTCGCTCATCCGCGTCGTGGTTGGGCAATAACGGGCAGGGCAACTTCGAAGCGCGCGCCTTCGGTCGTGCCATCGGCTCCAGCCCGGTTCATCGCCCGCACCTCTCCGCCATGGGCCTCGACGATCTGGCGCACGATGGAGAGACCCAGGCCAGAGTTGGCCCCGAAGGCCGTGCCGCGCGGTCGCGAGGTGTAGAAACGCTCGAACACCGTCTCCAGGTTCTCGGGCGGAATGCCAGGGCCGTCATCATCGATGGACACGTTGATAGGTCTGTCGGGGTCGAGGCTGCGATGCAGCGTGATCCTGACCTGCCCTTCTGGGGGGCTGAACGAGCGGGCATTGTCGATCAGATTACGGAACACCTGGCCCAGGGGCCCGTCGCGGCCGGTGATGCGGACCGTCTCTGACGGCGGCGAGAAAATGACTCGCGCCTCGCCCGGTTTGTGACCGGCGGAATAGACCCCCGTGATCTCGGTCAACAGGACGGTCAGGTCCACGGCGCGAGGTCTGTCACGGTTCAACTCGGCATCCAGCCGCGAGGCGTTCGAAATGTCGGTGATCAGCCGGTCGAGGCGTCGCACGTCCTGCTGCAACAGACCTGTCAGCTTCTCACGCTGCGCATCGGTCTTCACCAGAGGAAGGGTTTCCAGCGCCGAGCGGATCGACGTCAAGGGGTTCTTGATCTCGTGGCTGACGTCGGCAGCGAAGGCCTCGATGGCATCCATCCGGTCAGACAAGGTTTCGGTCATGGTCTCCAGCGAGCGGGCCAGATCGCCGATCTCGTCCTTGCGGCCGTCCAGGTCAGGCAGGGAGATCGCGCGGGCCCGCTGTAGCCGCACTGCATCGGCCGCCGCCGACAGCCGCATGATCGGACGGGCCACAAAAAGGTGCAGCACCAGAGAGCCCAATATGTTGACGGCCAGGGCGACCAGGGCGAACGGCATAAGGGCCAACCGCTGGGCAGCCAGGGTTTCTTCGACGTCGCCCGCCTCCAACGTCAGCACGCCCAGGACCTGACGCACATGCCGGACGGGTATGGAGACCGAGACGACGCGGTCGCCCGATTCATTCATCCGAACGCCGGCCTGGTTCTGGCCGTCCAGTGCCCCATCGACTTCTTCGGCCAGTTCGCGCCGGGCCTCCTCGACCCGGCGGCTGTTGCGTTCGGCAGTTTCGGGCTGATCGGTTGATGGCGGGGTGCCTGCGGGACGCGCATCAGGCAGGGCCGAGCCCGGTATGGACTCCGTCACCAGATAGCTGTCGGCTACCAGCAGGCCGTCCAGGTCATAGAGCCGAGCCCGCTGCCCATTCGGGATGAATGTATCGACAAGTTGCCTTGAGGCCTCCACCGCGTCGAAGGCTGGCGTGGGCTCGCCCGTTGTCACCCCTTGCCGGCTCAGCACATTGGCCAGCAGTTCGGCCTGGGCGGTCAGGGTCTGCTGGCGCGACTCGATCAGGCCGCGCGTCCACTCATTCAGGGCCAGGGCTCCGCCCAGCAGGATGAGCAGGCTGAGCAGGTTGAGAGCCAGTATGAAGCCGCCCAGCCGCGAGCCGCCGAAACGGCCAAGCCGCCGGCGACCCGGGGACACGTCCTTTTCGGACGGATCAGCTTTCGCGGTAGCGGTATCCGACGCCATACAGGGTCTCGATCGCGTCGAACTCGGGATCGACCACCCGGAACTTCTTTCGCATCCGCTTGACGTGGCTGTCGATGGTGCGGTCGTCGACATAGACCTGATCGTCGTAGGCGGCGTCCATCAGGTTGTCGCGGCTCTTCACGAAACCGGGCCGCTGGGCCAGGGCCTGGAGCAGCAGGAATTCGGTGACCGTCAGCTTGACGGGCTTGCCCTCCCAGGTGCTCTCGTGACGGGCCGGGTCCATAGAGAGCTTGCCGCGCTTGATGGCTTTGGAGCCGCCTTCGCCTGCTGCGGGCTCGGGCTCGCCACCGTCAGCCCCTGTCCTGCGCAGCAGCGCCTTGACCCGCTCGATCAGCAGCCGCTGGCTGAAGGGTTTGTGGATGTAGTCATCGGCACCAAGGTTGAAGCCCAGGATTTCGTCGATCTCCTCGTCCTTGGAGGTCAGCATGATCACCGGGATCTGGCTGGTCTGGCGCAGGCGGCGCAGCACCTCCATGCCGTCCATACGGGGCATCTTGACGTCCAGTATGGCCAGGTCAGGCGGAGAGGTTTCAAGCGCCTCCAGCCCGGCGGCACCGTCGTGGTGGGCGGTGACCTTGTGGCCATGGCTTTCCAGCGCCAGGGACACGGATGCCACGATGTTCTCGTCGTCGTCGACCAGGGTGATATTGGCCAAAGGGCGGTCTCCTCAGCAGTCGTCAAGTGGATGCACTGATCGCATCAACGCGCGACAAGCGTAACCGTTCGATACGGAGCATCAGCAAGAATGCGGCGCAAACATGGGCCGCCGGGTTCTTTTGCGCAATGAAACCCCGCCTTAAAGGCTTTCACTCCAGTGTCGCAGCATAACAGCGTTGAGTGTGGCATGGCCGGTTCGATTCACTACGAGGTCTATATCCGCAAGACCGCTCCGGCACCCTGGGCCCTCCAGATGGCGACTGAAGAACGGGCTGTGGCGATCCAGACCGCCGAGGAACTGCTGCGGGATGATCGCGCGGCCGCTGTTCGCGTGACCAAGGAAACGCTGGACCCCGACACGATGGAGTTCCACAGCCTGACCCTGCTTACCAAGGGGGCACCGGAGATCAAGCGGAAGCGTCTGGTGTCTGAGGATCAGAACGGCCCACGCTGCCTGGCACCGACGGATTTGTACGAGCCCCTGGCGCGCGAGACGATCGGGCGTGTTCTGGAAGATTGGCTGAAGCGTCAGGGCGTGACCCCGTTCGAGTTGCTTCACCGCCCTGACCTGGCCGAAAAGCTCGAGGCGTCGGGCCTTGAACTCCAACATGCAATCCAGAAGGTGGCGGTGCCGGAGAGCCAATCGGTCGGGCAGCCCGTCCACGACCTGGTGCGGCACTACCAGAAGCTGGCGGAGCGCACTCTCGAGCGTGTGGTGGCGGCTGGACGGCGCGGAAGTTTTCCCGGCCTTGAAGAGCGATCCATCGCCGATCTGGCCCATCGTCTGGCGGGAAAGGCCGAGCGCGGATTCGTCATGGGCGGTGTCGTCGCGCGTGCATTGAAGGGGATTCGGGGTGGCCGGGCCCGGGTCGACAAGCTGATGGATCTGGCTGAAGGCGCACCGATGGATGGGCCGCCCCACGCACTGGTCATGGTCCCGATCGAGCAGATCCTGTGTGAAATACTGGCAACGCGCACCAGCCTGGCCGATGTGCTGGGGCCCGCATTGGACCAAGGGGCCTCGCTGGCCGCTGTGGTGCGGATGGTTGCTCCCAGGGAAGTGTCAGCCCTGATCGCCCAAGACGAAAAGCTGGCTTTGCAGATACCGGCGGTGACCGGTCCTGCGGCGCGGTTGGGCGAGCGGTTGCAGGCGGGTCAGTTTCCGCTGCTGGCCTCGACGCTGGCCCGCATGGTGGTGCGTGAACTCATGAGCCCGCGTCGCCTGCGGCCAGGTGATGCTGTCGGCGAAATCGATATCATGCGGACCCTGGCCATGGTTCTCACGGCGACAGCGGGTCGGCTGCTGACGCTTGAAGAGGTTCAATCCGCCTTCAGCGAACGTTCAAAAAGCATCATCACCGCCGATTTCGTCGCTGCCTATGTGGCGTCCTGCAATACGGTCCTGTGCGAGGCCGAATCGCTGACCCGGTTGTGTGAAAATGTCACTGGCAATGCCAATAAACGTTCGGCGGCGCGGTGGCTGGCGGCGTGCATCAACTCGCTGCGCTTCGAGAGCGAGATGCGGTCCGGGGCCGGCGGACGATCGCCTGCTCAGGTTCTCATGATCCTGGCTGGTCTGCAGCGTGCCGTGATGACGTGCGCTCTGGCAGAGCGCGAGGAACAGGAGATCGTGACAGCCATCGGGTTGGTTGGCGGTGGAGTCGAGGCCGAGGCGCGCTTGATCCACATGATGACACGGGCAAAGGCCTCGCTGCATCAGAAACTGGCAGCGTTGTTGAAGATGGCAGCAGGCGAAACCGCGCCGCTTGGCCCCGTCGCCGACCGCGCCAAGGCTGAGGCGCTGAAGCTGCTGCGTCAGCCTGAAAACCGCGAAATGCTGTCGCGCTCGCCGCAGGACCTCATCCCGATCAAGGCCCTCATGCGGGCGGCCGGACTGGCGGCCTGATCAGTCGAAGATGTCGAAGATGCTGTCGCGCTTTTTCTTCTTGTAGCGGTAATCGTCATCCCGGTACGGGCGCTGCTCGCGATACCCCTGTTGATGGCCCCAGGGCTGTGACTGCTGTTGAGGGGGTGGAGCGTAGTTCTGCTGGGGTGGAGGCGCAGCGGGTGCCGAGGCGCGGCCATCTTCAGTGGCCGAAGCCATCAGTTTTTCCAGCTCGCCACGATCCAGCCAGACACCGCGGCATGACGGACACATGTCAAACTGCACGCCGTCCCGATCCAGCGTCTGCATGGCAGAGTTGTCATTGGGGCACATCAGCAGTGGCATCGTCGTCTCCTATGTAGTGTCAGCGGTAAAGCTAGCGACCGTCTGTTTGTTCCGCCAGAGTGGCGATGCGCCGCGCTGCTGGCAGGCTAGAACTGAAGCCAGCTGTCGCCCGGATCGCGATCGCCCGGCGACAGGCGCTGCTGGCCCCAGGCGATGATCATGAAAAGCTTGTGGCTGCGGATGTTGAACTCGCCCGTCATCGGAATGACAGCGCCGAGCGGTGCGCCCGTTTTGGGCTCGTAGAGGAAGCCGGAAAACTCAGCTACACCTACCCGATCCCGTCGACTGTAGACCGAAAGCTCAGGCAGTGAGACGACGTTAAAGCTGTCGTTGATTGGCACCCGCATTTCCGGGAGGCCAAAGACACGGCGCATCTGCTCCAGCGAAAGGGTCCCGGCCCGGATTTCGAATACGGCATCGGCTTCGGTTTTGGACGGGGCGATGAAATAGCCCGCTTCCGAGAGCGCCGCGCGAATGGCGCTTACCGCATAGGGGGCGCTTTCGGCCCGGAAATAGAGTTCATCGACGAAGACCTTGGACCCGACAGGGATGGGCAGGGTCAGCCCATCGACGGCCCGGTCAGCGGCACGCGCCACCAGCAACTGCTCGGTCGCCGTGCGCGACGGATAGGTTTCGGACGTAGAGGCGCAGGCGGACAAGGCAGCCGCTGCTGCCAGGGCTGTGAGCGCGCGCGCGCGGGCCGCAGACGTCATGCCTTACCAGCTCCCCGTATTGGACATGGAAGCCCAGGGTTCAGCGGGAGCCAGTGGCTGCCCCTCCTGCAACAGTTCGATGGAGATGCCGTCAGGCGAGCGCACGAAGGCCATGCGGCCATCACGCGGTGGACGATTGATCGTCACCCCTCCGGCCTGCAAGCGGGCGCATGCGGAATAGATATCATCGACCTTGTAGGCCAGATGTCCGAAATTACGACCGCCCTCGTAGTCTTCCGGGTCCCAGTTGAAGGTCAGCTCCACCTCGGGAGACCGTTCAGCTACCGAGCGTGCCTGGTCAGCAGGCGCGGCCAGAAACACAAGCGTATAGCGCCCCTGCTCGTTCTCCATGCGCCGGACCTCCGTCAGGCCCAGCAGCTCGCAATAGAAATGCAGGGACGCATCCAGATCGGCGACCCGGACCATGGTGTGAAGGTAGCGCATGACGTCCGTATCCTTAGGTGAGGGGGCGGAAGTGCGGCTGTATAGCGATAGAATGTCAGGCTCGCGACTCACGGCCCGTTACGACAACGGCGCTTGCCCTCGCCCTGCCACAGAATTCCGGCTAACCACCCGCCGCAGTCCGAAACGCAGGCCCCATGTCCGATCATAACGACCAGCATGTCGACAATCCCCACAAGAGCTTCATTGCCCTGGTGGCCGATCTGGCGGCCATCAGCGGGCCCGACGGCCTCACCCTTCGCGAAATTCGTGACCGCCTGGACGAACGGGCCTTCGGTCTGATGATCCTGATCCTGGCGATCCCGTGCCTCGTCCCGGCTCTGTATGGCGTGCCGCAGATTGTGGGCATTCCAATTCTTCTGCTGGCGGGACAGATGCTGGTCGGCCGGGTCGAGCCCTGGCTGCCCGAGGCCATTCTCAAGCGACGCGTGACGAAGGCATGGCTGGAGCGGATGGCTGATTTTGCCACCAAGCGCATGGGCTGGCTCGAGCGCCTGTCTCGCCCTCGTCTGAGAATCTTCGCTGAAGGCTGGGCGGAACGAGCCGCAGCCTTCTTCATGATCCTGGCGACCCTTACGATCGTCTTGCCTATGACCAATACAGTGCCTTCTGTGGCCCTGAGCCTGCTGTCGGTGGGACTGATCCAGCGCGACGGACTGTTTGTGGCCGCCGGCGCGACCGTGGCGACGGCCTGGGCCACAGCCTTGATCATCGTCGGTGTCGGCTTCTTCGTCGGCGCGGGCTGGGCGGTTTCTCTGATCGCGCGCTTCGGCGGGTAAGACACATCGACGGCAGCCTGCAGCCCCGCTATGAACGGGGTCCGATGAGAGCAACCTATCGTCTCCTGACCCGGTGGTGGACCGCCTTTGCGCTGGTGGCGTCGCTTGCCCTCCTGGGGGCGGCCCATGCCTTTGAGCGGTTTGGTGGGCTTGAGCCCTGCAATCTGTGTCTGAAACAGCGCGAGGTTTATTGGGGTGCCGTTCTGGTCGCGGCCCTGGCCACGGGATGGCATCTGATCAGCCGGGGCAGTCGGGGCACACCGCGCGTTGCGGCTTTCTTGCTGGCCCTCATCTTCACGACCGGGGCCGTTACCGCCGTCTTCCATATGGGCGGAGAGATGGACTGGTGGACCTTGCCCGCGACCTGCATGGGCGGAACTGTCGATGCCAGCCAGGCGGTGGATTTCATGCTGGGCACCGGTGCCGTCGAGCCAGTGGTCAGCTGCGGCGACGTGGCGTGGCGCTTTGCGGGTATCAGCATGGCAGGGTGGAATGCTGTGATCTCGGTCGTCCTGGCCGCGTTCAGCCTGCTTGCCGCCAAGAGGCCCAAGGATGCCCGTGCCCCTCGAAGCTGATACCCGTCGCGGTCCCTTGCCGCGCCCCGGTCTGGGGGGCAGCCGCCGACGACGCGCCGAAATCCTGCGTGTCGACCACGCAGGCGAATACGCCGCCGTCCATATCTACCGCGCCCAGCAGGCTGTTTTTGAAGGTCGACAAGGCAAGGCCGGAATCGCCGCTGATATGTCCGAGATGCAGGGCCAGGAGGCGGTGCATCTGGCCCGTTTCGATTCCCTTTTGAATGACGAGCGGGTGCGGCCCACGGTCATGACCCCTGTCTGGCGACTGGCGGCACTGGCGCTGGGTGCTGGCACGGCCCTGATGGGCGAGAAGGCGGCCCATGCCTGCACCGAGGCGGTCGAGGACGTGATCGAGAAACACTATGCCGATCAGATCGCCGAACTGTCTGACAGTGACCCCGCGCTGGCCGCCGAACTGACCGTTTTTCGCGACGAGGAATTGGCCCATCACGACCACGCCATCGAACACGGCAGCCGCGAGGCCCCGGCCTATCGGCTGCTGAGCGCGGTGATCAAGGCGGGATGCAAGGTGGCGATCAAGGTCAGCGAAAAGGTCTGACGGTCTTCAGGGTTGAATGTCGAACGCCAGCAGCAGCGTTCGCTGGGCCGGATTGTTGTTGTCGTCGGACAGGATGTAGAGACGCGTCCCGTCGTCACGGGCTACAGCCGCGATACCTTCGAAATTATCGGTTGTACCAGGCAGTTTCAACTCGATCAGCGCCGGGCCAAGCGTGCCGTCGGCGGTCATGTGCCGGACTTGAGCGCGGGCATCCAGTGGCGGGCGATAGGACCGCTGGACGATGAAGACGCCATTGCCAGACGGCTCACGATCCATGCCGGTGATGCGATAGGCCCCATCATCCAGAGCTTCCGCGGGTACAGGCGCGACGACAACGCAGGCGGCGGGCGTGCAGTCCCAGACACCGCCGGATTCGCCCGCCACCCGCCAGCCTGCGTCGAGCGCTGCCAGGCCTTCCATGCCGTTATTGGGGCTGAAGGCGACGTCGGGGTGTCGCACAGGCGTCGGGCTGTTCGCTGGGGCTGCCGCCGGTCCATAGTTCCAGATCCGATGGTCGCGCTCGAAACTGACCAGCAGGTCGCCGGTGTCTGTGATGGCAAGCCCCTCGGCATCGCCATCGGCCTTGTCCGCGATGGGCGTACCATCGGACAAGGTGAGTCGTCGCCAGGCCAGGCCTGTCACACCGACCAGCCTTCCACCGCGGTTCAAGACCAGATGTCCGTGCACCAGGTCGCCTGCATCGCTGACGCTGACGAAGCCACCGTCGCCGATCAGTTTGAGATCCGACAGGCTGTGCAGGGGCGAGCCCGCTTCCAGTACAAGTTCGACACCACCCGCGAACCGCACGCCCTCAGCCAGCCGGGCACCACCGGGCAGGCCGAGGCCAGCGGGACGGATGCCCGGGCTGGCGGGCGTCCAGCCGGGCGGGATCGTCGGCGGAACAAGCGGCCATGTCCCGGCGCATGCCGCGATGGCGAGGGCAGCGAAGGCGGGGACCAGCCGTGACAGGATGCTCAGCGACGGAAGCCGCACGCTCAGGCCGCGCGGCGACGGCGGGCAGGTGTCGGTTTATCGTCGGCCTCGAACAGTTCGGCCAGTTTCTCGACCATGACACCGCCCAGTTGCTCGACATCGACGATGGTAACGGCGCGACGGTACCAGCGGGTGACGTCATGCCCGATGCCGATGGCGATCAGCTCGACGGGCGACTGGGTCTCGATCCGCTCGATCACTTGACGCAGATGCCTGTCGAGATACAGGGCCGCATTGGCCGACTGCGTGGAATCGTCGACCGGCGAGCCGTCGGAAATGACCATCAGGATCTGGCGGCTTTCGGGTCGGGCCTTCAGCCGGTCGTGCGCCCAGGTCAGGGCCTCGCCGTCGATGTTCTCTTTCAACAGCCCCTCGCGCATCATCAGGCCCAGATTCTTCTTGGCCCGACGCCAGGGCGCATCCGCCGCCTTGTAGATGATGTGCCGCAGGTCGTTCAGCCGCCCGGGATTGGCGGGCTTGCCTGCCGTGATCCAGGCCTCGCGCGCCTGACCGCCCTTCCAGGCCCGGGTGGTGAAGCCCAAAATCTCGACCTTGACGCCGCACCGTTCCAAGGTGCGCGCCAGGATATCGGCACAGACCGCCGCCACCATGATCGGCCGACCCCGCATCGAGCCGGAGTTGTCCAGCAGCAGGGTCACGACCGTGTCGCGGAACGGGCTCTCGCTCTCGGCCTTGAACGACAGGGGGCTGGTCGGGTCGGTGATGACGCGGGTCAGGCGGGCGGTGTCCAGCACGCCCTCCTCCAGATCAAAATGCCAGCTGCGGTTCTGCTGCGCCATCAGGCGGCGCTGCAGCTTGTTGGCCAGGCGCGATACGACGCTGGAGAGCGCTGTCAGCTGCTGATCCAGCAGGGAGCGCAGCCGCTCCAGCTCCATCGGATCGCACAGGCCGGAGGCATCCACGACCTCGTCGAAGGCCGTCGTAAAGACGCGATAGGCGTCGATGGCACGGCCGTCGTCCTGGGTTTGCTGGCGATTGGGCAGGGCCCCCTGATCGACCTCGGGGCCGTCTTCGGAGGCTTCGCCGTCGGCATCAGCCGGGCTGCCGTCGGGGCGGCTGTCACGCTCGTCGCTGGCCTCCTGATCGTCAGCGGTGCCCTCCATCGACTGATCGCCGCCGCCCGCCTCGTCGTCGTCTTCGTCCTGATCGTCGGAGGCTTCGGGATCCTGAGGGTCCGGCTCGTCCTCGCCTTCGTTCTCTGAGCGATCATCGCCGCGCCCGTCGCCGAGGTCCATGTCCAGCGCGCGCAGCACAGCTTTCAAGCGATCGGCAAAGGCGGTCTGGTCGTCGGCGACCTCGGCCAGTGCGTCCAGCTTGCGTCCGGCCTTGGTCTCCAGATCGGCCCGGACGAGATCGAGCAAGGTTCCCGCCCCACCGGGCGCGCGCTGACCCGTCAGTCGTTCGCGCACCAGCAGGGCGACGGCCTCGGCCACCGGCACCCGTTCGGCCTCGTTGACGCGCAGCGCCCCCGTCTTCTCCAGCCGGGTCAGCAGGGCCGCGTTCAGATTGGCGCGGACCCCAGCCAAAGCCTTTGACCCTACGGCCTCGACCCGAGCCTGCTCGACAGCTTCGAAAACTTCGGAGGCGCGGTTGTCGGCGGGGCGCAGACGGGCGTTCAGCGCCTCGTCATGATTGGCCAGCCGCAAAGCAAGCCGGTCCGCCTGACCGCGCAGGGTCGCGCTGTCGCCCGACGACGGGTCGCGTGGCGGATGCGGCAGGGTCAAGACGCCGTTCGACAGCCTTGGGCCGTCCGAACCGAACGTCACCTCCAGCTCGGACTGCTCGGCCAGCGCCCTTGCCGCATGGGCCAGGGCGCGCTTGAAGATGTCGGCAGGAGTATCGGCAGAGGCCATGCGGTCGATTAGCCTGTTGGAACGGGTCTGAGAAGGTGGCCGCGACCCTTGAACGCCCGCCGGGTCCACGCGACAAGGCCCCATGACCACGACATTCGGCCGCATCGCCTACGGAGCCCTCGACGTCTGCAATGGCGTGGAGATGGCGACAATACAGGCGGCGGTGGCGCGGACTGGACTGTCAGCCGGGGCGCGGGTGGCGGACATCGGGACGGGCAATGCCGGCGTGGCAATCCGGCTGAGTCAGGCATTCGGTCTGGATGTCGCGGCGATCGAATTCGATCCAGTGATGGCGGAACTGGCGGCGGAGCGGATCGCGGCGGCGGGGATGGAGGTCGATCTGGTCGTCGGGTCGGCGGCGCAGGTGCTGGAAGGGATCGAGCCGCTGGACCTGATCGTGGCCCTGGGGACCACCAATCTGACGGGGGAGGGGCGACCGACGCCGGAGGCGGGGTTCGCCTTTCTGAAGCAACGGATCAGGCCGGGGGGCTGGCTGTTATGGGGAGATCTGGTCTGGTTGGCCGAGCCGTCGGTGCCGCTGAGGCAGGTGGTCGAGGTGAGCAATCAGTACACGGACGATACGGGTTGGGTCGCTGCGGCCGCGACGGTTGGCCTTGTACCGGAGTGGCGTGAAATCTCGTCACAGCCGGTGTTCGATGCCTATGCAAGTGATGCGGTCGGGGCGGCGCGACGCTGGCTGGAGGCGCATCCGGATGCGGCCGAGGCCGAGACCGTGCGGTTCCATGCCGACCGCATGCAGGCGGTGTTCGAGTACGGCCGCGGCCTGATTGGCTTTGGCCTGTATCTGTTCCGCGTGCCGGGCTGAGCGTCAGGCGGTCCGCAGTATCCCGTCCACCACCTGAACCGGCCAGGGCGTCAGTCGCCCGCCTGCGCATGGCCCGCCGGTGCAAAGGCCGCTCAGTGGCTCGAACACCGCGCCATGCCAGCCGCACAGGATTAGCGCCCCGTCCGGGGTCAGATAGCGATCCAGCTCGATCGCCAGCGGATAGCCGGCGTGCGGGCAACGATCGATATAGCCCGCCACCTGTCCATCCTTGCGCACCACGAAGCCGTGGAAGAAGGCCTCGCCGATCTGGAGGACAAAACCGCGCGAACCTGGATCGACGATGTCGTCCTCGGCGCACAGGGCGACATTGGGCGGGGTCTTCCACACACGGGCGCGTTCGGGTGCAGGCGGGGGCGCGTCGCTCAATCCCGTTCGACCTTCAGCGGGCGCGACAGCAAGTCCTCGATCACCCGATCGACGGTGGTCTCGCCGTTCAGCAGGGCCGCGACGGCGAGCGAGATGGGCATGTCGACGCCGGTCCTGGCGGCCAGTTCGCGCACAGCGGGCGCGCTCTCATAGCCCTCGGCCACCGAGCGTTTGCCGGCCAGGGCTTGCTGAACCGTCTGGCCCTGACCGAGAGCGAGGCCCAGGCTCATGTTGCGGGATTGGGGGCTGGAGCAGGTCAGGACCAGGTCGCCCAGGCCGCAGAGGCCCGCGACCGTTTCTGCCCGGCCGCCCAGGGCCACGCCCAGCCGGGTCATTTCGGCAAAGCCGCGCGTGATCAAGGCGGCGTGGGCGCTGCGGCCCAAGCCCCGGCCCTCGACGATGCCGCAGGCGATGGCCAGGACGTTCTTGATCGCCCCGCCGACCTCGGCCCCAATAAGATCGGTCGCCAGATAGGGACGGAAGGCCGGGGCCGACAGCGTTTCCATCAGCCGCTCGCCCAAGGCCTCGTCAGCGCAGGCCAGGGTCACGGCGCTGGGCAGGCCGCGCGCCACTTCTCCTGCAAAGCTGGGGCCCGACAGGACGGCGGCGGGGGCATGCGGCAGGGTCTCGGCCAGGACGTCGGTCATCAGCTTTAGCGAGCCGCGCTCGATCCCCTTCGAACACAGAACGACGGGCACGCCCGCGCGGTGGAAGGGTGCAAATGCTGTCAGCGTCGATCGCATGTACTGGGCCGGGGGCACCGCGAGGATCAGGTCACAGTGCGCCAGATCGGACAGTTCGGTCGTTACCGCGACATGGTCGTCCAGGGTGATGCCGGGCAGGAAGGCCTCGTTGATGCGGCGGTCGCGGATGCTCTCGACCACATCCGGCTCACGCGCCTGAAGCAGCACGTCCAGACCGGCCGACCCGGCGACCTGGGCCAGGGCCGTGCCCCAGGCCCCTGCGCCGATCACGCCTGCGATACGAAATTCCATGCTCATCCTCAGGCCTTCGCCCCCTTGCGGCCCGGCGCGTGTGTCGGGGCTGTCAGGGCGCTGTGTTCGTCCAGTGGCCACCGTGGCCGGGCGGCGGTGTCGATGTCGGAAACCAGCCCCAGCCGCAGCCGCTCTGCCCCCGCCAGCGCGATCATCGCCGCATTGTCGGTACAATAGGCCATGGGCGGGGCCAGGAAGGCAAAGCCGTTCTTGGCCGCCGTGGCTTCCAGCGTGGCGCGGATCGTCTTGTTGGCGGCGACGCCGCCGGCCACGACAAATAGAGGTGGCCCTGACGCCTCGCCCGCTGGGTGAGGCTGCTTGAGGGCGATGGCGCTGTCATGGGTCGCATAGTCCTTCATCGCCCGGTCCGCGCGTTCGCTGAGCTGGCGAGCGATGGCGGTCTGGACGGCGGCGGCCAGGTCGGCCTTGTCCTGCTGGGTCTCACAGGTCTGTGCCAGCCGCGAGGCGGCGGTCTTGAGGCCCGAAAAGGAAAAGTCGCAGTCCTTGCGGCCCAGCAGGGCTCGCGGCAGGTCGAAGCGTGATCCGTCGCCCGATGCCGCCAGCTTCTCCAGCGCCGGACCGCCGGGATAGCCGAGGCCCAGGGCCTTGGCGATCTTGTCGAAGGCCTCGCCCGCCGCATCGTCGATAGTGGTGCCCAGGCGCGTCATGTCGCCGATGCCGCGCACCTCCAGCAGCTGACAGTGCCCGCCCGAGACCAGCAGCAGCAGGAAGGGATAATCGACCGGCTGGCCCAGCCTGGCGGAAACGGCGTGCCCCTCCAGATGGTTGACCGCGATCAGCGGCAGGTCGCGGGCCAGAGCGACCGCCTTTCCGAACCCCAGCCCCACCATGACACCGCCGACCAGACCCGGCCCGGCGGTGGCGGCGACGCCGTCCAGCGCCTCATAGCCCAGACCCGCCTCGGCCATCGCACGGCGGACGACACCGTCGATCATCTCCACATGGCTGCGGGCCGCGATCTCGGGCACCACGCCGCCGAAGGCCGCATGGTCCTCGGTCTGGCTGTGGACCACGGACGACAGAACGGTCGCGCTGCCGTCGGTGGCCAGACGCACGACCGAGGCGGCGGTTTCGTCGCAGCTGGTTTCAAGGCCCAGAACTGTGAGCTGAGCAGGCAGCGACGTCGCGTCGGTTGCCCGGCCTGCCTCGCTGCTATAGTCCGCGCCGATACTCATGGGGTCGAGGTAGCGACCTCGTCCCGCTTCCGCAACGGTTCCCGTCACCCGCATGACCCCTCTCGTCCGCATCGGCACGCGTCGCTCCAAACTGGCCCTGACCCAGTCGGGCATGATGCAGCGCGCCATCGGCCGCGCCCTGGGTGTGCCGGAGGCGGATATCGAGGCGGCGGTACCTCTGGTCGAGATCGTGACGACCGGGGATAGGGTGCAGGATCGTCGCCTGATGGACATCGGCGGAAAGGCCCTGTTCACCAAGGAGATCGAGGAGGCGCTGCTGGATGGCCGCGTCGATGTGGCGGTCCATTCCATGAAGGACATGCCGGCGGACCAGCCCCCGGGCCTTTGCATCGCCGCCGTGCCGGTGCGCGAGGATGCCCGCGACGCCTTCATCAGCGATGTGGTCCCCAGCTTCGACGAGCTGCCCATGGGCGCACGACTGGGAACGGCCTCCTTGCGCCGGCAGGCCCAGGCCCTGGCCCTGCGGCCGGACCTGCAGATAGAGATGCTGCGCGGCAATGTGGATACGCGACTGCGAAGGCTGGCCGATGGCGAATTCGACGCCATACTGTTGGCCACCGCAGGCCTGAACCGGCTGGGCTTCGAGAGCGTGATCCGGGAACGGCTGTCGCTTGATCGATTTCTGCCGGCGCCGGGGCAGGGGGCGCTGGCCTTGCAGACGCGGGCCGAGGACCTGGGCGCGGCCTGGGTTACGGCGCTGAACGACCCCATGACAGCCCTGGCCATCGAGGCCGAGCGCGGCGCGATGACCGCTCTGGAAGGCTCGTGTCGCACTGCGGTGGGTGCGCACGCCGAGATAGCGGACGGGAGGCTGCTGCTCACGACGGAAATGCTGGCCCCCGACGGTTCGACCCGCTGGCGGCGCGGCGGCGAGATGTTCGAGATCGAGGCGGAGGACGCCGGCCCGCAGGCGCGCGCGCTGGGCCTTCGTCTGGGAGCCGAGGTTCATGCGCTGGCGGGCGATCAGAGGGTGGACCTCTGACCGGCCCTTCCCTCGTCTGGGTCACCCGCGCCGAGCCGGGCGCGTCGCGCACAGCCGGGCGGTTGAGGGAGACGGGCTGGACACCGGTTGTCTGTCCGCTGCTTGCCATCCGCCCACTTCCGCAGCCTGCGCCCGATCTGGATGACTGCGCGGCCATCGCCTTCACCAGCATCAATGGCGTAGCAGCCTTCGCCGCATTAACCCCCAGACGCGACCGCCGGGTATTGACCGTGGGTGATGCGACGGCCGGGGCGGCGCGCGACGCTGGGTTTGCGGATGTTGTTTCGGCCAATGGCTCCGTCAGCGATCTTGTGAATCTGGTGTCGCGGGCAATGCACCCTCACGAGCGGCTACTGGCCGCAGTGGCAAAGGAACCGGTGGCCGATCTTGTGAGATTGCTGACCGGCCGTGTCCGGGTCGAGACCGTGTCGGTCTATGAGGCGGTCGAGACCGGGGTTCATGCGCCCGAGAGCATAGACGCCATAATGATCCATTCGCCCCGCGCGGCGGTGGCATTGGCTGCTCTGGGACCGCAGGCGTTCGAAGGACGGCTGATCGTGGCCATTTCGGAGCAGGCGGCCGTCCCCCTGAACGACCTGTCGGCCGTCGATCTGCGCATCGCCGACCACCCCAGTGAAACGGGGATGCTGGAGGCGCTTGGCAAGCCCGCGCCCGGCGTATAAAGAGCGCCTCTCTCGCGCGAGCCGGTTCCCGTCCGCGCCGGGCCGCTTTAGCTCAGCTGGTAGAGCACATCATTCGTAATGATGGGGTCAGGTGTTCGAGTCACCTAAGCGGCACCACCACTCCAATGGCACTCTAGGTAGGAAGCTGGCAGGCGAGCGGCGGAAGGGCCGTTGCCCTAGGGAGCCGGATGGGTACCCGGTGGGAAGCGCTCCAATCGGCTTTGATGTTCAGTTTAGCGGATCGAGTTCGAGCCGCTTGGGCATCATCACACCTGTTGCGCTGCTTGCGTTGAGAGAGAGCCTCAACACGACCTTGAGCCCTCTCGCCAGATGCCCCCGTTGCGTGCTGATTAGACGTTGAACCTAATGAAATCCCGACGCGCCGGAGAAAGTCACCGGCGGGTGAAGAGGATCAAGCCTGCCGAAGTGGCCAAACGCAACTGCTCTAAAAACTCATTTGCGAAGCTGACACCTACTCCGCTAGGCAACATCACGTGGACAGTCGCAATGTGACGCACTGGGGGATGATTGTGGGTTTCTCGCTGACGGAAAACGCCTTCGCGCGACTAGGAGTGTCAATACGTACGCGTTCCGAAAAGATTGAGGAAGCGTTTGAAGATGCGGTGATTGAAAAACCAGCTTTGGAGGCGAAACTTCTCAAAACTAAACAAGAGATCACGTTCCCGAAACTTCGTTTGGAGTCCGAAGTTCGATGGCTCATCGATATGGCCCCTAATAAAGCCGAGCAAGTTATTGAAACGCTCAAAGATAACAATCTTCAGCAGACGCTTCGCTTTCTGAATGAGGACGCGATCGGCCTCTCTGCTGCCAATATCGCTGCTGACGCATGTGGACGTTTTGATCCCGATGTCTTCATCGATCGATTGATTGACACTCATGCGACAATCGAAACCGTTCGTGTATCGGATGAAATTAACTCTGCTCGTGCCGTGTCCGGCTTTAGCCAGGTAGCTCTTGCGCAAGTGAGGGACGCGCTGACAGGCGTTACAACGGAACATGCGCAAGCAGTCGTCGAAAGTCTGGCGAGGCGAGCAAACCCTGGGCCGACCTTAGCCAAACTCACCTCAACACGATCTGGACCCTTTATCGATGTTCTCATCGAGACATACGACCGCTGGGCAGCGCCTAAACTCAGGGAAGTAGAGGAAGGGGCAGTGCATTTCCTCAAATTGATCGACGAAACGGGTGAAGGAAATGTTGCACAAGCTGTCACGAAACTCAAAGAATGGTCACAGATTAGCGAACCTGTTCAGCGCCATCACGAAGCCAAGGGCCTTGACGAGCCCCGTTCTCTGAAACTCTACTATGCCTCGCGTTCGGCTTCGATTTCTTTAGCCAATAACCATCAACATTATGAAGCGGCAGACAATCTGACTTCGGCGATGTCAGAGATATTTGAGCGCTTACCTTCGGCTAAAAAACAGCTTGCGATTGACCTGGAGACGCTTGGAGAATTGCGACAGGACGTGGCTCGTGAAGCGCTTGTTAGCCCTTTGGGAGACCAAATCTCCAAACTTGGAGCAAAGATATCCCAAACAGCGGATCTTCTTGAGACGCAAGATTGGCAATCCGACAATCTAGTTGATCTCGACCGTGCCTTCGATCAAGCGCGAAGGGGCGGCGATGTCGACGACTTAGTTCTGGAGCTTGTTCGTAGCCTTGCACTGAAACTCAACGCAGAAAATTATCCTCGCGCGGCTTATGTTCTGCTGCATCGATATCTCGATAAGCTTCCCGACCTCGACCCCGGCTTGGCACTGACCTCGGCAAACGAACTGTCGATCTTGCGCAGCAATGCAGATCAAAAGGAATTGATTCGCGCCCTCAAACAGGAGCAGTTCGATGTGGCCGACAAGCTTGTAACTTCATTGTTGAGCTACGACCAGGATGAGACACTGCGGGGGCAACTGCTCCAAATCCGGGGTCAAATCGACAAGCGCAAATCGGATCGCGCGGCGAAGATTATCGGTTGGGTCATTCTGATCGTCATCGGCGCAGTGCTGTTTTTGGTCTCCCAAGCCAACCAGTCCTCACCTCAACCTCAAACTGATTACTATGCGGCGGATGACTTCTCGGGAGCGACTGGCGCTGCGGCCGACGCGCCGGTTGATGTGCCCGCCGAGCAGACTTTTGGTGCTCCGACCGATCCTTATGTAGATCCGTACGCAGAGCAATATGTTGATCCCTACGCACAATCGCCTACACCCCCTCCGATCCCTCCCGTGAACACAGCTGTGCCGAGTGCCGGTGCCGGACCTGTGTACTCACAATATGAGATTGAATCTTGCCTCGAAGAAGAAGCAATCCTCAACCGGCTTCGCGGCATGACTTCATCCGATAATGCAATTGACCGGTTCAACGCTCGGATCAGCAGCTACAACGCCCGGTGTGGCAGCTACCAATATCGTCTGGATGATATGACCCGTGCGCAAGCGGCGGTTTCAGCGCAGTCCGCGGTGATTTCAGCGGAGGCGAAACGGCTCGCCGACGAGTGGTCCTATGAGTGAAGTTAGTGTTTTGCCCCCGGCCGTTATCGCTCTGATAATTGACCAATGGCGGCTCCTTCGATCGTTTTCGCGGGTGATCGATCAGCTGCCCGAAACGAGTAGGGCAAGGTTGAATGGGCAGGCGCGCTTCCACCAGACTAAGCTGGACAGCGTGTTGGCGGATATTGGCTTAATCCTTGTGACATACGAGGGGCGGACTTTCGACGGGACGCTGCCACCAACCGCACAAAACACGGACGACTTTGCGGAAAATTCCTCGTTGATCGTGCAAGAGACGATCGAACCGACGCTGATTTTTTCAGGCCGTATTCTTCATAGCGGCAAGGTCAATCTTACTGACCAAGGAGACATTTAATGTATCTCGGTATCGACCTGGGCACTTCCAACTCAGCAGCTGTTGGCTACGACGGTGAGACCCTTCGAGTTTTCAAAACTGCGGAAGGCGCGGATGTCCTTCCTAGCGCTCTTTTCATAAACGCGCAGGGTCGTCGGTTTGTTGGAAAGCGTGCTTATGAACAGGCCGCGCTAAGTCCGGACAACGTCGCCATCGCGTTCAAGCGGATGATGGGTACCAGCACTCCGCTGACTTTCGGCGCTGCCAAGACGACGCTAACACCTGAAGAGGCTAGCGCAGAAGTTCTACGCACGCTGGTAGGTCAGGCGACATTGGAAGCCGGTGGAGAGCGCGTGACGGGCACGGTGATCACCATGCCGGCGGCCTTCAATCAGATGCAGACCGAAGCTACATTGAGGGCAGCCGAACTGGCTGGCATTCAACCCATCGCCTTGCTTCACGAACCCATCGCTGCAGCCATGGGGTCGATGGCCACCGCCAAGTCACGCAACGGTCAATTCCTGGTTTACGATCTTGGGGGCGGCACTTTCGACGCGGCCCTAGTGCAAAGTTCGGGCGGCGTTGTGAATGTTGTAGCGAACGAAGGCATCAACATGCTCGGAGGGCGCGACCATGACCGCGCGCTACTGAACGAAATTGTAGTACCCTGGCTAGAATCTAGTTTTGTTTTTGGCCCCGAATATCAACTCGATCCCAACTACTCGAAGATGCTGCGCCGCATCCAACTCCGGCTCGAGGAAGCGAAGATTGAGCTGACTACACGCGACTCGACTCAGCTATTCATCAGCGACGACGAGCTTCGCATTAGCGATAAATCCGGAGCCGGTATCTACGTAGATGTTGAGATAACCCGTGATCAGCTCGAGCGGCTGGTCGCGCCGGAGATCGATCGATCAATCGAACTCTGCGCCAGGATGATCCGCGACAATGGTTTTCAACCGGAAGATATTGACCGCGTTGTCCTGATCGGCGGTCCATCTAAAATGCCGATTGTCCGCAACCGCGTTCCGGAAGCGCTCGGTATCTCAGTGGACCTATCAACAGATCCGATGACTGCGGTGGCCCGCGGAGCGGCGATATATGCAGAGAGCCGGCAGTGGGGCGAGACCCGAAGTTCGCGCAAGGCGTCGCGCGCAACGGAAGTCGCTGGTGCCGGCGTTCGGTTCGACTTTCCGGCCCGGACGTCCGAAGACTCTGCCCGTCTGCGTATCACCGGCTGTTCCAACCATCGGATCCGTATCGATGCGGACGACGGCTGGTCGTCAGGCGAATTCGATGTGGTGCAGGAACATCGCATGGCGCTTCCGTTACCTCGCCTGGGCGAAAACGTGTTTCGAGCGCACCTGAACAAGGCGGGCGCTACCGGTGAGGTAGTTGAGCTCAAAGTAGTCCAAACCGCAGCGTCAGCGGCCGGCGTACCGCTGACACACACGCTCGCCATCGCGGTGGAAGAAGACCAAGGTGGGAGCCGTCGGGACAAGCTGACGCCAGTAGCAAAAAAGGACGAAATCCTGCCGCTAAGTGGCATTGCTCAGTTTCGTGCGGGTAGGACGCTGGTCGGCGGCTCACAAGATCGGATCGACATCGGGTTCTTCGAGACGGCACCGGACATCATGGAGATCGAACTCGCACGCTCAGTCGGGGCGTTCCAGTTGCGCGCAGATGTCCACCTTGAACAAGGCCAGGTACTGCGCACAGGGTCAGCTATAGACGTCCAATGGCAGATCGACGAGAACGGGATTGTGCTGGCGACCGTCGCGTTGCCGGAGATGGGCGTCTCCTTCGACAGTCAGCGCTTCTACAGTTCGGCTGCCGGGCACAGGAACTTCGCCGGCGAAGATGGCGGTCGCTATCTTGGTGTCCTCGTAGAAGACGCCAGCAGCGCCCTTGATACAGCTCGCGAAGCCTTGAGCCCGACTGCATGGGTCGAGGTGGAGTCGCTAAAAGAGCGAGTCGCAAAGCAACAAAACAAGCTCGATACTAGCGATGACCCGGAGGTGCGTCGCCAAGCCGCCGAAGAAATATTGTCAGTTCGCGAAGGGCTCCACCGGCTTACGCATGCCGATGAGCACCGTGTCGCGATCCTCAACCGGGACCTCGCGACAATCGAAGAGCTCGCAGAAGGCACGATCCGGGAGCGGATGGAGGCGAGCGACGCAGCGCGCTTCGATCAGTTGGCGAAGACCGCTAGGGAAGCACTCGATGCCGACAAGCCGACGCAGGCCGAGACGCCGATTGAACAAATGCGCGGCATCTTGTTCATCGTGCTCATGAGCATTCCCGATTTCGTGATCGATCGCTTCGAGACACTAGTGCTTGACCGTCATGTTGCAGCGGACAAGGACGTCCACGACAAACTGGTGAATGTTGGACGTGCCTGCATACAGGCTGACAACTGGGATGGCCTGCGGCAAGTCAACACCGAGCTTCAGCGCAACCTAGTCGTCATGACGCCAACAGGCAGACAAACTGATGCACTTTCAGGTTTGCTGAGGCGCTAAATCTGTCAGGAGTTCAGATCGAACTAGGAACGCCTTCTCTCAAAATATCGAGTTTGCAGGCGCTTTAACCAACGCTCGAGCCTCTTCAACACCGATCCATCGACGCTGGAGCGAGATCATCCGATGGAGGACCCTGTGGCAGACGGCGCATAGAAGCGCCACGTCGGAAAGTTTTGTGACACCGGCTCCCACTGACGCGATGGGCACCACGTGGTGAGCCTCAAACGCCGCAGCCCGAAACTCAGGCGGTAAGTTCGAGTGCGTATCTCCGCACATTTGGCACTCCAGACCCACACCTTCCAACTTCTTGAGGAGAGCTTTCCTCAGGCCTGGGCTTCGTTCGCGCCGCATATGCTTTTGGGTCAGAAGGCGACCCTCGTAGAATTCCACGTCTTCAGCTTCGTCGGGACTGGGAGCTTCTAGGCCTAACTCAGATGCGATGCCTGCTCGGATCAACGACGCCAACCGGGTGACCTCGACCGGATTTGCTCCAAGCTCATCCCAGATTTCCCGGTCCATCCGAGAAACATTGCTCAGCCCTTTGCCAGTCTCTCGGCTTCGAAGATTCTGGACTTTAAATGCGGCACCATCTGGATTTCTGAACGTGGGTTTGCGAGCAGCCTCCCCATGGTACGGAAGCGCCCGTAGTGTATTTGATAGGGCAATGATCACCGGATCTTTGGAGTTCGGATTCTTGCCGCCCAAGGCGAAGTAGGTTTCCAGAGCTAGGATGGTCTCGTCGCGGTTCCAGTTCGGATTTCCGTGACCTTTGGTGACCGCCATTGATATTCCCCCTGGTGTTTTGCGTCTGGAAACCTAACGCCGGCTAACCGTCATCTAATGAAGTAGCGGGTCAGATAGCGGGCGCGCAGTAGGCGGTAACTTATATGAAGAACCGCCAAACAACCGACTCTTCACCAAATACGCTCCTGTCATACAGAGGCGGTCAGCCCGGCCATTCGGCGAAACGATATCCCATGAAACTCTAGGCCTTAACGTCGATCACTAGCGCCCCTCGCGGGCACCATCACCACACCCACCCCGCGCCGTCGTGACGAAAGTCACGACGGCTTTTTCATGCCTGAAAGGAACCTCACCTTGCTGACCCTTAGCGACCGCGATGCGGTAACAGCCGCCCTAACCGATCTCACCCTCGACCCGGTCCTTCGCGCTTTGATCACGCTCCGCGCTTGGCAAATCGACACCGACCGCAATAACCCCCTCAGCGATGTCCTTCAGATCGTCGTCGTTCATCCAGGTGATCCGCCCGAGGTCATCCTAAAGGCCGTGAGCTTTCCAATCATCCTGGATAGAGCCGATCAGCCAGGTTTCGAGTGGATGGAAGACCACGGCTCATGGTTCGAGCTGGCCTACGTGCTGACTGACGAAGCCGGCATGCTGGTGTTCGTCCCGGACCATCCTGACACCGACCCTAGTCTGCACGCCTACTGCCTGAAGTTCGCCGGCCGATCAGTGATTTCGACAAACTGACGTCCAAGCGTGCGGCACCGCCGACTCCGGCCGCGCTCCGCGGCGCACGCCTGCGAAACTGAAAACCTGCGGTTCTGAACCACTGCCCTCAACCTAAGCCCACCCACCGCCCGCGCACCGTCGCGGGCTTTTTCATGTCTGGAAGGAAAAACCATGCTGAAAGTTATCGACCGCGCCTCGTTAGCGAGCGCGCTCAACGAGCCCAATCTCGACCCCGATCTGCGAGCCTTGATTCCTTTGCGTGTTGAGCAGCTGGGCCATGACGCCAAGCTGTTCGTCATCCAGGGTGGTGACACGCCCGATGTCATCAACGCCGTCGTTGGTTTCGCCATCACTGGAAACGACCCCGTAGCCTTCAACTACAATTTTATCTCTGACCACGGCCGCTGGTTTGAGATTGCTCTGATCCTTGACGACGTTTCGACGCGTATCTTCGTCGAAAACGACCCCGGCACCGAGTTGGGCATCCATGGCTTGTGCCTTTCTCACTTCTGGCCTGACGGGGAGGGAGAGGGTCGATGAACAAGCTCGCAGGGCTTGTGACCTTGTGCGTCATCCTGGCGATCATCAGGGCTGCGTTGATCGCACTGGTGGTGGCGCTGCTGCTGGTGCTTCTGGTCTTATTCATCACGCGACCGAAGGACACGCTGATACTGTTGGGTGCCTTCGTGGTGATGGGTCTGGCGAACGCTCGGCCTCTCGCCTTCATCGCCGCTGTCGCCATCATCGGCGTTGCGGTGGTGGTGCTTAGGTTGAGGAGAAGGCGTTCTCAACCGCTGCGTCTGCACGACGGACGCTAAAGGCCTTTAAACGAGCACTGATACTGGCGATCGGCTGAAAGCACTCAAAGTCGGTCGCCTCGTCAGCATGCCTTTAGAGCCATCGGAAACCGGTCAACTGAGAGCTTTGATGGAGAAGTCCCGTTAGCCCATGAAGTATTCGCTTCCGCCTGGAAGCATCGTCCGCCTTAGAACTTCTGCAACGGTCAAATAGCCGACTTCAAAAACCGCGAAACCGGCTAACTATCACTTGACTAACCGGTCGATAGTGGTTTCGGTAAATACATCAGCGCCGCCTCGAGCGATCGTCACGCTGCACAGAGCTTCGTCACCATCGAGCTCGCTCCTGCGCCACCAGTGCCGGGGGTTAAAGCCTCTACTTCCCAACACCGTTCTTTGAAATCGTCAGGAGAGAAATATGGAAGACGACACCAGTCGCCTGGACGCGCACGCCCGGAAGCTGCCGGGTCATAACCTCGAACCCCCAACAGACCCCCCGTCAAAGCCTGGCGACACCGGGGCTGAGCTGCTGACCCCAGAAGGTCAAGCAGCGCCAGTCGCGATCGCACGACACCCGCTGTCTCGGTTCAGCTTGCTGGGCAGTGCCAACGATCTCGAAGCCAACGCCGCATACACGAAGCCGCTCCTTGGTCGGTTCGTAATGGATGGCCAAGCGACGATGATCTACGCCGCGCCTAATGCGGGTAAGACGCTGATCATCTTGCACTGCGTCCTAGAGGCAATCGCCGACGGCCGGATTGCTGCCAACCGCGTTTTCTACGTGAACGCCGATGACGGCAGCCAAGGCTTGGCGGTGAAGGTTCGACTGCTGGAGGACGCGGGTGCTCACATGATGGCCCCCGGCCACAAAGGCATGAAGACAAAAGACCTAGTCGAGAAGCTGTTGCAGGCAACCGAAGACGGCACGGCGAAAGGCACACTCGTCATCATCGACACACTCAAGAAATTCACTGATCCGATGGACAAGAAGCGGACCAGTGAGTTTGGGCAAGTGTGCCGCCAGTATGTGTCGGCCGGGGGAACGATCGTCGCGCTAGGCCACACACGGAAACAGCCGAGGACTGACGGCAAGCCCCAGTACCAAGGGACGACCGACATTCTGGAAGACTTCGATGCCGTCTACGTTGGCGAGCTCATGAAGGAAGAAGGTCGGACTGATCGACGTGTCGTTCGCTTGAATATGGAGAAGAAGCGTGCCGATAGCCCGAATGAAGTGGCGTATGCCTACATCGATGAATCCGGGGTCAGCTACGTCGAGAAGCTAGCGTCGGTCGAGCCTGTGGATCCTCACGGTCTGGAACCATTCCAAGACGCGGCAAGGGAAGGCGATATCGTCAAGGTTCGGATGGCCGTCGCCGACATCATCGGGGAAGGTTTTTTCGGCGGTAAGATGGCTCTGGCTGCGGCCACTGCATCGGCCTGCAAGATCTCGAAGCGACAGGCCATTCGGGTGATTGAGGAATGCACCGGAAATACCCCCGGGGTTCACATCTGGAACACCGAAACGGGGCCGCGCAATACACAGTACTACCGGGTCATCATCTTCGGTTGATGATCGCGCTGCAGTTTTCAGTTTTTAGTTTTCCGGCCGCGTTCGGCGAAAGTCTGATTGCGAACCGCAAAACTGAAAACTGACAAACTGCCCGCTCGGCCGCCCGTCAAAGGCGGTCCAAACGCTGCCCCCTGGGCACGCTCGACGCCCTCCGAAGGGCTCCGCCATCCCCGCCCCCGACGCGCCGCCCCAGCGGCCATCTCTGGCGCAAACGCGGGCCACCCGGCACCGCTCGAACTTCCTATCAACCACCCACCCCGCGCAGGTCGCGGACGCCGGTCGCTCGCGTGAAAACACAGTGATCCGGTTGGAGGATCATCATGACGACCCACAATGCCGATTTAGACGACTTCATCTGGCCCGAACGCGACCAGCCAGACGATGAAACTCGCGCTGTCATTGCCCTGCTGGCCTACATCGGGGGCGGCCTTAGCGAGGGACCCCAGGCCTTGGCAGAGGCGGCGGCAAAGGATGCGGGTGTGCCGGTCCTTTTGGCGTTGGCCATGCTGCACCGTCACACCGGCTCCGGATCGAGCAGCGACCACTTCTGGGATGTCCAGCGCGTGATCGGCAGCAATCGCCAGCACTACACGTTGGTGCCGCCCTCCTGAGGCTTGGTGAAGCTGGCGGGTCCTCTAGCCGCCCCCGGCCCGCCTGATCGTCAGGACTGCGTCCGCTGCCACCTAGGGCACGCTCCACGCCCTCTGTGGGCCAAACCACCCCAGCTGCAACGCGGACCCCATACGGGCCAGTCGGAGCCGCTGCGTGCCGCATGCGGTGCCGCTCAACCCCAACCACCCAATCGGCCCCGGCCGCCCGTTTGCCCTCACCCGGCGCGGCGGTCCGGCGGTCTGACCTTCCAATCCACGCTCAACAGGAGAACACGATGCCAAAAGCGCATCTCGACCACGCATTCGTAACCGCCGCCGTGTGCAAGCCCGGCCAGAACAAGACCGACTACTATGATCTGACAGTGACCGGCTTCGTTCTGGAATGTCGCCGATCAGGCGGCCGGACCTACTACCTGCGTTACGCCGACGCAGCCGGAAGACAGAAGCAATACAAGATCGGACGGGTGGAGGACGTGACTTTCGCAGCCGCCAAGAAGCACGCCCAGCGCCTTCGGTCTGAGGTTGTGATGGGCGGCGACCCAGGCGCTGCCAAGGCCGATGCCAAGGCAATTCCGCTCTATCGTGACCTGGCGGCCATGCACCTTGCCGATGCGAAGTTGAACCTGAAGTCCTATGCCACCATGGAGGCGTGTATGCGCAATCACTTGCTTCCTAAATGGGGTAAGGTGCGCTTGACGGACATTACCAATCGAGGTGTCAGTCAGTGGCTCGCTGAGAAGAGAGCTGCCGGGTCATCGCCGGCGACAGTGGAGCGCATGCGGATGGTCCTTGGGCGATCCTATGTTCTCGGTCAGCGATGGGAGGTGCCCGGCACCGACAAGAATCCAACGCGCGGTATTGCTAGGAAGCCCCTTTGCAATTCTCGCGAAATCTTCATCGACACAGCACAAGCGGCACGGCTCCGCAAGGCGGTGGCCGCCTCGCAGAACCCTCAGCTGCAGCATATCGTCGGGCTACTGCTGCTGACCGGTGCCCGGGTGCGCGAACTCCTGGACGCACGGTGGGAAAACGTGGACGTTGATCGACAGTCCTGGCTGATACCGACCTCGAAGACCGGCAAGCCCCGTTGGGTACCCCTGTCGAAGGCGGCCATAGGGATCATTGAAGCCTTACCACGCTTCAAGAACTGCCCTTGGCTGGTTCCTAACCCGGACACCATGAAGCCATACGTGTCCATCAAGCACTCATGGCAGACGGCGAGGAAAGTGGCAGAACTACCGGGTCTGCGGATCCACGATCTGCGGCATTCGGCGGCGTCCTTCATGGTCAATAGCGGGGTCGATCTGTTCGCTGTCGGCAAGGTTCTGGGTCACGCCAGCTATCAATCGACCCAGCGATACGCCCACCTCGCCAACGAAACGCTTCTCCAGGCTGTCGAATCTTGCGCGGCTAAACAGTCTGCGGCCTAACCTTCACCTCGCCTCGCGCGCTGGCTTCGGCTGGTGCGCGGGGCGGGGACCTTCTTTTTTTTGATATGGACCCGACATGAAGAACGATGAACCGCCTCCGATCGATGATCTCGCATTGTCTGAACGGGAAGCCCAATGGCGCAAGGTGCCGGGGGGCCTCCGGCTGGCGCAGCGCAACCTCCGGGACCAGATCGGCCTCTACCGGATCAGGTATCGAGGCGAAGTCGCGGTCGTGGGCGTGGCGACGGACAAGAAGGGCGGCCTGGCTAAACGATTTTCCGATTTTACCCGCCCTAGTCCGAGCGGCAGAAACCATCACGCCGGCCGGCTGATCTATGAACATCGCAACGAGGTTGAGTTGGAGGTGCTGATAACCGGCGACCGGCATTCGTCGCCGGACGATGCGAAGCGATTGAAGGCACCGATGATCGAGTTGCACAAACCTATCTGGACAGCACCAGCGCGGTCACCTGCGACGTTCGAACGGCGACCCAAAAGTAGGACCAAGGCCATCAAACCCGGTACGAAGATGTCCCCCTACACCGGCACCATCCCGGGTCAGTCTGGGCGGTTGCCCGATCGCGACGAGTGAGGTTTCCTTGGCCGCCCATCGTGCATTTTGGCCCAACGTCCGCTTAAACGCATTGGCGACCTGGCTGTCCCAGCCGCCATCGTTTCAAGACGGAGAGGCCTAGTTGGCGGGCGTACAGACGTATACCCGGCCAGGATTTGCTTCCTGCATTCCCGTCACGGCTTCAACGCAGGCCTGATGATCGTCCATGTAGCCGAAGATCAAACCGACACGCTCCGACGTGCCCATCGCCGTGATCGTTTCGATCCACTGATCTGACCCTCCACCAACCCGATTGTCCGCCACGAAGTTCGACAGGGCATCATAGCCTTCAACGCCGTCAGACGATCCGCAGGACGCCAGCACAAGCACAGATGCCAAGACCATTGCGCGCTTAACCATCACCGTCCCCGATCAAACTCAGTGCCCCATCTGGCAACGCCCGCTGTAGCGCCTTCGCCTCGCTCCAGGGTGCGCGCATCCAGGTCTCGCGTTCCTCAGCAGTAGTCAGGATGACCGGCATCGCTTTGGGGTGGACGGATTTTACCGGTTCGCTGGGCTTGGTCGTCAGGAAGGCGAACAGGTTGATCGTCTCCATTCCGGTCTTGATCTTGCGCACCGTCGTCCAGTCACGGATGTGGATACCGGCGAAGAAGGCCAGTGGCTCTGGATCGTCGCCGGACAGCCTGAACCAGATCGGGCGGTACTTGCCCTCGCGTCACGACCAGGCTCGCTGAAGGCTGTGAAGGGGACCAAGCAGCGATTTGCCGGCTCCAGCCAAGGCTTCCAATGCGAAGATGTGGTGTTGCGCACATTGGTGGTGCCGCTGTCGGGCTCGAGCTCCAGCAGGCGAGGGAAGTCTATGTCCTTGCCCTTGGCCCTCAGCTTGTCGGCCCGTTTCGTGGCGGCATCGAACAGCGCCCTCTTAGATGACGGCATGCCCCATCGGGCTAGCGCTAGCTCGCGCTCTCCATCCAGGCCGGAACGGACGATCGGGGCGGGGTAGTCAGGATAAAGGTCGCCGGGCGCGAGGTTGCCGACGTCGGAACGCATGGCATTGGCCAGATCCATGATCGCCTGAGGACCGGACCGCTGGCGGTAGAGATTGCACAATGTTCCATCCTTTCGAGCTCATACGGCATCAGGCGATTATCATGCGCACGACTAGGCCAGCCTGGATGATCAGTAAGAGGATCAGCCCAGCAATCAGAAACCCTTCCGTCCGATCACGCCCACCCATGTCCGTCCTCTCAGGTCAGATCATCGCGCCCTGATCGTTACCGCGATCGCGCAGTGGTCACTCAGAGCTTCGCCTTCATAGGTCCGCTCTTCAAATTCCAACTGATCGGCTGTCGCGCGGCGATCCAAGACAATGTGATCGATGAAGTCGGAGTAGCGAGGGTTGCAGCGGGCCGACGTCGTTCCAGCCGCTAGGCTCAGGTCAGAGTTCGATGGCGTTGCGTCATCCCAGTCTGCCCAGACGGCGTCGCCGGCTTGGGCCAGGCGTCGGTTGAAGTCACCTAGCACGGCAAAGCGCACACCCTCGTCCGCCCTGCGGTCGATCCAGTCCTCCATGACCGGCACCTGCTGCATTAGGGTTGGGCACGCCTCGTTTCGGTCGCCGGAACTACAGCCGGACTTCAGATGCACAGACAGCAGTCGCAGCGGCTGGCCGCGTGGCCGCACGACGATATCGACACCCGACCGGAGATCGGCGTTGCCCAGCTGCAAGGCGACAAGGTCAGCTTGACGCTCGAATGCGAGCCCCTTGCGGATTGCAAAGCCCGTGCGTTGATCACGGATAGTCAGGCCGTCTTCGCCTCGGCATGCACCGCCACGGCCGGAAGCCACGCGATTCTCGACCAACACCACGTATTGAGACGGATCGAAAACTCGCTCCACAGCGGCCTGTGACTCGACTTCCTGGACCGCGATCACATCGGCGTCCAAGGCCTCGGCATAGGCGCGCAGTGATTGATAGTCCGCATCGGTGCGCGGGCGACATCCGGTACCGTTAGCTTCAGCGAGGTGTTCCATGTTCCAGGCCGCCACCTTGATTGTTCCGAGGTCGGACAGAGGTGCCAACGGCGCTCCGAAGCATCCTGAAAGCGTGAGCGTCAGACCAGCAGCGAGAGTAATGAGCGACTTGGTTTTCATACCAGCCTTAAAGCACGTCATTGCAGCAGCCGACCAGATACCGGCCCTAGCGAGTCCAAGGGACCGAAGCGCCTCACCCCAGGGTGGCCACAGTCAAATCCACGTTCTAGGAACTGACTTGTAGGCACGGGATGCGACAGATGAGCGGAATTGTTTTGGTCGTATTGTTGGCTTGGTCGATGGCGTCTCCTCAAGATCGATCGGTGGCCGACGAGTCATTGTCGATGATGGCGCACTGGAAGTGCCATGTTTGGACGGAAATGGTCGAGGATACGGAGTCGGCCGCGCTCCATGCAGAACTCGGGTTCGAAAGCGGAAAGCGATTTGTCGTCGCAGCCCGAGCAGGAGAGATCGACGGAGACGAGATTGACCGGACAGTGCCAGTCTACATTTCAATGTCGCTAGGCGGACCGTCTGACGATTTTGCGCTTGGGCGTCTCTATGAACTCACAACGCAGCAAGCCTACGACCAAGTGGTGACACGCGGAAAGAATGGGGTCCCGCTGGCACCATCCGACTACGTTATGGATAGGGACTTGCAATCGGTCCTTGCGGGCGAACTTATTAGGACTGGTAACTGCGCAGCATTGCGGGCGCGATAGTGCAAAAGCAGACTAACCCAGTCGATATGACTATCGGCCAGCGCGTAGCTGATCGACGCATCGCGCTGGGAATGAACCAGAGCAGTCTTGGTCGCGCCCTGGGTCTGAGCTTTCAGCAGGTGCAGAAGTACGAGACCGGCATGAACCGAATAGCGGTGTCGCGGCTTTGGGCAATCGCGAAGGCTCTCGATGTCAACGTCAGCTACTTCTTCGACGACCAGACACTCGATCAGGGCGCGCCGTTCGTGACCTCGCCCTCGCGCCAGTCGCGCGAAGTGATGCGATTGATGAATGACCTGCCAGTCGATGACCAGAAGCTGATCTTGGCCCTGACACGCAAAATCCACGGGTCGGACGACGTGTCTACCGACTGATCCAGGGGTCGTTAGCTCGCCTGCTTCCAATCGGACCGGCCAACGCAAGCCGTCTCCTCATGAGACCGACGGCCGCACACGACAGGGCTAGGCGGACCTCTGTACAACCGCCTCAGGCTAAATCGTCAGACGTTCGACATCGCCGCGTGCACCGCGAAAAATCGGCGATACGACGCACCTTGCGGACGAACCAATTCTGACTCACAACCCAAAGTAATCGCTTCCACGGCTTCGGATAACCGTCCGGAGTTATGGTCCTGCGTGCCTTCAGCCGTCGTCGCAACCCCGCGACGATGGAGGAAGACCATGCAGATAGAACGCAAGACACCGGAACAGGCCGCCGCTCAGGATGCTGTCCTGGACTATACCTGGACTATCCTTCAGCAACTGATCGCCATGATGTCAGCAGCGGGCCTAAGCGATCAGGCCCAAAGGTTGAGCGAATACGAACTGTAGGTGTTCTGGCCCGTCTCCGGTTCGGCCGGGGGCGGGCCATCTTCTTTTCTATCCGCTTGTCAGTCGTCGATGCCGAACCGCTTCATGTACGTTTTCTCGCGTGGAACCCCGCTACGATCTGCCCTTGGCGCAAGTCCATCCCGCGTCACGCCGCTATCGGGATATGACCATCCTGCGCAAACCGTGGCCCCGCTGAGGTCAGCCCAGCAGGCTCTTAACGTGGCCGACGCCGCCATGAGGGGTATGTGCTGAGGAGAGGCGTGGTTCAGGTTCGCATGGATACGCTGGATGCGTCGGTAGCAGTCTACAATCGCGGCCAGATCCTCGGCAGTCACGGCATTCGCACGGCTTTCGCCTTTGTGACGGCTCATGGATGGCTGCGGTATTCCCGCTCCCACTCTAGCCGATGCTCATGTTCCGACATCACACGGAAGCGGCCAAGGCCCAAGGCGATCAGCCCGATTGAGCGGGCTGCTGTATCAGGGGAGGGAGGCTTACCGTTTTGTAGAGTCGTCTCGTCGTCGAGTGGCGTTTCCATCGGTGTCAGTCCTAGATGATCTGCCATGACCTAAGGGCGTGATAGGACCGGTACAGGGCTAGAGTCGAGACCGTTGTTCCGCTTCTGTTCTTTTCTCTGTGGATGCTCCCTCGACTCGCGTTTGGCGTGTGCGTATGGTCCAGGTACGCTCGGGCAAGGGGGCTGTAAATGAAGCTCATCACAGCATGCTGCATGGCATTCATCGTTGCCGTGCCTGTCACGGTCGCCGCCCATAGCGGAGGCACTGACAAGAATGGCTGCCACGTTAATCGCAAGACTGGCGACCGACACTGCCACGGGGGACGCAGCGGCGCGGTTCAATCAAGACCGCAGGGGTTGGTCGGATCGGGACGGTCGGGCGGGGGTGCCTACACTAACTGTGCGGCCGCACGTGCCGCTGGCGCTGCACCTGTACGTCAAGGCGAGCCAGGATATGGCCGGCACCTAGACCGTGACGGGGATGGTGTCGGATGCGAGCGCTAGTGGTCGGATTGGCCGCGCTGCTATTAGCGGGCTGCGCTGACGACGAGGCGCGCGACCAGGCGTCAGCTGCGGAAGAAGCAGCCGCCTCCGCAAACGCTCGTGCCGAAGCAGCCGAGATGCGGGTAGAGAATCTGGAAAGCCGCGTCGAAATGCTTGAGGCGAGTTCGGAGTACTGACTGTGCTCTATTGTGCCCGCCACTCCCATGGCTTCTGAAACTCGCCAGCCAAACACCGACGCATCATCGCCGCGCATCGGCCTCCGATGTCTGCGAGCGATGCGTGATGCGGTGTGCCAATCCATTTGCCGCGCCGCCATGCTGCATGCGACAATTGATTTACGGAATCCTAGGGGGTTGGATGCTGGACGTCAGGCGCGGGGTTTACTGGCGAGGTGCGATTGTACCCGTCATCGCAATCGCACTTGCAGGTGTGGCTGGTACAGTAGTTTGGATGATATCCCCGTGGGACCAAGCTCGCAGTTGTAAGGCAGATGTGAGTGCAGAACTTAAACGCTGTCTGGCCCAAGAGGGCACAACTTCTAGCTTGGCGGCTTGCTATTCTCAGTCGGTAGCAGGTGACGCGCGGTGCGAGCTAACCCCGACAGAAAAAGCCGCTAGAGCCGCTGGAGTGCACGAGGCGCAGGATGCCGAGATCAAAGCCCAAATGCTTGAGGCGATACGTACGGATGCTCTAGGCATTGATCTTCAGGAGAAAAGAATACGAACAGATGACATGAGCCCCGACGCCGTCCGACTGCGAAATGGCATAGCTGATCGTCGAAAAGATTTGCGGGAGCTATGTGAGCTCCAGGGCCTTGAGAATTGCCTAGAAGTTTTCCCGGTGAGAGATAGTCCGAAATAGCCGCGTATCCTCGACTGAGGGATTGCAACTATCATCGGAGTCGCCGTCAAAGCACAGAAGATTGCGGCCTATTGCTCTCACTGATGCACACATGGTCGGCGTGAAAGCATGCCGTACGACTAGGACACGACAACGAGCCCTAATGCCATCGATGATCTATTTCGTAAGCTCAGATAGGGGCCAAGCATGACGCTGAATGCCAATCCCCTCGACTGGCTCCGAGCTGCAAATTCCTGGCTTTGGCGGGTGGCCCAGCCATTTGTGCCGTGGGTAATCGTAGGAGCTCTTTGTCTCACTGGCGCTGCAGTTCTCACTGGCATGACGCCTTTAGACTCACCTCTGGTCGCGCCTCGCCAATACGATCAGGGCTTCGATTTTCGAATAGAAGAAAAGCAGCCCAGTTGTTACGGCTCTGCCATCGACGCGCTGCCTGTTGGCGAGCGTGCTGCCAAACAGGAGGCGTGCGATCTAGCACGTGAACAACTCCGCAACGCCCGTGAAGGTGTCACTCAGGCAGTTCGAACAACGAATGCTGCTGAGGAGGAGCTCCGGCTGTCATGGCAGCAAACCCTGATCGCGTTCTTTCAAGCGATCCTCACGGTGCTCGCACTAGTGTTCACGGGCTGGGCAGCATTCGCCGCAAGCCGAGCCGCCCGCGCCGCTGAGGCTTCGACTCGACATGCGGAAACAGCCATGAAAATCGAACTTCGCGCTTATCTCCACGTGCAGTCGATCAAAGTAGTTTGGAGCACGGAAGGCCAACCCGCTTTTGATGTCGTTTGCACCAATACGGGTCAGACTCCGGCTCGGTGGTTCGAATTGTCGGTGTGGGCGATCAGGGTAGCGTCTGGAGCTAGAACGCCGTCCATGCCTGCTGATACAAAATTCAGCCTCTGGCCGGTTCCCGTTGGCAGCGGCAGCGAGCGATCCGCGCGGGTAGTACCTGAGGGATCGGACAATCTTCGTCTGCGTGTAGATTTCCAGGAAGCGGGCAGCACCATCTTCGCCCTGGGAATTCTTAGGTACGAAGATGTGTTCGGCGTGGTTCACAGCGAAGAATTCAGAGCGTTCAAGCGATCGCCCAACGGTCGTCCGGAAAGCATGGCCTTTGCAACCGATGCCAAGCCAGCAGACGAGAACTTGAGCGTGGTGTCTGACGCTGCATGAAGCGCTCCAACTTTCGCACCCTATGAATGATCGTCGTGTGGACGCCTATCAAGCAATTGCAGTTGCAGGTAACTCCTCGGATCTAGCCGCCGGTACACAGAAACAATTGCTATCCAAAGCGGATTTTCCGTCCATCGGGCTTGGGGCACGTCTGGTTGAGCAACAGCCCCTCGGCCAGGGGCACGGGTGCTACATGGACAGGTTCGTAGAATGCCGCCAACCCTTCTGGGTCCGCGAGCCTTCTAGCGTTCCGCAAGCCACCCACATCGCGACGCCATCCAACCGCCTCAACGCCAGCGCGTTCAAGCGCCTCAGAGCGGTCGTCAGCCTCTAAGCCCACACCATGATTGATGAACGTGACACCCAGCCAGCCGGCTTGTCGCTTCCCCAAGCAATAGCTGAGAAGGCCCGGATTCTTCCACGCGTGAGTAGTGATCTTTGAGAGCCCGCTTCCAAACCCGTCCTTGGCAAGATGAGACTTCAGCCTCGAAGTGCCGGCGGACTTGCCAAGATACAGCGGTCGAGCAGCCAATGATCCAGTCGGGCTCTTCGGATGATCCGACGGTAGCCATTCAGGACTTGGATGAAGGTCCCAGAGCAGATACGTGATCTGGGACCCCGGCTCCAAGCCTGCGAGAGCCAAGCGAGCTGCCGCTGCCGAGAGGATCCCATCCTCATTCAGCAATTTCCCTACGCTGTCTGTCAGCGTGTCGGTATCGTTCTGGTTCATAGCCGCCCTCGGTTTGATGGGAACTTCGAGGTGACTGGGACCGGTGTCCCGGTCCCAGTCAATCCACGGCTGGGCGTCGGAGGTGAGCCAACCATCAAGGCTAGAACGGCTGACGTAGAACCACCGACACGTGGGTCCTCGGCGCGAGCGTCGCACTCGCCAAGTCATTATGCATTTTGCATATTATTATGCAATATCTATCGGACAATTTTATCCAGGGCGGTCTTAGCAGCTTCGATGGCGGTGATGTCGGCGCTGCCATCGGAGAGGAAGTCCACCTCCCGACAGAATGTCAGCTGAGATGGCTGCGGTGTCCTGCTGGCAAACCCGGCGTTGGCCAACGCCTGCCGATATTGGGCCGCGTCCTCCAAGCCTTCGCCGAAGAACTGCACTCCGAAGAGGTCCTTGCGGTGCGCGTGGCCTGCCCAGTAGCGTATGCCGGGTCTGAAAATAGCCGATCGGAGGTAGCGACCGCTCGCGGCTTTGGTCGCTGGGGTAATCTCTAAGAGCGAGAAAATACGGTGCGTTCTTTCGTCGAAATTGGCCATTGTCATCCGGTTCGTTGAAGTGCGGCTGCGGTGCCCATTGAATCCTGCCGTCTGGGTTGCGGCGTGACCGACTGCGGTCGGCTGGCCGATATGAGAGCCGTCATGCCGGGTTGATATCGACCAATTTGCCTCGGTCACTCTGCATCGCATGCCAGTGATCTTTAGCGTTACCGAGCGCCCTCAGACCGTTGGTTGGACGACCATCCTTACCGTCATCCATCTTCCGCCAATGACCTTGAATTCCGTCGACTATGAGCTCGATCAGGGTGCCCGCAGGCATTTGAGTTAACTTCCCCACCAGGCTCTCGTCTCCATGGATATGCTTGATCCAGATCGCGTGGTCTCGAACTTCAACCTTCGCCATTTCCATCCTCCTGCAACTAATCCTTCTTCCCACGAGCGAAAGGGGCCGTCAAGGGTGGTGGGGGGTGGTGTGGGGCGGGCGTGGATCGTTTGAATGGCGTAGCGTGCTCCTGAGACTTTGAAGGAAAGCTAGTTCCTTATCGGGCGAGCCGGCATCGCACAAACTCGGCCTGTTGCTGCTCACGTACCGCGAAATCGGCAAGCCAAGCTTCGGCAGAGTCTCCGCAGTCTACGGACTTGATATCGGAAGCACCGCTCCGAAGACCCTGTTATCGACGGTATAACTAGCGGTTGCCAACTTGGGGCGAGGCATGGCATTGCTGCTGCTCGAATACCCGGGGGCTTCCAAATGTTAAAGTGTCAAAGGGTCTCCGCCGCGCTTGCGGCGGTGTGCCTATTATCTTCTACGCTGGCTGTTGAAGCAGCGTACGCCCAAGCTGTGCCAAGCGCAGTACATGAGCAGCAGCAATCTGGATTAAAACGACGCGTCGCCGTCGGTAGGTTCACAAACAGCACTCCCTATGGACGCTTGCTGCTAGGGCCTGGTCAAGCTGATCCAATCGCTACCCAAGCCAGCGATATGCTTACGAATGCGCTTGTCGCTTCCGGACATTTCAACGTGTTCGAGCGTGGAGACCTCAATGCTCTCAGCTCCGAGCGGGCGCTCTCTTCGCTTGAAGCTGAACGGCTCGTAGGCGTCGATACCATCCTCCTCGGTTCGATCACTCAGCTAGGCCGGCGCAACGAAGGGAAGCAGGGTTTTCTCAACTCGCAGCGTCGCCAAGCGGTGAACGCCACCGTTGAGATTCGGTTGGTAGATGTCAGAACGGGGCAGGTCTTCTTCACTGCATCAGGTGCGGGTGAGGCCACAACCGAGACAGGCGAAGTTGCCGGATTTGGCAATCGCTCGGGCTACGATTCAACTTTGAACGATCGTGCAATCTCGGCCGCGATTGCGGACACAATGACGAATGTCATCAACCAGCTGCAACAACGGGCGTGGTTCACAGACATTTTGCGGGTTTCAGGATCGACTGTCTTCGTCAGCGGTGGTGAGAGCCAAGGCTTGCGCGTTGGAGATCGCTTCAGCGTCGAGACGCCTGGAGAGGTGATCGTTAGCTCGCAGTCCGGTCTCCCAATCACGCTTCCAGGCTCAAAAGTCGCCGAGATTGAACTGACGGGCTTCTTTGGAACATCCCCAGATGCCGAAGGCGCTACTGCGACAGTGGTGCAGGGAAGCCTGCCCGAGAATGTTGCCGGCCTTCGAGTTTTGGAGATTCGATAGATGAATAAGCTGTTTGCTGCATTAGCGGCTGTGTGTGTCGGGCTGACCGGCGCGGGTTGTGCTCAGAACTATGCGGAGCGCGAAATCGCTCAGGGTCAGGAGCCTGCTAGCCTAGTTGTTACGGGAGCACCCGATGGCGCGCGTATCGTCGTTGATGGTCGCGACTACGGATCGATGAACCAGCACCCGTCCGGCATAGCTCTATCGATTGGAAGGCACGACGTTGTCGTCATCTCCAACGGTGTCCAAATCCATCGCCAAGCTGTGTTTGTGACGGCCGGGGCACGCAGTGAGGTTCGCATCCCATGATCCGCCGGATCCTTAGCATCGTCATCATCGGCGCATCGGTGGCCACCGTCGCGTGTGCTCCCGTCAGTCGGTTTGAGTGGGGCACCTACGAGCAAGCTCTGTATGCCTATTCGCAAAACCCTGAGAACCGACCCGTTTACAAGCAGTCTCTTGAAACTGCGATCGAACGCGGTCGCGCTCGCAACGCTGTCGCTCCAGGCATGCTGGCCGAGCTCGGTTTCCTGTACCTTGAGGATGGCAACGTCGAACAAGCTGTAAAAGCATTCCAGGAAGAGCGGTCGCTGTTTCCTGAATCAGCCGTTTTCATGGATCGCGTGATCCGCCAATCGGGTGCACCGGCGACGGTCGCTGGAGGCCAGAACTAATGCTTCGATCAAAGTTTGCCGCTGTCGCGGCCGTGTTGGCAGTGTCGTCGCTCACTGCGGCGTGTGTTTCGGCTCCCGCTCCCAAAAGCTATGCGGCGCTGCGCTCCGAGCAGCCCAAAAGCGTCCTGGTCGTCCCAGCCCTTAACTCGACAGTGAACGTCGATGCTGCCGACTATTTCGTATCCACAATCTCCCGACCGGTCGCAGAGCGCGGCTACTACGTCTTCCCGGCTCACATGGTGAAGCGCGTCCTGGAGGACGAAGGCCTATCCGACGCAGGCCTCATTCATCAGGCGGATGCTTCGCGTCTAGCCCCATTGTTTGGTTGTGACACCGTACTTTTTGTCGAGATCAAGCGTTGGGAGTCGCAGTATGTGATCATCTCAACTTCGACCAATGTGGAGTTCGGATACACTCTGAAGAGCTGCCGTACCGGGGCCGTCCTTTGGGAAGGCACGCAAGCCCTAGCCTACAGCCCTCAGGCATCCAACTCTGGCAATCCGCTTGCTGATCTTTTGGTCCAGGCGATCGTGTCTGCGGTCGAAAAAGCCAAGCCCAACTATATCCCCCTTACACAGCAGGCCAACCTCCTAGCCACCCACACCGTGGGGCAGGGGCTGCCGGCAGGTCCCTATCTGCCAACCTATGGTGCTGATCGGAACCAGTTTCCCGACTGATCTCGGCGGCGTCGGGACCGCGTGTGCATGTGAGCTAGCTGAGCTTCGGCGTGATCTGTCGAGGTTCGGCTGGCGTCACTGCGGTGTCCCTAGCACTGCAAAAGGTAGAGCCTGCTAGTTCATTGCCCGCGCGGACCAAGGCAGCGGCATTGGTCCGAAAAGGCTTGGCCCTCTCTAAGCCGGTGGAGACGACGATTATGAGCGACGACGATACAGCGGTCTTTGACCCAATCGAAGTTGAGATAGGGCGTCGCCTTTTCCAGCGGCGCATCGAGCTCGGAATGCCTCAGCGTGACCTTGGGCGGGCTGTTGGCGTCAGCCTATCGGCAATCCAAAAGTACGAGCGAGGCGAGAACCGGATCGCGGCATCGCGGCTTTCAGCTCTTGCTGAGGCACTTAAGATCGATGTCGCCTACTTTTTTGGAAACGCCCGACATGCCCCGCCGGAGCTGCGCGGCGATGCTCCATCTCGCTATAGCCTAGAAATTTTGAAGCTGTTGCGAGACCTCGGACCAGCGGATCAGAGGCTTGTGTTGTCTGTGACACGCCGTCTCCATTCAGGTGACGAGCTGCTTGAGGAATAGGACCGGCTAGGGCGCGATTGCCTAAGCCGCTCGCGGCACACGAAAATGCGGAGCACCGGTAGCCGACGTGCTGGATGGTATGGATCGTTGGCTAGAGGACATCCTCAAAGCTAAGGTTTGATCATGAACCCGCGCGGCACGAGGCGGTCTGCATCGTCGGGGTGAGAAGGCAGACGGAGGGGCTGATGGCTACCGAGAATGACGTGCTTGAATTCATCACGTACGACCGAAGCGAATGGCGTTTAGTCGGCTGGCGACGAGTGGAGGCATGGCTGAGCGAGTTGGCAGAGTTTTGGTCTTGGGCCGCAACGAGCAACGTAGCCGACCCTGCTAATATCCGAGGTAACATGCTGCACCGGATCACGGCGGTAACGGCGGAAGCTAAAAGGTTGAAGGGGGATGGGCATGGCCCCGCTAGCTTACTGCCACAGATCAATCAGAACTTTCAGGACGCCTACACTCCCACTCATCCGGACACCGAGCGAGGCAGGATTCTGAAGTTGGTCAGATCATCCGCCGGAGATGAGGCGACCGTTTTTGCCTACTCAGTTTTAAACCAACTTGTCCCACCCTCGACCGCTTCGACCGTTGGCCAATTCAGGGGAGCCACACTCGCAATCACGCCCGAAATCTTTGCCCTGGCCGACAAAACTTCTGAGATTGAATCCGAGCGGCGCAAGCTTCGAAAGGCATTGATCGACCTCCGAGCGGAAGAGGACGAACGCCAACTTGACCGCGAACGCGCTTGGAACACGGCGCTCGAAGCTCTTGGTTCAAGTGGCAGGGAATGGGCAACGCGCCACACCCAAGCGTGGCTGCGATACGTTCGACATTCGCATCGGCGGGGAAACGGTTTGGTCGCCAAAATCAAGCAGACCGATGCCGCTTTCACTGAGTTGATGAAGCTGAAAGGGCCTGTTCAGTACTGGCGGGACAAGGCGAATGGCCACATGATCGGGGAGGCAATCGCCGGTGTCTCGGTGTTGATCTTCTTTCCGACCGCGATATGGCTGATTGGCACAACTTTCTGGCGGCTTGGTCAGTACCTCCTCACCACTCCGACGGAGACGTTGCCTCCTGGTCTCTACTTCATCGCATCGGCAGGCTTGGCGACGCTTGCCGGTCTGGTTCTGTGGGTGGGACGTCTCCTCACCAAGCTCTTTTTAAGCCAGCATCATCTCCGGCAGGATGCAAACGAGCGCGCCACGATGACAACGACCTACCTAGCGCTGATGACTGAAGGAGCCGCAAGCGACGTGGATAGGACCATCATTCTCAACGCGCTATTCCGCAACACGTCCGACGGCATAATCAAGGAAGAGGGCGGAATGGATCCAGGCTTATCAGCAGTGCTCGCGCGCGTGTTGGCCAAGCCGTGAGCTAGCTCGGTATTGCTTTCCAGCGGTCTCCCTAACCCTCGGACAGAAGGGGAGGCCGCCCGACCTGCACGGCAGTTACAGCCGACCGCTTGCGACATTCCAATGATTCCGTCCCCGTGATTGCAGGTATAGCGCAGGTCGAGATTTTGCTGGTTCCCACGGTAAGTCGCGTAACTTAGGAAGCGACCTAATCGGCAGATCAGTTCAGACTGGGAAGGGGTTGGGTCTGAACTCAACCGCGTTGCAAAATCTGTCAGAATCCGATGCTGGGCTTGGTCTCCTGCCGCACTCTTTCCTAGATTTCGTAATGATGGGGTCAGGTGTTCGAGTCACCTAAGCGGCACCACCGTTCCAGGGATGTTAGGCGGATCACCCGCAGACCCGCACACAGGCCTGGGCCAGAACCTCGGCGGAATCCACCAAAGGTACGGACACGCCGTCGGCATCCAGCAGTAGCGGCACTTCCGTGCATCCTGCGATGACGACCTCGGCTCCGGCCGCGACCAGTGCTGCCGCCAGACGGCGCATTTCAGCGCGTGGGGCCTCGCCGGTGTCACCGCGTTTCACGGCATGGATGCAGCCCATGAAGGTCTCACGGTCCGGTCCGGTCAGACGCACGATCTTGCAGCCCTTGGACTGAAGCGAGCGTGTGTAAAGTGCCTCGCCGCCAGGCGTAGCCAAGACGCCGACTTTTCTGGGCGCGGCGTCGCCCGTAGCCGATAGCGCCGCCTCCGTCGTCTCGATGATCATGTCGATGAAAGGCAGGCCGACCTTCCTGATTCCCGCCGCCTGGGCATGGGCGGTGTTGCACGGCATGGCCAGGACCTGAACCCCGGCATCCCTCAGCCGCATGGCCATCTGGCCCAGGACGGCTTCTGCGGCGTCAGCCTGTCGGTTGCGGTCGGGTACTTGGGGGTTGATGTCGGCGATGATGCGGATGTGATCGGCGTCGCCCTGGGCCGGCGTCAAAGCCTGAACCCGCGCCAGAAAGGCCACGGTAGCAGCGGGCCCCATGCCGCCCAGAACGCCCAACACCTTTGCCATAACATGCTCCTGAAACTGACGGTCGCCTTGCCAAACGGGCGATCCATCGTCCTTATGCGCGGAAACGACAGGGAAACACCATGCCGACAGACGCTGCTGAAGCGACGGCCCTTATCACCAATGATGCCGTCGTCCTGGGTCTGCTGGCCGTCATACTGGGGGGTGTCTTCTGGGCGTCCAGCCTGACGCATCCATGGGCGAAGCGGTTCTTCGCGGTCGTTCCGGCACTGTTGCTCTGCTATTTCCTGCCTTCGCTGCTGACGACCTTCGGCGTGGTGGATCCGGAGGCCTCGCGCCTCTATTTCGTAGCCTCGCGCTTTCTGCTGCCGGCGGCCCTCGTGTTGTTGACGGTCTCGGCAGACCTGCCAGCCGTGTTCGGGCTCGGGCCCAAGGCCCTGATCATGTTCGCCACCGGCACCCTGGGGGTGATGATCGGTGGGCCAGTGGCCCTGTTGCTGACCAGCTGGATCGCGCCTGACCTCATGGGTGCGGGGCCAGAGGCAATATGGCGCGGCATGGCCACTGTAGCCGGCAGCTGGATCGGCGGTTCCGCCAATCAAACGGCTCTGTACGAAATCTATGGGGCCGGCCCCGACACCTTCTCCATCTGGATCGCGGTCGATGTGGTCGTGGCGAATCTGTGGATGGCCGTCGTCCTGTGGATCGCCGCCAACCAGCGCCGGATGGACAAGCTGTTTCGCGCCGATGCCAGCGCCGTTGATCGGGTCCGGGACAAGGCCGAGGCCTATGAGGCCGAACACGCCCGCATCCCAAGCCTCAAGGACCTGATCTTCATTCTTGCCGTAGGCTTCGGTGCCGTCGGCCTTGCCCACGCCATCGCCGACCCCCTGTCGTCTTGGTTCGGGGCCAGCTTCGACTGGGCCCAGAGGTTGTCGTTTGATTCCAGCTTTTTCTGGCTGGTGCTGATTGCCACGGTGATCGGTGTGGCGTTGTCCTTCACGGGCGCGAGGAAGTTGCAGGGGCCGGGCGCTGCCAAGGTCGGCTCGGTCTTTGTCTATGTGCTGGTCGCTACTGTCGGATTGAACATGAACATCGGGGCCATTCTGGATAGCCCTGTCTACTTCCTGATCGGCGGCGTCTGGATGCTGGTCCACGTTGCCTTGATGTTCGGCATGGCCTTCCTGATTCGCGCGCCCAGCTTCTTCCTCGGCGTTGGGTCCATGGCCAATATCGGAGGTGCCGCGTCCGCGCCCGTGGCGGCTGCAGCCTTCCATCCGTCCCTGGCCCCGGTCGGCGTCCTTCTGGCGGTCGTCGGCTACATCGTGGGCACGGCCGCGGCCTGGTTCACGGGTCTGGTCATGATGCAGATTGCGGCGGGCGCTTAGAGCGCGCCGCCTCAAGTCCGGCCGGAGCCAACCCGCTTACAGCGTCCCCTCCAGCTCACCCTGATAGCCGAACAGTCCCTGCGCCCCGCCGGTATGCAGGAACACCACGGTCTCGTCCTTGAAGCGCCCGGCCCTGGCCAGGGCGATCAGCCCCTTCATCGCCTTGCCCGTATAGACGGGGTCAAGAACCATGGCGTCGGTCCGCGCGGCCAGTTTCAGCGCCTCGATCACCGCGCCGTCGACCAGGCCATAGCCTTCGCCGACATAGTCGCAGTCAGCCACCACCATCTCGGCCGTCACCGCGTCGGGCCGACCCAGCAGGGCAGCCGTCTGGCGGGCCAGCTTCAGGACATTCTCTTCCTGTTTCGGCTTGGGTGCCCGCACCCCGATGCCCAGCACCGGGATGCCCGCCCCCATGACCGCCAGTCCGGCCACGAGCCCGGCGTGGGTGCCCGCGCTGCCCGTCGCGGTCACGATCCGGTCGATGGGCAGGTCAAGCTCATCGGCCTGGACCACGATCTCTCGCGCGCAATCCACATAGCCCAGAGCCCCGATCGGGTTGGAGCCGCCGCCGGGGATGATATAGGGCCGACCGCCGCGCGCCCGGACCTCTGCCGCCGTCTTCTCGAGCTCGGCCGGCATATCCGATCCGCCGTCGACGAAGCGGATCCCCGCGCCGAACAGCCGGTCCATCAGGACGTTGCCGTTGTGGACATAGTCGGTAGCCTTCGACCCGGTCCGCTCTTCCAGGATGACCTCGCAATGCAGCCCGTGGGCCGCTGCTGCCGCCGCCGTCTGGCGCACATGGTTGGACTGGACCGCGCCCTGGGTCACAAGCGTGTCAGCCCCCTGTTCGAAGGCGTCGCCCAGCAGGAACTCCAGCTTGCGTGTCTTGTTGCCGCCGCCGGCCAGGCCGGTGCAGTCGTCGCGCTTGATCCACAGTTCGACGCCCAGCGCCTCCGACAGTCGCGGCAGCGGCTCCAGCGGTGTCGGCAGATGGGCCAGGCGGACACGGGGAAAACGGGCGAGATGCATGGGCGGGCTCCGGAGGTGATGCCTCTTCTAGCTCGCCGGCTCCGATTTGCCGACCTCAGTTCACCGGTGCGGTGTCGAGGGCCTCGCCTAGCAGGTCAACGATCCGATCAGGTGTGGGCGCTTCCTGATCGATCACGCGATCCAGCGCTGTGGCCTGTGCCGGTGTGATCCGCGCACTGGCCATGCTCCAGCCGTCGAACCTCCTGGTCTCTATCGGTTCACGGCTGATGATCTTCAGGGCGCGGTGCCTGGGGTCCTTTTGAAGTCGTCGCAACAGGCTATCCAGCGTCGACGAAGTGCCTTCGATGACCTGAATGTAGCGGTCGCGGTGGGCGGCCAGAATCCCGGTCAGACCATCCCGGTCGTTGTTGCGCTGCGACTCCGCCAGGATTGTCGCCAGATTGGTCAGCGACCCGGTCGACCCTGTCGCCGTGCTTTCATAGACCAGCCGTTCCAGCCGTGCGCTCATGGTAACTCTCTCTTTCAGCGGAATAATGACGACGCGGACAGACGGTTGCGAGGCATAATTTGCACGGCCTGCTTTTGAGCTTGGATGGAGTTGTGCGCACACCATCCGTCAAACGGGGAACGGTTCTTCGCAAAACGACTTTTGTAGGGTGGACCCTGCGGCGATGCGCGCTCGACATGTCCATGCGGCCCGGTCGCACGTCCCCCCGTCGGCTGGCCGGGCCGCACCCTTTACTTCGGAAGTCTGCTTGCTCTCGCCGCTGTCCGGCGTGATCCTGACGCATGGCCGATTCGACCGTGCGACTGAGAGACCGATCCGCAACCGAGGCCGCCATCGTTCAGGCGGGCGAGGCGGTGCTGTTGCGCGACGGCTTCACGGGTCTGAATGTCCAGACCATCGCCGCCCAGGCAGGTTGTGATCGCAAGCTGGTCTACCGCTACTTCGATGGCACCGATGGCGTGGTCCGCCTGCTGGCGCGCCAGGCCCATGCCGATCTCGTCGCACATCTGGCCGCCGTCCCGCCCGTGGAGGCCGAGAGCCCGCGCGCCTTCGCCCATCACGGCCTGCTGACCTGGTTCGCCGCGCTGCGGGCCAGCCCGCTGGCCTTGCGGCTGATGGCCTGGGGCATGGTCGAGGACAGTCCGCTGCTGCGCGAGATCGAGGCGGAGCGCAATGCGGTGCTTCAGGCCTGGATGCGCGAGCGCCGCCCCCGCCTGCGCACGCCGCCCCGCACCGACGTGCCTGCGCTGAATGCCGTGCTGATGGCCGCCGTCCAGGCGCTGGCGCTGGCCAGCCAGACGCGCGGCAGCGTCTCGGGCGTGGTGCTGGACGATGCCGGCTGCGCCCGCATCGAGGATGCGATCGGCCACCTGCTCGCCGCCTGGCCGGACTAGCCGCCTCAGTCGCAGGCCTTTTCCATCGCCTGGAAATGCGCGCACTCCGGCTCTGCGGGCAGCTCCGGAGCCGCCACGGTCGCGATGTGCGCCCCGCCCTCCAGCGTCCGGTGCACCGGGCATTTGTCGGCGATCTCCAGCAGCCGGGCCCGCTGGTCCTCGTCCAGATCGCCGTCCAGTGTCAGCACGCGCTCGAACACATCGGCGGGCGTCTGGCCCGTGCGTTTCTGGTGCCGCACCTCGATCGAGGCATGGGCCAGCGGCAGGCCCTTGCGCTCCGCATAGAGGCGTAGCGTCATGACCGTGCAGGCCCCCAGACCCGCCGCCACCAGCTCGTAGGGCGTCGGCCCGCTGGCCATGCCGCCGACCGCCACGGGCTCGTCGGCCATCAGGACCGCGCCGCCTGCCTGGACCCGGGCCTGGAACTTGCCCTGTCCGGTCTCGGCGACCCGCACGACGCCGTCGGCGGGTGCGGCATCGACGGGCGGTTCGACCCTGTCCAGATATCTGGAGGCCCAGGCCGCGATCACCGCGGCGGCATAGTCGGCGTCTTCGGCACGGCTCAGCAGGTGGTCGGCATGGTCCAGCGAGACGAAGCTCTTGGGGTGTTTCGCCGCGCCGAAGATGCCGCTGGCCTCCTCGATGCCGACGGTCTGGTCCAGCGGCGAGTGCAGCACCAGCAGCGCCTTGTTCAGCCGGGCCAGCCGCGCCGCCTGGTCCTGCGCCTTCAGGTCGTCGGCAAAGCCCGCGCCCACCGATACGGGCCGCCCGCCGACGTCGGCGCGGTGGGTCTCGCCGTGTTCCAGATCGTGCACGCCGGGCCCCAGCAGCTTCAGCACATGGGCGACGTCGAACGGCGCGCCGATGGTGGCCACCGCCCGGATACAGTCCAGCGACCCGGCCGCCGCGATCGCCGCCGCCCCGCCCAGGCTGTGGCCGACCAGCAGTTGCGGCGTACAGCCGTGCGCCTGCATGTGCCGCCCCGCCGCGATCAGGTCGCCGACATCGGTGCTGAAGCCGTGGGGCATGGGCTCGGCCCCGGTCTCGATCCCGGCGAAGTCGATCCGCAGCGTCCCGACCCCCAGCGCCGCCAGCGCCCGGCTGATCCGCGTCGCCGCCAGATTGTCCTTCCCGCAGGTGAAACAGTGGGCGAACAGGGCCCAGCCGCGCGCCTGGCCCGCCGGCCGGTCCAGCAGCCCGTGCACCGTCCGGCCGTCGTCACAGGTGAAGTCGAAGGGGTCGCTCTGCATGTCGTCTCTCCTGAAGCGCCACCTTAGGCGATCTTTTGCGACGGCGTCAGGAATGGACAGCCCCCGACCATGCGCCTATCGTCGCGTCGTTCTCCGGGGGGGCGCATCTAAGCGGCTGAGATTGGCGTAGCCGCCTGACCCGTCGAACCTGATCCGGGTCATGCCGGCGAAGGGATGAGTAACACGCGGTCCCCGGCCCCTCGCCACAGGACCCCGCGCCCGACGTCGGCGGAGCCCTCTTGCACCAGAGGCCGCCATGAACATCCACGTCACCCACACCCCGCCCGAAGAGCCCAATGTCGAACTGGCTCTGAAAGACGCCCGTGACGAGGTCATGCGCGAGACCGGCACCATCCCGACCGGCGAGCGGGCCGGGTCGCGCAAGGTCTATGTGGCCGGCGAGCTCTACCCCGACATCCGCGTCCCGTTCCGCGAGGTGGCGGTACATCCGTCGGCGAACGAGCCGCCGGTGACCATCTATGACAGCTCCGGCCCCTACACCGACCCGACCGTCACCATCGACATCAAGCGAGGCCTGCCGAGGGTGAAGTCGTCCTGGCAGCTGGATCGCGGCGACATCGCCCCCGTCGCCAACCCGCGAGAGGTCAAGCCCGAGGACAACGGCCACGCCAGCGGCAAGAACCTGGCCCCCCGTTTCGACGTGTCCAACCACAGGGTGTTCAAGGGCGTCGAAGGCCGCCCGACGACGCAATACGAATACGCCAAGGCCGGGATCATCACCCCCGAGATGGAATACGTCGCCATCCGCGAGAACCTGCGCCGGGAGCAATCCGCCCCCTGCATCCGCGACGGCGAGGACTTCGGTGCCTCCATCCCCGACTTCGTGACGCCCGAATTCGTGCGTCAGGAGATCGCGCGCGGCCGCGCCATCATCCCGCACAACATCAACCACCCCGAGGTCGAGCCGATGATCATCGGCCGCAACTTCCTGGTGAAGATCAACGCCAACATCGGCAATTCGGCGGTGCTCAGCAGCGTCGACGACGAGGTCGACAAGCTGGTCTGGGCCACCCGCTGGGGTGCCGACAACGTCATGGACCTGTCGACCGGCCGCAACATCCACAACATCCGCGACTGGATCATCCGCAACAGCTCCGTCCCCATCGGCACCGTGCCGATCTACCAGGCGCTGGAGAAGGTGAACGGCGTGGCCGAGGACCTGACGTGGGAGGTGTTCCGCGACACCCTGATCGAACAGGCGGAACAGGGCGTGGACTATTTCACCATCCACGCGGGCGTGCGCCTGCCCTTCGTGCCGATGACCGCCAAACGCGTCACCGGCATCGTCTCACGCGGCGGCTCCATCATGGCCAAATGGTGCCTCAGCCATCACCGCGAGTCCTTCCTCTACGAGCATTTCGAGGACATCTGCGACATCATGCGGGCCTATGATGTGTCGTTCAGCCTCGGCGACGGCCTGCGCCCCGGCTCCATCGCCGACGCCAATGACGAGGCCCAGTTCGCCGAGCTGCGCACCCTGGGCGAACTGACCAAGATCGCCTGGGCCAAGGGCTGCCAGGTCATGATCGAGGGCCCCGGCCATGTGCCGATGCACAAGATCAAGGCCAATATGGATGAGCAGCTGAAGCACTGCCACGAGGCGCCCTTCTATACGCTGGGGCCGCTGACCACAGACATCGCGCCGGGCTACGATCACATCACCAGCGCCATCGGGGCGGCCATGATCGGCTGGTTCGGCACGGCCATGCTCTGCTACGTCACGCCCAAGGAGCACCTGGGCCTGCCCGACCGTCAGGACGTCAAGGACGGGGTCATCACCTACAAGATCGCCGCCCACGCCGCCGACCTGGCCAAGGGCCACCCCGCCGCCCGCATGCACGACGATGCCCTCTCACGGGCCCGGTTCGAGTTCCGCTGGGAAGACCAGTTCAACCTCGGCCTCGACCCCGAAACCGCCCGCAAATACCACGACGCCACCCTGCCCAAGGAGGCCCACAAGACCGCCCACTTCTGCAGCATGTGCGGACCAAAGTTCTGCAGCATGAAGATCAGCCAGGACATCCGCCGGGATGCGGCGGCCCAGAACGACGCGGGCGGCTCGCTGGCGGAAGCCGAGGCCGGGATGGCGGAGATGAGCGCGAAGTTCAGAGCGGGGGGTGGGGCCATCGAGGTCAAGCTCTAGGGCGATACAGGCGACCCCAAAAAAACGCCGAAAGGCGTCATTCCGGAGACATTTCGGTCATGGCGAAGGCGTCCCTGCGGGCGTCCCCGTGCGGAGAAAAGAGATGTTCCGGCCTGACGACGGCGGGACACGGATCGGATTTTCAAAGACCGGACAGCGACAGCGCGGGCCATTGCGGCCCGCGCGAGGTCCATTCTAACCCGGCCGGAGGGCGTGGGAGGGAGAACGCGCGGATTTATCCCGCGGCCAGGGTCCGGAAGGCACAGTCAGGGACGCGATGTCTCCACAGGATGGGGGTCGGGAAGGGTGGGACTGGGGTAGCGTGACGATAAGCCAGAATACTCGGCAGGATGCTCTGGCTAAAATAATGCTGGAGTTGGCCGGCGCGAGAGACGGCTGCATTGCAGCTTTGGCGGCAAGTTACTGCGCCACGGGCGGCTGAGAGGATGTGCGAGAGCTATGTGTCCGGGGTATAGGAGATAAAGTCGTCGTAATTTAGTATTGCTCGGCGGATTGCTCTGTAATCATCGTCTGGTACGTCAATGCCGTCGAGATCCCCGTCATCTCCCAGCAAATGGGCTGGATTTTCCTTGGTGTTGATCAAGTCAACATAGCAGCCGTAATCTAATTTATAGGCATCATATCGCTGACCACCCTCTTTCGAGGAAACGTTCTTTTTGAGGACATGCAAAGACCTCGCGTCAAATAGACGGTCGATAAGTTCCTCACGTCTGTCAGAGTCAAACAAGAACGCTCTCGCTCGACGGCCTCTGATCACTTCGTCGATGATCCAATTTAGAAGCCGCTTGGTTTCACCGTCTTGGTTAATGAAGGCGGCCTTATCGCTCTGATACCATTCCCTAGCGGCAGAGCGCACATCATCGACCGCTACACGTCTATCAGCGGCCTTGAACGCTGCCTTGTGCAACAGGTTGAGCGCATCGCGGGGGACGCCCTCAGACGCCCTTACAAACTCTTCTAGAGCGCGCTTCTCAGTGAAGATAGCAAGAGCAAATACATCCTCATTTTTGTACTCTAATTTTCCCTCGTCTCCGAGGTGAGAAACACAATGCCGATATATCATGTTCTTGAAGAATTGTACTGCCCGAGCTTCATCATTCTCAAATACCATGAAGTCATCAAGATTTATGTCGGCCATTATATCGGCTCCAAGCTGAAGCCCTACGTATTGTCCAGTCGCGTTAAACGTAGCGAAGTTAGACCTATGTTCTATTGCGGCGATTTTCAGCGTCATGCCGCTAGCGATTAGCGCTTTTCGAATCAAGTCTGCCAAGAAAGGCTGAAGCTCCAAGGGAACATCGCTCCACTCATCTACGAGTAAAACAAACTTTTTGGGAGCGATAAGAGAAGAGAGTTCCCTCAGGGGTCCGTTCAAATCGCCAAATATTACGTGAGAGTCCCTAATCACGTTATAGCTAACCTCCAAAGCGGCCGTTTCTGATTGAGAAAAATCGGCTTTACCGCTTAAGGAGAGGGCTGCTAGGCTCAAATCAAGGCCCGCTTGGGCGCGCTCTGTAGCACTGGAAGTGCCGCTTTCTTTAATATTTACAGGACCATCCACTCGCGTTGCAGATATTGCGTCGATCAATCTGTCCAACTGCGGGCCTGCACGGGACAGATCGGCTTTTTCGTCTGCGACAAAATGGTCGAGGAGTTGTTCGTGCAGCGCCCGTAGAAAATCGATAAGCAGTGTCGTAGCGCGTTGCTGGAACGAAAGGGTCGCATCTCCGTAAACGGACCCATTTGAACCGATAGAGCGTAAGTCGATATAAAGGGGGATGGTGCTTGTTGGAGGGTTGGCTACCAAATATTTCAAGGTGTGTGTTTTGCCAGTCCCGCGGCGACCGTAGATCACCTGATGATCAGGACTAGACAGCCGCAGATCGATATTCCCAACGCCGACAAAACTGCTCTGCAGTGTTTCCACGTCTACACTGTCGGCACGTCGGCCGATGGCAAGAATCGCGCGAATGATCTTTTCGTCCATAACGCTACCGTGAGTTATCTAAATCCAAACAGCAAGATGTGACTTGCCGTGCCCATCCTCGGCCTCCTCGCCGGTCCGAACGGGGCCAGGAAGACCACCTTCATCAACGGCTTTCTGCGTCAGCGGGCGGAGGCGTTCCGGTTCATCAATCCGGACGAGGTGGCGCGGGGTCTGACAATAGAGGGGCCAGCGTGCGCGGCACCTCGACACCGCCGCCTGCCCGCGCCAATCTGACCGCATGATCATAGCCGCTCTCGCTCTCGCTCTCGCCCTCGCCGTTCCCGCGCCGTTTCAGGCCGCCGCCCCGCTGGCACCGGCCCGCGATGGCCAGAAGCAATGCCATTCGCCCGACACGGCGCGGAAGACCTGCGCGGCCCTGGCGGGCTACACCTTCGCGGCGGACGGAACGATCCTCAATCAGGCCGAGGTGATGCTGAACCCTGCGCCCCTGATCATCATGCGCGATGAGACTCCTGTCGTTGTCCGTGACGGCGCCGTCTGCGGTTCGCTGGGCGGGCTGGAGAGTGCTGTCTTCACCATTGATGGCCAGCCCGCCGATCCGGCGGTGGCGGATGTTTTGCGCGGTCAGGTGATCGCCGCCTACGCCCAGCTGGGAACCGAAGGCTGCACCCGCTACGCGCCGCAGGGTAAGGAATGGCTGGCCGAGGTCGTCGTTGATGGCCAGCCGCGCCCCGATCTCAACCAGACGGTGATCTGGGTCTCGCCCTCGGACGGCTATTCGGTCCGGCCATAGGCTGAGGCCTCACCCGAGCGCCTCCGCCGCCCGCACGCCCTACGACCGATCCTGACGTAGCCGCATGCTAGCCCTGCCTCCGTTCGCAACGGGAGGCAGACAGATGGCAGACGGATCACCCACGCTGTACGGCAAGGGGCGCAGTGCGCCGGATGAGGTCTGGGGGCGGGTGCGGGAGGACTATCTGTCGGGCCTGCCGGGGATCGAGGTCTGTCGGCGGCACGGGGTGGGGCTGACGGCCATGCGCAACCGGGCGGCGCGCGAGGGCTGGCGGCGCACGGACCAGCCCTGGACCCCGCCCAACACCCTGGACCCCGATGACGAGGGGGTGTTGCTGGAACACGAGATCGACGGTGACCTGGACCGGGTCGAGCTGCGCCAGCTGTCCTTCGTCGCCTGGCGCCGGATGCAGCGCGCCGTCCTGCGCGGCCAGGCGGCCGAGGCACTGCGCTGGCGCCGCGTCCGCCTCATCCTCGACGCCGAGGCGGTCGAGGAGGATCAGGCGCTGGAGCAGGAACAACGCCGCTGGAACTACCTCCACGCGCCGGTCCCATGCCCGGTCGAAGTGGACCGAGTGGACTGAGTGGACTCTGTTTCCAAATCCTCCCCCATCGGGGGTGGAGGAAGGGTCGCATGCGACCCGACGACCGGACCGCGTCTTCGCGGTGGAGGGGGCTGAATGCGGGTGGGGTGTTTGGGGGTTCGTGCCGGGGCTGGCCCCCTCCGTCTCTTCGCTGCGCTTCGAGCCACCTCCCCCGATGGGGGAGGAATGGGTGGGCGCGGCTGAGAAATCCTCCCCCATCGGGGGAGGGGGACCGCGTCTTCGCGGTGGAGGGGGCTGGATGCGGGTGCGGTATTTGGGGATTGGTGCCGGGGCTGGGCCCCTCCGTCTCTTCGCTGCGCTTCGAGCCACCTCCCCCGATGGGGGAGGATTTGGTAGGCTGGCATGATGTATCCGCCGCAGAAAACCGTCGAGCGTGCGAAGGCGCTTCGGCGCAAGCTGACGCTGCCGGAGGTGGTGTTGTGGCAGGCGATCCGGGGACGCAAGCTGGCTGGGGCGCGGTTTCGGCGGCAGCATCCGATCGGGCCCTACATCCTCGACTTCTATTGCGAGGCGGCGGGGCTGGCGGTCGAGGTGGACGGGCAGGGGCACGAACATCCGGACCAGATGGCGCACGATGCGCGGCGGACGGCGTGGCTGAACCTTCGCGGGGTTGCGGTGTACCGGGTCGCGGCGCGGGATGTGCTGGGGAATCTGGAGGGCGTATTGTTCGCCATCAGGCAGCGGGTCGGGGGTGTGCCCCCTCCACCGCTTCGCGGTCCGGTCGTCGGGTCGCATGCGACCCTTCCTCCACCCCCAACGGGGGAGGATTAGGTCAGCTAAGCCGCCGCCACCTTGCGCAACGCCTCGGCGAACACCTCGGCCGGTTGGCCGCCACTGATCAGATACTGGCCCTCGATGACGACGGCGGGGACGGCGGAGATGCCGCGGGCGCGCCACAGGGCCTGGGCGGCGCGGACCTCGGGCGCATAAAGGTCGTCGGACAGGACCTCGACCGCGCGGGCCCGGTCCAGGCCGGCGGTCGCGGCGGCGTCGGCCAGCACGTCCGGATCGGTCAGGGACCGGTTGTCGGTGAAGTGGGTGCGGAACAGGGCTTCCTTCAGCGCGCGCTGGGCGGAGGCTCCGCCCGTCTCTTGCGCCCAGTGCAGCAGGCGGTGAGCGTCGAAGGTGTTCCAGATGCGGCTGTCGGGGCCCATCTGCATCTCAAACCCCGGCCAGGCGTCCTCGGCCCGTTCGGTGATCATGGCGCGGTTGGCGGCGGACTGTTCGGGGGTGGAGCCGTATTTGCGGGCGATGTGCTCGCCGATGTTCTCACCCTCCAGGGCCATGCCGGGGTTCAGCTCGAACGGCTGGAAGGTGACGGTCGCCTCTATCCCCTCGGCCCGGACGGTGGCCAGCGCCTGTTCCAGCCCGCCCAGGCCGACCACGCACCAGGGACAGACCACGTCGGAGACGAAGTCGATGGTCAGGGTGCGGGTCATGCGAGGGCCTTGATTAGAGGGGGAGAGAGGGGGTGAGGGTCAGGCGACGGTGACGCCCTTCCAGAAGGCGATGCGGCCCTTGATCTCCTTGGCCGCGTCCTTGGGCTCGGGATAGTACCAGGCCGCGTCGCGGTTCTCCTGACCGTCCACGACGACGCTGTGATAGCTGGCCGTGCCCTTCCAGGGGCAGGTGGATTTGGTGTCGCTGGGTTTCAGCACGCCGTCGGTGACCGCGTCCGCCGGGAAGTAGTGGTTGCCCTCGACCACCACGGTGTCGTCGCTCTGGGCAATCACCGTGCCGTTCCATGTCGCCTGAACCATCGTCGTCTCCTGTGAGGGGTGTGCCGGGGATATGGGGCCTTGGCCGGGTTTCGCCATGTGTCAAATCGTGGGTTCCGTTGTCAAAAAGGACCGGCTAACGTCCTCGCTCTGGAAGCAAGCGAGGCCGTCATGTCCGATCTGGAAACCTTCCGCGCCGAGACGCGCGTCTGGCTGGAGGCCAACTGCCCCGCCGAATGCCGGGGGCCGCTGGAGAACGAAGAGGACCGGGTCTGGGGCGGGCGCAATGCCACCTTCAAGACGCCTGCGCACAAGCGCTGGATGGAGGTCATGGGCGCGCGCGGCTGGACCGCCCCGGAATGGCCGACCGAGTATGGCGGCGGGGGCCTGAGCCGCGAGGAGGCCAAGGTTCTGGCCAGCGAGATGCGCCGCATCGACGCCCAGATGCCGCTGTCATCCTTCGGCATCTGGATGCTGGGCCCGGCGCTGCTGCAGTTCGGCACGGAAGAACAGAAGAAGCGCTTCCTGCCCGAGATCGTGCGCGGCGAGATCCGCTGGTGCCAGGGCTATTCCGAGCCCGGCGCGGGCTCCGACCTGGCGGCCATCCAGACCAAGGCCGAGGATCGCGGCGACCACTGGATCGTCAACGGCCAGAAGGTCTGGACCAGCTATGCCGACAAGGCCGACTGGATCTTCTGCCTGGTGCGGACCGACCCGGACGCGCCCAAGCATCTGGGGATTTCCTTCGTCCTGTTCGACATGGCCAGCCCCGGCGTCTCGACCCGGCCCATCGTCCTGATCAGCGGCAAGAGCCCGTTCTGCGAGACCTTCTTCGACGATGTGCGGGTGGAGAAGGAGAACCTGGTCGGGACGCTGAACCGCGGCTGGGACGTGGCCAAGGCGCTGCTGGCGCATGAGCGGACGATGATCGGAGCCATGGGCAGCCTGGGGGCGGGCCGTCCACTCGGCCAGGTCGCGGGCGACAGCGTCGGGCTGGATGACGACGGGCGTTTGAACGACCCCATCCTCCGTGCACGGATCGCCGATCTGGATGTCGACATGGCCGCCTTCAACCTGTCGATGGAAAGGGTGGGGGATCAGGTCAAGGCGCGTCAGGCCCACCCCGCCATCGCCTCCATGCTGAAATACTATGGCTCGGAGCTGAACAAGCGGCGGCACGAGCTGATCATGGCCTCGGGCGGTTCGGATGCGCTGGAGTGGGAAGGCGAACGCTCGCGCGAGGGCACCGCCGCCCGCGACTGGCTGCGGACCAAGGCCAACTCCATCGAGGGGGGGACCAGCGAGGTCCAGCTGAACATCATCGCCAAACACCTGCTGCAACTGCCGGGAGCCTGAGACCTTGCCGCTGATCCTGACCGAAGAGCAGACCATGCTGAAGGAGGCCGCCGACGGCTTCCTGAACGAGAATGCGCCGATCGCCCATCTGCGGGCCCTGCGCGACAGCCACGATGCCGACGGCGTCTCGCGCGACCTGTGGAATGCGTTCGGCGAGATGGGGTTCGCGGGGGTCATCATCCCCGAAGAACATGGCGGCACCGGCCTGGGCGCGGTCGAGGCTGGCGTGGTGGCCGAAGCCCTGGGCCGGACCCTGACGCCGTCGCCCTTCATGGGGTCAGGCGTGCTGTCGGCCAAGGTGCTGATCGACGGCGGCTCGGCCGAGCAGCAGGCGGCATGGCTGCCCCGGATCGCGGCGGGTGAGGCGATCCTTTCGCTGGCCGTGGACGAGGGGGCCAAGCACAGGCCCTCTGCGATCGCCACGACGGCTAAGCGGTCGGGCAATGGCTTCAAGCTGAACGGAGCCAAGGGGTTCGTGCTGGACGGCCACGTCGCCGACGCCCTGATCGTGGCGGCGCGAACCGACGAGGGTCTGACCCTGTTCCTGGTCGATCCGAAGACGGCGGGCGTCGAGATCGAGCGTACGATCATGGTCGACGCTCACAATGCGGCGCGGGTGACGCTGACCGACGTCGAGGTCGATGCGGATGCGGTGATCGGCGCGGTCGATGGCGGCGAGGGGCTGCTGGAAGGCGCGCTGAACCTGGGCCGGGCCTGCGCGGCGGCGTCGCTGAACGGGGCGGGGGATCAGGCGTTTCAGCTGACGCTGGAGTATCTGCGGACCCGCAAGCAGTTCGGCAGGCTGATCGGCGAGTTCCAGGCCCTGCAGCACCGCTCGGCCCATCTGTTCACCGAGATCGAACTGGCCCGCGCCGCCGTTCTGGGGGCCTTGCAGCGACTGGACGCGGGGCGCGAGGATGCAGGGCTGGCCGTCTCGGTCGCCAAGGCCAAGGCCGGGCGCGTCGCCGAACTGGCGGTACAGGAGGCGGTCCAGATGCACGGTGGCGTCGGTATGACCGATGCCTTCGACGTCGGCCTCTTCATGAAGCGGGTGCGGGTGCTGAACGAGCTGCTGGGGGATGCAGGGTTCCATACGGAACGGCTGGCGCGGGCCAAGGGGTTCTGAGGATGAAATCGGCAGGTGGAGTGTGGCTGATAATCGCGGCATTCGCGTCAGCAGGATGCTCCACTGTGCCCGCGACAGAACCCGCTGATGCCGCCCGACCGAGGGTGACGCTTGATTGCGTGAAACATCCGCTGCCCAGCCGGGATAGGGCTTTTGAACGGTGCGTTATCCTTTCGGTCGAGCCCGACACCGTGGCAACACGTGGCATTGCAGAGCGCTTTGTGAGCAATTTGCCCATCGCACGAACGCGCTCGCCTTCCGAAGACCTGATCGGCGCGCAAACCATCCGCGTTTCGGTCCGTCTCACCCCACAGGCATCGGCAGTGGGTGACGCGGCGGGAGAGCCCCGCTAAACCCTATGCCAAGGGAGAACGCCTATGACGCGAGCCAACGCGCCTGAGTACATGTCCGGCTTCGGCAATCACTTTGCGACGGAGGCGGTGGCCGGGGCCTTGCCGGAGGGGCGCAACTCGCCGCAGCGGGTGCCGATGGGTCTGTATGCGGAGCAGCTGTCGGGGACGGCCTTCACGGCGCCGCGGTCGGAGAACCGGCGGTCGTGGCTGTATCGCCTGCGGCCCAGCGCCCAGCATCCGGCCTATAAACCCTTTGCCCAGGGCCGCGTGCGGTCCGGGCCATTCCACGATGCGCCGCCGTCGCCGAACCGGATGCGGTGGGACCCGCTGCCGATGCCTGACGCCCCGACCGACTGGGTCGAGGGGCTGGTCACCTATGGCGGCAACGGAGATGCGGAGGCGGGAGCCGGGACGGGCATCCACCTTTATGCCGCTAACCGGTCCATGGTGGACCGGGTCTTCTACTGCGCCGATGGCGAACTGCTGATCGTCTCGCAGGCGGGACATCAGGTCTTTGTCACTGAGATGGGACGCATCGACACGCGGCCGGGCGAGATCGTCGTCATTCCGCGCGGGGTGCGGTTCCGGGTGGAGTGCGATGGCCCGATCCGGGGCTATGTCTGCGAAAACTATGGCGCGGCCTTCCGCCTGCCGGACCTGGGACCGATCGGTTCGAACGGCCTGGCCAATCCCCGGGATTTCCAGACGCCCGTCGCGGCCTATGAGGATGTGGATCGGCCGACCGAGTGCGTGCAGAAGTTCGGGGGGCGGCTGTGGACCACCACCTTCGATCACAGCCCGCTGGACGTCGTCGGCTGGCACGGCAATCACGCGCCCTACAAATACGACACCGCGCGGTTCAACACGATCGGCACGGTCAGCTTCGACCATCCGGACCCGTCGATCTTTACGGTCCTGACCAGCCCGTCCGATACGCCGGGCGTGGCCAACTGCGATTTCGTGATCTTCCCGCCGCGCTGGATGGTGGCCGAGGACACCTTCCGCCCGCCGTGGTTCCACCGCAACGTCATGAGCGAGTTCATGGGGCTGGTGACCGGGGAATACGACGCCAAGGAGGGCGGGTTCGCGCCGGGCGGAGCGTCCCTGCACAACTGCATGAGCGGACATGGTCCGGACCAGGCCAGCTATGACAAGGCGGTCGCGGCGGATCTGAAGCCGGTCAAGATCGAGAACACCCTGGCCTTCATGTTCGAAACCCGAATGCCGATCCGGACCACGGAATGGGCACAAACCAGTCCGACCATGCAGTTGGACTACGACGACGTCTGGACCGGATTCGACAAGGGACGAGTGGAATGAAGCGTATACTGATCGCGGCGGCAGCCCTGATGATGGCGGCCTGCCAACCCGTGCCGACCACCACACCGACCCAGACCGCCTCGACCGACACGCCGGCGGTGCAGACACCCGCGCCCGGCACGGATGCGGCCGCCTGTGCGGCCCGGGGCGGCAAGATGCTGCCGCAGGGACGGCTTCAGTCTTTGCAGTGCGTGGTGTCCTACGCCGATGCCGGTCGTCGCTGTACGGACGGAGACGATTGCCAGGGCGACTGCCGCATCGGAGAGGTCAATGGCGCGCCCGACGCCGGGTCCGCTGCCGTAGGCCAGTGCCAAGCCAACAGCACCCGTTTCGGCTGCTACACCACGGTTGAAGGCGGCAAGGCCGAAGCGACGATCTGCGTCGACTGACGACAGGCACGAAAAACCCCCGCCGCGATCGCGACGGGGGTCTTCACATCGTTCATCCGGTCAGGGACCGGTACGCGAACGCCCGATCTTACTGAGCGGGGGTGTTCGAGGTGGTCATGCCACCGTCCATGTTGCCGGCAGCGGCTTCCACGGCGTCGGCGCGTTCGTCGGCATTTTCCTGCACGGCGTCGGCCTGGGCGTTCAGAGCGTCTTGCGCGGCGTCGGTCGTGGCGGCGTCAGCCTGGTTTTCCAGCTGGGTCGCTTCGACGTTGGCGTTCGCTTCAATGGCGTCGGCCTGTGCACCGGCTTCCTTTTCGGCAGCGTTTTCGCAGGCGGCGAGGCCGGCGAAGGCGAAGGTAGCGGCGGCGGCGATGATCAGTTTACGCATGAGTAGTTTCCTCCAGTGAGGCCGGAATAACGTCGCCGATCACAAACGGTTCACGCGCCCGTGAAGTTTTTCATCCGGCGTCCGAGAACGCCACGCGAGCCGCGCCCAGCAGGGCGGCGTGCTTGTGCAGGATCACCTTGGTCGGGATGGCGGCCATATAGTCGGCGAACCGGCCCTTGCGTTCGAACCGCTCGCGGAAGGGGCTGGCCTGAAGGAAGGGCAGGATGCGCGGTGCGATGCCGCCTGCGATATAGATGCCGCCTCGTGCGCCGGTGGTCAGGGCAATGTCGCCCGCCACGGCCCCCAGGACAGCGCAGAAACGGGCCAGGGTCGCCCCGCAGGCGCTGTTGGGGTTCTCCATCGCCTCGGTCGTGATCTGGGCCGGGTCGTCGATATGGGTTTCGCGCCCGTCGATCTCTGCCAGGGCGCGGTGCATGTTCAGCAGGCCGGGTCCACAGATCAGCCGCTCAATGGACACACGGTCATAGCGGCGACGCAGGATGCGCAGGATCTCGTCCTCGATCGGATCGCCCGGCGCGAAACAGGCGTGGCCCCCTTCGGACGGCATGGCGATTTCATTGCCATGAATATCGCGCGCCAGGGCCGAGACGCCGAAACCTGTGCCGGGGCCCAGCACGGCGATGGCGGAATGCTCCTCGCCCTCGTCCGGACCGCCTAGAGAAGCCAGCTGATCCTCCGGCACGACGGGGGCACCCCAGGCCAGAGCCTCAAAGTCGTTGATCAGTCTGACGGGGTTCAGGCCCAGGGTGGCCAGTTCGGTCTCCGAAACCTGCCAAGGCGAGTTGGTCAGGTCGATGGCTCCGTCGGTGACCGGCCCGGCCACGGCGATGACGCCGCCTGTCGGCTTGACCTCGCAGCCGTCGATGAAGGCCTTGACCCCGCCCAGGAAGGTCGGGTGTTCCGAGGCCGGAAAGCTCTCGTGATGCTCAAGCACGGGCTTGCCGTCGATCATGTGGGCGATGGCGAACCGGGCATTGGTGCCGCCGACGTCCCCGAGCAGCAGGGTCTTGTCCCAGTTCACCGTCATCAGGCAGTCCTCACTAAGCTAGCCGACCGTTGCCCGGTCGTTGTGATCGTTTGGGGTTCAGGCGTCCACGGCCCGGTCGTTGACGTTGTTGTCGGGCGGCGTGTCCTTGTGGTCGGTCTGGCCGGGGGGCAGGCCAAAACAGACGCTGGCCCCTTCTTCGGCGGTCGAGACGACGTGACGGAAGGCTCCGAACAGTTCGCGGCCATAGCCCCAGGTGGAGCCCTCGGCATGGACCTTGGAGCGTTCGACGGGGCCGCGCCCGGCCAGATCGGGGATGTCGACCGTGGTCAGGACCCCGGCCTCGGCATCCAGGCGGATGATGTCGCCGTCTCGGATGTTGGCGATCAGGCCGCCGGCCAGGGCCTCCGGTGAGACGTGGATGGCGGAGGGGGTCTTTCCGCTGGCCCCTGACATGCGACCATCGGTGACGAAGGCGACCTTGAAGCCCTTGTCCTGAAGGATGCCGAGGGCGGGCGACAGGCTGTGCAGTTCCGGCATGCCGTTGGCGCGCGGACCCTGGAAGCGCAGGACGACGATGACGTCGCGGTTCAGCTTTCCGTCCTTGAAGGCCTGAAGCGCATCTTCCTGGGTCTCGAACACCGCAGCGGGAGCCTGGACGATGCGGTTCACGGGCTTGACCGCCGAAATCTTGATCACGGCCCGGCCCAGGTCGCCCTGGACCAGTCGCAGGCCGCCCTCGCGGTCGAACGGGTCGGAGGCGGGGCGCAGAATGTCCGTATCCAGACTTTCCGTGACGCCGTCTTTCCAGATCAGTTCGCCGTCCTGAAGGGTTGGCTCCTGGAAATAGTGGTGGATGCCCTGGCCCATGACGGTGTGCACGTCGGAATGGATGTGGCCGGCGTTGGCCAGTTCGCGCGCCACGAAGGCGACGCCGCCGGCCGCCTGGAAGGCGTTCACATCGGCCGAACCGTTGGGATAGACGCGGGCCAGAAGCGGCGTCACGGACGACAGCTGATCCATGTCGGTCCAGTCGATCAGTACGCCCGCCGCCCGCGCCATGGCCACCAGATGGATGGCGTGGTTGGTCGAGCCGCCGGTGGCCAGCAGGGCCACGATCATGTTGACGATGGACTTCTCATCGATGACGTCGGCCATCCGAGCCTCGCCGCTGCGGGCCAGTTCCACGGCGCGCCTGGCGGCGGCGGCGGTCAGGGCGTCGCGCAGGCCCGTTTCCGGATGGACGAAGGCGGTCGAGGGCAGGTGCAGACCGCCCAGCTCCATCATCATCTGGTTGGAGTTGGCCGTGCCGTAGAAGGTGCAGGTACCGGGGGAATGGTAGCTGCCGATCTCGCTGTCCAGCAGGGTCTGGCGATCGACCTGGCCCTGGGCATACAGGGCGCGCACGCGGGCCTTTTCCGCATTTGGAATGCCGGACGGCATGGGCCCTGCAGGGGCGAAGACGACGGGCAGGTGGCCGAACGCCAGGGTGCCGATGAACAGGCCGGGCACGATCTTGTCACAGACGCCCAGGGCCATGACGGCGTCGAAGGCGTCGTGGGTGAGGGCGATGCCCGCCGACATGGCGATCAGGTCGCGACTGAACAGCGACAATTCCATGCCGGGACGACCCTGTGTGACGCCGTCGCACATGGCGGGGGTGCCCCCCGCGACCTGTGCCGTCGCGCCGACGGTGCGGACCGCGTCTCGGATGACGGCGGGGAAACGCTCAAACGGCTGATGTGCCGACAGCATGTCGTTATAGGCCGTGACAATACCGACATTGGGTTTGGACCCATCCATCGCCGCCAGCTTGTCTGCGATGGTCTGGCCGGCAAAGGCATGGGCCCAGTTGGCACAGGAGAGTTTGGCCCGGCCCGCGCCGCTGTCGCGTGCAGAGTCCATGCGGCGGATGTAGTCGGCGCGGGTGGCGCGCGAGCGTTCGATGATGCGGGCGGTGACCTCGGCGACGACGGGGTGCAGGTTGGCCATCAGGCTTTCTCCGTCCACAGAACATCCAGCGGGACTTTGGCGGCGATCAGGGCGGCGATGGGCTGGATGCCGGGATCGCCGATCGCCTCGCGCTCAAAGACATCGCGTTTGGCGGTGCCCGTCAGGGCCAGGACGACCCGCCGCGCCTGCATCAGATACGGCAGATTGATCGACAGCCGCTCCAGGCTGGGGGCCAGACCGTCGCGGCCTTTCGGGACGCCGAGAACGGTCGGCTTCAAGGCGGGTGAGAGCAGGGTTTTCAGGGTCGGGCTGTGAGGGAACATGGAGCAGATATGGCCATCCTCCCCCATGCCGAGAAGGACCGCATCTAGACGGCCATGCGGAGCCATGGCCTGAGCCGCGCGGGCGGCGGCCCGGTCGACGGTAACCTCGGCATGATACAGCGGCAAGAAGGACGCGGCGGCGGCCGGGCCCGTCAGCAGCGTCCGCTTGAGCAGGGCGGCGTTCGAGTCCGGCGAAGTCTCGGGGACATAGCGCTCGTCGATCAGGGTCACGGCGGTGCGGGACCAGTCGAGGTCCGCCTCGGCCATCCGGGCATAGATGGGCGAAGGCGTGGAGCCGCCGGACCCGGCGAAGGTGGCGCGTCCCGTCTCGGTCAGGGCCTGGCCGAGGGTGTCGACCAGGAGGGTGGCGCAGGCGTCCGCCCAGTCGGCCCCGGTGGCGAAGGTCTGGATGGCGGGTGCGGCGTGATCAGTCATTGCCGGTGTTCCAGCGCCGACCGGTCCGGTCCAGCAGCAGATCGGCTTCCGGCGGGCCCCAGGTTCCAGCGACGTAGTCCCTGGGCTTGAAGGCGGCACCTTCCCAGGCTTCCGACACCTGATCGACCCACTTCCAGGCCTGCTCGGCCTCGTCGCGGCGCACGAACAGGGTGGAGTCTCCGGCCAGGGCGTCGAGCAGTAGCCGCTCATAGGCGATGCGGCGACGCGGCGGCTTGGCCGACTTGTCGTTCTGGCCCCAGGACAGGGACATCTGGATGGGCTGAAGCTGCATGCGCTGGTCCAGCCCCGGCTTCTTGTTCATCACCGACAGGGAGATGTCTTCCTCGGGCTGCAGTTCGATGACCAGGCGGTTGGCCGTCACCTGACCCCGGTCGTTGTCGAAGATGGAGTGGGGCAGGGCCTTGAACTGGATGACGATCTCGGTGCGTTTCTCCGGCAGGCGCTTGCCGGTGCGCATGAAGAAGGGCACCCCGGCCCAGCGCCAGTTGTCGATGTCGGCGCGGATGGCAACGAAGGTCTCGGTGTCCGAATCCAGACCGCGCTCCTCGTCATAGCCCTTGACCGGCTGACCCTCGCTGGTGCCCGCCACATACTGTCCGCGAACGGTGACGCGCTCGGCCTCGTCATGGGTTATGGGGCGCAGGGAGCGCAGCACCTTGACCTTTTCGTTGCGGACCGAGTCGGGCTCCAGATCGCTGGGTGGCTCCATGGCCACCAGGCAGAGCAGCTGGAGCATGTGGTTCTGGAGCATGTCGCGCAATGCTCCGTACTCGTCGTAATAGGGCCAGCGGTCGCCGACGCCGACGGTTTCGCCCACCGTGATCTGGACGTGGTCGATCGAGAGGTTGTTCCACAGCGGCTCGAAGATGGTGTTGCCGAACCGCAGGGCAATCAGGTTCTGGACCGTCTCCTTGCCCAGATAGTGATCGATGCGGAACACCTGTAGTTCCGAGAAAGCATCGGCGACGGCGTCGTCGATTTCGCGGAAGGTTTCAAGGTCGCGCCCGACCGGCTTTTCCAGCACGACGCGGTCGTCGGCCTCGGCCAGGCCGGCGGCGCGCATGGCGGTGACGATGCGGGCGTACAGCGACGGCGAGACGGCCAGGAAGCTGGTGCAGGTGCCGGGCCCGACCTTGTCCTTCAGCGGCTTCAGGCTCTCGGCCGAGGTGGCGTCGACGGCCAGATAGTCGAGGCGGGCCTCCAACTTGGACCATGCCGCGTCGGACCAGGCGTCGTCCGCCTTCGCCTTGCTCTCGACCGACTGGCGGACGCGGGCGACATAGTCCTCGCGGCTTTCCTCGGAGCGGGCCGCGCCGATGATCTTCAGATCGTCGGGCAGCAGGCCGTCATGCTCCAGATAGTAGAGCGAGGGCAGGAGCATCCGCAGGGCCAGATCGCCTCCGCCGCCGAACAGCACCAGTGCCGCCATCTGCGCTCCTTCTCTCTTGTCAGACCCTCTAGCCCTCAGGGTCTTTGGCCGGTTTTGCGCGTGTGGCCAACACGTCGAGCACGTCCTGAAACACCAAGTTACGCGATCGCAGCAGCACGAGCAGGTGATAGATCAAATCTGCGGCCTCGCTGGTCAGTTCCTCGTCAGGACCGGCGGCCCCGGCGAGCGCGGTCTCGACCCCCTCCTCGCCGACCTTCTGGGCGACCCGCTTGGGGCCCTCGGCGATCAGGCGGGCGGTCCAGCTTTCCGACGGATCGGCGGCGGCGCGCGCGGCGATGGTCTGCTCCAGACGCGCGATCCGGCCCAGGCCCGGCGCGTCTTCCTCGCCGAAACAGCTGATGCGGTTCAGGTGGCAGGCATTGCCGACGGGCCGGACTTTCAGCACCAGGGCGTCGCCGTCGCAGTCGGGCGTGATCGAGACGACATGCAGACGGTCGCCCGAGGTCTCGCCCTTGCGCCACCGCCCGCCCCGCGAGCGGGAATAGAAGGTGGCCTCTTTGGAAGCGATCGTCTCATCCAGCGCCGCGCGGTCCATATAGGCGAGCGTCAGCACCTGCAGCGTCGCGGCGTCCTGCACCACCACGGGGATCAGGCCGTCGCCCTTGGCGAAGTCGAGGGTGTCGGGGTCGATCATAATCTTACCTCTATACCGTCGCGCTCGAGCCGGCGTTTCAGATCGGGGATGGCCAGGGCGCCCGAGTGAAACACGCTGGCGGCCAGGGCACCGGATACATCGGCCTGCTGGAAGACATCGCGGAAGTGGTCGACCGCGCCCGCGCCGCCGGAAGCCACCAGCGGAATGGTCAGGCAGGCGCGCGCGGCCTGAAGCTGGGCGATGTCATAGCCGCTCCGCACGCCGTCCTCGTCCATGCAGTTCAGCACGATCTCTCCGGCCCCCAGGCTTTGCGCCTCGACGATCCAGTCCAGGGTGCGGCGGCCTGCGCCGCGGCTGGCGGTCGGGTCGCCGGTATATTGGTGGACGACCCAGTCGTCGCCCGCGCGCTTGGAATCGACGCCCAGGACCACGCACTGAGCACCGAAACGCGCGCTCATCTCGCCGATCAGATCGGGGCGTTCCAGGGCGGGGGAGTTGATCGAGACCTTGTCGGCTCCGTGGTCCAGGCAGCGCGCCGCCTGCTCCACACTGCGGATACCGCCGGCCACACAGAAGGGGATATCCAGCAGGCGGGCGATGTCGCTGACCCAGTCATAGTCGAGGGTGCGGCCCTCAGGACTGGCGGTGATGTCGTAAAAGACCAGTTCGTCGGCCCCCTGGTCGCGGTAGCGCGCGGCCAGTTCGGAGGCGTCGCCCATGTCGACGTGGTCCTTGAAGCGGACACCCTTGACGACTCGCCCGTCGCGCACGTCCAGACAGGGGATGATGCGTCTCGCGGTCATTGCACCGCCACCGCTTCGTCCACGGTGAACCGCCCCTCATAGATGGCGCGACCCACTATGGCCCCGTCGCAGCCGATGGCGCGGGCGGCCTTCAGGTCCTCCAGCGAGGACACGCCGCCCGAAGCCTGAACCTTCAGGTCGGGGCGTCGCAGCATGATCTCGGTCAGCAGCTCCAGATTGGGACCGGTCAGGGCTCCGTCACGGCCGACGTCGGTGACCAGCAGGTGTCTGGCGGTGCCCGCCGGATAGCGATCCAGCGCGGCCCACAGGTCGATGTCCGCGGCCTGGGTCCAGCCCTTCAGCGAAGGGACCCAGCGCTCGCCGTCGGCCCGCACATCGATGGCCAGGGTCAGGCGGTCCGGCCCGAACCGCTCCAGCCAGCCCGCGACCGTATCGGGAGACGAGATGGCGAGGGAGCCGACGACCACGCGGCTGACCCCCGCGTCCAGCAGGGCCTGGACATCGTCTGCGGAACGCACCCCGCCGCCGGACTGGATGCGGATGTCGATGGCCCCGGCCAGTTCGCCGATCAGGGCGTGCTGGACCGCGCGGCCCGCCTCGGCTCCATCCAGATCGACGATGTGGGCCCATTGGGCCCCCGAGCCGACGAAGCCCGCCAGGCGCGCGGCCGGATTGGTGTCATAGGCGGTCACCTGATCGAACCGTCCGTGCATCAGGCGCACGGCGACGCCGGCTCGGAGGTCGATGGCGGGATAGACGATCATGCGGGCAGGCCCAGAAAGTTTTGCAGGATGCGCGCCCCGGCCTTGGCCGAGCGCTCCGGATGGAACTGGCAGCCCCAGCGGTTGGCGTTGCGAACCACGGCGGGCACGACGGTTCCGTAGTCGGCGCGGGCCAGGGTGGCCGGGCCATCAGGGCAGACGAAACTGTGCACGAAATAGGCCCAGTCGCCGGGCTGGACGCCCTCCAGCAAGGGGTCATCGCGCACGACCTCCAGCCGCGACCAGCCCATGTGCGGCACGGGCAGGGCGGGGTCGATGTCGAAGCGCGACACATGGCCGGGAATCAGGCCCAGCGTCTCGACGCCCTCGCCCTCGTCGCTGGCGTCGAACAGCAGTTGCTGGCCCAAGCAGACGCCCAGCAACGGGCGTGGAAAGGCGCGGATGGCCTCGACCAGGCCCAGGGTTTCCAGACGCGCCATCGCATAGGCGGCGGCCCCGACACCGGGCAGGATCAACCGCTCGGCGTCAGCAATGTCGGCGGGATCGCTGGTCAGACGCACGGAGGCCCCCAGCCGTTCCAGCGCGAACTGGACCGAGGCGACATTGCCGGCACCGTAGGAGAGGACGGTGACGGGGGTCACAGAACCCCCTTGGTCGATGGCACGACGTCGCCCTCGACGCGGATGGCCTGGCGCAGGGCGCGGCCAAAGGCCTTGTAGACGGCCTCGGTCTTGTGGTGGTCGTCGTGGCCGGTGACGGTGATGTGCACGGCCGCCCCCATGGCCTCGGCCAGGGACCGGAAGACGTGGGCGGTTAGATCGGTGCGATAGTCGCCGATGAAGGGCGTCGAGAACGTCCCCTCGAACAGCGGGTAGGGACGGCCCGACAGGTCGATGGAGACGGACGCATTGGCCTCATCCATCGGCAGGACGAAGCCGTAGCGCGCGATGCCGCGCCGCTCGCCCAGCGCCTGTTTCAGGGCCTGACCCAGGGCGATGGCGCTGTCCTCGATCGTGTGGTGCGCATCTGTGTGCAGGTCACCCTCGCACGACAGCCGAATCGAGAAGCCGCCGTGGGCCGCCACCTGCTCCAGCATGTGATCGAAGAAGCCAACGCCGGTATGGATACTGACCGGGCCGGTCACGTCCAGATCGACCGCGCAAACGATGCGCGTTTCCTTGGTGTCGCGCACAGCCTGTCCAGTGCGGTTGGCGCGGCTCTGGCCGGGAGCCAGGTCGAGGGCGGCAAGCAGACGGTCGTTGATCTCGGGCCGAGAGGAGACGGGCAGACGCAGCCGCTCGCCCGCCTGTTCGGCCACGACGCCGAAGCGGGCCAGCGCCGTCAGGACGGCGGTGGGATCGGAGGGGCGTACCATGAGGACGGGGCCAACGCCCGCCTCGACCGTCATTTCGCGAGCGATGGCCTTCGACAGCCGCTCGCGCTCGCGCACTGTGGCGGCGATGCGCTCGCGGGTTTCCAGCAGGCGCGACGGGTCGAGAGCCTGCATTGCCAGTCGGAGGCTGACCTCGGGCAAGGCGTAGGGCTCCATGACCGACGCCAGGCGGACCAGGGTCTGGGGCTGTGCCAAGGCGGCTCCGACCCGCGCACCGGCCAGGCCATAGGCCAGCGACAAGCTGCGCAGCACCACCAAATTGACGTGGCCGCCGATGACGGTGGCCGCCGAAGTGGCGGACGTAAACTCGGCCATACCTTCGTCGACGATCAGCAGGGCGGGGGCGACCCGTTCGGCCATCTCGGCCACGGCCTCGGGCGAGCCGAGGGCGCGCAGGACGACGGCCCCGGTCTCGACGGTGGTGCCGGGCCGGGCATAGATGTCCGCCAGTGTGGAATAGGGCTGGGCTTTCGGGGCCTCGACGGTCAGGCCCTCATGCGCGGCGAGGCGATAGATGAGCTCGAGCCCATGGGTCAGGCCGCGCACGGGCAGGACCCGATCGGTGGAGACGCCATAGATGTCGGCCATGCGGGCGGCGAGCGCCGAGGGTTGGGCCGGATAGCGATCGAGGCCCTCGCCGCCGGAGACGAGGGGCGCGAAGGGGGCGGGCAGGTTGGCGATCATGCCTCGACCCTCAGATCCGCCGCCCGTGCGTGCGCTTCCAGACCCTCCAGCCGGGCCAACCGTGCCGCGACCGGGGCCAGGGCAGTGGCACCCTTTGCCGACACCGACTGCACGGACATGGAGGTCATGAAGCTGGCGGTGGTGACGCCGCCCAAGGTCTTGGCCCCGCCGTCCGTGGGCAGGACGTGGCTGGGCCCGGCGGCATAGTCGCCGAGCGTCTCGGCGGCATAGGCACCGACGAAGACGGCCCCGGCGGCGGTGATCTTGTCCACGCGCGTCTCGGCGTCCTCGGTCTGCAGCGCGAGGTGTTCGGGGCCATAGGCGTTGGAGACGACGCAGGCGGTGTCCAGGTCCGGTACCCGGATCGCGCGGGCTTCGGCCAGGGAGGCGCGGGCGATGTCGGCGCGGGGCAGGGTGGCGATCTGTTCGTCCACTTCGGCCAGGATTTCGTCGATCATCCGCTCGCTGTCGCAGACCAGAATGACCTGTGCGTCCGCATCGTGCTCGGCCTGGCTGAGCAGGTCGGCAGCGGCCAGGACCGGATCGGCGCGGCGGTCGGCGATGACCAGCAGTTCGGAGGGTCCAGCCGGCATGTCCACGGCGGGACCGCCGGGGCGGTTCGATGCCTGTTTCTTGGCCTCCGCGACCCAGGCATTGCCGGGGCCATACAGCTTGTCGCAGGGCGGGATGGTGCCGTCCTCTAGTTCGGCCCCGAAGGTCATGGCGGCGATCGCCTGGGCCCCGCCGACCAGCCACAGGTCGTCCAGACCGGCCTCTGCGGCGGCGAAGATCATGGCGGGATGAGGGGCACCGGACTTGGACGGAGGGGTCACGGCGATGCGGCGACCGACGCCCGCGACCTCGGCCGGAATGGCCAGCATCAGCAGGGACGAAAACAGAGGGGCCGAGCCGCCGGGCACATAGAGGCCGACGGTGGACAATGGTCGCCAGACCAGGCGCGAGCGGACGCCTGGCGTGATCTCGACCCATTGGGAATCCTCGGGCCGCGTCGCCTGATGGAAGATGCGGACGTTTTCTGCCGCCATGCGGATGGCGCGGGTGTCGGCGGGGGCCAGCGCGGAGCGCGCCTCGGCCACGACATCGGGGGTCAGGGCCAGGCGACGCGGCGGGGCACCGTCCAGCTTGACGCTCCAGTCCGTGACGGCCTGACGGCCGCGGGCCTGCACGTCGTCCATGATCTGGCGGACCGTGTCGGTGACGCGGGTTTCGGTGCGTTGGCGCGGACGAGCGAGCGCTTCGATGCGGCCGACGTCGTCCAGCGAATTCCAGTCGAAGCGCTTCATCACATCATCTTCTCGATGGGCAGGACGAGAATGGCCGAGGCCCCGGCGGCCTTCAGCTTCTCCAGCGTCTCCCAGAAGACGGCCTCCTGACAGACGGCGTGGACGGCCACGGCATCGTCGCGGCCCGACAGGGGCATGACGGTGGGCGAGCCTGCACCCGGCAGGATGGCGGTGATGGCATCCAGCGCCGAGCGCGGCGCGTTCAGCATCACGTACTTGGCTCCTTGCGAGGACACCACGCCACTCATCCGCTCGATGATGCTGTCCAGCAGGTGCGCCAGGCCCGGTTCCGGGGCGACGGGTGAGCGGATCAAAACGGCCTGGCTGTCCAGCACCGTGTCCTTGGCCACCAGGCCGTTGGCCTCCAGCGTCGCGCCGGTGGAGACCAGGTCGCAGATGGCGCTGGCCAGCTTCAGCCGGGGCGAGACCTCGACGGCCCCGCGCATGGTGACGATGTCCGCGCCGACGCCGCGCTCATTCAGATAGCGGCGCAGGATCTTGGGATAGGAGGTGGCGATGCGCAGCCCCTCAAGCGATGCCGGGCCGTCATAGGCCAGGGTCGGGGGCACGGCGATCTTCAGCGTGCAGCGCCCGAAGCCCAGGGGCATGACGACCTCGGCCACCGGGCCGCCGTTGCGCGCCTCCTCCAGCACATTTTCGCCGACCACGCCCAGGTCACAGACGCCATCCGCCACGAAGGTGGGAATGTCGTCGTCGCGGACGCGCAGCAGGTCGATCGGATAGTTCTCCACCCGATACAGCAGGTCGTTATTGCCCTTGATGACCCGCAGGCCCGCGTCGCGGACGAGGTCCAGGCTGCGTTCCGACAGGCGGCCGGATTTCTGGATGGCGATGCGAAGTCGCCCTTGCACGGTACTCATGTAATCAACTCAGCCTTTGATCCGGTCCAGCACCAGGCGGTAGCCTTGATGCGGCATTTCCTTGAGGTAGCGGGCGACCCGCACGACGGTGGTGGGGCTGGCATGGGCCTCCACCGCGATTTCGCGATACGACTTGCCGCCGCTGTCCAGCAGACGGGCGACCTCCCAGCGCTCGGCGAAGGCGCGCAGTTCCGCCGGGGTGCACAGGTCGTTCAGGAACGCCTGAACCTCCTCGCGAGTCTTCAGCGTCAGCAGGGCGTCATAGAGCGCGACCCTGCTCACGGTCGTGTCGGCGGCGGGGCGGGTCGCGGCGTCGGTCATGAAGCGTTCCACTATGGTGTAACGCTGGAACGGTCAAGGGGCGAAGTTCGGGATGGAAAGGTGTCGCAGGCCTCTCTATCTGAGCCTCATGGACAAGGTTGTGATCATCGGCGCGGGGCATGCGGGCGGGACGGCAGCGGCGCTGCTGCGGCAGTACGGATTTGAGGGGCAGATCGTGCTGGCGGGATCGGAAACCGTGCCGCCCTATCAGCGTCCGCCCCTGTCCAAGGCTTGGCTGAAGGGACATGCGGAGCGGGACGATCTGCTGCTGAGGCCCGACAGCTTCTATGTCGAACAGAATATCGATCTGCGGCTGGGCGTGACGGCGACCGCCATCGATCGGGCGGGGCGCAGCGTGGCCTTTTCGGACGGCATGACCGAGACCTATGACGCCCTGATCCTGGCCACCGGCTCGGTGGCCCGCAAGCTGGCCATTCCCGGGGCTGATTGGCCCGAACTGATCGAACTGCGGACGCTGGAGGATGCCGAACGGCTGAAGGCGGTGCTGGGGCCCGGCAAGCGGTTGGCGGTGGTCGGCGGTGGCTATGTGGGGCTGGAGGCAGCGGCGTCGGCCCGCGCCCTGGGGGCCGAGGTCGTCGTGATCGAGCGGATGGAGCGGGTGCTGGCCCGCGTGGCATCGGAGACCCTGTCGACCTTCTTCACCGCCTGGCATCGCGCCCAGGGCGTCGATATCCTGACCGGGGCCGAGGTGACGGCGTTCGAGGAGGACGGCGTGCGGCTGGCGGACGGACGGCTGATCGAGGCGGATGCGATTCTGGTCGGGGTGGGGGCCCTGGCCAATGAGGCGCTGGCGCACCAGGCCGGGCTGGAATGCCTGAACGGCATTGTCGTGGATGAGGCGGCGCGGACCAGCGATCGTGCCATCTGGGCCATAGGCGATGCGACCCACCGCCCGATCCCGGTGCACGGCGCGCTGCGCCACCGGCTGGAGAGCGTGCCCAATGCGCTGGAACAGGCCAAGCAGGCCGCCGCCGCCATCACCGGACGCCCTGCGCCTACGCCAGAGGTGCCGTGGTTCTGGTCCGATCAGTATGAGTTGAAGCTGCAGATCGCGGGACTGCCCGACGGGGCCGACCGCCAGATCGTGCGCGGTGTGGCGGACGTTGATGCAGATCCCGTCGGTTTCGCCGTCTTCCATCTGGCGGGTGACCGGATCGTGTCGGTCGAGGCGGTGAATGCGCCAGCCGAATTCATGGCGGGGCGGCAGCTGATCGCCCGGGGCACTGTGGTAGATGCGGACAAGCTGGCAGATATGTCGGTGTCGATGAAAGCTGTGGCGGCCTAACCCACCGTCAGGTCCAGCTGTCGCGAGATCAGCAGTCGACCGGCCCCCAGGTCCAGGGCCGCACGACGCCCGGCGAAGGCCTCCATCCCAACCAAGCCGTCCGGGAAGTTGGGCAGGGGCGGCTGTTCGAAGACGCCGATCTGGACGCGGTGGTGCAGCTGGTCGGCAAAGGTGACGGTGCGCGCCTCGACCGTGTCGGCGCGCATCGCCCCGCCGAGCACAAGGCTGATCCCGCTCTCGCGCGGGCGACCGTCCAGCAGACCGACACCGGCGGCCGACCTTTGCGAGACACTGAGCAGGGCGGATGAGCCGGTGTCGATGACGGCCTGCAAGGCATTGCCCTCGATCGTGACCTCGGCGCTCAGGGCGTTGCCGTCCCGGACCACGGGTGCCTCGATCATGTCTGCTGGTTGGACGAAGGCATCTGGCGTGATCAGCCGTACGTGCCGACGGTCCGCATCCAGAGCCAGAATCAGATGCTCCAGCACGTCGCGCCCGAGGATCAGTGGGGTCGCCAGGCCCTCCTCGGCCGCCAGCGGACCGAGATCGAGGATGGCGGCGCGAAGGCCTGCGATCTGCAGTCCAGGCAGGTCGACGTCTAGGGTCGTGCCGCGCCCGACCTGGGAGCCGCCGCCGACGCCATAGGCCAGCATGGGCATGTCGAACATCGACCTCTGCCGCTCACCCAGACTGGCGACAAAGGCGCGATCAACAGCGGAGTACTGGGCGCCCGTGTCGATCAGGGCGATGACGTCCCGGCCCTCGATCGTCGCCCGGATGGTCGGCACATTGGCTCGGCGGGCATAGGGGGTCCACGGCGTCGCATGGCCGTCGCCGAAAGTCAGGTCCGGCTTTGGCCAGATCAGGTTGTCGCGGGCCCACCAGGCCGCGCCGGCGACGGCGGCCAGTCCTGCGGCGCGGATCAGGAGGTTGCGACGGTTCATGCCGCTTCAACATGGCGGCTGGGGCGGGGCGATGCCAGCGCGCGTTTGTCGCGGGCAACGGCGACCTGATGGATGCCCCCCGACATCCACCAGGCCCCTTGGCAGAACCGGATGCCCCCGGCACCGGGCTCGCCGTCCGTGTGCAACCGGACACAAGGCAAAAGGACCACGAGTGCAGAGCGCCGTCGAACCCCTTCACCCGACAGGCGAACAGTCTGGCTAACGCGGGCCGAAGGGCACGATCCGGTTGGCGGTATCATGACCGATGTCGGCGGTGCCCAGCCAGGCGATGCCGGAACGCGCACACCAGTAGCGGACGATTTCCTCCGCCGTCAGGCCGAAGTCGGGATCGTTCTCGACGATGTCTGACACCCGCCCCAGCCGGATGCCCGCAACGCGGCGGATCGACGTCTGGCCGGTCAGGTGAAACATCATCCTGTCGATCCGGTACAGCGGCTCTGCCACATCCTCCAGCATCAGGACGTGCCCTGTCAGATCGGGCTCCAGCGCCGTCCCGACGAGGGCGTCCAGGATGCTGAGGTTGAAGGCCACGGCGGGCCGCGGATCGGTGTGAAGCGACGGCTCCCACCCTTCGCGGTCTCCCTTGGTCAGCCAGCGCAGTGCACGAAAAGCGGCTGCATCCTCGCGCACGGCGTCCGACGCCATGGGACCGTGGGCCAGATGGGGAAAACCGGCCTTGTACAGCATGGCCAGCAGGCTGCCGGCATCCGAATAGCCCAGATAGCGCTTGGTCCGTGCCACATCGGTCAGACGCGGCAGGACAGCCTCGGCGATGCGGCACGACCCATAGCCCCCGCGCGCGAACCAGATCGCATCCAGCCGCGGGTCGTTGGCGAACTCCACGAAGGCACTGGCCCGCGTCGCGTCATCGCCGCCGAAATGCCCGTGTTTCAGGAAGCAGGCCGGGTGAAAGACCACAGACACGCTGCCGTCCGGATAATGATCGGCCATCCAGGTATGGACAGCCTCGGCGCGACTGCGGTCGAAGCGGGAGCTGGCGTTGACGATGCCGATCTTCATAGGGTGTGGTCTCGCGCCTTGCCCGTGCTAGTCAGGCCGCCCGACATTCCCCGGTTTCGCCCCCCGAGATCAAGCGTGCATCAAGACGACTATTTCTTCTGCGGTATCGGCGGCTCGGGCATGCTGCCCCTGGCCCTGATCGTTCAGTCGCGTGGCGGCCATGTCGAGGGCTCGGATCGGTCCAACGATCAGGGGCGCACGCCGGAGAAGTTCGACTGGCTGCGCGGTCAGGGGATCGCCTTGCATCCGCAGGACGGATCGGGCGTAACCCGCGCTGAGCAGGTCGTCGTTGCCACCGGAGCCGTCGAGGACACAGTGCCCGACATCGGCGCGGCCCGGCGGGTTGGCGCTCGGATCGTGACCCGACCCCAGATGCTGTCCCAGCTGTTCAATGCGGCACCGACCTCCGTTGGCATCGCGGGCACGAGCGGCAAGTCCACCATCACCGGCATGGTCGCCTGGATCCTGCATCAGGCCGGGCGCGCGCCGACCGTCATGAACGGGGCGGTGATGAGGAATTTTGTCGATGGCGATCACCCCTTCGCCAGCGCCCTGATCGGCGGTCAGGATCTGTTCGTGTCCGAGGTCGATGAGTCGGACGGCTCCATCGCCGCCTATGACGCGACGGTGGCGGTGGTCTCCAATATCTCACTGGACCACAAGTCGATGGAGGAGTTGCGCGATCTGTTCGGCGGCTTTGTCGCGCGGGCGGATCGGGCGGTGCTGAACCTGGACAACCCGGAGACGGCGGCTCTGGCGCAAGGATTGGTTGAGGCGGGGAGGCCTGATGCGGTTCTGACCTTCGCCCTGGGGAACGACGAGGCCGATCTGTCGGCGCACGATCTGGTGCCGCAGCCGACAGGGATGACCTTCAAGTTTAGAGATCGCAAAAGCGGCGCGAACCTGCCCGTGACCCTCAATGTGCCCGGGGCCCACAATGTCGCCAATGTCCTGGCGGCGCTGGGGGCGACGACGGCGCTAGGCGTGCCGTTGGACGAGGCGGTCTCGGCGCTCGAGACTTTCACCGGCATCCGGCGCCGGATGGAGGTCGTCGGGACGGCCAATGGCATCACCGTCATTGACGACTTTGCTCACAACCCCGACAAGATTGCCGCCACCCTGAAGACCCTGCACGCCTTCGACGGGCGGCTGCTGATCCTGTTCCAGCCGCATGGCTTCGGACCGCTGAAGCTGATGAAGTCTGAGTTCATCGAAGGGTTTGCCGGTCTGATGCGGCCCGACGACGTCCTGCTGATGCCCGAGCCTGTCTATTATGGCGGGACCACCGACCGCAGCATCGGCAGCGAGGACATTGCGGCAGGCGTGAGGGCCCATGATCGCCACGCCGAGGCCCTGGCCACGCGCGAGGCCTGTGGCGAACGGTTGATCACACTGGCGCACCCGGGCGACAGGATCGTCATCATGGGCGCGCGAGACGATACCCTGTCGAGCTTTGCTGAGAGGCTCGTCGAGCGCTTGAAGTCGTCCGTCTAAGGACTGTAATTAAAGAGAATATCGCGAAAGTTTCATGAACGGCAAAGCTGCCGTTAAATGTCCCCCGTCTAGGTCACGCTGCCCACAGGAGTAGCGTATGGCCCGGATTGGAGACTTTGCCAGCATCGCGCCGCCCGTGGGCCCCGACACGCCCGGTGCCGAAGTCTTCGACCGCTTTCAGCGTGAGGCGGACACTCTGGTCATCGCTGTTGTCGATGAAGAGATGCGGCCGATGGGCCTTATCGAGCGCAATGCCTTTACCCTGAAGATGGCCGCCGAGTTCGGGCGCGCCCTGTATGCCCGCCGCCCGGCATCGACCTTTATGGATGCTAGTCCGCGCGTGCTGGACGCCGATGCAGACGCAGAAATCCTGTTCGAGAGTATTGATGCGGCCAATCTGGGCGGGCTGCTGAACGGTTTCGTGGTCACACGGGCGGGCCGATATCTGGGCGTCGGCGCGGGGGTGCATGTGCTTCAGGCTGGCAGCGCCATCCACAAACGCCGGGCAGAGGCCATGAGCGAACTGGCCCAGGACCTGGTTCGCGCCGAGGCCGAGGCTCGCGCCTCCAGCCGGGCCAAGTCCGAGTTCCTGGCCGTAATGAGCCATGAAATACGCACGCCCCTGAACGGCGTACTGGGTGTGGCCGCCTTGATGGAGCGTGAGCTGACCCAGGAGACGATGCGGCCCTATGCGCGGACCATTCTGGATTCGGGCCACAGCCTGCTGCGACTGCTGACCGATGCTCTGGACATGTCCAGGGCCGAGGCCGGGCTAATGAGTTTCGAGACCGCGCCCGTCCACATCGACGGCATCGCTGCGGATCTGGCTGCCCTGTGGACACCTCGGGCCCAGGAGAAAGGCCTGATCCTGAGTATCCGCTGTGACACAACCGGTCATGACTGGGTCATGGGCGACGAGATGCGGCTGAAGCAGTTGCTCAACAATCTGATCGGCAACGCCTTGAAGTTCACCCGAGCCGGTGAGGTCTCCGTCCATCTGGCCAGCGCCTGGCGTGATGGTGTGGTTGGATTGACGGGAACGATTGACGACAGTGGCCCGGGTATCGACGAAGCGACCGCGCGAACCATCTTCCAGCCCTTCAACACAGGCAAGGCCGGTCGCGAGGGGGCTGGAGCGGGTCTGGGGCTGGCTATCTGTCGCCAGATCGTCGAGCGGATGCAGGGCGTGCTGGCTGTGGAGCGATCGCCGCAGGGTGGTGCACGCTTCCGCTTTGAACTCGACCTGCCCTGCGCCGGGCCGGAAATGCGCGGCGCGGTTGAGGCGGTGCCTGAACCGACGCCGCACGAGACCTTGCATGTTCTGGTCGTGGACGACAACGCCACCAATCGGTTCGTCGCGGGCAAGTTGCTGGAGATGTTCGGCTGCACGCACGAAACGGCCGAGGACGGGGCGCAGGCCCTTGAAAGCGTGGGTCTGCGGCCCTTCGACCTGGTCCTGATGGATGTGAAGATGCCGGTCATGGACGGCGTGGAGGCGACACGCGCCATCAGGGCGTCGGGCGGAGCGCAGGCCTTGATCCCCATCGTCGCCCTGACAGCAAATGCCGATCCGCGTGACGAAATCGAATATCTGGCGGCAGGCATGAACGGCGTTGTTCAGAAACCCATTCAGCCGGATGTGCTTCTGGCGGCTATCCGACGCGCCCTGACGCCTGTCGCCGCCGAGGTATCGCGGGCGGCCTGAGGTTCCGGGCGGGTCGCTCTGAACGCGGCCGAACTCGTCTTGGGCCACGCAACCCCTTTGCGTTTGCGGTATTGTCGCGGGCAATGATCCAGCTTCCTCCTCCCCCTCCGCCCGCCGTATCCCAGTTGCCAGAGGTGGTGGTCACCGCCGCCCGGCTGCCACCCGCCGCCAGTGAAGCCGCATTTTCGGTAACGCGACTGACTGTCGGCGATCTTTCGGATCAGGCGCGGCTGGACGAGGCCCTGGCCCAGGTTCCGGCCGTGTCGCTGTTCCGGCGCACGACCAGCCTTGCGGCAAATCCGACGACCCAGGGCATATCACTACGGGCGATCGCGCCGTCAGGTGCCGGGCGAACGCTGGTGACGCTGGACGGTGTGCCTTTGAACGATCCTTTCGGGGGCTGGGTGATCTGGTCCCAGGTGCCGACCGAAAGCCTGTCCGGTCTCGATATCGTGCGCGGGGCGGGCGCGGGACCTTATGGAGCCGGAGCGCTGACGGGGGTGATCGCCTTGCGGGAGCGTGACAGCGCGTCGGTGCTGGATCTGTCGTTGGCCGAGCGTGGCGGTGCGCGAGCAGCGGGTGCGGGCGTCGCGACGCTGGGACCGGCCCAACTGGTCGGCTCGGCCCTGTATGAGACCAGCGACGGCTATGTGCCGGTGCGTGGCGATGCGGCCGGTGCGGCGGATACGGCGCTCGATCTTGAGGTGAAAAGCGCGGCTTTGCGGGCCGATGTGCCGGTGGGCGCTGCGACGGTCTCGTTTCGCGCCTCGACCTTCGAGGAAGAGCGCGGCTCGGGGCTGGCCGGGGCGCGGGCGACGGTGTCGGGCAATAGCCTCAGCGTGACGGCGGCGACGGCCCCGATGACTGACCGGCCGGGCTGGCGGTTGCAGGCTTGGCGGCGTGAGAGCGATCTGGCCAATAGCTCGGTGGCCGTCTCGGCGGACCGGGCCACGACGACGCCTGCCAACGATCAGTTTGAAACCCCCGCCACCGGCTGGGGGGTGAACGCGGCCTTGCGCGGCGTCGAGGACGTCGGTTCGGGCGGGCGTCTTGAGTGGGAGGTCGGGGCCGATGCGCGGCTGGCCAAAGGCGAGACGCGCGAGCGGTTCCGCTACATGAACGGCGCTTTCACGCGTGACCGGATCGCGGGCGGCGAGACGACGGTGGCGGGGCTCTATGGCGACGGGTCATGGACTTCGGGGCCTTGGCTGGTTGCCGGTGGCCTGCGCTACGACCGCTGGTCCACGGGCGAAGGACGGCGGCTGGAGCGTGATCGGGCGACGGGTTTGCCGACGCTGGACGAGACAGATCCGGACCGGTCGGGCGAGGTGGTCAGTGCCCGTCTGGGCATAAGGCGCGATCTGGGCGGCGGGCAGACTTTACGCGCGGCGGCCTATAGCGGGTTTCGTCCCGCGACCCTGAACGAGCTGCACCGACCGTTCCGTGTCGGCAACGACCTGACCGAGGCCAATGCGGCGCTGGAGCCGGAGCGGCTGACCGGCGTCGAGGGGGGCTGGGCGTGGCAGGGCGAAACGGTGCTCCTGTCGGCTACCGTCTTCTGGAACCGGATCGAGGACGCCATCGTCAACGTCACCATCGGCCAGGGGCCTGGCACTTTCCCTCGCGCGGGTTTCGTTCCGGCGGGCGGTGTGCTGCGCCAGCGCCAGAATGCGGGGACCATTGAGGCGACGGGGCTGGAGGTCGATGGACGCTATGCATTGAACGACAGTCTGTCCCTGCGTGCAGCCGTGTCGGCCACGGATGCGCGGGTCGATGGCGGCACGGCGGCGGCGCAGCTGACCGGCCTGCGTCCAGCCCAGGCTCCGATCTGGAGTGCGACCGCAGGGCTGGAATGGTCGCCAGTGGATCGTCTGACCCTGGCCGCCGACGCTCGCTGGGAAAGCCGCAGGTTCGAGGACGACCTGAACAGCCGTGTGCTGGAGGCCGCCGCCACCGTCGATGCGCGGGTCGAGTGGGCGGTCTCGCCCTCGGCCACCGTCTGGCTGGCTGCCGACAATCTGTTCGATGCCGACGTCGAGGTGGCAGAGACGGGAACAGGCGTGGCCTCGTTCGGCCCGCCCCAGACGTTGAGAATTGGGATCAGACTGTCGCGCTGACCTCGCAGACTTCCACTTGCAAATGGTTCTCAGTTTCGGCAAAGAACGCCGGTGACCGAGACCGCCGCCGCCCCTGCCAAGCCGAAAGCCGCCCTGAACGCCAAACGGTCGTTCTGGCTGAAGCAGTTGCATCAGTGGCACTGGATCTCGGCGGCGATCAGCCTGGTCGGCCTGTTCCTGTTCGCGGTCACCGGCATCACCCTGAACCACGCGGCGTCCATCCCGGCCACGCCGGTGGTGTCCGAACAGACGGCGACCCTGCCTGCGCCCTTGGTCGAGCGGCTGGAGACCTTTCCGGAAGACACGACCGATCCCGTCCCCGGCGCCGTCGCGCGCTGGGCCTCCGAAGCGTTGAGCATTACGATCGCGGGTCGTCCCACCGAGACCACCCCGGACGAAGTCTATGTCGCCTTGGCCGAGCCGGGCGGCGACGGCTGGCTGACGATCGACCGCGCCACGGGGGAGTCGGTGCATGAGCGGACGACGCGCGGCTGGGTCGCCTATCTCAATGACCTGCACAAGGGGCGCAATACCGGGGTCGTCTGGTTCTGGTTCATCGACGTCTTTGCCGTGGCCTGCATCGTATTCGCCGTCACCGGCTTCGGCCTGACCTGGCTGCATGCGCGCCAGAGGCCCTCGACCTGGCCCCTTCTGGGGCTGGGGCTGTTGATCCCCGTCGTCATCGCCCTGATCTTCATTCACTGACTTTGCTCATCGGACGTTTGCCCATGCGTAAGCTTACCCTCGCTCTTTCGGCCACTGCCGCCGCCGCCGTTGCTGGTCCCGCTTTGGCCGCCGACCTGACCGTGTCGGTTGAGATCCCGCGCCTTTCTGGTGCCTCCTACCATCGCCCCTATGTCGCGGTGTGGATTGAGCGCCCGGACAACATCGCCGTGCGCACCCTTGCCGTCTGGTACCAGCAGACCGCCAATAACGAAGGTGATGGCAAGGACTGGCTGAAGGACATGCGGACGTGGTGGCGGCGCGGCGGTCGCGCCATGACCATGCCCGCCGACGGCATCTCCAGTGCCACCAAGGCCCCAGGCCGTCACACCGTGAGCCTGCCAGGTGCACGCCTGCGTGATCTGCCTGCCGGTCAGTATGTCATGGTCGTCGAGGCCGCCCGCGAACTGGGCGGACGCGAAGTCGTGCGCGTGCCCTTCCGCTGGGGCGGGGTCAATACCGCCCGGGCCACCGGCTCCACCGAACTGGGCGCGGTCAGCGTCACCGTCACCCGCTAATCAGGAAAGTCCGTCATGAAGAAGTCGATCGCTCGCACTCTCGCTATTGGGGCTGCCCTGGCCGCCCTGGCCGCGCCCCTCACCGCCCAGGCTCACCGCGCCTGGCTGGCCCCGACCGCCACCGTCCTGTCGGGCTCCGACGCCTGGGTCGGGTTCGATGCGGGCATGTCCAACGGGGTCTTCATCCCCGACCATGCCGCGATGAATCTGGCCGGGCTGGTCATCACGGCCCCTGACGGCTCGACCGCTGCGCCCGAGAACATGATGCGGGCCCGCTATCGCTCGTCGTTCGACCTGCATCTGACCCAAGCCGGCACCTGGCGCGTGGCCAATGTCATGAGCGGCGTCGTGGTGAGCTACAAGGAAAACGGCGAGCAGAAGCGCTGGCGCGGCACGGAGGCCGAGATGGCCGCAGCCATCCCGGCGGGCGCGACCGATGTGTCGGCCACCCGCTCCGACAGCCGGATCGAAACCTTCGTGACCCTGGGTGCGCCGAGCACGACGGCCCTGGCTCCAACCGGCAAGGGGATCGAGCTGGTTCCCGTGACCCATCCCAACGACCTGGTGGCCGGTGAGGCCGCGACCTTCAAACTGGTGCGTGACGGCCAACCCGCCGCCGATCTGGACGTCACCATCGCACGCGGCGGCACCCGCTATCGCGACAATCCCGAGGAGATGACGGTCAAGACCGGCGCCGACGGCAGCTTCACCGTCACCTGGCCTGAGGCCGGGATGTACTGGATGAACGCCTCGGTCCGCACACCCGCCGAAGGCACTCAGATGGCTGCCAGCGCCCAGTACAACGGCGTCGTGGAAGTGCTGCCCTGACCGACGGAATGCCGAGCGACGCGGGCAACCGCGTCCTGATCCCGATCCACGGCCGCCTTCCCTCGCGACCGCCCGGCCGGACGATCTGGGACTTCGCGGGCCAGAGCATGGGTACCGATTGGTCGGTGCGTCTGGTCGCGCCGACCGGTCGCACGCGTGCAGAGCTTCAAGCATCGATCGATGATGAACTGGCGCAAATCATCGCCCTGTTCAGCCATTGGGACCCGACGTCGGAACTGTCGCGCTGGAATGCGGCTCCGGCAGGCTTCTGGGCTGTGTCCGAACCGTTCTGGTCCGTGCTGAACGCGGCCATGGACCTGGCCGACGACACCGACGGCGCGGTCGATCCGACGCTGGGGGCGCTGGTCGATCTGTGGGGCTTCGGTCCGCCCGGCACGCGCACCGGCCTGCCGACCGATGAGGAGATCGCGGCTGCCCTGTCCGTCAGCGGCTGGCAGTCCCTGCGCCTGAACCGCGAGGCGCGGGCGGCGCAGCAGGTCGGCGGCATGAAGCTGGACCTGTCCGGAATCGCCAAGGGCCATGCTGTGGACCGTGTGTCCGAACGGCTGACGGCGCTGGGCGCGACCTCGCACCTGGTCGAGATCGGCGGCGAGCTGCGGGGCGCGGGGGTCAAGCCCGATGCCCGTCCCTGGTGGACCGAGCTTCAGGCCGCGCCCGGTGCGCCAGGCCCGCGTACGCTTGCGGCCCTTTTCGACATTGCGGTGGCCACCTCCGGAGATTGGGTCCGTCGCTTCAATGTCTTCGGCCAGACCTATGGCCATACGCTGGACGGTCGTACGGGTCGGCCCCTGACCCACGGCCTGGCATCGGTCAGCGTCTTTGCCGACACCGCGATGCGCGCCGACGCCCTGGCCACAGCGCTGATGGTCATGGGGCCAGTGGATGGCCCCGCCTATGCCGAGGCCACCGATCTGGCGGCCCTGTTCATCGTGCGAACTGCCGAGGGCATGACCGAACACCTCAGCCCCGCCATGATCGCCATGATGGAAGAGGGCGCGGAGTGACTGCCGATCCCGTCCGCTGGCTGTGGGCCGCCGTGGCGGTCGCGCTTTGGTTGGCCGTCATAGCCGCCGTGGTCGTCGCGCGCAGACTGGCTCGCAGCAGAGACACCGCCAAGGCTACAGCCCTAGCCCCCACAGAGGGTCAGGCCGACGTGCTGGTCGCCTTTGCCAGCCAGACGGGGCTGGCGGAGGAACTGGCCTGGATGACCGCGCGCAGTCTATCCGAGGCCGGGACATCCACGCGCGTCGTGCTACTGGGCGACGTCGACGCGGCGGAGTTGCGACGCGTGGGTCAGGTCTTGATCGTGGCCTCTACAACGGGCGAGGGGGATGCTCCCGACAGTATGTCCTGGTTTGTACGCAAGCAGATGAGCACGCCCGCCGACCTCTCCGGCCTGCGCTACGGGCTGCTGGCGTTGGGCGACCGGACGTATGCCGGGTTCTGCGGTTTTGGCCGGGCGCTGGACGGATGGCTACAGGCCTCGGGCGCGAGCCGACTGTTCGACACGGTCGAGGTCGACAACGGAGAGACTGGCGCGATCCGGCACTGGCAGCATCAGCTTGGCCTGCTGACCGGCCATGCCGTCCAGACGGACTGGACGCCGCCTGCCTATGATCGGTGGAGGTTAGTTGATCGCACTCACCTGAACCCCGGCAGTCCGGGCGGGGAAACCTGGCGGCTCATTCTTGAACCGATCGATCATGCGCCGGCCTGGGTCGCCGGTGACATCGCGGAGATCGGCCTGCCAACGCGCCAGAGCCATGCGGCTCTTTCCCGCGAATACTCGGTTGCGTCTCTCCCCTCAGAAGGTCAGGCCGTCCTTGTCGTGCGCCGCATGATCGCGCCGGATGGGACACCGGGACTGGGCTCCGGTTGGCTAACAGGCGACCTCGTAATCGGCGGCGAGATCGGCATGCGCATTCGGACCAACCGCAGTTTTCACGGGCCCGGTGTCGATGTTCCGCTGATCCTGATCGGAAATGGCACGGGCCTGGCGGGTCTGCGAGCACATCTGAGGGCACGTGAAGGGAGGGCTCACGGCGGCAACTGGCTGATGTTCGGCGAGCGTACCCGCGCTCATGACGCCCTGCTGGATGATGAGCTGCAGGCTGCCTTGGCGTCGGGTCTTTTGACGCGTCTGGAGCGCACGTTTTCGCGGGATGCAGATGACGGCCGCTATGTTCAGGCTTTGATCGATGAGCATGGGACAGATGTTGCTAACTGGATCGAACGGGGAGCCACGATCATGGTTTGCGGCAGTCTGAACGGCATGGCGGCGGGCGTGCATGAAGCACTACAGGCGGTGCTGGGCAGCGAGGGTTTACTGGCCCTAAGCGAAGCGGGACGGTATCGTCGCGACGTCTACTAGAGCTCGGACCAGCGGGTGTGGTGGGCCGTTTCGTTCGTCCTGATCAGACCATGCCGTCAATATCGCAGGCGGCCGGATCGCCCGTCTCATAGCCACGACGCAGGGCGGCGACCCGCTGGGCCGAGGAGCCGTGGGTGAAGCCGTCGGGCTGGACCGCGCGACCGCTGCGTCGTTGCAGATTGTCGTCTCCGATGGCCGAGGCCGTGCGCATGCCTTCTTCCAGATCACCTGCCTCAACGGCCACCTGACCATTGGACACGGCCGAGGCATTTCGGGCCCACATTCCGGCATAGCAGTCCGCCTGAAGCTCCAGCGCCACCGAATAGCGGTTGGCTTCGGCCTGACCCCGCGCCTGTTGCTGCGCGCGCCGAGCCGCTTGAGACGTCCCCGTCAGAGTCTGGACGTGGTGGCCGTATTCGTGGGCGATGACATAGGCTCGTGCGAACTCGGCACCCGAGCCGCCCAGGGACGTCTCCAGCTCCTGCCAGAAGGACAGGTCCAGATAGACCTGCTGGTCGGCGGGACAGTAGAAGGGACCCATGGCGGCCTGTCCGGTGCCGCAGGCCGTGCCCGTACCGCCTTCGTAAAGGACGACGGTGGGAGGCTGGTAGCCTTCCATCTTGGTGCGCCAGACGTCGTCGATGTTTGTACCGATGACATCGACGAACTGACCGGCCTGGTCCTCGGGACTGCCCGCCTGGCCCTGTTCGCTGGAGGCGGTGGCCCCGCCTAGCTGGCTGGTGATCTGCTGGGTCGTGGAGGGGTCGATACCGAACACGAAATAGCCGATGGCGGCGATCACCAGACCGCCGATGCCCAGACCGCCAACAGCAACGCCGCCGCCCATGCCGCGCCGGTCATCGATGTTGCCGCCACGCCGTCCGCCCTGCCACCGCATGCTCGTTCTCCCTCGTCCCCGAAGCCCTCAATGGCCCAAGCTAGGCCGGAACGCCGCAGTCAGGGAAGGGATGCAGTGCGATCGCGCTGTTCAGGGCAAGGGGCGGTCCAGCCAGCTGTCGATCTGGCCCACAGCCTCTGCATCCGACCGGCGACGCTGTTCCGCGGCCTGTCGCATTGCGCGTTCCTGTTCCGGGGTGCGCAAGGCGGGCAGGGGCGCGGGTTGAACCGGCTCGGGCTGGCGCGCGGAGACGATGCGGTCGCGGGCGATCTGCGCCTCCATCTGGCCCAGCTGCGCCTCCAGCCGACGCTGATCGGCCTGAAGCCGCAGACGGTCCATCTCCATCCGGTTCTGGTCCGCGCGATAGCGCTGGGCATCGATGGCTGGCGCGCCGGGGCGGACCTGCCAAGCGGGCGGCGGGGTCTGAGCCTGAGCTGCGCCTGTCACCGTGAGGCCGAACAGGGCAGGGAGGATCAACAGACGCTTCATGAGCTGAATATGATCCTGACCGGCCCGGACACCAAGCGGAGCCGCTGGAAGGACGTGTCAGTGCGGGCTCAGCGCCCAAACCCGCGTGCGCTTGACCGCCATGTCTTCCAGTTCGCGCGTCGTCGGCACCTGATATTCGGCCAACAGGTCGAAGCCGCTCTCGGGAAAATAGGTCCGGATCGGATCGCCGACCAGCACACGGATGCCGCGCCCCTGCGCCTCGCTCAGCCAGACCAGAACGCGCTCTGCCATGGGCTTTTCATAGAAGACGTCGCCCGCGCAGATCACATCAACATCGGGCGCGGGGGCGTCCAGCAGATTCTCAACCGTGAACGCGGCCTCGACGTCGTTCAACTCCGTGTTCAACGACACCGCCGCCTCGCAGAATGCGTCGATGTCGGCACAAAGGACAGATGCCGCGCCGGCTTTCATCGCTGCGATGCCGACCAGGCCCGACCCCGTGGCAAAGTCCAGAACCCTCTTTCCCGCGACCTCCTGCGGATTGTCCAGCAACCACCGCGCCAGCCCCTGTCCGCCCGACCAGGCAAAGGCCCAGAAAGGGGGCGGCAGTCCAATCTGTTCCAGCGCTTCCTCGGTCAGTCGCCAGATCGGCGTCACCTCGTCCGCCAGCCACAGCGAGATTTCCGGCGCATGCGGCACCGTCTGTACGCGGGTGTTGTCGCGGATGAAGGCCACGGGGTCGGCGATCGTCATGAAGTCGTCGGTCCTTGCCAAGTTCGGTCTTTTGCTGCATCTGCGAAGGCGTCACAAGGACCCGGCTTGATCGGGTGGCTATCCCGGGCGCCGATCCCTCGGGAAACCTGAACGGACACGAAGCGCACTGCGCCGGTCCGTTATGAGACTGACCGGGACCGAATGACCATCCTCGCTTCCGCGCGCCAGCAATGGCTCGCCAATCCCCGCCGCGATCTGCTGGCGGGCACCGTCGTGGCCCTGGCCCTGATCCCGGAGGCCATCGCCTTTTCGATCATCGCCGGGGTCGATCCGGCGGTGGGACTTTACGCCAGCTTCGTGATCGCCGTGACCATCGCCTTCGTGGGGGGGCGACCCGCCATGATCTCCGCGGCCACCGGGGCCATGGCGCTTCTGATGGTCACCCTGGTGCGTGACCACGGGCTGGAGTTTCTGTTTGCCGCCTCCCTTCTGACCGGCGTGTTCCAGATCATCATCGGCCTGTTCAAGCTGGGCCGGTACATCAAGTTCGTGTCGCGCAGCGTCATGACCGGCTTCGTCAACTCCCTGGCCATATTGATCTTCCTGGCCCAGATGCCCGAACTGATCGGGGCCAACTGGCAGACTTTTGCCCTCGTGGCTGTGGCGCTGGCCATCATCTACGGCGTGCCGCGCATTACCAAGGCCATCCCCTCGCCGCTGATCGCCATCGTGGCCCTGAGCGCCTTCGTGATCTGGAGCGGGCTGGATGTTCGCACGGTCGGCGACATGGGCCAGATGCCGTCGACCCTGCCGATGTTCCACATCCCGTCCGTGCCCCTGACTTGGGAGACGCTGATGATCATCGCGCCGGTATCTGCGACCCTGGCCTTCGTCGGCCTGCTGGAGAGCCTGCTGACCGCCAACCTGCTGGACGATATCACCGACACGCCGTCGGACAAGGACCGCGAGACGCGCGGCCAGGGCATCGCCAACATCGCCTCGTCCCTGTTCGGCGGCATGGCGGGCTGCGCGATGATCGGTCAGTCGATCATCAATGTGACCAGCGGTGCGCGCGGGCGACTATCGACCCTGTGGGCTGGGCTGTTTCTGCTGTTCTTGATCCTGGTGCTGCAGGACTGGGTGGCGCGGATCCCGATGGCGGCCCTGGTGGCCGTCATGATCATGGTCTCGGTCGGGACCTTCGACTGGGGTTCGGTGATGAAGCTGCGCTCTACCCCGATCCAGTCCTCCATCGTGATGATCGCCACCACTGCGACGGTGGTGATCACCCACGACCTGTCTAAGGGCGTGGTGCTGGGCGTGGTGCTGTCGGCCATCTTCTTCATGCGCAAGGTGGGCAAGACCGTCCTGGTCGAGGAGATCGAGACACCGGAGGAAGGTCGACTGCGCTATCGGGTGACCGGCAATCTGTTCTTTGCCTCCGCCGATGTCTTTGCCGCCGCCTTCGAGCATCATGGCCATCCGACCCACGTCGAGATCGACATGACGCAGGCCCATCTGTGGGACCTGACCGGGGTCGCCGCAGTGGACAAGGTCGTCTTCCGCTATCGCCGCCAGGGAGCCGAGGTCGAGGTCATCGGCATGAACGCCGCCGGCCGGACCCTGATCGACAAGGTCGGCCGTCATGACAAGGCCCATCTGCCGACAGCGACGGCGCACTAGGGCGGCGGTCGAGGGTGTTGACCACCGGCCGTGGCTTGTCATTCTGGACGGGTCACGGAGAGCCTGAATGCACGATCGGCCTGAACGCGCCCAGTTCCGCTTCTTTCATGACCTGCGGGTCCGGTGGGGCGAGGTGGATGCCCAAGGGGTGGTGTTCAATCCCAACTATCTGGTGTTCGCCGACGTGGCGGGAACGGAATATTTGCGGGCCATCGGGGCGTTCGGGGCTGATGTGTCGGACCTGTTCGTCGCCAATGCCAACGTCAACTTTCGTCAGTCGGCCCGGTTTGATGATGAACTTGCGATAGGGGTGCGGGTGTCCCATCGCGGGCGGACCAGTTTGCTGTTCGTGATTGCCATGTGGCGAGACGATACGCTGATCGCGGACGTGGCCCTGACCTATGTCCGCGTCGACACCCTGACGGGAAAGACGGCTCCTCCAGACCTCGTCGTCAGCATGATCGAAGCGTACGAAGGCCATCCCCTCGACGTCAGGCCGTCCTGACGAAAAGTCAGGTTGACATGACAAATGGCTGATGTAAGGTGAGCCTTACACAAAGTCAGGAGAGGCTGTCATGTTGAGTGTCTGGACCAGGGGCGGGACGGCGGCGCACCGTCGATATGTGTTGCGCACCTTCGCCTTCATGATCCCCTATATGCTGGTCTGCATTTCGATGATGGTGACGGACGTCTTCGACGAGGTGATAGGAAAGCCCGCAGGATGGGTCCTGGCCGCCGCCGTGTCCGCGCCGATCATCGGTCAGATCTGGGCTACGCTGAGCCTCATCCGTGATAGCGACGAATTCGTTCGGGCGGTGACGGCCAAACAATTCATCGTCTCGGCCGGGATCGCCATGGCCCTGGCGACCTTCTGGGGCTTTGCCGAGAGTTTCGCGGCGGCACCGCATATTCCCGCCTGGCTGATCTATCCGCTGTTCTGGGCCAGCTTTGGCGCGGTATCGCCCTTCATCAAGGCCAGCAACGGATGAAGAACCGCCTCAAACTCCTGAGGGTCGAGCGCAACTGGACCCAGGAACAGCTGGGTCAGGCGCTGGGGGTCTCACGCCAGGCGGTCAATGCTCTGGAGACCGAGAAGCACGACCCCTCGCTGGACCTCGCCTACCGCATCGCCGTGCTGTTCGAGCGGCCGGTGGAAGACATCTTCGAAAACCCGCACGGCTGAGGCCGGCGACAACCCTCAAAACTGGAGACTGATATGTTGAACGCCTTCTTCAAGGCGCGGCCCCGGCTGCGTGCTGCCCTGTTCGGACTGGCCGTCTGCGCCCCCTGTTTCGCTGTCGGTGTAGGGCAGGCCTTCGCTCAGGCACCGGACGCTGTCGCAGCCCCTGCCTTTGATTCTGACCGGATGTCGGTCGAGGTGGTCGGGTCCGGCCCTGACGTCATCCTGATCCCCGGCTTCGCCTCCTCTCGCGAGGTCTGGCGAACCGAGGCGGACCGGTTGAAGGCTACGCACCGGGTGCATCTGGTCCAGCTGGCCGGTTTCGCAGGCGAACCCTGGACCCACGCCGACGGTCCCTTCGTCGCGCCGATGATCGAGGAGCTGGCGCGCTACATCCGCGACACAGGGCTGGAGAAGCCCGCCGTCATCGGCCATTCGATGGGCGGGCTGAGCGGCATACTGCTGGCACAGGCGCATCCCGATCTGGTCGGGCGGGTCATGAGCGTCGACAGCCTGCCCTTCTTCAGCGCCCTGTTCGGACCACAGGTCACGGCCGAGATGGCGCGTCCGTTCGCCGATCAGGCCGCGCAAAGCATGCTGAACCCCGATGCCGACGCCTTCCGGGCTGGTCAGGCACAAGGCGCCGTGGGATTGGCCCGCGATCCTGCGACCCGCTCCGCCATGGTCGATTGGTCCATGGCTTCTGATCGTCAGGCCCTGGCCTCCGCCATCCGCGAAGTCATGACGACGGACGCGCGCCCGGCCCTGGCCAATATGACCACGCCGGTCTGGGCGATCTATGCCTCGGATGCGAATGGCGGTGCGCCTGCCGCCATGGCTGACGGCCTCTGGACCCGCGAATACGCCACCTTGCCGGGCGTCCATCTGGAGCGGGTCGACGACAGCCGCCACTTCATCATGGCCGACCAGCCGGAGCGCTTCGCTGCCATCGTGGATCGGTTCCTGGCCGAGTGACCCCCTACCGCGTGGGGGTGACGTCCCCCGTGCGGCTCAGGTCGCCTGCGAACTCCCCGGCCCATTGCGGGGCCAGCAGGGACTGGAAGACGGAGGCGGGCAGGGCGATCTCATAGGCCCCGTCGGAGTAGGGGCCGATCTGATAGGGGCCGACCAGAAACGTCAGCCCCGCCGCCTTGCCCGGCACCGATCCGCCGGTCAGCACAAAGGGGGTCGCTGATGCACGGGGGCAGGACCAGTCGGAACCGGTCAGCGTCACAGGCGCGCTGCCTGGCGACCGGGCCGTCTTGGCCGTGTTCAGGGCGGCGCACAGGGCGCGATCCAGCGCCGTCATGTCGGCTCCCGCACGGAAGAGAGTGGTGCCTGCAATCTGCCGCTTGGCCGTCTTGTCCCACAACAGGCCGCTGGCCAGCGTATTGGGGTGGGCCCCGCCGGAATAGTCGAAGTCCACGCGCTTGAGGCTGAGCAGGCCGCCGGTCTCGCCGGCAGCGGTGACCGTCACTGTCTTCTCATAGGGAGGCCGGTCCTCATCGAACCCGGCCTCGGTGCGTTCGCCCTGCGCGCCCTCGATGAACTGGCGCAGGGTGCGGACCTCACCGGCATACAGGCTGGCGTGCAGGTCGGGCTGGCTCTTGATGGCGTCGGGCAGGGTCAGCTTGACGTTGGCATAGGGGGTTTCGCTGTCGAAGCTCATGGGGGCCGCAGCAGAGGCGGGGGCCACGACCGGAGCGGCGTCTGGTGCCGGGGCGTCCGGCGCGGATTCGCGGTCGCGGTTGCAGGCGGCGACGGTCGCGGCGACGGCGGCGGTCAGGATCAGGGCGCGGACGGTCTTCATGTGAAACTCCTTACACGGGCCATACGACACCCAGAATAATGGCGATCAGCAGGACAAAACCCGCCTCGCGATTGGATCGGAACAGCCGCAAGGCCAGTGCGCCGTCTTCGGCCCGCACCCGCCGCGTCTGCCATGCCAGATGAATTGCATAGGCCGTCAGGCCCATCCAGAACAGGGGGCCGAGCCCTGCGAACGCGCCCGCCAGACCGGCAAAGAGAACGGCCAGCGCATAGAAGAGGCCAACGCCTTGCCCGACATTGCCGCCCAGCCGCCGCGCCGAGGACTTCACCCCGACCATGGCGTCGTCCTCGATGTCCTGAAGCGCATAGATTGTGTCGTAACCGAGGGTCCAGAACACGCCGCCGAGGTAGAGGAGGACGGCTGCGGCGGTGATCAGGCCAGGCCGACCCCCATCCAAGTGGAAATACTCAAGCTCGCCACCAGCGCCCCAGTGATTGAGCATCGCTAACCAGCCGAAACTGCTCGTCGCTGCTGCAAATCCCATCAGCGCGCCCCAGTTGAAGGTCAGACCCAGCCAGGCCTGCGGCCACCAGGTGATCCGCTTCATAAAGGGATAGGCCGCGACCAGCGCAAGCGATCCGACGCCGAGCAGAATGGCTGTCAGGTTCAGGGTCAGCAGGATCAGCAGGCTGATCAGACTGCAGCCGATCACGAAAGCCCAGGCCTGTCTGACGCTGATCCAGCCAGACGGGATCGGCCGCTGAGCCGTCCGCGCCACTTGGGCGTCGATGTCGCGGTCCACAATGTCATTGAATGCGCAGCCGGCCGCCCGCATCAGACAGGCTCCGATGGCGAATCCGGCCACCAGCCAGACGTCATACAGGTTTGGTGTCTTGCGATACTGGCCCAAGGCCAGCGCAATCCCCTGCCAGCCCGGCAGCAGCAGAAGCCAGATGCCGATGGGCCGGTCGAATCGCCCCAGCTTAAGCCATGGCTTCAGCCCCTCCGGCGCATGCTGGTCCACCCAGTTCGAACCGGCATCGGGAAGAGGGGCGGATGTCATGTGACGCTTCTAGCCAATTCCGTCTGCGACCGGGAGGGCAGCTTTATCCCATCGCCGCGCTGCGAGGTGGAGCCTCGCCCGGCACCCTATCCATGGCCAGCAGCTCCATGCGGAAGACCAGCACCGAGTTCGGCGGAATCTGCCCCGACGACCGCGCGCCATAGCCCAGCTCGGGCGGGATATAGACCAGCCATTCGTCGCCGACCTTCATCCGCTGCACGATCTCGGTCCAGCCGGGCACGACCTCATTGAGGGTGAAGACCGCCGGTATGCCGCGCTGGTAGGAGCTGTCGAACACCGTGCCGTCGGTCAATGTGCCCTCATAGTGGACGCTGACCAGATCGTTGCTGTCGGGGCTTTCGCCGCCGGTCGGGCCGGACTTCAGTACCTTGTACTGGATGCCGGACGGCGTGCTCTGGATTCCGTCGGCCTTGGCGTTGTCGGCCATGAAAGCCTCGGCCTCGGCGATGGCGGGATCGATCGGTGGCGTTTCCTCGCCGCGGTTGCAGGCGGACAATGCCGCGAGCATTCCGATGACGGCCAGCGATCTAGCCCATCCGTAGTGCATAACCGGCCTCCTCAAGTCCCTGTCTGATCTCGTCGGCATGCGCCGCGCCGCGCGTCTCGACCATGATGTCGAACTCCGCCCCCTTGGCCGGCACGTCCAGCGCCAGGCGGTTGTGGACCACGTCGATGATGTTGCCGCCGAGGCCACCGATGACGCCGCTCATCCTGGACATCATGCCGGGCCGGTCGTCGCCCAGGATGCGATAGACGATCAGCCGCTTCTCGCGCACCAGTTCGCGGTTCAGTACCACGGCCAGCATGCGCGCATCGATATTGCCGCCGCACAGGACCAGACCGACCTTCATGCCTTTGAACTTCTCGGGATAGGCCAGCATGGCTGCCAGACCACCCGCGCCCGCGCCCTCGGCCACCGTCTTTTCCAGCGTGGCATAGTAGGAGACGGCGGTCTCGAAATCCGCCTCCTGACAGACCAGAACGTCTTCGATCAGCGGGTCGGCGATTTCAAAGGGAATGTCGCCCACGGCCTTGATGGCGATGCCCTCGGCAATCGTCTGCCCGCTGCACTTCGGGGTCTCGCCGAGCCGCTTGGCGCTGAACGAAGGATACATCGCCGCCTCGACGCCGAAGATGCGGATATCCGGCTTCATCGCCTTGGCCGCCACAGCGCAGCCCGCGATCAGGCCGCCACCGCCGATGGGGATGATCAGGGCGTCCAGATCGGGCGCGTCCTCCAGGAATTCCACGGCACAGACACCTTGGCCGGTCACGATGCCTTCGTCGTCGAAGGCCGAGATGAAGACGTATCCCTTCTCGTCGCGCAGCCGGTGCGCCTCCTCGGTGGAGCCGGTGAAATCTAGCCCCTTGATGACCACCGTGGCCCCATGCGCTCGCGTGCCGTCGGCCTTCACGAAGGGGGTGCCCTCCGGCATGACGATGGTGACGGGGATGCCCAGCCGCCCGCCATGATAGGCCAGGGCCTGGGCGTGGTTGCCCGCGCTGGCCGCGACCACACCGCGCCTGCGCTCGTCCGGCGTCAGTTGCAGCAGACGGTTCAGGGCCCCGCGTTCCTTGAAGCTGCCGGTGAAGTGCAGGTTGTCGAACTTGACCCAGACCTCGGCCCCGGTCAGTTGCGACAGGCGGCGCGAATGGCGCACCGGGGTGCGGTCGACCTGGCCGGCGATACGGTCGCGGGCGGCCAGGATGTCCTCGAAGTTTACGCTCATGGAGTGTCCCTGGTGTCCGGTCTGACGCCGGACTGATGCCCGCTTTTGACCCAGCGGAAGGCGCGCCGCAACCTTGACCTTCGACTGCCTTTGGGCCTTCTGTGCCCCACCCCAGTCGCACGCTTACGGAGACCCGCCCATGTCCGCCCTCAAGCCGTTCGCCCGTCCCCTGATCGCCCTCGCCGCCGCCGGAACTCTGGCCGCCTGCGCAACCACGCCGATCGGTGGGGGCTATGGCGGGGCCATGTCCTCGACCTTTAGTGCCGCCGACTTTGCATGGTCTGAACGCTCGGGACCGGCCTCCATCGACGGACGTGTCGACTATCGCCGGGACGGCCAAGCCTTTGCCTGCACGGGCTCGGTCGTGCTGACGCCGGTGACGCCCTATACCCGCCACCGGTTCCAGATCCTGTACGGTTCGACGGATCGTGCGGCGCTTCCGGCCTCCGTCGTGCGCTCGCGCAATGTGCCCGATCCGAACGGGGACTACCGCTCCTATGTGCGCCAGGCGACGTGCGCCAACAACCGCTTCGCCTATGAGGGCCTGCCCGACGGCGAATGGTTCGTTATCGCCACGGTCAGCGCAGGCGGCGACCCCATCGTGCTGATGCAGCGGGTCCAGACGCGCGGTGGGCGGCGGGTTCCGGTGACACTGTAGGGCCGCGCGACACCGTTCATCCGATCACAGATTGGTTTGTGAACCCCGTTCGCCTTTGTTTCGCCTTGTCTGACCCGCTTGGGTCGCGGTTCGTCCACTTGAGAGGGAGCGCGTCCATGTCCCAGCACAACATCACCGGGTCCGAAGCCTTCGGCAAGAAGCCCATGGTCCTGCTGCGTTCGGTCAAGACCGGCGCCTTCCGCCGCAAGCGCGCGGCCCGCACCTGGGCCGCATTCGTGGCCGGTGCAGTGGTTGCCATCGTCGGCGGTGCCGTCGCCATGGCTGCCGTTTTCGGCCCGACCCTGTTCGGCTGATATCTGTCTAACGGGCTTCGTCGGCCGGTAGGAAACCGCTGACGAGTTCCACCGCCTCGGCCAGACCCATCCGCAGAACCTCGCAGCCCGGCGGCAGGCTGGCGAACAGGCGGGTGGGGGCGGCGGCGTCCAGCATGACGAAGACGCCCTTGTCGTCGGCTCGGCGGATCAGGCGACCGAAGGCCTGGGCCATCTTCGCGCGGGCCAGGGCGTCGTCGAACCCTCGCGCCTGAGGGCCGCCGCCGAACCGCGCGCGCCGCGCCTTGTGCAGCAGGTCCGGCCGCGGCCAGGGCACACGGTCGAAGGCGAGAATGCGAAGGCTGCGCCCCGGCACATCCACGCCGTCACGCACAGCATCGGTACCCAGCAGGCAGCTGTCCCGCTCGGCCCGGAAGACGTCGACCAGGGCCCCGACTTCCAGCGGATCGACATGCTGGGCGTACAGCGGGATGCCCGCCTTGGCCAGGTCGGGTCCCAACCGCTCATAGACCGCCTTCAACCGGCGGATGGCGGTGAACAGGCCCAGCCCCCCGCCACCGGCCGCCAGGAAGAGTTCGCGCATCGCCGCCGCTGTCTGGCGGGTGTCGTCCTTGACCAGGTCGTTGACGACGATGACCCGCGTATTGGTCGCATAGTCGAAGGGGCTCTCGACCTTCAACGTCCGCGCCGGTTCGATTAGGCGGGCCGAGCCGGTACGCAGCCGGGCCATGTCGAACGGGTCGTCCGACAGGGGATCGGACAGGGTGGCCGAGGTCACCAATACCCCGTGCGACGGCATGATCACCGCGGCCTCCAGCGGCACGGTCGGGTCGATCCAGTGGCGACGCAGGGCCACATCCGTGATCCGGCCGAACGCGGCCTCGGCCGACAGCCAGTCCAGGAAGTCGGGATCCGGTTCGTCCGATGACACCTCCAGCGCCGCCAGCATGGAGCGCCAGCCGGGCAGGGTCATGCGGGCGCGGCGGTCCAGCCCGCGCAGTGCCCCCTCGATCCGCGCCCGCGCCGCTCCGTCCAACTCGGCCGCCTCATCGTCCAGTATGTCTTCCAGATGCCGCGACAGGGCCAGCAGGGGGGCCTCTACGTCGGCCAGCGCCTTGGCCGCCTCGCGTGCCGTCTCCAGCACGGGGTCGGTCACGGGGCGCAAGGAACACTCCATGCCGAACTCGGCCCCGCCGGGCCCGGACGCCTCGCTGGTCCGTGCGCGAAGCTGCTCCAGCGCCGCGACCAGAAACCGCTCGATGGGTCCGATCGGATTGACCTCGCCAGACGCAGGCGCGATGCGGCCCGACACGCCCTCACCGGGCAGTTGGGCGGCGGCACGGACGGCATCCTGAAGCGCCTTGGTCGCCTCGGCATTGTCGGCGCACAGGTCGCCCAGCCGTTGCTCCAGCCCCCGCCCCCGCCGCCCGCGCCCCTCCGGCCCGCGCAGCCAGCGACGCAGCTCGGCGGCCTCCTGCCCCGACAGGCAGGCGGAGAAGGCGCTGTCGGCCGCGTCGAACAGATGGTGGCCCTCGTCGAAGACGATGCGTTTCAGGGCGGCGGTCTCACCGTCCTGCTTCAGACCGCGCGCCGAGCGTGCCCCGTCGAAGGCGGCCTGGGTCATGACCAGCGCGTGGTTGGCGACCACAAGGTCGGCACGGCGGCTGGCACGGATGGTCTTTTCGACGAAACAGGTGCGGTAGTGAGGACAGGCCGCATGGACGCATTCGCCGCGCCGGTCGACCAGATTGGCCGCGCTGGCCTGATGGCTGGGGGCGGTGGCGAACAGGCCGGGCAGCCAGCCGGGATAGTCGCCGCCGGTCATGTCGCCGTCTCGGCAGTGCATCGCCCAGCGGCTGGCCAGGGCCATGCCGATCAGGTCGCCGTTGCCCAGCTGGCCCGCCTGCATCATGTCCTGGAGATTGAGCAGGCACAGGTAATTCTCGCGTCCCTTGCGGACCACGGCCTTGCGCTTGCGCTCGGCGGGATCGGGCCACAGGGCGGCGCTCTCGCGATCGATCTGGCGTTGCAGGGCGCGTGTATAGGTCGAGACCCAGGCCGCCCCCTGATTGCGCTCGGCCCACAGGCTGGCCGGGGCCAGATAGCCCAGGGTCTTGCCCGTCCCGGTCCCCGCCTCAGCCAGCAGGACGCGCGGCCGACCCTCCTCATTACGCGGTGAAAAGGCATAGGCCGCCTCGGCCGCATAGTCGGACTGGGTCGGGCGGGTCTCGTCCAGGCCGGAGGCCTGCAACAGTTTTTCCAGGCGGATGCGCGCGGACTCTGAATCGACCGGTGCCGACCCGGCCTCGCCGCGCGGAGCCTCGTCCTCCCACTCCGGCAGGCGCGACCAGGCGTCCAGACCCGTGCCGCGATGGGCGCGGTCACGGATCGGTTGATGAGCCAAGGCCCCGGTCACCCGCGACGCCCAGCTCCAGCCCGCGCGTGATAGCGTTTCGGCCAGGGTGAAGGCCTCTTCCCGCCCCGGATAGGCCGGATCGGCCAGTTCACGCAGCAGGCCATCGGCGGCGTCCATCAGCGCCTGAGCCTGCGCCTCCGCCCCCCTCGGCTCGCTCATCCCCATGGCAAGCGCCAGGCCACTGGGCGAAGGCGCACAGAACCGCGCGGGCCGGACGAAGGCGAACAGCTCCAGCACATCCAGCAGGTCATCGGATCGGGCGGGCGGCGCAATCCCCAGACGCCGCGCCGTCAGACTGGCATGGGCGACCATGACAGGGCTGGTGGTGAACACCCCCTCGGCCGCCCCCCGCCCGATCCTGCGCGGGCCGCTGTCGTCGCAGATCGCCCCAGCGCCAGGCGGCACGGCCAAGGCGGGCGGCAGGTCGAGCCACGGTTCTGTGTCGGTGGGGGCCGTGCGGGAAAGAGGCGAGTCGAGGGTCACCGTCAACAGATAGCGGTTCGGGACGTGAAACGGAACGGGAACATCTGGCGCAGACAGTGATCGTGCTCTATTTCGTATTCATGGCGAACCTTCCCAGCTCACAACGCAAGCGGCTGAAGCGGATCGTCATTATCGCCACGCTTCTATTTCTTGCGGTCATAGCTGGAGCGTGGTGGTTCTTGGGCTCCGAGTCTGCGGCGATCGATTATTGTCTCGACTCGGGGGGGCGCTGGGCCGAAGGCGGCTACTGCGAAGGCGCGCGGTACGGCGGGTGACGACGCTTCCTCCCCTCTTCGCCGACTGGTTCGCGAAGCGCGGCTGGGTGCCTCGGCGGCATCAGCTGGAGATGATCGCGGCGGGTCAGGCGGGGGCACACGCGTTGCTGGTGGCCCCGACCGGCGGCGGCAAGACGCTGGCGGGGTTTCTGCCCAGTCTGATCGATCTGGCCGAGCGGGGGCCGCGCCCTGCCTTCGGGCCGGGCAGCGGGGTGCATACGCTTTATCTGTCGCCGCTGAAGGCGCTGACCACTGATGTGGAGCGCAATCTGATGACGCCGATCCGCGAGATCGGGCTGAACATCCATGTCGAGAGCCGCACCGGCGACACCAAACAGTCCAAGAAGCAGCGCCAGCGCGAGAACCCGCCGGACATCCTGCTGACCACGCCCGAGCAGCTGGCCCTGTTCTGTGCCTGGGACGGGGCACGGGACTATTTCGCCGACCTGAAATGCGTCGTGCTGGACGAGGTGCATGCGATCTGGAGCGGCAAGCGCGGGGACTTGCTGTCCCTGGGGCTGGGGCGGCTGCAACAGTTCGCGCCGGGGATGCGAAGGGTGGCCTTGAGCGCGACCGTGGACGATCCGGCGATGATCGCGGACTGGCTGGCTCCTGCTGGAGACAACTCGGTGATCATCGTCACCGGCGACCCCGGTGCGCCGCCGGTGGTGGACGTCCTGATCTCCGACGGCCGCGTGCCCTGGGCCGGGCATACCGGCCAGCACGCTATTCCGGAGGTCTATGAGGCGATCAAACAGGCGGGGATGAGCCTGATCTTCGTCAATACCCGTTGGCAGTCGGAGTTCGTCTTCCAGCAGCTTTGGGCCATCAATGACGACAACCTTCCCATCGCGCTTCACCACGGCTCGCTGGCCGCTGAACAGAGGCGCAAGGTCGAGGCGGCGATGGCGCGGGGCGATCTGAGAGCCGTGGTCTGCACCTCCACGCTGGACCTCGGCATCGACTGGGGCGATGTCGACCTTGTCATCCAGATGGCGGCACCCAAGGGGGCCAGCCGCCTGGTCCAGCGGATCGGCCGGGCCAACCACCGCCTGGACGAGCCGTCCCGCGCCCTGATGGTACCGGCCAGCCGGTTCGAGATGCTGGAATGCCAGGCCGCGCGCGAGGCGGTGGCGGAAAACACCTTCGACTGGGAGCCGGTGCATACGGGCACGCTGGACACCCTGGCCCAGCACGTCATGGGCTGCGCCTGCTCCGAGCCGTTCGCTCTGGATGATCTGTATGCCGAAATCACAGCCTGTGGCCCCTATCGCGGCCTGACCTGGGCGCAGTTCGAGGAGGTCGTCGATCTGGTCGCCACCGGCGGCTATGCGCTGCGCACCTATGAGCGGTTCGCGCGGATCGTGCGGACGCGCGATGGCAGATGGAAGGTCCGCAACGCCCAGACGGCCCAGCGGCACCGGATGAACGTCGGGGCCATCGTCTCGGCCGGGACCTTGAACATTCGCGTGGCGTCACGGCGTGGAGGCGCAACCAAACAGCTGATCGGCGGGCGCAAGGTCGGCGAGGCCGAGGAATGGTATTTCGAACAGCTGACCCCCGGCGACACCTTCGTGTTCGCCGGTCAGGTCTGGGCCTTCCAGGGGATCACAGGCACCGATGCGCTGGTGACCCACGCCCAGGACAAGGACCCCAAAATCCCGTCATGGGGCGGGTCGAAGTTCCCCATGTCGACCTCCCTGGCCGCCCGCGTCCGCGACATGATCCAGGACCGCGACCACTGGCGCGTCCTGCCGCCCGATGTGCAGGAATGGCTGGCCCTTCAGGAGGAACGCTCCGTCGTGCCGGACAGGGAGACGATGCTGGTCGAGACCTTCCCGCGCGGTGCGCGGCATTTCCTGCTGGCCTATCCGTTCGAAGGCAACCTGGCCCATTCGACCCTGTGCATGCTGCTGACCCGGCGGCTGGACCGGCTGGGGGTCGGGCCGCTGGGGTTCGTGGTCACGGACTATGCCTTGGCCATCTGGTCCATCAAGCCGATGGACGGACTGGACCTGAACGCCCTGTTCGAGCCCGACATGCTGGGCGACGATCTGGAGAGCTGGCTGGAAGAGAGTTTCATGATGAAGCGCACCTTCCGCAATTGCGCCCTGATCTCGGGCTTGATCGAACGACGCCAGCCGGGGACCGAGAAGACGGGCCGGCAGGTGACCTTTTCCACCGACCTGATCTACGACGTGCTGCGCCGCCACCAACCCGACCACCTGCTGCTGAAGACCGCCCGGGCCGATGCCGCCTCGGGCCTGCTGGACGTCGCGCGCCTGGGTCAGTTGCTGACCCGCATCCAGGGGCGCATCCGGCCCATCGCGCTGGAGCGGGCCTCGCCGTTCAGCGTGCCGGTTCTGGTCCAGATCGGGCGCGAGCGGGTCGGCGGCGGGGCGGCCGAGATGATCCTGGACGAGACCGCCCATGAGTTCGGGCTGGAGGCCCTGGTGGCCGAGGTCATGGAAGGGGCTCCGGCGGCGATGGAGGGCGCGCGATGAACGCCGCCCTGCGCCAGACCCTGTCGCCGGCCCGGCATCCGTGTGGTGGCTTGCGCGTCCTGATCGAGGGTGAGCCCTGCGTGCTGCGATGCTCCGGGGCGCTGTGGGTCATCAACCACCGGACCCTGATCGCGGCGGACCTGCATCTGGAGAAGGGCTCCGCCTTCGCCGCGCGGGGCCAGATGCTGCCGCCGTATGATAGCTCTGCCACCCTGGATCGACTGGAGGTGGAGATCGAGGCCCTGCAACCGGCCTCGGTCGTGCTGCTGGGTGACAGCTTCCACGACGCCGCCTCGATCGGGCGCATGGCGCTGGGCGACCGGGACCGGCTGGATCGTCTGGCCAAGGGCCGCGACTGGATCTGGCTGGAGGGCAATCACGATATCGCTGCGCTGGCGGGATCGGTCGATGCCCTGCCCGGCGAGGTGGTTGAAACCATGACCCTGGGCCCCCTGCGCCTGATCCACGAACCGCAGGCCGGCGTCCAGCCCGGCGAGATCGCCGGCCACCTCCACCCCGCCGCCCGCATCGTCGCCTACCGACGCAGCGTCCGCCGCCCTTGCTTCGTGACGGATGGCCGCCGGGCTGTGCTGCCCGCGTTTGGGGCATTCACGGGGGGGCTGGATGTGCGAGATGCGGCGATTGCGGAGCTATTCACCGAAGCGCCGCTTGCGGGCGCGCTGGGGCGAGACCGGGTGCATGCGCTGAGTTGGGAGATGCTGCGCTAGACCTCTCAATTCGGCGTGCAAAGCATAAACCTCTAACTGAGAGGGCCCGTAGCGTTGCAAAGTCACTTCTCGATCAGACAACCTCAAAAGGCCTATTTGATTTTCACTCTACGCTTCGGACATGTCTGCACCGCATGACGGGCATTCGTGTCCATGAGGGCTGTCAAGAACCCAGCCGCTGCTCCCATTAGATGCAACAGCTTCACCTAGGAAATGGTCGCAGAACGGGCACAAAAAGCGATGTGTGGGCAAATATGCTCGTGACGCCCCCTCCAGCCTCTCCTCCAGTTGCGCCATAAACTCCGCCCGCTTCAGACCGGCAGGCACCTGCGGCAGGAACTCATAGACCACGGTCCCCGGATAGCGGCGGAACCCGTGCGCGGGCCAGTGGACGCCGGAGTTGGTGGCCATGGGGGTGCAAGGAACGTCGAGGTCGCGGTACAGGGCGGCGATGCCGGGCTTGTAGTCGGGTGCGGCCCCGACCTCGGCCCGTGTGCCTTCCGGGAAGATCAGGATCTGGCGACCCTCGGCGTGGCGGGCCCGGGCCTGTTTGACCATGTCCTTAAGGGCCTTGGCATGGGCCGAGCGATCGACGGCGATCATCCGCGTCTTCCAGGCGAACCAGCCGAAGAAGGGCAGCGGCATCAGCTCCTTCTTCATGATGAAACAGTTGTCCGGCAGGATGGCGAAGGGCGCGATGACGTCCAGCATGCTCTGGTGCTTGCCCGCCATCAGGGCCGCGCCCGTCGGGCGATGCTCCAGCCCCCGGAACTCCACCTTCACGCCCGCGATCCAGCGCAGGCCGAACAGAATGAATTTGGCCCAGACCCGGATCACCGTCATGGCGACGCGATAGGGCAGCAGCAGGGTGGGCGACAGGCCGACGGCGAACACCGCCATCGACAGATAAAGCCAGACCACGAACAGCAGGGAGCGGAAGGTGGTCATGGACGGACAGCCTCTTCGACTGTCTGGTCATCGGACGCGGGTTCGACCGGCGCGGGCGCATCGCCGCTGACCCGCGTCCAGACCGCGCGACCCAAAGCCGCCAGATACTTCATGTATTCCAGCGTCATCCGCCGCGCCGTGACCGCCGCCTTCCACCAGCCACTGTTGTCCAGCGACGGGGTCTCGACCGCATAGGGCGTCAGCTCCACGCCCGGATAGGCCGAGCGGATTTCCACCATGGACCGGGGCATGTGATAGTCGGACGTCACCACGATCAGGCGGGTATAGCCCTTGTCGCGGGCCCAGGCCGCGATCTCCTGGGCATTGCCGATGGTGTCCATCGCCTCGAAGCCGAGATCGACACAGCAGTTGAACAGACGGTTGGAGCCGGGGGTCAGGGCGCGCAGTTCCTGGCGGCGCACCTCGCGATTGACGCCCGAGATCAGCACCCGGTCGCCCTTGTCGTTTTCCAGCAGGCGGATGGCCACATTGACCCGCTCGGCCGACGGCCCGGTCAGGGCCACGATGGCGTCCGCGCGTGCGGGGTCCTCGGCCGGGGTGAAGCCGCGCACCCGTTCGGCAAAGACGAACAGGCCGACCAGCCACATCAGGGCCAGGATGGCGACAAAGGTGAGAAACTTCATGGGCTTCAAGCTAGTGACGGTCCTTCATTCCCGCCAGCGCCGTGAAGCGCGCCGCGACAAGCGCCACCGTAGCGGCCAGCAGAGGACATGGCGATAGCAGCAGGATATCGCTCCATGCCACGGGCAGGGCCGGCGTGATCCCCTCGGTGCCTCCAAGCAGACGCAGGGCCGACGCCGCAGCCATGGCGGCGACCGCACCGATCGCCCCCGCCGTGGCCGCCAACAGGGCATATCGACGCTGGAACAGCCAGGCGACGGCTCCGTCGGAGGCCCCGTTCAGGCTGAGCGTCTCAATCAACGCCCTTTGCGCCGCCATTCCTGCGCGCGTCGCATACACGACCGCCGCACCCGCCGCGCCCGCCGTCAGCAGGAAGGCGGCAATGGCGAGTGCCGTGATCAGGCCCGCCGACCGCTCCACTTCGCCGCGCCACAGGCTGTGATCGTCGACACTGGCGTCCAGCCCCGCCTCGGCCAGGGCGCGACTGAGGGTGACGGCGCTGGCGGGGGCATCTTGGTCCAGCCGGACGGCAATCAGATGCGGCACCGGCAGGTCTGGCAGGATGGCGTCCCCGACCCAGGGCCGCAGCAGGTCCTCCGCCGCCTTGCGATCCAGGGCCTGGGCCTCGGCCACGCCGGTGACCCCGGCCAGGGTCTCGGCGGCGCGGGCGGCGGCCTCCGCCCCGGTCTCGCCGACGCGCGGGCGCACCTGAACGGTCGCCTCAGTGCCCAGCTGACGCGCCCAGCCGTGAGCGGCCCGGTCAGCGGCGGCGGCTCCGACAGCGGCCAGACAGGCGAGGAAACACAGCACCGCGATCAGCGACACCAGCCAGCGCTCGCCGCCCGCGTCACGGGGCAGCAGGCTCATCCTGCTGCTGGTCAGCCGGCCGATCATGCGTCACCGCCCGTCAGCCGACCGCTCTCGAGCCGCAGCAGGGTCGCGCCGGACCGCTCGGCCAGGGCCTGGTCGTGGCTGGCGATCAAGACCGTGGTGCCCAGCCGGTTCATCGACTGAAACAGTTTCAGCAGCCGCTCGGCCATGACGGCATCGACGCTGCCGGTCGGCTCGTCGGCCAGGATCAGGTCCGGGCGAGTGACCACGGCCCGGGCGATGGCCAGCCGCTGCTGCTCGCCGCCGGACAGGGTGGAGGGCCGCGCCTCCATCCGGTCGCCCAGCCCGACCCAGGCCAGTATCTCCTCCACGTCGGCGCGGTACGCCTTATGGCCCGTCAGGCGCAGTGGCAGGGCGACATTGTCGAAGGCCGACAGGTGGTCCAGCAGACGGAAATCCTGGAACACCATGCCCATGCGACGCCGAAAGTCCGGCAGCTCGCGCCGCGTCGCCGCCGTCGCGTCCTGGCCGAACAGGTGCAGCCGCCCGGACACCGGTCGCTCGGTCAGGGTCAGCAGCTTCAGCAAGGTCGATTTTCCCGCTCCGGACGGCCCGGTAAGGAAATGGAAAGAGCCGGCAGGCAAGGTAAGGTTAATGTCCCGCAACGCGCGGTGCGTTTGCGCATAGCCGAAGCCTACGCCCTCAAGGCGGACGGTCGCGGCGGCGGAGGCGGTGTCGGGCGTGCGGCGGGGCTGGACGGACATGAATTTTGGATCAGGACGCGGTGTGATCGCCGCGACGGGAGGGGGCGAAGAGCCTCGCAGTCAGCGCCCATGATACTGACCTGCCCGTCATGCGCCACCAGCTATTTCACCCCCGATGAAGCGATCGGGCCGGGCGGCCGCTCGGTCCGTTGCAAGACGTGCCAGCACACCTGGCGTGCGACGCTGGACGAGCCGCTGGAACTGTCGGAATCGCCTCCGGTGGTGGCCCCCGTCATCGCCAAGGAACCCAGCAGTTTCGGCAAACGCGACGACGCCGCTACCGAATCAGCCGCGACCGAATCCCTCGCCGAAACGCCCGCCCCCGAACTGCCCAAGGCTTATCGCGCCAAGGTGGAGCAGCAGCGGCGTCTGCGCCGGGCCGCCACCCACGGCGTGGTCTGGGCCGGGATCGCCTCCGGTTTTGCACTTCTGCTTGGGGCTGCATGGCTGTTCCGGGTCGAGGTCGTGGAGATGATGCCGCGCACGGCCGCCGCCTATGCGGCCGTCGGGATGGAGGTCAATCCGACCGGTCTGGACTTCGAGGCGCTGACGGGACGGGCCCTGCCGAACGATCCGGGCAAGATCGTCATCTCTGGAGCCCTGCGGAACGTGAGGGACAATGAGCGGGTCGCGCCGCCGGTGCGGGTCGCCTTGCTGGACGAGAACGGTGCCGAGATCGGCCACGCCATAGTGCGCATCGACGCGGCCCCTGTACTGCCGGGCAAGGTCCAGGGTTTTGCCGGGATCGTCGATGACCCCGGCGGCAAGGGTCGTGGTGTGGCTGTCGATTTTGTCCTGACCGAAACATCAGAGCCAACTCATGCTGAGCCGCATGACGCAAGGCCGACCGCCGACCACGGCGAAGCCACTCAGCATGCAACCGCACCCGCCCATCGTCCTCTTCCTGTCGCCGATGACGGGGCGCTGCGTCCTGCGCTTCCGTCCAGTTCGACAGAGCCGCTGAATATGCAGCCGATCGACGCGGTGGCGACCAACGTCAGCACGACGGCCCTCGACAATAGCCGTGGCGGGGCGGTATCCGCCCCTCATGGCTGACCCTGCACCCACACCCACCGTCCTTCTGCCCGAGGCCGAGGTTCAGCGCATCGTCGCCGACATGGCCGCGCGCATCGCCCCCGTCATTGATGACGAGACGGTGGCGGTCGTCCTGCTGACCGGCGGCCTGTGGTTCGCCGCCGATCTGACCCGGGCACTGGCGCGCGTGGGCCGCAACGTCCGCTTCGACGCCCTGTGGCTGGCCTCCTATGGCGACGAACAGTCCAGCCGGGGACGGATCGACGTCTATGCCCCGCTGCAACGCTCGGTCGAGGGTCGCCGCGTCCTGATTCTGGACGATGTGTTCGACACAGGCCTGTCGCTGGCCGAGGCCGTGAAGATCGCCCGGGCGGCCGGTGCCTCCGAAGTCGTTACCGCCGTCTTCGCCAAGAAGCCCTGGCCCCTGCCGCGCGCGCCGGAGCCGGACTTCGTCGGCTGGGACGCCCCGAACCGGTTCCTGGTCGGATATGGGCTGGATCACGCGGGCGCGCTGCGCGGCCTGCCGGATGTGTGCGCGCTGGACTAGAGCCAGTCCGCCTTCGGCTCCCGCGCCCACATGTCTTCATAAGTTGGCCGGTCCCGGATGACGGCCCAGCGGTCGCCGTCGACCAGCACCTCGGCCACCAGCGGGCGGGAATTGTATTCGCTGGACATGACTGCGCCATAGGCCCCCGCGCCTGTGAAGGCGACCAGATCGCCGGCCTGAAGCGGAGCCAGCATGCGATCGCGGGCAAAGGTGTCGCCGGTCTCACAGACGGGGCCGACGATGTCGTAGGACAAGGCGTCGCCGCCGTGTGGCCGAACCGGTACGACCTCGTGGAAGGCGTCGTACAGCGCCGGGCGCATCAGGTCGTTCATGGCCGCATCCAGCACCAGAAAGCGACGGCCGTCGGCCCGCTCATTGACCTGGATCACGCGGCTGAGAAGCACCCCGGCATTGGCGGCCAGCAGGCGGCCGGGTTCGAACGCTGCCTCGACCTCCAGTCCGTCCAGTACGCGCGCGCACATGGCGACATAGTCGGCGATCGACGCGGTCTCCGCCTGGCCGTGATAGGGCACGCCCAGCCCGCCGCCGAGATCCAGCCGGGTCACCGACAGGCCCTGCGCCCGCAGGGTCAGGGTCATGTCGCGAAGGGTCCGGAACGCGGCCTCCAGCGGGGCCAGGTCCGTGATCTGGCTGCCGATGTGGCAGGCCAGGCCCACGGGCGTCACATGCGGCGAGGCGGAGGCGCGGGCATAGAGGGCCAGGGCTTCCTCGACCGGCACGCCGAACTTGTCGCCTTCGCCTCCGGTGGTGATCTTGGCGTGACCGCCCGCCCCGACTTTCGGGTTCACGCGAATGGCGATGTCCGGTGACAGGCCCTTGTGGGTGGCGACTGCGATCAGCCGGTCCAGCTCGACGCCGCTTTCGACATTGATCTGGCGTACGCCCTGTTCGAGGGCGAAGGCCAGTTCGGCGTCCGTCTTGCCGACGCCGGAGAAGATGATGCGGTCGGCCGGCACGCCCGCCTTCAGCGCCCGGCGGATTTCACCTTCGGATACCGTATCGGCTCCGCAGCCTATTCGGGCCAGGGTCGCCAGCACCGAGATATTGGAGTTGGCCTTGACCGCAAAGGCGATCAGGGCGTCGCCCAGTGCGGACCGGTGTGCCGCTACCGCGTCACGCAACAGTCCGTAATGCCGGGCCAGGGTTGCAGTCGAATAGACATAGGTCGGCGTGCCGACCTGCTCAGCCAGCGTCTCCAGTGCGACGCCTTCGGCGTAAAGCCCGCCGTCCTTCAGAACGAAATGGTGCAAGCGCGGACCTAGTTGGGGCTGGAGCCCGAGCCGCCGAAGGGGCTGCTGGGGCCGCCGTCGATCGGCATCTGGCTGGGCGGACGGTTGACCGTCGCGGGCTCGGGCAGGCTGGGCGCACGGCCGTCGCGCTGGGCGCGTTCGGTCTCACGGGCGGGCGGTGCCTCCAGGTCGGCCATACGACCACAGGCAGCAGCCCCGGCGGCGAACAGCGCCACAGTGCCCAACAGAACGACCTTCTTCATCGTGAACTCTTTCATGCGAGACGTGACTTCCACTCGGCGATGCGCGCGCGAACCTGTTCCGGCGCGGTGCCGCCGAAGCTCTGGCGGCTGGCGCAGGAGGCTTGGGGGCTGAGAACCTCATACACGGCTTCGGTGACGCCGGGATGCAGGTTTTTCAGTTCGTCCAGCGGCAGATCAGCCAGCCCCAGGCCGAGGGTCTCCGCCCGTTTCACTGCCGCACCCGTGACATGGTGTGCCTGGCGGAAGGGCAGGTTCAGTTCGCGCACGAGCCAATCGGCCAGGTCGGTGGCGGTCGAGAAGCCTGCGCCCGCGGCCGAAGCCATCTTTTCCGTGTTCGGTTGCAGGGCCGAGACCATGGCCGTCATGGCACCCAGCGCCAGGGTCAGGGCGTCGAAGGCCTCGAACACCGGCGGCTTGTCCTCCTGCATGTCCTTGGAATAGGCCAGCGGCAGGCCCTTCATCACGGTCGAAAGGGCGACCAGCGAACCCAGGATGCGGCCCGTCTTGGCGCGGACCAATTCGGCGGCGTCCGGATTGCGCTTCTGGGGCATGATCGAAGAGCCGGTGGTCAGGTCGTCGGGCAAGCTGGCAAAGCCGAACATCGGCGTCATCCAGACCACGATCTCCTCGGCCAGACGCGAAAGATGTCCGGCGGTAATGGTGGCGGCGGCCAGGCTTTCCAGAGCGAAGTCACGGTCGGACACGGCGTCCAGACTGTTGGCCATGGGCCGATCGAAGCCCAGGGCCTGAGCCGTCATGTGGCGGTCGATGGGGAAGGGCGAACCCGCCAGGGCAGCGGCTCCCAGCGGGTTTTCGTTCATGCGGGTGCGGGCGTCGGCGAACCGCCCTGCGTCCCGTCCGAACATCTCGACATAGGCCATCAGATGGTGGCCCAGGGTCACCGGCTGGGCGGTCTGGAGGTGGGTGAAACCGGGCATCAGGTCACCCGCATGCTGATCGGCGCGGACCAGCAGGGCCTTCTGCAAGCCTTGTAGCTGTTTGACCGCCCGGTCGCAGGCGTCGCGCACCCAAAGGCGAAAATCGGTGGCGACCTGGTCGTTACGGCTGCGGGCCGTGTGCAGCCGGCCCGACGGCTCGCCGATCAGTTCGGACAGGCGCGCCTCCACATTCATGTGGATGTCTTCGTATTGATCGCGGAACGGGAAGGTGCCGTCCGTGATCTCGGCTTCGATGGTGTCCAGTCCGCCCAGTATGGCCTGGCCATCCGCCTCGGTGATGATCGACTGCGCCATCAGCATGCGGCAGTGGGCGCGCGATCCGGCCAGATCCTGGGCCCACAGACGCTGGTCAACCCCTATGGAGACGTTGATCGCCTGCATGATGTCAGCGGGGCGCGACGAAAAGCGTCCCCCCCACATGTCTTGACCGGCGCTCGCGGACTTGGTCTGGGTCGCACGCCCCGCGTCGGGGGCAGGCGTCGATGGTTCGGTCATGAACGGCTCGAGGAAGGCAGTGGCAGTGGGAGCCGCGATCGTGCTGCTGGGCCTGATCGCGGGGGGTGTCACCCTATACGCCCATCAGGCGGGCAAAAGCGACCTGTCCCGCTATGCCACCGGTCAGCTGGCCGCGCTGGTCGTGCCCGATGCGCCGTCGGCTGCGCCCGACCATGCCTTCAAGACGCGCGATGGCGAGGATGCGAACCTGAATGATTTTCGAGGCAAGGTGGTCGTGGTCAATGTCTGGGCCATGTGGTGCGCCCCGTGCCGGACAGAGATGCCGACACTGGCGACCCTGGCGCAGGCCTATGAGGGTACCGACCTGCTGGTCCTGCCGGTCAACGTCGATGCGACGCCCGATCAGATTGCTGCGGGCGCGGCCTTCATCGACGACCACGCCCCCCTGCCATTCTACAGCGACCCAAGTTTCCAACTGCCGTTTGAACTGCCCGGCAAGGGGGCCATGCCCCAGACGGTCCTGATCGACCGTCAGGGGCGGGTCCGGGCCAGCTATTCCGGTGGTGCTGACTGGGCCGGCCCCGAGGCTCGCGCCTTGGTCGAGGCGCTTCTGGCGGAGCCGGGCTGAGCCATTAGTTGGCCGGTACGCGCTCATCCGTAGAAGGATTGACTGCGCCGGCACGACCTTCTGCTGCCGCTTCGGCCTGGTTCTCTTCCAGCTCATTGGCGACATTGCTGGCACCTTCCTCGACGGCCTGGGCAGCTTTCATGGCACCGGACTCAATGACTTCGCCAGCCTGCGCCGCGACATCACCGGCCGTGTCGGCCGCCGCTTCTGCCTCGACTTCGGCCCTGTCCTGTTCGGACTCTGTACAAGCAGCCATGCCCAGCGACAGGGCGGCGATGGCGGCGGCGGCGGCGGGAATACGAATACGCATGGATGTCCTCCAGGATTGAACCTTGGCCGTTAACGCGACAGGTCTGGAGGGGTTGCGGCGGCGATGGTAGCTGGAGGCGGACTTGAACCGCCGACCTGTGGGTTATGAATCCACCGCTCTAACCAGCTGAGCTATCCAGCCCCAATCGACGATCCTGTCGTTCAGGTTCCGACGGGAACTGGTCTGTCCGCCGGAAGAGGCGTGCCTATATAGGCGGGCGCGGGCGGTTTCAAGGTGCCGTGGTGTTGCCGTGACCAGAGGCGATCGGTCGCATCGTACGATCATCCTCTCGCGGAACGGCGAAGGTGCCGCTACCGTTGTTTGACAAATCCCGATCCCCGTCCTGACTGCCGGAGTACTTCCATGCGCCTGATCGCCCTCGCAGCCACTGTTTCTTCCCTGACGCTGGCCGCCGCTTGTGGCGCCAATGGCCAGGATGCGCCCTCTGCCACCGGCGGCCCTCTTGAAACCCGCCCGGCCAATGCGCCGAACCAGACCCCGGCCTTCCCCGAGCAGACCCGCGCCCCGGCCGTGCGCACCGAGGCCGCCCTGGCCCACACCGTCGTCGCCTCGGGGCTGGAGCACCCCTGGGGCCTGGCCATGCTGCCGGACGGGCGCTGGCTGGTGACGGAGAAGCCGGGCCGTCTGCGCATCATCACCGCTGAGGGTGTGGTCGGCGAGCCTATTACTGGCCTGCCCGCCGTGGATGCGCGCGGTCAGGGTGGCCTTCTGGACGTCGTGATCGGCCCGACGTTCGGTCAGGATCGCATGATCTACTGGAGCTATTCCGAGGCCCGCACCGGCGGCAATGCGACCTCGGTTGCGCGCGGCCGCCTGTCGGATGATGGGTCAAGCGTGGAGAACGCCCAGGTCATCTTCCGCGCCCTGCCGGTCTATGACGGCGACAAGCATTTCGGCTCTTCGCTGGCCTTCGCGCCCGATGGCCATCTGTTCATCACCCTGGGTGAGCGGTCCGATGCACCGATGCGGCCCCAGGCCCAGGACCTCGGCTCGCACATGGGCAAGACCATCCGCATCAATGCCGACGGGACCGTGCCGCAGGACAATCCCTATGTCGGACAGGACGGAGCCTTGCCGGAGATCTGGAGCCTGGGTCACCGCAACGTCCAGGGCATCGCCATCGCCGCCAACGGTGACGTCTGGACCGTCGAACACGGCACGCGCGGCGGCGACGAGATCAATCTGGATCAGGCCGGCAAAAACTACGGCTGGCCTGATGCGGCCTACGGCGTTGAATACCGCGGGGGTCCGATCAATGCCGGGAACACGGCCAAGGACGGCACCGAACAGCCCGTCTACTACTGGGATCCGGTCATCGCGCCGGGCGGCATGACCCTGTACCAAGGGGCCATGTTCCCAGGCTGGAACGGCAATCTTCTGGTCGCCGGCCTGAAGGACAAGCAGATCGCCCGGCTGGTGCTGGAGAATAACCGCGTCGTCGGCGAAGAGCGCCTGCTGACCGACCTGGGCGAGCGGGTCCGCGACGTTGCAGTCGGCTCCGACGGTGCCGTTTGGGCCATTACCGACGAGCAGAACGGCAAGCTGGTCCGGCTCGCGACCGCGAACTAGATACGTTCAGAGCGGCGGCTCTGCGGTGCGTCCATTGTAGCATTCGCAGGCTGTCCGCTCGAGCATGGCCCGGTCGATGATAGTGATTTTGCCCCGGGAATAGGTGATGGCCCCGGTCTTTTGCAGGGCCTGTGCCGCCTCGTTCACCGTGGTGCGCTGCGATCCCAGCATGGCCGCCAGATATTCTTGGGTCAGGTTCAGTGTGTCGCCGTCGATCCGGTCGTGACAGCGCAGCAGCCATTTGGCGAACCGCTGCTCTGCCCGGTGCAGCGCGTTGCAGGCCGCCGACTGCTCCAGTTCGGACTGAAGCGTCGAGGCGTAGGACAGGATAGCGGACTGGATCGCCGGACGTGCCTGGCACAACTGTCGCAGCCGACCGACCTCGATCTTCCAGGCCTCTCCATCGGCCTGTGCTGCGTGGCGGGAATAGGTGCGAACCGGAGCCGCACTCGCGGCCGGGTGAGTGATCCCTTCGCGCCCGACCATGAAGACCTCGACCGTCCGGCCGTCCGCCATGGCGGCGACAGCAGAGACGATTCCGCGCCGGATCAGATAGACGTGCGTGACCGGCTCACCGGCCTCGACAAAGACGTAACCGACCTGAAAGGGAAAGAGGGTGGCCGCCCCGGTCAGGGCCTCGCGGTCTTCGGGGGAAAGGGCGGCGAGCAGGGCATTCGACGGCAAGGCTTGATGCATGTTCGCCCGATAGGGGATGGCTGACGGTTCGTCCGCCGGAAACCGACTTAGGCGAAACGACGTGTCAGGATGGTTCTCAGGCCGTGAGGGCCTGGTCGTGGACGAACGTATTCGGACGCTTCGTGCCGCCCGCACGTTCGACACGCAGGACAAGGCGATCGCCTTCGTACAGCTCCACGCCTTGGCAACTGGCATGTTCATCCAGTCGCTTCATCGCGGAGCGGCTGGCCGCGCCGTCATCTTCGTATTCGGCCAGATCCAGCGCCGGGACATTGCCGCGCGGGTCGAAGAAATGGAATTGGTAGATGCGCATGGGAGCCCCCTCGCTTGAGGGGCATCTCTAGCGCTGCCTGCCGGTATCGTCTGTCGGATTGGCCACTTTGCGGCCAGACGGTGTTCCCGCTTCAGTCCCGCAACAGTTCGTTGACGCCGGTCTTGGCGCGAGTCTGGGCATCAACGCGCTTGACGATGACAGCGCAATACAAGGATGGACCCCCGTTCGGATCGGGCATCGCGCCAGGCACCACCACGCTGTAGGCCGGGACCTCGCCGCGGAAGACTTCGCCGGTCGCCCTGTCCACAATCTTGGTCGAGGCCGACAGATAGACGCCCATGGCAAGGACCGCGCCCTCGCGCACGATGACGCCCTCGGCCACCTCGGCGCGCGCGCCAATGAAGCAGCCGTCCTCGATGATGGTCGGATTGGCCTGCAGGGGCTCCAGCACGCCGCCAATGCCCGCACCGCCCGACAGATGGACGTTCTTTCCGATCTGGGCGCAGGACCCGACGGTGGCCCAGGCATCCACCATGGAGCCCTCGTCCACATAGGCCCCGATGTTCACGAAGCTGGGCATCAGCACGACGTTGCGGCCGATGAAAGCCCCCTGACGGGCCACGGCCCCTGGCACGGCGCGGAAGCCTGCACCCTCGAACTGGGCCTCGGTCCAGTTGGCCCATTTGACCGGCACCTTGTCCCAGTAGGGGCCGGGTGTCGGATCGATCTGGCCCATGGTCGCTCCGACGTGCGCACCCATGCGGACGTTGGGATTCAGCCGGAAGGACAGAAGCACCGCCTTCTTCAGCCACTGATGTGTCGTCCAGACGCCGTCTTCGCCCCGCGAGGCGACGCGCGCCTGGCCTGAATCCAGTAGGGCCAAGGCCTGTTCGACCGCCTTGCGGACATCCCCATGCGTGGCGGTGGAAATGTCGGCCCGGTCTTCCCAGGCCTGTTCGATGACGGTTTCCAGATCGGCGTGGGCGGTCATGCGGCGTCCTTGAAGCTCAGGTCGGATAGAAAATCATGCAGGTCGGGGGCTTTATAGTCGATGTGGTCGCCCAGTGGCTTGCCGTGGCCGTCCCCGATCAGGATCGTCGCCATGCCCAGAATCTTGGCCGGTTCCAGATTGCGCGGCGTGTCCTCGAAGAAGGCCGCCCGGTGCGGATCGATACCGAACCGGTCCAGCATTTTGCGAAACGTCGAGGGCGCGGGCTTGGGCGTCAACTCCGCGTCCTCGATGGCGAAGACCCCCTCGAAACAGTCGGCTATGCCCAGATGGGCCAGCACCCGATGCGCATACTCTCGCGCGCCGTTGGTGAAGACATAGCACCGCCCCGGCAGGGCCTTCAGTTGATCCGCCAGACGCGGATCGGGCTCCAGCCCATCCAAAGGCACGTCGTGAACCTCATGCAGGAAGCGGTCGGCGTCGATGGTGTAGCTGGCCATCAAGCCAGCCAGGGTGGTGCCGTGCTCGTCCAGAAACTGGCGTTGCAGCACGGCCGCCTCATCCGGTGCCATGCCCACGGCCTCGACCACAAAGGCATTGATGCGGGCCTGAACGAGCGACATCAGTCCCTGTTCGCGCGGATAAAGGGTGTCGTCCATGTCGAACACCCAGTGGCGGACATGATCCAGTCCAGCGCCGACGGGACGGCTCATCCGGCTTTCACCAGGGTGCCGGCACCGTGCTCGGTGAACAGCTCGACCAGCATGGCGTGCGGCCGGCGACCATCCAGGATGACCACGGCCTCGACCCCGGCGCGCACGGCGGCCATGGCCGTTTGCAGCTTGGGGATCATGCCGCCCGTCGCGACGCCGTCTTCGATCAGCTTCGACGCCTCGCCTACCGTCATCTGGCGGATGATCTCGCCGTCCGCGCCGCGCACGCCGGGCACATCGGTCAGCAGCAGCATGCGTTTGGCATTCAACGATCCGGCCAGGGCCCCGGCTACCGTGTCGGCATTCACATTGTAGGTCTGACCGTCCTCGGCCACACCGATCGGGGCGATGACGGGCACCCAGTCCTCTGTCTCCGATGCGATCAGGCCTGCGATCAGCTTGGGGTCCACCTTCGTAGGCTCGCCAACATAGCCCAGATCGACCTCGTGCTCGATCATGCTGTCGGGGTCGCGCTGGGTGCGTTTGGTCTTCTCGACCGTCAGCAGCCCGGCGTCCTTGCCCGACAGGCCGACGCCGCGCACGTCTGCCTCCTTGCCGGCCATGGTGATCCAGTGGGCGATCTCCTTGTTGACCGCGCCGGACAGGACCATCTCGGCCACCTCCATCGTAGCGGGATCGGTGACGCGCAGGCCGTCGACGAAGCTGGACTTCACGCCCGCCTTGTCCAGCATGGCGCTGATTTGAGGCCCGCCGCCGTGGACGACGACGGGATTGACGCCCATCAGCTTCAGCAGAACCACATCGGCCGCAAACTGTTTGGCCACGGTGCTCTCGCCCATGGCGTGGCCGCCGTATTTGATGACCACGATCTTGCGATCATAGACCTGGATGTAGGGCAGGGCCTCGGCCAGGGTCTTGGCGGTGTCCCAGCCGCGGTCTTCGGATTGGCGCATCGTCTCGTCCATCTGTCGGGTCACTAAGGCCAAGCCGGGGCCATGTCATTATCAAACGGTAGGTGTCATCGGGCGTTGGTTGCGTGAATTGGTGATGCAACTATGATGTAGCGTGGGCGCCACGTCGCATCGCAATACCGTAGGGACGGCTCGACCTTGACATTGCGGCCTGTTATGAGCGGTCCTGTGGCGGTCCGTCGATTGTCCACGACTTCATTTTGGGCTGCGGAGGGCACTTCCCCATGCGCGTTAAGACTTTTATCCTGGCGACAAGCGCCGCGGGCGCACTCGCCCTTTCGGCCGGAACGGCCTCGGCAGAGCCGAACGGCTGGTACGGTGCGATCGACGCCGGTTATCACACGATTTCGGACGATCTGGAGCTGGTTTCGCAGACCAACGGTCCGGTCCTGAACTTTGAAACCGACGACAACTGGGCCGGTTTCGCCCGCCTGGGCTACCGTTTCACGCCCAACTGGCGCGTTGAACTGGAAGGCGGCTACCGCGCCGAGAACGAGTTCGGCACCGTGATCAACCCCAGCGCAGGTCTGCCGACCGGCATCTGCAACATCTCGCCCGTCGCCGGTGCTTGCGAAAACCCCGAGGGCAGCTTCAAGACCGCCACGGCCCTGGTCAATGTGATCTATGACTTCGGCAACGAAGACTGGGCCTTCCGTCCCTTCGTCGGCCTGGGTGCCGGTGTCGCCAACGTCACGACCGAGTTCGTCGGCACCCTGGGCGGCAACCGCACCGTCGCCGTCGGCGCTGACGACAGCTCCACCGAACTGGCTGCTCAGGCCCTGGCCGGCTTCGCCGTCCGCATGAGCGACCGCGCCAACCTGGACGTGACCTACCGCTACCTGATGACGGACGTCGAGTTCGACACCTTCACGTCTGCGGCCGCTTCGGACATCGGTAACTTCGCCGGTGACTTCGACAACAGCCACACCCTGACCCTGGGCCTGCGCTACGCCTTCGGTGCCGACGAGCCGGCCTATGTGCCGCCGCCCGCCCCGGCTCCTCTGCCGCCCGCACCGCAGCCGCCGCGCCCGGTCACGCCGCCGCCGGCTCCGGTCGTCCCGGCTGACCGCGAGTTCGTGGTCTACTTCGACTGGGATCGCTCGGACCTGACGGCTGAAGCTCAATCGGTCGTGACCCAAGCCGCCAACTACGCCAAGTCTGGTCGTCCGACGCGCGTCCTGATCGTCGGTCACGCCGACACCTCGGGTTCGGCCGCCTACAACGTCGGCCTGTCCAACCGCCGCGCCCGCACCGTGGGTGACGCTCTGGTCGCCCAGGGCATCAACGGCGGCGTGATCTCGCTGGACGGCAAGGGCGAAACCGCCCTGGCCCGTGCAACGGCTGACGGCGTGCGTGAGCCGCTGAACCGTCGCGCCACCGTCGGCATCAACTTCCGTTAAGCCAAACGGACCGGGGCCTGTCGCAAGACAGACCCCGGCTCCCGGCTAGACCGGCAGTCGATACGAAACTACCCGCCGCCCGCCTTCGGAAACGAAGGCGGGCGGTGTCGTTTGGCGCGGGTGGTCAAAAGCCACCGGCCTCGCTATTCCCGGCAGTTAGTCAAAGAGGGATTTCCCATGCGCGTCGCCATGATCGGCACAGGCTATGTCGGCCTGGTCTCCGGGGCCTGTTTCGCCGATTTCGGCCATGAGGTGACCTGCGTCGACAAGGACGTCTCCAAGATCGAGCGGCTGAAGGCAGGCGAGATCCCCATCTACGAGCCGGGCCTGGACGATCTGGTCGCCTCCAATGTGCGGGGTGGCCGCCTGTCGTTTGCCCTCGATGGAGCCGACGCCATTCGCGCTGCAGACGCCGTTTTCATCGCGGTCGGCACGCCGTCGCGCCGGGGGGACGGCCACGCCGACCTGTCCTATGTCTATGCCGCCGCCGAGGAAATCGCGGGCCTGATCGAGGGTTTCACGGTCGTGGTAACCAAGTCGACGGTCCCCGTCGGTACGGGTGACGAGATCGAACGGATCATCCGCGAACGCCGACCCGATGCGGACTTCGCCGTCGTGTCCAATCCCGAGTTCCTGCGGGAAGGCGCGGCGATCGAGGACTTCAAGCGGCCTGACCGGGTCGTGGTCGGCACCGAGGACGAGCGGGCCCAAGGCGTGATGCGCGAGCTGTACCGCCCGCTGAACCTGAATGAGACGCCGATCCTGTTCACGGGGCGGCGGACGTCGGAACTCACGAAATATGCGGCCAACGCCTTCCTGGCCATGAAGATCACCTTCATCAACGAGATGGCCGATCTGTGCGAGGCGGTGGGGGCGGATGTGCAGCAGGTTGCGCGAGGCATCGGGCTGGACAAGCGGATCGGCTCGAAATTCCTGCACGCGGGCCCGGGCTATGGCGGGTCGTGCTTTCCCAAGGACACCCTGGCCCTGGTGCGGACGGCGACGGATGCGGGCACGCCCGTACGGCTGATCGAGACGACCGTCAGCATCAACGACGATCGCAAAAAGGCGATGGCGGAGCGGGTCAGCAAGGCGCTGGACGGTGACCTGAGGGGGAAGACGGTCGCCCTGCTGGGCCTGACGTTCAAGCCGAACACGGACGACATGCGCGATGCCCCATCTCTGGATGTGGCCCCGGCCCTGATGGCGGCCGGCGCAACGGTTCAGGCCTTCGACCCCGAGGGCATGCACGAGGCCTCAAAGATGCTGGACGGGGTGGTGTTCAGAGACGGCCCCTATGACGCGGTCGAAGGGGCCGACGCCGTGGTCATCCTGACCGAATGGGATCAGTTCCGCGCGCTGGACCTTGACCGGGTCAAGCTGCTGCTGAAGCAGCCGGTCATGGTCGATCTGAGGAACGTTTATCGCCCTGACGACATGCGGGCTCGCGGCTTCCGCTATTCGTCCATCGGGCGGGCATAGAAAAGGCGGCCCCTGCAAAGGAGCCGCCTTCATCTTTTCGGCTGGTGCCGGATCAGCCGCGGAACGGGCGGATCAGGATTTCAACCCGGCGGTTCTGGGCCTTGCCGGATTCCGTGGCGTTGGAAGCAACCGGCTCGCTCTCGCCGCGACCGTCGACATAGAAGCGGTCGGCCAGCACTCCGCGATCGACCAGATAGCGAGCAACCGACGAAGCGCGCTGACGCGAGAGGTTCAGGTTGTAGTCGTCGGCTCCGTCGGAATCGGCATGGCCGACGATGTCGATGGTCGACTGGTCATAGCGCTGCAAGACACCCGCTACGTCATCCAGGGTCGCGTAGAAGCTGGAGTTCACGGCCGACTGGTTGGAAGCAAAGGTCACGTCTGACGGCATGCGCAGGACAAGGTTGTCGCCCTGGCGCGCCACTCCGACGCCGGAACCGGATAGTTCGGCCTCCAGCGCGCGTTGCTGGCGATCCATGTACTGGCCGACGGCCGCGCCGCCCAAGGCACCGATACCGGCCCCGATCAGGGCGTTCTTGCGGCCCTCTTCGGAGTTCGAGGTATTGGTCAGATAACCCAGCAGAGCCCCGCCCAAGGCACCGGCGATGGCTCCGGTGCCAGTGTTGTTGCGCGTCGGGGTGGAGCTGTAGGGATCGGTGGTGGTGCAGGCGGCGGTGGCCATGAGAGCCGACATGGCGACGGCAGAAATGAGAAGTTTGGCGCGCATAGAGATTGTCCTTTCAAGGAGACGATTGGCGCTGGAACGCGATCCGTACAGTGAAGGTTCCAGCCTGTACCGCCCATGAACGCGCCATGTGGGCGTTTGGTCACGCCGCCCCGACTTTGCCAATCGAAGGGTTCAGGGCGTAAGGACATCGCAGCCCTGATCCAGAAGGTTTCCGCCGTGACGACACCGACCGACCAAAGTTCCGCCTCCACCCCTGAAGCACGCGGTATCGAGCCGGTTTCGATGACCCTGTACGATACTGACTTTCAGGCGTTCTCAGACAAGCTGGGCGGATCGTTCAAACGCTATGGCTTTGCGGTGATCGCGGACCACGGTCTGGACGAGGCTGTGATCGAGGCGGCCATCGACGATGCCAAGGCCTTCTTCGCCCTGCCCGAAGAGATCAAGCGTCAGTACCATCAGTCGGGAACCGGCGGTGCACGCGGTCTGACCCCGTTCGGCGTCGAGGCGGCCAAGGGGGCGGCAGCGGTCGATCTGAAGGAATTCTGGCACGTCGGGCGCGAACTGCCTGAGGGCCATCCCTATCGTCAGTATATGCGTGACAACGTCTGGCCGACCGAGGTCGAGGGTTTCCGCGAGCATCTGTACGGGATGTTCACGGCCATGGATCAACTGGGGGCCAGGATCCTGAAGGCCATCGCCCGCTATATGGACCTGGGCGACGACTTCTTTGCCGACAAGGTCCAGTTGGGCAACTCCATCCTGCGCATGCTGCACTATCCGCCGGTCCCGGCCGGGGCGTCGGGCGTGCGGGCCGGGGCGCATGAGGACATCAATGTCATCACCCTGTTGCTTGGAGCCGAGGAGGCAGGTCTGCAGCTGAAGGATGCCGACGGCCAGTGGCTGGATATCGCGCCGCCGCCGGGCGCGTTGGTCGTCAACATCGGTGACATGCTGCAAAGGCTGACCAACCACGTCCTGCCGTCGACCAGCCACCGGGTGATCAACCCCGCGCCGGAGCGGGCCAGCTATGCCCGCTATTCGACGCCCTTTTTCCTGCACTTCAACCCGGACTTCGTGATCGAGAGCCTGCCCTCGACCGTGACGCCTGGCAATCCGGACCGCTACGCCGGCAAAGCCATCATGGCCGAGGATTTCCTGATGGAACGGCTGAAGGAAATCCGGCTGATCTGACAGCGCAAGCCGGGACGAGGGCATCGTCCCGGCCTGCTGGTCATCAGCGGGAGATGCGCAGTTGGCTGATACTGCGCCCGATCGCACCGAAGGCATCCTGCAGTGAACTTCCGTTCTGCGGCAGGTAGACGTGGCTGGGGTCCGTTGCGCACTGCTGCATGACTTCCCTTGCGGTGTCGACGCCTGCGCCGCCGGTGCCGGTGCCGATATCGAAGCCCACGGTGTAGATGATGATGTTGCGGCTCTTCATCGCGGTGCACATCGTTACGGCCTGGGCGAAGGGATTGCCGTTGGTCGCTGCACAGTTGATGTGCTGGGTCGTCGAGCCGCTCCCCGAGACCGCCCCCGACACGACACCGTTGCAATAGGGCGTATTGAACTCGCCATCGGTCATGAGGATCACAACCTTCAACAGCTTGCCATCGGTCGAATAGGGGTCGGGGCGGTTGGCCGATGGGAAGATGGAGCCGAAGGTCGGCGAAACCATGTACCAGCCCCAGCCTACGCCAATCTGGCCGGCCGTAGAGCCGGCGGCGGCATAGCCGTCAATCTGGCTTTTCAAGGTGTTGCGGTTGTCCGTCAGCGGCTGGATGGTCGAAGCTAGGCAGGGATTGTCCGTCGAGGCATAAGCCCTGCCTACAAGGGCGGAGGCGGCAGAAACATCCGTATAGGCCTGCGCTCCGACGCGTTCGCTGACACACGACCGCTCGGTGTTGGGATCGACGATCGGGCGAATGCGCCAGTGGTTGTTGGACTGGTTCTGGAACAGGAAGAAGTCGCAGCCCTGTTCCAGACACTGCACCGTGCCGCCCGAACTGTAGTTTGAGACGTTGGCCCCGAGCCGACCGTTCAGCGAAAAGCTGTTGGGCGAAAGCCGGGTCACGGTCGTGAACAGATTGGTCTGGGCCGTCGTGCTGGTCCGGCCGTCGTCCAGATTGTTGTTGATCTGGGTCATGCCGTTGACGCCGCGAATGCTGACGTCGTCACCGGACTCCAGACCATGAGCGTTCGACGTCACCACGACCTCGCAGGTCGATATCTGGCATTTGCGGAACGAGCCGCTATTGGCGTTGTAGGTCTTGGTGCCGGTGGTGTTGACCGGCGTCCACGTGCCGGAATTTTCCAGAGTGAAGGTGTCCGTAGTCACCGAGGCCACCCGGTAGGCCTTGTTATTGAGCAGGGTTGTCAGGTTGGTGCCGGACGTACTGGACTGTGTTACGCCGCTGACCCAGACGAAGTCGCCGTTGGACAGGCCGTGGCCGTTGGAGGTGATGACGCCGGGGCTGGCCTTGCTGACGTTCCCGATGGTCTTGGCGGACCAGCCGCTGCTCATCCACGAGGCTCCGCTGATGGACGTTGGGCCCACCGGAGTTCCTCGAACGAGATCGATATAGTCTGATCCCGGGTTCACGCCCATTGAATAGGGCACCAGGGCCATGCGTGTGCGATTGATCGATTGCTGGTCCTGAACCACCAGATCGACCAGATCCTTGGCGGCGGTTTTCAGATCTCTCAGGCGGTTGCCCCCCATGGAGCCGGTGACATCAAGCACCAGAGACACCTCGATGTCCTTGGTCGCGCGGTTGACCTCGGAATGGACGCCGACAGGCAGTTCGTCGTCCAGAAACTTGCCATAGGGCGGCAGGACGATGTTGGCGACCAGGGTCTGGACGTTGACGCGTGCGTCGGCGACCACGACCTCTTCATTGACCAGAACGAAGGTGGTCTCGCTCTCGATCAGGCTGACCGTAGGATAGGCCGCCAAGTTCGCCTTCAACGCATCCATGCCTACGCGCTGAATATCGGCGGCGGCCGTATAGGGCGATCGCGCGGCAGCCAGGGTGGCGGCGTCCAATGCATCCTGCAGACCGACCTTGGCGGTGGAGACGCGGTTAATGTCGATGCCGCCGACCACGACCATAACGAGGGCTGGCAAGGCCAGGCCAAAGAGCATGGCAACATTGCCCCGCGCATCGTTCGCAGCATCGCGCAGGAGAGCGGCAATGGCGTGGCCCGCCCGCAGGATCTGGCGTTGGATCGGCATGGTCGTCTCTTCGTCAATCGCAGGCGCGGCTGGCCCATGAATCGCCGAAAGGTCGCCCAAACGGGTTAAGAATGGTGCCTACGGCATAGGTTAACGAACGGCGGTCATCGACCGCTCAGTCGAGGACGCAACTGGCCAGACCGTCGTTGCGGACCGTTCCCATGGCGGCCTGGATGCGCGAGGCGCGGCGGCGGACATAGGGGCCGGGGGCCGCCGCCTGATACCGGCGCGGGGAGGGCAGGATGGCCGCCAGGCGAGCGGCCTCGCGGTTGGTCAGGGCGTCGGCATCCTTGTCGAACCAGTGCCGGGCCGCAGCCTGGGCTCCATAGACGCCCGGAGCCCATTCCGCGACGTTCAGATAGACCTCCATGATGCGCCGCTTGCCCCACAGGGTCTCGATCATCAGCGTATAGCCCGCCTCCAGCCCCTTCCGGACCCAGTCGCGGCCGGGCCAGAGGAAAACGTTCTTGGCGGTCTGCTGGCTGATGGTCGAGCCGCCACGGAAGCGGTCGCGGCCGCGGGCTTCGTTGCGGGCATTGTCCCGCAGGGCCTTCTCGATGGCTTCGATGTCGAAGCCGTAGTGACCGCAGAAGCCGGCGTCCTCCGAGGCAATAACGGCCTGGACCAGACCGGGCGAGATGTTGTCCAGCGAGCGCCAGCGGTAGTCGAGGCCCGAGCCCGAGACCGCGCGCGAACTCATCAGGAAGGTCATGGGGGGCGGGACGACGCGCAGCAGGGCCACGCTGAGGACGCCGAGCAGAGCCAGCAGACCGAGAGCGGTCAGGACCGGTCGTCGCCTGCGAGGGATATCGGATGCCGCCATAAGGGGAGGGTGGCGCGGGAAGGCGTGGCGAGCAAGCCCGCTCGGATGGACGGTCCGGGCTAGAGCGCGACAACCCCGGCATTGCCGTCCTCATCGGCCCAGGCGATGCGGCCTGCGTCGCGGCTCATGGCCAGGGCCACGACAGGGCTGCCCTTTTCGGTCTTGAGGAAGTTCAGCCCCTGGCCGGCGGGATCGGCCAGCCAGACGCGGCCATCGTTAAGACCGGCGGCAAGAAGCCCATGCTGCGGGCGCGAGGCGACCTGGGTGACCAGGCTGCCCTCATCATAGCCGATCTCGGTGGCTTCGCGCCCCATCGGACCATTGGCCCCGATGAAGGGCCAAAGGACGGCCCCCTGGGCACCCGATGTGGCCATCAGGCTGCCTTTGGACAGGAAGCTGAGCGAGCGGACCTTGGAGGGATAGCCGCCCATGCGCAGGTCCTTGGCATCCTTCAGCCGCCACCCGTGCAACTGGCTGTCCTGCATGGCCGTGATGACGAAAGCTCCGTCCGGGGAGAAGGTCACCGAGGTGTGCGACCCGGCCCACTTCAGGACCGTCGGCTTCTGGTCCGCAATCCGAGCGTACCACAGACAGGTCCCGCCATAGGTGGAGGTGGCGATGCGTCGGCCCTTCGGATCGAAGGCCACGCCCGACACCGTGCGCTCATGCACGAAGTCGCGACGGAAGCCGGCATCCTTCGCGTCGATGACGGTCAGGGTCTTGCCCGCCGAGAAGGCGATCAGGCCGGTGTCGGGCGCGCAATCGATGGCATCGACCCACTGGCCGTTTGCCGCATTGGCCAGCAACCCCGCCTCGCCCCGCCGATGCCAGACGATTCGTCCGTCGTCGCCGCCGGTGACGATGCCGTCGCCGGAGGGATGGACCGCAGCGCACAGGATGGCCCCGTCATGGGCGGCGTTGAACTCTCCGCTGTCGAAGCGGACCGAGCCATCGCCCAGGGCGAAGACCGCGCCGGTGGCGTCAAACAGGGCGGCGGTAACCTGGGCATCGAAGGTGGTTTTCATGGACGCGATCTAGAGGACGTGCGGGGCCGCTGGCTAGCCCCGCAAACTACCAGGCGATCTCGCGACCGCTGTAGTCGATGAAGCGGTGGGCGTGGATGCCTTGGCTGGCACCCAGCTGGTCGGCGATGCCGGTCACGCTGGTATCCACGTCGATGTCGGCCCCGGCACCGCCCATGTCGGTCTTCACCCAGCCGGGGTGGATTGACAGGACCGTGACGGCTGCCTCTCTGGCTGAGCCGAGCCAGAGGGAACGGGCAAGGCTGTTCTGGGCGGTCTTGGAGGCGCGGTAGACCTCCATGGAACCACTCTCGTTCTCGGCGATCGAGCCCATGATGCTGGACATGAAGGCGAGGATGCCGGTTTGCGGCCGGACGTGACCGAGCAGGGCATGGGCCAGACGGACGGGGCCAAAGACATTGGCCTGCATGATCTCATTCAACTCATTAGCCGAAGCGGTGACCACGCTCTTGGGTCCAGAGATGCCGGCATTGATGAAGACGACGTCGAGGTCGGCGGGCAGATTCTTGGCCAGCCGGGCGATGTCGTCGTCGGAGGTCACGTCCAGATGATGCAGGGTCAGACGCTCGGCACCGGGCAGGGCCTTCAGATCCGCCTCGTCCGCCGCCTTGCGGACTGTGGCGATGACATCGAAGCCGCGCTTCAGATGTTCAGCGACGAGGCCGAGGCCCAGGCCGCGCGAGGCGCCGACGATCAGTATGGTTTTCATGTCTGTACCCTTGCTCATGCCGCGCAGGCCTCAAACCCGGCCTTCAGGGCGGCCTCGTCCAGATCGCGGCCGATGAAGACGGCGCGGGACCAGCGGCGCTCGCTGGCACCCCATTCGCGCTGAAGATCGCCCTCCAGAATCATGTGGACGGCCTGGAAGACAAGACGACGGTCCTCGCCCTGGACATCGATGATGCCCTTGGCGCGCAGGATGTTCTGACCCTGCGTGCCCAGCAGCTGGTCCAGCCAGGCGGTGAACTTCGCTCCGTCCAGCGGGCGGTCCAGCGACAGGGAGATGCCCTTGATGTCGTCCTGGTGGGCGTGGCCCCTGGCTCCGGACGTCTGGGCGCCAGAAGCATGGGTGTGCCCGTGCCCGTGATCGTGGGCGTGGTCATGCCCGTGGTGCTCGTGGTCGTGATGTCCATGATCGTGGTCATGGCCGCAGTGCTCGTCGTGGACGTGGCCGTCCTCGCCGTGCGCCGGATTGGCGAACTGCGGATTGATGTCGAGGATGCGCTCCAGATCGAACCCGCCCAGACCCAGCACCTGATCCAGCGGCACATTGGCCCTTTCGGCGCGGGTGATGGGGGCCAGCGGATTGAGCGCGCGCAGGCGACGCTCGACCTCGGCCAGCTCGGCCGGCGTGGCCAGATCCACCTTGTTCAGGATGATGCGGTCGGCGAAGGCGACCTGTTCGCGCGCCTCCTTCGAATCGTCCAGCCGGGCCATGACGTGTTTGGCGTCGACCAGGGCGGTGACGCTGTCCAGCTGGGTCTTCGCCTTGACGTCCTCGTCGACGAAGAAGGTCTGGGCCACCGGGCCGGGGTCGGCCAGGCCGGTGGTCTCGACGATGATGGCGTCGAACGCCGGCTTGCCGGGGCGCTGGCGCTTCATCAGGCCGGCGACGACGCGGATCAGGTCGCCGCGCACGGTGCAGCAGACGCAGCCGTTGTTCATCTCGAACACATCCTCGTCGGCACCGACGACCAGGTCGTTGTCGATGCCGATCTCGCCGAACTCGTTGACGATGACGGCGTAACGCTTGCCGTGGTCCTCGGTCAGGATGCGGTTCAGCAGGGTGGTCTTGCCCGCGCCGAGATAGCCGGTGAGGACGGTGACGGGGATCGTGTTGAGCGTGGTGTCGGTCATGGGCCGCTAGATGGAGGCTGGGCGGCCGGATGGGAAGGGGTCAGCAGTCGGGGCAGTCGGGAAGAGCGCCGGTCTCCAGTTGCAGGGTCGTGTGGCCGATGGAGAATCGGGAGCGGGCCAGGGCCTGCGCTTCGCACAACAGGGCTTCGGCATCCGTACGATCGTGGACCAGATGGGCGGTCAGGGCCGTCTCGGTCGTGGACAGGCCCCAGACGTGCAGGTCGTGCACGGCGGTGACGCCCGGCAGGGCCAGAAACCCGGCGCGGATGGCGGCGACATCCACGCCGCGCGGGGCTGCGTCCAGGGCCAGATTGACGCTGTCCTTGAGCAGGCCCCAGGTCCCCAGCAAAATCAGGACGACGATGACGATGCTGACCAGGGGGGTCCAGGATGGCCCAGTTGGTGACCAGCATGACCGCCCCGACCAGAACGACGCCCAGAGAGACGGCTGCGTCGGCCATCATGTGCAGATAGGCCCCGCGTACGTTCAGATCCTTGTGCTGGTCCTTCATGAACAGCAGGGCCGTGCCGAGGTTGATGAAGAAGCCGATGCCCGCCACCACCATGACGGTGGTCGAGCCGACAGGGGCCGGATCGTTCAGGCGACGCACGGCCTCGAAGGCGATGGCCCCGCAGGCGAAGATGAGCAGCAGGGCGTTGAACAGGGCGGCCAGCACGGTGGCCTTGCCGAAGCCATAGGTGCGGTGGCTGGCCGATGCGCGACGGGCCAGCCAGGCGGCACCGCCGGCCATGGCCAGGCCCAGGACGTCCGACAGGTTATGGCCCGCGTCGGCCATCAGGGCGGTGGACTGGCTGATCACCCCGGCCCCGAACTCCACCGCCACGAACGCCAGATTGACCAGCAGGCCGACGGCATAGCGCCAGTCGCCGGTGTTCACAGGGCCGTGGTGATGTCCGCCGATGCCATGGGAATGGCCGTGACCATGATCGTGGCCGTGAGAATGCCCGTGCCCGTGCCCGTGCCCGTGCCCGTGCGCGTCGTCATGCCCGTGGTCATGATCGTGATCGAGCGGATGAGCGTGGTCGTGGGCCATCACGCCTCTCTAGACCTAGTGATGATGGCTCGCCACCAGGATGCCGATCAGGATCAGCGACAGGCCCAGAGCTGCGCCTTCATAACGGGCCCAGCGTTCCAGTCGCAGGACGGAATAACCTGCACGAGCGAGGGCTGTGAACGCTGCCATCCCCGCCACCGTGCCGATGGCGAAGACCACCGTCAGCGCCGCCAGAATCGCGAATCCCTGAGTGGCCTGCGACAGATAGAACGGTAGCAGCACCTCGCCGGGCGATATGGCCAGGGTCGCGACCAAACCGATGAAGGCGGCGCGGTGCGATACCGAGGGCTCGGCCATGTCCATCGGGGGGCCTCCCGCCAGAACGGGACCTCTCACTACGGCGCGCACAACGTAGAAGGTGCCGAAGGCGAACAGAAGGCCAGCTGAGATCCAGGGCAGCACGCCGGCGATCCAGCGGTCCAGCGCCAGACCTGCCATCACGATCAGACTGCCGACGACGGCAGTGGTGACGATATGGGCCAGGCCGGCGGTGACGACGGCGCTCATGACCTGCGCAAGGCTCCAGCGCTGGGCGCGGCCGACCAGCACGAACGGCAGCCAGTGCGTCGGCAGGGCCGCATGCAGGAAGGCGGTTGCCAGCCCGGCCCCAAGGACGGACAGCAGGATCGGTTGCTGGAGATCGGTCGGCGTCATCGCGACCTTCCTACCGTGTTACTTTATAACAGTCGAGAGGGTGCGGCAGAATTTGTGGGTGCAGGTGCACGGTGTCGGTAATCACTGACTTTCCCGGCGTTCGGCGTTGACTCGAAGGGCGCGTTCCGTATATGTCGCCGCTCTTCGCCCGAGGGGTCTCCTTCGGGCGCTATCTTTTTTGCGTTTACGCTGAGGCTCCAACATGTACGCGGTGATCAAGACCGGCGGAAAACAGTACCGGGTTCAACCGGGCGACGTCATCGTTGTCGAGAAGCTCGATGGCGAGGCTGGCGCTTCGGTATCGCTGGGCGACGTCCTGATGCTGGGTGGCGACAAGGGTATCACCCTGGGCGCGCCGCTGATCGCGGGTGCCGCAGTCGCCGCGACCCTGGTCGAAACCCGCAAGGGTGAGAAGATCAAGATCTTCAAGAAGACCCGTCGTCAGGGCTATCGCCGTACCAACGGCCATCGTCAGATGGAATCGGTCCTGCGCATCACCGGCATCGACGGTGCCGGCGAGAACGCCAAATGGGACGGCGAGACCTCGCTGATGACCAAGGCCGAGATGAACCTGCGTGCTCGCGGCCTGGCCCCGCGTACGGAAGAGACCGAAGTCGAGGCCAAGCCTGCCAAGAAGGCCGCTGCCCCCAAGGCCGAGGCCGCCGCGACCGAAGACAAGCCTGCTGCCAAGAAGGCCCCGGCCAAGAAAGCCGCCGCCCCCAAGGCCAAGGCCGCCGAAACCGACGAAGCGTAAGAACAGTTTCGCGCACACGCTGACCTCGCGGTCGCTGGCGCACTAGAGAAAGACGGAGCAGACCTATGGCTCACAAGAAATCCGGTGGTTCGTCGCGTAACGGTCGCGACTCCGAGTCGAAACGCCTTGGCGTGAAGAAGTTCGGCGGCGAGCGCGTGCTGGCCGGCAACATCATTGTGCGTCAGCGCGGCACCCAGTTCCACCCTGGTGACAACGTCGGCCTGGGCCGCGACCACACCCTGTTCGCCACCGCCCACGGTGCTGTGAAATTCACCAAGAAAGCCAACGGCCGTTGTTACGTGTCGATTCTCCCGGCCAACGACGACCAACAGGCGATGGCCGCCGAGTAACGCGAGACTGGATCACACCGGATCGCGTTGCTCACCACAGCAGCCGATCCGGACCAGGGAAGTTTTCCGCGGGGAGTCTGGATCACCAGGCTCCCCGTTTGCGTTCCCCGCCTCGAGCCGCCCGAGCCCTCCAAAGGGGGCGGCATGATCGAAGGCGACGCCGATGTGCGTGATCGAAACCACCCCCGTTCTGGAGACGCGGCGGCTGACGCTGCGTAGTCCGAACCCGCAGGACGTCGGCCGTCTGGCCTCCCTGGCCAATGACCCGGACATCGCGCGGATGACCCTGCGCATGCCGCATCCCTATTCCAGCGCCGATGCCGAGGATTTCATCCTTGCTGTGGCCGGCCAGGACCCCCGGCGGGCCGCAACCTTCCTGATCGAGCACGAGGATCATGGCCCCGTTGGCGTCATCGGCCTGTTCGAGGATCAGGATCCGGCCCCCGAGGTCGGCTACTGGATCGGACGTTCGTACTGGGGCCGCGGCTATGCGACCGAGGCGCTGGACGGTGCTCTGGTGTGGGCCTCAAAGCACTGGAAGCGGCGCGCCCTTATGGCCGGACATTTCGCTGACAATGCCGCCTCCGGGCGAGTGCTGGAGAAGGCTGGGTTTCTATACACCGGCGAGGTCCGCAAAGGCTTCAGCCTGGCCCGCGGCGCGGTCACCGACACGCGCAGGATGGTCTGGCTGGCCTGAGGCTATGGTCCTCAGGCCAGCCTGCTGTCACGCCTGAGGACGCAAATCGGGCGGCGTTGCTTCTTCGGTCAACATCCGGATGGCCTCCTCGACGCTGACCACGGTCTGGGCCTGCGAGCCCAGGCGGCGGATGGCGACCTGGCCCTGTTCGGCCTCCTGACGGCCGACGACGGCGATGACCGGCACCTTGCCGACCGAGTGTTCGCGCACCTTGTAGCCGACCTTCTCGTTGCGTAGATCGGTCTCGACACGCAGGCCCGCAGCGCGGAATTTCGCCGCCACCTCTTCGGCATAGCCGTCGGCGTCGGAGGTGATGGTCGCCACCACGGCCTGCACGGGCGAAAGCCACAGCGGGAAGGCCCCGGCGTAGTTCTCGATCATGATGCCGATGAAGCGCTCGAACGACCCCAGGATTGCCCGGTGCAGCATGACCGGACGGTGCTTCTGGCCGTCTTCGGCGATGTAGGTGGCGTTCAGCCGCTCCGGCAGGACATAGTCCAGCTGGATGGTGCCGCAGGTCCATTCGCGGCCGATGGCGTCCTTGACGATGAAGTCCAGCTTGGGTGCATAGAAGGCGCCGTCGCCCTCGGTCACGACCGGCTCGGTCCCGGCGGCGCGGGCAGCCTCGGCCATCAGGGCCTCGGCCTTGTCCCAGAACTCGTCCGTGCCGGCGCGGTTCTCGGGCCGGGTGCCCAGGCTGATGTAGGCGGTTTCCATGCCCAGGTCGGCGTGGACGCTGCGGGCCAGCTTGATGAACTCGGCCGTCTCCTCGACGATCTGGTCCTCGCGGCAGAAGATGTGGGCGTCGTCCTGGGTGAAGCCGCGCACGCGCATCAGGCCGTGCAGCGAGCCCGATGGCTCATAGCGGTGGCAGGCGCCGAACTCGGCCATGCGCAGCGGCAGTTCGCGGTACGACCGCTGGCCCTGGTCGAAGATCTGCACGTGGCCCGGGCAGTTCATCGGCTTGAGGCTGAGTTCCTCGCCCTCGACCGTCTCGCAGACGAACATATTGGGCCGGTACTTGTCCCAGTGGCCGCTCTGTTCCCAGAATTTGCGGTCCAGCACCTGGGGCGTCTTGACCTCGACATAGCCGGCGGCGTCCAGGCGGCGGCGCATATAAGCCTCCAGCACCCGCCACAGGACCCAGCCCTTGGGGTGCCAGAAGACCATGCCCCGGCCCTCTTCCTGCATGTGGAAGAGCTCCATCGCCTTGCCGACCTTGCGGTGGTCGCGCTTTTCGGCCTCTTCCAGCCGCTGCAGATAGGCGTCCAGATCCTCCTTGGTCGCCCAGGCCGTGCCGTAGATGCGCTGCAACTGCTCGCGGTTGCTGTCACCCCGCCAATAGGCCCCGGCCAGCTTGGTCAGCTTGAACGCCTTGCCGACATGGCGGGTGGAGGGGAAGTGCGGCCCCCGGCACAGGTCGATCCAGTCGCCTTGGCGATAAAGGGTGATGGTCTCGGTGCCCGGCAGGTCGCGGATCAGCTCGGCCTTAAACTTTTCGCCCCGCGCTTCGAAGAACAGGATGGCCTCGTCGCGGTCCCAGACCTCACGCTCGAACTTGGCGTCGCGGTCCACGATCTTCGCCATCTCCTTTTCGATGGCGGCGAAGTCGTCGGTCGAGAAGGGCGTCTCGCGGAAGAAGTCGTAGTAGAAACCGTCGTCGATGGCCGGACCGATCGTGACCTGGGTGCCGGGGAACAGCTTCTGGACCGCCTCGGCCAGGACGTGAGCCGTGTCATGGCGGATGGTGTAGAGCGCCGCCGGGTCGTCGCGCATGATCAGGCGGAACGACCCGCCCGTTTCCAGCACCCGGTCCATGTCGCGCTGCTCGCCGTTCAGCTCGGCCAGCACGGCCTTCTTGGCCAGCGAAGGCGAGATGGACATGGCCACGTCGCGGGCGGTCGATCCGGCCGGATATTCGCGGGCGGCACCGTCGGGGAATTTCAGTTCGATCATCGCATCAGTCTTTTATGGGCGGCACCGGGTCATAGCCCGATGATCCGAAGGGGTGGCATTTGCAAAGGCGTCTGACCGTCAGCCATCCCCCCTTGACCGGTCCGTGCTGGATCAGCGCGTCGCGGCCATAGTCGGAACAGGTCGGCATGAACCGGCACTGTTGCCCGATCAGGGGAGACAGCGTCAGCTTGTAGCCCCGATGGGCCGCGCGGACGCCGCGTTCGTAGAGGGTTTCGCCGAGAGCCATGTTGCGCCGCTTATCCCGCGTCGCGGCGGGCGGGGCAACCGGGCGTGAGGCCAGACGTGACCGGCGTCGGACCCTCAGGCCGCGCGGCGAGGCTAGTTCGGGTCGAGACTCTCTGGGCTGCCTGGCGGGCGGCCTCCAGCGTCGCCTCGACGGCGACCAGTGTCGAGGCGTGGCGAGCGGGATAGTCTGCGACCTGTTGCAGGGCGCGCAGGCCCTCGAACCGGCCCGCAGGACCCTCACCGCCGGACTTCAGCATGGCGACCATGGCGTCGCGGGAGGTCTCGATCTCGTCGATACTGGCTCCAATGACGCTCTCTCCCAGCACGCCCGCCGCCGCCTGGCCCAGGGCGCAGGCCTTGATGTCCTGGGCGAAGGCGACGACGCGATCAGTGTCGTCCAGAATGACATCGACGATGGCGCGCGAGCCACAGAGCTTGGCGACCTTCTCGCCGGTGCCGAAACGCACATCAGGGGATGGCTCAGGCAGCCGTCCGCTGTGCGGGAGGTTCGCCGCCAGCGTCAGTATCCGCGTGCTGTAGAGCGCGTCGATCATGGCTGGGATATAGGCGTTCGTGGAGGGAGCGGGAACCCTGCCGAGGGGCTACCGACGTATTCGCCCCCCCGCTCAAGGACTTCGCGCGCGATATTTGAGCCGTCTTCGACGTTCGGCGCGACTGAGACCGGGTTCGTCGGGGTCGGGTAAAGCGGACGGTGCGGTCGTGGATTTTTTTGAGTGCACTGTGTGCACTTCGCGCGTCAGAAACGGGTTTTCGGCTTGAATTCGGCCCAGGGCGGCAACGGCCTGAGCCTCGCCGTCGCGAGCATTTCGAGAGGGCGGGCGTCGTCGGTCGGCGCTGTCAGGGTCGCGGGCGCGGCCTTCGGTCCGCTCGGTCTCCAGAAGCATGGCGTGGATTCGCAGCCAGCGCACGGCCTCTATCGAGCGCCCGGTGTCGAGTGCCTGGGACACGCGTCGCCACGCCTTGTCCAGCATGTTTTCGCGCGGGGTGTCGGGATGGAGGGGGCCGGTCATGGCCGCAGGGTGACATGCACCTGCGTCAGAAACGGTCGCAGGTCGTGCTGCTCTTTATGAGGACGGTGGTCGTGCAGCGACCGGGTGGGTTCGAAAGGGCCGGAGCTCTCTGATACGCACCCCACCCTGTCGTCGCTTTGCGCCGACATCCCTCCCCACGAAGGGTAGGGAGAATACTTAGCCGCCCTGAAGCGAACCCCAGGTGCGCGAGGCATCGGTGGTCGCGCCGCCTGAGCGGGCACGCAGCCAGGCCAGGTTGCGGTCGGCGGCCTCTGGCGGCAGGTCGCGGCGCAGCATCTGCTCCGCCTCGGCCATGTTGCCGTTCAGCCCAAGGACCAGGGCCAGGTTCAGCCGAACCTTCAGCGAGGCGGTGGGCTGGGCGACCGCGCGGCGCAGCAGGGGCTCGGCCGACAGGGTGTCGCCCCGGGTCATGGAGGCCACGGCCATATTGGTCAGGACATCCGGGTTGTCCGGCGACAGGGCAAGGGCCTGGGCCCAGGCGGCGCGGGCGTCGTCGGGGCGGCGCACCTGCTCATAGGCCGTGCCCAACAGGGACCAAGACCGCCAGTCATTGGGGCGTGTGTCGCGCGCCCTTTCCAGATCGGCGATGCCATAGAAGGCCTGGCCCCGGGCGATGTGGGCGCGGCCGGATTCCAGCATGGCGTCAACATTGGCCGGCTGGACCAGCAGCACCTGCTGGGCCATTTCGGCGGCCTGGTCGAAGCGACCGAGGTCGCGCAAGGCCTGGGCCGCCTTGACCCCGGCTTCGGGATCCATCGGATTGATCTCGGCCTGGTCGGACCAGAAGACCTGACGGCTCAAGGCATCGGAACGGTCATAGGCCGCACGTTCCTGGGCCGTCGCAGGCTGACGGCTCGCTGCGTACGCGGGCGTCTGAGCACCCGCCTGCTGGGCCCAGACAGGTCCGGACAGCGCGATCAGGAAGGCTGCGATGGGCGCGGCGGTTGCGATGCGGGCGAGGTTGGGCGACATGGAGGACGCTCCGTTGAAGGTCGAGCCTCCAGACTCGGCGGTTCGCGTCAACTCTTGGTTAAGATCGGTCCTCCGGGCCGGAAAGGCCGCTGAATGTCCCTGCTGCATACCGATGCCCTGACCCATGAGACGCAAGGGTCGCTGCCGGTGCGTCTGGTCGGTCGTGGCGAGACGCTGTCGGGCCCCGAAGCGGCGTGGGCCAAGGCGCACGACTTCACCGGCAAGGCGGGGCAACTGCTGATGCTGCCGGCCACAGATGGAGCCCTGGCCGGGGCGCTGTTCGGAACGGGTGACCGCTTCGATCCGGCGTCCCTACGGGGGCTGGCGGCGCGGCTGCCGGCCGGGCTGTGGCGTCTGGACGGAGTTGCGGACGATCAGGCGGCACGGGCGGCTCAGTCGTTCGCCCTGGGGACCTATCGGTTTGATCGCTACAAGGCCCGGGCCGCATCGGGGGCCCGGCTGTCGGTCCCTGCATCCGTCGATGTCGAGGCGTTGTCGCGCATTGCCTCGGCCTGTGCCCTGGCGCGTGAGATGATCGACACCCCGGCCGCCGACATGGGGCCGCTTCAGATCGAGACCATCGCGCGGGAAATCGCGGAAGCCCACGGGGCCACGTTCACGGCCACGATCGGCGACGACTTGCTGGAAGAGAACTACCCGGCGGTCCATGCCGTGGGCCGGGCCGCGACGACCGAGCGGGCTCCGCGCGTGATCGAGATCGGCTGGAATCTCGATCGAACCGACCTGCCGCTGGTCGCTCTGGTCGGCAAGGGCGTCGTGTTCGACACGGGCGGGCTGGACATCAAGTCCGCCGCCGGCATGCGCAATATGAAGAAGGACATGGGCGGATCGGCGCATGCCCTGGCGCTGGGTCGACTGGTCATGCAGGCGGGCCTGGCCGTGCGACTGGTGGTGCTGGTCGCCGCCGTCGAGAACGCCGTTAGCGCCGATGCCTTCCGTCCCGGTGACATTCTGAACAGCCGCAAGGGCCTGACCATAGAGATCGGCAATACGGACGCGGAGGGGCGGCTGGTTCTGGCCGACATTCTGACCCGCGCCTCGGAGCATTCACCGGATCTGACGCTGGATTTCGCCACCCTGACCGGCGCGGCCCGGATTGCCCTTGGGCCGGAACTGCCCCCGCTCTATACAGACGACGAGGCCCTGGCAGCGGATGTGCTGGCTGCGGCCCGTGCTGTCGGCGACCCGATGTGGCGGATGCCGCTGTGGCCCGGCTATATCGCGGCGCTCGACACCGAGATCGCCGACGTCAAGAACGACAGTTCGGCCTGGGCCCAGGCGGGCTCGGTCACCGCCGCCCTGTTCCTGCAGAAGTTCGCACCCACCACCGGAGCGTGGGCGCATATGGACATCTTCGCCTGGAACCCCCGCACCCGCCCCGGCTGGCCCGAAGGTGGAGAGGCGCAGGCGATGCGGGCGTGTTTCGAGATGCTGTCGCGGCGGTACCCCGGATAAACGCAATCGCCGCATTCCGGCCTTGATCCGTTAACGGCCTTTTCGCCTTCATGCTTCAGGATAGCTGTTCAACGGACGGACCCCAGTTTGACCGCAACCGCGACCAGCCTTGATCCCAGAACCACGCTTGCCCGGCCCGATCTGGCTGAACAGGCGCTGGAAGGTGTCGTGCGTGCGAACGCCTTCAGGGCGACGCGGGCGATGCGCTGTGTCGTGCCGCTGGCCGATATCGCAGCCGGGCCGACGGGCGCGGAAGCCCCAGTTGATCAGATCATTTTCGGCGAAGCGTTCGACGTTCTGGATGTTCAGGGCGACCGCGCCTGGGGCAAGGCCCGGCGCGATGGTGTGGTCGGCTGGATCGACCGGACTGCGCTGGAGGAGGGGGTTCCGCTGGCCGAAGCCATCGTCACCTCCGTGTCTGCCGAACTGCCCCTGAACGCCTTCGTCAGCGAGGACAACAAGACCGGTGCGTCCGCTCCCATCGGGGTCTTCGCGGCGGACCCCGTGGACGTGGCCGAGCGGTTGGTCGGCGTGCCGCATGTTCTGGGCGGTCGCTCTTCGCAAGGCACGGACTGCTGCGGCCTGATCCAGCAGGCGCTCTATGCCTGCGGCCTGGCCGCCCCTCGCTATGCCGACCAGCAGGCCGAGCTGGGACATGCCGTGGACGCCTCGTCTGCTCACCGGGGTGATCTGGTGATCTGGCTCAAGGCCGATGAGACGCCCTGGCGCGGGCACTCGGCGTTTGTGCTGGACGACGGGCGTGTGCTGCATGCCACCGGCCACCATGGCGCAGTCGTCATCGAACCGCTGGTCGAGGCCGTGTCGCGCTATACCGCCGAGGGGTTTGCGGCTCCGATCTATCGCCGCCTGTAGGCCGCCGCACCAAAGCGTGAGGCCGCAACGCCTTGGCTTTGGCGTCCGTGGTCACTAGGTTCCGCTCCGTCAGCGGCGAGCATACGCCGCACCCCCAATCAGGAGACGGCCCATGACCGACGCAAAGCAGATCGATCTGGACAACCCCCTCGGCGTCGACGGCTTCGAGTTCGTAGAGTTTACCGGTCCGAACGGAGCCGAGATGGTCTCCAAGCTGGAACTGATGGGCTTCACCCAGACGCATGTGAACCCCAGGACCGACGTGGTTCGGCTGAAGCAGGGCGACATCAGTTTTCTGGTCCATCGTTCGGACAAGGTCGGTCAGGCCGCAGAGTTCGCGCGCGACCACGGCCCGTCCGCCAACGGCATGGCTTTCCGCACCGCCGATGCCAAGGCCGCCTATGAAGGCGCTTTGTCTCGCGGTGCCCGTGCGGCCGAAGGGGTCGCCGGCGGAGCTCTGGGCGACGACTATCCCTACATCCTGCAGGGCATCGGCGGCTCGCTTCTGTATGTCGTGGATCAGTATGGCGAGAAGGGCTCGCTGTATGATGGCTGGGACGAGATCGAGGGCTGGGAAGAGGCCGAGCGCAAGAACTCCTACGGCCTGGAAATCCTGGACCACCTGACCCACAACGTCCGGCGTGGCGAGATGCGGACCTGGTCCGGCTTCTACAACTCAGTCTTCAACTTCGAGGAACAGAAGTATTTCGACATCAAGGGCAAGGCGACCGGCCTGTTCAGCCAGGCCATGATCGCGCCGGACCGCGCCATCCGCATCCCCCTGAACGAAAGCCAGGACGACAACTCCCAGATCGAGGAATATCTGCGTCGCTACAACGGTGAGGGCATCCAGCATATCGCCCTGACGACAGAGGACATCTTCGCGACGGTGGAGGCCATGAAGGCCAATGGTGTTGCGTTCCAGGACACCATCGAGACCTATTTCGAGCTGATCGACAAACGCCTGCCCAACCACGGGCATGACGTGGAGCGTATGCGCAAGAACCGCATCCTGATCGACGGCTCGGACGAGGAGGGCCTGCTCCTGCAGATCTTTACCCAAGACACCTTTGGCCCGATCTTCTTCGAGATCATCCAGCGCAAGGGCAACGAGGGCTTTGGAAACGGCAACTTCCAGGCCCTGTTCGATTCCATCGAGCTGGACCAGATCCGTCGTGGTGTGATCAAGGTCGATGCCTGAATGAAGGGGCCGCCACCGGGCTGGCTGCCCTGGCTGGGTCCGCCCCTGGCGGGGATCGGCGCGGGGCTGACTGGCGCCTGGATCGAGGGGGGGTTCTGGCCAGCACTGGCCGGAGCTCTCGTCCTCGGCTTCGTCCCTATGGGCGTCTATCGCCTCTGGAAATGGGCCTATGAGCGAAACAGCTAAGGTGCCCGTTCAGATTGTATAAAAACAACTCCGGATAGTCTCTCTGGCGCGGTCTGTGCAAGGCTGCGGCTGCAAGGGCCGGTCAGGCCCAGAATGAGACGGAGCTGCGTCGTGTCGATCCGGGCGGTCACAGAGGCCGACTATCCCGCCATCCAGACCCTTCACAAGGGCGTGGGCTGGCCGACGCGGTCCCTGGCGGGGTGGCGGTGGCTGCATGCCAATCCCGCAAGATCGGAAATCGACGCCGTCGCGGGCTGGGTCGTCGACGGTCCCGACGGCCTGCCTGCTGCCCACGTGGGCAATCTAATCCATCGCTTTCGGGTGGGTGATCGACAGCTTCATGCGGCGACGGGCTTTTCGATCATTGCCTCGCCGAAGGTGCGCGGGGTGGCGCATCGTATCATCCGCACCTTCCTGGCTCAGCCCCGGGTATTCGCCACCTATACCTTCAATGCCAACCCCAAGTCTCAGCCCCTGTACGGCCGGCTGGGTATGCGGCCCTGGCCCGAACAGACCCATGCGCTGAAGCTGAGCTGGCGGATAGAGCTTCCGGCCCTGGCGATAGGTCGCGGACTGCGCCAACTTCATCGCGTCGCGCCGGACATGGTGGTCCGCATGGGCGAGCAGTTGATGAACGACCGCCTGGGGCGGGTGCCACGTCTGCGCCTGCCGCCCGGCGTATCGATCCTGAGCCGGATCGGCGAGGGGTCACCTTACGACCGGTTCCAGCAGGCCCTGGGCCGTGAGGGGCGTCTTCTCGCTGACCGCAGCCCGGCCATGATGAAATGGCGGCTGGCCGATCCGGACATGACCACGCCTCCCCTGCTGCTGGCCTTCAGGCGCGGCGATGTGATCACGGGCTATGCGATGGCCCAGATGGCCAAGTCGAACATCATCGAAGTGCCGGTGCTGGAGATCATCGACCTGGAGGCCCTGGCCTGGGACGACGAGGCTATTCCCGCCCTGATGAAGGCTCTGACCGATGCGGCGCGTCCGCTGGGTGCCGCCAAGGTGCGGATGCAGGTGGTCAGTCCGCAGATGCTGACGCGGCTGGGCAACTGGGCTCAAAGCGCCGCGCGTGAGGGCGGCTGGGGCCACTGTCACATCCGCTTCGCCGAGGATGCCCCGTCGCCCGAGCTGTGGTCGCCCACGCCGTTCGATTCCGACTATGCGATCTGCCTGCGGCCCCTGCCGTTGGATGCCAGGGTCGCCGGACGCATCCGATCCTGGGTGCCAGTGTCGTCCAGCCCCTCTCGCGCCTGACGTTCTAGTTCAGCGGGCGCGATTTCAGGGCGTCGCGGATTTCGGTCAGCAGGGCCTCGCTGGTGGTCGGTGCCGCCGGTTCGGCCGGCGTTTCCGCCTGTTTGCGGCGCAGCTTGTTGATCGCCTTGACCACCAGGAAGATCACGAAGGCCACGATCAGGAACTGGATCAGGGTGTTGATGAAGGCCCCGTACTGGATGGCGACCTTCTCGATCTCCTCGGTCGCGGGGTTTTCGGCGACCAGCACCCATTCCAGATTGCTGAAGTCGACCTTGCCCAGCAAAAGGCCGATCGGCGGCATCACCACCTGTTCGACCAGGCTGGTGACGATCTTGCCGAAGGACGCGCCGATGATGACGCCGACCGCCAGATCGACGACGTTGCCGCGTGCGATGAATTCCTTGAACTCGGTGCCGATGCCCATGGGGTCGTCCTTTGATGTCAGAAGGTCAGGCGTCGCCTGAGGCGTTCAGCCGCTCGCGCAGCTCCTTGCCACTCTTGAAGAAGGGGACCGCCTTGGCGGGCACGTCCACGGCCTCACCCGTGCGGGGGTTGCGGCCGGCACGTGCGGGACGGCTGCGCACCGAAAAGGCCCCGAAGCCGCGCAGTTCGACGCGGCCCGCCGATCCCAGGGAATCGACCATCCGGCCCAGGACGACATTGACCACCCGCTCGACCTCGGCATGCGTGAGATGGGTATTCTCCGCGGCGAGTTTCTCGATCAGCTCGGATTTGATCACGGCAAGGCCCCCGCCTCAGTCAGTGGATCGGACCGCTTGAACGGGCCAAGTCGATCATTAGTCACAACAATACGCCCGAAGGGAAGGGGTGGACATGAAAAAGGCGGCGGGATCGCTCCCGCCGCCTCGTTCTTTTTTGGCCTAATGCTCAAGCCGCGGGCTTTCGCTGCTTGAGGCCGACTTTGGCCTATCGCCCGGACCATGAGGCCTCGCGATCAGGCCGGTCGGCGACTACTCCTTGGAGCCGGCCTTCTCGCGCAGGGCGGCACCCAGGATGTCGCCCAGCGAAGCGCCCGAGTCGGAGGAGCCGAACTGTTCGATGGCCGCAGCTTCGTCCTTCATTTCCAGGGCCTTGATCGACACCGAGACGCGGCGCGAGGCCTTGTCGATGCCGGTGACCATGGCGTCCACACGATCGCCGACCGAGAAGCGCTCGGTGCGCTGCTCGTTGCGGTCGCGGGACAGGTCGGACTTGCGGATAAAGGAGGACACCGGGGCGTCATCCTCGCCGAACTTGACTTCCAGGCCGCCGGTTTCCACCGCCGTCACGGTGACGGTGACCTGCTGGCCCTTCTTGTAGACATCGCCCTCGCCGACGGGATCGCCGCCCAGCTGCTTGATGCCCAACGAGACGCGTTCTTTCTCGACGTCAACGTCCAGGACCTTGGCCTTGACGGTTTCGCCCTTGCGGTAGCGCTGGATGGCTTCTTCGCCCGAGACGTTCCAGTCCAGGTCGGACAGGTGCACCATTCCGTCGATGTCGTTGTCCAGGCCGATGAACAGGCCGAACTCGGTGGCGTTCTTGACCTCGCCCTCGACGGTCGAGCCGATCGGGTTGGCGGCCACGAAGGCATCCCACGGATTGTCCTGAGCCTGCTTCAGGCCCAGCGAGATGCGGCGCTTGGAGGCGTCGACATCCAGAACCACGACGTCGACTTCCTGCGAGGTCGAGACGATCTTACCCGGGTGGACGTTCTTCTTGGTCCAGGACATTTCCGAGACGTGCACCAGGCCCTCGACACCGGCTTCCAGCTCCACGAAGGCGCCGTAGTCGGTGATGTTGGTGATGCGGCCGCTCATCTTGGCACCGACCGGATATTTGGCTTCCACGCCGTCCCACGGGTCGGTCTGCAGTTGCTTCATGCCCAGGCTGATGCGCTGGGTGTCCGGGTTGATCTTGACGACCTGAACCTTGACGGTGTCGCCGACGGCGAGAACCTGCGACGGGTGCGAGACGCGCTTCCACGACATGTCGGTAACGTGCAGCAGGCCGTCGATGCCGCCCAGATCCACGAACGCACCGTAGTCGGTGATGTTCTTGACCACGCCTTCGCGGACTTCACCCTCTTGCAGCTGGCCGACCAGCTCCGTGCGCTGTTCGGCGCGGGCTTCTTCCAGGATCGCACGACGCGAGACGACGATATTGCCGCGCGGACGGTCCATCTTCAGGATGGCGAAAGGCTGTTCCTTGCCCATCAGCGGACCGACGTCCCGCACCGGGCGGATGTCGACCTGCGAACCGGGCAGGAAGGCGGAAGCGCCGCCCAGGTCGACGGTGAAGCCGCCCTTGACGCGACCGATGATGGCGCCGTTGACCGGCACGCCTTCGGCAAACACGACTTCCAGACGGGTCCAGGCTTCTTCGCGGCGAGCCTTGTCGCGGCTGATGACGGCTTCACCCAGGGCGTTCTCGACGCGCTCGAGGTAGACTTCGACATTGTCGCCGAGCTTCGGAATGACGGCGCCTTCGCCGATGCCGAACTCGCGGGCCGGGATGCGGCCTTCGGTCTTCAGACCGACGTCGATGATCAGGATGTCTTTCTCGATGCCGACGACGCGGCCGTGAACGACCTGGCCTTCGCCGAGGTCGCGGCCCTGAAGGGTTTCGTCAAGCAGGGCGGAGAAGTCGTCGCGGGTAGGGGTGAGCGTATCAGTCATGCAGTGATGCGGTTTCTAACGGTTGTGGCGCGTGACCGAATGGCCCCGCGCGAGGTGAAGGTTGAACAGGGGTCGATCATTGCGACACGGGGCCAGATGACCCGATCGCCCGCGGAAGCCGAGGTTGGGAGCGCTGGATTTGCCGAGAGGCCCCTAGAGACCCGACCGGACACGCGCCGCCTCGACGATACGGCGGGCCGCATCGAAGGCCGCCTCTATATCCATTTCGGTCGTGTCCAGCAAGACCGCGTCCTCGGCCTGGACCATGGGGGCCGCGCCGCGACCGGCGTCCCGCTCGTCGCGTCTCAGAATATCGGCCAGCATGTCCTCATAGGCGATGGCGTCGCCGCGCGCCGTCAGCTGTTTCCAGCGCCGCGTGGCGCGCACCTCGGGCGTGGCGGTGACATAAAGTTTGGCCGGGGCATGGGGGGCAATGACCGTGCCGATGTCGCGTCCGTCCAGCACTGCGCCGCCCGCCTGGGCCGCAAACTCGCGCTGGAGTTCCAGCAGGGCCGCTCGCACGCCGGGGTAGCCGGCGATGCGGCTGGCGGCCTCTCCGGCCTTGCCTGTGGTCAACTGCGCGTCGTCCGACAGGTGGGCAGCATCCAGTGTCCGGGCCACGGCCTCGGCCGCCCCGGCATCGTCCAGCGAAGCGCCGCTGGCCATGACGCCCATGCCGACGGCGCGGTACAATAGGCCGGTATCCAGAAACGGCAGGCCGTAGTGTGCCGCCAACCGTGCGGCGATGGTGCCCTTGCCCGAGGCAGCGGGGCCGTCGACGGCGATGATCAGGCTCATGCGCGGGCCTTCAACAGGGCACGTGCCGCCAGGGCGCTGACGGCCAGGCAGATCAGGACGATCACGATGTGAACGACCAGCAGGCTCCAGAACGCACCCGGCTGATCGGCCAGCAGCACATCCGGGCCGCGCTGGACCGTCAATCGCCCGTTGAAGATGTCACGCAGCCCCGCCCAGGCCACGACGCCGGCCGCCGCCAGGAACAGAACAGCGTCCAGGGCCAGTCGGCCCTTCGACTTGGGGCGGGTGTGGACGGGCGGATCGATCCTGTTGGGTTTCCACATCACGCGACCTCCATGTTTGCGCCCAGGCCCTGCATCATCTCGACGAAGCCGGGGAAGCTGGTGGCGATCATGCCGGGTTCGTCGACGGTGACGGCGGCTTGAGCGGCCAGGCCGAGCACCAGATGGCTCATGGCGATGCGGTGGTCGCCGTGGGTGGTCACGGTCGCACCGCCCCGGACCGGTCCGCCGGTGACGATGAAGCCCTCGGGCTCTTCCTGCACCTTCACGCCGCAGGCCGTCAGACCCGCCGCCATCAGGGCAATGCGGTCGCTTTCCTTGACACGCATCTCGCCAATGCCGCGCATGACGGTGGCCCCCTCCGCAAAGGCGGCGGTGGCGGCCAGGATGGGGTATTCGTCGATCATGGAGGCGGCTCGGCTCTCCGGTACCGCGATACCTTTGAGGCGCGAATGGCGGGCGGTGATGTCACCCACCTCCTCGCCGCCACTGCTGCGGCGATTGGTGATGGTCAGGTCAGCCCCCATTTCGATCCAGGTCTCGAACAGGCCGGTGCGCAAGGGGTTCAGCATGACGCCCTCGACCGTCACCTCGGCACCCGGCACGACCAGTCCCGCTGCCAGAGGAAACGCCGCCGACGACGGATCGCCGGGCACGGAAACGGCGGTGCCGGTCAGCCTCTGGCCACCTTTCAGTGAGACGCGCCAGCCGCCGCCGATCGGCCCGACGTCCACCTCGGCCCCGAAGGCCCGAAGCATGCGCTCGCTGTGATCGCGGCTCTTTTCCGGTTCTGTCACGGTGGTCGTGCCCGACGCATTCAGTCCGGCCAGCAGGATGGCGGACTTGATCTGAGCCGAGGCGACGGTCTGCTCATAGTCGATGGCGTTCAATGACCCGCCCGACAGGGTGACGGGCAACCGGTCTTCCTCGGCCTGCCAGTCCAGATACGCACCCATCTCGGCCAGCGGCCCTGTGACCCGCTTCATTGGCCGTTTCCGCAAGCTCGCATCGCCGTCGAAGGTCACCGTGATCGGATAGCCCGCCGCCGCCCCCATCAGCAGCCGCACACCCGTCCCGGCATTGCCGCAGTCGATGATCTGATCCGGTGTCACGAAGCCGCCTCGGCCTTCGACCCGCCAACGACCCGCTCCCAATCGTGTGACCGTCGCGCCGAAAGCCTCGACCGCGCGGGCGGTGGCCAGGATGTCTTCGCCTTCAAGCAGGCCTTCGATCTCGGTCGTACCGGTCGCCATCGCCCCCAGGATCAGCGACCGGTGCGAAATGGACTTGTCGCCCGGAGCCCGCACGGACCCGTTCAGGGAAGGGCCGGGACGGACGGTCAGATGGAAGGTTGTCGTCACCCGGCGGTCTCCGTGACAGGCTTTGCGGCGCGGGCGCGCGGAGATGGCTTTTGACAGTGGGGCCAAGGGGTGGCAAGGGAGCCGCCCGATTTCCCACTCCCGCCAAAGGTCTATTCCCGTGGCCAATCCCGAACTGGGCCAAAAGCAGGTCTGCCCGAACTGCCAAGCCAAATTCTATGATCTGGGCCGTCGCCCGGCTCATTGCCCCAAATGCGCGACCGAATTCGATCCCGAGGAAGCGCTGAAACTGCGCAACCGTCGCGGTCGCCCGGCCGGCTATCCCGCCGACGACGAAGCCGAGGATCAGGTCAAGGACAAGAAGGTCGACGGTGACGAGGACGACGAGGAAGACGAAACCGTCGCAACACCCGAAATCGACCAGGAAGGCCACGAGCCGATCCTGACGCCCGACGATGACGACGACGAAACGCCGGTCGATCCCACCGAAGAGTCCGGCATGGGCGAAGCCAGCGACGACGACGATGTTCTGGCCGACGACGATGACGACGACGACTCCGTCCCCTTCATCGAGGACGAGGACGACGACAATTTCGAAGACGAGATCCGTCCGCCAAGCAAGGACGAAGACTGATTTTTCGGCGGCTGCCGGACGGTTTCGCGACCGTCCGGCGACCCTGAAAATAAATGCGGAATACGGGCTTGATCGCAATCAGGCCCTGACATAGGTTCCGCCGCCTCGCCGCAGGGCATCTTGCTTCTGCGACGGTCCTTTCGAAAAGCCATTGGCTTCAGATCGGGGCTTTAGCTCAGCTGGTAGAGCGCTTGCATGGCATGCAAGAGGTCAGCGGTTCGACTCCGCTAAGCTCCACCATAAAGGCCGCTTCCCTCAAGGAAGCGGCCTTTTCCATATGTGCCATTGTGCCGGCGATCAGGCGCTTGATGAACAGCACCCGACATCCCATCTGTAAGGCGCAGTCGAAGGTCTCGCCGGGTTCGGGGGACCGTTACGGCTGGGTCGCTTTCGCAAGGACCGGATCAGGATGACGACACGCACCATATTGTTCGACAGCCCGTTTCTGCTGGGCTTCGATCATACCCGGGCCCAGATCGACCGCGCCGCGCGTGCCGCCGCCGACAGCTATCCGCCCTACAACGTCGAACAGCGGGGTGAGCGGGCGGTGCGCATTACCCTGGCCGTGGCTGGATTCGGCCCGGACGATCTGACCGTCACCGTCGAAGGTCGACAGCTGACCATTGCGGGCAAGCGCGAAGCCTCTGCGCAGGCGGATCAGGCCTTCCTGCACCGGGGCATCGCCGGGCGTGGCTTTGTTCGCAGCTTCGTCCTGGCTGACGGGCTGGAGATCGATGAGGCGCGGTTGGAGCACGGCCTGTTGCATGTCGACATGAGCCGCCCCGAGGGCACCCATGCGGTGCGACAAATTCCCATCACGACGGGCTGACAGCCGTCGTTCATGTCCGGTCGCCGACAGTGGGGCCGAACCTTTCGCCCTTCTGGGGCATTGTAGCGTTGAGGAGGCGGTCAGATGACGCCCATGAGAATGACCAAGGAAGATTTCGCCGGCCTGGGTGCGCCCGACCTGGTGTATGTGCGCGAGATCAGCGCCGCCGACCTGCTGGCCGATGCCCGCGTCAATGTGGTGGACGATGTGAGCATCGATCCGGAATCCACCTTGTACGCCGTTCACGGTGCGGACGGCGAACGTCTGGCCGTCATGATCGATCGAGAGACGGCTTTTGCCGCTGCCGTGGCCCACGAACTGGAGCCGGTGTCCGTTCACTAGAATCCGTGGGAGTGGTCAGGCCGCTGTGGCGGGAGCTGTGTCCCTGACGAACAGGGCCCGGATGGCATCTGCGGTGTGGGCCTGACGAAGCTGCTGGCGCATCTCTGACGAGCGCAGGGCACGCGAGGCGGCGGCCAGAGCCCTCAGATGTTCGGCACCATCGCTTGGTGGGGCGAACAGGGCAAAGATCAGGTCGACAGGACGGTCGTCCACCGCATCATAGGCCACAGGCGTGTCCAGACGGACAAAGACGGCGACGATCCGCTCCAGACCCTCTACGCGTGCGTGGGGAACGGCAACGCCGGAACCCAGACCCGTTGATCCCAAAGCCTCGCGTTCGAGCAGGGACTCAAGAACACGGTTTTCGTTCAGGCCCAACGCCCGGGCGGCTGTGTCGGCCACTGTATGCAGGGCTTGCCGCTTGGACGATGCGCCCGAACGCAGGACGACACCATCGGTCGCCAGCAGTTGTGCGATATCCATTAGACGCGACGTCCCGAAACTCGACCACGAACAGAAGGGCGGTGGGCGGCCCTTAGACCACCCACCGCCGATTTGAAAGCTTAGGCGCTTGCTTCGCCCGTTGCGGCTGTCTTCCCGTGACCATTCAAAGCCACGGTGCGCTCGGGGTCGATCCATCCGACGTTGCCGTCCGGGCGCCGATACACGACCGAAAGTCCGCCGTGTGCCGCATTGCGGAAGAGGACCAGCGGATAGCCGGTCATGTCCAGTTCGAGAACGGCCCGGCCCACGGTGATGGTGCGGATTTCGGCCTGTGTTTCGGCAATGACCATGCCAATGGGGGGAGGCTCGTCCGGGCGTCCGGCCTCACCAAAGGCATCGTCCTCGACCTCGTCAGGATTGCGAAGGACGATGCTACGCGCCACGTCACGGGCGGCATTTTCGGTCTTCTCGGGCGAGAGCCCCTTGGGTCCGATGTGGTGATCCTTCAGGCGGCGCTTGTAGCGACGGACACGCTTCTCGAGCTTCTCGAGCGAGTCAGAAAATGCCGCGTGCGCATCCCCACCGCTGCCACTGGTGACGATGGCCTCGCCCGACGCCAGGCGGACCCAGCAATCGACCTTGAAGCCGTACCCGTCCTTGGAGACGACGACTTCAGCGTCTTGTGCCCCTCGTTCGAAATACTTGCCGATCCCGTCTTCGAGTTCCTGGGAGATGCGCGAGCCTAACGCTTCGCCGACATCCACACGCTTTCCGCTTACCTGGATTTGCATACCCGACAGAACGCGCCCGACTGATTTTGGTGTCAACGCCGAACGACGATTTCACGGTCACGCTTACGCGATCAACTAGCCGGTTCGGCCCATCCGCTTGCGCTCGACCGAGGACGGAATCCTCAAGGCTTCCCGGTATTTGGCTACGGTGCGGCGGGCGATGTCGATCCCGGTTTCGTTCAGGATCTCGACGATCCGATCGTCCGACAGGATGTCGCCGTCACGCGTCTCGTTGTCGATCATGGCCTTGATCCGATGACGGACGGCTTCGGCCGAGTGCGTGGCCCCGCCGTCGGACGACTGGATGGAGGCCGTGAAGAAGAATTTCAGCTCGAACACCCCGCGCGGGGTGGAGACATATTTGTTCGAGGTGACGCGGCTGACGGTGCTTTCATGCATGCCGATGGCGTCGGCGACGGTCTTGAGGTTCAGCGGCCGCAGGAACTCGACGCCGAAGGCCAGGAAGGCATCCTGCTGGCGTACGATCTCGGATGATACCTTCAGGATCGTCTTGGCCCGCTGATCCAGCGACTTGACCAGCCAGCTTGCCTGGGCCGCGCATTCGGCGACGAAGGTCTTTTCGGTATCGGACCGCGCGCCCGCCTGGACGACGCCGTGATAGCGCTTGTCCATGATCAGCCGGGGAAGGGTGTCGGCGTTCAGCTCGACCTTCCAGCCGCCCGCAGGATCGGCGCGCACATGGACGTCGGGAATGACGGTCTGGGCCGGTTCGCCGCCGAAGCCTGCGCCAGGCCGCGGCGTCAGGGCCTTCAGCTCGGCGATCATCTCGGCCATGTCCTCGGCATCGACACCGCAGGCCTTCTTCAGCGCCGTCAGATCGCGCCGGGCCAGCAGATCGAGATTTTCCAGCAGGCAATCCATCGCCGGGTCGAACCGGTTGCGCTCGATCAGTTGCAGCTTCAGACACTCGGGCACCGACCGCGCCATGATCCCGGTTGGCTCGAACCCGTGACAGGTCGCCAGAACGGCCTCGATCCGATCCAGCGATACACCCAGACGATCTGAAATCTCGGCCAGCTCGCCACGAAGATAGCCGCCCTCGTCCACCGCATCGATCAGCGTCAGGGCGATGGCGTGATCTGAGGCGGAGAACCCCGCCTGGGACGCCTGCATCTGCAGATGTTCCCACAGGGTCGCTTCGCGGGTGTCGGGCTGTTCGCGGCCTTCGCCGTCGGGCAGGCCGCCGCCCGATCCGGCGCGGGACCAGTCGTTCAGGCCGGGCTGGGCTTCGCCAGTGCCCACGTCCTCCATTCGATCGCCGGTGCGCTCTCCGGGACTGGCGTCGCCGTAGACGTCGTCCGAGCGGGCATCCAGGGTGCGGTCTGCGTCCTGGACCCGACCCTCGTCGAAGGTCATCTCAGCGGTGTCACGATCGCCCGCCCTTTCGGAAGGCACCTCGGTCTCACCGCCGGGCTCGCCGTCCTCGCGCTGAAGCAGGGGGTTCTTTTCCAGCTCGGCCTCGACGAAGGCGTCCAGCTCCAGGTTGGACAACTGCAGAAGCTTGATGGCCTGCTGCAGCTGGGGCGTGATGACCAGACCCTGGCCCTGCCGAATATCCAGCCTTTGTCCGAGCACCTGAAACCTGTCCCCCGCCGTCCGTGACCGACGTGGCCCGAAACTTGCTGTGGCCACCTTGTGGCCAGACCGGTTAACGAGCGGCTACCGCCTCAGCCAAACTCTGCCGCGCCCCGCTGGATCATGTCCTGCACCACCGGGTCCATCAGGCAGCCGACAACTTCCAGATCATAGGCGTCCTCTGCCGCTTCCAGACTGGTCAGCCTAGGCAGGCGGACGGGACGCAGGGAGCGCAGCCGATACTCAGCCTTCAGCACCGCGCCATGCGCGTTGATGCGCTCCAGCAATTCCAGCCGGACCCCGGCCTGGCTTTTCAAAAGGGTATTTCTGACGGCCATTGTCGCCTCCCTGATGTGGCGAGGATGACACGGCGTTCGGCGAATGTGGAGTCACGGCGTGGTGAAGGGCCCGATAGCAAAACAGGCCGTCAGCCGTACATGTCGCCCAGATAGACCCGGCGCACTTCGGGGTCGCGGATCACGTCTTCGGCCTTGCCTTCGAACAGGACCGAGCCGCCCGAGATGATCGAGGCGTGGTCGATGATTTCCAGGGTCTCGCGTACATTGTGGTCGGTGATCAGCACGCCGATGCCCTGGCCCGCCAGATAGCGGATGACCTGACGGATGTCGGCGATGGCCAGGGGGTCGATGCCGGCAAAGGGTTCGTCCAGCAGCATGAAGCTGGGTTTGCCCGCCAGCGCCCGCGCGATCTCGCAACGGCGCCGCTCCCCGCCGGACAGGCCGGACGCGGGGGCATGGCGCAGGTGGTCGATGCGTAGCTCGTTCAACAGTCGGCTGGTCTCGTCGGCGATGGCCTTGCTGCCGGTGTGATGCAGTTCGACAACGGCGCGGACGTTCTGCTCGACCGTCATGCCGCGGAAGATGGAGGCTTCCTGCGCCAGATAGCCAAGGCCCATGCGCGCGCGCTGATACATTGGCTGGGCGGTCACATCCTCGCCATCCAGCCAGATGGACCCGCTGTCCGGCGGGATCAGGCCGGTGATCATGTAGAAACAGGTGGTCTTGCCCGCACCATTGGGCCCCAGCAGGCCGACGACCTGACCGCGCTGAACATCCAGCGACACGTCCTGCACGACCTTACGCTGGCCGAAGGCACGAGCGATATTCCGGACGCGCAGCCCTTTTGTCGCTTCGGGCGCAGGCGCTTCGTCCGCCGCCTGCGGCGTCTCCAGCACATTCAGGGCAGACAGTTCCTTGCGCGCCATGCGTCAAGCCGAGCCGCTAGGCTCAGTTCCCCGTGCTGCTGGGGTAGAAGACGCCCTGAACGCGACCGTTGGAGCCGCCTTCCAGCCGCGCCGATTCCGTGCGGGTATTGTAGGTCAGGCGCGACCCGGTGGCGACGTTCTGCCCTTGCGTCAGGATGACGTCGCCCGTGACCACGATGGTGTCGTTGCCAGTTGTATAGACGGCGCGGTCGCCACGGATCGTCTGGTCCGGCGTGACGAAATAGACGTTGCCGGTCGCTTCCATACGGCTGTCGCTGGTCTGGCTGAAGCCGGCCAGCCGGTCGGCGCGCAGTCGATTCTGGCCCTGGATCAGTTCGGCCCGCCCGATCAAGGTCAGGGTGTCGCCCTCATACTGGACGTCGTCGGACGACCAGGCGATCGGTGCATCGGCGTTGTTCGGTGCTGTCTGGGCATCGCCCAGGGTCGGGACGCCTAGGGCGGCCAGCAAGACGATGGCTGCGGCGGTGAGGGGTCTGGTCATGCTCATGGATCCGAACGCGACGGGTTGAAGGTCCCGCGCACCTTGTTATCGCCCGTGCCGCTGAACACGACCCGGTCACCCTGTTCATAAATGGCATAGGACGAAGCGTTGATGGTTCCAAGGGGGCCTGTGCCCTGAACGCCCTTGTTGCCTGTCACGATGCCGGTCGAGGTGTCGACCACAGCCTCTGGCGTGATCATTGTGAAGCCCGAGCCGCCGTCGGCAATGCGCACATTGGGGCCGATGGTGACGGTCTTGGCCACCTGGTCGTAGGTGCCGCCGTCAGCGGTCAGTTCGGTGACCTTTCGGCCGCCCAGGTTCAGCCTCAGCGCAGGACCGACAAGGCGGAAACGGCCCGTCGCTGGATCGCGGATCGCGCCCTTGGCCCCGATGACGAAGCTGCGACCCTCCGCGTCCTGACCGTGGAACATCGGGTTGTCCAGGCGGACCTCGTTGCTGGCCCCGGCCTGGCGTTCGACGTCCGACATGACTGTGCGCAGGACGATCCAGCTGATGGTGCCGCCCGCCAGCACCAGAATGACGACCGGCAGCACCCGGCGCAGCAGACGAACCCGGCGCGAGCGCGCGCGAAAGGCCGCAGCCGTCGCGGCGACGCGGGCCTCGTCATCCTGATCTCGAATGTCGTCGGAGGGGGTCATCAGGTGTGCGCGAAGATGTCCATCTCGTCCCAGCCGGCCAGATCCAGCGCGGACCGTGTCGGCAGGAAATCGAAGCATTTGCGGGCCAGCTCGGTGCGTCCCTCACGCTCCAGCATCATGTCCAGCCGCGTCTTGGCAGCATGCAGATAAAGGACATCAGAGGCGGCGTAATCGAGTTGGGCCTGCGTCAGCTCGGCATTGCCCCAGTCGCTGGACTGCTGGGCCTTGGACAGATCGACGCCGACCATCTCACGCACGACATCCTTCAGACCATGCCGGTCCGTATAGGTACGGGCCAGCTTGGAGGCGATCTTGGTGCAGTAGACGGGCCGGGTCTCGACTCCCAGATGCAGCTGGAACATGCCGATGTCGAAGCGCCCGAAGTGGAAGATCTTGGTCACTGCCGGATCGGTCAGCACCCGCTTCAGGTTTGGACAGTCATAGGCGGGGCGGTTCAGGCGCACGACGTGCGCGTCGCCATCGCCGGACGACAGCTGGACCACGCACAGCGGGTCGCGGCGAAAGCGCAGGCCCATAGTCTCGGAATCGATCGCGACCTCGGGGCCCAGGTCCAGGTCGTCGGGCAGGTCGCCCTGATGCAGATAGACGGTCATACCTTCCCGTAAACCAGCCGGGGCTTTGAGGCGATAGGCAGAGATGTCGTCAGTGAAGGCCGAAAACGAAAACGGCGCCGCACCTTTCGATGCGACGCCGTTCGAATGATTGGTGCCCAGGAGAGGACTCGAACCTCCACGACATTTCTATCACTGGCACCTGAAGCCAGCGCGTCTACCAATTCCGCCACCTGGGCCCGGATGTCGCCGCGCCGGGGCGCGTTTCCATCTGGAAGGCGCGGACCCTTAAGGCAGGGTCCGGGGCGGGTCAACAGGGTTTTCATCCGATTGCGTTGCGAGCGGCGGGCGCATCGTCTAATCCCCGGCGCAGCAAGGGTTCGGCCAGATATGTCCGCCCGGTTTCGCGTCGTCCTCGGAGCAGTTCGCCATGAACGAAGTCACCCCCGGCCTGGTCACCGTCTTCGGCGGCTCCGGCTTCGTCGGCAGTCAGGTGGTCCGTGCGCTGGCCCGTCGTGGCTGGCGGGTGCGAGTGGCCGTGCGCCGCCCCGACCGCGCCTATGATCTGAAGCCCCAGGGCGATGTAGGGCAGATCGTTGCCGTCCGCTGCGACGCGACGCGTCCCGACGATGTTGCCGCCGCGCTGAAAGGCGCCGATGCCGCCGTCAATCTGATCGGCATCCTGTACGAGAGCGGCAAGCGCAGCTTCGAGGTCATGCACGTCGACACCTCGCGCGTCATCGCCGAGGCCTGTGCAGCCGCCGGGGTCGATCGCCTTGTTCAGATGTCGGCCATCGGAGCCAATCCGGAAGGCGCGTCCGACTATGCCCGGACGAAGGCGCAGGCCGAGATGGCCGTGCGCGTGGCCAAACCCGATGCGGTCGTGGTGCGCCCCTCCATCGTCTTCGGGGCCGGCGACAACTTCCTGAACCAGTTCGCCCGCATGGCCCAGTTCGCCCCGGCACTGCCCCTGATCGGTGGCGGCCAGACGAAGTTCCAGCCGGTCTATGTCGGCGACGTGGCCGAGGCCGTGGCGCGTGCCGTCTCGTTGCGCGAAGCGGCGGGCCGCACCTTCGAACTGGGCGGACCTGCGGTCATGACGTTCGAGGATCTGCTCAAACTGGTCCTGCGCGAGACCTATCGTCCGTCGCGCGGTCTGATCCCTCTGCCGTTCCCGATCGCCAAGATGATCGGCGGTATGGCCCAGCTCAGCACCATGGTCGGCATCCCGCCGGTGCTGACCCGCGATCAGGTCGTTCTGCTGGAGACCGACAATGTCGTCGCCGACAGCGCCGAGGGTCTGTCGGCCCTGGGTATCGAGCCGACGGGCGTAGAGGCGATCGCCGCCTCCTATCTGTGGCGCTATCGCGATGGAGGCCAGTTCGCCTCGGCCCCGGTGAAGACCACGCCGGTCTAGGGTCAGCCCACTCCACCCCAGATCAGGCCCAGGCCGATCACCCCGACCACGATCCGCCACCAGGCGAAGGGCGCAAAGCCGTGCCGGCTGACGAAGTCCAGCAGGAATCGCACCACGAACAGGGCCGTCACGAAGGCGACGACGAAGCCCAGGCCGATCAGGCCGAAGTCGCTGAAGTCCAGGTCGCTCCAGCTCTTGAACAGGTCATAGGCGACGGCCCCGCCCATGGTCGGCAAGGCCAGGAAGAAGGTGAACTCGGCCGCCGATCGCTTGTCTGTGCCCAGCAGAAGGCCGCCCGCGATGGTCGCACCCGAGCGCGAAACGCCGGGAACAAGGGCCAGACACTGGAACAGTCCGATCAGGCCGTAGACCCGCATCGGATAGGTGTTCACATCCAGATAGGTCGGGACCTTCTTCATCCGGTCCAGCAGCAGCAGCAGGACACCCCCGACGATCAGGGCGATGCAGACGACCGTCGGCGTCTCGAACAGGACCGCCTTGATGAAATCGTACAGAAACACCCCGGCGAAGGCTGCCGGCAGAAAGGCCAGCAGGACGCCGAGGATGAAATGCCGCGCCTTCGGATCGTGCGGCCAGCGCGTGGCCAGGGCCCAGAGGCGCTGGAAATAGACCGTCACGATCGCCAGAATGGCCCCCAGCTGGATCACGATCTCGAAGGTCTTGCCCTCGCTCTCGAAGCCCAGGAAGTGGCCCAGCAGCAGCAGGTGGCCAGTCGAGGAGACGGGGATGAACTCGGTCAGCCCCTCGACGATGCCCAGGATGATCGCCGCGATCCAGTCCGCCATGATGCCGTCAGCCTCTTGTCGCGGCACGTGCGCCGCCGCCCAGCCTTTAGCCAGACTGCACCGGATAGGCGAGCCGTCGATTGCACCTCGTGGCACCACGTCACCTTGGCAGCGCGTCTGCTTTCCGCGACAAGGCAGCGATGACTTCCACCCCTTCGTCCGAGGCACAGATCGTCACCCGTGAAATTACCCGCCTGGCGGTGGGCGTGGCCGTGGTCCTGATCGTATTGAAGGCCTTCGCCCTGGGTGCGTCGGGGTCGGTGTCCATCCTGGCGTCGCTGGCCGATTCGACGCTGGATCTGGTGGCATCTCTGGCGACCTTCTTTGCCGTGCGCTGGGCCGCCGCGCCCGCCGATGACGATCACCGCTATGGGCACGGCAAGGGCGAGGCCCTGGCGGCTCTGGTTCAGTCGGGCCTGGTGTTCGCCTCGGCGGTCTTCATCGGCTTCGAGGCCGTCCAGCGCATGTTCGACCCGCAGCCGGTTACATCCGGTGTGGCGGGCGTGGTGGTCATGCTGATCTCGATCGGTTTGACAGGCTGGCTGATCTGGATGCAGTCGCGGGCCATGCGGCGCAGCGGGTCGCTGGCCGTCGCGGCTGACCGCGCCCACTACGCCAGCGATCTGGCGGCCAATGGCGTGGTCTTGATCGGGGTGATTTCCGGCACTTTCCTGTCGGCACCGGGGCTGGATGCGGCGGCGGGGCTGGTGGTGTCGGTCTGGCTGTTCTGGGGCGCGATCGGCATTCTGAGAAACGCGTCCGATCATCTGCTGGACCGTGCCGCGCCGGAGGATCAGCGCAAGGCCATCGTCGCCGCCGTCCTGGCCGATCCGCGCATCTCGGGCCTGCATCAGTTGCGGACCCGGATGGCTGGAACCGTGCTGATGATCCAGATGCATGTCGATCTGGATCCCGGCCTGACCCTGGTCGCGGCCCATGACATCGTCGTCGAGGCCGAGGATCGGCTGCGCGCCGCCTTCGCCGGAGCCGACATCCTGATCCATGCCGATCCGCGCGGCCGCACGCGGCCTGACGATACGGCGGCGATGGCACCGGCCAGCACGGGTCCGTGGGCCTGACGTTCGCGCCCGGACAACGGCATAGCTAACGCGGGCTTAACATCCCCGGTCGCATAAGGGCCGGATGTCGGACCCCGTCCTGTATCATTTTGCCTTCGACCCCGCCTCGCGAAGCGTGCGCCTGGCGCTGGGCGAGGCCAAGGTGGCGGTGGTCGAAACGGCCGTTCGTCCGTGGGAAGACGATTGCCCGGTCGGTCCGCTGAACCCGTCCGGCATGCCGCCTGTCCTGCAAGTCAGCGAGCATGGCCGTCCCCTGACCCTATGCGAACCCGCCGCCATTCTGGGTTGGCTGGAGGATCGCGCCAAGGGCGACTTCCTAATGCCTACGGATGCCGCCGAGCGGGCCGAGACCCGCCGCCTGATCGGCTGGTTCGACCGCCGGTTCACCGACGACGTCAATGCCGTCTTGCTGCACGAGCGGATGGAAAAACCCTTGCTGCGTCTCGGACCGCCCGAGGCCCGCGCCCTGCGCGCTGGTCGCGAGTCGCTCCGCACCCACCTGACCCTGCTGGAAGAGTTGCTGTCCCAGCGCGACGCCCTGGCCGGACGCCGGATCGGCCAAGCGGACTTGGTCGCGGCCGCCCATATCTCGGTGCTGGATTACTTCGGCGAGATCGCCTGGGCGGCCTATCCGGGCCTGAAGACCTGGTACATGAAGCTGAAGTCACGGCCATCGTTCCGGCCGCTGCTGGCGGATCGCTTTCCGGGCGTGGCCCCGTCGCCCCACTATGTGGACCTCGATTTTTAATCTCCCCCTTCCGCTCATCCCGGCGAAAGCCGGGACCCAGTCCTGTCCAGTGTGATGGCGGCGTTTCCGGATAGGCGATGTTGGTCATCTTCAATGTTGTTCATCCAAAGCACTGGGTCCCGGCTTTCGCCGGGATGAGCGGTGTGTGAGAGAGCAGGGATGACCGGCGACTTCCGCGACACCATCCGCACCGCCGCCAGCGCTCTGGGTTTCGATGTCTGCCGTTTCGCCTCGGCGTCGGAGCCGTGGAGTGCGGGCGAGCGGCTGGCGCATTTCGTCGAGGCGGGGCGGCATGGCGACATGGGCTGGATGGAAACGACGCTGGAGCGGCGCGCCCACCCCACCGCCATGTGGGACGGGGCGAGGACGGCCATAGTTCTGGGCCTCAACTACGGGCCGGGGCATGATCCCTTGCCGGAGATGGCCGACCCCGGAGCAGGATACATATCGGTCTATGCGCGGGGCGACGACTATCACGAGGTCATCAAGGGGCGGCTGAAGACCCTGGCTGGTCAGGTGGCGGCGCGGACGGGGCAGGACGTGAAAGTCTTCGTCGATACCGCGCCGTTGATGGAGAAGCCGCTGGCCCAGCGGGCGGGCCTGGGCTGGCAGGGAAAGCACACCAATCTGCTGAGCCGTGACCACGGCAACTGGCTGTTCCTGGGCGTGATCCTGAGCGCCGCCGAGATCGCGCCGGACGCACCGGAGACAGAGCATTGCGGCTCCTGCACCGCCTGTCTGGATGCCTGCCCGACGCAGGCTTTCCCAGCGCCATTCCAGCTGGATGCCCGGCGGTGCCTGTCCTATCTGACCATCGAGTTCGCCGGTCCCTGGCCGGTGGAGTTCCGCACGGCGACCGGCAGCCGGATCTACGGCTGCGACGACTGTCTGGCCGTTTGTCCGTGGAACAAATTCGCGTCCGAAGCCCATGAGGGGCGGGTGAAGGCGCGAGAGGCGCTGGTGTCACCGCGTCTGGCCGATCTGGCGACACTGGACGACGCGGCTTTTCGGGCGCTGTTCTCCAAGAGCCCGGTCAAGCGGATCGGGCGGGATCGGTTTGTTCGCAATGTGCTGTACGCTATCGGCAACAGCGGTGACCCGGCCCTGGTGTCGGTGATCGAGCCGCTGCTGGTGGACCCGGCACCAGTGGTTCGAGGCTCTGCCGTGTGGGCCCTGTCGCGGCTGCTGGCACCGGAGGCCTTTGCCCTGCTGGCCTTGCATCACGCGGACGATGAGGACGCATCGGTTCGGAACGAATGGGAGTTGCCGAACGCTGACACCTGACGTGGATCAGGAGTGTCGGATGCGATTGCTGTTGCTGGCCCTGGCCTTTCTGAGTGTGGCCGGACCGGCCCTGGCCGAGGTCACCCTGTCTTTCTATGCCCATCCCGGGGCTCGAGTGCGGGGCGGCTATCTGTTGTTTCCGCATGCCTATGTGCAGGCGACCGGCACACTGGAGGCGACGGGCGAGCCGGTGGACTGGGCCGCCGGGTTCACCGCCCGCAGCCCCGGGCCGCAGCTGCTGTTCGTCTCCGGACGCGGCGTGGTGGCCAGCCCGGACGCCCGGTACATCGACGAGGGCAAGGGCTATCTGACCGTGACTGTCAGCGACGAAGTCTATGCCGCCATCCGTGCACGAGCGGACTGGTGGAACGGGCCGGAGGGGTGGACCTACGACCTGCGCCGCCGAAACTGCATTACCTTCATCGCCGACTTGATCCGGATGGCGGGGCTGGCGACGGGGCGCGAGCCGTCGATGAGCCCGGGCCGGTTCTTCGAGGAGACAGCGGCGCTGAACCCCGACGCACCATTCCGGCCGCTCTCCGTGCCAGAGCAGGTGTCGATGGCCCCACTGCCGGAAGCCATCGACAACGTTGACGAGGTGGCCCCCTAGATCCGCGCGTTCGCCCCTACTGCGGGCGACCCACCACGGCATCAACCGAGTTCGTCGTCACCGGGTGATAGCCGGGCCGCGCCTCGCCATAGAGGCGGGTGGCGATCGGGCGGCCCCAGTCGCCCTGACCCCAAAGGGTGGTGAACAGCGGCAGGACGAATTTGCGACGACCTTGCGTGGTCAGGAACCGCTCCAGAGTCGGCACGGCGGGCTGGTAACGATGCTGCACCGCGATATCCAGCCACGCAAAGACCAGTTCGGCATTGCCTTCCTGACGCAGGTTCAGGGTCGTCTCCAGATCGGCCAGTTGGGCATCGCTGAACCAGCGGCCCGAGGCGGGCGGAACCGGCGGGCGCCAGGCCAGGAAGCGCTGGCGCTCCTGTGTCGACCAGTTGGCCCACGGAATGGCCGAGGCCGGTCCGCCGTCCGCAAAGGCCAGGGCCGCCGCATCGACAGGGGCGAAGGCGTCCGACACCGGCGGCTGCCAGTTCGACGGCATGCCAGGCTGATAGATCCAGGCATCCATCATCAGCTGGTCCTCCAGCGCGCGCGTCGTGACCAGATGGGCGCGGATGTCCTCCAGGAACAGCTCGGTCGTCATGGGGCGGAAGGCATTCCGCTCGAAATAGCCGGTCAGCCAGGCGTCGAATTTCTCACGACCCACGATGCGCTCGATGGTGCGCAGGAAGGCGGCCCCCTTCTCATAGGCGACATCGGTCAGGCCCTCGTCCGGGTCGCGTCCGGCCAGGTCCAGCTTCAGCCGGGTATCGGCGGGCGGCAGGCTGGCCAGGGTGTCCTGAAGATCGCCCCAACCGAGGGACTGCAGCATCAGGGCGCGGTCGCGTCCCTCCGTTGCCTCCATGATGCGGTTCTCGAAATAGACGGTGAAGCCCTCGTTCAGCCAGAAGTCGGCCCAGGTCGCATTGGTCACCAGATTGCCGGACCAGCTGTGCGCCAGCTCATGCGCCACCAGACTGACCAGCGAGCGGTCGCCGGCGATGATGGTCGGGGTGGCGAAGGTCAGGCGCGGGTTTTCCATCCCGCCGAACGGGAAGGAGGGCGGCAGGACCAGCAGGTCGTACCGGCCCCAGCGATAGGGGCCGTACAGCGCCTCGGCCGCATCGACCATGGCGGCGGTCGGAACCAGTTCGTCATGGGCGGCCTCGAGGCGCGATGGCTCCGTCCAGACGCCGGTCCGCTCATCGATGGCCTGGAAATCGACATCGCCCACGCCGATGGCGATCAGATAGGGCGGCACCGGATTGGTCTCGACATAGCGCCAGGAAATCAGATCAGGCCCGATGGGAGCGCGGCCCGAAGCCCTGCCGCTCATGACCACCTTCAGATCGCGTGGCGCGGTGATGCGGGCGTCCCAGGTCTGGCGGATGCCGGGGCTGTCCTGGGTCGGCACCCAGGTCCGGGTCAGGATCGCCTGGCCCTGGCTGAACATATAGGGCTGCTGGCCGCCTGCGGTCTGGGCGGGTGTCAGCCATTGCAGGGCGGCCGCATCGGGGCGCGTCGCATAGGTGATGACGATCTTGCGGGCGTCACCGATCTGCACCGTCAGGGCGTGACCCAGGATGGGGTCGTCCTGCCCCTCGGCAAAGCCCAGGGGGCGGCCCTCGGCGTCGGTGATCGACCGGATGTCCAGATTGCGGGCGTCGAGCACGATCTCGGTCGCACCCGGCTGGGCGGCGATGTCGAGTGTGGCTGTACCCGACAGGCTCTTGCTGTCGAAGTCTGCAGTCAGGTTCAGATCGACGTGGGTAACCCGCGCGATATTGGGCTGGGCATAGGTGTGAATGTCCTGCGGGATGGGCGTCATCGCCTCGGACGCTGCGACGGCTGCGATGGCACCGGGATCGGTCACAGACCCGCCTGTCGTCTGACACGCCCCTAGGGCCGTCGTCAGTGCCATCATCGAAACCATCATCAGTGGGCGGACCATCACGCATCTCCTAGAAACCGTTGTCGCGGGGGACAACGCCTCCTGGAGGCGAAAAGATCAAGGGGCGGATGCGGCGGCAGTCGTGTTTCGTCCGGTGAACAGTCGACCTTTCTCGGCCAACAGCACGAAGGTCATGGCCAGCAGACCCAGGCCGACGAAGCCCAGGGTCATGGGCGTGGCGCTGCCGTTGAACTGCTGACCGATCAGGAAGCCGAAGGTCGCCCCAAGGGTCGTGGAGATAAATCCCTGGGCCGAGGAAGCCGTGCCCGCGATATGACCCATCTTCTCCATGGCCATGGAGCCGAAATTACCCGCGATGAAGCCGAAGCAGAACATGGTCAGGCCTTGCAGGACGGCGAAGGTCCAGATGGTCTCCAGCCCCATCAGGTTCACCACCGAATGGATGGAGGCCATGACGATGAAGCCGATCAGGGCGGTGTGCGAGATCAGGCGAGAGCCCAGTTTCTCGACCAGTCGTGCATTCAACAGGGACGCCACGGCGATGCCGCCCGCGACCAGGCCGAACACGGTGGTGAACAGATGCGGGGCCTGGAACACATCGAAGAAGATCTGCTGGCTGGAGTTGATGAAGCCGAACAGCGCGCCGGTGATGCAGGTCATGGCCAGGGTGTAGCCGATGGACTGGCGCTCGGTCAGGGCCTGGCGAAATGCCCCGGCGATGCGTCCGACCTGGATGGGCATGCGGTCGTCTGGGTGCAGGGTTTCAGGCAGGCGGATGGCCGTCCAGATCATGTAGGCGCTGCCGGCCAGGGCCAAGACGCCGAAGATCCACGGCCAGGGCGCGACCGTCAGGATCAACTGGCCAAGCGTTGGGGCCAGGATCGGAATGCCCAGAAAGACCAGGAAGCTGAGCGACATCACCCGTGCCATGGTCCGCCCGGAGTAACGGTCCCGCACGATGGAGACGGCCAAGACCCGCAGGGCTGCCGCGCCGATACCCGTGCCGACGCGGGCGGCGATCAAGAGCTCGAATGTCGGTGCAAAGGCGGCCAGGGCACTGAACACGACATAGACGCCGAGCCCGAACATCAGCACAGGCTTGCGGCCGTATCGGTCAGCCAGCGGGCCATAGATGATCTGGGTGACGCCGAACCCCAGCAGATAGGCCGTTACGACCCACTGGCGACTGTTTTCATTGGCCACGCCCAGCGCCTCGCCGATGGCGGGCAGGGCGGGCAGCATGGAATCGATCGCCAGCGCATTCAGCGCCATCATCATCGCGATCAGGGCGACGAACTCGGGAAAGCCGGGGCCTTTGAGGGGAATTTCAGTGCCGGCTCTTGTCATGCCCGGTCAGATGCGCCCGACAGTCTCGCATCGCAACCTTGTCTGGATGACATTTCGCAACTGCGAAGGCGGATAGGCCAGTTCTAGGGCGTGAACTGAATGGTGCGGGCGAACTGGATGTCGCCTTGCCCAGGTTCGACGCGGCTGTCCTGCACCAATGCCACGGCCGCCTCTCCGAAACCCAGACCCGGATGGGTCTCGCCCAGGACGATGCAGCCTTCGACATTGCCATCCGAGCGGGCCGTACACTCGACCGTCACGGCTACGCCTGCCAGAACAGGAGCCGCGTCTTCGGTCGTCATGACCACAGGCTTGATGTCGAACTCGGCCTCGTCGAGCTGCGCATACGTCTGCGTGGGTCCGGCGGTCAGGGCGATGGCGAACAACAGGGCAATCATGGGTCGAGCCTCCTGACCCATTAATGTTCGTCAAAGGACTGCGTTCCGTCAGGCTGCATGCGAGAGCCGCGACCCCCAGGGCCACAGCTTCACCATATGAACGAAAGCTGACCGCCAGGCTGTCGCGGTGTTCAGGTCTGGCCTGCCAGAACTGGCCGATCGGAACGGGGCGAGACCCCGAAGCCCGGAGGATGTCCCAATGGCCAGCGCCGCCCTGAATATCGCCTCTTCCACCGCCGAAATTCGTGCCCTGATGAGCACGCCCGAGAGCCGGGGTGACCGGATCGCCCGCCTGCAACGCGAGGCCCGCGCCCTGGCTCTGGATGACATCCAGGCCCTGGTGCGGCTGATGGCCCAGGTCGCGGAGGCGGCCAGCGACATAGCCGACGGCGGCGACGCCTATCCTGTCGGTGTGCGCGAAGCGGCCTTGCGCCTTGCGACCGATTTGCCGGCCCGTGCCGACACGCTGAAGGCGATCTCGGGCCGCGCGCTAATCTGAAGAGATGGTGCCCCGGGTCGGACTCGAACCGACACTCCTTTCGGAACCGGATTTTGAGTCCGGCGCGTCTACCAGTTCCACCACCGGGGCCCGCGAGCGTCCTTTAGCCGGACTGGGCGTCTTGTGCCAATAGGCCGTGACGAAGAGCAGGAGCGACGCCATGAATTCTGCAACCGCCCCTCTTGCGTTTCATCATGGTGTAACGCATCTGGCATCGCATGAGCGCTTCAGACCTGCCCGACCTCGCCGTCGTCTATGAACATCCGGAATGGTTCGAGCCGCTGTTCGCGGCGCTGGACCGGCATGGCGTCCGCCATGTGAAGGTGCCGCTGGCCGGGCATGGGTTCGATCCGGCGGCGTCGCCTGCACCGGCAAAGGTCGTGTTCAGCCGCGTGGCGATGTCCTCCTTCCTGCGCGATCCGGAGCACCCGATCTTCTATGCCCAGAGCCTGTTCGACCACTGGCAGGGGCAGGGTACGCGGGTGGTCAATGCATCGGCCCTGACCATCGACACCTCCAAGGCGCGGCAGATGTCGCTGATCGCGCGGCTGGGGCTTCAGGGCCCCGCGACCCGGGTCGCTCACCGGCAGGCGGACATTCCGGCGGCGGCCGAGGGGCTGCGGTTCCCGGTCCTGGTCAAGGCCGACATCGGCGGGGCCGGTGCCGGCATCACCCGTTATGAAAGTCCCGAAAGCCTTGCCGAGGCGGCGGGCGAGAAATGGTGTCCGGTCGGGGTGAACGGCATCTCCCTGATCCAGGAATATGCGCCGCGCCGGGGCGGCAAGATCACCCGGGTCGAGACGCTGAACGGCAAATACCTGTACGCCATCGACATCGAGAGCCCCGGCGATGCCTTCGACCTGTGCCCCGCCGATGCCTGTCTGGTGCGGCCCGGTGCGCCGACCCTGACCATGACGAAGGCCACGCCGCCGGACGAGATCATCGCGGCGGTCGAACGTTTGGCCGTGGCGAGCGAGATCGAGGTCGGGGGTGTCGAATATCTGATCGACGACCGGGACGGTTCGGTGCTGTTTTACGACATTAATGGCCTGTCGAACTTCGTGGCCAATCCGGTCGAGGTTTTGGGCTTCGATCCGCATGACAACCTGGTGGCCTGGCTGGCCTGCATCATTGAAGACGAAAAGAGAAAGGCCGCGGCATGAGGTACGGTTACTGGGCCCCGGTCTTCGGCGGCTGGCTGAGGAATGTCGACGACGAGCGCGAGGCGTCGTGGGAAAACCTGTCACGGCTGGTCCGTCGCTCCGAGGAGATCGGCTGGGACCTGACCTTGATCGCCGAGCTGAATCTGAACGACATCAAGGGCATCGAGGCCCCGGCGCTGGATGCCTGGTCCAGCGCGGCGGCCCTGGCGGCGGTGACGAAGACGATCGAGCTGATGGTGGCCGTACGGCCGAACTTTCACCAGCCCGCCCTGTTCGCCAAGGCGGCAGCCAATATCGACCAGATTTCGGGCGGGCGACTGGCGCTGAACGTCGTTTCGTCCTGGTGGGCCAAGGAAGCGGAAAGCTATGGCCTGCAGTTCGACCAGCACGACGACCGCTATGCCCGCACCACCGAATGGCTGCAGGTCGTGGACCGGTTGTGGACGCAGAAGCGCACGGATTTCGAGGGCCAGTTCTACACGCTGAAGGACGCCATCGTGGAACCCAAGCCGACCTCAACGCCTGCGCGGCCTCGCCCCGTTATCTATGCGGGCGGCGAGAGCGAGGCGGCCAAGACCCTGATCGCGCGGCACTGCGACGCCTATGTCATGCACGGCGACGAGCCGGAGCATATCGCCGCCAAGGTCGCGGATATGAAGGCCCGGCGCGAGAGCTTCGGCCTGCCGCCCATGTCGTTCGGCATGGCGGGTTACGCCGTCGTCCGCGACACTCAGGCCGAGGCAGACCGCGAGCTGGAGCGGATCACGGCCATCCCCGGCCTGGCCGAGGGCAATCCACCCGCCGGCTTCGCCAACTTCGATCAGTGGCTGTCGGGCACCGAGCTGGAGCGCGAGCTGAAGATCCGCGAATACAGCGTCTCCAATCGCGGTCTGCGGCCCGGCTTCGTCGGCACGCCCGAGACGGTGCGCGAGCGGGTCGCCGAATTCGAAGCCGCCGGGCTGGACCTGGTCCTGCTACAGATGTCGCCCCAGGAAGAAGAGATGGAGCGGTTTGCGGCCCAGGTGATCAACGGCTGATCTGGCTGAGGCCGGGGTCTGCCCCGACGTGATTAGCTCGACATGCGCGTCGGATTGGCCGTGCTAAATACGGCGAGCGCGGATGAACAGTTCGAACCCACATCCGCTGTGGTCGCAGGGTGTAAGGCTTGCGCCCTTTCAGCAGGAGTAATCTCCGGCTGGCCTCGATGCTGTCAACGCCTGATCAGCCCCGAGGCTGCGCTAGGTGTACCCTGTTGATCCATAGTGAAATGCGCGCGGAAAACAAAGCGCACAGGACGAAGGGGGGCACCAGGCTGGGCTGAGTTGCTCAGACGCGCTCCGTCCATGGCATCGAGCGTCGCGCGACCGAAACGACCGTCATGAGGGTGCTCACTTTCGATGACACAGTCACGGGCCCGGCCCGACTGATCTGCAATACAACTGAGCACGACGTGACCTCGGGCATACCGGGTTTCGGGATAGCGAATGCGGGGGCGGGTCTGCCAACTCAAGCCGCTCGGCAGCCCGTTGTCTGGCAAGGCATCCAGTTCCGCGTCGCGAGGATCCGTAAGGGGCTTTTCGCAGCGAGTTAGTGTTTCATCGATGGCAGAGGACGACGACGGAAGGTCGACGACATAGGTAATATCGCGTCCATTCGCAGCAGCGCCGGGCACGGTCAGTCTGAGCGATCCACCCTTGCGAAAGGTGCGAGCCAGGGGGGCAGGGATATCGGCTACGGCCACCGTGGGTTCGGTCGTCGAGTTCCAGCCGGTCTCATACGCATCCTCGTCGCCGAACTTCAGCCGAAGCGTCCGGCGCTCGGTGGGGCTGGCCGGTAGCCCGCTGACGACGGCCGAGAAATCTCCATTCCGGCATCTGAACCCAAGGCCCAGGCCATTTGAGAACTCTGTATAAGCCATAGTCGTGCGAGTGCTGGCATCGCCATGCAGGTCCCAATCTCGGGCAGCGTCCTGGGCAGAGGCGGATGGAGCAAAGGCCACCGAGGCCATGAGCAAAACGGCGCGACGCATGGGTATACTCAAGTTATTCGATTTCAGGTCGACCGTGGATACTGCAACCCCTGAACGCAAGCGTTGCAGCAGCTCGATCAGTTTTCGTCAGACGCACTTACCCCCTCAACCGTCTGTTCGATAGCGCCGAACAGGGTGTGGTGGTGGTCGTCCAGCATTTCGATGCGGACGGTGTCGCCGGGTTTCAGGAACGGTGTCTCGGGCTTGCCACGCAGGAGGGTCTCGACCGTGCGCACCTCGGCGATGCAGGAATAGCCCAGGCCACCTTCGCTGACGGGCTTGCCGGGGCCGCCGTCGGCGTCGCGGTTGGAGACGGTGCCCGAGCCGATGATGGTGCCGGCCCCCAGGCTGCGCGTCTTGGCCAGGTGCGCGATCAGGGTGCCGAAGTCGAAGGTCATGTCGGTGCCGGCGTCGGCCTGACCGAAGTCCTGACCATTCAACTGGACGGACAATGTGCCGTGCAGCTTGCCGTCCTTCCAGCGGTCGCCCAGCGCGTCGGGCGTGACGAAGACGGGCGACAGGGCGCTGGCCGGCTTGGACTGGACGAAGCCGAAGCCCTTGCCCAGTTCGGCGGGGATCAGGTTGCGCAGGGATACGTCGTTGACCAGGCCGACCAGGCGGATGGCCGCCAGCGCCTGATCCCGCGTCGCGCCCTGCGGCACGTCGCCGGTCACGACCACGACCTCGGCCTCCAGATCGCAGCCCCAGGCCTCGTCGGCCAGCGGGATGGGATCACGCGGGGCCAGGAAGCCGTCGGAGCCGCCCTGATACATCAGCGGATCGGTCCAGAAGCTGTCGGGCATTTCGGCCCCGCGCGCCTTCCGCACCAGTTCGACGTGGTTCACATAGGCCGAGCCGTCGGCCCACTGATAGGCGCGGGGCAGGGGGGCGGCGGCGTCGCGTTCATGGAAGCGGCCACGCGGCACACCTCCGTGTTCCAGACTTTCCGCCAGAGCGCGCAGATCGGGCTCCAGCCGGTCCCAATTGTCCAGCGCGGCCTGCAAGGTCGGCGCGATCAGGAAGGCGTCTGTGAACCAGTTCAGATCACTGGAGACGAGGACGAGGCGACCGTCGCGGCCGTGCTTGAGCGAGGCGAGTTTCATGCCTCAAGGCCTAAACGGTTTTTCCGCAAAGGGAAGCGGGTGTCTGTGGTCGATCAGACGGGCGGGGTGATCAGGGCCTTGGCCTCGGCCCCTGTGCGAGCGCCCATGTCGCGCACCTCGACCTCGACAGCGACGGCCCCCTCGGGCTGATGCGCCCACAGATAGCGCCGCTCCACCTCGACCTCGCGGCCCGAGGGAGCAAAGCCGGTGAAGATGTCACCCCAGGGCGTCACCGCCTTCAGATCGGGCCACGGCAGGGCGCAGGCCGCGTCCAGTTCCTCGATGGCCATGGCGGAAAGCTCGTCGTCGCTCATCGCGGCGGCTCATTGGCATAGATGCCGACACGGGCGGGCTCGGTCGAGGACACCGCGCCGCGATACATGCCCGAGGTGTTCATGTGCAGCCAGGCATCGCCGCTGCGGGTCATCACGATCACCCCGCCGCTCCCGCCCAAAGCCTCCACCTGGGCTAGTTCTCGGTCGATGACGACGAAGTCCGGATTGCGAGGGTGCGACAGGCAGATTTCATCGGCTGGGCAGGCTGAAGCTTGTCGTTGGCGGGCCCGGGCTTCTGGAGACACTGCCGTCTCGGCCGCGATGCCGGCACAGATGTCCCGCGCCACCGTCGCCCGGATGAAATACTCGCCATCGCCCGTGGCCGAGACGGCGCAGCCGTCGGCATTGGAGGCATAGGTGCCCGCGCCGATCACCGGCACATCGCCGACGCGGCCCCAGCGTTTGGCCGTCATGCCGCCGGTCGAGGTGCCGGCGGCCAGGTTGCCGGACTGGTCCAGCGCGACCGCGCCAACGGTGCCGAACTTGCGCTCGTTCAGGGGCGGACTCTGGCCTTCGTCGATCGCAGCCTGCGGACCGGGCGCACCGGCGGGCCGGGAGGGGATGGGCAGGTTTCGCGCCCGCAGCGCCGTCTCAAGCCCCTGCCAGCGGCGCTCGGTGAAGAAGAAGGACGGCTCGACCTGCTCCAGCCCAACCGAGGCGGCGAAGGCGTCGGCCCCCGGGCCGATCAGCATCACATGCGGGCTCTGATCCATCACGGCGCGGGCGGCGGCAATGGGATGACGGGTGGTGGTCAGGCCCGCGACCGAGCCGGCGGTCAGGTTCGAGCCATCCATGACGGCGGCGTCCAGTTCGTTGCGGCCAGCGGCGGTGAAGACCGCGCCGCGCCCGGCGTTGAACAGGGGGTCGTCCTCCATGATCTGGATCGCCGCCTGAACCGCATCCATGGCCGTGCCGCCGCGCGACAGGATGGCCTGACCCGCCTCCAGCGCGCGGGTCAGGGCGGCGCGGTAAGCCGCGTCCTGCTCGGGCGAAAGGCTGTCGCGCTCAATGACACCTGCTCCGCCGTGGATGGCGAAGGACCAGCGCGGGGCCTCGGTCTGGGCGGTCTGGGCGACGGCGGGCGTGGCCATCAGGGCCAGGGCGAAGGCGGCGGGGATCAGGCGGGTGAGGGTCATGGAGAGCAGCGTCGGTGATCGCGTCGCCGAACTCAAGCCTCAGGTCGTGATCGCCTGACCGCAACAGGGGCAGACGGCGTGGGCGATGCCGAACAGGGCGGTCAGGGCGGCGGGTGCCAGCATCCGCTCTGGTGTCCCCGTCTCGACCCAGTCAGGACCCAGGGCCATCACCTGATCGGCCCGTGCAGCAAAGGGCAGGTGGTGGGTCGAGGCGATGACGGTGCGGCCCTCGGCGGCCAGGCTGCGGATCGCCGCCTCGACGGCCTGGGCATGCGCGAGGTCTAGCATGGCCAGGGGCTCGTCCAGCAGACAGAGGGCGGCATCCTGAACGAACAGGCGGGCCAGCAGGACCAGTTGCTGCTGGCCGCTGGACAGACGATCGAAGGGGCGGACGGCCAGATCACCGATGCCCAGCCGGTCAAGGGCGGCCTCTCCAGCCGCCAGATCGGCAGGGGCCAGACCAGCGGCCCAGCGACGGCGTCCTGCGCGACCCAGGGCCACCAGATGCAATGCCGAGAACCCCGCGTCGACTTCTCCTGGCGGGGGCAACCAGGCGGCAGGACCATCGCGCGAGACTGTGCCGTCCAGCGGCGGCAGCAGGCCGGCCAGGGTCTTCAGCAGCGTCGTCTTGCCCGCGCCATTCGGGCCGATCAGGGCGATGACCTGACCGGGTGCCACGGTCTGATCCAGCGCCGGCAGGCGAAACCCTGCGCGTCCGGCCACCATCCAGTGCAGGGTGAGGCCGCTCATGCCCGCCGCGCCGTGGCAATGAACAGGGCCAGAAAGGCGGGCGCGCCGACCAGCGCCGCCAGCAGGCCGACGGGCAGTTCCGCTGGACCGAAGGCGGTGGCCAGCCGGTCGATGGCCAGCGCAGCAAGAGCGCCGATAGCCATGGAGGCAGGAATGAGCTGGCTGGCCTGCTCGCCGACCAGACGTCGCGCCGCATGCGGGGCCAGAAGGCCGATCCAGCCGACCACGCCTGCGACGGCCACAGCGGCGGAGGTCATCAGCGCCGCCGCCGCCAAGGCGATCACGCGCAGGGGACCGGCGGGCAGCCCCAGCGATCTCGCCTGCTCCTGACCCAGAGACAGCACGTCGAGCCGAAATCCGAGCCAGAGCAGGACCAGTGCGCCCGCCGTCATCGGCACCAAGGCCGACAAGGCTTCGCCCAGATCCGACCGCGTGAAAGAGCCGAGCAGCCAATAGGTGATGGACGGCAATTGCGAATAGGGCTCAGCCGCGATGACGACGAGGCCCAGTCCTGCCGTGGCCAGAGCGCCGGCTACGATTCCGCACAGGATAAGGGAGAGCCGTCCGTCATTGCTGCGTGCGCCGCCGCTCGCCAGACCGGCGCACACCAGGGCCAGAGCCCCGGTGGCCAGACCACCTGCGAAGGCCGCGCTCTGGACAATCCAGGCTCCGGCTCCCAGCAGCAGGGCCGTCGCCGCGCCTAGCCCCGCACCGGAAGTCACGCCCAACAAATCCGGGGAGGCCAGCGGATTGCGAAACAATATCTGGAATGCAGCTCCGGCCCCGGCCAGTGCTGCCCCACATGCCAGCGCCGCCAGAAGACGAGGCACCCGGAGGGACAGGGCCAGTTCGGCTTGCGAGGAGCCCGAACCTGCGACGGCTTTAAGCAGTGCCGCAGGAGAAACCCCCAGTGGCCCGGTTGCCATGACCAGAAATCCCAAGGCGACTATCAGCGCGACAAGAAGCGCTGTGGTCCGTGATGCGCCTGCACGCTTCACTTGATCCAGCGCGGGCGGGCAATCTCGACGGGTGCCATACCATACAGTCGGCGGGTCAACGAGCCGATCGCCAAGGCACTGCCTTCCGGATCGGCCAGCCATGTGCAACCCAGAAGGCGGTTCACCGACGGTGGGCGATCAACCCAGCCGAAGGGCACGTCGGGCATCAGAAGCAGACGTCGGGGCGTGCCGTCACGCCGCCAGCCCCAGACGTCGTCGCCGCGCATGGTGGCCGCGAATCCGGTGCTCAGCGTCACGATCGCTTCCGGGTCCCAGGCTGCGACCTGTTCGCGCGTCACCCGACCGATGTCGTTGCCGCCGACGGCCACGTTGGACCAGCCCGACCCTTCCAGAACCTCTGTCGCCAAGGCTCCGCGAAAGCCCGTTTCCAGTCCGTCATTGCCGCGCGCATAGTAGAAACTGGGGCCCGCCGGGGCCCTGGCCCATGCGACCAAAATACCCGCAGCCTGATCGGCCAAAGGCTGCACTGCCGATTCGGTACCCAGCAGGCGTGCCGCCTGGCGCAGGGCCTCGGGGATATGACGCAGAGCCCCGTCGATCAGGGTCCAGTCGACGCCGAGGCGCGCCTTGAACTGTTCGGACACGGCCTGATATTTGGGGTCCAGATCGCCATAGTCGATGATCCGGCTCGGCGACAAGGCCGCAATGGTTTCCAGGTTTGCGGCCTGTCCGACGCCTGAAAGACTGCCCAACTCCGGCAGCCTGGAGGCCATTTCTGGCAGGGTCGCCAGGCAGTCTGCGGCGGGGCGTCGGGGCCAGCCCGCCAGTCGCTCGCGCGCCACCGCCCAGATCAGCAGCGCCGCAGGCTGACCCGCCGCCACCACGTCGCCGCGCACGGCGATCTGCGGCTGTGCGGAACACCCGGCCAGGGCCCCCATGCCGCCCAGCGTACCCAGTCCAACCAGAGCTGATCGCCGTGTCGTCGTCATGCCGTCCGCTTGTCCGTTCGGGTCGTGATCATAGTGCCGCTTCACCCCCGCCGATGCCAGACAGTAGCGAATTTACCCTTAACCCTTGTTCGGGCTTGGTCCGTGTGCTGGTTATGCGCCCTTCGCGCGTCAGGTGGGGCGCAGCATCATAGGGAGTGAGCCGTTGAGTACGACGGACGCAGGGGGGGCGCTTATCGGCGATCCTCGCAAGACGTTTCTGGGACACCCGCGGGGGCTGGTCGTCCTGTTCTTCACGGAGATGTGGGAAAGGTTCTCCTTCTACGGCATGCGGGCCATGCTGACTCTGTATCTGATCCAGCACTTCCTGTTCGGACCGGTCGAGGCGCAAGGCATCTATGCCGCCTATGGCGCACTGGTCTATCTGCTGCCCGTCGTCGGCGGCCTGATCGCCGACAAATATCTTGGATCCAGAAAAGCCGTCATCATCGGCGCGGTCCTGCTGGTCGCCGGTCACTTCACCATGGCCTTCGAGGGCTCGGGCGGGCGTGAGTTCATCACCGTCGGTGGCACCGAATATGCCATTCAGGTCGAGGGGCGGAACACCGACCGTCAGCTTTATGCCGTGACCGATGTTGGCCGCGTGCCGATTTCGATCGCACCTGAAGGTGTCAGCGTCGTAGACGTGGCCGGACAACCTGCGGGTTCCGGAGCCCAGTTGGCGACAGCGGCCGCCTTCCCGGCGACTATCGCGGCGGACGGTTATACGACCCGCATCGATCGCGATCCGTCGGGTGAGATGACCCTGTTCCTGGCTCTTTCGCTGATCATTGTCGGCGTGGGTTTCCTGAAGGCGAATATCTCGACCGTCGTGGGCCATCTGTACGAAGAGAATGATCCACGTCGGGACGGGGGGTTCACCCTGTTCTATGTCGGCATCAACCTGGGTTCAGTGTTGGCCACCGGCCTATGCTCCTATCTCGGCTTCACCTATGGCTGGGCCTATGGCTTCGGTCTGGCGGGCTTCGGCATGTTGCTGGGTCTGGCGACCTTCCTGCTGGGTCAGTCCTGGCTGGAAGGCCGCGGCGGGCCGCCTAACCCCGAGAAGCTGGCCGGCACCAAGGTGCTGGGCATTCCGCTGGAAGCGACCTTCTGGATCCTGGGTCTGATTGCGGTCTTCCCGGTCTGGTTGCTGATGCAGCGTCACGAGATCATTTCGACCGCCTTGCCCTGGCTGGCCGGCATCATCTTCGCGCTGGTCGTCGGCTATACGGTGATCAAGCTGCAGGGGGCAGAGCGCGCTCGCATGCTGGTCGCCCAGGTCCTGATCTTCTTCTCGGTCCTGTTCTGGGCCCTGTTCGAACAGGCTGGTTCGTCCCTGACCCTGTTCGCGGACCAGTCCACGGCCATGCCGTCTTGGTTCAATGCGGGCTACACCCAGATGTTCAACCCGGGCATCATCGTGATCTTCGGGCCGATCTTCGCGGCCCTTTGGGTCTGGCTGGCCAAGCGCAACAAGGAGCCTTCGACCCCGGTCAAATTCTCCTTCGGCCTGATGTTCGTGGGCCTTGGCTTCCTGGTTCTGTCCTGGGCGGCCGTGACGCAGGCGGGTGTCGATTTCCGCGTGCCGCTGTTCTTCCTGTTCCTGACCTACTTCTTCCACACCATGGGCGAGCTGTGTCTGTCGCCCGTGGGCCTGTCGATGATCACCAAGCTGTCGGTCGATCGTCTGGTGGGCATGATGATGGGGGTCTGGTTCCTGTCCAGCTCCGTGGCCCACATCGTGGCTGGCATCATCGCCCAGGCCACGGCGACCGATACGGTGGCCGGGGTGGTGACCAACCCGCAACTGGCGTTGGACACCTACAGCTCCATCTTCGGGACCATTGGCTGGACGGGCGTCGGCGTGGGCGTCCTGCTCTTGCTGCTCTCACCCGTTCTGAAGAAGGGTATGGCGGGGGTCCGTTGATCGTCCGCTGACCAAAAGAATGAAGCCTCGGTGGATCATTCCACCGGGGCTTTTTCTTTGCCGCTGATCAGAACGTTTTCCGCAGACGCAGTTGCCAGAAGGCGCGCGGGTCGACTTCGCGGCGTTCGATGAAGGCGACGTTGCGGATGGTGCGGTCGGCATATTCGATCCGTTCGGAATCGAAGTCCTCCCAGATGTTCAGCTGGGCCCGCAGCGACAGGGTCGCGGTCGGTTTATACTCGACGAAGAACTCGAAATAGTTGTGGCCGCGCCAGCTGAAGTCACGGTCGGGATCGAAGGAGGCCTGGCCCAGCAGCGGAATCCAGGCGAGGCCCCACTGGGTCTTGTAGCGTGTGACGTCCTGCTCAAAGCTGATCACGGCCTGGGTCGGGCGCACGTTGGAAATTGGGCGGGTGCGCCCCGTGGTCGGATCGGTCACCTCGGTCCGGTTCCAGTCGTTGCGGAAACCGAAACGTCCGCCTGGAATGCCCAGCTTTGTGGTCGGCAGGGTGATTCGCAGCGACAGTTGATCCAGCGTCCCGTCGCCGATGTTGCCGACTGCCGACAAACCATCGGCCAGAGGAATGGCGTCGATCACATCGGTGATTTCGTCGTGACGCAGGCCCAGGGTGACGATGCCGTCGCCCCAGAAACGACGCTCATAGGTCAGCTCGCTGATCCACCGCTGCTCGGGCTCCAGATCGACATTGCCGCCGAAGACGTTCTCGTCTTCCAGATCGGCCGAAGCAGCGAAGTCGCCGAAGTTCAACTGACCGACCTCGCGCTCGACACGCAGGCGGAACTGGTGGCCGGCCCAGGGCGTCCAGGTAGCCAGGGCGCGCGGCTTGGCGAAGAAGAAGGATTTCTCCTGCTCGGCATCGCCTGACTGGCTGATGGTCGAGGCCTCCAGCCGCAGGCCGCTTTCCAGTGTCAGGTCCGAGCGCGCGCGCCAGGTCGCCTTGCCGAACAGTTCGCCGCGCGTCTCTTCCACCACCACAGAGGCGGAGGGCAGGGGGATGTTCACACCGCCCTCGGTGTAGCGCTGCTCGACATCCAACATGTTGTAGGCCACCTCGGCACCCGTTTCGAAGGTCAGGGCTGGCGAACGTTCATACCGAACGAGCCCACGCAGGATGGTTTCAGACGATGAGCCGTCGGCGGCAAATGCCTGCTCTGGTCCGTCCACATTGCCCAGACGCGTGCGCGACGTGGACAGGTTCTCGAAATCCTCGAACTGATGGATGAAGCGGCTTTCCATCTTCAGGGAAGAGCTCAGCGGGCGCGTGTAGACGACCCCGAACTCTCCACTTGAGCTGTCCTGTTCGCCCAGGCTCTCGCGGCGGACTGTCGGCGCGGTTTGCAGATTGATGCTGTGCCAGTCGTTGACGCCATAACGCGCCGTCAGGTCGATCTTGCCGCCGAACAAGGGGGTCGAATAGTTGCCCCGGATCGAGTTTCCGCCGCCGTAGCCGTCGTTGTAATAGTCTTCGTCGCGCAGGACATTGCCCAGCGCGTCCGTGCGCAGGACGCGGCCTGAGCCGTTCGAATCACTGGTCGAGATGCCGTCGCTGAGCGTCACGCCCCAGGTCCGCTCGCCCTCGCGTGCCGTGAACTGGTAGGAGCCGCCGTAAACGTCCTGGCCGCCTTCGAAGAGGACGGCATTGGCTGTCAGAACGGATTCCCGGCTGCTTTCCGTCTTCAGGATGACGTTCACGACGACGGAATAGCCCTGCATGTCGATACCGGGGGCACCGCCGCGGATCAGCTCGATCCGTTCGACCTGGCTGGCGGTAGTGCGAGACAGGACGTTGGAGCCGGTGTCGTTCTTGGAGGCGGGACGCTCGCCATTGATCAGGATGTTCCCGACCGACCCTTCGAAGCCCCGGCTGCCGGAGCCGTCGTCGGTGGAGAATCCGGGCACCCGCTCGACCATGTCCAGGGCGGTGTTGGGGCGGGCCTCGGCGAAGAAGGCGGGCTGGAAAACCAGGACGCCCTGCTGACCCGCCTCGGCGACCGGCGGGGCCTGTTCAGGCGTCTGGGCCAATGCGGTCCCGGTGGTCAGGAGGACGGCCGTGGTGGCCATCAGGATGGTTCTGGTCATTGCAGGTTTTCCCCTCGTCTGTTGGCGAGAGGTGTGGCTGGATGTCGCGGCGGTCTCCAGTTACAAGACGGCAAGGTGGATTAAATCGACGACATCATTACATGGCTGTCATCTTTGTGTTCTTGTAAAGACAGTCTTGTTGGGCCTTTACTTTATTCTTTTGGAATATTGGCATGAAACACACACTGGCTGGCTTTGCTGCTTTCGCCGCTCTCTCGCTTTGTCATGCACCGGTTCTGGCGCAGGAAGCCGCCGTGGACGCCGTTCAGGAGGAGGCCACCACCCTGGATGACATCGTCGTTCTGGCCCGGCGGTCGGGCGCGCCGATGTGGACGGTGACGCGGGGAGACAGCACCCTGATCCTGGTGGGAGCCATCGGGCGTATTCCGCGCGATGTGACCTGGCGACCTGACGATCTGGAGGCGGCGGCGGCGCGGTCGAACCTGATCCTGACGCCCCAGGTCGGGCAGGCGTCGGTCAGCGATATCCTGCGGGTCATCTGGCGGGCCCGCACCATCGGCCAGATGCCGCGGGGTACGACGACGGCGACCTACCTCAGCCCCGCCGATCAGGCGCGGCTGGAAACCATCATGGCGGGCGAGCGCAATCAGGGCTGGCGCACCAAGAGCCTGCTGTTTCTCAGCTTCGACCTGATGAAGGACAAGGCTGGATATGGCCAAGGGCGCGAGGGCGAAGACGCGGTCGACGTCATACGCCGAGCGGCTCGGCGGGCGCGTATCGAGACGCGGCCGGTCGGAACGGTGCGCGGCGACGAGATCGTCGACAGCCTGATCACCGCACCCCAGCCGACGCACCTGCCGTGTGCCGAGGCCGCCATCGCGGCGGCCGAGTATGGCCCGACTGCCGGCCGCGACCGGGCCGAGGACTGGCGCGCGCTGCGGGTCGCCGATGTCGTGGCCTCGCCCATCGACCGGGCGTTGAGCGTCTGCTGGCCCTGGGCCGACCCGGAAATCGGCTCGCAATTGCATCAGCAATGGGCAGCGGCCATCGAGACGGCGATGATCGCGCCGGGGGTGACCATGGGTGTCGCGCCGATCCGCCTGCTGGCCGAAGACGGCGGCGTGCTGGACGGGCTGGAGGCACGTGGCTTTGAGGTGGTCGGCCCGGCGTGGAAATGACGGGGACAAAAAAGACAGTCCACTCAGTCCACTCAGTCCACCTGTATCCCGGTGTTGCTCGATAGGGCGGTGGTGATCATGGGGGCGCATGAGGCCTTGATAGCGTCGGCCTGCGTCAGTTCCGGACGTGTCAGACCGCCGTGCCGCCCACCGTCAGGCCGCCCATTTTGAGCGACGGCTGGCCGATGCCGACGGGGACGCCCTGGCCGGCCTTGCCGCAGACGCCGACACCGGGATCGAAGGCGAAGTCGTCGCCGATCATCTGGATGTGGGTCAGGGCCGTCGCGCCGTCGCCGATCAGGGTCGCCCCGCGTACGGGGGCGGTGATCTTGCCGTCCTCGATCAGATAGGCCTCGGTGCACTGGAAGACGAACTTGCCGTTGGTGATGTCCACCTGGCCGCCGCCGAAGTTGGCGGCGTAGAGACCGCGTTTGGTCGAGGCGATCATGTCGGCCTTCGAATCCTTGCCCCCTTCCATGAAGGTATTGGTCATGCGCGGCATGGGCATGTGGGCGAAGGACTGGCGACGACCGTTGCCTGTCGCCTTGGCCCCCAGCTGACGGGCCGACAGCCGGTCGTGCATCAAGCCGACCATGATGCCGTCCTCGATCAGGACCGTGCGCGAGGTCGGGGTGCCCTCGTCGTCGATGGTCAGGGAGCCGCGACGGCCGGAAATGGAGCCGTCGTCGACCACGGTCACGCCCGGTGCCGCCACCCGCTGGCCCATCTTGCCGGAAAAGACGGAGGAGCCCTTGCGGTGAAAGTCGCCCTCGAAGCCGTGGCCGATCGCTTCGTGCAGCAGAACACCGGGCCAGCCTGCGCCCAGGACGACGTCCATCTCTCCGGCTGGACAGTCGACGGCGTCCAGGTTGATCAGGGCCTGCCGCAAGGCCTCATCGACCTGTCCTTGCCAGCGATCGGGCGCGATCCAGGTCTCGAACCCGGCACGGCCGCCTGCGCCCGAGGAGGCGCTTTCGCGGCGGCCATCACGCTCGACGGTGACGGATACGTTCAGCCGCACGAGCGGGCGAAGATCCTGCATGCGCAGGCCATCGCCGCGCAGGATCTCGATCTGGCGGCGCTCGCCCGTCAGGCTGGCCGAGACCTGGACGACGCGTGGATCGCGGGCGCGGGCCCAGGCATCGATCTCGGCCAGCAGGGCAATCTTGTCGGAAAAGGCGGGCGAGGCGAGGGGGTCGACCGCGTCATAAAGCTTCTGATTGGTGGCGCGGGGACCTTCACCGACTGTGGCGGCATGGCCGGCCTTGGCGAGGGCCGCGCTGTCGGCGGCGCGGCGCAGGGCAGGGCCGGTGATCTCATTGGCATGGGCATAGCCGGCGGTCTCGCCCGCCACGACCCTCAGACCGAACCCTTCCGAGGCGTCATAGGCGGCCGACTTCAGCCGCCCGTCGTCGAAGACCAGCGATTCGCTCTCGGACCGTTCGAGATAAAGCTCCCCGTCGTCGGCTCCGGCCAGGGCTCCCTGGAGAATCGACAGGGCCTCGTCGGCACCGACGTCAACGCTGTCGAGGAGGGCGGGCGGAGAAACATGCAGGGTCATGCAGGCTAGATAGGGTGTCGCGATTGCGGCGTCACCCCGGACAGACAAAAGGCCCCCACCCGTGCGGGCAGGGGCCTCGTTGCCTGATGGCGGTCAGGTCAGTCCTGGTTCAGCGAGCCGTTGCCGCTGATGGTCTGTGCCAGACGGGCCGGACGGCGGGTCAGGGTGACGTCGCCATTTCCGGACAGATCGACCGTGGCCTGGCCGGTGGGGCCAAGGTGGGCGTCGCCGTTGCCACTGACGGTGACGGTGGCGTCGGTCATGGCGACCGCCTCCAGATCCGCATCGCCGTCGCCGGAGATGTCGAGGGTGACGGACTGGGTCCGCCCCTGGACGTCGACGTCGGACGAGCCGGACAGGGTCAGGTTGAGCGCGGGCTGATCATAGGCCCGCACGCTCAGTTCGCTGGATCCGGCCACGTCGAAGGTGGTGACCGAGGGGGCGGTGACAGTGATCTTCAGCGCTTCGGTCTCGCTCCAGCCCTGGATGCCGGTACGGCTCCAGCGGATGTAGGCGCGATCACCGTCTTCGCCGTTCAGAAGGGTCAGACGCCCGTCGGTGAAGCGAACGCGATCCACGACCGTGCTGGGGCCGGTGATCGAAATGCCGGCCTCGGAGCCCTGGACGTAGGTCACGTCGGCAGGCAGGTCGATGGCGAGGGTATCCGACCCCGTCCATTCGATGGTGCGGGTCGTCTGGGGTGAGACCTCGCCGCGCTCGATGCGGAAGCTTTCGTCCCCCGCCTCGTCGTCGGTGACGACCCAGGTCCAGCCGGGGCCAGCGAGGTCACGACCGCCGAGGGCTGCTGCCCCGCCGATGCCGACTACGGCGAGGATAAAGCCAACGCCCGTGATGATGAGAAGATTGCGGATCATGAAGGTCTCTCCTCAGACTTGATAGGTCGTGGGGGCCGAAGTCCCCAACGCAGGTTTCAGGACGCGGTAGTGCAGGCGGGCGTACCAGACGGTGGCATCGACCAGCCACTTGGTCAGGAGTGCGCCGAGGCCCGTCATGAACATGCCGATCCCCATGATGCCGATGCCCAGCAGGACGGCGGCGAAGGCCCCACCCGGTCCACCCAGGAAGGGTCCGACCACCAGGGCGACGGCCCCGCCGATGAAGACGAAGACGCCCATCAGCAGCACAGTCAGGACGGTGCCGAAGACCGGCAGGACGATCGGCAGCAGGATCAGGATGTCCAGCGCCCCCAGACCGATCAGGCCGAAGATAGCCCCGACCGCAGCCGAGGGGTTCTGTTCCTGGGTCCAGCGCTGGGCGGTCGATTCGGCGCGCAGCTCGCGAGCCAGACGATCGGGATCGCCCAGGGCGGCCGCCACCTCGGCCTCGGATCGGCCGGCGGCGACGCCGTCGCGGAAATGGCTGTCATAGTCCGAGACGATGTCCTGGGCGGCGGCGATGGGCAGGCCCACCAGTCCGCGCCGCAGACGGCCCATGAATTCCTCGCGTGTCATTGTTTCGGCTCCCCTTGATCGGTGGTGGCGACGGGCGTGGCTTCGGTGGCGGCGGGGGCGTTCATGACGCCTTCCACGGCCCGGACGAAGGCGTGCCATTCGCGGGTCTGTTGTTCGAGCGCGGCGCGCCCCGCTTCGGTCAGGCGATAGTATTTGCGCGACGGACCGGACGGCGATTCGACCAGATAGGTCTCGACCTGGCCCTCGGACTGCATGCGCCGCATCAGCGGATAGATGGTGCCCTCGCCCATATCGATGGCGTCGGACAAGGTGGCGGCAATCTCGTAGGCGTAGCTTTCGCGCCGGTTCAGCAGGGCCAGGACGCACAGCGTCAGCACCCCCTTCTTCAGCTGTATCTCTATGGTTTCGGGCACCTTGGCGTCCTCCTGTGATGTCGAAGGTGTATCGCAAGGTATCTGGCATCACAAGGTAGCTGGCGAAACATGACAGCGATTTAATCGACGCATGGATTTCGCATGCGGCGTCCAGACGCTTGGCAAGCGGGGGACAGGGCGATATGGACCGCGCAACGACCGCTGCGGGCTTTGCGCCTGTGGCGACTGTTTGCGATTCACTCGCAAACGCTTGCGGCAGAACGGTTTTTATGAGGAAGTCTCGTATGGGGATGGGCACGCGGGCCCGGGGTCTGATCGGCGGCGGTGTCGCGGGTCTTTGCCTGGCCATCTTTGCCGCTGCGCCGGCATGGGCGCAGGAGCTGATGGGTCAACCGACGCCGGGTGGCATCGGCCTGCAGCCGTCCGCCTCGCCGTTGAAGGCCGAGGCGCACTTCTTCCATGATGTCATCCTGATGCCGATCATCACGATCATCACCCTGTTCGTTCTGGGTCTGATCATCTGGATCGTCGTCCGCTACAACAAGAAGTCGAACCCGACCCCTGCGCGCTGGAGCCACAACACCCTGATCGAGGTGATCTGGACGGTCGTGCCGGTCCTGATCCTGGTGTTCATCGCCCTGTTCTCGTTCCGGCTGCTGTTCTCGTATCACAACATGCCGACGCCGGACCTGACGGTGAAGGCCACGGGCAACCAGTGGAACTGGTCCTATGAATATCCCGACCAGGGCATCGCCGAATACATCTCTAACATGCTGCCGGAAGACGAGATCGCGGCCCGCGGCATGGATCACGGCCTGTACCGTCTGGCCGCCGACGAGCCGATCGTGGTGCCGGTCGGCAAGACGGTCCGGGTTCTGGTCACCGCCGCCGACGTCATCCACGCCTTCGCCCTGCCGGCCTTCGGTCTGAAGACCGACGCCATTCCCGGCCGGGTCAACGAAACCTGGTTCAAGGCCGACCGCGTCGGCACCTTCTACGGCCAGTGCTCGGAGCTGTGCGGCGTCGACCACGCCTTCATGCCGATCCAGATCAATGTGGTGACGCAGGCCGAGTTCGAGGCCTGGGTCGTGTCCAAGGGCGGCTCGATGACGCCCCGGACGGCTGAAGAAGCGCCGGGCGGCACCACCGCCCAGGTCGCTGCCGGTACGACCGGTGCCGCGACCACCACCGACGCGGCCGCGCCTGCGGCCATCCCGACGGCCCAGACGGCGACGACGCCGGCTGCCCCCGCCACCACCGCTGCCCCCGCGACGGCTCCCGCCGCCGCCCCGGCCGCCCAGTAACGATACGCGAGAGCCCAGAACACATGGCCACCGCAGCCGAAAACCTAGCCCACGACCACGACGGGCATCACGACCACAAGCCGGGCTTCTTTACCCGCTGGTTCCTGTCGACCAACCACAAGGACATCGGCACCCTGTACCTGCTGTTCGCCATCATGGCGGGCATCGTGGGCGGGGCGCTGTCGGGCCTGATCCGCTGGGAACTGGCCGAGCCGGGTATCCAGATTTTCAAGGACGGCTCGGTCGTCAATCTGCTGGGCCTCGTGGAGCAGTCCAAGCACGGCTATAACGTTGTCGTCACCGGCCATGCCCTGATTATGATCTTCTTCATGGTCATGCCCGCCATGATCGGCGGCTTCGGCAACTGGTTCGTGCCCATCATGATCGGCGCACCGGACATGGCCTTCCCGCGCATGAACAACATCTCGTTCTGGCTGCTGGTCGCGGCCTGGATCCTGCTGATCGTGTCGCTGTTCGTCGACGGCGGACCCGGCAAGGGCTTCGGCGGGGGCTGGACCATCTATCCGCCGCTCTCGACCACGGGCCATACCGGGCCGGCCATGGACCTGGCGATCTTCTCGCTGCACGTCGCGGGTGCCAGTTCCATCCTGGGCGCGATCAACTTCATCACCACCATCTTCAACATGCGCGCGCCGGGCATGACCCTGCACCGGATGCCGCTGTTCGCCTGGTCGGTGCTGATCACCGCCTTCCTGCTGCTGCTGTCGCTGCCCGTCCTGGCCGGTGCCATCACCATGCTGCTGGCCGACCGTAACTTCGGCACCAGCTTCTTCGACCCGGCCGGCGGCGGCGACCCCGTCATGTTCCAGCACCTGTTCTGGTTCTTCGGTCACCCGGAGGTGTACATCCTGATCCTGCCGGGCTTCGGCATCATCAGCCACATCGTCTCGACCTTCTCCAAAAAGCCGATCTTCGGTTATCTGGCGATGGCCTATGCCATGGTCGCCATCGGCTTCGTCGGCTTCATCGTGTGGGCGCACCACATGTACACGGTCGGCATGAGCGTGAACCTGCGCGCCTATTTCATCGCCGCCACCATGATCATCGCCGTGCCCACGGGCGTGAAGATCTTCAGCTGGATCGCGACGATGTGGGGCGGTTCGCTCAGCTTCAAGACGCCCATGCTGTGGGCCATCGGCTTCATCTTCCTGTTCACCGTCGGCGGCGTGACCGGCGTGGTCCTGTCCAATGCGGGCATCGATTACAGCCTGCACGACACCTATTACGTGGTCGCCCACTTCCACTACGTCCTGTCGCTGGGCGCGGTGTTCGCGATCTTCGCGGGCTTTTACTACTGGTTCGAGAAGATGTTCGGCGTGAAGTACAACGAGTTTCTGGGGTGCGCGCACTTCTGGATCATGTTCGTCGGCGTGAACCTGATCTTCTTCCCGCAGCACTTCCTGGGCCTGCAGGGCATGCCGCGTCGCTACATCGACTATCCGGACGCCTATGAGATGTGGAACCACGTTTCGACCATGGGCTATCTGATCACGATCGTCGGCGTCGCCGTCTTCCTGATCATGCTGCTGGAGGCTGCCATCCGGCGTCGTCCGGGTGTGGCCAATCCGTGGGGCGAAGGCGCCACCACCCTGGAATGGACCCTGTCCTCGCCGCCACCGCACCACCAGTTCAACGAACTGCCGGTGGTCAAGGGTGACGACCACTAACTGGTTCCTGCGAACCTGAGCTAAACAGGGGCCGCTCTTTCGAATGAAGGGGCGGCCTCTGATCTTTTTGGTGCGCTACCGCGCTTCGCGCTACTTGAGCGCGGTTGGTGCGCCACACACGTTCGCGCTATGGAGCGCGAGAAAGCCTCATGACTGAAACCTCCACACCCGCCCTGTCGACAGCCCAGCCGGAAGATTTCTTCCAGTTGCTGAAGCCGCGCGTGATGTCGGTGGTGATCTTCACCGCCTTCGTAGGTCTGGTGGTCGCGGGTGGGGATATCGACTGGATTTCGGCGGCCATCGCCATTCTGTGTATCGCAGTGGGGGCCGGGGCAGCGGGGGCACTGAACATGGCGCTGGAGGGCGAGACCGACGCCCTGATGCGGCGCACGCGCGGGCGACCGGTCGCAGCGGGCCGGGTCAACAAGAACGACGCCATGACCTTCGGCGTCGTCCTGTCGATCTTCTCGGTCATGTTGCTGGGGATGACGACCAACTGGCTGGCGAGCGGTCTGCTGGCCATGACCATCGTCTATTATGCGGGCTTCTACACCCTGCTGCTGAAGCGGCGGACGCCTCAGAATATCGTCATCGGCGGGGCTGCCGGGGCCTTCCCGCCCGTGATCGGCTGGGCGGCGGCGACGGGTCAGATGCCTTGGCAGGCTTGGCTGCTGTTCGCCATCATCTTCCTGTGGACGCCGCCGCACAGCTGGGCGCTGGCGCTTTATTCGGCGGGCGATTACGCCAAGGCGGGCATTCCGATGATGCCGGTGGCGCGCGGTGCGAAATCGACCCGACTGCAGATCCTGATCTATTCGCTGATCTTCGTGCCCGTGGCGATCGCGCCGGGCTTCACCGGTCTGGGCGGCCCCGTCTATCTGGCGGTGTCCAACCTGGGCGGGCTGGGCTTTTTGCTTCTGGCTTTCCGCCTGTGGAAGTCTCGCGCAGGGGATGCGCCCGACAAGGCCGAGGCCGTGGGGCGAGAGGCCGCATTGTATGACGTGCGCGCAGAGGCCAAACCGGCACGCAACCTGTTCGCCTTTTCGATCCTGTATCTGATGGCGCTGTTCGCCGCCCTTCTGGTCGAGCGCCTGACCACCTTCGTGAGCCTGTGAGATGATGACCCTGCGTCTGACCCCCGAAGAGATGAGCGCCCGCAAGAAGCGCAACCTGGCCATCGCCGGCGTGCTGGTCGGCTTCATCATCCTGGTGTTCGGAGTGACGGTGCTGAACCTCAAGCGCAACATCGACGCGCGCAAGGAGGCCATCGCGGCCGGCCAGCCCGTCGGCTACGCGGGCTAGGGCGATGGAACGCAAGAACCTCATTGCCATCGCCTGTGCGGGCGGCGTCATGTTCATGACCGGGGCGGCCTTTGCGGCCGTGCCCCTGTATCAGATGTTCTGTCAGGTCACCGGCTTCGACGGCACGGTAAAGAAGGCGGACAAGGCCCCTGACGCCGACCAGGTGCTGGACGACACGGTCCTGATTCGCTTCGACACCAATGTGCGCGGTCTGCCGATGACGTTCCGGGCCGAACAGGTCAGCCAGCGGGTGCGCATCGGCGAGACGGGCATGGCCTTCTTCGACGTGACCAACACCTCTGACCAGCCGATTCAGGCGACCGCATCCTATAACGTCGTGCCCGAAACCGCCGGGCCCTATTTCCAGAAGCTGCAGTGCTTCTGTTTCGACAGCCAGACGATCCAGCCGGGGCAGACGATGAAATTCCCGGTCAACTATTTCGTCGCGCCCGAGATCGCGACCGATGCCGAGAGCAGGGGGATCAGCGAAATCACCCTCAGCTACACCTTCTATCCGACCAAGGGTGCCGAAGTGGCGGCCGTGACGCCTTCTGCCTCTGGCGCAGCCGGATAGCGGGCGCTATAGCCCACCCTTACGATTTCGACCGTACAAGAGACCCTAGATGGCCGACGCCCACGCCGCTCCGCATCACGACTACCACCTGGTAAACCCCAGCCCGTGGCCGCTGGTCTCGTCCATGGCCACCGTGGTCATGATGATCGGGGCTGTGGTCTGGATGAAGGGCCTGGTCACCGTGGCCCCCGACGCAGAGATCACCCTGGCCGGGGCCCTGTTCGGCAAGGGCGAGATGGCGCTGTTCTTTGCCGGTCTGGCCGGCGTTCTGGTCGCCGCCTTTGCCTGGTGGGCCGATGTGATCAAGGAAAGCCGTCAGGGCGACCACACCCCGGTCGTGTCACTGGGCCTTCGCTACGGCATGGTGCTGTTCATCGCTTCGGAGGTGATGTTCTTTGCGGCCTTCTTCTGGATTTTCTTCGAGATGTCGCTGTTCAATGCGGCGCGCGAGAACGTGCCGGAAATCGGCAACTGGGCCGATACCGCCGCCGCCTGGTCGACCTGGCCGCCGCAGGGCATCGAGACCCTGGACGCCTGGCAGTTGCCGCTGCTGAACACCGTCATCCTGCTGCTCAGCGGCACGACCGTCACCTGGGCGCACCATGCGCTGCAACAGGGCGACCGCAACGCCACCAAGATCGGCCTGGCCATCACCGTGGCCCTGGGCATCCTGTTCACCGGCGTGCAGGTCTATGAATACGAGCACATCATCCACGAGAACCTGTTCTTCAACGATGCCGCCGCCAACTCGGGCCTGTACGGTTCGATCTTCTTCATGGCGACGGGCTTCCACGGCTTCCACGTGCTGCTGGGCACCATCTTCCTGATCGTCTGCCTGCTGCGTCTTCTGGCCGGGCAGATGAGTCCGGAGAAGCATTTCGGCTTCGAGGCCGCCGCCTGGTACTGGCATTTCGTGGACGTGGTGTGGCTGTTCCTGTTCGCCTTCGTCTACGTGGTCTTCGGTTGAACCCAGACCCACAGTCTGTGACGCCAGCGCCGGCCCGGATCGATGCGATCCGGGCCGGACTGCTTTGCCGCTGTCCCCATTGCACCAAGGGGCCGCTGTTCGCGGGGTTCCTGAAGGTCGTCGACAGGTGCTCGGTCTGCGGGTTCGACTTTACCCGTCTGAATACCGGCGATGGCGCGGCCATCTTCATCATGCAGATCGCAGGCGGGATCGTGGTGTTCGGGGCCCTGTTCGTTCAGATCGCCTATGATCCGCCGATCTGGGCCATGCTGATCGTCGCCCTGCCGCTGGTGGCGGGACTGTCGCTGGGCCTGATGCGGCCGGGCAAAGGGTTGATGGTGGCCCTGCAGATGAACCATTCCTCCCCCAACGGGGGAGGCGGCAAGCCCCAAGCTCTGACATCTGCGGTCAGCCCCCTCCACCACCCTTCGGGCGGTCCCCCTCCCCCGACGGGGGAGGAATAGATGCGGCGACGTTTCCCTTGGGGGCTGACCATCGTCTGCGTCGTGGCCTTAGGCCTGCTGATCAGCCTGGGCAGTTGGCAGGTTCAGCGGTTGCAGTGGAAACAGGGACTGATCGCGCGGTCGGAGGCGGCGACGACATTGCCGCCTGTATCGATAGAGGCGCTGGCGCAGCTGCCGGACCCGGAGTTCCGCAAGGCTGTCCTGACGTGCGACTTTCAGAACCAGCCCTTCGTCGAGCTTCAGTCCATTCATGACGGCCAGGCCGGGGTGCGTCTGATCTCTGCCTGCGAGGGTTGGCTGGTCGATCTGGGCTTCGTGGCCGATACGGTCAGTACACGTCCTGTCCGTCAGCCCGCCGCCATCCCTGCCATCGTCGCGGAGGCGCGCCGGGTAGAGGCTCCCAATGGCTTCGCTCCGCCGCCCGAAGGCAACCGCTTCTATGCCCGAGACACCGCCGCCATGAGCCGGGTCCTTGGCGTGCAGGGGGCGGTACCGCCCTATGTCCTGTTCGCTACCGGCTCGGCCTGGCCGCAATGGCAGGCCATCGAGCCTTCTGCTCCCCCAGCCGCCTTTTCGAACAACCACCTGGGCTATGCCCTGACCTGGTTCGGCCTGGCGCTGGCGGTGATCGCTTTCTACATCGTGCTGCTGAGGCGCAGACTGCGTACTGGCCCCCCTGCCAAAGACACCGAAGAGAGTTCCATCTGACCACCTTACACACCCTGTCCAACGGCGTCCGCGTCGTCTGCGATCCCATGCCGGGCCTGCGTACCCTGGCCCTGACCGTCGCCGTGCGCGGCGGGGCGCGGTGGGAGGACGAGGCGCGGTCGGGCTGGTCCCATTGCCTGGAGCATCTGGTGTTCAAGGGCGCGGGCGATATGGGGGCGCGCGACATCGTCGAGCGGGTCGAGGCCGAGGGCGGCTCCATCAACGCCTCGACCGGCTATGAGCGGACCAGTTTCGACATCCGGGCGCTGGACGGGTCCCTGCCTCTGGCCATGCAGGTCCTGTCCGACCTGGTGTTCCGCCCGACGCTGGATCCTGCCGAGATCGAACGCGAAAAGGATGTGGTCGCCCAGGAGATCGCCGAGGCCTTCGACACGCCCGACGACCATGTCTTCGAAATGGCCCAGACGCGGGCCTGGGCCGGTCAGCCACTGGGCCGGCCGATCCTGGGGTCGGTCGAAAGCCTAAAGCCGCTGGATCGCGACAGCATCGGCCACTGGCGAGCCCAACTGTATTCGCCCGACCGCATGGTGGTGGTGGTGTCGGGGGCGGTGGACGAGACCGAGCTGCTGGCCCTGGCCGAGCGCTGGTTCGGCGATCAGGTCGCGACGCACGCTGCGACGCCCGACGCGCCGCGCTTCGTCGGCGGCGACGCGGCCCTGACCCGGCGGATCGAGCAGGCCAATATCGTGTTTCAGCTGCCCGCCCCCTCGGCGCGGGATGCGACCTATACGGCCGCACGCCTGATGACCGAAATCCTGGGCGGCGGCATGGCGTCTCGTCTGTTCCAGAGCGCGCGCGAGCAACGCGGGCTGGCCTACGCCATCGACGCTTATCACGAGCCGTATGAGGACGCAGGCATTCTGGGGATCTATTCCGGAGCCTCCGCCGACCGCGCCGTCGAACTGGCCCAGGTGTGTGCCGCCGAGTTGAGGATGCTGGCAACAGAGGGGCCGACGGCCGTCGAGCTGTCGCGGGCCAAGGCGGTGCTGAACGCGGGGCTGTGGATGTCGGACGAGAGCCCGGCGTCGCGCGCGGGACGGCTGGCGGCCCAGGTTCTGATCTTCGGCCAGCCCATTGCGTCCCAGACCATGGCCGACCGGACCCTGGCCCAGACCGTCGAGGACGTGCGGATGGCGGCAGCCACAACACTGAGTGCCGGCCTGGCCGCGACGGCCGTGCTGGGGCCGAAGGCGGCGGCTCCAGCGGGCCGGGCATTCCGGGACGCCCTTTTCGCCTGATCGTTCGCAGGTTAGTCTTTCCTCATGGCCCTGCTGGACTGGATCACCGAAGCGAGCGGGCCTGTGGTCAAGGGGCAGGGGGTCATCCTGCGCATGCCGCGGGGCTCGGACTATGAGTCCTGGGCCGAACTGCGTCACGCATCCCAGGCCTATCTCCAGCCGTGGGAGCCCTTGTGGCCCGATGACGACCTGACGCGCGGGGCTTACCGGCGACGGATGTCGGTCTATCAGCGCGAGATGGAGGCCGGGAACGCCTGGCCGTTTTTTGTCTTCGACGAGCGGGATCGCCAGTTGCTGGGGGCCATCACCCTGTCCAATGTCCGCCGCGGCGTGGCCGAGATGGCGACGCTGGGTTACTGGATCGGCCAGCGGCATGCGGGTCGGGGCTTCGGCACCGCGGCCGTGCGCGCCGCCGTCGACTATGCCTTCGACGGTTTGCGGCTGCATCGGGTCGAGGCGGCCTGTGTTCCGCATAACCACGCCTCGCGCCGTGCGCTGGAAAAGGCGGGGTTTGGGCTTGAGGGACGTGCGAAGGCTTATTTGAAAATTAACGGCGATTGGGCAGATCATCTCCTGTTCGGCGTCGTGAATGACGGCACCAAACGCGGCGGCTGATTCCCGGCTGCCCAGTCAGGACCGGATTTTGCGTTGAACACTCGTTCCAGAAGTCTGGCCTGGGATGCGACGACGGCGATCGAGGCGCTGGCTGCCGCCGATACGGCGCTGTGGATCTGGACGCCCTCCGATGACCAGATGCGCTTCACCGGAGCGACGCGGGCGCTGGGTCTGGGGCCGCTGGCTCCGGATTGCACCGGCGCGGCCTTCTGTGCGGTGGCCATGCCTCAGGACCGGACCCTGGCCGAGCGGATCCTCAAACCGCAGGAGGAAGGCACCGAAGTCGCCGTCCGGCTGCGCATGCGCGATGCCCAGACCTGTATCTGGCGCGGCGTCTGGCTGGAGGATGGCCTGCGGGCGGCGGGCGTCGTGGCGCTGGAAACGAAGTTCGCTGCGTCGGAGCGGGATGTCCTGACCGGCTTGCTGGACCGCAGGGCGTTCATCGCGCGGCTGGGCGAAACCCTGACGCAGAACGGCGAGTACGAGATCGTGGTGGCGGATGTGGATCGCCTTCGCCGGCTGAACGAGGCGCTGGGCCATGACCGTGCCGACATGGTGCTGGCGGCTCTGGGCTCACGCCTGGCCGCCGCCTTCGTCCAGAATGCGCACTGTGCCCGCATCGGCGAGGACGAGTTCGCCGTCGTCGTGCCGCGCGGCAACGGCAGTGCCTCGGAGCGGATGCGCGAGGCGATGGAGCAGCCGCTGCGCATCGCGGGCTTCGACATCTATCCGACTGTGTCGATCGGGGCAGCGGCGGCCGAGGGTGGGCCTGATGCGGCCGATCCGTCCGAACTGCTGCGCCGGGTCGAACTGGCCGTCGAACAGGCCAAGAGCGTGGGACGCGGCGGTATTGCCGCCTATGGCCGCGCGCTGGAGACCGACAGCCTGTCGCGGCTGGCGCTGGAATCCGACCTGCGCAACGCCTTCCTGCGCGGCGAGATCGAGCCCTTTTATCAGCCTGTCGTGAACCTTCAGACCGGGGCCGTCGCCGGGTTCGAGGCGCTGTGCCGCTGGCGGCACCCGACGCGGGGCCTGGTGCCGCCGGACGCCTTCCTGGGGCTGGCTGCCGAGATGGGGCTGATGAACGACCTGGGACTGCTGATGATGACGCAGGCGTCGCGGCGACTGGCCGAATGGCTGGCGCGGCATCCGTCGGCGGGCAAGCTGTTCTGCAGCGTCAACCTGTCGGTTGGAGAGATCGAGCGGCCGCGTCTGGTCGAGGATGTGACGCGCATCATCGCCGAGGCCAAGCTGCCGGCCGGCGCGCTGAAGCTGGAGGTCACCGAGGGCGACATCATGCGCGACACCAGCCGCGCCGCCGAGGTGTTGCAGCAGCTGAAGGATGCCGGTGCATCGCTGGCGCTGGACGATTTCGGTACAGGGTTTTCGTCTCTGACCTGGTTGGCCAAGCTGCCGTTCGATACGCTGAAGATCGACCGCTATTTCGTTCTGACGATGGACAAGGACGAGGGCTCGGCCAAGATCGTCAAGTCGGTCGTCAACCTGGGCCGCGACCTGTCGCTGGAGGTCGTGGCCGAGGGGGTTGAGAACGCCGGCCTGGCCGCTCTGCTGCTGGATGCGCAATGCCACTATGGTCAGGGCTTCGGTTACGCACCGGCCCTGCCGGCTCAGGAGGCCGAGGTCTATCTGAACGAGTCGCTGGCTGATGGCTCAGCGCCGATCAAGGCGCGGTCGGCTTGAAGCCGGTTCTGCCGCCGCTGCCACACAGAAGCATTCACTGGGTCTATGCCGCACTCACTATTCTGATTGCGGTTGGTGTTTCATACGCGAGTAGTCAGAGGCAGCCGGGCTCTGTCAGGACGGCGCTGATCGAAAGCGATCCGACCCTGTCACGGCATACGATCGATCTCGAAAATACAGGTTCGTTCCGTGAGAGCGATGGCACCGTCCCCCGCAGGCAGCGACTGTGGTGCGGCAATGTTCGCGGACGCGAGAACGGAAGGGTCGCTGCCGTGGTGTACAAGGGCCGACGGTCACAGAGAGCGGAAGTTCTGGAACTGGCAGAAGAATGGGAAGCCCGGCTGGACAAACGCGAACTTTGGCTTCTCGCGGAATGTCGCCGACTGACCTAGGCCCGCCCGCTCTGTCCTGACAGACGAGCCGGGTCGATGCCGAGAGTGCCTAAAGCCTTGGACCATTTGGCGTCGTAGTCGGTGTCGAAGATGAGATCAGCGTCGGCCTCGGTCGTGATCCAGACATTCTCGCCGAGTTCATCGTCCAGTTGACCCTCGCCCCAGCCGGCATAGCCCAGCAGAAGAACAGACCGGCGCGGACCTGTGATCGGGTCGGTCATGGCGATCAGGGCCTCTCGCGTGCCGGTCATGGCCAAGCCTTGGCCGAACGCCAGCGAGGCGTCGTCGATCAGCCAGTCGTCCGTATGCAGCACGAAGCCGCGCTCGCGCTCGACGGGGCCACCAATCAGGACGGCGCGTTGGGCGCTGGCGTCGGGCGCGTCAGTCTTCAGCTTGGTCAGCACTTCCTTCAGGTCGATCCCCGGCGCGGGACGATCCAGCCGCAGGCCCATGGCATGGTCGGGCTCGTGCGCACAGACCAGGATGACGGCGTGCTCGAACCGCGGGTCGCTTATGCCGGGCATGGCCACCAGCAGCCGTCCGACAAGGGATTGGAAATCGTCCATCTGCTTATCATCGGGGGCACGGCGCGAAGGCGCAAGGTGTGCCGCCGCAGCATTCGCAAGCGTGGCCGCTTGGCGTGTGGACCCTGCGGGCCTATCTGGGCGTTGAGACCTCTCTCACCCCTACATCGGAGCCTGCCCATGACCATCCAGATCGGCGATCGCATCCCCTCGGCGACCCTGACCCGTGCCACGGACGACGGCCCCAAGCCGATTTCGACCGACGAGCTGTTCGGCGGCAAGACGGTCGCCCTGTTTGCGGTGCCAGGGGCCTTCACCCCGACGTGCTCGGCGCGTCACCTGCCGGGCTTCAAGGACCATCGCGGCGACCTGTCGGCGAAGGGCGTGGACACCATCGCCTGCCTGTCGGTCAACGACGGTTTCGTCATGGGCGCCTGGGCCGACAGCCAGGGCATCGGCAAGGATGACATCCTTATGCTGGGTGATGGCAATGGCGACTTCACCCGCCAGATCGGCCTGTCCATGGACGCCAAGGGCTTTGGCATGGGCGAGCGGTCGCAACGCTATTCGATGATCGTCAAGGACGGCGTCGTCGAGCAGTTGAATGTCGAGCAGGGCGGCGAGTTCAAGGTGTCGTCGGCCGAGCACCTGCTGGGCCAGCTCTAGTCCTGATCAGGCGGCGGCGCTGGTTTCCAGCGTCGCCTGCTCCATCGTCATCACATGGGTGATGGCCCCGATCAGCATGGGCGGCGTGATCGGCTTGGGCACGAAATAGGTCATGCCGGCGTCAGTGCAGTCCTGAATGTCGCGCGGCGAGGTGTCGGCGGTGACCGCGATGATCGGAGTACGGGCATTGGGGCCGTTGCCCGCCCGGATGCGTCGCGTGGTCTCGCGCCCGTCGAGTTCCGGCATCCTCACATCCATGAAGATGAGGTCGAAGGGGCTGGTCCGGCAGATGTTCAGTGCAGCCATGCCGTCGGCAGCCGTATCGATATCGCAGCCCAGCGGTTGCAGGATCAGCTGGATAGCACGGCGGTTGATGTCGTGGTCGTCCACGACCAGCACCCGCATAGGGCGGCCCTCTTCCTCTTCGACAGGAGAGGGTTCGGACGAGGTAGTTTCAGTTTCAGGCGCGGCAGGCACCGGCTCGGGAGCGCATGAGGCGGTCGCCGGTGCCGAGAATGCCGGCTGGGTCCTGTCAGCCAGTCCCTGGGCGATGACGTCGCGGCTGGCCTGATCCAGTACGGCTGAAATGGCCTGCGCGGTTTCGGCCGCCTCCAGATGCAAGGCGAGCGTGAAGGCTGCGCCCTGGCCGGGCCGACTGCGTGCCGTCAGTCGGCCGCCCATCAGATCGGCCAGTTGACGGCTGATAGCCAGGCCGAGCCCGGTGCCGCCGTGCGTCGCACTGATGCCGTCGATGGTCTGATCGAAAGGGGTGAACAGGCGCGATAGCTGGTCCACCGTCATGCCTGGTCCAGTGTCGGCAATCTCGATCAGGATCGCATGGCCGCTGGGCTCCTCGGCCCAGGCATTGAGACGAAACGTGATCGCGCCGGTCTGGGTGAACTTCATCGCGTTGGAGACGAGGTTGTTCAGGATCTGGCGCAGGCGCATCGGGTCGCCGCGCACCATGGCCGGAACTGTCGCTGCACCTTCGACCCTCAACCGCAGGCCCTCGGCGCGAACGGGCCCGTCCCACAGACGGACGGTTTGGGTCAGAAGGTCACGCAGGTTGAAGTCGACCGCCTCCACGGTCATGTGGCCCGCATCCAGCTTGGCGTGGTCCAGCAAATCGTCCAGCAGCGCCTTCATCATGTAGCCGGCATCGCTGATCAGCCGCGCCTGGCCGCGTGCCGTGCCATCCGGCGCGCCTTGTTCCAGTTGCGATGCGCCGGTCAGGATCGCGCTGATGGGCGTGCGCAGGTCATGGCCGATGGCGGCCAGGAAGGCGCTGCGGCCTTCCATGATGCGTTCGGCCTGAAGGCGTTTTTCCTCGGCCTCGATGCGTGCACGGCTCTCGGAAGTCTGGGCGGCGTTCAACCGGGTCCAGACGGAAAAGGCGAAGCCCATGAAGACCGCGACAGAGATGGCGGCGGCTGCAACCAGGGCTGATGATGCCCCGTAGACGTACATGAACACCGGCGTCAGGATCATATAGATCGATTGGGGAACCATCGTCAGTGTCAGGACAGCGATAGAGCGCGGGGAATTGATGATCGAATATGTCGCCGCTCCGGTCAGCATGATGACCGCACAGATACCGCCCATGGGGCCGCCGACCAGCCATAAGGGGATTGTCAGGCTGCCGTAGTAGCTAGAATTGATCGTCAGGGTCAGCCAGCCGAGGGCGCGGCGCGCACCGGCGAGGTGAGGAGCTTCTTCCTTCAGGACGGGACGAAAGGTCCAGAGGTCCAGGCCCTGGATCGCAAAGTAGCCCAGCAGCCAGGCAAGACTGAAGGTGCCACCAAGGATAGGGCTGAACACCATGGCGGTGACGGCAGCGATGCTGAGCCGCTGCGTCAACGCCTTGCGGCGCTGGCGGATCGCGGCGGTCCATCCGTGGGTCGGCGCAGAGGATTTTTTGGCCGTGGCGAGCGCCATTCGAAGTCCCGGTTCAGGCAATGTCGCCCATCACCCGAACAATGGCAGACCTGCCCTAACGCTCCGTCAACGGGCGGTTCCCACGGCCTCGTTGACGCATGTGAAGCCATCGGCTCGGAGCCGTTCGGTCAGATCGCGCTTGATGCGCCCGACCAATCCGGGACCACCGTAAATCAGCGCGGAATACAGCTGAACCGCGCAGGCCCCGGCCCGGATACGAGCATAGGCCTCTGCCCCTGAATCGATGCCCCCGACGGCGATGAGGGGCAGTCGACCCGTCGACGCTGCGGCGGCGGCGGTCACAGCCGCACGGGCGCGGACCTGCAAGGGGCGACCCGATAGACCGCCCGCCTCCTCTCGGTCGCGTGACCGCAGGGTGTCGGGGCGATCAAGCGTGGTGTTGGACACGATCAGGGCGTCGATCCCGTGGTCGAGCGACGCCTCGACGATCAGGGCGATCTCGTCCGGTGTCAGGTCGGGTGCGATCTTCAGGAAGACCGGCGTGCGGTCGCCACTCCGCGCCTCGGCCAGACGTCCCAGCAGATCGTCCAGGGCGGCGCGGCCCTGGAGCGCGCGCAGGCCCGGCGTATTGGGTGAGGAGACATTGACGGTGACATAGTCGGCCAGGCCCCTGAGCCGTTTCAGGCCGGCGACATAGTCCGCCGCCTTGTCCTCGGTATCCTTGTTGGCCCCCAGATTGGCCCCGACGACGGTGCCGGCCGGCCGGGTCTTCAGGTGCTTGGCGAACACCTCCAGCCCGGCATTGTTGAAGCCCATGCGGTTGATGATGGCCTGATCCTCGGTCAGGCGGAACAGGCGTGGCCGGGGGTTTCCGGGTTGGGCCCGCGGCGTTACGGAACCGCATTCCACGAAGCCGAAACCCAGACGCGACAGGCCCCGCAAGGCCTCGCCATTCTTGTCGAGGCCAGCCGCCAGCCCGACCGGATTGGACAGGTTGAGGCCGGCCAGCCGAGTACGCAGAACGGGATCGTCCGCACCAGGAGCAAGTAAGGGCAGTGTCTTCAGCGCCCGGATGGCCAGGCCATGGGCGGTTTCAGGATCAATCAGGCGAAGGGCGGCGGCCCCCATGTCGGACAGGCTCATCGCGCAGTTTCCCCACTGGGCCAGTCGGTCGAGCCATCAGCGAATCGAGGCTGGCCCTTATCGTCGACCGCCAGTCCGCGCACGGGCCCAGCGGCCGTCAGGGGCAGGTCACCATAGATGTGCGGGAACAGATCGCCGCCACGCGACGGCTCCCAGCGGACGCTGTCACCAAGGGCGGCAAGATCGACCGCGACCAGCCGCAGGTCACTGCGCCCCGCATAGTGTCTGTTTGCGGTGCCTGGCAGTTGCTCTGCCGTAGACAGGTGAATGAAGCCGTCGGCGCGATCCAGGACAGAGCCGCAGTAGACCCCTTCGGCACGGGCCGCCTGCCATTCCCGGCCATCGACCAGCTTGTAGGCGATCGGGGTCATAAGCCGCCCAGATCGCGGGGCTGGATGAAGCCCTCGAACGTGCAGCGCCCGGCCACATCCACGGTAAAGATGGCGGCGGCACCGGGCGGAAAGCCTCCGCTCATCCGGTCAAGAATGGCGGGAGAGGCCGCGCTTTCGATCAGATACTCGACTGCCAGCTGGTGCACGCCGGGATTGTGCGCCAGCAGCAGCAGGCAGCCGGCCTCGTCTTCGACCGACTCGACGGCCTGGCGCAAGGTGTCGGCACCGGCATTGTATAGCGCGTCCTGTTCGCGCACGTCGACGTCGCCGAATGCGTCGTGCGCCAGCACCCAAGTCTGGCGGGTGCGAATAGAGGCCGAGACCAGGGCCAGATCGGGCCGCAAGCCTTTGGATGCCAGTTCTCGGCCCATCGCTACGGCATCCGTCTGGCCCCGTGCGGAAAGGGCGCGGTCGCGGTCGGCGCCCGAGGCGGCGGCACGCTGGGCCTCGGCATGGCGCATCAGGATCAGTCTTTGCATGGACAGCCCTTTAAGGGCGTTCGGGCGGTACCGCCAGATCGCGCCGTGACCGCGAGACGGGTTGGGGTTGAAGCGACGGTGTCTGGATCGGCACGGTGGCCACGGCCCCGCCTGGCCGCGCGCGTGCATAGGCTTGTCGTGTAGCCTCCAGCAGGATCACGCCAGCGGCATTGGGCATGACGTGGCGACCGACCTGCTCCAGCCCATCGGCCAGCGGCAGGAGCGGTCCCCAGGGCGGGACATAAAGGGTCTGTGACCAGGCGGTGGGCTCCAGTCCGGCTCCACGCACCAGGCCCTCCAGTTGCCGACGCGTGAATGGGCGACCGTGACCAAAGGGTGTGCTCTCCGCTCGAGCCCATAGACCGCCCCGCGCAGCGGTCACCAGAATGACGCGCCCGGCTGGGGCGAGCGCGCGTACGGCCTCTGCCATCAGCGCCTGCGCATCGTCGGCCTCTTCAAGGGCATGGACCATCAGAATGCGGTCGAACGATCCCGCCGCGAAGGGCAGGGCGCGGTCGTCGATCAGGACGGTACGGTTCTTTCCGACCGAAGGCCAATGTTCGACACCTTGCCCCCCCGGCATGGCCGCGACCAGTCGGCGTGCGCCAACGAAGGCATCCAGCCAGGGTGTGGCATAGCCTATACCCAATACATCGCTGTTGACCGCCTCGCCCCAGGCGTCGTCGAGCCGACGCGCCAACAGGCGACGGACAAGCGCCCCGGCTGGCTCGCCGTAGAAGGTTCGGAGCTCTTCGATACTGCGCCGCATGACCACACCATAGGCTGGACCGGATGGCGCTGCTAGGATGAGACATGACCCTGGATGTGCGCCTGTTTCCTTGCCTGACCGACAACTATGGCCTGCTGGTAAGAGACCCGCAGACCGGAGTTATAGCCACGATCGACACGCCTGATGCGGAGGCCATTCTGGCAGATCTGGAGGCCTCGGGCTGGGGGCGGCTGGATATGATCCTGAACACTCACTGGCATCCCGATCACACGCAAGGAAACGCGCGACTGAAGTCCGAGACGGGCTGCGAGATCGTGGGACCGGAGGAGGTGCGCAAGGTGGCACCGCTGGATCGCGTGATCAGGGGCGGCGATACGGTCATGCTGGGCGAGGTATTTCTGGAGGTATCGGATGCGCCGGGCCACACCCTGGGCCACATCGTCTATCGTGCTGCGGATGAGGGACAGGCGTTCGTCGGTGACGTGCTGTTTCCGCTGGGCTGCGGGCGGTTGTTCGAAGGCACGCCCGAGCAGATGTGGGCCAGTTTGCAGGTCCTGGCGGCCTGGCCAGACGAGACGGTAATATGGTCGGCGCACGAGTATACGGCGGCCAATGCCCGGTTTGCGATGAGTGTGGATAAGCGGACTCAGATGTCCGATCACGCAGCCAGCCTCTTTGCGGCGCGGATGGCGGGTCAGCCCACTGTGCCGACGACGCTGGCCAGCGAGAAAGCCTTCAATCCATTCCTGAGAGTGACAAGTGCTGCCGAGTTTGCCGTACTCAGGGCAGCCAAGGACAGCTTCAGCGGCTAGCGACGCGGGGTTCAGGCAGCAGGGCGCGGATGACCCGCGACGAGGACGGTCGGCCTGCCTGACCCTGGCGCGGGTCGACGGTGACGACCAAGCGGCCCCGGCTATAGCTCACATTGGAGCGTACGCCCTCGTTGATGGTGATGCTGCGCAGGTCATTCAGTCTGGACCGCGCACTGGGCGAGCGGGCGATGCGGGCCACGGCGTCGGTGGTCACGATCAGAGCTTCGACGCATAGCGCCTCCGATTCGTCGCCGTCGAGATTGATCTCGACCAGCCGACCCAGGGCCTGGCTGAGCATGACGCTGCGACGTGCCATCAGATCGAACAGTCGCACGGGACCCAGCGACGGTGGAGCCAGGCTCTGTCCCGCGCCGGTATAGGAGGCAGGCGAGCCGCCGGGCGATCGGGGAGTAAAGACGGTGATGGCTCCCCCCTGAGTCACGCGCAGCACCTGTTCACCCGCGTCGTTGCGATAGATGACGTCGCCTCTCGGAGCCGCCATGGGGCGCAGAACCCAGGTCTCCTCGCGCCGGTCAAACCGCAGCAGGGGGCGCGATCCCGACCGGTCGATCATGAAGCCTTCGCCGGACTCCGACACATAGCGGCCGCTGGGGGGAAGCGTCGGAGAAGGCGCGCCCTGATTGCGCAGGCGGGCGCTCTGTTCGGCCTGGGCATTGCTGCGGGTCTGGGCAGACGCGGGCTCGACTATGGCCAGCAGGGACAGGGCCCCCGCCACGATGGCGAGCGCCATCGTGGTCGGAAGCGGCCTTCGCGCCCTTCTGACACTCGCCGAGTTCATGACGCGATTGGTGAAACCCCCCCGCGGCGGATTTTGGGCAGGTACGGAGTCAGCCGACCAGATACTGACCGCCGTTCAGCGACAAGGTGCAGCCTGTGACATATCCAGCACGCTCGCCGGACAGCCAGGACACCATATCGGCGATTTCCTCGCCTTTTCCGAGCCTTCCAACCGGGATCTGGGCGATGATTCCAGCCAGGACCTTTTCATCCATGGCCCCCACCATTTCAGTGTCGATATAGCCGGGCGCGATACAGTTGACGGTGACGCCCTTGCGCGCGTTCTCCAGGGCAAGGGCCTTGGTGAAACCGATCATTCCGGCCTTGGCGGCGGAATAGTTGGTCTGGCCGATCTGACCCTTCTGGCCGTTGATCGAGGAGATGTTGACGATCCGGCCAAAGCCCCTATCGCGCATGCCGGTGATCACCTGGCGAGTCATATTGAAGACGCTGTCCATGTTGACGCGGATCACGTCGGACCACTGGTCATGGCTCATCTTGTGAAAGAAGCCGTCGCGGGTGATGCCGGCATTGTTGATCAGGACGTCGACGGGGCCCAGTTCGGCCTCTACGTCAGCGACGGCCCGGGCACAGTCGTCGAAGCTGCCGACATTACCCTTGACGACCATGACGCCGAGCTCGCGCGCTGTGGCCTCGGCGGCTTCCGCATTGCCGGAATAGCCGGCGGCGACGGACATGCCGTCTTCCTTCAATCGCTGAACGATCGCCTTGCCGATGCCGCGGGTTCCACCCGTGACCAGAGCCACTCGTGCCATATGCATTTCCTGTCCTCGGGCGGGGGCCTCTGAAGCGGGCCCCCTGCCGTTGGACAACCCTAGACCGGCCTCGTCGCAGGCATCAACCGCAGCGGGGCAAAAAGCCGATCGGGATCAGGCCGCCAGCTTTTCGATATCCAGGACGAAGCGATAGCGGACGTCGGACTTCTCCATCCGCTCATAGGCCTCGTTGATGCGGTCGGGCGCGATCAGTTCGATGTCGCAGGCAATGTTGTTGGCGGCGCAGAAATCCAGCATCTCCTGCGTCTCGCGGATGCCGCCGATCAGCGACCCGGCCACGCGCCGACGACGCCACAACAGCGGCATGGCGCACACCGGCATCCCCTCCGTCGACAGGCCCAGCATGACCATGGTGCCGTCCTTGGCCAGCAGGTTCAGATGGCCCGCGATCTCGTGCGTGGCCGAAACGGTGTTGATGATCAGGTCGAACTTCTCGGCCGCCGCCTTCATCGCATCCTTGTCGGAGTTGATGAGGAAATGCTTGGCCCCCATCCGCTCGGCATCGGCCTTCTTGCGGTCGGAGGTGGACAGCACTGTGACCTCGGCCCCCATGGCAGCCGCCTGTTTGACCGCCATATGGCCCAGACCGCCCAGGCCGACGACGGCGACCTTCGAGCCCGGTCCGACATTCCAGGTCTTCAAGGGTGAATAGGTCGTGATGCCCGCGCACAGCAACGGTGCGGCGGCGTCCAGCGGAATGCTGTCGGGGATGTTCAGCACATAGTTCTGATCCACCACGATGGCGTCGGAATAGCCGCCTTGGGTAATCGTCTGGCCCACCTCGCTGCCCTTGGGATCGGGCGAGCCATAGGTCTGGGTCATGCCGGGGACGCAGTACTGCTCCTCGCCTTCCTTGCAGGGTGCGCACTGCCGGCAGCTATCGACCATGCAGCCAACGCCGACCCGGTCACCTTTCTTGAAGCGGGTGACATTGGCCCCGACCGCAGTGACGATGCCGGCGATCTCGTGACCTGGCACGATGGGATAGCGGGTATTGCCCAGGTCGTTCTTCACGATGTGCAGGTCGGAGTGGCAGACGCCCGCGAACTTGATCGCGATGGCCACATCATCCGGACCCGGATCGCGCCGCTCGAAGCTGTAAGGTGCCAGTGGCTTGTCGGAAGCGGTGGCGGCAAAGGCGCGGGTGGCGATGGGCATGGGCTGGTCTCCGTGATCAGGGGTTCAGGTGTGGCTGGCGGACCCGCTTCGCAACGCCATCAGCCCAGTTTCTTTATCAGCGCCTGCGCCGCCGCCGGGTTGCGCACCTTTGCGCCCGAGATGAAATAGGCGAAGACGTCACCGCGTTTCGCCCAGGCCTTCGTTTGTTTCGCCACCGCATCCAGTTCGTCCGAGGTCATGCCCGTGGGCTCATCCTCGCGGCTGGACATCAGCCGGGCATAGGTGAAGTCGGCTGTCGGCTGGTCGATCCGGGGCCATTCGGGCGCTTCGTCATCGACGGCATAGACGATGGCTGCACCGTATTTTGCGGCTAAGTCGTAGAACTGCTGCGTGTCGAACGTCGGGCTGCGGACCTCCAAAGCGTGGCGCAGACGCAGGCCGTCCTTCTCGGTCGGCAATAGTTTCAGGAAGCCCTCGAAGTCCTCGGCATCGAACTTTTTGGTGGCCATGAACTGCCAGTTGATCGGCCCCAGCTTGTCGCCCAGCGCCGTCAGCCCCTGGTCCAGAAACCGGTCGAAACTCTCCTTGCCGTCGCTCAGCACCTTGCGATTGGTGCAGTAGCGGCTGGCCTTGACCGAGAAGACGAACCCTTCGGGCGTCTCGTCTCGCCATTTCATCCAGCTGTCGGGCTTGAAGGTGGAATAGTAGGTGCCGTTGATCTCGATGCTCGTCAGCGCCCGGCTGGCGAACTCCAGCTCGCGCTTCTGGACCAGATCGGACGGATAGAAGACGCCTCGCCACGGCTCATAGGTCCAGCCGCCGATGCCTGCGTAAATCTGACCGCTCATGTCCCGCCTCTTGTCCAGGAGACAGATTACGCATCGTCGATGGCACACGCCAGCGGATAGCGGTGTGGTTTCTCAGCCCGCGATCGCCGCCTGCATCCCGGCCAACAGGCTGGCCGCGGTGATGGGTTTGGGGACGTGGTGATCGGCACCGGCGGCGAAGGCTTGATCCCGATGTTCGGCCATGGCGTTGGCGCTGAGCATGACGACGGGCGTACGCGGGCGGGCAGGGCTGCCGGCTTCGAGATCGCGGATCGCGCGCGTGGCGGTCAGGCCGTCCATCACCGGCATCTGCATGTCCATCAGGACGATGTCGAACAGGCCGCGCTGGAATGCCGCCAGGGCCTGCGCACCGTCGTCCACGGTGACTACCTCCGCCCCGTGTGTGCCGAGGATGAGCTGGACCACACGCTGATTGGTGGGATGGTCCTCGGCCAGCAGGACGCGTAGGGCGGGCAGGGGGACATCCGCGACCTCGGGCTGGCGAGGTTCGGCCCTGGCAAGGCCAGTCTCCAGGCGCACGAGCGGCAGCTCGACTATGAACCGGCTCCCGACACCGGGGGTGGAGGTCGCCGAGATGTGCCCGCCCATCAGCTCCACCAGGGCCAGGCAGATCGACAGTCCCAGACCCGAGCCGCCGAACCGCCGGGTGATGCTGCTGTCGGCCTGGCTGAAACGGTCGAACAGGCGTCGGGCGTGATCCGGACCGAAGCCCACCCCGGTATCCTCGACTTCAAAGCGCAGCAGAGCGTGGCCGTCCTCGTCATCTGAGACGGCGAAGCGGACAGTGACCGAGCCGGTCGCGGTAAACTTGACGGCATTGGACAGCAGATTACCCAGCACCTGGCGGATACGGGTGCTGTCGCCGATGAAGGTGCCGTGAGCATCGGCCGGGCGCTCGACGATGAAGGCCAACTCGCGATCTTCGGCGCGCAGTCGCATCAGATCGAGGGGTGCGGCGATGGCTTCGTCCAGATCGAAGGCGCGGGCCTCGATGTCCAGCTGTCCGGCCTCGATCTTGGAGACGTCCAGGATGTCGGAGACCAGCCGCTCAAGTGTGCCGCCGGAGGCCGAGATCAGCGAGACCATCTCGGCCTGTTCGGGGCTGAGGGCGGTGCGGGACAGTGCGTCGACGATGCCGATGACGCCGTTCAGGGGCGTGCGAATCTCGTGGCTCATATTGGCCAGGAAGTCGGACTTGGCGCGGTTGGCTGTTTCGGCGGCGGTCTTGGCCTCGATCAGGGCGCGTTCGGCAGCGACCTTCTCGGTGACATCGCGGGCCACGCCATAGATGCGGTCGCCAAAACGGTGGGCGCGCCATTCAAGGGTGACGTCGTGGCCGTCCCTGTGGCGATAGCGGTTCACGTGACCGACGACGGGGTCGCCTGGTCGGCGGTTTTCCACCTCGACGACGCTGTCCAGGGTGCCCGCCTCGTCCTCGGGATTGAGCAGGTCCAGCAGGCGCCGACCCTCGATCTCATGCGGGTGGTAACCCAGGACGGTGAACCAGGACGCGCTGGCCTTGACCACCAGACCGTCCAGATCGCGAACGACCAGCAGGTCGAGCGAGACGTCAAAGAAGGTGTCCAGATCGACCCGCGCAACGTCACCGGTACCGACGACGTCGGGCGAGGTGGCGAGGGTCAGACAGGTCATCGGCAACGCTTCCTGCTGGGAACACCACTCATCTACCTGCGAGGGGTTAAGGTCACCTTTGCGGTGACAGATCAGTAGGCGAAATCACGGTAGATTCGCTCGACGTCGCCCTGCCAGTCGCCGTGATACAGCTCCAGCAGGCGTTCCGCCGGGGTGATGCCGCTGTCGGCGATGTCTTCCAGTTCGGACAGATAGCCGCGCTCGTCGACCATGCCGCCGCTGAAGCGGGCGCGGTTCTTGAGGCCCTGTTTGGCGATATTGACCAGGTCGACGGCGATGTCGCGCACACTGCGGCCCGCGACTTCGGCCTTGAGGCCCAGGCGGGTAACGTCGCGGCGCAGGCGTTCGTGGTCGGCGATGTCCCAGTCCTTGACCAGATCCCAGGCGGCAGCCAGCGATGGCGCATCATAAAGGATGCCGGCCCACAGCGCCTGCAGCGCGCAGATCCGACTCCACGGACCGCCGTCGGCCCCGCGCATCTCCAGATAGGCCTTCAGCCGGACCTCGGGAAAAAGAGTGGTCAGGTGGTCGTTCCAGTCCTTCAGCGTCGCGCGCTCGCCCGGCAGGGCGGGCAGACCGTCAGTCATGAACGACCGGAACGACTGGCCGGACAGGTCGACATAGGTCTCGCCGCGCTTGGCGAAATACATCGGCACGTCTAGCGCGTAGTCGGCGTAGCGTTCGAAGCCGAAGCCGTCCTGGAAGACGAAGTCCAGCATGCCGGTGCGGTCTGGATCGGTGTCGGTCCAGACATTGGCGCGGGCGCTGAGGAAGCCGTTCGGCTTGCCTTCGGTAAAGGGCGAACACGCGAACAGGGCGGTGGCGATCGGCTGCAGCGCCAGGGAGGTGCGGAACTTGGCCACCATGTCGGCTTCGCTGTCGAAGTCCAGGTTCGACTGAATGGTGCAGGTGCGCAACATCATGTCCAGGCCCAGCGTGCCCTTCTTGGGCATATAGGCGCGCATGATGCCATAGCGGCCCTTGGGCATGATGGGCACGTCCTCGCGCCGCCACATCGGGTCGAAGCCTGCGCCCAGGAAACCGAGGTTCAGCTGGTCGGCGACCTGTTTGACCTCCATCAGGTGGCGGCCGGTCTCATCGCAGATTTCGTGCACATCCTTCAGCGGGGCACCGGACAGTTCGAACTGCCCGCCGGGCTCCAGGCTGATGGAGGCGGTCATGCCCTCTGAATTCTTGCGCTCCAGGGCGATGACGTGGCCAGCCTCCTCGACGGGGGTCCAGCCGAAGCGCTGCAGGCCGGTCAGCATGGCCAGGATGCCGCTGTCGCCCTCATAGGTCGGGCGCCGCAGGGTGGTGCGGTCAAAACCGAACTTCTCGTGCTCGGCCCCGATACGCCACTGGTCGCGGGGCTTGATGCCCTTCGACATGGCCCCGATCAGATCATCTCTGGAAAGCGGCGCGTGATCGGCCATCTGTAACCCCTGCTGTCGCGGCTAGATGGTGGGAAAAGCAGCACTACTCAAGAGGCTGTCGGCTTGCAGCTTATCTTTCCCAGTCGCCGGCTGCCGCCTGCCACAGGGTCATGGCGGCGATCGCGGCAGTGTCGGCCCGCAGGATGCGCGGACCCAGCGAGACGGCGGTGGTGAAGGGCAGGGCGCGCAGCCGCTCGCGCTCTTCGGGCGAGAAGCCACCTTCCGGACCGATCAGGATCGCCCAGGGACCCTTGGGGGCGTCGTTAAGAGCCGCCAGTGCCGGCGCGCCGCCCGTTTCGTCGCAGAACATCAGGCGGCGGCCGTCCTCCCAGCCGTCGAGAATGTCCGACAATTTCACCGGGTTGTCGATGACTGGCACGTCCAGACGCCCCGTCTGTTCGGCGGCCTCTTCGGCGATGGCGTCCAGACGGTCCAGGCGGATGCGGTCGGTATTGGTGCGCTGGGTCAGGGTCAGGCGAACCCGGCGGGCGCCCAGTTCGGCGGCCTTCTCGACGATGGTTTCGACCCGCGCCTTCTTGACCACGGCCACGATCAGGTCGAGGTCGGGGCCGAAGGTCTGGGGCCGCACAAGTTCCTGCGCCTTCAGGATGACGCCCTTCTTGAGCACCTCGGCGACCACGCAGCGCCACTCGCCGTCCTGGCCATTGAAGACCAGCAGGTCGTCACCTGTCTTCAGCCGCATCACCTGGGTCAGGTAGCGCGACTGGTCGAGCGTCGGCGCGACTGCGGCACCGGCAGACAGAGGCTGGGGGACGTGGAGGCGGATCATGTCCGGCTCTGTGCCGTCAGAGCGTCCGTGCGATCAAGAGCTTCATGATCTCGTTGGTGCCGCCATAGATGCGCTGGACGCGGGCGTCCTTGTACAGCTGGGCGATCGGGTATTCGTTCATATAGCCATAGCCGCCGTGCAGCTGGAGCATCTCGTCGATGGTCTCGCCCTGGATGTCGGTGACCCAGTATTTGGCCATGGAGGCGGTGGCGGCGTCGAGCTGCCCCTTCAGATGCAGGCCGATGCAGTGGTCGGTGAAGACCTTGGCGACGGTCAGCTTGGTCTTGACCTCGGCCAGTTTGAACTGGGTGTTCTGGAAGTCGAGGATGCGTTTGCCGAAGGCCTTGCGCTCTTTCACATAGGCGATGGTCTCGGACAGGCCACGCTCGGCGGCGGCGACGCCCTGGACGGCGATGTTCAGCCGCTCCTGCGGCAGCTGCTGCATCAGCTGGACGAAGCCCTGGCCCTCGTTGCCGCCGATGACGTTTTCGGCGGGGATCTTGACGTCATTGAAGAACAGCTCGGAGGTATCGTTGGCCTCCATGCCGATCTTGTGCAGGTTCCGGCCGCGTTCGAACCCTTCTGCACCGTCGGTCTCGACGACGATCAGCGATGTGCCCTTGGCACCCTCGGCCGGATCGGTCTTGGCCACCACGATGATGAAGTTGGCCAGCTGGCCGTTGGTGATGAAGGTCTTGGAGCCGTTCAGGACGTAGCCGTTGCCCGACTTGACCGCGGTGGTCTTGATGCCCTGCAGGTCCGAGCCCGCGCCCGGCTCGGTCATGGCGATGGCCCCGACCAGCTCGCCCGAGACCAGCTTCGGCAGCCAGCGCTGCTTCTGCTCCTCGGTGCCGTAGTGCCAGATGTAGGGCATGACGATCGCATTGTGCAGGCTGATGCCGAAGTGGTCGGCCCCCTTCCAGCCCAGCTGACGCATCAGCACGACCTCGTGGCGATAGTCGCCGCCCATGCCGCCGTCTTCCTCGGGCATGGAAATCCCCAGCAGGCCCGCATCGCCCGCATCATTCCAGAGCTGGCGCGGCACCGAGCTGTCGGCGATCCACTGCGCGAACTTCTCGGGCGGTGCGTGCTCGTCGATCCATTTTCCTACGCTGTCGGAGAAGAGGGTGATCTCCTCATCCTGCATGAAGTCGGGGTCGGGGCTGTTGAGGATGTTCATGAGCGGCGTAACTCCAAATCAGGTCTAATCGCGAACGAGGCGAGCGTCAGTCACGTGGCCGTCCTTCATACGAAGCACGAGCCACTCGGAGTCCAGGGACAGCCAGCTTCTTTCCGGACCAAGACGGTAAACAACGTCCCACTCCGAAAAATAGCCGGTGAGAGGTGGCGGACCCAACAAGTCGATGACCTCTGCTTGTGACTTACCGATCAGAACGCCGGTTCTGACGAGGTCATCAGCCATCGGATTCCTGCCGCCGCTCCAATAATCTGCCTTGGCCCACATGTCCGGGTCAAAGGTGGGCTTGGTGGTCGCCCAACCTGCGATGCCACCGAGCGCAGCAGCAACAGCGAGGGCAGCAACCCTCAGGATCAGAACGCCTCCGCTGGAAGCGCCATCAGAACGTCAGCACCGGTCTTCAGCTTGGCCAGGTGGGCGTGGGCGTCGGGCAGGATGCGTTCGACGAAATAGCGGCCGGTGGCGATCTTGTTGGCATAGAAGGGATCGTCGGAACCTGCGTCGATCTTTGCCTGCGCGGCCTTGGCCATCTGGGCCCAGAGGTAGGCCAGGGCCGTGATGCCGAACAGGTTCAGGTAATCGGTCGAAGCGGCACCGGCATTGTCGGGATTGGCCATGCCGTTCTGCATCAGCCACATGGTCGCCTCCTGCAGCTTCTTCTTGGCATCGGCCAGACCCTCGACGAAGGGCTGGATAGGACCTTCGCCGCCATTTTCAGCCACGAAGGCGTCGATGTCGGCGAACCAGCTCATGATGGCACGGCCGCCCTGCGACGGCAGCTTGCGACCGACAAGGTCCAGCGCCTGAATGCCGTTGGTGCCTTCGTAGATCATGGTGATCCGCGCATCGCGCAGATACTGCGAGGCCTGGAAATGCTCGGTATAGCCGGACCCGCCGTGGACCTGCATGGCCAGGCTGGCGACGTGGAAGCCCTTGTCGGTCAGATAGGCCTTCAGCACCGGGGTGATCAGGCCCATGTAGTCATTGGCCTTCTGCGCTTCGGCGGCGTCTTCGGAGCGTTGCAGGTCGGCCTGGAGCGCGGTCCACAGGATGAAGGCCTGGCCCCCTTCGACGAAGGCCTTGGCCTCCATCAGCATGCGGCGCACGTCGGGGTGGACCATGATGCTGTCGGCGGGGCCGTCGGGGTTCTTGGGTCCGGTCAGGCTGCGGCCCTGCAGGCGGTCCTTGGCGAACTCGACGGCGGCCTGATAGGCGGCGTCGCCGATGGCCAGGCCTTGCAGGCCGGTGCCCAGGCGGGCCTCGTTCATGACCACGAACATGTTGTTCATGCCCCGGCCTTCCTCGCCGATCAGCCAGCCGGTGGCCTCGTCATATTGCATGACGGCCGTGGCGTTGCCGTGGATGCCCATCTTGTGCTCCAGGCCCGCGCACATCAGGCTGTTGCGCTCACCCAGGCTGCCGTCGTCGTTGACCATGACCTTGGGCACCAGGAACAGCGACAGGCCCTTGATCCCGGCGGGCGCACCTTCGACGCGGGCCAGGACGGTGTGGATGATGTTGTCGGTGAAGTCGTGCTCGCCGGCCGAGATCCAGATCTTCTGGCCGGTGATCTTGTAGGTGCCGTCGCCCTGCGGGACCGCCTTGGTCCGCACCATGCCCAGATCCGTGCCGCACTGGGGCTCGGTCAGGTTCATCGTGCCACCCCACTCGCCGGTCGCCATCTTGGGCAGGTATTTGGCCTTAAGCTCTTCCGAGGCGTTGGCATGGATGCCGGCATAGGCCCCGGCGGTCAGACCCGGATACATCGAGAAGGCGGCGGAGGCGGCGGCGGTGAACTGGCCGAAGGCCATCGACACCACGGCGGGCATGCCCTGTCCGCCATAGGCCGGATCGGCCGCCAGCGCCGGCCAGCCCGCCTCGACCATGGCCTTGTAGGCCTCCTTCCAGCCCTTGGGCCCGGTGACCACGCCATTGTCCCAATGGCAGCCTTCCTTGTCGCCCGAGTGGTTGATCGGGGCGATGACTTCCTCGGCGAATTTGGCCCCTTCTTCCAGGATCTGACCGACCAGATCGGACGAGACGTCGGCAAAGCCGGGCTGGTTGGCGTAGCGATCAATCTCCAGAACCTCATTGAGGATGAAGGTCAGGTCGCGGACGGGGGCCTTGTAAGCCATGGGTCAGGCTCTCGCTTTGAAGGGGTGAAAGGTGTGGTCGGGGTTCATGCGGGCCTGAAGCAGGCTGGCATATTCTTCGGCACCGGGCAGCAGGTCGGGGCGGTATTCGCCCAGCTTGCGCTCCATGACAGCGCAGGCCTCCTCGGCGGTCTCGATGGCGGCATCCAGGTCTTCGCGCTGCTGTTTCAGGGCGGCGATCTGGGCGCGGTGTCGACGCAGCGCCACGGCCATCTGATGGGTGTTGTGATCGTCGTGATCGTAGAGATCGAGCATCTGCTGGATCTCGACCAGGGAAAAGCCGATGCGGCGTCCGCGCAGGATCAGCTTCAGCCGGGCGCGGTCGCGGGCGTCATAGACGCGGGTCTGGCCCTTGCGCGCAGGGGTAAGCAGGCCCTTGTCTTCGTAGAAACGCAGGGCCCTGGCCGTCGCGCCGAACTCTCGGCACAACTGGCGGATGGAGTAGGTGCGATGATCGTCGGCGGTCGCCATGGGCAACGTCATAACTTGACGTGCACGTAAAGGGAAGCCTTGGCGCACTCAGGATGGTAGGGATGCGACAATGGCCCGCAAACACGTCAACGATGCCGGTACCGCCAAGCGCGATCTGCCCAGCAAGGTATGCGCGGTCTGCGGCCTGCCGTTTAGCTGGCGGCGCAAATGGGCGCGCGACTGGGATCAGGTGAAGGTCTGCTCGGACCGGTGCCGGGCGTCGAAGCCGAAGGCCTAGCGGACCTCGCGGCCCCGGAACCACAGCACCGGCAAGGTCATGGCGATCAGGATGGCATTGGTGATGGCCGGTCCGGCTTCCAGACCCAAGGCATGGACAACCAGCATGATGGTTTCCAGCGCCAGCAGGCCTGCGGCGGCGGTCAGCATCAGCGGACGGCCGTGCTTCCAGGACACGACCGGGGCCAGCAGCAGGATGGCCAGCACGATCTCGGCGACACCCAGGCCGCGCACCATGTTGGCGGGCATCAGCGCGGGCCAGCTCATCAGCTGGACCAGATTGGTCATCGGCTCGGTCAGCTTGGCATAGCCGGCGGCGGCGAAGAACATCGCCAGCCAGCCCTGCAGCGTCCACAGGGTGAGGTTGCGGTAGCTCGCGAACAGGCGCGAACGTGCGGGGGTCAGAACCTGAGAGGTCATATGATTATACGCCGGGGAGGGCGCTCGCTTCTTGATTGGTAACAGTCGCGATATCGGATTGAGCCCGCCGGTTCGCAAGGGTCTTATAGCCGCGCTTGTGCGATTTGTCATCAACAGATGACATCAGCTGATGACTTATTGTTTCGGGCGGCGGAAATGCCACACGGACCTGGCGGTCAGAGGCGTGACTGGCGGGCCTGTTCGATCCGATCCAGCTTGGCGTACAGAGCTGACCAGTCGTCACGATCGGCGATGTCGGCCCAAATCGTCTCGACCTCGTCGATCAGCATCTCTTCCGGCTCGGGCTGGGCGAAAACGGGGTGTTCTAGACGTTCGGGTCGGTCCGGCGTGTGTTCGAACAGGGCAAAGCGGAAGGCGTCAAAGGCTTCGCCCTGGTACAGCTTGCCGCGCGGCCCGCCGAGCGCCCGGGCCGAAGAGGCGAAGCCGGCGAACCAGTCGTGGAACAGTGGCTCCCAGCGCAGGGCCTCGCCGCCCTCCTTGAGCAGGGCCAGGGTCGCGTCCAGTAGCCGCTGGTCCGCCGCCTCGCCGAGGCTGAGCACGCCGAGGCGGGACAGGAAGGCCGCGCGCAGTTCGCGGATATAGGCGGGACCAAAGCCATTAAGGGCGTCGGTCAGGGGTTCGGCCTCGGCGACCAGTTTCAGCGCGCCGCCCAACTGGGTCAGAGCCCAGAACACGGCTTCGGGCTGGCGGGCGAAGGCATACAGGCCGGTCTGGTCGAAATAGGCGGCGGTGAACTCGGGCTGGTATGAGGGCAGGAAGCGCCACGGGCCGTAGTCGAAGCTTTCGCCCGTGACGTTCAGATTGTCGGTGTTCAGGACGCCGTGAACGAAGCCTGCCGCCACCCACCGCGCCGCCAGCCGGGCCGAGGCCTGAACGACGGCAGCATAGAAGGCCGGGGTGTCTCCCGCCGTGACGCCGGGATGGTAGAGAGCGCGCGCATGCTCGACCAGGGTCTCGACCAGGTCCGGCCGGTTCAGATAGGCCGCTCGCTGGAAGGTGCCGAACCGGATGTGGCTGTGCGACAGTCGCACCAGGACGGCGGACCGGGTCGGTGACGGCTCGTCGCCGCGCTCCAGCGCCTCGCCCGTTTCGATCAGAGACAGGGCGCGACTGGTGGGCACGCCTTGCGCCTCCAGCATGGCGGCGGCCAGTACCTCGCGCATGCCGCCCTTCAGCGTCAGTCGCCCATCACCGCCTCGCGACCAGGGCGTAATGCCCGAGCCTTTGGTGCCGAGGTCGAGCAATCTCTGTTCTGGGGCGCTATCGTTCGCGACGCGATCGCTCTCTGCTTGAGTGTAGGATGTTTCGCGCATCTGGGCCGCCAGGAACCCGCGTCCGTCGCCAAGGTCGGCATTGTAGTGACGGAACTGGTGGCCATGATAGCGCATGGCGATGGGGCCGGGCTGGCCGGGCAGGGGCTCGAACCGCCCGAAAAGGGTGATCCATTCGGCATCGGTCAGTGTGTCCAGCCCGACCGTCGCAGCGGCCCGGTCGTTGCGAATACGCAGAATAGTTTGCGGAAAATCCGCCGGCTTCACGGCATCGCCAAACCCATCGCCTAGGGCAAAGAATTGTGGATCAGGGCGATAGGCGGACGAAACGGGCATCGGGCGCAGATGCGACCTGTATCCGTCCTGCGCAACCGTCCGTGGCCCGGTTCGTACCCGAACCTGTGCTGCGGGTGCGTCTGCTTGGTGTCGATGCAGTTCCAGATCGGGCGGACGCTACTGCTGCGGGCGCGATCACGCCGGGATCCCCGGCGACGCAAGAAAGTGGTCGTCGCAGATGCGGATACTGAGGTCAGTCAGGCGAATATTGACCTAAGGTCATCGTTTTTTGTCGCTTTTGCGTCACAGTTTGGCGTCTCGGACGGTTGAAATGTGTCGTGATGTTGTGCGGCTCCTTGTCGCTGACTCTGGCTTGCCTTACCCAAAAGGTTGGACTTTCCGCGCTCCATCAGAAGAGGGCGGTCCAAGGGATCAGGAAACGCCGCGGTGACCGCTCAATGCGGGGCCCCGGCATAACGTCGGGGAAGCCATATGCGCCTTACCAATCTGCTTCGTTCCACAGCCTCGGTCGCCGTCGTCGGTGCCGTGGCCTTCGGCTTCGCCGGTGTCGCTTCGGCCCAGTCCGTGCCGCAGGACGGCCCTACCACCATCGACGACATCATCGTCACCGCCCAGAAGCGCGAACAGAACCTTCAGGACGTGCCGATCGTGGTCACCAGCCTGTCAGCCGAAACCCTGCAAGACGCGGGTGTGCGCGACATCAAGGACCTGCAGATCCTGACGCCGGGCCTAACCGTCACCTCGACCTCGTCGGAAGCCTCGACCACGGCGCGTATCCGCGGCGTCGGCACGGTGGGTGACAACCCTGGCCTCGAAAGCTCGGTCGGCGTGGTCATCGACGGCGTCTATCGCTCGCGCAACTCGGTCGGCTTCGGTGATCTGGGCGAGCTGAGCCGCATCGAGGTTCTGAAGGGACCGCAAGGCACCCTGTTCGGCAAGAACACCTCGGCCGGCGTCATCAACATCATCTCGGAAGCTCCCTCCTTCACGCCGGGCTTCAACGCCGAAATCGGCGTCGGCAACTATGGAGCGATGAATGCCTCGGGTTCGGTGACCGGCCCTATCAGCGATCAGCTGGCCTTCCGCGTGTATGCAGGTCGTCGTGTTCGTGATGGCTTTATGAATATCGACGTAGGTGACGGACCGCGTCCCGAGACTGACGACAACAACCAGGATTTTTCGACTGTCCGCGGCCAACTGCTCTGGCTGCCAAACGATAACACCTCCTTCCGCCTGATTGCCGACTACTCCAGCCGCGACGAGTATTGCTGCGTAGGCACCCAGATCCGGACCGGTCCAACCTATCCGTTCGTCGATGGTCTTTCGAACGGCACGGGCCAGCGTCCGCCCGCGACGGGCTTTGGACCCCTGCCGTTCTCGCGTACCGGCTACGCAAACCGCTCCAGCGGCCAGGAAGTCGAGGACAAGGGCGTGTCGCTTGAAGCCAACTTCGACATGCCGTCGCTGTTCGGCGGTGCCACCCTGACGTCGGTTACGTCGTGGCGTAAATGGACGTCGTCGCTGGGTCAGGATGTAGACTACACGGGCGCTGACCTGCTGTACCGCGTACAGGATGGCGATTATGGTTATTCCGTCGGGAACCTCACCCAGGAGTTCCGTCTCGCCGGCCAGACCGATCGATTCGACTGGCTGGTCGGCGTGTTTGCCACCAAGGAGGACATCGGTCGTACCGACAGCTACTACTTTGGCTCGGACTATACCCCCTACCTCTCGTTTATTCTCAGCGCGGCCTTAAACCGTGCCAACCCCGCGCTGCCGGTCAGCCCCAATGACATTGGCTGCTTCACCGCTGTGGGTCAGACGCCCGCTGGTCTGGGCGGCTGCCTGGCTACGGGCGGAGCGGCCGGCGGTGGTGGCATCGGCTTCATCACCGGCCAGGGCGTCGAGGACAACTACGATCAGGAATCGACCTCGATCGCACTGTTCACCAACAACAGCTGGCACGTCACCGACGCCTTCGACATCACCCTGGGCCTTCGGTACACCATGGATGACAAGAGCCTCGACGCGCAGCAGCGCAATGTGAACGGAAACGGCAACACCTGTAATGCCACTCTGGCCAACGCAGCATCGATCGGTGCCGTTCTGGGAGCGAGCGCACCGACGATCATTGGCAACATCTGCCTGCCTTGGGCCAATTCGGCCTACAATAACCGCAACATTTCGGAGAGCTTCGACGATACCGAATTGAGCGGTACCATCAAGGCAGCCTATCGCCTGAATGACTCAGTTCTGGCCTATGTATCCTATGCTCGTGGCTACAAGAGCTTTGGCTATAACCTAGATCGCGTGCAGTCGGGCATCACCCCCTCCGCTTCGCTGCTCTTCGATTCCGAAGTCGTGGACAGCTACGAAGCTGGCGTGAAGATGACGCTGCTGGATCGTACCCTGCTGCTGAACGCCACCTACTTCGACCAGACGTTCGAGAACTTCCAGCTCAACACCTTCCTGGGTACCGCCTACGTGGTGGAATCCATTCCTGAGCTGACCTCGCGCGGCGTCGATGCCGATTTCGTGTGGTTCTCGCCGGTCGAAGGTTTGAGCTTCCAGGGTGGTGTCACCTACACAGACGCCAAGTACGGCAACTTCACCGCCGCAGATCTGACTGCTCCGGGTAACTTCCCGCAACTGTCGCTGCTCCCGGGCGCGCGCGCTTCGTTCGCTCCGGAATGGTCAGGTACTCTGTCGATCAATTACGATCGGAACCTGGGCAATGGCCTGCGCGGCGGGTTCAGCCTGGCCGGCAAGTATGTGACCGACTACAACACCGGCTCCGATCTTCTGCCCTACAAGCAGCAAGATGGCTTTGCTACCGTCAATGGTCGCATCATGCTGGGCACCGAGGACGAGCGTTGGACGGCCGAGTTCTGGGTCCAGAACCTGACCGACGAAGAGTATGTCCAGGTCGCGTACAACGCTCCGCTGCAAGGCTCGGCATTCCAGACCACGATCCAGCCTAACGGGACCTTCTATAACCCGGCGCTGGACACCCAGACCTATGATGCGTTCCTGGGTGCACCGCGGACCTACGGCGCGACCTTGCGCTTCAAATACTGATCCCGCCGGATTACGAGGAACAAGCTGGGCCGATCGGGAAACCGGTCGGCCCTTTTTGCTTCGCGGATGACGCAGCGCACCGGAGGCACCTGAGCGCCTAGGCCGCCATTATTGGTCTTTGAAGGCCGCATCCCACCAGAGAAAGGCCCGCCGGTCTGACCGGCGGGCCTTGCAGTTCTTGGTCCGGAACGCTCTTGGCCTATTCGGCCGGCTGTGCGGTCGGCGCGCCAGTACTGACCTTGCGCTGGCCCGCGAACATCCGGCCCAGGCGTCTACGGCCCCAACCAGCGACGTCATCCACGATGGTGAAGATGGCCGGGATATAGAGCAGCGAAAGGAAGGTCGAGGAGATCAACCCGCCGACCACGGCTATGGCCATGGGCTGGCGAAACTCGACATCAGCACCCCAGCCGATGGCGACAGGCAGCATGCCCGCGCCCATGGCGAAGGTGGTCATCAGGATGGGGCGTGCCCGCTTGTGTGCGGCATCCAGGATGGCCTCATGACGGGTCATGCCATCCTTCTCGGCGATGATCACATAGTCGACCAGCAGGATGGAGTTCTTGGCTGCGATTCCCATCAGCATCAGCACCCCGATCAGCGAGGAGATCGAGAAACTGGACCCGCCCAGCAGCAGGGCCAGGAAGGCCCCTCCGATGGCGAGTGGAAGGGCCGCCATGATGGTAATCGGATAGGCGAAGCTTTTGAACAGCAGGACCAGAACGGCATACATGAGCAGAATGCCGGTCAGGAAGGCGATGGAAAAGCCGGAGACCATCTCCTGAATGAACTCTTCGTCGCCGGCGGCGACCTGACGAACGCCCTCGGGCAGATTCTGTACGGACGGCAGTTCCAGGACCGCAGCCGAGGCCTCGCCAGACCGTATGCCGTTCAGTTCTGCAGTGATTGAGGCGATACGTGAGCGATCCTGGCGCAGGACCTGTGACGGTCCGGAGCCGAATTGAATGTCCGCTACCGCACTGAGGGGAACTGTCGCGCCTGAAGCGGTGGGAACGCGAAGGTTCTCAATAACCGACAGGTCCTCTCGTGCCTCCGGGCTGAGAAGAATCCGGATTGGAATCTGACGATCGCCGAGATTGAATTTGGCCAGGGCCTGGTCAACGTCGCCGAGAGTAGCGACGCGCACGGCCTGGCTGATCGCCTGGGCCGAGACACCCGCCAATGCCGCCTGATCGGGTCGGGGTGTGACCACGATCTCGGGTCGGGCGATGGCAGCTGTATTGATGACGTTGGCCAGGCCGGGCACGCCGCGCATCTCGGTTTCAACCGCTCGGGCAGCATTGGCCAGTGTCTCCGGGTCGTCGCCCAGGAGGGCGAAGGTATAGGTGGTGCCGTCGCTGGGCCCACCGCCCGCGATGACGACGCCGGCCCCGATGCGGGCCCCTGGAATGGACTTCCAGCCGTCAACCATTTCGCGGGCGAAGGCCTGCTGGCTGAGGTCACGATCGCCCTTGCCCACCATGTCGGCATAGACGGTGGCCTGATTGACGTCCTGGCCGCCGATCGCGGCATAGACGGACACCACCTCGTCGCGGGCCTGAAGATCGTGGGTCAGGCGCTGAACGATAGCGTCCGTTTCACGCAGGGTCGATCCGGGTGGGGTCTCGATCGAGAAGGCCGCACGGCCTTGATCGCCGGAGGGCTGGAACTCAAACGGCACCCGCGTGGCGATGAAGCCTGAAAACAGGAACAGTCCGATGCCCATGGCGAACACCTTCCAGCGGTTCCCTAGGCACCACTTCAGCATCTTGAGATAGCGCGGCATCCACGACGGGTCGCGGTCTTCGTGGTTGGTGTGACGCAGCAGATAGGCCGCCATCAGTGGCGTCAGGGTCCGCGCCACCACCAGCGAGAAGGCGACCGAGATACAGGCGGCCAGAGCAAAGGCCTTGAAGAACTGGCCGATGATGCCCGGCATGAAGCCGACCGGAGCGAAGACCGCGATGATGGTGGCCGTGGTGGCCACGACCGCCAGACCGATCTCGTCAGCTGCCTCCATCGAGGCGTCATAGGGCGATTTGCCGTCGCGCATGTGCCGGACGATGTTCTCGATCTCCACGATGGCGTCATCGACCAGAATGCCAATGGTCAGCGACAGGGCCAGCAGAGTGACCACGTTCAGAGACTGGTTCAGTGGCTCCAGGATCAGGAAGGTGGGGATCAGCGACAGCGGCATGGCCGTGGCCGCGATCAGGGTCGCCCGCCAGTCCCGTAGGAAGATGAAGACCACGACCACGGCCAGGGCCGCACCCAGCAGCAGGGCCTCCAGCGAGGCGAGGTAGCTCTCCTCGATATACTCCACGCTGGCCGTGACCTGTTCGATCTCCAGCTGGGGGTTGGCCTCGTCCAGTTCGGCGACGCGTTCGCGCACGCGCTCGGCGACCTGAACCTCCGACGCCTCACGCGACCGCAGGAAGCTGAAGGTGACGGCCTCCTGACCGTTGAAACGCGCCAGACGGCGTGGCTCGGTCCAGCTGTCGCTGACGGTGCCCAGCTGATCCAGGCGGATGGTTCGGCCACCCGACAGGGGAATCAGCGTCCCGGCCAGCTGGTCCACCGAACCGGCCGAGCCCAGGGTGCGAATGGCCCGCTCGGAGCCCGCCACGGTCACACGGCCGCCCGGCAGGTTGTTGTTGACGGCCGTCAGGGCCTGACTGACCTGGGCCGCCGTGACGCCGTAGGCACCAAGACGGCTGGGATCGAGTTCGACCCTGATCTCCCGATCCACGCCCCCGGAGCGATTGACCTCTCCGACGCCGGGAATAGCCAGAAGCTCTCGAGCAGCCGTATTGTCGATGAACCAGCTGATCTGCTCCGGGCTCATGGAACCCGAGCGGACGACATAGGTGATCAGGGCGTCGCCGGTGATGTCGATACGCGCGACCGTCGGCTCCTGCATGTCCTGAGGCAGGTCGGCGCGCAGTTGGCTGACGGCGTTTCGGGTATCGTTGGTCGCGCGCTCGACGTCGGTTTCCAGCTCGAACTGGACCGTGGTGATCGAGACGCCGTCCAGGATCTGGGAGCTGATCTGGCGCACGCCCGATTGGCCGGCCAGGGCGTCCTCGATCAGGCGGGTGACTTGTGTTTCCATCTCGGCCGGGGCTGCGCCGGGGCGTGCGGCTGTGATCGAGACCAGCGGGAAGGCGATGTCTGGGTTGTTGTTGATCCGCATCCCCATAAAGCCGACGATCCCGCCGACGGTCAGCAGGATGAACATCAGGATGATCGGGATGGGGTTCTTGATCGACCAGGACGAAATGTTGTTCATGACGTCACTTCCGAGCAGGCGCGGTCGTCTGTTGAGCCGGGGCGGCAGGACGTTGGGCGGCCTGGACGGTCACACGGTCCCCTTCATTCAGGAAGCCCGCGCCTGACACAACGATACGCGCGCCCGGCTGGACATTGGCCACGGCAGTTCGATCTGCGGAACGATTGACGACCGTCACGGGAATGAAGCGGACCGTGTTATTGGTCTGCAGGATGAACACGCCTGCGCGGTTGTCGCGGTACAGCACCGAGGCGGTGGGCACGGTCACGCCGGGTTGGGAGCCGACGTCGATCCGGGCGCTCGCAAACATGCCGGGCTTGAGCCCGCTGTTGGACGCCAGGGCGATGCGGGCGATGCCCAACCGGGTCTCGGGATTGACTTCGGACGTCACGATGCGGACCGTCCCGCTGGTTTCGCCGGCCTGATCAGATGTAATTGCGGCCGTCATACCGGCCCGGATCAGGGGCAGGTCGGTCTCCGGCACCTGGGCATCCAGCTCCAGACGTCCGTCGCGGACCATGCGGAACAGCTCGGTGCCCGCGGCGACGATCTGGCCGCGGGTCACGCTGCGGCTGATGATCAGGCCTGAGACGGGCGCGCGGATGGTCGCCTGGCTGAGCTGGGTCTGGGATTGCGCCAGGGTGGCGCGGGCCTGGGCCACTCCGGCCTGTGAGCTGCGCTGGTTGGCCAGGGCCGTGTCCAGCGAGGCCTGGCTGAGGAAGCCGCGGTCCTCCAACTGCTGGGCGCGATCCAGGGCCGCGTCGTCACGGGCGGCATTGGCCTGGGCCGTCTGGAGAGCAGCCTGCTGCTGGCGCACGGCAGCCGAAAGGAGCGCGGTATTCAACTGCACCAGGGGCTGGCCCTGGCGCACATAGCTGCCTTCATCGACCAGGACGGCCGTGGCGACCAGTCCGCCGGTCTCGGCCCCGATCGGCACTTCTTCCCAGGCCGAAACGCTGCCCGACGCGGTCACGACGCGAGGCAAGGCGGTTTCGGTGGCGGTGGCGACGGTCACGGTCTGGCTGGACGCGCCGGCCCCGTCCTTCTTTTCGGCCTCGCCATGTCCGCCGCAGGCGGCGACAGTCAGTCCGAGGGCTACGACAAGGCCCAGGGCGCGGAGGGTTTGGGTTGAGCGCACGAGAAATCCCCTGAGATGCGGCATTGGGAGCCCGCAGCCCGTGTAGAAACAGATGGCTTAAGTCATCAAGCGTTGATTACCCTGTTCATGGGCCGATCTCAAACGCTGACGCACACTCTTACAGCGAAGTAATCCGCAAGGCGGGATGGCGGCGGACGCCGTGCCGCTTTGGCGAACGGCACAGGCCGTGCTAACCGCGCCCCAGCATGACGACACCTCCTATCGACCGAATCCGCAACTTCTCCGTGGTGGCCCATATCGACCACGGCAAATCGACCCTGTCCGACCGCCTGATCCAGGTGACCGGAGGCCTGACGGCGCGCGAGATGTCGTCGCAAGTCCTTGATAACATGGACATCGAGAAGGAGCGGGGGATCACGATCAAGGCGCAGACGGTGCGCCTGAACTATCGGGCCCAGGATGGGCTGGACTACGTCCTGAACCTGATGGACACGCCGGGGCATGTGGACTTTGCCTATGAGGTGAGCCGGTCGCTGGCGGCGTGCGAGGGCAGTCTGCTGGTGGTCGATGCGTCGCAGGGGGTCGAGGCGCAGACCCTGGCCAATGTCTATCAGGCCATCGACAACAACCATGAGATCGTGCCGGTCCTGAACAAGATCGACCTGCCGGCGGCAGAGCCCGAGCGCGTCCGCCAGCAGATCGAGGACGTCATCGGCATCGACGCCAGTGACGCCGTCATGTGCAGCGCCAAGTCCGGCATCGGCATCGAGGATGTGCTGGAGGCCATCGTCACCCGCCTGCCGGCCCCCAAGGGCGACCCCAATGCGCCGCTGAAGGCCCTGCTGGTCGACGCCTGGTACGACGCCTATCTGGGCGTGGTCGTGCTGGTGCGCGTGTTCGACGGCACGCTGAAGGCGGGCCAGCGCGTCAAGATGATGCAGAACGGCTCGACCCACCTGATCGACCGGGTCGGGGTCTTCCTGCCCAAGAACACCCCGGTCGAGAGCCTGGGGCCGGGCGAGGTCGGCTTCATCACCGCCCAGATCAAGGAGGTCGCCCACGCCGCCGTCGGCGACACCATTACCGATGAGAAGAAACCCACGGCCGAGCCGTTGAAGGGGTTCAAGGAAGTCCAGTCCGTCGTCTTCTGCGGCCTGTTCCCGGTCGATGCCGCCGATTTCGAGGACCTGCGCGCCGCCATCGGCCGCCTGCGCCTGAACGACGCCAGCTTCACCTATGAGATGGAAAGCTCGGCCGCCCTGGGCTTCGGCTTCCGCTGCGGCTTCCTGGGCCTGCTGCATCTGGAGATCATCCAGGAGCGCCTCAGCCGCGAGTTCAATCTGGACCTGATCGCGACGGCCCCCTCGGTCGTCTACAAGATCCAGAAGCGCGACGGCACCGAGATCGACCTGCACAACCCCGCCGACCTGCCCGATGTGATGCAGATCGAGACGATCAGCGAGCCCTGGATCAAGGCCACCATCCTGACCCCCGACGAATATCTGGGCGGCGTCATCAAGCTGTGTCAGGACCGCCGCGGCAGCCAGATCGAACTGTCCTACGTCGGCACCCGCGCCCTGGTGGTCTATGAGCTGCCGCTGAACGAAGTGGTCTTCGACTTCTACGACCGGCTGAAATCCATCTCCAAGGGCTATGCCTCGTTCGACTACGAGATCACGGACTACAAGGTCGGCGACCTGGTCAAGATGAGCATCCTGGTCAATGCCGAGCCGGTCGACGCCCTGTCCATGCTGGTCCACCGCGGCCGGGCCGAAACGCGCGGACGCGGCATGGTCGAGAAGATGAAGGAGCTGATCCCGCCCCACATGTTCGTCATCCCGATCCAGGCGGCCATCGGCGGCAAGATCATCGCCCGCGAAACCGTCCGCGCCCTGCGCAAGGATGTGACGTCCAAATGCTACGGCGGCGACGCCACCCGCAAGAAGAAGCTGCTGGAGAAGCAGAAGGCCGGCAAGAAGCGCATGCGCCAGTTCGGCAAGGTGGAGATCCCGCAGGAGGCGTTCATCGCCGCGCTGAAGATGGATGAGGATTGAGGGGGCTATGCCAAGTGCCGTTAGCCGATCAGCTTGCGCGCGTCGGCGGCTCCTGACAGGTTCATTACGAGTCAGACAATAGGGGCGGGCAATGATTGAACTCTACGGCGTGAGCCACGACGCGGTCATCAAAAGCGCCGTCGGTCAGGCGAGCACTAACTACAGATTTGCTCTTGATAGAATATTTCCACTGATTGACAAATTCCAAGAACAGCGCAAGGTTCAGCGCAAGAAATTCTATGAAAGACTAAGAGGCGACATCCTGAAGGGATGTCAGATGCCGCCGATTACACTAGCTTTCGTCGATGAGGCGATGGCGTCTTCGCTCGACTCCAAAGCCCTTTCGGATTTTATCAATAACAATATCTCGCAGGGTTATGTACTCGACGGCATGCAAAGGCTCAACACGCTGAGCGACGCCTCGATCGAGAACGATTTCGACGACCAACTAAAGCTTCCTGTCAATGTAATCATCGCCGAACGGTACGACCTGCTTCTGTACCGCATGATTACGTTAAATAACGGTCAGAAGCCGATGACCGCTCGACACCAAATCGAGATGTTGACGAAAGGTATGCTCGACATCGGTGATATTGGCATAAACGTTTTCTCTGAGAAAGAGACGGAAACCGCAAAGCCTCCGCCTGGATCCTTCCGAAGGAGCGACATTGCGGAAGCCTACACGGCGTTCCTAACAGACAGTGTCCACAACCAGAACGCCCGGATTATTGAGTCGAAGTTAGACGAAATTCTTGTCGGCAAAGTGATGGACAGCGACATCACTGAATCCGAAATCTCATTCCATGACATTCTCGGTCTCGTTGCGAAGTTCGCCGCAGACGTTAAGGGGCGGGATTGGCTCCGGCTAGGCAATAATCTGATTGGCTTTACAGTTGGAGCGAAGCGGAGTTACGGAACGCTTTCCAAGTTCGATTCTGAGCGTTTCGGCAGCCTTACCGAACTTTTCGAAGAGGCGTTTGAGGCAATCAACGTTTCGAAGGTGAATGTAGGGAAAACGCGCCGGGAGCTTTCCCGTGACTTCATTGAGAAGGTTGACCAGTTCGCGGCGCGGGATGTCGACGAAGTGACCGAGGCCTTCCATGAGGCCACTTTGGTGGACTGACGTGGCCGGCATCCTCACTCTCAATGAGCCGGGACACGGAGGGTACCAGCCTGCCGCGCCCTTCGGCCTGCATTCTGATGGAGTGCCTCCGCACGAAATTCTTCGTCTGCTCCTTGGGAGCGTAAATGTCACGGAGAGTTCAACTGGGGCACTGACACAGTTTGAATTTAGCCGTTGAGGGGTGTGCCACCCCGAGACACGACCTCCAGACCAACTCTGGAGATGTCCCAATGCGGCACAGAACTGATTTTGTCTCGATCCCCTTCGCCAACCTGGCTGTCCGCCGCCGCTGTGTGGACGGCTCCGTCCAGTTCGTCGGCGCTATCGATGGCCGCGACTGTGTTCACTCTCCCACTTTCGAAGGTGCGGTCCAGTCTTTGCTGCGTCGTGCCTGTCACGTCGCTGTCCATTAGGTCAAAGTTATAGTAACGGCCACAGCGGAAGGAACTTTGTTCGGCTTAGGGCCGAGTCAATCTGTTCGGATATAGTGTAACGAGCGCTATCAATAATTAGGCTGGACTCCACGTTAACGATGTGGGAACGCTGAACGCGAAAAGCGGACTCATGACGGCGTTTTTGGACTCGATCTGCGCAAGACGAGTCTATCGAGTGGTTGGATTTGGTCGCTCGGCACTATTTTGGTAAGAGTCGCCTGAGGCGCAGGAGGCAGTTGATGAACAAGGCAGAACGCGCCGCTCTCCTTCAGGAATTGAAACGCACCACCGGCCAGATCAACCCGGACGGCAGCCCGTTCATCGACGACGGGGAAATCACCGATCCGAAGGTGTTGTCCCGGTTCTCCCAACCCTCTCGCGAGAAGATCAAGGCGCTCGCCGAGCGTATGGCGCGCAAGCCGCCGACTGACCGGGTCAAGAACTAACCCGGCCTGGCAGCGAGGCGCGCGTCACATGACGTATCTCCCGCTGGGCCACGGTCTTCGCCAGCACTTCCTCGGCCCGCAGGTCAAGCCGGGCGGACAGGAACCGTTCGTTGGAACCCTATCGCCGCACGGAGGAGAAGTAGCCCGTGATCAGGATCAAACGCCCGGATTGGCGCCGGACCATCCCGGAGGATCAAGACGGCGGCTTGATTCCCTGGCGACTCAATCTGGCCCCGGGGCGGCGTTCGCGATGGCAAAGTCCAAGCCCTGAGAGATTGTGCCAAAGCAAGGGCGCTGCTTCGTCGAACGGCGTTCTTGGCCAACGCGAGGGCGGGTGGCCGCTCCGGTCGATGCTCGCGAGACGGCAGATCAATCGGGGTGACTACGGCCTGAGATCAGTCCGGACCGGCCCGAGGCGGTAAGGGCCAGACGCCACGGCCCCTTGCTGAAGGATTGCGGGCACGCTAATAACCGACTGATCAGTTATTAGGACGACCCTCAATGTTGCCTCCCGGTGAACCCAAATGGCGCCGCCGCGCGGCTGACCGGCCCAAAGAGATCATCTCGGCCGCGCTTGAGGTCTTTTCCGAGCACGGCTTCACCCGAGCCCGGCTGGACGACATCGCCAGGGCGGCAGGGGTCTCGAAAGGCGCGCTCTACCTGTATTTCGAAACGAAACAGGATCTGTTCAAGGCCGTGGTCCAGGACGCCATCGAACCGAGACTGCTGAAGATTCGAACCGGCGCCGGGACCGAAATCCCCTTCGACGAAGCCGCGCGGCTGGGCGTCGGCGTTCTCGTCTCCGCGATCCAGTCGAATCCCCGCATCGGCGGAGTGTTGAAGCTGATTGTCGCGGAAAGCCGGAACCTGCCCGAACTGGCCCTGATCTGGCATCAAACCGTGATAACGCCGCTGCTTTCTCTGATCTCAGACATCATCCGTCGCGGTCAACGGTCCGGCGACGTCCGGTCCGGCGACCCCGAATTGTTCGCCATGGGGCTGTTGGGTCCACTCGTACTGGGGCTGCTGTGGCGGGAAACCTTCGAACCCATCGGGGCCGACCCGTTGCCGCTTGAGGCGCTCGCATCCCAGCACCTGGACACGGTCCTCAAGGGAATGAAGGCGTGAGGCGCCGGCTCATCTACAGGATCGCCGCCGTTGTCGGTGTCGTCGCGACGGGGGCCGCGGTCTGGTCGTTTCTACAGACCGACCAGACGAACCGGCCCCTTTCCGGCTACGTCGAAGGCGAGTCGGTCTATCTCGCGGCGCCCGCCTCCGGCGCGCTCGAAGCCCTGTATGTACGGGAAGGCGACCGCGTCCAGACCGGCGCGGTGACCTTCCAGATCGACCCCGGCGTGCAGCAGGCCCAGGAGCGCGGCGCGGCGGCGTCCGTCGAGGCCGCCCGAGCCCGCGCGGACGATCTCCGCACGGGACAGAGGGCGCAGGAACTCGAGGTGTTCGACACCGAACTCGCCGCCGCCCAGGCGCAGCTCCGGGAAGCCGAAGCCAGCTATGCCCGGATCGAACCCCTGGTGCGCCGGGGCATCTACGCGCCGGCCAGGCTCGACCAGGAGCGAGCGAACCGGGACACGGCGAGGGCGCAGGTCGAGGCCGTCCGCCGTCGCCGGGAGGTGGCCACGCTCGGTGCGCGGGAAGACGCGCTGCGCGCCGCCGAACAACAGATCCGCCAGGCCGAGGGCGGCCTGAACGAAGCCGAGGTTCGCCTGCGCACCCTCTCTCCCCGGGCGCCGGTGGAAGCCCGTGTCGAGGAAATATTCTTCCGCCAAGGCGAATTCGTCCCCGCCAATCAACCCGTCCTCGCGCTGCTGCCCGACGCAGAGGTCAAGTTGCGGTTCTTCGTGCCGGAGCGCGAGTTGATCCACTATCGACCCGGGGCCGTGGTCAGGTTCAGCTGTGATGGCTGCGGTGCGCCGCGCAAGGCCCGGATCACCTGGATCAGCCCGCGACCCGAGTTCACTCCGCCTATCCTCTACAGTCAGGGGAGCCGGGATCGGCTGGTCTTTATGATCGAGGCGGCGCCGGAAAATCCACGCTCGCTCCAGCCGGGTTTGCCGGTCGATGTTCAGCGGTTGCGAGGCACAAGATGACTGTTGCAAGTCCGGTTATCGATGTGCGGGGCCTTAACAAGTCGTTCGGAGCCCTCCACGCGGTTCAGGACTTTGGCATCACCGTCGAGCGGGGACGAATATGCGGATTTCTCGGTCCGAACGGGGCCGGGAAGACGACCACGCTTCGTCTCTTGTGCGGTCTGCTGACGCCAGACAGCGGCCAGGGTGAGGTTCTTGGCTACAATGTCATGAGCCAGTCCGAGCTGATCAAACGCCGGGTCGGCTACATGACCCAGAAATTCTCGCTCTATGACGACCTGTCCATCGAGCAGAACCTGATCTTCACCAGCCGGGTTCACGAACTGGACCGCCGGGCCGCCCGGGTCGAGGCCGCACTCGAACGTTTGGGGCTGGTCAAGCGGCGGCGACAGTTGGCAGGCACCCTCTCCGGCGGCTGGAAGCAACGTCTGGCGCTGGCCGCCGCGACGCTGCACGAACCCGAGTTGCTCCTGCTCGACGAGCCGACCGCCGGCGTCGATCCCGAAGCCCGGCGGACCTTCTGGGACGAAATCCATGCGCTCTCCGACGAGGGCATGACCGTTCTGGTGTCCACGCATTACATGGACGAGGCGGAACGGTGTCACGAGATCGCCTATATCGCCGGAGGTCGAACGCTGGCCCGGGGTACGGCCGACCAGGTCATCGATGAGTCCGGCCTGACCACATTCCTCGCGGAAGGACCGAACGTCGGGCGGCTCATTGCACGCCTCCGGAACCAGGCCGGCGTCGAGATGGCGACGGTGTTCGGCACGACCTTGCACGTCTCCGGCCGGGATCGCCCGGCGCTCGAAGACGCCATCGCGCCCTTCCGCGGCCCGCAAGTCGTCTGGAAGGAGACGCGGCCCACCCTGGAGGACGTGTTCATCCAGTTGACGGCCGACCTTCAGCGAGAGTCGGACTGATGCTCTCTGCGACCCGCATCTGGGCTGTGATGGCCAAGGAATTCATCCAGCTCACGCGCGATCACCTCGCCTACGCCATGATTCTCATCATGCCGATCCTCCAGCTGGTGCTGTTCGGCTATGCGATCAATGACGATCCGCGAAACCTGCCGACCGCCGTCTATGTGCAGGACCACGGAAGCTTTTCGCGCTCGTTTCTGAGCGCCCTGACGAACAGCGGTTATTTTCGCATAACGCAGTCGGCGAACAGCCAGGCCGAGCTGGACAGGTCCCTGGCTCGCGGCGAGGTCCAGTTCGCCGTGGTGATCCCGCAGGATTTCACGCGTCGGGTTGTCCGCGGGGAAAATCCCACGATCCTGATCGAAGCCGACGCCGCGGATCCTTCGGCGACGGGCGGAGCTCTGGCCGCGCTCGCCGGCCTTCCGGGCCAAGCGCTGGCTCGCGACCTGACCGGCCCGCTGGTCCGGTCGACCCAGGGCGCCCCGTTCGAGGTCATCGTTCACAGGCGTTACAATCCGGAGGGCATCACCGCCTTCAACATCGTTCCCGGCCTGCTCGGGGTCATTCTGTCGATGACCCTGGTCATGATGACGTCGCTGGCCATGGCGCGCGAGCGGGAGCGCGGTACGCTGGAAAGCCTGCTGGCGACGCCTGTGCGGCCGCTCGAAGTCATGATCGGCAAGCTCGCCCCCTATGTCGGTGTGGGCGTTGTCCAGGTGACCCTCTTCCTGGTGATGGCTCGGCTCCTGTTCGACGTCCCCATGGTCGGCGGCTGGGACGCCCTTGTTGTCGGCGTCATGCTCTTCATCGTGGGATCGTTGGCCCTCGGCTTCTTCCTGTCCACCCTCGCCCAGACCCAGATGCAGGCCATGCAGATGTCCATCTTCTACATCCTGCCGTCCATGCTGCTCTCCGGATTCCTGTTCCCCTTCCGCGGCATGCCGGACTGGGCCCAGGCCCTGGGCTCATTGATCCCGGTCACCCATTTCCTGAGGATCGTCCGCGGCGCCCTGCTGAAGGGCGTCGGTCTGGCCGACGCCTGGCCAAGCGTGATGGCGCTGGCCGCCTTCGTCGTCGTCGTCACGGCCCTCGCGATCATGCGCTACCGGACCACTCTCGACTGATATCGCGTCAAGCACCCCGTTTGGCCGCCTAAGCGGCGATGCTTCTCGATTCCGCGGCCTCTGACGACCACCAGCGATGCATCGCCCCAAGCGCGGTCCGGCATTCATTCAGGCCCGATGGGGTCAAGGCGTATCCGGATTTTGACCGTGTGCGGATGGCGCCAGGATCAAGCGCCGTGCGCAACTCAGAAACATAAACATAAACGCTACGGCGGCTGAGCCCAAAACAACTGGCGCTGACGATCTCGCCTTGGGCCCGCCAGAGCATGGAAAGCACCCGCGCGCGGCCTGCGGACACACCAAACCACTGCACGAATGCAAGGTCTTCGGCGACCAGGACATCGTTCGCAGCGGGCCTAGAATGCATGTCGACAATATGATTTGCCTGCTATTTATTTGCAACCTATATGGCGGGAATGACCACCACCGACATCCCGCTCGGCCGCGCGATCGGCTTGGCAAGCCGCAAATGGCGTCTGCGTCTGGACGAGCGCCTCAGGCACCTCAACCTGACGCAGGCCCGTTGGCATGTTCTGCTTGAACTCAAAAAAGCGGACAGGATGTTGAGCCAGAAAGATCTGGCGGCGCGCATCGGCATCGAGCCTCCCACGCTCGTCCGTCAGCTGGACGACCTGGAACGACGCGGACTTGTTCGCCGCGAGGCGATCGAAGGAGACCGAAGGACCAACGCTGTCTACCTGACAGAGGCCGCCGGGCCCGTTCTGGATGCGATTCTGGAGATCGCCGAACAGGTCCGGCGCGAGATCACCGGGGGATTGTCCAGGGACGACCTGACCACCGCCACCCGGGTCATTGCGCACATCAACGAAAGACTAGACGACAAATGAGCGACGCTCCCTCGCCTCCCCCCGCCGCCCCGAAGGAAAAGTCCAAACGAGGGCGGCGCAGGCTGATCATCCTCGTCGGCGTCGTCGTAGCCGTCGTCGCACTCGTTTTCGGCTGGATTCACCTGCGGGCGGGAAGTGTGTCGACCAACGACGCGCGCATCGCCGCTCACGTCGTCGCCGTCAGCAGCGAGGTCTCGGGACGGGTGGTTGATCTTCAGGTCCGCGCGGGCCAACGGGTCCGCGCCGGGCAGCTCCTGGCGCGAATTGATCCCGCGGACTCTCGACTGGCCCTCGAACGGATCGATGCGGAGATCGCGCGGATCGAGGCCCAGCAGAGCCAGCTCCGGGCGCAACAGGCGGCGGTGGTGAGGCGCGTCGGAGAGCAGATGGGCGTGTCGGCGGCCGGAGTGTCAGCAGCCCAGGCGGAGGCTCTGGCCCGCCAGGCGGAAGTCGCTGCGGCGCGCAGCGCCTTCGAGCGGTCAAGGACCCTGTTCGAGCGGGGCCTGGTGGCCCAGAGCCGTTTTGACGAGGATCAGGCCCGTCTTCGCGCGGCCGAACAAAATGCGGCGCGCGCCCAGGCTCAAATCGCGGGGTCGCGGGCCCAGGTCGGCGTCACCCGCGAAGGCTCCAGCGAGGTCGAGGTGCTGGAGGCGCAGGTCGCCGCCCTTGAGGCTCAGAAGCAAGGGTTGCTGGCTCAACGCGGTCAGCAGAATCTGGATCTCGGCCGTCGGGAAATTCGCGCCGCGTTCGACGGCGTGGTCGATCAGACCTTCGTCGATCCGGGAGAGTTCGTCGCCGCCGGCACGCGGCTGCTGATGTATCACAACCCGTCTGAGATCTGGATCGATGCTAACGTGAGGGAGACCGAGGTCCGCAAGATCACCATCGGGGCCCCTGCGCGGGTGAAGATCGACGCCTATCCCGGCCAGACTTTCGAGGCTCGGGTCTCTCAGGTGGGCGGGGCAGCGACCAGTCAGTTCGCCCTGCTTCCCAATCCCAACCCCAGCGGGAATTTCACCAAGGTTACCCAGCGTATCCCGGTCCGACTGGAGGTCGCCCAGCAGGAAGGGCGGTTGCGTCCTGGCATGATGGTCGAGGTGACGATAGATGTCGTCGACTGACGCCTTTTTCGTCCGCTTCGGCCCCGGTTACCGGTGGCTGGCCACCCTGACCGCGATGGTCGCCGCGATCGCGGTGGTGCTGTCTTCGACGATCGTCAATGTCGCGATCCCGGCGATCATGGGTCAGTTCGGCATCGACTCGATCCAGGCCCAGTGGCTGTCGACCGGTTTTCTGGCGGCCATGACGGTGACCATGCTGATGACGGCATGGTGCGAACGCGCGTTCGGCCAGCGGATGACGATGATCGGCGCGCTGGCGCTGTTCCTGTTCGGCTCCGTTATCGGCGGCGTCGCGCCGGATCAGACGGTGCTGGTGATTTCACGCATCCTTCAGGGCTTGGCCGCCGGCCTCGTCCAGCCGCTGGCCATGGTGGTGATGTTCCAGGTCTTCCCACCGCAGCAGCGAGGGGCGGCGATGGGCATTTTCGGCATCGGGGTCGTGCTGGCGCCGGCCCTCGGTCCTTGGGTGGGCGGGGTTCTGATGGACAATTTCGATTGGCGCTTCCTCTTCTATCTGGGGATTCCGTTCGGAGTCGTCGGTATCGTCCTCGCCAACCTGTTCTTGCCGTCGCGGAACCCGGACCTTGACCGGCAACGGCTCGACTGGCCGGCGATCGTCTATCTTTCCGTATTTCTGTTGTCCGTGCTTCAGGCCATCTCGAGCGGCCAGCGCCTGGGGTGGGACTCCAACACCGTGCTCGGTGAAATCGCACTGGCCGTCGCGGCCGGCGGCGCCTTCCTCTGGCATGAACACCGAACCCCGCATCCGATGCTCGATCTCAGGCTGTTCGCAAACGCGCCCTTCGCCGCAGCCTGTGTCGTCAGCTTTGTCCTTGGGGCCGGACTGTTCGGCTCGACCTATCTCCTGCCCATCTTTGTCCAGCAGATCCAGAATCTGACGCCAACCCAGGCCGGGCTGCTGCTGATGCCGGCCGGGTTCGCCCTCGTCTTCGTATTTCCACTCGCCGGCAAACTCAGCGATCTCGCCCCTCCGGGCGTGCTCATCGGTCTCGGCATGGCCATTTTCGCCTATGCCTCCTGGTTGCTCTCGCATGTCAGCGTCGATACCGCCTTCTGGACGTTGGCTTGGTGGACGGTGATCAGCCGGGTCGGCATGGGGTTCGTCTTTCCGTCGCTGAGCGCCGGTTCGCTGACCGTCCTGCCGCCACAGCTCCTCAGCCAGGGGTCAGGCGCGATGAATTTCACCCGACAACTCGGCGGCGCCCTGGGCACCGGCCTGCTTGCGGTCATCGTGGAACGGCGCACCGCCTTCCACGGCGATCTCATCGCCGCCACCCAGACGCCGGACAACGTCGCCACCTCGGCCTATGTTCAGGGCGCCGGCCGGGTGATCGGCGAACTCGGCGTCAGCGGGCTGGACCAGGCCGCCGCCTCCGGTTGGCTGCTGGGCCAGACGGTCGTCTATCAGGCCGCGGCGGCCGCTTATCGCGACGGTTTTCTGATCACGGCGGTCGTCTTCGCGGGGGCCCTCCTGCCCACCTACATTCTTCATCGCGCCCTGCAATCCAACCGCAAGCCTTCCGCCGCACCGCCGACGGCGCTGGAGGCCGAGGGTGACATCGAAGCCGGGTTCGCGCTCGAACCGGTCCTGGCGGATGATCCCGGTCCCCAGGCAAAGCGCGGCGCGGCATGACGACGTCGCGAAGAGCTTCACTCGTTTTCCGGGCGAATGGATGAGGACTGAATGTCCACCAATGTGCGCACGACGGCGGTGAACCGGGGGCCGCGCGCCCGGATTTGCTCGCGCGCGAGGTGCGGCTGCAAGGCGTTGAGTCGCGTGGCGAAGCCGATCATCAGATCGAGCACGGCGAGAGCGATGTCCTCGGCGAGCTCGGCCGGCAAGCCGGGGGTCCGCTGCGCCAGCAGCGCGGAAAATACGCCCACGCTTTGCCCCACCGACGTCGCGACCGTTTCCCGGACGGTGTGAAAGGTCTCGTCCTCGGTGAGCAGGAATCCCATGAGGGCACACCCTTCCGGCGCGACCAGGATCTCAAGACACCGACGCACGAACTCCTCCAACCAGTCTTCCCCTTGGCCGGCGTCCGTCAGGGATGCCCGAACATGCGAGCGCCAACGCTCCAGCGCGTCCCGGATGGCGGCCTCGATGAGCTGGTCCTTGGAGTTATACCGTTGATAGATCGTCCGTTTGCTCATGCGCGCATGACGCGCCACCGCTTCGATGGTGGTGCGGGAATACCCTTGGTCGACGAAGATCCGCCACGTCGCGGCCAGCAGGTCCGGCTCTATGAGCTCAGCCTTGTCGTGTGGCGGACGTCCGACCTTGGGAGCACGCGCGGTCGACTTGTCAAAAGCGGAGGCGTTCGGAGGCATTTCCACGTTGTAGGGAACTCGGCCCAAATGAGCGAGTTCCTACGCGGTAACGGTACGGCGTATTACCCTTGTTAATGGACGAGCCCATGCAGAACCTTCGTGCCGCGCTGATTGCATTTCTTGGGTTGACCTTGGGCGCCTGCGCGACCGTGGATCGCGCGCCGGAAATGTCGCTTGCGGAGCTGGAGCGGGGCCTGATCGCCACCCAGGATCCGAGAATCGCCCCTGGCGATGAAGCCCGGCTGGAGCGAATCGCCGAGGACTTCCGGAGGCGGCTCGCGGGCAGCGATCATCGCCGATCCATCCTCGCCCTGTCGGGAGGGGGTGCAAACGGAGCGTACGGCGCAGGCCTTGTGGTCGGCTGGACCCAGCGGGGCGACCGGCCCGAGTTCGACATCGTGACGGGCGTGAGCACCGGCGCGCTTGCGGCGCCCTACGCCTTCCTGGGGCCGGACTGGGACGACGAGCTGGCGGCGGCCTATTCCGAAGGCAAGACCGAGGGGCTGTTGAGCTGGCGCAGCTTCGCCGCCTTTCTCTCCCCGGGGCTTTTCAGTCCCCGAACGCTGGAAGCCCTCGTCGAAGAGCACGTGACGCCGGCCTTGCTGGCGGAAATCGCCCGGGAGAACCGGGAGGGGCGAAGGCTCTTTGTCGCCACCACCAATCTGGATTCAGGCGAGACGGTCATCTGGGACATGGGACTCATGGCGGAGGCGGGCGACGAAAACGCTCTGCGCCTGTTCCGCCAGGTTCTGCTCGCGTCGGCGAGCATTCCGGGCGTCTTCCCTCCGGTGCTGATCGCGGGGGTGACCGAGGGCGGGACGGTGCGTCAGGAAATGCACGTCGACGGGGGCGTGAACACGCCCTTCCTGGGAGTTCCGGAAGGCATGATCCTGAGCGCGGAAACGCTGCCCGGCTGGCGTGGCAGCGAGCTGTTCATCATCGTCAACGGCAAGTTGGCACAGGAATCCCGCGAGACACGGGGAAGTCTGCCGGCGGTCCTTGCCCGTTCGTACAACAGCATGAGCCGAGCGTCGTTGCGCACCAGTCTCGCCGCCCAGGGAGCTTTCGCGCGCCGGAACGGCATGCGCGTGAGCGTGGCCGCCATTCCGCCGGAGGTCGAAGCGTCTGCCCTCGATTTCGATCAGAACGCCATGATGACCCTCTTCGAAGAGGGTCGCCGCCGCGCGGCGAGCGGCGCCGCCTGGGCCCCGTTGGACATCGAACTGGTGGAGCCCCCCTCCCCGCCGGACGTCGCCCGCCCCGCCGAACCGGCTTCCGAACACCAGTAACCCCCGGCACAAAATGACAGAGACGAGAAGAACTCCCCGACGGGTTCCGTCGGAGGCCGCGGTCGCTTGCCTGGCCGTGATGGCCCTCTCAACCGCGGCCAGCGCCCAGGAAGACACCCGCGAAGTCCGGGTCGCCGTCATGCAGCACGACGTTCTTCACCCCGGGTCCGCCGATCGCGAAGGTGGAGCCAATCTGGAGGTGGCGCTGCTGAGCCGTCCCATCACCGCCCTCGACGCGGTCGGCCGGCCCCGGGCCTATCTGAGCGGCTCGCTGAACAGCGACGGCGACACGAATTTCGCTTCGATCGGGTTGTCCTGGCGCCGCGCCGTCTCGGACCGGGTCAGCGGGGAGTTTCAGTTCGGTTATGCCGTACATGACGGGGTGCTGGACACGGACGATCCCGTGGAGGCGCGGTCCCGGCTTCTGCTGGGCTCGCGAGACCTCTTCCGCACCGCCCTGGGCCTTGACTGGGAAGTCTCAGCGGACGTCAGCATCGGGGTGCAATGGGTGCATCTGTCCCATGGACAGATCCTGGGAGATGGACGCAATCAGGGCATCGACACCGCCGGCCTGGTGATGACCTACCGGTTTCGCTGACGGACGGGGATGCCCGCCAGGAGGATCCAATCCGCCATGGCGGTTCCCCGCATTCACGACTTTCGCCCGCCTGAGTTGACGGAGACGGAAGAGGGGCGTCAACTCAGCGCTTCGGTTATCCTCGCCTTTGGCGCGCGAGCGCGGTCTCGCGGAGCGTCCTCGACCTTCGGGAGGCCGGTTGATCGGCGGAGGCCGCAGGTTGAGTCGACAAAGCGGAGCGATCGACCGGGACAAGCAGAACGCCATTCTTGAGGCTGCGATCGATGTTGCGGGCGGCGCAAGGCCCTCCCTGGCCGCGGTCGCCAGCAGGGCGGGGGTATCTCGCCAGACCGTTTACAATCAGTTCGGCGACGCGCAGGGCCTGAGGCGTGCGGTTCTCATCTGGTGCGAGGCAGCGCTCCGGGAACCGTTTCAGAATTTTCCCACCCAATCGGACACCCGAACCACCTTGGCCGCCTATGCGGAATCCGCCTTGAGGCATATGCGCACCGCCCGGTACCAGCGCGCGATCCGCGCCGTCGGCCGGGTCCTGCCCGACGACAAGACCCTGGCGAATGCGATCTGCGCTGAAATCTCGGAAGCGTGCACGTCGAGCCTCAAAGACTTCCTTGAGCGGGAGATGAGAGCAGGACGCCTGGAGGGCGCGGATCCGGACGAGGCCGCCGCTGAGTTTCGCGCCATGACGCTGACGCGGACCCAACTGCGCATGCTCGCGGGCTTGTTCGACGCCGCCGAGATCGGCGACCCCTCAAAAGAGGCCCGCACCGCTGCTGACCGATTTCTACGGCTGATGGGTGCGGGCGCGAGGAAACATAGTCCCTCTTCACGGTTGGACTCCAACGACCGTCGGGTGGAACGCCAGCCTTAGCGCAGGGGGCGAACGCCCAGCGGCGCGGCCGGCGGGCGGCAGTTTCTTTGCAGGCCGACGCCCTTGAGGAATGATCGGCGCACCAAACCCGCCTGAATTGATTGCTGAACCCGGCGGCTGTGCTGTTCCGCGCCGGACAGACGGCGGACCCAGCTGCGCATGGGAATGAAGTCCGTCACCGTGTCTCGAACGACGTCCAGCGCGGCACCGGCGGCGATGTCTTCCGTTCGTTCGACGCTCGCCCGTTCAGGATCGTCAAGATCGGGTCCCAGCGCCTCGTCCAGGCGTGCGACCTCGGCCGATATCAATCTGCACCCGCTGAGGCCTGCAAGCTCATAGGGATGGACGACTGCTTCGGTCAGAACGGCGGGAATCGCGTCGCGGCGCACATTCAGATCTTCGAGCGGTGTCGCTGCGGCGTCGGCGACACCCGCCCTGAACGTCTGCGTCCCCCGGTGAAGGGACATGCCGCCATTGCATGCCGCCAGCGGGGCGACGAGCAGGAGAAACGCTATGGATTTTCGCAGCATGATGGTCCTCAACCAGACGACTGACGCGGCAGGGGAAGCGCAGCGCGGCCGAGGACCGCGCTGCGCCGGGAGGAAGGACACCCAGACAAGGGCATTGACGAAACTCATTTGGGTACCCGAGCGTTCCATTTCGGGTCTTCGTCTTGAAGGCGTTTTGTGGCGGGCTCGTCTGTGCGGAAGATTTCAATGCTGATGGCTTGCGCTATGGTGGGCGTCGGGTCCTGCGGACAGAAGGAAGGGGCTCCGGAACCGGTCGAAGCGGTTCCTCTGGAGGCGCCAATGGCGGCCACCGATGACCCGGAGATCAGCGACGTCAATTCGCCCGAGGGATATCTTGTCGCCGCCTGCTATGACGACCTGTATATCCTCGCGGCGGCGAAGGCGATCAAGGCCCGATCCCCGGACCCAGAGATCAGGGCTCTGGCCACCCGTCTGGAGACACGACACGTCCAGTTGCTGGCGATTCAGTCAACCTTTCTGGCGGATCTCGGCGGGGCAGCAGCCCCCTCGCGCCTGTCGGCCCGGCATGCCGCCTATGTCGCCGATCTCGAAGCCGCCGCTCCGCGGGAGCGTGATCGGCTCTGGTTGACGCAGCAAATCACCGTGCTGCTCGACTCCTCTCTGCTGCACACCACCTTCTCGCTTCACGCCGACGATCCACGTCTGAAGTCTCATGCCCAGGCAGCCAGCCTCTCGGCCCAGAACCATCTGGACGAAGTCCGCCGCCTCGGAGGTGACAAGCTGCGGCCCCTGGCCGCCTGAAACACTTGGTGATCCGGGTGAAAGGGGTGCGGGCGCACGCGTCCGAACGTCTCCACCTGACGGTGTCGGAGGCTGAGGGGGGCCAGGGTTGCAGAATTTCCGAGGGCGGCGTCACCGTGTCGACGGCGACCCGCGCGGAGGGTGTGAGGCGTTTCATCCGTGCTTCTTCGTCAGAAGTGCAGGTAGTGAGGGGTCTCTTTGACGTTCATCGGATGAGAGCCTCTGCGCCAATGATCGTGCAATTATGAGACGCGACCTGGCTTGATCTCCTGAACCCCCATCAGGAGTTCACGGAACCTCCTTGAGCTTCGGCTGGGATTTGTTCGAACAGCGTTTGTCGAACGTTCCCGACTTGTGTTCCGCTAGGTCCATCTTCTTCCGGCGGGCCGAAGCTAAGGCGGCCAGCGTCCGGTAGCCATGATCTCGTCTTCTAAGGCAGTGGCTTGGAGAAAAGCTTGGCGATCATGGGTTCATAGACGTCCCGCTGGCCGCGACAGCAGTCGGCGACTAGGAACAGAAGCAGGTCCTGCACATGAGGCATGTTGGCTCGGTAGAGAATTTCACGGCTGATCCGGTCGCTTGTTATCAGGTGCGCCTTCTTGAGGACCGACAAATGCGACGACAGGCTGCTCGCCGGCAGCTTGGCGTTCGGCGTCGAACGGTTCAGCTTCTCCAGCATTGCGGTCGGCTTCATCCCGTCGGGCTCCGCGTCGATCAGCATTTTAAAGACCTCCAGCCTGGGCTCGTGACCCAGTGCCGAAAGAGACTCGACCGCAATCCTCGTTTCCATATTTTGAACCTAGTCGAATAGCCGTATTGGTCAAGCCCCCACCAATTGTCGCAATCGGTGGGGTGGGTTAAAGATCAGTTCGAGCAACTTTCCGTCGTTTCCGGTTTGTTCATGTGGCGGATTGTCGCTATCTCAACAAATATGATGTCACGATGGTTGACACCGCTGAGGTCTATACGTCGCGATTACTGACACAGCATGTCAGGAATCTTGACACGGGAGGACTGGAACCTCGAAGTCCTAATTATTTTCCGTAGGTTATCCGAACGAAGCCTATGGCCGACTTTGATCGATACACACAGGAATAACGGCGTTGCCCCAAAGCAACATATTACGAGATTTCGCGTATTATCGTATCGACAAGCGTTGACCTGCTTTTGGCTCATGACGCATACGCTTGTCGATGGTCAACCAACTCAGCACCAGCAAGAGGTCCGCGATCCTCCGGGATATGATGGAACGCCAGGGCATCAACGCGCTGGCGCGGACCAAAGAGGGGAACACGGGGCAGTCTGGCCGCCCGAGCCAGGTGACGGTCCTGAAGCTGCTTGCTGACGCGGGCGATACCGCCATCGACTTCCTCGACCAAAAGATGCGTGATCTCCCCGTCAGGTATGTCGAGGCCGACGAGATGTTCGCCTTTGTCGGCATCCGGGGCTTGACCCTGTTGAAGAACCAGATGCGCGCACCCAAGGGGCAGGGCGTCTTCTGGATTTGGATGGCCATCGACCCCATCAGTAAGCTGATCGTCGCCTGGCATGTCGGCGGTCGAGGGAACGCGGACGCAAAAATTTTCATCGCCGACCTGAAGGCGCGGTGCGCTGACCGCATCCAACTGACGACCGACTCGCACCGCGCCTACTTCGAGGCGGTCGGGTCGGAGTTCGGCGACGACATCGATTATGCGACGGTGAAAAAGCAGGACGACAACGAGCAGCAACTGGTCGTTGAGGAATACACCGGCGTGAAAATGCCTTACCGGCCGAAGAAGCGTCCCAAGCGTGAAATGCACCCGCCCGTCGTTCGCAGCGGAGCCCCGGATGAGGACTGGATCACAACCAATCACATCGAAAGCTTCTTCCAGAAGCTGCGCCAGAACCTGGGGCGGTTCGCGCGGAAGTCGGCGCTCCACTCGAAAACGCTGATCAATCTCAAGCGGGCGCTCGCGCTCTACATCTATCACTACAACTTTCAGCGCATCCACATGACGATCAAGACGACGCCGGCGATGGAGGCCGGCATCGATGACGACCGGTGGACCTGGGAGAACTTTATGGACCTCGTCGATGAAAGGGCGGCGGCTCAAAAGGCAGCCCGGCGTGCCGGTCAGTTGGAGGCCGGCCGCCACGTTGATGACGAGAACATCATCCGCCTGAAAGCCCCCCGCGACGAGCAGGCGGGCGAATACACCGTCATGGTCAACCTGCACCAGAAATACGCCAAGATTCACCTGACCGCCTGCGTGCATCTGCGCGACACCCCTGGCCGGCAGAGCAAGAGGGGCGACTCTCACAAATTCCAGTGCGAAACCTTCGACGCCGCTCAGAACCTCGCCTACGACTTCATGCCCGACGACGTGGATGTCTGCAAAATCTGCCTTGGCGCGTATCACCGCCTCGACACTGGACGCGGCAAGGGCGGCAGCAACCTGAAGCACTAGCGGCGGCAGACGAACGGCGCGTCGTCACCGACGCGCCGTTTATGGTCAGCCCCACTCCGACAGCAGCATCGCCATGACCTTGGACGGGTCTTCTGCGATGGCGACCTCGACACCATCGACGAGGCCGATGAAGCGGTCGTTCGCGACATCGGGATCGACGACGATCGTGATGGTGCGCTCGCCCTTATGAACGACGATCTTGTAGTCTTGGCCTGTCATTGCCGTGCTCCGAAGACAGAGGCGGTGTTGCCTCCGTCATGTCGGGCGCAAGACTCTTGCTACGGCTGGCCCAGCGGCGGAGGGGCCTGAATTTCAAACTGTGTCAGTGCCTCAACTGGTCGAACAGCGGCTCTCGCCACCAATGAATTTCGTCAGGCCACACGGAGGATGTGCAGGCCCGACAAAATATCCCTTTTTCTCTTCGACGGCGACATTACACTCGAAGAGTACGCAAATTTTGTAACAAGTCTTTCTCAACGAAATGGGACATTCTTTGAGAGTCTTCGACAGGAACTAACGCTCGCCCTGCATGCAAAGAAAGCAGGAAGGTTTACAGAATCATTCCTATACTTTTATCGTCTGCTGGAGATGATTGCTGTAGTGTTCCCTCTACTGTATGCGACGACGCAGTCAGACTTTAGTCGATCGCATGATTTCCTTCGCTCGCTCCTATCAAACGAGAAAGATGGTGATCTTAAAGTATTAGCGACCGCGGTGCCGGTGATCGCCCGCCAAGCCAATCTTACCGCTGTCACGTTTGATTTCTCGATAGCTGGATCAGATGCGGCGTGGGTCAGGCTTCTAAAGGCACAAATCGAGCGCTGCGGTATAAGCAATACAGGTGGCTTTGAGTTCGAGTCTGACACCGACATCCTGTTTCATGTGCCGTTCAACTCAATGCCCAATCTACTTGTTCAGTTTCGAAATCGGATGTTTCACTACCGGGTAGGACAGTCAAACTTCAACTTAGGTGCTCTCGGCGGCTCCGAACGAATTTGCCAGATGTTGGTGTCAGAAGCGGCCCATTGGTTCGCGCTGATCTACGCAGAGATCCTTCGTGTGATGGCGAGGAGGCAGTTTTGACCGTCTCTAACTTGCATGGTCGCGCTAGAATTTGGCTCATCGTAACGACTGTGGGCGCGCCTTCGTGCTCTTGCTCTATGCATCCTGCTGCCCGCGCTTATGGTCGCACAAGACGATGATCGGAGTGGGAGTCGAGACCAGTGGATGAACTTCTTTGGATCAAAGCTGTAGACCGCCAGATGAGGCGGGACTGGTGCATAAGCGTGGCGGATGCAGGACTCGATGAGAATGATCTCAGGCGCTACTGGTTGACCGGCGACGATCCGGCGGCATTCGTCGCGTGGTTTGCAGAAAAGTACGACTTGATCCGCTTCGAGACTCGGCTTTTCAGAAGCGCGCCTTCCAAGCCTCAGCCTCCAGCGTGACCGAGGCCTCCAGAGGCGGGGGCAGGATGAACAGGCCGGGTGTCGCCGACAGGTCGTGCAGGCGATAGAGCCGCCAGTCGGCGGGGCGTTCCATGGAGACCTCGCGCTCGGTGCGGGTCAGCCAGAAGGGGGTTGTCGGGCCGCCTCGGGTGGCCTTGACCTCGATCAGGCGCTCGGTGCCGGTGGGCTCGAAGCTGCGAATGTCATAGCCCGCGCCGTCGCCGCGTTCCTGGCTGGTCCATTCGATGCGGCGGGCGAGATCGGGACGGTCGGCGGCGATCAGGCGGGCGCGTTCGTGGTGCAGGACGTGTTCCTCGCCCAGCAGGCCGAGGGCGCGGTTGCGGTGGTCGCGGGCGGCGGGGTCGTATTTACGGACCAGGCGGGCGAGGCCCTCTGGGCGCGGGGTGCGGGGCTGGCCGGGGGGAGGGGTTTCGGTGAGGGTGAGGGGGCGGATGGCTGGGGCGGTGCTGTCGTAGGTCGAACCGTCCTCATGGAAACCTCGAAAAGGCTGCACGTGGGGCCGGGCCCCCTCCACCGCCTTCGGCGGTCCCCCTCCCCCGATGGGGGAGGAATGCGTCGTCGGTGAGGACTTCGGGGTGGCTGTCGAGGTGGCGGTCGATGGCGTCGAAGATGGCGGATTGGTAGTTGGTCAGGGGGCGGTAGCCGCGCACGATGGGCAGACCCAGTTCGGCGGCGACGGCCGAGATGTTCATGTGTTTGAACTCGACCGAGCGGTGGCTGCGTCCGGTGCGTTCCATCAGGGCGCGGGCGCGGTGGGCCTTGACGAAGGGCTGACCGGCGGCGTCGAGGGCGAGCATGGCGAAATAGTCCGCGACGATGGCGTCGAGCTCTTCGTCCTGCCAGTCGGTTCCGGTTTTCGAAGTATCGGCCACGGTGTCTCCCTGAGGCCAGGCTAGACGGCTTGGCGGGGAATGCCAGGGCGGAAGGCGGCGTCGGTTCCGGATGGATACGATTGGATATCGCCCACTGGATTTGTTGGTGACATGGGCGTTTGCGGGGCGATCTGTGCACTTTGCCCGCCATAGGTCGCGGCGGGGCTAGGCTCGTGGGCATGACACAGGCGAAACAGATGACGGAAAACGTGGCCGATGCACCGGCGATGGCGAGGACCGATCCGCGGCGTGGGCGGGAGCGGCGGCCGTACAAGATCCGGGGGCCGGAGACCTGGGCGCTGATCCGCGAGAGCTATCTGGCGGGGGCGTCGGCGCGGCAGCTGGCGGCGCGTTACGACGTGACGGAATGGGCCATATGGCGCCGCGCGTGGAAAAAGGGCTGGACCAAGCAGGACCGGGTCGAGCCGGTGCCGCCGCCCGCGCTGGGACCGCTGACGCCTGAGGTCGACGGGGGTGCGGGGTCTGTCGATGGGCCTGCCGATCCGGGTGCCCTGTCGCGCGAGGCCTTGGCCGGCGTGGCGCGGGCAATGAAGCAGAGCCGTCTGGACGAGGCGCGCAAGCTGGCGCAACTGGCCGTGTCGCTGGGGCGGCTGGGGGAGGGGCCGGGGCGAGGCAACTTTACCCTGAACGACATGGTGCGGGTTGTCTTCGATGACGCATACTGCGTCGAGGTGATGGGGATTGACCCCGATGGACCGCCGGACCCCGACAAGAGCCTGTATTGGGAGCTGCTGCAGCAGACCCGCGAAGTCCGCGAGGAGGCGCAGGTGGAGTTGAAGACCGAGGGATATCGCGAAGGCCGGGCCGAGCTGAGGGCCGAGCTGGGGCTGGAGCCGGAAGCGGACCCGGAGCCGGGCGCGGAAGGGGCGGCGATCTACCGGTTCTATGCGGGCAGGGTGTATCGAAGGCGTCAGGCGTGAATGCCAGCCTCTGCACAGGCTCCCGGCACAGCGGCCCGGAACCCGATCCTCTCCTCACCATTTGAGCACCCATGAAAACAGCCATCGTCACCGGAGCCGCAGGCCTGATCGGCCGGGGGATATGTCAGGCCCTGATCGCGGAGGGCTGGACCGTCGCGGCGTTCGATCTGAAGCCGGGGCCGCAAGGGACGCGGTCGGTGATCTGTGATGTCGGGGACGAGGCGTCGGTGAAGGCGGCGTTTGGCGAGCTGGGGTGGGAGGCGCTGGACCTGCTGGTCAACAATGCGGGGATCGCCCAGCCGGATCGGGGGCCGATGGCCGAGCTGTCGCTGGCCGAGTGGCGCAAGGTGACGGACAGCCACCTGACCGGGGCGTTCCTGATGAGCCGGGCGGCGATACCGCTGCTGGGGGAGGCGGGGACTGGGACGGGGGCCATCATCAACATGGTCTCTACGCGGGCCTTCATGTCCGAGCCGAACACCGAGGCCTATGCCGCCTCCAAGGGGGCGCTGGTCGCCCTGACGCATGCCATGGCGATCAGCCTGGGGCCGCAGGTGCGGGTCAATGCCATCGCGCCGGGCTGGATCACCGATGACGACGACCTGAGGCCGGTCGACCATCAGCAGCATCCGGCCGGCCGGGTGGGGCGGCCCGAGGATATCGCGCAGGCGGTGCTCTATCTGGCCGGGGCGGGGTTCGTGACGGGTCAGGTGCTGAGCGTCGACGGCGGGATGACCCGCAAGATGATCTACGCGGAGTAGGGAGCGGGTGCTGAGGGCCTGACGGAGCCGAGGATTGGCTTAAACAGGTGGCGGGCCAGGTGGCGAACCACGGGCACGACCACGCCATCGCCCGTCAGGTGCAGCGCGTCGCCTTGGCCCGTAGGCAGCCGATAGCGGTCGGGCAGTCCCATCAGGCGGGCGGTCTCGCGCGGGGACATCAGCCGCGAGCGGAGGCGGTCGCCGGTGACTTCCAGCACGATCTGGCGGCTGGAGCCGCCGCCGGGGGTGCGCAGACAGCCGGCGATGCCGTCGAAACGGACCTCGGCCCGCTGGATGCGGTGGCCGTTCTCCTGGCGGGTGCGGCGGTAGGCCGTGCCGTGGGTCAGGGTTCCGTTGCGGCGGGCGGCGGCCAGCTTCTGCAGGTTCAGCGGGCTCATCTGGGACAGCAGACGGGCGGTCTGGTCCGGGGTGTGCCAGGGGGTGTCGGGGCCGTCGGGTTCGATCAGGTCCGTCAGGGTGAGGGTGCGCGGCGGGGGCTCGGGCAGGGTCCACCACAGGGTGCGGGCGGCGACGTCGGGCGGCAGGGCGTGGACGGCGCGAATGACGGCTGGCGGGTGGAAGGGGCCTTGCGGGTCGGGGCTGTGCAGCCGATCGCGCAGGGCGACGCGGTCGTGCGCGCCGATGACGAACAGACGGGGCCGGGACTGGGGCAGGAACCGTTCGGCGTCGATGACCAGGGCCCCGGGGCGATAGCCGCCCTCGGACAGGGTGCGCATCAGCACGGCGAAGTCGGCCCCGCCGCGCGACGTCAGGGTGCCGCAGACATTCTCGATGGCGACGATGGCGGGCGCGCGGTTGTCGGCGGCCAGCCCCTCGATCACGCGCCAGAAGCCGTGGAAGGCTCCGGAACGGTGGCCTGCCAAGCCTCGCCCGGCTCCGGCCAGCGACAGGTCCTGGCAGGGGAAGGAGGCCCAGGCCAGGTCGGCCTGACCGGGCAGTTGATGAGGCGTGATGTCGGCGACGTCGCCGAGGTGGAGCGCATCGTTTCCCCAATTGGCGCGGTAGGCGGCGGCCTTCTTCGCATCGATGTCGTTGGCGAATCGGCAGGTCCAGTCAGGGTCCAGACCGGCGCGGACCATGCCGCCGCCGGCGAAGAATTCGTAGACCTCAGCCACGGTCGTCTATGACGGTCAGCTCGGGCCAGCGGGCGCGGGCGCTGGCCACGGCCTTGTCCCAGCCCTTGGCGCGTGGGCGGTTCGGATTAGGGCGCAGGGTCATGGCGAACAGGTCGTCCAGGCCGAAGGGGGCGGCGACGGTGATGCGGTCGTCCGCCTCCAGCCGGATGCCGACGGCAAAGGCCGGGGCGACGAAGCGGGACAGGGCCTCATCGGTGTCGCACAATGGCTCATAGGGCTCGCCGAAGCGGTCGTGGAACCACAGGTGGACGCGGGCCTGATTGCGCACCTCGACGAGGTCGCTCAGGGGCGGTTCAAACGCGGCGGCGGCGCGCCGGATGACGACGTCCTCGGCATCGTATGAGGTGTCGGGATCGAAATAGCCCAGGTCGTAGTCCTTGATGCCATAGCCGATCGCGCGGCCGGTCCGGGCGTTCCAGACAGCCTGATAGACCGCGCCGGAGAAGACGCGCCAGTCGGGCAGGCCGAGGACGCGGACGGTTGTCAGGACCTGCATCAACTCGGGTTGAGCGCGGACGATGGCGATGAGGCGGGTCTCCAGATCGTCCATTCTCAGAGGTCGCGCACGGGCCAGGCGTGATCCAGCGGCCCGTGGCCGCCGCCCAGGCCCGGCGCGCGGCGGATGGCTTCCGAGACATAGGCCCAGGCGTTGGCGACGGCGGTCTCCAGCGGCAGGCCGCGTGCCAGACCGGCGGCGCAGGCGCTGGCCAGGGTGCAGCCGGTGCCATGGGTGTGCCGCGTCTCGATGCGCGGCCCCTCCAGCAGGGTCTCGCCGGTCGAGGAGATCAGGACGTCGATCACGGTCTCGCCCGGCACATGGCCGCCCTTCATCAGCACGGCCTGTGCACCCATGCCCAGCAGGAAGGCACCCGCCCGACGCTGACCGTCCAGGTCGGTGATGGTGAGACCTGTCAGGGCCTCGGCCTCGGGCGCATTGGGGGTCAGCAGGGCCGCGCGCGGGATCATCAGGCTGCGGACGGCGGCGACGGCGTCGGCGTCCAGCAGGGGGTGGCCGCCCTTGGCGATCATGACGGGATCGACGACGGCGGGGGCCGGGGTGGTGTCCAGAAGGGCGGCGACGCGCTCGATCACGGCGATGGAGCCCAGCATGCCGGTCTTGACGGCATCGGTGCCGATGTCGTCCAGCACGGCGCGGGCCTGTTCCTCGATCAGGTCCAGCGGGAGGGGATGCACGCCGTGGACGCCCAGGGTGTTCTGGACGGTGATGGCGGTGATCGCGGTGGCGGCGAACCCGCCCAGCATCGTGATGGCCTTGATGTCCCCCTGAATGCCCGCGCCGCCGCCGGAATCGGACCCGGCGATGATCAGGACGCGGCCGAGGTCGGCGGGGGGCGGTTGGGTGTGGGCGGGCATGTTTCTGAGATGGCCGAAGGAGGCGATCAGGGCAAGCGGTCGATGGCCGACAGCGCCGCCTGCACCTTCAGCGCCTGGACCGTCTCGCGCACGTCATGCACCCGGATGACGGCGGCACCGTTTCGGGCGGCCTCCAGGGCAAGCGCCAGTGAGCCGCCCAGCCGGTCGGTAGCATTCGTGGCGGTCGGGTCGATGGACTGGATCGTGCGCTTGCGGCTGGCTCCGTAGAGGATGGGCAGGCCGGTGGCGGTGAGGCGGTGCAGATGCCGGGTCAGGGCCAGATTGTGAGCGGCGGTCTTGCCGAAGCCGATGCCGGGGTCCAGCCAGATGCGGTCGGGCGCGAGGCCTGCGGCCATGACCTCTCCGGCCCGCGCGGCCAGCCAGTCGGCGACCTCGGCGACCACGTCGTCGTACTGCGGGGCGTCCTGCATGGTCTGCGGCTGGCCCTGCATATGCATCAGCACGACGTCGCATTGCAGCGCGATGGCGGTGGCGACGCTGTCTGGCGCAAAGCTCAGGGCGGTGACGTCATTCCAGATATTGGCCCCGGCGGCGACGGCGATGCGGGCGACCGGGGGCTTCATGGTGTCGATGCTGATGGCCCCCGACCATCCGGCGTCGCGCAGCCCGGCGATGACGGGGGCGGTGCGGGCGATCTCGGTGTCGACGTCCACGGGCGTCGCGCCGGGCCGGGTGCTCTCGCCGCCGATGTCGAGGATGTCCGCGCCCTGTTCGGCCAGCTTCAGGCCGTGAGCGATGGCGGCCTGGACGGTGTCGTACTGGCCACCGTCCGAGAAGCTGTCGGGCGTGACGTTGACGATGCCCATGACGCGCGGGCGGGACGGGGGACGGGAGTGGGCCATCAGCTCTTGCCGCCGATCAGACCGGCGATGGCGTCCAGATAGGTGCCGAAGGCCTTGCGGCCCGCTGCCGTGATGGTGACGCGGGTCAGGGGCTTGTTGTCCTTGAAGCTCTTGGCGATGGCGACATAGCCGGCCTCTTCAAGCTTCTTCAGATGGACCGACAGATTGCCCTGGGTCGCCTCCAGCGCGTTCTTCAGCTCGGTGAAGTCGGCGGTGTCTGCATCGACCAGATAGACCATGATCCCCAGCCGCAGGCGGCCGTGGATGACGTCGTCTATGCGTCCGAGGTCGGCCAGGCCCATGCGTCAGGCCCGATTTGCCGCACGCGCGTCGCGCAGCATGATCCAGCCGGGCAGGGCGAAGAGCAGGAACAGGGCGGCGGCGCAGACGCCCAGATAACAGTCGACCTGACGGACCAGAAGGCCCAGGGCCACGGCCGTGACCCAGCCGCCGATGGACGTCGCCAGCATCCAGGGCTTGCGCTTCAGGGTATAGACCAGCAGCCAGGCCGACCCCTGAAGACAGAAGACCACGGCGGGATAGTAGAGCCAGACGGCGAAGTCCTGGTCCCGCATGGCTCCGACACCGAAGATGATGATGACGGCGACATTGGCCATGCCTGCGCTGCTGAAGGCGGCGTTCAGGATGCGGGTCGCCAGGGGGCCGCGCGTGCCGCCGACGCCGTCGGCCTTGTCCTTCTGGATGGCCCAGACGAGGACGCTCAGGAAGGCGACGCTGATGCCAATGACGAAGGCCAGATTGGCCAGGTCTGGCCAACGGATGACGCCTGTCGCCTGACCGATGTGGAAGAGGCACTGTAGCCCGTACAGAAGCCCGCCTGCCAGATAGGCGACGGCCAGGGTCAGTTGCGGCTTGCCGCCGCCCTCGACGATGGCGCGCATGAAGGCCAGGTCGTCTTCGGCGGAATGCAGGCGGGGGGGGGTGGGCATGGCGAGGTCTCCGGCAACCGGCTCGTCCCTGAGGTGAACGAGCCGGTTCCTGTTGGCAAGCTATTCGGCGGGCACGGCGTGAGGAACTGGAGCCTTGCGCCACGGGACGCGGCGGCCGTTCAGCGCCTTGCCGACGAAGGTGTGGCGCACCAGCAGTTCGTAGCTGATCAGCGAGACGGCCAGGACGCCGAGGACGATGCTTCCCAACTTGCCCCACCAGGGCAGGGCGACCTCCAGAATCAGCACCTGTCCGGCCATGACCAGCGGCAGATGGATCAGATAGATCCAGTAGGAGGCGTCGGCCAGATAGCGCCGCACGACGCTGTAGCCGCTCAAGAACCGGAGAGACAGGCTGATCGCGGCGAAGGTCGCGGTGAAGACGGCGAAGGCATAGACGGCGGCGGCGAAGGCCTTCGTCGACGGATCGGATATCGGCATCAGCGATGGGACGGGCCCGCCGGAAATCATCAGGGCTCCGGTGCCCGTGCCGACGGCCACGAGGCTGAACAGGGGCCACAGCCGCTCGATCCGGGGCAGCAGGTCGCGGCGGCGATCCAGCAGGATGCCGAGCGTGAACGCCAGGCCGAAGGCGACGACGGCGGCGGGATTGGGCACGAAGCCCTTGTCGGGCGTCGGAATGCCGAAGAAGGCGATCCAGTCCGGCGTCAGCCACAGGGCCAAGGCCAGGGGTGCGGCCAGGACGGCGGGTGTCCACGGACCGATCAGGATGTTGGTCAGACGATCCAGATTCCTGACGAGGCTTCCGTCGCGGTCGATACGCTGGCTGATCAGGCGGACGGCGAGGAAGACGCCGTAGAAGAGCAGCAGCACCCACAGGAACCACAGGTGCAGCAGGGGGAAGGTCTCCAGCGTCAGGGGTGGGGGTGGCGGGCCGTCGGTCGGGATGGCGCCGCCGTTGTCGATGGCCGCCTTCCAGACGATGACGGCGATGACGGCCGGAAAGACGACCCACCACATGCCAAACATGGGGTTGGCGATGCGGCCGGCCCGGTCCTTGACGAAGCCCCAGACACCGCGACGCCTCAGCAACAGATGGGCGAACAGGCCTGCGATGAGGAAGAAGGTCGTCATCCGGAACAGGTGGATGGCGAAAAACAGCACGCTTACACCGGTCGAGGTCTGGTCGTCCGGAAACAGCCAGATTGGCGTCGGCAGATAGGACAGGCTGGCGTGCAGGACGACGCCGAGTATCAGGGCGATGCCGCGCAGGGCGTCGAGTCCATGGAGGCGTTCGGCGTGTGGTGTGGTGGACGGCATGGGATTCCCCTCTCGGTCTGACCATGCAATACATAAGACAAGTTTGAAATGCAAACATGTTGATTCGGTCGTGTGTATGGTCTGGCTCTGTGCGGCGTTCGAAGGGCCCCGCATCTGAAAATATGCTCGACTTCCGTCAGGTCATCACGGAATGTTACAGACTGGTGGATCTGGAGATATTGCCCAATGCCCATGACATCGCGCGCCGGATTTCAGGTCGATGAGGCATTGGCGAGCTTCATCGAAACGGAGGCGCTGCCGGGGCTAGGGCTCGAGGCGGCGAGTTTCTGGAATGGCGTGGCCGACATTTTTGGCTGGGCTGCGCCTGAGAACCGGCGCTTGCTGGCCATCCGGGACGATCTTCAGGACCGCATCGACGGCTGGAACCGCGAACGGAGGGGCCAGCCCTATGACGTGGCGGCCTCGCGCGCCTTTCTGACCCACATCGGCTATCTGGTTGAGGCACCCGCGTCCTTCACCGTCGATCCGCGCAATGTCGATGCCGAGGTTGCGACCCTGGCGGGGCCGCAGCTGGTGGTTCCGATCCTGAACGCGCGCTTTGTGTTGAACGCCGCCAATGCCCGGTGGGGAAGCCTGTACGATGCGCTTTATGGCACGGATGCGCTGGGCGACCTGCCGCCCGCCGGACCCTTTGATGCGGCACGGGGGGTGCGGGTCGTAGCGCGCGCCAAGGCGTTTCTGGACGAAGCCGTGCCGCTGGCCGAGGGCAGTTGGGCCGACCTGGCCGCCCCGCTGGCCGGCATCGCTCTGCGTCACCCCGAACAGTATGTCGGACACAGCGACAGTTCGCGCTTATTTCGACACAACGGCCTGCATATCGAGGTGGTGTTCGATCCAACCCATCCGATCGGCGCGACCGATCCGGCGGGCATCGCTGATGTCATCCTGGAATCCGCCCTGTCGACCATCGTGGATCTGGAGGATTCCGTCGCAGCCGTCGATGCGGCGGACAAGATCGCGGCCTACCGCAACTGGCTGGGCCTGATGAAGGGCGATCTGGTCGAGACCTTCGACAAGGGCGGGCGGTCGATGACGCGGGCGCTCAACCCTGACCGGATGTTCACCGACCCGGACGGGACGACCGTCACCCTGCCGGGCCGGGCCCTGCTGTTCGTGCGCAATGTCGGGCATCTGATGACGACCCCGGCGATGCGTCTGGCCGACGGCACCGAGGCTCCGGAAGGCGTGCTGGATGCCATCGTCACCAGCCTGATCGCCATGCACGATGTGAAGGGGCAGGGGGCGTTCCGAAACAGCCGGGCGGGTTCAATCTATATCGTCAAACCCAAGATGCACGGGCCCGACGAGGCCTCCTTCACCAACCGCCTGTTCGACGCGGTCGAGGATATGATCGGTGCTCCGCGCCGCACGATCAAGGTCGGGGTGATGGACGAAGAGCGCCGCACCTCGGTCAATCTGGCCGCCTGTATCCAGGCGGTGAAGGACCGGATCGTCTTCATCAACACCGGCTTTCTGGACCGCACCGGCGACGAGATCCACACCGTCATGCAGTACGGCCCGGTGGTCCGAAAGGGCGACATCAAGTCCGCCGCCTGGATCGCCGCCTATGAGGCGCGCAACGTCGCCATCGGCCTGAAGCACGGCCTGTCCGGTCGCGCCCAGATCGGCAAGGGCATGTGGGCTGCGCCCGACCGCATGGCCGACATGCTGGACCAGAAGGCGGCGCATCCGAAGACGGGTGCCAACACCGCCTGGGTGCCGTCACCCACGGCCGCGACCCTGCATGCCCTGCACTATCATCAGACCGACGTGTTCGCGCTGCGAGACGCGATCGCTGGCACAGCGACGCCCGATCTGGACCTGCTGCTGACCCCGCCGCTGGCGGAAGGGCGCAATTGGTCAGATGCCGAGGTGGCCGAGGAACTGGACAACAACGCGCAAGGCTTGCTGGGCTATGTCGTGCGGTGGATCGATCAGGGCGTCGGCTGTTCAAAGGTGCCGGACATCCACGACATCGGCCTGATGGAAGACCGCGCGACCCTGCGGATCTCGTCCCAGCACATGGCCAACTGGCTGCTGCACGGCGTCTGCACACGCGAGCAGGTCGAGGCGGCGCTTTTGCGTATGGCAGCCAAGGTCGATGCCCAGAACGCGGGCGACCCGCTTTACCAGCCGATGGCCCGCGATCCCGAGGCCAGCCTGGCGTTTCAGGCGGCGCGGGCGCTGGTGTTCGAGGGTATTGATCAGCCGAACGGTTATACCGAGCCGCTGCTGCACGCCTACAGGCTCAAGACGAAGGCGGCGGGCTGACTACTCGCTGCCGGATCGCCACAGGTTGTTGGTCAGCGGCTCGATCAGATAGGCCAGCGCCGTGCGCTTGCGCAGCAGGACGACGACCTCGACAGGGGCACCCGGACGGATGGTGTCGGCCGACCGGCCCAGCTTCGCCAGTTCCTCGGCCGGTACCACGATCTCGACCCGGAAGAAGGTCGCGCCGGTCTGTTCGACGGTAAAGCTGTCGGCCGAGATACGCGTCACCCTGCCGTGGATGATGGGTGGATTGCTCTCGCGCAGGCCAGGAAACTTCACCTCGGTCTGCTGCCCGGGCTCCAGATTGTCGACATCGTTGGGGCTGATCTGGGCGACGATGACCTGGGAGGCTTCGCTGGGCACCACCTCCATCAGCGTCTGGCCGGCCTGAATGACGCCGCCCTGGGTGAAGATGGTCAGGCCCACCACCTGGCCCGTAGCGGGGGCGCGGACCTCGCTGCGCGCGATCTGGGCGCGCAGTTCGGCCAGGCGCGGACGAAGTTCGTTCAGCTGGACATCGATCAGCCGGAACTGTTCGGCCACGTCCTCGCCCAGTTTCGTCGAGACGCCGGACATTTCTAGCCTGGCCTGGCCGATCGCTTCCCGGGACTGGGCGATCTGTGACCGCAGCGCGCCCTGTTCGCCATCCAGCTGGGCAGCGGCGCGTTCAAGCGCCCTGACCCGCGTCTGCGGGGCATAGCCTTGCGCCGCAAGACTGCGCATGCCGGTCAGCTCTTCCTGTATCAGGCGCTGCTGTTCGACATTGGCGGCGATCTGACCCTGGTAGCCGACGATCTGCTCGTTCAGCTGGTTAACGCGCTGGCCCAGTACGCCGGTTTCGGTCGAGCGGCCGGTCCGGCGGGCGTTGAACTGGGCTTGCTGGATACGCAGAGATTCCTGGGCCAGGGCGGCGTCGTCGGCGTCGAGGCTGGCGAATTCCGCAGGGGTTGGAATACTGGCCAGGCGATCGCGCTCCGCGACCAGTCGTGCCCGCTGGGCCAGCAGGGCATAGACCTGACCGGCCACGCCGCGCTCTGTCGCAGTCAGCTCGCCGGTGCCAACACGCAACAGGACCTGGCCCTGACGGACTGTGTCACCCTCCTCGACCAGCAGGGCACTGACTACGCCTCCGTCCCGGTGCTGGACCGCCTGGCGATTGCCGGACACGGCAACCGAGCCCTGGGCGTAGGCCCCTTGATCCAGGGGGGCAAAGGCGGCCCAGCCGAGGAATATCACGAAGAAGGCCACGATGATGGTTCCGCCGATCATCAGCTCGCGGCGCGGGGCGTCGGTGACGACGGTGGGTTCGGGTGGCTGGGGGGCCGTGGGTTCAGCGGCTTGGGGGGCAGCGTGCGTCATGATGCGGGTCGCGGACCGCGCGGCTGATTCTGAAGTTGCTGAGCCTGGCTTTGGGATTGGCTCTGAGCCTGGGACGGCTGTTGCGGCTGGCTGGCCGGCGGGGTCGGGCGCCCGGCCGTGGCGCGCATCTTCTCCAGTACCTCTTCGCGTGGACCTTCCTGCTGAACCATGCCGTCTCGCATGACCAGAAGGCGATCGACGCGGGCCAGAACCCCGGCCCGGTGCGCGATCACGACCACGGCGGCTCCACGCGCGGCCGCGCCCAGGATGGCCTGCATCAGAGCGGCCTCTCCTTCCTGATCGAGGTTGGAGTTCGGCTCGTCCAGGACCAGCAGGACGGGTTCGCCATACAAGGCCCGCGCCAAGGCAACACGCTGGGCCTGACCTGCCGACAGGCCCTGGCCGAAGGGCCCCAGGATGGTGTCGTAACCCTTGGGAAGCCGAAGGATCAGCTCATGGGCACCCGCCGCCATTGCCGCCTTGACGGCACCGGCGTCCGCGACGTCCTGGGTTACGCCGGTGGCGGTGGCAAATCGCGAGATGTTGTCCTTGATCGAACCGGCGAACAGGCTGGGCACCTGGGGCAGGTAGCCGATGTATCGAGCCAGTTCGTCGCCGTCGCGAGCATCGTATTCGGCCCCGTCCAGTCGGATGGCCCCGGCCTGGGGCTTGAACGCTCCGGCGATAACGCGGGCCAGGGTGGTCTTGCCCGAGCCGCTGGCCCCGACGATGCCCAGGGTCTGGCCGGGTTGCAGGGCGAAGGCGACGCCGCGCAACTGTGGCGTCTCGGTATCGGGGAATTTGACCGTAATGCCCTCGACCTGAAGCCGTCCGCGCGGGGCGGGAAGGGCCGTTCGTTCACGCTCTACGCCAGCGGTGCCTGCAAACAGATCGGTCAGTGTCTTCCAGCTGGCGACGGCCTGGACCAGGCTGGGCCAGACGCCGACCAGAAGTTCGATGGGCGCGACCGCGCGGCTGAGCAGGACGGAGGCGGCGATGATCGAGCCCGGCGTGATGTCGCCCTTGACGGCCAGGTAGGCCGCCAGCCCCAGTGCCGCTGACTGCATCACCAGCCGCAGGAATTTGATCGCGCCGGAATAGCGCCCTCCTGCCAACTGCGCGTCGGCCTGGGCGGCGGTCGCGTGCTGACGCTGGTCGATCTGGCGCGCGATCGACGACTGACGCATGCCCAGGGCGCGGACGACTTCAGACTGGCCGGCAATGCTTTCCTGGGCAGAATAGGCGTGGTTCTGGGACTGGATCGCCTTGTTCAGGCGGGGACGGGTGTCCCGCTCGTTCAGCCAGGCCAGCGCGAAAAGAATCATTCCGCCGACGAGGGTCAGCACCCCGATCAGCGGATGGAGCAGAAAGCAGCAGGCCAGGTAGATCGGTGTCCACGGCGCATCGAACAGGGCCAGCATCCCTTGGCCGCCGATGGCCCCGCGCACATTGTCGAACTCGCGCAGGGCATGGGTGTTGGGGGACTTGCTCTGCAAATCCATGACCCGCGACAGGACCTTGCCAGACAGCATCCGGTCCAGACGAAGTCCGGCGCGCAGCATCAATCGACCGCGCAGCCAGTCCAGCCCGGACAAGGCGGCCAGGGCGAACAGGGCCACCACCGTGATCAGAACCAGCGTCGTCAGACCACCGGTCGGCACGACCCGGTCATAGACCTGCATCATGTAGAGGGTCGGTGTCAGGTACAGCAGATTGACCAGGGCGGAGAACACCGCCGCCCAGACGAAATGGGTCCTGCACGCCTTCAGCGCCTCGGCCAGGGGCTCCGTGCCCGGTTTACTGGGAAGCAGGTTCTTGAACACGAAGGCGGACACAGTCCTTGCGATTGAGCAGATATTTTAGCGCGTTACCGCGATCACGGATAGCCGGAGGCCTTTCAGGAACGGCGCGAACCCGGTCCGGGATGCATCGCCCTTTTCAAACGCCAGCTTGACACCCTCACACAGTATGTAGCACACACTGTGTGTCACACACTATGTGACATCTTCAATGCGAGCTTGCTGATGCCCGAGGGCACCGACATCTTCGAGACCATGCGGCTGGAGCTGCGGCGCGGGTCATTGGTCCTGGCCGTGCTGGCCTGTCTGCGTACCGAACGCTACGGCTACAGCCTGCGTCAGGCCCTGGCCGCCGACGGGCTGGAGATGGAGGAAAGCACCCTCTATCCGCTGCTGCGCCGACTGGAGAGCCAGGGTTTGTTGGATAGCGAGTGGCGCGAGGAGGAGAAGCGCAAGAAGCGTTTCTATCGCCTGTCCCCGCAGGGCGTGACCCTGCTGGCCGCCCTGACTGATGAATGGCGGGGCATCAATGCCTCGCTCGACAAGATTCTCTGACATTTCTGATCTGGAGGGGACCCGAGATGGACCTGATCGACCACTATCTGAACGCCGTCGCCGCCCAACTGCCGCAGGCCGAGCGCGACGACATCATCGCCGAACTGCGCGACCTGATCCTGAGCCGTTTCGAGGCGAAGGAGGAGGCGCTGGGCCGCGAGCTGACCGATGAGGAAAGGGAGGCCATCCTGCGCGAAATCGGTCATCCGCTGACCGTGGCCGGGCGCTATCGCAAGGGGCCGCAGTCCTTGATCGGACCTGAGCTGTTTCCGTGGTGGCTGTTCGCGGTCAAGGCCGGGCTGCTGGTGATGATCGCCATTCAGGTGGTTGTAGCGGTGGTCCATGTGGCGACAGGCACCAGCGATGTGGGGGAGGCTATCGGCAATGCGTTCAGCGGCGCGTTCGAATCCGGCCTGTTCATCATCGGTCTGGCTACCGTGGCCGGGGCCCTGTTCGAGCACAACGGCTACAGGCCCGACTTCATGACCCATTGGCGGGTGAAGGACCTGCCGATGTTCAATCTGTCCGATCCGGACCGGTGGAGCGAGACCCTGCAAGGGCGATCGGGCCAAGGTCGATCAGGTCAGGGACGAACGGCCAGGCCTGCAAGATCGTCGAGCGGAGTGTGGCGGTCCCAGGCCGTGCAAGGTCGCTGGCCGGGCGGAGAGGCTGTGTTCGGTATCGTCGCCCTGCTGGTCTTCATTTCCTGGTGGACGGGGGTGTGGTCGATTTCGGACCTGGACAACATCGCGATTTCCGGTGGTCGGGCCGAGGTCGTTCCATCCTCGATCTGGCAGGCGAACTTCGTGCCGATTCTTCTGCTGGCCATTGGTCAGATGTGGATCGAGATCCTCCGCCTGTTCCGGCCGCAATGGGTGCGTTTCCGGGCTGCGCTTCAGGTGGTTGCCTCCGGCGTCGGCCTGGCCATCGCGTGGACCATCTTTCAGTGGGGCCACTGGTTCACTCTCAGTGACAACGGGTCCTCGGTCCGGATTGCCGGGGACTGGGTGCTGCTGGATTTCGACCGGTTACACGCCGTAGGCGAGGGATCGCGTGATCTGATCGGTGCCGGCAGCACCCTGTCGCTGATCCTGACCTGGGTCATGGTGGCGGTGATGATCTCTCTGGTCTTCTCGATGGCCCGCCATGCCTGGAGCGCGATACGCGGCTAGGTCCCATCACCGCCATGTCCGAAAACCGCGAGACATGGGGCGTGGCCCGGCGCATTCTTCGCTCATGGAAACGCCCGCCGACATTCTGGATCAGGAGGCCTGCTATCGCGCCGTGCTGACGCGGGATGCGCGGTTCGACGGACGATTCTTCGGCTGCGTGAAGACCACCGGCATCTACTGCCGTCCGGTCTGCCCGGCCCGCACGCCCCGGCGCGAGAACATGACTTTTGTCCTCAGCGCAGCGGCGGCAGAAGAGGCGGGGTTTCGCGCCTGTCTACGCTGCCGCCCCGAGACCGCCCCGGACATGGGCGCCTGGCGCGGGACGTCGAATACGGTCAGCCGGGCCCTGGCCCTGATCGAGGCGGGGGCGCTGGACGAGGGCAGTCTGGAGCAACTGGCCGAGCGGCTCGGCGTCGGAGAGCGCCACCTGCGCCGACTGTTCCGCCAGCATCTGGGGGCCGCCCCGATCAGCGTCGCCCAGACGCGGCGCGTGCTGCTGGCCAAGGCGCTGATCCATCAGACCGACCTGACCATGGCCCAGGTGGCCCTGGCTTCGGGCTTTGGCAGTGTCCGGCGTTTCAACGAGACGTTTCAGGCGCTGTATGACCGCCCGCCGTCGGCGCTGCGTCGCCGTGGCGAGCGGATGGGCGACGGCGGAGTGCGGCTCAGCCTGCCTTACCGCCCGCCCTATGACTGGGACGCGATGCTGGTGGCCCTGTCCGCACGCGGAGACACGGTCGAGGGTCTGCGCTGGTCGCGTTCGCTGAAGGATGCGATCGATGGAGCCGAAGGCTTGGTCTCGGTCCTGCCAGGAGCCGCTGGTCGCGTCGATGTGTGTGTGGAGGTCGACGACCTGCGCGCTGTGCCCGGCGTGCTGTCTCGCGTTCGCCGCGTCTTCGATCTGGCCGCCGATCCGGAGGCTATTGGGCGCGATCTGTCGGCCGATCCGGCTCTGGCACCCTTGATCCGGTCCCGGCCGGGACTGCGACTGGCGGGCTTATGGATCGACCCCGATCCGACGGCACCCAGCGACCGGCTCGAAGTCGCAACTCTGGCACCTCGCGCGGAGGCCTGGCGGCCCTGGCGTGCCTATGGCGTGCTGTATGTGAACCTGGCGGGCCTCACCGCCGCCGATCTGGAGGAGAGTGATGTCAAGAACGCGGCCTGAACCCTTGCCCCTGACGCTGGACCGCATCGACACGCCCGTGGGGCAGGTTTTGTTGATCACCGACGCAGCTGGAGCCGTCCGGGCGCTGGACTTTCACGACTACGAGGCACGCATGATGCGATTACTGGCACGGCATTGCGGGCCTTTCGAGCTGCTGCCCGGCGAGGCTCCGGCCCGGGTGAAAGACGCAGTCAGGGCTTATTTCGACGGTGACCGGACGGCGCTTGGTGACGTGATGACCCAAACCGGCGGCACCGACTTCCAGCGCGCGGTCTGGGCGGCCTTGCGGGTGATTCCGGCGGGTCAAACCCGCACCTATGCCCAGATCGCCGAAGCGGCGGGTTCCCCCCGCGCCGTGCGTGCCGCCGGCATGGCCAATGGTCAGAACCCCATTGCCCTGATCGTCCCATGCCACCGCGTCATCGGGGCAGATGGTACTCTGACCGGCTATGCGGGGGGAGTGGAGCGCAAGCGTTGGCTGTTGGCGCATGAGGCTGCTCAGTCGGGCAAGAAGCCTTGACAGTTCATCCGCACACGGGGTGATCTGCCTCCGGGATGCTGGGGAGCACTTGAAATGAATCGGCTACTGTTCGCGGTCGTCGCCACGTCGTTAGTGGCGCAGGCGTCAATGTCATCATCGCAAGACGTCGATGACTGGGAGTTTGACCAGAATGCAGCCGACGACCGGATGGTCGCGGCGGTAAGGTACGACGGGGGCGCTGCACTGGTCGTGCAGTGCCGCGCCGGTGCCCTGACTGCGGTCGTCGCGGGTCTGGGCCAGGTCGATAAGCGGCTGGTGCTGTCAGCTACACGGGCCGATGGCAGAAGCGACACGCAGGTCTGGGCACCGGGCGGCGGGCCGGGCGTCTTGCGTAGTGAAATACCGGCCAGGGACATTCGCTTCATGCGTGGAGGAGGCCTGTATTCCCTGCGCGGAGCCGACGAGGACGGGTCAGGGGTCAGGGCCGACTTCGACCTGCCGACCCAGTCCGCCAACCTGGATCGCGTGCTTAGCGAATGTGGCTGGGCACTGACCGACGACCGTGATCAACTGACGCGTGCCAGTGTCGATGTCTCTCTGGTCGATCCAGCATCGCAGCGCCCCAGCAGGCTGTCCTCGGCAAGCCGACGTGGTGCGCCACGCGCTCGGGGGCCATCGCCATCCGACACGCCCGTCGTTGCACCTGCAGAAACCCAGATCAGTTGCGTGGTGCGCGAGCGGCGACTGTCGGATTGCAGACCCGACCACGCGCGCCTGGTGGAAACCCGGGCGAGCGAGCGGATCGTGGAGGCACTGGAGGGGCGCAACATATTTGCCTCCGACGCTGCAGCTCACGAAGGAGCCGTCTTCTACGCAGGTGGGGCACGGACGATCACGGTCGTCGACTACATCAAGGTACGGTCCCGCTGATCCACCCCGGAGGCTTGCATTTCTTTCACATGCGCCTAGATTATCGCCACTTATGCTAAAAGTGAGCATAAGCCCGCAAGGAGGCGGATATGGCGGACGGAATGTTTGGGTTGTCGGACGAACTGGCGCGCGAGACCGCGCCCGTCTGGGCCAAGGTCAAGGACCATGTCACGCCGATGGAGTGGCCCGCCCAGGCCGCGTTGATCCATGAGATCAACCAGCTGAAGCGCGAGCGGGACGCCGTCATCCTGGCCCACAATTATATGACGCCGGAGATTTTTCATGGTGTCGGCGACTATGTCGGCGACAGCCTGGGCCTGGCCAAGGAGGCGGCGCGTTCGACGGCCAAGATCATCGTCCAGGCCGGCGTGCACTTCATGGCCGAGACCTCCAAGATCCTGTCGCCCGAAAAGATGGTGCTGATCCCCGACCTTAAGGCCGGCTGTTCGCTGGCGGCGTCGATCACCGGGGCGGATGTGCGGCTGATCAAGCAGCGCTATCCCGGCCTGCCGGTCGTCACCTATGTGAACACCACCGCCGATGTGAAAGCCGAGACCGATATCTGCTGCACCAGTGCCAATGCCGTTCAGGTGGTCGAATGGGCGGCGAAGGAATGGGGCGTCGACCGCGTCATCCTGATCCCGGACGAGTTCCTGGCGCGCAATGTGGCGGCCCAGACCACCGTCGGCATCATCGCCTGGCAGGGGCGCTGCGAGGTTCACGAGCGGTTCACAGCCGACGACATCGCGGAGATGCGCGCCGCCTATCCCAATGCCGAAATCCTGGCCCACCCGGAATGCCCTGAAGAGGTGCTGTCGGCCGCCGACTTCGCCGGATCGACCGCCGCCATGACCGACTATGTCATGCAGCGCCAGCCGAAGCAGGTCGTGCTGATCACCGAATGCTCCATGGCATCGAACATCAAGGGTGACGTGCCCGGCGTGGACTTCATCGGCCCGTGCAACCTGTGCCCCTATATGCAGAGGATCACCCTGACCAACATCCGCGATGCGCTGCTGCATCTGCAGTTCGAGGTGACGGTGCCTGAGGACATGGCCGAGCGCGCGCGCCTGGCGGTGCAAAGGATGGTCGATCTGCCGCCGCCGCTGGTGCCCGCCCGCTACGACCTGTTCAAGGCGCGTCACCATGTGGCGGTGGAGCTGATCTGATGCGGCGGGTGAGGCCGATCGTCAGGGGTGGCTTGTGGTCTCGCCGTGGAAAGGCCAGTTCGCAGGCATGACCGACACCAATACCCCCCGCCCGCGCGGCCCCTGGGACCCGCGTCCTGACGAGCCGAAAGCCGTCGAGACGCCTGCTCCCGCAGCGCGCAACGCCGTGGAAACCCCGCTCGACAAGGGTCAGCATCCGGCCTGGGCGCTGATCTCGACCCTGCTGCTGGGTGGTTTCATATGGTGGGTCAGCGGCAGCTGGGTCGTGGCCATGGCGGCGATCTTCGGCTTGTTCGTCCACGAATACGGGCATGTGCTGGCCATGAACGCCGTCGGTATGGGGCCGGCCCGCATCTACATCATCCCTTTTCTCGGAGGACTGGCCAAGGGTCAGCGTATGCCGGTCAGTGAGTGGCACGGCGTGCTGGTTTCTCTGGCGGGGCCAGCCTTTGGTTTGCTGGCGGCCATCCCGTTCTTTGCGCTGTATCTGACCGTCGGTGGCGGCGAGTGGCTGCTGGCGGCGGTGGTGATCGCGGCGATCAACCTCGTCAATCTCGCGCCAGCGCCCCCACTGGATGGGTCCAAGGCCATCGGTCCCGTGCTGGCGCGTATTCACCCGATGCTGGAGCGGGTGGCGATGATCGCGGTGGGCGCTCTGGTCGTCTATTGGGGCTTCGTGACGGGTCGCTGGATCCTGGCCGCCTTCCTCGCCATCGCCCTGTACGGCCACCTGCGTCGCGGAGCCTGGCGTCCGGAGGGCCGTCAGCTGACGGTCAAGGAGGCCGTCATGAGCGTGGGCCTCTTCCTCGCCACCGGCGTGGCCTGTGCCGCTGTGGGGGTCGCGGCGCTTATGCCTCTGGCTGAGGGTTCGCTATCTGAGGCCCTGCGCATCGCCGGGGCCTATCTGGGCATCCGCAGTTGAGCCGCATCCACCACGACGGGCCTCTAATCATCGGCGGGGGGCTGGCCGGTCTGTCCGTCGCGCTGGAGGCCGGGCCGCGACCGGTTCTGGTCATCACGCCCGCGCCTCTGCTTCAGGCCTCGTCCTCGGCCTGGGCCCAGGGCGGGATGGCAGCAGCCCTGTCGTTCAGCGATACCCCCGTCTTGCATGCCGCCGACACCCATGTGGCCGGGGCCGGTCTGGTCGAGCCCGAGGCCGTGCGCCTGCTGACCGAGGACGGCCGCGCCACCGTCGAATGGCTGGCCGCCCTGGGGGCCCCCTTCGACCGCGACGCCAACGGAGACTTCGCCGTCAGTCTGGAAGCAGCGCACTCCAAGGCCCGTGTCGCCCGCGTCGGCGGCGATGGTGCCGGGCGCGCCATTCTGTCGGCCCTGGTAACCTCCGTTCGCGCCGCGCCGCATGTCACCGTCTGGGAGGACGCCCGACTGCGCGGTCTGATTCAGGATGCCACCGGCCGTGTGCGCGGGGCCCTGATCGAACGCGCGGGAGGGCGACTGGTCGAGGTTCTGGCTCCTGCCGTGGTCCTGGCCACGGGTGGGGCAGGGGGCTTGTTCGCCCGCACCACCACGCCTGTCGCCCTGCTGGGCGAAGGTCTGGCCCTGACCTGGCGCGCGGGCGCCGAGATCGTCGATCCGGAGTTCGTCCAGTTTCACCCCACCGCCATGGATGTCGGCCTGGACCCCATGCCGCTGGCCACCGAAGCGCTGCGCGGTGAGGGCGCGCGCCTGATTGATCGACATGGCGACTATCTTCTGGGTCCCGAGCCTGATGCCGACCTGAAGCCCCGGGATATCGTCGCCCGCGCCGTCCATCTGGCTGTGAGCGAGGGCCGCGGCGCGTTTCTGGATGCCCGCGCCGCCATCGGCGAGCATTTCCCGACGGCCTTCCCTGCCGTTTTTGCCGCCTGCATGCGGGCCGGTATCGACCCGCGTGAGAGCCCCATCCCGGTCGCCCCGGCAGCGCATTACCACATGGGCGGGATCGCGGCGGGGCCGGATGGTCATACGACACTGCCGGGTCTTTATGCGGTCGGCGAGTGCGCTTCGACCGGGGTTCACGGGGCCAATCGGCTGGCGTCCAACTCCTTGCTGGAAGCCGCTTCGTTCGGGCGCAGAACCGGACGTGCGGCGGCGGCCGAAACCCTGCGCGACGGTCCCGTGACCGTACCTGCCGCCCCAGCTGACCTGTCAGCAGACGCCTTGGCCCGTCTTCGTGGGGTCATGAGCGACGATGTCGGCGTGGTGCGCGATGCGACCGGCCTGACCCGTGCCCTTGCCGCCATGGCCGAGCTCGAGACCAAGACACCTGACGCCCTGCCGCTGCTGACGGCCCGCTTGATTGCGGCCTCGGCCTTGGCCCGGCACGAAAGCCGGGGCGGTCACTATCGTGCGGACTACCCAGAAACCCTTCCCGAACCCGTGCACACCCGGCTGATCAAACCGGCCGAGGTGCCGATGGCGGCTGAATGACCATGATCCGGACCCTTCCCGACCTGTTGATCGAGCCCATCGTCCGCATGGCCCTGGCCGAGGATCTGGGGCGGGCTGGCGACGTCACGGCCATGGCCTGTATTCCCGTAGGCGCGCGCATGCGGGCCGACTTCGTGGCGCGAAAGCCGGGCGTGGTGGCGGGTCTGGCCTGCGTCCGCTTGGCCGTCCTCGCCATGGACCCCAAGGCGACGATCACCTTGAAACTATGGGACGGCGGTGCCTTTGAGGCCGGTGCCGTTCTGGCCGAGGTCGAGGCCGATGCCCGCGCCTTCCTGTCGGCCGAGCGGACGGCGCTGAACCTGCTAGGCCGTCTGTGCGGCATCGCCACTCTGACGAGCCGCTATGTCGCGGCGGTAGCCGGGACCAGGGCCCGCATCGCCGATACCCGCAAGACCACGCCCGGCCTGCGCGCGCTGGAGAAGCATGCGGTGCTGTGCGGCGGCGGGGTCAACCATCGCTTTGGTCTGGATGACGCCATCCTGATCAAGGACAACCACGTCGTCGTCTGTGGCGGCGTCGTGCCAGCCGTACAGGCGGCGCGCGCCTCTGTCGGACACCTGATGAAGGTCGAGATCGAGGTGGACGGGCTGGATCAGCTGGATCAGCTGCTTCCCCTGATCGATCAGGGCGTCGGGCCGGATGTGATCATGCTGGACAACTTCGACCTGCCCATGCTGCGAGAGGCGGTAGCGCGCGCCGCCGGACGGGTGACGCTGGAGGCGTCGGGCGGCGTGAATCTGCAAACAGTGCGCGGCATCGCCGAGATGGGCGTGGACGTGATCTCGGTCGGGGCCCTGACTCATTCCGCGCCATCGCTGGATATTGGTCTGGACGCCCGTATCGCGTCCTGAGGTCTATCAGGCGGTCGGCGAGACCACGACCGAGACGGTTTCCGCCGACGCTGGCGACGCCGTGGATACGCGCTGCGCATCGCGGGTAGGCGCAGGTGCCGCCTCGGTAGCGACGACGTCCGTATAGGCGACAGGACCTTTGGAGACATCCTGTGCGGTATTCAGGCTGGCCTGAACCACGCGAGGGGTGCTGTCCGATGCGGTGTAAGGGCGACCGGCATAGGCGAAGGCCGCACGCGAGCCTGCGCGTCCGCTGAAGCGATAGAACAGATGATCACCGACCTGGGCCACGCGCACCAGCGAATGGCGCCAGTTGGGGTTTACCGCGGTCGTGTGGAAGTGGGTAGCATTGCCGACGGTGCCGAACACCTGACCGGACAGGGCACCCGAGGCGATGGTGCGGGCCCGGTCCCAGGCGGCAGCGTTGCGGCGGCCCAGAACGTGGCGGTTACAGGTAAAGCTGAACTGGCAGCCCGAGTTGCGGTTCGAGCCCTGATAGACTACACCGCAGACGCTCTTGGGATAGGCCGGGTGCCGCACGCGGTTCAGCACGACCTGGGCCACGGCACGCATACCCTCGCGGCCCTCGCCGCGCGCTTCGTAATAGACGGCTTCGGTCAGGCAATCGAGATCGCGCGAGGCCTCCAGCGCACCGCCGAGGCGGAAGGGTTGAGCGGGTGTGGTGCCGTCGGTCAGGCTGACACGGCGCAGGCCCGATCCGGCCTGGGTGGCACGCAGTTGTTCCAGGCGGGCAGTGAGAAGCTCGGCTTGACGGTCTCGTTGATCCGAACCGGCGACCAGATAGGGGTCATGACGGCGGGCGATGGACAGGGCACTTTCGTCCAGGCCCGCGGCGGCTGCGAGAGCCTCTTCGGTGAAGCCGGCAGCCGTTGCTCCCTGAATCCGCTCGGCTTGTGCCCGAACGGTCGTCGCCTTTGCGGTCGACCCTGCAAAATAGGCTCCGCCGATCGCCAGACCCACCAATGCGCCGAAAGTCGCCACTGCCGTACCGGGCCGAATCCTGGCTTTACGGTCGGCAGGTGACATCACGCGCAGGGGCGACGGGTTCGACAAAGGCTCAGTCCTGTACGGCAGGGCGCTATGCCGCCCCCGGGTAGTCTCGCCGCCGTGCGATCCGCAGGACCCGAACAGGGTGTGCGCCGCAGCAGCTGCAACCATATCGACGGTCGGTGAAATGCCCGTTCCGTCGAGGACGCGCCTTAAGCCAGCCGTTTATGGCCTCAATGTGTTTGATTCGCAAGATTTGTGTGCGGCGCAACATCGCGGTGCCGGCTTTGGGCAACGCCGTGTCATGCCCCGACGCGACTGTGACGGCGTCCAGAGTGGTCATGCCAAATACTGTATTCAAAGACATGGAAACTACACAGGAAGTGGCCTGGCCAAGCGATGCCGATTGAAGCGCATGAGCGACTATTGTTTTCGGTCACCAGGTGCGAAGCCGATTTACTGTCATCTCTGGCCCGCCACATTCGGGCGGAACCCAGCCTCGTGGCTGACGTTCTGGCTTGACCATATTGCTGGAGGATACGTGATGAAACGCCTTGCCCTGACACTCGCCCTTGCCACTCTCGCCGTCGGTGCCGCCGCCTGCGGCTCGACCATCGAACAGAAGGCTGCGACCGGAGCCGTCGCTGGAGCCGTCGTGGGCGGTCCCGTAGGCGCAGCCGTTGGTGGTGCCGCCGGAGCCGCTGTCGGCCAGGCCGAACGGCCGCGCTGATTTCAATGTCGGGGTCAGGCGCGCCCGGTTGCCGGCGCGCCTGACCTTGATTTTTGCGGTCATATGGTCTTTAGGCCACCCGCTGGGCTGAGCGCCGCTCGCCTGTTGCGCAACGCGCATCCGGATACGATCAGGGATATCGACGACTCCACGCATGAGAGATTTGAAACAAACCGGCTTCAACGACCGCATCACGGCTCAGCAGGAGGCCAAGAAGGCGTTGCTGGCCCGCTTCAAGCCCAAGCCTGCGGTGCCGGACCCCGAGTTCGACAAGCTGCAAGCCAAGCGTGAGGCCGAAAAAGAAGCCATTCGCCAGCAGCACGAACTCGAAAAGGCCGAGGCCCGCCGCATCAAGGCCGACAAGGAGGCTGCCCGCATGGCTGCCGAACTGGAGGCCCAGGAAGCCGTCGATGCCGAGAAGCGCGCTGCACGCAAGGAGCGCAAGCAACTCACCAAGGAAGAGCAAAAGGCTGCTCGCGATGCCCGCTACGCTGCCCGCAAAGCTCGTCGCTAGGCTTTACTAGGTCTGGGTGGTGTCGTCGGACCCACCCAGAATCCGGGCCAGTTCCTCGCCCGAATAGGGTTTTCGCAGGAACGGCCAAGGCGCTTCCTTCAGTGCCGCATCCACATCATCGCCTGCATAGCCGGACGTCAGTACGACCCGCATAGCCGGGTAGTCGTGCGCCACTTTTTGCGCCAGCTCTATACCGGTCATGCCGCCGGGCATGACGATATCACTCAGCATGACATCGAACGTCTCGCCCGCCAGCAGTTCCAGGGCCCTGGGCGCGGTTTCGGCTGTCCTGACTTCAAACCCGGTTTCCTGCAACAGCTCCAGCGCCACAGCCGCGACGCTGACGTCATCCTCGACGAGCAGCAGGCGGCGATTGGACACGCTGGCGGGGCGCGCTGCGACTTCTGGCTCCGGTACCGTCACACCGTCAGGAAGCGGCGGCAGGTATAGCTTGATCTGGGTCCCCCGCCCGGGCCTGGACCTTACTCTTGCCGCACCGCCGCTCTGGCGAGCGAAACCGTAGACCTGGCTGAGGCCCAGACCGGTGCCTTTGCCAACAGACTTGGTGGTGAAGAAGGGCTCGAACACCCGTGCCATGACTTCGGCATCCATGCCCGAGCCATTGTCCGACACGGTCACGCAGACATACTGACCCGCCGGCAAGTCGACGACATCGCCGGTATGGACCTCGCAGCTCTGGGTCTGGATGCCGATGCGGCCACCGTCCTTCACGGCGTGGCGGGCATTGACCACCAGATTGAGCAGGGCCGCCTCGAACTGGGCGACATCGACGTTCACAGGCGCCCCGCCACGGCGCAGCCGCAGCCTCAGTTCGACCGCCTCGCCCACGGCGCGCTTCAACAAAGGCTCGCCTTCCTGAATATGGGCGTTCAGATCTACGGGCTGGGGCCGCAGGGTCTGACGGCGCGAGAAGGCCAGTAGTTGGTGCGTCAGGCCCTCGCCCCGGCGGGCGGCAGCCAGGGCGGCCTCGCCCAGCTTCTGGCGCTTGGCTGCGTCATTGGGCGACCTCAGGATGATATCCAGCGCCCCGATGACGACGGTCAGCAGATTGTTGAAATCGTGCGCCACCCCGCCGGTCAGCCGACCAATCGCCTCCATGCGCTGGGCATGCATCAGGTCGGCCTCGGCCCGCGCCTTTTCTGCCAGCGCCTGATTGACCCGGTCTTCCAGCAGTTCGTTGATCCGCTTCAGATCGTCTTCGGCCCGGCGCGCCTCCGTGATGTCGAAGGCCACACCGACGAAGCCGATGACCTCGCCGCCCGAGCTCAGGCGCGGTCGCGAAAAGGATCGCAGCCAGCGATAGACGCCGTCCGCCCGGCGATATCGGGCCTCCATGGCGAACGGGCGTCCCGTCGCTTCGCCCTCGATCGACTGCTGCAGGATCAGTTCCTGATCCTCCGGATGGATCATGTCGCGCCAGTCGCCGGTTCGCGCGTCCTCATAGCTGCCACCGTGATAGGCGACATAGGCCTGGTTGACGAAGGCGCGTGTCCGATCCTGCTGGGTCACCCAGATCAGGACGGGAGCGGTATCGGCGATGTCGCGGAACCGGCTTTCGCTCTCGCGCAGGGCCGCCTCGGCGCATTTGGCAGCGGTGATATCGACCAGCACGGCTACGAAGCCGATCACTTCACCTGACGCCGCCTCCAGCGCTCTCAGGCTTGTCACGGCCCAAACAACCGTGCCGTCAGGCCGGATATAGCGCTTCTCGACATGGCCCTCACCGCCGGCCAGCGCGGCCTGAAGGGCCTCCTGCGTCGGCGCGATGTCTTCGGGGTGGGTGACGTCGCTGGTTTTGACGCCAACCAGGGTTTCCGGCGTCCGACCGATGATCTGGGCAAACCGGGCATTTCCCGACACGACCCGGCCGTCCAGTCCGACGCGGGCGATCCCCGCTGCGGCCTGATCGACCATGGCGTGGAGCTGGGTTTCCGTCTCCGTGGCCCTGTTCTCACTGGCTTTCAATTCGACGACCGACGCGTCCAGCCGTTTGACGATCTTGCGCAGGGCGGCCGCGACGATAGCGGCGAACAGGCCGACGATGATGAAGTTGATCGTGGTCACACGAGCCAGTTGGTCCACAACGGCCTGACCGAACAGGGCGACGTCCAGCATCAGCCAGCCACCGACCAAACTGGCAAAGACGGCTGTCAGTCCAGCTATTCGACCCGCCGCCAGGCTGGCCACGATCACGCCGGGAAGCAGGATCATGAAACCGGGAATGTCGCCATAGATCATCGACAGCGTCTGTCTGACCGCCAGCATCACTGCCGCGCAGACCAAGCCGATGAGTGCGGATTGCCACCAGGCCAGCGCCGGAAGTCGCGCCAGGCGGGTCACGCCGGCGTCGATATCGAATGCGCGACCGAAAGGCTTGCTGTTGGCCATTATCCCCCTGGATGCCTCCTGGAGAGACAGCGTCGCAACGTATTGGACCGGATCGCGTTCCTGCAAGCGCGGCGGTTGCGGACCGTATGCCCAATCCCCAACTGCCAAGCTACATATTCATCGAAGGATCGACCATGACCGCCACCATTCATACCGGATTGACCAAGGCCGAACGCGGCGATGTGGCCGAGGAACTGACCAAGGTGCTGGCCGACAGCTTTGCCGTCTATCTGAAGACGCACGGCTATCACTGGAACGTCCGTGGCCCCGAGTTTTTCAGCTTCCACAATCTGCTGGAGCAGCAGTACACCGACATGTGGAACGCGCTGGACGACATCGCCGAGCGCATCCGTGCCCTGGGTGTGTTGGCCCCACAGAGCTATTCGGCCTTCGGCAATCTGACCTCGATCAAGGACGGCGATCCTGAAAAGGAGGCCACCGACATGCTCAAGGAACTGATGCAGGACCACGAGACCCTGATCGCCACGACCCGCAAGGCTGTGGATATCGCTTCGGACGCCGGTGACGAAGCCTCGGCCGATCTGATGACCCAGCGCCTGGCCGCGCACGAGAAGTTTGCCTGGATGCTGCGCTCGACCCTAGGCGGACGGTAACCGAACCGCGGTTCCCGGCCTGAAAACCGCCGCGCTTTTCGATCATCAAGCGCGGCTGCTTGCGCCCGGGCGGGTTTGGAGTTCGGTTTGAACAAGGTCTGGACAGCGATGAAACGCGCGGCGCGGCCGCACGGGGTGGTGGCCGTCCTGGGGGCGGCCATCCTCGGCGCGAGTCTGGCTGCCGGTTCGGCCCAGCCCCTGGAAAGCGACGCCCGGACCGAGGCCGTGCGCCGGCTCGCGCAGGGGGATCTGGGTCCCGAAGGGCTGGCCGCCATCCGCGCCGGGATGGACACATCCCAGCTGGCGCTGGCAATTCGCCATGACCCGAACCTGCGCCGCGCCGCCTTCTATGACCTGACGCCCGGCTGGGAGACCCTGTCGCTTGGCGGCAAGCCGACACTGGATTTCGGCCAGTCGGGTCTGGAGGCGCAGCGGATCAATGCGGCCACGCCCGCCAGCGGCCTGCTGCGTCCGGCCCGGCCCTTCGTCTTCCGCCCGGCCAGTGCGGCCGACCGCCAGCGCGCCCTGCGCTGCCTGACGCAAGGCATCTATTACGAAGCCGCCCTGGAGCCGACTGAGGGCCAGGAGGCGGTGGCCCAGGTGATCCTGAACCGCGTCCGCGATCTGAACTATCCCAACAGCATCTGCGGCGTGGTGTTCGAGGGGGCCGATCGTACCACCGGCTGTCAGTTCAGCTTTACCTGCATGGGGGCCTTGGCTCAGGCCCCGGTCGGATGGGCGTGGAAGCGGTCACAGACCGTGGCCGAACGCATGCTGTCCGGCCATGTGGCGACCAAGGTCGGCACCGCGACCCACTATCATGCTGATTACGTTCACCCTTGGTGGGCCACGACCCTGAACAAGCTGACGCAGATCGGGGCGCACATCTTCTATCGCTGGAAGGGCATGAGCGGAGAGACATCGGCTTTTCGTCAGGCCTATTCGGGTCGGGAACCTGTGATCGACGAGGCCCGACTGTCGCGGCCTCGACTCCAGCTCGTCGCTACGGACGAGGCCGCCCTGGCCGAGGCGGTCGTCAACGGAGAGACGACCGGCCCGCGCACGGTCGAGATCAACGGCCAGACGCGTGTCGTCGGTGTCGTGTCCCTGGGCGGTCGCCGTCAGCCGACGCCGGAAGAGATCGCCGCCATCAACAAGCGCTTGGCGGACTATGAGCGACCCGCAGAGCCTGCGCCCACGGCTCCTGCACCGGCGGGCGTCACGGTCATGCCGGTCGAGGAGGTCGGACGCCCCGTGCGCTGAACCGTCATTATTACGGCTCCGCTTTGCAACGGCTCCGTTTCATGTGCATTTCCCAACAAATCCCTTGGCGATAAATCGCCGCAGCCAGGCTCCTGTGTGTCCTCGACCTCGATTGAAACCGATGAGACGGCGCGCCTGTCTGCCCTGAAGGCCTATGGCGTCCTGTACACGGCACCGGAGGCGGCCTTCGATGACATCGTCGGATTGGCGGCGCGGTTGTGTGAAGCGCCTACGGCTCTGATCAGCCTGGTGGGCGAGCACGAGCAGTGGTTCAAGGCTCGCGTCGGGCTGGACGCCTGTTCTACGCCACGCGATGTCTCGTTCTGCGATCATGCGATGCACGGCGACGACATCATGGTCGTGCCCGATGCGACCCTCGATCCCCGCTTTGCTGACAATGCGCTGGTGACGGGCGAACCGCATATCCGCTTCTATGCTGGTGCCCCCCTGGTCAGCAGCGATGGGCAGCCTTTGGGGTCGCTGTGTGTCATCGACAGCCATCCGCGCCCCCAGGGTCTGACGGACCTCCAGGCCCACGCCCTGAGTGTTCTGGCGAAACAGGTCCTGACTCAGCTGGAGCTGCGCAAGGCCCTGATCACGGGCCAGGCGACAGGCGTGCAACTGGCCGACAGCGAGGCACGATTTCAGGCCATCGCCGACTCCATGCCCCAGATGGTATGGTCCACCCTGCCGGACGGTTTCCACGACTACTATAATGCTCGCTGGTATGAGTTTACGGGCGTCCCGGCCGGATCGACGGACGGTGAGGGCTGGAACGGCATGTTCCATGCCGACGATCAGGAACGGGCCCGCCAGCGCTGGACCTATTCGCTGCAAACTGGCGAGCCCTATGAGATCGAATACCGCCTGCGTCGCCACGACGGTGTCTATCGCTGGACCTTGGGACGGGCGAACCCGATCCGCGATAACGAAGGCCGCATCACCCGCTGGTTCGGTACCTGCACTGACATCGACGATCTCAAGCGGGCCGAGCAGACCAAGGAACTGGTCAGCCAGGAACTCAGCCACCGGATCAAGAATATCTTCGCCGTGGTCTCGGCCCTGATCGCCCTGTCGGCCCGGCAGTATCCGGAGGCCAAGGGCTTTGCTGCTGCCGTACGCACCCGCATCAATGCCCTGGCCCAGGCGCATGAGTTCGTGCGCCCGCACAGCGACGCCTCCGCGCCTTCGATGGGCGACACGACGCTGCATGCCTTTCTGAACGCCCTGTTCAGTCCCTATGCGCGACTGGACGGCACGCCCCGTGTGATCGTGGCGGGCGATAATGCCGTCTTTGACGACCAGGCCGCGACCTCGGTCGCCCTGCTGTTTCATGAACTGGCGACCAATGCCTACAAATACGGCGCATTGTCCGCACAGGACGGTCTGGTCACCCTGACGACACGGCAGGATGGCGACCGCTTCATCCTGGAGTGGGTCGAGCAAGGTGGGCCGCCCGTGGAAGGAGAGCCGAAGCGCCAAGGCTTCGGGTCTTCGCTGGCTTCCTTGTCCGTAGAAGGCCAGTTGGGCGGCACACTGGTGCGCGAATGGCACAGCGAGGGTCTCAAGGTGGTGGCCAGCCTGCCTGCAACAGCCTTGTCCCGCCGCCGTGCGGCACAAAATGCCGCATGACGCCGGTTTCTGGAAACCGCGCATCATCGTCCGCGTTGTGATGGATAGCCGACACACGGTTCATTCAGCTTCGGAGCACTAAGGTAACGACTATGTCTGCGCGTATCCTCATCATCGAAGACGAGGCCATCGTTGCGATGGAACTTCGCTTCGTCCTCGAGGACCTGGGCTATCAGGTCGTCGGCACCGCTGCGGAAGCGCGCACGGCGCGTGAGATCGTGCGTGAGGAAGACATAGATCTGGCCTTGGTGGACATTCACCTCTCCGACGGTCCTACCGGTGTGGAACTGGGCCGCGAGCTGGGCCAGGAAAAGGGCGTCACCGTCCTGTTCATGACGGCCAATCCCGGCATGGTGCGTGGCGGTGTGATTGGAACGCTTGGGGTTCTGACCAAACCTACCGATGAACGTGCGGTCGAAACAGCCGTAGAATATGCTCTGCGCCGTCGCCAGGGTCGGCCCATCGAATACGCCCCGCCGGGCCTGCAGCTCTTCGCCTGACGCGAGTGGTCACCTCGCTGAGAACAAGCCACGGTGAGCTTGAACAGTTGATCTATGTCAGCACGGATACGCGCGCTGTCACCAACCCTCTACGCGCCGCTGACATTCTGGCCGAGGCTCGTCGCAATAATGCGCGTGATGACATCACGGGCGTGCTGACCTTTACGGGTGGCCAGTTCATTCAGGTTCTGGAAGGGCATCCGGATCAGCTGGAAGACCTGCTCGCCCGGTTGGTCGTGGATCACCGCCACCGAGATCTCAGAATTCTGGCGCGTCGCCCGATTGTTCACCGCGATTTTCGGGGCTGGGATATGGTCAGTCCGCGGCTCGCCCGCGCCCAGATCGATCGCCTGAACGCACTGCTGCCCCAGACGCCTACGGATCTCGACGCCTATGTCGATCTGCTGGCGGAAGCGGTCCATCGGCAGGCCAGCGCTCTTACCGAATACGGTTACGACCCAACACCGGAAGCGCGGGAGACCAAGTCGGACCAGTCGCCGTCCGCCTGATTTACTTACCAGACGCCGATCTTTTCCGCTTCCTTGTGGCTGATCGGATTGTTGGCCTTGGCGTGATCCTCTTCCGCCAGGAACCGTACCGCCTCCAACGCCGCCATACAGCCCATGCCGGCTGCGGTGACCGCCTGGCGATAGATATCGTCGGTCACGTCGCCCGCAGCCCAGACGCCCTCAATGGCTGTGGCGGCCGTGCCGGGCTTCACCACCAGATAGCCGCCCTGCTTGGTCTCCAACTGGCCTGCGAAGAGCTCTGACGACGGCGCATGGCCGATGGCGATGAAGACGCCGTCGGCGGTCAGTCCGTGCGTCTGTCCGGTCTTAACGTTCTTGATGCGGGCACCCGTGACATTGACCCCGCCGAAGTCGTTGGTCTCACCCAGGATTTCGTCGATGGCGCTGTCCCAGATGACCTCGACCTTGGGATTGGACAGCAGGCGTTCCTGAAGGATCTTCTCGGCCCGGAACTCGTCGCGGCGGTGCACGACGGTGACCTTGGACGCAAAATTGGTCAGGAACAGCGCCTCTTCCACCGCCGTATTGCCGCCGCCGACCACGATCACGTCCTTGCCGCGGTAGAAGAAGCCGTCGCAGGTGGCGCAGGCGGAAACGCCAAAGCCCTGGTATTTCGCCTCGCTCTCCAGCCCCAGCCATTTCGCCTGGGCTCCAGTGGAGATGATCACCGTCTCGGCCAGCAGCTCCGTTCCGCTGTCGAGCGTCAGGCGGAATGGGCGCTGGCTCAGGTCGGCCTTGACCACGATGTCCTCGATGATCTCTGTGCCGACATGTTCGGCCTGGGCCCGCATCTGCTCCATCAGCCAAGGACCCTGAATGACGTCGGCGAAGCCGGGATAGTTCTCGACATCGGTGGTGATGGTCAGCTGACCGCCGGGCTGGAGCCCCGCGATCACCACGGGCTGCAACAGGGCGCGCGCGGCATAGATGGCGGCGGTCCAGCCGGCGGGGCCGGAACCGATGATGGCGACGCGGAGGGTACGGGGGGTGCTCATGACACCTATTTAGGCGGTGATTCCGCTTTGTGCGATGCTAGGCTGACGGTTCTTCACAGGCAGGGCAGGGTATTCACATGGAAGGTCGCAGTTCGATCGGGATCGGCGTCGCGCTGGGCGTCTGTATCGGGACGGCCCTTGGCGTGGCTCTGGACAATGTGGCCCTGTGGCTCTCGCTGGGTATCGCTATCGGCGTCGGCATAGGCGTCGCCTTCGATCAGCGGAGGGCCAAGGCGCACAAGGCTGACAAGGGCGGCGACGGTTCTGGATTCAGTGACGGCGGGGGCCGCGACAAGACGGTTGATACCAGCGACGGCTCCGATGGTGGTGGAGACGGCGGCGGCGGGGGCGGCGATTAGGCCTCCAATCGCTCTGCGATGATCCGCGCCGCACGCTCGGTCTCGTTCAGCGGCTCATAGCTCCAGCTTTCCAGCCGCCCGTCGAAGGCTCGCGCCGCCCCGCGGTCGTGCAGGTCCTGATGCAGCCGCGAGAACTTGTCGGCCGGCTTGGTCGCCACCATCGGCAGGATGTGGACCGGTGTGCCGGTCGAGGCGGCCTCGGCGGCCATGTTAGCGCTATCCTCCGTGACCAGGATGTGGTCGGCGAACTGCAAGAAGGCGAAATAGGGGTTCGGACCTTCGCCGTTCCAAATCAGGCCGGGCAGATGCGCCAGCCGGGCCGTCATCGCCGCCTTGGCCTCCTCGGGCGTGCGCCGGGAATAGGTCAACATCAACGAGCCGCCCGCCGCTTCAATCGTCGTCGCGATGCGATCGGCCAGTTCGATGGCCTGGGCGTCGGGCAGATCGTGGGCACGGGACTTGCCACCGATCAGGACCGCGACACGGGGGTGGGGCAGGGGCTCCAGCATTTCTGCGAACGCTGATGCGCCCTCTGCCAGACGGGCGGGCGAGATGCGATGCGGCGATCCGGTGATGGACAGGATGTTGGGACCCTCGATCCCATCATGCCGGGGCGCGACGACCAGATCATAGTCCCCCGTCCGCCAACGCGGATCCTGCGTCTGGACCACGAAGGTCTTCCCGCCCGAGCGCCGTTTGGCCTCGATCGACAGCGGCAGGGTGGCCCGCCCCGTCGCGATCCAGACGTCCGGCCACGGCTCACTGGCGTACGGAATGGGATCGTCGGACGCCGCATCCAGCATCCACTTAGCCTTAAGCGCTGACGGCAGTTTGTCGAAGCCCTTACGCCAGCGCACCCGCTTCACGGTGATGACCGACGGCAAAAGGCGCTGGAGGGCTTCCGCCAACCCCAGCGCCTGATTTTCCATACCGGCCCGGCCGTCCGAGACGACCCAGAGCGAAAGCGGCGACCTGTCGGTCGCTACTTCCACTCGACCTTGAGGATTTCGTAGGCCTTGACGCCGCCGGGAGTGTTCACCTCGACCACGTCGCCGACCTCCTTGGAGATCATGGCGCGGGCGATCGGCGAGGCGACAGAGATCTTGCCCTGCTTCACGTCGGCTTCATGCTCGCCGACGATCTGGTAGCGGCCTTCTTCCTCAGTGTCTTCGTCCACCACGGTGACCGTGGCGCCGAACTTGACCTGGTTTCCGCTCAGCTTGGACACATCGATCACCTGGGCGCGGCTGATCTTGTCCTCGATGTCGGCAATCTGGCCTTCGATCCAGCCCTGTCGCTCCTTGGCGGCGTGATATTCGGCGTTCTCCGAGAGATCGCCATGCTCGCGCGCTTCCGAGATGGCCGAGATTACGCTCGGCCGCTCCACGGACTTCAATTGCTTCAGCTGATCGTCGAGGACACGGTAGCCCTCGGCCGTCATCGGCACTTTTTCCATATGTCGTGAGTTTCTTAGCTATCGCCCGACTGACAAATTGACCGGCACTTGTGATCGCAGGGCGCTTGCGACCGGCCAAAGAGGGTAGGGCACCCCGTCAAAACGTTCAAGACCCTATGGCCGATTGGCGACCCGTGTTCCGGCAACCCGGCGACGAGACAGAGCCCGGATGTGTTTCATCAGGCTCCAGGCCAGCCAGCCGAGGATAGCCATGCCGATGGCCATGAAAGCCACGGACACGATGAAGATGCCGGCCGCAATGAAGGCGAGCACGAAGGACAGGGCGGCGGCCAGGGCGGCGACGATTTGAATGGTTTTCAGGCGCATGAAGCCGTTAACGTGCGATCGATCCCGCGGTTGCTGCCGTCCAGCTCAACAGCCTGTGACTGTGTCCTGTTTGCCGCTTCGGGCGCTCCCGTCAGGCGTAGCTGTAGGGCCCACCCCGCTCCAGCGCCCGCTGATAGGCGGGGCGGGCGTGAATCTTCTTCAGGAACGCTGTCAGACGCGGCTTGTCGGCATAGGGTGCCCGGCTGGCACCGGCCTCGATGGGGAAGCTCATCATGATGTCGGCCGCGCTGAAATCGTCGCCCGCGAACCATTCCGACTTGCCCAGTTCGGCCTCCCAATAGGCCGTGTGGGACGCGATCTGCGGATCGATGAAACTGTCCTGGGCCTTGCCGCTGATGGCCTTGACCAGCGGCCGCACGAGGCCGGGCGAGCGTTTGGGAAGCTGGCCGAAGATCAGTTTCAGCAACAGGGGCGTCATGGCCGACCCCTCGGCATAGTGCAGCCAGTAGGTATAGCGCCGCCCGGCCTCGGAGCCGGTGGCCGGACGCAGCGCCGCACCGTTCGGGCCCTCCAGCAGATATTCAACGATGGCCCCTGTCTCGGCCACGCGTACCGCCCCGTCATCGACGACCGGCGACTTGCCTAGGGGGTGGATGGCCTTCAGCTCTGGCGGGGCCAGCATGGTGGCCGGATTGCGCTCGTAGCGTTTGACCTCATAGGGCCGTCCCATCTCTTCCAGCAACCACAGCACGCGCTGCGAGCGGGAATCGGCGAGGTGGTGGACGGTGATCATGAGGACGCTCCGAAAGCCTTCAGGCTGGGCGGCCACTCACGCATGTTGACGCTGCGTCCGTCCAGCCCTTTCGCGATCAGGCGCGGCGGCCGCTCCAGCGCTGACGCGGATGCGCTTTGGATTTGGTGCCGGGGCGCTGGGATTGCGTCTGCGACGGGTTTGCTGCGCGGCGATCCCGGCGCGCCTCCCACAGCTGGAACGCCAAGGTCGCCAGCGCCAGCTTGCCCGCATGCCGTCCGGCCACGCGGCGTCCGCCCTTGCTGAACAGCAGGCCGCCGACCAGGGTCACCAGGCTGGGCGAAATCTTCGGAATAGGCATGGATCAAGTCTCCTTCGGCGACCTAACGCGCCACAGCCTTGGCCGTTCATTGCGGCGCTCCCCTGCGACATCGCTTCGCAGAGGCCGATTCACGCGCTAGCGTCACCGCATGGCCCAATCCCGCACCGCTGCCGTCATGTCGTCCCTGTCGCTCCGGGTGCTGGTCGCCCTGATCGCCGGCCTGGCCGCAGGAGCGGCGGCCCAGGCCTGGGGCATTCCCGGCGGCACCGCCAGTGTGGCGGCCATCGACGCTCTCGGCCAGCTTTGGCTGAATGCCCTGAGGATGACGATCATTCCGCTGGTCTTTGCCCTTCTGGTCACCGGCATCGCCTCGATCGCGGATGCGACCTCTACGGGGCGGCTGGCGGTCAAGGCGCTGATCGTCTTTGCCGTCCTGCTGGTCTTCGCCACCGTCTATGCCTTCGCCGCCTCCATGGGGCTGCACGCGATCTGGCCAATCAATATCGCCGAGGCCCAGGCCTTGCTGGGTGGCATTTCCCCGGATCAGGCCGCCGCCGTCGCCGAGGGGGCAAAGTCCGGCGGCTTCGGGGCCTTTGTCGCGGGACTGGCCCCGTCCAACCCGATCAAGGCTGCGGCGGACGACGCCATCCTGGCCATCGTGGTCTTCGCCATTGCGTTTGGGTTCGCCACCACCCGCCTGCCGGGCCGGTTGCGCCAGCCCATAGCCATCTTCTTCGAGGCCGTGGCCCAGGCCATGATCGTGATCGTGCAATGGGTGCTGTGGGCCGCGCCGGTCGGGGTCTTTGCCCTGGCCATGGGCGTGGGCCTGCGGGCCGGTATCGGGGCGGCGGGGGTGCTGGCCCACTATATCGCCATCGTCAGCCTGGCCATCATCGGCCTGATCCTGATCCTCTACGCAGTGGCCACGCTCTGGGGCCGGATCGGCCTGGGCCGGTTCGCGCAGGGCATCGCCCCGGCACAGGTCGTGGCCTTCTCGACCCAGTCGTCGCTGGCCAGCCTGCCGATCATGGTCGAGCGGGCGGTCGGTCGCCTGGGCGTATCGGGCGCGACGGCGGGACTGGTCCTGCCGCTGGCCGTCGCCGTCTTCCGCATCACCTCGCCCGTCGCCAACCTAGCCGTCGTCATCTATTGCGCCCACCTGTTCGGGGTTCAGATCACCCTGCCGGTCATGGTCGCAGGCGGCCTGACCGCCATGGCCATCAGCGTCGGCACCGTCGGCCTGCCGGGCCAGATTTCCTTCTTCGCCAGCGTCGCCCCCATTGCGCTTGCCATGGGCGTGCCGCTCGAACTACTGCCCCTGTTGCTGGCGGTCGAGGTCATCCCCGACATCTTCCGCACCGTCGGCAACGTCACCGCCGACCTGACCGCCGCCCGCATCGTGGAAGGCCGCGACGCCGTCGCCGACCCGGAGGCGGCGGCGGGGATTTAGGACGCTCAGAATGATGAAGCCGACAAACAGACTGCCGGTCATCCGTGCGTCTGCATTCGGCCAGGGAGAATGCCAGGCTGCATCCCTGAGCTGTCCATCGCAAAAGACCGGCGCGAACGGTGAAATCTGTCTAGACTGTTCGTTCAGCCATCGTTCAGAGCCTGGGGCCTAATCACACCGTCATGTCACGGATTTTAGTCATTGCTGCTGCCGCCCTGATGGCTTGGGCCCCTCTGTCAGAGGCGGCTGCGCAGGATCGCGGGGCGCGTGGGCGAGGCCCTGAGCGCGAGCAATCGCGTGAGCCGCAGCGGGAGCGGCCGTCCATCAGTGCGGGTGAGGCTTTGTCCATTGCGCGAAGCCGTGCGCGCGGCGCACGTTTCGTCGGCACCATGGCATCCGGAGGCGGGACCTATGTGTTTCGCTTCGAGAGCCCCGAGGGCCGGATTTTCGATATTACCGTCGACGCCCGCACGGGCCGCGCGGGAGGAGGCTGAATGCGTGTTCTGCTGGTAGAAGACGACGTCGATCTGTCGCGTCAGTTGAAGACCGCCCTGGGCGACGCCGGCTATGCCGTCGACCACGCCGCCGATGGCGAAGAGGCGCATTTCCTGGGCGACACCGAACCCTATGACGTGGTGGTGCTGGACCTGGGCCTGCCCAAGATCGACGGCGTGTCCGTTCTGGAACGCTGGCGGCGCGACGGCAAGACGACGCCGGTGCTGATCCTGACGGCGCGCGGAGCATGGTCGGACAAGGTGTCGGGCTTCGATGCCGGGGCCGACGACTATCTGACCAAGCCCTTCCATACGGAGGAGCTGCTGGCCCGCCTGCGCGCCCTGCTGCGCCGCTCAGCGGGGATCGCCTCGGCGACCCTGTCGTGCGGCGGCCTGCGGCTGGATCCCCGCGCGGCCCGCGCCACGGTCAACGGCGAGCCCCTGCGTCTGACGTCGCTGGAGTACCGCCTGCTGCATTACATGATGATGCATCAAGGCCGGGTCATCAGCCGGACCGAGCTGGTCGAACATCTGTACGATCAGGATTTCGACCGCGATTCCAACACCATCGAGGTCTTCGTCGGCCGCCTGCGCAAGAAGATCGGCTCCGACCGGATCGAGACGGTGCGTGGCCTGGGCTATCGCCTGACGCCGCTGGCGGGTGAGTCCGAAGCGGCGTGAGCCCAGCCAGCGATCAGGGGGATGAACCGACGTCGGAGCCGGTCGCCGCGCCCCGGTCCTGGGGTCGCTATTTCGGACGGCCAGGGCGGTCGCTGACGCGGCGTCTGATCTGGTTGGCTTCGGCCTGGATCATCGTGGCGCTGGTGCTGACCGGCTATGTTCTGACATCCCAGTTCCAGGAATCGGCTCTGCGCCGGCTGGGCACCACCTTGCTGGACACCATCGACGAGACGGTGGTGGCGACCAACGCCACCGAGTTCAGCGTCGTGACCCGTCCCATAGGAGATGCGCGGACGCAGCGACTGCTGTCCGGAAAATACTGGGTCGTGGCCGAGGTCCGGCCGAGTGGGGCGGTGCATTTCCTGTCGCGTTCGGCCTCTCTGCCGGGCGGGGAGCTGACCGTGCCTGCCGAACTGCCCGCGCGTCTCGCTGAGGCCAAGGGGCAGGTCATCAGCTATAATGACATCGGCCCCAAGGACGAGCCCCTTCGGGTCGCCGCCAGCATGAAGCAACTGCCGGGACGGACGCCGCCGGTCATCTTCATCGCTGCCATCGATCGCTCCGATGTGGATGCCGATACGCGCCAGTTTGCGCGCGTCACCTGGATCGCCCTGCTGATCCTGGGCCTGGGTCTGGTCGCGGCCGTGTTCATTCAGGTCCAGATCGGCCTGCGCCCCCTGTTCGGGCTGCGCAACGAGATCGCCGATGTCCGCAAGGGCCGGGCGGCCCGGGTGGTTCAGCACTATCCGATCGAGATCCAGCCGCTGGCTGAGCAGGTCAATCGCCTGCTGGATGCCAATCAGGATACGGTGGAGCGCCAGCGCACCCACGTCGGCAACCTGGCCCATGCGCTGAAGACGCCTCTGTCGGTCATGCTGGCCGAGGCGGGAAATCAGTCGGGCCAACTGCCCGATCTGGTACGCAAACAGTCCGAGATCATGAAGGCCCAGGTCGAGCATCACCTGCGCCGCGCCCGCGCCGCCGCCCGGGCCCAGAGCCTGGGCGAACGCACCCCCATCGGCGACGTGCTGGACGAGATGGCGGTGATGCTGGAGCGGGTGTTCGAAGAGAAGGGCGTCGAGATTGACTGGCGGGCACCGGACGACCTGGCCTTCCGCGGAGAGCGGCAGGACCTGCAGGAAATCCTGGGCAATCTGATGGAGAATGCCTCGAAATGGTCGAAGCGCCGGGTACGCATCTCCGCCGGCCCGACCGGTCTCGGCCAGATGGTGGTGGTCGTCGAAGACGACGGCCCTGGCCTGCCCGCCGATCAGCGCGAGGCGGCGCTGGAGCGCGGGGCGCGCATGGACGAGACGACGCCGGGTTCGGGCCTGGGTCTGTCGATCGTGGTCGAGCTGACCCGGGCCTACGGCGGGCGGATCACCCTGGGCGACAGCGACATGGGTGGGCTGAAGGTGCTGCTGGAGCTGCCCAGCGCCGAGCTTTGATGCGTTTCGACAGCGAATTTTAACTCCGGCATGATCAGAACGGCCAAGGTCGCATCGACCCTGGCTCTCGGGATTACAGTATGTCCGGGCTGACGAACGCCCAGCGCGAAGGCTTGCGTGCCCTGATGTCGGGGCTGAATGACGTGCGCCTGGGCAAGGTCGCCACGGCTGTTCGAGCCATGCCGGGCGAAACTGCGGAGGCCCTGCAGGTGATGATCGGCGTCGAACTGCGCGAGCGAAAGCGCAAGCTCAGGGTACTAAGGCCTCTGTTGCCCATGTTTCGTGCCCGGCGAGACGACGTGCAGGCGCTGACGTTTCCACCCGTTGTACTGGATCGGCTTTGGGCTGCCGCGCGGACGGCGGAGCCCGAACTGCTGACCCGCCTGGACGGAGGTGAGGCCGAGGCGGCGTTGGTGGCCGAGCGGTTGGGAATCGCGGCAGCGAACGCGGTGCGGGACAGGCCCGACGACATCTGGCCGGACGCCTATGTGGAGGCGTTGGAAAACTTGATCCTGTGTCTGGACCTGCTAGCCGTGGCGCGGCGGGCGGCGGCGGGTCTGGAGGGTTGGCTGAAACGCCCCGACGAGGAGCAACTTGCGGCCCTGCGTTTGGTACTGCGCGATGCGGAGGCGATCAGTCCCGAAGGGCCGCGCGCCCTTCTCGACATCCTGTTCGCCCACATGGACGATGCGGTGCTTGTCCTGCGTCTGCTGCCGCACTTGTCGGGAGCGGCAGCCTCGGTCTCGCTGATGAGCGGCTCGGAGTTCGGTGTTTTCGTCGACCGCCTTGTGGCCGCGATGCAGATGCGGGCCGGCCGGATCAATACCTTCCGGCCAGGTCGAAACATGGCCGGCCTGGAGGCCGTCATGGACGATCTGGACTGGTGCGCCACCGTCCTGGCCGAGATGGACGTGGTCCTGGATCCCGAACCTCACAGCGCATGGGGCCAGGTCATGCGCAAGACCCGTCAGTCGGTGGGGGGCACGCTGTCCAATCTGATCGCGGCCAGTGGCTCGGCGGTCGAGGCTGGCCTGCCGATGACACGCACGCCGCTGGCCGGGCGGATGACCCGGCGCACGCCGCGGCTGTATGCCGAGACGACGCCGGGACCCGATGCGGCAGGGCCTCTGTTGAAGTTCGTTGCCGGTTTGCGAAAGACCGCCCCGGTGTTCGGTTGCGAGGCCGAGCGCCAGAGACTGGTGGAGGCGCTCACCATTCGCTTGAGCGACTATGCCGACGAGGCCCTGACGCTCGTCAACAATGGCGACGTCGCGGACAAGCCAGGGGCCCTGAAACAGATCAAGCGGGCCGCGACCTGGCTGGCTCTGATCGAGGCCAGGGATGCGGCCCGGTCCGTGCGACGGCGGGTCGCGGTGGCCGACGGCGTCGCACCTGCCGACAAGGCCTCGTCCGACGCCGCCTGATCGGCTAAACGGCGCACAATGACGGTTTTCTGGATCATGACAGCCCTGGTTGCGGCCCTGGCCGGCCTGCTGGTGCTCAGTGCGGCGCGGCGCGGGTCCGATGCGGCGGGCGAGGCCGAGACGGTGGCGGCCGCCGTCGAACTGTCCGAACTGGATCGGCTGAAGGATCGGGGGCTGCTGGACGAGGCGGGTTGGACCGCCGCGCGGGCCGAGGCCGGACGGCGCATCCTGTCGGCGGAACGTCAGGCGGCACCCGTGATGGCGGGACGACAGGACCGGACCTGGGTGCTGGGCGGGATCGGTCTGGCGGTGGCGGCGACGCTGGGGCTGTATTTCCTGATCGCCACCCCGGGTCTGCCCGATCAAGGCTTCGAGAGCCGTGTCGACGACTGGGCCACCTCGCCCGAGACGCTGGAAGCCCCTCAGATCGCGGCCGTCGTGGCCCGCGTCGTGCGCGACCGACCGGACGATCGCCAGGCACTGCTGATGCTGGGGGCCGCGCGGTTCGAAGCCAATGATCCGCTGGCAGCGGCCTCGGCCTTCCGCCGGGCACTGGAGCTGGATGCGGAGGATCCGCAGGCTTGGGCGCGGTTGGGCGAAAGCCTGGTGCGGGCCAATGGCGGCATCGTCGGCGCGGATGCGGAGGCGGCGTTCCGGGAATCGCTGAGCCGCGACGCCGATCAGCTGGGTGCCCGTTACTTCCTGGGCGAGGCGGCGCTGACGCGGGTCGAGACGACCGTAGTACGCCAGATGTGGTTGCCGCTGATCGCGGCGCTTGACCCTGCCGATCCTCGCCGAACCGATCTGGAGCGTCGCCTGCCGCCCGAGGGGGCCGCACGATGAGCTGGCTGCCAAAATCGCCCAAGGCGCGGCGCAGGCTGTGGGTCGTGGCGGCCGTCGCGCCGATCCTGGCCCTGGCCGTCGGCCTGTCGCTGTATGCCATGCGCGACAGCGTCACCTTCTTCTTCTCGCCCTCAGAAGCCACGGTAGAAAAGGCTCCGGCGGGTCGCGTGGTTCGGTTGGGCGGGCTGGTCGAGGCGGGCAGCGTGTCCAATCCCGGCTCCGGCGAGGTCGCCTTTGCTGTCACCGACAATGTCGCCACGACGCGCGTCGTCTATCGCGGCGACCTGCCCGACCTGTTCCGCGAGGGGCAGGGGATCGTGGCGCAGGGAGCCTTCCTGCCCGACCGCACCTTCCGCGCCACCCAGGTCCTGGCCAAGCACGACGAGAACTACATGCCGCGCGAGGTTTCCGACCGCCTGAAGGAAACCGGCGAATGGCGACCGGCTGAGGCGAGCCAGCCGTGATTATAGAGCTTGGGGCCTTCGCCCTCATCCTGGCGCTCGTGCTGTCAGTGCTGCAGACGGGTTTCGCCGTAGCCGGGCGGCTGCGGCGCAGTCCGGTTCTTGCCGGTGCGGCCGAGGGCGCGGCTCTGGCGAGTGCGCTGGCGGTGGCTCTGGCCTTCGCCGTCCTGATCTTCGCCTTCGTGATCTCGGACTTCTCGGTCTCCAATGTCGCGGCCAACAGCCACACCGACAAGCCGATGCTCTACAAGGTCGCCGGGGCCTGGGGCAGCCACGAAGGCTCGCTGGTGCTGTGGTGCCTGGTCCTGACCGGGTTCGGGGCGGTGCTGGCGCGGGCGCGCGGCCTGCCGTTCGGGCTAAAGGCCTGCGCCGTCGCCACGCAAGGCGCTCTGGGGGTGATGTTCATCGCCTTTGCCGTCTTCACCTCCAATCCGTTTGCGCGGCTGAACCCGGCCCCCTTCCAGGGCGCATCGCTGAACCCCCTGCTGCAGGACCCGGCCTTGGCCTTCCATCCGCCGCTGCTCTATGCGGGCTATGTCGGGCTGTCGGTCTGTTTCTCGCTGGCGGTGGCCGCCCTGATCGAGGGCCGGCCCAACTCCAGCTTCTGGCCTGCCTGGGGACGGTGGGTGCGGCCCTGGGCCCTGGCCAGCTGGGCCTTTCTGACCGTCGGCATCGGGCTGGGCAGCTTCTGGGCCTATTATGAACTGGGCTGGGGCGGCTGGTGGTTCTGGGACCCGGTCGAGAATGCCAGCTTCATGCCGTGGCTGGTGGCTGCGGCCCTGCTGCACAGCGCCGTGGTGACCGAGCGGCGTGGAGCCCTGGCCGGATGGACGACCTTCCTGGCACTGCTGGCCTTCACCTTCTCCATGCTGGGGGCGTTTCTTGTGCGGTCCGGCGTCCTGACCAGCGTGCATGCGTTTGCGGTCGATCCTCAGCGCGGCCTGATGCTGCTGGCCATTCTGGGCGTGACGGCGGGGCTGGCCTTTGCCCTGTTCGCCTGGCGCGCGCCCAGGCTTAAGGGTGGCGGCCTGTTCGCCCCGGTCAGTCGTGAAGGCGCTCTGGTCCTGAACAACCTGTTCCTGACGGCGGCCGCGGCGACGGTGCTGCTGGGCACCCTGTATCCCCTGCTCCTTGAGGCGACGTCCGGCGCGACCATCTCGGTCGGCCCGCCCTATTTCGCCCTGACCTTCACGCCCCTGATGGCCGTGGCCTTCCTGATCCTGCCCGCCGGGCCCCTACTGGCGTGGAAGCGGGGCGATCTGAGAGGCGTGAGCCAGCGTCTGATCGTGGCGGCGGGGCTGGCGCTTCTGGTCGCGCTGTTGGGCTGGATGGCGTTCGAGCCGAAGAAGGCGCTGTCGGCTCTGGGCATCGGCCTGGGCGGCTGGTTGATCCTGGGCAGTCTGGCGGAATGGGCTGAACGGGTGCGGCTCTTCCGGGTGCCGGTGGCCGAGACCTGGCGGCGCGCGCGTGGCCTGCCGCTGGGAGCCTGGGGCATGACCCTGGCGCATGCGGGCCTGGGCGTCTTCGTCCTGGGGGCGGTGGTCGAGACGGGATACCGGCTGGAGGCTGCGCGCCCCTTGGCCATCGGCCAGTCCATCGAGGCTGGGCCCTGGATCGTGCGTCTGGATGCGGTGCAGGTCGTCGAGGGCCCCAACTATCTGGCGGAGCAGGGGCGTCTGACGGTGGACCGCGCCGACGGCCGTTCGCCCTCGACCGTCACCGCCGAACGGCGCTTCTTCCCGGCGGGTGGCCAGACGACGACCGAGGTGGGGCTGGATTTCCGGGGTCTGGACGATGTCTATGTGGTGCTGGGCGAGCGGGCGCGGGCGTCCGACGGAGCCGCCGCCTGGAATGTGCGTGTGTGGTTCAATCCCTGGGCGCGGCTGATCTTCCTGGGGCCGACGATCATGGCCCTGGGCGGGGCGCTGTCGCTGTTCGACCGGCGGCTGAGGGTTGGGGTGGGCAGGCGACGGACTTCGGCTAAGGCGGTGAAGGCGTGAAGCGGATTTTGCTCATCGCCGCGACGTGCTTCGCATTGGGCACGCCCGCCTTGGCCCAAGAGCCGCCCGCCGCGCCCGACCGGCCCTTGCCCGATGCCGCCCAGGAAGCCCGCGCCCAGGCCCTGTTCGACGACATCCGCTGCGTGGTCTGTCAGCATGAGGCCATTGCCGACAGTCCGGCAGGGATCGCAGGCGACATGCGCGGCCTGGTGCGGGACCAGATCGCCGATGGAGCCAGCGACCAGCAGATCCGCACCGATCTGGTCCGGCGCTACGGCGATTTCGTCCTGTTTAAGCCGCCGGTGCGGGGCGGGACCTGGCTGCTGTGGTTCGGGCCGCTGATCCTGATGCTGGCGGCGGGGGCACTGATCCTGCTGCGCGGACGGCGTCGTCCGGTCGAGGTCGCGCCCCTGACGCCGGAAGAGGACGCGCGCCTCAGCGATATTTTGAAGCAGGAGGCGGTTCGCCGCGATCCTGACGCAAAGCCGTCCAACGACTAGCGTTTCGCGGCGGCAGGATTGCCCCACGGGGACAGTGCGTTAGGCTGTCGCTTCTGACTGATGACTGAGCGGATGCATTCGCGTTCGCCAAGGGAAGACAAGGCTGTCGATGATGAAGCGTAAGGAGTTCATGCTGGGGGCCGTCGCGGGTCTCTTCTTTGCCGCCGCCGCCACGGCGGGCGGGGTGATCGACTGGCCGACCGCTGAGGCCGGGCCCGTCGCGGGCGTCTCGGGCCGGGTCAATGCCAGTGCCGGGGCCAATGGCGTCGCCTTCGCCCCGCCGCAGGGGGCTCCCCTCAGCTTCGCCGACATCTTTGCCCAAGTCTCGCCAGCGGTCGTCCAGATCGAGGTCGAGACGCGGCGCGAGGCTGGTCCTCAGGACAGCCTGATCCAGATTCCGGGCCTGCCCTTCGCCATCCCCAATCCAAATCAGGGCCAGCAGGACGAGGACGGCGGCGTGCGCGGTCGCGGGGCCGGCTCCGGCTTCTTCATCTCCGCTGACGGCTTCATCGTCACCAACAACCACGTGGTCGAAGATGCGACGGAGATCACGGTCAAGCTGGCGGACGGACGTGAGATCGAGGCGACGGTCGTCGGCCGCGACGAGGCGACCGATCTGGCCGTCATCAAGGTCGATGGCTCTGACTATCCCTTTGTCAGCTTCGAGGAGTCGGCCCAGCCGCGTGTGGGTGACTGGGTCGTCGCCGTCGGCAATCCCTTCGGCCTGGGTGGCACGGCCACGGCCGGTATTGTCTCGGCCCTGGGTCGCGGCAGCCTGGACAGCCGCACACCTTACACGGACTACATCCAGATCGACGCGGCCATCAACACCGGCAACTCCGGCGGTCCGACCTTCGACATCTATGGCCGCGTGATCGGGGTGAACTCTGCAATCATCTCGCCAGGCATGAATGGAGGATCGGTCGGCATCGGCTTTGCCATTCCGGCTTCGGTCGCCAAGCCCACGACGGACCGGCTGATGCGTGGCGAGACCATCGCGCGAGGCTATCTGGGCGCGACGCTACAATCGTTGTCTCGGCCACAATGGCGCGCCTTGGGTCTGCCGGACGATTTCAAGGGAGCCTATGTCGCTGACGTGACTCCGGGAGCTCCCGCCGCAGAGGCTGGCCTGCGTCAAGGCGATTACATGGTGAGCGTCAACGGCACGGTGGTTGATGGAAGCACTGAAGCAACCCGCGAGGTCGCTCGCGTCAGTCCGGGTGAGAACATTCGCCTGGAAATCATACGTGACGGCCGTCGTCAGACACTGAACGTGCGATCGGGAACACGACCTTCAGAAGCTGAACTGGCTGCGCTCAACTCGGGGCCGGGCGGGTCAACGGCTCCGGCTCAACCACCCGCAACCCCGGGTCAGGTCGTCGAGGGTTTGACATTGTCGGCCATCACGCCCGCTTTGCGCCAGCGATACGAGATTCCCGATGCTGTCACGGGCGTCGTCATCACGGACGTTGCGCGGGGCTCAGCAGCAGCCGGTGAGCGTCTGCAAGCCGGCCTGGTCATCACGAGGGTCGATAATAAGATAGTCAACACTCCCGCCGAGGCAGAAGCGGCCATTGAGGCCGTCCGCGCGTCGGGTCGCCCCGGTGTGCTGCTATTCATCCGGACGCCACAAGGCGGAGTGCCTATCGTCCTTCCGCTCGCGGACGACTGATCGTCCGAAGTCTGTCCAACCCTTAACTCACGGGTTCGCCGCCGATGCGCTAACATCGGCGGCGAATCTGTATCTGGGAGGGGCTGAACATGCGCATTCTGGTCGTCGAGGACGATGCCGAGGCCGCGACCGCCATGGTCCGGGGTCTGACCGAGGCGGGGCACGAGCCGACCCACGCCGTGGACGGGGCCTTCGGCCTTCTGGAGGCTCAGAAGGGCGGCTATGACGTCTATGTCGTGGACCGTATGATGCCGCGCCTGGACGGCATCGGCATGGTCGAGACCTTGCGCAAGGATGGCGACCAGACCCCGGTCCTGTTCCTGTCGGCCTTGGGCGAGGTCGACGACCGCGTCGCGGGCCTGAAGGCCGGGGCCGACGACTATCTGGTCAAACCCTATGCCTTTTCCGAACTGATCGCCCGGGTTGAGGCCCTGTCGCGCCGCCGCGAGACCGGCAGCGTGGCCACCATGCTGAAGGTCGGCGATCTGGAGATGAACCTGATCAGCCGCGACGTGCATCGCGCCGGCCGCGAGATCGACCTGCAGCCGCGCGAGTTTCAGCTTCTGGAGTTTTTGATGCGCCACGCAGGCCAGTCGGTGACCCGCACCATGCTGCTGGAGAAGGTCTGGGAATACCATTTCGACCCCCAGACCAATGTCATCGACGTCCACATCAGCCGCCTGCGCGCCAAGATCGACAAGGGCTTCGACCACGCCATGCTGCAGACCGTGCGTGGGGCGGGTTACAGGTTGGAGGCCTAGGCCCCACAGCTTCAGATGCGTCTTCCCTCTCTCCTTCGCCGCACGCCCTTCCGGCTGACTCTGCTGTTCCTCGCCCTGTTCGCGGCGGCGGCGGCGGCGATCCTGGCCTATGTCTATGTCGCCTCGGCGTCCGAGGCGCGGGCGCGGACCCAGGCCGAGGTGACCAGCGAGCTGACGGTGCTGACCGATATCTATCGGCTGCGGGGGCTGGATGCGCTGAACGCCGCCGTGGTGGATCGCACCATCACGGGCGGTTCCTACCTCTATATGCTGATGGACCCGCAAGGGGCGCTGATCACGGGCAGCCTGACCGAGACGCCCATCGACATCGTGCCGCAAGGCACGGCCGACAGCGGGGCGACGCCGACGTGGGATACCTTTCGCTATACCGACAATGACGCCAGCGGGCGGGTGACGCGGCCGGAATCGCTGGGGGTCCAGGTCCGGCTGGCGGGCGGCGAAATCCTGTTCGTCGGCCAGTCGATGGGCGACACCGAGGCGTATCTGGCGCGGCTGACCCAGGCGTTGTGGGGGGCGATGGGGATCGTCCTGCTGCTGGGTCTGGCGGGCGGTCTGCTGATCAGCCGCAATCTCGAGCGGTCGATGCGTCGACTGCAGACGGTGGTCACCGGTGTGCAGGAGGGTGATCTGAAGGTGCGTGCCGCCGTGCGCCAGAACGGCGACGAACTGGACGAGCTGGGTCAGGGGTTGAACACCATGCTGGACCGGCTGGAGGGGTCGATGGCCTCCATCAGGCATGCAGGCGACGCCATCGCCCACGACCTGCGCTCGCCCCTGACCCGCATGCGGGCCAAGCTCGAGGTCGCGCTGATGGATGCCGAGGACGGCAAGATCGACGGCGTCGATGCGGTCCAGCTGGCGCTTGATGAGGCGGACAGCCTGCTGAAGACCTTCAACACCGTGCTGGCCATCGCCCGGTTGCAGGCGGCGGCGGGCCATACGCCGGACCCCAAACTGTTCGACGCCGCCGATCTGGCCGCCGACATGGCCGAGCTGTACGAGCCCGCCAGCGAGGACAAGGGGCTGGAGTTCTCGGCCGAGATCGAGCGCGGCCTGATGATCGAGGCCAACCAGCCCTTCCTGGCCCAGGCCCTGGCCAACATCATCGACAATGCCATCAAATACACCCCGACCGGCGGGGCCGTGATGCTGAGAGCACGACGTCGTTCATCCGGCGAGATCGAGTTTTCGGTCACCGACACCGGCCCGGGCGTTCCCGAAGACGACCGTGCGCGCGTCACCGAGCGGTTCGTGCGCCTGGACAACAGCCGCACCGAGGCGGGGTCGGGTCTGGGCCTGTCATTGGTCGCGGCGGTGATGGAGGCCCACGGCGGGCGTATCCAGCTGGACGAAGGGCCCGGCGTCTACAACGGCTTCGGCCCCGGCCTGCGCGTGGCCCTGGTGGTTCCGGCGGCGGGCGGATGAGGCTGGCGGACAGTCTGCGCCCCTGCGGGCCTGTGGTCAGTGCCGGAGCCGCCGACCGTGCGCACGAGCGGCTGACCGAGGCGGCGAACGACGGCGGGTGGGCCACGACGCTGGAGGCCGCCTGGTCTGGTCTGGCTCCGGTCTTTGCCGCCGCTCCCTATCTTTTCGGTCTGGCGCGTCGGTGGCCGGACACCTTGCGGGCTTTGCTGGAGAGCGATCCCGATCAGGCGCTCGACGCCCTTCTGGCCCGCACCGACGCCCTGACCGGCGGGGCGGACGATATCCGTGCGCCTCTGCGTCGCCTCAAGGCCGAACTGCATCTGCTGACCGCCCTGTGCGATCTTGGCGGGGTCTGGAACCTGGATCAGGTGACGGGCGCACTCAGCCGGTTCGCCGATGCTTCGACCCAGGCGGCCCTGCGCGCCGTGGCCCAGGACCAGCGCGAGCGGGGCAAGCTGGTCTCGCCGCCCGATGATCCGCGCGGACCTGTGCCCGGCCTGTTCGGCCTGGCCATGGGCAAGCATGGCGCGTTCGAGCTGAACTACTCCTCCGACATCGACATCAGCCTGTTCTGGGAGCCCGACGCCCTGATCCCCGCCCTGGCCGAGGGGGTGGAGCCCCAGCGGTTCGTCGACCGCATGGCTCAGGCCCTGTCGACCCTGATGCAGGAGCGGACGGGCGACGGCTATGTGTTCCGCGTCGATCTGCGGCTGCGGCCCGATCCGTCCTCGACCCCGCCAGTCGTCGCCGTACCCTTCGCCCTGTCCTATTACGAAGGGGTCGGCCAGAACTGGGAGCGGGCGGCCTTCATCAAGTCGCGCGCCATGCTGGGCGACATCGGCGCAGGGCAGTCTTTTCTGAAGGCGCTGAAGCCTTTCATCTGGCGTCGCAGTCTCGACTATCCCGCCATCCTCGACATCCAGTCGATCAAGCGACAGATCCACGTCCACAAGACCGGCGAGGGCCTGGAGGCGGCGGGGGCAAACTTGAAGCTGGGGCGTGGCGGGATCCGCGAGATCGAATTCTTCGCCCAGACCCAGCAACTGATCCTGGGCGGGCGCGATCCGGTCCTGCGCAGTCCACGGACCGTCGATGCCCTGGCCCGGCTGCGCGATGCCGGTCATGTGAGCGCCGAGGTCTGCGCCGAGCTGACCGCCGCCTATGTGCGCCTGCGCGGGCTGGAACACCGTGTCCAGATGCTGGATGACGAACAGACCCACAGCCTGCCGGTCGACCCGGTACGCCGGGCCATGGTCGCGGCCCTGGCCGGAAAGGGCGATCTGGCCGCCTTCGACGCCGACGTCGAGACCCTGCTGGTCCGGGTCAACACCCGCTATGGCGAGCTGTTCGAGGGCGAGGAGGAATTGTCGTCCTCCTATGGCTCGCTGGTCTTCACCGGGGTGGAGAACGATCCGGAGACGCTGGCCACTCTCGGCCGGATGGGGTTTGCCGAGCCGGCCTCCGTCGCCGACACCATCCGCAGCTGGCATCACGGCCGGATCCCCGCGACCCGCAGTGCCCGCGGGCGGGAACTGTTCACCCGTCTGGCCCCGCGCTTGCTGACCCAGCTGGCCGATCTGTTTCAGGATGATCCCGGCGCGGTGGATCCCGCCTTCCGCCGCTTCGCCGTCTTCTTCTCGGGCCTGAACAGCGGCGTTCAGGTCCAGGCGCTTTTCCTGGCCCAGCCGAAACTGTTCGATCTGGTGCTGGGACTTCTCGCCTTTGCGCCCCGGCTGGCGCGGACGCTGGGGCGCTATCCGGCAGCGCTGGACAGCATGCTGGATGCGCGGTTTCAGACCACGCTGGGCGTCAACACCGGCCTGTTCGACCAGATGGCTTCCGAAGCCCGCGCCGCCCCCGATTTCGAGGAGGCGATGAACGCCGTGCGCCGTTTGCACCGCGACCAGATGTTCCGCATCGGGGTGCAGGTCCTGACTGGCCGGATCGATCCCGAGGAGGCGGGCCGCGCCCATGCCGCCCTGGCCGATGCGGTCATCACAGCCCTGGCCCCCGTCGCCATGACCGAGACGGAGCGTCAGGGCGGGCACCTGCCCGGCGGCGTCGTCGCCGTTGTCGCCCTGGGCAAGGCCGGGTCGCGCGAGATGACGGCCAGCTCCGACCTGGACCTGATGACGGTCTATGACGCGCCGGACGAGGTCGTGTCCGACGCCAAGGGCTGGGCGGCCGGGGTCTTCCAGGCCCGATTCACCCAGCGACTGATCGCGGCCTTGTCGGCGCATACGGCAGAGGGCGGCCTGTATGAGGTCGACATGCGGCTGCGGCCCGGCGCGGCCAAGGGGCCGGTGTCCCTGCGGCTGTCGGCCCTGATCGACTACTATGCCGGCGAGGCGGACACCTGGGAGTTCATGGCCTTGACCCGCGCCCGCGTCGTCTGGGCCAGCGATGCTGCGTTTGGAGAGCGGGTGACGCAGGCTTTGGCCGACATCCTGCGACGCCCCCGTCCGGGCATCGATGTCGTCGCAGACGCAAGACGCATGCGCGACCTGATGAGCCGCGAGCGGCCGGGGCAAGGGGCGTGGGACCTGAAACTGGCCCCCGGCGGTCAGGTCGATGCCGAGTTCGTGGCCCAGGTGCGGCAACTGACGGCCGCGGCGAAGGGCGGGGCGCTGACCGTCTCGACGCTGAAGGCTCTTGCTGAGGACCCGGCCCTGTCCGACGCCTGGCGCTTGCAGCAGGCCCTGAGCCAGCTGCTGAGCGCCGCCTTCGACGAGCGCCCGGACCCGTCACAGGAGCCTGCCGGGCTGCGCCGCCGTCTGGCCGAGGCGGCGGGATGCCCGGATTTCGAGGCGCTGACCGATCGGTTGGCACAGGTCCAGCGACAGGCGCGCGAGGCGTTCGATCGGGCGCTCCCACCACTCGCGACGGAATGACGACACTGTCGCGTTTGATCTCCTGACAGGGCGACCCGACCGCTGCGGCGGTTTCAGGAGACAACCGGAATGAAGAAGACTATCGTGATCGGTGGCATGGTCGCCGTGACCTTTGCCGCCCTGGCTGGCGGCGTCATGGCGCAGCAGGCCAATCGCCCGGCGCGCGCCGAGGCCGAGATGACCCAGGCCGCATTCGTCGACGCCCGCGTGGCCCGTCTGACGGCCGCAGATGCCAACAACGATGGCACCGTGACCGCCGAGGAACACCAAGCCGCTCGTCAGGCGAAGCATGCCGAGCGCTCCGAGGCCCGCTTTGCCCGCATGGACAGCAACGGTGACGGCTCCATCAGCCGGGCCGAGTTCGACGCGTCGCGTGAAGCTCGTGCCGGGCGTGGACCGCGTGCCGAGCGCGCAGGCATGCGTGGCCCACGTGGCGGTCGCGGTGGCGATCGCGCCGCTCGCATGGCGGATCATGGCCCGGTAGTGATCGCCGATGCTCGTGCCAAGGCCGAGCAGGCCTTTGCCCGCATGGACACCGACAGCGACGGCACCGTCACCGCCGCCGAGCGTCAGGCTGTGCGTGGCGAACGCCGGGCCCGCATGAGCGAGCGCCGTGCTGAGCGTCAGGCCGCGCCTGCGCCGATGGCGGAGTAGCCCATGTCCGGGGCGGCGATCAGCGCTGTGATGCAACTCGCCGCCCCGGCGCGTGTTTCGGCTCGACCCGGATCAGGATTCTGGTCCAGAACAGCGCTCTGGCGGGAGCGAACCGATGAGGCCGGATTGGCGCTGACCGCCGACCCTGATGAAGATCTGGTGCGCCGCGTGGGTCAGGGTGATCCGGCGGCCATTCAGGCGATGGTGGCGCGCAAGCTGCCGCGCATGCTGGCGCTTGCCCACCGCATGTTGAACGACGCCACTGAAGCCGAGGACGTGGCCCAAGAGGCGATGTTGAGGGCTTGGAAACAGGCCCCGCGCTGGACGCCGGGGACTGCCAAGTTCGACACCTGGCTGCACCGGGTCGGGTTGAACCTCTGCTACGACCGGCTGCGCAAGCGGCGCGAGATCGCCACTGACAGCCTGCCTGATCGTGCTGACGACGGCCCGGCCCCCGATCGCGGACTGATGGCGGCGGACACCGGCGCACGGGTGGAGGCGTCCCTGGCCCGGTTGCCGGATCGCCAGCGCGAGGCCATCGTGCTGTGCCACTATCAGGAACTGACCAATATCGAGGCTGCTGCATTGATGAAGATCAGCGTGGACGCACTCGAAAGCCTGTTGTCACGCGGACGGCGGGCATTGAGACTGGCCCTGGCCGATATCCGGCCCGGAGCCGAAGGAGCATGACGACCATGACCCCGGCGCGATTCATCGCCCTGACAGAGGCTTACGGTGCGGACCGCCGACGCTGGCCCGAGGCCGAGCGCGCGACGGCCGATGCCTTCGCGGTCCAGCATCCTGATATGGCCGGGCAGATTCTGGCCGACGCTGATAGTCTGGACGCTTTGTTGTTCGCCTCGCGTCCTCCACAGCCATCGGCGGCCCTGCGTGATCGCGTGATCGCGGCGGCTATCGTTCGTGCTCCGCGCAAGAGCTGGCTGAGCCGTTTGGGCCTTGCCATGGGCGCGGGTTGGGCGGCGGCGGCCTGTGCGGGCGTGGTGGCGGGCGTGGTCATGACCGATCAGTTCACCGCCAATGCCCAGGCGGATGCCGTGCTGTATCAATCGACCCTGGTCGGGGTGGACGACACCGAGGTTCTGGGATGACGTCGCGTGGCCTGAAGATCGCGCTAGGCCTGTCGGTGGCGCTGAACCTGTTCGCCGTAGGGGCCGGGACGACCCTTTATCTGTCGCAGGCACGGATCGCACAACAGGTGGAGGCCCAGACCCGGCCCCAGCGCGAAGGCTCGCCGCAGCGCCTGTTTGACCGCCTTTCTGCCGAAGAGCGGCCGCGCATCCGCGCTGCGATGCGCGCTTCGGCCCTGGCCGCCCGTCCTGATTTCGAGATGGCCCGCGAGCGGCGTCGGGAGGCGATCGCCATGGCGGCTACCGAGGACTTCGATCAGGACCGCCTGACGGCCTTGCTGGCGGATTCGCGCGAGGCGGACCAGCGGGGTCGTGCGCGCATGGAGCGCGACACAGTCGCCCTTCTGGCAACGGTCGAGGGCCAGGACCGCGTCGTCCTGGCGGAAATTCTCAAAAAGCGCCGTGAGCGCAACCGTTCTTCCAGCAATGGAAGGAGTGCGCCCTCACAGCCCGGAACCAACTAGGTCTCAGGCCGCGCGGGCCTGTGCCGGAGCGGTGGCGGGTTGTGCTGCACCTGGCCGCACGATCGGAATGTCGAAGCTGACTGTCGTACCCCGACCCGGCTCGCTCTCCAGCAGCAGTTTGCCGCCGTGCAGTTCGATCAGAGACTTCGTTAAGGCCAAGCCCAGGCCGGTGCCTTGGGTCGTCTTGGAATGCTGGCCTTCGACCTGTTCGAACGGTTGGGCCAGACGCGCCAGATTCTTGGCGGCGATGCCGATGCCGGTGTCGGTGACCGCGACGCGCAGGCGTTCGTCATCCAGCTGGGACAGGGCCACAACGATGTCGCCGCCCTCTGGCGTGAACTTCACGGCGTTGGAGATCAGGTTCAGCATGACCTGTTTCAGCCCGCGCTGATCCGCCTCAATGTCGGGCAGATCGGGGGCGTCGATGATCAGCTTCAGACCCGACTCCTCGATCTTGCCGCGCATCAGCAGGGCGGCATCGGTGGCCACCTCCTTCAGCGATACCCGTTCATAGTGCAGGGTGACCTTGCCTGCCTCGATCTTGGCCATGTCCAGAATGTCATTGATCAGGCTGAGCAAATGCTGGCCTGATTTCAGGATGTCTGCGGCATAGCCCTTGTATTTTTCATGCCCCAGCGGCCCGAACATCTCGTTGAACATGATCTCCGAGAAGCCGTTGATGGCGTTCAGCGGTGTGCGCAGTTCGTGGCTCATATTGGCCAGGAACTCTGACTTGGCCTGGTTGGCGGCCTCGGCGCGGGTCATGGCCACTTCGTATTTGCGAGCCAGCAGGCGCAGCTTGTCCTCGCGGTCCTCCAGTTCGGTGATGGTGGAGTGCAGGGTGTCGGTGACGCGCTGCCGCTCGGCCTCCTTGTTCTTGATGGCCGTGATGTCGGCGGCGGTGACGACCGAGCCGCCGTCGGAGGTGTAGCGCTCGATCATCTGCAGCCAGCGGCCATCGTTCAGCTCGATCTCGCGCGCGCCGGCCCGGCCACTTGTGGCCGGCTGATCGGATTTGATGGCCAGTGCGGCGATCTGGTTCAGATCCTGCTTGAAGGCACCGCGGCGCAGAACGCCTTCTCCGAAGTCGAAGGTGTCCTGGAATGCCTGGTTCCACAGGATCAAGCGTCCGCCCTTGTCGAACAGGACGAAGGCGTCGGATACGCTTTCAATGCCGTCGCGCAGGCGCCCCTCGGCAGCCTGGGCCTGCGCCTTTGCCCGGCGGGCCTCTGTGGTGTCCAATGCGATTCCCAGAACATTGGTGAAGCCCTGCTCGCCGCGGTCTCCGCGCGCCTGGCCCCTCGCATCGATCCACCGCGCCTTCCCCTTGGCGTCCGGTACCGGAAAGCTGACATCGAAGGTGCCGAACATCTGGGCCTGTTGCAGGGCGTGCAGGACTGCGGCGTGATAGCTGTGGTGGATCTGGGCCAGCACGGTCTTCACGGGCAGGGACCCGCCTTCTTCCAGTCCAAGAAGACCTGCCATGAAGTCCGAGACGGTGATGATCTCGGCCTCCGTATCCCATTCCCAGACGCCACAGCGAGATGCCTCGACGGCCCCGCGAAACCGTTGCTCCGAAGCGGCCCAGGCCTTGCTGATACCTTGCTGACGTCGCTCGACCATCAGAACGAGCGCAATCACCGCGATGCCAAGGCCGGCGGGTATGATGAAGATCCAGATATTGCTCAGCAGCCCGGCCGGTCCGGTACCCTTGGCCGATGTGGCAACCGCGATCAGGCTCGAGTCGCCGATTGGTATGGCTGTTCGACGAACCAGCCCCTCGCCAATTCTGAGCTCATCGGCTTGGCCGTCAGCCCGGATCGGGCGGATGGTCAAACCCAGAGAGCGCCCATCGCGCGAGGAACTGGCCAGCACCGCAGAGGTGCCTGACATAAGCCAGAGTTCAGCACCCTTGCGAGGCTCCAGCGCCGGCAAGCTGACACGGGCGATCAGGTTCGACCCACCGTCAAAGCTGCGCCGGATCAGCAAGGCCTCGCCGTCGCGAGACAGGTCGGGCCGGTTGGTCATGGCTTCAAAAGCATCAGGCTGTGCGCCCGCGCTGGCCAGGACGTCGCCCGATGCGTCTATGACGGCGAAGGCGCTTTCAGGTGCAGCGGCCCGGGCTACGGCTACCATCTGCGATGCATTGCCGGAGGCTGCTACAGCGGCGCGGCCAGCAGCCTGGGCCGGCGCAATTTTCCGTGCCGTGTCCAGCGCGAGCAGCCGTGCCTCGCGGTCGACCGCCTCCATGCGCAGCCCGTCCTGCTCCAGATCGGGCCGGGCCATTTCACGCGCGAACAGCATCACGCCCAAGGCAATAACCAGGGTCAAGGCCAGGATGCCGACCCTCAGCCAAGCGGGCGCGCCCTGGCGACGGTCGGTCGCGCGACGCCCCTCGGCAGTTATGCGGCGCTCGGTGCTCCGCAAGCGATCATCCCCCAACCCAAATCAGTAGAGGCAGAATCTAGGCTGCGTCGCGGATTCGTGTCGAGGACTGGTTTACCGATCGTCAACGCTTTCAGGCGGCGTGTGACTCGGAAGACTCTCGCCTTGTGGATTTGGTCTTTGGCCGGGCCAGAACGTCGGTGATGGTCTGCAACAGACTGCGGGCCTGCCGGGCCAGTTGTACCATTTCCGGGGGGGCGTCATCGGGGTCCTGATCGACCGATTCCACCAGTTGGGAGGCGATGACCATCAGCTTGGGAGCCGCTGCAATCAGCCGGGCCTGAAACTCGATATGGTCAGGGTCACGGTCATACTCTGCGCCCGGCACACGCCAGCCACCCCAGTCCATGCGGTCGGTGACCACGACGGGATAGGTGCCGGGGAAGGGATGATGGGCGCAGTCTTCAGGTTGCTGCCACTTGTTGCGTACCCGCATCAGCCGCCACAGGCCCATGTTGGCAGAGGAGGCGTCCTCGGTCGGGACAAACAGTTCATTGGCCTGGAACTCGCGTCCCAGGCCAACTTCATAGGTAACCCGGATAGGTTCGGAAAAGCCTTTGGCCCAGACCGGCTTCACCTTCTCGACCTCGGCCCACGCCCCGACGCACTTCACCCAGACGGTCTGACCCTTTTGAAACTGTGCGAGCGCCATGTTCGATGTCCTCTTTCGAGGCCACCGTGCCAATCAGCCGTGAACAGTCGGTTCCGCAAAAAGGTTAAGGGCGTGCAGGCCCAGCCTAGCGGGAAATAGATTCCAGGGCTTCGCCCGCATATTTTTCCTTCACACGGGTCGACAGGTCGCCCAGCGAGACGACGCCGACCAGACGCCCATCCTTGTCCAGAACCGGCAGGCGGCGGATCTGACGGCTGGCCATGGCGTCCAGCACGGTTTTCAGATCGTCGTCGGCCCGCGCTGTCATCGGATCGCGAGACAGGCATTCCAGCACCGTGGCGGTCGCCGCCGCTCCCGAGGCCAGGCCGCGCACGACGATGTCGCGGTCGGTAATCGTCCCGATCAGCTGATCGCCGTCGGCCACGGGCATGAAACCGAAATTGCCATCCTTCATGCGCACGGCCACTTCGTGCAGGGTGTCGGTGGGCCGGGCGACCTGGACGTCCTTGCTCATTACGTCACGGACTTTCATGGGGTGTCTCCTGCAGTTTCGATTGCAGGCACAACCCTTGCCGTGGGCTGGGGTTCCGAGATGCTGCCGTCAGGGCCGCGCCTGGGCCGGCAATCCCTGCGCCGCCCGCACCATCTGGACGAGCTCCGCGCGCTGGCCATAGGCATCCTCGCCCCGGGCGGCCTGCGCCTGTGCCAGGATCGCATCCCAGCCATAGCCCGCGTCCATCCACGGATCGTCGCGCAGCTTCTGACCGAAGGCGGCGACGGCCAGGGCCCAGCGGGTGCTCTCCGGTGGCGAGCCCGCACCATTATCGCTGTTGGATAGGACGCGCTGGATCAGGCGCGAGGTGTCGCCGCCTGGCAGCTTGAACCGGACCTGGACGAAGCCGACCTCGCCGTCAGGATCGCCGCCGCCGACGCCGATGGACTGATTGGCCTCATAGCGGCGCTCCGGGATCTGGCTGGGGCCACCCACGGGCGTGATCTCATACAGGGCGGTGACGGATGCCCCCGACCCGACCTCACCCGCATCGATGCGGTCGTTGTTGAAATCTTCCTCGTTCAGCAGCCGGGTCTCATAGCCGATCAGTCTGTATTCGCTGACGCGGGCGGGGTTGAACTCGACCTGGATCTTGACGTCGTCGGCGATGGGAAAGGCCCCTTTGTCGAAGGCCGGGCCAAACAGACGACGCGCCTCGTTCAGGTTGTCGACATAGGCGGCGGTGCCATTGCCGGCCTGGCTGATCGCCTGCATCCGCGCGTCCTGATAGTTGCCGCGCCCGAAGCCATAGACCGACAGATAGATGCCGGTTTCCCGCTTGCTGGCGACATAGTCCTCCAGCCGCTGGTTGTCGGTCTGGCCTACATTGAAGTCGCCGTCGGTGAACATCAGGATGCGGTTGACCTTGTCGCGGGCAAAGCCGGCCTGGGCCTGGTCATAGGCATTGGTCATGCCCGTCGCGCCTGCCGTTCCGCCCGAGGCATACAGGCTGGCGACCGCGCAGCGCAGCTTCAGTTTCTGGTCGCCCGGCGTCGGTGCCAGGGTCGTGCCTGCCCCTTCGGCATAATAGGTGACCGCAACCGTATCCTGGGGGCGCAGGCGGTCGATGATCAGGTTCATCGACTTCTGCGCCAGGGCCAGCTTGTCCGTGCTGTTCATCGAGCCGGACACATCTACGAGGAAGGTCAGGTTCAGCGGACGCCGCTCGCCCTCGGGCAGTTCATAACCTTGCAGGCCGATATGGACGATTTGGCGACCCGGCGACCAGGGCGAGGCGACCACTGCCGTGGTGATGGCGAACGGTTCGGACGCCGAACGCGGCAGGGCGTAGCCATAGTCGAAATAGTTGACCATCTCCTCGATCCGCACCGCATCGACCAGCGGACGACGCCCCTCGTCCACGAAGCGGCGAACATTGGCATAGGCGGCGGTGTCGACGTCGATGGAGAAGGTCGAAACGGGCTCGTCGGCCACGCGCTTGACCGGATTGGGCGTAGCGTCGGGATAGCGCTCTGTGTCGGCGGGACGGGGCGGAATGCCGGGCGGCAGGGGGCGATGAACCGGGGGCGGCGCATAGGTAGATCCGCTTGCTGCCGCTTCCGACCGCTGCACACGACTGCCGGTGACGACGACACCGTCGAGCGTCGTCTGGCCGTTGGGCAGTGTCTGTACAACGCGCGGACGCGCGGGCGCGGGCGGGGGCGACAGGGGCATGGGGGGCGATGGCGGCGGCGGTGTGAGGCGATAGCGCGTGCGGTCATCCCCATCACCGGCTACCGGGAGGATGAAGCCATAGGGTCGGCATGCGGCCGCCGACACTGCACCATCGACGGGCTTGTTCGCATCGAAGCTGTCCCGGTTTTGCGCGGCGACGGAGAACGTAGCCCCCGGCGCGGTCAGGCTGAAGGCCATCACGGCCGTGACGGCGGCGGTCATTGGGCGGTCGATCATGGCGGGGCCTTCCCTGTCGTCTGATGTCGATGAGGCAGACCGCCGTTGGGCGAAACTGTGGCGGCCTCCGGACGAGAGATGCGGTCCCGTCCTGTCCCTCACAGGGTGGCGCAATCGGGCCACAGCCCCCACTATCGGAATCTGACGGACCAGGGGGACACGATGGCCGAGGCGAGCACAGGCGTTCAACTGGTCCAGGTGGCGGCCTTGCTGGGGGCCGGCGTCGTGGCCGTGCCGCTGTTTCGCAAGCTGGGACTGGGCTCGGTCCTGGGTTATCTGGCCGCCGGACTGGCTATCGGCCCGTTCGGATTCAAGCTGTTCGCCGAGCCGGAGACGGTGCTGCACGTCGCAGAATTCGGCGTGGTCATCTTCCTGTTCATCATCGGGCTGGAGATGCGGCCCGCGAAACTGTGGAATCTGCGACGCGAAATTTTCGGCCTGGGCGTGGCCCAAGTGGGACTCAGCGGGCTGCTGCTGACCCTGGCGGCGATCGCCTTCGGCGTGCCTGCGCATATCGCCTTCATCGTCGCCATGGGCTTCGTCCTGTCATCCACCGCGGTCATCATGCAGGGTCTCGATGAGCGCAATGAGCTGAACACCCCGGCGGGTCAGCGGGCGGTGTCTATCCTGCTGCTGGAAGACCTGGCCATCGTGCCGTTGCTGGCCATCGTCGCCATTCTGGCCAGCACCATGGGCACGGCGGTCGACGGTCCGCCGCTTTGGCAGACCATCGCTCTGGGCCTGGGGGCCATCGTCGCGGTGGTGGTGGCGGGGCGTTATCTGCTGAACCCGGTGTTTCGTTTCCTGGCCCGGCATGGCGGGCGCGAGATCATGAGCGCCGCCGCGCTGCTGGTGGTCGTGGGGGCCGCGCTGATCATGACCCTGGGCGGACTGTCCATGGCCATGGGGGCCTTCCTGGCCGGGGTGCTGCTGTCCGATTCCAGCTTCCGCCATCAGCTGGAAGCCGATGTCGAGCCATTCAGGGGCCTGTTGCTGGGCATCTTCTTCGTCAGCGTGGGCATGTCGCTGAACCTCGCTGTGGTCCTGGCCGACTGGCCGATCATCGTCGGCGGACTGGCCCTGTTCATGGTCGTCAAGGCCGCGGCCATCTATGGCGTGGCGCGGCTGCTGAAGGCCTCCAATCGCGAGGCCGTCGAACGGGCCGCCATGTTCGCGCAAGGCGGCGAGTTCGCCTTCGTCCTGTATGCCGCCGCCCTGGCCGCGGGGGTGCTGGATGCCCGGTCCAGTGCCATCGCCACCGCCCTGGTTATCCTGTCCATGGCCCTGACGCCGTTGACAACACTGGTCGTGCGCCGCCTGATGCCGCCCGCGCCGGAACTGTCGCCGGACGACGCCGAGGGTGTGGATCACGCCAGCGGCCTGCGTGAGCGGGTCCTGATCATCGGCTTTGGCCGCTTCGCCCAGGTCGTGTCCCAGCCCCTGCTGGCGCGCGACGTCGACGTGTCGATCATCGACTACGACGTGGAGATGATCCAGGCCGCCGGGAACTTCGGCTTCAAGGTCTATTATGGCGACGGGGCGCGGCTGGACGTGCTGCGGGCTTCGGGTGCCGCCAAGGCCGAGACCATCCTGGTCTGCGTCGACAAGGCCGAAGTGGCCGACCGTATCGTCGAACTGGTCAAGGCCGAATTCCCCCTGACCAAGCTGTTCGTGCGGGCCTTCGACCGGGGCCATTCGATGCGTCTGGTTCAGGCCGGGGTGGAGTATCAGCTGCGCGAAACTTTCGAGAGCGCGCTGGTCTTCGGCCATCAGGTGCTGATCGACCTGGGCTTCAGCCAGGATGAGGCCAGCGAGACCATCGAGGATGTCCGTCGCCGCGACGAGGAGCGGTTTACCCTGCAACTGGCGGGCGGCCTCGCTGCCGGACGCGGTCTGATGCGCGGCAATGCCGTCACGCCCCAGCCCGCCCCCTACATCAAGCCCCGCCGCGAGGGTCAGGCACTCAACGAGGAAGCGGCTGAGGCTCTGGAGGAAGAAGATGCCCGCGAAAAAGCCGGTGTCTGATGACACCGGCTCCTTCATTCGGTCATTGACGCAAGCGTTTACATCGCGGCCTTGATCTGTTCGGCCATACGCAGGTGGCCTTCGATCGCGGGCACGACCTTGCGGGCGTGGGCGGCCAGCGGCGAGTCTGCATCGGCGAAACCGCGATGCAGGGTCAGGGCCTCGTTGTGCGCAGCGATCTGCTGATCGATGAAGACGCGGTCGAAGTCCGCGGCCGAGGCCGACCGCAGATTGTCGATCAGCCCCTGGCGACGCTCGTCCAGATCGGTCGGGGGCGTGGTGTCAGGCGCAGCTTGCGGCAGCATGGCCTTCATCTCGTTCGAGGCGGTGGTGTGGTCGGTCTTGATCATCTGCGCCAGTTCCTTGACCTGGGCATTCTGTGACCGCTCCAGGGCGATGTCGGCGGACTGGATCTCGTACATGTCGCCCATGGCGGCGTTGGGGATATAGGCCGACTGCATGTTGGACCCCATGACGGCTGCCGAGGTCTGGCCGACGGGCGCGGACATGGCGTCCTGGGCTGCATCGACAGGTTCGGACGCTTGTTCGGAGTTGCAGGCGCTCAGCAGGGCCAGGCAGGCGGTGCCGGCGAGAAGGGTTCTGATCATCGGTATTCCTCCAAAGTGGGGACAGGACCACAAAACCGTTCGCCAGCCTGATCGTTCCTGTGTCCGATGTCAGACATAGGGTGACCATCTCCAGGTTCGCCAGCGGCTGCGGCATGGTGTAGACGCCGCCCCGATGAACCGCCGCCTCTCGATCGCCCCTATGATGGACTGGACCGACCGGCACTGCCGGGCGTTCCATCGCACCCTCACGACCCGGGCCCTGCTCTATACGGAGATGGTCACGGCCCCCGCCGTGCTCCACGGCGATCAGGCGCGGCTGCTGGGCTTTGACGCGGTCGAGCATCCAGTGGCGTTGCAACTGGGCGGGTCGGACCCGGATCAGCTGGCCCAGGCCGCGCGGATCGGGGAACAGTACGGATATGACGAGATCAATCTGAACGTCGGCTGCCCGTCCGACCGGGTCCAGTCGGGCCGGTTCGGGGCCTGTCTGATGCGCGAGCCGGAACTGGTCGCCGACTGCATGGCCGCCATCAAGGGCGCGGTCGCCGTGCCCGCCACCGTCAAATGCCGCATCGGCGTGGATGATCAGGACCCGGAGCAATCGCTTTTCGCCACGGTCGATGCCTGCGCTGCTGTCGGCATCGACACCTTCATCGTCCATGCCCGCAAGGCCTGGCTGAAAGGTCTGTCGCCCAAGGAAAACCGCGACGTCCCGCCTCTGGACTATGCCCTGGTTCGGCGGCTGAAGCGCGAGCGGCCGCATCTGTCGATCAGCATCAACGGCGGCATCGCTTCGCTGGACGAGGCCGAGGCCCATCTGGACGACACCGACGGTGTGGCTCTGGACGGCGTCATGCTGGGCCGCGCCGCCTATCACGAGCCCGGTCTGCTGGGTCAGGCGGATCGCCGACTGTATGGAGCCGATACGGCGGACGTGGATGCCTTCACCGCCATCGAACGCTACAAGCCCTATCTGGCCGCGCGGCTGGAGGAGGGGGTGTCGCTGCCGTCGATGACGCGCCACATGCTGGGCCTGATGCATGGCCGACCCGGAGCGCGGGCCTTCCGCCGCATCCTGACGGTCGAGGCCCTCGGTCCGAATGCGGGGCTGGAAGTCCTGGACCGCGCCGCCGACGCGGTGCGCGAGGCGGAGGAACGGCGACAGGCCGCATGACGCCGCCGCACCGTTAATGATGCGCGGGCGACACGCCCGGCGCGCGATGTATGGCTACGCTTCGAGGAATTGTGGCGAGGATGAGGCGTTCGCGTTAACGTCTGCATCTGGAGCCACGCCATGTCAGACACGCCGCCTGTCAACTCGAAAGCCGCCCTCAGGATCGTCCCCGGCGAGGCCGAAATCTATGATCTGATGCGCCAGCCGGAGACCACCTCCGAGCGTGTCAAACGCCTCCAGCAGGAGGCTCGCGCCTTGGCCGTCGAACAGGTCGAGGCGCTGGAAATCCTGCTGATGCAGGCGTCGCAACTGGCCCGCGAGATTGCCGAGGGTGGCGACGCCTATCCGGTCGGCGCGCGCGAACTGGCCGGGCGCATGGCCTCGGACCTGCCGACCAAGGTCGAGACGCTGAAGGCCATCATCAGCCGCGTCTAGACGGCTGTGCGTACCGGTCGATCGCGGATCCGCTTCGCCAGCCGGAACACCACGATCGCCAGGATCACCAGCACCAGCGGGATGATCACCGGGGCCAGGAAGGCCACGATCACCGTCAGCACCGCCAGGACATCCTCGATCAGCGACACGATCGGATTGCCCAGCCCCCCGGTGGTGGCCGTCGATCCGACCCGTACCCCCGTCTGCGCCGCGTTGAAGGCCAGGGCCGTGGGGGCCCCCACAATGATGCCCGCGACCGCCGCCGTGGCGGGATCGACACCCCAGAAGACGCTGCCCGCCGCCACAGCTCCCGCAATAGGTCGGGTGACATAGCCGACGGCATTCAGCGCATGGTCCACCGCCGGGACCTTGTCACCCGCAAACTCCGCCACCGCCGCGACGGCCAGGGCCGAGATCGCCGGCCACGAGCCCAGCCAGCCCATCTGGTCATTCAGCCGGATGCCGAACATCTCGAACTTGGCCGCCAGGGCCAGCATCAGCAGGGGCAGAAAGGTGCGCAGACCCGTCGCCGAGGCTAGCCCCAACCCCAGCAGCGCGGGCAGAGCCCAGGTCTGAAGCGGGCCGACAGCCGCGCCCACCTCTGTCAGATCCAGTCCCGGCATGGCCTCTACTCCTCACGCATCTGTGTGGCTGAACGCATGATGCGCGGGAACGGCGCGTCGCTCCATGGTCTTTTCAAGGGACCCGAACTGATGCGCCAACAGGAGAGCCCCACCATGACCGACCGTTTCGAACCCCGTGCCGAAAGCATCGCCGACCAGGAGCGCGACATCCAGTCCGGCATCGACGCCAAAGCGAGTGGCGGCTCTGACGACAAGTATGGCGGGGCTATGCAGGCCGGGGCGCGGCGCTATCCCGAGCCGCCCTTTCCGAAGCAGCATCAGACCAAGCCCGGAGACGAGGCCGCTCTGGATCCCGCGCCGATGTACGATGCGCCGTTCTGGAAAGGGTCGGGCAAGCTCGATGGCATGGCGGCCATCATCACAGGCGGTGATTCCGGCATCGGTCGCGCGGTCGCCGTCCTGTTCGCACGCGAAGGCTGCGACGTCGCCATCTGCCATCTCGACGAGGACAAGGATGCCGAGAACGCCCGCGCCGCTGTCGAGGCCGAGGGCCGCCGGGCCATCCTCCTGCAGGGCGACGTCTCCGATCCCCGCTTCTGCGAGGCCGCGGTCAAGGCCACGCTGGACGCCTTCGGACGGCTGGACGTCGTGGTTCCCAATGCCGCCTTCCAGCAGCATGTCGAGGCGCTGGAGGACCTGACGTTCGAGCATTTCGACCGGACGCTGAAGACCAACCTCTATGGCTACTTCAACCTGGTGAAGGCGGCGGTGCCGCACATGAAGGCAGGCGGTTCGATCGTCATGACCGGTTCGGTCACCGGCATGATGGGCAGCAAGAATCTGCTGGACTATTCGATGACCAAGGGCGGCATTCACGCCTTCGCCCGGTCGCTGGGCACCCATCTGGCTCCGCGCGGCATTCGTGTGAACGTGGTCGCGCCCGGCCCGGTCTGGACGCCACTGAACCCCGCCGATCAGGAGGCTGACAAGGTCGCCCAGTTCGGAGGCGACACCGTCATGAAACGCCCCGCCCAGCCCGAGGAGATGGCCCCTGCCTATGTGTTCCTGGCCTCACCTCAGATGTCGAGTTACATCACTGGCGAAGTCCTGCCGTTGATTGGCGGTTACGGCGGAGGGTGAAGAGGCCGCGTCTGGTTGATTATTTCGACCGCGCTGGAACGTCAGGCCAGGATGTCCAGCAGAGTGCCGGTCATTTCATTGGCCGACCGCAGCACTGCCGCATTGGCCTTCAGCGCCACCTCCGCCTGGATGCGTTCGACGCTTTCCGCGGCCAGGTTGTCGAGCGGAGCGACTGCCGTGCGCCGGGCGCTGGCGTCGAAGCGGGCGGTGGCGGCGGCGATACCCGAGGCGGCAACTGAAAAGGCCTGCATGGCGCGGCTCCGTTTCTTGGAGCCGCGATTGTGCACATCCTTGATTATCGCAGTGCTGATGAGGATGGTGAACGGGCTTCAGCCGCCCTTTTGCCCAGGAAACCGCCCGACCTTGGTCGGTCCACCGCGTCCGAAGCGGACCATGCGGTAAGGATATCCGGGATAGAGGGCCGCTATGTGCCTTACGCCCTGCAAGGCTACGGTGGGATGTTCGCCCCCGCCCATGGTCAGAACAATGGTGTCGCCGCCGGAACCCTCTTCGTAGGTCGGCTCATAGCCCTCTTCAGTCCAGCGACGCGCGACGTCTGCGGATGTTACGGCCCAGAAGGTGAAGCCCACGACGCGTCCGTTCTCCGACGCCAGGACATAGTGGCCGCGACGCACCGCCGCCGACAGGGTGGCGACCATCCGACCGAAAGGCAGATCACCGAACGGCTTGCGCCCCGCCATGAAGATGACTGCTGCGGCAAGGGCCGCGTCCGAGCGCTCCATTCGTCCGATCTTCAGTGCCATTGTACCTCACGTTTCCGTTACCGGAATGATGAATTGCATCCACCATCTCGAACGATTCGTAGATGCGGTTGCAAGCAACCGAATAGCAAGCATTGCCATTGTACATAACAAGCTATGCCATAGTCTTAAAGATTTATTGTGCCAATCTGAAACTATTGTCACCGAGACTCCGTTACCTGCCCCAATGACCAATTCAGGTCAAAAATCGGCGCGCTTTGTGCCGTTTAGGGAGTGGGACATGCCTACATTCAACGGAACTTCTGGCAACGATTTCTTGCTGGATACCGCAGGTGACGACATCCTGAACGGCCTTGGCGGCCTGGACGTCGTCAGCGTCAATACGGGTCGCGACGTAGTCGACGGCGGCGAGGATTTTGACCGGCTGCTGGTCAACTACGGATCGGCGACGACGGGCATCGTCAACTTTGCCGACAATGGTTTCGACAATGCGGCCGGCAACAGCACCAACAGCGTGCGCTTCACCAACGTCGAATCCCTGGTGGTGACCACGGGCTCGGGCGACGACAGCATCCGCACCTTCTTCCGTCCCGACAGCAACAGCGACACCATCGTGTCCGGTAACGACTTCATCAGCCTGGGGGCCGGCAACGACCGCGGCGTCGGTGGTGGCGGAGACGACACGCTCTACGGCGGAGACGGCGATGACGTCCTGGACGGCGATGGTTCGATCTTCGGCAAGTTCGGGGCTTCGCGCACCGTTGGCGACCGCTCCTTCACCGGTAACGACACCCTGTTCGGCGAGGGCGGAGACGATCTGCTGCAAGGCGGTGCGGGAGACGACATCCTGGACGGCGGGATCGGCAACGACACGCTTCTCGGTGACGGTGTTGTGCTGAGCTATACCGACCGGTCCAACAACGGTGGCGGCGGTACGCTGAATCAGGTCGATCGCTTTGGCGGCAATGATTCAGGCAAAGACACCCTGCGCGGCGGCGACGGTGACGACATCCTGGAAGGCCGTCTGGGCAATGACATCATTTTCGGCGACGCAGGCAACGACCTGGCCCGCTTCAACATCTCGCGCGACGGCAGCGACCTGACCGACATGGGCACAGGCGACGATATCGTCGAGATCGACGTCAACGCCAACTCCGATCGCTCAAGCGCCATTCGCGTGACCTTCACCAGCGCCGAGGTCGGCAACGGCAACGCCAACGACGGCGGTACCATGACCAACCAGGACGGCGGACTGGCTGTGCGCATGCAGTCTGAGGACTACAATGACGGCCTGTTCGGCGAAGTCAGCCGGTTCGATGATGAAGGTGTGACCTTCGTGGCTCAGGGCTCTGCCCTGTTCGACGTACGTGATCTGGTCTCCGGAGCGCAGCGCGGCAATCTGTTCAGCACGGTTACATTGGGCACGAACGTGGCCGACACCTATGCCGGGACGGACAATGCCGACTACGTCAATGCTGGCGCCGGTGACGATGTGGTCACGACCGGTGCGGGCAACGATTTCCTGGTCGGCGGCGGCGGCAACGACAGCCTTGACGGCGGGATCGGCAACGACACCTTCATCGGCGGTGGCGGTGACGACATCATGATCGGTGGTGACGGCATCGATACTGTCAACTACGGCCCGGCGACCGCAGGGGCCACGGTGCGCCTATTCGGCGGCACCAGCTCGGACGGGCAGGGCGGCACGGACACCCTGACGGGCATTGAGAACGCCGTCGGCGGTTCGTTCAATGACGTCCTGATTGGCAGCACGGCAGACAACGACCTGACAGGCGGCGCGGGCAATGACGTTCTGGTCGGCCTGGACGGTAACGACACCTTGCGGGGCGGTGCCGGATCCAACGAGATTTACGGTGGTCTGGGCAATGATGCCTATATCGTCGAAAACGAAGGCGACACCATTGTGGAACTCGCAGGCGAAGGTACGGATACGGTGCTGACGGCGCTGGGCACCTACAACGCCCTGGCCACCAACGTCGAGAACCTGACCTTCACCTCGGCCATCGACCACGTGGGCTTCGGCAATGCGGGTGACAATGTCATCACCGGCTCCACTGGGCGCGATGTCCTGCTGGGTCTGGACGGCAACGACACTCTGATTGGCGGTACGGGCGTGGCCAATGAGCTGTACGGCGGTGCGGGTGACGACACCTATATCCTGACGGCGGTGGGCGACACCATCGTCGAGGCGGCAGGCGGCGGTATCGATACTGTGCGCACCACCGACAACAACACGACCCTGGCCGCCAATGTCGAGAACCTGATCTACGCCGGTCAGGGCGGAGCCTTCCTGAGCGGCAACGCCGAGGCCAACACCATCACCGGCGGTTCGGGGGCTGACACCCTGACGGGCGGGATGGGCAACGACATCCTGAACGGTGGTGCTGGAACCGACGTCGCCGTTCTGTCGGGCGTGCGGGCGGATTACACGATCGTGGCAACCGCCAATGGCTATCAGGTGACCGACAATACGGCCAACCGTGACGGTATCGATCAGCTGTCAGGCGTCGAAAATGTTCGGTTCTCCGACGGCACCACGGTCGCTCTGGCCGATATTGTGGCGGCGGCTCCTTTCGCTACGGATGACTTTGTTATGAAGTCTGAAATCAGCGGTCCGTCCGTCATGCCTCTGGCGCTGGACGACGATCTGTTCGGCCGCGAAAACGGCATGGCGGGTCTGTTCCCTGATCAGGACAGTGTCCAGTATGATCCCATGCTGGCTCAGTGGTCGGACATCGCAGCTGTAGCGCCGCACGAGAGTCGCGACGCCTGGGGCCTATAAGCCTCCCACTTACAAATCCCTGGCGTAAGGCAGAGGGCCGGTGTTTCGCACCGGCCCTCTTGTCTGTCAGATTGCGCACTTGCCGTGCCGGATCAGCGGGGGCAGGATTTCGGTCATGAGCACGCCGCACATTCACACGCCCGCTTCCGGTGAACGTTTCGCCTCGTTCAGCCAGTTCTACCCGTATTACATCCACGAGCATTCCAACCGGACGTGCCGGCGGATCCATGTGGTGGGGTCGGCGCTGGTGGTCGGGGTGGCGGTCCTGGCGCTGGTGACGCTGAATGCCTGGTGGCTGCTGGCCATGCCGGTGATCGGCTATGGCTTTGCCTGGGTCGGGCATTTCTTCTTCGAGAAGAACCGGCCCGCCACGTTCAAATACCCGCTGTGGAGTCTGATGGGCGACTGGCGGATGTTCTTCGAAACGATCAGCGGGCGCCGAAAGTTCTAGTTGGACGCCCCGACGGAGCCCGAGGCCGAAGCCATCAGGGTCGACTGGCTGGGGGTCGCGTCCCACGACGGCGGGCAACCGTCAAAGCGGCCGGCGTCGGCGATGGTCAGGGTGCGGATGTTCAGGTGCATCGCCTGGCGCATCGAGCCACGACCGTGGCCGGTATAGAGATCGACCTTCTGGCCCTTGATGCCGCCGCCGATGTCGGACGCGTACCAGTAGCCGTCATGGATGGTGCCGTCGGCCATGCGCAGACCCACGGTCTCGCGGATGAACAGGCGGGTGCGGCGGGGAATGTAGCGGGGGTCCACGGCCACGGTCCGCATGGCGATCGGGCGGCAACCGAGCGAATCGTTGCCCGTCGCTCCACCACCCCCGGCGTGATAAAGGCGCGCCGAGGCGCTCCAGCGGGCATCGCCCTGCATGTGGGCCAGTTGGTCGGCGGTCAGGGCAGCCTCGGCATCGCCGCTGTCGGAACCTTCGGTCGTGGAGGCGGTTGTTACGACAGCGCGGTCGGCAGCGACCGCAGCTTCGTAGGACACCGGTTCTCCGGAAACGGGGAAGGCCATCGCCCATAAAAGGGCGAACGCAGCGGCTGTGCCGAGCATGGTGATACTCATTGAATCACCGGTCCCGACGCGTCCGGCCCGGCGCTTGTCGTTTCTAATTGTGGCAAAAACCGGACATCGGGGCTAGCTGCGACCTCTCGCCCGATTCAGCCGTGGAAAACCACAGGTTCGTAGTGATCAGCGTGGGGTGCCGCTGACTATGTGGGTCGCACCGATAAGCAGTATTCGCAGTCTATGTGTATTTTGCTGTACGGATATGCTCGACGAAGATGCGGCGTTGTTCTGCATTCGCGTGCGTGATTTTTGTATTGGCAACGCACCACTACCGATGTCGCCAATTGACTGTCCGCCCCGCCTGGAGCTGTGGATAACTCTGACCTGTGTGAGCGGGAACCGAGGCGTGGTTCGACCTGCAACGAAAATGGTCTAAGGGCAGGGATTATCGATCCCGGGAGCCTGACCATGAAGCGTTTCGTCGTTGCCGCCGCTGCGGCCTGTGCCCTGGCCGTTGCGGCTGCGCCTGTCGTGGTTTCGGCGTGGGGCAACACCGGACACCGGCTGATCGGCGTGGCGGCGGTGCGCGCGCTGCCTGACGATCTTCCCGCCTTCCTGCGCACGGCGGCCGCCGCGACCGAGGTCGGTGAACTGGCGCGCGAACCCGACCGCTGGAAAGGCGCAGGTCAGCCGCACGACCGCGAGCGCGACACGGCCCACTTCGTCGACATGCTGGATGACGGCCGCATCATGGTCGCGGGCGGTCCGTCCATAGACGCCCTGCCGGAGCTGAAGCACCAGTACGATGCCGCCCTCATCGCCGCAGGCAGCTCGGTGAACGAGGCCGGCTATCTGCCCTATGCCATCATTTACGGCTATCAGCAGCTGGTGCGCGACTTCGCCTATTGGCGCGTGCTGAATGCCATCGAGGCGCGCGAGACCGATCCGGGCAAACGGGCCTGGTATCGTGAGGACCGCATCCGGCGCGAGGCTCTGGTCCTGCGCGACATGGGCGTGCTGGGCCACTACATCGGCGACGGGTCGCAGCCGCACCATACGACCATCCACTACAATGGCTGGGACCGGAACACGCCCAATCCCGAGGGCTTCACCACCTCGCGCCAGACGCACGGCCTGTTCGAGGGGGCCTTCACGGCTCGCGTCGCGCGCCTTGATCTGGTCGAGGCGGGCATGGCCCAGCCGCGTGTCGACGGGTTCGACATGAAGGCACGGGTCCCGGCCTATCTGAAAACCACCCTGGCCGAGGTGACCCCCTTCTATCGGCTGGAGAAGGACGGCGGCTTCCGTGACGGCGACCCCCGCGGCGCGACCTTCACCGTGGCCCGTCTGTCGGCAGCAGCGGCGGAGCTGCGCGACTTCTACACCGCCGCCTGGCGAGCCTCTGCCGAGGTCTCCATCGGCTGGCCGGCGGTCAAGGTCGCAGAGGTCGAGGCCGGGACGGCCGATCCCTGGCTGGCCATGTACGGCGAGGACTGATTGTCCGAGCCTTCGATCCTGACGCCTCCGGTCGTCATCCTCGACAAGTCCCAGATGGCGGAGAACATCGGGGCGGTGGCCAGGGTGATGGCCAACTTCGGCCTGTCGGAGCTGCGGCTGGTCGCACCCCGTGATGGCTGGCCGCAGGAGCGGGCCTGGGCGACCGCCTCGGGCGCGGACTGGGTGCTGGAGGGCGTCGGGGTGTTCGAGACGGTGGCCGAGGCCATCGCCGATCTGCAGGTCGTCCACGCCGCCACCGCCCGCCCGCGCGAGACACGCCAGCCGGTGCGCACCCCGCGCGAGACGGCGCGCACCCTGTATGACGACCGGGCCTCGGGGCTGAACGTCGGCCTGCTGTTCGGGGGCGAACGGGCGGGGCTGGAGACCTCCGACATCGCCCTGTGCCAGGGCATCGTCACCATCCCCATCGACCCGCGCCATCAGAGCCTGAACCTGGCCCAGGCTGTGGCGATCAACGCCTATGAGTGGCGGGCGACCGTGCTGGACGCGCCCCCGCCCAACTTCCGCGAGGCCGAGCCGCCCGCCGACGGTGCCCTGACATTGGGCATGTACGAACATCTGGAGCGGGAGCTGGACGCCGCCGGCTTCTTTCATCCGCCCGAGAAGTTCCGCTCGATGAGCCAGAACCTGCGCGTCATGCTGGGCCGTGCTGCCTTTACGGCCCAGGAGGTGGCGACGTTCCGGGGCGTGATCACGGCGCTGTCGAAAGGGCGGGGCCGGGTGCTGGCGCGGCTGGCGGCGGAGAAGAAGGACGCTGGCTGAGCTGCCCTTGCGTCTCGCGGCGGGCTTCTGTAGTCACCGCGCCGTTGGGGAGTAGCCGCCGGCAAGGATCAGCCGGGATCGCGTCAACACACTCGTCGTTCCCATGCGACGTGGTGCGATCAGCGGATTTCATATCCGCCTGGCGAGACCAGCGTGCTTTGCGACCCCACCGGCGGGGCCGTGAACGCGCTGTCCCGTGTGTCCGGCGAGTGCTCGTTTCCATGACCCCCATCTCCATCGCCGTGCTGTCGCTCAGCATGTCGGCCGACGCCTTTGCCGCCTCCGTGGGGCGCGGGGCGGCGCATCGTCCCAACTTTTCCACCGCCGTCAGGAACGGTCTGGTGTTCGGCCTGATCGAGGCGATCACCCCCCTGATCGGCTGGGCCCTGGGGCTGGCGGCGGCAGGGTTCGTCGAGCGGGTCGATCACTGGATCGCCTTCGGTCTTCTGGCGGCGGTCGGCGGCAAGATGCTGTGGGAATCGTTCCAGCCGGTCGAGGCGGACGACGGGCGCAGGGCCGCGCGGCGCGGCGTGCTGGCCCTGATCGCCACGGCCATCGGCACCAGCATCGATGCGGCTGCCGTGGGCGTGGGTCTGGCCTTCATCGGGGCCAACATCTGGATCATAGCCGCCGCGATCGGCTTCACCACCTTCGTCATGACCACGATCGGCATGCTGATCGGACGGGCGGTTGGTCTGAAGTTCGGCAAGATCGCCGAGATGATCGGCGGCGTGGCCCTGATCGGTCTGGGGACGATGATCCTGCTGGAGCACACCGGGGTGATCCGCTGAGGTCCATTGTCTTCACCCACGCTCATGAAATTAGGTGACACCCACCCTGCGAAATTGGATGCGGGACTGTACGTCAGCCAAAGGCCTGAAGGCGGCCTTGCCCGTTGCATTATCGATGAGAAAGACCAGTGCGGGCCGGGCAAACACTGATCCGGAGCACAATTCTAACAAGGGGTGGCAGTGACCCGGTTCAAGGGCTTTACAGACGGAAATCGCCCTGTCGCGCGGGGGCCAGAGTCTCCACATTGACCCTGATCGGGCGGGACTATCATGGTCCGGATTACACGATCGCGTCTGAGTTCAACTGTGCGAGGAAGGGCGGCAGGGTCCGGGTCGCGGGACCATACAGACCCAGGTCGAAGCGGTGGCTGCCGCTGGTCGGGGCCAGGTCGAATTCCACAGTCTGCGCCCCCGCCGCCCGGGCGATCTCGACGAACCCGGCAGCGGACCAGACCGCGCCGGAGGTCCCGACGGACAGGAACAGGTCGCAGGCCTCCAGCGCCGCCTCGATCCGCTCCATCTGAAGCGGGATCTCCCCGAACCAGACAATGTGGGGGCGCAAGGTGCCGCGCGGGTGATGGGGCGAGGGCTGATCGGTCGCCAGAGCGCCGGGCCAGTCGGAGACGCTGCCCGACACGGTGCAGCGCGCCTTCAGCAGTTCGCCATGCATGTGGATCAGGTCGAAACCGGCAGCGGGTGGCGCTTCCACATGCGCCCGGTCGTGCAGGTCGTCGACATTCTGGGTGACCAGCAGGAATTCGCCCTGCCAACGCGCCGCAAGTTCGGCCAAAGCGATGTGCGCGGCATTGGGCACGACGGTAGCCAGCAGACGACGCCGCTGATTGTAGAAGTCCTGCACCTGTGCCGGATCGCGCGCAAAGGCCTCGGGCGTGGCCACATCCTCGATCCGATGCCCCATCCACAGCCCGTCCGACGCCCGAAACGTCGGCACGCCACTCTCGGCCGATATACCGGCCCCGGTCAGGATGACGAGGTTGCGGTGGGTCATGGGGTTCCATAGCATCTGCGGTCTGTCATACAGCAGCGGCAACGCAGAGAGGTTCTTCGCGTGAAAACCTACTCCACCTGCATCGTCATCGTTCTGTTGGCAATTTCGATGGCGGGATGTGAAGGCGAGCCATCTTCGGGTCTGAGCAACGCCGAACGAATTGCCCTATGGAGATCGGGGGCGGCAGATAATGCGCGGGTGGACGTCGAGTTGACGGTCGCCGTTCAAGGGACCGTTGCGGCGGTCAGCGCGACAAACCGCTCGGACAGGCCGCTTTGCACATCGGGAACTGTCTGGCCAGACAAGCAGATGGCAGGCGACGCGTTCCTGATTAGGGCGGGCGGCCGCTACCGGCTCTATGGCGGGCCGTTGGCCAGCATCATTGGCGATGATTCAATAGCTGTGGCCCCGGGTGAAACCTTGCGGGGCAGGGTGGACATCGCGCCGTATTATACTTTGCCTTCTGACGTCGGAATCGAGACAATCGAGTTTTCGGCTCGGTTCTATGACTGCGCACCCAAAGGAAACGCTAAATGAAAACCCGCGCCGCTGTCGCGTTCGAAGCCAAACGTCCGCTGGAGATCGTCGAGGTCGATCTGGAGGGGCCGCGTGCAGGCGAAGTGCTGATCGAGATCAAGGCGACGGGCATCTGTCACACCGACGCCTATACGCTGGACGGGCTGGACTCGGAGGGCATCTTCCCCAGCATCCTGGGTCACGAGGGCGCGGGCGTGGTGGTCGAGGTGGGGCCGGGCGTGACCTCGCTCGCCGTCGGCGATCACGTGATCCCGCTGTACACGCCGGAATGCCGTCAGTGTAAGTCGTGCCTGTCGCGCAAAACCAACCTCTGCACCTCGATCCGGGCCACGCAAGGGAAAGGGCTGATGCCGGACGGCACCAGCCGTTTCAGTTACAAGGGTCAGGCCATCGCCCACTACATGGGCTGTTCGACCTTCTCGAACTACACCGTCCTGCCCGAGATCGCAGTGGCCAAGATCCGCAAGGACGCGCCCTTCGATAAGGCCTGCTACATCGGCTGCGGCGTGACGACGGGCGTCGGCGCGGTGGTCAACACCGCCAAGGTCGAGCCGGGGGCCAATGCCGTGGTCTTCGGCCTGGGCGGCATCGGGCTGAACGTCATCCAGGGTCTGAAGATGGTCGGAGCCGACATGATCGTCGGCGTCGACATCAATGCCGACAAGGAAGAATGGGGTCGCCGCTTCGGCATGACCCATTTCGTCAATCCCAAGGAGGTGAGCGACGTCGTCGCCCATCTGGTCGAGATGACCGGCGGCGGGGCGGACTACACCTTCGACTGCACCGGCAACACCGTGGTCATGCGCCAGGCGCTGGAGGCGTGCCACCGCGGCTGGGGCGAAAGCATCGTCATCGGCGTGGCCGAGGCGGGCAAGGAGATCTCGACCCGCCCGTTCCAGCTGGTCACCGGCCGGGTCTGGAAGGGCTCGGCCTTCGGCGGCGCGCGCGGCCGCACCGACACGCCGCGCATCGTCGACTGGTACATGGACGGCAAGATCGAGATCGACCCGATGATTACCCACACCCTGCCGCTGGAGCGGATCAACGAGGCCTTTGACCTGATGCATGCGGGCGAGAGCATCCGTAGCGTTGTGGTGTTCTGAGGTCCGTTGCGTTTCGAAATGGACCTAGGTAGCGTCATCGAATAGCAGGGCGGAGCTCACAATGTTCACACACATCACCATCGGCGCGAACGACATCGAGGCGTCGCGCAAATTCTACGATGCGGCCCTCGGTGCGCTGGGCATTCCGGCGGGCACGGATGACGACCGGGGCCGGGTCTGGTGGCGCACGCCGCGCGGGGCCTTTGCCATCACCAGGCCGCTGGACGGCCAGCCCGCCTGCCATGCCAATGGCGGCACCATCGGATTTGGCGCACGCGACGCCGAGGCCGTGAAGGCGTTCCACGACGCCGGCGTGGCGGCCGGCGGCACATCGATCGAGGACCCGCCCGGCGAGCGCAACGGCCCGTTTGGAACCCTGGTGCTGGGCTATCTGCGTGACCCGTCGGGGAACAAGATCTGTGCCGTGCATCGGCGGGGGTGAATCCAGATCATGGATGTGACCAAGACCCACGCCGCTCACGGCGGCACCCTGCGTTATCTCAGGCATGACAGCGCGACGACCGGCACGCCCATGACCCTGTCGGTCTTCGTGCCTCCCGGGGAGGGCCCTTTTCCGGTGCTGATATGGCTGTCGGGACTGACGTGCACCGAAGACAATTTCACCACCAAGGGCGAGGCTTACCGGGCCGCGGCCGAGCATGGGATCATCGTCGTGGCCCCCGACACCTCGCCGCGTGGCCCCGATCTGAACGGCGAGGGCGTGGCGGACGATGCGGCCTATGACCTGGGGCAGGGGGCGGGCTTCTATGTCGATGCGACTGAAGGACCCTGGGCCCCGCATTTCCGGATGGAGACCTATGTCACCTCCGAGCTGATCGCCCTGATCGACGATCAGTTTCCGACGACGAAGACGCGGTCGATCAGCGGCCATTCGATGGGCGGACACGGGGCGCTGACGCTGGCGCTGCGGCATCCAGACCTGTTCCGTTCGGTCTCGGCCTTTGCCCCGATCGGGTCGCCGACGCGCTGTCCCTGGGGCGAGAAGGCCTTCACCGCCTATCTGGGCGACGACCGGGACGAATGGGCGCGGCATGACGCGGCTCTGCTGATCGAAGCGGGCGCGGCGCGGGGCCACTACGACGACATCCTGATCGATCAGGGGGACGCCGATCAGTTCCTGACCGACCAGCTCAAGCCGGAGTTGCTGCAGGCCGCGGCCGAGGCGGCAGGTCAGCCAGTCACCCTTCGCATGCAGCCCGGATACGACCATTCCTATTTCTTCATGGCCAGTTTCATGGCGGATCATGTGGCGTTTCATGCCAAACGTCTGCGCGACTGAAGGACGACAGCCATGACCGACACTGCCCCCAACTACGACGACCTGTTCGCCGCCCTGTGCCGCGAGGTCGGCTTCTGCCTGCATCCCAAGGGCGAGGCCAAGGTGAGGGCGGCTCTCGCCAATGGGCTGGATGCGGCGACGCGGGCCGTGTTCGAAGCGGACGGAGCCGACTTCACCGCCGCCAACGGCGATCAGCGCCGAGCGGTCAGGGACTGTCTGAAGGCGAACCTGCCCACACCCTGACGCAACGAAATCTCCGTTTCGGACTTGGGTTCAGCGAGCGGGCACCTAGATACCGTACCTCACACCCGCAAAGCTCAGGAGCTTCCCCGATGGCCTTCACCCTCGCCCCCCTGCCTTATGCCTATGACGCGCTGGAGCCGGCCATCGACAAGGAGACGATGACCTTCCACCACGACAAGCACCATCAGGCCTATGTCGACAATCTGAACAAGTTCGTGGACGCCACGCCCGCCGCCCAGGGGAAGAGCCTGGAAGAGCTGCTGGCCGTTATCTCCACCCTGCCCAAGCCGATCCGCAACAACGGCGGCGGTCACTGGAACCACGCCCTGTTCTGGGAGCTGCTGGCCCCCGTCGGCGAAACGGGTGAGCCCTCGGCCGAACTGGCCGCCGCCATCGACCGCGACCTGGGCGGGATGGACAAGTTCAAGGAAGACTTCAACGCCGCCGGTGCCGGCCAGTTCGGGTCGGGCTGGGCCTGGCTGATTGTGCAGGACGGCAAGCTGAAGGTTACCTCCACGCCGAACCAGGACAATCCCCTGATGGACGACGTGGCCGAGAAGGGCGCTGTCGTCCTGGCCGCCGACGTGTGGGAACACGCCTATTATCTGAAATACCAGAACCGCCGCCCCGACTATCTCAAGGCCTTCTGGACCGTGGTGAACTGGAACAAGGCCAACGAACTGTTCGCCGCCGCCACCGCCTGACGCTGACGACGCCCGCCGGATCCATCCGGCGGGCGTTTCTCTTTTCGAACCGGAGTCGATGATGCGCCTGACCCTGACCGCCGTTTCCGCCCTGGCCCTGACCTTGGCGGCATGCTCCCCGCCCGCCGCCGAAAAGGCCGCCGAAACGCCGGGGGCGGCTCCCGCCGCCAGCACCCAGGCCGCGAACGAGGCCTTCGCCTTCAAGATCGGGGCGCTGGACGCCTATGCCCTACAGGACGGCAGCCTGTCGGTGCCGAACAATGGCGAGGTGCTGGCGATCGGCGAGGCCAAGGCGGATGTGGATGCGCTGCTGACCGCCAACGGCCTGCCGACCGATACGCTGGGCCTCAGCATCCAGCCGCTGCTGGTCAAGATGGGCGACAAGGTCGTGCTGTTCGACACGGGCGCGGGCGGCCAGATGGGGACCGAGGGCGAGCTGCTGACGTCGCTCACTGCGGCGGGCGTGCAGCCGGGTCAGGTCACCGATATCCTGATCTCGCACGCGCATGGCGACCACGTTGGCGGTCTGGTCAATGGCGAGGGTCAGCTGGTGTTTCCGAACGCCACCATCCGCATGACGACTGATGAGTGGGACGCCCTGAAAGCCGATCCGACCATGGCCGCTCTGGTCACGGCCCTGACGCCCAAGGTGCAGACCTTTGCCGCCGGTGCCGAGGTCCTGCCCGGGGTGACGGCGGTCGACATCCAGGGCCATACACCCGGCCACACCGGCTATCAGATCGCCTCGGGCAACGAGGGCCTGCTCTACATCGGCGACACCATGCATCACTCCGTGATCTCGGTGCAGCGCCCGGACTGGACTATCCAGTTCGACGGGCGGGCCGATGTCGCCGAGGCCAGCCGCCGTGCCTTGCTGGAGCGCGCGGCTAGCGAAAACCAGCGCCTGTACGCCGTCCACTTCCCCTATCCGGGCCTGGGCCGGATCGAGCGGCGGGCCGACGACTTCGTATGGGTGGCCGAGCCGGGGCCTGCCGCCCGATAGGTCCGGGTGATGGCAAGGAACGGTTAAGCCTGATCGTTAGGCCTGCGCTCAAGGTTCCGCATTAGGAGCTGCTGCAGTTTCAGTTCGTTGCGGCAGTTCGTATGCGTGTGTTTTCGTGCCTGGTGGAGGATCACAACCTCTACCTGACGGCCCTTGCGGCCGTGATCTGCGTATTGGGGGCCGTCATCATGGCCCGACTATACCGCAAGGTGAGGGCCAGCCGCCGGCGGATGCGCTGGTCCTGGCTGTTCCTGGGGGCTGTGGCTGGCGGAGCCACCATCTGGTGCACCCATTTCGTGGCCATGATGGCCTATCGACCCGGCGTCGAGATCACCTATGCGCCCTTCCTGACAGGAATATCGTTGCTGGTCGCGATCGTCGGCTGCGGACTGGCCATGGCCATGGGGTCGCAGCGGCACCGTCTGTCGCCCGAAGCGGGCGGCGTGACCTTTGGTCTGACGGTGGCGGCCATGCACTATGTCGGCATGGCGGCCTTCACCGCCGATGCCCTGGTGATCTGGTCGCCGGTCTATGTGGCCGCATCCCTGATCGCGGCGGTGGTGTTCGGCGCTCTGGCCTTTGCCCAGGTCCGGAACACGGTGTCGGGGCTGAAGACCTATATCGCCCCCGGCTTGCTGGTTCTGGCGATCGTGTCGTTGCACTTCACCGGCATGGGGGCCATGACCATCCTGCCCCTGGCCCCGGTCGAAGGCGCAGTCACGGGTGATGTTGCCTCCGCCCTTCTGGCCGTGGGCGTGGCCGTGGTCGGCTTCCTGATCCTGGGTGTCGCGATCGCCAGCCATGCGCTGGAGGACCAGACCAGCCGGGATTCCAACAGCCGCCTCTATCAGCTGATCGAGGGCAGCGTGGACGGCATGTTGGTCGAGAGCGAAGGCGTCATCCTGATCGGCAATGCGGCCTTTGCGGGCCTGTGCGGCGTCCCGGTCGACGATCTGGTGGGACAGCCGCTGGAACGCTGGCTGGACGAGGAAGCGCGGTCCGCAGACGGCATGCTGGTTCAGGGAGCCCTTACGGCCAGCGACGGCGAGGCGATCCCGGTCGAGGTCGCCGTGCGCGCAGCGCGGCGGGACGACGGGGCCGGCCACTATCGCATCTTTGCGGTCCGCGACCTGCGGGCCCGGCTGGCGCAGGAGCGTCGCATCGTCCATCTGGCCCGCAACGACAGCCTGACCGGACTGCCCAACCGCGTGTCGTTCCTGGAGGAGATGGAGCGCCGGGTCGCCCAGTCGGGTGGCCAGCAGTTTGCCCTGTTCGCCATCGACCTGAACCGGTTCAAGGAGGTCAACGACGTCTATGGCCACGGGGTCGGCGACCGGCTGCTGATCCATGTCGCCGATCGGATGATGACGACCCGCACTGAAGGCGACTTCGTTGCGCGGCTGGGCGGTGACGAATTCATGGCCCTGACCCCTGTCACGAGCCGGCTGCACGCCATGGAGGCGGCCGAGCGTCTGCGCAGCGCCATCATGGAGCCGATGCAGGCGGACCATGCCGATGTGCAGTGCGGTGCCGCCATCGGCATCGCCCTGTGGCCCGACGATGCGCGTGAGGCGTCCGTCCTGATCAACAATGCCGATCTGGCCATGTATCGGGCCAAGGCCGCCTTGGCGACCGACGTCTGCTTCTACGAAGAGGCGATGGACGAGGCTGTGCGCGATCGTCGACGCCTGACGCAGGGATTGCGCGAGGCCCTGGATAACGACCGGTTCGAGCTGCACTATCAGGTCCAGGCCTCGCTCTCGACCGGCAAGGCGACCGGGTTCGAGGCCTTGTTGCGCTGGAAGCAGCCTGACGGCTCCTACATTCCGCCGGATCAATTCATTCCCTTGGCTGAAGAGACCGGCCTGATCCTGCCGATCGGTGAGTGGGTTCTGCGGGCCGCCTGTGTGGAGGCCGCCAGCTGGGCGGTGCCGCACCGGATCGCGGTCAATCTGTCGCCGGTCCAGCTGTCGCACATCGACCTGCCCCGACTGGTGCACCAGATCCTGATCGAGACGGGGCTGAAGCCCGAGCGGCTGGAACTGGAGATCACCGAGACGGCCATGATCGCCGAAATGGAACGCACGACCCATATCCTGCGCCAGCTCAAGCTGCTGGGCGTTTCTGTGGCCATGGATGATTTCGGTACCGGCTATTCGTCCCTGTCCACGTTGCGGGCGTTTCCGTTCGACAAGATCAAGCTGGACCGGTCCTTCATGTCAGAACTGGAGGGAAGCCAGCAGTCCAAGGCCATCATCCGCGCCGTCCTGGCCCTGGGCGAGAGTCTGGACATCCCTGTCCTTGCCGAGGGTGTCGAAACCCGGACCCAGCTGGAATTCCTGCGGGCCCAGGGGTGCGACGAGGTCCAGGGCTATCTGTTGGGCCGCCCGTCGCGCGATGGCCAAAACAACACCGATGCGCAGGCCGACCTGACAGTAGACGCTGCGGAGGCGTCCCAGGCGGCTTGACTCCGGAAGGCGCGACGTCGATAAGCGCCGCCTTCACGTCGTCGGGGCAACCCTTCGATGCGATGACACTACGGACGATGCGTGGACCGCCGTTGAGATCGTCTCTCCATCTGGGGAGGGACCGGGCCGCATCATATAAGAGAGTGACACATGTCCAAGCGCCACAGCGCCAAGTACAAACTCGATCGGGTCATGGGTGAAAACCTGTGGGGCCGCGCGAAATCTCCCGTCAACAAGCGGTCCTATGGCCCCGGCCAGCACGGCCAGCGCCGCAAGTCGAAAGTTTCGGACTTCGGCCTGCAGCTGAAGGCCAAGCAGAAGCTGAAGGGCTACTACGGCAACATCACCGAAAAGCAGTTCTTCGCCACCTATGAAGAAGCCTCGCGCCGCAAGGGCAACAGCTCCGAAAACCTGATCGGCCTGCTGGAATCGCGCCTGGACGCCATCGTCTACCGCGCCAAATTCGTCCCGACCGTCTGGGCTGCCCGTCAGTTCGTCAGCCACGGCCACGTGACTGTCGACGGCAAGAAGGTCGACATCGGCTCGTACCGCGTCAAGCCGGGCCAGGTCATCGAGGTCAAGGAAAAGAGCCGCAACATGGCCCTGGTCCTGGAAGCGCAGCAGTCGTCGGAACGCGACATCCCCGACTACATCGAGCTGGGCGACCGCGGCTTCTCGGTCCGCTACGTGCGCGTGCCGGAGCTGGCCGACGTGCCGTTCCCGGTGAAGATGGAGCCGAACCTGATCGTGGAATACTACTCCTCGTAAGGCGGTTGATCGCTGGTTCAGCGAGACAAATTCTGGAAAGGGCCCCGGAGCGATCCGGGGCCCTTTCTATTTCACGGAACCGGGGTTCACCTGTGACGCGAACAGGCGCACTATGATAAAGTTCAGAGACGGTCTGGAGGGCCGGGGCATGAAATCGATCGCTAGTCTGGCCGGCGCGACCCTTCTGGCCATCAGCCTTTCGGCCTGTGCCCTGTCAAACCCTTTTGCGGATGCTGATGTGGTGGCGCACGGTCCGATGCCCGGTCAGATGGAGCCGGTCCACGCCGCCGTCATCGCCCATGACCAGGCTCTGTTCCGCGTCACCTCCAACGGCTGTACCGCCAAGGCCGATCTGACGCCCGTTGTGCGCCAGACGCGGGACGAAGCGGTCATCACCCTGCGCCGGATCAAGGAAGACCGCTGCCAGCGACCCGTCACCGACGGTCTGGAGATCACCTGGACTTTCGAGGAACTGGGCCTGGCACCCGGCGCGCGGGTTTCGGTCGAAAACCCCTACCAGCTGCCGCGAACCTGATACCGGTCAGACCCGGTCTTTACGCTGACCGCCGGCCGACAATGTCCTGATCAGCCCTCCGGTGCCTGCTGCCCGGTGTTGCTGTCCGATGCCGTGCACCGTGGATCGCCCGGGCATGTCGGAAGCGGCGGTGGCGGTGGCGGTGGCGGTGGCGGCGGGGGAGGCGGCGGCATGGGGATGTCGGGCGTCGGCGGTACCGGCGGATCCTGTGGCTGCTGACTGCAGGACGCCATCACCAGGGCAACGGTTCCAATGGCCCACGGCGTCAACAGGGTCAGTACGCGACCAGCAGACTTCAACATCGGATGTCTCCCCAACGGCGAAGCCAGACAAGAACGCCCTGATGGCGCGCGCGTCAATAACAATGTTCAGTCAAGAAGGGCCGGACTGGCAGGGGAGTATGGCCCAACCCTTGTTCTTCAACTGCCCCGCCAGCCAGGGTCGATAGGTCACCGCCCCTTTCGGTCGCAGGTCGACAATGCAGGTCGCGGTCTTTTCGCCGTCTGAGTGCAGACGATAGTGGAAGCGTATGACAAGGCGCTCGGCACGGTCCAGCGCCTGGCTTGCGCTGGTGAAGTTGCGGTAGGCGTCACAGTGGCCAGAAGGCGCGCAGTTGCTGCTGTTGAGGACAAAGCCGATATACTCGGACCGTGAGGAGCCGCCCGCCACGTCCAGCGTCCGGCGAGGCTCCTCGATGGCCAGGAAATTGCCGTTCAGGACGCAGCGTGATGTGACCGGACAGTTCGCAGCCTGACGCGCAGCCGTCTCGCTAAACACCGGCGTCACCAGGGTCTGGTACCGGAACACGGCATCGCGATCGCCCGGGGCATCGATCTGCATCGTGATGCGGGTGACGACGTCGCCATAATTTGCGCTGGCCGTGTTGACCAGCGCCGTATCCACACCGGCCGTCAGGACGGCATTCTCTATGGCTGTTAGTGAAGGATCATTGCTGGCGTCGCGGTAGAAGAAGATGTTTTCCGGCGGCACCGCTGTGACCACCGACCCACGCAGCACAAACCAGGCCGAAGTTGTCAGCGTGATCAGAGACAGCATGACTGCCACGGCCGCTACGGCGGCTTCTGACGTAACTTCGGGCCAGCGTATCCTGGCCGGCGCTCGCCGTCGTATCGGCTTTCTGACCATGGTCCCTCCACCAGGGCCGACTATGCTGCATATCCGTGATTTCCCAAAGTCATGGCTCCACCTTGCGGATTGTTCACGTGCCATTCGCCCGGGCAGGCGGCAGATTGAAGATCAAGCGTCACATCAGGTGACGTCATTGCTCTCTCGCCCTTTTCGAATGGAACACCTCATGCTGCGTCGTCTCGCCATAGCTGCCGTCCTGACGGCCTTTACCGCCCCACTGCTGGGTGGCTGCATCATTATCGCCACGGACAAGCCGACGACCCGGGTCGTGCATCAGTCTTCGGACGCGGCCCAGTGAAGCGCATATTCCTGGCCTCAGCCTTGATCGCGCCCCTGCTGTCGGGCTGCGTCATCTATGCCAATGACGAGGGCAAGACCGATGTGGTGCGCCTGTCCGATGCGGCGTCGACCTCGCTCGAAGCCGTGGGTGAGCCGCGCGTCGAGAACGGTCGTCTGACCGTGCGCGTGGGCTCGAACGGCTGCACCAGCCTGGACAGTTTCGAGGTCCAGCTGACCGAGGCAGCGGACGGCTATACCGACGTGGTCTTGAACCGCCGGGCACCGGATATGTGCAAGGCCCTGGTGGCCGAGGGCGTCGAACTGTCGTGGAGTTTTGCGACCCTGGACCTGGCCCCGGATGCACGCTTGCGCCTGATCAATCCGCAGACGCTTTAGTCAGCGCGCCTGAAAGGCCGGCAGCATGTCTGCCGGAATTCTGTGCGGCCGCATCGTCTGCGCATCGACGAGTACCCATTCGGAGACGCCCTGGGCACAGACCTGGCCCTCGGCATTCTCGATGCGGACATAGCGGTTGAAGCGCGGGCCCTGCGGATCACCGACCCAGGTGCGCGCGACGACGCCGGTTGCGTCGGGCATCAGCGGGCGCAGATAGTCGATCTCGTGCCGGACACCGACCCAGGACCATTTGGTGCGGGTCGCCTCGTCGAAGCGGGCGGTCCAGTGGGCCGTGCCTGCGTCCTGAAGCCAGCCGACATAGACGACATTGTTGACGTGGCCGTTCTCGTCGATGTGCTCGGGCCGGATGATCAGGGGCACGACGAAGATCTCGCGGTCCTCGCGCGGTTGCAGGACCGGGCGGGCCATCAGGCGTCGGCGTCCTCACCCATGGGCACGCCCTTTTCGGCCATCAGGGCCTGAAGCTCACCGGCATTGAACATCTCGCGCACGATATCGGAGCCGCCGACGAACTCGCCCTTCACATACAGCTGGGGGATGGTCGGCCAGTCGCTGAAGCTCTTGATGCCGTCGCGCAGACCCTCGTCCTGAAGCACGTCTACCCCGACGAAGGGCGCGCCGATATGGTCCAAGATCTGGACCGCCAGGGATGAGAAGCCACAGCGCGGCGCGTCCGGCGTGCCCTTCATGAACAGAACGACCGGATGGGTCTGCACCGCATCGGTAATGAAGGTATGGATGGGGTCGGCGGAAGTCACGGCTTGATCGGTCACTGAAGGGGGCCTTTCGTGAAGGCCGTCAGCTAGGGACCGGGCGGGCCAGGGTCAAGGGCGCGGGCTGTTTATGACGCGGTGTTGAAGGGGTTCAGGCTGCGACGGACTTGGCACCGGCCACACGCGCCATCTCGATCTGGGCGGCCAGGCCGGGCGGCAGGTCGCGGTCGGGGATGGCAGCCAGCTGGTTCAGACGATCGACATCCTCGGCATGGATCATGGCGCTGGAGATCGACGGATCGGTCAGCACATAGGCCAGGCAGATTTCCTCGGCCGTCCAGTTGGGCGTGCGATGCAGGAAGGCGAAGGTGCCTGCACCGCGCAGGGGGTCCGACTTGGCCCGACCGCCGGAGCCGCCGAAGCCGAACAGACCCCTTTTCTTGGGCTCCGCATGAACCATTTCGGCCTTTTGGGCCGTATCCAGGCTCTCCGGGAAATAGCCGATGGCGAAGACGGCCATGTCCTTTTCGCGGGCATCGCGCAGACGTGACCGGACCTGCCAGGGCGAGTTGACGTGGTAGGGCGTGACCAGCACGTCGAAGGCCCCGGTCGACACATAGGCGTCCATCACCTCGCCATCACCCGCCACGCCCAGCAAGCGCACGCGGTCGGTGGCGCGCAGGGCCTTCAGCGCATTCAGAGATGATTGGGGCAGTTCGTCATGCATCGGCTGATCCAGCAGAGCCTGGTCGAACCAGCCCAGCGACGATGCGTGCAGGGCGCGGTCCATGCAGGCCGTCATCCCCTCGGCGGAGAAGTCGCGGTCCGACCCCTTGCGACCGTCTCCGGCCCCCAGTGTCAGCGAAATCTGCAGCAGGCGGCGATCCACCTCCTTCAGACTGTCGCCCAGGATTTCGGCCAGCACGGGGTTGGCGTCGCGCAGGCGATAGCTGTTGATGCCTGCTTCCAGCGCAGCATAGATGATCGCGCGCGCCGCCTCGGGGCCCCGGGCGATGTCGCGCGAGCTGAGGCCCAGGGTCACGGCCGAGACCGCCTGTCCTTTGTGGCCGAAGGGACGGTAACGCATGGCTCAGGCCTCCGTCGGCGTCGAGGTTTCGAGCGCCAGCGCGTGCAGTTCGCCGCCCATCTTGCCCTTCAGCGCGGCATAGACCAGCTGATGCTGGCGCACGCGCGGCAGGCCGGCAAAGGCGGTCGAAACGATCCGCGCCCGATAGTGGTCGCCGTCGCCCGCCAGATCGTCGATTGTGATCTCGGCATCGGGAAAGGCCTCGACCAGGTGGCCTCGAAGCTCTTCGACAGGCATGGGCATGGGCGCGGCGATCTCCGACAATTCGGCTGTGACTATGCCGCGTAAACCTTAATGGCTGGCTACGGTGGTCCTGCGCTCCAGCAGCACGACCGGACTGCCTTTGTAGATAGCCTCGGCATAGGGAACGTAGCCTACACGCCGGGCCAGGGCGTGCGACGGGCCATTGGCGGGGTCGATCATGCAGACGGTGCGTGGGGTGTTCAGCGATCGGTCGCACCATCCCAGCGCCGCGCTCACGGCCTCGAACGCCAGCCCCTGTCCCTGAAACCTCGGTGCTACGCCCCAACCCAGTTCCGGCACGTCGAAGGCGGGCGTCATCAGGCGACGATGGTCCAGCACGCTGACATTGCCGATGTAGACGCCGTCGGCCGTTCGCCGCACCGACCAACTGCCATAGCCCCGAACCTGCCACTGCCCGATGTCGCGCAGCAGGCGGAACCAGACGTCCTCGGTATTCATGGCTTCGGGCAGGATGGCGGTGGCGAAGGCTGCGTCGCCCCACAGGGTGCACAGGTCATCGTAGTCATCCACGCTGACCGGCGTCAGGGTCAGCCTGGCTGAGGTCAGCACAGTCATGCGAACAGGGCACCGGCCCGCTCGATCCGGGTCGTGCCGTCGGCGGCCGTGACGGCATAGGTGAAGCCGGGTTGCAGGGCGAAGGCCCCGGCGCGGCCCTGCTTGTCCAGGGCCAGCAGGGCGACCTGCGATGCTGCGACCTTGGTGCCGCGCAGCCGGGCCAGACGTTCGATTACGCTGCGACAGGCGGCGGTGGGGTCCATGCCGTGGCGCATGGCCTCGACCACGGCATGGCTGCCGGCCACGCGGACCACATCCTCGCCGACACCGGTGGCGGTGGCCCCGCCGACCTCGTCATCGACATAGAGGCCCGCGCCGATCAGGGGGCTGTCGCCGACCCGGCCGCGCATCTTGAAGGCCATGCCCGAGGTGGTGCAGGCCCCGCCCATATGCCCGTCCGCCCCGATGGCGATCAGGCCGATGGTGTCATGGTTGCCCGGACCGCCCGGCATCGACCGCCAGTCGGTGTTCTCGCTGTTGATACGCGGCGCATATTCGGCGGTCTTCAGCCAGTCACGCCAGGCGGCCTCGGCCCGTGGAGTCAAAAGGTTCTGCGTCGGAAAGCCTTGGTCGACGGCGAACGTCCGCGCCCCTTCGCCCACCAGCATGGTGTGCGGCGTCTTTTCCATGACGGCGCGGGCGACCGAGACGGCATGGACCACATCCTCCAGGGCGCAGACCGCCCCGATGTCGCCGTTCCAGCCCATGATACAGGCATCCAGCGTCACCCGACCGTCGCGGTCCGGCAGGCCACCCAGGCCGACGGAGGAATTGCTCTCGTCTGCCTCGGCCACGCGCCCGCCCGCCTCGACCATGTCCAGCGCAGAGCCGCCCGCCTGCCGCCGCGCGACGCCCGCCGCATTGGCCGCCGCGCCAAAGTCCCAGGTGGAGATCATGACGGCGGGCGCGGACTGGGCGGAGGCGGTGGTGGCCAAGGCAGCGAGAGGTATTGCGGCGAGGGGCGTCGCGGCCAGAACAGATCGACGTGTGGTTTTCATTTCCATCCGCTCATCCCGGCGAAAGCCGGGACCCAGTTCTGTCCAGCGAAGCACTGTGCCTCGGGATATCGTTACCGGCTCATTCGCGCAGACGCATCACCCAAAGCACTGGGTCCCGGCTTTCGCCGGGATGAGCGGATTAGGGTGGGTCACATCAACCCCAACTGCTTGAAACTGGCCACGCCCTGACGCCCGACGATCAGGTGGTCGTGGACCTCGATGCTGAGCGAGCGGGCGGCTTCGATGACCTGGCGGGTCATGTCGATGTCGGGGCGGGATGGGGTGGGGTCGCCGGAGGGGTGGTTGTGGACGATGATCATGGCCTTGGCCGACAGCTCCAGCGCGCGGCGCACGACCTCACGCGGATAGACGGGGGCGTGGTCAACCGTGCCCCGGTTCTGGATTTCGTCCAGGATCAGCTGGTTGCGGTTGTCCAGATACAGCACCCGGAACTGCTCGCGCGGCTCGTGCTGCAGCGACAGCCGCACATAGGCCAGCAGCGCAGACCAGGACGAGATCACCGTGCGCTTGGCGGGCTCCTCCTTTGCGACGCGGCGCGAGACCTCGTGCAGGGCGGCCAGGTCCAGCGCCGTCTCGGCCCCGATGCCCTTGGTGCGGCCCTTTGTGTCCTCCGCCTTGACCGTCATCAGGTCCTCGACCGATGCGGCCAGCACCGCCGCCAGCGACCCAAACCGCGCCAGCAGGGCCTTGGCGATCGGCTTGACGTCCCCCTGCGGCTGGCTGCGGAACAGGAACAGCTCCAGCAGTTCATAGTCGGGCAGGTGATGGATTCCCGCCCCCCGCGCCCGCTCGCGCAGGCGTTCGCGATGGCCCGCATGGTGGGGCACAGCCGCTTTATGCGCAGCGATTTCTGGCTGTTCCGTCACGCGCCCCTCATGGCCTTTTACCGCTCAGAGCTTGACCCTAGCGCAATCAAGTCCGGCGAGGCTATTCCGGCGTTGCAGGACTTTCAGCTGCTGCCTCTTGCGCCTGACGCGCTTCTTCGGCGGCGCGGGTCGAGACGCCCAGAACCGTTCGGATGCTGTCGGGGATCAGGGCGTGGTCGAATGGCTCGTGCGTCGGCTGCTCTCCCCGTTTCACCATAGTCTGGGTGCCATAGATCTGTGGCTGGCCGATCTTCTGAAGGTAACGGTCCAGCGTCGCGGCCGCGAGCCAGGGCGACTCGGTCGAGCCTTCACCCAAGGCCGCCACAGCCAGGGTGTGGGCCATCAGATAGTCCTCGGCCGTATCGCCATGCTGATAGACCAGGGCGGCGGAATAGAAGTCCGTCGCGGTGCGCAATGCCCCTGCGTCCAGCAGGGCCTTCACCTGCTGGCGGCGCACGGTGTCCTCAGCGTAGATTCGCAGCGCCGCCTCTCGTCCGCCGGCCAGGATCGCGGCGACGTCCTGTCGTACGGCCTGATCCGCCGCATAGATCGCCGCCATGTCCGGATTGTCCGCGACCGGCTCCGGCTCCTGGGCCAGCGCGGGCCCAGCCAGCGTCAGTATCATCCCGACCGTCGCCAGAACCCGCTTCATCGACGCCACCCTGCAAACACTTCGCCGAAACGATGCAGGCGCGTCGCCGGGACGCCAAATGAAATCCCGGTAAGGTGGCTCAGAACTTCGGTCTGAACAGTCCCGCCGGGCTGGCGCTGAACAGTTCGGCGCCGTCGTCCGTCACGCCGATGGTGTGCTCGCACTGGGACGACAGGGACTTGTCGCGCGTCACGGCGGTCCAGCCGTCGGACAGCACCTTCACGTGCGGTTTGCCCAGATTCACCATCGGCTCGACGGTGAAGAACATGCCCTTCTTCAGCACCGCGCCCTCGCCACGACGGCCGTAGTGCAGGACGTTGGGGCTGTCGTGGAACAGCCGCCCGATGCCATGACCGCAGAAGTCGCGCACGACCGACATGCGATTGGCCTCGACCACCTGCTGGATCGCATAGCCGATGTCGCCGAACGTGTTGCCCGGCTTGATCATGGCCAGGCCGGCGTCGAGCGAATCGTAGGTCACGTCGATCAGCTTGCGTGCCCGGGCGTTGATCTCGCCGATCGGATACATGCGGCTGGAATCGCCGTGCCAGCCGTCGACGATGACGGTGTGGTCGATGTTGACGATGTCGCCGTCCTTCAGCACCCGGTCGCCGGGAATGCCGTGGCAGACCACGTGGTTGATCGAGGTGCAGACCGTCTTCTCATAGCCCTTGTAACCCAGGCAGGCGGGCAGGGCACCATGGTCCAGGGTGAAGGTGCGGATGCGGTCGTCGATCTCCTGCGTCGTCACGCCGGGCACGGCGAACTCGGTGATCATGTCCAGCGCCTGGGCGACCAGCTTGCCGGCCGCGCGCATGCCCTCCCAGGCCTCCTCGTCCTGATGGACGCGGATCTCGTGGGTGCGGACGAAGGCGTCCTCGTCCAGTTCGGGGGTCTCGTACATGCGTGCAGGCTTTCAGGCGGGGTCGGCGATCAGGTGGGGAGCATAGCACAGATGCTCAAGGCGAGACGATGACGTGCGGGCCGGATGCGCCTATCTGCATCAGATGAGCAACGCTTCCCCCACCGCCGCCGTCCTGATCATCGGCGATGAAGTCCTGTCCGGCCGGACGCAGGACACCAATCTGAACACCATCGCCCGGTTTCTGGGGGCGCTGGGCATCGACCTGATGGAAGCGCGGACGGTCGGGGATCGCACGGAGCAGATCGTCGACAGCCTGAATGCCCTCAGAACCGCGCATGACTACGTCTTTACCACCGGCGGCATTGGGCCGACGCATGACGACATCACTGCCGATGCCGTGGCCAGTGCCTTTGGGGTGGCCCTGCCGGAGCATCCGGACGCGGTGGCCATCCTGGAGAAGCGCTACGGTCCGGGCGAGTTCAATGCGGCGCGGCGGCGGATGGCGCGGGTGCCGGAGGGCGGCAGCCTGATCGCCAATCCGGTGACGGATGCGCCGGGGTTCCAGATCGGCAATGTCTTCGTCATGGCGGGGGTGCCCAAGATCATGACGGCCATGCTGGAGGATGTGGCCCCGCGCCTTCGCACCGGGGCGGTCGTGCATGCGCGGACCGTGCGGGTGTCGGGCGTGGGCGAGGGGACGATCGCGGACATGCTGGGCGCGGCGGCAAAAGCCAATCGGGAACTCAGCTATGGCAGCTATCCGTTCGGCCACGGCTCGGTGGGAGAGATCGGGACCAATCTGGTTATCCGCGGGCGAGACGCGGCAGCGGTCGAACTGGCGGTCAATAGCCTGCTGGCCGATCTGGCCACAGCGGGCATCGAGGCCCGGGTGATCACGGCCTAGGCCGCCAGTTTCGCCCAGGCCTGGCCGATCGGCAGGATTTCCAGCCCCGCGCCCTTGGCCGCGCGCAGTACGCGATCCAGATCGTCCGGCGTGCAGCCATAGTCCGTGGGCCGGTCCGAGACGTCGTGGCCATAGGCGGTCAGCCAGCCGTTCGATGATGCAGCATCGGCCATCATCGCCTCCAGGTCGTAGTGGGGCAGGCGGCGGCTCTCCAGGCCGATGGACTTGATCAGGCCCCGGTCCTCGCGGCCCGCATTGACCCCGTCACGCACCCCGCGCCCCAGGGTGAAGCGGTCGCGGATGATCCGCTTGGCCGCCAGCGTTGCATCCCCGAACGGATAGGCGAAGGTGGTCATGCGATGACCGTCCAGCCGCGCGGCCACCCAGGCGGCATTGGCCTCAAGGCTCAGCCGCATCGCCTCGGCATCCATGCGCAGCACGCTGGTGTGGCCGAAGGTATGACACCCGACCTCATGCCCCGCCGCGTGCAGGGCCTGCAGATGTTCGGTGCGGAACTGCGGCCGCTCCATGTTCCAGCCACTCTCCAGCCCGCCACAGACATAGTAGGTGGCCTTGATTCCATGCTCGGCCAGGATCGGCCCGGCCTCGGTCCAGGCCGTCTCGGGGATGTCGTCGAAACTCAGCGAGAAGACGCCCTTCGCCGGCGCGATGGTCACGGCGTCGATATCGAGATAGCGAGCGGCCCTGCGCCGCATCTGGTCGATGGCCTTCATGGATGCGGTTCTAGCCGCCCTCGCTTAAGGAAGCGTATGGCCTCGGCTTGCCGCGCAAAGGCCCGCCGTCTAGGGTCCGCGCCTCTCATTTTGCGACTGCGAACAGCCACCCGTGACCACCGAACCTCTCGCCTTCCAGGACTTGATCCTGACCCTCCACAAATACTGGGGCGATCAGGGCTGCGCGATCCTGCAGCCCTATGACATCGAGGTCGGGGCCGGCACTCTGCACCCGGCGACGGTCCTGCGCGCGCTCGGCCCCCGCCCGTGGAAGGCCGCCTATGTCCAGCCCAGCCGCCGTCCCGGCGACGGTCGCTACGGCGAAAACCCCAACCGGCTGCAGCACTATTATCAGTATCAGGTCATCCTGAAGCCCAACCCTGACAATCTTCAGGAGCTGTACCTCGGCTCGCTGGCCGCCATCGGCATCGATCCGAAACTGCACGACATCCGCTTCGTCGAGGACGACTGGGAGAACCCGACCGTCGGGGCTTGGGGCCTGGGGTGGGAGGTCTGGTGCGACGGCATGGAGGTGACGCAGTTCACCTATTTCCAGGGCGTCGGCGGCATCGAGGTCGACGTCGTCTCGGGCGAGCTCACCTACGGGCTGGAGCGCCTGGCCATGTACGTCCAGGGCGTGGACAACGTCTATGATCTGAAGTTCACCAAGGAGGGCCTGACCTATGGCGAAGTTTTCCTGGAGAACGAGCGCCAGCAGTCGGAAGCCAACTTCCACGGCTATGACGTCGACGGTCTGAAGCGCCGGTTCGAGGACATGGTGGCCGAGGTCTCGCGCCTTCTCGCAATGAAAGGTCCGCAGGATCAGGCGCTGGTCCTGCCCGCCTATGACCAGGTCCTGAAGGCGTCGCACCTGTTCAACCTGATGGACGCGCGCGGCGCCATCGCCGTCGCCGAACGCCAGAGCTACATCGGACGGATCCGGGACCTGTGTAAGGCCTGTGCCGTCGCCTATGTCGACCAAGAGCGGAAAACCGCCTGATGCCCCAACTTCTCATAGAACTGTTCTCCGAAGAAATCCCCGCGCGCATGCAGGCGGGGGCGGCGCGTGATCTGGAGCGGATGGCGGCCGAGAGGCTGAAGGCGGCGGGTCTCGCTTACGAGGCCCTGACTACCTATGCCGGCCCGCGGCGTCTGACGCTGGTGGTCGAGGGGCTGCCGTCGGCGACGCCGGACCGGTCCGAAGAGGTCAAGGGCCCGCGCACCTCGGCCCCCGATCAGGCGCTGGACGGCTTCCTGCGCAAGACCGGCCTGGCGAAGGATCAGCTGACCGAGCGTGACGGCGTCTGGTTCGGTGTCCTGTCGTCCACGGGCCAGGCGACCACGGCCATCATCCCCGACATGGTCGACCAGATCGTGCGCGGCTTCCCCTGGCCCAAGTCGATGCGCTGGGGGTCCGGGACCCTGCGCTGGGTGCGACCGCTGAAGCGGATCGTGGCCCTGTTCGACGGGGCGGTGGTGCCGTTCGAGATTGACGGAATCGCATCGGGCGAAACCACCGAGGGCCACCGTTTCCTCGGCTCCGGCCAGCCGTTCACGGTCAAGGATTTCGCCGACTATCGCAGCAAGCTGGAGCGCGAATTCGTGCTGCTGGACGTGGCTGACCGCAAGCTGCGCATACTCGATGGAGCCAAGGCCGCCTGCGCCGCGCGGGGGCTGGCGCTGGTCGATGACGACGGCTTGCTGGACGAGGTGGCGGGGCTGGCCGAATGGCCGACGCCGATCCTGGGCGACATGGACCCGCAGTTCCTGGACTTGCCGCCCGAGGTGGTGCGTCTGTCGATGAAGGTGCACCAGAAGTATTTCGCGGTGCGCGATCCGGCCACACACAAACTGGCACCCAACTTCCTGGTGGTCGCCAATGTCGAGGCGTCCGATGGTGGCCAGGCCCTGGCCGCCGGCAACAGCCGGGTCCTGAGCGCGCGCCTAAACGACGCCCGCTTCTTCTGGGACGAGGACCTGAAGGTCGGCTTCGGCGCCTGGAACGACAAGCTGAAGGGCGTCACCTTCCACGCCAAGCTGGGCACGCTGCACGCCCGCGTCGAGCGCATCGCTGCCCTGGCCCGCGAAATCGCGCCCCTGGTGGGTGCGGACCCCGATCAGGCCGAAGCCGCCGCCCGTCTGGCCAAGGCCGATCTGGCCAGCGGCATGGTCGGCGAGTTCCCGGAACTGCAGGGCGTGATGGGCGGGTATTATGCGCGCGCCTTCGGCCATCCCGACGCCGTCGCCGACGCCATCCGCGACCACTACAAGCCCCAGGGCCCCGCCGACACCGTGCCGACCGCGCCGCTGACCGTGGCGGTCGCCCTGGCCGACAAACTGGACACCCTGGTCGGCTTCTTCGCCATCGACGAAAAGCCCACGGGGTCGAAGGACCCGTTCGCCCTGAGGCGGGCTGCGCTTGGGGTGATCCGGTTGGTGCTGGAGAATGGAGTGCGGCCCAATTGGTGGAATCTGTTGGGCGAAGCTTCTGATCTTACAGGCATTAAAGCGAGCCGAGACGAAACTATCGTGGCCGTCCGGGAGTTTTTTGTGGATCGCCTGATTGTGTTGCTGCGCGATCAGGGACAGCGTCATGATCTCGTACGCGCTGTATTTGGCGTCGGCGACGACGACCTGGTCCGCATCGTGCGACGGGTCGAGGCGCTGGACGGGTTCCTGAGCACCGACGACGGGGCCAATCTGCTGGCGGGCTACAAGCGGGCGTCCAACATCCTGCGGGCCGAGGCCAAGAAAGGCGACGTGCCGACCGGCATGGTCCAGACCGGCCTGCCCGGCCAGCCCGAGGAAGAGGTCGCCCTGGCCTTTGCCGTCGGGGCCGCCGGTACGGCGGTGGATGCGGCGCTGGACACCGAGGACTTCGCCGCCGCCATGACGGCGCTGGCGGGCCTTCGCGGCCCGGTCGACGCCTTCTTCGACAAGGTGCTGGTCAACTCCGACGTGGCCGAGGAACGCGACAACCGCCTGAAGCTGCTGGGCCAGGTCCGCGACGTCATGGGCCGGGTGGCTGATTTCGGACAGGTGGGCGGCTAACACCGCCCCCCACATGACCCACCCCCTGCTCACGCGCCGCGCGTCGGTCTTTGCCCTGGCGACGCTGTGCTGCCTGCTGTGGGGCAGTGCCTATCCGGCGGTGAAGGCGGGCTATGCGATGCTGGACATCGCGCCGTCGGACATGGCCAGCCAGCTGTTGTTCGCGGGGTGGCGGTTCCTGCTGGCGGGGGTGATCCTGCTGGGCGTCACCGTGGCGATGCGAAAGCCGATCCTGAAGGTGACGGGCTCGCAGGCGCGCCAGCTGGTGCTGCTGGGGCTGTTCCAGACCACGTTGCAATACGTCTTCTTTTACATCGGCCTGGCGCATGTGACGGGGGTCAAGGCGTCGATCCTGAATGCGACGGGCACCTTCTTCAGCGTGGTGCTGGCCCACTTCATCTACACCAACGACCGGCTGAGCCACCGCAAGGTCTGGGGCTGTATCGTCGGCTTTCTGGGCGTGCTGGTCGTCAATCTGGGCCGGGGCGGGTTCGGCCTGGACGTCACCCTGCTGGGCGAGGGCTTCATCATCGGCGCGGCCTTCGTGCTGGCTGCGGGGTCCATCTATGGCAAGCGAATATCGCAGGGTCTGGACCCCATGGTCATGACCGGCTGGCAGCTGGCGCTGGGCGGGGCGGTGCTGGTGGCGATCGGCCTGATCGGCGGCGGTCATCTGGGCGCGTTCGACGCCCGCTCGGGGGCGCTGCTGCTCTACATGGCGCTTCTGTCCGCCTTCGCCTTCGCGACCTGGAGCCTGCTGCTGAAGCATAATCCCGTGGGCATGCTGGCCGCCTTCAATTTTCTGGTGCCCGTCTTCGGCGTGGCCCTGTCCAGCCTGTTCCTGGGCGAGAGCGTGATGCGCTGGACCTATGGGGCGTCGCTGGTGTTGGTCTGTGTGGGCATCTGGCTGGTGACGCGGCCGCAGAAGGTTCTAGGTTTCAGGGGCTAGGGATTAGGGGGAGGGCTGCGTGGCTGAGGTCATCGTCCCTCGAACCTAGCCCCTAACCCCTAACCCCTAAAACCTACCAGGCTGATCCATAAACACCGCATCCAGCCCATAGGCCGCGAACCGCGCCAGCCGCTCGCGCAGCCGACCATGTTCCGCCGGGTCTGATCCGATCCTGTCGCCCGTGGGCAGGAAGGCGTTCTCGGCGCGGAAGGTCCAGGCGGCGACTTTCAGTTCCGCCGCGTGAGTGTCGGCGATCAGGGTCGTTGGCATCTCGGGCTCCGGCTCGATCAGCGCGGTATCGACCCCGATCCAGTCAGCATAGGTCGCGATTTCGGCCAGCCCCTGCGGCGTCGTCATGGCGTCGTAGCTGAGGGTTGGATCGTCCGCCGGCCCACCGCTCGCCGCGATCAGTTGCAGCAGCGGGGTGTCGATCCGCGCGTCGAGGCGGCGCAGCGTCCCCACCTCGAAACACTGGACGATGACCGGAGCCTCCGCCCCCGTCAGCCCGTGCTGCTCCAGCACGGCGACGAAGGCGTCCTCCATCGGCAGGCCGACGCCGGCAAAATACGACGGATGCTTCAGCTCCGGCACCACGCCGATGGTCCGCCCGGTGCGGGCACTGGCGTCGCGCGCGATCTCCAGCACCTGTTCGAAGCTCAGAATCGGCTCCAGATCATCGAAGGCCGTGTTGAAGGCCCGCAGCTCCGGCAGGCGTTCGCGCGCGTGCAGCGTCTGCAACTCGGCCCAGGTGAAGTCTTCGGTGAACCAGCCGGTGACGCTCTGGCCGTCGATGATCTTGGTCGTGCGCCGATCCGCGAATTCCGACCGCCAGGCGACGTCGGTGGTGCCGCCGATCTCGTTCTCGTGCCGCACGATCAGGACGCCGTCGCGGCTCATCACCAGGTCCGGCTCGATCATTGCCGCACCCTGCTCGATGGCCCGCTCATAGGCCATGCGCGTATGCTCCGGCCGCTCTCCGGATGCGCCGCGATGGGCGATGATGAGGGGCGATTGGGCCAAGGCCGGGCTCCCGATCAGCAGCAGGACGGTCGCCAGAATGAGCCGGATCATGGAGTAAGGGTAGGGGCGGCCCGTGACGGTTTCATTGCGCCACAGATGCGCCGCCTCAGGCCCCCAGAATCCAGCCTTCTTCCTGCTCGACCTGGGCGATCAGGTCGTCGGAAGCCCCCTTCGGCGGGGCGAAGGCCTTTTCCAGATCGCCTGCTTCATCCAGCTTGGCGAAATGCTCTGCCGTGACGCGGACCTGCGCCTGATCCTTGAACTCGCCGGGGTTCGGTGTCGCATCCCACATCGACGGATAGACCTCGGCTACCAGGGCCGACAGCGGCTCGACGTCGTCGGTGCTCAGGGCACGCCAGCCGGTGCCGAACGGCCAGACGGCACCTGATGGTCCGAGCTTCTCCAGCAGACGGCGCACGGCCGGGATGCCGACCAGGGTCTGGCCGCCGACAGCACCGGCCCCGTGCATCTGCCAGTTCGACTTGGGTTGCAGGCGGCCCTTGCGGATCGCGTTCTCGGTCGCGCGGAACTCGGTGATGTCGGCCCCGGCACCTGCGGGCGGCTTGGTCGTGGTCAGCCAGCGCTGGGCCTGCTTGGCCGGCGCGCCCCAGAAGGGCCAGGCCTCGTCCGTCATCAGCCGGTTCATCTTGGCCGCGACCTGATAGCGGTTGTTGGTGTTGTCGGCCTTGTCGACGATGTTGCCGGCCAGGAATTTCCACAGCGTGGACCAGGCGGGCGTGTCCTTCAGGCCCAGTCGCGCCGCCGTGCCCGCCGGATAGCCCAGCGAGAAATCGAAGCCGACCAGAACCCGGTCGCCGCGCTTCCTGTGGTCGGCCAGCAGCGAGGCCAGCAGGGCCTCGCCCTCGGCACGCGTGGCGACATTGTGCGTCTCGGAATACAGGCGGAAGCGCACGTCGCGCTTGGCCACCCCGATCCAGACGGAGTTGTCGCCCAGCTTCTTGCCCTCGGCGGCAGTCCAGTCAGCGATGATATAGGCGTCGAACAGGCGGGCCACGGCGGGCTCCTAAAAGGCTGGGCGTAAACAGGATGCGGGCTTCTAGCCCATTTTGGCGCGGGGGCTAATCGTGCCGAGGGCAAAAAAGCGTTTCGGCGTTCGATCAGACCGCGGGCGCGCCGCGCAACTGGATCAGAGGGACGATGATGTCTTCCTCGTCGTCCAGATGACGCAGCAGGGGACGGGCCGCCCCCGCGATCCGGTCGCCGAGACGATGGGCCTGGTCGGCGGCGTCGGGGGCCTTGCCGGCCACAGCCTGGTGGAAGGCCATGCCGTCGCGGAACATGGCCTCCAGCGTTTCGTGGACGGCATCGTGATCGCGATCCAGCAGGTCGATGCCCCGGTCGATCCGGGGCTCCATCGCACGCAGGGCCGGAAAATAGTGGCCGCTCTCGACGCGGTGATGGCCGTCCAGATGCTGCAGGAAGCCTTGCAGGGCGGGGATCGGCTGGCGGTGCAGGGCGATCAGGTCGCCGTCTGACCGCCACTGGTCGACCAGATCGTCCATGTGTCGCTGATGGTCACGAAAGCCGTCGTGCATCTGAAGCCAGAAGGCCGCGGTCTGGTCCAGTTCGCTGCGCACCCAGCGATCGCGCGGAAAGCCCTCGACCAGATAGCGCATCTCGGACGGCAGGCCGCTGCGCGAGGCCAGCGCCAGTGCGTCGTCTGTGTCGTTAGACAACGGCGGTCGTGGTCTTGATGAAGCCGCCGCCCAGCAGGCGATCGGGATCGGCGGGATCGTACAGGGCGCAGGCCTGGCCGGGGGCGACGCCTTCCTCGCCCTGGTCGAAGGTCACGGCTACCACGCCGTCCGTCATCGACAGGCGGGCAGGCGACGGCGGGCGGGTCGAGCGCACGCGGGCCAGGACAGGCGCACCGGCGTCAGCGGCATCCTGCATGGAGGGCTCGTCGCCCAGCCAGTTGGTCTCGTCCAGTGTCAGGGACGCGGTCAGCAGGGCCTCGCGCGGGCCGACGATGACGTGACGTTTCGCCGGGTCCAGCCGGGTCACGAACAGGGGCTCGCCCACCGCGACGTTCAGACCGCGCCGCTGGCCGATGGTGTAGTCGGTGATGCCCGCATGGTTGCCCAGGACGCGACCGTCCATGTGCACGATCTCGCCCGCCTCGCGCCCCTGGGGCCGCAGCTTGTCGATCAGGGTGCGATAGTCGCCGTTGGGTACGAAGCAGATGTCCTGGCTGTCCGGCTTGGCCGCGATGCGAAGGCCCAGCGCCGCCGCCACACCGCGCACCTGGGGCTTTTCCAGATCGGCCAGGGGGAAGCGCAGATAGTCCAGCTGATCCCGCGTCGTGGCGAAAAGGAAGTAGGACTGGTCGCGCGAATGATCGACCGCCTTCCTCATCTGGGATTGCCCATTCGTGCCCGCGGATCGGCGGACGTAGTGGCCCGTCGCCATCGCCTCGGCGCCCAGGTCGCGGGCGACGTCGAGAAGGTCGCGGAACTTGACGGTCTGGTTGCAGCGGATGCACGGCACCGGCGTCTGACCGGCCAGATAGCTGTCGGCGAACTGGTCGATCACCGCGTCGCGGAACTTCGATTCATAATCGAGGACGTAGTGGGGGATGCCCAGCATCTCGGCGGCGAGGCGGGCGTCGTGAATGTCCTGACCCGCGCAGCAGGCCCCCTTCTTCTTGAGGGCCGCACCGTGGTCATAGAGCTGCAGCGTCACCCCGACGACGTCATAGCCTGCCTTGTGCAGCAGGGCCGCCACCACGGTGGAATCCACACCGCCCGACATGGCCGCCACGACGCGCGAACCGACCGGCAGGCCGACCGCCGCGCGCGCGGCCTCAATCGCCGCATCCATGTCGTCCTGCGACGACACGGGGGCGATGTCGGGGATCGGGCAAAGGTCCTCGGTCAGGGTCATGGCCGCTATCTAGGCCTTGAACGGCGCGATTTCGAGGCCTGAGCGTGGACGCATGTCAAAACGACAACGGCCGCCCCTGTTGTCAGGAGCGGCCGCTGGCCGTCGGGGAGAGAGATCGAGCCGATGATCAGTCGTCGCGGCCGTAGTGCTGGATGCGGGTCGTGCGCAGGCCCTGCATGCCCCATTTGTCGATGGCCTTCTGCCAGGCCAGGAACTCCTCGGCCGTCAGGCGATAGCGGGCCAGGGCGTCCTCCAGGCTGATCAGGCCACCGCGAACGGCGGCGACCACCTCGGCCTTGCGGCGGATGACCCAACGGTCCGTATGCGGCGGCGGCAGGTCGCGCAGGGTCAGCGGCGTGCCCGTGGGACCCACGACATACTGTTCACCCTGGGTATTAAGACGTCGCTCTTGCAACATGGGCTTTTGCCTCATTCACCACCACACTGAGCAGGCAAGGTAGCGCGACCCGCCTAAGGGCCGTTTAAGCGTCGTGGTGAAGGGAATCCTAAAATCCCCTCCGTCCACCCGCCTGGTTTTCGTCGATCGGTCCATGCGCCGTTCCCCCCGTTCAGGCCTTTATCAGCGCTTGATGTTGATCAGTTCGGCCAGCATTTCGTCGGCCGTGGTGATGATCTTGGACGAGGCGGAATAGGCCCGCTGGGTCGTGATCAGGCCGGTGAACTCGGCCGACAGGTCCACTGTGGAGGCCTCCAGCTGCGAGGCACCGATGAAGCCCGCGCCGCCCGTACCCGCGGTCTTCAGGTTAAAGGTGCCCGAGCCGCGGCTGACGCGGTAGGCATTGCCGTCCTCGACCGTCAGATTGTCGGGGCTGGCGAAGGTGGCGATGGCGACCTGGGCGATGCGGCGCGTCACGCTGTTGTCGAAGATGGCGGTGACGAAGCCTTCCTTGTCGATCTCGATGCTGGCCAGGTTGCCGAAGGCGGTGCCGTTGGTGTTCACCGACTGGACGGCCGAGGCGCTGCTGTACTGGGTCAGGCCGCCGGCGGAGGCGTTCAGCGCCAGGTTGATCGGCTGGGCCGCAATGCCCAGGCCGGTCGCCCATTTCACCGCGCCGGGTGCCGCCGCCGAATCCGAGGCCCCGATGTTCAGGGTGGCGGCGTTCAGGTCGGGGAACAGGGCATTGGCACCGAGGGCCGCGGTGGCGGTGGGGTCCAGCCGCCCGTCCTGGGTGAAGACGATGCGGCCGCTCTTGATCAGGCCATTGGGCGCGCCCTCGATGTCCGAGGCCGGCACGGCGTGAATCTCGGCGTACCATTCGTTCGGGTTGACGCCCTTCAGGAAGGACAGGGCCACCGTCCGCTGGCCACCCTTGGAGTCCGAGACCGGGATCGACATGGTGAAGTCGGGCTTCACGCCCACGCCCGTGTCGGGGTCGTACATCGCCATGGAGTTGGTGGCCGGATCGTAGGCGTCGGCCCCGGCCGGAACGGTGGAAGCGGCGGTCGCCTCGGCCGAGATCGGCTGGCTGGACTGCAGGTTGGCGTTCAGCTGGGCGCGCGTGGTGGCCTCGGCGGCGCCGCCGACCGAGCCGATGTTGATCGACTGCAGGCGGTTGATGTCCGACGGGTCGGTGGCGATGTTGCCCTCGGAATCCACCGGCCAGCCCTGCAGATACAGGCCCGCCGTGTTCTTTAGAAAGCCGAAGTCGTCAGGCGTGAACGCCCCGGCGCGGGTGAACAGCCGCGCATCGATCGGCGTCAGGTTCTCGGGCTTTTCCGTCACGACGAAGAAGCCCTGACCGGCAATGCCAAGGTCGGTGCTGGAGGTCGTGCGCTGTAGCTGACCGCCCTGCGAGGTGTAGTGGCGGGTATTGGCGATAACGCCGCCGGCGGAATAGCCGGTGCCGGCGGACTGGCCGTTGATGACGGTCTGGAACTCGCTGGTCGTGCGTTTGTAGCCGACCGTGTTCACGTTCGCGATGTTCTGCGAGATCGAAGCCAGGGCGGCGGCATTGGCGGACAGGCCGGAAACACCGGCCCACAGGGCGCTATTCAGAGACATGGCTCGGGTCCTTTACGAAAACAGTTTGAGGGGGTTCAGCGCCGAGGCGATGGAGGCCAGCAGGCCGTCCTCGCTGTCGTCGTTCGCTGGTGTCGGAGTGGGGGTGGCCGTCCGGTTTTCTTCCAGAGCGATCACGGTGGAGAGAGGCAGGATGGAGTTGCCGACGGTCAGATAGGCCTCACCGTTGTACATCTCGACGCCGGTGATCCGGCCGCGGGTCAGGACCTGGCTGTCGACGGTGCCGCCGGTCGCATTGTTGGCGGTAATCTTCAGGGTGTAGACGCCGCCCTCGGTGGCGTTGACGCCGCTGGTGGTCTTGCCGTCCCAGGTGAAGTCGTGAACGCCGGTGGACTTGTCGGGGGCGGTGCCCTCCCAGACAACCTTGCCCTGGGCGTCCAGCACCTGAAGCTTGGCGTCGGTGGCGGTATTGGCCAGCTCATAGCTCCAGGTCGCCTTGCCGTCGGTCAGCTTGGTGGCGGCCCAGGCGGCGGTGGCATCCTTGCCGATGTAGTTGGCCGCATTGGCCAGGCTGCCGCCACCCTGACCGGCGACCAGGGACTTCAGCAGATCGTTGGTCAGCAGCTGCTGTTCCACGCCCGCCATCTGGGTCAGCTGGGCCGTGAACTGGTTGGAATCGACCGGCGACAGCGGGTCCTGATTCTTCAACTGCGACGTCAACAGCGTCAGGAAGGTCTCGAAGTTCGAGGCCAGCATGGTCGAGCCGGAGTTGATCCGGGTCGTGGCGGTATTGGTGCTGATGGAATCGACCATCGGTTAAACCTTCAAATCCACGCCCGAGGGCGAGAGGGACAGCGACATCCAGCGGGGCGGCTGGGCCACATCGATTTCGGCATTCAGGCGAGAGGCGGCGGAGAAGGCGCGGTTCTGGCGCTGTTTGTCGTTGTGATCGGATGAGCCCCGGTCAAAGGCGCTGGAGCCGCTGTCGCGCTCGGCGAATTCAAAGGCGTCGTCGGGCACGTGGAAGCCCGCATCCTGCAACTGGCGACGCAGTTCGTCCGCCCGGCCGCGCAGATCGGCGGCGGCGGCGGGATTGTCGAAGGCCATGCGCGCGGCCAGGCGGCCCTCGGCATCGATCTCCAGCTTCACGTCCACCCGGCCCAGGTCGTCCGGCGTCAGGGCCATTTCGAACCGGGTCGACCTGCCATCCAGCTTGCGGATGATCTGGGCGGCGATCTGGGCCGTGGCGTCGATGCTGGCGCGCGACAGGGTCGACAGGCTGGCGTCATGGCTGACGGCGGCCTCGGCCTGCGACTTGGCGGTATCGAGCGAGGCCGCAGCCCCATCGGTGCCGAGGTCGCCGGAAAGATCGGCCTGGCCTGTCAACGCGGCAGACACAGGCGGCAGGGTGGAGGCGTCGGCGGCGGCCTTGCCAGGCGTCGGTGCAGGTGTCGCGGAGGGGGCTGATGCGCTGGTGGTGACGGTCACGCCATCGGCAGACACCTTGGCCTCGCTCCCTTCGCGGGTCAGTCCGTCATGGGGGCGGCCCGTACGTTCGGACGCGGGTTTCAGCGGGGCCGGTGCGGGCGGCTGGACCTGGGGAACCGGTGGTGTCGTCGCTGCGGTCTTGTCGGTGACGGCGGGCGGCAGGGTCTGGGCGTCGTCGGTCGTGGCCTCGGCGGCAGCGGCCAGCAAGGCGGCTTCAGCAGCGTCAGCGGCGGTCACGTCCGGCAGGACAACCGGCGCGGTCGATGTCGGAGCAGCTGTCGACGCCGTTGCAACGACGGGCGTGGGCCCGACGGGCAAGGGCATCACGGGGGGCTGATCGTCCGTCTTCCCGGCGACGTCGGACGCAGATGAATCAGCTTCCAAAGCGGGGCCGGGGAAGGTGAGGGCGACGTCCGTTGCCTTGGTGCCGACAGTCTCGTCCACCGGTGCGGGCGGCAGGGTCTGGATGGTGCCCAGGCCTGTCGGATCGATCAGGGTGCCGGGTGTGCTGCCGTCCAGGGCGATAAGCTTGTTCGTGGCCCTGGTCGTGTCACGTGGCGGCTGGGTGGTCGGCGGCGGTGGTAGGCTGTCGTCGTTGCCGCTTTCGCCCGCTCCGATATCGGACAGCAGGCCGCCGAAGATCGACGCATCGGCGTCGCCCGCAGCCTGCACAGGCATCGGAGCGGAGGGCGCGATCAGATTGAGGACGGCGGAGGCTGACATGAAACCGTGACGGCTCGCGGTGAAGCGAGAGGACGAGGGCGCCTGCTGCGCCGGACATTCGGCAGCTCCGCCGCAAGTCGCGGGCCAACTTCGCTCGCTACTTCAAGTCATTGTTTCCTAATGACAAAACCTGCGCCTTGCTGTCGGCGTGACCCGGCTGGCTATGATCAAACTTGCCGCGTGGTGACGGTATTTGCCCGGTAGGCAGGGCGATTTGCGTCGCTTGTCCGTCTGGCCCGCCGCTTGCGCTCCTGATCAGCCATGACCCAGGCGCGAAACACGATCTTGCGTAATATCAGTGACTTGACGGAAGCGCCCGCGCGCGCCGCCGGGCAAAAAGCGCATGTGGCATGGCAGGCTTTGCCGGGTGCCGCCCGTGACGGAGGGCCGTTCGCATGACCCTGAACGCCATCATGAATACGGCCAGCAGCGGCCTGTCGGCGGCCCAGACCCAGCTTCGGGTGATCTCGGACAACGTCTCCAACGTCAATACGCCGGGTTATGTCCGCAAGATCGCCGATCAGAAGACCCTGACAGGCACAGGCATCGGCTCGGGCGTCGAGATCGCGCGCATACGCCTGGCCACCGACACCTTCCTGCAGGCGGCCAGCATGAAGGCAGGCGCTGAATCTGCCCGCCAGACCGTGCGCTATGAATTATACGACCGGATCCAGTCGCTGTTCGGCGACCCCGGTGGCGACAACGGCTTCTTTTCCCAGATCGACAGCCTGTTCTCGGCCTTTGCGGCCAGCGGCGAGAACCCGACCTCCTCGCCCAGCCGCCAGGACGCCCTGTTCAAGACCCAGGCCCTGTTCGACGAGGCCGGGCGGATCAGCAAACAGATCGATGCGGTCCGCCAGGACGCTGACGCCCGCATCCTCAGCGCGGTCGAAAAGGCCAACAGCCTGCTGGAACAGATCGAGGGGCTGAACCTGGAAATCGCTCGCGCCTCGGCGACCAAGGGCGATTCCTCCGGTGCTCAGAGCGCCCAGTCGAGCCTGTTGAGCGAGCTGTCCAAGCTGATGGACGTGCAGATCACCCAGCGCCCCATCGGCGGGGTGACGGTGCGCACCAATGGCGGGGCCATGCTGGCCGGCCAGGGCGTGGGCAAGATCAGCTACAGCCCGACCGGCACGGTCACCAGCACCAGCGCCTTCAACGAAATCTATGTCACCGAGCCCAGCGGCCAGAAGCGGGCCCTGCTGGACGGCATCACCTCGGGCGAGATCAAGGGTCTTGTCGAACTGCGCGACGTGGATGCGCCCGCCGCCGCCGCCCGGCTGGCCGAACTGGTCAGCCACGTCGCCGACGAGCTGAACCGCGCCCACAATGCCAACACCGCCGTGCCTGCGCCCAACCGCCTGACGGGACGCAACGTCGGCCAGTCGCTGGAAACGGCGCTGGCGGGGTTCACGGGCCAGACGACCATCGCCGTGGTGAACGCTGCCGGGGTGATCCAGAGCCGAGCCGACATCGTCTTCTCGGGCGCGACCATGACGGTCAACGGCGTGGCGGCGGACCCGACCACCTTCCTGGCCACGCTGAACAGCCAGCTGGGCGGGGCGACGGCCAGCTTCGTCGACGGCAAGCTGAGCATCCAGGCCCCGGCGGGCAACGGCATCTCCATCGCCGACCCGGCAGGTGCCGCCTCGAACAAGGCGGGGCGGGGCTTCTCCCACTATTTCGGCCTGAATGACCTGGTCGCCACCGACTCCCCGGCCATCTATGACACCGGCCTGACCGCCGCCTCGGCCCACGGGTTCACCGCCGGCGAGACCATGAGCTTCCGCTTCACCGACGAGCGCGGCGCGCGCATCCGTGACATCGAGGTGGCGGTCCCCGCCGGCGGCACCGTGGGCGATCTGATCACGGCCCTGAACGATCCGATCACGGGCGTCGGTCGCTACGGCAGCTTCAGCCTGGGGCCTGACGGGGCGCTCAGCTATACCGGCGCAGGCAATCCGTCGCCGAGCATGAGCGTCCTGGACGACCGGACGAGCCAGGTCCCGTCGGGCGTCTCGGTCTCGGCCCTGTTCGGGATCGGGGAGGGGACGCGGGCCTCGCGCGCCGACAGCTTCACCATCCGCTCCGACATCCGCACCAGCCCGGCCAATCTGGCCCTGGCCCAGCTGAACCTGGGCGCGGCCGCAGGCTCGGCGGCCCTGACCAGTGGCGACGGACGCGGGGCCCTGCTGCTGGCCGACGCCGGTCAGCGCACCAGTGCCTTCCAGTCGGCGGGCGGGGCCGCGGGCGGGTCGATGTCGGTGTCGCGCTATGCGTCGGAACTGGCCGGCGATATCGGCGGCAAGGCCGCAGCCGCCAAGACCCGGGCCCAGACGGCCGACGCCCTGGCCAACGAAGCCAGCGCCCGGCAGATTTCGCAGGAGGGCGTCAACCTGGACGAGGAACTGGTGCTGATGACCACCTATCAGCAGGCCTTTAACGCCTCGGCCCGCATGATCCAGGCCGCCAAGGACATGTACGACACGCTGCTGGGGATGGTCTGATGAACCGCGTTGCCACCTTTGGAAACTATCAGTCGGCCCTGCTGAATCTAATGAACACGCAGATGAAGGCCAACGACGCCCAGGAACGGGTGTCGACCCAGAAGAACGCCACCGATCTGGTCGGCTTCGGACGCCAGTCGGAGACTCTGACGGCGCTGAAGGGCTCGTCGGCGCGATTGCAGGGGTTTCTCGATACGTCCAACTCGGTCGCCGCGCGCCTGACGTCGCAGGATCTGGCGATGAACCGCGTCGGCGAAGGTACCGAAGGCATCCGCTCGGCCCTGGGCAATGCCATCGCGGCCGACACCAGTGTGGGCCTGATGACCGAGCTGGAGGGCCTGTTCCAGTCGGTGCGCGGCGGCCTGAACTCCAAGCATCAGGGCAACTATCTGTTCGCCGGCTCGTCGGTGGATGTGGAGCCTCTGGCCGCCGAAACGATGTCGGACCTGACCACGGGTCCGCTCGCCGCCCAGTTCCGCAACGACAGCCTGAAGACCGCCAGCCGCGTGGCCGAGGGCACCACGCTGGAGACCGGTGTTCTGGCCAGTGACCTGGGCACCGACACCCTGGCCATCCTGCGCGACATCCAGGCCTTTCACGAGGGGCCGCAAGGTCCGCTCAGCGGCAAGCTGACGGTACCGCAGAAGACCTTTCTGACCAGCCAGCTGACCTTGCTGGAACAGGCGGGCAAGGCCGTGACGGAAAAGACCGCCATGACCGGGGCCCAGGCCAATCAGGTCGACACCCTGATCGCCAGCCAAAAGGATCAGATCGCTTCTCTGGACGGCCTCGTCGCGGATCGCACCGATGCGGACATGCTGAAGGCCGTGACCGATCTGCAACTCTCGCAGGTCGCCATCCAGGCCTCGGCCCAGGTCATCAGCCAGCTGCGCCAGTCGACCCTGCTCAACTATCTGAGCTGACGCGACAATTCGTTCCACGGCCACGCTGGACGTCACAGCAGTATTGGAACATACCATGAACGATGGCGCAGCTCGATCTCAAGCGGAAACTGTCGATCCTGGCTGATGCGGCCAAATATGATGCCAGTTGCGCGTCTTCCGGCACGACCAAGCGCGACTCGCTCGGTGGCAAGGGCATCGGCTCCACCGAGGGCATGGGAATTTGCCACGCCTATACGCCGGACGGCCGCTGCGTCTCCCTGCTGAAAATCCTGCTAACCAATTTCTGCATCTACGACTGCGTCTATTGCATCAACCGGGCGTCCTCAAACGTGCAGCGGGCGCGGTTTGATGTGGACGAGGTCGTGTCGCTGACGCTGAACTTCTACAAGCGCAACTACATTGAGGGGTTGTTCCTGTCGTCCGGCATCATCCGTTCGGGCGACTATACGATGGAGCAGCTGGTCCTGGTGGCGAAGAGGCTGCGGATCGACCACGGCTTTCGCGGCTATATCCATCTGAAGCTGATCCCGGAGGCCGATCCTCGACTGATCGAGGAGGCGGCGCTTTATGCCGACCGGCTGTCGGCCAATATAGAGCTGCCGCGCGACGAGGCCCTTCATCGGCTTGCGCCCCAGAAGGATGTCGCCGTCATCAAGAAGGCGATGAGCCAGGTGCGCCTGGGCGTGGAAGCTGCGAAGCCGTCAAAGAAGGACCGCATCAAGCCGCCGAAATTTGCGCCCGCAGGCCAGTCGACCCAGCTGATCGTCGGGGCGGACGGGGCACCGGACACGGAGATCATCGACCGGTCGGCGTCGCTGTATGGCGGTTACGGCCTGCGCCGCGTCTACTATTCCGCCTTTTCGCCCATACCGGATGCGTCCAGCGTCCTTCCCCTGACCAAACCGCCGCTGATGCGCGAGCATCGGCTGTACCAGGCCGACTGGCTGATGCGGTTCTACGGCTTTTCGCCGCCCGAGATCGGCGAGGCGACGGTGGATGGCATGCTGGATCTGGCCATCGATCCCAAGCTGGCCTGGGCGCTGAACAGCCGGGCGCAGTTCCCGGTCGATGTGAATACCGCCCCGCGCGAAATGCTGCTGCGGGTGCCCGGTCTGGGCGTGAAGTCGGTCAACCGGATCGTCCAGGTGCGGCGCTGGCGCACCCTGCGGCTGGAGGATATCGGGCGGCTGTGCCGGGGTATCGACAAGGTCCGGCCCTTCATCACCGCCCTGGACTGGACGCCGGGCGGCCTGACCGATGCCGCCGATCTGCGGGCACGCCTGACCCCGGTCGAGAAGCCGGTGCAACTGAGCCTGTTCTGATGCGGGTCGCGACCCTGGCCAGCGAGATCGATTTCGACGGCTGGCGCAAGGCCGCGCGGGCCTTCCGGCTGGAAGGCGTGGAGCCGTCGCAGGCGCGGTTCTTGGTGGCAGGCAGTGAAGATCAGGGAGGCCTGTTCGACGCGACGCCCGTGGATTTGCCTGCCGCGACGGCGACGCAAGAGTTCGCTGTTCCCAAGGCCTTCGTCGATCTGGCGCAGGCGGTCATCCTGCACCGCTCGGCCGACCGGTTCGACCTGCTGTATCGCCTGCTCTGGCGACTGCGGGACGAGCCCGATCTGATGAAAGTGGTCACCGACATCGATGTCGCCGACGCCTTCGAGCGCGCCAAAAATGTCAGCCGGGCCAGTCACAAGATGAAGGCCTTCGTCCGCTTTCGCGAGGTTCAGGACGAGCAGGGCGAGGCCTGGGTCGCCTGGTTCGAGCCCGCGCACCGGGTGCTGGAGCGCACGGCCCCCTTCTTCATGCGTCGGTTCACGACCATGCGGTGGTCCATTCTGACGCCTGACGGCTGCGCCTTCTGGGACGGCCAGGCCCTGACCTTCGGCCCGCCCGCGACGCGCGACATGGCCCCGACCGAGGACGAGATCGAGGAGTTCTGGAAGACCTACTATGCCTCGACCTTCAATCCGGCGCGCCTGAAGACCGGCACCATGCAGGGCGAGATGCCCAAACGGTACTGGAAAAACCTGCCCGAGGCGGCGCTGATCCCCGAACTGATCGCCAAGGCGTCGGCCCGCGAACAGCAGATGGTCGCCGCGCCCGCATCCACGCCAAACCCGCGCCTGGCCCAGACGCTGTCGCCGATCGTCCGCAAGGGTGAGGTGGCCGAAGACTATGTGCCCACTTCGCTCGACGACCTGAACCGCGCCGTTCAGGGCTGTCGCCGCTGTCCGCTGTGGCGCGATGCGACGCAAGGGGTGTGCGGGGTGGGCACCACCGCAGCGCCCCTGATGATTGTCGGCGAACAGCCGGGCGATCAGGAGGACCTGTCGGGCCAGCCCTTCGTCGGTCCTGCCGGCCAGGTCTTGAACACCGCGCTCGACGAAGTCGGCATCGACCGCGAACAGGCCTTCGTCACCAATGCGGTCAAGCATTTCAAGCACGAACCGCGCGGCAAGCGTCGCCTGCACAAGACCCCGGTGGCCAGCGAGGTCACCGCCTGCCGCTGGTGGCTGGACAGCGAGCGGCGACTGGTGAAGCCACGCCTGATCGTGGCCTTGGGCGCGACGGCGGCGCTTGGTGTGCTGGGCCGCAAGGTGACGATCGGCAAGGAGCGCGGTCAGCCGATCGCCCTGGATGACGGGGCCACCCTGATGATCACGGCCCACCCTTCCTATCTGCTGCGGATTCCCGATGAGGCCGGGCGGGCGGCGGAGCGGGCGCGCTTCGTCGAGGATCTGGCGCGCGTCCGGACAGCCCTTTGAAACGCATGAGCGATTGTGGCTGAACGAATACGGTTCAGCAGCGTTGTCATCGGCTGATGAGCTTTGCCGTTCAAGGAACGTGGTCAAAGCCTACGGGGCGATTTAAGTAGCGACATGGCCGCAGCGGACTTTGACATCGACGATGGCGGCTCAGGCCTGACCCTGCGGCTGACCGGCGACTGGACGGCGACCGAGCTGGGCCGTGTCTCGCGTCGCCTGGATGAACAGATGAATGACCGCTGCATCGACGCGGTCGACCTGAAGGATCTGGGCCGTTTCGATACCGCCGGAGCCTTGGCGATCGTGCAGGCCTCCAACTGTGTCCTGCCCAAATCGGCCTGGTCGGAGCGGCCAGAGGCTGGGCGTACCTATGCCATGGTGGAGAAGCTGGAGCGCGAGAGTGCCCCACCGCCACGCCGCCCCCTTCCGGTCGTGCGGTTCTTCGGAAAGATCGGCCTGGGCGTCTACGACGTCGCCACCGAGGCCATGCTGTCGATGGCCTTCCTGGGCCGGTTGATCGTGGCGGTCGGGACGGCCTTCAAGAACCCCGGCCGCATCCGCTGGGCCGCCTGGTTCAGCCAGGGCGAGCGCGCTGGCCTAGATGCCATGCCGATCATCGCGGTGACCAACTTTTTCATCGGGGCCGTCATCGCCCTGCTGGGAGCGAACCTGCTGTCGCAGCTAGGGGCCGGAGTGTTCACGGTCCAGCTGGTCGCCGTGGCCGTTCTGCGCGAACTGGCCGTGCTGATCACCGCCATCCTTCTGGCCGGTCGTTCGGCCTCGTCCTTCGCCGCCGAGATCGGCTCCATGCGGATGACGCAGGAGGTCGACGCCATGCAGGTGATGGGCGTCAATCCGTTCCAGGCCCTGGTTATTCCGCGTCTGGCGGCCATGGTCATCATGATGCCGCTGCTGACCTTTGTGGGCATCATCACCGGCCTGTTCGGCGGGCTGCTGGTGACCTGGGGCGTGCTGGGTTACGGCCCGATCTTCTTCATCCAGCAGATGTCTCAGGACCCCTTGATGGGCAATCACCTGATGGTCGGCATGATCAAGGCCCCGATCTTCGCCATCGTGGTCGCGGCTATCGGCTGTCGCCAGGGCATGGCCGTGGCCGGTGATGTCGAAAGCCTGGGACGCCGGGTGACCGCCGCCGTGGTCCAGGCCATTTTCGCCATTATCTTCCTGGATGCCGTCTTCGCCATGATCTTCATGGAGCTGAACCTGTGACGGATACCGTGAAGGACGACACCGTCGTTACGCCCGCCGGCGACCAATCTGCCAAGACGGGGCCGGAAAACCTGATTGAGGTGCGTGGTCTCGTCAGCCAGTTCGGCGACCAGGCCCCCATTCATGAAAACCTCGATCTGGACGTGGTCCGGGGCGAGGTTCTGGGCGTGGTCGGCGGTTCGGGCACCGGCAAGACGGTGCTGCTGAACACCATCATCGGCCTGAAGGAGCCCGAGGCCGGCTCCATCAAGATCTTCGGGCATGAAACGGCCGATATGACCAAGGCCCAGGCCGCCGACATCGAGCGCCGGACCGGCATCCTGTTTCAGCAGGGGGCCCTGTTTTCCTCCCTCAGCGTGCTGGACAACGTCGCCTCGCCGCTGGTGGAGCATACCAACCTGTCCAAGGCTGTGATCCGCGAACTGGCCGAGATGAAGATCGCCATGGTGGGCCTGAAGCCCGAGGTGCATCATCAGAAGCCGGCCGAATTGTCTGGCGGTATGAAGAAGCGTGTCGGCCTGGCCCGTGCCCTGGCGCTGGATCCCGAACTGGTCTTTCTGGACGAGCCGACGGCCGGTCTGGACCCTATCGGGGCCGCGGCCTTCGACGATCTGATCCGCCAGCTGTCGGATGATCTGGGCCTGACCGTCTTCATGATCACCCACGATCTGGACAGTCTGTACGCCATCACCGATCAGGTGGCCGTCCTGGCCGACAAGCACGTCGTTGCCAAGGCCCCGGTCCGCGAGCTGGAACGCTCGGACCATGCCTGGATCAAGGAATACTTCCTGGGGCCGCGCGGACGCGCCGGTTCCGGATCGAAAGCGGCCTGAGGAGAGCCGACCCATGGAAAGAGACGCACACTACGCCGCCGTCGGCATCGCCACCGTCGCCCTTCTGGCGGCCCTGGCGGTGTTCACGATCTGGCTGGCCCGGCTTCAGTTCAACAACGACTACGACGTCTATGACATCGTCTTCTACGGCCCCGTACGCGGCCTGTCCGAGGGCGGCGAAGTCCACTTCAACGGTATCCGCGTGGGTGAGGTCACCGACCTGAACCTGGACCCCAACAAGGGCGATCAGGTCATCGCGCGTATCCGCGTCGATGGCACCACGCCCGTGCGCGTCTCCTCGCGCGCCCAGCTGGAACCGCAGGGCATCACGGGCCTGAACTACATTCAGATCACCGCCGGCGACGCCAACAGCGCCATCCTGAAGAGCCAGTATCCGGACAACGTCATTCCGGTGATCCAGAGCCAGCCGTCGCCGATCGCGGAGTTGCTCAGCGGCTCTGGCACAGTGCTGGCCCAGACTGTCGATGCGCTGAACCGGATCAACCGCGTGTTGTCCGACGACAACGTGCGCAGCTTCTCGACCAGCCTGAAGAACGTCGAATCCCTGACCGCCGAACTGGAAGCGCGCAAGGGCATGTTCGAGCAGCTGGAACAGGCTCTGGCCAAGGCCAACTCGGCCATCGGCGAATATGAGGCCCTGGGTGCCGAGGCGCGTCGTCTGGTCGAGACGGACGGTCGTTCCGCCATCGCCAACATCAACTCCGCCGCTGAAGAGGCCCGCGGTGCCATCGCCACCATCAACCGCACGGCCGAGGGTGTGGAGGGTCCGCTGACCGACTTCACCGCCACCGGCCTGCCGCAACTGCAACAGTCGATCCAGGGCCTGGAAGACGCCACCCGTTCGCTGGAGGGCCTCGTTGATGAGGTTCGCGCCAGCCCGCGTGACTTCATCGGCCGTGCCCCGACCCGTGAACTGGAGGTTCAACCGTGATCCGATCCAACCTGCTTCGTCTCGCTGCCGTTGGCGCGACCGCCATCTCCCTGTCGGCCTGCGCCCTGTTGTCCAGCCCGGACCCTGTCCAGACCTATCGCTTCGGTGGCGTCTCGGGCCAGGCGGCGACGCCGGTGGCCGATCCCATTCTGGTCGGGATGCGAAGGGTGGAGATGCCAGAGGCGGCCGAGGGCGACCGGCTGCTGGGCGTTACCGGTACGGAAACCGCCTACATCGGCGGTGCCCGCTGGATATCTCCGGCTGCGGACCTGCTGACCGATAGTCTGGAGAATGCCTTTGCCAGCCAAGCGACACAGGTCCGTCTGATCGGCCCTCGCGAACTGGCGCGCAGCACGCGGACGCTGGATATCGATATCCGCGCCTTCGAGACGCGCTACCCCGCCCCGGAAGCTGTGCCTACGGTCGTCATCACGGCCCGGGTGCGCCTGCTGACCCTGCCGGAGCGGCAGGTGAAGGTGGAGCGGATCTTCACGGTCGAACAGCCCGCCGCCGCCAACCGCGTGGGGGCCATCGTCGAGGCCTATGACCTGGCCACGCGCGATCTGAACACCCAGATCGTGGCCTGGACCGAAGCGAACGCAGCCTGACGCCGATCAGGCCAGGCCGGGTGCGATCGTATAGGTCGCCTCGGTCTTGGCCGCGACGTCGTCCAGGGTCACCCCGTCGGCCAGTTCGATCAGCTCCAGGCCCGCGCCGTCCGGCTTGACGTCGAACACCGCCAGGTCGGTGATGATGCGGCTGACCACGCCGGTGCCGGTCAGGGGCAGGGTGCAGGCCTTCAGCACCTTGGACTGGCCGTGCTTGTTGGCGTGATCCATGACCACCACCACCCGCTTGACGCCTGCGACCAGGTCCATGGCACCGCCCATGCCCTTCACCAGCTTACCCGGGATCATCCAGTTGGCGATGTCGCCGTTCTCGGCGACCTCCATGGCTCCCAGGATCGACAGATTGATATGGCCGCCGCGGATCATGGCAAAGCTGTCCGCGCTGCTGAAATAGGCGCTCTCGGGAATCTCCGTGATCGTCTGCTTGCCCGCGTTGATCAGGTCGGCGTCCTCTTCTCCGGCAAACGGAAACGGCCCCATGCCCAGCATGCCGTTCTCGGACTGCAGGGTCACTTCCATTCCGGCGGGGATGTAGTTCGCCACCAGGGTCGGGATGCCGATGCCCAGGTTCACATAGAAGCCGTCCTGCAGCTCCTTGGCGGCGCGTTCGGCCAGTTGTTCGCGGGTGCGGGGCATCAGACGGCCTCCCTCTGACGGATAGTTCGCTGCTCGATCCGCTTCTCGAACGTGCCGACGAACAGACGGTCGACGTAGACGCCGGGCGTGTGGATATGGTCCGGGTCCAGCGCGCCGGTGGGCACGATCTCCTCGACCTCGACCAGGGTCACCTTGCCGGCCGTGGCCATCATCGGGTTGAAATTGCGGGCCGTCTTGCGGAACACCAGATTGCCGCGCTCATCCGCCTTCCACGCCTTTACGATGGCCAGGTCGGCGACGAGGCCCGTCTCCATGACATAGTCGCGGCCATTGAAGTTGCGCACCTCCTTGCCCTCGGCGACCAGGGTGCCGACGCCGGTGGCTGTGAAGAAGGCGGGGATGCCCGCGCCGCCCGCGCGGATGCGCTCGGCCAGAGTACCCTGCGGGTTGAACTCCAGCACCAGCTCACCGGCCAGATACTGGCGCTCGAACTCCTTGTTCTCGCCCACGTAGGAGCTGATCATCTTGGCGATCTGGCGGGTTTCCAGCAGCTGGCCCAGGCCAAATCCGTCGACTCCCGCGTTGTTGGAGATGACCGTCAGCCCCTTGACACCACTGTCCCGCAGGCCCGCGATCAGGTTCTCGGGAATGCCGCACAGGCCGAACCCGCCGGACATGACGGTCATGCCGTCGAACGTCAGGCCGTCCAGCGCCGCCCGCGCATCGGAGACAATCTTCCGCATCGCTTCCTCTTTTCATCTTTTGATGAATATCTGATCTTCAGTCGTCTCTAGCTTTCCCCGCGCGGGCGGGCAAGCGCAAGGCGCGATCCGCGCCGAACCGTAATCGGCTGACATCTTCTGTCAGGGTTGGGGGGCTGGAGACGGCGGCGAAAAAGGCTAAAGGTCGGTGCGACAATCTGGCTTTTTGGGAACCGTGGGAATGAGCGTGCGCAAGGTCATCAATGCCCTGACCCTGATCTTCTTGATCGGCGTCGTGGCGGGTCTGGCCCTGACCCCGGACGGTCGGCAATGGCTGCGACATCCGACGTTGATGCTGGGCAAAAGTCAGACTGCGGAAGCATCGACGACGCCAGAGGTTCCTGCCCCCGTACCCGTCGCTGACACCATCCGCCCGGCCTTGCCGACGACGGCTGTCGATACCCGCACCGTCACCCCTCTGTCCCAACGCCTGGCGCAGGGCCCGCTGAAGATCGGCGTGTTTGGCGACTCCATGGCGTCGGACCTCTACACCGGCCTGTACCGCGACATGCAGGCCTATCCGAACGTGACGGTCAGCAAGTTCACCCAGCCCGCGACCGGCCTCGCCCGCTACGACTTCGTGGACATTCAGGCCAAGACGCAAGGGCAACTGGCCAATGCCGACCTGGATGTCGCCATCATCGCTTTCGGCACAAACGACGGCCAGGGCATGGAGGTCGACGGCACCGTCCATCCCTTCGGCAGCGACGGCTGGAAGTCCATCTATGGCAAGCGGGTCGACGACCTGATCGCCCTGCTGAAAAGCCGTGACATCGCCGTTTACTGGGTCGGCAATCCGCGCATGCGCAGCGATGCCTTCAACACCAAGATGCAGATCATCAACGATCTGGTCCGCAGCCGCATGCAGGCCGCCAATGTCACCTTCATCGACATGGTGCCCCTGACCGCCGACGCCCAGGGCGGCTATGAGGCCTATGGCCAGGATTCAAACGGTCGCCGCGTGCTGATGCGCAAGGACGACGGCATGCATCTGTCGCTGGCCGGTGTGATGCACGTCAGCGGCAGCATCGTCGATCGGTTGACGCGCGATGCGGGCCTGGCCCTGCCGCAACCCGCCACCCAGCCTGCCGCCTGATCGCCGGGACCGACTGAATGCTGTTCCCGACCCTGGCCTTCGCGGTCTTCTTCCTGATCGTCTATTTCGCGACCTGGGCGCTGGGGGCGGAGAACCGGTCCCGCAAGATCTTCCTGCTGCTGGCCAGCTGGTTCTTCTATGCCCAGTGGGACGAACGGTTCGTCGCCCTGCTGATCCTGTCGGCGGTGCTGAACTGGGGCATTGCGGCGATGATCGCGCGGCGGGCCCCCGACCGTCGCAAATGGCTGCTGGTTCTGGGCGTCACCGCCAATCTGCTGATCCTGGGGACGTTCAAATACTACGGCTTCTTCGTGGAGCAGTTCGCCAACCTGCTGGCCCCGCTGGGCTGGGGGCGCGACATCCAGATCCTTCAGATCCTGCTGCCGGTGGGGATCAGCTTTTTCACCTTCCAGGGCATCAGCTATGTCGTGGACGTCCATCGCGGCAAGACCCCGCCGGCCAAGAGCCTGCTGGACGTTATGCTGCTGATGAGCTTTTTCCCGCATCTGGTGGCCGGGCCCATCGTGCGGGCCTCGGACCTGCTGCCGCAGTTCGACAAGGCCCCGCGCCTGACGCGCGAAGCCGCCACCTGGGGCCTGCTGCTGATCGTCTGGGGCCTGTTCAAGAAGTCGATCATCGCCACCGAGATCTCGGTCAATCTGGTGGATCCGGTCTTCTTCGATCCGTCGGCCTACAGCAGCATCGACATCGCCTTCGCCGTCTATGGCTATGCGGTTCAGATCTATTGCGACTTCTCGGCCTATTCGGACATGGCCATCGGGATCGCGGCCCTGCTGGGCTATTCCTTCCCGCGCAACTTCGACCAGCCATACCGGGCTTCGTCGATGCAGGATTTCTGGCGGCGCTGGCACATCAGCCTGTCCAGCTGGCTGCGCGACTACCTGTATATCCCGCTGGGCGGCGGCAAGAAGGGGCTGTGGGCCAGCTGCCGCAACGTCTTCATCACCATGCTGCTGGGCGGCCTCTGGCATGGTGCGGCCTGGACCTTCCTGGCCTGGGGCGCGCTGCACGGCTTCGTTCAGGTGGTCGAAAGGCTCGCCAGGTCGGTGCTGGGCGATCGCAAGGTCATGCCGACGGTCATCGGCGTCATCGTCACATTCCACATCGTCTGCCTGGGCTGGATCCTGTTCCGCGCCGAGAGTTTCGGCATGGCTGTGGCGATGCTCCAGGGCCTGGGCCGACCGGGTCCGGTGCTGGCCCTGACGCCACTGCTGCTGGCGCTGGTGGTCGGCGGCCTGGCCATGCATTGGCTGCCGCCGCGCGCCATCGAGGGCGTGGCGGTGCGGCTCAAGGAGGCTCCGGCCCTGACGATTGGCCTGCTACTGTCCGCCGCCTTCCTGATCCTTGAGGCGGCCCGGCCCGACGGCGTCGCCCCCTTCATCTATTTCCAGTTCTGAGGCGGGAGGCGTCATGACCCACGAGCCCGATCGCACACCGACCCCCACCCGGTCCGATCCCGTCAGCGACTGGATACCGGATGCCGATGCTCACGACCTGCGCACCTTCCGCGGGCGGCTGCGCGCCTTCGGTCGCAGCCTGTATCCGGTCGAGCCACCTCTGGATGCCGAGGCGACGGCGGCCGCCGACCGGCGCTGGACCGATGTCGTCATTCTTGTCGTCGCGGTCTTCATGCTGACCTTCAATGCGGTCTCGCCCCAGAACTGGTCGCGCGAACAGCCGCCAGGCTGGTGGTCGGTCACGGTCGGGCGGGTATCCGAGGTCTGGGTCGATCAACTGGCCCAGATCGGCACCGACATGCCGCGCCAGGGGATGCGCGACATCTGGCACAGCTGGCAGGACGCCCGCTTCCCCGGTCAGGAACCGGCCGAACCGCGCCCTCCGACCTGAATATCTATAGTCCGCTCATCCCGGCGAAAGCCGGGACCCAGAGCTTTGGATGATCGGTGTCGCGGTGCGTGCGCGGTCACTGGCCTGAATCACCCGCGCCAAGCTGGACAGAACTGGGTCCCGACTTTCGCCGGGATGAGCGGCAGGGGATGGGTTGACCCAAGGGCACGCCGACCCCTAGCGTGCCGCTCCCGTCGGGCTGGCGGGGTGTCATGGGACTGTTCTGAAATGCGTCATCGTCTGCTTGGCCGGGCTCTGCCCGCGTTCGTTCTTCTGGCCGCTATCGCCGGTCCGGTCCTGGCCCAGGAGGCACAGAACGGGGTCGCCTATCAGCAGCCGCCGGCACCGATCGCCCAGATCCTCGATACCAAGCCGACGCCGACCCCGTCGCTCAGCCCCGATGACACCACGTTGGCCCTGTTCGACCGGTCGAACCTACCGTCCATCTCCGAGCTGGCCGAGCCCATGCTGCGGCTGGGGGGTTACCGGATCAATCCCCGCAACAACGGCCCGGCCAACAGCCGCATCAGCTGGCTGACGGGCATGAGTTTCCAGCAGGTCGAGGGCGGGGCCATCCGTCCCGTCAGCCTGCCTGCCAATGCGCAGTTCACCTCGCCCAGCTGGTCGCCCGACGGCAAGTCGGTGGCCTTCCTGATGGATGCACCCCAGGGCATGGAGCTCTGGGTCGCCGACGTGGCTGGCGCGACGGCGCGCAAGGTTGCCGAGGGCTACGTCAATGCCGCCGCCGGTGCCGGTTTCGACTGGCTGCCCGACAACTCCGGCCTGGTGGTCCGCATAGTGCCCACCGGGCGCGGGGCGGCTCCCGATACCACCCGCCCACCATCCGGCCCGACGATCTCCGAGACCGGCGGCCGTGCCGCCCCGACCCGGACCTATCAGGACCTGTTGTCCGATGCGGGCGACGAGGCTCTGTTCGACCACTATTTCACCTCCCAGCTGGCGGTGGTGTCGCTGGACGGTACGGTGCGGCCCATCGGTCAGCCCGGCGTGATCCTGGGGGCGGCTGTGTCGCCTGACGGGGCCCATGTGCTCCAGACCCGCGTCAAGAAACCTTACAGCTATGTGGTGCCCGCCGGCCTGTTCCCGTCCGAGGTGACGGTCACGGACCTGCAAGGCCGGGTCCTGCATCAGGTCGCCGACCTGCCCCTGCGCGACAACATCCCCACGCCGTTCGATTCCGTCGCCCCTGGTCCGCGCTCTGTCCAGTGGCGCGCCGATGCCCCCGCGACCCTGGTCTGGACCGAGGCTCAGGACGGCGGCGATTCCCGTGCTCCTTCGGAGGTCCGCGACCGCGTGCTGATGCTGGCTGCACCGTTCAACAGCCAGCCGGTCAAGCTGATCGATCTGGACGAAAGGTATGGAGGTGTCGACTGGGGCCGCGACGACCTGGCCATTGTGGGGAGCCGCTGGTTCAACACCCGCAACGAGACCCGCTATGTGGTCGATCCGTCGAACCCGGGCCAGGGCCGTGTCCTGCTGGAGCGCAACTATCAGGACCGCTACAACAACCCCGGCTCTCCGGTGTCACAGCCGACCGGAAACGGCTTCAGCGTCATGCGCTTTACGCCGGACGGCTCGCGCGTGCTCATGACGGGCGCGGGTGCCACGCGGCAGGGCGAATATCCCTTCTTGGCGGCGATGGACCTGAACACGGGCCAGTCCGAGCGTATCTGGACCTCGGCCCCCGGGGCCTACGAAAGTCTGGTCGGTATCCTCGACGACGAGGGTCGCCGTCTGGTCACACGGCGCGAGACGAAGGACATGCCGGGCAACCTCTACATCCGCAGCCTGGACGACGATCAGGCGGCGGCTCCGGCCACGGCCCTGACGGCCTTCCCCGACCCGGCTCCGCAACTGGCCGGGGTGTCGCGTGAACTGATCACCTATACCCGCGCCGACGGCGTCCAGCTGTCGGGTACGCTTTATCTGCCCGCCGGTTACGACAAGACCCGCGACGGCCCTCTGCCGCTGGTCATGTGGGCCTATCCGGCAGAATTCACCGACGCCGCCGTGGCCGGTCAGGTGGTCGACACCGACAACCGTTTCGTGCGTCCCGGCGGCTCAAGCCACCTGTTCCTGCTGACCCAGGGCTATGCCGTGCTGGACAATCCGACCATGCCCATCATCGGCGTGAACGGGGCCGAGCCCAACGACACCTATATCGAACAGCTGAGCGCCAGCGCCGCGGCGGCCGTCAAGGCAGTGGTCGATCTGGGCGTGGCCGATCCGGACAAGATCGCCGTCGGCGGTCACTCCTACGGGGCCTTCATGACCGCCAACCTGCTGGCGCACACCGACCTGTTCCGCACCGGCATCGCGCGCTCGGGCGCCTATAACCGGACCCTGACGCCCTTCGGCTTCCAGGCCGAACAGCGCACCTACTGGGAGGCGACCGAGACCTATCAGGAGATGTCGCCCTTCACCTATGCCAACCGGGTCAATGAGCCGATCCTGCTGATCCATGGCGAGGCCGACGACAACTCCGGTACCTTCCCGGTGCAGTCGGAGCGGTTCTATGCCGCGCTGAAGGGGCAGGGGGCGACGGTTCGCTACGTCGTCCTGCCGCTGGAGGCCCACGGCTATCGTGCGCGCGAGTCCGTCGGTCACACCCTGTGGGAGACGGTTCGCTGGCTGGATCAGTACGTCAAGAATGCCGGCCCGCGCGAAGTGGCGGCGGCTCCGGCGGGGGCGGCTTCGGGTACCCCCTGAATTCGTCGTCGCCGCGCTGCAACAATCTTGTTGCAAGGCTGTTGTGTCTCGGTCCACCCTGATCGGACGCATCAGCATGCAGGAGCCGCGTTGGCGTTTGACGAAATGTCCGGAATGGGCGGCGAGGTCCGCGACAGCTATCGGGGCCTCGCCCGGTGGCTGGCGGACGCGCCGGAGGGTCTGTTGCAGGCCCGGTCGCGCCAGGCCGAGCTGTTCTTTCGCCGCATGGGCATCACCTTCGCCGTCTATGGCGAGGCCGAGAGCAGCGAGCGCCTGATCCCCTTCGACGTCGTGCCGCGCATCATCGGCGCGGCCGAATGGTCGGGGCTGGAGGCGGGCCTGGTCCAGCGGGTCAATGTCATCAACGCCTTCCTCGCCGACATCTATGGCAAGCAGGAGTGTCTGAAGGCGGGGGTCATCCCCGCCGAACTGGTCCTGACCAACCCCTACTACGTGCCGCAGATGCAGGGCCGCCGCCCGCCGCGTGACATCTGGGTCCAGATCGCGGGCGTGGACCTGGTTCGCACCGGCGAGGACGGCTTCTATGTGCTGGAGGACAACTGCCGCACGCCGTCGGGCGTCTCCTACATGCTGGAAAACCGCGAGATGATGATGCGGTTGTTCCCCGACCTGTTCGCCGACTATCCGGTGCGCCCGGTCGAAACCTATGCCGACATGCTGCTGGCCAGTTTGCGAGGCTGCGCACCGGTCGGGGCGGGGTCGGACCCGACCATCGTGGTGCTGACGCCCGGGCCGTTCAACTCGGCCTATTACGAACACTCCTTCCTGGCCGACAAGCTGGGGGTGGAACTGGTCGAGGGCAGTGACCTGTTCGTCGACGACGACCGCGTCTTCATGCGTACGACGCAGGGGCGCCAACAGGTCGATGTCATCTATCGCCGTCTGGACGACGACTTCCTTGATCCCCTGATGTTCCGCCCGGATTCCGCCCTGGGCGTGCCCGGCCTGATGACGGCCTATCAGGCAGGCAATGTGGCGCTGGCCAATGCGGTCGGCACCGGCGTGGCCGACGACAAGGCCGTCTATACCTACATGCCCGAGCTGATCCGCTTCTTCACGGGCGAGGCGCCGATCCTGAAGAACGTCCCCACCTGGCGCTGTCGCGAGCCGGAGGCACTGAAAGAGGTGCTGTCCAATCTGGATCAGCTGGTGGTCAAGGAGGTCGGCGGTTCGGGCGGCTATGGCATGCTGGTCGGCCCGGCCTCGACCAAGGCAGAGGTCGAGGCCTTCCGCAAGAAGCTGATCAACGACCCCGACGACTTCATTGCCCAGCCGACCCTGGCGCTGTCGACGGCTCCGACTTTGGACAAGGGCGAGCTATCCAGCCGCCACGTCGATCTGCGCCCCTTCGTCCTGTCCAGCCCGGACGGCGTGAAGGTGGCCCCTGGGGGCCTGACCCGCGTGGCCCTGAAGGCCGGATCGCTGGTGGTCAACTCCAGCCAGGGCGGCGGAACCAAGGACACCTGGGTGCTGGATGTTTGAGATGATGGCACCGCATTCCTCCCCCACCGGGGGAGGGGGACCGCGTAGCGGTGGAGGGGGCATACCCCAGACACCGGCGCTTGCAGTCAGCCCCCTCCACCATCCTTCGGATGGTCCCCCTCCCCCGAGGGGGGAGGAATAATGCTGAGCCGTACCGCAGACAGCCTGTACTGGACCGGCCGCTATATCGAGCGGGCGGACTTTCTCGCCCGCATCCTTGAGGCGACGCTGCGCCTCGCCGCCATCCCCACCCGCGGCGACGGCGATGCCGAGACCGTCTGGGCCAGTGCCCTGGCCTCGGCCGGTGCGCCCAAGGCGCTGGGCCGGTCGCCGACGGAGAAGTCGGTGCGTGAATATCTGGCCTTCTCGACGCTGAACTCCTCCTCGATCACCTCCTGCATCACGCGCGCGCGGACCAATGCCCGTTCCGTCCGCACAGCCCTGACGGTGGAGCTGTGGGAAGCGATCAATGGGGCATGGAACGGTCTGGCCGACCAGGGACAGCCGACGCGCCGCGACGACTTCGTGCATTTCCTGGAGTGGGTGAAGACCGTCACCCTGTCGGTCGAGGGTGCTACCAGCCGGACCATGCTGCGCGGCGACGCCTACTACTTCCTGCGGCTGGGCGCGGCGATCGAGCGGGCCGACAACACCGCCCGCCTGCTGGACGTCAAATACCACCTGCTGCTGCCCGAGGGCGAACGGGTCGGCGGACAGCTCGACTATTTTCAGTGGACCACATTGCTACGCGAGGTTTCGGCCCTGACGGCCTATCGCTGGGTCTATCGCGACTCGGTCAAGCCGTGGCTGGTGGCCGACCTGCTGGTGCTGAACCGCCAGATGCCGCGGTCGCTGGCCAGTTGCCAGGCCTCGATCGTGCGCTATCTGGAGCGGCTGTCGTCCGACTATGGTCGTCGCGGACCGGCCCAGCGGCTGGCCCAGGAGCGGATGCGCGCCTTCGACGGGGCCAATATCGACGCCATTTTCCAGTCGGGCCTGCACGAATACATCCAGTCGTTCCTGTACGAGAACGGTCGGCTGGGCCAGGCCATCACCGACCAGTATCTGAGCTGATCCAGACCCATGCGTATCCGGATCGACCACTCCACCACCTATTCCTACGATCGCGCCGCGCGGTTCATCATCCAGACCCTGCGTCTGACGCCGCGCACAACTGAAGGCCAGACCGTGCGCGACTGGCGGATCGAGACCGACGTTGATGCCCGCCTGAGGGAATCCGAGGACGCCTTTGGCAACATCGTCCACGCCCTGTACACCGAAACGCCGACCAACAGCCTGACGGTACGCGTCACCGGAGAGGTGACCACAGTGGACACGGCCGGGGTCGTCCGCGCCGGCCGCGAACAGTTGTCGCCCATCGTCTATCTGCGCGAGACGCCCCTGACCAAGCCGGACAAGCTGATCGCGGTCTTCGCCTCGGAGTTCAAGGCGCATCCACCGCTGGAGCGGATGCACCGGCTGACCAGCGCCATCCACAGCTCCGTCGCCTTCGAGATCGGGGTGACGACGCCCACCCACACGGCCGCCGAGGTCCTGGCCCTGGGTCGCGGCGTCTGTCAGGACCACGCCCACGTCTTCGTCTCCGCCGCCCGTTCCATGGGAGTGCCCGCCCGCTACGTCTCCGGCCACTTCCTGCGTAGCGACCGCAACGACCAGGACGCCGCCCATGCCTGGGCCGAGGCCTGGATCGAGGATTTCGGCTGGGTTGGCTTCGATCCTGCGAACGGCGTCTGTCCGACCGACCGCTATGTCCGGGTTGCTGTGGGTCTGGACTATCTGGGGGCCGCCCCGGTGCGCGGCACCAGCTATGGCGGCGGCGGTGAGCGACTGGCGGTCAAGCTCAACGTGCGTGATGCCGACATGCAACAGGGTCAGCAGCAGGCATAGGCAAGTGCGTGACAAGGCAATGACGGTCGCGCGAATCGGCTACTGTCGCTCAGCCGACTTTGGGCGTCGCAGGACGGGGATCCGGTGACTTATTGCGTAGGCATGCTGGTCGAAGAAGGCCTGGCGATGATCGCCGACACCCGCACCAATGCCGGTGTGGACAACATCTCGTCCTATCGAAAGCTGCACGTCGTCAATCAGCCCGGCGAACGGGTGCTGGGCGTCTGCACGGCCGGCAATCTGTCGGTGACCCAGACCGCGCTGGCCATGGTGCGGGACGGTGTCCACCTGCATGTCGGCGAACCGTCCGAGACGCTGGAGACCGCACCCACCCTGTTCCGCTGTGCGCAGTTGCTGGGCCACGCCTTGCGCGAGACCCGCCTGTCCATCGCTCCGGCCATGGAGGCCGACAGCCTGAACACCTCTGCCTCCATGCTGCTGGGCGGCCAGATCGCGGGCGGCGAGATGGGGCTGTATCTGATCTACAGCCAGGGCAATTTCATCGAGTGCGGCCTGGACACCCCCTACCTCCAGATCGGCGAGCTGAAATACGGCAAGCCCATTCTGCAAAGCGGCCTGTCATCCGACACACCCCTGTCCACCGCGATCAAGCTGGGGCTGATCTCGTTCTCCACGACGATGCGATGCAACGTCGGGGTCGGCTCGCCCTTCGACATGCTGACCCTGAGACGGGATTATCTGAGCGGGGACGAGCGCCGGATCGACAAGGACGACGCCTATTTCACCGACCTGCATGAGCAATGGACCCGCGCCCAGACGGCGGCCCGCCGCTCCATGCCCGAGCCTCCGTGGATGAACGGCCAGGTTTAGGCTCCGTCATCGCGGCCAGAACCTGTATTCGACCGGGGTTGCGGGGGCTAGCCCCGCCCACGTTTGCAATCGGCCGGTCTGGTAACCCGCCGCTGATGATTCAGCGTCAGGGCGTGACGAACAGACAGGGGCCTTGCCTTGACCACAGGGTCTCGCAGCGCCTCTGGAAACCGGCGGGGTCGGGTTTGGCGGCACCATCGATCCAGCCCTCCAGCGCATCCAGGGCAGTCATATAGCTGGCGTCTGACAGCTTGCTGTGGTCGGCCTCGTCGGTGGCCACCTGGACCAGCCACTGCGACCGGCCCGCAGCTGCAACCGTGGCGGTATAAAGCGCCTCGACATCGTAACTGACGGTCGGGTCATGCAGGGCATGCAGGGTCAGGGTCGGGCGCACGATCTGGCCGGTCAGGTCGGCGTCATGGGCCAGCATCGCCACGCCTTCGGGGTCAGCGACAAACCGCTCTACCCCGGCATTCAGGGCCGCGTCGCCGGACGAGCCGCTATAGACGGTCTGGCTGTTGTCGAACGGGTTACGCCCATCCAGACGGCGCATCACCATGTCCTGAAACAGGAAGGTGGCCCAGTTCATGTGGCTGACCAATTCGGCCTCTTCGATGCCGATCACGGCCAGAATGTCGCGCAGTTTCGCCGCCTGTTCGGGCGTTCGGCGCTCAGCAGGCTTGTCCACCCCGGTGCAGGTCTCGATCCGGCGACGCAGCTCGGCCCGTGTCATCCGGCTGTCCAGCGGCAGGCCTTGCCAGACGGGATACTGTGTCTCGTTCGGCTCGGGATGATTTGCGCAATAAAACTGATAGACGGCGCGCAGGTCGGCGCGAAAGCCATAGGCCCGCGTCCCGCCCGATACGATGCCATTGGTGATCAGGACGCCGTCGTAGTTCCAGCCGTCCTCGGCATTACCGGCATAGAGCTCTGACGCCTTGGCTGCGACGTTTCCGCCCCAGGACTGACCGTGCAGCAGGGTGCGCTGGGGGCGACCGTACAGCGACCAGAAGATCTTGCGGGCATTGTCCGTATCCTCGGCCGCCATCCGCACGCCATAGCCGCCTCGGCGATAGGTCGAGCCGATCCAGGCATAGCCGTGGCGCACCATGACCGAGAACCGGTCCAGGTCTCCCAGCTCATCTTCTGCTTCGGGACTGCCGGTGCGAGGTCCGCCATGCGAGTGGACGATCAGGCGGCGGTTCCAGTTGGCCGGAACCGCCGCCACGAACCAGGCTCCGTTTTCGTCCTGGCCCGACACGCAGCGCGTGCCGCGCCCGGTCGAGGCCGGACAGTCGATCCGTTGGGTGCGGACGGTGGGTTCGTTCGGCTGCGCCTGACCTGGCGACGAGCTCAGGACAAGCGCCGCTGCGATAAGGCCCAGTCGTTTCATGTCCCGAACTCCCGTCTGTTCCTTAACCTCGATCAGAAGGTCTTGGAAATATTGACGTACCACGACCGGCCATACGGACGCTGTACCGAGCCCAGATAGCCGTTCTCAGCTAGAGACGGTCCCTCGTCGGCCAGATCACGCACCCCGACCCGAACCGCAGTGCCAGACGCGAAGCCCGCTCCGTCGAAGGTGTACTGGCCGTAAAGATTGGCGACCCACTGGTCCTGAACGACCCAGGGTTCGCCCGTCGAACTTAGCAGGCTGGTCTGCTGCACGTCGCCGACATACTGGGTCGACAGACCCGCCCGCCACGGACCGCTGCGCCAGATAAAGGTCGTGCTGACCTTCCACTCCGGCCGGCCGTTCACGGCGATCAACTGACTGGAATCCGGCAGGGGCGTCAGGGCATCGATCGTGCCGTTCTCCCGGGCCTCATACAGGGAATCGATGATATCGCCCGGCTCACGCGAATAGGTCAGAAGCTGTGAGGCGTTCAGGCGGAAAATAAAGGTGCCCCACTCCGTCCGACGTTTGGCCCAAGAGAAGCCGAAGTCGATGCCCTCCACCGTCTGGGGCAGCAGGTTGACGAACTGGTCGTTGATCGAGATCACCTCGCCGACCGGGGCCAGTCCGCTGCCGTCGAACAGGGCGACGTCGTCAGCATCCGGCGCGGCACGCACCACGTTCGGGTTGGATCCGCCCTCGATGCGATTGAGGTAGTCCAGCGTCAGCGCTGCCTCGGCCCCCAGCAGGCCGACGATCTGTTCCTGTTCGATCTTCCAGCGGTCGACCGTAAAGGTGAAGTCGCCCCAGCCTTCCGGCACGAAGCGCGGCTGGAAGACGATGCCGATTGACTGGTTGGTGCTTTCCTCAGGCTGCAGGTCCGGGTTGCCGGCGATCAGCAGCGATGCGCTCGCCCCCTGACCGCACTGGGCCATCGATTCGATCGTTCCGGCCCGCAGCGCAGGCTCGCAGCGAATGAAGTCGGTGCCGCCTGCCAGACGGGCATACTGGGTGGCATTCACCTGTTCCAGGTTCGGTGCGCGGAAACCCTCGGAGTAGGAACCCCGGACCCGAAGACCATCAATGATGTCCCAGGCCACGGCCACCTTCGGCTTGGCGACGCTGCCGAAGTCCGAATACTCCTCGAACCGTCCGGCGACCTGCATGTCCAGGCTGTAGACGAGCGGGACGTTCATGTCAGGCGACACGAGGGGAACGGCAAATTCGACGAAGGCCCCGGCGACTGTGCGGTTGCCGCGCGTGTCCGGGTTGGGGCTGACGGCCGCGACGTTCGAGGGGTTGGTCTCCCCCGTCACGCTGTCGGTAAAGGTGATGGTGCCGTCGACGTTCTCGTCCCGGTCATCGAACTGGGTTTCGCGCCGGAACTCGGCCCCGAAGGCGACGCCCATCGGCCCGGCCGGCAGCTGGAACAGGTCAGGCCGCGACATCTTGAAGTCGGCCAGGGCCAGGGTGGTCCGAGAGAAACGCCGCATGTCGAACATGATCGCGTCGATCGCGGCCGGACTGGACGGCGAGCAGTCGCCGACGCTTGTCGTGGCGATACAGCCGCCGGAGAAGGGGTTGTAGGCATCCGGCGTGGACAGCGACAGCTGCTGTTGTAGCGCGGTCATGTTGATGTTGGGGGAGGTGTCTTCGGCCTCGGCCTCGGAATACAACAGCGCCCCTTCCCAGTCGAAGCCGCGCCATTCACCACGCAGTCCGCCCAGGAAACGGGACTGGAAATTCTTGACCGTCACGGTCTGGAAGCCAGTGTCTACGAAGCGATAGTTAGAAAGCAGGATCGGCAAGCCTGCCGCCGGAACATTGGTCAGGCCCTGAAGGCGGTTGGGATTGGCCGTGCCGTCGGCAAAGGTCACCGGACCGAAGGGGTTCCAGTAGTTGGAGGCCGGAATCCAGATGTCGTTCAGATTGATGACCGGCGGCTGAATGGCGCGGCTTTCGGCGCTGTACAGGCCGATCTCGCCAAACAGGGTCACGTTCGGGGTCAGGTCATAATGGCCGGTCAGGAAGACGTTGGTCCGCTCCAGATCCGACCTGACCGTCGTGCCGGCGCGCGTGTCGTAACGAAGTTCGCGGATCGAACCATTGTATGATCCCGCCCCACTGACCAGGCACAGGCCGTTGTTCAGATTGGCTCCTGAACAGTCGAAGCTCTCTGGCTGAATCCGGAATGCACCCGCCGCCGTGGCCACCACCGTGCCGTTGACGCGCGGGCGCTGAGCCGTCGTACTGCCCGGCGTGCTCAGCCGTGCCCAGGGTGTGTAGGACGAACGGCCATCCGGCACTGTCGAGGTCTCGAAGCCCGGCTCGTTGGCGAAGAAAGGCCGCATGTCGTCGCTGAAAGTGAAGTCCTGGTCCTCGGCCATCATCGCCGAGCGATCGCTGTAGTTGGCGAACAGCGAGACATTGCCGCGGTCGAAATCCTTGCCCGCAAAGATGTTGGCCTCGAACTCCCGCAGGCCCGTGCCCTCGGCCCCGCTGTACTCCGCCTCCATGCGCAGTCCGTCGAAATCGTTCTGCAGGACGGTGTTCACCACCCCGGCTACGGCATCGGCCCCGTAGATGGCGGCCGCGCCGTCCAGCAGGACTTCCAGACGCTCCAGTCCCGACACGGGAATGGCGTTGGAATTGTAGCTCAGCACCGGCACCGTGCCGGTGTCGGACGTGCCCTGGCTGGTCGGGTGCTGGACCATGCGGCGACCGTTGATCAGCACCAGGGTATTGCCGACGCCCAGCGAGCGCAGATCGACTGAGTTGACGTCGCCTCGAGCCGAGTTGCTGGTTTGCGGTCCGTTGGATTCCTCGAACTGCACATCGCCCATCTGGGGGATGGAGCGCATCAGGTCGTCGCCGGACGAGGCCCCGATGGCGTCGATCTGTTCCTGGTCGAACACGACGACCGGCAGGGCTGCCGTGGTCGAGGCTCCCCGGATCTGGGAGCCGACGACGACGACTTCTTCGAGCTCGGTCGCGGTCGGGTCCTGCTCGTCGGTGCCGGTCGCGGCGACAGGCTCAACCGTGTTGCCGGGCACGCTCTGCGCCGCCGCCATTCCGGCCGAGGCGATGAGGGCCAGCGAGGCGGTGCCGCCCAGCAGCAGGGTGCGATGAATGTTTCTCATGGTCTTGTCCTCCCAAATGCCTCGATCGTTCAGTCGATCGTTATGGCGTCCTTGTCTCCGGGCCCCGCCGCCGGATCGGGCGGTGCGGCCAATGCTTTCGGCTTCGACCCCAGCGCCAGATTCATGGCCTCGCGGTCGAGTTGCCCCTCCCAGCGCGCGACGACCAGGGTGGCCACGGCATTGCCGATGAAGTTGGTCAGGGCCCGGCATTCGCTCATGAAGCGGTCGATACCCAGGATCAGGGCCATGCCCGCGATCGGCACCGACGGCACGACCGCCAGCGTCGCCGCCAGGGTGATGAAGCCCGCACCGGTGATGCCTGCCGCCCCTTTGGAGCTCAGCATGGCGACCAGCAACAGCAGGATCTGGTCCTGCAAACTCAGGTCGATGTTCATGGCCTGGGCGATGAACAGTGCCGCCATGGTCATGTAGATGTTGGTGCCGTCCAGATTGAAGGAATAGCCCGTGGGCACGACCAGCCCGACCACCGACTTGGCAGCTCCGGCCCGCTCCATCTTCTGCATCAGGCTGGGCAGGGCCGCTTCGGACGACGAGGTGCCGAGCACCAGCAGCAGTTCTTCCTTCAGATAGGCGACCAGTCGGAAGATCGAGAAGCCATTGGCCCAGGCGACCAGGCCCAGGATGCCGAAGATGAAGATCAGCGACGTCAGGTAGAAGGTGGCGATCAGGGCTGCCAGGTTGGCTATGGTACCCAGGCCATAGGCCCCGATGGTGAAGGCGAAGGCTCCGAACGCCCCGATCGGGGCCGCCTTCATCAGTATGGCCACCAGTTTGAAGACGATCTGGCTCAGCGATTCGAACGCCCTCTGCACGGGGGCGGCCGCGTCGCCGATGATAGCCATCGCGATCCCGAACAGGATCGACACGAACAGGACCTGCAGGATGTTGCCTTCGACGAAGGCGCTGAACAGGGTGTCGGGAATGATGCTGGTCAGGAAGCCGACGATCGTCGTCTCATGCGCCGCACTGGCATACTGGGCGACGGCCCCGGCGTTCAGCGTCGCCGGATCGATGTTCAGGCCGCGACCGGGCTGAACCACATTGGCGATGATCAGGCCGATGATCAGGGCCAGGGTCGAGAAGAAGAAGAAATAGGCAAAGGCCTTGGCGGCCACCCGCCCGATCTGTTTCAGGTCCCGCATGCCGGCGATACCGGTCACGATGGTCAGGAAGATCACCGGCGCGATGATCATCTTCACCAGCTTGATGAAGCCGTCGCCCAGTGGCTTCAGGCTTTCGCCGAACTCGGGGAAGAAGTGGCCGATCGCACCACCCGCCACGATGGCCAGCAGGACCATGAAGTACAGGCTGCGATAGAAGGGTCGACGAACGACGGGCGCGCCGGGCGCGGCAACTGGATGCAACAAGAGACCTCCCTTGGGTCCCGTGCCGGGTCCCGGTCTGCACGACGCTCTGTGGCGCGATTGCGACCAGTATCGGTGAAGGAAAATCTGCGGCAAGGCGGACGATCCGGTGCAGCAGGCTGTTGTTAGTTATTGGTTTTTCCCCGTGAAGATTAGGTGGCGGCGGATTTTTGTGCGTCATTCCGCACGTCGGCATTGGACATTTGTGCGGATATCCGCATAGTCGCAGCATGCGCCTCATGACGTCCCCCGCCGACCAGTGGCGACTGTTCGCGGCGGCTTGGCTGGTCGTGGCGGTCCTGGTCGTGACGGCTGGCGGCGAGTTCGCGCGCCGGGATGCCCAGGCCACCGCAACCCGCCAGGCCATCACCGCCAGTGCCCTGCATGCCGCGGTTCTTCGCAGCGAACTGGAGCGTCACGAATCCCTGCCTCGCGTCCTGTCGCAGGACCCGGATCTGGCCCGCCTGCTGGCCGCGCCCGATGCGGCCTCCGCCGATCGTCTGAACCGCAAGTTCGAGACCCTGGCCACTGATGTTCGGGCCGCAGCCATCTATGCGCTGGACGCCAACGGCCGCACCCTGGCGGCCAGCAACTGGCGACTGCCGACCAGCTTCGTCGGCTCCGATTATCGATTCCGGCCTTACTATTACCGGGCCATGCGCGATGGTCAGGCGTCCTTCTTCGCTCTGGGCACCGTCAGCGGGCGCCCGGGCCTTTATCTGTCCAGACGGGTGGACGATGCATCGGGCCAGCCCCTGGGCGTCATCGTGGCCAAGGTGGAGTTCGACGCCCTGGAGGCCGACTGGCGCGCTTCGGGCGAGCCGACCTATGTCACGGATGCTGATGGCGTCGTGGTCGTCACAACTGTCCCTGCGTGGCGGTTTCGCACCGAGGAGCCCCTATCGGCCGACCTTCGCCGCCGTCTGGCCGCGACCCAGGCCGCAGGTCCGGTCACGCCCGGCGTCCTGCCCTTCGATACGGACGATCGCCCGATGGTGCGGATCTCATCGGATGTCTCGCCTGATCTGTATGCCGTAGCCTCTGACGCCATAGCGGACATGGGCTGGAGGCTGACGCTGCTGGCCCCTGCGGGCGAGGCTGTCTCCCGCGCTGTCGCCGGAGCGCGCTGGCTGGCCTTCGTCAGCGTGGGCCTGCTGGCCGCCCTGACCGGCATCCTGCTGCGCCGCCGCCAGCGGGCTGCGGCACGAGCCACCGAGGCCGAACAGGCCCGTATCGAACTGGAGCATCAGATCGACCTGCGGACGTCGGAACTGCGTGCGACCAATGATCTGCTGAACACCGAGATCGATGAGCGGCGGCGGCTCGAAACCATTCGCCAGGACCTTCAGGACGACCTGATCCAAGCCAATAAGCTGGCCACCCTTGGCCAGATCGCGGCGGGCGTGGCGCATGAGATCAACCAGCCTATCGCCGCCATTCGCACCCACGCCGACAGTGCCTCGGTGTTGTTGCGGCGCGACGACAGCGCCGGAGCCCTGCGCTCCCTTGGCAATATTGATCATCTGACCGAGCGGGTCGGCGTGATCACCGACGAACTTCGCGCCTTTGCCCGAAAGACCCGGTCCGAGACCGTTGCCGTCCCGGTGGATGGGGCGATCGACGGGGCCCTGCTGCTGGTCGCCGGGCGCCTTCGCGAAAAGGGGATAGAGCTGGAACGTGCCCCTCTGCCGGCTGGACTGTCGGTCAAGGCCGAACGCAACCGCCTGGAACAGGTGGTGCTGAACCTGCTTCAGAATGCGATCGAAGCGCTGGAGGGCATCGCGGACCCGCGCATCACCCTGGGGGTCCGGATCGACGACGACCATGTGATCCTGCATGTCGCGGACAATGGCCCGGGCGTTGCGGCCGATGTTCGCGAGCGTCTGTTCACCCCCTTCACCACCAGCAAGCGCGACGGCATGGGATTGGGTCTGGTCATCAGCCGCGACATCGTGGCGGCTTTTGGAGGTGAACTGTCGCTGGAGCCCTCCTCTCAAGGGGCCCGCTTTGCCATTCGACTGGCCAGGGCCAGATGAGTTTTCGCGCCCTCAACCGTGTCGCCCTGGTCGACGACGACGACGCCTTCCGCCTGGCCCTGACTGAACGGCTGTCGCTGGAAGACCTGACCATTTCCGCCTTCTCTTCTGCGGAAGCCGCTCTCAAGGCCCTGAACGACGGGTTCGAAGGTGTGGTCGTCACGGACCTGCGCATGCCCGGCATGGACGGTCGCCAGCTGGTCGAGCGGCTGAACGGCCTCGATCCGGATTTGCCCGTCGTCATGATGACCGGGCATGGCGACATCGCCGATGCCGTCGAGGCGATGAAGCGCGGGGCCTATGACTTTCTGGCCAAGCCCTTTGCTCCGGAGCGGCTGGTCGAGACCCTGCGACGCGCGCTGGAGAAGCGCGCTCTGGTGCTGGACAATCGCCGACTGGCCTCCGCCGTGGCCGATGACGAAGGCTCGATCCCGCTGAGCGGCGACAGTCCGGCCATCGAGCGGCTTCGGGGTGCCATCCAGCGACTGGCGGACGCCCAGGTCGATGTGCTGATCGAAGGCGAGACCGGAGCCGGCAAGGAGGCGGTGGCGCGAGCCATCCATAATGCCGGTCGTCGTCGGCCCAGGCCCTTTGTGACCGTATCCTGCGCCGCCCTGCCGGAAACCGGACTGGAGAGCCTGCTGATGGGCGATGGGGCAGGGCCGACAGGAAGTCTGCGTCGTCGTGAAGGCCAGATCGAACAGTCGCACCAGGGCACGCTGTTTCTGGACGAGATCGATCTGGCTCCGCCCTCGGCACAACGCCTGCTGCTGCGGGTCCTGGAGGAACGCGAGATCCTGCCGGTCGGGGCGATGGAGCCGCATGCGCTGGATCTTCGAATCCTCGCCTCGACAAAGGGGGACCCGGCCGAGGCGGTGGCGGCGGGTACGCTGCGCGAGGACCTGTATTATCGCCTGAACGTCATCCGCCTGCGCACCCCGCCCTTGCGTGAACGGCGCGAGGATGTGGCCCTGCTGTTTGCGCGCTTTCTGGACCGTGCCGCCAGCCGTCTGGGCCGCAAGGCACCTGCGATCGACCATGACATCCGGCGTCGCCTGATCGAGCACGATTGGCCGGGCAATCTGCGTGAGTTGTCGAACTATGCCAGTCAAATCGCCGTCGGTATCGCGCACCCTGAAACTCTGGGTCCATCACATGAGGGGCTGGTCCAACGCGTCCAGGCCTATGAGGCCCAACTCATCCGCGAATCGCTGACACGGCACCAGGGCGACATCAAACGGGTCACTACAGATCTGCAGATTCCGCGAAAGACCCTTTACGACAAGATGTCCCGCCACGGGCTCGTTCCGGCCAGACACCGTCCGCGATAGCGGCTGTCCAGATTTGGTCAGGCTACCCTATTTCCACTTCGACCCGTCGCCATGCTTGCCGATGCTGGCCCACTCCGCCGGGGCGGCCTTGTGGATGTATTGCTCGGACACCATCCAGCCCTTGATGGGCCTGAGGACTGCCAGACAGGCGAGGACCAGCAGTGGCATGGTCACCACCAGATGCACCCAGATCGGCGGCTGGACCGTGAACTCGAACCACATGAACAGGCCCAGACCCACCGTACCGACACCGGTCATGCCGAAGAAGGCCGGGCCATCGGCCGGATCGGCAAAGCTGTAGTCCAGACCACACTCCGGGCAGGCGTCCCTGATCTTCAGATAGCCCCGCAGCAAAGGCCCCTTGCCGCAGCGCGGGCAGCGGCACCGCAGGCCGGTCGAAAGGGTGCTGAGCGGGGGATAGACAGGATCGGTCATCGCGCTGATGTCGGCCTCTGGTGGCGCGAGGGCAAGCTGCACCTTTGTCGCGGCGACCGGTGGTCACTGATCGTTAACTGCGTTGAAAGGCCGAACCCGTAACCGTGCGCGCACATGTCCAGGGTTTCCGTCAGCAAGCGCGTCCTTCGCACCACCGTGGCCGCCGCCGCGGCGGGTGCAGTCGCGTTCTCGCCCCTGGCTCCGCTGGCTCAGGAAGGCGGTGCAGCGCTCGACCCCGTCACCATACGCATCGGGGCCAACAGCGAATTCACACGGGTCGAGTTTGCGGGCGTCATCGGCTCGCGCTCCCGCGTGCGACGCGAGGGCCGCAACATCATCGTGCGGATCGGCACGACCGCTGCCCCCGACGTCTCACGCCTGAAGGTCGATCCGCCTCCTGGCGTCGAAAAGGTCGAAACCCGTGCCGTGACCGGCGGCACCGAACTGGTCCTGACCTTGACGGAGGCTGGCGACGCCCGCTCGGGCAGCGCGGACGGGGCGGTCTATTTGAATCTTTATGCCCAGGCGGCCGAGGCTCCGGCCCCTGCCGCCGGCAGCGCCGCCGCCACCGTGCCGGTGACGACCCGCGCCGAGGCCGGTCGCGTCACGCTGGACTTCGGCTGGACCACGCCGGTCGGGGCCGCCGTCTTCCGGCGCGGCGAGGCCGTCTGGATCGTCTTCGACACCCGCGCCCGCCTGGACATGGCCGGCGCCAAGGCCCTGGGACCGGTGACCGATGCCAAGTGGACGGCGGGGGCCGACCATGTCGCCGTGCGCATCGCCGCACCGCAAGCCCTGGCCGTCTCGGCCGTCGCCGACGGTACGACATGGCGCGTAACAGTCGGAGGGTCGCCCACGGCCGTCGAGGGCGTGCAGATCGCGCGCGACGACAGCGGTGATGCCGCCCTGGTGGCGCGCATGGCCGGGGCCACAAAAGCGGTCTGGCTGACCGACCCCGTCGCGGGCGACCGCTTTGCTGCCGTCACCGCCCTGGCCCCCGGCAAGGGGTTTGGTGCCCGCCGCAAGACGATGGACCTGGCCCTGCTGCCGACGGCGCATGGCCTGGCCGTCGAAACGACGGCACCGGACCTGGCGATCCTGGCCCAGGGCGATCTGGTGACCCTCAGCCGCCCTGGCGGTCTGATCCTGTCGCCTCCTTCCGCGGAACTCGAGGCAGGTCAGCTTCAGGCTGACGCCCCCGCCCGCGCCAGACATCCAGGCCTGATTATGGCCGAATGGGCCGATGTCGGGACTGACGGCTTCTCAACCCGGTATCGGCTGCTTCAGGATACGGCCGCGCTGGAGGCCCAGAGTGCTGGCGACGACCCCCGCGCCCCCGCCGAGGCCCGCTTCGCCTTCGCCCGCTTCCTCGTCGGTTCTGGCCTTGGCTACGAAGCCATCGGGGTCCTGAATGCCATCGTGGCGCAGCAGCCGAACATGATCGGCGAGCCCGAGTTGCGCGGCCTGCGCGGTGCCGCTCGTGCCTCCATCGGCCGCATGGAAGAGGCGCAAGGCGACTTCGCCTCTGCCGCCGTGGCGGGCGACCCTGCGTCCTCGGTCTGGCGCGGCTATATCGCCTCGACCCAGGGCGACTATGTCAGCGCCCGACAGGCCTTTGCCGCCGGTGCCTCGGCTATCGACCAGTTTCCGGCGGAGTGGCGGGCTCGCTTCGGCGCGGCCCACGCCCTCGCGGCTCTGGAGACCGGCGATCTGGAAGCCACCCGCGCCCTGCTGAGCTATGCCTTCAGTCAGGAAGCACCGGCTGCTGACGAGCTGGCCGCACGTCTGGTCCAGGCCAGGATGTTCGAGATCGATGGACAGTCGGACAAGGCGCTGGCCGTCTATACTGCCGTCGGCCGCGCCCCGATGGAGGCCGTATCGGTGCCCGCCAAGCTGGGGGCCGTACGCCTGTCGATGGCCAAGGGCGCGATGACACCCGCCGCCGCTGCCGCCCAGCTGGAGAGCCTGCGCTGGCGCTGGCGCGGGGATGCCACCGAACTGGCCGTCATCCGGCAATTGGGTCAGCTTTATCTGTCGCAGGGCCTGTACCGCGAGGCGCTGACGGCGCTGAAGGCGGCGGGGCCTCGCATGGCCCGTCTGCCGGGGGCACCCGAGATCCAGGCCGATCTGAACAACGCCTTCCGTGCCCTGTTCCTGGAGGGCGGGGCCGATGGACTTCAGCCGATCCAGGCGCTGGGGTTGTTCTACGATTTCCGCGAACTGACCCCGATCGGGGCCGACGGCGACGAGATGGTCCGCCGCCTGGCCCGTCGTCTGGTCGATGTCGATTTGCTTCCCCAGGCGGCGGAACTGCTCAAATACCAGGTCGAAAACCGGCTGGAGGGCGTGGCCAAGGCCCAGGTCGCCACCGATCTGGCCACCGTCTATCTGATGGACCGCCAGGCCGAGCCGGCCTTGCAAGCGCTCTGGTCCTCACGCTCGACCCTGTTGCCCACGGCCCTGAACGCCGAGCGCCGCGCGCTGGAAGCGCGCGCCCTGACGCAACTGGGCCGCTACGATCATGCGCTGGAAATCCTGGGCGCCGACAACGGGCCGGAGGCGCGGGCGGTGAAGGCGGAAATCTTCTGGAAGCAGCAGCAGTGGCCCCAGGCCGCGGCCCTGTATGAAGCGGGCCTGAGCGAGCGCTACAAGGCGGGTGGGGCCCTGACGGCGGACGAGGAGGCGCGGCTGCTGCGCGCCGGGATCGGCTATTCCCTGGGTCAGGATGGAACGGCTCTCAGCCGTCTGTCGCGCAACTATCGCCCCTATGTAGCCGGGGCCCGCAACAAGTCGGCCCTGTCGATCGCCCTGGACGGTCTGGACGGAACCGACAGCGAGACCTCTGCCGCCGACTTCGCCGGACTGGCCGCCTCTGCCGACACCTTCGCCGGTTGGGTCACCACCATGAAGACCGAGCTCAGAACGAAAACGGGCGGGGACCCTGCGGCCCCCGCCCGTTCGCAAGCTGCGACAGCAGCGCCGGCCTCTGCGAGACCGGCGGCCTAAGTCTTACTTGTTGACCGCATCCTTCAGCGGCTTGGAGACGCGGAAGCGCACGGCCTTGGAGGCGGCGATCTTGATGGTCGCGCCCGTGGCAGGGTTGCGGCCTTCGCGAGCGGCGCGGGCGGCCGTGTCGAACACACCCAGGTTCGAGATGCGGACGTCGCCACCGGCGGTCAGCGACGAATGGATGTTCTTGACGATGGCTTCCAGCACGCGGCCGGCGTCAGCTTGGCTGACGCCTGCATCCTTGGCGACGGAGGCGATGAGTTCGGCTTGAGTAGTCATATGGGTCGTTTCCCGATGAAAGCTCGCTCCGATTCAGGAGCGATGACGAGGGGATGAGGGCGACTTTTTACAGACAATGCAAGCGCCTTTGCCTCTGTAGTGCCCGCAGGGTGGGGATTTATCCCGCGCCGGACGCCCTCTGGAAGCTCTCGACCAGGCTTCCGCACACCAGTCTCCAGCCATCCACGAGCACGAAAAAGATCAGCTTGAACGGCAGGGAGATCACCACCGGCGGCAGCATCATCATACCCATGGACATCAGCACGCTGGCGACCACCAGATCGATCACAAGGAACGGAACGAAAAGGAGAAATCCGATCGTGAAGGCGGTCTTCAGCTCACTGATCATGAAGGCCGGAGTGACCACCCGCAGGGGCAGTTCGATGGGCGGCGTGGTGGCCTCCACGGCCGACAGCCGCGTGAACAGGGCCAGGTCGTCGGGGTCGACCTGAGACAGCATGAAAGTCTTCACAGGTTCCGCCGCCGCATCGAAGGCCTGGGGTAGCTCCATCTGCTGATCCATCAGGGGACGGATGCCCGAATCATAGGCGTCCTGCCAGGTCGGGGCCATGACGACGGCACTCAGGAACAGGGCCAGGGACACGATCACGGCGTTGGGCGGCGACTGCTGCATGCCCAGCGCGGTCCGCAGCAGCGACAGCACCACGACGATCCGCACGAAGCTGGTGGTCATGATCACGATCGACGGGGCCAGCGACAACACGGTCATCAGACCGACCAGTTGCACCACCCGCTCGGTCAGCCCGGCTCCGGTGCCCAGATCGACATTGATCGCCGCCCCGCCCGAGGCGACGTCCTGCGCAAACGCCCCCAGCGGCCACAGCATGCACAGCAGGGTGGCGATAAGCGACAGCCTGGCCGCCCTGGCCAGCTCGGCGCGTGTGGGGACGACAAAGAGGCCGGACAGCTTCACTGGTCCGATCCCCGCGGCTCGATCAGTTCGCGGCCCTCGCCCAGCACCAGCAGGCGTTCCTCATTGTCGATCCGCACCAGCACCAGCCGCCGCGCGGGATCCAGCACCAGGGTCTCGACGATCTGCATGCGGCGGGGTCCGCGCTCGGCGCTCAGCTTGGCCAGCAACTGCGGCGCATAGCGGCGTGCGGCCCAGGCGGCCAGGCCGATGATGCCGAGGGTGAAGGCCAGGGCGAATAATGCCCGCAACAGATCGAGGAAATTCATGCGCCGCCGGTCCCGCCGGAATCGGTCGTCCGGCCCGTCAGATGTCGGCCATCGTGGTTAATGACCCGTATAGATAACGTCCCATTAACCATGCACACGGCATTTTCTGCCCATCTTCTATGGGACGACTCACGTCCGGAGCGATGTCCGTGGGCTTCACCGACCTGCCACTGCTGAGCCAGATCAAGGGCCGCCTGTCCTGGCTGGACGAGCGCCAGCGGGTCGTCGCCCAGAATGTCGCCAACTCCGACACCCCCGGCTATGTCGCCCGCGATCTGCAACAGCCGACCGACTTCGCCGCCGCCATGGCGCGGGGACAGGGCGTTCGGATGACCCGCACCAGCGCCATGCACATAGCGCCGCAAGGGCAGGTCGCGCGTTTCGAAAGCAAATCGGCACCCGATTCCGAGACCACGCTGGATGGCAATTCGGTCGTGGTCGAAGAGCAGATGCTCAAGATGGCCGAGAGCCGAATGGCTTATGACGCCGCCATCGGCTTCTACCAGAAATCCATGCAGATGCTGCGGATGGCCGCGCGCAAGCCCGGCGCGGCCTAGGGCCAGGAGACTGATCGATGACCGATGCCGTACCGCCCAGAAACAGCGCCATGGCCGTGGCCGCCAGCGCCCTGAAGGCCCAGCAGTCGCGCATGCGCGTGATCGCCGAGAATATCGCCAACGCCCAGTCCACGGCCCCGACCGCGGGCGGCGAGCCCTATCGTCGTCAGGTGCCGGTCTTTCAGGCACGAGAGATCGACGGTGCGACCGGCGTGACCCTGGCCGAGGTCCGGCCCGACATGGGTGACTTCCGCAGCGAATACGATCCGTCCCACCCTGCGGCGAACGGCGAGGGCTATGTCCTGCGTCCCAACGTCGACACCCTGGTCGAGGCGATGGACATGCGCGAGGCCCAGCGCGCCTATGAGGCCAATCTGAACGTCATCGAGACGGCGCGGTCGATGGAGACCCGCACCCTCGATCTCCTCAAGCGCTAAAGGCTAGCCCATGAATCCGATGATGGCGGCCAAGGCCTATGCCTCGATCCAGGGCGGGGCCATGCCCACCGCCCCGGTGCAGGGGCCCGCACAATCCGGCTTTGCCGAAATGCTGACCAGCGTCATGGGCGACATGACCCAGACGTCAAAGGCCGCCGAAACCCAGATGGCCGCCTCGGTCCAGGGCCAGGGCAGCCTGATCGACGTCGTCACCGCCGTCTCCTCCGCCGAGGCGTCGCTGGAAACCGTCATGGCCGTCCGCGACCAGGTGATTCAGGCCTATCAGGAAATCATGCGGATGCCGATCTGACGGCTCAGAACTGCGCGCGATCGCGCATCCACTGTGAAAACACCCATTTCTGACCGGCGGTCGGCGGCAGGCCGGCGTGCACGGTGCGTGGGTCGATCTCTCCGTCGGCCAGGGTATTGGCCCACATGAGCGCCTCTCCCTTCCGCCCACGATGCCGGTGCCCTTCATGGGCGAAGGCGGTCTCGCCCCCCTCGAAATTGTCGTTCAGATAGATCAGACAGGTCGCAATCCTCTGCCCTCGTCGGGCCACGTCCTGCGCAAAGCCGGGGACGGCGGGATCCAGATAGTCGACATGCCAGTCGAACGTCTGGCCAACCTCATAATGCAGGACCTGGCTCCACTCTAGGCTGACCAACGGCATTCCGGCGGCATTGGCGATGCGGTGCCTGACCAGGGCAGTGATCACATCCATGGTGTCGAGATCGAACTGGGCCGAGGTATTCGTTCGTCCCTTTGACTGCTGTGCGTGCCCGGCATCGGCGTCGAAAACCGAAGCCGGATTGAGCGCCCCTCGTCCGCGAGATATCAGCCAGTCGCACATCGGCGCTGCCAGAAAGCCTGACATCAGCACCATCGCCGGACTTTCGGACAGCGTCTGGAGAGGGGGAGGGGTCAGCCAGTCCTGAAGATCGAACCGGCCTTCACCCATCCCGAGCAGCCGAACCTGCTCCTCGGCCAGGTCATGCCCCTGCCGCGCCGAGAGGGCCAGCAGCGTCAGTGCACTGTGCCAGTCCTGGGAGACGCCGATACCGTTTGCAGTCATGACGGCAAGGCGGTGGCTGGCTATCCCGTCGCCGCCGTGACTGGCGGTCTGGATTTCATCAAGGATTGGGCTGGAAGGCACGACCGGACGTTAGGCGTATTCTGGCCGCTCGCCAACCGAGACTGCCGCCTTACCCCTCCAGCGACACCACCGGCTGACGCGTCTCCAGCCGTCGTCCGGTCCGGCGCTTCAGCCATGTCCGGATGCGGGTCTGGATCGGCGTGTCGATGACGAAGTGGAACAGGAAGGCAAAGGCGAAGGCCGCCACCACGCCCGCGACCCACAGCCCCCACTGCACCGCGACCGGCAGGGCAAACCGCGCGATCAGCACATTGGCCACGCCGAACCAGGCGATGCGCACCACCTCATTGGTGATGAACATGGAGAAGGAGACCTGGGCGGCCTTCTCGACCCATTTCGACGGACGCGGCGTCGGAATGGCCCCCGCCGCCAATATGATCAGCGAGATACAGACCAGCGACACCAGGGCGTGCTTGTCGAAATACTGGACGAAGGCCAGCGCCAGCGCGGCTACGATCCCGACCCATCCCGCCAGACGCGGCGCGATCCAGACCTTCTGCGCGAACCAGGCCAGGGCCATACCGAGGAAGAACAGCGGCAGGGCGCGGATGAAGCCATAGCCCATCGGCATCTGATAGACGGGATAGCCCAGCAGGCTCCAGGTCATCTGGTTGACCACCAGATACAGCCCGACCCCCAGCGCCAGCGTGCTCCACGGCCCCAGTTTCGTCAGGCCGCGCAGGATCCATGGAAAGCACAGATAGCAGCCGATCAAGGCCGAGATAGACCAGCTGGGCGCATTCCACCCCAGGCCACCGGGCACGCCGAACGCCTGGGTCAGCGTCAACTGGGCCGGCAGCTGGTCCCATCGGAACCACTCCGGTGCGCGCGGCGCGATGCCCATCGCCCCGCTGATCAGGATCAGCGCGACCAGCCCCAGCCCCATCATCAGATGCGCCGGATAGACCCGCAGAAACCGCTTCAGAAAGAAGTCCGTCGCCGACAGCGAGCCCCTGGCGACCGACGCGCCGTAAACCCGCATCAGCACATAGCCGCTGTCGATCAGGAAGAAGTTGGTCAGCAGGAACCCGCCCCGCTCGAACACCGGATGCACGCTGTCCGCCAGATGCACAGGCCCTGCGCCCTGGAAGTGATGCAGGATGATCAGGCTGGCCACAATGAAACGCAACGCATCCAGCCACCCCCCACGCACGATGGGCGGTGTCTCATTTCGGGTCGAAATCGCGGTCCAGGCCATGGCCGAAGCCTCCTTGGACCGGGGCGGCGCAAGGGGCGGGCCATGGGGCCTTAAGCATGATTGCTCATCGACTGGTGAGGCGGGCCTGACACTCTAGGGTGCACGGCCCTGTGTCGTACGGAGTATTCGCGTGTCCAACCGTTTCCGCGCTCTGCTTCCAGGATTGGGACTTCTGGCCTTGACCTGCTGCAACCGGCTCGACCCGGCTGAGGAGGCCGCCCGCATTGCCGCGAAGAAGACAGCGTTTGCTCAGGCCCAGACCGAAGCCGCGCAGCGCTTCGGTCTTGTGGTTGCCGGTCAGTTTTCTATCAGGCTTCCTTCAGGCGTCACCTGCTTCACACCCGGAGGGCAGGCACCGCTCGTCTTCAAGGAAATTGGTCATGGAGATGTTCTCGACGAGGCGACGCGCACAGAGTTGAACCAGGCCCGACTGCATAATCTGGCGATGGTTGCGCGGCCTGACTATCCCGACGCCGACCTTTGCCGGGCGTCCTTGCCCGGGGATCATGATCGGGACTCCAGCTTCCCCTACGGCTGGGCGAAGCCGATGTCCGAACCGGCGCGTGAGGTGGCACGCCCTGTCGCCTCGCTTCATGAAGCGGCGCGGCGAGGCTCTCTAGTGGACGTGCGACGCTTTTTGCGAGACACGCCCATCAATGCCCGTGACGGGCTGGGCCTGACCCCACTCATGTGGGCCGTTGGTCGGAACAGGCCGGAAATCGTCGACCGGCTTCTCGACGCCGGGGCCAGTCCGTGGACTCAGGGCCAGCGAGACGAAACCGCCTTCTACTGGGCGGCTGTCCTCGGCCATCGGACGGTCTTTTTCGACATGCTCGCCCGCGTCCCGGAACCCAGGTCTTGGCGGCGTCAGGATCTGCAAGCCGCCCTCGCCGGTGGCGATATCGCCATCATCCGTCAGATACTGTCGGACCGGCACGAGATGATCCAACCCCACGACCTGCGATCGATACGACTGTCCCTCCCGGCAGCCCGCCTCCTGCTCGAAACCGATGCGCCTGGAGTGGCGGACGCCGTGTTTCAGGCGAGCATAAACGGGCGCGAGCCGCTTCGTGTGGACCTGATGCGGCTAGCGATTTCCAAGGGGGCAGATGTCAACGCCGTCGGTCCCGGTGAATATGAAACCCCGCTCGGCATGCTGGCTGACGGCATATATCCCGGCACGCCGCAGGCTGTCAGACTGCTGCTTGATGCGGGGGCTGACCCGAATGCACTGTCCCACCGCAGTCGTCCGATCTGGGAAGCCGTCGGGACTATGGCGCTCGACGGGGAACAGGCTGACTCCGATGCCAGGGCCGCTCAAATTCTGGACCTGTTGGTGGCGGCGGGCGGGGACATCAACCTGCCCGACCATCAGGGTCGTCCGCCGGTCTGGGCTTTGTTCTTTCCCCGGACTTATGATCATGAGGAACTGGACCCCAGCTTCGTCACCAAGGATCTGCTCACCGACCTCACGGCTCGAGGGCTGGATCTGAATGCGCCATCGAAGGGACGGCGGATCCTGTCCGTGATCGAAGAAAAGGCCGGACCACGATCGGAGTACGCTCTCCGGCTGCGAGAGCTTGGCGCTCGTCCCTGAGGGAGGCCGCGTCGGTCAACCGCGCGACCACAGTGTATTCCCGACCCTGATCATCCCGCCCGTTTGCGGTCCGAGTGGAGACACTGGACCCTGAAATCAGGTGCGAACCCGGCCTTGCATCGCCTTCGTCACGGGCCAGATGTGATGAGGGAGACGTCGTCGGTCTGACAGCGCCACCCGGGTCTTTGACAGGATGAAATCAACGCTGCGGCCGCTGGATCGAGGCCGGACTTCCCATGGCGGTCGCGCCCTGGGGACCGTTTTCCGACGGCCGACTTTTCCGCCGGTAACCGGAGACACTGAACCCCTTACGCGACATCGCTAACGCCGCATTAACCATGGACCCGGCATTCCTTGCCCAGTGCGGGGGCCGCTCTCGGCGGACATCCCCGGGCGCGTGTTTGTGGAGCGTGGGATGAACGGGGCGGAAGTTCTGGATGTGGGGCGCGATGCCCTGTGGCTGACGATCCAGCTGTGCGCGCCTGTGCTGCTGGTCGGCCTGGTCGTCGGCGTGGTCATCGGCCTGTTCCAGGCCCTGACCCAGATCCAGGAACAGACCCTGATTTATGCCCCCAAGATCATCGCCATCTTCGTCTCCCTGCTGCTGTTCCTGCCTTTGATGGGGGCGCTGCTGGGCGGCTTCATGCGCACCATCGCCGTGCGCATCGCCGGGATGTAGTGGAGCCCTACGCCACATCGGATCAGGTCTGGCAGGGCGCGCTGATCTTCGCACGGATCGGCGCGGTCCTGCTGATGATGCCGGGCATTGGGGAATCCTATGTGCCGCCGCGCATCCGCCTGTCGCTGGCCCTGGTCGTCACCCTGTGTCTGTGGCCGGTGGTGTCGGGCAGCCTGCCAGCTCTGCCGACCAGCCTGGGGGCCACCGTCGGCTGGATGCTGCGCGAGGCGCTGGTGGGGCTGGCGATCGGGACGATGCTGCGCATCTTCCTGACGTCCCTGTCCACGGCGGGGGAGGTGGTGTCGCTGCAGACCACGCTCAGCTTCGCCCAGACCGCCAACCCGTTGCAGGCCCAGCCGGGCACGACGATCTCGGCCTTTCTGCTGCTGCTGGGCACGACCCTGGTCTTCGCCACCAACACCCATCACCTGTTCATCGCCGGACTGGTCGGGTCGTACCGCCTGATCGCCCCGGTCCAGCCGCTGGCCACCGGCGACTTCGCCACCCTGGCGGTACGGACCCTGGGCGAGAGCTTCCTGCTGGGCGTGCAACTGGCCGCGCCCGTCATGGTCTTTGCCCTGATCTTCAACCTGGCGTCCGGACTGGTCGGGCGGGTCATGCCCCAGTTCCAGGTCTTCTTCGCCGCGGCCCCGCTCAGCATCATCCTGGGGCTGTCCGTCTTCGCCTTGAGCCTGGGGGTGGTGGGCACGATCTTCATCGATCGCTACCGCGCCCTGGCCGGACAGTTCACGGGAGGCGCGGGTGGCTGATACGCCCGATCCCGAGTCCAAGACGGAAGACGCCACCCCACGAAAACTCGAGGAGGCGCGCAAGAAGGGGGATGTCGCCAAATCCCCGGATGTCGCCTCCGCCCTATCCCTGGCCGGTGCCGCCGCCGTGATCCTGATGGCCGGGGGCTGGTTCGCCACCTCCATGGCCGAGCAGTTCCTGCCCTTCATCGCCGCCCCCCACACGATGATGGGCGGGCTGAACACAGGTGCGGGGGTCGAGATCGGGGGCATCGCCCTGTGGGCCATCACCCCCTTCCTGGGCGCGGTCATGCTGGCGACCATCCTGGGCGGCGTGGGCGGCAACTTGGCCCAGTCGGGCATTATGTTCACAGGCGAGAAGCTGAAGCCCGACTGGTCCAAGGTGAACCCGCTCAAGGGTTTCAAACGCATCTTCGGCCCCGACGGCCTGGTCCAGTTCATCAAGACCTTCCTCAAGCTTCTGGCCGTGGTGGTGGTCTGCTGGCTGGTGCTGAAACCGCATGCGAACGAGCTGGCCAATATGGCGGCCATGTCCCCGGCCATGATCCTGCCGTTCACGCGCGACCTGGCGATCAGCCTGATGGTCTCCGCCCTGGTCTTCCTCAGCTTCACCGCCGGCGTGGACTTCCTCTGGCAGAAATACCGCTTCGCCGAGCGGATGAAGATGACCAAGGAAGAGCTGAAGGAGGACTACAAGCAGTCCGAGGGCGACCCTCACGTCAAGGCCAAGCTGAAGCAGATTCGGGCCCAGCGCAGCCGCCAGCGCATGATGCAGGCGGTGCCCACCGCCACGGTCATCGTCACCAACCCGACGCACTTCTCGGTCGCCCTGCGTTACGAGGCGGGCGACGCCGCCCCGGTCTGTGTCGCCAAGGGCGTGGACGCCGTCGCCTTGCGCATCCGCGAGGTCGCGCGTGAGCATGCGGTGCCGATCGTGGAAAACGTGCCCCTGGCCCGCGCCCTCTACGCCGCCGTGGATGTTGACGAGACCATTCCGCGCGAGCATTTCGAGGCGGCTGCCAAGGTCATCGGCTTCGTGATGAACAAGCGCAAGAAACGCTGATCGTAACGGAACTTAACTCCCCGTTTACCACGTAGGCGGCAGTTTCTGCCTAGCGACCTGTTCGGTTCGCGCGTCGGGGTGGGCCCGTTTTAACTTAGGCGGTTTGAGTGGGCGGCTTTTCGTCGGCATTGCAGAGGTTCGGGGTCGGCAAGCTGGCCGTGCTGCTGGGCGTAGGCGCCGGCGTCGCGGTCGCGCTGGTCTATCTGATGATGCGCGTGGGCCAGGCCCCTGACGCCCTGCTGTATTCCAACCTGGACCTGCGCGAAGCCTCGGAGATCACCACGGCCCTGGACAGTGCCGGGATCAAATACTCTTCGCGTGGCGACGGCTCGACCATCTTCGTCAGCCGCGATCAGGTGGGCGAGGCTCGCATGCTGGTGGCCGGCAAGGGCCTGGTGACCTCTGGCAGCGTCGGCTACGAAATCTTCGACGACCAGTCGGTCCTGGGCCAGACCGAGTTCCAGCAGAACCTCAACGAAAAGCGCGCGCTGGAAGGCGAGCTGGCCCGCACGATCATGAGCCTGCGCGGCATTACCTCGGCCCGCGTCATGATCGCCCTGCCGCCGCGCCAGCTGTTCCAGGCCTCGACGGCCGAGCCGACCGCCTCGGTGGTCGTGGGCGTGACGGGCGGCCAGCTGTCAGGGGCCCAAGTCCAGGCCATCCGCAATGTGGTGGCCTCCTCGGTCACCAATATGAAGCCCGAGCGGGTCACCCTGACCGACACCTCCAACCGCACCCTGGCGGCAGGCGCGGACGCAGGCGGCTTCAGCGCCGCCTCCGCCGAAGAGGCCAAGAGCTCGACCGAGGCCCAGCTTCAGGCCCGTATCAAGGATATCGTTGAAGGCGTCGTCGGCGTCGGGGCGGCCCGCGTCCAGGTCACCGCCGACATCGACCATAGCCGCTCCACCACCCAGCAGCAGGTCTATGACCCCGACGGGCAGGTTGTCCGCTCGACCTCGACCAATGGCTCCGAGAGCCAGGACACAACGGGCCAGGCCGACGGCGGGGCCACGGCGGTCAACAACATCCCGGGCGGTCAGGCCCCCAATGTCACTCCCATCGGCTCGACTGACACCCAGAACACCGAGACCACCAACTACGAAATCTCCAACACCACCACCACGACGGTGAAGGAGGCTGGAGAGGTCAAGAAGCTGGCCGTGGCCGTGGCCGTCGACGGCAAATATACGCCCCCCGCCAGCGGCGACGGCGAGCCGACCTATGCGCCCGTCTCCGAGGAAGACCGGGCCAAGATCGAGGCCTTGGTCAAGGCGGCGGTCGGCTTCAATGCTGAGCGCGGCGACATCGTCCAGGTGACGGCCGTCCGCTTCAACCGCGACACGGCGGCGGTCGGCGGCGAGGAGGCGGGCTCCTCGATGTTCAGCTTCACCAAGGACGACATCATGCGCGGTGTCGAACTGTTGGTCTTGCTGATCACAGGACTGCTGCTGATTTTCTTCGTGCTGCGTCCTCTGCTGAAAACGGCGACGGGCGGGGGTGGAGGTAGTCCGCAGTTGGCCGGCGCAGGGGGTGTACCGGTGACCAGCCTGCAGACCTCGATCGTCAACGGGGCGGCTGATCCTGGCCAGCAGTTCCTGCCGCGCTCGGAGATGGACGATCGGCTCGACATCGCCCGCATCGAGGGTCAGGTGAAGGCCTCGTCGATCAAGAAGGTCGCCGAGTTCGTGGAGAAACATCCGGAGGAATCCACCTCTATCCTCCGCTCCTGGGTGCACGAAGGCTGATGGCGGCCCGGCTGGTCAACAAGAAGCCTGCAGTAGAGGACGCCAGGAAGCTGACGGGGCCCGAAAAGGCCGCTGTCATCCTGCTGTCGCTGGGCGAGGATCACACCCGTCTGTGGCAGAGTCTGGACGACGAGGAGATCAAGGAAATCTCTCAGGCCATGGCCGGTCTGGGTACCGTCACGGCCGCCGTGGTCGAGGAACTGCTGATCGAATTCGTCGCCGGGATGAGCGGTTCCGGCTCGGTGATGGGCAGCTTCGAACAGACCCAGAAACTGCTGGCATCCTTCATGCCGGGCGACCGGGTCGAAGGCCTGATGGAGGAAATCCGGGGTCCCGCCGGCCGGACGATGTGGGACAAGCTGGGCAATGTGAACGAGGCGGTTCTCGCCAACTATCTGAAGAACGAGTACCCCCAGACGGTCGCCGTCGTCCTGTCAAAGATCAAGCCAGAGCACGCGGCCCGTGTCCTGACCAGCCTGCCCGAGGACTTCGCCCTGGAGTGCGTGCAGCGGATGCTGCGTATGGAGCCGGTCCAACGCGAGATACTCGACAAGATCGAACAGACGCTGCGCACCGAGTTCATGTCCAACCTGGCCCGTACGTCCAAGCGCGACAGCCACGAGATGATGGCCGACATCTTCAACAGCTTCGACCGTCAGACCGAGGCCCGCTTCATAGGGGCTCTGGAAGAGCGCAACCGCGAGGCCGCCGAACGTATCCGCGCCCTCATGTTTGTCTTTGAGGATCTTTCAAAGCTGGATCCTGGCGGCGTCCAGACGCTGTTGCGTGCGGTCGAGAAGGATTCGCTGGGCCTGGCCCTTAAGGGAGCGTCGGAATCCCTTCGCGAAATGTTCTTCTCCAACATGAGCGAGCGCGCCGCCAAGATCATGCGCGAGGACATGGAGGGCATGGGGCCTGTGCGTCTGAAGGACGTCGACCAGGCCCAGATGGCCATGGTTCAGGTGGCCAAGGACCTGGCGGCCAAGGGCGACATCATGCTGGTGGGTCAGGGCGGCGACGACGAGTTGATCTACTGACATGACCCCCCAACCGCTCAGCACCCCATTTTCTTTCGACACCGAGTTCGACTCGCTCGGCGATGTCGTGCGCGCCTCCTCTTACCGTCCCGCCAAGCGCGCCTGGACGGGCCCGGAAGTGGAAGCCCTGGTTGCCCAGGCCCGTGCCGAGGCGCGTCAGATCGCCATGGACGAGGTCGAAAGCCTGCAAGCCATGGCCCTGTCGACCATCGGCCAGGCGTTGGCCGCGTCGGCCCCGGCCCTGACGCTGGTCGCCCAGACCCACCGCGAGCAGTCCGCGGCCCTGGCCATGACGGCGGCGCGTGTGGTGTGTGCCGCCGCTCTCGACCGCTATCCGGCCGCGCCGATCCAGGCCGCGCTGGAAGCCCTGGGCCAGGAGATCGACGCCTCTCCGCGCCTGGTCATCCGCGCCGGCGATCTGACGGACCAGACCCGCGCGCGGATCGAACAACTGTGCACGGACGCGGGCTTCTCTGGCGTCGTGGCCTTCCGTGACGAGGCCGGCATGGCTCCCGCCGCCTTCCAGCTGGAATGGGCCGACGGGCGAGCCGAGTTCGACGTCGACGCCACCTTCGCCCGCATGACTGAGGCCTTGAACTCAGCCCTGGCGGCTGACGCCGGGCACGCCGACAGGCTCGCACCCCACAACCTCACCGAAGGGAGGCCGTAATGGCATCCGACACCATGGCTCTGGAGGAGTTTGGCGACTCCACCGCGATCACCGTCAATGACGAGGCGACCGACAAGACGGCCCACGACCTGGCCCCCGTCTTCGATGTGCCGGTCAACATCTCGGCGGTGCTGGGCAAGGCGCACATGACGGTGGCGCAACTGCTGAAGCTGAACCGAGGCTCGGTGCTGGAGCTGGACCGCAAGGTCGGCGAGGCCATCGACATCTTCGTCAACAACCGCCTGGTCGCGCGAGGCGAGGTCGTCGTGGTCGAGGACCGGCTGGGCGTGACCATGACGGAAATCATCAAGACCGAAGACAGCAACGCCTGACGGCGTTGAACCCCGGCCCCTGACACGGGCCATCGTGCGTTGGATGTGAAGGAGAAGACCCATGCGGCTTCTGGTGGTTGGAAGGCTCAGCGGACAGCTGGCGACGGCAGTGAAGATGGCCATGGCGCATGGGGCCAAGGTCAGCCACGTCGAGCGCGGCGATCAGGCGACCGAGCAACTGCGTCGGGGGCAGGGGGCCGACCTGCTGATGGTCGACTATCGCGTCGACATCGCCGCCCTGATTGCGGCGAACGAGAATGAGCGAATTCATGTGCCGGTCGTGGCCTGCGGGGTCGATGCCGATGCGACGGACGCCGCCAATGCCATCCGCGCCGGTGCCAAGGAGTTCATCCCCCTGCCGCCGGACGCTGACCTGATCGCTGCGGTCCTGTCCGCCGTGGCGGACGACGACCGACCCCTGATCTCGGCCGACCCGGCGATGAAGGCCGTGATCGGACTGGCCGACCAGGTCGCGCGGTCGGAAGCCTCCATCCTGATCACCGGCGAAAGCGGCGTCGGCAAGGAAGTCATGGCGCGCTACATGCACGTCAACTCGCGCCGTGCCGACAAGCCATTCATCAGCGTCAACTGCGCCGCCATCCCCGACAATCTGCTGGAATCCGAGCTGTTCGGGCACGAGAAGGGGGCCTTCACCGGTGCCATGGCCCGCCGCATCGGCAAGTTCGAAGAGGCCGACGGCGGCACCCTGCTGCTGGACGAAATCTCGGAGATGGACGTCCGGCTTCAGGCCAAGCTGCTGCGCGCCATTCAGGAGCGGGTGATCGACCGCGTCGGTGGCACCAAGCCGGTGCCGGTCAACATCCGCATCATCGCTACCTCCAACCGCGACCTGGCCAAATCTGTGGCCGAGGGGACGTTCCGCGAAGACCTGCTGTATCGCCTGAATGTCGTGAATCTGCGTCTGCCCGCGCTGCGTGAGCGTCCAGGAGATATCGCCGTCCTGGCCGATCACTTCGTCAAGAAATACGCCGCCGCCAACGGTGTGCCGGTCCGTCCGGTCTCGGCAGACGCCCGCCGGGCCCTGGTCTCGCACCGCTGGAACGGCAATGTGCGGGAGCTGGAAAACGCCATGCACCGCGCGGTCCTGCTGGCCGTCGGGCCCGAAATCGACGTCGATGCCATCCGCCTGCCGGACGGTCAGCCGTTGAGCGCCGGATCGCATGGTGCGGCTCCGGATGCCGGCTTTGCCGGACGCGCGGCCCAGGTCGCCGACACCGTCACCCGCGCCCATGTCGGCCAGACCGTGGCGCAGATGGAGAAGACGCTGATCTTGGACACCCTGTCGCACTGCCTGGGTAATCGCACCCATGCCGCCACCATTCTGGGCATCTCGATCCGCACCCTGCGCAACAAGCTGAACGAATATGCCGACGAGGGCACCAGCATCCCCGCGCCCCAGTCCGGCATCGCCGCCAGCGGCTACGCGGCGGCCTGATCCGATGACCTTTTCGATGGACCGCAGAAGCGTCCTGACCAGCCTGGGTGCGCTGGGCGTCATGGGCTGTTCGCAAGCACCAGCGACGCCGCCTGCGCCGCAGGATCAGCCAGCGCGCCCGGCCGTGGCGATGCAGGCCTTCGACCTGTCGGCCTTGGAGCGTCGCAACGGCGGACGCCTGGGCTTTGTGGCTCTGGATACCGGAACGGGCCGCAGCCTGGGCTGGCGCGGTGACGAGCGGTTCGTCTACTGCTCGACATTCAAGATGTATCTGGCCGCCGCCATCCTGATGCGGGTGCAAGCGGGTCAGGAGCGGCTGGATCGCGCCATCCCGATCACCTCCGCCGACATGGTCAGCCATGCGCCGGTCACCGAACCCGCTGTTGGCAGCAGCCTGACGGTCGAGCAACTGATGAAGGGGACGGTCGAGGTCAGCGACAACCCCGCAGCCAATATTCTGCTGAAAGCCATGGGCGGCATGGAGCCCATGCAGGCCTTCTATCGCGGTCTCGGCGACACCAGCACGCGGGCCGACAGGTTCGAGCCCGAGATGAACCGTCTGGACGGCGACAAGGACACGATCACGCCGGCCCAGTCGGTGGCGAACATGCAGCGGCTGTTCCTCGACCCGGCCTCGCCTCTGACAGAAGAGTCGCAAAGACGGCTTCTGCGCTGGATGACCGACACTCCGACCGGCATGGACCGACTGAAGGGCGGCGTTCCCTCCGGCTGGCGCGTGGCCCACAAGACGGGCACGGGCGGCTATGGTCCGACCAATGACATCGGCCTGATCTATCCGCCCAACGGCAAACCCATCGTGATCGCGGCCTACTACCACGCCACGCGAGAGACCTCCGACGCCCAGAACGCCGCCGTGATCGCCGAGGCGACTCGTCTTGCGCTGACCGCCCTGGGCCGCACCGCATGACCGACATCCCTGCCTCCAACGGCATGATGAAGGACGGCATGGCCCGGCCGACCGGCAAGGACATGCTGGGCTGGGTCGCGCGGGGCGAGGTCGGCATGGCGGTGGGCGTCATCGGCGTCATCCTGCTGCTGATCCTTCCCGTGCCCAAGATGCTGCTGGACCTGCTGCTAGCGATCTCGCTGGTCTCGTCCGTGCTGATCCTGATGACGGCCGTGATGATGAAGCGGCCACTGGACTTCGCCATTTTTCCGACAGTGCTGCTGGTCTCGACCCTGTTCCGGCTGGGCCTGAACCTGGCCTCGACGCGGCTGGTGCTGACGCACGGGCATGAAGGGCACGGCTCGGCCGGTCAGGTGATCGAGGCGTTCGGGGCCCTGATGATGGGCGGCAGCTTCATCATCGGCATCATCATCTTCGCCATCATCCTGGTGGTGAATTTCGTCGTCATCACCAAGGGCTCGACCCGCATCGCCGAGGTGTCGGCCCGCTTCACCCTGGATTCCATGCCGGGCAAGCAGATGGCCATCGACGCCGATCTTTCCAGCGGCCTGATCGACGAAGAGACGGCCAAGCTGCGTCGCAAGGAGCTGGAGCAGGAATCGACCTTCTTCGGGGCCATGGACGGTGCGTCCAAATTCGTGCGCGGCGATGCCGTCGCGGGCCTGATCATCGTCTTCATCAACGCCATCGGCGGCATTCTGATCGGCACCATCCAGCACGGCCTGCCGATCGGAGAGGCGGCCAATACCTATGTCTCGCTGACCGTCGGCGACGGCCTGGTGACCCAGGTTCCGGCTATCATTATCTCCATTGCGGCGGGCTTCCTGGTCTCAAAGGCGGGCGTCGAGGGCACGGCGGACAAGGCCTTGGTCAAGCAACTGGCCACCAATCCGGTCAGCCTGGGTGTCGTGGCCGCTGCCTCGGCCCTGATCGGCGTCATCCCCGGCATGCCGATCATCCCCTTCTTCGCCCTGGCCGCAGGCGCGGGCTTCATGGCGTGGAAGCTGGGCCGCGACCGGCTGAAGCCCCAGCCGACCGAGGCCGAGATCGCCGCCGCTACCGCCAAGCCCCGGGAAGACGTCGAGGAGCCCATCGGCACCGCCCTGACCATCGACGAGGTCAAGATCGAGCTGGGATATTCGCTGCTCAGTCTGATCAACGATCTGGAGGGGCGTCGCCTGACCGATCAGGTCAAGGCCCTGCGCCGTTCGCTGGCCCAGGAGTACGGCTTCGTCATGCCGTCGGTACGCATCCTCGACAACATGCGGCTGGGCACCCAGTCCTATGCCATCCGCATCAAGGAAATGGAGGCAGGAACCGGCGAGGTGCGTCTGGGCTCGCTGATGGCCATGGACCCGGCGGGGCGTCAGGTCGAACTGCCCGGCGATCACACGCGCGAGCCCGCCTTCGGCCTGCCCGCCACCTGGATCGACGAGAGCCTGCGCGAAGAGGCGACGTTCAGGGGCTATACCATCGTCGACCCCTCGACCGTTCTGACGACCCACCTGACCGAAATCCTTAAGGAGAATATGGCCGACCTGCTGTCCTATGCCGAGGTCCAGAAGCTGCTGAAAGAGCTGGGGACGGAAGAGAAGAAGCTGGTCGACGAGCTGATCCCCTCGGTCGTCACCGTGACGACACTGCAACGGGTGCTGCAGTCGCTGCTGCGCGAGAAGGTTTCGATCCGCGATCTGGGGGCCATTCTGGAAGGTCTGGCAGAGGCAGCACCACACACGTCGTCGGTCACCACCCTGGTCGAGCATGTGCGCGGGCGCCTGGCGCGTCAGCTGTGCTGGCAGCACAAGGGCGACGACGGGGCCTTGCCCATCGTCACCCTGTCGCCGGAATGGGAAGCCGCCTTTGCCGAGGCCCTTGTCGGTCAGGGCGAGGACAAGCAACTCGCCATGGCTCCGAGCCGTCTCCAAGACTTCATCCGCGCCGTCCGCGACGTGTTCGAGCGCGCCGCCATGTCGGGCGAGAGCGCGGTCCTGCTGACCGGGCCTCAGATCCGGCCCTATGTCCGCTCCATCATCGAACGCTTCCGCGGCCAGACTGTGGTGATGAGCCAGAACGAGGTCCATCCGCGCGCCCGCCTGCGCACGATCGGCAGCGTCTGAGCAGCAAATTGCGCTAACAGCCAAGCCTGTGTCGGAAACCCGACTGGACAGAACGCCGCACCACGCTAAAGCTGCGCCGATGGCTCCCGCGCTCCGACCCAGACTTTCGGCCCTGAGCCAGTTCCTGCGCACGCCATCGGTGGGGCGCACGGTCGTGGCCCTTTTATCGGTCGCCCTGATCCTGCTGCTTCTGGTCAATCTGACGGTTTTCGTCATGACCCGCCGGACGGCGGACTTCAACGAAACGGTGGACCATGCGCAAGAGGCCCGACTGGTCTCGCAGCAGGTCCTGAACCGGCTGGTCGATGCGGAGACTGGCCAGCGCGGTTTCATGCTGACAGCGCAGCCCAGCTATCTGGCTATACACAGCGAGGCCGTTGCCGAACTACCAGGGCTGTTGACCACCCTATCGGGGCTAACAGTAGCCGATCCGCAACTGGCCCCGCGGGTAGAGCGCGTTCGTGAGCTTTCTGATGAGCGTCTTGGGGTAATGGAACGCAGCATCGCCCTGGCGCGGACCGGACGCATCGGCGAGGCCGTCTCTGTCGTGCGCGGCGGCGAGGGCAAGGACCTGATGGACCAGATGCGGATCGAGATCGCCGCCATCGACACCTTGCAGGCCAGTCGTGTCAGACAGCTGACGCGGGAGTCGGAAGCGGCGGCCAACTTCACGCTGGGCGTCAATGTCTTTGCCGGACTGCTGATCCTGATCCTGGGCGGCATCGTGGGTTGGATCGTCCGTCGCTATCTGTTGGACATGCGCGACGCCCAGATGGCCATGGACCGTCTGAACGCCGGCCTGGAGAATCAGGTGCGTGACCGGACCGCGGCCCTGTCCCGCGCTAACGATGAAATCCAGCGCTTCGCCTATATCGTCAGTCACGACCTGCGGGCCCCGCTGGTCAATGTCATGGGCTATACGGCCGAGCTGGAGCAGGCTGGCAAGATCATCGATCGCCAGATGACGGCCGTCGAAACCAAGGTGCCGGAGATCGTCGAGAACGACGCCCTGATCGCCGTGCGCGAGGATGTACCCGAGGCCATCGGCTTCATCCGGGCCTCGACCGCCAAGATGGACCGTTTGATCAATGCCATTCTGAAGCTGTCGCGCGAGGGTCGCCGCAGTCCTGTCTCCGAAGTCCTGCCTATGGCAGAGATCGTGCAGGCCATCGCCGACAGCGTTCATCATCAGACCGACGCCGCCGATGCGGAAATCGTGGTTGAAGAGCTTCCCACTATCCAGAGCGACCGGCTGTCGATCGAGCAGATCTTCGGCAATCTGGTCGATAACGCCGTGAAGTATCTGGAGCCGTCGCGTCCGGGGCGTATCGTCGTGTCGGGGGAAGTCTCGGGTGATGAGGTCACCTATCGCGTGACCGACAACGGGCGCGGTGTCTCGGACCGCGACCACGAGCGCATCTTCGAGCTGTTCCGCCGGTCCGGCCGACAGGATCGCCCGGGCGAGGGTCTGGGCCTGGCCTTTGTCCGCAACAGCGTGCGCCGCCTGGGTGGCACCATCGATCTGGAGTCGGAGTTGGGCAAAGGCTCGACTTTCGTGCTGAAATTCCCCAAACGCCTCGTCCTTTCGGAAACCGGAGACCTGTCATGAGCAGCGCAGTCAAGATCGTGATGGTCGAAGACGACCACGGCCACGCCAGGCTGATCGAGAAAAACATCCGCCGTGCCAACATCTCCAACGAGATCGTCCACTTCGACGAGGGTGGTGCCGCCATCGACTATCTGTTCAGCGAGGAGGTGCGGGCCAACGGCCCCATGCTGATCCTGCTGGACCTGAACCTGCCGGACATGTCGGGCACGGACATCCTGGCGCGGGTCAAGGGCGACGACCGGCTGCGCCGCGCGCCCGTGGTCGTGCTGACCACAACCGACGACAAGGTCGAGATCCAGCGCTGCTATGATCTGGGCTGTAATGTCTACATCACCAAGCCGGTGGACTATGAGAGCTTTGCCGACGCCATCCGTCAGCTGGGCCTGTTCCTTTCGGTCATGCAGTCGCCGGACATCGAGTAGCCGCACCTTGAGCGAGACCCCTCCCATCCGCCTGCTCTACATCGACGACGACCGCGGCCTGTCGCGGCTGGTCGAGAAGGAGTTCGGCCGTCACGGCTATGTCGTCACCTGGGCTCCCGACGGTGAGGCCGGACTGGAGCGGCTACGCGGGGGCGAGGTCTTCGACGTCTGCGCCCTGGATCACTACATGCCGGGCCGAGACGGGCTGGACGTGCTGCCGGACATCCTGGCGCTGGAGGCTCCGCCGCCGGTCGTCTACGTCACCGGGGCCCAGGATGGGCGGATCGCCGTGGCCGCACTGCGGGCGGGGGCAGCCGACTATGTCATCAAGGACGTGTCGGAGGATTTCACCACCCTGCTGCGCAATGCCGTCGAGGACGCGCTGAACCGGCGACGTCTGCAGCGCGAGAACGACGAGGCGCACGAACAGGTCCGCATGGCGCGTGACCGGGCCGAGGCCATGCTGCACGAGGTCAATCACCGCGTCGGCAACTCGCTGCAACTGGTTTCCAGCTTCATGTCGCTGCAATTGCGGCATCTGGTCGATGAAGGTGCACGCGCGGCTCTGAAGGAATCCCAGGCTCGGATCGAGGCCGTCGCCCATGTGCACCGCCGCCTCTACACCTCGGGCGACATGTCGTCGGTGGCCATGGACGAATATCTGGAAGGCCTGATCGACGAACTGGGCAAGTCGCTGGGACCGGACGAAACGTCACCCCGGCTGGTGCTCGACGTCGCCCCCATGCGGGTCACGACCGACCAAGCCGTGTCTCTGGGCGTTGTGGTCACCGAACTTGTCACCAATGCCGTGAAATACGCCTATGGCCCCGATCAGGGCGGCGAAATCCGCATCATTCTGAAAGCCGACGGCGAAGGGCGCGCCCTGCTGACGGTCGAGGATGACGGCCCCGGCATGGGCGACGGCAAACCCAAGGGCACCGGCTTGGGTGGCAAGATCGTCTCGGCCATGGCGTCTGGCCTGCGCTCGGCGGTGGAGTTCGATGGCGCTCACAAGGGCGTACGGGCCCGTCTGGCCTTCGATCTCTGACCATGAGCGTCGCCTTGCAATTCGGTCAGGCCCAGCCTGGCGTTACCCATCTATGGCGGACCACGGCGTTCGGCCTGGTGTTCCATGACGGCAAGCTGGCGTGCGTACGCGTCGACCGCGGCGAAGGCAGCTACTATGACTTGCCGGGCGGTGCCGTGGATGGTGACGAAACCGAGGAACAGGCTCTGGTGCGCGAGTTCGTTGAGGAGACGGGCATGACCGTCCGCCCCTCCGCGCGGATCGGTGAGGCGGCGCAGTATTTCCTGAAATCCGACGGCGCCCCCATCAACAATGTCGGCGGCTTCTGGCTCGCGGAGCAGGTTTCGCTGGACCCGGCGTCCAAGGTCGAGGCAGATCATGAGCTAGTCTGGCTGCACCCGCACACGGCCTTGAGTGAACTTCGCCATGATGCCCATGCCTGGGCCGTGGCGACCTGGCTGCGACGAAACGCCGGGGCCTGATCCGGCCAGTTTCCCAAGTTTCGCGGAACCAGAGACAGGCCGGCGGGTTCATTGATCATCGCGACGCCGCAACGGTGTCCTTTTGAATCAAGGAGTTACTCATGGCTGATCAAGATCAATTCAAGGGTGCCGCCAAAGAAGCCGGCGGCAACGTCAAGGAAGGCCTCGGCAAGTTGACGGGCAATGAAAAGCTTCAGGCTGAAGGCAAGGCCGACCAGGTCGAAGGCGCAGTTCAGAAGAAAGTCGGCGACGTAAAGTCCGACCTCAAGTCCTGATAGCTTCTACCTCGTGATTGTCGAAGACGCCGCCCGCTCCCCCGGGCGGCGTTTTCTTTTGTGCCGCTCAGTCGTCCCCGAACAGCTTGATCCGCAGGCCCTGGCTTTCGCTCTCGCCCGGCCGCGTCGATGTGCAGTTCTCGGTATAGGCCACGCCGCCCTGGGGCAGGCGGGTCGGCCGCGTCTCGCAGCGCCGATCCGCCAGATCAGGTCCTGCCGGTACGCTTCGCGCAGTGCTGCAGTCGAGCGCAAAACCTCCGGTGCGAGGATCTGGTTGGCACCGTTCGCTTTCGGCAGCAGGCCTGAGCCCATCCGGCAAAGCATCGCCCAGACCGGCGGCCAGCACAGTTCTCACCCGGAACTGACAGTCTTCGAGCGTCTCGCTGGATGCGCGGACATAGGGGCTGCATTCAGCACGTTCGTACCCATAGGGATCAGCCCTGGCCGCCTCGGGTAGTTGAGGGCGAGGCGCGGCCGGTGCCTCGATGGGGGGGACGATCGGCGTGGTCCAGACCACCTGGCCCTGAACGTTCGGAGCAGGCGCGGCCTGTTGCAGCAGAATGGCGAAGACGATGGCGATCATGGTCGAACGCTCCGGAATAGCGGCCCCTCACATCACGCCGTGGGCCGCGTTCCAGAATCTACCGTGTCAGGGCGCGCATGGCCTTGTCCAGCCCGTCGATGGTCAGGGGGTACATCCGCTCGTCCATCACCTCGCGGATCAGGCCCACCGAGGCGGAATAGCTCCAGTATTTCTCCGGCGACGGGTTCAGCCAGGCCGACTTGTCCCACTGCTGGCGGGCGCGTTTCAGCCAGACGGCCCCGGCCTCCTCATTCCAGTGCTCGACCGAACCCCCGGGCATGGTGATCTCATAGGGGCTCATGGTCGCATCGCCGACGAAGATGGCTCGCCAGTCGCCGCCGTATTTATTCAGCACTTCCCAGGTCGGGATCTTCTCGTTGTGCCGACGCCGGTTGTCCTTCCACACGCCCTCGTACAGACAGTTATGGAAGTAGAAGAATTCCAGATGCTTGAACTCGGTCCTGGCCGCCGAAAACAGCTCTTCGCACAGCTTCACATGGGCATCCATCGATCCGCCGATGTCCAGGAACAGCACCACCTTGATCGTATTGCGCCGCTCGGGGCGCATCTGGATGTCCAACCAGCCCTGGCGTGCCGTGCCGTCGATGGTGCCGTCGATGTCCAGTTCGTCCGCCGCGCCCTGCCGCGCGAACCGGCGCAGGCGGCGCAGGGCGATCTTGATATTGCGAGTGCCCAGTTCGACGCTGTCGTCCAGATTGCGGTATTCGCGCTTTTCCCAGACCTTGACCGCCCGCCCCTGTTTGGCCGGCCCGCCGATGCGCACGCCCTCGGGGTTGTAGCCGCCGTGGCCGAACGGGCTGGTGCCGCCCGTGCCGACCCATTTGTTGCCGCCCTCGTGCCGCTTCTGCTGTTCTTCCAGACGCTGTTTCAGCGTCTCCATCAGCTTGTCGAAGCCGCCCAGCGCCTCGATCTGGGCCTTCTCCTCGTCGCTAAGAAACTTCTCGTTCAGCAGCCGCAGCCAGTCCTCCGGCACATCGACGCTCGGCTCATCGCCCGCGCCAACGGTTTCGATGCCCTTGAACACCTTGCCGAAAACCTGATCGAAACGATCGTAGTGTTTTTCGTCCTTGACCAGCACTGCCCGCGACAGATGGTAGAAGTCCTCGACCCGGCCGCCGACCACGTCCCGGTCCATGGCCTCCATCAGGTGCAGCCATTCCTTGGTCGAAACCGGAACCTTGGCGTCGCGCAGGGCAGTGAAAAAGGGCAGGAGCATGTGCGCAAACTGGACCCTGCTCAGCCTCGCCGCAAGATGAACTCATGGTCGGTCCAGCGACCGACGGGATAGTCATACTCCCCCGCCTTCTCGAAGCCGTAGGCCGCGTAAAGCTTCTGAGCCTTCTCGTTACCGCTCCAGACACCGATCCAGAGAGAGCCGTCGGTATGAGCCTCCATCCAGGCCAGCGCGAGGGCCAGCAGCTTTGTGCCCAGGCCCATGCCTTGCGCGGCCCTCGACACATAGAGGCGGCGCAGCTCCGCATGGCTGGCACGGCCGTCCGGGTGGGGCAGGGTGTTGGGGCCGGTGTTGGCGAAAGCCAGCAACTGGCCGTCCGCGCCTTCCGCCACCCACCAGCCGCTGCCGGGCTCCTGCATCTTTCTGCCCGTCGCCTCCGGGCTGAAGCTCTCGTCGAGGAAGGCCTCCAGGTCGTCAGCAGGGTAGGGGATACCAAATCCGGTCACGAAGGTGTCGACGAACGTCTGGCGGCCCAGCGCACCCAGGGCGGCGGCGTCATCAAGGGTTGGGGTGCGTATCGTGGCGTCGGTCATCCCTTGGCGATAAGGCTTGCGCAGACAGGCGACAAGGGCGCGGAGGGGCCCTATCCTGATGCTCATGAGCGTACCCCTGTTCACCCATCCCGACATGATCGCCCACCAGCCCGGAGCGGGTCACCCCGAGCGGCCGGAACGGCTGGCGGCGGTGCTGGAGGCCCTGGCCGATGCCGGGCTGGATCGAGACACGCGGGCGGCGACGGAAGCCTCGGTCGAGGATCTGGAGCGGCTGCATCCCGCCGATTATGTCGCCCGCCTGATCGGGGCCTCGCCCGCGACGGGTCAGGCCCAACTGGATGCCGACACCATCCTGTCGCCGGGCAGCATCCGTGCGGCCCGCCTGTCCGCCGGGGCCATCGTCGATGCGGTGCGCGCCATCGCGCGGGGCGAGACGAACCGCGCCTTCGCCGCCGTGCGTCCGCCAGGCCACCACGCTGAGCCGGATCGCGCCATGGGCTTCTGCCTGTTCTCCAATGTCGCCGTGGCTGCACGGGTGGCGCAGAGCGAGGGGATGGCCCGTGTCGCCGTCATCGATTTCGACGTTCACCACGGCAACGGCACTCAGGCGGCGTTCGAAAACGACGATAGTCTGTTCCTGGGCTCCATCCACCAGATGCCGCTCTATCCCGGCACCGGCGCGGCGTCGGAGACAGGCGTGGGCAATATCGTAAATGTGCCGGTCCCGCCCCATTCGGCGCGCGAGGCCTGGCGCGCCAGTTTCTCCGGCGGGCTGATGCCGGCGCTGGACGCGTTTCGGCCCGACCTGATCCTGATCTCCGCCGGGTTCGACGCCCATCGCCGCGATCCTCTGGCGCATCAGTCGCTGGAAGCTGAGGATTTCGCCTGGGCCACCCGGGCCGTGATCGAGGTCGCGCGCGCCCGTTGCGGCGGAAAGGTTGCGGCCTCGCTCGAGGGCGGTTACGACCTAGAGGGGCTCGGCCGTTCGGCCCAGGCCCACGTCCAGGCGTTGGGGGAGGACTAAGGGTCGGATCGTGTTCGCTTTATCCGCCTGTTGCTCATGTCGAACCCCGCCGTTGATTCTCCTCCGATAGAGAAGGTGTCCGCTGTCGCTCCCGTGCGGCCCGGTGCCATTACGCTTGCCCGACACGGCGAACCGGCCTTGTCCCGCCAATGCCTGCTGACCTCGGACCAGTATCGCGACTGGTGGGCCAAATATGAGGTTGGTGGGCTGAAAGAAGGGCAGACCCCTCCCGCCGATCTGCTGGCTACGGCCCAAGGCGCGGGCGTCATATACGCCTCGACCCGCCGCCGGGCCCAGGAAACGGCCTCCGCCATCTCGGCCGGGCGCGAGGTGTTGTCGGACGTGCTATTTATCGAGGCTCCCCTGCCGCCGCCCCATTTCCCCAGCTGGTTCAAGCTGCCGCCTAAATACTGGGGCGCGGTCGCCCGCTTCTGGTGGCATGCGTTCGACCACCACGAAGGTCAGGAAACCCGGACCCAGGCCGAGGCCCGGGCCGAGGCTGCCGCCCGCGCCCTGATCGCCCGCGCGGAAACCGGCGAGGACGTACTGGTCCTGGCCCACGGCTATTTCAACCACATGGTCGGCAGGCGGCTGAAGGCCGACGGCTGGTCGCTGGTTCACAACCAGGGCTTCAGATACTGGTCCCAGCGGCGGTACGAAAAAAGCTGAGGGGTTCTTTTTGGCCTGTCGTCTATCGGCTGCTTGAGGCCGAAATCCCCGTTGAAGCGAATGCGCGGCCCCTCTAGGGTCGCCGACGATGACCGACGTGACCCCTCTTTCCGCCGACCTCAGCTTCGAAGACGCACTGCAGCGTCTGGAGCAGATCGTGTCCAAGCTTGAATCCGGCCAGGCCCCGCTGGAAGAGTCCATCGCCCTGTACGAAGAAGGGGCGCGGCTGAAAGCGCATTGCGAAACGCGACTGAAGGCGGCCCAGCTGCGGGTCGAGAAGATCGTGGTCGGCCCCGACGGTCAGGCGAAGGGCACCGAACCGGCCGAGTTCGGCTGATGCCCGCCCCCGCGCCCCAGATTACCTTCGACGACTTCATGAAGGTCGACATCCGCATTGGACGGGTCGTCGCCGCAGAGCCTTTTCCTGAGGCGCGCAAGCCCGCCTACAAACTGAACATCGACTTCGGCCCGGACATCGGCGTCAAGCGGTCCTCGGCCCAGATCACAGTGCACTACACCTTGGACGAACTGGTCGGCCGCAAGGTGGCCGCCGTGGTGAATTTCCCGCCCCGCCAGATCGGGCCGGTCATGTCCGAGGTGCTGACCCTGGGTTTCCCCGACGCAGACGGCGAGGTGGTCCTGGTCGGCGTCGATCGTGACGCCGTGGTCGGAGGGCGTCTGTTTTGATCTCGCCCCCCGTCGCCCTGCATGCTGCCAACTCGCCCGAGCAGGGCGTGATCGACCGTGTGGCCCAGGTCGCCGATCTGGTTACTGTGGCCCTGGATCAGTTGCTGCCCCGAGCCGATGGTCCCGAATCCCGACTGACCGAGGCCATGCGCTATGCGGCACTGGGGCCCGGTAAGCGGTTGCGGCCTTTCTTCGCCATCGAGGCGGCGTCGCTGTTCGATATCGAGGAACAACCTGTCCTGCGCGCCGCCTGCGCCCTGGAATGCGTCCATGCCTACAGTCTGGTGCACGACGACCTGCCCGCCATGGACAATGACGACATGCGGCGCGGTCGGCCCACGCTGCACAAGGCCTATGACGAGGCCACGGCCATCCTGGCGGGCGATGCGCTTCAGACCGCTGCCTTCGACATCATCCTGCACCCCGACACCCACGAGGACGCCGAAATCCGCTGCGATCTGGCCGCGCGGCTTTCGCTGGCCTCGGGCGCGCGCGGCATGGCCGGGGGGCAGATGATCGACCTGCTGGGCGTGCGCGACGACCTGGGCGGGGTGGCCCGTATGCAGCGGCTGAAGACCGGGGCCCTGTTCACCTATGCCTTCGAGATTCCCCTGATCATCGCCCGTGCCCGCGACAGCCATGTCCAGGCCCTGACCAGCTTCGCCCACGACATCGGGCTGGCCTATCAGATCATCGACGACCTGTTGGATGTCGAGGGCGACGAGGACATCCTGGGCAAGGCGGCCAACAAGGATGCGGCCCAGGGCAAGACCAATTTCGTCACCCTGCTGGGCGTCGAGGCGGCGCGGCACAGGGTCGCGCATCTGGCCGATCAGGCCCGTTCTCACCTGAATGTCTTCGGCTCCGATGCCGAAATCCTCAAGGCGAGTGTGGACTTCGTGCTAAAGCGCAGGTCCTGATAGGAAACGTCCGGCCCGTTCGCGGGTTCTGAAGTCCGTGCCGTCGCCCAAGGTTTTTGAATGCCCGTTACCCCGTTGCTCGACCAGGTTACCTTTCCCGCTGACACGCGCGGGTTCGATATTCCACAGCTGCGTCAGCTGGCGGACGAGGTCCGGGCCGAGACTATCGACGCAGTCTCCGTCACCGGAGGGCATCTGGGCGCGGGTCTGGGCGTCGTCGAACTGACCGTCGCCCTGCACCATGTTTTCGAGACGCCCAGGGACATCCTGATCTGGGACGTCGGGCATCAGTGCTATCCGCACAAGATCCTGACCGGCCGTCGCGACCGCATCCGCACCCTGCGCCAGCCCGGCGGGCTGTCGGGCTTCACCAAGCGCAGTGAGAGCGAATACGATCCGTTCGGCGCGGCCCATGCCTCGACGTCGATCAGCGCGGCGCTCGGCTTCGCCGCCGCCCGCGATCAGAAGGGCGAGCATAACCGCGTCGTAGCCGTCATCGGCGACGGCTCCATGTCCGCCGGCATGGCCTATGAGGCGATGAACAACGCCGCCGAGACGACCAATGGCCAGCTGATGGTCATCCTGAACGACAACGACATGTCCATCGCGCCTCCGGTCGGCGGCATGAGCGCCTATCTGGCCAAACAGGTGTCGGGCGGGGCCTATCAGAACTTCCGCCGCCTGGGCAAAAAGGTCGCTGAGCACATGCCGCGCCCGTTCCGCAATGCGGCACGCAAGGCCGAGGAATATGCCCGCGGCATGATCACCGGCGGCACCTTCTTCGAGGAGCTGGGCTTCTACTACATCGGCCCCGTCGACGGCCACGACATGGACAATCTGGTCCCGATTCTTAAGAACGCCGCCGCCATCACCGATCGCCCGGTGGTCGTCCATGTCGTGACCCAGAAGGGCAAAGGCTATGCCCCGGCCGAGAGCAGCGCGGACAAGCTGCACGCCGTGGTCAAGTTCGACGTCGTCTCCGGCAAACAGTCCAAGAGCGTCTCCAACGCCCCTAGCTACACCAAGGTGTTCGGCACCGAACTGATCAAGCGGGCCAAGATCGACCCGTCCATCGTCGCCATCACCGCCGCCATGCCGTCCGGGACCGGTCTGGACCTGTTCGGTCAGGCCTTCCCCGAGCGCACCTATGACGTCGGCATCGCCGAACAGCATGCCGTGACCTTCGCCGCCGGTCTGGCCGCCGACGGGATGAAGCCGGTCTGCGCCATCTATTCGACCTTCCTTCAGCGCGGCTATGACCAGGTGGTCCACGACGTGGCCATCCAGAAACTACCCGTACGCTTCGCCATGGACCGCGCCGGTCTGGTCGGGGCCGACGGCGCGACCCATGCCGGCTCGTTCGACATCGGCTATATGGGCGCGCTGCCCGGCATGGTGCTTATGGCCGCCGCCGACGAGGCCGATCTGGCCGCCATGATCGCCACCAGCCTGGAGATCGACGACCGCCCGTCGGCCTTCCGCTATCCGCGCGGCGATGGCGTGGGGGTGGAGATTCCTGAACTGGCCGCCCCGCTGGAGATCGGCAAGGGGCGCATCGTGCGCGAGGGCACCTCGGTGGCCATCCTGTCCCTGGGCACCCGCTTGCAGGAATCGCTCAAGGCCGCCGATCTGCTGGCCGCCCGCGGGGTGTCGGCCACCGTCGCCGACGCCCGCTTCGCCAAGCCGCTGGACGAGGACCTGATCCTGCGTTTGGCGCGCGAGCACGAATGCCTGATTACGGTGGAGGAGGGGGCCATGGGTGGTTTCGGCGCCTTCGTCCTGCAACTGTTGGCCGAGAAGGGGGCACTCGATACGGGGCTGAAGATTCGCACCCTGCACCTGCCTGACATCTTCCAGGATCAGGATACGCCCGCCGCCATGTATGCGACAGCGGGGCTGAACGCCGACCATATCGCAGTCGCGGCCTTGCAGGCTCTGGGCGTCGGGGCTGGTCGAGGCGCTGTACGCGCCTGACACCCTCGCACTGGTGGTGAATTGACCGCTGGGGCTGACAATCACAGCGACCCTTCGCCACGGCCACGAAGGGACGCAACAAACGACCCGCTTTTCAACGAGATATCGAATTTCGCGCCGTCTTGACCAATCAAGGTCTCGCCTATAGGTTCCGCGCCGAATTCAGACCCCCTGTGACGCCCGTCTTTCGGCGTCAGTGTCGCAGTGCTGAGGCCATCATGTCCCTGCCACCAGAATCGCGCGAAGAGGCAATCGCACGCCTCAACCGAAGCGCTTCTGATCTAGAGACGCGCACCACCCGCGAGGTTTCGGCCGAGCTGGCGGGGCAGAAGGTATCGAGCGAGGCCTACAAGATTATCGCCGAGCTTCTCGGGGGTGTCTTCATCGGCCTGGGAGCGGGTTTTCTCGTGGATCGGTTCTTCGGAACCAACCCGTGGGGCATCATCGGCGGAGTCCTTCTGGGCTTTGCCTTGTCGATTTACATGGCGCGTCGCACAGCCAACCGGCTGATGGCGCAGGCCAAGGCGTCAGGTGTCACGGCTCAGGCTGTGCCGTTCGACGACGAAGCCGAAGAAGACCAGGAGCGATAGGCGTTTGGCCGATCCGATTCATCAGTTTCAGGTCACGCCCATTGAGGGGCTGAACTTCGGCGAGGTCACCCTTCCGATCATAGGGGCCACGCAGATTGCGTTCACCAACTCGCATCTGGCCATGACCGTCGCCTTCGCCATGGTCGTGGGCTTCCTTATGCTGGTTACCTCCGGTGCCAAGATCGTCCCGGGCCGTCTGCAGGCGGCGGGCGAGACCTTGTTCGACATGATCGACGGCGTGACCGATTCAATCATCGGCCATGAGGGGCGCAAATATTTTCCCTTCGTCTTCACGCTGTTCACCCTGATCCTGGCCATGAACCTGCTCGGCATGTTCCTGTCGTTCACGGCTACGTCGCAACTGGCGGTGACCGTGACGTTTGCGGCTCTGACCATCCTGCTCGTCATCGGCATCGGCTTCGCCAAGCACGGCCTTGGCTTCTTCAAGCTGTTCTGGCCGACCAGCGCGCCGTTGGTACTTCGCCCCGTCGTCGGTGCGATCGAGTTCCTGTCCTTCCTGCTTCGTCCGGTGACCCTGGCGCTTCGTCTGTTTGGCAACATGCTAGGCGGTCACGTGGCGCTGAAGATCTTCGCCGGTTTCGTGGTGGCGCTGGGAGCCGGTGCTTTCGCTGGCGAAGGTCTGGGTCTGTGGGGCCTGCCGATCGCCGCCCTGTCGATGAGCATGGTCGTCGCCTTGACCGCGCTGGAATTCCTCGTGGCCTTCCTTCAGGCCTTCGTTTTTGCCGTTCTGGCCAGCATCTATCTCAATGATGTGGTCAATCTGGGCGACGCCCACTAAGGCTGCCCAATCCTAATCCACCCTCATCCAACCAACCCTGACTGAAACAAGGATATTCACCATGGAAGCTGAAGCCGCAAAATACATCGGTGCTGGCCTCGCAACGCTCGGCATGATCGGCTCGGCCATCGGCGTGGGCAACATCTTCGCCAACTTCCTGAACGGTGCCCTGCGCAACCCTTCGGCCGCTGGCTCGCAAGTCGGTAACCTGTTCGTGGGCGCGGCTCTGGCCGAAGCCCTGGGCATCCTGGCTTTCGTGCTGGGCATCCTGATCCTGAACTCCTGATCGTTCAGGTCTGAACAGCGACGGCGGCTCCGCAAGCGGAGCCGCCGTCCGCTTTTCGATTTTCTGCAAGAACGGACACCATGGCGGCTCCAGAAGCTCACACCACCGGCACCCATGCCACGACCGAGGCCGAAGGCCACGGCAGCGGTGGCCTGCCTCAGTTCCAGACAGACGTCTGGGCGGGTCAGATCGTCTATCTGCTGATCCTGTTCTTTGCCCTGCTGTTCCTGATTTCCAAGGTCTTCGCGCCGCGTCTGCGCAAGGTGATGGACGAGCGGGCCAACACCATTTCATCCGCCGTCGCCACGGCGCGTCAGGTTCAGGCCGAGGCCGCCGACCAGGCCGCTGTCGCCAAGGCAGAGGTCGAGCAGGCACGGGCCACGTCGCGGGCCACCGCTCTGGCTGCCCGCACCCGCGTGACCGATGAGGCCAATGCCCGTGCCGCGGCCGAAGAAGAGATCGTCAACGCCCGCATCGCCGAGGCCGAGACCGCCATTGGCAAGACCCGCGATGCCGCCATGGTCCACGTCGGAACCATCGCCTCCGACACCGTGGTCTCCATCGTCGATCGCCTGACCGGCAAGGCCCCGACGGCCGCCGAGGCCGCCGCCGCCGTCAAGGGAGCCGCCTGACATGAACATGTTCCTGGAAGAGGGCGTCTGGGCCTGGGACAGCGCTGAAGTGTGGGTCGGCATCGGCCTGTTGCTGTTCTTCGCCATCCTTCTGTGGGCCGGTGTGCACAAGCTGGTAGCCCAGCAGCTGGACGCCAAGGCCTCCAAGATTCAGGGTGAGTTGGACGAGGCCGCGCGTCTTCGGGCCGAGGCCGAGGCTTTGCTGGCCCAGATCCGTGCCGAAAAGGCCGAGGCCGAGGCTCAGGCCGCCGAGATGATGCGTGCCGCCGAATCCGACGCCCGCACCATGGAAGCCGAAGCCAAGGCCAAGCTGGAGGAGACCCTGGCCCGCCGTCAGGCCCTGGCCGAGCGCCGCATCGCCCAGGCCGAGGCTCAGGCCACGGCCGAGGTCAAACAGGCCGCCGCCGACCTGGCCATCAAGGCCGCCGAACAACTACTGACAGCCCGCGCGGCAGGCCAGAAAAGCGATCCTCTGCTGGACGCGGCCATCGCCCAGATCGGGACACGTCTGAACTAGGACGTTCTCTACCCTCGAACGATCCAGGCCCGCCGGTGCACCCGGCGGGCCTTTTCGTATCAGTGGGCCGGGTGGGCCCCGACCACGGCGTGGGCTCGCTTCTCGCGTTCCACCAGCCGGGCGTAGACATTGCCCAGTACGATGCCGAAGACGATGTGGGTGACCAGCATCCAGCCCAGGGTCGCCATATTGGAACCCAGCACCTGCGAATCTCCCACGAAGAAGACGCCCAGCATCATCACCACCCAGGCCCCGACCGCAAAGACGATGCCCTTGGTCTCGGAGGTATCGGTGGGCAGCCGCGGGCACAGGATGCCGAACAGCGAGCCGAGGATGAAGGTGCCCGAGAACAGATGGATGGCCCAGCCTGCGGCCAGATTACCGTCCATGCCCAGCAGGCTGGCGACCATTCCGGGAAATGGCTGGAACATAGAATTCAAGGCGAAGATGTTGATCGCCTCCAGAACAGAGATGGCCAGTGTCGCCACCAGACCAGCAATGATTCCTTTTTTTACGCGTGACATCATGACCTTGGCGCCTCCCAACGCTTGTTTTGGTTCTTGATAACGCGAGGGGAAGCATACGCCTGTCTGACGGCATGAAAATCACATTGCCGTGCTTCGCAGCTGCGAGATCAGGCGAAGGTGACGCCAGTCATCTGTTCAGAGGCAGTCCACAGGCGCGCAGCGACGTCTGCATCCAAGGCCTGCGGTTCGGCCTTGGCTGGGCCGGGCGGGCCCTTGAGTTCGTTCAACTGCGTCGCGCCTAAGTAGGCACCCCCGCGAACGGTCGGATCGGTTGCGGCCATCAGAATGGGCAGGGCACCGGCAGAGGCTGAGTGGCTGACCAACGGCTCGATCAGGGGGCGGAAGATGTAGCGCAGGCCCGCCCGCGCGATCGGCGATCGCACCAGAGGACCGTTCTCGATCAGGCCGGTGCGCGCATAGCCCGGATGCGCCGCGACACTGGTCAGGCCCCATCCATTCGTTTCGCTGCGTCGATCCAGCTCCAGCCCGAACATCAGCATGGCCAGTTTGGACTGTGCATAGACCGCCCACGGCTTGTAATCCCGCTCATGGTTCAGATCGTCGAGCCGGATCCGGCCCTGTCGATGAGCGATGCTGGACAGTTGGACGACACGTGCGCGGCCTGCCTTCAGCAGAGGCAGCAGTCGCCCGGTGAGGGCGAAGTGGCCCAGATAGTTGGTCGCCAACTGCATCTCGAAGCCGTCGGCCGTCACCTCGCGCCTCGGTAATGCCATCACCCCGGCATTGTTGACCAGGACATCGATAGGCCGTCCATCGGTCAGCATTCGTTCAGCGAAGTCCGCGACAGACGCCTGACGCGACAGATCCAGCACCTCGAAGGTCACGTCGGCCTCCGGCGTTTGCTGTTTCAGCTTGTCGATCGCCGCCGCAGCTTTCTCCTGGCTGCGCACCGCCATGACGATCGATGCACCTTTGGCGATCATGGCCTTGGCCGTCTCGAAGCCCGTCCCGCTGTTCGAGCCGGTGATGATAACCCGCTTGCCGGTCAGCTCGGGGATGTCGTCAGTCGTGAAAGAGGCCATGTCGATCATGTCGGCATGGCCTCCGGTCTTCACAAGTGCGGCAAAGCTATTCCGCCGCGATGTTCGATCCCTGCGGTGCGGTCCAGCGTAGGACGGGCGCCCGGGCGGCGCGGGTTTCGTCCAGCCGCTTCATCGGCGCATGGAACGGCGCGCCCTTGAAGCGGTCGACGTCACCGGCCTTGGCGGCCCCGGCCAAGGCACGCATCGCCTCGATGAAGCGATCCAGCTCCTGCTTCGATTCCGTCTCGGTCGGCTCGATCAGCATGGCTCCGTGCACGACCAGGGGGAAATACATGGTCATGGGGTGGAAGCCCTCGTCGATCATCGCCTTGGCGAAGTCGAGCGTGGTGATGTCCGTGCCCTTCAGCCACTCGTCGTCGAACAGGGCTTCGTGCATGCACGGTCCCTCGGGGAAGGCGGCGCTCATCACGTCCGATAGGCGGGCCTTGATGTAGTTGGCGTTCAGCACCGCGTCCTCGGCCACCTGACGCAGGCCGTCAGCGCCGTGGCTCATCATGTAGCTGAGGGCGCGCGTGTACATGCCCATCTGGCCCTGGAAGGCGCACAGGCGGCCAAAGGCCTGGGCCGCCTCGTCTTCTTCGCGCTCGATCAGGCGATAGCCGTTCTGATCATGCACGACCCAAGGCGCGGGTGCGAACGGAGCAAGAGCCTCGGACAGCACCACCGGACCCGCGCCCGGACCGCCGCCGCCGTGGGGCGTGGAGAAGGTCTTGTGCAGGTTGATGTGCATCGCATCGACGCCCAGGTCGCCCGGGCGCACCCGGCCGACGATGGCGTTGAAGTTCGCGCCGTCGCAGTAAAAATAGGCCCCCGCCTCATGCGTCAGCCGGCTGATTTCGAGAATATCCCGCTCGAACAGGCCGCAGGTGTTGGGGTTGGTCACCATGATGGCGGCGACGTCGTCGCCCAGCTTGGACGCCAGATCGGCCACGTCGACGCGGCCGTCGTCGGTCTGGGCCACTTCCACGACGGTGTAGCCCACGAAGGCGGCCGTCGCCGGATTGGTGCCGTGGGCGGATGTCGGCACCAGCACCTTGCGGCGCTTCTCGTGCTCGCCGGACGCCTCGTGGGCGGCACGGATGGCCATCAGACCGCACAGTTCGCCGTGCGCGCCCGCCTTGGGCGACAGGGCCACGGCCGGCATGCCCGTCAGGGTCGTCAGCCAGTGCGACAGCGTATCCATCAGCTCCAGCGCGCCCTGCACCGTCGAAATCGGCTGCAGCGGATGGATGTCGGAGAAACCCGGCAGGCGTGCCATCTTCTCGTTCAGGCGCGGATTGTGCTTCATCGTGCACGAGCCCAGCGGATAGATGGCCAGGTCGATGGCGTGGTTCTTCTGCGACAGGCGCACATAGTGGCGCATGGTCTCGGGCTCAGACAGGCCGGGCAGGCCGATCGGATCCTTGCGCACCAGGTCGCCCAGGTCCGATCCGTCCGTCGTCGGCTCCGGCAGATCGACGCCGGTCTTGCCCCAGCCGTCGCTCTCGAAGATCAGATGTTCGTTCTGCAACAGGCCCCGCCCACCGGTCAGGGTGGCGGGTTTCGAGGTGATGGCGTTCGGAGTGGTCGGACGGCCGACAGTGTTCATGGTGCTCATGGTTCAGCCCTCCGATCCGGCGGCGAGGAATTTGGTCAGCGCCTTGGCCAGTATCTGGATATCGACGTCGCGCGTCGTCTCGGTCGCGGCGACCAGCAGGACGTCGTCCATGCCGGCATCCGGAGCCAGGCGGCTGTACGGCACACCGGCCAGCAGATGATGCGACGCCAGCTGATCGACAACTTCTGCGGCCGGTCTGGGCAGGCGCACCGCGAACTCGTTGAAGAAGCGCGGGGTCAGGATTTCCACGCCCGGAATGGCGACCAGGGCATCGCGGGTCGCCAGCGCCTTCTCATGGTTCAGCAGGGCCAGTTTGCGCAGGCCTGTCTCGCCCAGCAGGCTCATGTGGATGGTGAAGGCCAGCGTACACAGGCCCGAGTTGGTGCAGATGTTCGAGGTCGCCTTGTCGCGGCGGATGTGCTGCTCGCGCGTCGACAGGGTCAGGACGAAGCCCCGCTCGCCATCGGCATCCACCGTCTCGCCGCACAGGCGGCCCGGCATCTGGCGCACCAGCTTGTCGCGCGTGGCGAACAGGCCGACGTAGGGTCCACCGAAATTCAGGGCATTGCCGATCGACTGGCCCTCGGCCGCGACGATATCGGCCCCCATCTCGCCCGGCGATTTCAGCAGGCCCATGGACACCGCCTCGGTGACCACGACGATCAGCAGGGCTCCGGCGGCATGCGCGGCCTCGGCGATCCTGGTCACGTCGGTGGCGGTGCCGAAGACGTTGGGGGTCTGGACGACGACGCAGGCCGTGTCCGGCCCGATACGAGCGATCACGTCGGCCTCGGCATCGACGGCAGCGGGCAGGGCCTCGGTCTCGACGCCCACGGCATGGACCACGGTTTCAGTCGCCCGGACATAGTGGGGATGCACGCCGCCCGAGATCACCGCCTTGTTGCGGCGGGTCACGCGGGTGGCCATCAAAACGCCCTCGGCCATGGCGGTCGAGCCGTCATAGAGCGAAGCATTGGCCACTGGCATGCCGGTCAGGTTCGCGACCTGGGTCTGGAACTCGTACAGATACTGCAGGGTGCCTTGCGCGATTTCCGGCTGATAGGGCGTGTAGCTGGTCAGGAACTCCGACCGCTGGATCACATGGTCCACGGTCGCGGGCACATGGTGCTTGTAGGCCCCGGCCCCGCAGAAGAAAGGCACCGTCCCCGCTGTCGCATTCTTGGCCGCCATGGCCGACAGCGCCCGCTCGACCTCCATCTCGCCCGCCACGCGCGGCAGGTCGACGAAGCCGTCACGCTGCGCCGGTTCGGGCACGTCCACGAACAGATCGTCTATGGATTTCGCCCCTATGGCGGCGAGCATCGCCGTTCGGTCGTCGGGCGTAAGCGGGAGGTAGCGCATGGGCGGGCTTTCCTGGGGAGGGTCAGCGGGGCTGAATGATCACATCGCCGCGGATCGAGTTGGCGAGGTAGCATTCGGTATGGGCGAGATGATGGACCTGATCGACGACGGCTGGATCGGTGGCACCTTCGAACGTGATCCGGGGACGCAGGGTGATGGTGGAGACGTACAGTTTGCCGGCATCGTTCGGGCTCATGACGCCGTCTGCCTCGTCTTCATAGGCGGTGATGGTCAGGCCGTGCTTGCGGGCGATGGCAAGAAAGAAGAGCATGTGGCAGGACGAAACTGCCGCCACCAGCGCCTCCTCCGGGTCCACCGCCGACGGGTCAGCGCCGGGCACGGACGCCCCGGCCGATCCGGGCACCACCGCCCCGCCGTCAAAGCGCCATTCGTGGGCGCGCGAGTAGCGGCCCGAACGATGGGTCTCGGCGTCCGAGCTCCAGGCGACGACAGCTGTGTAGCGGTGGTCCATCAGGCTCAGAGCGACGTCAGATAGGCGTCATAGGCCGCACGATCCATCAGGCCTTCGGTCGCAGCGGCGTCCGACACCTTGATCTTGGCGAACCAGCCTTCGCCTTCGGGATCGGCATTGACGGTTTCCGGCGCGCCAGCCAGCGCGGCGTTGCCCTCGATCACTTCGCCGGCCACGGGCGCATAGACGTCGGACGCCGCCTTGACGCTTTCGACGACGGCGAAGCTGTCACCCTTGGTGACCGACTTGCCGGCTTCGGGCGTCTCGACGAACACCACGTCGCCCAGGGCGTCGGCAGCGTGTTTGGTGATGCCGACGGTGGCGACGTCGCCTTCGAGGCGAACCCACTCGTGATCCTTGGTGAAATGCATGGTCGTCTCTCAGGCTTTGGGTTTGCGATAGTAGCGTTGGGCCACGAAGGGCATGGCGATCACTTCGGCGGCGGCGGGCTTGCCGCGCACGATGACCTTTAGCTCGGTGCCCAGTTCGGCGAAGGCGGGCGGCACATAGCCCATGGCGATGTTGCGGCCCAGGGTTGGGGAGGGACCGCCCGAAGTGACCGTGCCGATGACGGTGCCGTCCAGATCGGCAATCTCGGCCCCCTCACGCGCGGGCGCGCCTTCCTTGACGCTCAGGCCGACACGGACCCGCGACGGGCCAGAGCTGAGTTCCTTCAGTATGCGCTCGGCCCCGTTGAAGTTGGCGGCCTCCTTGCGCGACTTTGACAGGGCGAACGTCAGGGCCGCCTCGACGGGGCTGGTCGTCGCGTCGATATCGTGCCCGTGCAGGGGCAGGCCGGCTTCCAGGCGCAGGCTGTCACGTGCCCCCAGGCCGATCGGCTTGACGCGGGCATCGCCCAGGATGGTGTTCCAGATCCGCTCTGCGTCGGTATTAGGCACCGAAATCTCGTAGCCGTCCTCGCCCGTATAGCCTGAGCGGGAGACATAGCAGTCGACCCCGAACAGCATCAGTCGGGCACAGTCCATGAAGCCCATCTCGGCCAGCAGCGGCTCATGCGCAGCCATGACCTCGGCGGCTTCCGGGCCTTGAATGGCGATCAGGGCGCGGTCGGCCAGGATCGTCAGATGCGCGTCCCCTTCCAGATGGGTGTCCAGGAAGGTGAAGTCCGCGTCCTTGTTGCCCGCGTTGACGACGACGAACAGGCCGTCGTGGTCGGGCTTGCCCGCCATCAGGTCGTCCAGGATGCCGCCCTGGGCATCCAGCAGCAGGCTGTATTTCTGGCGGCCCTCTTTCAGCACCGCATAGTCGCCGGGCACGAACCGCTCGAACTGGGTGATGGCGTCGGCACCGGTGATCTTGCACTGGCCCATGTGAGAGACGTCGAACAGGCCCGCATGCTCGCGCGTCCAGCGGTGCTCGGCCAGCACACCCTCATACTGCACCGGCATGTCATAGCCGCCGAAGCCCACCATCCGGGCTCCCAGCGCGCGGTGGGCCGCGTTCAGGGGCGTGGTCTTCAGCATCGCTTCGGTCAGGGTATCGGCCATTCAGACTCTCGCGGTCGCGTGTTGATGCGGAAAGCTCCGCCGTCCTCGCGCCCCCGCTGTCTGTGAAGCCTGAGAGATTCCGGTGCCGGAAAAATGGCACCTTGCTCCGTCGGCGCGATCCGCAGATCGACTTTCCAGCGTCCGTATGTCCTCGCGGTCCGTTTGCCTGAGCGTTTCCGGGGCGGTTGCGCCTTCGGCTCCGGGCCCGACTCATGGGCCCGATCTCTCCCGCGAGAGCGGGTCCAAAGGCCTCGGAACCCGCCCTGAGTCAAGCGTACGAAAGAGAATCCACCCTATCGTGATCGACGCAGGCCCTATTCGTAGAAATCCTCGACATCGGGAATACGGGTGAAGGCGATCTTGGCCCCGATATAGTCGGGCAGGCCCGCCTTTGGGCCGATGCTGACCGTGTCCTTGCCATAGCGGCGGTTCAGGGCATCCAGCGCCTGCGACAGTTTCAGCGATGGCGCGGTGCCGCCCTGATCCGGGGCCTCGCCGAACAGGTCCGTCTGCGCCGCGCCGCAGGGTTTCAGGTGATGGACCGCCACCCCGACATAGCTCAGACGTCCTGCCTCCAGTTCTGGCTCAACCTTGCGCCACAGGCTGTCCAAGGCCGTCAGAAGCGCAAAGGTGTCCTGGGTTGGGGCGACGGCACAGTGAAGCCCCGCCGTCTGCCAGCCGCGCCGCCCGCTTCGCGGCGTTCCCTTGGGGCCCATGTCCAGATGCAGGCTGACACTGGCCCCCGTCTGGCCCATCCGTCGCAGCCGCGCTCCGCATTTGACCAGCAGACGCCGCGCCACCGCCTTGGCCTTGACCGGAGTCCGCATGTCCTGCGCCAGCACATGGCTGTGGCTGATGGAGGCGGGCGGATTGGGCGGCGGCACCTCGCTCTCCAGCCCGTGCAGGCCGCGCCAGATGCGCTCGCCTTCGATACTGTTCCAGACGGCGCGGGCCTGTTTGCCGCTCATGGCCCACAGGCCGGCGGTATCGACCACCCCGGCCTTCTCCAGCCGCGCCAGCATGCGCGACCCGATCCCCGGATATTTCGACAGAGGCAGCTCCAGCAGCGGACCGGGCAGTTCATGGGCCCTCAGGACCGTCAGCCCGTCCGGCTTCTTCATTCCGCACGCCGTCTTGGCCAAGAACCGCGACGGGGCGATCCCCACGGACGAGTGAAGACAGTCGCCAACATTCGCGCGAATGCCCGCCTGAATCCGTTGCGCCAGAGCCACCGCTTTGGCCTCCTGCCGCTCCGGCCCGATCAGTTCGCAGGAGCATTCGTCGATCGACCCGACCTTCCAGACCGGAATGTGCCGGTCGATCTCGGCCATGATCTGCTTGTGGACCTGGACATAGAGGTCCGGCCGGGCCTCGGCCACGATCAGGCCCGGGCAGAGCTGTCGCGCTTCCGACACCCGCATGCCGGTGCGGATACCGAAGGGGCGGCTCTCATAGCTAGCCGCGATGGCCCCGGTATATTCGCTGGGGGCCGGGCGGACGATGACGGGCCTGCCGCGCCAGTCGGGGTTCATCTGCTGCTCGACGCTGGCGAAGAAGGCGTTCAGATCGACGAACAGCCAGCGCAGGTTCGCACCGTTGTTATCCTGCTCTGTTCCGGCCTTCTCCATGGCTGGAACATAACAGGAACAAATGCGGGCGAGGAGTCGGATTCAGCGTGCGTAGGCGTTCAGCTCGGCCAGATAGCCAGCCTTGGCCTCCTCTGGCAGGAACGACCCCTCGAAACTGTTCCGCGCCATCTGCACGATCTGTTCGCGCGACAGGCCCACGGCCTTGGCCAGCTGGCGATAGTTCTCGTTCACATAGCCGCCGAAATAGGCCGGGTCGTCCGAGTTGAGGGTGACGTGCAGGCCCCGGCGCAGCATCTCGGGCACCGGATGGTGCTTCAGGTCATCGACGACGCAGAGCTTCAGATTGGACAGCGGACAGACCGTCAGCGTCATCTGTTCGGCGGCCAGTCGCGCGATCAGGGCCTCGTCCTCCATCGACCGGTTGCCGTGGTCCATGCGGTCGATCTTCAGCAGGTCCAGGGCCTCGTGCACGTAGGCGGGCGGACCTTCCTCCCCGGCATGGGCACACAGTTTCAGGCCCAGGTCGCGGGCGGCGGCGAACACACGCTGAAACTTCGACGGCGGGTGGCCCATCTCGGACGAATCCAGCCCCACGCCGATGAAGTGATGCAGATAAGGCTTGGCCATCTCCAGCGTGGCGAAGGCCTCGTCCTCGGTCAGGTGGCGCAGGAAGCTGAGAATGAGACCGCTCGAAACCCCCAGCTCCGCCCTGGCCCGATCAATCCCCGCGATCAGCCCCTCGACCACCACGCCGAACGGCACGCCACGGTCGGTATGGGTCTGAGGGTCGAAGAAGATTTCGGCGTGGCGCACATTGTCGGCGGCCGCCCGTTGAAAATAGGCAAAGGCCAGATCCTCGAAATCCTGTCGCGCCAGCAGCACCGCCGCGCCCGCATAATAGATGTCGAGAAAATCCTGCAGGTTCGAAAAATCATAGGCGGCCCGCACGGCCTCGACGCTGTCATACGGGATCGCCACGCCGTTGCGCCGCGCCAGCTCGAACATCAACTCGGGCTCCAGCGAGCCCTCGATATGCAGATGCAGTTCGGCCTTGGGCAGGCCGGCGATGAAGGTGTCGAGGGACATTGAGGCTCCGGGTTTGGCACCTAGCCTACCACTTTTCCTCCCTATGCAATGGGGAGGGGGACCACGAAGTGGTGGAGGGGGAGGCGCGGGATCAAAGGGATTGGCGATTCAGGTAGGGGACATCAGCGCCGCCCCCTCCGTCACGCCGCGTATTCGCGGCGCGCCACCTCCCCACCGCGTGGGGAGGTGAACTACATCCGCTCCGGCGTCGCGATGCCCAGCAGGTCCAGCGCGATCTCCAGCTGATCCAGAGCCGCCTTCGACAGCGCCAGGCGCGACGCCTTCGTCGCCTCATCCGGCGCGATCAGGACCGGGCAGGCGGCGTAGAATTTCGAAAAACTCTGCGCCAGCCGATAGGCATGCTCGCTGATCAGATGCGGCATGCGCTTGTCATAGGCCTCGGTCACGGCCTGTGAAAACGCATCCAGCGTCAGGGCCAGATCGCGCTCGGCCGGCTCGCCGATGACGATGGTGCCGGGGGCCAGACCCTGTTCACCAGCCTTGCGCAGCAGGGATTTGATCCGCACCGCCTGGTACAGCAGATATGGCCCGGTCTTGCCCTCGAAGCTCATGAACCGGTCCAGATCGAAGACGTAGCTGGTGGTTCGCGCGTTCGACAGGTCCGCGAATTTCAGCGCCGCGATGGCCACCTTGTGCGCCGTGTCCTCGAACTCGGCCTCGGCCAGGTCGTCGCCCAGCTTGGCCTCGCGCAGCCGCTCGCGCGCCTTGTCGGTGGCCTGGGTGATCAGGTCGTGCAGCTTCAGCACCCCGCCCGCGCGGGTCTTGAACGGCTTGCCGTCCGTGCCGTTCATGGTGCCGAAGCCGAGGTGCTGCAAACTGCCCTCGGTCGCATATCCGGCCAGATAGGCCGCGCGGAACACCTGTTCGAAATGCTCCGCCTGTCGCTCGTCGACGACATACAGGATCAGGTCCGGATCGACCACTTTACGCCGATCCAGAATGGTGGCCAGGTCGGTCGTACCGTACATGGCCGAGCCTTCCGAGCTGATGACCAGCAGCGGCGGCGGCGACGGAGCTTCGATCACCGAGCCGTCGGCCAGCTTCTTCTTGCGGGTCTCCCCGGGCCGGGCGACGTGGACCACGCGGGCGCCGTCGTCCTCGACCAGAAGGCCGGTGCTCTCCAGATGTGCGATCATCTCGGCCATGACCGGATCGGCATCGCTCTCGCCGTTCCACAGGTCGAAGGTCACGCCCAACGCCCCGAATTCGCGCTCTAGCGCCGTGCGGCTGACCGCAACGAAATGCTGCCACAGGGCGCGGTAGCCGGGACGTCCGCCCTGCAGCTCCGCCGTCGCCTTGCGCGCGCGGTCGCGGAACGCGGGGTCTTCCTTGGCCTGACCGGCGGCCTGGGGATACAGCCGCTCCAGATCCTCCAGGCTGACCGGACTATCAGCAGGGAAGGGCCCATCACCCTCGGCCAGAAACGCTGCCGCCTTGCCCTCGTCACCCACGGCGACGATCAGCAGCCCCATCTGGAAGCCCCAGTCGCCGAAGTGGGCGTCGCCCCAGACGGTGTCGCCCCGGAATCGGAACAGCCGTTTCAGGCTCTCGCCGATGATGGAGCTGCGCAGGTGGCCGACATGCATCGGTTTGGCCACATTCGGTCCGGCGAAGTCGATCACGACCTTGCGCGGTGCCTCGACGATGGCTGCTCCGGCATGGGCGGTATCGCCCGCCACCTGCGCCGCGCGTTCGGCCAGTGCCGCGTCGGCCAGTTTGAAGTTGATGAACCCCGGCCCGGCCACCTCGACCGACGTCAGACGCGGATCGTTGGCCAGCCGTTCTGCGATCTTGCCCGCCAGTTCGCGCGGATTGGCCTTCATCGCCTTGGCGGCGGCGAGGGCCCCGTTCGACTGGAAATCGGCCAGATCGGGTCGGTCCGACGGCGTCACGCGTGCCAGGCCGGCGTCCACGCCTTCGGCGGCGAAGGCGGCGGCGACCGCTTCGCCCAACTGGGTCCGGAGGTCACTCATTATTGGGCTGGAGGCTGCGTCGTCGGTGCGGCAGGTGCCGCTGTCCCGGCGTTGATACGGAAACGGCTGCCGTCGCGGTTGAACTGGGCCATTTCCGGCGTGACATCGAAACCAACCAGAATTTCGAAGTTGTCTCCGCTGGTCGTCACGTCCGCGCGGGGGATGATGACGGTCTGGGTCTCGACCATCGACGTGCGATCGGCCCCTTCGAATGCCACGGGCAGGTCAAAATAGGTCTTGGCCAGTACAGCCTTGTTCCGTTCGGTGACGGCGATCCAGTAGCGGTATGTACGACCGTCCGTCTGGGCCTGCGGACCGCGACCCAGGTTGAACAGGATGCGGGTGTCCACGGTGATCGGCTGGTCCGCCTGGTACATGCAGTTGGAAGTCAGGCCCTCGATCTCGCCGGTGAAGCCGACATTGGCGGCCGCAGGACGATCGCCGGTCATTTCGACGTAGCGTGCTGCGTCGTAGAGGATTTTCACATAGGGGCACGGGCCTGCGGCGGCATTGCGCCGCAATGGGGCGATGCGCGGCGCGCGGGTGCTGCGCTCGGGTTCTTCGGACGCGCCTTGTTGCCCGGGACGCTGCTGCGGTGATTGAGCCTGAGCAGTCAGTGGCACCATGGTGGCCGCGACGATGGCCGAGGCCAGGGACAGTTTCAGGACGCGACGCATCGGTGATTTCTTCCAGTCAACAGGGAGACGCGCGGCGACAGCCTGACGCAACGCGAACGCTCGCCGCTGATAGCGGCTAAAGCGAGGCGCGGCAAACGCGCCGTGTCGTGAAACCGAGGTGGCGTGGCCGGGCCGCAATGACTAGGTTTGAACTCATGACCCTGACCGATGTCGTGCCCGTCTCCGACAAGCGCGCCCTGACCGTACGAATGGCTACCCCGCGCGGCTTCTGCGCCGGGGTCGATCGCGCCATCCAGATTGTGGAGCGTGCGCTCGAGAAGTTCGGGGCTCCGGTCTATGTCCGGCATGAGATCGTGCACAACAAGCATGTGGTCGATCGGCTGAAGGCCATGGGGGCGGTGTTCGTCAAGGAACTGGACGAATGCCCGGACGACCGGCCCGTCGTCTTCTCCGCGCACGGCGTGCCCAAGTCGGTGCCCGCCACTGCCCGCTCGCGTGAGATGCTGTTCCTGGATGCCACCTGTCCGCTGGTGTCCAAGGTCCATGTCGAGGCCGAACGCCACCACGCCAATGGCCGCCACATCGTCCTGATCGGCCATGCAGGTCATCCTGAAGTTGTCGGCACCCTGGGCCAGCTGCCGCCCGGGTCCATCAGCCTGGTCGAGACGGTCGAGGATGCGGAAGCATTTCAGCGTCCCGGCGATGCCCCTCTGGCCTATGCGACCCAGACCACGCTGTCGGTGGACGACACCTCCGAAATTCTGGCCACGCTGAAGCGCCGTTTCCCCGAACTGCCCGACCCGCACAAGGAAGACATTTGTTACGCCACGACCAACCGTCAGGAGGCGGTCAAGCGGCTGGGCGAGGGGTGTGACTTGGTGCTGGTCGTGGGATCGAAGAATTCGTCCAATTCCGTGCGACTGGTCGAGGTGGCCTTGCGGGCGGGAGCGGGCGCGGCCCAGCTGGTCGACGATGCGTCGCACGTGGACTGGACCTGGTTCGATGGCGTGCAGACTCTGGGCATCACGGCCGGAGCGTCTGCGCCGGAGCGGCTGATCAGCGAACTGGTCGAGGCCGTCAGTGCCCGCTTCGACGCCACGGTGATCGAGGACGACGGCGAGCGCGAGACGGTGACCTTCAAACTGCCGCGCATACTGACGACCTGAGCGCGACAAGCGGAGCCTTTACGGTACTGTGGCGTTCTGGGGCGAGTGTTTCGGGGAGCCATCATGTTGTTTCGTCAGCGTTCAATCTGTGTAGCGGCCCTGTTCGCCCTGGGTCTGACTGCCTGTGACCGCGGTGTGGAACCGGTCCCGCCGCCCGTCACACCTGTACCCCCGGTGGCTGATGCAGCACCCGTCACCGCCCGCTATGTCTGCGACAGCGGCCTGACCATAAGGGCGGCCTATCCCGACCCGGAATCGGCCCAGGTCACATGGCGCGATCAGATACGCGTGCTGCGCAGTGCCCCGATCCCTTCGGGTGCCCGCTATATCGACGAAGCCGTGGAATGGACGCTGAGCGCCCGCGATGGAGTCGAGACCGGTGTGCTCACGCGCGTGGACTCTGCCGGTGGCGAGGTGCTCGAGACCTGTCGCCGTAACCTGCCGCTGGTCGTGACGGCTCCGCCTATCACTGAGACCGCGTCGACGACCAAGGCACCTCAGGCCGCACCCGGCGGCGTCCTGCCTGCGTCGCCTCCCTGCAAGGGCAATCAACTGACTCTGTCGGCGGATGGCGGCGATGCGGGTGCGGGCAACCGCGTCGCCATCATCGGCGTGCGCAACACGGGCACCCAGGCGTGCAGCCTCACCGGCTATCCCGCCGTCACGGTCCAGGACCGTCAGAACCGCACCCTCAGCGCCATTCGGTCAGAAACCACGCCCGGCAGCTATCTGCGGGCCGGTCAGGCCCCGGCACCCGTCAATCTGGCCCCCAATGCCAAGGCCTTCTTCGACATTGCCTGGAACGTCGTGCCCAATGAGGCTCAGGGCCAGACGACCTGTCCGTCGGTGACCCGCGTTCGAGCCACCGTGCCGGGCGACGACACGGCCATCGCCCTGTCCCAGGCCTTCACGCCCTGCGGCGGGCGTGTCCGCATCAGCCCTTTCAGGTCTGAGGCCGAGCCCGAACCTGCCCCCGCGAACTGAACACAAAAAAGTCGGTTCGAACCTGCGCAAGGGTCGCCGGGCCGCGCTATAAGGCTGTCCTCGTTCGCGGCCAGGACCCTTCGCCATGACCCAGACTTATGACCTGATCGTCCGGGGCGGCGAAGTCGCCAATCATGCCGGACATGGCCTGGCCGACGTCGGTGTCCGCGACGGCCGTATCGCCTTCATCGGCGATCTGTCCCAGGCTTCGGCGGGGGAGGTGGTCGATGCCACCGGCCTGACCGTCCTGCCCGGCGTCATCGACACACAGGTCCATTTCCGCGAACCCGGCCTGGAGTGGAAGGAAGACCTGGAGACCGGTTCGCGCGCCGCGGCCCTGGGCGGCGTCGTCGCCGTGTTCGAGATGCCGAACACCAATCCCAACACCACCGACCCGGCGACGCTGGAAGACAAGCTGGCCCGCGCCCGCGACCGGATGTGGACCGACCACGCCTTCTACATCGGCGGTACCCACGGCAATGCCGCGTATCTGGGCGAGCTGGAGCGACTGCCCGGCTGCTGCGGGGTCAAGGTCTTCATGGGGGCCTCGACCGGCGACCTGCTGATCGCCGACGACGATGGCGTGCGCGAGGTCCTGTCGAACGTCAGCCGCCGCGCCACCTTCCATTCCGAGGACGAATACCGGCTGGCCGAACGCCGCGACCTGGCCCGTCCCGGCGACTGGACCAGCCACACCGACGTCCGCGACGCCGAGAGCGCCATCATGAGCACGCGCCGCCTGGTTCGCCTGGCGCGCGAGGTCGGCCGCCGCATCCACGTGCTGCACGTCTCGACGGCGGAAGAGATCGCATTTCTGGCTCACCATCGCGATGTCGCCACCGTCGAGGTCACGCCGCAGCACCTGACCCTGGACGGCGACGAGGCTTATGAGCGGCTCAAGGGCTATGCCCAGATGAACCCGCCGATCCGCAATGCCCCGCACATCGCGGGCCTGTGGCACGGCATTCAGCAGGGCGTAGTGGACGTGCTCGGTTCCGACCACGCCCCGCACACCATCGAGGAAAAGGCCAAGCCCTATCCCGCCTCGCCCTCCGGCATGCCGGGCGTCCAGACCCTGGTGCCCGTCATGTTGACCCACGTGGCGAACGGAAAGCTGTCGCTGGAGCGGTTCATCGATCTGACGTCCGCCGGTGCCCAGCGCGTCTTCGGCACCGCGAACAAGGGCCGCATGGCCGAGGGCTATGACGCCGACCTGACCCTCGTCGACCTGAAGGCGAAACACAAGATCCGGCACGAGGACATGGCCAGCCGCTGCGGCTGGACCCCCTTCGACGGCTTCGAGGCCACCGGCAAGGCCGTCGCCACCATCGTGCGCGGTCGCGTCGTCATGAAGGACGGCGAACTGATCGGCCAGGCGCACGGCCGGCCCGTGCGGTTCATGGAGACCTTGGCCTGAGCCTCAGTAGTAAGGATCCATCGCGCGGACATTGCCCGAAACCGTCACGCGGCAGATCGAGCGATAGGTCCCGGTCGCCATGGTCAGTTCAAACTCGCCGCCACCGGCGTCGCGCACGCTGATCGGGACGCTGGAGCCATAGGGGCGGTTCTGGAACTCGTCCGCGCGCCGCGAACACGCCTCCTGCGCCGCATCCGGCGCACCACGGACCCAGCGACTGTTGGAGTGACGGCGATTGCTGGCCTCGGCCTCACCCGCCAGATAGCCGTCATGATAGCCGGGCGTCTCATGGCGATCGTCGTAGTCGGCCCCGTAAAGCGCCGCCTGATAGCCGCGCTCATACTCCCGATCGTGATCCCGATCCGTCTCGCCGTGCCGCCGGTTGTGGGACGCCAGCGCCGCGACCAGCCCGATCAGGGCCACACCGGCTACCGCCGCTGCGGCCCCGTCAGACGAAGAATTGCTGCCTCCGCCACACTCGCTTCGCCCGGCCTGATTGATGGAATCGTATCGCCCGTCCCGCGTCATGATCGACACGCATTCGTCGCCGCGCCGCCAGTAGGTCATGCGACCGTCGCCGATCACCTCGCTGCGGTCCGTGGCCTGATAGCCCCTGCGCTGAAGTTCGCCCTCGGCCTGTCCTGCGCGCGCCCCGACCATGTCCGACAGTCTAGGGGGCGTCTGGGCCGAGGCGGTCGAGGCCAGACCGACGGCGAAAGCGAGTGATGTGGCTGCAAGGCGGCGTGCGAACATGGTGGTTCTCCCTTCCCTGACGAAAGAAAACCACGATACGCAGACGGGTTCCAGCGCAGGCGTGCTTAACGCCCTCAGATCGAGAAACTGACCCCGCAGCCGCAGTTGGAGGCGGCGTTCGGATTGCGGATCACGAACTGAGCGCCCGCCAGTTCGTCCACCCAGGCGATCTCCGAGCCCTTGAGGAAGGGCAGGGAGACGGCGTCCACCAGAGCGGTCTGACCGTCGTTCTCGATGCGGATGTCATCGGCCTCTGCGGCCTGAACCAGATCCAGCCGGTACTGGAACCCCGAACAGCCACCGCCGTCGACGGCGACGCGCAGCATGACCGGATGGCCCTCGACCTCGCCCAGCTGGGCCAGGCGCTTCGCCGCGCTGTCGGACAGCGACAGGCCGTGCCCGCCGGTGGCTGGGGAAATCTGGAACGACGCTGGAGATTGGACGGTGCTCACAGGCCTCTATATGAGGCGCTGACGGGCGACCGCAACGGTCGGCCCCATCAAATGAGCCGCCATCCGTGTCCTTCGACCGCGCGCCCTATGCCGAATATCCCGAACACAGCCGTGGTCGTCTGACGCACGAGCCCATCAGCCGTACGCGCAATGCCTATGCCCGTGACCGCGACCGCATCATCCACGCCACGGCCTTCCGTCGCCTGAAGGAGAAGACCCAGGTCTTCGTCGCGCATGAGGGTGACCATTATCGCACCCGCCTGACCCACAGTCTGGAGGTGGCCCAGATCGCCCGCTCGCTGGCTCACGCGCTGCGGCTGGACACCGATCTGGCCGAGACCGTGGCCCTGGCCCATGACCTGGGCCATCCGCCTTTCGGCCACGCGGGCGAAGACGAATTGCAGGCCCAGATGCTGCCGTGGGGCGGCTTCGATCACAACGTCCAGACCTTCCGCGTCGTGACCGAGCTGGAGGAACGCTATCCCCAGTTCGAGGGCCTGAATCTCAGCTGGGAAACCATCGAGGGCGTCATCAAGCACAACGGCCCGGTCGATCACATGCTGGCCGAACCCGCATGGAAGGCCGTCGCAGACTATGCCCCGCGCTGGGACCTGCGCCTGGGCACCTTCGCCTCGCTGGAGGCCCAGGCCGCCGCTATCGCCGACGACATCGCCTACAACAACCATGATGTGGATGACGGGGTTCAGGCGGGGCTGTTCACCCTCGACGATCTGGCCCAGGTGCCCCTGATCGGTCCGATCCTGCATCAGACCCGCCGCGACTGGCCCGATATCGACGAGCGGATGATCCGCATCGAGGCCGTGCGCCGCATGATCGGGGCCATGGTCGAGGATGTGCTGGCCGAGACCGAAGCCCGCATCGAGGCCGCCGGCATCCGCTCGACCGAGGACGTGCGCACCGCCGACCGCACACTGGTGGCCTTCTCTCCGCAGATGCTGGCCGACCTGGGGGTGCTGCGCCAGTTTCTGTACCAGCGCATGTACCGCCACTACCGGGTCAACCGCACCCGCAGCCAGGCCCGGCGGATACTCGCCGAAATGTTCCAGCTGTTCATGGCCGAACCCGAGACCATGCCGCCGGAATGGTCGGGCAAGGCCGGCGTGGCAGACGAGGGGAAGCGCGCCCGTGCCGTCTGCGATTACATCGCCGGCATGACCGACCGCTATGCCATCGAGGAGCACAAGAAGCTGTTCAGCCTCGACCTCGCCCTCGATCTGTGATTCCTGACGGTGGGGCGGCTAGACTGATCACCCGCGCCTCCGATTCGCGCGGACACTGAAGGCGCGACCGATGTCACACGAAGATCCCTACCGTCCGAACACGGGCCGCGACCGCGGGGCCTATACGCCGCCGACCGACGACGACCTGCCCTTCGACCGCCAGAGCTATGACCCGCGCCGTCCGCGCGGCGGCGGCCACGGCGGTGGCGGCGGCAAGGCCCCGCCCGTGACCCTGATCGTCAGCGCCCTGGTGCTGCTGGCTATCATCATCGGCATCGTCGTCATGTTCAACATGGACGGGCTGTCGCCGTCAGAGGACGCGCCGCCTGCCGTCGGCACCGTCGTCGGCCAGATGAAGGCTGCGCCTCCTGTCGATGCCCAGCCGGTCGATCCCGCCGCCGGCATCGACGTCTATGACAATGCCGGCGGTGTTCCGACCACGCCGCCGACCTTCACTGCGCCGCCGGAAGAAGTTCAGCCGCGTCCCGAGCCGCGCCCGCTGGACTCAGCGCCGCCCGTCGTCCGTCCGGTCCCGGCGACCCCGCCTGCGACCCGCCCGGCCACGCCGCCCGCCGAAACGCGTCCCTCCACACCAGCCACCACCGGCGGCAGCGCCAGCGTCCAGATCGGTGCCTTCTCGACGCCCGGCATCGCCGAGACCCAGTACAACGCCATCGTCGGTCGCTATTCCCGCTTCACCCAGGGCGGTGCGCGTCGCATCCAGGAAGTCCAGTCCTCCAGCGGCTCGACCCTGTATCGCACCAGTGTCGCGGGCCTCAGCCGCGAACAGGCCACCGGCCTGTGCAATGCGATCAAGGCCTCCGGCGGCGACTGCATCGTGCGCTGACCGGGGTGACCAGCGCCGCCATATATGGCTGTAGCGGCCATCGCCTGACCGACGAGGAGCGGGCCTTCTTCGCCGAGGTCCGCCCCTGGGGCTTCATCCTGTTCCGCCGCAACATCGGCAGCCCGGATCAGGTTCGCGCCCTGACCGCCGATCTGCGTGACAGCGTCGGCTGGGACGCCCCCATCCTGATCGATCAGGAGGGCGGTCGGGTCCAGCGCATGGGCCCGCCGCACTGGCCCAAATATCCGCCGGGTGACGCCTATCTGAAGGCGACCAACGATCCGCTGGCCGCGCGCGGGCTGGTCCGTCTGGGCGCACGACTGATGGCGCATGATCTGAGGGCCGTCGGCATCACCATCGACTGCATGCCGGTGCTCGATGTGCCGGTGCCGGGCGCACACGACATCATCGGCGACCGCGCCTATGCGACCGATCCCGCGACCGTGGCGCTTCTGGGCCGTTCAGCGGCCGAAGGGATGCTGGCCGGCGGCGTCCTGCCGGTGATCAAGCACATGCCGGGCCACGGCCGCGCCTTTGCCGACAGCCACAAGGAACTTCCGACCGTCCACGCCGATCTGGACACTCTCGACGCCTGGGATTTCGCGCCCTTCAAGGCCCTGTCCGACATGCCCATCGCAATGACGGCGCACGTCGTCTTCACCGCCATCGACAAAAAGCGCCCGGCGACCCAGTCGAAGAAAGCCATCAAGCTGATCCGCCAGCATCTGGGCTTCAACGGTCTGCTGCTCTCCGACGATCTGGTCATGAACGCCCTGTCGGGCACCCTGACCGAGCGGGCCGAGGCCTCGCTGAAGGCCGGCTGCGACCTCGTCGTCCACTGGAACGGCGACATGGCCGAGATGCGTCAGGTGGCCGAAGGGGTCGGCAAGCTGAAAGGCAAGTCGGCTCGCCGCGCCGACGCCGCCCTGGCCCGCATCGTCCACACGCCGGAGCCGCTGGACGAGTTCGAGGCCCGAGCCCGTTTCGGCGCTATGCTGGACGGCAAGCTGGACGCAGCGCGCGGGCCGGATGTTGGCGAGGCTCAGGCTCCCCTCCTGGCCTCAAGTAGCGCGACGCGCGATAGGCCAGTGTGAAGTGACCGAAGCCTTCCAACCTAATCTGGACTTCACCGCCGTCGAACAGGTCGATGCGCGCGAGGCCTTCGTGGTCGATCTGGAAGGCTATGAAGGCCCCCTGCATGTCCTTCTGGCTCTCGCCCGAACACAGAAGGTCGATCTGCTGAAGCTGTCGATCACCCGACTGGCCGAACAGTATCTGGCCTTCGTGCATGAGGCGCGGCGCAGGAATTTCGCGCTCGCTGCCGACTATCTCGTGATGGCGTCCTGGCTGGCCTATCTGAAGTCCCGCATGCTGCTGCCGCGCACGGAAAAGGGCAAGGGCGAGGAGCCACCCGCCGAGGAGATGGCCGCCGCCCTCGCGTTCCGTTTGCAGAAGCTGGAGGCCATGCGCCGCGCGGTGGAGGCCATCACCAGCCGACCCCGGCTGAAGCGCGACGTCTTCACGCGCGGCGACCCGGAGGCCACGGTCATTGTTCCGTCCGACCGTATCGACGCCAGCCTGTACGAACTGATGGCCGCCTATGTCACCCAGCGGCGCCGCGAGGAGCAGCGGCGCTATAATCCTGGCCAGCGCGTCGAGGCTTTTGCCCTTGAGGCCGCCCGCGACTGGCTGCGCGACATCCTGCCCCGGATGGAAGACTGGACACCGCTGGACCGCGTCGCGCCCGAACGCACCGACGCCGACGGCCCGTCCCAGGCCAGCTTTACCGCCTCCACCCTCTCGGCCAGTCTGGAACTGGTCAAGGAGGGGGCGATGGACGTGAAACAGGCGACGGCCTTCGCCGAGGTCTATCTGAAGCGGCGGGGGCAGGGGATGCCGCTGGAACTGACGCCGTGATCCAGTTCGCCCCTGACGACACCGAGATCGAGCGTCGCGTGGAGGCCCTGCTGTTCGCCGCCTCCGGGCCGCTGTCGGCCGCCGAGATCGCACGTCGCCTGCCCGAGGGTGCCGATGTCGGCGGGGCCATATCGGCCCTGCGCGATCGCTATCAGGGGCGGGGGGTCGAGCTGGAATGCGTCGCCGACCGCTGGCGTTTCCGCACGGCCGCCGACCTGTCGTTCATGATGACCGAAGAACGGGAAGAGCCGCGCCGCCTGTCCAAGGCCGCGCTGGAGACCCTTGCCATCATCGCCTACCACCAGCCCTGCACCCGCGCCGAGATCGAGAGCGTGCGCGGCGTCTCCCTGTCGCGCGGGACTTTGGACCTGCTGCTGGAGATGGGCTTCGTCAAGCTGAAGGGCCGCAGGCGCACGCCCGGTCGCCCCGTGACCTATGCCACCGCCGACCGCTTCCTGGAGCATTTCGGACTGTCCAATCTCTACGACCTGCCCGGCGTGCAGGAGATGAAGGCCGCCGGCCTGCTGGACCTGTCCATTCCCGTCGGCTTCGAGGTCCCCGACCCGTCCCGCGCCTCCGACGGCGACGACGAGCCTCTCATGCCCGGCGACGAGGACAGCCCCGAGTTCGCTCAGGATTTCGTGGCCGAGGACCAGAGCTGAAGCGGCGCGTTGGTTGGACGACAAAACAGAGTCCACTCAGTCCACTCGGTCCACCTATCTGCAACACTCTCCTTTCAATGGCATCATGGCATGCGGTCACGTCAAAAGCGGACGCAGGCATCAGGCCACCCCCTTTATTCGCCATGGACTGGGAAAGGATCACCTTGCGTCGCTCCCCCCGTTTGCTAATCCGCTTGGATGATCGCTCGCCTTAGACCCGTCCCGTTCAATCTCGGCCCCGTGCATTTCGTCGGCATAGGCGGCATCGGCATGAGCGGCATCGCCGAGATCATGCTCAAGATCGGCTATTCGGTTCAGGGCTCGGACGCCAAATCGTCGGCCAATACCGAGCGGCTGGAAAAGTTGGGTGCCCGCATCTTCATCGGCCATCACGCCGCGCACGTCAGCGAGGGTGTCTCGGCGGTGGTCTATTCCACGGCGGTTCAGCCGACCAATCCGGAAATGGTCGAAGCGCGCGCCCGCCGCATCCCCCTGGTCCGCCGGGCCGAGATGCTGGCCGAGCTGATGCGGCTGCAATTCTCCATCGCGGTCGGCGGCACCCACGGCAAGACGACGACGACCTCCATGGTCGCGGCCTTGCTGGACGCGGGTGGACTGGACCCCACCATCGTCAACGGCGGTATCATCAACGCCTATGGGACCAACGCCAAGGTCGGCGACGGCGACTGGATCGTGGTCGAGGCGGACGAGAGCGACGGCAGCTTCCTGCGCCTGAAATCCACCGTGGCCATCGTCACCAATATCGACCCGGAACACCTGGATCACTACGGCGACTTCGACGGGGTGCGAAAGGCCTTCGTCGATTTCGTGGAGAACATCCCCTTCTACGGCTTTGCCGCCGTCTGCCTGGATCATCCGGAGGTCCAGCGTCTGGTCGCCGCCATCGATAACCGGCGTCTGGTCACCTATGGACTGAACCCCCAGGCCATGGTGCGCGCCGACAACATCGAGATGGGGCCGGACGGCTGTCGCTTCGACGCCGTCTTCAAGGGCGCGGGCACAGAGGCCGACGAAACGCGGATCGAGGGCCTGCACCTGCCCATGGCCGGTGGGCACAACATCGCTAATGCGCTGGCCGCGATCGCCGTCGCGCGCGAGCTGGACGTGGACGACGCCGCCATCAAGGCCGGTCTGGCCGGCTTCGGCGGGGTCAAGCGCCGCTTCACCACCACCGGCGTCGTCAACGGCGTGCGCATCGTCGATGACTATGGCCACCACCCGGTCGAGATCGCCGCCGTCCTAAAGGCCGCCCGCCAAGTGGCCCAGAACGCAGACGGCCACGGCCGCGTCATCGCCGTGGTTCAGCCGCACCGCTACACCCGCCTGCGCGACCTGATGGAGGAGTTCTCGACCTGCTTCTCCGACGCCGACGCCGTCATCGTCGCCGACGTCTATCCGGCGGGCGAGGAGCCCCTGAACGGCATCGACAAACACGCCCTCGTCGAAGGTATCCGCCGCTTCGGCCACCGCTCGGTGCAGCCGCTGGAGGGGGTCGAAACCCTGGCCGGTGTTGTGGCCGACGAGGCCAAGTCGGGCGACTTGGTCGTCCTGCTGGGCGCCGGCGATATCACCCAGTGGGCCTATGCCCTGCCGGGGCAGTTGGAGGCGCGGTCTTGAGCTGGCGAGACAGCCTTCCCTCCGTCCGCGGCAAGCTACTGCTCGACGAACCCCTCGCGCCCTTCACCTGGTTCCGCGTGGGCGGAAGCGCTGACGCCCTGTTCATTCCCGCAGACCCCGACGACCTCGCCGACTTCCTGAAGGCAGTCGACCCGTCCGTCCCCGTGACCGTCCTCGGCGTCGGCTCCAACGTCATCGTGCGCGACGGCGGCGTTGAGGGTGTGGTCATCCGGTTGGCCGGGCGCCCTTTCGCCGGGATCACGACCGAGGGCGACACCATTACGGCGGGCGCGGGCGCACTCGATTCCATGGTCGCCAGGGCCTCGGCCAAGGCCGGGCTTGCGGGGCTGGAGTTCTATGCGGGCATCCCCGGCACCATCGGCGGGGCCCTGACCATGAATGCGGGCTGCTATGGTTCCGAGACCAAGGACATCCTGGTCTCGGCCTGGGGCCTGACGCGGTCGGGCGAGCGGGTTGATTATACCCTGGCTGACTTCGGCTACACCTATCGCCACTCCGAGGCACCCGCCGACATTATCTGGATCGAGGCCACCTATCGCGGCACGCCTGATGCACCCGAGGCCGTCGCCGCCCGCATCAGCGAGATCACCAGCCGCCGCGAACAGACCCAGCCGATCCGCGAAAAGACCGGCGGCTCCACATTCAAGAACCCGCCCGGCCATTCCAGCTGGAAACTGGTCGACGAAGCGGGCTGGCGCGGAAAGCTCCACGCCGTCACCGGCGGCGGGGCCATGTTCAGCGAACTGCACTCCAACTTCATGATCAATCCCGGCGAGGCGACCGCTGCGGATATCGAAGGATTGGGAGAAACAGTCCGCGCGGATGTGAAAAGTAAACTCGGCGTAAACCTTGATTGGGAGATCAAGAGGATCGGCCGCCCGCTCTGAGTTCATTGCCCCATGACCCGCCCCCTCGCTGATCTGCACGTCGCCGTCCTGATGGGCGGACTGTCGTCCGAGCGCGAGGTGTCGCTGTCGTCCGGTAAGGGTTGCGCTGACGCTCTGGAAGGGCAGGTGGCCAGGGTCACGCGCGTCGACGCGGGCCGCGACCTGGCCCAGGTTCTGGCCGCGCTCAAACCCGACGTCGTCTTCAACGCCCTGCACGGCGAATGGGGCGAGGACGGCTGCGTCCAGGGTATCCTCGAGACGCTGCAGATCCCCTACACCCACTCCGGCGTGCTCTCTTCGGCCCTGGCCATGGACAAGGACAAGTCCAAGGCCGTGCTGCGGGCCGCGGGCGTCGTCGTGCCCGGCGGCGGCCTGTTCGACCGGTTTGCGGTGGCAGCGGGTCACGTGATCCCGCCGCCCTATGTCATCAAGCCCAATGCCGAGGGCTCGTCCGTCGGGGTCTATCTGGTGCGGGCAGGCGAGGGGCCCTGTGCCGCCACCGCCGCCGACGACTGGACCTATGGCGACCTGGTCATGGTCGAGCCCTTTATCGCCGGGGCCGAACTGGCCGTCACCGTCATCGGCGAGGCGACCGGCCCACGCGCCCTGACCGTCACCGACATCACCCCGACCAAGGGCTTTTACGACTACGAGGCCAAATATGCGCCGGGCGGCTCGCGCCACGTGCTGCCGGCCCAGCTGCCGCCCGCCGTGTTCGAGCGGGCCCTGCGCCAGTCGGAGCTGGCCCATGTCGCCATGGGCTGTCGCGGCGTGTCGCGATCGGACTTTCGTTATGACGATATTAACGACGATCTCGTCTTGTTGGAGGTCAATACCCAGCCCGGCATGACCCCCACGTCTCTGGTTCCAGAGCAGGCGGCCCATGTCGGTATGGACTACCCAACCCTGGTCCGATGGATGGTGGAGGACGCCTCATGCCCGCGGTAGTGCGCGGCGGTCGGCGACAGAGCGCCGGCCAGCCTCCCAAACGCGCCGCCGCCCCGAAATCGGGTGGTCGCGGACGTGCGCCCAAAAATGCACCCAGAAACGCACCAGGCGTGCCCGGCAAGATGGCCGTCCTCGGCCGGATGGACATGTCGCCCCGTGCCGTGATCATCGCCATCGTCGCCGGGGTCGTCGTCCTGGGTGGCGTTCTGGCGACCGGTGCGCGAGCCGAGCGGATCGGGAACTCCCTGTCCAATGGCGTGGACGGCGCAACCGCCGCCATGGGCCTGAAGCTGACGCAGGTCGATATTCGCGGCTCATCGCCCGAAGCCAATGCCGCCATCCGCCGGGCCATAGCCGTCACCGCCGACCAGCCGATGACCTCTCTCGACCTTGATGTCATCCGTCAGCGGGTCGAACAGGTCGGCTGGGTCAAGGAAGCGCGGGTCGTGCGCCTGCTGCCCGACCGGCTGGTGGTGCAGGTGATCGAACATGACCGTCTGGCCGTATGGCAGTCCGGAGGCCGCAACTTCGTGGTCGACGGCAAGGGGCAGGTCATCGATGGAGCCGATGCGGGTCGCTATCCGAATCTGCCGCTGGTCGTCGGGGCCGGAGCCAATGAGACCGCGTCTGAAATTCTGCCGCTGATCGCAGAGCGTCCGCGTCTGCAGAGCCGCGTCGAGGCCATGGTGCGCGTCGACAATCGCCGGTGGAACCTGCTGCTCAAGGATGGCGGCCTGATCCAGCTGCCGGCCACAGAACAGGAAGCCGCCCTGATCCGCCTGGATGCGCTGGATCAGCGCGAGCGGCTGCTGGAGCTGGGCTTTGCCCGTATCGATCTGCGAACGCCCGAGGAGCTGGCCGTCCGGCGCTCCGACAGCGCGACCTGACAAGAACAAGAAGAGACGATCATGGCTGGCCGCACCACCGACAAGACGATCAACAGCGCAAAGGGCGCGGCCGGACGCGCGCCCGTCGTGGCCGCACTGGACCTGGGCCAGTCCAAGGTCGCCTGTTTCATCATGAAGCCCGAGGGCGTGCGCCACGCCGACCGCACCATCCGGGTCGCCGGGGCCGGTCACGTCCAGTCGCGCGGTGTGCGCGGTGGCGGCATCGTCAATATGGACGAGGCGGCCCAGGCCATAGGCCACGCCGTCGAACGGGCCGAGAAGGCGGCGGGCTCGCCTGTCTCCGGCGTCGTTGTCACGACCGCCATCGGCCAGATGGCCAGCCACAGGGTTCAGGCCCGGGTCTCCCTGGGCAGCAATCCCGTCGGCGATGCCGACCTGGCACGCGCCATCGCCATGGCCCTGGCTCAGATCCGCTATCCGAACCGCCGTCCGATCCACGTCCTGCCGATCAACTGGTCGGTCGACGGGGCCAGGGGCGTGCATGATCCGCGGTCGATGCGCGGCACCTCGCTCGGCCTCGACCTGCTGGTCGTCTCCATGGCCGAGAGCGCCTTCAACGGCCTGAGCCATTGCCTTGAGCTGGCGCATCTCGACCTTCAGGGCGTGGCGTCTGCGCCCGTCGTCTCGTCCCTCGCCGCGCTGGAAGACGACGAGATGGATCTGGGCTGCGTCTGCATCGACATGGGGGCCGGCTCGACCACGGCGGCGGTGTGGGCCGGCCGGTCCTTGCTGCATATCGAATCGATCAACGTCGGCGGAGACCACGTGACCTCCGACATCGCTCGCGGCCTGTCGACCAGCCGCGCCGGTGCCGAGCGTCTGAAGACCCTGCACGGTTCGGCCATGGCCAGCGCCAATGAGGACCGTGAGATGCTGGAGGCCCCGCCGCGGGGCGAGGACACGTCCGCCGGCTCCGTCGTCGTGCCGCGCGCCATGCTGAAAACCGTCATCGCCCCCCGGGTCGAGGAAACGCTGGAGCTGTTGCGCGACCGACTCAAGGCCGCGGGCGTTCTGGAGCCTGGTGCGGGCATTGTCCTGACCGGCGGGGCCAGCCAGCTGAACGGCGTGCGCGAATTGGCCGTGCGGGTGTTCGATCGCCCTGTGCGTCTGGGCAAGCCCCAACGTGCGCCACATTTGGCGGATGCGGCTTCCGGACCCGCCTTCTGCTCGGCGGCAGGCGTACTCCTGCGTGCGGCCTACGGCCCGCGTGAGGCCGTCTCGGCCCGCAAGCTGATGTCACGCCAGATCACCGCCGCTGATGGTCCCCGCGTCCACCAGGGCGGCCTGGTGGCCCGGATGGCGGGCTGGCTGCAAAAAAACCTGTAGTCGCGGCCGCCTGCCACACGGCGATATGTGATCCGTGACGAGACTGTGTCCAGATTGTAACATCAATGGCCCTGATTGGTCGCCAAGTAGACACAATCGCTTGCCGTGGACGGCGATGCTGTTAAGCGTGAAACCAAGTGGATTGTGCCGTTCGGCGATCCGCGTCTCGAATCTTTTATCTGGTGGGGCCTTACACATGGTTTTGAAGCGCAAGTATCTCTTCGGTACGACGATCCTCGCGGGCGTCATGGCCGTTATGGCTCCGGCCTTCGCTCAATCCGCTCCTGTCTCGCAGGACCCGGAAGCGACCGAAATCGGCGACGTTGTCGTTACCGGTTCGCGTATCCGTCGTGACCCCACCACGGTTGCCGCCCCGATCCAGACGATCCAGGGCACGGACCTGCTGAACACGGGTCAGGCCACGGTCATCGACTACCTGGCGACCATTCCCGCCCTGTCCAACTCACTGGTGCCTTCCGACACCACCGGCTCCGGCCTGAACGACGGCGGCCTCGAGTTCGCCAACCTGCGCTCGCTGGGTTCAGGCCGTACGCTGACGCTGGTTGACGGTCGTCGTCACGTTGGTTCGTCGGCGGGTACTCTGTCGGTCGACGTGTCGACCGTTCCGCGCCTGCTGATCCAGAACATCGAGATCATCACCGGTGGTGCCTCGTCCGTTTACGGCGCCGACGCCGTTTCGGGCGTGATCAACTACACCCTGCGCAAGGACTATGAAGGCCTCGAGATCGACGCCAACTACGGTGAACTGGTCCAGGGTGGCGACGCCGCGACCCGCCGCGTCTCCGTGCTGGGCGGTATCAACCTGCTGGACGATCGCCTGAACCTCTATGCCTTCGGCGAATATGAAAAGGCCGACTCGGTCCGCTCGGACCAGATCGACTGGATCGCACGCAGCCGCGTCGCCCTGGGCATCGATGCCGACCCGACCAACCCGGCTATCGGACGTGCGACCGATGGTTTCATCGACCAGGCGGAGTTCTACAACGCCCGTCGTCTGGACCGCCCGCAGTGGGGTTCCACGACCCTGGCCAACATGCAGCGCCCAAGCGCGACGACCGATCCCGACATTCCGGTCGCGGCCTGCCGCAGCTTCTCCACATCGGGTAACTGCTTCAACGTCGATCCTGCCTACACATACTGGTTCGATGGTACGACCGCCCGTCTGGCGGACTTCGGTCAGCGCATCGGCAACACCGGTGCCAGCCGTCCCTGGAACATCGGCGGCGACGGCGAGGCAGCGGGTCTGACGGCCTTTGATGCCCTCACCCGTTTCCCCGAGCAGGAAGCTCAGCGTTATCAGGTCGGTGCCAACTTCCAGGTCAACGACAACATCCGCGCCACGCTTGAAGCGAAATACACGACGGAAGACGCCTTCGACCAAGGCCAGTTCTCCTTCTGGGATATCTTCATCGTCGACGCCGGCCTGGGCTGCGGCGGCACGCCCTTCGGTTCGCCGGCCCGCACGTGCAACAATGGCCTGACCCCCGGCCTGATCGGCGGCACCAGCTCGTTCGCCACGCGTCTGGACAATGCCTTCCTGCCGGCCAACCTGGTCACGGCCATCCAGAACAACACCTTCATCCCCTATGCCAACCCGACCGCTACGGCGCCAGGTGCGCCTGGCGCTCCGGTTGCCGCGCCGATCGCCCTGCATCGCGGCTTCGGTATTCCGCGCCAGCAGCAGAACAACCGTGAAATCCAGCGCTACGTCGCAGCTCTGGAAGGCAGCTACGACCGTATCGGCTTCATCAACAATGCCAACTGGGGCGTGTCGTACACCCGTGGCGAGATGAACAACACCAACATCGAAACCGGTCCGGACGCGATCCGCTTCGGTCACGCGATGGACTCGGTTGTCGACACCGGTGGTGAAGTCAACGGTCGTCCGGGCGAAGTGGTCTGCCGGGTCCGCCTGCTGGCCGCCCGCGGCATCGCTATCCAGGAGCAGAACCCTGGTACGGCCACCCAGGTTTACACCGACCCGACGACCAACCCTGAAATCGCCGGCTGCGTTCCCTTGAATGTCTTCGGTAAAGGCAATCAGTCGCAAGCCGGCATCGATTACATCTCGGCTTCGGTTACGGTCGAGGAAACCAACATCCAGGAAAGCGCCGTCGCTACCTTCGGTGGTGAACTGGGCGACTTCTGGGGTGCGGGTGCCATCGGCTTCGCCGTCGGTGCCGAGTATCGCCGTGAATACACCGACGGTATCGGCCGCAACCGCTCGACCAACGGTCGTCTGCTGCAGCTGAACACCGGTCCGGACTTCCTGGGCGTCGAATATGAAACCGAAGAGTTCTTCGGTGAAGTCGCCATCCCGCTGTTCCGCGACAGCTGGCTGGGTGAGTTTGCCGAACTGAGCGGTTCGTATCGCTACTTCGACTACACCACCTCGGGTACGGGCGACGTCTACGGCGTCAGCCTGGTCTACCGTCCGATCCGGGACATCACGTTCAAGACCAGCTTCAACACGGCCTTCCGGGCCCCGAACCTGACCGAGAACTTCCGTCCCAACGTTCAGACGTTCGTGAACCCGCCGTTCACCGACCCCTGCGACTCGCGCGCCATCGCGGCCTTCGCTGGTGACAACGCTGCCACGATCCGCGCCAACCGGATCGCAAACTGTACGGCACTGGCGGCTGAACGGGGCCTGACCTACGACTTCGACAACAGCACGACTACGGTCGATGACGACTACCGCCCAACCTACGGCTCTGGCATCGCCAGCGTCCTGGGTGGCAACCCCGATCTGCGTCCCGAGACGTCGGAATCGTTCACTTTCTCGACGGTCCTGCGCCCCCGGTTCATCCCGAACTTCAGCCTGGTGCTCGACTACTACGAGATCACCATCGACGACGTCATCGTCACGCCTGGCGGCCAAGCCATCGCCGAGCAGTGCGTGAACGGTGCCGAACTCGACGACCTGGCCTGCAGCCTGGTTCGCCGCAACAACCCGAACAACGACGCGGATCCGTTCAACGTCTTCAAGATCGGTGGACCGGTTGGCGATCCGCTGGGTGGCTTCACCCTGCAGACCCTCAACTTCGCCAAGCTTGAAACGCGCGGTCTGGACATCACGGCCAGCTACAGCATCGACACCGAAGAAGTGTTCGGTGTGAACCTGGGCCAGATCGGCTACCAGCTTGGTGCCCTGTGGCTGATCGAACAGAAGCAGTTCACCAGCCTGACGAACCCGAACGAGTTCGGCGATCTGGCGACCGGCGTCTTCTATCCGCGCTTCGAAGGTACGTCGCGACTGACCTGGGCACCGAACGACAAGTTCAGCATCAGCTGGCTGGCCGACTTCATGGTGGCGCAGGATCTGAACAAGATCCGCAACGTCGTGGCCTCGGGTAACCTCGATCAGTCGCCGACCGACTGGTACGATACGGGTAACTTCGTCCGCCACGATGTGAACGTCCGCTACGACGTCACCGAGCAGCTTCAGCTGCGCGCTGGTGTCACCAACCTGACGGACGTCGAGCCGCCGGCATACCTCGGCTTCGCATCGACCTTCGACCCTTACGGCCGTCGCTTCTTCGTCGGTCTGAACTACAAGGTGTTCTAAGAAGCATCGCTTCCAGGAAGCACGGAAAGGGCGGCTCGCAAGAGCCGCCCTTTTTCGTTTCGCTGTGGATGACCCCCGGCAAACTGCGGCCAAGGTTAACGATTTCCGTGGCATGCGGACCGACTCAAGTTATCCGGTAACCTTCTCTTAAGCAGTTTGGGCGTTTCCTTAACGCGCTCATAACCAATGCGAATCGGCGGGGATTTCGCATCGGAACTGCAGAGCAGGGTCGGATAGGGTCTTTAGAATATGTCTCTCTCGCTGGTACGTCCGCAAAGCGCGGATCTGAAACCCCGGATCGTCGTCTTCGGCGTGGGTGGTGCAGGCGGCAATGCCGTCAACAACATGATCGACGCCGGCCTCGAAGGGGTCGAGTTCGTCGTCGCCAACACCGACGCCCAGCACCTCAGCTTCGCCAAGACCGACCGTCGGGTCCAACTGGGCGAGACGATCACCCAAGGCCTGGGCGCGGGCGCTCACCCTGAAGTCGGCATGAATGCCGCCGAGGAATCCGCCGAGGAAATCTACGGGCACCTGGAAGGGGCTCATATGGTCTTCATCACCGCCGGCATGGGCGGCGGTACCGGCACCGGTGCCGCGCCGGTCATCGCCAAATGCGCCCGCGACCGCGGCATCCTGACCGTCGGCGTCGTGACCAAGCCCTTCACCTTCGAAGGGCGTCACCGCATGCGTCTGGCCGATGCGGGCATCGCCGAGCTGCAACGCTACGTCGACACCCTGATCGTCATTCCCAACCAGAACCTGTTCCGCGTCGCCAATGAGCGCACGACCTTCGCCGATGCCTTTGGCATGGCCGACCAGGTGCTGCACTCGGGTGTGCGCTCGATCACCGACTTGATGATCCTGCCGGGTCTGATCAATCTGGACTTCGCCGACGTCCGCGCCGTCATGTCCGAAATGGGCAAGGCGATGATGGGCACGGGCGAGGCCTCGGGCGACGACCGCGCCCTGATGGCGGCCCAGAATGCCATCGCCAACCCTCTGCTGGACGAGACCAGCCTGAAGGGGGCCAAGGCCGTGCTGGTCAACATCACCGGCGGCATGGACATGACCCTGCTGGAAGTCGACGAAGCCGCCAACGCCATCGCGGGCGAAGTCGATTCCGACGCCAACATCATCTTCGGTGCCGCCTTCGACCCGGCCCTGGACGGCAAGATCCGTGTCTCCGTCGTCGCCACTGGCATGGAAGACCTGGCCGTGGCCAAGGCCCCGCCGGCCGCAACCTCGTCAATCATCGACAGCCGCCGCTCGACCCCGACCTATGCACCTCGCACCTCTGAGCCGGTTCGCAGCGAGCCCGTCCGCTCTGAGCCTGTTCGTTCCGAGGCCGCGCCCGTGATGCCGAGCTTCCAGTCCGCTCCGGCCTACCAGGCTCCGACCTATCAGGCCCCCGCGCCGGAGCCCGTCCGCGAGCCGGTGATCCACGTCGCCGAGGACCGCAAGCTCGATCCCATCGTCGATCCCTGGGTCGAAGAGTACGAAAGCGCCCCGCGCACGGCTGCGGAGGCTCCGGCCCCGCAAGGCGATCTCTACATGGATCGCGGTTACCAGCAGCCTGCTCCGCAGGCGCGCGAAGAGCAGCCGGCCTACGACGACTATGACGACCGGGACCACCGCAAGAGCGGCTGGAGCCTGTTCGGTCGGGGCAAGCGCCAGCCCCAGCCGCAGCCGCAACAATCGAACTATGCGCCCCAGATGCGGCCGACCAGCTCGGCCCAGCCCGCACCGGAGCCGGAGGCCCAGGACGACCTGGAGATCCCGTCTTTTTTGCGCCGTCTGGCCAACTAGGCCAGCGCGAAGACTGATCGACCGCCTCGGCCCCCAGGGCCGGGGCGGTTTTTCGTTGGGCCCCCAGTTCTTTGGTCTAGCGTGACGGTCCCATACCGAAACAATCCGAAACCGGACTTTGATTTCGCTCTTGCGAAAGGCCGGGTACATCGCTCCTCAGGCGAAATCCGCTAACCATGTCGCCGTGCAAAACGAGAGTGTCTGTGCCCGCCAGTTTCGACCACCGCCAGAGGACGACCGTCGCGCCCGCGATCATCGCCGGCGTGGGCGTGCACACGGGTGACCGTGTGCGTCTGGCTGTGCGCCCGGCGGCCGAGGGCACCGGCATCGTCTTCGTCCGCACCGACATCACCGACCGCGACAACCGCATCCCGGTCTCGGGTGAGGCGGTCGTCGATGCCCGCCTGAACACCATGATCGAGAATGCGGCGGGCGTTCGCCTGTCGACCATCGAGCATCTGATGGCGGCGTTCGCAGCCTTGGGCATTTCCAATGCGGTGATCGAGGTCGATGGCCCCGAACTGCCGATCCTGGATGGCTCGGCGCTTCAGTTCGTCCAGCTGCTGGACCGTGCCGGTTTCCGCCGCCAGTCGGCCCCCGTGCGTTACATCGAAATCCTTGAGCCGATCCGCGTTCAGGACGGCGACAAGTCCGCCGCCCTGCTGCCCTGCGACCGCTACGAGATGCGGTTCGAGATCGACTTTCCCACGCCCGTCATCGGCAATCAGGTTGTGGATTTCGTCGTGGACGAAGACACCTTCCGCACCGAGATCATGGCCGCCCGCACCTTCGGCTTCGCCCATGAGGTCGAGGCCCTGCGCCGCGCCGGCCTGGCCCGCGGTGGCAGCCTGGAGAACGCCGTGGTCATCGACGGCGACCAGATCCTGAACCCCGGCGGCCTGCGGATGGAACGCGAGTTCGTCCGGCACAAGGCGCTGGACGCGATCGGCGACCTGTACGTCCTCGGCGCGCCCCTGCTGGGCCGCTACGAAGGCGTCAAGGCGGGTCATGCCATCAACAACCTGCTGGTCCGCGAACTGCTGGCCAATCCACAGGCCTGGCGCGAAGTGACGCGCGTGCCTGAAATGGCGATGGCGGGCTGAGCCCTCATCGCATCGCAGGCGATGTGATCACCCCAGGCTGATCGCACTCATCATCCGACCGAAATCCGGCTCTTCATTCAAGTGCGCCCGGCGGTTGGAGAAGAACCGCATGCCATCTGCCCGCGTGTCATGCCCTGTCCAGGCCGCCTCTCCGACCCCCGCCTGTTCCAGCCGCCACAGGACGAAGCCGGGCAGGTCGAACAGACGCTTGTCCGCCGCCGCACCCTCCGCGAAGAACTGTCCGCTGCCGGGGTCGTGGTGCTCGAACCGTTCTTGATAGTCGGCCCCGACCTCATAGCTGGATTGCGCGATACAGGGACCGACGACGGCGACGATACGGCGGGGATCCGCCCCCAGCGCCTGCATGGCGGCGACCGCTGAGTGGACGATGCCGCCCAGGGCCCCCTTCCAGCCCGCATGGGCGGCGCCGACGATGCCTGCCTCGACATCGGCCAACAACACAGGCGCACAGTCGGCGGTCAGGACGGCGCAGATCGGGCCGGGCGTGGCGGTGACGACGGCGTCACCCTCGGGACGGTCTCCGCGCCATCCGGCCTCGGCCACGCGGGCGACGGCGGAATGGATCTGGTAACAGGCGGCCAGGTCGTCGGCGGTGCCGCCCAGGTGCGCGGCGATGCGGCGGCGGTTCTCCTGCACGGCGGCGGGATCGTCGAATGAGCCGACACCGGTGTTCAGACTGTCATACAGGCCGGTCGAGACGCCACCCAGTCGCGTGAAGAAGCCGTGGCGGATGCCTGCCTTATGCAGCAGCGGGTGGGTGATGGGGGACAGGTTCGCTGCGCCGGTCATGCCTCGAAGCCCGGCACGATCAGCGTACGGGGCGAGAAGATCGCGCAGACCTTGATCAGGGTGCCCATCTGGTCGTCAGCGGTCAGGCGGGCCAGCTGGCGGTCGATGACGGGCGCGGCCTCGGGACGGCCGTTCTTCAGCCGGTCGGCGCGGGCCTCGATGCCCAGCAGCTGCAGGAACTCCCCCTGACCCATGCAACCCGTGACGTCGGCCCCGGCGCGGACGGCGGCGTCCTGGACGGCCGGAAAGTCGGCCCATTGCGTCAGGTCGGTCTGGCCCGGTGCGTCGAGGGGATCGACCTTATGGTGCCGCCGCAGACCTTGCAGGGTGTCGCCGGCCTCGGGCCGCGACCGCCCATAGTCGATCAGCAGGGCCGCGCCGGACGTCGCCTTTATCAGGGTCGCCACATCACGCCCGAACGCCGCCTGCTGATCCGAAATCTCGACGGTCTGGCCGGGCTCGACCGAAAAGTCTGGGCGTTTGAACCCGCCGCTGATGGTCACCAGTCCAAAGGTCAGACCGCCCTCGTCGGTGACGCCGACCCGTCGTTCGGCCCAGCCGTCCTCCGTCTTCACGAACTGGCGGGCGGGCAGGCAGTCCAGCACCTCATTGGCGATCAGGATGACCGGCGCGTCGGTCTCCACCTTGCCAAGATCAGAGACCCAGCGGGGATGCACGTCGCTGTCGGCCAGCATGCGCGCCTGGGCGGCACGCAGAGGCGGGCTCGGCTCGATCAGGACCAGATCGACGGCCTGCAGGAAGTCGGGAGCCAGCCGCGATGCCCGCAACGCGTCGGCCATCAACGTACCGTCGCCGGGCCCGACCTCGACCAGACGAACCCGCTCTGGTGCCCCCAGTCGCTCCCACGTCTCGACCGCCCACAGGCCGATCAGCTCGCCGAACATCTGGCTGATCATCGGGGCCGTGATGAAGTCGCCGGTCGCCCCGATCGACGGCCGCGTCGCATAGTAGCCGTCCTGCGGATCATGCAGACAGCGTGTGACATAGTCCGCGATGGTCATTGGACCCGTCAGGGCGATCTCGCGGGCCAGGCGTTGCGCCAAGGTCTGGACCGGGTCCATGGATCTCAGGCCGCCTGCACCGGCGGACGGCTCCAGGCACGCCAGATCAGCCACGCCCCGATCAGCATCATCGGGATGGACAGCATCATGCCCATCGTCAGACCAAGCGGCAGGTTCTCGAGACCCGCATCCGGCTGGCGCACGTTTTCCAGCGACGCCCGGATCAGACCGTAGCCAAACAGGAAGATGCCGGAGACATAGCCCGGCTTCTTCAACAGCCCCCATTTGTAGACGGCGAGCCACAGCACCCCGAACAGGATGATGCCCTCAAGCCCCGCCTCATAAAGCTGGCTGGCGTGACGGACCATGTCACCGGGGCCGAACACCTGTCCGGTCGGATCCACATACTGGCACGACGGGCCGAAGATTTCCCTGATGCGGTCGTTGCAGAAGTTGACGCCCCACGGCACGTCGGTGGGGCGACCATACAGCTCGCCATTGATGAAGTTGGCCAGCCGCCCGAAGCCCAGGCCGATCGGGACCACGGGTGCCACCAGATCGCCCAGGCTCAGCAGCCTGATCTTGTTCTTCCAGGCGAACCAGACGATGGCCAGGCTGACCCCGATCAGTCCGCCGTGGAAGCTCATGCCCCCGTCCCACAGCCGGAACAGCCCCAGCCGCTCGCCCCAGGTCGCGCCGGTAAACAGGTCGCCATACAGGTGCGGCTGATAGAAGAGGGCATAGCCGAACCGTCCGCCCAGGATGATGCCCAGGGTGATCCACAGCACCAGATCGTCGACCTGAACCGTCGTCGCCGGTGGCTGACCCGGAGCCCACACGGCCGCGTTCTTCGCCAGGCGATTGGCGTACCACCAGCCCAGGACGATGCCCGCCACATAGGCCAGCGCATACCAGCGCAGATCCAGCGGACCGATGCTGATCAGGACCGGGTCGAAATCGGGAAAAGGCACGCGGCCTCCTTCAAGGCTGTAGGTCGCCCCGCTTTAGCAAGCGGCTGCGTTACCGTCGCGGGATTTTGCAGCCGAACGCTGTGATGGGGACATACTGATGCCATCGGGCGCATGGACATCAAGGTTTCGTTTACCATAACGGGCCGACCATCATCACACTCAGTCCTGCTGAGTCGGAGAGAGTTTCCATGCAGACGCGTAACCCCATCCTCGACGAATTTGCCAAGCTGACGACCGGTGCCATGGGTCTGGCGCAGGCCGCCGGCGAAGAGGCCAAGACCGCCTGGCGCGCCCAGACCGACCGCATGGTCGCCGAGATGGACCTGGTCCGCCGCGACGAGTTCGACGCGCTGAAGGCCGAGATCGCCGTCCTCCGCGCAGAGATCGCGACGCTGAAATCTGTTCAAAAGCCGACAAAGAAGCCTGTCGCGGGAACGTCCACAGCGTCTGTTCCCCCTGAGGACGCAGTCGGTTGAGCCGAATCTGCGAACCCGCCTACGGTCGTCGCATGGGGTGTGAGTCGCGCCCGGAGAGTATTTGATGGACGCTGTCCGCCCTGAAGAAGTCGATGTCCCGCACGATCCGCTGGATGTCGTCGAACACGTCCTGGTGGCGGAAAACCTGCCGTTCGACAGGACGGACGAGGGCGATGTCGCCTTCGCCCTGGCAGGCGACTGGAAGGACTATGAGCTGTGGTTCGCCTGGCGGCCCGAGGGCGACTGCCTGCAACTGTGCTGTGCCCTGGACCTTCAGGCGTCCAAGTCTCGCCGCGCCGCCGCCTACGAACTGGTCGGCCTGATCAATCAGCGCACCTGGATGGGCCATTTCGAGGTCTGGGCCGAGGACGGCGAGATCGTCTTCCGCCACTCGCTGGCCCTGCCGTTCGGCGAGCGCCCGACCCTGGCCCAGGCCGCCTCCATGATCGACGCGGCGGTCGAGGCTGCGGATCGGTACTACCCCGCCTTCGACTTCATGATCCGCGGCTCCAAGAAGCCCCAGGACGCTATCGCCGCCTGTCTGTTCGAGACCGCCGGCACGGCTTGATCCATGACGACTGACCAGATCTCAAACGGCGTCATCCTTCTGGGCTGTGGACGTCTGGGTTCTTCTATTCTGGAAGGCTGGCTCAAGACGGGCGCGGTAGCTCCAGCCGATCTGATCATACTGACACCGTCCGAAAAGCCGGCTTCGCAGGTCGCGGCGGATCGCGGCGCGCGGATCAATCCGCCCTTGAACGAGATTGGTCAGGCCCGGACCCTCGTCATTGCCGTCAAGCCCGCCAAATGGCGTGAAGCGCTGACGCCCCTGATGGACCATCTGCATCCTGAGACCATTCTGATCTCTGTAATGGCGGGTGTTCTGGGCAGGGACATCGAACAGCTTTCCGGCCGGCGGGTCGCTCGCGTCATGCCGACGACCGCCGTGGCCCAGGCCAGTGGCGTCGCCGCCGTCTGGTCGAACGCCCCAGAGGGCGTGACGCGGGTCAAGGCCCTGTTCGATCCCCTGGCGGATGTCGTGGAGTTGGACGCCGAGGTACGCATGAATGCGGCTACAGCAGTCGCCGGCTCGGCACCCGCCTTTGTCTATGCCTTCACCCAGGCCCTGGCGCGTGCGGGCCAGGCCCAGGGCCTTGAGCTCGATGCGGCCGCGAGGCTGGCCGCGGGCGCGCTGCGGTCGGCTGGCGCTGGAGCCGCGACAGGTGCTTCTCTTGAAGACCTGGTCGCGCGCATTGCGTCGCCCGGAGGAACCACCCAGGCGGGTCTGGATGCCATGGCCGAAAGCGGCGACCTGGATCGCGCAGCCGAGGCTGCGGTCAAGGCCGCCGTGTCACGCGCAGGCGAACTCAGCGCGTAACGTAGCGTCCGTCGGCCAGATTCACGGCCAGACGACGATAGGCGCGATCCGCATCCTGCCAGGTGCCAAAGCCCCGAACGTCGGCAATATTGCTGCTGTACCAGTCGTATCTGACCGGCAGTGTCTGGCCTTCAGCCGTTGTGATCGTCCCTTCGATCGTCGCGCCACCGATGGAGACGCTGCGGGTGCCGTCCAGACCAGGGCGATCGACCAACTGCTGGAAGGTCGGGCGGTTGGGTTTGAGGTCGGTCAGCACAAGGTCGATGGTCGCGCCGTCGAGGGCACCGCGATTGATCAGGGTAGACTGGACAACGCCGACGAGTCGCGTGGCCTGTTCGCTGACGTCACGATCGCCCAGTTCATCGACCTTGGCCTGAAGCTCGTTTCCAAGAGTGACATTGATGGTGGGCGGCTCGGCCAGGGCAGGGCTGGCGGCCAGGGCGACTACGGCACCCAGAGGTGCAAAAAAGGCGAGTTTACGCATGTTCAAACACTCCAAAGCCCCTGTGCACTCAAGATGCGCCCAATGGCTCCGCTTCGCCAGACCCTGCGCCGAAATGTGATCGGCACCTATTCCGGCAGTCGAATGACCGCCTTCAGCCCCCCAAGGTCACTGCGATCCAGGGTGATGTCGCCGCCGTGTCCGCGGGCCACGTCGCGCGCGATGGCCAGCCCCAGACCAACACCCTTGCTGTTCTGATTGCGCGAGGCGTCCAGCCGGGAAAAAGGGCGAAAGGCCTCCTCGTGCATGTCGTCCGGAATGCCGGGGCCATCATCCTCGACCATGATCTCCAGCCCGCCGGAGGAAAGGGCTCGGGCTGACAGCCGGACATGCTCGCCATGCACGGCGGCATTGCCCGCCAGATTGGTCAGGGCCCGCTTGAAGGCCAGGGGGCGAAGCGACGCGGTCAGTCCAGGTTGCGCCGCGATTTCGACCTTGGCCCCGGCCCGCCGGGCGTCATCACCCGCAGCGCGCAGCAGATCGTTGACGGATATCGACTGCGTCGCCTCGCCCGCCTCGCCCCGCGCGAACGCCAGATACTCGTCGATCATATGCTCCATCTCGTCCAGGTCGCCCTTCATGGCGGTCTGCCGCTTGAAGGGCGGGGCCAGGGCCAGTTCCAGCCGCAGACGGGTCAGCGGGGTGCGCAGGTCGTGGCTGACGGAGGCCAGCATGGCGGTGCGCTGATCGATGTGACGCTGGATCCGCTCGCGCATGGCCATGAAGGCGGTGGCGGCGGCGCGGACTTCCTTTGCACCGTGGGGCTTGAACCGTTCACGCGCCTCGCCCCGCCCGAAGGCCTCTGCGGCATCGGCCAGCCGTTCGATCGAGCGAACCTGGTTGCGAATGAACAGCACCGCGATCGACAGCAGCAGCACAGTCGCGATCAGCAGCCACAGCACGAAGATATGCGCTTGGGTCGCCACCGCTCGCTCGCGCGGCGCGATGATCCGCAGGACGCCTTGCGGCTGCTGAACGCGGATGTCGACATAGGCGGGGTATCGGGTCGTGTCGAACCAAACCGGCTGATCCACCCGGTTCTCCAGCGCCTTGCCTAAGGTGCGGTCGATGACCCCGACGGGGCCCCGCCGGACGTTCTCCGGCAAGGTCGCCCCGTCCTGTAGCGCGATGGACAGGGACATGGATCGCTGGGCCCGGTCGGCGATGACGGCCAGGTTCTGGGGCGTCGGATCGTCGGCATAGCTTTCCGTCGCCCAGGCGACGTCGCCGGCCAGGCCGTCGGACAGGCGCGCCGTCACCGTCTGCCAGTGCATGTCGAAGAACGCCCAGGTCACCGCTACCTGCATGACCAGCACCGGCAGGACGATGATCAGCAGAGACCGCCCCCACAGCGAGGTCGGCAACCGCCGCTTGAGCACCCGCGCCCAGACGTTAAAGGGCAGCAGCCTCATGCGTCGTCAATCCGGGGCCAGCATATAGCCTATGCCGCGTACGGTCTGGAGATAGCGGGGGTTCTTGGGATCGACCTCCAGCTTGCGGCGCAGGCGCGTGACCTGGACATCGACGGCGCGGCCGGTGATGTCGGCGGTATCGGGCGACAGGCTCATCCGCTCGACCGGGGCATGGGCGTGAATGGCCAAGGTCTTGAGCAACTGGGCCTCGGCCTCTGTCAGGCGCAACGGAGCCCCGTCGCGCGACAGTTCCAGCCGTTCCATGTCGAACACCGCCGGACCCAGCTTGATCTCGCGCGGTGTCAGGGGCTTGCCCCCGGTCCGTCGCAGGATGGCATCCACCCTCAACGCCAGCTCGCGCGGGTCGAAGGGCTTGGACATATAGTCGTCGGCCCCGCGCGACAGCCCTTCGATCCGGTCGTCGGGATCGCCCTTGGCCGTCAGCAGCATGACCGGCGTCTTGGACGTCTCGGCCTGGGACCGGATCCAGCTGGTCAGGTCGAAGCCGCTCTCGCCCGGCATCATGACGTCCAGCACGATCAGGTCGAACTCGATCAGCTCGACCAGGCGACGGGCCGCGGCGGCGTGGGCGGCCCCGGTGACGCGATAGCCCTCGCGTGCCAGGAACTCCTTGAGCAGGTCGCGGATGCGGTCATCGTCGTCGACGACCAGCAAATGCCGGCCCGCACCGGGGCCTGCGATCGGGCCGGAACGGCCGCTGCTGCGCGAATCGCTCATGCGGATACGCCCGCGCCATGCCGACAGGCGTTGACCTGAGGCTTTTCGACGGGTCTAAAACCAGCATCGCTACGGGAGACGTTATTCAATGGCCTTCGTTCCTTTCGACGATCGTGACGGCTGGATCTGGATGGACGGGCATTTCGTGCCCTGGCGGGACGCGAAAACGCACGTTCTGACCCATGCCCTTCACTATGGCTCGTCGGTCTTCGAGGGTGAGCGTATGTATGCGGGCGAAATCTTCAAGCTGACCCCGCATAGCGAACGCCTCAAGCGTTCTGCAAACCTGCTGGACTTCGACCTTCCGTATAGCGTGGCCGAGATCGACGCCGCCTGCAAGGAAACCTGCGCCAAGATGGGTCTGGACGACTGTTATGTGCGCCCGGTGGCCTTCCTGGGCTCCGAACAGGTCAGCGTCACGGCCAAGAACTCCAAGGCCCATGTCGCCATCGCCGCCTGGGAATGGCCGTCCTATTTCGACCCGGAGACCAAGGCCAAGGGCATCCGCCTGGAGTGGGCCAAATGGCGTCGCCCCGACCCGGCCACGGCCCCTTCGGCGGCCAAGGCGGCGGGTCTGTACATGATCTGCACCATGTCCAAGACGGCGGCTGAAAAGCGCGGCTTCTCCGACGCCATGATGCTGGACTGGCGCGGCTACGTCGCCGAGGCGACCGGCGCCAATGTGTTCTTCGTTCAGGATGGCGTGCTCCACACCCCGCCCATCGACGCGATCCTGGATGGCATCACGCGTCAGACCATCATCGAAATGGCCAAGGCCAAGGGGATCGAGGTCATCGTGCGCCACATCCGGCCCGAGGAACTGTCGACCTTCAGCGAATGCTTCCTGACGGGCACGGCGGCAGAGGTCACACCGGTCAGCGAGATCGGCGAATACCGCTTCACGCCGGGCGCGCTAAGCCTGGGCCTGATGGAAGACTACGGTCGTCTGGTGCGGCGTCAGCTCTGAGGCCAAGCCGTCATGGCGGACCGGGCAATGCGCAGCAACTTGTCGCGTGATGCACCGTCACGCGCCAGAGTCGACGAGCCCTGGATAATGGCCGTCGTGTGCGCCGCCAGGATTTCGGCGTCCGTGTACGGGGGCAGGGTGCCGTCGGCCACCTCGGCCTGAATACGCGCCCTCAGATGCGCCTCGACGCCGTTGCGAATGGCCGAGAGATGCGCCTGCACATCCGCCGCTTCTGCGGACACGCTGATGGCCGAGGTGGCCAGCATGCATCCCGGCGGCGTCTCCTCGCCCGTATAGGCGATGGCGGCGCCTTCCATCAGGACCTGAGCGGCGTCGCGCGCCGAGGGGGCCGCATCGATGATCGCGGTCGGCGACGATCCACCGGACAGATACAGGCTGACCGCCTCCAGAAAGAGCGCCTTCTTGTTCCCGAAGGCGGAATAGATGCTGGGTGCCGTCACCCCCAAGGCACGGGTCAGATCGCTGAGCGATGTCGCTTCATAGCCGTGCCTCCAGAACAGCAGCATCGCCTGTTCCAGGGCGACCGCGCGATCAAAGGAGGGCGGGCGTCCGATCCGGCGCGGTTCCGTGTGCGACTCCATTTCCATAACGATCAATATGAAACTATTGACGCAGGACCGCAAGACGCGCAGAGGGTTTCATATCAATCGATAGGAAACCAAGCCATGACCCTCACAGACTATCGCACCCTGGGACGGTCCGGCCTGGTCGTCAGTCCACTGGCGCTCGGCACAATGACCTTCGGCACCGCGCGGTGGGGGTCCGGCGAAGACGTGTCGCGCGACGTGTTCAATGCCTACGCCGATGCAGGCGGCAACTTCGTCGACACCGCTGACGTCTATTCGGGTGGTCGCAGCGAAGAGATGGTGGGCCGCTTCATCGCCGAGCGGGTCTGCGCGACCAGATGGTCGTGGCCACCAAGGCGGGGTTCAATACCGGAGCCTGGCCGCTGGCAGGCGGCAATGGCGCGAAACATCTGACGCGCGCGCTGGAGGGGTCGTTGACGCGGCTGGGCACGGATTATGTCGATCTGTTCTGGGCGCACGTCTGGGACGGCGTCACCCCGGCGGAGGAATTGCTTGAAACGATGGCGGGCCTCGTCCGGTCGGGCAAGATTCGCTACTGGGGCATGTCCAACAGCCCGGCCTGGTTCGTCGCCAAGCTGGCGACGCTGGCGGCGGTACGGGGCCTGCCCGGTCCGATCGCGCTGCAGTATTTCTACTCCCTGGCCAACCGCAATATCGAGGACGAGCATGTGCCTCTGGCCCGGGATTTCGGCCTGGGCATCGTGCCGTGGAGCCCGCTGGCCTATGGCCTGCTGGCCGGCAAGTACGACCGCGCGACGGTCGAGGCCGGTGCCCCGCGCGCCGGTGGCCTGCCCCGTGACGCCGCCACCTCCGAGGAGGCGCGCCCCGAGGGTGACAAACGTCTGGACGGAGCCAATCCCTTCGGCGACAGCCTGTTCACCGAGCGCAACTGGCGCATCGTCGATGTCCTGCGCCGCATGGCCGAGGAGACGGGTCAGACCCCGGCCCGCCTGGCCCTGGCCTGGGTCGTCGGCCGACCCGGCGTGACCTCCACCCTGATGGGCGTCAGCCGCGCCAGCCAGGTCACCGACAACGCGACGGCCTTGCAGGTCCAGCTCTCACCCGAACAGCGCGCCGAACTCGACGCCGTCAGCGCCGCCGAACCCCGCCTGATCTATGGCCTGCTCCAGCCCGCCATGCGCAAGAATGCTGTCTTCGGGGCCGATGTGACGGATCATCGGGGCGGATAGGGCGGCGACGAACCTGCGACCAGTTCTGAGGTGCCCTCGTGCCAGTCTGCGCCGCACGAAGGCCCGACCGCTGAAGCCTGACGTGAGAGAAAGTAGAGTCACTCTCACAGACTCTCACTTCACCTCTTGCCAGAGCTTCATCCGCGGCGTTCAAGCGATCTGGGACCGGCGTGGCCGGGGTGGGGAAGATCACGCATCATGTTCAGCCTGCTGAACCTTCAGAGCCTGCTGGGTCTGGTCGTCATCGTGGCGGCCTGCTGGGGCCTGTCCGAGAACCGCAAGGTGTTTCCGTGGCGGCTGACGCTGGGGGCCATCGCGGTCCAGGCGGGCTTGATCTTCGTCACCTTTGCCGTGCCGGGCTCGCAGGTCGTGCTCGACGGCATCAACAACGGCGTCAAGGGACTGGAACTGGCGACGGAGGAGGGGACCAAGTTCGTCTTCGGCTATCTGGCCGGCGGGGCCCAGCCCTATCCGGTGCAAGACGAACTGGCGCTGTTCACCTTCGCCTTCAAGGTCCTGCCGCTGATTCTGGTGATCTCAGCGCTCTCGGCCCTGCTGTGGCACTGGAAGATCCTGAAGTGGGTCACGCACGGCTTCGGCTTCATATTCCAGAGGACCATGGGACTGGGCGGGGCGTCGGCCCTGGCCGTCGCGGCCAACATCTTTCTGGGCATGATCGAGAGCCCGATCGTCATCCGCGCCTATCTGGACAAGCTCACGCGGTCTGAGCTGTTTCTGATGATGGTCGTCGGCCTGGCGACCGTCGCGGGCTCGACCATGGTGGCCTATGCCTCGATCCTGGCCCCGGTCCTGCCCAATGCGGCGGGCCATGTGCTGGTCGCCTCCATCGTCTCGGCCCCGGCGGGTGTGCTGCTGGCCCGCATCATGATCCCGGAGACGCCGGGGCAGGGCGGGGCGGTTGCCGACTATGGCTCGGCCCTGAAATACGACAGCGCCATCGACGCCATCGTCAGGGGCACGGCCGATGGCCTGATGGTGGTGCTGAACATCTCGGCAGTGCTGATCGTGTTCGTGGCTCTGGTCGCTTTGGTCAATGTGATGGTCGGCGGCATCGTGCTGTTCGACGCGCCGCTGACCGTCGAGCGGGTGCTGGGCTGGCTGTTCATGCCGGTGGCCTGGCTGACCGGCGTGGAATGGGCCGATGCGGGCAAGGCGGGCGGCCTTCTGGGCGTCAAGCTGACCCTGACCGAATTCGTGGCCTTCATCCGGCTGGGCGGCATTCCCGACGGCGAGATCACCGAGCGCACCCGCATGCTGATGACCTACGCCCTGTGCGGCTTCGCCAACATCGGCTCGGTCGGGATCACGGTGACGGGCCTGTCCGTCCTGATGCCCGAGCGCCGCGAGGAAGTCCTGGGTCTGGTGTGGAAGGGTCTGTTCGCCGGCTTCCTCGCGACCCTGATGACGGCGGCGGTTGTCGGTGCCATGCCTGCCGCCATATTCCGTTGAACCGGAGACCCTGACGATGAAGCTCTACACCTCCCACCGTGCTCCAAATCCGCGCCGCGTTCGCTGGGTCATGGCCGAAAAGGGCATCGAGGATGTCGAACTGGTCGAACTGGACATCATGGTCGGCGAGCACAAGACGCCGGAATACCGCGCCCGCGTCGGCGTGCCCCACGTCCCGTCCCTGACCCTGGACGACGGCACGACCATCTCCGAATCTATCGCTATCGGCCGCTACCTGGAGGCCCTGTACCCGGAGCCCAATCTGTTCGGCCAGGACGCGCGCGAACAGGCGATCGTCGAGATGTGGATGCGGCGGGGCGAGTTCTATCTGGCCAATCCAATCATGCTCAGCGTGCGCCATTCGCATCCAGCCCTGGCCGCGCTGGAGGCGACCCAGCTGCCGCAGGTGGCGGACTACAACAAGGTCTCGGCCGAGCGGTTCATGAAGACGCTGGACCGGCATCTGGCCGATCGCGAGTTCATGGCCCTGGACCGGTTCACCATCGCCGACATCGTGGCCGTCGTCGGTCTGGATTTCGCTCGCCTGGTCAAATACCGCCCGCCGGAAGAGTTCACCCATCTGGCCCGCTGGCTGGAGGCCTGCCGTGCCCGCCCGGCAGCGAAAGCCGGGGCCTGACGCACGGTTCTTGTTGCGTCGCGGCATGGCGACCTGTTGGATGATCTGACCAATCATCGGACCGCCCATGCCCGCTGCTGCATCGATCTACATCAGTACCCGGGGCCAGAGCCCCGCCATAGACTTCGCCGAGGCCTTGTTGCGTGGCGTGGCCCCCGACGGCGGCCTGTATGTGCCCAGCCGCTGGCCCGCCCTGACTCCCGAGGCGATGACCGCCCATTCGGCGCGAGAGGTGGCTCATGCCGTGCTGCGTCCCTTCGTCGGCGATGCCCTGCCGGACGAGGCGCTGACGCGGGCGACCTGGCGTCTGACTGAAGGGTTCCTGGAGCCGGAGGTGACGCCCCTGGTCCAGATCGGCCCCAATCTGCACATGCTGGAGCTGTTCCACGGCCCGACGGCGGCGTTCAAGGACTACGCCATGCAGATGGCGGCGGTGCTGGCCGAGGCGGCGCTGAAGCAGAGCGGACAGAGGCTGCTGTTGATCACGGCGACCAGTGGCGACACCGGCGCGGCTGCGGCGCGCGCCTTTGCGGACGTCGAGGGGGTGGAGTTGGTGATCCTGCATCCGCTCGACCGCGTCTCGCCCATCCAGCGCCTGCAGATGACGACCACGGGCGCGGACAATGTCCGCAATCTGGCGGTGCGGGGTGACTTCGACGACTGCCAGCGGCTGGTAAAGGCTCTGCTGGCCGACGAGGGCCTGCGTGACGGGCGGCGGCTCAGCTCCGTAAACTCCATCAACTGGGCGCGGCTGGCGGGTCAGATTCCCTATTACGTGACGGCGGCGCGGGCCTTGGGTGATGCGGCTCCGAAGGCGACCTATGTGGTGCCGACCGGCAATTTCGGCGACGCCTTCGCGGGCTGGGGCGCGCAGCGGATGGGGGTGCCTATGGACGGCCTGGTCGCGGCCACCAATCGCAACGACGCCCTGGTCCGCGCGCTGAACACCGGCGTGTACGAGCGGACCACGGCCACCGCGACCGCCAGCGTCAGCATGGACGTCCAAGCCCCCTCCAACTTCGAGCGGCTGGTGTTCGAGGCCTCGGGCCGGGACGCCGACCTGACGCGCGGCCTGTTCGAGGACTTCGCGCGGCACGGACGGGTCCAGATCCCCGACGACCTGCTGGGAGCCTTGCGCCGCGAGGTGTCGGCGGTCGCCGTGACCGAGGCCGAAACAGCCGAGGAGATCGGCCGTACCTATCGCGAGACAGGCCGCGTCATCTGCCCCCACACGGCGGTGGCCCTGACTGCGGCGCGCCGACTGAACCGCCGCGACGGCCCGGTGGTCGCCCTGGCCACAGCCCATCCGGCCAAATTCCCCGAGGCCGTACGTTCCGCCATCGGCATCGAGCCGGAACGTCCCCAGCAACTTCGGGGTCTGGAGGGGCACCCAGAGAGGTTCGAGACGGTTTACGCCGATCTGGCCTCGGTTCGCGCAGTCATCGCCTGAACTTGGACCCTCGCTAAGGCCACTTCACCACCGGCGGCATGGAACTGAGGATCGAGTCGACATTGCCGCCGGTCTTCAGGCCGAACATGGTGCCCCGATCATAGAGCAGGTTGAACTCGACGTATCGACCGCGCCGGACCAGTTGCTCTTCACGCTCTTCTGGCGTCCAGGGTTCGACCATGCGGCGGGCGACGATCTCGGAATAGGCGAACAGGAAGGCCTCGCCGACGTCGCGGGTGAAGGCGAAGTCTCGGGCATAGTCGCCGCTGTCGTGGTGGTCGTAGAAGATGCCGCCGGTGCCGCGAGGCTCGTTACGATGGGCCAGCCAGAAGTAGTCGTCGCACCACTGTTTGAACTTCGCATGATAGGCCGGATCGTGGGCATCGCAGGCCGACTTCATGGCGGCGTGGAAGCCCAAGGTGTCCTTGGCGTCCGGATGTCGATCAACATCCAGCACCGGCGTCAGGTCCGCCCCGCCGCCGAACCAGCTTTTCGTCGTCGAGATGAAGCGTGTGTTCATATGCACCGCCGGGATGCGCGGGCTGACCGGATGGGCGATCAGGCTGATGCCGGTGGCATAGAAGCGCGGGTCCTCCGCAGCACCGGGCACGGTCTTCGCATAATCCGCGGGAAAGGTGCCATGCACGGTCGAGCAATGCACCCCGACCTTTTCGAACAGCCGTCCGTGCATCATCCCCATGACGCCGCCGCCACCTTCCGGTCGCTGCCACGGCGTGCGCTCGAACCGACCGGGCTCACCGGGGAACAACTCCGCCGACGCCTGATCCTCCAGTGCTTCGAACGCCAGATGGATGCGGTCGCGCAAGGCTTCGAACCAGGCGCGGGTCTCGGCCTGCTTCAGCTTAAGGGGATCGGTGGTCACGTCGCTCATAGCCAAGTGTCTAGTCCCTCGCGGGACGGGGAGGGAAGAGACACGTCAGCGCAACGTCAGACCGCCCGTCTGTCTCAACCCCTCCCATAGCGCCATGCCGGCGCTGACCGACAGGTTCAGTGAGCGCGCCTCTGGGCGGATCGGTATGACAACGCGGGCATCGGCGGCGGCATGGACGTGGTCGGGCGCCCCGCTGGTTTCGCTGCCGAACAGCAGGGTGTCGTCGGGCTGAAAGGCGAAGGCGTTCAGTGGCGTGGCCCCCTTGGTCGTGAACAGGATCAGGCGGCCAGGGCTGCGATCTCGCTGAAATGCGTCCCAATCGGCATGGCGCGTCAGGTGGCTGAGCGGGCCGTAATCCAGGGCCGCGCGCTTCATGGCGCGGTCGTCGAAGTGGAAGCCTGTCGGCTCGATCACATGCAGGTCCACGCCGAAACAGGCGCTCAAGCGGATGCTGGCGCCGACGTTCTGTGGAATGGCCGGTTGAAAAAGGGCGAGACGCATTCTAAGGCCCTCTTACGCGTGGCCCGGGGGCTTGTCGCGGTCTTAATTGCGACTGTTTCGCAAGTGGCGTCAGCAACTTGCGTCGATGAGCCGCAAATCCAGACCGGGTCAGGACAAGGGTTTTTCGCTAAAGCGTTCATGCCGCGACAAACGCCGTCTTCAGACGCGCGACACGCGGCGCATGAGGAGTGTGACGTGGCCGAATCGGTCGTGACTGAGAACAACGAAAGTGGCGAAGCCACCCGCCGGGACTTCATCCACATCGCGGCCGGTGCTGCGGCTGTCGGTGCCGGGGCCATGGTCGTCTGGCCGCTGATCAATTCGATGAACCCGGCCGCCGATACCCTGGCGCTGTCGACCATCGAGTTCGACCTGACCAAGGTTCAGGAAGGCCAGCAGGTCGTCATCAAATGGCAGGGCAAGCCGGTATTCATCCGTTTCCGCACCCCTGCCGAACTGCAGCGCGTCGTCAGCGAGGGTGCCGTCGGCAGCCCGGCGCAGACCGACGTCGAGCGCACCAAGGCTGGTCACGAGAAATATCTGGTGGTCATCGGCTCCTGCACCCACCTGGGCTGCGTCCCGACCTTCAATGCCGGTGATTACGGCGGCTGGTTCTGCCCGTGCCACGGCTCGCACTATGACGCCTCGGGCCGTATCCGTAAGGGCCCCGCCCCGTTGAACCTCGTCGTGCCGGAGTACCAATACGTCTCCGACACCCGCGTGCAGATCGGTTGATTAGGTCAGAAGCATGAGCGATCACGAATCCACCTATGTGCCCAAGACCGCCATCGAGCGGTGGATGGACACCCGCCTGCCGATCATCCGCTTCGGAGCCGACTATATGTCGCTGCCGACGCCGAAGAACCTGAACTACTGGTACACCTTCGGGGCTATCCTGGCGCTGTGCCTGGTCGTGCAGATCGCCTCGGGCATCTTCCTGGCCATGCACTATGTGCCCAATACCGAAATGGCCTTCGCCTCGGTCGAGCGCATCATGCGCGACGTCAACGGCGGCGACCTGATCCGCTACACCCACGCCAACGGGGCCTCGATGTTCTTCATCGCGGTCTACATCCACATGCTGCGCGGCCTCTACTACGGCTCCTACAAGGCCCCGCGCGAGATGATCTGGATCATGGGCTGCGTGATCTTCTTCCTGATGATCGCGACCGCCTTCCTGGGCTACGTCCTGCCCTGGGGTCAGATGTCCTTCTGGGGCGCCGAGGTGATCACCAATCTGATCGGGGCCATCCCGGTCATCGGCGAGCCCGTGCTGATCTGGCTGCGCGGCGGCCCGGCCATCGACAATGCGACGCTGAACCGCTTCTTCTCGCTGCACTATCTGCTGCCGTTCGTGATTGCGGGCTGTGTGGTCCTGCACCTGTGGGCCCTGCACCACGCCGGTCAGAACAACCCCGTCGGAATCCTGATCCCCAAGGATCGCGCCAAGAAGGACATGTTGCCCTTCCACCCGTACTATACGGTCAAGGACGGCTTCGCGATCATCCTGTTCCTGATCCTGTTCGCCTTCTTCGTCTTCTTCATGCCCAATGCCTTGGGCCATGCGGACAACTACATCCCCGCCAACCCGCTGGTGACGCCGGCGCACATCGTGCCCGAGTGGTACATGCTGCCCTTCTACGCCATCCTGCGGGCGGTGCCGGACAAGTTCGGCGGCGTGGTCGCCATGTTCGCGGCCATCGGCGTGCTGTTCGTCCTGCCCTGGCTGGATACGTCCAAGGTGCGGTCGATGCGCTATCGCCCGACGATGCGGACCTTCTTCATCATCTTCGTGATCGTGGGTCTGGGCCTGGGCTGGTGTGGTGGGCAACTGCCTGACGCCCCCGTCATCGGTTCGTTCAGCACCTTCACCCTGATCGACGGTGATCTGAACTCCTACCTGTGGCTGACCCGCTTCCTGACGCTCTACTACTTCGCCTTCTTCCTGGTGATCATGCCGCTTGTCGGTCTGCGTGAAACACCGCGCCGGATCCCTGCGACCATCTCCGAGCCGGTCCTGGGCACCAGCGACGCCATGAGCGGGGCCGTTCCTGCCTCGGCCGAGAAGAAGGGCTGATCGCGACCATGACCCTGAAGACGAACACCATGAAGAAGACCCTGGTCATGATCGCCGCCGCTGCCGGGCTGGCCCTGGCGGCTTCGCCCGCCCTGGCCGCCGGTGAGGCCAAGCACCCGCGCTCGGGTGGTTTCTCGTTCGAGGGGCCGTTCGGCTCCTTCGATCAGGGCCAGCTGCAGCGCGGCTACAAGGTTTACCGCGAGGTCTGCTCCGCCTGCCACGGCATGAACCTGATGTATTTCCGGACCCTGGCCGAGCCGGGTGGTCCGTTCTACGACTCGCATCAGGAAAACCCCGCCGCCAACCGCTTCGTGAAGGTCCTGGCCGCCGAGGTTCAGGTGCCGGATATCGATTCGGAAACCGGCGAGCCGATCATGCGCGACGGCATCGCCGCCGACCGCTTCCCCAATCCCTATCCAAACGCTGTCGCTGCTGCGGCGGCGAACGGTGGCGCGGCCCCGCCTGACCTGTCGGTCATGGCCAAGGCGCGTCACGACGGGGCCAACTACATCTACTCCCTGCTGTCGGGCTACAAGGCCGCACCTGCGGGCCTGCAGATCCTGCCCGGCCAGAACTACAACCCCTATATGGCCGGCGACCTGACGCCGTTCTGGACCGGCGAGGGCCCGGTGCCCTACGGTGGCTTCATCGCCATGGCCGCGCCGCTGCGCGACGGTCAGGTGACCTATGACGACGGTTCCGCCCAGACGGTGGATCAGTATTCCAAGGACGTCGCCGCCTATATCGCATGGGCCTCGGATCCCAAGCAGGTCCAGCGCAAGCAGGCCGGCGTAGGTGTGATGGTGTTCCTGTTCCTGTTCGCTGGCATCACCTACATGAGCTACCGCCGCATCTGGAAAGGCGTGGCCCACTAAGGCTCGCTGTCCAGGTCGAACGATCAGCCCGCCCGGCTCCGGCCGCGGCGGGTTTTTCGTGCCGGAAGCCCTGTGTCGCCGCATCGACAGCGTCGGACGCCTGCCCTAACGTCAGGACATACAGAGACTTTGAAGGTGTCACCGTCCATGCGTTTGTCCGTGTCCGCCGCCGCGCTTGCCGCCGCCCTGATGTTGTCCACGCCAGTGCTGGCCCAGCAGGCCCAGACATTCGACACGGCACGGCTGTCCGAACATGCCCGAGTTCTGTCTGACGACAGCTTTCAGGGGCGCGGCATCGGCACTCCCGCTGAGGAGATGGTCGTCCAGTATCTGAGCGAGCAGTATGCGGCCGCCGGCTTCCAGCCCGGTGGCCCGAACGGCCAGTGGACGCAGGACGTGACCCTGAACCGCTTCACCGCCTCCAACATCCAGGCCCGGCTCAAGGCCGGTGACGACACCATTCCCCTGACCCCGGGCGAACAGATTGTGGTCTCGACCCGCCTGCCCGGCGACCACGTCATGCTGATGGACACGCCGCTGGTCTTCGTCGGCTACGGCATCGATGCGCCCGAGCGTCAGTGGGACGACTTCAAGGATGTCGATGTGCGCGGCAAGATCCTGGTCGTGCTGGTCAACGACGCCGACTTCGAACAGCCCGAGCTGGACACCTTCGGCGGTCGGGCCATGACCTATTACGGCCGCTGGACCTACAAGTATGAAGAGGCGGCGCGTCAGGGCGCGGCGGGCGTCATCATCGTGCATGAGACGGCTCCGGCCTCCTATGGCTGGGCCACGGTGACCAACAGCTGGTCGGGACCGCAGTTCGACATCGTGCGTCAGAATGCGGCGGCCGAGCGGGTGCCGATGGAGGCCTGGATCCAGCGCGACGTGGCCGTGGACCTGTTCCAGCGCGCTGGTCAGGATTTCGAGGCCCTGAAGGTTGCGGCCCGGAGCCGCGACTTCCGCCCGGTCGAGCTGGAAGGCGCGAGCTTCAGCGGCATGTTCGACGTCGCCACCAGCCAGATCACCACCCGCAACGTCCTGGCCAGGCTGGAAGGCACGACCCATCCGGACGAGACGATCCTGTACACCGCCCATTGGGACCACATCGGCGTGGGAGCCCCCGATGCCGAGGGCGACACCATCTTCAATGGTGCAGTCGACAATGCCACGGGCACAGCGGGGCTGATCGAGATCGCCCGCGCGTTCGGAGCCGGGCCACGCCCCGAGCGCTCCATCGTGATGATCAGCTTCACCGCCGAGGAGAGCGGACTGCTGGGCTCAGAATTCTATGCCTCCAACCCGGTCTATCCGCTGGCCAAGACCGTCGGCGGCTTCAATGCCGACGCGATGAACGTCTACGGCCGCACGGCCCGCTATGGCATCACCGGCTACGGCCAGTCCGACTTCGACGAGCGGATCGGGGCCAAGGTGGAGGCGCAAGGACGCGAGATTCAGCCGGACGCCAACCCGGCCTCGGGCGGCTATTTCCGCTCCGACCACTTCCCCCTGGCCAAGCGCGGCGTGCCCATGACCTATGGCGGCAGTACCGGCGATTTCCGCGACGAGCCGATCGCCCAGCGCGAGGCGACCCGGTCCGAGTATGGCCGCAGCCGCTATCATCAGGCGGCAGACGAATGGTCTGCGGACTGGGACCTGACCGGTCAGGCCGAGGACCTGCAGGTTCTGTACGAAGTCGGTCTGGACCTGGCCAACAGCCGCGACTGGCCCGCCTGGAAGCCGGGGTCTGAGTTTGCGCCCGCACGCGAGGCGACGGCGGCGGAGCGGCAGTAGCCAAGCTTTCCCTTCCCTTCGGGGGAGGGTGGTCGCGCAGCGACCGGGTGGGGAGGACCAAGGCAGGCAACAAGCGTCGGTGTTTGCCGCGCCGAGCCCCTCCCACCCTGTCGTCGATTTGCGCCGACATCCCTCCCCGAGGGGGAAGGAGAGCGACATGACGAAAACTTAATGGGCCAGAGGGGCGCTGCGCCCGTATGTCCGCACCAGACCTTTTTCGGACGGAGCTTTCCGATGTTTCGCAAGATGATGGGCGGCGTCGCCGTCGCCGCCGTGCTGCTCGCCGCCGGAGCGGTTCAGGCCCAGGACTTCTCGGCCGCCCGCCTCAGCGACGGCGTTCGCACCATCAGCGACGACAGCTTCCAGGGCCGCTATCCGGGCACGGAGGGCGAGCGCATGACCCTGGCCTGGTTGCAGGCCCAGTATGAGGCCATGGGGCTGCAACCCGGCGGGCCGAACGGGCAGTGGCTGCAACCGATCGAACTGAAACGCTATACGCCTGCGCGCCCGGCGACGGCCAGCTGGGCCGGACCGGACGGCCAGTCGCGCCCGCTGACGGTCGGCACCGACATCGTCCTGCGCGCCGTCAGCAATGACGGCAAGACGGATGTCCAGGACGCGGGCGTGGTCTTCGCCGGCTACGGCATTTCGGCGCCGGAGCGGAACTGGGACGATTACGGCGACGTCGATGTGACGGGCAAGGTCGTCATCGTGGTGGCCGGTGAGCCCGAGGGCGACCTGTTCAACGGGGCCTATGCCACCAACTATCAGTCCGGGGCCTACAAGGCCGATGAGGCCAGGCGGCGCGGGGCCATCGGCGTGATCACCCTGGTGCCCCGTGTCGGGGGCGGCAATGATCGTCGCCGGACGCTGACCCCCGGTGCGGCCGACACCGAATTCTCGGGCGCGATGACGGTCGAGGTCGCGACGGCTCTCGCCCAGGCAGCCGGTGTCGATCTGACCGCGCTGCTGCCCACGACGGCAGGGGGTCAGTTCAAAGCCGTGGCCTTGCCGGGCGTCAGCCTGTCGGTCAGCGCCGAGGAGACCATCGACACCCTGGTCACCCACAATCTGCTGGCCCGCATCGAGGGCAGCGAGCGTCCGAGCGAGACCGTCGTCTATTCCGCCCACTGGGACCACGTCGGGGGCGAGGAACAGCATCCGGGCATGACCGGCGACAACATCTTCAACGGGGCCTGGGACAATGCGTCGGGCACGATCGGTGTGCTGGAAACCGCGCGTCAATTCAGCCAGGCTCCGCGTCCGAAACGCAGCCTCGTCTTCGCCCATATGGCCGTCGAGGAGATGGGCCTGCTGGGGGCCTATGGTTACACCGCCAATCCGGTCTGGCCGCTGGAGACGACGGTGGCGGACATCAACATCGACATGCTGCCGCTGTCGGCCCCGACGCGCGACTTGGCCATCTTCGGCAAGGGGCAGAACGACCTCGAGGACCGGCTGGAGGTCCTGGCCCAGGTCGAGGGCCGCTATGTCACCGACGACCGCGAGCCGGAGCAGGGATATTACTACCGCTCCGACCACTTCCCCTTCGCCCGTGCGGGCGTGCCGGCCCTGATGCCGTGGCACGGCGTCGATCTGGACGAAGGCGGCGCGGCGGTGGGCCTGCCGGCCTATCGGGCCAAGTTCGATGCCGACTATCACAAGCCCAGCGACGAATGGTCCGCCGATCTGGATTTCAGCTCGGCGGTCGAGAACCTGACCCTGCTGTATCGCCTGGGGCTGGACCTGGCCAACGGCACCGACTGGCCGACGTGGAAGCCGGCCTCGGAGTTCGGGGCGGTGCGCGCGCGGACGGACGCCGCGCGGCAGTAGCTGTCAGCGCTTCCTGACGAAGACGGTCCCGGCCGAATAGCCGGCGCCGAAGCTGCAGATCAGGCCCGTGTCGCCTGCCTCGAAGCCGTCGTGGTGGAGGTGGAAGGCGATGATCGAGCCGGCGGAAGACGTGTTGGCATAGTCGTCCAGGATGATGACGTTCTCGTGCGGCTCGGGCTCGCGACCCAGGACCTTGCGGCCGATGAACTGGTTCATGTTGATGTTGGCCTGGTGCAGCCACATCCGCTTCAGAGCCGTCGGGTCGATCCCCAGTTCGCCGGCGTGGTCGACGATCATGTCCGACACCATCGGCACCACATCCTTGAACACCTTGCGCCCCTGCTGGATGAACAGCTTGTCGGGGGCGCCGATGCCTTCAGGGGCGGCGTTGTTCAGGAAGCCGAAATTGTTGCGGATGTTGTTGGAGAAGCTGGTCTTCAGCCGGGTGCCCAGCACGTCCCAGCCGCCCGGTCCTGCGGTATCGGACGATTCCACGATTACGGCGGTGCAGACGTCGCCGAAGATGAAGTGGCTGTCGCGATCCTTGAAGTTCAGGTGGGCGGAGCAGACCTCCGGATTGACCATCAGCACAGCCTTGACCGAGCCGCCGGTGATGAAGTCCGCCGCCGTCTTGATGCCGAAGGTGGCGCTGGAACAGGCGACGTTCATGTCGAAGGCAAAGCCCTCGATGCCCAGGGCCTGCTGAACCTCGATGGCCAGGGCCGGATAGGGGCGGGGCATGTTGGAGGCGGCGCACAGGACCGCCCCGATCTCGCTGACCGGCTTGCCCCAGGCGGCGATGGCAGCTTGCGCGGCCTTGACCGCCATCTCGGCCATGATCGACAGCTCGTCATTGGCGCGCTCGGGGATGTTGGGGGCCATCCGCTCGGGGTCCAGAACGCCCGCCTTATCCAGAACGAAGCGCGACTTGATGCCCGAGGCCTTTTCGATGAACTCGACCGAGGACGGCGTCAGAGGGGCGACGTCGCCCTCGACGATCTGGGCCGCGTGCTCGGCATTATAGCCGTCGGCATAGGCGTTATAGGCCGTGACCAGTTCTTCGTTGGAGATCGACTGGTCGGGCGTGAACAGCCCCGTGGCGGCGATGACGGCGTGTGTCATGTTGGTAAGGGGCCCTATCACTCGACGCGCGGCGTCTCGCTGCTTGAGGGCGCTCGGCCCTCGGGTTGGTGCCGGTCGCCTGGGCGCGTCCGGTACGTGGATCTGTGCTCTAGATAGGCGTCCGGAATGCGGCGGTCGAGAGGGGGGATCAGGGGTTCGTCGTGGCTTGCGCCAGCACCCGTTCGGCGGCGGCCAGATGCAGGCGCTCAACCATCTGGCCCTCGATCTGGATCGCGCCGCGTCCAACCGCATCGGGCGCGTTGAAGGCGGCGACGATGGCGCGGGCATTGGTGATTTCGGCCTCGGTAGGCGCGAAGGCGGCGTTGGCCCCGTCGATCTGGGACGGATGGATCAGACTCTTGCCGTCGAAGCCATACAGGCGACCCTGGGCGCATTCGGCGGCGAAGGCTTCGGAATCGGCGAAGCGGTTGAAGACGCCGTCGATGGCCATCAGTCCGTGGGCACGGGCCATGGCGACGGTCAGGGCCAGCCAGGGTTTCAGCGGCTCACGGTCGGGCGAAGGGCCTGTGCGCAGCATGGTCGCCAGATCGTTGGTGCCCAGCATCAGGGCCTCAAGCGGGCCACCGCTGGCTGCGATGTCATTGAGGGCAAACAGGGCGCGCGGCGTCTCGACCATGGCCCAAAGGGCAGTGCCTGACGGAATCTGGCTGGAATGCGCGCGGACGGTGTCGGCGTCCTCGACCTTGGGTGCGACGATCAGGTCGATGGGCGTATCGGACAAGGCGGCCAGATCGTCGCTGCCCCATTCGGTGTCGAGGGCATTGATGCGGACGCCCAGGCGCGGGCCGAAACCTCCCGAACGGACGGCGGCGACGGCGGCGGCCCGGGCCTCGATCTTGGCCTCGGGGGCGACGGCGTCTTCAAGATCGAGAATGGCGACATCGCAGGCCAGGGTGCGCGCCTTTTCGATAGCCCGGGCGTTAGAGGCGGGCAGGTAAAGAACGCTACGGGCGGGCTTACTTTTCATTCCGCTCATCCCGGCGAAAGCCGGGACCCAGATCTTTGGCCGAAAGGTCGTTGGTACGTCGCACAGTCCCTAGTCCTGGATCATCGGCGTCAAGCTGGACAGGACTAGATCCCGGCTTTCGCCGGGATGAGCGGTTTACAATGATCATCACACCCGGCCCATGACCGGCACCAGCGCCCCGGTCATGGCGCGGCTGTCGGGCGAGGCGAGGAACAGCATGACCCGCGCCAGATCGGCAGGCGCGACCCAGGTCGAAGGATCGGCATCGGGCATGTCGGCACGGTTGCGCTCGGTGTCCAGGATGGAGGGCAGGACGGCGTTGACCGTGACCGACGTGGTCTTCAACTCCTCGGCCAGGCTTTCGGTCAGGCGATGCACCGCCGCCTTGGAGGCCGCATAGGCCCCCATGCCCGCCGCGCTGCGAAGGGCGCCATTGGCCCCGACATTGACGATCCGGCCTTCATCCGATGCCTTCAAATGGGGCAGGGCGGCGCGGCTGGCGTTCAGGGCGGTGGTCAGGTTCAGGGCGAACATCCGGTCCCAGGCGGGCTTGTCGTCGTCGGTCGTCTGCCAGACGAAGCCGCCCGCGATATTCAGCAGGGCGTCGATGCGGCCAAAGCGGGTCATGACGGCCGCGATGGCCTTGTCCGCCGCCGCCGCATCCGTCAGATCGACGCCGCCCAGTTCCTGAACCCCCGCCGGAGCCGCATGGCCCATGGCGTGGTCGATGATGGCGACACTCAATCCGTCCGCCAGGGCCTGTTCGACTACGGCCCGGCCCAGATCGCCGTGACCTCCGGTGACGATGATGACGCGGTTGCTCATTGTCGGCGCTCCGAAAAAATACAGTCCACTGAGTCCACTCAGTCCACCTGGTAGGGTCAGCGCTTTGACCGCGCCGCCGGGGTGCCAGCGTGGCAGGGTCGAAAGACTATGTCATGAGGCTGCGTCAAATTCGGTCGTCAGGCGGCGAAGACCTTATTCAGAAGTCTCTCCAGCGCTTCGGCATCCACCGCATCGAAGGCGGCCACTTCGGTGGCGTCCACGTCGAAGACGGCGATCAACTGGCCGGATGCATCCACCACCGGCACCACGATTTCGCTGGCCGAACGGGCGTCGCAGGCGATGTGGCCGGGGAAGGCGTGGACGTCCTCGACGATCTGGGTCTGGCGCGTGCTGGCCGCCGTCCCGCAGACGCCGCGCCCGAAGGCGATGCGCAGACAGCCCAGTGTGCCTTGATAAGGTCCGACGACCAGTTCGTCCGGTTTCGTCTCATCGACGACATAGAAGCCGGTCCAGAAGAAGACCGGAAAAGCATCCGCCAGCATGGAGGCGACTGTGGCCATGCGGGCCACGCGGTTGGGCTCTCCGTCGAGCACCGCCAGGATTTCGGCCTCGACCTCGGCATAGCGGGTGGCCTTGTCGGCGGGGCGGTCGTCACGGGCGATGTAGGACATGGGGTCTCCGGGCAGTGGACAGCCCCGATGTAGGCTTCGTTGGCGGATTTGGTAGGCGTGGAGGGACTCGAACCCCCAACCAGACCGTTATGAGCGGTCGGCTCTAACCATTGAGCTACACGCCCGCCGTGTGCGTGGCCTAGCAGGGCGGTGGCGGCCTTGCCAAGAGCGGGTTGCAACCACAGGCCTGTCTGCGAATTCATCTAGATGAACGGCGTCTGTCGCCGTCGCCGTCCCGGCGTTCAGACGGGTAGCGTCACTGTGGCGTCCACGGTTGATCGACACGGTCACGCCGGATGGATCGTCACTGAGTTACGGAGACCAAGATGAAAAACTTTTCCCGCGCCCTGGTTCTGGGCGGCGTCATGATGGCGTCGGGCCTGATGACCACCACCGCCATCGCCCAGTCGCAGCCGAACGGCGGCGCGCCCCTGACCATCCAGGCGGTGACCGAGCGCCCGTCGCTGAACCTGTCGGCCTATGGCGAGGTCAAGGCCGTACCGGACATGGCCACCATCAGCTTTGGCGTGGTGACGGAAGCCGCCACCGCCGCCGAGGCGATGCAGCAGAATGCGACCCGCATGACCCAGGTCATGGCCGCCCTGCGCCGCGCCGGGATCAGCGAACGCGACGTCCAGACCAGCGGCCTGAACCTGTCGGCCCAGTATGACTACGTCCAGAACGAGCCGCCGAAACTGCGCGGCTATCAGGCCAACAACCGGGTGACGGTGATCATCAATGACCTGGACCGCGTCGGCACCACCGCCGACGCCGTGGTCGCCGCCGGGGTCAACCAGATCGACGGGATCAGCTTCGGTCTGAAGGATCCTTCGGCTGCCGAGAACGAGGCGCGTCGTCTGGCGGTCCGTAATCTGCAGGCCAAGGCGGCGCTTTATTCCGACGCCCTGGGCACGCCGCTGGGCAGCATCCGCTCGCTGTCGGAAGGCGGTGGCTATGCGCCCCAGCCGCCGATGCCGATGTATGCGGCTCGCGCCATGTCGATGGACGCCGGAGCCTCCACCCCGGTCGCGGCGGGTGAGCTGTCGATCCGGATCGACATCACGGGCGTGTACGACCTGGCCCGCTAGGTCAGAGTAGCGACCCTTCCTCGTCCGTCGCGGGCAGGGAGGGGTCGTACGTCCACTCCCGCGCCACCACCATCAGCATGGCGACGTTGAAGCCATAGCCGATGATGAAGACGGCCAGGGTGGTCACGGAATCCAGGCCGGCCAGCAACGGCACGAAGCTCCATGGCGCGGTCAGGATGCGGGCGGGCAGGAAGCTGAGGCTGTCGAGCGACAGGCCCAGGGCGCTCAGTCCGATCGGCGTGGCCATCATCACCGCGGCACCACCCGCCAGCACATAGACCGCAAACAGCGGCCAGCGCAGCGTGGACAGGAGGCGGATCGCGGCGCGGAAGCCCTTGCTGTCGGTCATCTCATTGCACCCCGAACACGACGGTCAGGCGGCGCTCGACGCGCGACGGGCCCGGCACGATCACGATGGGGGTATTGGCCACGCGCGCGTTGCTGAGAGCAGGCACCGTGGCCAGATAGTCCACCACTGTGCTCTCACCTGCGGCAGCTTGCGGATCGGTGATCCGTAACGGGGCACCCAGCGTTTGACCGGACGCCGCAGCGATGGCCTGCGCCTGGCGACGGGCATCCTCGAAGGCGGCGCGGGCCGATCGTTCGCGCAGGGCTTGATCGTCGGCCAGATAGACCGAGACCAATCGGGCATTGGGAGCCCCGTTCTGCGCGGCGATGGACACCGCATCGCCACCGCGCACGGCAGGCTGTGCGATCAGGGTCAGGCTGGAGGTGGCGGCATAGCCGACAATGGCACAGTCCGGGCTGGCCTGATTGTAGCGGGCGCTCTGGCAGTCAGGGGCATAGACGGCTCTGACGTCCGGCAGGCCGGTGGTCAGGTCGGACGCCGTCAGGCCATTCAGTCCGGTCAGGGCCTCGGTGACCCGGGCCTGAAGGCGCACCAGTTCGCCGATGGCTTCGTCCTGACTGGGACCCCGACCCAGCAAACCGGCTTCCACGCGGAAGGTGTCGGGCGCGGCCTCCGCACGGCCGACGCCGGAGACGACGATGGTTCTGGCCGAAGACGGCACGTCCTGGGCGATGGCCGGGGGGCCCATGATCGCCAATACGGCGACGGCCAGAACAGCAATGGATTTCACGATGCGTCTCTCCCTGAACACGGTCAGGGGACGGCATCATGCCACGGGCGTCAAGCCGCGCGCTTGATTGCGTTGCCGTCGTCCAGCAGCACGACGGAGGGGCTCCACTGGCGGGCCTCTTCCTCGGGCATCTGGCCGTAGGTGACCACGATAACCTTGTCGTTTTTCTGGACCAGGCGGGCAGCGGCACCGTTGACGCCGATGACCTTCGAACCGCGCGGAGCCTCGATGGCATAGGTGGTGAAGCGCGCGCCATTGGTGATGTTCAGCACATCGACCTGTTCGTGCGGAAAGATGCCGGCAGCCTCCAGCAGCTCCATGTCGATGGCGATGGAGCCTTCGTAGTCCAGATCGGCCTGGGTCACCGTCGCGCGGTGCAGTTTGGCCTTCATCATCGTGACCAGCATGGGCGTGCGGTCCATTAGACGCGGGGCAATAGGCCCCCGCTCGCAGGCGGCTGATATAGGGGTTTCGATGCGGCTCATCAATGCGTGTGTTGCAGCGCAGCGTAAGCGCCGCCTGCCCGGCTTGATTACGGGACCTTCATTTGACCGAGGCGGATGCCGCCCTATGCTGGCCCAAGGGCCAGTGCCGGTCCGGATCAGGTTTTCGACGACATCATGAAGCAATTCTTCCTGACCATGGGCGGCGTGTTCGCCGGCCTGCTGCTGTTCTTCGTGGTCATTCCGGTCGTCTTCATCAGCATCATCGTCGCCTCCGCCTCGTCCAAGCCGGCGACGCCCGGCAATACGGTGATCGAGCTGGACCTGCGCGAGGGCGTGACCGACCAGACGCCGACAAATCCGTTCGCGGCCTTCGGCGGCTCGGGCCTGTCGACGCTGCAGATCGTCGACACCCTGGCCCAGGCCGGGGACGACGCCAAGGTGAAGGGGCTGCTGATCCGCCTGCCCGAGGCGGGGATGACGCCCGCCGCCGCCGACGAAGTGCGCCAGGCTATTCGCCGCTTCCGCGCCAAGGGCAAGACGGTCATCGCCCACAGCCAGGGCTTCATGCCCATCGGCACCGCGGTCAGCAGCTATATGGTCGGCGCATCGGCGGACCAGCTCTGGATGCAGAACACCTCGGCCTTCCAGCTGGCAGGCTTTTCGGCCGACTCCATCTTCCTGGGCCGCGCCTTCGAACGCTATGGCGTCGATGCCCAGTTCGAGCAGCGCTACGAATACAAGAACGCCGTCAACGAGTTCACAGAGAACGACTTCACGCCCGAGCACCGCGAGGCGATGTCGGCCTGGATGACCTCGATCTATACGACGTCGCTGGCCAATGCGGCCCAGGATCGCAAACAGACGCCCCAGGCGCTGCGCACCGTGATCGAGGCCGGCCCCTATTCCTCGGCTCAGGCGTTGCAGAACCGCCTGATCGACAAGATCGGCCAGGTCGAGGAGGCCGAGGCCGAGATCAAGCGTCTGGCCGGTAGCGGTTCGGAGCTGATGGAGTTTTCCGACTATGCCTCGTCCAAGGGCGAGCGCACGGGCTCGGGTAGTTCGGCCATCGCCATCGTGGGCGGCGAGGGTGCCATCATGACCGGCACGGGCAGCGGCGGCTTCGGCGGCGGCGCGCAGATCAGTTCGGACGACACGGCCGAGGCCATCTATCAGGCGATCGAGGACGACGCCGTGAAGGCCATCGTCTTCCGCGTCTCCTCGCCCGGCGGCTCGCCCGATGCCTCGGAGCAGATCCTGGCGGCGGTGCGCGCGGCCCGGGCGGCCGGCAAGCCGGTGGTGGTGTCCATGGGCGACTATGCGGCGTCCGGCGGCTACTGGATCAGTTCCGAAGCTGACTGGATCGTGGCGCAGCCCTCGACCCTGACCGGCTCGATCGGCGTGTTCGGCGGCAAGTTCGTTCTGGCCGATGCGCTGGGCCGGTTCGGCGTGGACATGCGCGGCCTGTCGGTCGGCGGGGACTATGCCAGTGCCTTCTCGCCGTCGGAGCCCTTCACCCCGGAACAGCGCACGGCCTTCGCGGCCCAGATCGACCGGACCTATGACGAGTTCATCACGCGTGTGGCCACGGGCCGCAAGCTGTCGCCCGACCGGGTGCGCCAGATCGCGCGCGGCCGGGTCTGGACGGGCGCTCAGGCGCAAGGGTTGGGCCTGGTCGATCAGCTGGGCGGCCTGACTGAGGCGGTCGCCAAGGCGCGGGAGCTGTCCAAGATTCCGGCCGGCGATTCGGTGCGTTTCAAACGCTATCCGACGCCGCAGTCGCCGTTCGAGGCCCTATCCGATGCGTTCGGCGTGTCCAGCGAGGCGGCCAGGGTCCTGGTCGGCATTGGCGGCGTCATGAATGATCCGCAGGCCGAGGCCCTGGTGCGCCGGGTGCAGGCCGATCGGGCGCGGGCGTCGGGAGCGACGGTCCTGGCCGACCAGCCCTACTGAGACGAAACGACGCCCTGCACCGACCTGTGATGTGTCGGTCATTGACGGTTCATGTCGATGGACCGACATTGCGAGCGAGACGTCCTTTGCAGCGTCTATTTTAGGTGAAGACATGAGCCCGTCCGACCGCATCGCCCTCGGCCCGCAAGGCCGCCGTTCCTCCGGCAACCTGTTCGCGCCGGTGCTGTGGCTTGGCGGCGTGATCGCGACCATGGTGGCCATGGCGGTCGGGGCCGTGTTGGCCGTATTCGCCGCCGCAGCGGTCGCGGTGTTTGCCGTGTTCGCCGCCGTTCTGGTCTTCTTCGCCGGACTGGCCCTGAGGGCGCGTCGCCGGATGACGGTGCGCAACCGCCGTGCCGACGACGGCGTCATCGAGGCGCGCAAGGTCAACGGGGCCTGGGTCGCCTATGGCTGGGAGCGGACGGGCCGCTAGAGACGTTCAGGGAGGATCATGTTGATCGTCCGCGACGTCCCGTCCCCGAATTTCGATGCCCGGCGCGGCCCGCCGGACATGCTGGTGCTTCACTATACCGGTATGCAGACCGCCGAGGCCGCGATCGCGCGGCTGTGTGACCCCGAGGCCAAGGTGTCGGCCCACTATGTCGTCGATGAGGACGGCTCCATCCTGAAACTGGTCCCCGAGGAACGGCGGGCGTGGCATGCGGGGCGGGGCGTCTGGCTGGGCGAGACCGACTGCAACGCCGCCTCCATCGGCATCGAGATCGTCAATCCGGGCCATGAGTTCGGCTATCGTGACTTTCCGGAGGTTCAGGTCGATGCGGTGATCAGTCTGATCGCGGACATCCGCACCCGCTGGACCATCCCCGACACCCGCATCATCGCCCACTCCGACCTGGCCCCCGACCGCAAGCAGGACCCGGGCGAGCGGTTTCCGTGGAAGCGGCTGGCCGGTTCCGGGCACGGCCTGTGGTTCCAACCGGCGCAGGAGCGGATCGCCGCCCTGGGCGTGCCGCTGAAGGTCGGGGACGAGGGTCTGGGCGTCATCGTCCTGCGCGCCGGCCTGCACCGCCTGGGTTATGGCCTGCCCCCCGGCGGCGACTATGACGAGGCGACCCGGCTGACCGTCGAGGCCTTCCAGCGCCACTGGCGACCGGCGCAGGTGGACGGCGTGGCCGATGGCGAGACGCGGGCGACGCTGATGGGTGTGCTCCAGCTGGCGACGGCGGAGAGCACGACGGGGGTGCTGAACTAGCGGGGCGGCCAAGAGTGTGGGCTTCCCAGCCTCAGAGGATGTCCGACACGTTTGCTTCCCAAACACCCGGCCAGTGTCCGCTTTCGGCGTTGAGGTCGGCGACCGCTCTCGACCCATTGCGGACATTCGCTTTTGCTCCACTATCGCGCCTTGGATAGCGGTTGCCGCACAATTGAAATCCATCGATTTCTACAGGAGCATCCATGAGACTTAAGGCCAAGCTGGCATTGGTTGCGACTATAGCAGCTGCGTGCGTCGTCCAGTCGTGCGCACAACCAAGCGGACATCTTATCGAAACCGACATCGTACCTACCGTCTTCCTACGAAAGGCTGGAGCGTGGGCCCTGTCCTCTGCGCAGCCCGCCTTCCCCTATAACTCCGAACCTGTTCTTGAAACTATGTTCGGCGCAGGGGGCGAGGCACCTTTCGGTTGCGGCCTCACGGCTGTTCGCAATGGCTATTTTTCGGGGCCTCGGGGTGGGTTGGCCTGCGCTACTCGCGCCGCCGACGGCCGCCTGGAGTTGAGAGGTGTTCAGCGGGGCGCGCACTTCGCCCGGGTCTATGATGCCGTCCCCCTCCAGGATGGTTTCCTCATCGTGGTGAAGCCGTTTGGAGTTCCTGCAGCGAGGACGATCTTCTTGGACTCCGACGGGGAAGTCCAAGGTACGTTCACCCTGCCAGGAAGCGCCCCCGACGAGGCGGTCGTTCTGCCATCAGGGCGTATCGCGTTGCTTCACAATGAAGGAGCGTCGTGCAACTGGACCATACTGGAGCGAGGCAATGCTGACTTCAGGCCTGTCGCCACGGCTCCAGAAGATCGGTCGCTGTGCCATTTGTCCAGCTTCAACGGAGAGGCGCTGCGGGATCAGATGACCGGACAAGCATACCTGCGATCTCGCCGCCCCGAACCTAATGCTCTCTACAGGATCGATGACAATGGACCCCGAAGCCCGTCCACCCTCGTCGCTGCCGATTTCGGTGCGGATGTCGCTCCGAACTCCAACTCGGGTGCCAGCTATGTCACCATTCATGGTGGGGCGGTCTACTTCAGTTACCCAACCCAATCAGGACCGACTATTGGCCGCTATGATCTCGGGACCGGGGAGACCACACGTACGGTTTTCACAGCCCCAAGCGGTAGTTTGCATGACGCTGAGCAGGTCTACGGCTTTGCCATTGCAAAAACCTTCGGGTCGTCACCCCATGTTGCGCTCATGAACCGCGCTGGCGAAACCCGGGTAGCGGCTCTTAATCCCTGACTTTGATCGAGCGCCCCTCACTTGGCGAAGCGGCGATGTCTGCTTCCCACCCACAGCGGACCTTGGCGAAGTCCGTTGAGCCGGCGTTGACCTGCGCGCCGCAAAAGCGCACCTAGCGGCCGTCAGACGGCCGGGCGGTCGCGGCGGGGGTTTCGGCCTCGGTCGAGGAAAGTCCGGGCTCCACGGTGAAAAGGCGGCGGGTAACGCCCGCCCGGGGTGACCCGAGGGATAGCGCCACAGAAAGCAAACCTCCGGACCTGCGGGACCGGTAAGGGTGAAAGGGTGGGGTAAGAGCCCACCGCGTCTCTGGTAACAGCGACGGCATGGCAAGCCCCGCCTGGAGCAAGACCGAATAGGGACGTTGCGCGGGCTTGCTCGCAGGGCTCACCGCCCCAGACGTCCGGGTAGGTCGCGAGAACCGTCCAGCGATGGACGGTCCAGATGAATGATCGTCGCTGCACTTCTGGTTTCGGCTTGGGGTGCGGAACAGAACCCGGCTTACAGGCCGTCTGACATTTTTTCTTTCAAGTGGAAGGGCGCTAACGCTCGGCTCGCGGAGCCTCGCTGTTTGAGCGCTTTTTTCCAAGTGGAAGAGCGCTAACGCTCGCGACGCGGTCGCTCGTTGCTTGATCGCATCACCTCCCTGTCGCGCAGCGATGGGGAGGGGGACCGCGCGTAGCGTGGTGGAGGGGGCGGCGCGGTCGAGAGGGGTTAGCGCCTCGACAAGCGAACGCCTGCGCCGCCCCCTCCGTCACGGCGCATATTTGCGCCGCGCCACCTCCCCATCCGCGACGCGAATGGGGAGGTGAGGCCGTTAACGCCTGTGTCAGCATCGCGGCGCGATAACAGCCCACAGCCTGTCTATACTTTGCGCGTTCCGTGTATGTTCACGGACATACTGCCGTTACGGCCGCAATTGAGGTTAACTCTCGTCAACTAATCCCATTGAGACCCATTCAATCCCATGCTATCCCATTCGCACTGAGTGGGGTGAGGCATGCGCCAAGCGGCGCCAACGGATTAGAGGGGCGGGTCGAAGGGCCCGAGTTGGGGCAATCGTGTTTCTCGGAACCTATGAGAAACAGTTGGACGGAAAGCGGCGCCTGCTGATCCCGCAGGAGTTCCGCACCGCCGACAACGGAGCCCAGAACGGCGTCTTCTGCTTCTTCTCGATCGCCTCGGACTGCCTGGAGGCCGGCGGTGACCGGCTGATGGCCGAATATGTCGCCCGCATCGAGGCCCTGCCGTTCGGCAGCGACGAACGCACCGCCATGGAAGAGGCCTTCTATGCCGCCCAGCGCCCGCTGTCCTATGACAGCGGTGGCCGCATCACCCTGCCCGAAGGTCTGTGCCAGGAGGCCGGGCTGGGCGAGGATGTGGTGATCGCCGGCATGGGGCCGCGTTTCCAGATCTGGGACCGCAAGGCGTGGAACGCCCGCCGCGCCGCCAGCCGGGCCCTGGCTCGCAAGGTCATGAACGGCGAGACGACGCGCGCCGCGGGGGAGGGGGCATGACGACCGCGCCCCACGCCCCGGTCCTGCTGGACGAAGTGATCGAAGCCCTCGCGCCACAAGCCGGCGATGTGATCATCGACGCGACCTTCGGGGCGGGTGGCTATACCCGCGCCATTCTGGCGACCGGCGCGACCGTGATCGCCCTGGACCGCGACCCGACGGTCCAGCCGCATGCCGACGCCGTGGCCAACGACTATCCCGGCAGGTTCCAGCTGGTCCGCACGCCGTTTTCCGGCCTGGCGGAGGCCTTCGCCGGGACGGGCGAGGCGCGGCTGGACGGGGTGGTGTTCGATATCGGCGTCTCGTCCATGCAGCTGGATCAGGCAGAGCGCGGCTTTTCCTTCATGCGCGACGGGCCGCTGGACATGCGGATGAGTGATGAGGGCGAGACCGCCGCCGACATCGTCAACACCTGGGACCACGGGCCGATGGCCCATATCTTCAAACTGTATGGCGACGAGCGCCAGTCGGGCCGCGTCGCCACCGCCATCCTGCGTCGCCGAGTGGAGAAGCCGTTCGATCGCACGCTCGATCTGGCCGCCGTGGTCGAAAAAGCCCTGGGCGGTCGTCGCGGGGCCGCCATCCATCCTGCCACTCGCGTGTTTCAAGCCTTGCGGATCGCGGTCAATGACGAGCTGGGCGAGCTGCGCGCCGGGCTGGAGGCGGCGGAGGCGACGCTGGCCCCCGGTGGCCGTCTGGCCGTCGTGACCTTCCATTCGCTGGAGGATCGGATCGTCAAGGCCTTCCTGACCGAGCGGACCGGCAATGCGCCGGGCGGCTCGCGTCATGCGCCGGTGGCCATCGACACCCGCAAGCCCAGCTTCACCCTGGCGTTCAAGGGCGCGCGTGAGGCGGGCGAGGCCGAGCTGGCGACCAATCCGCGGGCCCGATCGGCCAAGCTGCGGGCGGCGGTGCGGACCGACGCCCAGCCGTGGGGCCCCATCGGCGGAAAGGTCGCCGCATGACCGTTCCTGCCGTCGTCCAACGCGTCTTTGCCTGGAAGGTCCGCGGCATCCGATGGGTCGAGATCATCGGCGTCATTCTGGTCGCCCTGATGGTCCTGTCCGTCTATGTCGCCAAGGCGGCGGCGGCGCGCCAGAGCAGCGACATCGCCGACATGGAGCGCCAGATTGCCTCGAACGGCGAGCGGGTTCGCCTGCTGAGCGCCGAGGTCGCGCGTCTGGAACAACCCGCGCGTCTTGAGGCCCTGTCGCGCGAGGCGGGCCTGGGGCCCGTCGATGTGCATCGTCAGGCCACCGAACAGGGTCTGCCCCTGATCGCGCCGGAGCCTGATCCTCGTCCCGTGGTCATCGCGCCTCCGCCCGCCGGTCCTGCGCCCGTCGCGGAAGAGCAGGCAGCGGTGCCGGAAGCGCCTGCGGAGGTCGCGCAATGAGCGTGCACGATCCGCATCATCAGGCCTGGACCCGTCCTGCCCCCGGCGTAGCGAACCTGAGCGCCCTGTCGCGCAAACTGCCGTCCTGGCGCTGGCTGGGCGAGGCCATGTGGTGGGTCGAGCATGCCTTTGGCCGTGCGCGGACCGATGCGCGGCCCGAAGAGGATACGCGGGTCCGCATCCTGTTGATCCGCTGGCTGTTCGCGGGTGTCTTCGTCTGTCTGGCTCTGGGCGCGGCCAAGGCGGCGCTGTGGGGGCCACAGGTCGGGGTCGGTAGCGCGTCGCATCCGAATGCCACGACGCGGGCCGATATCGTGGATCGCAACGGGGCCCTGCTGGCCGCCAACATCACCCACTATGGCCTGTATATCGATCCGTCCGAGGTCTGGGATCGGCCTGCGGCCATCGCGGCCATCAAGAAGGCCGTGCCGCGCATCCGCATGAGCCGGCTGACCCGGGCCGTGAACGGCGATCGCCGTGTCCTGGCGCTGGCCCGTCTGACGCCGGCCGAGCGCGCCCGCGTGCACGATCTGGCGCTGGGCGGTCTGACGTTCGAGCCGGAGGATGTCCGCGTCTATCCGCTGGGCCAGTCCGCCCGCCACGTCGTCGGCAGCGTCGAGGAGGGCGGCGAGGTCGGCCTGTCGGGCGTCGAGAAGGCGTTCGATGCCGAGGTTCGCGCGGCGGGCGCACGCGGCGAAACCTTCCAGACCTCCATCGACCTGCGCGTCCAGGGCGTGCTGGAAAACGAACTGGCCGCCATGGCCCTGGAAACCCAGGCCAAGGGCGCGGTCGGTATCATCACCGACGTCCAGACAGGCGAGGTTCTGGGCATGGCCAGCTGGCCGGGCACCAACTCGCGCAACCTGGCCGCCAGTGCCACCTATGAGATGGGGTCGGTCTTCAAGACCTTCACCGTCGCCGCCGCCATCGACACCGGCCGGGCCGACATGCACACCATGCTGGACGCCTCCGAGGCGCTTCAGATCGGCAACCGCCGCATCAAGGACTTCCACGCCCAGAACAAGGTGATGTCGCTGGAGGAGGTCTATCTTCACTCGTCCAACATCGGCACTTCGCGGCTGGCGACCGAGATGGGGCCTGCGGTCATGCAGGACTATTTCCGGCGCTTCGGCCTGATGGACCAGGCTCCCTTCGAAATCGCGTCCGAAGCCCCGATCACCCCGCGCGGTTGGACGGATTCGACCCTGGCGTCGCTGTCGTTCGGCTACAACATCTCCATCACACCGCTGCAGATGGCTGCGGCCATGCAGGCGATGACTAACGGTGGGCGCTACATTCCACTGACGTTGCGCAAAGGTGGTCGTCCTGATGCGCCGGTACGGCAAATCATTTCGCCCGAGACCTCCCTGACCATGCTGGACCTGATGCGGCGCAACGTCGTCAATGGTTCGGGCACCCGGGCCGATGCGCCGGGCCTGCGGGTCGGGGGCAAGACGGGCTCGGCCAACAAGTCGGTCAATGGCCGCTATTCGACCGCCCACGCCCTGGGCACCTTCGCCGCCGTCTTCCCGGCCGACGGCCCGGTCAATGCGCGCCGGTATCAGATCCTGATCCTGATGGATGAGCCCCAGACCTATCCGCGCACGGGTGGCTTCGTCGCCGCGCCGGCCGTGGGCCGGATCGCCGACCGGATCGCGCCTTTCCTGGGCGTGCAACGCCGGGCCGACGTCTGGCGCACGGCCACCGGCGAGCGTTTGCCGACCTATGAGGACGTTGAAGGGGACGGGCGATGAGCGTCCAGCCACCCGTCCGCCTGTCCGACCTGCTGCGCCGCGATGTGGCCAGCGACCCGATGATTACGGGCGTCACCTCCGACAGCCGCAAGGTCGCGCCCGGCACCCTGTTCGTGGCCCTGCCCGGCAGCGCCGCCGACGGCCGCGCCTTCATCCCCCAGGCCCTGTCGCAGGGGGCGGCCGCCGTCCTGGCTCCGTCCGATACCGACGCCGGAATGGCTCCTGTTCTGGTTACCTCGGGCGATGTGCGCCGGGCCTATGCCATCGCGGCGCGCAGCTTCTATGGAGCCCAGCCCGCCACCTGCGTCGCCGTGACCGGCACCAACGGCAAGACGTCCGTCGCCGCCTTCTGCCGCCAAATCTGGGCGGCGCTGGGCCTGACCTCGGCGAGCATGGGCACTCTTGGGGTTTTGAAACAGTCCGGTAACGTTAATCAGGCCTTGACGGGGCCCGGCCTGACCAGCCCCGACGCCGCCGATGCGGCCCGCCTGCTGGCCGATCTGGCCGAGGGCGGCGTGACCCATCTGGCGCTGGAGGCCTCGTCGCACGGCATCGACCAGCGGCGTCTGGACGGGGTCACGCTCAAGGCGGCGGGGTTCACCAACCTGACGCAGGATCATCTGGACTATCACGGCGACATGGCCGCCTATCGCGACGCCAAGCTGCGGCTGTTCGAGACCCTGTTGCCGCGCGGGCGTACGGCGGTGCTGAACGCCGATTCCGACGCCTATTCCCAGTTTGCCTCGGCCAGCATCATGTCCGGCCTGGGCGTGATGGCCGTGGGTGAGCGCGGGCGTGACCTGACCCTGCTGGGCCGCAAGGCCGTGCCGGAAGGCCAGCGGCTGTCGCTGGATGTGCGTGGCAGCCTGCATGAGGTGCTGCTGCCGCTGGCGGGGGCGTTCCAGGCGTCGAACGCTCTCGTCGCGGCGGGGCTGTGCATCGCCGGCGGCGAAAGCCCCGAGCGGGTTCTGGCGGCCATGGAGAAGATCGAGGGGGCGCAGGGGCGGCTCGAGCGGGTCGCTGGCGGTAACGGCAAGGGCGAGGTCTATGTCGACTATGCCCATACGCCCGACGGGCTGGAGACGGTGCTGTCGGCCCTGCGGCCGCATGCGACGGGGCGGCTGATCGTCGTGTTCGGTGCGGGCGGCGACCGCGATCGCGCCAAACGCCCTCTGATGGGCGAGATTGCCGGACGTCTGGCCGATGTCGCCATCGTAACCGACGACAATCCGCGCGGTGAGGATCCGGCTGCCATCCGCCGCGCCGTGCGCGAAGGCTGTCCGGACGCACAGGAGATTGGCGACCGCCGGCAAGCCATCCACCAGGCCATCCACATGATGCGCGACGGGGATGTGGTGGTCATCGCCGGAAAAGGGCATGAGCAGGGTCAGATCGTCGGCGGGGTGACACACCCCTTCGATGACGCGACCGTCGCCGCCGAAGCCCTGAACGCCCATGCCTGATACTCCTGTCCTGTGGACCTCTGAACAGATCGAAGCGGCCACGGGTGGACGCCTGTCGGGCGCGCCTTTCGAGGTCACGGGCCTGACCTACAACAGCCGTGAGATCGTGCCCGGCGATCTTTTCCTGGCTCTGAAGGGTGCGCGCGACGGGCACGCGTTCGCCGCCTCGGCCTTTGCGGCGGGGGCCGCCGGTGCGCTGACGGACCATGGCGTAGAGGGCGGGCCGTCCATCGTCACGAACGATACGCTGAAGGCGCTGGAAGCCCTGGGTGTCGCTGCCCGCGACCGGGCCGGACGTCGCGGGGCTGTCACCGGCAGCGTCGGCAAGACCAGCGTGACCCAGGCGATCAAGGCCGGGCTGGATCTGGCGGGGTCGTCGCACGGGTCGATCAAGAGCTACAACAACCATATCGGCGTGCCTTTGACGCTGGCGCGGATGCCGCAGGGCACGGCCCGGGCGGTGTTCGAGATCGGCATGAATGCGCCGGGAGAGATCGCGCCCCTGTCGCGTATGGTCGCGCCGCACGCCGCCTGCGTGACCACCGTCGGCCCGGTGCATATCGAGGCCTTTGCCGATGGCGAGGCCGGCGTGGCGGCGGAGAAGGCGTCGATCTTCGAAGGCCTGCTGCCCGGCGGCGCGGCGGTTCTGAACGGCGATGTGGCCCAGGCGGCTGTGCTGGAGGCGGCGGCGCGAGCGCAAGGCGCGCAGGTCCTGCGCTTCGGCACCGGGGCCGCAAACGAAGCGCGGCTGATCGGGTTCGAGCCGGACACCGAGGGGGCAACCGTGCGGGCCGAGTTGCACGGCAAGGCGCTGGAGTATCGCCTGGCTCAGTCTGGCCATCACTGGGGCCTGAACAGCCTGTGCGTCATCCTGATGCTGGAGGCGCTGGATGTGCCGCTGGAGACGGCGCTGGCGGCCCTGGCCGGGTTCGCGCCCTTGGCCGGGCGGGGGCAGACCATGCAGGTGGCCGCCCCCGGTGGGGCCTTCACCCTGATCGACGAAAGCTACAATGCCAATCCGCTGTCGATGGCGGCGGGCTTCCGCAGCCTGGGCGTCAGGCCGGTGGGGCCGGGCGGACGGCGCGTGGTCGTCCTGACCGACATGCTGGAGCTGGGCGACCAGTCGCGGGCGCTGCATCAGGGGCTGGGGATTGCGATCGAGGCCGCGGGGCTGGACATGGTCCATGCCGCCGGGCCGGAGATGAAGGCACTGTACGACAGCCTGCCCAGCTCGCGTCGGGGCCTGTGGCGCGAGACGGCGGCCGAGCTGGCGGCCGAAGCCATGGTCCTGGCCGGGCCCGGCGACGTGGTCATGGTCAAGGGCTCGAACGGATCGAAGGCGTCGATGGTCGCCAAGGCCCTGGCGGCCTTGGGCAGCGAACCGCCCCTCAAGCAGCAAGCGTCCGCGACGCGAGCGATAGGGGCAAAGGAAGTCTGATGTTCTATCTGCTGTATCTGCAGTTTTCCGATGTGGCGCAGGACTACCCCCTGCTGAACCTGGTCCAGTACCAGACGGTGCGGGTGGCGCTGGCCATGGCGACGGCCATGATCGTGTCGGTGGCCATGGGCAGCCGGTTCATCAACTGGATTCGTGCCAAACAGGGCCGCGGCCAGCCGATCCGCGACGACGGCCCGGTCTCGCACCTGTCCAAGGTCGGCACGCCCACCATGGGCGGGCTGATGATCCTGGCGGGCATCGCGGTGGCGGTCCTGCTGTGGGGCGACCTGACCAATCCCTACATCTGGATCGTCAGCTTCGTCACGGCGGCCTTTGGCGTCCTGGGCTTCATCGACGACTATGCCAAGGTGACCAAACAGACCTCGGCGGGCCTGACGTCCAAGCAGAAGCTGGCGGCCCAGGTCGTGGTCTCGGTGATCGCCGGTGTGCTGACCGTGCTGTGGATGACCGCCTCGCCGACCTCGCCGGGGCTGGAGACGTCGATCGCCTTTCCCTTCTTCAAGGCCGTGCTGCTGAACATCGGCTGGTTCTATGTGGCCTTCGCGGCCTTCACCATCGTGGGCTTTTCCAATGCGGTGAACCTGACCGACGGTCTGGACGGCCTGGCCATCGTGCCGGTCATGATGGCGGCGGCGGCGTTCGGCATCATCAGCTATCTGGTCGGCAACTTCATCTTTTCGGGCTATCTGGGTGTCCACCATGTGCCCGGCTCGGGCGAGCTGGCCATTTTTTGCGCGGCCATGATCGGCGGGGGCACGGGCTTCCTCTGGTACAATGCGCCGCCGGCCAAGATCTTCATGGGTGACACCGGCTCGCTGGCTCTGGGCGGCGCACTGGGGGCCATCGCCGTCGCGACCAAGCACGAACTGGTGCTGGGCATCGTCGGCGGCCTGTTCGTCATCGAGGCCGCCTCGGTCATGATTCAGGTGGCCTATTTCAAGATGACCGGCCGCCGCATCTTCCTGATGGCCCCGATCCACCACCATTTCGAAAAGATGGGCTGGCCGGAATCGACGGTCGTCATCCGTTTCTGGATCGTCGCCGCCATGCTGGCCCTGGCCGGTCTGGCGACGTTGAAGCTGCGCTAGATGATCGTCCTCTCATGATTTTGGCCCCAGGCTTCGAGGGGCGGCGTATCGCGGTCTTCGGCCTGGGACGGTCGGGGCTGACGGCGGCGCGGGCGCTGAAGGCGGGCGGGGCCTTGCCGGTGCTGTGGGACGACAGTGTCTCCAGTCGCATGCAGGCCGAGGCTGAAGGGTTCGTGGTCGAGGACCTGACGGTCGCCGACTGGTCGGGTTTCGCGGCCCTGGTCCTGTCGCCTGGTGCCCCCCTGACGCATCCCAAGCCGCATTGGACGGTGGATAAGGCGCATGAGGCCGGGATCGAGATCATAGGCGACATCGAACTGTTCGCGCGGGCCTTGGCGGCCTTGCCGGAGGGACAGCGCCCCCGCGTCGTCGCCATCACCGGCACCAACGGCAAGTCCACGACCACGGCCCTGATCGGCTGGGTGCTGAAACAGGCCGGGCTGACGGTCCATGTCGGCGGCAATATCGGCATTGGCGTGCTGGCCCTGCCCGAGCCGACGCCCGAGGCCGTCTATGTGATCGAGGTGTCGAGCTATCAGCTGGACCTGACGACCACCTTTGCGCCGGACGTGGCGATCCTGACGAACATCAGCCCGGATCATCTGGATCGGCATGGCGGGATGGAGGGGTATGTCGCGGCAAAGGCGCGGCTGTTTGCGACGCAACGTGCGGATGGCGTGGCGCTGGTCGGGGTGGATGAGACCAGGGGGTGTGGTGTTGCTGGACATCTCGCGAGCCTGGGTCGTCTCGGCACCGTGATCTCCACCTCCGCTCATCCCGGCGAAAGCCGGGACCCAGCGCTGTCCAGCTTGACGCCGGCGCGCCAGGACAAGCGATCCGAGCCGAATTCATCGACCGATCACCCAAAGAACTGGGTCCCGGCTTTCGCCGGGATGAGCGGAAGAATTGAAGCACACGGGGGCTGGCTCAGCGTCGATGGTGAGCGTTTGGCCGACCTGAGCCCCGCCCGCTCGCTCCCCGGCCGCCACAACGCCCAGAACGCTGCCTTTGCCTACGCCTGCGCCCGCGCCCTTGGCGTCAGCCATGACACCACCGTCGAGGGCCTCCTGTCCTTCCCCGGCCTGGCCCACCGCATGGAAACCGTCGGCACGCTCGGCCGCGTCCGCTTCGTCAACGACTCAAAGGCCACCAACGCCGACGCCGCCCGTCAGGCCCTGACCAGCTATGACCGCAGTTTCTGGATCGCGGGCGGGCGGGCCAAACAGGGCGGTATCGACGATCTGGAGGAGCTGTTCCCGCGCGTGGTCGAGGCGTTTCTGATCGGCGAGGCGGCGGGGCCGTTCGCGGCCCGGCTGGGCGACACCCCGCACCGGATCAGCGGCGACATGGCCACGGCGGTGCAGCAGGCCTATGCCGCCGCCGCCGCCACAGGACGCGACGAGGTCGTGCTGCTCAGCCCCGCGGCGGCCAGTTTCGACCAGTATCCCGACTTCGAGGTGCGGGGCGAGGCGTTTCGCGCCGCCGTCCTGGCCCTCGGTGCAACCCCCATGGCCCCGTCATGACCGAAGCCTACAGCCCCGCGTTTTCGCGCAATGACAAGGGACCGGTGGCCAACTGGTTCTGGACCGTGGATCGGGGCCTGCTGGCCGCGGCCCTGACGCTGATGGGGATGGGCGTGGCGCTGAGTTTCGCCTCCAGCCCCGCCGCTATCCTGGCCGACCAGTCGATCACGGACCCCTTCCACTACAGCTGGCGGATGATGGTGTTCAGCTGTGCCGGTCTGGTCATGCTGCTGGGTACTTCGTTCTTCTCTCCCAAGGGTGTGCGCCGCATCGCCCTGGCGGCGCTGCTGTGCGCCATCATCACCATGATGCTGCTGCCCTTCATCGGCGACGAGGTGAAGGGCGCGGCCCGCTGGATCAACCTGGGCCCGTTCAGCCTGCAACCCTCGGAGTTTGCCAAGCCCGGCCTGATCGTCTTTTCCGCCTGGATGTTCGCCGAGGGCCAGAAGGGCGAGGGCGTGCCCGGCGTCAGCATCGCGTTCGGTGTCTGGGGCCTGACGGTCGCGCTTCTGCTGATCCAGCCCGACATCGGCCAGACCCTGCTGATCACCACCACCTTCATGGCCGTCTTCTTCATGGCCGGCGTGCCGCTGAAGTGGGTGGCGGCCCTGGCGGCGGCGGGAGCGGCGGGTGTCGTCGGCCTGTATTTCAGCTTCAGCCACATGCGCGATCGCCTCAGCCGTTTCGGCTCGGACGACGCCGGCGCGACCTATCAGATCGACCGCGCGTCCGAGGCCATCCGGGCCGGGGGCCTGGTCGGACGCGGGGTGGGCGAGGGGGTGATGAAGCGCTCGGTGCCCGACCTGCATACCGACTTCATCTATTCCGTCGGGGCCGAGGAGTTCGGCCTGGTGCTGAGCCTGATCATGATCGGCCTGTTCGGCTTCATCGTCCTGCGCGGCATGCAGAAGGCGATGCGACTGCGCGACCCGTTCGAGCAGACGGCGGCGGCGGGGCTGTTCATCCTGATCGGGCTGCAGGCCAGTATCAACATTGCTGTCAATCTGAGCCTGGTCCCGACCAAGGGGATGACACTGCCGTTCATCAGCTATGGCGGCTCGTCCATGGTGGCCATGGGGCTGACCATGGGGCTGGCCCTGGCCCTGACCCGCAAGCGACCGGGGGCCTATGAGCCGGGGGCCAGTCTGCCGCGTCGGCGGATGTTGGGCTAGAAGGCATCCATGACCTCCAGACTCTGCGTCGTCGCCGCCGGTGGGACCGGTGGGCATATGTTCCCGGCCGAGGCCCTGTCGCGCGAGTTGGCCGGGCGCGGCTGGCGGATCGTGCTGGCCACGGACCGGCGGGGCGAGGCCTATGCCCAGAACTTCCCGGCCGAGGAGCGGATCGCGCTGGACGCCGCCACCGGGCGCGGGCCGATCGGCATGGCCAAGGCGGGCGTGGCCATCACGCGAGGTGTGCTGCAAGCGCGGTCGGCGCTGAAGCGGCTGGATGCGGCGGTGGTCGTGGGCTTCGGCGGCTACCCTTCCGCCCCGGCCCTTCTGGCCGCGCTCAGCCAGGGTCGGCCGACCCTGTTGCACGAACAGAACGCCGTGCTGGGCCGCACCAATCGCTGGCTCAGTCCCTATGTCGGGGCCGTGGCTTCATCCTTTCCGAACCTGCAGAAGGTGCCGCACGGCGTCGGGGCGCGCGTCACCCTGATCGGCAATCCAGTGAGGGCCGACATCCGGGCGCTGGGCGAACGGGCCTTTGTGGCTCCGACCGGCGACGGCGCGATCCAGTTGCTCGTCACCGGCGGCAGCCAGGGCTCGCGCATCCTGTCCGAGACCGTGCCACAGGCACTGGCGGCCCTGCCCGAGGCGTTGCGTACACGCCTGCGGGTGCAGCAGCAGTCGCGACCCGAGACGCTGGAGGCGGCGCTCGCCGTCTATGCCCGGGCAGGCATGGAGGCCGAGATCGCGCCCTTCTTTTCCGATATGGCCCGGCGTCTGTCGCAGGCGCATCTGGTCATCGGCCGGGCCGGGGCCTCGACCTGTTCGGAGCTGGCGGTGGCGGGCCTGCCGTCCCTGCTGATCCCGCTCAAGATCGCCATGGACGACCATCAGCGGTTCAATGCCCTCAGCCTGGTCCGGGCGGGTGGAGCCGAAATGGTGCTGGAGGACGAGGTGACGGTCGACCGACTGGCGGCGTCGCTAGCGGCGATGCTGTCGGACCCCGCGCGCCTGTCAGCCATGAGCGAAGGCGCACGCTCAGCGGCCCTGCCAGACGCGACCTCGGCCTTGGCCGACATGGTCGAGGCGGCGGCGATCTGAGCGTCGCAGCCGCAGGCGGCCTTCGCCTCGCCACCGTGACGCGCTAAACGTCAGCCATGCCGATCTTCATTCAGGACATGACCCGCGAGGTCTTCCGCCTCTGGCGCGAATTCTACTGGCTGCCCGAATGGGTGGTCATCTCCGTCATCGTCGGCGTCTTCGTCTTCGTCGGCTGGGCCGCCAATCAGGTGGTGTTCAGCCTGCTGAAATGGGTGGTGCGCAATAAGGACGTCTTCTGGCGCGGAGTCGTCGGTCGCGCGCGGCTGAAGGTGCGGATCGCGGTGATGATCGTCGCGGTGGCCCTGGGCGTCACCATCTCGCCCATGGACCCGGAGCCGTCGCTGCTGATCCGGCAGGCCCTGCTGTTCGGCTTCATCCTGGTGTGCGGTTGGATGCTGGCCGGGGCCGTGGACATGGGGGCCGTCGTCCATCTGCGGAAGTTCAACATGGACGCCGAGGACAACCTCAGTGCCCGCAAACACGTGACCCAGACACGCATCCTGCAAAGGGTCTCGGCCCTGCTGATCGCCCTGATTACCCTGGGACTGGCGCTGCTGACCATCCCGGGCGTGCGGCAATGGGGGCTGTCGCTGCTGGCCTCGGCAGGGGTCGTCGGCATTGTGGCCGGTCTGGCGCTGCAGCCCTTCCTGACCAATCTGATCGCGGGCATCCAGATCGCCACGGCCCAGCCGATCCGTCTGGACGACGCCGTCATCGTCGAGGGCGAATGGGGCCGGGTGGAGGAGATCACCTCGACCTATGTGGTGGTCAAGCTGTGGGACTGGCGGCGGATGATCCTGCCGCTGACCTATTTCATCCAGAAGCCGTTCCAGAACTGGACCCGCGACAATGCCAGCCTGATCGGCACGGCCTTCCTCTACGTCGACTACGAAGCCCCCATCGACCGGCTGCGCATGAAGCTGGAAGAGATCGCCCATGCCTCGCCGCTGTGGGACGGCGATGTGGTCTCGTTGCAGGTCACCGAGGTGACCGAGCGCACGGTCCAGGTCCGCTGCCTGACCAGCGCCCGCAACGCCTCCATCGCCTTCGACCTGCGCTGCGAGGTTCGCGAGAAGATGCTCGCCTACATGCGCGACGAACTGCCCGAGGCGCTGCCGAGGGATCGGCTGGGGTGGGATCGCAATGCGGCCCCCGTCTCGCCGCAGGGTTAGTCGACGGCTTCCAGATTGGCCCGGCCCTGTCTCACGGCCTCCTCCAGAGTGGTGGCATCGGTGTCGTAGTCCTCCGGATTGCAGGCCGCGACGACCATTTCGAAAGCATCGCCCCCCTGAACCGCTTCGTAGGACGGGGCGTCGTCAGGCGTGGATGGCCCCTCTTCACCGCCTTCGCGCACGCTGGCGAAATCCAGCCGGTCGACATGGCCCCGGGGCCCGCAGTCAAACCGCCACCAGGACCAGCCGCCCCAGTAGGTCGTGCCGCCGGCGCGGAAATCCGGCTCCACCACCTGAAACACGCGGATGCGCCCACCGTCGCCTTCGGGCTGAAGGCTGGCCAGGTCGGCATACTGAGCAAACCGCCCGGCGCCCAGAAAGACAAACCGATGCGGCCCCTCAGGCTCGGCGAAGGTCAGCAGCGACAGCAGGGTCAGGATCATGCGCGATCGTAACCGCCCATTGACCCGCGCGCGATAGGGTCGGTCCATGACGCGCTTCATGACGCTGGATTTTGCCGACGGCGACCGTTCCGTCCTGCTGGGGCGGGTCACCGAGATGGCGCGTGGGCCCTATGTCTATGTCGTCACGCCCAATGTGGATCACGTCATCAAGCTGATGGACGGCCGGGTCGGGGCCGACGTCTATCAGGGCGCGGACCTGAAGATCTGCGACAGTCGCATCCTCAGCCATCTGGCCCGGCTGAAGGGCAGACGGCTGTCGGTCTATCCGGGCTCGGACATGACGGCGGACCTGCTTGGGTCAGCGGCCGCCCGTGAGCTGACCATCGCGGTCTTCGGCCCGGATCGGGTGGCGTTCGACGATCTGGTCGCGCGATATCCGCAGGCCCGACTGGTGTTTCTGGATGCCCCCATGCTGGTGCCCGACACGCCCGCATGGGACGCCGCCGTGCGCGCCGCCGCCGAGGCCGAATGGGACGTGCTCCTGGCCTGCGTCTCCTTCCCCAAACAGGAACGGTTCGCCCATGCCCTGCGTCTGGCGGGGCGAGTGCAGGGCGTCACCCTGTGCGTCGGGGCATCTGTCGACTTCCTGACCGGTCGTCAGCAGCGGGCCCCGCAGGTATTCCAGCGTCTGTCGCTGGAATGGCTGCACCGGTTGGTGAGCCAGCCCCGTCGCATGTTCCGCCGCTACGTCATCGAGGGTCCGGCGATTTTGGTGTGGTTCGTGAGGACGGAGCTGATGGGACAATATTCGTCCGCCGGAGCGTCGCGATAACTAAGCTGAGAAGAGCCTGAGTAATCCATTCACGACGCCGAGGATCGCAAGAGTCGCCAAAGGCGTAAGGACTACGAGGCTGAGTACCTTCTGCGTGATGATCCACCAGAAACGGCCGTGTTCGGAGCGACGGTCAGCGGCGCGTCCAACCCACATTTGAACGTGGCCAGTCACAAAGCCTCTGAACAAGCCTCGTATCGTCTGAGCAATCAACAGGCTGATGACGACAGCCATCATCGCCGCACATATCCAGATGATTGTATCGGTCACGCCACCATCCCCTCGGCCTGCTTCAAATCCACACTGACCAACTGGCTGACCCCCCGCTCCGGCATGGTGACGCCGTACAGTCGATCCATCCGGCTCATGGTCACCGGATTGTGGGTGATGACGATGAAACGGGTGTCGGTGCGGTTGCGCATTTCGTTCAGCATGCGGCAGAAGCGGTCCACATTGGCGTCGTCCAGGGGCGCATCGACCTCGTCCAGCACACAGACGGGGGCCGGGTTCGCCAGGAAGACGGCGAAGATGAGCGCTGCCGCCGTCAGGGCCTGTTCGCCGCCGCTCATCAGGCTCATGACCGACAGACGCTTGCCGGGCGGGCAGGCGTAGATTTCCAGACCGGCCTCCAGCGGATCGTCGCTCTCGACCAGCTTCAGCTCGGCCTGACCCCCGTCGAAGAGGGCCTCGAACAGGGCCTTGAAGTTGTCGTTGATGACGTCGAAGGCGGCGACCAGCCGTTCGCGTCCCTCGGCGTTCAGCTCGTCAATGCCGTCGCGCAGCCTGGCGATGGCGCTGGTCAGGTCGGAGCGTTCGACCTTCATGGTCTGAAGTCGGTCGCCGTATTCCGTCGCTTCGTCCTCGGCGCGCAGATTGACGGCCCCCAGCGCCTCGCGCTCGCGCTCCAACCCATAGAGCAGGCTTTCGGCCCCGGCGGCATCGGGCGGGCGGGCGATGGCGTCGTCGGTCAGCTTCTGGCCCAGCTCTTCAGGCGACATCTGGGCGGTTTCGCGCAGGTTCGCTTCAGCCTCGGCCAGCTTTTCCGCAGCGGCCTCGGCGCGGGCGGAGAGGCCGGCGCGCGCCTCCCGGGCGGCGGAGGCGGCGGCATCGGCGGCGCGACTGGCGCGGTCGGCCTCGCCGGCTTCGGCCTCCCCCACAGCCAGGGCGTCGGCGGCGGCGCGGCGGCGGGTCTCGGCCGTGGTCAGGGCGTCCAGCAGGGCTGACCGCTGGGCGGCCAAATGTTCGGGGGCATCGGCCGCGGCCTTCAGTCGGGCCGCGACCTTTTCCGCGTCCTTTTCCAGCGCGATGACGCGGGCCCTGGAGTCCGAGGCGCGGCTGGTCCAGCCCTCGCACTCGCGGGTCAGGCCGTCGCGGCGGGTGGTGCGCCCGGCGATCTCTCTGGCTTCGCTGTCGCGTTCGACACGCGCATTGGCGGCGGTGGTGCGGGCGGCGTCGGCGGCGCTGCGGGCCATCGCCAGTTCGGCCCGCAGACCCTCCAGCGTCTCGGAGGGCGCATCTCCGCCTTGCGCTTCGGCCAGGGCGGCGACGGCAGCCTCGTGTTCGGTGTTCAAGCGCGCGAGGGTGTCGTCCAGAGCCTGGGCTCGCGCCTCCTTGCGGGCCTGCTCCCGGCCGAGGGCCTCGAAGCGGTCGCGGGCGGCGGTGACGGCCTTGTCCAGGGCGAAGGGCGCGGCGCGGGCGGCCTTCACCGCCTCCTCGGCGGCGCGGAAGGCTTCGGTCGCGGCCTTCATGGCAGTTTGCGCAGCGTCCAGCGCAGGCTTGCCGGTATCGATCTCGGCTTCCAGTTCGGCCAGGCGCGTGCGCTGGGCCAGGCGGACGGCGGCGGGGCGCGGGGCCTCGGCCCGCTGGACGAAGCCGTCCCAGCGATAGAGGTCCCCCTCGCGCGTCACCAGCCGGGCACCGGGGGGCAGGTCGCGGGCCAGGGCGGGGGCAGCGGCGCGCTCCGCGACGCCGCAGAAGGCCAGCCGGGCGGCCAGGGCGGGCGGCGCGTTCACATGATCGGCCAGAGGCACCACGCCCGACGGCCATGTCACAGGCGAGACCTCAGCCCCGGCCCAGTGGGTCGCCGCGCGGGCATCCAGTGCGGCATCCAGATCGTCGCCCAGAGCTGCGGCCAGCGCCGCCTCATAGCCCTTGTCGGCGCGGACCTGATCCAGGGCGGGCGGGTGGTCGCGGCGCCCTTGCGTCAGCAGTTGGGCCAGTCCCCGGGCCTCGGTCTGCAGCCGTCCCAACCGGTCCTCGGCGGCGCGCACGGCGGTGCGCGCCTCGGCTTCGGCGCGCGCGCGGTCGCCACGCTCGGCTTCTGCGGCTTCGACGGCGGCCCGGGCGGATGCCAAATCGGCCTGGGCCTTGGCCAGTTCGGCCGAGGCAGCTTCGATCTCCGGCGTCTTAAGCGGGCCCAAGGCCTCGCGGTCGGCCCTGGCCGAGGTCAGCTGGGCCTCGGCGCGCGCGACGCGGGCCTCGGCATCGCGCTTGCGGGCGTTTTCGGCGTTCAGGCGGGCCTCGACGGAGGCGACTGCTCCGGCGACACGCTCGACCTCGGCATCGGCGGCGCGGCGGGCGTCCTCGGTGGCGGCCAGGGTGACCTCCAGTTCGGGGCCACGTGCCGGGGCGGCGGCGATCTCGGCCTCGACGGCCGCGAGGGCTTCGGCAATGCGGCTCAGTTCGGCGGCGGCGTCGTCGGCCATGTTGCCTTCGCGTTCGATATCGGCGGCGATGCGCATGTTCTCGGCCTGAAGGCGTTCGACCTCGGCCCGCGCCGCCTGTTCGGCCATGTCCAGCCGGTCGCGTTCCAGGCTGGCGCGGTGCAGCAGGGCGGCGGCCACGGCGTCCTCCTCCCGCGCTGGCTTCAGCGCTTCCTGGGCTTTCAGGGCGGCGCTCTGGCTGGCGGCGGCGGCGCTGGTGGCCGAGGCGACGGCGCGGTCCGCCTCGGCCAGTTCGGCGGCGGCTCCCTCGGCAGCGACCCGGGCGTCGTTCCAGCGCACAAACAGGAGGGCGGCCTGCAGGGCACGGATCTCTGCGCTGATCTTCTTGTAGCGTTCGGCCTGCCGCGCCTCGCGCTTCAGCCGGTTCAGGGCGGTTTCCAGCTCGCGCCCGATATCGTCCAGCCGCTCCAGATTGGCCTCGGCCGCCTTGAGCCGCAGCTCGGCCTCATGGCGGCGGGTGTGCAGGCCGGCGACGCCGCCGGCTTCTTCCAGGATGCGCCTGCGGTTCTGCGGCTTGGCGGCGATCAGTTCGCTGATCTGGCCCTGACGCACCAGGGCCGGGCTGTTGGCGCCGGTCGAGGCATCGGCGAACAGCAACTGCACATCGCGGGCGCGAACTTCCTTGCCGTTGATGCGGTAGGTCGAGCCCTGGCCGCGGTCGATGCGGCGCGAGACCTCCAGCATGGGGGCATCGGTAAAGGGCTGGGGGGCCCGACGCTGGGCGTTGTCGATGGTCAGTTGGACTTCGGCATGGTTGCGCGGCGGGCGGTCGGCGGCCCCGGCGAAGATGACATCGTCCATCCCCTGGCCGCGCATGGCCTTGGCCGAGTTGGCACCCATGACCCAGCGCATGGACTCAAGGACGTTGGACTTGCCACAGCCATTGGGCCCGACGATGCCGGTCAGGCCGGGTTCGATATGCACTTCCGCCGGGTCCACGAAGGACTTGAAGCCCACCAGGCGGAGACGCTGGAACTGCATCGGCTAGGGCGTCAGCCCCCCGCCCGGGCGGCGCGGATGGCGGCCTCGAGGCCCGTCAGGCTGCGGTCGGTCACGGGCTTGCCGTTGACGAAGAAGCTAGGGGTCGAATTCACGCCTGCCGCGACAGCGCTTTCGATGTCGGCGTTGATGGCGGCTTGGGTTTCAGTGCTGCCCACACAGGCTTCTATCTGGGCCTGTGTCCGCCCACTGGCTGCTATTGCCGGGCGATACCAGTCCTGCAGTGGACCTCCATCAAGCGCGGCCTCCTGATTGCGCATCAGCAGGCTGGCGACGTCAAAGAACTTCTCCGTCACTGCACAGCGGGCCAGGGCGGCACCGGACAGGGACATCTGCTGCGGCTGGGTGGGTAGGTTGCGAAAGACGTATCGAACCTGGCCGGTATCTACGAAGCGGGACTTGAAGGCCGGATAGACGTCGTTGTGCCAAGCCGCACAGTGGTTGCAGGAGAAGGAGGCGTATTCGATCACCGTCACCGGCGCATCCGCCCGGCCAAGGACGCGATCCTGGGCCGTGACGGCGGCCACCTGGGCCCGGGCCGGGGTCGCAGCCACTGCTGACAATGCCAGCGTAGCGGCGAAGGCGGCCATCAATGTGCGCCGAATAAGGCTCATAACCTATTTGGCCAATTCGGCTTCGATGGCTTTCGACAGGTCGGCCATGGTAGCGCCGCTCTGAGACCCGGGCGTGATTACAGTATTGCCGTTGACGAGGAAGGTCGGCGTGCCGTTCACGCCTGCCCGAACAGCGGCCTGGGCGCGCTCATCCACCGCCGTTTGTGCCTCCGGGTCCTTGATGCAGGTATCGATCTCGGCGTTGCTGAGGCCAGCGCCATTGCCGATACGGAACAGGACAGCACGTGCACCGCTCAGGTCGCCAGACGCGAACATCTCTTCCTGGCTGTTCAGTATCTCGTGCACGACGTCAAAATACTTGTCGGGGCCGGCGCAGCGCGCGATCATGAATCCTGCCGCAGCAACGTTGGTTGGGGCCGTGGGCATTTCGCGGAACACAAACCGCACCTTGTTGGTATCGACATAGGTGGACTTGAACTCCGGCCAGGTTTCCTTGTGCCATGCGGCGCAGTGGCTGCACGTGACCGAGGCGTACTCGACGACCGTGACCTTGGCCCCTTCGGGCGCACCCATGGCCATGTCGCCCTCGGCCGCGCCGGTCGCACCGCCGCCGCCACAACCGGCCAGGGCGGCCATACCGGCCAGGGCCGCAGCGGTCATAGCCGCGCGGCGGCTCATCTGGGCATACTTCGATTTGAAGATCATGGCGTCGTCCTCACAGGTAGGGATCGGTCTGCATCGCGCGATTCTGTTCGGCCACGCGCGTTGTGCACCTTCGAGAACAGAAGCGGCGAAGTTTTGTCAACCGCTGGCACCGTCACGGTCGCTCAGTACCGCACGGCCCAGGCGTTCAAGCGAGCCCTTCAGACCGTCGGGAGCGGTGGCAAGAGAGGCCTTAAGCTCGGCCTCCTGATGCGCGGGCAGAGGCGGCGGGGCGGTCCGGCGCTTCGGCTGGCTCGGGGTGTCGTCCAATGGCTTTACCGGCCCTTGGGCGATGCGCAGCTTGTCCACCGACCCCGCCCCCAGGAACAGGTTTACCCGTTGCAGGATGTCCTCGGACTGGTGCTGGACCAGAAGGGCGGCGGCCCCGACGACGCGTAGTTCCAGCGTGCCCGCCGCGCCGCCGCGCCCCTTGGTCAGTTTCTGTGGACGACTGACGCGGGCCAGACGCTCGCCGACGATCTCGCGCCAGCGGGCCTCCAGGGCACCGGGGCCGCGCCCGAATTTGTCGTCCAGGTCCCTGATCAGCTTTTGCAGGGCACGCCCGGCCCGGGGCGCAGGCCGGGGCAGGGGCCGCGTGCGACGGCGCGACAGGATTTCGCGGACCTCTTCATCGGTGGGCAGCGTGCGGCGCATTTCCGGTCTATAGCGCAGGGAATGGTCGCCGTCCCTATCGCAGACATCTCCCAGCAGACGGTGGCTCGCATCCGCTCCGCCCTGCTGGACTGGTATGGGCAGAATGCCAGGACACTGGTCTGGCGAACGCCGCCCGGGTCGAAGGCACGGCCCGATCCCTATCGTGTGTGGCTGTCCGAAGTGATGCTGCAACAGACGACCACGCCCCACGCCACGCCCTATTTCCAAGCCTTCACGACACGATGGCCGACCGTGAACGACCTGGCGGCGGCGCCGGACAGTGACGTCATGGCGGCCTGGGCGGGGCTGGGTTACTACGCCCGCGCCCGCAACCTGCTGGCCTGCGCCCGGGCGGTAGCCCGCGACCATGGCGGTGCCTTTCCGGGCACCGAGGCCGACCTGCTGAAACTGCCCGGCGTGGGGGCCTATACCGCCGCCGCCGTCGCCGCCATTGCCTTTGGCCGCCCCGCCAATGTCGTGGACGGCAATGTCGAGCGGGTCATGGCGCGTCTGTTTGCTGTCGAGACGCCGCTGCCCGCCGCCCGGCCACGGCTGAAGGCGCTGGCCACCCGCTTTGTCATCGGCGATCAGCCGGGGGCCGAGCATGCCGACTGGCCACAGGCCCTGATGGACCTCGGCGCGACGGTCTGCCGCCCTAAATCGCCGCTCTGTGATCGCTGCCCCGTTGCCTTCGGCTGTGCCGCCCTGACCACCGGTGATTCGGGCCGCTATCCATTGAAGGTGAAAAAGGGCGAACGTCCGCACCGTCACGGCATCGCCTGGGTGCTGCGCGACGGTGAAGGGCGGGTCGGCCTTGTACGTCGCCCTGACAAGGGCTTGCTGGGGGGAATGCTCGGGTTGCCAACCTCGGACTGGAACGCGGTGCCCGACGTTACGCCTCCGGTCAGCCTTGACTGGCATGACGCCGGAACGGTGGAGCACGTGTTCACCCATTTCAGCCTGACGCTAGTCGTGCATGTGGCGACGGGCGAGGGTGACTTTCTCTGGACGCCGGAGGCGGATGCAATGGCCGGTCTGCCAACCGTCTTCAGGAAGGCGCTGGAGCGCGGCCTGGGCGGCTGGATCAGTCCTTCTCGAACAACGGCAGCCGAGGCAATGTGAGCCAAGTTAGCGGGGCCATATGACCACAACCACTACCGACGTCGTCATCCTGGGCGCGGGCCACAACGGTCTCGTCTGCGCTTTCTATCTGGCGAAGGCCGGGCTGAAGGTGATGGTTCTCGAGCGGCGGCATGTCGTCGGCGGGGCGGCGGTAACGGAGGAATTCCATCCGGGGTTCCGCAACTCGACTGCCAGCTACACGGTCAGCCTGCTCAATCCGAAGGTTATTGTCGACATGGATCTGGCCCGCCACGGTTTGCGGGTGGTGGAGCGTAAGGTGTCGAACTTCCTGCCGTTCGACGACGGGCGCTATTTCCTCGCGGGCGAAGGCCGGACACAGGGCGAGCTGGCCAAATTCTCGCCGAGGGACGCTGAACGCCTGCCGGAGTACGAGCGGCGGCTGGAAGTCGTGGCAGGGGTGCTGCGCGACTGGGTCCTGAGGGCACCGCCCAATGTTGTCGCAGGCGGCTGGATGGCGATGCTCCCGGAACTGCTGAAAGGGGCGTCACTGGGCCGGCAGGCGATGGGACTGGATATCCAGGGGCGGCGCGACCTGCTGGACCTTTTCGCCAAGTCGGCGGGAGACTGGCTGAATGGCTGGTTCGAGAGCGATCCGATCAAGGCGTTGTTCGGGTTCGACAGTGTGGTGGGTAACTACGCCAGCCCATACACTCCTGGCTCGGCCTATGTGTTGCTGCACCATGTATTCGGCGAGGTGAATGGCAAGAAGGGCGTCTGGGGCCACGCCATCGGAGGCATGGGCGCGATCACCCAGGCCATGGCGGCGGCCTGCGCCGAGGCCGGGGTCGAGGTGAGGCTGGAGGCACCGGTCGCTGAAGTTCTGACCGAGAAGGGCCGTGCAGGCGGGGCAGTGACCGAAGCCGGGGACGTGGTGCGGGCGCGTGCCGTGGTGTCGAACCTGCATCCGCGACTGCTGTTCGAGCGGTTGGTGGACGACGCGGTCGTGCCTGATGACTTCCGCGAGCGGATCGGCAACTACAGTTCAGGCTCTGGCACGTTCCGGATGAATGTGGCGCTGTCGGAACTGCCGAATTTCACCGCCCTGCCGGGGCAGGGGGATCACCTGACGGCGGGGATCATCATTGCGCCGTCGCTCGACTACATGGACCGGGCGCATGCGAGCGCGCGGCTGAACGGCTGGTCGTCGAAGCCGATTGTCGAGATGCTGATCCCGTCGACGCTGGACGACGGCCTCGCTCCACCCGGCCAGCATGTGGCCAGCCTGTTCTGTCAGCACGTCTCGCCCGATCTGGCGGATGAGCACCGGGAAACGGTGGCCGACCTGATGATCGAGACGGTCGATCAGCATGCACCAGGTTTCAAGGCGTCGGTGCTGGGGAGGCTGGCGCTGGGTCCGCGCGATCTGGAGCGGCGGTTCGGCTTGGTCGGCGGCGACATCTTCCATGGACGGCTGACGCTGGACCAGCTGTTCAGCGCGCGTCCCGTGCTGGGCCACGCTGATCACCGGATGCCGGTGCCCGGGCTTTATCTATGTGGGTCGGGCGCGCACCCCGGCGGTGGCGTCACCGGAGCACCAGGGCACAATGCGGCGCGGACAGTGATGAAAGACTTGAAGCGGTAGATCAGACGCTTGCGACGCCGAGCGCCGTCATAAGAGCGTCCTGCACGGCGGCCTCGCTGAACGGTTTCTGGAGCGTGGGGCGACCCTTCCATTCGTCTGGCAGACCGCCTTCGCCATATCCGGTGGAAAAGACGAAGGGGATGTCGCGCGCAGCCAGCGCTTCGGCGATCGGGAAGATCTTCACCCCGGCGACGTTGACGTCCAGCAGAGCACCATCAAGGGTCATGCCGCTTTCGATCAGGGCAAGACCTTCATCCACGCTGGAGGCTGGGCCAACCGGAGTGCAGCCCATGTCTTCCAGAATGGTCTCCAGCAGCATGGCGACCAGGGATTCATCCTCGACGATCAGGATGTTTCGTCCGGACAGGGGCTGGTTCATGCAGTGTCTTCCCGGTCAAGCGGAATGGTGAAGGCGGCGATAAGGCCACCGGGCGCATAGTTCAGTGTGACCGTGCCGCCAAGGTCGTGTCGCACATTGCGTTCGATCAGTCTGCTGCCGAAACCCCGATGGGTAGGTTGGACGGCCCCGCAGCCCCCTTCCTCGCGCCATGTCAGGTGCAGGGTGCGAGCGGTCTGGTTGCTAACAGACCAGTCGACCAGCACGCGGCCTTCGCCGGAAGTCAGGGCTCCATATTTGGCGGCATTGGTCGCCAGTTCGTGGAACACCATGCCCAGTGACAGGGCGGACGCAGAATCCAGGGCCAGTGACGGCCCATTCAGCAGGATGCGGTGCTGGTCGTGTGCCTGGGTTTCGTGTTCCAGTATGGAGCGCAGGTCGGCACCCTCCCAGTGACTGCGCGTCAGCAGGTCATGGGTGTGGGACAGGGCAAGAAGTCGCGCCTGGAAATTTTCGGCAAACCGTTTGGGGTCGGAGTTGGAACGCGCCGTCTGCATGGCAATGGACTGGACCGTGGCCAAGGTGTTTTTCACCCGATGGTTCAGTTCGTCGATCATAAGCTTCTGGCGCTCGGCGGCGACGACGGCGTCGGTCACATCGTGACCCTGTACCAGAACGCCGACGATACGACCGTCGGCCTCGCGGATGGGGTGGTAGCTGAAATCGACATAGGTATCGACGGGCGGTGCCCCGGACCGGCGCGGGAAGCTGAACAGGCTCGCATTGCCGTGGACGGGTTCGCCGGTCTGAAAGACGCTGTCCAGCATGTCGACGTAACCCTGAGCGATCACTTCGGGCATGGCCTGGGCGATGGGCAGTCCCTGGATGTCGCGCTCTCCGATCAGGCGGCGGTAGGCCTCGTTATGGAACTGAAAGACGTGTTCCGGGCCTGAGAGGACGGCGACAAAGCCGGGGGCCTGCATGAACATGTCGACGAGACGATTGCGCTCGACTGAAAGTCGCCGGTTGTCCTCCTGCACCTGTTTCGCGCGTTCCAGGATATTGCCGCCGACGATGGCATCCAGCGCCTTGAGTGGAGCCATGCCTGCTGCGGCCTGGGTTTGTTGGCGAAGCAATTCCAGTTCTGTGATGTCCGTGGTGTGCTGAAGGATCATCACCACCTCGCCCGCTTCGTTCAGAAGGGGGGTGTGGGTAGCGCTCCAGTAGCGGTCCTCGAAGACGTCGCCCTCGTCTGTCGGGCGGGCCATGGAGTAGCGGACGACGGCCAGGTGATCACGCTGGCGCGTGTCACGGGCCTTCTCGAGTGAAGCCCTGACCTGGCGCACATTTTCTGGCGCTTCGTCGCCCGGTCCCGAGTTGAAGGCGGCGAAAAGCGACCGGCCCACGATGGCGTCGCGCACGCTGTTTGTGACGTCCAGATAGGCCTGGTTGGCCCCCATGATCACGAACTCTGGTGTCATCAGAACATATGGGTTGGGCGAGGCGTCAAAGGCCTGGCCCAGGTCGACGTTCGGATCTCCTGATCTGGAAAGTATTTTCAAGCCGGTCCCCGCTGCTGGCCCCGTCAACGTCCTCCGGGATGGTTGGTTTCATCCCGAAACCGCTGTTGTTGCAAATCTCGATTTGAGGCCAGTGCGTCATCCCGTTTAAGGAAGAGTGATGAGCCTTGTGTCCTTTCTGTCTGCGGTGGCCCTGATGCTGTCTCCGGTTTCATCGAGCGATCCCGTGGTGGAGGTGTTGACGACTGACGGCGCGCTGGTCGGGCGGGCGAATGATCAGGTCGAAGCCTTCAAGGGAATCCCGTATGCGGCCCCCCCGGTGGGGGCATTCCGCTGGCGGCCGCCTCAGCCGGTAGAGGCATGGGATGGGCCACGCGACGCCGGAAACGTCGGGGCCTTGTGTCCGCAACCCCCGGCCAATGGCGACCCGGGCGTCGGGCCGATGCCGATGAGCGAAGACTGCCTGACTCTGAACGTCTGGTCGCCAAAGGATCGGGCAGGTCCCGCGCCGGTGATGGTGTGGATCCATGGCGGCGGATTCAACAACGGTTCAGGCACGGCGGCGTTGTATGACGGTACGGCCCTGGCGCGGCGGGGCGTGGTGGTCGTCACGATCAACTATCGGCTGGGCCGACTGGGCTTCTTCGATCACCCGGCGCTGGCGGCCGAGCGCGAGCATGACGAGCCCGGCGGCAACTATGCCCTGATGGACATGATTGCGGCCCTGAAATGGGTGCAGGCCAATGCCGAGGCTTTCGGCGGCGATCCCGGTCGGGTGACGATCTTCGGCGAATCCGCCGGGGGGGCTGCTGTCACCCGCCTCATGATTTCGCCGGAGGCGCGTCCGCTGTTCCACCGCGCTGTCATCCAGTCCGGGCTGGGGCGTGACACCGGCACACCTCTGGACAGGGTTTCCGCGCTAGGCAAGCCGTCGTTGCAGGCGCGCGGGCAGGCCTACGCCCAGCGGCTCGGGCTTGCGGCGGCAACCTCTGCGGATCTGCGCGCCATTCCCGCCGAGGCGCTCCTGACCCCCGCCCCGAACTTCTATGGCGGCGACAATCTGGTGATCGACGGATCGGTGGTTCAGGAGGATGTCGAGGCGGCGTTCGCGGCCGGCAAACAGGCCCCGGTGCCCCTGATCATCGGCACCAACAGCGCCGAGTTCTGGTGGATGAAGCCGTCAGACCTCAGCCCCTATGGCGAAATCGACGACGCCATGACGCCGGAAGAGCGCGCCACGATCGTGGCGGCCTATGGTGGTGAAGATGGCTACAACGCCCATGTGGTCAGCGATCTGGCCTTCAATGAACCGGCGCGGCACCTGGCGCGGCTGCATGCGCGGGCGGGCAACCCGACCTTTCTCTATCGCTTCGACGTCGTGCCGGACCCCAATCCAGAGCCACACGAAGGCGCGACCCATGCGTCGGAGCGGCCCTATGTCTTCGACAATCTGGCCACGACCAACTGGCCGATGGGCGAGCGGGACTATCGGGCGGCTGCAGCCATGGCGGATTACTGGAGCCGATTCGCCGCGACGGGTGATCCCAACGAAACAGGCCGTCCTGCCTGGCCGCAGTTCGGGGTGGAGCCGGATCGATTGCTTGAGTTCACCAACGACGGGCCGGCGGCCAAGCCGATACCGTTCAAGGACAGGCTGGACCTGATCGAAGCCTACTACACCCGTCCACGCTGAGCCTTCTCATCTGCCCGGCCCTGATGCCCACGCCACAGGCCGCGGGTGCCTTGCGTATGGCCGAAATGCGGCCTTGCGTGACGCAATCTTCATGTGCCATGTAATCGGTTACACGGATTGATGGACGGACCCGCGAAAAGCGGGCCGGTGCCGCGCCGGTCAGGGAAGGACGTCTGTTGGTCGCAAGGATCATCCAGCAAAGCTGCGCGGTGGTGACGGCATGAAGCCGGCCAATATCCGTGACGTGGCGCGCCGGGCGGAGGTCTCCGTGGCTTCCGTTTCGCGTGTGCTGAACGGGGCTGGCCCTGTGACGGCGGCCACCCGTGAAAAGGTGCTTCAGGCGGTCGAGGCCTTGCAGTACGTACCCCATTCCGGCGCACGCAGCCTTTCGACCAGCAAGACCCAGACGATCGGCGTCGTCCTTCCCGACCTGTACGGCGAGTTCTTTTCCGAGTTGATCCGCGGCATGGACGTGGCGGCGCGGGCGCTGGGCTATCACCTGATCGTCTCCAGCTCGCATGACGATGCAGAAGAGGCCTCGGCGGCCATCCGCTCGATGCGTGGGCGGGTCGACGGGCTGATCGTGCTGTCGCCGCACCTGGATGCCGCGAATCTGGCGTCCAGCCTTGCCGGTCGCTTGCCTGTCCTGCTGATGAACGGTGGGGCGACCGATGCCGGACGACCCTCGATCGTCGTCGACAACCACGGCGGCGCGGTCCGGGCGGTCGAACATCTGCTGGGAACCGGTTGTCGGCGGATCGTTCATATCTCGGGTCCTGCGGGAAACCTGGAGTCCGAAGCGCGTCTGGCGGGCTATCTGCAAGCCATGGCCAGGGCGGGCCTTCCCACCATGGTGCTCGATGGTGCGTTTACCCAGGCCTCGGGCCAGGCGGCGGGCGTCCGGATCAGCGAGTTGGCTCTGAAGCCCGACGCCATCTTTGCGGCCAATGACATCATGGCCGTCGGCGCGATGCTGGCGCTTCAGGACGCAGGTCTGCGGGTGCCCGAGGATGTGGCTCTTGTCGGCTTCGACGACGTGCCGATCGCCGACATGGTCCGCCCCGGACTGACCACCCTGGGCATCAATATTGCCGAGACGGGCCGGCGCGCTCTGGAGCGTCTGGTCCGGATCATCAACACCGCAGACGACGGCCTGACCGACACGTCCTGCGAAACCGTGCGACCCGAACTGGTCGTGCGGGCGTCCACCGGGCCTGCCTTGCAGCCCCGCCCCAATCACCAACCCGGCGCGCGCGCCATCCATCCTGTTTCAGCCCTGGAGGGGGAGAGCCCACAATGACACGCAACAAGGCTTATCTGGGTGCCGCATCGGCACTGGCGCTGGCGATCTCTCTGGCGGGTGCCGGCGTGGCATCGGCGCAGGTCACGACCTCGACCGTCCGTGGCGCGGTGACCGATGACGGTGTCGCCGAAGCCGGCGCGACCGTCGTCGCTCGGAACACGGCCAGCGGCTTCACCAGCCGCACCACGACAAGTGCCAACGGCACCTATGTCCTATCGGGACTGCGTCCGGGCAACTACGAGATCACGGTTACCAGCGCCGATGGAGAGACCGGCTCGGATGTGGTCTCGATAGGCGTTGGTCAGGTCGGTGATCTGGACCTGTCGGTATCTGGTGCCGCTGTAACCGGTTCCGTCGATCCGAACGCCACAGAGTTGGGCGAAGTTGTCGTTACCGGTCGCCGGCTGGCCGAGGTGCGCACCCCCGAGAACGCGACCAACGTCACGACGCAGCAGATCAACACCCTGCCGCAAATCAACCGCAACTTCCTGAACTTCGCAGCGCTTGCCCCCGGTGTTCGTCTGTCATTGGACGAGAACGAGCAGACCATCACTGCTGGTGGGCAGCGCGCTGAGTCCGTCAACGCCTTCATCGACGGTGCCAGCCTGAAGTCCAACATCATCGCCGGTGGCATCATTGGTCAGGATGACAGCCGCGGTAACCCCTTCCCACAGGCCGGTATTCAGGAATTCCGCGTCGTAAGCCAAAACTTCAAGGCAGAGTACGAACAAGCGTCGTCAGCGATCATCACGGCCGTCACACGCTCCGGCACCAATGAGTTCCGGGGCGAAATCTTCGGCACCTATCGCGATCAGAGCTTCATCTCCAAGGACTTCTTCGCTGAGCGTGACAACATCGAAGTGCCAGATCTGGAAGTGCGCCAATACGGGTTTGCTCTGGGTGGGCCGATCATCAGGGACCAGCTGCACTTCTTCGGCACATATGAGCGCAAGGAGGAGGGCCGGGCCCGCGTCGTCGATCTGGGTGATCGCGCAACGCTGGCCGACGAGGCGCAGTTTGCCGAATACCTCGGCACCTTCGCTGCTCCGTTCGAGGAAGACCTGTATTTCGGCAAGCTGAGCTGGCAGCCAGCGGAAGGTCACCTGATCGACTGGAGCGTCACCTATCGCGACGAGTCGGACCTGCGGGATTTCGGCGGCGCTGATGCCTTCGAGCGGGCCAACAACCTGCAACAAACCACCCTGACCAGCAACGTCCGTTATCAGTGGCAGACGGACTCGTTCCTGAACGAGTTCGCCATCGACTACCGCGATTATAACTACAACCCGGGTGCCGCCAATTTCTCAGATGCTGGTCAGAGCTTCCGCAGAGCAGTGGATTCGCCTTTCGGTGGGTCTACAATCCTGAACATCGGTGGCCGCGACAGCACTCAGGATATTCATGATAACGCCGTGACCGTCCGCAACGACCTGACGTTCAACGACTGGGAGATGAATGGCTTCCACACCATCAAGGTTGGCGGCAAGGTGTCGTTCCAGAACTATCAGGTCGAAAAGCAATTCGGTCGCAACCCTTTCTTCTACTACGATCTTGAAGCGCGACCGGAGTTGAGCGGCAGCAGCACTGTGCCCTACCGTGTCGAACTGGGTCGGTCGTTCCCGGAAGTCGATCTCGATAACACTGTCATTGGCCTCTACATTCAGGACGACTGGCGCATTACCGAGCAGCTTGAGCTGAACCTGGGCATTCGCTGGGACTATGAAACCAATGCCAACAACAAGGAATATGTGACCCCGGCCAACGTCGTCACGGGTCTGAACCAGTATTTTGCCTCGACGGCCGGTGGGCGTCCGGCAGGCTATGTGCCCAGCTTCTTCAACCAGTCGGACTACATTTCGACGGGCAACAACCGCGAGGCCTATGCCAAGGCGTTCCAGCCACGCCTCGGCTTCTCCTACGATGTCTTCGGCGATCGTTCGACGGTGATTTTCGGCGGTGCGGGTCGCTATTATGACCGCGTCAACTTCAACTTCTCTTATGACGAACTGGTCAAGCCGTTCGACATTCGCCAGAACGCCTTCTTCAGTACGACGGGCCGTCCCGCTGGCGAAGATCGCGATCCTGGCCCGGGCGTCGACCTGCCGGGCGACGCGGGCGACCCCATCCTGTGGCAGTCGTCTTATGGCACGGCCGCTGGTCTTGACCCGGTCTTTGCGACCATCCCGGGCAAGGGCGAAGTCTTCCTGCTGAAGAACGACTTCGAGCCGCCGCGCACCGATCAGTTCAACCTGGGTCTTCGTCAGCGTTTCGGCGACTGGCAGAGCGAGTTCACGCTCGCCTACGGCAAGACCGAGAACGAGTTCACCTGGCTGTATCTGGGTCGCTGCCGCGAGCCCAACCGGCCGTCACAGGGTGGTGGTTTTGGCGATAATGGAGGCTTCTGCGGCCCCGATGGCGCTAACGAGTTCCGCAACTATTTCGCTTCTGACCACAACAAGAGCCGCGAGTTCCGGGCCCTCTATGTCAAGCTCGACAAGAACTACACGCGTGATTCTGGCTGGGGTCTGAACATCGCCTACACCTGGTCCGAGGCGGAGCAGAATGGCGGTCGTGACGCCTTCTGCTTCGACTGCTTCGACATCGAAAACTCGCCGGTCCGTCCGACCGACAACGACGAGCGTCACCGCATCGTGGCCAACGGCATCGTCGATCTGCCCTTCGACTTCCAGCTGTCGGGCATTCTGACACTCGGTTCGGGCGTGCCGTTCGATGTCTTCGACGGCACGGGTGCAAACTTCGTCTATCGTCCGAATGGTGGCCGTCCGCAGCAGTTCAACTTCATCATTCCGAACTCCTTCGCCTACCGAAATCTGGACCTGCGCCTGACCAAGAATTTCCAGGTCTGGGGCGGTCAGGAACTGTCGCTCTATGTTGACGCGATCAACGTGTTCAACTTCGACAACTTCGCTGGGTTCGATGGCGGGACGGGATCGGCAACGGCTCCCAACCCGAACTTCGAGCGGCCTTCTCGCGTGCTGTTCCCGACCCGGCAGTTCCAGATCGGAATGCGATACAGCTTCTAATCTCCTGACCCTGACGGCCGCCCCTCGCATTCCGAGGGGCGGCCGATTTTTGACTGTTTCCTGTTTGCGTAAGAAGGTGTGGCCCATGGATCGTCGCGGATTTCTGATGGGCACGGCCGTGGCGTCAGCCGCGATGCTGGGGCTGGGCGTCAACCAAGCCAAGGCGCAGGTGCAAAGGTCACCGTTGGTGAGCAATCCCGTCGATCCGGCAATGGACGAGCTTCAGCGGCGCACCTTCGACTGGTTCACCCATGTCACCAATCGCGCGAACGGTCTGACGCCGGATCGCTGGCCGACACCGTCCTTTTCATCCGTCGCGGCGGTCGGCTTCGCCCTGACCTGCTGGCCTATCGGGGTCGAGCGCGGCTGGATGAGCCGGGAGGAGGCGCGCGAGCGGACCCTGACCACCATCCGCTTCTTCCACGACCTGCCGCAGGGGCCGGAGGCGACGGGCGTTGGCGGCTACAAGGGCTTCTTCTACCACTTCCTGGACATGAACACCGGCCACCGTTTCGGGCGGACCGAGCTGTCGACGGTGGACACGACGTTGCTGATCGCCGGCATGCTGTTCGCCGCGCGCTGGTTCGACGGCTCGCACCGAGACGAGCGCGAGATCCGGCGGCTGGCGCAGCGCGTCTATGAGCGGGTGGAGTGGGACTGGGTCGTGGTCCGGCCTGATAGGATCAGCATGGGCTGGCACCCCGAGAGCGGCTTCATCGAGGCCGACTGGAATGTCTATAACGAGGGCATGCTGGTCCTGCTGCTGGCGATCGGCAGCCCGACGCACCCGGTTCCGGCCAGCGTCTGGGACGAATGGTGCAGCGTCTATGACCGCAGCTGGTCGGACCGCTGGGGCCGCCCGCACCTGCATTTCCCGCCGCTGTTCGGGCACCAGTTCAGCCATCTGTTCGTCGATTTCCGCGGCATCCAGGACGCCTGGCTGCGCGACAAGGCGGCGGAAATCCCCGGCTTCGACTATTTCGAGAACAGCCGCCGCGCGGTCGAGGCCCAACGCGCCTATGCGGTCGAGAACAGCCTGCGCTGGAAGGGCTATTCTGCGGACGTCTGGGGCCTGACGGCCTGCGACGGTCCGGGCGATTTCAGACAGGTCGTCTTTGACGGCACGGAGCGGGAGTTCTTCAGCTACTCCGCACGCGGCCCCGGCGACCGTGACGACGGCACGATTGCCCCCACGGCCGCCATGTCGTCCCTGCCGTTCGCGCCCGCCGAAGTCACGGCCTGCCTGAAGGCGATGAAGGCGCAGTATCCAGATGTCTATACGCAGTACGGCTTCCTCGATGCCTTTAACCCGACCCTGACGGAGCGGGCCGGGCCGTTGCTCCACGGAAACATCGTGCCGAACGTCGGCTGGATCGCTGACGACCATTTGGGCATCGACCAAGGCCCGATCGTCATCCAGATCGAGAACCATCGCAGCGACATCGTCTGGAGCCGTATGCGCGGCGAGCCGAACCTGACGCGGGGGCTGAAGCGTGCCGGCTTCACCGGGGCCTGGCTGGGTCGCGGATGAGCCTGTTCCGCCCGGATCGCAGGACGGCGCTGGGCCTTCTGGCCGGTGCGGGCGCGGCCGGGCTGACGGGGTGCGGGCCGCGCGATGACGGCACCACCCGCCTGCGCTTCTGGGCCATGGGGTCGGAGGCGACCAATGTCGGTCAGTTGCTGCCGGAGTTCGAGCGGCTGAACCCAGGCATCACGGTGGAGGTGCAGGCCCTGCCGTGGACGGCGGCGCACTCCAAGCTGCTGACCTCCTATGCCGGTTCGTCGCTGCCGGACCTCAGCCAGGTCGGCAACACCTGGGTGTCGGAGATGACGGCCATCGGCGCGATCAGCCCCCTGCCGAGCTTTGCCGACGACCTGCTGACCGATCAGTTCCCGGCGGTGCTGGAGACCAACGAGATCAACGACCGCGCCATGGCCACGCCTTGGTATGTCGACACCCGGCTGATCTTCTATCGCAGCGATCTGCTGGAGCGGGCCGGCTATGACGCCGTGCCCCAGACCTGGGGGGGCTGGAAACAGGCCATGCATGCGGTCAAGCGCGTGGCGGGGCCCGGGAACTATGCGGTGCTGCTGCCGGTCAATGAGTTCGAACAACTGCTGACGTTCGGGCTGCAGGGCACCGAGCCGCTGCTGCGCGACCGCGACACGCGCGGCAACTTTTCCAGTCCATCGTTCGTGGCGGCCTTGGCCTTCTACAAGAGCGTGTTCGACGAGGGGCTGGCCCCGTTGGCGTCGTCGACCCAGATTTCCAATACCTGGACCGAGTTCGAGCGCGGGTTTTTCAGCTTCTACTTCTCCGGCCCGTGGAGCATTGGCGATTTCCGGACGCGTCTGGCGCCGACCACGCGTTGGATGACCTCCGGCGTGCCAGGACCGACCGGGCCGGGGGCTTCTGCTCCGGGTGGGTCGTCGCTGGTGGTCTATCGGTCGTCGCGGCATCAGGAGGCGGCCTGGAAGCTGGTGCGCTATCTGTCCGATCCGGCGGTGCAGGCGCGGTTCAACGGCATCACCGGCAATCTGCCCGCGCGCGAGAGCGCCTGGGCCACCCCGACGGTGGCGGGCGACCCTTATATCGCGGCCTTCAAGGGCCAGTTGTCGCGCGCCAAAGCCGTGCCCAAGGTGCCGGAGTGGGAGCGGATCGTCACCGAAATGCAGATCGTCGCCGAGCGCATGGTGCGCGGCGAATACACGCCCGCTACCGCCGGGGCCGAGATCGACCGCCGGGCCGATCGTCTGCTGGAAAAGCGTCGCTGGATGATCGAACAGGGGAGGGCGAAGTGACGGCACAGCCCATCCCGCCGCTGAACGCCAAGGCGGCCCGCAGGCCGGGCACGCCGCGCTCGCGCGAACGCGCCGCATGGGGCTTCGTGGCTCCGGCCCTGATCGCCATTGCCGTCTTCTTCGCCGTCCCGGTCTTCGCGGCCCTGCTGCTCAGCCTGACCGACTTCGACATCTATGCCCTGGCCGACATCGGCAACATGCGGTTCGTGGGCCTTCAGAACTATGAGCGGCTGTTTACCAATCCGCTGTTCTGGACGGCGATGAAGAACACCGGCGTCTTCACGGTCATCGGTGTGCCCTTGTCGATCATCACGTCGCTGGCGGCGGCGGTGATCCTGAACGCCCGCGTGATCAAGTGGCGGCCGATCTGGCGGGTGGCCTTCTTCGCGCCCTTCGTGACCACTCTGGTGGCCACGGCGGTCCTGTGGAACTACCTTCTTCACACCAAATACGGCGTCATCAACTGGGCCATCGGAGCGGTCGGCATTCCGCCCGTCGACTGGCTGGGCCAGCCTTCGACTTCGATCCCGGCCATCCTGATGTTCGTGGTGTGGAAGATCTTCGGCTACAACATGCTGATCTTCCTGGCCGTGCTGCAGACCGTGCCGGACGACCTGTACGAGGCCGCGCGCATCGACGGGGCCGGGCTGTGGAAACAGTTCCGCCACGTGACGCTCCCGGCCATCGCGCCGACCCTGCTGCTGGTGTCGATCATCTCGGTCGCGGGCTTCTTCCAGCTGTTCGCCGAGCCCTATGTGATGACGCAAGGGGGCCCCGCGCAATCGACCGTGACGGTGCTGTACTTCATGTACGAAGAGGGCTTCAAATGGTGGAATCTGGGCTCGGCCAGCGCCGTCGCCTTCGTGCTGTTCCTCTGCATCCTGGCCGTCACCCTCGTCCAGTTGGCCGTGGCAAAGCGTCTGGGGGCCTACGAATGAGCGCCCGTCGCCTGAGGGCCGTCATCCTGAATATCGGCGTGGCGCTGATCGCGTTGCTGGTGCTGTTCCCGCTGGTCTGGATGCTGTCGGTCAGCTTCATGTCGACGGGAGAGGCCGCGACCTTCCCGCCGCCGCTGCTGCCCAAGGTCTGGACGTTGGAGCACTACCGCGACCTGTTCGTGACCCAGGGCATGGGGCGGTATCTGTGGAACAGCTTTGCCTTGGCGTCGCTGGCCACGGCCCTGGCTTTGGCCTTCACGGTGCCCGCCGGTTACGCCTTCGCCAAGCTGGCCTTCAAGGGACGAGACCGGGTGTTCCAGATCCTGGTCGGAGCCCTGGTCGTGCCGGCCCAGATCGGTACCCTGCCGCTGTTCCTGATGCTGAAGTCGGTCGGGCTGGTGAACACCTATGCCGGGGCACTGGTGCCGTGGCTGGCGTCGATCTTCGGCCTGTTCCTGGTGCGGCAGTATGCGCTCAGCATCCCCGACGAGATGCTGGAGGCGGCCCGCATCGACGGCGCGTCCGAGGGGCAGATCTTCCGCCGCGTGGTCCTGCCGACCCTTCAGCCCATCATCGTGACCCTGGCCCTGTTCGTCTTCCTGGGCAGCTGGAACGACTTCCTGTGGCCACTGATCATTCTGACGGACCAGTCCAACTATACGCTGCCTGTGGCGCTGGCCGCCCTGTCGCGCGAGCATGTGCAGGATATCGAGCTGATGATGGCGGGAGCCGTGATTACGGTCGCGCCGGTTCTGATCCTCTTCCTGGCGCTGCAACGCTACTACATCCGCGGCATGCTGGCGGGGAGTGTGAAGGGGTGATCGGTTTTGTTGCATTCCTCCCCCATCGGGGGAGGGGGACCATGCGCAGCATGGTGGAGGCGGTTCGCTGCATGCGCCTGAGTTTGAAGTTTGCCCCCTCCACCGCTTCGCGGTCCCCCTCCCCCAAGGGGGGAGGAATGCTGGGGGTGCTTCTGGCGCTGGCCATAGCTCTGCCCGCCCACGCCCAGTCCGCCCGCACCCTCGACGCCTTCGAGACCCTGACGCCGTGGAGCGCCGACGCCTCGACCGACGTGTTCTCGCGGATCAGTGCCGTGCCCGGTCATGACGGTCAGGCCATGCGGCTGGACTATGATTTCAATGGCCGGTCCGGCTATGCCTTCGCAGCCCGGTCCATCGATCTGGCCGTGCCTGAGAACTACGAGATCAGCTTCTGGCTGCGCGGCGAGATGCGGCCCAATACGCTGGAGATCAAGTTCACCGATGCCTCGGGCGAGAACGTCCACTGGCGTCAGGTGCGGGCGTTCCAGGCGACCGGCGACTGGACCCGCTATGTCATCAAGAAGCGCCAGGTCATCTGGGCCTGGGGCCCGAACCCGGACCGGACCTTCCGGGGTGCCGAGCGGATCGAGTTCGTCATCACCGCAGGTGAGGGTGGCCAGGGCTGGATCGAGGTCGATCAGCTGGAGCTGCGCGAACTGCCGCCCGAGCCCTCGGTGCCGCCACGCCCCCTGGCCGAGGCGTCGAGCGAAGCGGGGCGCAGCCTAGCCGGTCTGGCCGTCGACGGCGACCCGACCACCGTCTGGCGGACCGAGGCGGCGGGCGCGCAGAGCCTGACGCTGGACCTGGGGTATGAGCGCGAGTTCGGCGGCCTGACCCTGCGCTGGGCCGAACGCGGCGCGGCGTCGGACTATACCGTCATGGCCTCGTCCGATGGGCGTGACTGGCGTCCGCTGGCGCAAGTGACCGGCGGCGACGCCGGCACCGACTGGCTGCGGACGCCGGAAGCCTCGGCCCGCTGGTTGCGGCTGAACCTCAAGGCTCCGCAATCGACCTCCAGCGTGGTGGGGCAGGCCGGTGCGGGCCAGCGGCTCGGCGTCAGCGAAATCGCCGTCTACGGCCTGTCAGAGATCGAGATCGAACCCCTGTCTTTCGGCGAGACGGCGACCACCTTCATCACCGCCGTGGCCGGCGAGAGCCGCCGTGGCCTCTACCCGCGCGGCTTTCATGGCGAACAACCCTACTGGACCCTGGTCGGGGTCGACGGTGGTGGCGAGAGCGGGCTGATCGGCGAGGACGGGGCCATCGAACTGCGTCGCGGCGGTCCGTCCATCGAGCCGTTCGTGCTGGACAACGGGCGGCTGGTCACCTGGGCGGATGTGAACGTCACCCAGAGCCTTCGCGATGACGACCTGCCGATCCCGTCCGTCACCTGGACCTCGGACGGATGGACCCTCACAACCACGGCCTTCGCCGACGGCACCCCGGAAGCGGCACAGCTTTATGGCCGCTACGCCCTGACCAATTCGTCCAGCCGGACACAGACCCTGACGCTGGCGCTGATGGCACGGCCCTATCAGGTCAATGGGCCGCGCCAGTTCCTGACGACGCCGGGCGGTGTTGGGCCGATCAACAAGATTGAAATGACCGGGTCCCGAATGACCCTCAACGATCACATCCCCGTCCAATCGCTTGTCGCCCCTGACCTCTTTCTCGCATCCAGATTCGATGCTGGCTCCGACGCGCAGAGCCTGCTGGCCGATGCGACCCATCATGAGTTTATGGGTGAAGGCGGGGCGGAATACGACGATGGCCTGATGGCCGGAGCCCAACTCTACAAGGTCACTCTCCAGCCCGGCGAGACCCGCACCTTCGGCTGGATGTCGGCGCTGTCAGGCGACCTTCCGGCGCTGCCGGTGATAGGTTCGGTCGAGGCCACGTTCGCCACCGTCGAGGACCGTGTCGCCCGCTCTTGGCGCGAGAAGATGGACCGCTTTGACCTCACCCTCCCGCCCGAGGCCCAGCGCATAGAGGACGTCATGCGCTCTTCCCTGGCCCAGATGCTGATGTCGCGGCAGGGGCCGATACTGCAGCCGGGTACACGCAGCTATAACCGTAGCTGGATCCGCGACGGTGCCATGATGGCCGAGGGTCTGAACCGGCTGGGGCATGCGGAGCTGTCGGCGGATTATCTGCGCTGGTACGCCCCCTATGTCTTCGACAACGGCAAGGTGCCGTGCTGCGTCGACGCCCGCGGGGCCGATCCGGTGCCCGAGAACGACAGCCATGGCGAGTTCGTCTTCCTGGCCGCCGAAACCTATCGCCACACCCGCGACGAAGCCCTGCTGCGTCAGGTCTGGCCCCAGGTTCAGGCCGCCATCGGCTATATGGACACCCTGCGGGCCTCGACCCGCACCGCCGAGTTCCAGGCGGCGGACAAGCGGCACCTGTTCGGCCTGCTGCCCCCGACCATCAGTCACGAAGGCTATTCGGACCGTCCGGCCTATTCCTACTGGGACGACTTCTGGGGCCTGCTGGGCTACCGTGACGCCGTCTTCATCGCCGAAACCCTGGGCGACGCCGAGGCGGCGACGCGCATCCGGGCCTCGGAGGCCCAGTTCAAAGCCGACATCATGGCCTCGATCCGCGCAACGGCCCAGGTCCACGGCATCGACTGGATTGCGGGCGCGGCGGACAGGGGCGACTTCGACGCCACCTCCACCACCATCGGCCTGTCGCCTGGAGGGCTGATCGACGACCTGCCGCCCGAACTTCTGGCCGGGACCTTCGACAAGTGGTGGGATAACTTCACGGCCCGCCAGGAGAACCGTCAGGCGTGGAAGGATTACACCCCCTATGAGCTGCGCAATGTCGGGGCCATGGTCCGGCTGGGGCGGCGCGAGGAGGCGCTCAGGGCGCTGGATTTCTACTTCGCCGACATGCGCCCCGCCGCCTGGAACGGCTGGGCCGAGGTGGTTGGGCGCGATGAACGTGAGCCGCGCTTCATCGGCGACATGCCTCATGCCTGGATCAGCTCGGACTACATCCGCTCGACCCTGGACCTGCTGGTCTATGAGCGGGACCGCGACCACGCCCTTGTCCTCGCGGCGGGCATCCCGACCGCTTGGCTGGCGGGAGAGGGGGTGGGCGTCGCGGGCGTCCGCACCGCCTATGGCCCACTGACCTATCGCCTGAAGCAGGAGGGGGCGGGCTATGTGCTGACCCTGGGCCCTGCGGTCATCCCTGCGGGCGGCTTCGTCATCCAGTGGCCGCCGGGCGAGACGCCGCCTGCCCGTGTGCGGATAGACGGTCGAGCAGCGGCGTGGAATGGATCGGAACTGTCGATTCCCCCTGGAGCGCGTCGGGTAGAGATGCGCTGATCAGGCCGCCGGTTCGGCCGCGCGCTCCGCAACGGCTGGTGCCTCGCAATAGACGTAGCCTTCGACAATGTAGTGGCCCGGCCTGCCTCCGTACCGGTCGTAGTATGTCGTCGGCTGCAAGGCCGTGTGCATGGATTTGCGGGCCACTTTGCCGTCGCACAGTTCCGACGCCCGGCGGTTCCAGTACTCCATAGCCAGACCACCATCCATCAGCTCGACGCGGACGGTGTGGCCCCCATCCGCGTTCGGCCGGTCACTATAGCCGAAGTATGACTTGTCGCTGATCGGCACATAGTCGACTCCGCTGACGCAGCCGCCCAAGGCCAGCAGGGTGAGGGCGGCGCAGGCGCGAGCAGGCTCGCGGAACGTCATGACCGGTTCAGCGCGCGCGAGCTGCGGCTCGGGCGGCGGCGCGGATCTGTTCGATCCGCTCGGAGTGGACCTTGGCGATGCTCATGGTGTTGCCGAAGGTGGTGAAGCTGGTCACGCCCGCAGGAGACGAGATGTAGGATCCGGCGGGAACGCCTGCGCCGACGCGGCGGATGGTCCGGCCATCGGCCATGGTCTCCACCAGTTCATCCTGGCCTTCCAGGCTGGGAACGGTGGTGCGGTTCATGTCGATCAGGGCGTAGCGGGCCAGCAGGGCATGGGCGTTGTCGACTTCGGCCCGCAGCAGGGCACCGTTGTCCTTGATCCACTCGCGGGCGAGGAAGATCGAGATTTCGCCCTTGGTCAGGTTGTCGTCGGTGGCCTGCTCCATCTCCTTGGTCATGGCCTTGTAGGCGTCGGTGCCCTCGACGGGCAGGGCGCCGTTCTCGTCGCGGGAGTTCTCCTGCACCGAAGCGATCAGGCGTTCGCGCAGTTCGGGCGTCAGTTCCGGCACAGGCAACTGACGAGAGAAGTAGGTGAAGGTGTTGCGGTAGGTCGGACCCGTCAGCTCGCTGCTGGGGGGCGATTTTTCGAAGCTGTAGGGCGTGACGTAGGGGACCTCGGTATTGGCGTAGGTCAGGGTGAAGACGATCTGCAGCGTCGAGGCGTCTTCGGACAGTGTGTAGGCCGAGGTGACCTCGACCGCGTCATTGGCCGGTGTCGGCACTTCCAGCCGCTGAACCGTCGTCACGTCAGAGACGACGACGGCATTCGCCGGTGGCGTGGGGTCGATCTGGCGACGAAGGTGACCGGCCAGCGATGCGTTCAGCGAATCGACCGGCATGACTTCGGCGATTTCATTGGCGGTCTTGGTCGCACGGCGCGCCGGGAAGGAGTTGATGATGGCGTCCATCGTCGCCGACACCAGCGCCCCGATCAGGCCGAACTGGGCTCCGGCAGCGGAACTGTCCTGCGCGAACCAGGTCTTGGCGACACCGTTGTTGTCCTCGACGACGGTGAAGGTGGTGGGACCGATCGCGGCGATCTGACCGTCATTCAGCGGCCGTGCATTCGGCACGGGAGCCGTGGCGCAGGCGGCCAGAGACAGCGCGGCGAGCGCGCAGACGACGATACGCATGGAAACTTCCCCCTCAGGACCGCTCCCTCCCCGGAGCGGTTAATAGGTCAGCCTATTCCGAAACCACCGCAGGGTGTCAAGACCGTCGTTCTCAGTCGCCGTAGCTGTCGTACTGCTGGCCCTGGGCCAGATTGCCGAACTTGGTGGTGTCGGCGTCGAAGCTGAGTTTAACGATGCCGATGGGGCCGTGGCGTTGCTTGCCGATGACGACCTCGGCCTGGTGTTCCAGCCGGTCCATGTCTTCCTGCCACTGCAGGTGTTCGGGCGAGCCTTCGCGCGGTTCGGCGCGGCCCAGGTAGTAGCTTTCGCGGTACACGAACATGACGCAGTCGGCGTCCTGCTCGATCGAGCCGGATTCGCGCAGGTCGGACAGTTGCGGCCGCTTGTCCTCGCGCTGTTCGACCTGACGCGACAGCTGCGACAGGGCGATGATGGGGACGGACAACTCCTTGGCCAGGGCTTTGAGGCCGCCGGTGATTTCGGAGACTTCCTGCACGCGGTTCTTCTGGTTGTTGCCTTCGCCGACGGTGACCAGTTGCAGGTAGTCAACGATGATCAGGTCCAGGCCGTGTTCCTGACGCTTCAGGCGGCGCGCGCGGGCGGCGAGCTTGGACATCGACAGGCCGCCGGTGGCGTCGATGTAGAGCGGGCTTTCGCCGATCTCGACGGCGGCGTCCCTGATCTTGCCGAAGTCCGAGGCGTTGATCTCGCCCTTGCGCAGCTTGTCGGACGACACACCCGAGGCATCGGCCAGGATCCGCATGGCCAGTTGTTCGGCGCTCATTTCCAGCGAATAGAAGGCGACGACGCCGCCCGAGACCGTCTTGCGCCCCTCCGGCGTCGGCTCCCAGCGGTAGTTGCGCGCCACGTTGAAGGCGATATTGGTGGCCAAGGCCGTCTTGCCCATCGACGGACGGCCCGCGAGGATCAGCAGGTCGGAGGGGTGCAGGCCGCCCAGCTTGGCATCCAGGTCGTCCAGATTGGTGGCGAGGCCCGCCAGCTTGCCGTCGCGCTGATAGGCCTCGGCGGCCATCTGAACCGCGCCGGACAGGGCGTTGGAAAAGCTGACGAAGCCTGACGAGGGCTTGCCGGTTTCGGCCAGGGAATAGAGCTGTGCCTCGGCCCCCTCGATCTGGTCGATGGCGGCGGTTTCGGGCTGGGGCGCCTGATGGATGATCTCGCCGCCGATGCGGATCAGGTCGCGGCGCAGGGCCAGGTCATAGACGACGCGGGCATAGTCCGGGGCATTGGCCGCGGGCGGGGCCCGGTCGACGAGGTCGGCGAGGTAGCGCAGGCCGCCGAACTCCTGAAACGCCGGGTCCTGCTTGAACCGCTCCATCAGGATGGTCGGCTCGGCCAGCATGCCCTGGCGGATGTGATCCTCGATGGCGTCGTACAGTCGCTGGTGGAAGGGCTCGAAGAAGTGGGTGCCGCGCAGGCGGTCCGACAGTCGCTCGAACACGGCATTGTCGAACATCAGCGAGCCCAGCAGCGCCTGCTCGGCCTCCAGATTGTGGGGCATGGCCGTGACCGACGGATTGTCGAGCGGCGAGGGGAAGCTGACGGGAGCGAAGGCGTTCATCCGCAAACCCTTAGCGCCCCGATGCGTCAGACGGGGACGTATTCCGGCTCGTCGACGATATGACAGGGGATAGGCTGTGGATGGCGGGCGATGGGTCGAGTGTCTCCATCGCTTTCCAGAAAATGATGTGGAGACATTTTCCAGACAGAGTCCAACTCGGACAGGCTGAAATAAAGCCTGGTCTCGCTGCCGACTTGAGCGAGCCGATTTGTCGAGATGCAGTTTTCAAAGACCCAAGCCAGCGATGACACACCCTGCCACGCGGGTACGTCAGTTGCGGACGTAGGTCGGTCGAGCCGTACTTTCGGCGCTTGCCGAAGGAGCGAGTGTCTCCACCCAAGGGTCGAGAAGGACCACAGTATCAGGGTCGGGATTATACAGCGTGCGGGGTTAGCCGAGAGGAGAAGAAGGGGCGACAATACTGGGCCCAATACACGACGCGGACAAACGCGCCGCTCCTTCCATCACGGCCGTGGGCCGTGATCCTGGCCTCTGGTCGGTGCCGACCAGAGGAATGACGTCCTAGCTCAGCACGACGATGGCGACCCGGCGGTTCTGGGCGCGGCCTTCGCGGGTCGAGTTGTCGGCGACGGGCTGCTCCTCGCCATAGGAGATGGTCGCCATGCGGTTCAGGGCGACGCCGTTCTGGCTGAGGTAGCGGCGGACGGTCTCGGCGCGGGCAGTGCCGAGTTCACGGTTACGGCCGGCATCGCCGGTGGCGTCCGTATAGCCCTGGATTTCCAGGTAGACGTTGCGGTTTTCGGTGCGCAGACGCTGAACCAGTTCGGCCAGACGGGCCTCGCCTTCGGGCGACAGGGTGTCGGCGTTGACGGGGAACTTGACCGAGTCGTCGGAGAGAACGACTTCGTAGAGGAACTTGCCCTCGGCCAATTTCTGGGCGTCGGTGGCGCGGCGCAGGGCCTCGCCGGCTGTGCCGGCGACCTCGGTCACGCGGCCGTCGACGGCGGTGACGCGCTGGTCGACGACAGCAGTCTGGTCACGAACGAAGCGGTGGCTGGCGCAGCCGCTGGCGGCGACGCCAAAGGCAAGTACGACGCCGGTGATCGCTGCGGTCCTGAGAGTGGATCGGGTCAAGTTCGAACTCCTGAATAGGGGGCGCGGTATCCCTGGTCATCACGCGCTTGTTACGGTGAAGTGAAGCTCGGGGCGTGGTCATGACCGCTAAAGGGCCAGAACATGTCAGCTTGACCATAAGGTGAGCCGCGCCGTGCATGAATAATGCCGTTCGCCACGATCCTGACGCGAGGCGATGTTCTGTCGGAGATCACAAGGTCGGATCGCGCTGATTGCGCGTGATCTCGGCAGATCATCGATCTTCGATGTCGTGGAGTGCCATTGGCCCCGGTTTCCTCAAACACAACTCAAGGGCGAAGCAGGCGGCGGTCCTGGACGTCATGGGCGGTGGTCGCCAGTGTCGCGGCGCACGCCGTGCCGCTGGCGCTGATGTTGCTGCTGCCGCCCAAGGTGCCCGAGAGGATCGAGCCCCCGGTGGTGATGGTCACGCTTGAGCCGCCCCCTGTGCCCGTGCCGGTCCCGCCGCCACCACCCCCTCCGGACACGGCGACCAAGGAGGCGTCTTCGGCCGCCTCTGCCCCGGCCCCCGCGCCGCCCGCCCCGGTCACCCGCGTTCGCGCCACCGCCCCGCGCCGTCCGCCACCAATCCCGCCGCCGCCGGAGGTCAGGCCGCTTCCGGCTCCGCGAGAGCCTGCTCCCGCGGCGATGGTGACGCTGGGCGAGGCGGAATTGGCCGGAGCGACGCGGGCAGGCTCGGGCCTGTCAGGGGGGCAGGGCGGCAGTGGCTCGGGCACCGGGGAGGGCAATGGCAACGGCGGCTGCGACATGGTCCAGCGACTGCAGGACGCCCTGCGCACCGATCCGGAAGTGCGCCAGGCGGTGGCGCAGGCGCAGGGGATCGCGGGCGCAGGCCGCACGCCACTGGTCTGGAACGGTCGCTGGGTCCAGACGCAGGGCGAGGAAGGGGAAGGCCTGGCCGGCGTGCGTCAGGCCATCGCCCTGGAAGTCGCCTTTGCCCCCGCCGCCTGCAAGAGCCAACGCATGCGGGGCATGGTCCTGATCGCCTTCAGCGACGCACGCGGCGGCCCGCGCGTGGCGCTGGGGACCGGGTCGTGGCGGTGGTCGGACCTGCTGAACGCGCGGTAGGGGTTATTCGAACTCGACCAGCACATCGTCCGCCGCGACCGGGTCGCCGGCGGCGGCGCTGACAGCCTTCACCACGCCGTCGCGTTCGGCCTTGAGGATGTTCTGCATCTTCATGGCCTCGATGATGGCGACGGTTTCGCCGGTCTTGACCTCCTGACCCGGAGAGACGGCGATGGCAACGACCAGGCCGGGCATGGGGGACAGGACCAGTTTGGAGGTGTCGGCGGCGACCTTTTCCGGCAGGCGGGCGAACAGTTCGGCCAGGCGCGGGGTCAGGACGCGGACGCGGGCCTTGGTGGCGCGGCTGCGAATCTCGAAGCCGTCGGCGACGCGGCGAACCTCGGCTGTGAAGGGGGCATCATCAAGAACTGCACGGAACTGGGCCTGGCCGGGACGCCAGTCGATCTGGGACAGGCTCAAGGCGCGGTCTTCGTCAGCCAATTCCAGCATCAGGGCCTCGTCGTCGTCATAGGACAGGCTGACGCCGATGGGGTCGCGGTCGATCATGACGACCCAGTCGGTGCGGTCGGACGGATCGCCCGCCTGTTCGGACAGGATTTCGTGCATGGCGACGGCGCTGGCGACCATGATGTCACGCTGAAGCGGACCGGCAGGCAGGCCGTGGAAGCCGTCGGGGAATTCGTCGACAATATAGCTGGTCGACAGATTGCCGGAGCGGAACCGCTCCTGATCCATCACCGCCGCCAGGAAGGGCACGTTGTGGCCGACGCCGTTCAGGTGGGTGTCCTCCAGCGCGCGGGCCATGCCCTCGACCGCCGCGGCGCGGGTGGGGGCCCAGGCGCACAGTTTGGAGATCATGGGGTCGTAGAACATGCTGATCTCGTCGCCCTCGCGCACGCCGGAATCGTTACGCACGACATAGGGGCCGGTCGGGCCTTCGTGTTCGCCTTCCTCGGCCTGTTCGTAGCGGACCAGGCGGCCGATCGAGGGCAGAAAGCCGCGATACGGGTCTTCGGCATAGATGCGGCTCTCGATGGCCCAGCCGTTGATCGACAGGTCTTCCTGTTTGAAGCCCATCGTCTCGCCCGCGGCCGAGCGGATCATCTGCTCGACTAGATCGACACCGGTGATCAGTTCGGTAACCGGGTGTTCGACCTGGAGCCGGGTGTTCATCTCCAGGAAGAAGAAGCTGCGGTCCTGGCCGGCGACGAACTCGACGGTGCCGGCGCTGTCATAGTTGACGGCACGCGCGAGGGCGACGGCCTGGTCGCCCATGGCCTTGCGCGTCGCGTCGTCCAGCAGGGGGGAGGGGGCCTCCTCGATGACCTTCTGATTGCGGCGCTGGATGCTGCATTCGCGGTCGAACAGGCTGACGATATTGCCGTGCTTGTCACCCAGGACCTGGATCTCGATGTGGCGCGGATTGACGATGAACTTTTCCAGGAAGACGCGGTCGTCGCCGAAGGCGGTCAGCGCCTCGGCCTTCACGGCGGCGAAGCCCTCGGCCATGTCGGCGTCGGAATGGGCCACGCGGATGCCCTTGCCGCCGCCGCCCGCCGAGGCCTTGATCATGACGGGATAGCCGATCTGGCGCGCGATCTCGACGGCATGGTCGGTCGTCTCGATCAGGCCCATGTGGCCGGGAACGGTGGAGACGCCGGCTTCGGCGGCGAACTTCTTGGAGGTGATCTTGTCGCCCATGGCCTCGATGGCATGGGGATTGGGGCCGATGAAGGTGATTCCCTCGGCCTCGAGACGCCGGGCGAAGACGGGGTTTTCACTGAGGAAGCCGAAGCCGGGGTGGACGGCCTCTGCGCCCGAACGCCGCACGGCATCCACGATCCTGTCCTGGATCAGATAGGACTGTGCGGCGGGCGACGGGCCGATGTGGATGGTCTCGTCCGCCATCTCATACGCCAGCGATCCGGTGTCCGCGTCGGAATGCACCAGGGCGGTCTGTATGCCCATCTTGCGGGCGGTCTTGATGATGCGGACGGCGATCTCGCCACGGTTGGCGATCAGGATTTTCGAGAACATCAAGCTTTCCGGGTTCAGGCCGCCATGCGGCTGGCCGAGGGGGAACCTGCCCCGATTAGGACGCGTTTGGCGCGGAGTAAACCAAGGGGGTCACGGTCGGCGTTCAGGAATCCAGGGTTGGCAAGCCCGGCCCCGATACGCTTTAACCCAGCCAACCCCCGTCCATCGGCCCGGAGACCAGACCTGATGACCCGCATGCTCACCCTTACCGCCACAGCCGCCCTGACCCTTGCCGCCGGGGTCGCGCCCGCGGTGGCCCAGGACTTCAGAGCGCTGGCTCGCCAGGATCTGCAGGCTGCGCATGACGAGCTGGCCGCCAACCACCCCGCCGCCGCCCTGCCGGGCGCGCAGAGCGAGACCTTCCGCGCCTGGATCGATGCCGGCCTCTCCGACGCCCTGGGTCAGGCAGACCGGGTCAACAGCGGCGACAGCCACGCCTATCTGCTGCGCTACTATGGGGCCGGTTTCCGCGACTCCAACATTTCGATCCGCCCGACCTATGAAGGTCTGGGGCCGTATTTCGGGACCAGCTGGCCCGGCTTCACGACTGGCTGGCGGGGCGGAAAATATGTCGTGACCTATATCCAGGAGGGCGTGCGCGGTACTCCGCCGCTGGGTGCTACGCTTGTCGACTGCAATGGCACATCGGCCGAGGAACTGGCCCGCGCCAAGCTGGATCGCTGGGAAGGCAATCTGGAAACAGAGGCCGGTCGCGTGACCTCGGCCCCGTATCTGCTCTGGAACCGCAACAACCCCTTCACATCGGGCGTGCCCAGCCAGTGCAATTTCCAGATCGGCAACAGCCGCCGGTCCCGCGAGTTCCAGCTGCGACCCACGCCTGTGACCCCCGCAGCCCTCGAAGCGGCTTACCGCGCCACAGTCTACATGCCGCCCGCAACCCCCCTGTCGATCGAGACGGTCAACGGTCGCCCGTGGCTGAACGTTCACTCGTTTGATGACGGTGCCGGCTGGGAAGCGTTCAACGCTGCCGTCGAGGCCCAGGTCGAAACCCTGCGCGGGCCACAAGGTCTGGTCATCGACCTGCGCGCCGCCGCAGGCAACTCGATCACCAACTCCACGCGCCGTGGCTACGGCCTGGCGAACCGGATCTGGACACCGGAGTTCACCATCAGCCGCCAGCCAGCCGCCGGTGCCATCACCTATCGGGCTACCCAGGGCAACCGGGACTGGTATGCCGCCGCTGTCGGGCGGATGCAGGCCGATCCCAGTTTTGTGGCCGAGGCACCCCAGGTGATCGCCCAGACCCAGGAGATCGTTGCTGCATTCGATGCCGCCATCGCAGCGGGTCAGACCACCTTCACCCTGACCGGGCCTGAGTTGGCCGCCGACACCGGAGCGGCAAACCCGGTGCAGGGGCCAGTCATCGTTCTGGTGGATGCAGGTTGCTCGGGCGGCTGCCTGGATACGCTGGACCTGCTCAGCAAGCTGCCGAACGTGCGGATCGCCGGTTCGACGACGGCAACGGATTCGATCTTCATCGACCCGACGGTGGAGCGTCTGCCTTCGAACTATGCGCAGCTGAGCTATGGCCACAAGGCCTGGACCGGTCGTACGCGGGCCAACAACCAGCCGTACACCCCGGCCGAGGGGCTGGCCTATACGGGCAACCCGGCGGACGAGAATGCCGTGCGGGCATGGGTCGGGACGCTGTTCGGCGCCTGATGTAGGTCGGGTCGCCAAAGCCGACGACGCGGTCGTCGGCGGCTTGAGCGCAGGTCAGGCCGGGCAGGGGTGGAACCTCGGCCCGGCCTTTCCTATTTGAGTGTCATGACCAACCTCGCTCCCGACGCATCCAGCCTGTCCCCGTCAGGGTTTGACCTGACCCCGCCCGACGATGCCGAGCGCACCCGGCTGGAAGCGGACCTGAACGAGGAGGAGCGCCGCGTGCTGCTGGCGCACGGGACGGAAGCACCGTTCTGTGGGACCCTGCTGGGCGAAAAGCGGGTCGGCGTCTTTTGCTGCCGCGAATGCGGACTGCCGCTGTTCAGACAGGGCACAAAGTTTGAAAGTGGCACGGGCTGGCCCAGCTTCAGCGAGCCGGTCGACGAGGCCCACGTTAAGGCGATCACTGATCGGTCCTACGGCATGACGCGTACCGAAACTCGCTGTGCCCGCTGCGACAGCCATCAGGGCCACGTGTTTCCTGACGGGCCGCCCCCCAGCGGCCTGCGCTACTGCATCAACTCGGTCGCCCTGACGTTTGTCGCCGAGGGAGACGCCTTGCCGGATCCCTTGGGGCGCGGCGACGGGAGGGCCTGACCTTGGCCGCATTTGAGGCTAAGGTAGTGTTTGTACAGGAGTTGGCCGGATGTTGATTACCACCCTGATGATGGCGGCGACCCTGGTGGTCAGCCCTGCCGCTGGCGACGAGCCGGACGGCGTGATCTCCACGGCACCGGAAACCTCTGTTTCGCTCGATGCTGCGGCGACAGCGCCGACAGCCCCCAGCGCCCAGGGCGCGGCCCAGCAGGCATCGGAGGCGCACGGCCTGACCACGGACGAACAGATCGACCAGTGGATCGCGGCCCGCTCGCCGGACGAAAAGCCCTATTCCAGCGATTCCATGCGCCTGATGGACGACCGCAAGATGCACAGCGAGGTCGATGTCGGCATCGGCACCGGCGGATATCGCAGCTATGGGGCCGCAGTCTCACTGCCGATCGGTGAGAACGGACGGCTGAACCTGAGCTATCGCCAGGTCGAGAACGGCTATGGCTACGGGTATCCTTACGGGAGCTATGGCCGCGGCTACGGCGACTACGGCCTTGGCGGCTATTACAATGATTCAGGCTATGCATTCCCCGGACGTCAAAGTGCCGAGGATGCGATCCGGTTCGAAAATCGGGTGGCGCGTCCGGGTGGCCCTCCGGGCCTGCGTCCGCTGATCCAGCCCCAGTTGGCAAGTCCCGAATGATAGGAGGCCCGATCTCTGGATCGGGCCTTTTTTATTGATCCGAATACGGTCATGGCGACCGCCAATGTCCATGTTTGGACATAGGAACGGACTGGGCTTGAGCAGGTTCTGAGTGTCCCCCCACACGGAGAGATACCATGGCCGACAAGACCCTGAACGACCTGTTCCACGACACGCTCAAGGACATCTATTATGCCGAGCGCAAGATCCTGAAGTCCTTGCCCAAGATGGCCCGCGCGGCTCAATCGCCCGAATTGAAGGCGGCTTTCGAGAAGCACAAGGATCAGACTGAAGGCCAGATCGAACGCCTGCAAAAGGTGTTCGAGATCATCGACAAGGCCCCGCGCGGCAAGACCTGCGATGCCATCGAGGGCATTCTGGCCGAGGGCGACGAGATCATGGAAGAGTACAAGGGCTCGCCCGCGCTGGACGCCGGCCTGCTGGCGGCGGCCCAGGCCGTCGAGCACTATGAGATCACCCGCTATGGCACTCTGAAGCGCTGGGCCAACGAGCTGGGCCTGAAGGATGCGGCCAAGCTGCTGAACGAAACCCTGCAAGAGGAATCGCAGACCGACCTGGACCTGACGACGATTGCGGACGCGTCCGTGAATGACAACGCCAAGGCCTGAACCCAGATATAGGCCGGAACGTCAGCGGGGCCCGGCTTTCACAAGCCGGGCCCCGTCAATGTCTGCAGATGGTGCCGCCGGGGGGAATCGAACCCACGACCTCAGCCTTACCAAGGATGCGCTCTACCACTGAGCTACGGCGGCGAAATCTGAAGAAGCGGCCCTATAGCCAACGGGGGAGGCGGGGGGAAGCCCCGAATTCAGTCGCTTGCGAAAAAGGTGCGGTGCGGGTCTGATCGACACATGGCCGATCGTGATTCCCCAGCGTCCGCAGCCGCCGCCTCTTCGGTCCCGCCCGAGCGCGCGGACGGACGACCCAAGGGTAGCAAGGCGACAGCCACACCGCGGGCCCAGCGATTGGCCACGGCGCTGCGGGACAATCTGAAGCGGCGAAAGGCAGCCGTCACCGCGCGTCCGGAAAAGCCGCGCAACTGAATGTCATCGAAGCCGGACCGACGCCGGACTTTCGCAACCCGTGGCGAACGCGCTAGATAGCCGGTCCGCCTTGGCTGTTGCCCTGGCTTTCAGGGCAGACACAGAGATTTCATGGACAGTATTGTCATTCAGGGCGGCAACCGCCTGAACGGAACGATTCCCGTCAGCGGGGCCAAGAATTCGGCGCTGAAGCTGATGGCGGCCTCGATCCTGACCGATCAGCCTCTGCTGCTGACCAATATGCCGCGTCTGGCGGATACGAAGTTTCTGGGCCGGTTGCTGAAGGCACTGGGCGTGGAGGTCACGGAGCGTGACGGCGCAGACGGGCAGGAGACACTGTTTCACGGCGCAACCATCAGCTCGACCTTCGCCCCCTATGATCTGGTGCGGCAGATGCGGGCCAGCTTCAATGTGCTGGGGCCGCTGCTGGCGCGGACGGGCGAGGCCAAGGTGTCGCTGCCGGGCGGCTGCACCATCGGGGCGCGGCCGGTCGATCTGCATTTGCAGGCGCTGACGGCGCTGGGGGCCGAGATCGAGCTGGAAGAGGGCTATGTGACCGCGCGGGCACCCAAGGGGCTGCAGGGCGCGGAGATCGCGTTTCCGATCGTTTCGGTCGGGGCGACGGAGCATGCGCTGCTGGCGGCGGTCATGGCGAACGGCACGACGGTGTTGAGAAACGCCGCGCGCGAGCCGGAGATCGGCGACCTGGCCCGCTGCCTGACGGCGATGGGGGCCAAGGTCGAGGGCATCGACAGCGACGTCCTGACCATCACCGGTGTGACGTCCCTGGGTGGAGCGACCTGGTCGGTGATCCCGGACCGGATCGAGATGGGCTCCTATGCCGTGGCGGCCGCCATGGCGGGGGGAGAGGTGCGGCTGACCAGGGCACGCGCCGATCTGATGCAGGCGCTGACCACCAAGATGGTCGCGGCGGGTGTCGAGATCACGCCGACCGAGGACGGGGTGATCGTCAAGCGCGACCCGTCTCAGCGGCTGAAGGCCGTCGATCTGACGACCGAAGTCTATCCGGGTTTCGCCACCGACCTGCAGGCGCAGTTCATGGCCCTGATGACCACGGCGGACGGGCAGAGCACGATCCAGGAAAACATCTTCGAGAACCGCTTCATGCATGCGCCGGAACTGGCGCGGCTGGGGGCGGACATTTCGGTGCATGCGGGCAGCGCGGTGGTGACGGGTGTGCCGAGCTTGCGCGGAGCCCCGGTCATGGCGACGGACCTGAGAGCTTCGGTCAGTCTTGTGATCGCCGGGCTTGTCGCCGAAGGTGAGACGACGGTGGGCCGGGTCTATCACCTGGATCGCGGGTTCGAGAAACTGGAAGACAAGCTGACCGCGTGTGGGGCCGACATCCGCAGGGTCAAGGGCGATGAGCATGACCATTGAGGCGCAGGTTCTCGAGGGCGAGAACGCGACCGTAGAGGCGGAACCGGTGGCCAAGGCTCCGATCGAGCCCCTGCGCCTGCTGGCCGAGGATGCTGACGACCTTCAGATCATCTCCGCCGCCTTGCAGGACGCGATCATGCGGCCCGTGGACATCGTCTGGGAGACGGGTGCGCGGACGTTGACCCTGGCGCTCAGCCGGTTCTGTTGGGAGTGTGGCGGCACGCGGGTGATGGCGGCCATGCAGTTCGGAGATGTGGTCGCGGTCAAGAGCCGTCGTCTGCACCGGTCACCGGATGCGGCGCTGGAACTTCTGGCCATGGACTTCATCCCGGACGAAGATCCCGAGGCCGCCCCAGGCGGGCGGGTCATCCTGATGTTTGCGGGCGGCGGCGATCTCAGGGTCGATGTGGAGTGCCTGGACGCGGTGCTGACTGATTTGTCGGAGCGGTGGCCCGCCAGACTGGCCCCGACCCATGCGGCGGATGAACCCGACACCCAAGAGAGGCTGGCAGAATGAGCGACCACCGGCTGATCTCGGTCGATCTGGACGCGGTCACGCTGCCGGCGGCCACGGCCGAGATTGAGCACGAGCGGCGGGTGGCGATCTTCGACCTCGTTGAAAAGAACAATTTCGAGCCTGTGGGGGCGGAAGGCGGACCCTATCGCCTCAAGCTGTCTCTTCTGGATACCAAGCTGGTGTTCGACATCGAGGGGCCGGAGTTTGCACGAGCGCACGGCCTGTCGCTGACGCCGCTGAAGGGCGTGATCCGCGACTATATCCTGATCTGCGACAGCTATTACGAGGCCCTGCGCGGGACGTCGCCCGCCCAGATCGAAGCGGTGGATATGGGCCGACGGGGCCTGCACAACGAAGGGGCAGAGCTGCTGAAGGCCCGGCTGGACGGCAAGATCACCATCGATCATGAGACCGCGCGTCGGCTGTTCACGCTGGTGACGGCGCTGTATCGGCGGGGGTGAGATAGGGGTCAGGGATTAGGTTCTAGGTTCTAGGGAACGCTATTTCAGAGTGGCGCGGTCAACCCTAATCCCTAACCCCTAGACCCTAGCCCCTTCCTTCGGCTCGACTACCGCCGGATTTTCAGGCATTAGGCCCGCTCCTTACGATCCGCGCTTTCGTCCGGCGCGGGTTTTGATTCGTATTCAAGGGCGCGAGAGGCCGCATGGCTAAGGAAGAACTGCTCGAGTTTCCCGGCGTCGTCAGCGAACTGCTGCCGAATGCTACGTTCCGTGTGCTGCTCGAAGGCAATGATCACGAGATCATCGCCCACACCGCCGGCAAGATGCGCAAGAACCGCATTCGCGTGCTGGCCGGAGACAAGGTGCTGGTCGAAATGACCCCCTATGACCTGACCAAGGGTCGCATCACCTATCGCTTCAAGTAAGGGCGGGCTCGGAATGAGCCGTCCCGAACTGGTGCTGGCCTCGTCCAGCCCGCGGCGCGTGGAACTGCTGGCCCTGATCGGCTTCACGCCGGACATGATCGACCCTGCCGATATCGATGAAATGCCGCTGAAGGACGAGACGCCGCCACGTCTGGCCCTGCGCCTGGCGACGACCAAGGCCCAGGTGGTGGCGCAGCGGCATCCCGACGCGGTGGTCCTCGCCGCCGATACGGTTGTGGCCGTTGGGCGCCGGTTTCTGGAGAAGGCGGCGGACGAGGCGGAGGCGACGCGGTTCCTGAAGCTGCTGTCCGGCCGCAATCACCGGGTCTTTACCGGCGTGGCGGTGGCGCGAAACGGCAAGCTGACGCATCGGGTCAACGAGACGCGCGTGACCTTCAAGATTTTATCGGACGCCGAGATCGCGGCTTATGTTGCCAGCGGTGACTGGCGGGGCAAGGCCGGAGCCTATGGCATCCAGGGCGCGGCCAGTGCCTTCGTGCGCAAGATCGTGGGCAGCCATCACGGGGTGATGGGTTTGCCGCTTTATGAGACCGTCAACCTGCTGGCCGGGGTCGGCCTGCGGACGCCGTGAGCGGCACCGAGGTCTTTCTGGACGACACGCCCGGCGAGACGCGGGGCATTGTGATGCGCAACGGACGGTTTGAGCATCTGATCATCCAGGGCGAGCGCGAGGTGGCCCAGCACAGACTGGGTGCGCGCTGTGTCGGCCGAATCGTCGATGTGCAGCCTGGTCTGAAGGGGGCGTTCGTCGATCTGGGAGCCACGCCCCCGCTGGGGTTTCTGCCGTTTGGACCGGGTGCCCCGCTTGCCGTGGGGCAGAAGGTCGAGGTCGAGGTGTCGGCCGAACCTCGGGAGAGCAAGGGACCGAGCCTGCGACTTACGGGAACTGGGGAGGGGGAGCCCCGGCTTCTGGCTGACGGGCCGTCGGTGGAGCAGATGCTGGCGGCGCTGGTGCCAGGGCAGGAACCGGTAAAAGGCTTGGCGGCGCTTCAGGCCGGGTCGGACGCCGAGGAAGAGGCGCTGCGCGATGGGGGACTGTTTGGTGATGTCGGGCTGGACCTGTGTGTGCAGCGGACGCGGGCGCTGATCGCCGTGGACCTGGATCTTGCCCCCGGTGCCGGTCGTGGCAAGGGGGGGCGGGCGAGGGATATCGCCAACAGGCTGGGCCTGACCGAGGCGGCGCGGTTGATTCGCCTGAAGAGTTGGGGCGGGCTGGTAGCGGTCGATCTGATCGGCGTGGGCCACGATGGTGCAGAGATCCTGGCCGATGCGCGGTCAGCGTTCGGTGCGGACAGGGACATCGTGTTCGGGCCGGTGAACCGCTTCGGTGTGCTGCAACTGGCTCTGCCGTGGCGAAGGACGCCGGTGGAAGAGCGGCTGGCGAGGGATGGGGCTGTCTGGCGCGCGGCGCTCGATATGACGCGCGCGCTGCGTCAGGCCGTGTTGTCCGACACGATGTCGGCCCGTATTGTCGCAACCTGCGATGCGGAGACGGCGCGGGTGGCCGAACCGCTGGTGGCCGCACTGGGTCCGAGAGCCGCATTGGTTGTCGATCCCTCATCCGCTCGCGGACAGTTCAGGATCGACCCCACATGACGACCGCCGCCCTCTGTCCGATTTGCCGCAAGAAGCCTGTGACGCCGGAATACCGGCCCTTCTGTTCCAAGCGGTGCGCGGATGTGGACCTGCAACGCTGGTTCACCGGCGGCTATGCGATTCCGGCCGAGCCCGATGACGGTGTGCGTGACGATGACGAAGACTGATCTGACGGCTGGACAGCCATATCGGCCTCGCCTATAGACCGCCCTCCCGCGAGCGGACGTCTCGCCTGGATAGCTCAGCTGGTAGAGCAGCGGATTGAAAATCCGCGTGTCGGTGGTTCGAATCCGCCTCCAGGCACCACCGCCCTTTTCAGGGCGATCGCCCCATTCCAGAATGATGACTTTCAGGACATGTTTGTGTCCAAGCCTGTGGACAATTGTCGTTCGCAAACCGCCATTGCGCCCTTGACGCTATGGCAGGCCTTGTTCAAAGAAACTGGCCGCTTTCGTTAAGATCGCGGTGATGGGCCAGAGATTGTCATAATCTTGAACCCATCGACGTCGTAACGGTCGCCGAGCGGCAACCGTTAACGTCGGGAGGCGTTCCGGGCTCTGGTGCTGCAAAGCTCCAAGAGGCGGATAGAGAATTTCATTGGGGGGCGGTCGTTTCGGCGGACGTATCCTGGTTCATCAGTCAGACCAAAAAACAGCAGGAACTGGCGCACTATGCTCGACATCAAGAAATCCAACATTCTTCTGGCCATGGCCGGCGCTGCCGTCCTGATGGCCAGCTCGCCTGTTCTCGCGCAGGATACCGCCACTCCGGCTCCGGCTACGACGGAAGCCACTGCCCCCGCAGCGACCACCCCTGCCGCTCCGGTCGCTGAAGCGCCTGCCGCTGATGCCGCCGAAGAAGCCGGTGGACATTCGGGCGACATCACCCCGATCTCCATGTTCATGGAAGCAACCATCGTCGTGCAGGTCGTGATGATCGGTCTGCTGCTGGCCTCGATCTTCTCGTGGACCCTGCTGATCATCAAACTGATCGAGTTCTCCAAGCTGAACCGCAAGACGGACCAGTTCCTGGAAGAGTTCCGCACCACTCGCACCATCGCCGACATGCGCCGCGTGTCGTCTTCGGAAGAGTTTGATGGCAACCCGCTGGCCGACATGGCCGCTGCCGCTACCGAAGAAGTCGAACTGTCGCGTCAGGCCGGTCTGTCGGTTAACGGCGACCACCGCGACTCGGCTATCGGCCGTGCCCAGAACGCCGTTGCCGCCGTTCAGTCCGGCGTTGCCGGTCGTCTGTCGGGCGGTCAGCAGTTCCTGGCTTCGACCGGTTCGACCGGCCCGTTCGTGGGTCTGTTCGGCACCGTGTACGGCATCATGAACTCCTTCATCGGTATCGTGCAGTCGAACACCACCAACCTGGCCGCCGTTGCCCCCGGCATCGCCGAGGCCCTGCTGGCTACCGGTATCGGCCTGTTCGCCGCTATCCCGGCCGTGGTGTTCTACAACTACTTCAACACCCGCATCGCCGCGTATGGCACCCGTTCGGACGGCTTCAACGCTGAACTGATGAACGCCATCTCGCGTCAACTCGACAAGGGAGCGTAAGGCGCATGGGTGCCAAACTCGGAGGAACGGGCGGCGGCACGAATATCGTCGAGGCGAATGCCGAGATCAACGTCACGCCTTTCGTTGATATCATGCTGGTGCTTCTGATCATCTTCATGGTGGCGTCTGCGGTCGCCACCCCTGGGGTTGAAGTGAAGTTGCCGATCGCCGTCGCCGCTCAAACCGAAAGCCCACCCAAGCCCGTCTACATCTCGATTCAGGATGATGGCCGGGTCTATATTGGGGATGGTGAGAGCAGCTATGAATCACTGGGCGCAGACCTGACGGCCGCAGTTGGTCGTCGGGATCCCACCCGCGAACGTATCTACATCCGCGGCGACGAAGCGACCCGTTACGGCGACTTCATGCAGGCCATGAACGCCCTGCAGGACAGTGGCTTCTACAGCGTCGCCCTCGTCGGCGAAGACAAGGCGAGGTAACGATGACAGATACACCCGTCGAATATCATCGCAGTCGCTATGATGCCCCTCGCAAGAAGGGCTTCATGGGGGTGTCGCCACTCGTCTGGCTGATCACCCTGGGCACGGTTCTGGCCATGTTCGTGGCGCTGATCATCTTCCTTCAGCGTACGAAGTTCGAGATGAAGGTGGTGGACTATTCGGATGACGCCGTGGACGTGGAGCTGATCCCGCCCCCTCCGCCTCCGCCGCCACCGCCGCCGCCTCCGCCGCCTCCGCCTGACACGCCGCCGCCGCCGAAGCTGCAGATCCGTCCGCCGGTCATCGTCCCCAATGCGCCACCGCCGCCTCCGGCAGTGAACATTGAGACGGTCAAGAAGGCCGATCGTATCGAGGTTGCCGGTCCTCCGGTCATCACCCGGACACCGCCGGAGCCGGCTCCAGTGCCCGCTCCTCCGCGTCCGTCCGTGATCACCAACCCGACCTGGGCACGTCAGGTTCCGCCTGATTTCCCGGAACGGGCGCAAAGCCGTGGTGTTGAGAGCGGTAGCGTAACGGTAAGCTGCACTGTTCAGCCGAATGGTTCGCTCGCCGGCTGTCAGGTCGTTTCTGAAACGCCTAGCGGCGCAGGCTTCGGCCAGGCCGCACTGGCAGCAGCACGGCGTTCGCGGGTTTCGCCCCGTACCGTCGACGGTGCCGCTCAGGGTGCGACTGTTCGCTACACCGTCCGGTTCCAGCTGGGCGACTAGCCAACAAACGCCGACAACAGGAAAACCCCGGGCCACGGCCCGGGGTTTTTCAATTGGAACGGGTTTTTTGTCGGGGTCGCTTGATCGGAAGGTTCGGCGCCGCTAGACACCCATCCTCGCTTAATGCGCCGCCTTAGCTCAGTTGGTTAGAGCGCCGGTTTGTGGAACCGGAGGTCCTCAGTTCAAGCCTGAGAGGCGGTACCATTCCTCGTTAGAGCACATGCTCCGAGGCTGTCCCTAAAACCTGGCCCACGCTGGCGCTGACCCTTAGCCCCGTCTGGTCTTTCTCTGTCGCATGGCGGTGATGGGGCCATCGACTTTGGACAGAGCCGCCAGTGTCGCCTGGTATCCGACCATCACAGTCGGCTCGTAGCTCTTCCAGTCCCGGATTTCGGTACCCTCGGGCCTGGGCTGGACCAGGATGTCGGTGGCCCCGCGTGAGACCTCCAGTTCGGCATCCGTGGTCAGGGTCGCCGAACGCATCAGGATGGACACAATTGGGGGGCCGCGACGCCAGGCCCCGGTGGCCAGAAAGCGCCAGACGGATGGCGGGTGCAGTATGACCTGAGGATCCACGCCGCGCGCCTGGGACATGTCCACACCGATGACGGGACCGCTGTTCATCTGGCGCATGACCGCCGTAGGCAGGTTGTTCAGCACCGCGCCGTCGACCAGCACCTGTCCGTCGATGACGATGGGGGGCAGCAGGCCGGGGATGGCGATGGACGCCCGCATCGCCTTGCGCATCATGCCGCGTCGGTGGACCTCGATCTTGCCGCTGGTAAGGTTGGTCGAGACCGCAAAGAAGGGCCGCACCGTATCGGCCAGGTCCATGTCGCCATAGGCGTCGATCAGCAACTGATCCACCTTCGCGGCCCGTGTCATGGCCAGCATGGGAAAGGTGATGTCCGACAGCGGGTTCTTGACCACGAATGCGCGGTGGATGCGGGCCTCCAGCTCCTCCTGCGTCCAGCCCAGGGCCGGGCCAGCGGCGATCACCGCCCCCATGGAGGAGCCGCCGACGAAGTCTATTGGCACGTTCGCCTCGTGCAGCGCGCGCAGCGCTCCGATGTGCGCATAGGCGCGGGCTCCGCCCCCGGAGAAGACCACGCCCACGGCGCTGCCGGTCAGGACGCGGGCCATGCGCTCCGCATCGTCCGTGGCCCCCTCCACCGCCTGAAACCAACGTCCGGGCTGGATGGCGTCGATCCAGGCGGCGGTATTGGCGGGCCGCTTCATACGCGGATCGCGCATCAGGATCAGGTCGGTCCGGCGCTGGGCATCCAGCACGCCGGTATGCGGCATTGGCCGGTTGGGTGGAGCCAGAAGACCGTTGCCGACGACGAAGACGCGGTCCACCTGGCGTGCGCAGAGTGCAGCCCAGGCGGGCTCGTCCAGCTCCGCGACATAGAGCACATAGTCGTGCGTATCCTCGACCCGGCTGAACCAGTCGGCGGCGGAGGTCAGGGCGGAGTGGTCGATGACCTGACAGGTAAAGCCATTCGCCTGAATCGCTGCGGCGATCCTCTCGACAAAGGCGCGGATGGGGCGCTGGCGGGCCGAGACAAAGCCGAAGACGCTGGGCTCGCCCCCACCGGACCGCCGGTCGCGTGCCCTCTGGATCATCAGGCGAGACAACTCGACCATCAGGTCGGGTTCCTTGCGCGCAGCTTCGAAAAAGGCGTCGCGGGGCAGGGCCAGGACTTCGCAGTCGCGCAGGGCGACGACATCGGCGGTGTGCTCGGTGCCCGCCATCATGGCCATTTCGCCTGCGGGTTCCCCGGGGCGGATGACGCCGACGAACTCGGGCGGGCGGTCCTGATGAGCATCGCGCCGGAAGACGCCCAGACGGCCGCTGCGCAGCAGGTACAGGGTGTCGGCGGGTGTCCCCTCAGCAAACAGGATTTCGCCGCCGGTCAGGGCAAACCAGCTGGCGCGGGTATTCTTCCCTCCCTCGAAGATGCGGTGCAGGGCGTCTTCAAGCCGGTCGGAGCGGGGAAGGGGCATCTGGGAGGGCTAGGTTTTAGGGGTTAGGTTCTAGGGAAAGTCGGGATGAGACCGCATGATGGCGCGAGTCTTCAATCCTTCCCTAGCCCCTAAAACCTAATCCCTAGAACCTGATCCCTACCACGCCCCCATTTCTCTCAGCTTCTTGGCCAGATCGTCGGGCAGGTCACCGGCGTCCATGGTCGACAGGTCCAAGGGGGCGTCTTTTGGCTCCAGATAGCGCCAGCCCTGGAAGGGGCGGCGGGCCTGGGGCGCGGTGCGGATGACTTCCGGGTGCAGGCGGATGTGGCACATGCTGGTCTTGCCCTCGCCCTTGGTGGTGATGTCGGCGATGGGCATGCGGCAGGTGACCGAGCCCTTCATGACCCAATAAAGGCAGCCGCCGTCCTCCAGCTCCTGTGCGCGCTTGGGGGTCATGCGGGTGTGAACCGTCAGCCAGTCGCCCTTGGCGACACGGCGCTCCAGCGTCTCGACCTTGGCCACGCCGACGCAGAGCTTGATCATGTGCAGGGTGGGTTGGCTCACCCGGCCGACGCCTCGACCGTAGCCAGCACGGCATCTGCTCCTACCTGATCACCCACGTTGGCGTTGACGGCCCCGATGACGCCGTCGAACGGCGCGACCAGAGCGTGTTCCATCTTCATGGCCTCCACCACGATAACGGGCTGACCCTTGGTCACGGTGTCCCCGGCCTTGGCGGGGGTCGCGACGATCTTGCCGGGCATGGGCGCGCGGAGCGAGCCGTCGGAGGCGGTGCCGGTTCCGCCACTGCCTATTGCAGATGCTTGCGGGCGCTCAATCTCCCAGACTTCGCCACGGTCAAAGATCAGATGAAGACCGGAATTCTGTTCACGATAAGCCAGACCACGATCTCCCACCGTGACCAGATCATAGTGTTCCGTGACGTCAAAAGCATGCTCGTCGATGATCACCCGCGCGGTGGCACCGCCTGCATCATACCGGACGTCTCCGGTAACGACCTTTCCATTGCGTGATGCGCGATAAAAAGCGCGGTTAGCCGCGTTGAGCCGCACGCCATGAGCCTGATCCCACGGGCCAAACACGTCCCTGCTCCCAGTCCGCAGGTCCCACCGGGTGTCGCCAGCCACTAGAGCAAGCGCCACAGCATCCAGTTCCCGGTCGGTAGGTTCTCCGAGAAGGCTGGTTTCTTCGGACGCTATAAAGGCCGTATCGACGTCTCCCGAACCGAACCGTGGATGACGCAGGCAACGGGCGAGGAAGGCTGCGTTAGTCCGAACAGGCCAGACTTCGACGTCTTCACATGCGTCAGCCAACTGGGTCGCCGCAGCGTCTCGCGTTTCAGCATGCACAATAAGCTTGGCGATCATCGGGTCATAAAACTGGCTGACTTCTCCAAGCCGCTGCACACCCGTGTCTACCCGAATGTGGTCCGGCATCTCAAAGTGCCAAAGCCGCCCGATGCTCGGCAGGAAGCCGTTGGCGGGGTCTTCCGCATAGAGCCGTGCCTCCATGGCCCAGCCGTTCAGGGGGATGTCGGCCTGTTTCAGGGGGATGGGCTCGCCCGCCGCGACGCGAAACTGCCATTCGACCAGGTCGACACCGGTGATGGCCTCGGTGACCGGGTGTTCGACCTGAAGCCGGGTGTTCATCTCCATGAACCAGATGCGGTCGGCCTTCAGCCCGTCAGAGGCGTCGGCGATGAATTCGATGGTGCCGGCCCCCTCATAGTTCACGGCCTGGGCGGCGCGGACGGCGGCGGCGGTGACAGCGTCGCGGGTCGCCTGGTCCATACCGGGGGCCGGGGCCTCCTCGATCACCTTCTGGTGGCGCCGTTGCAGGGAGCAGTCGCGCTCATGCAGGTGGACGACCGTGCCGTGGCTGTCGCCGAAGATCTGCACCTCGATGTGGCGCGGGCGGGTGATGTAGCTCTCGATCAGGACGCGCGGATCGCCGAAGGAGGACTGGCCCTCGCGCTGGGCGCTGGCCAGGGCGTCGGCGAAGTCTTCGGCCCGGTCGACCTTGCGCATGCCCTTGCCGCCGCCACCGGCGACCGCCTTGATCAGCACGGGGAAACCGATGCGCGCGGCCTCGGCGGCAAGGAAGTCGGCGTCCTGATTTTCGCCCTGATAGCCCGGGGTGACGGGCACGCCCGCCCCGATCATCAGCTTTTTCGCCGCATCCTTCAGGCCCATGGCGCGGATGGCGGCGGGCGGTGGCCCGATCCAGACCAGCCCGGCGGCCATCACGGCCTCGGCAAAGTCGGCGTTCTCGGACAGGAAGCCATAGCCGGGGTGGATGGCCTCGGCCCCTGTAGCCCTGGCTGCGGCCAGAACCTTGGCGGCGTCCAGATAGCTCTCGCGCGCCGGGGCCGGGCCGATCAGGATCGCCTCGTCCGCCTCCCGCACATGAAGGGCGCGGGCATCGGCCTCGGAATAGACGGCGATGGTGCGGATACCCATGCGGCGGGCGGTCCGGAACACGCGACAGGCGATCTCGCCACGGTTGGCGACAAGGACGGATTTGAACATGAACCCGTTCTAGCGAGCCGATTCACCCCGCGCCACTGGCCTTGAGCGAACGCCTACTGTGACCAGTTCGGCTTGCGCTTTTCCAGGAAGGCTCCGACGCCTTCCTGGCCCTCGGGCGAGACGCGGGCGCGGGCGATGCGTTTGGCGGTCTCTTCCATCAGGCCGTGGTCGATCTTCTGGCCGGCCACGTCGTTGACCAGGCGTTTGGCGTCGCCCATCGCGCCGGGTGCGTTTCCGGTCAGGCTGTCGGTCAGCATGGAGATGAACTCGTCGATCGACCCCTCGGGCAGGACCATGTCGATCAGCCCCGCATGCGCGGCATAGTCGGCGTCGAAGATGTTGGCGGTCAGGAACAGCTGGCGCGCGCGGCGGGCACCGACCGCTTCGACGACATAGGGGGCGATGGTCGCGGGGATGAGGCCCAGCTTGACCTCGGAGAAGGCAAAGCGCGTGCCCTCGACGGCCACGGCCATGTCGCAGGCGGCGACGATGCCAGCCCCGCCGCCCATGGCCGCGCCCTCGACCAGGGCCACGGTTAGGGCCGGGATATCGTGCAGGGCCTTGAGCATTTTCGCCAGGCCCATGGCGTCGTCGCGATTGTCGCCCTCGCTCCAGCGTGCGGCATCGGCCATCCAGCCCAGATCAGCCCCGGCGGAGAAGGTGCCGCCTGCGCCGCGAATGAAGACTACGCGCACATTGTCCGCCCCGTGCAGGGTCTCGAACGCTTCATACAGGGCCGCGATGGTGGCAGCGTCGAAGGCGTTCTTCTTGTGCGGGCGGTTGATGGTGACGAAGACGGTCCCGTCCACGGTCGAATCGATCTGGATCAGGTCGTCGTTGGCATCCGGGGCCGGGTCGGCGACCAGGGGATGGGAGATGGCGTTGATCTCGGCCGCCTCGGCATCGGTGATGTCCAGGGCGTTGATGTCGGAGTCGGTAGGGGTAGGTTTGTCGGTCATAGGAGGCCTAACGCTTCAATCGTGATCCTTCTCCCATGATTGGAAGAAGAGTTTCTTCCAGCTTACATCCTGAACACGCCGAACGTGGTGTCCGGAATAGGGGCGTTCAGGGAGGCGCTGATGGCCAGGCCCAGCACATCCCGCGTCTGGACAGGGTCGATGATGCCGTCGTCCCACAGGCGGGCGGTGGCGTAGTAGGGGTTGCCCTCATCCTCGTATTTCTGGCGGATCGGGGCCTTGAAGGCCTCGGCCTGATCCTTGGTCCAGGTATCGGCATCGCGGTGGACGGTGGCGAGGACGGATGCCGCCTGTTCGCCGCCCATGACGCTGATCCGGGCATTGGGCCAGGTGAACAGGAAGCGCGGATTGAAGGCACGGCCGCACATGCCGTAGTTGCCGGCCCCGAAGCTGCCGCCGATCAGGACCGTGAATTTGGGCACCTCGGCACTGGCGACAGCCGTGACCAGCTTGGCCCCGTGTTTGGCGATACCCTCCGCCTCGTACTTGCCGCCGACCATGAAGCCACTGATGTTCTGCAGGAAGACCAGCGGGATCTTGCGCTTGCACGCCAGTTCGATGAAGTGCGCGCCCTTTACGGCGGCCTCGGAGAACAGCACGCCGTTGTTGGCCAGGATGGCGACCGGATAGCCCCAGATGCGGGCGAAACCGCAGACCAGGGTGGTGCCGTACAGCGCCTTGAATTCCTCGAACTCAGAGCCGTCGACGGTGCGGGCGATGACTTCGCGCACATCATAGGGCGCGCGGACGTCGTCGGGGATGATGCCGTACAGCTCATCCGGATCAAGCGCGGGCGCGCGCGGTTCGCGCACGTCCAGCGGCATGGGTTTGACGCTGTTCAGATGGCCGACGATGTCGCGCACGATCTCCAGCGCATGCTCGTCGTTCTCGGCCACATAGTCGACGACGCCGGAGCGGCGACCGTGGGTCTCGGCCCCTCCCAGTTCCTCGGCACTGATGACTTCGCCCGTCGCCGCCTTCACCAGCGGCGGGCCGGCCAGGAAGATGGTGCCCTGGTTGCGGACGATGACCGTCTCGTCCGACATGGCCGGAACATAGGCGCCGCCTGCGGTGCAACTGCCCATGACGCAGGCGATCTGGGGGATGTTCCGTGCGCTCATCCGCGCCTGGTTGAAGAAGATGCGGCCGAAGTGGTCGCGGTCGGGAAAGACCTCGGCCTGGTGCGGCAGGTTCGCCCCGCCCGAATCGACCAGATAGACGCAGGGCAGGTTGTTCTGTTCGGCGATCTCCTGGGCCCGCAGGTGTTTCTTGACCGTCAGGGGGAAGTAGGCCCCGCCCTTCACCGTCGGGTCGTTGGCCACGATCATGACCTCGCGGCCCGAGACGCGGCCGATGCCGCAGATCATGCCTGCACCGGGTGCACCGTCGGGGTCCTTGGCATCGCCATACATGCCGTTGGCGACCAGCTGCCCGATCTCCAGAAAAGGCGAGCCGGGATCCAGCAGACGCTCCACCCGGTCACGCGGCAGCAGCTTGCCGCGCGAGACGTGGCGGTCGCGAGACGCCTGCGATCCGCCCAGGGCGGCCTTGGCGACCTTGTCGCGCAGCTCGGCATTCAGGGCGGTGTTGTGGGCGTGCAGGGCCTTGAAGGCGGCGCTGTTGGGATCGATCAGGGACGTCAGCTTGGGCATGCGATGGGTTTAGGGCGGTTGAGGCGGCGGGGGAAGTGAGGAGGTGTTCTCCCTCCCCCTCGGGGGGGAGGGGCGTCGAGGCGAAGCCGAGACGGGGTGGGGGCGGTTCGGCAAAACAAACCCGGTGCTTGGGTCGTCGAGCCCTCCCCACCCGGTCGCTTCGCGACCACCCTCCCCCGACGGGGGAGGGAGAAAAGCTGTGCTTATGCCTTCATCCGGTTTCCTTGGTTGACCCCGCTCAATCCCCGTGGCCTGTGCCGCGTCCCATGACCCTGCTCAGCTTACAGACCCGTTCGACCTTGCGTGACCTGCTCAACCTGGCCTGGCCGGTCGTGATGGCGCGGATCGGCATCATGACCATGGGGCTGACCGACGTGATCGTCGTCGGCAACTATTCGGGGATCGAGCTGGCCTACAGCTCCCTTGCCCTGGCCCCGACCGCCATCATCGTCACGACCGCCGTAGGCCTGATGATGGGGGTACAGGTCATGACGGCCCAGCTTATAGGCGAGGAGCGACGGGCCGAGGTCGGGGGCGTGCTGCGGCGCGGCGTCGTCTATTCACTGCAGATCGGCATCGTTTCGACGCTGGGACTGATCCTGATTGGGCCGTGGGCGCTGCAGAACATGGGTCTGGCCGACGGCCTGGGCGAAGGGGCGTCCCCGGTACTGATCGTTCTGGCACTGTCCATGCCAGGCTATCTGGTCAGTGTGGCGGCACAATTCTTTCTGGAAGCCATGAACCGGCCGCGTGCGGGGATGTGGGCGATGTGGGTGGCCAACGGCATCAATCTGGTGCTGAACCTGCTGCTGGTGCCGGACATTCTGGGGCTGGGTCTGGATGGAGCCGTTGCCGCAGCGTGGACCACCTTCTTTGCGCGGACCTCGCTGGCGGTGTTTCTGATCGTTTACATTTTGCGCATGCCGGAGGCGCGGGCGCTGGGCATCTTCGACAAGCCGAAACGTGACCGGAAAGCCGAGCACGAGCAGCGTAAGGTCGGTTATGGCGCGGGCTCCAGCTATTTCATCGAGGTCGGGGCCTTTGCGGCCATGACCTTTATCGCCGGCCAGCTGGGGGCGATCGAGACCTCGGCCTGGACCATTGTCCTGAACGTCTCGGCCATCGTCTTCATGATCCCGATGGGCATGTCGTCGGCGACGGCGGTGCTGGTGGGCAAGGCTTACGGCGCAGGCGACGGGCGCGGCGTGATGCGGGCGGGGCTGGTCGGGCTGGCGGTCGTGACGGTTCTGACGTCGATTGTCGCCGTGGTGCTGTGGCCGACGGCGTCCTGGGTGGCCAGCGCCTACAACCGCGATCCGGCCCTGCTGGCGGTGGTCGTGCCGGCGCTGGTGCTGGCCACGCTGTTTTTCGTGGCTGACGGCATTCAGGTGGTTTCGGCCTCGGCCAACCGGGCGGCGGGCGACGTCTGGTGGCCGACGATCATGCACTTCGCGGCCTACAGCCTGATCATGATGCCGGTCGGCTGGGTGCTGGCCCACCAGATCGGCGTCGATGGCCTGGTCTGGGCCGTGATCATCGCCAGTCTGGTGTCCTCGGTGTTGCTGACGGGTCGTTTCATCCGGGTGGCGCGGCGACTGCCCAAGTTTGCCTAAGGCACGCCCACGTCCGTTTCTGACGCAGACGTCGTGCAAGGTTGCCTGTCGTCGAAACGGAGCGACCAGGCCATGTGGACTGAGTGGACTCAGTGGACTGTGTTTTAATGCGCCGACAGCGAGGTGACGTTGGTGGTCGCGCCCTCTATATCCGTCGCCTTCCCCAAGATACTGGATACCCATGGCTCGCATCCTGATCACCTCGGCCCTGCCGTACATCAACGGCATCAAGCATCTGGGGAATCTGGCGGGCTCCATGCTGCCGGCGGATGTCTATGCGCGCTTCAAGCGGGCCCAGGGTCATGAGGTGCTCTACATCTGCGCCACCGATGAGCATGGCACCCCGGCCGAGCTGGCCGCCGCCGCCGCCGGTCAGGATGTGCGCACCTATTGCGACGAGCAGCACGAGATCCAGAAGGCGGCGGGCCAGGCCTTCGGCCTCAGCTACGACTGGTTCGGCCGGTCCTCGAATGCGCCCAACCAGCGCCTGACCCAGCATTTCGCCAAGGTTCTGGAAGAGCGTGGCCTGATCGAGGAGCGGGTGGATCGGATGATCTATTCGGTCGACGACGCGCGCTTCCTGCCCGACCGCTATGTCGAGGGGACCTGCCCCCACTGCGGCCACGTCGGGGCGCGCGGTGATCAGTGCGACAACTGTGGGCGTCTGCTGGACCCGACCGACCTGATCGATCCCTATTCGGCGGTATCCGGGTCGCGGAACCTGGAGGTCCGCGACACCCGCCACCTGTATCTGCTGCAGACCAAGCTGGAACAGCCGATCCGCGACTGGATCTCCACCAAGTCCGACTGGCAGACCCTTGCCAGGTCCATCGCGCTCAAACATCTGGATGAAGGCTTGATCGACCGGGGCATCACCCGCGACCTGAAATGGGGCGTGCCGGTGGTCGGACCGGATGGCGGGCCGCGTCCGGGCATGGAGGGCAAGGTCTTCTACGTCTGGTTTGACGCCCCGATCGAATACATCGGCGCGACCGAGGAATGGGCGGATGCAACGGGCCGGACCTGGCGCGACTGGTGGCGGACGGACGAGGGGGCGGACCACGTTCGCTACGTCCAGTTCATGGGCAAGGACAATGTCGCCTTCCACACCGTCAGCTTCCCGGCGACCATCCTGGGCTCGGGCGAGCTGTGGAAGACGGTCGATACGCTGAAGGCCTTCAACTGGCTGAACTGGTATGGCGGCAAGTTCTCGACGTCGCAGAAGCGCGGCGTCTTCATGGATCAGGCGCTGGAGCTGCTGCCCGCCGACATCTGGCGCTGGCACCTGACGGCCTATGGCCCCGAGCATTCCGACGCGGCCTTCACCTGGGAGCAGTTCCAGTCGACGACGAACAAGGACCTGGCCGATGTGCTGGGCAATTTCGTCAACCGGATCGTCAAGTTCGCCGAGAGCAAGTTCGAGGGCAGAGTGCCGGACGGCGGTGAACCCGGGCCGCTGGAGATCAAGCTGGAGGCCGACATGCGGGCCGGCATCGCGGAAGCTACGGCCCAGTTCGAGGCCATGGAGTTCCGCAAGGCGGCGGTGGCGCTGCGCGCCGTCTGGGTGCTGGGCAATGAGTACCTGCAGGAAGCAGCGCCCTGGACCGCCTTCAAGACCGATGTCGAACGCTCGGGTGTGGCGGTCCGCACAGGCCTGAACCTTGTGGCCCTGTTCGCTCGCCTGGCCGCGCCGGTTATGCCGGAGACGGCGGCCAAGATCGCCGCCACGGTCGGGGCGACGGACCTGAGCTGGCCAGAGGCCGATGCGCCCCTGCTGGACCAGCTGCCGCGCGGTCAGGCCGTGGCCGCCGCCGCCGTGCTGTTCACCAAGATCGAGGACAGCCAGGTCGCTGAGTGGTCGGAGCGGTTCGGCGGCAGCGACAGCTGAAGCCGACCGTCACGGCAACAAAAAAAGGCCCGGATTGCTCCGGGCCTTTCTTTTATTCGGGGGCAGGGACCGGGGTGGTCACTGGCGGGACCGCCGACGGCTGCGGTGTCGCAGGGGCGGGCAGGGCGCTGTCCTCGCTGCGGATGCCCTTCAGATGTTTGGCCTCTTCCTCGGGCGTGATGTCCAGCCAGGCGGGGGCGGCGTTGTTGAACTCGGCCATCCTGTCTGTCCGCACGATTACGGAGCGGGCTCCGTCCCAGATCATGTGCAGGGCGACGTACAGGACGATGACGAGGCCGACATAGCCGATCCAGCGATGCTTGGTCAGCAGCTTGGCGATGAAGGTTGCGGCCACACCCATCAGGGCGATCGACAGTACTAGGCCGAAGACCATGATCCAGGGGTGGTCGTGGGCGGCACCCGCGACGGCCAGGACATTGTCCAGCGACATGGTTACATCGGCGATCATGATCTGCAGCAGGGCAGCACCGAAGCTCTTGCGCTTGATGCCCAGTTCCTCGGGCGACGGACCTTTGCCGTGCTCGATCTGCATGGCCAGTTCCAGCTCGGCCTCGGCCTCGGCCTGGTCGTGGGTGGCCTGCTCACGCAGTTCGCGCCACATCTTCCAGCAGACCCACATCAGCAGGACGCCACCCGCCAGCAGCAGGCCGACGATAGCCAGAAGCTGGACCGTGATCAGGGCAAAGCCGATGCGCATGACGACGGCAGCGGCCAGGCCGATCAGGATGGCCTTGCGGCGCTGTTCGGCGGGCAGGGCGGCGGCGGCCAGGCCCACAGCCACGGCATTGTCGCCAGCGAGGACCAGATCGATCATCAGCACCTGGCCCAGGGCGGCCAAGGCTTCGGGGGTAAACAGTTCTGCGAATTCCATTTTCGCTCTCTAGCGGGGCGCGGCGAACGCGCCAAGGGGATTGGCGGTGGTGGTTATCCCGCCTGCTTCTTCGACGCTTCGTAGAGCGCCACGGCCGCCGCATTGGAGACGTTCAGGCTCTCGAAGCCGCCGGGCATGGGGATTTTCGCCAGCACGTCGCAGTGTTCGGCGACCAGGCGACGGATGCCATCACCTTCGGAGCCCATGACCAGAACGGTGGGGCGCCCGTCCAATGCTTCCTCCAGCGTCTGTTCGGCCGAGCCGTCCAGACCGACGGCACGCCAGCCCATGTCGGCCAGGGTCTCCAGCGCGCGGCTGAGGTTGGTGACACGGGCACAGGGCAGGCGCTCGGTTGCGCCGGCCGACGCCTTGGCCAGGGCACCGGCCAGGGCGGGGGAGTGGCGATCCTGCACGACGATGCCCTTGGCACCGAACGCCAGAGCCGAGCGGAAGATGGCCCCGACATTCTGGGGGTCGGTCAGTTGATCCAGCATGACGATGACGCCGCCTTCACCCGCGATGTCTTCCAGGGCGACGCCTTCCAGCGGCTGGACCTTGAAGGCCAGGCCCTGATGCACGGCACCGGGGGGCAGCATGCGGTCCAGCGCCTGGATGTCGATGGTCTCGATCTTGTGGCCGTGGGTCAGGTCGCCCTTGGTCAGCTCGGCGGCGCGGTCCTCTGTGGCCAGCAGACGGCCCATGCCCTTGCGGGCGGGATTGGCCAGGGCCGCCAGCACGGGATGGCGGCCCCAGACGAAATTGTCGGCATCGGCCTTTGCCCTGGATGGTCGCGGCCGCGAATCAAACGGCTTGGGCGTCGGGTTGGGATTCCATCCGCTGCGGTCCGGACCGGCGTCGCGCGGAGGCTTGGCATCCTTGCGGGGTCCGTCCGCACGGGGCGCGGAGGTCTTTCCGAAGGTCGGTTTTTTACCCGATTTCCGGTCGTTGCGTTCTGGATTTCTCGACACTATAAGACGCCCTCCGATTTGGAGCCCTGAGGGCTTTCGGGTCTGGCGCCCCTCCTAAACCAGGCGACGCAAGACACGTAGAGCTTTTGTTGCATCCGAGACCGAAAGGTCGAGGGCGCATCGGTCCGACGGTTCGAAAACGCGCTGGGGGAATGTCCCGAGTGGCAAAGGGGGGGGACTGTAAATCCCCTGCGTAAGCTTCGTAGGTTCGAGTCCTACTTCCCCCACCACGCGCTTTCGAAACGACGAACCGGTCCCCATATCGGGTCGGCTGCCGAGGCTGAACCGCCGAGGCGGTCTCCGCGCGGGTATAGTACAATGGTAGTACAGCAGCCTTCCAAGCTGAATATGTCGGTTCGATTCCGTCTACCCGCTCCAATATTTTGACGAACCAATCCGCCCGCTGGCGGTCAAGGAGATTTGGCCATGGCCAAGGAAAAGTTCGAACGTAACAAGCCGCATTGCAACATCGGCACGATCGGTCACGTTGACCATGGCAAGACGACGCTGACGGCGGCGATCACGATGACGCTGGCCAAGGCCGGTGGTGCCAAGGCGATGAACTACGCCGACATCGACGCTGCGCCGGAAGAAAAGGCCCGCGGCATCACAATCAACACCGCGCACGTGGAATATGAGACGGCCAACCGTCACTATGCCCACGTCGACTGCCCCGGCCACGCCGACTATGTGAAGAACATGATCACCGGTGCCGCCCAGATGGACGGCGCGATCCTGGTGGTGTCGGCCGCCGACGGCCCGATGCCCCAGACCCGCGAGCACATCCTGCTGGCCCGTCAGGTCGGCGTGCCGGCCCTGGTCGTGTTCATGAACAAGGTGGACCTGGTCGACGACGCCGAGCTGCTGGAGCTGGTGGAAATGGAAATCCGCGAGCTGCTGAGCTCGTACCAGTTCCCGGGCGACGACATTCCGATCACCGCCGGTTCGGCCAAGGCCGCCACCGACGGCGTGAACCCGGAAATCGGCGAGCAGCAGGTGCTGAAGCTGATGGAAACCGTCGACAGCTACATCCCGCAGCCTGAGCGTCCGGTCGACCTGCCGTTCCTGATGCCGGTCGAAGACGTGTTCTCGATCTCGGGCCGCGGCACCGTGGTCACGGGCCGCGTCGAGAAGGGCATCGTCAAGGTCGGTGAGGAAGTCGAGATCGTCGGCATCCGTCCGGTCCAGAAGACGACCTGCACGGGCGTGGAAATGTTCCGCAAGCTGCTGGACCAGGGTCAAGCCGGTGACAACGTCGGCGTGCTGCTGCGCGGCACCAAGCGTGAAGACGTCGAGCGCGGCCAGGTGCTGTGCAAGCCGGGCTCCATCACCCCGCACACCAAGTTCCTGGCAGAAGCCTACATCCTGACCAAGGAAGAGGGTGGCCGTCACACGCCGTTCTTCACCAACTACCGTCCGCAGTTCTACTTCCGCACGACGGACGTGACCGGCATCGTGCACCTGAAGGAAGGTGTCGAGATGATCATGCCCGGCGACAACGCCGAGCTGAACGTCGAGCTGATCACCCCGATCGCCATGGACCAGGGCCTGCGCTTCGCCATCCGCGAAGGCGGCCGCACCGTCGGCGCCGGCGTCGTGGCCAAGATCGTCGAGTAATCGACATCGTGGTGCGCTAACGCGCGGCTCGCGGAGCCGCGCTGCTTGAGCGCAGTCTGACAATCAGCCCCGCTGGAGCAATCCGGCGGGGCTTTTTGCTGTCCAGTTCGGCGGCTAGGACAGCGGTGATGCGTCTTTTGCCCCTGATCTTTCTGGTCCTGCTCTCCGCCTGCGCGACGCATCCGGGCAAGGTCGGGTTTGTGCGTTCGGCGTCCGACTATGCCGAGCCTGTCTTGCGGACGCCCGAAGGCGAGCTGCGCGGGATGCGGGGCGCGGGGGTGCGGGCGTTTCTGGGCGTGCCCTATGCCGTCCCGCCGGTGGGCGAGTTGCGCTGGCGGGCACCGCAACCGGTCCAGCCCTGGGCCGGCACGCGCGACGCGACGCGGATCGGGGCGGACTGCACCCAGGCGCTGGGGCCGAAGTCGATCCTGGGCGGTGGGGGCGGGGTGGTCTTCGGCTCCGAGGACTGCCTGTATCTGAACATCTACGGTCCGGCCGTTGCGCCTGAGCGGCTGCGTCCGGTTATCGTCTATCTGCCCGGCGGGGCCTTCACCGTGGGGTCGGGGGCCAACTACGATCCGTCGCGGTTGGCGGTCGAGCAGGACCGGCTGGTGGTCACGGTCAACTATCGGCTGGGTGCGCTGGGCTGGCTGGCGCATCCGGAGTTTGCGGCGGACGGCGGGGGGGTGGGCGGCAACTGGGGCCTGATGGACCAGCAGGCTGCGCTGCGGTGGGTGCATCAGCGGATTGCGGCCTTCGGCGGCGATCCTGGCGATGTGACCCTGATCGGCGAGAGTGCAGGGGCGTGGAGCGCATGTCATTTGATGACGTCTCCGGCGTCGGAGGGGCTGTTCCAACGGGTCATCCTGCAGAGCGGCACCTGTGTGGAGCCGGGCTCGCTGTGGTCGGCGGACGAGGCGGCGGGGGGCGGCGAGACGTTCGCGGCCTCGGTCGGGTGCGAGGGGCCGAATGCGGTGGCCTGTTTGAGAGCGGCTCCGGCCGGGCGGATCGCGCGGGCGGCCTCGACGCGGTCAGGGCTGAACGGGCCGGGGTCCTGGGGGCCGATCTATGGCGATGCGACCGTGCCGCTCGCGCCACCGTTGGCCTTTGTGCAGGGCCGTTTCACCAAGGTGCCGGTCATTGTTGGCAGCAATCGCGACGAAGGGCGGCTGTTCGCGGTCAAGGTGCGGGACACCGAGCGATATCGCGCGCAGACGCTATGGATGTATGGCGACGACGGGCCCGGTGTGCTGGACCGCTACCCCATCGGACCGGAGGGGCCGGGGGCGACGATGGCGCGCAGTTTCACCGATCAGAAGTTCGCCTGTCCCGCCGATGCTTTGAGACGGGTGCTGGCGCGGCATGTGCCGGTATGGGGCTATGAGTTTGCGGACGCGGATGCACCGTTCGCTTTGTCAGCCTTGCTGAACGCGTCCTATGATCTTGGGGCCTATCATGCGTCCGAGGCGACCTATGTCTTCGGCACGAAGTGGATATTTGCCGACCCGGCGCGGTTCACGCCGGAGAAGCGGGCGCTGTCGGACCGGATGATGCGCCTGTGGGCCGGGTTCGGGCATGACGCAGATTTCGAGGCGGGCTGGCCCCGCGCTGCGGACAGCGGTCTGATCCGGGTGTTCCAGCCAACCGGCGACCTGATGGACAACGGCTTCGCCGCCCGAAGCCGGTGCGACTTCTGGGCGACGACGCGGTTCGGACCGGTGGCTCCTAGATAAACTCTACCTCGACGCCCGCCTTGACCGAGGCGGCCAGTTGTTCGGCATCCCAGTTGGTCATGCGGATACAGCCGTTGGAGGCCGTCTTGGCGATCTTGGACGGGTCTGGCGTTCCGTGGATGCCATAGCTCTGGCGGTTCAAACCGATCCAGACCGAGCCGACAGGGTTGTTTGGCCCGGCAGGGACCACGATGGTCTTGTCGCCGCGGTCGTAGCTGACACGGTCGGGGTCGTAGGTATAGTTGGGTTCCGGCGCGATGCCGACGACACGCAGGGTGCCGGTCGGGGCCGGGCGTTCGGTCGAACCGATGGTGGCTGGATAGAAGGCTAGCAGCTTGCCAGACGCGTCGAAGGCGCGGGCCGACCGTTCGGTCTTGTCGATGACGATGCGGGCGACCTCGCCGATCGGGGTATCGCTGATGGCGGGCACGAGGATGCGCTGGCCGGCCTGAAGAGCAACGCCGGGGTTGAGGGCGTCCAGCAGGCCTTCGGTCATGTGAAAGCGCTCGGCCAGTTTTTCCTTCACAGTGGTGAACAGGGTGCCGTTGTCGACCATCTGTTCCAGATTGCTCGAAGGCGCGCTGAACGGGCCGGCGACGTCTTCTGCCGTCAGGGTGTGGACGCGGGTGACGGGACCTGTGTCGGCAGCCGCCAGATGTTGCAGCAGTTCGGCGTCAGGGGCATCGTTTTCGCCCAGATCATTGGCCTTGCGATAGGCCACGATGGCCTGTCGTGTGTTTTCTCCCGCGAGGCCGTCAACGATACCGGGCGAAAAGGTCGAGCGATCAAGCAGGATCTGCAGCCGGATCAAGCCGGGGTCAGCCTGCGGGGGCGTGGGGGTGCCGTTCGTCGGCTGGGCCGGAGCCGCCTCGGGTGCCGCCGGCATGGCGCGCTCGATAGTCTCGGCCTGAATGCCAGCGGGGGCTTGCGTAGGGGGGGCGACTTCGGGGGCTGGTGCAGGGGCCCTATCGGGTTGGTCGCAGGCGGCGAGGGTCAGGACGACGGTGGACAGCAGGATCAGGCGAAGGGTCATGGGAATCCGGTGATGGCGATGGCTTCCATAACCCGCCGTTCGGTCGCCTGTTCCGCTAGAGACGTTCTGTCAGCGCAGCGCGTCCGCCAAACCCTCGGCGGTTACCTCGGCCCAGCAGGCATAGCCCCAGTCATTAAGATGCAGGTCATCTGGGCCCACGCCTCCACGATCCAGCCCCGACCAGTCGGCCATGGCGGTAAAGCGGTGGAGTACAGCATAGCCGGAGGCGGTAGCCTGTTGGTCGATGACGGTGGAAATGTCGCCCAGGGCCGGGTTGCGGCCCCGGAAAGCTGGATTGGTCGTGGTCTCTGGCAGGCGTTGCGGGTCGATCAGCAGGACGTCGGCACGCTCGCGGTCCAGCACCGCTCGCCCGGCCTGGAAATCGGTCAGGATGTCGTCGGTCGAGCGGTCGCGCAGGATGTCGTTGGTGCCCAGTTGCCAGATGACCAGATCGGGTCGGGCCAGGGTGACCTCGGCCTCCAGTCGCATCGCCGTATCACGAGCCGTCTCCCCGCCGATGCCGCGGTTGATCAGCGTCACCTGAACGCCAGGCAGGCGGCGTTCCAACCCCGCCTGAAGCAGGGGCACGAAACCCAGAGACCGGCTGCTCGCCCCGACCCCCTCGATCGAGGAGGAGCCAACGGCCAGGATGACGATCCGCCCGGACTTCACCGCCGCCCGGCTGCGCGTCAGACCGTCGTTGGCGACGACATGGCTGGCCAAGACGGGACAGGCATAGGGCACGCCTTGGGCCAGGGCTGGCGTCGCGATCAGGGTGCCGAGGACGGCGGCGAGTGCAGCTGACTTCAAGGATTGGGCGTTCCGGTTGCGGGGTCGGTGGCGGTGTCGCCGGAGTTGGAACTGCCTTCCGACCCATTGGGCTCGGTCGAGGGACGCGGGGCCTCGCCGTCGTGGGCGGGCTTGCGCTGGTTTTCGGTCTCGGTTTCGCGGGTCGAGGGACGGGGATCGGTCATGTCGGTTCCTTCAAAGCGCATGGGCGCAGGTCTGGCAACGCTTCGGAGACGTGGACGGCTCCCGCTCAGAAACGATTCACCATGCCCGGTCACCCTGTCGAAACGGCGGACGCGTTATGAATGGCAAGAGCGGCAGGCCAGACCGGCCCCGCCGCAGGAGCCCTGGATGTCCCCGCTGCACGTCGAGATCATGGCGACCGACACGATGTCGGAGGCGCAGTGGGACCTGTGGCGCGACATGTTGGCGGCCAATCCGCTGCTCAACAGCCCCTATTTCCGACCCGAGTTCGCACAGATCGCGGGCCAGGTCTGCCCAGGCGCAGCGGTGGCGGTGCTGAGCCGGGACGGCGAGATCGTTGGCTTTTTCCCGCACCAGCGTCGCGGCGGCACGATCCAGCCGTTGGCAGCCCCGATGAACGATTATCACGGCGTCATTGCCATGCCGGGCGAAGTGCCATCGTTGGCCGAGGTGGCCGAAGCCCTGCCGACCTCGAAGCTGAACGTCACGGCCTGGGTCAGGCAGAGCGACGCCGACGGGCCCGGCGAGCAGCGCCGCACGGTGCAGGCGGAGCTGGGCAGTGCGGGCTTCGACGCCTGGTACGCCGAGCGGCGGGCGACCTTCGGCAAATTCTTCAAGGATAAGGAACGCTGCCGCCGCAGCATGCAGACCGAGTTCGGGCCGCTGAGGGTCGAGACCCGGTTGCGCGATCCGGAGATGCTGAACTGGCTGATCGATCTGAAGCGGGACCAGTACCGGCGGACCAGTCGGCACGACATCTTTGCCTGCGGCTGGACCGCCGATCTGCTGCATGCGCTGCTGAAGGCGGACACGCCCGGCTTCTCGGCCTCGATGGCTGCGCTCTGGGCCGGGGATCGGCTGGCGGCGGTGGAGTATTCGCTGTTCGCGGGCGACCAGTGCCATTTCTGGTTTCCGGGCTATGTCCCCGAGCTGTCGCGCTGCTCGCCAGGTATATTGCTGAGCCTGGACACCATGCGGATGGCGTCGGAGACGGGCGTCCGCAGCTTCGACTTCGGCTTCGAGGGCGAGCACTACAAGAAGTATTTCTGCAATGGCGAACGCTGGGTCCGCGATGCAGTCGTCGTCAAACCCGGGCTCGGCGCGACGGTCAGCCAGGCGGCGGTCAGCGCGCTGAACCTGGCCGGGCAGGGGCGGGGCGAGCGGCTGCGCAACAGCGTGCGGCGGCGTTGGGCTGCCATCGAGGCCTGCGAGGTCACGCCGGCCAACCGCCTGAAGGGCGGCCTGCAGGCGGCAGGCGCGGCGCTTGCAAAGCTTTCGGCCAGGACCACCCCTCGTGTTTCGGCCTGAGACAGTCATGACCGCCACCCGCACCCGCTATTCCGGCCCGATCAAGGAGGCCCGTGTGCATCCGCATGGTCTGGTCGATCAGGGCTTTGCGACCGACGAGGCGCTGGCGGCCATGCTGGAACGCTATCCGGCCGAACTGTTCGACATTAATCTGTATGACTATGACGACGAGGATCAGGTCAGCCTGCGCACCGGTGCGCGCGGCCGGTTGAGCGGGGCGGAACTGCTGGCGGCGATCCAGCAGGGGCGGCTCTGGGTCAATCTGCGCGAGGTCGAGCGTGGCTGGCCTGAGCTGTGGGACGCCGCCGCTGTCGAGTTCAAGAGGATCGAGGCGGCCTATCCGGGGATGCGGGCGGTATCGCGTTCGGCTCAGCTGATCCTGTCGTCGCCCAAGGCGCGGGTGCCCTATCATTTCGATGCCGCAGGCGTGGTGCTGTTCCACATGCGCGGCCGCAAGCGCCTGTTCGTCTATCCCGGCGACGAGGCGCATCTGCCCGAGCGCAATATGGAGCAGGTCGTCACGCGACAAACGACCGAGGAAATTCCCTACACCCGTGCTTTCGAGGCTGATGCCCAAGTGATGGATCTGGAGCCGGGCGACGCACTGACCTGGCCCTTCTACGCGCCGCACCGGGTCGAGAACCTGGATCGGTTCTGCGTCAGCCTGTCGACCGAATTCCAGACCTGGCCCACGCGGTTTCGCAACGGCGCACTCTATACCCACGCCGTGATGCGCAGCCGGGGAGGGCGTCCGCGCACGACCGACACCCTGTCCACGCCCGGCATGGCGGCGCGCTGGGCGGCGTCGCTGGCGCTGAAGCGGATGGGGGCGATGAAGAGCCGGATCGCCACCTATGAGCGCGACTTTGAGCCCGAAATCGGCGTGGCCGACGGAGCGGGCGCACTAAAGGCCTGACGGGCAGTTGTCTTACAAAGAGGTCATGACCTCGAGTTAAAGTGACTTCAGCGGACGATGGTCGCACCCTTTCCTCATCAACGGAGAGGGACAGACCCATGAAGTTCGCCATCGCATCCACCGCCGTCATCGCCGCCGCCGTGTTGAGCGTCCCCGCCCAGGCCAAGGCCAGCCCCGAGGTCGAGATCAAGGACGCCGTCGCGCGCGTCGTCGTCATCGTAGAGGATCGCGCTGACGTCGCCGTGGAGGTGACGCAGGGTAACACGCGACTGCCCACGCTACAGGTCCGACGCCGCGGCGATGAGATCGAGATCGACGGCGGTCTCAGCCGCCGCGTCGGAATAACTCGCGTGAGCGACGCAATTCGCAACTGCCGGTCGGGGCCCGCAGATGCGCGCCAGCCTGGTGACGGAGCCTCGGTCGAGGTCCGCGACCTGGGCCGCATTAATGTGTCCGATGCGCCGCTGATCATCGTGCGATCGCCGCGCGATGTGAAGGTCTCAGCCGGCAGCGCGGTGTTCGGGGCCGTCGGTAGGGGGGCTCGATCGGTCGAACTGTCCAACGGTGGTTGCGGCGACTGGGTCGTCGCCAACACGGACGGGGCCCTCGACCTGTCGCTGGGCGGGTCGGGCGACATCCGGACAGGCACGTCGCGCTCGCTGGACGCCTCCCTGGGCGGGTCGGGCACGATCCGGGCAGGGGCGACGGGCAATCTGGATCTGTCGCTGGGCGGATCGGGCGAGGCCTGGGTGGCTGCAGTGGATGGAGAGGTCGACATCGCCATCGGCGGCTCGGGCGAAGTCTCGATACCGCGTGGCCGTGCCTCCAGCTTTGAAGTCGCCATCGGCGGTTCGGGCGACATCGACTTCGGTGGCACTGCCGGAGACGTCAGCGTGGCCATCGCCGGCTCAGGCGATATCCGCATCGCCGAGGTCACCGGCCGGGTCAGCCGCAGCATCGTGGGTTCAGGGAATATCCGCATCGGGCGATAGCGCCAAAAGACTCGCCCTGCCTTGGTTTCGCCGCTTGACGAACGGGGACTCAATCGGCATAAGCGCCAACTCTTGTTGGACCGGCTGTGCATCTCGCTTTGAGTTTGGGATGCAGACGCGGCTCGCAGGAACGACCTCGGACCTGTTCTTTGCAGTGACCCAGGACTTCAGCGGCCTTCGCGGGTAACTGCGTCGGCCGATCGTTTTTGCGGACGTGCGTACTCTGAGGGCATTCGTGCCTGAAGGCCTCCGGTCTTTGAAATGGTTCACAGGGACGCAGGTTCGCCTGCTTGGGAAATACGACCGATATGGATCAAAGCATCCGCATCAGGCTCAAGGCCTTTGATCACCGCGTCCTCGATTTTTCGACGCGCGAGATCGTCAACACGGCCAAGCGCACCGGCGCGACCGTTCGCGGTCCGATTCCGCTGCCGACCCTGATCGAAAAATTCACCGTGAACCGCTCGCCGCACGTCGACAAGAAGTCGCGCGAGCAGTTTGAAATCCGCACGCACAAACGCGTGCTCGACATCATCGACCCCACCCCGCAAACCGTGGACGCGCTCATGAAGCTCGACCTGTCGGCCGGTGTGGACGTCGAGATCAAGATTTAAAGAAACAAAGGCGGGATCCGATATGCGCACGGGCGTGATCGCCAAAAAACTGGGAATGACGCGTCTCTTCGCTGAAGATGGCGCGCATATCCCAGTCACCGTCCTCGAACTGGACGGTTGTCAGGTCGTGGGTCAGCGGACTCAGGAGCGGGACGGCTACGTCGCCCTGCAGCTGGGCGCGGGCTCCAAGAAGGCCAAGAACACCAACAAGGCTCAACGCGAAGCGTTCGCCAAGCTGGAAGTCGAGCCCAAGGCTTATGTGACCGAGTTCCGCATCGATGCGGACAGCCTGCTGGACGTGGGAGCCGAGTTGTCGGCTGACCACTTCGTCGCGGGCCAGAAGGTCGACGTCCAGGCCGAGACGATCGGCAAGGGCTTCGCCGGTGCCATGAAGCGCTGGAACTTCGGCGGTCTGCGGGCTTCGCACGGTGTGTCGCTGTCGCACCGTTCGCACGGTTCGACCGGCCAGCGCCAGGATCCGGGCAAGACCTTCAAGGGCAAGAAGATGGCCGGCCACTACGGCCAGGAAGTCGTCACGACCCAGAACCTCACCATCGTCCGCGTCGATGCCGAGCGTGGCCTCATCATGATCAAGGGCGCTGTCCCTGGTCACGAGGGCACCTGGGTCAAGATCCGCGACGCCGTGAAGAAGGCCCGTCCGGCCGACGCCCCGTTCCCCGGTGGCATCAAGTCGAAGTCGGGCGCTGCTCAACCCGCCGAAACGCCTGCTGAAGAAGCACCGGCCGTTGAAGCGACCGAAGGCGGTGAAGCGTAATGAAACTCTCTGTCATCAAACTCGACGGCAAGGCCGCCGGTGATGTCGAGCTGTCGGACACCGTGTTCGGCATCGAAGACATCCGCGGCGACATCCTGGCCCGTTACGTCAACTGGCAACTGGCCAAGCGCCGCGCCGGTACCCACAAGGTTCAGACCCGGAACGAGAATTCTCGTACCGGCAAGAAGATGTACAAGCAAAAGGGCACCGGCGGCGCTCGTCACGGTTCGCGCCGTGCACCGCAGTTCGTCGGTGGTTCGCGCGCTTTCGGCCCGATCGTTCGCGATCACGGCTTTGATCTTCCCAAGAAGGTCCGCGCCCTGGCCCTGCGTCACGCCCTGTCGTCCAAGGTGAAGTCGGGTGGCCTGGTGGTCGTCGACAGCCTGTCCATCAAGGACGCCAAGACGTCGGCCCTGCGCGAAACGCTGGGCAAGCTGGGCTGGACCCGCACCCTGGTCATCGCTGGCCCGGAAGTGGATGCCAACTTCGCCCTGGCCGCCCGCAACATCCCGATGGTGGATGTGCTGCCGAACGCCGGTCTGAACGTCTATGACATTCTGCGCGCTGACAAACTGGTGCTGACGAAGTCTGCTCTGGAAGCCATCGAGGCGACCTATGCCGACTACAAGCCCTCGCGTCGCGAGCAAGCCCAGAAGGAAGCCGCGTAATGGCCGGCGCAACTCCTACCGCAAAACACTACGACACCATCCTGTCGCCGATCATCACTGAGAAGGCGACGATCCTGTCGGAGCAAAACAAGGTCGTGTTCCGGGTTTCCGGCACCTCGACCAAGGACGAGATCGCTGCGGCGGTCGAAAGCCTGTTCAAGGTCAACGTCCTGAAGGTCAACACCCTGGTTCAAAAGGGCAAGACCAAGCGCTTCCGCGGCATCATGGGCCGTCGGGTCGACATCAAAAAAGCGATCGTGACGCTGGCCGAAGGCCAGTCGATCGACGTCACGACGGGGCTCTGATCAGATGGCCTTGAAAACATACAACCCGACATCGCCGGGCCGTCGCGCCCTGGTGCTGATCGACCGCTCGGAACTGCATAAAGGCCGTCCCGAGAAGTCGCTGACCGAAGGCCTGACCAAGTCAGGCGGTCGTGGTGCCGGTGGTCGTATCGCCGTCCGCTTCCGCGGCGGTGGTGCCAAGACCCTGTACCGCAAGATCGACTTCAAGCGTCGCAAGTTCGCCACGGCGACGGTGGAACGCCTGGAATACGATCCGAACCGGACCGCCTTCATCGCCCTCATCGTCTATGAGGACGGCGAAAAGGCCTACATCATCGCGCCGCAACGCCTGAAGGCGGGCGACACGGTGGTGGCCGGCGAAAAGACCGACGTGAAGCCTGGCAATGCCATGCCGCTGCGCTCGGTGCCGGTCGGGACGATCATCCACAACATCGAGATGAAGCCTGGCAAGGGCGCTCAACTGGCCCGTTCGGCCGGTGCCTATGCCCAGCTGGTCGGTCGCGATCAGGGTTACGCCCAGATTCGCCTCGGCTCCGGCGAGCTTCGCATGGTCCTGGACGGCTGCATGGCCACGGTGGGCGCGGTTTCGAACCCCGACCACATGAACCAGAACCTGGGCAAGGCCGGTCGCAAGCGTCACATGGGCTTCCGTCCGCACGTTCGCGGCGTCGCCATGAACCCGATCGACCACCCGCACGGTGGTGGTGAAGGCCGGACCTCTGGTGGTCGTACCCCGGTTACGCCGTGGGGCAAGGACACCAAGGGCACTCGTACCCGCAAGAACAAGGCGACGGACAAATACATCATCCGTACCCGCCACGTTAAGAAGGCTCGCTAACCGATGGCTCGCTCCTCCTGGAAAGGCCCGTTTGTCGACGGGTATCTGCTCAAGAAGGCCGACGCCGTTACGTCGTCGGGCCGCAAGGACGTGATCAAGACCTGGTCGCGCCGCTCCACCATCCTGCCGCAGTTTGTCGGCCTGACCTTTGGCGTCCACAACGGCATGAAGCATGTGCCGGTGTCGGTCTCCGAGGAAATGGTCGGCATGAAGTTCGGCGAGTTCGCCCCGACCCGGTCGTTCCCCGGGCACGCGGCGGACAAGAAGGCCAAAAGGAAGTAACTGATGGCCCAGACCAAAAACCCCCGTCGGGTCGCCCCGACCGAAGCCCGCGCCAAGCTGACGAACGTCCGGATCAGCCCTCAGAAGCTGAACCTGGTCGCCCAGTCGATCCGTGGCCTGCCGGTGCAGAAGGCGCTGAACGAGCTGGAATTCAGCCGCAAGCGCATCTCCACCGACGTCCGCAAGGTGCTGTATTCGGCCGTGTCGAACGCCGAAAACAACCACAACCTCGACATCGACAACCTGATCGTCGCCGAGGCCTTCGTGGGCAAGAACCTGGTGATGAAGCGTTTCGCGAGCCGTGCTCGTGGTCGTTCGTCGCGCATCCTGAAACCTTTCGCCGAGATCACCATCGTGGTCCGCGAAGCTGGTGAGGCCGCCTGATGGGTCAGAAAATCAATCCGGTTGGCCTGCGTCTCGGCATCAACCGCACGTGGGATAGCCGCTGGTTCGCCCGCGGCGACGAATACTCCAAGCTGCTGCACCAGGACCTGAAGCTGCGCACGTGGCTGAAAGAGCGCCTGCAAGCTGCTGGTGTCTCGCGCATCATCATCGAGCGTCCGCACAAGAAGTGCCGCGTGACGATCTATGCCGCCCGTCCGGGCGTCGTGATCGGCAAGAAGGGCGCCGACATCGAGAAGCTCCGCAAGGACATCTCGGACCGTACCGAGGGTGAAGTTCACCTGAACATCGTCGAAGTGCGCAAGCCCGAGACGGACGCCCAGCTGATCGCCGAGAACATCGCGCAGCAGCTGGAACGCCGGATCGCCTTCCGCCGCGCCATGAAGCGCGCCATGCAGTCGGCCATGCGCCTGGGTGCCAAGGGCGTCCGCATCAACGTGTCGGGTCGCCTCGGCGGTGCCGAAATCGCGCGGATGGAATGGTACCGCGAAGGTCGCGTGCCGCTGCACACCCTGCGTGCCGACATCGACTATGGCTTCATCCAGGCCAAGACGACCTACGGCATCATCGGCGTGAAGGTCTGGGTCTTCAAAGGCGAAGTCCTGGAACACGATCCGATGGCACAGGACAAGCGTTGGGCCCAGGAAGCTTCCGGCCCGTCGTCCAACGAAGGCCGCGAACGCGGTGGTCCGCGTGGTGATCGCGGCCAACGTCGCGGGCGTGAGGGCTAAGTCATGCTGCAACCTAAAAAGACCAAGTACCGCAAGGCCTTCAAGGGCCGCATCCATGGCGCCGCCAAGGGTGGCTTCTCGCTGAACTTCGGCTCCTACGGGCTGAAGACGGTCGAGCCGGAACGCATCACGGCGCGTCAGATCGAAGCGGCTCGCCGCGCGATCACCCGCCAGATGAAGCGTCAGGGCCGCGTCTGGATCCGCGTCTTCCCCGACCTGCCCGTCACGGGCAAGCCGGCCGAAGTCCGGATGGGCAAGGGCAAGGGCGCGGTGGACCATTGGGCGGCGCGCTGCCACCCGGGTCGCATCCTGTTCGAAATCGACGGCGTGCCGGACGACATCGCTCGTGAAGCGCTGCGTCTCGGTGCTGCCAAGCTGCCGGTCCGTACCAAGGTGGTCACCCGCCTGGATGCCGGCGTCGCTCATGTGGAGCATGTAGGCGCATGACCAAGATCGCCGATCTGCGGGCCCAGACGCCCGACCAACTGGCCGACGAGCTGCTGAAGCTCAAGAAGGAACAGTTCAACCTGCGTTTCCAGGCGGCCACCGGCCAGATGGAAAAAACTCACCGGGTCGGTGAAGTGCGCAAAGACATCGCTCGCATTTCCACGCTTCTGCGTGCGAACCGCGCAGCGGGTTAAGGAAACCACGATGCCCAAACGTATTCTCGAAGGCGTGGTCGTGTCCGACAAGGGCGACAAGACTGTCGTTGTCGTCGTTCAGCGCACGCTGCTGCACCCGGTCATGAAAAAGATCGTGCGCCTGTCCAAGAAGTATCACGCCCACGACGAAGCGAACGCCCTGAAGGTCGGTGACCAGGCCCGCATCGTCGAGTGCGCCCCGAAGTCCAAGCTGAAGCGTTGGGAGGTCCTGTCGGACTCCTCCACCGCCTCCGCGTCTTAAGAAGGATCGGATCCCATGATCCAGATGCAAACTAACCTGGAGGTAGCCGACAATTCGGGTGCTCGCCGGGTCATGTGCATCAAGGTGTTGGGCGGCTCCAAGCGCCGCTACGCCTCGGTGGGCGACACGATCGTCGCTTCCGTCAAGGAAGCCATTCCGCGCGGCCGCGTGAAAAAGGGTGAGGTGGTTCGCGCCATCGTCGTCCGCACGGCCAAGGACATCATGCGCAAGGACGGCTCTGTCATCCGTTTCGACAAGTCGGCCGCCGTCATCGTCAACAAACAGAACGAGCCGGTCGGCACGCGGATCTTTGGCCCGGTTCCCCGCGAACTGCGCGCCAAGAACCACATGAAGATCATCTCGCTGGCTCCGGAGGTCCTGTAGTCATGGCCGCCAAGATCAAAACCGGCGACAACGTCGTCATCCTGACCGGCAAGGACAAGGGCCGTACGGGCAAGGTCACGAAAGTGCTCCCGACCACGAACCGCGTCCTGGTGCAGGGGATCAATATGGTCCAGCGCCACACCCGTCCGACCCAGGCCGACCCCCAGGGCGGCATCAAGAACAAGGAAGCGTCGCTTCACCTGTCGAACGTCGCGATCGCCGACGCCAACGGCAAGGCAGCCCGCGTCGGCTTCCGTATGGAAGACGGCAAGAAGGTTCGCTTCGCCAAGACGACGGGAGACGTCATCTAATGGCCGACACCAAATACACACCCCGCCTGAAGAGCGACTACAACGACCGTATCAAGGCTGCGATGACCGAAAAGTTCGGTTATTCCAACCCCATGCAGATGCCCAAGCTGGACAAGATCGTCCTGAACATGGGTGTCGGCGAGGCGGTCGCGGACTCCAAGAAGGTCACCGCCGCGCTCAAGGATCTGGCGGCTATCGCCGGTCAGAAGCCCGTGCCGACCAAGGCTCGCAACTCAATCGCCGGCTTCAAGCTGCGTGAGGGCATGGTCATCGGCGGCAAGGTTACGCTGCGCGGCGACCAGATGTACGAGTTTCTGGACCGTCTGATCACGATCGCCCTGCCGCGCGTGAAAGACTTCCGTGGCCTGAAGCCGACGTCCTTCGACGGTCGTGGCAACTACGCCATGGGCCTGAAGGAGCACATCGTGTTTCCGGAAATCAACTACGACCAGATCGACCAGATGTGGGGCATGGACATCATCGTCTGCACCACGGCCAGGACTGATGACGAAGCACGCGCGCTTCTGACCGAGTTCAAGTTCCCGTTCGTGACGAACTGAGCGGGAAGGGAAAAGCACAATGGCAAAGAAAAGCGCCGTAAACCGTAACGAGATGGTCAAGGCCCTCGTCGCGAAATACGCCGACAAGCGCGCCGCCCTGAAGGCGACCGCGAACGACGAATCCCTGCCGCTGGAGGAGCGCTTCGAGGCGCGCCTGAAGCTGGCGGAACTGCCGCGCAACTCTGCGGCCAGCCGGATTCGTAACCGCTGCGAAGTGACGGGCCGTCCGCGCGCCTTCTATCGCAAGCTCAAGATGAGCCGGATCGCCCTGCGTGAACTCGGCAACCTGGGACAGATCCCGGGCCTGACGAAGTCCAGCTGGTAAGGGGAGCGACAGACATGATGATCAACGATCCCCTGAGCGACATGATCGCTCGCATCAAGAACGCGGCGACACGCAAGCGTTCCAAGGTGCTCACCCCGGCTTCCCGTCTGCGCCAGCGCGTCCTCGACGTGCTGCAGGACGAAGGCTACATCCGCGGCTATAACCTGGTTCAGAACCCGGGCGAGTTCCCGCAGTTCGAGATCGAGCTGAAGTATTTCGACGGCGCGCCCGTGATCGCAGAGATCGCCCGCGTTTCGAAGCCCGGCCGTCGCGTCTATTCCGCGATCACCGATCTGAAGCCGATCAAGAACGGCCTCGGTATCTCGATCCTCTCCACGTCCAAGGGCGTTATGTCGGACACTGCGGCGCGCGACGCCAATGTGGGCGGCGAAGTCCTCTGCAGGGTCTACTGATATGTCCCGTATCGGCAAACGTCTCATCGCTGTTCCGAAGGGCGTGACTATCACGCTCGACGGTCAGACCGTGTCGGTGAAGGGTCCCAAGGGCGAAAGCTCCTGGACCGTCGCCGAGGAAATCGAAGTGTCCCAGGACGCCGAGGGTCTGACCCTGGGTCTGCGTACCGACACCCAGCGTGGCCGCGCCATGTGGGGCCTGTCGCGCACCCTGGTCGACAACATGGTCACGGGCGTCACCACTGGCTTTGAAAAGAGCCTGGACCTGGTCGGCGTCGGTTATCGTGCCGCGATGAAGGGCAATGCCCTGTCGCTGCAGCTCGGTTTCTCGCACGACGTGGACATCGAACCGCCTGCCGGCGTCACCTTTGCGGTGCCCAAGCAGACTGAAATCAAGATCTCGGGTGCTGACAAGCAGGCCGTGGGTCAGATCGCCGCCGTCATCCGCAAGCTGCGTCCGCCAGAGCCCTACAAGGGCAAGGGTGTGCGCTACACGGGCGAAAAGGTCCGGCGCAAGGAAGGCAAGAAGAAGTAGGTCATGGCTCTTTCTCTGCAACAACAAGCCAAGCGCCGCTCGGAGCGCAACCGTCGCCGCCTCAAGGCCGTCTCCGGCGGTCGTCTGCGCCTGTCGGTCCACCGTTCGGACAAGAACATCTCGGCCCAGATCATCGACGACCTCAATGGCGTCACGGTCGCCGCCGCCTCGTCGTTGGAAGGCGACAAGGGTGCGAAGTCCAAGGGTTCGGACGTCGACGCAGCGGCCCGTATCGGCAAGCTGGTCGCCGAGCGTGCGATCGAAAAGGGCGTCAAGGACGTCGTCTTCGACCGCGGCAGCTACATTTATCACGGTCGGGTGAAGGCGCTGGCGGAAGCCGCGCGTGAAGCCGGCCTGAATTTCTAAGGAACGGGACGCATGGCGCAAGCACCCCAACGTGGCGGCGGCGGCAACGACCGCAATCGTCGTGACAACCGCAATGGCCCCCAGGCCGACGGTCCGGAATCGGACATCGTCGAGAAGCTGGTCCACATCAACCGCGTCGCCGCCACTGTGAAGGGTGGCCGTCGCTTCAGCTTCGCCGCCCTGATGGTCGTCGGTGACGGCAAGGGTCGCGTCGGCTTCGGTCACGGCAAGGCACGCGAAGTGCCGGAAGCCATCCGCAAGGCGACCGAAGAAGCCAAGAAGACGATGATCCACGTGCCGCTGCGTGAAAACCGCACCCTGCACCATGACGGCAACGGCCGTTGGGGCGCCGGCAAGATCATGATGCGTGCGGCCCCTCCCGGGACCGGCGTCATCGCGGGCGGTCCGATGCGCGCCGTGCTGGAAACCCTCGGCGTCCAGGACGTCGTCGGCAAGTCCACCGGTTCGTCGAACCCGTACAACATGATCCGCGCGACCTTCGAAGCTCTGAAGGTCCAGTCTTCGCCTCGTCAGGTCGCCAACAAGCGCGGCAAGAAGGTCGCGGACCTGATGGGTCGTCGCAATGACGGTGCCTCGGCACCTGAAGCTGTGGAGTCCTGATCATGGCCCCGTCCAAAAAGACTGACGCCAAGACCGTCACCGTCAAGCAGACCGGTTCGCCGATCCGCCGCAAGAACGACCAGCGCGCCACCCTGGTGGGTCTGGGTCTGAACCGCATGGGTCGTGAGTCCACGCTGGAAGACACGCCTTCGGTTCGCGGGATGATCGCCAAGGTCGCCCACCTGACCGAGATCGTCGAAAAGTAAGCCTTGCTGCCCTCTCCCGGACCGGGGGAGGGCGTCTGGCGTATTGCACTACCGACAAGGGCCGCCTAGAAGCGGCCCTTCGTTTTGACCGCCGAGTTGTCCGTGTACACACGAGCAGCGCTAGAACCCGAAAGGATCAGGCACATGAAACTGAATGAAATCCGCGACAACGAGGGCGCTCACAAGAAGCGCATGCGCGTCGGCCGTGGCCCCGGTTCGGGCAAGGGCAAGACCGCTGGCCGTGGCGTCAAGGGTCAGAAGTCGCGTTCCGGCGTCGCCATCGGCGGCTTCGAAGGCGGCCAAATGCCGCTGTACATGCGCATGCCCAAGCGTGGCTTCAACAATCCCAACGCTCTGAAGCTGGCCGAAGTGAACCTGTGGCGTCTGCAGGACGCCATCGACGGCGGCAAGCTTGACATCAAGAACGAAATCAAGGGCGACGCTCTGGTCGCCGCCGGCGTGATCCGTCGCGTCAAGGACGGCGTCCGTCTGCTGGGCACCGGCGAGATCAAGGGCAAGCTGAACCTGGTCGTCTGGTCGGCTTCGGCCGGCGCGATCAAGGCCATCGAAGCTGCCGGTGGGACCGTGGTTCAGGAGCGTATCGCCGCTGAAGCCAAGGCCGCCGCGCGCGTCGAGAAGCGCAACGCCGCCAAGGGCAAGGCTCCGGCTCCCAAGGCGCCGCGTGGCGACGCCAACAAGATCTCGGCCCGCACAACGCGGACTGCCTCCAAAAAATAAGCTGGGGGGCGCTCTCGCTAAGAGGGCGCCCTTCACCTATCTGGACCGTGGCGCCCGAGTCAGTCTCAGGTGCGCCGCGTTCTGATCAGTCGGGGTGACGACATATGGCTTCGGCCGCCGAACAACTCGCAGCAAACATGAACATGGGCACGTTCGCGAAAGCGACCGAGCTGCATAAGCGTCTGCTGTTCACGCTCCTGGCCCTGCTGGTCTATCGCATCGGGACCTATGTGCCGATCCCGGGGATCAACTCGGAAGCCTTTCTGCAGTTCTTCCAGAACCCAGATGGGCAGCGTGGCATCCTGGACATGTTCAACATGTTCTCGGGCGGCGCGGTGGAACGGATGGCGGTCTTCGCCCTGAACGTCACACCCTATATCTCTGCTTCGATCATCGTGCAGCTGATGGGCGCGGTCTATCCGCCCTGGGAAAAGCTGCGCAAGGAAGGTGGCGAGAGCGGCCGCAAGCAGCTGAACCAGTACACCCGCTATCTGACCGTCGTGCTGGCGCTGTTCCAGTCGGCCGGTATCGCTATCGGTCTGAACGCGCAGCCGGGCTTGGTTGAGGATCAGGGCCTGTTCTTCATCATCTCCACCATAACCTGCCTGACCGGCGGGACCATGTTCCTGATGTGGCTGGGTGAGCAGGTCACGGCACGCGGCGTCGGCAACGGCATCTCACTGATCATCTTTGCCGGTATCGTGGCCGTTCTTCCCGGCACCATTGCCCGTATGTTCGGCCTGGCACAGCAGGGTCAGCTGTCGGTGTTCATCCTGCTGCTGATCACGCTGATTGCCGTCGCAACGGTCGTGTTCATCGTCTTCATGGAGCGGGCCCAGCGCCGGTTGCTGATTCAGTATCCCAAGCGCCAGGAAGGCAACCGCATGGCCGGGGGCGAGCGCTCGTTCCTGCCGCTGAAGGTCAACACTGCGGGTGTCATCCCCGCCATCTTCGCCTCGTCCTTGCTGATGCTGCCAACCACGGTGGCGCAGTTCACGGCGACCGCGAACCTGCCCGCATGGCTGTCGTGGCTACCGGCGGTGACAAGCCAGCTGAGCCATGGCCAGCCGGTGTTCATGATCCTGTACGGCCTGCTGATCATCTTCTTCTGCTTCTTCTACACCTCGATCACCTTCAATCCCGAGGACACGGCCGAGAACCTGCGCAAATACGGCGGCTTCCTGCCGGGCATCCGTCCGGGCAAGCGGACGGCCGAGTACCTCGACTACGTCCTGACCCGTCTGACCACCATCGGTGCAGCCTACATCACCGCCGTCTGCCTGATCCCCGAGATGATCATCGCCAACTTCGGGGCCGGTCTGGCCTTTGGCGGCACATCGATCCTGATCGTGGTGTCGGTGACGATGGACACTGTCGCCCAGATCCAGTCGCACCTTCTGGCCCACCAGTACGAAGGCCTGATCAAGAAGGCCAAGCTGCGGGGTCGCGGCCAGACACGGACCAAGGGCACCACCGCCCCGGTCCGGCGCTAGAACTGATCGTTCGGGGGAGGCCGCGATGAATGTGATCCTGTTTGGTCCGCCTGCGGCGGGCAAGGGCACCCAGGCCAAGCGTCTGGTCGAGACGCGGGGCATGATCCAGCTCTCGACCGGCGACATGCTGCGCGAGGCCATCGCCTCGGGCTCAGAACTGGGCCAGGAGTGCCAGGCGATCATGTCGCGCGGTGACCTCGTGCCCGACGCGGTCGTCATCGCCCTGATCGAGGCCCAGCTGAAGGCGGCCGAGGATGCCGGCGGGGCCATTTTCGACGGCTTCCCCCGCACCCTGGCCCAGGCCGAGGCTCTGGACGCCATGCTGGCCAAGCTGGGCAAGAAGATCGATCACGTTATCCGGCTGAAGGTCGACGACGAGGCCCTGCTGAGCCGCGTTGCCAGCCGTTTTGCCGACCAGGGCCGTCCGGACGACAATCCCGACAGCTTCAAGGTTCGTCTGGACGCCTACAACCGAAACACCGCACCCCTGCTGCCCTACTATGCCGACAAGGGCCTGCTGACCGAGGTGGACGGCATGAGCTCTATCGAGGCCGTCTCCGGTGCGATCGACAAGGCGCTGGCCAAGGCCGCCTGAACCCGTTGCCTGAATGGCGGCTGACACGCCTGCGCTCGCCGTGTTCATGTGGGACGTGGCATAAGTTGCGGCGTGGACACCGGCTCATCCCCCTTGCGATCTGACAGGCGGCTTCTGCCCGGCATCGTCGTGGCCGTGGCCGGCCTGCACTTGGGTTTGTTCGCCCTGTCCGGACTGGGCAGTCCCGAGCCCGTTATGAGAGAAGCGGACCCGCCGGCCTTTGAGGTCCTGCTGTTCCGCCCGCCGGTGCCTCCGCCGCCCATTGTCCCCGCACCAGCTCCGCCCAGTCCGCAAGCCGGGGGTGGGGCCCCCGCTGCCCCCTCGCGCGTCCATGTGCCGCCCCGTCCGCGACCCGTGCCACCGGAGTTGCCCGCGCCGGCCGTTCAGGCACCGCAACCGGACCTGGTCGTGGGCGTCGCGCCGGTCGCCACGCCACAGCCAGGCCAGGGTCTTGGTGGCCAGGGGACAGGGCAGGGGACAGGTATCGGCTCGGGCACCGGTCCAGGCACAGGCTCCACGCCGCCGCGCTTTGTCAGGGGCCCCAGCCGGGACGACATCGGTCGGGCGCACCGTCGGATCGATCCACGGCTGCGTCAGCGCGGGACGGCGGTCATGCACTGTATCATCCAGCCCGATAGCCGGTTGGACCGCTGTGCCGTTGTGAGCGAGACACCGCCCGGCATCGGCTTCGGATCGGCGGCCTTGACCCTGGCCCCGCTTTACCGATTTCAGCCCCCGACCGAGAATGGGCAGATCCAGGCCGATCAGGGCGTGACCGTGACGGTCCGTTTCGAGCCCTGATCCCTCACTGCAGAGGCGCAATCAGGCCCTTAGGCGTTGACGACATCTGAATCCCCTGTATAAGGCCCGCTTCCGCGAAGGGCGTCGGCGCTCCTGGTCTGTTGACCGGAGCGTTTGTTGCGTCCGCAAACGCGTATCTGGAGAGTTTCGTGGCCCGTATCGCTGGCGTCAATATCCCGACCAACAAGCGCGTGGAAATCGCGCTTCAGTACATCCATGGCATCGGCCCGCACGCCGCCAAGGAAATCACGACCAAGGTGGGCATCGAGCCCGCGCGTCGTGTGAACCAGCTGACGGACGCCGAAGTCCTGCAGATTCGCGAAACGATCGACAAGGATCACACGGTTGAGGGCGACCTGCGCCGCGAGACGTCGATGAACATCAAGCGTCTGATGGACCTGGCCTGCTACCGCGGCCTGCGTCACCGCAAGGGCCTTCCGGTCCGCGGCCAGCGCACGCACACCAACGCTCGTACCCGCAAGGGTCCCGCCAAGCCGATCGCCGGCAAGAAGAAGTAAGACAGACACATGGCCAAGGAACCGGGTCGCGTAAAGAAGCGCGAGCGCAAGAACATCACCTCGGGCGTCGCCCATGTGAACTCTTCGTTCAACAACACAATGATCACGATCACCGATGCCCAGGGCAACGCGATCTCGTGGTCGTCGTCGGGTCACATGGGCTTCAAGGGTTCGCGCAAGTCGACCCCTTACGCGGCCCAGATGGCCGCCGAAGACGCCGGCAAGAAGGCCCAGGAACACGGCGTGAAGACGCTGGAAGTCAATGTTTCGGGTCCGGGTTCCGGTCGTGAATCGGCCCTGCGCGCGCTGCAGTCGGTCGGCCTGACCATCACCACCATCCGCGACGTCACGCCGATGCCGCACAACGGTTGCCGTCCGCCCAAGCGCCGCCGCGTCTAAGCGTACCGTCACCGACTTCTATTCTCCGCCGGTCCTGGCGCCCCTGACGAGGAGCGAGGGACCGGCGAACTCCGTTTCCGAGGGACACCCATGATCGAACGAAACTGGCAAGAGCTGATCCGTCCCGAAAAGCCCCAGATCGAGGCCGGCTCGGACGCCCAGCGCAAGGCCCGCCTGGTGGCCGAACCTCTCGAGCGCGGCTTCGGCGTGACGCTCGGCAACGCCCTGCGCCGCGTGCTGCTGTCGTCGCTGCAAGGTGCCGCCGTCACCGCCATCCAGATCGACGGCGTGGTCCATGAATTCTCGTCGCTGGAAGGCGTGCGCGAGGACGTGGTCGACATCGTTCTGAACATCAAGCAACTGGCGCTGCGCATGCACGCCGAGGGTCCCAAGCGCATGACGCTGAAGGCCACCGGCCCTGGTCCGGTCACGGCCGGCCAGATCGACGTGCCCGCCGATATCGAGGTTCTGAACCCCGACCACGTGATCTGCACGCTGGATGACGGCGCTTCGGTGCGCATGGAACTGACCGTCCAGAACGGCAAGGGCTACGTCGCCTCCGAGCTGAACCGTCCGGAAGACGCTCCGATCGGCCTGATCGCCGTCGACGCCCTGTATTCGCCGGTCAAGCGCGTCGCCTATCGCGTCGAGCCGACCCGTCAGGGCCAGTCGCTGGACTATGACAAGCTGATCCTGGAAGTCGAAACCAACGGCGCTGTCAGCCCCGTGGACGCCGTGGCGTATGCCTCGCGCATCCTGCAGGACCAGCTCCAGATCTTCATCACCTTCGACGAGCCCAAGAAGGCCGTGGAAGCCACGGACGGCAAGCCTGACCTGCCGTTCAACCCGGCTCTGCTGAAGAAGGTCGACGAACTGGAACTGTCGGTCCGTTCGGCCAACTGCCTGAAGAACGACAACATCGTCTACATCGGCGACCTGATCCAGAAGACCGAGGGCGAAATGCTTCGCACCCCGAACTTCGGCCGCAAGTCGCTGAACGAGATCAAGGAAGTTCTGACGACCATGGGTCTGTCGCTGGGCATGGATGTGCCCAACTGGCCGCCCGAAAACATCGAAGACCTGGCCAAGAAGTTCGACGACCAGATCTAGTTTCAACCCTCCGCCCTTGGTCCACCCGGACCGCGGAGCGGTTAGAATGTGAAAGCCCCAGGTCCGCCGGTGATATGCGGAAACCAGGGTTGAGTAGGAGAGACCCCGATGCGCCACGGCGCCGCCTATCGCAAGCTCGGACGCACCAGCGCCCACCGGACCGCCATGTTCGCCAATATGGCTGCGTCGCTGATCAAGCACGAGCAGATCAAGACGACCCTGCCCAAGGCCAAGGAGCTGCGGCCCTTCGTCGAGAAGCTGGTCACGCTCGCCAAGCGCGGCGACCTGCACGCTCGCCGTCAGGCCATCAGCCACGTCCGTGACGTGCCGCAGGTCGGCAAGCTGTTCGAAACGATCGGCCCGCGTTACGCCGACCGTAGCGGTGGCTATATCCGCATCATGAAGGCTGGCTTCCGCCACGGCGACAACGCCGCCATGGCCGTGATCGAGTTTGTCGATCGCGACGCCGACGCCAAGGGTCTGGACTCCGGTCCCGTCTATGAAGTGCAGGGCGACGACGAGGCTTAAGCCTTTTCGACCCTGTCGAAGATCCGAGAGCGGCTGGAGCGATCCAGCCGCTCTTTTCGTTTGGCACAATCGTTTGCCGCGCGACGGCGCGCTGCTTGAGCGCGGCTTGTCGCATCGCAACGGCAAGGGTAGGCGAACGGCATGACCGAGCCTCGCATCATCCCCTTCCGCCCCGACCACGTCGAGGCCTGGGCCGCGCTGAACACCGCCTGGCTGCGGGAGGGTGGTTTCGAGATCGAGGCCAAGGATCGAAAGGTCATTGGTGACCCGCAAGGGTCTATCCTTGATGCGGGCGGGCACATCTTCATGGTGGAGCGGGACGGGCAGGCTGTGGGCTGCTGCGCGCTGATGGCCATGGACGACGGCGGCTTCGAAGTCGCCAAGATGACCGTTACGCCGTCCGCACGGGGGAAGGGGCTGTCGCGGCAACTTCTGGAGGCCTGCGAGGCGACGGCGCGCTCCGCCGGGGCCCCACGCCTTTATCTGGAGACGAGCAGCGCCCTGACGGTTGCCGGGCAGCTATACCGCAGCTTCGGCTTCGTCACCTTGCCGCCCCAGCCCACGCCCTATGCGCGGGCCGACGTCTTCATGGAGAAGCGGCTGTAGGGCCTACTCCTTCGACAGGTCCTGCCGCTTGAACCAGAACAGGGCTCCAGCGATAGGCAGCAGGGTCCAAAGGGCCATACTCAGCCAGGCCTTCAGCGCCAGCCCCTCGGGCAGGGTTGAGCCTGCACCGGAGGCGATGGCCTTCAGCGCTTCGATTGCGCCAGACGGATTCGCCAAAACCGGCAGCCAGGCATCCGGCTGCATGCCCATGGTCAGGAACAGCTGGGGCGAGAAAAACTGCGCCACGGCCACGACCAGCGGCACGAACAGGGCCGCCAGCAGCGACCGGGTCACCACAGCCGTCAGCAGGGCCAGCATCGTGAACTGCATGACCCGCAGGAAGGACAGGCCTCCGAGAGCGAAGAAGCCGCCGATCGCCTCGCCGGTGACATTGAACGTAAGCGGGCGCTCGAAGGTAGCCGCACGGATGAAGGTTTCTGCCACGCCGCTGAGCAGCATCACGAAAACGGCGATCAGGGTCAGCAGTGCAGCGATGGCCAGCTTGCCGAGCAGAAGGTTGGTCCGGCTGTTGCGGGCGCTGATCAGCCGCCACGTCTCCCAGCGGTAGTCGGCGGCATACAGGGTCGCCGCCCCGATCAGGACGAACGGTAACAACAGGATGCTGTCCAGCTTGCCCGCCGCCGCGACCAATTCAGTTGCCAGATTGATCGGCGTGCTGGCCATCATGGCAATGACCTCGGGCGGCAAGTCCGTCTGGGCCGCGATCTGCGCTTCGTTGGCCTTCAGGAAGACCACGCCGATGATTCCGAAGATCAGCGACAGGATGGGGGCGAAGAACACGCTCCAGAACCAGGTCGTGCGGCTCTTGGACAGGCGGAAGCCTTCGGCGCGGATGGCATCGACGATCATTAGCGGGCCTCCGGCGTCTGGACGGCGCCCGTCTCGGTGAAAAAGATGCTCTCCAGGTCGGTGCCGACCCAGCGCGCCTCGTTGATGTCAATCCCGGCCTCGACCAGGGCGCGGATGACGGCCGGCCCCTCGTTGCGCGGGACGTCGGCCAGGACGGCGTCGCCCTCGTGCTTACCCTTGGTGCCCAGCACGTCCAGCGCGCGCGCGATGGGGGTGACCGACAGGCTGAGCCGTTCGCCGACAGAGGTCAGCTCGCTGACCGTGCCCTCGCGGACCAGACGGCCCTTGTTCATGATGGCCACTCGGTCGCAGACGCGCTGGACCTCCAGCAGCTGGTGGCTGGCCAGGACCACGGTCACCCCGTCGTCATGGGCCAGCGAGCGGATCAGGGCCCGCATCTCCTGAATGCCGGGCGGGTCCATGCCGCTGGTCGGCTCATCGAGGATGATCAGCTCCGGTTCGTTCAGCAGGGCCGCGGCGACACCGAGCCGCTGCAGCATGCCGACTGAGAAACCGCGCACGCGCCGGTCCGCCGCCTCGCTCAGGCCCACGCGGTCCAGCCAGCGCGGGATGTCGACGGTGTTCGCCATGCCGTGGCTGAGTGCCAGCCACTTCAGCGCCTGACGCGCGGTCAGATAGGGGGGATAGCGCGGCGTCTCGATCATCGAGCCCATGCGGCGCATCGAGGTGATGTCACCGATGGCACCACCCATCACCGTGGCCGAGCCCTGCGTCGGCCGGATCAGGCCCAGCAGGATGCGGAACAGCGTGGACTTGCCCGCCCCGTTCGGCCCCAGCACGCCATAGACGCCGCCCCTGGGAATGGTCAGGTCCAGCCCGGCAAGGGCGTGGACGGTGCCGTAGGTCTTGGTCAGACCCCGTGTTTCGATCACAGCGTTCATGCAAGCCAACCTGCCCGGCACCGGACGTTGCGACAAGCCGTCTTGGGCCTGTCTTGGATTAAGGTTAGGCAATGTTCGTCACCCCAGTTTTTGGATTTGCCTGCATGTTGAACCGTATTGCCGTCTTGGCCCTGACCGCTTTTCTGGGGGCCTGCGCAAGCGTGCCGATGGCCCCGACGCAGGCCGAACGAACGCTGGTGATCCTGGTCTCAATCGACGGGTTCCGGCCGGACTATCTGAACAAGGGCATCACGCCGGTGCTGTCACAGTTGGCTGCTGACGGGGCCAGCGGGCCGATGCGACCGTCCTTCCCCAGTGTGACCTTCCCCAACCACTATACGCTGGTCACGGGCCTGCATCCTGACAACCACGGGATTGTCGGCAACAATATGATCGACGCCGAGCTGGGGTCCTTCAGCCTGCGCAACAAGGAAGCCGTGACCGACCGGCGGTGGTGGGATGACGGCGAGCCGATCTGGGTGACGGCGGAAAATGCGGGACTGGTCACCGGCACCATGTTCTGGCCGGGGTCGGAGGCGGACATCCGCGGCGTACGCCCGACGCACTGGACCGAGTTCGACCAGTCCATGCCGGACAATGTGCGGGTGGATCGGGTTCTAGGCTGGATGGATTTGCCGCAAGACCAGCGTCCTGCCTTGACCACGTTGTATTTCGACATCGTCGATACCGCAGGGCACAATCACGGACCGGATGGAGCCGCGACCACAGAAGCCGTTCGCGCTGTGGATGCCTCGATCGGGCGATTGATCGAGGGGTTGCAAGCGCGGGGTCTGTACCAACGGACGGTGCTGGTGATCGTGTCCGACCACGGCATGGCCGCTACTTCCCCGGACCGGGTGACCTATATCGACGACCTGATCGATCCGGAGGCGGTGCGGATCGTCTATTCCGGTGCAGCGACCTTCCTGAACCCGGTTCCCGGCCGCGAGGCCGAGGTCGAGGCGGGGCTGTTGGGTTCGCGTCCGCATCTGGAGTGCTGGCGCAAGAGTGAGATTCCCGCGCGGTTCGTTCTTGGGGACCATCCTCGCGTTCCGGCCATCGTCTGTGCCTCGGAGCCGGGCTGGCTGCTGGCAACACGGGCGCGGCCCGTGACGCGCGAGGGCGGGGCGCATGGCTATGACAATGCCTCGCCGGAAATGGCGGCTCTGTTCATCGCCCACGGCTCCGGGGTCGTTAAGGGGCGACGGCTGACCGGCCTGGACAGCGTCGATGTGCAGCCTCTGCTGGGCCGTCTGCTGGGCATTGCGGTGCCGCAGAGCGACGGCGATCCGGTCGACACCTTGCCGGTGACGGAGCCTTGAGGCTGGGCTAGAAGCCCCGCCCATGTCCCTGAGCAATCCCAAGGTGCGGCGCGCGGCGCTGGCCTTCATTTTCGTGACGGCGGTGCTCGACATCGTGGCGATGGGGATCATCATCCCGGTCCTGCCGCAGCTGATCGAGGATTTCGTCGGCTCGAACGCGCGGGCAGGCGTAATCAACGGCGTCTTCGTGGCCCTGTGGGCGGCGATGCAGTTCGTGTGTTCGCCGATCATCGGATCTCTGTCGGATCGCTACGGGCGCAGGCCGGTGATCCTGATCAGCTGTGCCGGACTGGCACTGGACTATGTGCTGATGGCCCTGGCCCCGAACCTGTGGTGGCTGGCGGCGGGACGGATCATCGCGGGCATCACCTCGTCCAGCTTCACCACCATCTATGCCTATATGGCCGACATCACCGAGCCGGCGAAGCGGGCGCGCGCCTATGGCCTGATCGGTGCGGCCTTCTCGGGCGGCTTCGTGCTGGGACCAGTGATGGGTGGTTTTCTCGGCGATGTCGATCCGCGCCTGCCGTTCTGGGTGGCGGGTGGCCTGTCCGGCGTAGCCTTCTTTTACGGCCTGTTCGTCCTGCCCGAGAGCCTGCCGGTCGAGAAGCGGATGGCTTTCAGCTGGCGGCGGGCCAATCCGGTCGGGTCGCTGATCCTGCTGAAGCGACACACCGAACTCAGCGGCCTCGCCGTCGTGAATTTCCTGCTCTACTTCGCCCACCACGTCTTCTCGGCGGTGTTCGTGCTCTATGCCGCCTGGCGCTATGGCTGGGGTCCCAAGGAGGTCGGGCTTCTGCTGGCGCTGGTCGGGCTGCTGGACATGCTTGTGCAGGGCGTTCTGGTCGGGCCGCTGGTCAAGCGGTTCGGCGACAGGGGCGTCATGGTTTTCGGCCTGCTGGGCGGCACCGTCGGCATCGCGCTTATGGGCTGGGCTCCCACCGGCCTGATCTTCATCCTGGCGATGTTGCCCAATGCGCTATGGGGCCTGGCCATGCCGACGTTGCAATCGCTGATGACCCGGCGTGTCGGCGAGGACGAGCAGGGTCAGCTTCAGGGGGCAAACATGAGCGTCGCCTCTATCGCCGGGGTCATGTCGCCGCTTTTCTTCGGCTGGATCTATTCGATCTCGGTCGGGGAAGGGGCGCTGGCGACCCGGCTTTGGCTGGCGAATGCGATGGACGGAGCCCCCGCGCAGATGCTGGCGCTGGCGACGCGGGTCATGACCCAGCCGGGGCTGGCCTTCTATCTGGCCGCCGTAGCGCTTCTGATGGCCGCCATCGTCGGCTGGGTGGTGGGGCGTCAGGCCGATCGCGACGATGCCGCAGAAGCCCGCCTTGATCCTGTCCCAAATCCATAGCTGGATTGCACCGGGCGCTGACCGACCTATCTGATCCGGATGACCATGAAGACCTTCACCGCCGCCGCTGCCCTCGCCCTGACCCTCGCCGCCTGCGGCCAGCCGAACGACACCAGAGCCCAGGACGGGGTTTTTGCTGAGAACCGCGTGGTGCCCGGCGACGCCATGGCCATGAAGTCCAGCTTCGCGCCCGTGGTCCGCACCGCCGCCCCCGCCGTGGTCAATGTCTCGGGTCGTGGCGTCCAGCAGGTCCAGGACCCCTTCTGGTCGATGTTCGGCCAGAGGCCGCGTGCCCAGCAGGTCGGCTCGGTCGGCTCGGGCGTGATCGTGCGGGCCGATGGAGTGGTGGTGACCAACTATCACGTCATCAACGGCATGCAGGAGATCAAGGTCGTGCTGAACGACCGGCGCGAGTTTTCGGCCCGGCTCATCCTGGCCGACGAACGCTCCGACATCGCCGTGCTGCAACTGGACGGCGTCAGCGAGAGCCTGCCGGTCCTCAACATCGACGACCGCGAGGAACAGCAGATCGGCGATCTGGTCCTGGCCATCGGCAACCCCTTCGGTGTCGGCCAGACGGTGACCAACGGCATCATCTCGGCCCTGAACCGGACCGAGACGGGCATCAGCGATAGCGGCTCGTTCATTCAGACTGATGCCGCCATCAATCCCGGCAACTCCGGCGGAGCCCTGGTCGACATGGACGGTGACCTGATCGGCATCAACACGGCCATCTTCAGCCGCTCCGGCACCTCGGCGGGCGTCGGCTTCGCGGTCCCGGCCTCCATGGTCAAACGGGTGGTCGACAGTGCCGTCGGCGGGGCCAAGGCTGTCGTGCGACCCTGGCTGGGCGTCAAGGGCGACAGCGTCAGCGCCGACATCGCCCGCAGCCTGGGCCTGGAGCGTCCGCAAGGCATCATCGTCACCGACGTCTATGCGGGTGGTCCCGGTGCCCGCGCGGGCCTGCGCGAAGGCGACGTCATCACCGCCATCGATGGGGCCGAGATCAACGACCAGGGCGGCCTGAACTTCCGCGTTGGCACGCGTGAGCCCAACCAGACGGTGCAGGTCTCGATCCTGCGCGACGGACGAGCCCAGACGGTGGACGCTCGGGTTCAGACGCTGCCTGGCAATGCCGATACGGACCGCGCGACGGTCATTCAGGCGGGCGCGCTCAGCGGGGCCCAGGTGCTGGAACTCAACCCTGCCCTTGCTGACAGCCTGGGTGGCGATCCCTTTGCCAGTGGCGTCGTGATCGGACGGGTGGAACGCGGCAGCTATGCCAACCGCATCGGCCTTCAGGGGGGCGACATCGTCCTGGCCGTCAATGGCCGGCAGGTGTCGTCTGCGACCCAGCTCTCCAATATCGGCCGTGGCACCCAGCTCAGCATCAACCGGCGTGGTCGAGTGATCGAGGGCCAGGTCCGCTAGCCCAGCGCGCTCACTACAGTAGCCGCAAACGCGTCCTCGTCCTCGAACGTCGCCTTGACGGGCCAGGAGATGACGCGCTCGCGCCACTCCGGCGGCAGGCGGGACCAGTCTTTCTCAGTGGTGATCAGGCGGGCATTGAACAGCTCCGCGCGCTCCTCAAGGAAGCGGAAGTCTTGGTCCTGGAACACCGAATGGTCGGGGAAGGGCACGAAGTCGGCTAGATCGGCCCCGGCAGCCTGAAGCGCGCGCTCGACCTTCCACGGCTTGGCGATGCCGGCGAAACCGACCAGCGGGCCGGGCGGCGGCGGGGCGGCGGGCATCAGCCGGGCCACGAAGACGGGCAGGGGGGCGAAGACCTCGACCAGCTCCGGGTCCACCCCCGGCGCATCGGCGGGCAGCAGGATGACCACGACGTCCGCGCGCGCCAGACCGGCCTTCAGCGGCTCGCGCATCGGGCCGGACGGAAAGACCGAGCCGTCGCCGAAGGGCCATTCCCCGTCACGCGTCTCGCCGTCCACGACGATCAGGCTCAGCGTCTTCTTCAGCGCCGGATTCTGATGCGCGTCGTCCAGCACCAGGGCTTCAGCTCCTGCGGTCGCGGCCGCCTTGGCCCCCGCGACCCGGTCCCGCGCGATCCAGGCCGGGCTGTCCAGCGCCAGCATCAGCGGCTCGTCCCCGACCTCGGCGGCCGTGTGGACCGCCAGATCGACCCGTACCGGCCCCTCCAGCGACCCGCCATAGCCGCGCGACAGGGCCTGGGCATCGATGCCCGCGGCCCGCAACAGGCGCAGCACCTCGCGCGCCACCGGCGTCTTGCCCGAGCCGCCGACGGTCAGATTGCCGATGGAGACGACCGGCACACCGGGATCGACCGGCACGGTGCGGGCGATGCGGCGGGCCGTGACCGCGCCCCAGATCCACGACACGGGCTTCAGCATCAACCGCTGCACCGGCGCATGACGCCGGTCGCGGTCGTACCACCAGCGGGGCGTGTTCAGCTTCATCGCCGGGCACCCGGCCTGGCAGGGGCGGGCGGCAGCAGCTCGACCAGCATTTCCCACAACCGCTCCAGCCCCGAACCGGCCTCTGCGGCGGCGCGGCGGCCGCGCTCGCCCATCACACGGGCGGCCTCTGTGTCGGCCAGCAGGGGTGCAAGCACGGCGGGCAGGTCCGACGGGCTGTCGACCACGGCCAGGCCTCCGGACTGGACCAGAGCCTCGGTCACCGCTGACCAGTTCGTCATGTCGGGGCCAGTGACCGCGGGCTTGCCCAGACGCGCGGGCTCCAGCGGATTATGACCCCCGACCGGCGGCTTGTTCAGGGCGGCGGAAAAACTGCCGCCCATGACCACGACATCGGCCAGGCGCAGGAACAGCCCCATCTCGCCCAGGGTGTCGGCGACATAGAGGTCCGTCTCGGCATCCGGTTGATCCCCGCGCGACCGCAGGGCGAAGCGGTAGCCGTCGGCCGTCAGGGCACTGGCGATGGCGACACTGCGTTCCGGGTGGCGCGGCACCAGGATCAGGCACAGGCGATCGGCCAGATTGTCCAAGGCCCGGACCAGGGCGATCTCCTCGCCGTCATGGGTGCTGGCCGCGACGACCACGGGCCGGTCGCCGATGGCGGCGCTCAGGCGGGTGAAGGCGGCACCGTCGTGCGGCGGGGCCTCGCCCGACAGCTTCAGATTGACCTGACCGTCGATGCGCGCGCCCAGGCTTTCCAGCCTGACGGTCGAGGTCCAGTCCTGCGGCAGGATGCGATCGAAGGCCGACAGCACGCGCTTCGCCGCGCCCGGAAACCGCCGCCAGCCGGTCACGGTCTTTTCGGTGATGCGCGCGCTGGCCAGCACCAGTTTCACGCCCCGCGCCTGGGCCGCCAGGATCAGATTGGGCCACAGCTCGCTCTCGACGAAGACGGCCACGCCGGGCCGCCAGTGATCGAGGAAGGCCGCGACGACGTTCGGCCCGTCCACCGGCGCATACTGATGGATCACTCCGGCGGGCAGGCGCTGGGCCAGAAGCGCTGCCGAGGTCATGGTGCCCGAGGTGACCAGAATGGTCAGGTCAGGCCGGCCCGCCCGGATGCGCTGGACCAGGGGCAGCAGCGACAGGGTCTCGCCCACGCTGACCCCATGCAGCCAGATCAGGTCGCCGTCAGTACGCGGGGTGCGGGTGATGCCCAGTCGCTCGTCGACGCGGGCCGCGTCCTCCTTGCCCTGTTTGACGCGCGCATCCAGCAAGCGCGGGGCCAGCGGCTCCAGCAGCCGGGTCAGCAGGCGATAAGCGATCAGGGCCGGGCTCATCACTCAGACCCGTTCCAGACCGGTGATGGCGTCGGCTTCGGCCTCTACGGCGTTCAGCCGCTCGGTCCAGGCGAAGGCGACGTCGGCCAGCTCCGACCCGTCAGGATAGTCTGCGACGTCCCAGACGATGGCCCCCTTGCCGAAGGGCAGGGGCAGAACCGCCTTGTCCCAGCTTTTCAGGCGGATGGCCGGCTTGCACGACATGCCGATGAACAGGACGGGGGCCTTGGACAGCCTGGCCATAAGCGGCAGGCCCTCGGCCATCTGCCTCGCCGGGCCACGCGGGCCGTCGGGCGTGATGGCCAGGGCCCCGATCTTCAGCTGTTTCAAGCCGTCACGAAGCGCCTGGGTGCCGCCCTTGGCGCGATCCGCCTTGTCCTTGTTGGCCGAGGAGCCGCGCACGGCGGGAATGCCTTGCAGGGCCACGGCCTTGGCGATGAACTGGCCGTCGGGGCTGAGCGAGATCAGGGCCTTGGCCGGTTGCGCCCGGTCCAGCGGCCAGCACGCAGGCGACAGGCCGATGCGTGAATGCCAGAAGGCGCACAGGACGCCGCCGCCTTGCGCCCAGACCGCCTCGGCCACGCCCTCGTTCTGATGCGTCCAGCGCATGGTGGCGAAGCAGAACCGCATCCACTGGGCCAGCAGCCAGGCGAGGACGGCCTGAATGATCGGATTGCGCAGGGGCCTCATGCGACGGTGTCGACCGTGGCGACGTCGCCGTCCAGCGACTGCTGCCGGGCCAGGCGGGCATAGAGACCACCCTGGCGGACGAGGCTGTCGTGGGTGCCGGTCTCGATGACCCGGCCGGCGTCGATTACATAGATGCGGTCGGCATTGCGGACGGTGGACAGGCGGTGGGCGATCATCAGGGTGGCGCGGCCCTGCATCAGCCGGTCCAGCGCCGCTTGCACCAAAGCCTCGCTCTCGGTGTCTAGCGCACTGGTCGCCTCGTCCAGCAGGACGATGGGAGCATCCTTCAGGAAGGCCCGGGCGATGGCGACGCGCTGGCGCTGACCGCCCGACAGTCGCAGGCCGGCCTCACCTGCGCGGGTGGCATAGCCCTCAGGTAGGGCGGTGATGAAGTCATGGGCAGCCGCGGCCTGGGCGGCGGCGACGATATCCTCTGCCGTCGCGCCGGGGCGTCCGTAGGCGATGTTGGCAGCCAGGGTGTCGTCGAACAGGAAGGGCTCCTGCGTCACCAAGGCGATCTGGCTGCGAAGGTCCTGTAGTTTCAGCTCGCGAATATCGCGGTCGTTGACGGTCACAGACCCCGTCGTGACGTCATAGAATCGCGGCAGCAGGGACAGGATGGTCGACTTGCCTCCGCCCGAGGGGCCGACCAGAGCCACGGTTTCGCCCGGCGCGACGGTCAGGGAAACATCGGACAGGGTAGGTGCACCGCCTTGCGTCGCCGGGGCATAGGCGAAGGAGACGTTGTTCAGGGCGATGGTGGCAGGACCGGGCTCCAGAGGCGCGGCGTCGGCGGCCTCGCGGATTTCGGGCTGGATATCCAGCGCCCCAAACAGACGGCGCGCGGCCGTCAGCCCTTCGGCCATGACGGTCTGAAGGTTGGTTACCTGACGCAGCGACTGCCCCGCCGCCATCAGCAGGCCGATGAAGGCGGCGAAGGCCCCGACCGTCATCTCGCCGGACTGGGCTCGCCAGCCCGCATAGGCCATGACGGCGGCGACGATGATCATGGCGACGAGGTTGGAGAACGGACCGGCAAAGGCGCGGGCGTCGGCGGACTTGATCACATGGCGCTGGCGACGGGAGACGACCTCGCCGACGCGGCCCTCCTCGGCGGCTTCGCGGTTCTCGATCTTGATCAGGCGGACGCCGTCCAGGTTTTCCATCAGGGCCGTGGAGAGGTTTTCGGTCTCCAGCATGGCTCCGGTGGTGGCCTTGCGCGTCCGCTTGCCGAAGCGGCGGATCACCAGACTGATCAGGGGCGCACCCAGCAGCACGATCAGCGTCAGCCGCCAGTCCGTCCAGGCCATGTAGGCGATGACCGCAATCAGGGTCAGGCTGTGCTGGGTGTAGTTGACCACGCCGTTGGTGAAGGCCTCGCGCACCAGATTGGCGTCGAACAGCACGCTGGAGACGAAGCCGCCGGAATGCTGGCTGCGCAGCCGGGCCAGGTCGGCCCGGATCATGGCCCCGAACAGCTTGACCTGAATATCGCCGACGATGCCGTGGCCCAGCCGGTTGACCAGAAACGCCTGACCCAGAGCCGCGACGGTCCAGATCAGGGCCAGACCGACGATCAGCGACGGGATAGCGACCAAGGCCTGTTCGGGCGCGATGGTGAAGACGTTCCAGACCCTGACCGGCTTGCCCAGGAACAGGCCGTCGATGGCCGGTTGCAGCAGTTGCAGAACGGTTGCGGCCATGATCCCGACCACGGCCGCGCAGACGATCGACAGGATCAGCGCGGACCGGTGATGTGAGAGATAGTCGCGCCAGATGCGCGCCAGCAGCGGGCGCAGGCGTTCCTTCTCTTGAGCGGCGGGGGCAGACGTGGTCATCGCTCCGAGGTCGGACGGCTGGACGGGGAAGTCAAGCATTCGCCGGGATGACGCGAGCCGGTTGAGCCTCTATCTGCACAGTATGACACGCTACGATCTTTCCACGCCCGGCGGCCGGTTCAAGGCGCGGTGGGACTATGTCTGGAAGGATCATGCCTTTCTGAGGCGGTGGTTCATGAACGCCCACTGGCTGGGGCCGGATCTGGTGCGGACCAACCAGCCGTCGCCCAGGCAACTGGCATACTGGAAGTCGCAGGGCATCAGGACGATCATCAACCTGCGCGGCGCGCGGGATGAGGCCTATTATGCGCTGGAGAAGGACGCCTGCGCGCGCCTGGGGCTGACCCTGATCGATGCGCCGCTGGATTCGCGCGATCCGCCGCAAAGGGATCGGGTGCATCGGGCGCGTGAGCTGTTCCGGACGATCGAATATCCAGTGCTCATCCATTGCAAGTCCGGCGCGGACCGGGCGGGGATGATGGCGGTCTTCTATCGCCATTTTCATCTCGGCGAGCCGATCAGCGTCGCGATCGAACAGCTGTCGAAGAAATATCTGCACCACCGCGAGGGGCTGACCGGTGTGCTGGACTATACGCTCGAGAAATATCTGCGCGAGGTCGAGCCGACGGGCGTCAGTTTCATGGACTGGGTCGATAGCGACGCCTATGACCCGAAGGCGATCCGGGCCGAGTTCAAGGCCGGATGGTGGGGGACGATCCTGACCGACAAGCTGCTGCGGCGCGAGTAGGGTTCAGCCCCAGGGGCCGGATTTTGGCCCGGGACCGGAGCCGGGCTGCGTCGGATCGGACTCGCCGTTCTCGGCGCGGATTTCTGCGTCGCGGCGGGCCTTGCGCTCGGCTTCCCAGTTGCGAAACCAGTGGGCCCACTCGCGGTCGCCTTTCCAGCGCATGACCCACAGCACAAGCACCATGAGCAGGCCGACGAGGGCGACGATTTCCTGGGTCTCGAAGGTGCGACCGAAGATATTCATGGACGAGCTTTCGCTTTGGGTGGACCAAGGTCCATCCTACGCCCCCCGACGCGGATTAGCCTAGTGCGCGTCGCCGCGTGGGTCGATCATGCGGTGGGCGTGCAGGATGAAGTAGCGCATCAGGGCGTTGTCGACCGTGGCCTGGGCGCGGGCCTTCCACGCCTTCTTGGCCTCGTCATAGCTGCCGTACGCTCCGACAAACTCGACCTTGGTCAGGTCACGGAACACGGGCGCATCCAGGTGACGCAGCTCGCCGCCGATGACGAGATGCAGCAGTTGCGGGGTTTCGGTTCCGGGCGTGGTCATGGCGGCGTCCTTGGGCAGGCTGACAATCTAGCGGGGCGCGAGGGGAATAGGCGCTGTACGTCGCACGATCAACGGGTGAAGGGCCGGGGCGCTGCAGATCAGGCTGTTCTGACGCGGATCAGCCTGGTTGAAGCGCCAGGGCTCGCCGTGGTGGTCGCTGACGACGGCCCCGGCTTCCTGCGCGATCAGGGCCCCGGCGCAAATGTCCCAGTCCCATTTGGGCGTCAGGGCGATGGCGGCATCGAAGGCCCCAGCCGCGACCAGCGCCATGCGATAGGCGATGGCGTTGCGCTTCTCATAGCGCATGGGCGGCCAGGGCTCGTCCCAGTGCGGACCCTCCATCAGCCGTGCGTCGGCCAGAACGGAGGCATCGTCCAGATCGTCGGTGTCCGAGGCTGTGATCGGCTGTCCGTTCAGCGTCGCCCCGCCGCCCAGGGTGGCACAGAAGGTCTCGTTCAGGGCGGGGGCATGGATGACGGCGGCGACGGGCCGGCCATCCTCGACCACGGCGATGGGGATGCACCACCACGGCTTGCCCTTCATGTATGCGACCGTGCCGTCGATGGGGTCGACCACGAAAATGCGGCGGCGGGCCAGACGCTCGGCACTGTCCTCGCTCTCCTCCGACAGCCAGCCATAGTCGGGGCGGGCCGACAGCAGGACATCCTTCAGCACACGATCCACGGCCATGTCGGCAGAGGTGACGGGCGACCCACCGGGCTTGGACCAGGTCTTCAGCCCGGCTTCGCGCTCAGCGAGGGCCAGTTCGCCCGCCGCCAGAGCCGCGTCGCGGATCAGGGCCAGGTCGGTGGCGTAATCGCTCATTTGCCCGCGATGGCCACGGCGTCGAACAGCAATGACGGGCTGTTGAAGCTGGAGCGGAACTCCAGGTCCGAGCCGCGCTGCATCCGGCTCCAAAGGTCGATCAGATTGCCGGCGACGGTGATCTCGCTGACCGGATAGGCGATCTGGCCACCCTCGAACCAGAAGCCGGACACCCCGGCAGACCAGTCGCCGGTATTGCCGTTCAGCGACGGACCGAACATGGAGGTGATCAGCAGGCCCGTGCCCGCGTCGCTCATCAACCCATCCTGATCGCGCTGACCCGGCTCCAGGTGCAGATTGTGGGTGGAGACACCCGGAGGCCCCGCGGATCCGCGCGAGGCATGACCCGTCGAGGCCAGGCCCAGCTGGGCGGCCGAGGCGCTGTTCAGCAGCCAGGTGGTCAGGATGCCGTCCTCGACGATTGCGCGACGCTCGACCGCCACACCCTCGTCGTCGAAGGGAGTGGAACCATGGCCGCGCGGTCGGAAGGGATCGTCGATCAGGTCCACCCCGACCGGCAGGATGCGCTGGTTCAGCCGGTCCTTCAGAAAGGAGGTGCCGCGCGCGATGGACGGCCCGGAGATGGCTCCCAGCATGGGCGAGATCACCTGCGTCGCCATGCGGTTGTCGAAGATGACGGGTGCGGTGGTCGAGGCGATCTTGCGCGGGCCGACGCGGGCCACGGCACGCTGACCGGCGCGTTCGCCGATCCAGCCAGCATCCGGCAGGTCGGACAGGTGGCGGGCGCTGCGCCCCTCGCTGCCACGCTCCATCCCGCCGTCCTTTTCGGCGATGACACCGACGCCGAGCGAAAAGGAGGAGCCGTGATAGGCCCCGTCGAAACCGTCGGAGGTGACGAGACGCCAGCGGCTGGTGGAATGCGAGGCGTGGCCGCCCTCGGACCGGGCAACACCGGGGATGGCCAGGGCAGCAGCCTCGGCCTCGGCAGAGACAGCCTCAAGCTCGGCGGCACTGCGCTCGGTGGGGTCGAACAGGTCCAGATCGGGGAAGGGGCCCTTGGCGAGGCGATCCTTCGGAGCCAGACCGGCATAGGGATCTTCGGGGGCCAGCCGGGCCATGGCCACGGCGCGCTCGATCAGGCGGGCGCGGGTCGGCTCGGACAGGTCGGAAGAGGACACCGTCGCCTGACGCCGTCCAATGAAGACCCGCAGACCCAGGTCGCGGCTCTCCTCGCGCTCGACGTCCTCCAGTGCGCCGTTGCGGACGCCGACGGACAGGGCTGCGCTTTCGGAGGAGACCGCCTCGGCGGCATCGGCCCCGGCGCGAAGGGCACTGGCGACGAGATCATGAAGAATGTCGGGGGAGGCGGCAGTCTGTGGGGAGGGCATGGCCCGATATGGCGGACGGGGCGGCTGATCGCAACGGCGCGGGCGCGTATCAGCCCACGAAGGCGTGCACCACCAGCATGGCCCCGGCCAGGATCAGGGCCACGAAGGTCAGAGCCATGCCGATGACCCGACCCGGCGTCGGCTTCTGATCCGACAGGCTAAGCGCATGGATCACCCGACCGGCGAACAGTAGCCCGCCGACCATATGCAGCGCATAGGCGGGCAGGCCCAGCAGGGTCAGGACGGCCAAGGCCGCGATCCCGATCGGTATGTATTCCGACGCATTGCCGAACACCCGTCCGGCCAGAATGACCTGGGCATTGCCGCCGTCCCCCAGCAGAACCCGGTTAGAGCGCCGCGCCAGTACGACCCGCACCGACAGCGCCACCATCAGCAGGATCAGCAAACCGCTCCACAGGGCGGCGGCCTGGGCCGGTGACATCTGCGTCAGGAACGACATGGCTCAGCCCTCGCGACCCACAGGATACAGGCGGTAGTGGTCATCATAGAACGGCGTGCGCTCATAGAACCACTGCAAACGCGCGTCGCCGTCGGCGGCAAAGGCGGGCTCGGCGGCCAGCTTGGCCTCGAACTCGGCCTTCAGCGCGGGGTCTGCCGCCAGCATCCGCTCGGCCAGGGGAGCTATGGCATAGCCCTCGATGTATTCCACGCGGCTCAGCACCTCGGGGAAGAAGCCCCAGGCGAAGAAGCTCTCGCTGGACTGCGGCTCCAGCAACAGCACGACGATGTCGCCCAGCGGCTGGTCGGTCGGCACGCGGACGGAGCCTGTCGGGAAGGACCAGTTTCTGCGTTCGGGCGTGACCCCGGAAATGGCGACGGCGACGTGACCCTCATTGGCGCGGGTGGCCAGGCGTGGGTCGTTCAGGCGCAGCATCTCGACATCGACGGCTCGCGGTTCTGTCACCGTTTCCATCTGGATACCGTGCATCGCCAGACGCTCGATAATGTCGGTGCGGTATGACGGCACCCAATAGGCGGCGGGGCGGCGCAGGGTCAGGCTGGGGTGGGAGCCATAGAAGGGCATCTGCCACAGCTCCGGATCGGGCTGGCCCGACCAGCGGATTTCCCTGCGGCCCGAGGCGGGGCTGTCATAGGTGTCGTACAGGATGCCCTTGAACGGGCGCGTCGAGGACGGCGCTTCGTCCTGAACGAAGTTGGCCGGAATTTCGGCAGGGCGCAGCGCGCTGTCCGCGGCGATGGCGGTGCGCAGGTCGTTGCCCCGGTCGGCCAGTGTCCGCATGGCCTGTTCGAGGAAGACATAGGTGCCCAGCACGCGCTGTTCGTGCGGCTTCAGGCTGTGGTTCTCGATCAGGATGGTCGGCACCCGCGCGGCCGAGCCCCATCCGTTGGAAAACCGTTCGCCCAGGCCGCCATCGTTCAGCCCGGCGCGGGGATTGGCATCGTCCTGACCAAAGACAAGCTCGCCGGGGATATGCCCTTGTGCTTTCAGAGCCGCGTTCATCGCCGGCTTGAACGCCTGATCCAGCCAGGTCGCGATGGCAGGCGAGCGGCTATAGCTGCCGTTCTCGCCGTTGTAGCCGTAGGTCACGTCGTACTGGTAATCCAGGCCGTCGGTGACGTGGATATCGACGTAGAGGTCGGGCTTGTACTTCAGGATCAGACCACGCACGGCCCGCATTTCGGGCTGGTCCAGCTTCAGATAGTCACGGTTCAGGTTCTGGTTGGTGGCCGTGTTGCGCCAGCCCTGGATGCGGGGGCCGCGCTGGTTCGGACGGGAATAGGCGGAGGCTCGCTCATGCCCATCGACCGACAGGATAGGAATCAGGATCAGATTGACCCGGTCCAGCAGGTCGTCGCGGCCATAGAAGGCGATGTCGCGCAGCAGCATCATGCCCGCGTCCTTGCCGTCGATCTCGCCCGGATGGATACCGGCCTGGGCCAGAAGCACGGGCTTGGACGGATCCAGCGTGTCGCCGTCCTTCGATGCGATGACGGCATAGATCGGTCGGCCTTCCGGCGAGGTGCCGAACTGTTCGATGCGGATCAGGTCGGACGCCGCATCCAGCCGGTCGAACCAGGCGCGGGTGTCGGCATAGTTCGGGCTGAAGTCGTGGCCGGCATCGGCCTCGAAGGCCGTGACCCACGGGTCGGAGGTATCGCGCAGCAGGCTTCGGCTGGCTCCGTTCCAATCAGGAGCTGGCGGCAGGAACGGCTGATCCCATGGCGCGGCATTGGGAACCGAGGGCGACTGGGACATGGCGGGACTCGCTACAAGGGCCGCAAGCGCGGCAACAAGAATGGCAGGGCGCATGGCGGAAGTCCTGTTCCGATTGGGCTGTGATGGCAAGCGCTGGATACCCGTTCGTCAGCGAGGATGTGGCTGCCCTGGGCCGTACTTAGCCACCAAAGGCTGGTGACCACCCGCCTGAAGCAAACAGCATGTGTGCTGCTCGCGTCATGTTCCACATCGTATAGGCCAGGACCACAATAAGGGCCGCAATGACCACCTTTCGCTGTGGGGCAAAGGCGGCGACGCCGGTGGATACTGCAAAAATGCCCACGCCTATGATCAGTCTGATGGACCAGACGGCGGCCCAACTCGGATCAGCCAAGGCCAGAAACCCCAGCAAAATCCAGACGATGGCGTTGGCAGCCAGGACGCAGCCGAATACCAGTTGCCTGTGAGCCCAGAAATGTTCGTCCAGATCAATGCGCGTCTTTACCCCCTCCGCGCTGACTCGGGGAAAGGTCACACTGGCCGCGATGTAGAAGGTTGCGGCGACGACCAGGCCAACCAGCAGCAGCACCGGGTTGAAGGGGGCTCCGCGAAAGAACACCCAGGCCTGGTTCCAGAAGGTTGCCAGGTCGATGGCGACGAACACGGCCAGAAGCGGCGTCAGCCAACCGAAGCGGACGCGATGCCGCTCATGCAGGATGCGCGCGAGACCCCCGACCAGCTCGGCGACCGACAGGCCCAGCAGAAGGCCGTAGAAGCTGAAAAAGAACTCGAATGCGCTCATCTGGCCCCCAGGCCCTTTACTCTGCATAGAGCGAGCGGCCAGGGGCCGAGACGGAACTGGATCAGCGGTTCAAAAGTGTCAGCAGGCGATCTACATCGCGTTGGGCTGCGGCCCTTCGGCCTTCGTGCTGGGCGAGTTGACGCCGCTGGGAGTCTGTCAGGGTTCCCGTTTGCTCTTCGACGGCCTTGAGTTCGGCAATCTTGCTGTCGAGTTCAGCAACACGATCCTCGGCCTCCATCAACGAAGCTTCGCGACGCTCCGTAAGATTTGGGCGATCGCGTGAACTCGCTCCGCGACCCACCATTACCTGGGCATCGGCTATTGTGGCGGTGGTAACGACGGGCATGGCGGTGGCCAGTGCAAGCGTGGCAACAAGCAGCAATTTCATCTCGTAACCCTAAACTGAATGACGGCGTTGCCGGACCCTAGATTACATTTCCGTCACATGTGAAGCGGGTTTCGGACACAATTTCGCAACTGTGTCATTTCCATATCGGTGATTGGTCGCCGGGGAGGCCAAGACGGCCCCACATTTCTGTCACACGGGCCACGACGTCGTTGTCCATTCGGATCTCCTCACCCCACTCGCGCTTGGTTTCCGGCTCCCACTTGTCAGTGGCATCCAGTCCGATCTTGGACCCCAGACCGCTCTCAGGACTGGCGAAGTCCAGATAGTCGATCGGGGTGTTCTCGATCAGGGTGATGTCGCGCGCCGGGTCCATCTTGGTGGAGATGGCCCACATGACCTGCTTCCAGTCGCGGGCGTCGATGTCGTCGTCCACGACGATGACCCATTTGGTGTACATGAACTGGCGCAGATAGCTCCAGACGCCCAGCATGACCCGCTTGGCATGGCCGGGATAGGCCTTCTTCATCGACACCACGGCGATGCGGTAGGAGCACCCCTCGGGCGGCAGCCAGAAGTCGGTGATCTCGGGGAACTGCGCGCGCAGCAGGGGAATGAACACCTCGTTCAGCGCCTCGCCGAGGACAGAAGGCTCGTCCGGCGGGCGACCGGTGAAGGTGGTCAGATAGATGGGGTCGCGCCGCATGGTGATGGCCGTCACCTGGAAGACCGGGAAGGTCTCGACCGAGTTGTAATAGCCGGTGTGGTCGCCGTACGGGCCCTCGGGCGCATGCTCGTCCAGCAGGACATGGCCTTCCAGCACGATCTCGGCGTTGGCAGGTACCATCAGCGGCACGGTCTTGCAGGGCACCAGCTCGGCCTTCTGTCCACGCAGCAGGCCCGCGAACTGATATTCCGACAAGGTGTCCGGGACCGGGGTCACCGCCGCCAGTATGGTGCCCGGATCGGCCCCCAGAACGACGGCGCAGGGTAGGGGTTCGCGCTTTCCGGCCTTCTTGTGCCGGGCATAATGCTGGGCCCCGCCACGATGGGCCAGCCAGCGCATGATCGCCTTGTCCTTGCCCAGCACCTGCATGCGATAGATGCCCAGGTTGAAGTCGTCCTCGCGGTCATCGCTGGGTCCTTTGGTGACCACCAGACCCCAGGTGATCAGCGGGGCGGGCTCGCCGGGCCAGCAGCCCTGGACGGGCAGGGCGGTCAGGTCGATCTGATCGCCCTTCAGCACCACCTCCTGCACCGGAGCCTTCTTCGCCACCTTTGGCCGCATCGACATGACGGTCTGGGCCAGCGGCAGCATTTCCATGGCGTCCGACAGGCCGCGCGGCGGGGTCGGGTTGCGCAGGAAGGCCAGCAGTTCGCCGACCTCTCGCAGTTCGGCCGCGGTGGTGCGAACCTTCTTCTCCATGGTCACGCCCATGGCCACGCGCTTCACCGTGCCGAACAGATTGGCCAAGCAAGGAATCGGACTGATCGAGCCGTCGGGCATGACCGGCTTTTCGAACAGCACCGCCGGCCCGCCGTTGCGCAGCAGCCGGGTCTGGATCTCGGTCATCTCGAGGTGGGTGGAGACGGGCTCGGAGACGCGAACCAGTTCGCCCTCGGCTTCGAGCATCGCCATGAAGTCGCGCAGGGATTTATAGGCCATGCTGGTGGATTAGGCGGACACGGGCGTCCTGTCACCTGACGGTAGGCTGCGGTCGATCGCCACGACCACAAGGCCAACCATCAGGAAGAAGATCAGCAGTCCGCCGAAATAGGCGGCAGTCCGGGCCAGGCCCAGTTCACTGACGTCTACGAACCAGTAGGGCCACCAGTCGGAGGCAAAACCGTGAACCAGGGTCCAGCCGCCATAGGCCAGGGGAAACAGCAACCACCGCGCCGGATCACGCCAGGTCAGCTGTCCGCGCGGCACGAAGGCCAGCCAGTCGATCAGCATGGCGCTGGGCATGACGTAGTGCAGCAGTATGTTGACCACATACAGCCAGCCCTGCGGAGCCCAGGTGGCATGCAGCAGGAAGTGATACACCAGCCCGACGACTACGGCATACATGGTCACTGCCGCCCTCACGCCGGGTGACGCCATCGCCCGTCCAGCCCCGGTGCGGCTCGCGACTACCGGCAGCAGCATCGCCAGCATCACCAGAACATTGGTCAGGATGGTGAAGAAGCTGAAGAAATTCAGGGTGAGGGCAGCGATACGGCCCGGGTCTGCGCCGATCATTAATGCGTACTGAACAACGAGCGCGAACAGGCCGACCAGGGCGAACACGCCGCGCCATAGGGTCTTCATGACAGGACTAGTCCCAGGCAGAACTCGAGCCCTGCGATGAAGCCCAGTGCCGCTCCGGCCTTGACGGCGGCCGGGTCGCCCCGGCCATCGCGCCATCCAGCCTTGAAACCTCGCCAGACCTGAGAGCGTCTCCACGGCATGGTCAGTAGGCCCGCGTGTCCGACGTCAGCGCCCAGAGCGGCAGGCGAAGGGCGCTGATCGCCGTGCCGATCCGTAGGCTGTTCAGATGAGCCCGGCCCGCCTCGATGCGGCGCTGCTCCTCGGGCGTCATGTCCATCAGCCGTGCCAGGTCTTCCACGCTCAGCCCCCGTCGCTCCCGCCAGTGCTTCAATCGGGCACCGACCGCCGCGTCTGCGGGATCGACGACTGGAAATCCATGCACAGAACCCATGCGCCACTCCCTTGAGCCGCTCCATTCAAGGTGGTGGAGCGATGACGTTGCCTTGGCCTATCGGCCTGTCTGCGCGGGCCTGATCACCATTCGTGGTCCCATTCAAAGGCCTTGTCCAGCCAGTCGCCCAGGCGCCCGTCGGGCCGGGCCAGGGCATGGATGCGGTCCATGTCCTCGTCGGTCAGGGCGAAGTCGAAGATGTCGAAACTCTCTTGCGCCCTATGCACCTTGGTCGTGCGCGGGATGGCGATGACGTCCTGCTGGATCAGCCAGCGCAGGGTGACCTGGGCGGCGGACTTGCCGTGATGGTCGCCGATTTCCTTCAGCGTCGGGTCGTCGGCCACATTGCCCTGGGCCAGCGGGGACCAAGCCGTGATGGACGACCCCAGCTCCCGGGCCGTTTCCAGCAGTTGCGTCAGCTTGAGGTAGGGATGGTATTCGACCTGGTTGGTGATCAGGCGTGCCTTCGATAGCGCCTGCGCTTCGCGGAACTGGGCCGAGGGGAAGTTGGACAGGCCGATGTTGCGGGTGAAGCCCTTGTCCTTGGCTTCGTTCAGCGCCCCGATCGTCTCGGCAAACGGCGGCGTCGTCTTTGGCCAATGCAGCAGCAGCAGGTCGGGGGTGAAACCCAGGCTGGTGGCGGATTCCTCGGCCTGCTTCAGCAGACCGGCGTGGTCGAAATGCTCGACCCAGATCTTCGTGGTCAGCCAGATGTCCTCGCGGGCGACATGCCCCGCCGCGATCGCGTCGCGGATGCCGTCGCCGACGGCCGCCTCGTTCTTGTAGATCCAGGCCGTGTCGATGTGGCGGTATCCGATCCTCAGGGCCTCGGCCACCATGCGCCGCGCGTCAGCCGGCTCCAGCTGCCAGGTGCCGAAGCCGAGCAGGGGGATGGTGTTCCCATCGACGGTGATCGTGGCTTGGTCGGTCATGAGGGCAGCTCCGGCGGGGGGAGCTGTTTAACTAGGCAGCGATGCCGAGGTTTCAACCGGCCTTGGCGATGGGGGATGCGTCCGCTAAAGCCCGCAGCCTGATGTCTTGCCCGAGCGTAATCCCATGACCGACCTTCCCGACCGCCTGTCCGTCGATCCCGACAGCCCGTTCCACGACGCCGATCTGCTGGCCAAGGGCATCGGCGTCCGGTTCAAGGGCGAGGAAAAGACCAATGTCGAGGAATACTGCATCTCCGAAGGCTGGGTCCGCCTGGCTGTGGGCAACCGCGTCGATCGCCGCGGCAAGGCGCTGACGGTGAAGCTGCAGGGCTCGGTCGAGGCCTGGGTCAAGGGCGAAGAGGCCTAGGTCACGATAGGCGCTTCCCGCGAAGCGAGGCGCTCGTTACGGTTCGCTCTGCCTTTTTGAGTCTCCCGGAGCCGTCATGCGCCTGTCCGCTCGCCTACTCTGCGCCAGTGCGCTTGCTTTTGGTCTGTCCGTCGCCCCAGCCCTGGCGCAGGACGCGCGCACCATCCGCGAGGCCGAGCAACTGCGTGACCGGGCGCTGGACAGCAATGTCGCCTACGATCTGGTGTCCGAACTGACGACGCGGTTTGGCCCGCGCCTGGCGGGCTCGGCCTCGGAACAAGCCTCAGCACGCTGGGGGGCGGACAAGTTCCGCGAAATGGGCTTCGACAACGTCTCCATCGAGCAGTTTCCCCTGGCCCTGTGGACACGGGGCGAGGCGAGGGTGGAGATCGTCGGGCCCTTCGCCCAGCCTCTGAATATCGTCTCGCTGGGCGGGTCCATCGCCACCCCGGCGGAAGGCATCGAGGGCGAAGCGGCCATCTTCGAGACCTATCAGCAGCTGTTGGACCAGCCCGAGGGCGCGCTGACCGGCAAGATCGCGATCGTGCTGCAGGACACCGTCCAGGCCCAGGATGGGCGCGGCTATGGCGCGACCTCGCCCATTCGCGGTGCGGGCCCGACCGAGGCGGCAAAACGCGGGGCTATCGGCTATGTGTTGCGCTCTCTGGGGACGCACGACCATCGCTTTGCCCACACGGGTGCTACGCGGGTAGGCGAGGGGACCATCCCCGCATTCGCCATGAGCCCGCCGGACGCAGACCAGCTGCGCCGGATCGGGCGGCTGTCCGACGAACCGCTGCGCATGCGCCTGTTCTCCAACGCCGGTTTCACCGCTGACAGTGTCAGCCAGAACGTGGTGGGCGAAGTGCGCGGCTCGGGCCCGGATGCTGACGAAGTCATCGTCGTCGGCGGCCATCTGGACAGCTGGGATCTGGGGACCGGGGCCATCGACGACGGCGCAGGCGTGGCCATCACGGCCGCCGCCCTGAAGCTGATCGAGGATATGCCGCGCAAACCGCGCCGCACCATCCGCGTCGTCTGGTGGGGATCCGAAGAGGTCAGCCAGCCGCCGCCCGCCCAGGGCCTGGCCGGGGCCCGTCACTATGCCGAGACCCGACGCGATCAGATGGCGAACCATGTCGCCATTTCCGAAAGCGACTTCGGTGCCGGCCCGATCTACAGCCTGGCCCTGCCCGCAGGCGCAGCCGACACCGATTTCCGGCGCGCGGCGCAAGGCGTGCTGACGCCGCTGGGCGTTCTGTTCGATCCCGCTCCGGCGACGGGCGGCGGACCGGACACAGGCCCGACCGTGGCGCTCGGTGTGCCCGCCTTCCGCCTGAACCAGGACGGTACGGACTATTTCGACACCCACCACACCGCCGACGATGTGCTGGACCGGATCGATCCGGAGGCCATGACCCAGAACGTCGCCGCCTGGGCCGCCTTCCTGTGGTTGCTGGCCAACTCCGATGTGGATTTCCGGGCAGCCGCGGCCGCGCCTGCGCCGTCGAATTAGGGACTCGTCAAACCCCGTTCGGATAGGTCAGGCTGAAAACCTCGGTTCAACCGCTCGAATCAAATGGGGGCACCATGAGCGACTATGATCCCGTCCGGTATCAGGACACCCGCAATGAAGGTGGCCCGCCGCCCAGCACTGGCCTGGCCGTCGGTTCCCTGATCACCGGCATCATTGCCCTGGTGCTGTCGCTGATACCGTTCATCGGATTCATCTCCTGGATCCTGGCACCAGCCGGGCTGATCATGGGCGTCATCGCGGTCAACAAGCCGGCGGGCAAGGGTCTGGCCATCGGCGGAATCGTGACCTCGGCCATCGCCCTGATCATCTGCATCCTGTGGGTCGTCGGCATGGGCGCGCTGATGGGCACGGCAGCTACCAGTAGCGGCTATTGATCCCGAGCCGCATGGCCGAAGCCGTCCGGCGCTGCTAGACAGTCCGCGCCTGCGAGCGTGGCGAAATTGGTAGACGCAACAGACTTAAAATCTGTCGGCTTCGGTCTTGCGGGTTCGACCCCCGCCGCTCGCACCATCGGCTGATTTTTTCAGCGTTTCTTGCCCAGTTCGGCGGCGATGTCCTTGACCATCCGGCCGGCCTTGCGGTGGGCAGCGGTGATCTGGTCGCGCGTCACGCCCCAGCGCTTCATCCAGTATTCGACGGCCTGACGCTCGGACAGGTCCAGCCGGTCCTTGTCGATGAAGCCGCGCTTGTCCTTCAGTCCGGCCATGATCGGCGCTCCGTGTGAGGCCCCGAAAGGCCGTTTGGCCTGTCCATAGCGCATAACTTCGTGTTTCGCGCGGCGATCGCGCCTTAACCGCAGCGCGTTTCATGGGCACAAGAGGGCATCATCCCTTTCGCCCGCATGGATATTCGATGATCAGAGCTCGCCGCGCCCGCATCGTCGCCACCCTGGGACCGGCCAGCCGCGCGCCCGGTACGGTCAAGGCCCTGGCCCAGGCCGGGGTGGACGTGTTTCGCCTGAACTTCAGCCACGGCACGCATGAGGATCATGCGGCGGCGCTGAAGGCCGTGCGGGGCGCGGAAATGGCGCTGAAGCGGCCTCTGGGCGTGCTGGCGGACCTGCAAGGACCCAAGCTGCGGCTCGGTCGATTTGCCGAGGTCGAGATCGACGTCAAGCCGGGGCACAAGATGCGGTTCGACCTAGACCCGACGCCCGGCGATGCCACGCGGGTGGAGATGCCGCATCCGGAAATCTTTAAGGCCCTGCGGACCGGCATGCTGCTGTTGCTCGACGACGGGCGGGTGCGTTTGCGTGTGGGCGAGCGCACGGATGAATGGGCCGATGTGACGGTCGAAAGCGGCTCCAAACTGTCGGATCGCAAGGGTGTGGCCGTGCCCGAGGCGGTTGTGCCAGTCTCGGCCCTGACGCCCAAGGACCGCGAGGACCTGGCCTTTGCCCTGCGCATCGGGGTCGACTGGGTGGCGCTCAGCTTCGTCCAGAAGGCCGAGGACATGGCAGAGCTGAAACAGCTGGTGAAAGGCCGCGCCGCCTGCCTGGCCAAGATCGAAAAGCCCCAGGCCCTGGCCCAGCTGGACAGCATTCTGGACTATTGCGACGGCGTTATGGTCGCGCGCGGCGACCTGGGCGTCGAGCTGGAGCCGGAAGAAGTGCCGGTGGCCCAGAAACGCATCATCCGCGCCGCCCGCCAGCGTGGCGTGCCCGTGATCGTGGCGACCCAGATGCTGGAGAGCATGACGGGGGCCCCAGCACCGACGCGCGCAGAGGCTTCGGATGTCGCCAATGCCGCCTATGAGGGGGCCGATGCCCTGATGCTGTCGGCCGAAACCGCGTCGGGCCAGTACCCCTTGGAATCGGTGGCGGTGATGAGCCGGATCATCGAGCGGGTCGAAAGTGATCCCCTGTGGCCCAGCCTGATGGATGCCGAGCACGCCGGCATGGACGATATCGACGCCGACGCCCTGGTCGCGGCGGCGGGCAAGGCGGCTCAGGCTCAATCGACGGCCTGTATCGTGGTGTTCACGACCCTGGGCGGGACGGCCCGGCGGATGGCTCGCGAGCGGCCGTTGCTGCCGGTGCTGGCCCTGACGCCCAATCCGGACACGGCTCGCCGTCTCGCCCTGGTCTGGGGGCTGGAGACGCGGCTCGGCAAGGAGCCGACCAGTCTGGAAGACGTCACCGAGGATGCGGTCAAGAGCGCCATGACCTATGGGTTGGCGAAAGCAGGTCAGAGGGTGCTGATCCTGGCCGGGACGCCCTTCGGTGCGCCGGGGGCTGCGAATCTGCTGCGACTGGCCCATGCTCCGGCGAAGGGCGGCAAGTCGCGCGCCTGATCCTACGAGGATCGGCATGATCAAATACATCGGTTCCAAGCGGGCGTTGCTGACCCAGATCACCACGGCGGTCAGTGGTCGGCTGCCCGACGGGGGGCTGGTGTGCGATCTGTTCTCCGGCACGGCGCGGGTCGGCCATGTGCTGAAAAAGCAGGGCTTCCGCGTCTGGTCCAATGACGTCAACGCCTATGCCCATGTCTTGGCCACCGCCTATGTGCAGGCGGATCGCGAGCGGTGGGAGACGAAGGCCGAGACGGTGCTGGCCGAGTTGCGGACGGTGACGCCCCGGGCGGGATGGTTCACCCGCGCCTTCTGCGAGGATGCCCGCTATTTCACGCCCGAGAACGGTGCGCGGATCGATGCCATGCGCGACCGGATCTCGTCCATGGCCCTGGAGCCCGAACTGGAAGCGATCGCCCTGGTCAGTTTGATGGAGGCTGCGGACCGGGTCGATTCCACCGCCGGGGTGCAGATGGCCTATATGAAGGCCTGGGCCGCGCGGGCGTTGAAACCGCTGGAACTGCGGATGCCCGATGTTCTTCCGGGCGTGGCGGCGGGGCCGTGCCGGGCGACCCACCGGGATGCGGTTGAACTGGCCACCGAGGTCGAGGCCGATCTGGTCTATCTGGACCCGCCGTACAACCAGCATTCCTATCTCGGCAACTACCACTGCTGGGAAAGCCTGGTGCTGTGGGACAAGCCTGAAACCTACGGCATCGCCAACAAGCGGATCGACGTGCGCACCCGCAAGAGCGCCTTCAACAGCCGCCCCGGCATCGGGCCTGCGCTGAAGGCCGTGATCGACGGGGTGAAGACCCCCAACCTGGTCGTGTCGTTCAACGACGAGGGCTATCTGTCGCGCGATCAGCTGGTCGAGATGCTGTCGGCGCGGGGCGAGGTGCAGGTCATCGAGATCCAGCACCCCCGCTATGTCGGGGCCCGCATCGGCATCCATAATCCCAAGGGCGAGAAAGTCGGGACGGTGGGACGGCTGAGGAATGTGGAGTATCTGTTCGTGGTCGGCGGTCGGCCTCTGAAGCTGGCCGACGCGGCCTGAGGCGCTATGTCGGGAACCAGCGTTCCACATTGTCGTTAAACCGACATGGAACAGCCGCGCTTAACCCCCTCTATCCAGCCCGCCGATGCTTTCGACGCCATGCGCCATCGGGAGGCTCAAACTTTTGGTCGCCGTCCAGTCGCAAAGGCGGCAGTCCATCCGCAGGCCGATCTCTACGACCGCGCCCAGACCTGGGCCGTCGTCGCCCTGGGCGGCATGATTGCGGCGCTGGCCGGGGCTCTGGCCGGCAGCGGCCTGTCGCTCTAGGCCTCCAGCAAGGCGCGGATCGGAGCCCAACTGCGGCGATGCGCCGGGCAGGGGCCTAGGGTTCGCAAAGCTTCGGAATGCATGGGGGCGTTGTAGCCCTTGTGCCCGGCAAAGCCGTAGCCGGGATATTGCGTATCAAGATCGATCATCAGCCGATCGCGCGCCGTCTTGGCCAGTATGGAGGCGGCCGCGATCGACAGTGACAGGCTGTCTCCCTTGATCACCGTCTGCACATCGCAAGGCAGTTTGAACCTGTAGTTGCCGTCCACCAAGGCCGCCACGGGCTGTACCGACATCGCCTCGATTGCCCGGCACATGGCCAGGCCGGTGGCATGCAGGATGTTCAGTTCCGCGATCTCCTCCACCGAGGCGAGGCCGACACCCCAGGCCAAGGCGCGGGCCTTGATGACCGGCTCCATCTCGAACCGTCGCTTTTCGGTCAGGGCCTTGGAATCGTCGATGCCGGGGGGCAGGTCGTCGGGGTTCAGGATGACGGCGGCCGCAGACACGGGCCCGGCCCAGGGACCGCGACCCGCCTCGTCCACGCCGCAGACCAGACCTCCGACCGCGCGCGACAGGTCGGTCTCCAGCGACAGGGAAGGGATGTTGCGAACCGCAGTCATGGCCGCGCCATCGCACGAACCTGGGCGAGGCGAAAGCAGCTGGTCTGGTGATCGTTGACCATGCCCACAGCCTGCATGAAGGCATAGACGATCACCGGGCCGCAGAAGGTGAAGCCCCGTGCCTTCAACGCCTTGGTCATGGCGACGGATTGCGGCGTCTGGGTGGGGCCGTCGCGATAATCGGGCCAGGCATTCTGGATGGGCTGGCCGTCGACGAAGGACCACAGCCAGGCGGAAAAATCCTCGCCCTCGTCACGCATCTTCAGCCAGATCTGCGCCCCCTTGATCGCGCTGTTGATCTTGGCGCGCGAGCGGATGATGCGCGGGTCGCCCAGGAGGCGCTGGATGTCGGCTTCGTCGTAGCGGGCCACGATCTGCGGATCAAAACCGTCGAAGGCGTCGCGGATGCCTTCGCGTTTGCGCAGGATGGTGATCCAGGCCAGGCCCGCCTGAAACCCGTCCAGCACCAGCTTTTCCCACAGGGCGCGGGCGTCATACTCCGGCACGCCCCATTCGGTGTCATGGTAGGCGACATACAGCGGGTCGGTGCCGCACCAGCCGCAGCGGCCATCGGATTCGGTCATGGCGACAGGATGCCTGCGCAGATCATCCGTGGGAATGGCCGATTGATGCCGCACAGGGGGTGACGGGGGCAGAATCCCTCTTTAGCGTCCCGGCCCATGCGCAAACATCTTCTCGCCTCCGCTCTTTTTCTGGCCGCCCAGGCCCCCTTCACTGCCGCCCTGGCCCACAACGCCGATCCGGCCGTTCTTACGCCCGAGCGGGTGTTCGCCAATCCCTCATTGTCCGGGCCGGTGGCGCGGGGCGTGTCCCTGTCGCCCGACGGCGAACTGGTCGCCTTCCTCCGCTCGCGTGAGGACGATGTGGATGTGCTGGACCTGTGGGCCGCCCCGACGGGCGAGGGCGAGCCGTTCAAGCTGATCGATGCGCGGGCTCTGGTGCCGGACGCCGGCGAACTGTCCGAAGCCGAGAAGGCCCGGCGCGAGCGGATGCGCATCAGCCAGCGCGGCGTGGTCGAATATTCCTGGGACGAACAGGGGCGCTACATCCTCGCTCCCTTGGAAGGCGACGTCTTCCTGGCCGAGCGCGCCGGCGGTGCCGTCCGTCGCCTGACCGAAACCGAGGCGGACGAGATCGACGCCAAGGTCTCGCCCAAGGGCAATTTCGTCTCCTGGGTCCGGGATCAGGATCTGGTCGTCTATGACCTGGCGGCGGGCACGGAGGCCCCCGTCACCACCGACGGCGACGGCCTGATCACTTGGGCCACCGCCGAATTCATCGCCCAGGAGGAGATGGACCGCGACACCGGCTACTGGTGGAGCCCTGACGAACGCTACATCGCCCTGCAGCGGACCGACGAATCCGCCGTCGACATCGTGCCCCGGCTGGACATCACCGGCGGCGGGGCCAGCGTGATCGAGCAACGCTATCCCCGCGCGGGCCGCCCCAATGCCGTGGTCGAACTGTATGTGCAGGACCGTCAGAGCGGCCAGCGGACCAAGGTCGATCTGGGCGAGAACACGGACATCTATCTGGCGCGCGTCAACTGGTCGGCGGATGGCCAGACCCTCTACGTCCAGCGCCAGTCGCGCGACCAGAAGCGGCTGGACCTGCTCAGCGTCGATCCGGCCACGGGGGCGTCGCGTGTGATCGTGACCCAGCGCTCCGACGCCTGGGTGCCCCTGACCAACGACTTCCGCGCGCTGGAGGACGGCACCTTCATCTGGTCGTCAGAAGAGACCGGCTGGCGGCATCTGTATCTGTACAACCGCGACGGCCGTCGCCTGCGGGCGATCACGCGCGGGGCCTATCCAATCAAGGGGTTGAACGGCGTCAATCAGACGACGGGTGAAGTGTTCTTCACCGCCTCGATGCGTGACGGGCGCGAACTGCCGATCGAGCAGCAGATGTTCCGCGCCTCGCTGCGCCGGACGGTGACCCCGGTCGCCGTAACGCCAGAGGGCGGCTGGTGGGGCGCGTCCATGAACCGGACCGGCACGGCCTATGTCGGCAACTACACCGACCTGAACACGCCGGCGCAGTCGGGGCTGTACCGCGCCGACGGCACCTTCGTGCGCTGGATCGAGGAGAACCGGCTGGACGAGAGCCACCCCTATTTCCCCTATGTTTCCCGCCGCGGTCAGGTCACCTTCGGCGAACTGGAAAGCCACGGCGAGACCCTGGTCTGGCAGATGACCACACCGCCGGGCTTCGATCCGACGAAGACCTATCCGGTCGTTATGCAGGTCTATGGCGGGCCGTCAGGCGGCGGCGTCCGTCGCGGCTGGCAGTCGGCGACCAACCAGCTGCTGACCGAGGCGGGCTATATCGTCTTCCGCCTGGACAACCGAGGCGAGGGCGACCGCTCCACGGCGTTCAAACAGGCGCTGTATCTGAAGATGGGCCAGCCCGAGATCGAGGATCAGGTTCTGGGTGCCAACTATTTGAGATCGCTGCCGTTCGTGGATGCTGACCGGATCTCGGCCATGGGCTGGAGCTACGGCGGCTTCATGACCCTGCACATGCTGACAGAGCCAGAAATGGGGCTGACGTCGGCGATTTCCGGCGCCCCGGTCACCGACTGGAGCCTGTACGACACCCACTATACCGAGCGATTCATGTCGACGCCGGAAGCCAATGCAGAAGGCTATGCGGCGTCGGACGTCGTCGATCAGCTGGACCAGTCGACGGGCCGGCTGCTGCTGCTGCACGGCATGGCGGACGACAATGTCATCTTCGAAAACGCCACCCGCGTGATCGACGCGCTGCAGGCCAAGAGCGTGCCGTTCGAAATGATGCTCTACCCCGGCCAGCGCCACGGCATTCGCGGCAATGAACGCCAGTTGCAGCAATGGCGGACCTATCTGGATTTCTTCGACCGCACGATCGGGTCGCGGTCAGCATCGGAATAGGTCCGCAACGGGGTCGGAATCCGCAAGTGAATTTGAGGGGGCTGGAATGAAAACTGTTGGAATAGTCGCGGCGGCGACAGTGGCGGTCATGATGGCAGCTGGCGGCGCAATGGCTCAGGACACGGCGAGCGTGTCCGTGCCCGATCCCCTGGCGCTTAACAGGGCTTGGATCATGAACGCGGCCCAGGACGACCTGCAGACACGCAGCGTGCTGCGCTGGGCCGATCCGGCAACGATGGGTGCCGGACCCTTGCAAGGCGACCTGAGGGGCTACGGGATCCTTCTCAAGGACAATGTTGAGACCGCCGACATGCCCACCACTGCCGGCTCTCTGGCGCTGGCTAGGAACGCCCCTGGCCGGGATGCGCCTTTGGTGACGCGGCTGCGTGAAGCCGGAGTCATAGTGCTGGGCAAGGCCAACCTGTCCGAATGGGCCAACATTCGCTCATCCCAGAGCATCAGCGGCTGGAGCGCCACGGGTGGCCAGACCCTGAACCCCTATGACCCGTCCCGTACGCCCTGCGGCTCGTCGGCGGGCAGTGCGGTGGCGGTGGCGATAGGATTGGCACCGGCGGCGATCGGGACCGAAACGGACGGCTCCATCACCTGCCCGGCCTCGGTCAACGGCATAGTGGGCTTCAAGCCGACCGTGGGGCTGGTCAGCCGGACGCACATCGTGCCGATTTCGCATTCCCAGGACACGGCGGGTCCGATGACCAAGACGGTCGAGGACGCGGCACGGATCATGACCGTCCTCGCCGGTTCCGATCCCCTGGACCCCGCCACGGCCGAGGCCGATGCGCGCAAGGTCGACTACCGCGCCGCCCTGGACGCCGGGTCGCTGAGCGGGGCGCGGATCGGGGTCATGTCCTTCCTGCTGCCGTCCTATTCAGAAGAGACCCGTGCCGCGTTCGAGCGGTCGTTGCAGGCCATGCGCGAGGCGGGCGCAGAGATCGTCGAGATCACTGAGGCCCCGGCCCAGTTCCGTCAGATCGGAGGCTGGGAGCTGACCGTGCTGCTGACGGAGCTCAAGCACGACCTGAACCTGTATCTGGCCTCGACCGATCCGCAGCAGGTGCCGACGCGCACCCTGGCCGACGTCATCGCCTTCAATGCCGCCGAGCCGCGCGAGACCGTGCTGTTCGGTCAGGACCTGTTCGAGCGGGCCGAGGCGACCGGTGGCCTGACCGATCCGGCCTATGTCGAAGCGCGGGCGAAGTCATTGCAGGCGGCCGGGCCGGACGGCATCGACCGGATGATGGCGGACCACCGCGTCGTCGCCCTGATCGCGCCGACCACCTCGCGTGCGTGGACCAACGACCCGGAAGACGAGGACGACATGCAGGGCTCGGCCAGCCGCCTGGCCGCCGTCGCCGGTTATCCGCACCTGACCGTGCCCATGGGCTTCGACCGCGGCATGCCGGTGGGGATCAGCTTCATCGGCGGCAAGTGGGAGGATGCCCGCATCTTGTCGCTGGGCCATGCTTTCGAGCAGAAGACCCAGGCGCGGCGGGTACCGGGAATGGTCTCGCAGCCAGAATAAAGGGCTTAGACAAGTCTAGATAATCCTGCCGCGACAGGTTGGATAAGTCCGGTACTCTCTGGATAGATTGGCGCTTGTGCATACTGACCGGAACCGCGCCCAAGCGAAGCGGTTAGGCCGTAATGGAAAAGCTGTTCGTCCGGTTTGCGACCCTGACCGCCAAGGTGGCGGGCAAGCCGTGGACCTTCATCGCCTGTCTGGCCGTCGTGCTGATCTGGGCGATCAGCGGGCCGATCTTCAAATTCAGCGAGACCTGGCAGCTGGTGATCAACACCGGCACGACCATCGTCACCTTCCTGATGGTGTTCCTGATCCAGAATACCCAGAACCGCGATGGCGCGGCGATGCAGGCCAAGCTGGACGAGCTGATCTTCGCGGTGAAACAGGCGGATGCCCGCTTCATCGGTATCGAGCACCTGACCGAGCGGGAACTGGACGCCATCCTGGCTGAGGTGGAAGCGCGCGGCATCGCTGTGCATCAAGGCAAGCCAGCGCGGGCGATCAAGGGCAAGCCGGCGAAGCGGGCCAGTGACATCGAGGCCGAGCAACCCGCCAAAGCGTCTCCTGTCGGCAAGACCGGCTCCAGGACCAAGGCATGAGCGACCTCGTCGCCAATATCGTAGGCACGGCTGCGGCCCTGTGTTCGATCACCAGTTTCGCACCCCAGATGATCAAAATCTGGAAGGAGCGCGACGCTTCGAATGTGTCGCTGAAAACCTATTCCCTGACCGTGACGTGTTTCGTGCTGTGGACCGTCTATGGGGTGATGACCACGGCCTGGCCGATCATCGTGGCCAACGCCTGCGCCCTGGTCATGGCGGCGGCGGTGCTTGGAATGAAGTGGCGGTTTCGGGACGGAGAGCCGGACTAGGCCCCCCGCAACCTCCCGCGTTTTTCCAGCGTGATGGTGTCGGCGTCGAAGCGGATCCAGGCGGGCTCCATGACCTGTAGCACATTGCCCGGCTCGACCTCGAAGGCGCGGCCAAAGACGGACTGGGCGCGGGTGCCGCCACCGAACTGATACAGTTCGCCCCATTGCTGGATCGGCCCGTCCGACGGCAGCAGCAAACCCAGCGACGGCCGGTCGTCCAGCGGGATGAACCAGAAGGGGCCTTCCTCATCACCAACCGTGGGTCGCAGTGCCTCGCCGGGGCCGGTGGTCACGAAGTCGGGGCCATAGGCGCGCTGGAACTCGGCCATGCCGCCAGCGCCGTCCAGAAGCCCCTGATAGGCGACCAGCAACGCCTTGAACTCCGGCGTACGGCTGCGCTGGGCGATCAGCTCGGCGTCGGCAGTCGAGGCCGTGGCCGCAGGTGCGAACAGGGTGGAGGCGCGGCTGGTCGATGGGCGGGGTGAGGGGGGTGAAGCAGCCGTAACCGGGGCCGTGGGTTTGCGTGCTGGTCGAGCCGGAGCCTTTTCGAAGAAATCTTCCGCCAGATCGCCGGGACCCCGCGCCTCGGTCTGATCGGGGAAGGGCTCGAGCGGTTGATCGTCGTGGGTCAGCGGGCGCGCGAGGGCTCCATCCATGCGCCGGCGCAACTGGGCGACCTCGGCGGACAGGGTCTCGATCTGGCGCTGCTGGTGGGACAACAGCCGGTGCAGAGTCTCCAGCGTGACTGCGCCATCTGTGGTGTCGCCTGGGTCGCGCCTCGGAAGAGTTGCAGCGGCATCGGCAGTCGAACCGTCCGATGGCTCATACTGCGGTTCGGCTCCGGTCTTCTTCCTGCCGCCCAAGCCCCACAGTCGGTCCCCGGCCACGGTCAGATATCCCTGACGACGATGCGGCGGTCGCGCTCGATCAGGGGCAGGGCCATGATCGATACCAGTTCGCGCAACGCCGTTATAAAGGGCGGCTCGAACGGCTGGGCATCCTCGTCGGTGAAGGCGTCGGCGTCCAGGTCGTGCAGCGTATCCGACAGGCTCTGTCGAACCTTGGCGCGGATGTCGTTCAGGGCCCCGCGTTGTTCAACGTCGATGTTGATGTCGGTCAGCTTGCGCAGGGCGATCAGGAACCGGCTGAGGTGGGCCAGTTCGATGCGGTCGACCTCGGTCGCGCTTTGCAGGGCCGTCAGGGGGGCGGTCGCCAGGGCCTGCGTCTCCACGCCCCCGACCATGACGTCGACATCCTCGCCCAGGACGGCCAGGCGGCTTTCGCCGCCCGCCGGGTCTTCGCGGCGGTCGACCAGCAGGCCTTGCGCGACCTCATGCTTGGCCTCGTGCGGTCCGGAGAAGCGGAACTGGATGGCGACATCGGCCGGATTGTATTCCGCCGCCGCGATGGCCAGGCGGACCAACTGGGTCAGCTCGTCGTCCGAGCCGCCCGTGTGGAACTGGCGGAACAGGGTCGAGCCGCGCCCGGCAAAGGCGACGGTCAGCCGGTCCAGATCGGCCCGGCGCAGGCCCGAGTCCGGATCGGCCACCAGCTGACCCAGCACCAAGCCAACGTAGTACATCAGCCCGCCCAGAGCGACGGAGGCGACCTGTTGCAGGCCCAGGCCTGCAGGCTCGGACGCCAGCAGGCCGAAGTTGTCCGCGAATCGCTGGGCGAAGGCCGGCTTGTTGACATACAGCTCGACGAAATCGCGGCGACCATCCGCGCTGAGCGGATCGCCCTCGCTGAGGCCGGTCGAGACCTCGCTCATGTCGATCTTGCGCAAGACCTCGGGATTGTTGGCCAGATAGGCGGTGAAGAAGTCCCCGCCCGCGACCTTGAACGAGTTGCGCCAGAATGGCTTGCCGTCCCGCCACAGGGCGATGTCGGTGGTGCCGCCGCCGATGTCGAGCACCAGCATCAGCTTCTCGGCCCCCTGCGTCACGAAGACATGGGCGGCCGCGGCCCCCTCGGTCTTGCGCAGGAAGGTCGGGCGGCCATTGGCGGTGGTGTCGCCGGGCGGGCCGAACAGGGCGGACCAGTTACGGCGCAGCTCGTTCTCCAGCTGGCGGTGCTGCGACGGCTTGAAGGCCTGCGGATAGGAGAAGCGCCAGTCGATGGCCAAGGGATCGGTGCCCTCCGCGACCAGTTCGGCGGCCGACATCATCATGATCTGGCGCAGGAAGTGGGTGGCCAGGGCACGCTCGGACTGGGTCTCACCCCACTTCAGTCGGAACTTCAGCAGCCCCGCGCCGGTCCATTCGCGGAAGATGTTGTCCGACATGCCCAGATCGGCCTGTCGCGCGATGAAGCCGTCGAAGTTCGGCACGAAGAAGACATTGTCGGCAAAGCCGTGCTGATGCATCCGCCCCTCGCGGACGCGGGCCTGAAGCTCCGGCGGCAGGGCCGGGCGGAACTCGCGCAGCTTGGCCACGGTGGGGAAGGGGGTCTCGTGCTTCTGCAACGGGAAGAAGCCGAGGTATTGCCCGACCAGCTCCTCGCGGCGCCGCGCCTGTTTGGCGCGCACGCCGAACGGGAAGACGATCCGGTCCTGGAACGCTAGCCGCTCGCGCAGGCCGTTCCGCTCCGTATAGACCACGGTGTTGGTGGTTCCGAAGTCGACGGCCACCTTGGCCTCCAGCGCCGAGGATCGGGTCTGGGCGAACCGGACCAGCGCCATGCCGGCGGGCACGAAGTCGCCAGTTGCCGTCTTGCGGGCGAAGAAGACCGCATCCGCGCCGCCGGGGAGGTGATGAAGCTCGGCCACGCCCTGATCGGTGGCGGTGAAGCCGATGCGTTCGACCAGAACCTCCTGCTGGCCATTAGCCGTCGTGCCGCGCACGGTTGAGATGCGCTCGGGCTGAAGCGCCGAGGCGGGCGGGACGAAGCCGAACAGGTCGTCGATCGCCAGTGAGGAGGAGTCCGACCACAGCCGGATGCGACGCGCGCGGTCGGACATATCCAGCGAGGCCCCGCGCACCTGACTGGCCATCACCTCGGCGGTGACGGCGAACCGGGGCCGCATGTAGTAGTTGATGCTGGCGGTGAAGTGCAGGAAGGTCCAGCGCCAGCCGGGAGCCTGGAAGTTGGGCCAGAAGGCCAGGTCGTCCGGGACCTGAAGCACCTGTTTGCTCTGGTCCGCGCGGGGCAGATCGCGGCGTACCGCATGCGGACGGCCGGATTGAAGCCGTAGCCGCAGGCGGACCACGGCGTCGCCGGAACTTGGCGACATATCCAGCGCCTCGGCCAGGCCCTGACCGGGCACCAGCATCAGGGCCAGCGGCGACAGCGGCAGCAAGGCCGACTGGAAGGCGGCGGGGTGTGCCTCGTTGATCGTCTGGCTGTCCAGGGTGATCAGGCTGTCGGTGAACAGGTCGGACGGGCGGATGACCAGCCAGCCCTCGGCCTCGGCCTCCTGGCGGATGATGTCGAAGGTGGCGGGCCGCATGGCGTCGGCCAGGCTGTGCCTACCCCAGACCGAGATGGATTCCGGGCGCTTGCCCAGGGTCTCGGCCAGGTCCGGATCGACCAGGATCGCGCCCTTGAACAGGCTGCGAGCCGGGGGCGACAACTCGATGGCCGCGTCGGCCTCGGTCGGGGGCACGCTGGTGCCGTCGAACTGCCACGTAGAGCCCAGCACCTGGGCATGCAGCGCGCTGGGCCAGGCCAGGTCGATGGTGGCCGGGTTCAGGCCGCGCACTTCTGGTGCGGCCTTTGCATTGGCGGCCCGATGGAAGGCCTCCAGCGCCTGGGCCAGACCGCCACGCAGCCTGGGTTCCAGATCGTCGCGGGCGCTGAGCCGCGTCCACATCTGGCGGATGTAGTCGGCCAGGATGCGGAACTGACGCTCCGACAGGGCCGCGTCGATCGGGTCGGACAAACCGTCCTTCAGCCACGGCACATCGGGACAGCGCACCTGCTCCGACGCGCGGCCTGCGGCGACCAGGCTGGTCGGGGTCAGGAAGCCCAGCGGGCGACCGGGCCCGAAGGCGAAGGCCCCGGCCCCGCCGCGTTCCTGGATCATCAGGGCGACGGGACGTTTCCAGCTGAGTTCCGGCACCAGTACGCGTGCGGGCTCCAGGTCCAGCAGGGTGCGGGCGAACAGGCTGTTGCGGCGGCTGGCTTCCAGATCGACGGGTTGAGCCGTCAGCGTATAGGCCGCGCTGAACTCTGGCATCAGGGCGATGGTCGCGATCAGGGCGCGCCACTGGGGCAGGACGGTCGTGTGCAGGGGGTGGGACGCATCGAACAGGGCGCGGTCGAAGACCAGCATCTGGGCCCAGGGGTCCGGGATGCTCTTCACATCGCTGCGTTCGGCCTGTTTCTCGCCGATGAACAGGGCGTCGGCCAGCTTGTCGAGATGATCGATCGGGGTCCAGGCCCCGGCCTTCTTGGCCTCAGCCAGGGGGCCGTCGGTGATGATCGGCGGCAGGTTGTAGGTGTACAGTCCGCTGTGACGCATCTCAGGTCCTCGTCGCGGCGGGCGGTTGAACGTCGGCAAAGGCGTGCAGGGCCGAAACGAACCAGCCCAGGCCACGCTGGTTGACCTCCGGAGCCGTCTCGTTCGTCAGGCGGCCCATCAAATCGGCGGCGGTCGGCGGGGCCTCGCCCGTCTCGCCCGGCATGACGATGCTGCCATAGGCGTCATCGTAGTCGGCCCCCTCGAAGGCGCGGGGCACCTGGACCGGCAGGTTCGGACGCTCGCCTGGGCGGATGAAGGCGTCGGTGTTCCACAGGCCGAAGTTGATGCGCGCACGGCGGGCGTGCAGCTCTATCCCCCCGGCCCAGCCCAGCACCCAGCGGCAATAGGCGTCCAGCGCGGCGACCTCAGCCTCGGCAGGGGTAGCGTCGAACTTGATCGTGTCGATGCGCTGGCGGCGATACCAGGGATCGGTACGGAACGCCTTGAACAGGCCCGAGCGAGGTCGGCTGACCAGCGGGCCCCAGTGCTTCCAGGCCACGGCAAAACGCAGCAACTGCCCCAGCTTGTGATAGGGCGCGTCCGGGTCATTGTCGGGCGAAGGCAGGTCGGACCAGGTCAGGGCGTCGGCGGAGGTGCGCGCGCTGGCCAGAACCTGACCAGACACACCCTTCAGGTCCGCATTGAAGAAGCGGCAGGCGGCCAGGGCTCCGAACAGCTCCGGAGCCAGCGGCGGATTGGCCTGACCATTGGCCCCGCGGCTGTGATAGCCCAGCGCAAACGGACGGTCCCAGCCGACCAGATACAGTTGGTCGAAGATCGGCTCGTCCCGCAGCAGGTCGGAATAGTGTTTTAGGGCGCTCTTGGACTGGAGCACCAGTTCCTCGGACAGGGCGACATTGTCGCGTGAGGCGTCGCCGTCGCGGCCCGGCGGGTCGAAATCGAAATAGGGCAGCATCAGCACGCCGCCGATGTGAACGTTGGACGCCCCCTGCGGCAGGCGACGCCGGATCAGCCGGGCCAGGGTTGGAAAGCCTGCCGCGCCCGTGCCGCCGAAGACGGAGCCGACCAGCAGGACGCGCACCTCTGTGGCACCGCGTGCGGCATCCAGAGCCGTGGTCAGCTTGTCCCAGAACTCGATATCGTCCTCGATGCGCGAGGCCATGGCGGCGGCACCGATGTGCGGACGGCCGCGATAACCCTCGTCCAGCGGCAGATCCTGTTCGGTGTCGGCGGCGCTTGTACCTTGCGCGAACAGGCCGTCGAACAGCTGGCGCTCGCCCGTCGGCATGGATTCACGGTCGAAGATGCGGGCCAGCGATGCGGCCTTGTCCGGATGCGGGATCCAGACTTCTTCGGCCGGCGAAAGCGACTGGATGTCTGTGGCGAACAGGGGACTGCCGCCCAGCACATGCGCGCCGCCTGTGCTGCGCCACAGGGCCCGCGCGCTGACGATGGTGGCCAGCAGCTGGGCCGTGCGACCGACATTCCCATTGGAGCCGTCCTGATCGACCAGGCCGACGGTCAGATTGTCGCCCGCCAGACCGGCGACGGCGGCGTGCAAGGTCGATTCGACGACCTTGGCCCCGGTGCCCCCGACCCCGATCAGGATATTGACGGCCATCAGCGGCTCCTGCCGATCGGAATGAGCACAGTGGCCATCGGCACCGAGGCGCGCAGCACGGCGGGTGCGGCCAGGGCGGTCGAGACATAGTAGCTGAGCCAGCTCAGGATGATGCCGCCCGCGATGAAGCCGCCGGTCGCCGTGGCCGTGGCCTCTGCAGCCGGGCCCTGTCGGTTGAAGGTCAGCCACAGCAGGATTGCGGCCGCGACGGTGACGACCAGATAGCCGACCAACCAGACGCCCTGCGCGGTGCGCTGAGTCTCTGGGCGACCGACCTTCGACACCTGGCCCCAGGCGAGCAAGGTCCAGCCCAGGGCGACGGCGGTGGTGATGATCATCAGCTTCATGAAGCCGTCGACCAGGCCGTCAGCGGCGCGCTTGCGCTGGGTCTCCATCTGGTTGCCCAAGGCGTTTGTGGTGACGGTGCCACCGCCATCCAGGGCTCCGTTGAGGGCGGCGTCCAGCGCATTGCCCTGATCGACCGTCGCTGGTGCGCTGGTGGTCATCGGGGCGGGTTCGAGAAAGCGTGCGCTGGCCGTTTGCCAGGTCAGCAGACCCCAGCCGAGGGCGAAAACGATGACGCCCGTGACGAGCACGACGGCGAGGGCCTGAAGCCAGTTGCGGGTCATCGAGAACTCCAGAAAGGGGCAGGCATCGAAGGTGTCAGGGCTCGACCCTCACCAGAACCGCCAGACTGGCCAGTGGCAAGCCCTGCGGCGGAGTGGTTTCGCGCAATCCCGCCTCAAGCTGCTCGGCGAAAGCGGCAAGATTGAGCGTGGGGAAGAAGGCGGGCGACGCGGCCGAGACGGCGCGGGCGCGGTCGGGCGAGACGCTCCAGTCACGCATCCACTTGGTCTCGGGCGGAGCGGCAGTAAAGTTGTTCGTCGTCAGCTGACCCTGAATCAGATAGTCGCTGCCCGCGACCAGGGCGGCGGCGGATCGACCGTCCAGCGTGAAGGTCGCGCCGTTCGGGCCGTCCGGACGCCAGGCTCCGGACAGGGCGGGCTGGCTTTCCCAAGCTCCGGCCCCACAGCCGCCCGCGCGACGCCAGACCTGGGTCTGGCCGCCCAGTTTCCCGCGCCAGACCGCGCCGGGCAGGATGCGGGCATCGGCGACGACGGGGATGCGCAGGCTGGCCTGGCCGGTGCGCAACTGGTCCAGGCTGACGCGGACCTGGGGCAGGGCCTCGGACTGATCGCCGTCGATCAGGCGCTGGGCGGCGATGTCGCCGGTGGTCTGGACCGGGGCGCTGGCCCCGAGCCAGGCGGTCGCGGGCTCGGGCGTGAACAGGGCAAACTTGCTGCGGTCGGCGCTCAGGGCCGGGCTGCCGGAACGGGACAGGGTGCGATAGGCAGACAGCACTTCCGATCGGCTGCCGACCAGAAGGATAAAGAGCGGCCGCTCGCGGGCCCCGGCATGCGTGCCGACGCCCGGCACGTCATAGACGGGACCGGCATAGGGTGAGCGCAAGCCGATGATGCCGATCGACTTTCCCTTGGCCAGCAGGGCGCGGATCGGCTGACCCAAGGCGATCTCGGCGCTGCCCTGAAACGCCGTGTTGGATAGCCAAAGGTCTGTAACGACGACGTCCAGACCGGGACCGGAGCGGTCGGCGATACGGGTCAGGACGCTGTCGATGCGGCTTTCCTGATTGTCGCAGTTCGCCAGGCTTCCGCAGCGATAAAAGGCCGTCGAGGCGAGGCCGGAACCGGAGGGCAGGGGGCTGATCCGCTCGCCGAAACGCAGCCACTGAGCCTGGACCCCGGCCTCACGAGCGTGACTGGCCAGCAATGGCTGGAGGTCGCCGAGCGGTCGCACGGAATCGGTCGCGCCATCGACATAACCAGCGATGCTTTCGGACCCGTCCCAGAAGACCCGCATTGGACCGTTGGCAACACTCACCGGGGGGCGCAGGGCCGGGGCGGCCCCGTCGGGCGCGCACAATGCCCCGATCACACGATCGCCGCACGCTCCAAGAAGCAGGGTGGTCGCGAGGGCGGCGCAGGCAAAGAGTTTGCTGACGGGCAACGAACTCCCCATACGCTCGGTTGCGGATTAAGGGCTTGGTTTACTACGCTCTTCGCGCGACTGTCCATGCTGCTTCACGGGGGTCTTCTTGTCCGGTTCGCCGATTTCCATCGCCTTCGTGATCGAAGGCCAGACGGTTCGACTGGGCGATCCCAACCAGTGGCGAGCGGCGGTGAAGCATGGCGACCTGACTCCAATGACGCGCATCGTCGTGGCCGAGGACGGGGGCCAGGTCTACAGCGGCCCGGCCTCCGGCTATGAAGGGCTGAAATCACTGTTTCAGGCGGAAGAGGCGTCTGAACATCCTCCTGTTGTAGACGACAGCGCCCCTGGCCAGTCGCCGGTGATTACACCGGCTTTTGAGGTGCCGGCCCCGACGGTAGCCTCGTCCGCTTCTGCTCCAGACCTGACGCCGAACGCGGCGCCAGAGCTGCCTGTATGGCAGCAGCCCCGTCCCCAGCGCTGGCCTGTGCCCGAGCCGCCGACCATCCCGCGCACAGCGACAGCGGCGGACGCCGAGGCCTGGCGTGCCGGGCAGCGCCCGCTGCCGCCACCGAAGAAGAAAAACAATGCCGGTTTGGGGTGTCTTGTCCTGATCGTCGTGCTGGCTGGGGCGGGCCTGTTGCTCTCTCGCTGCGCCGGAGACGCAACACGCCGCGCCGAGGTGCGGTATGCCGAGACGCAGACGGTCGTGACGGACGGCCCTGACGGTGCGCCACGTGGCATGCTGAACCGGGGGGATACCATTACAGTCCTGTGGCCGCGTACAGGCCAGCCTCAGGAATGGTTGCAGGTACAGGGCGGACGTCTGGATGGCGGTTATGTGCGGCAAGAGGCCCTGTCCGATCGCCGACGCCCAACCATCGTTCTGACCGACCGGACGCGGACGATCACGACAGAGGACGTGCGTGTGCGGGCCGATCCGGCAGGTGAGCCGCTGGACGTCGTCAACACTGGTGATCAGGTCCGCGAAATCGGCGTCACCGAAAATGGCTGGTCCGAGATCGAATATGGCCAGGGCGTTGCCTATGTCGCCACGCGTTACACACGCGCTCCGCGTCGATAAAGGTCAGCCCAGCACCTTGGCGCGATCGCGTTCCAGATAGGCGACGATGTCAGCAACGGTCGTGCGTGTCTCGCGTGTCTTGGCATAGGCGTGGGCCGTGCGCGGCCTGCGGTCAAACCAGATCTGGTCGACCACTTCGTCTGGGCGGGTCGCGGCCAGCCAGTCGATGGTGTCGGCCCCTTCGGCGTCGTTGCGCAGGATGGGGGCCAGAACCTTGCGGAACTTGGGCAGGGACGTCTTGACCCCTGCCGTATCCGCCCAGCCCGGATGGACGGCATAGGTCTTGATGCGCTTGCCCGCGAAAGCCTCGCGCCAGTGCTCAGCCAAGGCCATCTGGGCTCGCTTGTGCGAGGCATAGGCTGCGAAGCCGTTGAACTTTTCCTGCGGGATATTCAGCATCGATTTGTTCAACGGCACATTATAAAGGCCGCCCGAGACCACATTGATGATGGCCGCGCCGGGTTTCAGTCCGCCCTGCGCCTGAAGCTGTTCGGTCAAGATGTAGTGGCCCAGAAGATTGGTCGCATAGGAGGTCTCGAAGCCTTCTGCTGTCGCCTCGAACTCGCGCATCAGCAGGCCGACATTGTTGACCAGAACGTCGTACTGGACTGCACCAATCTCCGGCCGTCGGGTCAGGGCCGAAACCGCCGCCATCGATGACAGGTCGCAAACGACAGGCAGAACGGTGCCCGGCATCGCTGCCGTTTCGGCGACGAGCGCATCCAGGGCTTTCAGGTTACGGCCGACGGCATGCACGGTTGCGCCCTTGGCCACGGCCTTCAGCGTCGCGGCCTTGCCCAGGCCGCCCGTCGCACCCGTGATCAGCCAGGTCTGGCCGCCGTAGTCGGCGCGCACCGGCCGGAACGGCAAACCTCGCGCGATGTAGCCGACGCGGGTGAACGACGGGGCGAACCGGCCGTAGAAATTGACCGATTTCATCAGGGCCTGAAGGGCGGGCAGTTCGGCCATGAGTGTCGCTCCGATCCTTGCGAGAACGTTTCCTCGCCGTCGCTTTCATTAAGATACTAATCAGGCCTGACGGCTTGGCAAGCGACTTGTTATTCTGGACTGAGCGGTTATCAGTTCTGGAAAGCAAGTGACGTCAGGTGCCCGATGCATGAACCGATCCGCGTGATTCAGTGGGCTACAGGCTCTATGGGCAAGGCCTGTCTTCGGGCCATACTGGACGATGCGCGGTTCCGGCTGGTCGGCCTGTTCGTCTATGGCGAAGACAAGGTGGGACGCGACGCAGGCGACATTGCCCGGCGCGAAGCGACGGGCGTGATCGCCACCCGGTCGATCGATGACATCCTGGCCCTGGACGCCGATGTTGTCCTGCACTGCCCGCGCCTGTCGGCCCCTTATACGGGCCATGACGCGGATGTTCGACGGCTGCTGGAGTCGGGCAAGAACGTCATTTCCATCAATCACTATTTCGAACCGGTGGCGCTGGGCGCGGACTATGCGACAGCGCTGGAAGCCAGCGCGTTGAAGGGCGGGGCGACCCTTGCGGGGACGGGGGTCAATCCGGGCTGGGTGGCCGAGCGGATGGCGGCCCATGCGGCGGCGGTGTGCCTGTCGCATCGCAATGTCGCGACGCGCGAGATCATTGACTGCTCGGGTGTGCCCAGTCCGGACTATGTGTTCGGCTCGCTGGGGTTCGGGGCGACACCCGATGCCATTGATCTGAAGAATGGCGATCTGGCGCAGACCTTTACGGCCATGTTTTCGCAAAGCGTGGCGGGATTGGCGGCGCGGCTGGATGTGTCACTGGACGGGTTCGAGGCGGATCACGAGATTGGCCTCGCGTCGCGTGACCTTCAGGTTGCGGCCGGGCTGATCCCGCAGGGCACGGTTTCGGCCACCACCTGGCGCGTACATGGACTGAGCCGAGGTCAGCGCCGGATTACCCATTCAGTAAGCTGGATCATGGACCCGAGTGACCCGGCATTCGTGGGCAAGCCGCACTGGGAAATCGAGATCGATGGCCTGCCGGGCGTCCGGATCGCCATGGACCTTGTCGACACGGCCCCGGACGGTGTGCGTACCAAGCCGGAACAGTTCGCGGTCGCGGCCATGGTTCTGGACGCCATCCCCAAGGTGGTCGCGGGACCGCCCGGATTGATGCGTTTGTGAGCCGATCCGGCTTGCCCGCTAACGCAAGCCATGTCACTTTCATTCAAAGACTAAAAACGTGAGAAGAGGAAACGACCATGGCCGATCGCGATCCGGAACTTCAGGCGCTGCTCGACAAGAAGGCGATCGAGGAGACGCTGCTCCTGTTCCTGCGCGGCTGCGACCGGGCCGATCCGGAACTGGTCGAGCAAGCCTACTGGCCTGACGGTTGGGAGGACCACGGGGGTACTTTCGACGGCCCTGCGTCGGAATGGATCGCGGTGATCAAGGAGCGTCTGCCCAAGGCCGGGTTGATGAACCACCTGGCCATGAACCTGATCGTCGAGCTGAAGAGCGCCACGACGGCGACGGCGGAATGCTACATTCTGACCGCCTCGCGCCTGAAGGTGAAGGGCGAGATGTTCGACACCCGCACCCTGGCCCGCTGCGTCGATCAGATGGAAAAGCGTGGCAATGAATGGCGCATCCTTCGCCGGACCATGTGCTGGGAATGGAACGAAGAGCACGAACTGTCCGAGACCTGGGCGCGCGGGGCGATCACCAACGATGCCAGCCTGCTGCGCCGGGGTGCCAAGAAGCCCGAAGACATCATCTACACCGCAGCCTGAGGCGACGATCATGGAGGTTCAGGGCTGTATCGCCATCGTCACCGGAGCCAATCGCGGCATCGGTGAAGCCTTCGTCAGGGTATTGATCGAGGAAGGGGCGGCCAAGGTTTATGCCGGGGCCCGCGATCCCGCCTCGGCGCGCCATCTCGAAGAGGCCTATCCCGGCAAGGTCGTGGCCGTGGCGCTCGACGTCTCCAAGCCTGATCAGATAGCCGCCGCCGCCGCCGCCTGTCCGGATGTCTCGGTCGTGGTCAACAATGCCGGGGCCTTCACCAACCGCCTGCTGATCGGTGCCGAGGACATGAGCGGCGCGCGCGAGGAAATGGAGGTCAACTATTTCGGTCCGGTCGGCATGGCGCGGGCCTTTGCACCCGCGCTCAGGGCGAACGGCGGGGGCGCAATCCTGAACGTCTTGTCGGTGGGTGGCATTCTCGCGGCCCCGAACATGGGCGGCTACAGCCCGTCAAAGTTCGCCATGCGGGCGGCGGGCAGCTGCATTCGCGCCGAACTGGCCGACCAGGGCACGACCGTGACCTCGCTGATCGTCGGCTCGGTCGATACGCGCATGGCCTCGCATGTGAAGGGGGCCAAGGAGGCACCGGAAGACATTGCCCGCGCCTCACTGAGGGGCATCACGCGCGGCACTGACGAGATCGACACCGACCGCTTCGCTATCGAGAGCCGCGCCGCCATGGCCCGCGATCCCAAGGGGCTGGAGCGTCAGATGGCCAGGATGCTGAAAGCCAAGGACATATCCACCGGTCGGTAAGACCGCACATCATCACTCGGGGGAGACAAGACCATGCCTGAACTACAGGATATCGCCATCGTTCTCGGGGCGAACTTCGCGATCTGCGTCGTCTGTTTCATCGCCCTGTGGGGTGTCGCCTGCGCGATCAGGGACGTGACCTTCGTCGATGCATTCTGGGCCATCGGGCTTGCTCTTATGGCGGTGACGACCTTTTTCCTGGCTGACGGGGCAGAGGCGCGTCAGCAACTGATGCTGGTCGTGGCGGTGGTCTGGGGCCTGCGTCTTGGGCTCTACATCCTGTGGCGCTGGCGCTCGCACGGACCGGACCGGCGCTATGTGAAGATGCTGGCGCGGGCGCAGGAAAAGGGCGCGAGCTTTCCCAAGGCGGCCTGGACTAACGTCTTTGCACTTCAGGCCCCGCTGATGTGGGTCGTCAGCTTGCCGGTACAGCTGGGCCAGATATCGGACCAGCCGACGAGCATAGGCATCGTGGGCTGGATCGGGGCGGTGTTGGCGGTGTTGGGCATCCTGTTCGAAAGCCTGGGCGACTGGCAGCTGGTGCGGTTCAAGGCTGATCCGGCCAATCAGGACAAGGTGCTGTCCAGTGGCCTGTGGCGCTACACCCGGCACCCGAACTATTTCGGCGACCTGTGCGTCTGGTTCGGCCTGTTCCTGATCGCGGCGGAGACGACCCTTGGCCTGTTCAGCATCGTCGGCTGGCTGGTTCTGCTGGTCCTGTTCCTGAAGTACAGTGGAGGGCCGTCCTATGAGAAGCGGTTGACCTATCACCGCCCCGGCTATGCCGATTATATCGCCCGGACCAGTTCGCTGGTCCCCTGGCCGCCAAAGGCTACGTCGGACGTGAAATAGGATCGGCTGATGCGACGTCCGGCCAACCCTCGCACGCTCAGCACGCCCGGCGTTGCGGTGCCATCGCCCCGCGCCGTGGGGGCGCTGCTGAACATCCAGGCCGCGCGTGATCCGGACCGTCCGGCTCTGACGTTCGAGGGCGTGACGATCAGTCGGGGGGAACTGGCCGCGCGGGTCAACCGGCGGGCCCGGACGATGGCGGCGGCAGGGGTCAAGGCCGACGATTTCGTGGTTGTCGCTCTGCCCAATGGTCCTGCATTTCTGGAAGTCGCCTATGCGATCTGGGGGCTGGGCGCGACGCCTGTGCCGCTGTCGCATCGGCTGGCCAATGGCGAACTGGCGGACATCCTCGATCTGGTCCAGCCGGCGCTGGTCGTGATCGATGACACCGGTCGAGCCGGTCCCTGGCCCGTTCTGACTCCGTCGCAAACCCATGATGCCCGCCAGGACGGCGGCCCCCTGCCGGAGATCGCCTCCACCCATCTGAAAGCCATCGCCAGCGGGGGCAGCACAGGGCGGCCCAAGGTCATCGTGGACATGGCTCCGGCCCTGGCCGATCCCGATGTGCCGTTGCTGGGGATGCGGCCGGATGATGTGCTGTTGAATCCCGGCCCGCTGTACCACGCCGCCCCGTTCGGAATGACCTGTTTCGCCCTGGGATGGGGTCTGCACGTCATCATCATGCCCCGCTTCGACGCCGAGGAAACGCTGCGTCTGATCGACAGGCACAGGGTCAACTGGCTGTTTCAGGTGCCCACCATGATGCATCGTATCTGGGTTCTGCCAGACGAGATCAGGGGTCGGTATGACGTTGGCTCACTGGATGCCGTCGTCCATATCGCCGCCGCCTGTCCGTCTTGGCTGAAGAAGAACTGGATCGATTGGGTCGGGGCCGAGACGGTGTGGGAGCTCTATACCGGCACCGAGGCGCTTGGCGGGACGTCGATCAGCGGCACCGACTGGCTGGCCCATCCCGGCTCGGTGGGGCGCGTGCTGCCCGGCTATGAGCTGAAGGTGCTGGACGAGGCAGGCCAGCCGTGTGCGCCGGGTCAGGTGGGCGAGATCTACTTCCTGCCGCAGCGGGGCAGGGGGGCGACCTACCGCTACATCGGGGCCGAGCCCAAGGCGAAGGGCGAGTTCGAGACCTTGGGCGACATGGGTTATCTGGACGAGGAAGGCTTTCTGTATCTGGCCGACCGACGGGTGGACCTGATCGTGACGGGCGGTGCCAATGTCTATCCCGCCGAGGTCGAGGCGGCGATCGATGCCTGGCCGGGTGTGCAGTGCAGTGTGGTCATTGGCCTGACTGACGTCGACATGGGCCAGCGCGTGCATGCGATCGTAGAAACGGCGGACGGCACCCTGGACGAAGAGGGTTTGCATGCCTTCCTGTCAGTGCGGATCGCGCCCTACAAACGGCCGCGGACATTCGAGGTCACGACTGAACGCCTGCGTGACGACGCGGGCAAGGTCCGGCGCGGAGCCTTGCGGCAGGCGCGGATGGCACCTGCCGCCTGAGCCTACTTGCCCGACGCCGCCGCCGGGTCCTTCATCTGGAAATAGTCGCGCCAGGCGACGATCTTTCCGGCGTCGTTGAACTCGATGATCCCCATGTAGGGATGGGAGACAGAGACACCGTCGGCGTTGACATAGTCCTCGCGGCCTTCGGTCAGGACCATGGTGTCATTCTGGGCCCAGTGGGTCAGGACCCAGGCTGTGTCCGAGTGGTTGGCCCAGTATTTCGTGATGAACCTGTCGACCCAGTCCCGCCCGATCAAAGGGCGGGTCCCGACATGGTAGTGGTACTCCACGTCCTCAGCGAAGGCGTCCAGAAAGGCGGCCTTGTCTCGTGTCTTAGAGACCTCCATCAGCGCCTTCAGGCGCTCGATCGGCGTCATGCCGACGCCGCCTCGGGCTTGGCCTCCGGCCTGGCGGGCGCGTGAACCATCGAGGTATCGTAGTAGTCGCGCATCCGGGTGATCAACCCGTCCCGCAGTTCGAACACCTGGACGAAGGGGTTATCCATGCGCGTGCCGGTCGAGCGGTCGACGAGGACTTCCATGCCCTCGACAAAGAGCACATTGCCCGCCTCCGCCGAGTGCAAAATCTTCCATTCCTGCTGATCGAAACCCTGTTCGTAGTTGGCCAGGAATTTGCGCATCTTGTCCTTGCCGACGGCGGGGCGTTTTGTGGGGTGCCAGTGGTATTCGATGTCGTCGTCCAGGGTGGCGATGAACCCTTCGACGTCGCGTTTTTTCCACGCCGCCATCATGGCCTCGACGGCTTTCATGTGCTCGCCCATGTCGTCTCTCCTGTTGTTCCCTGACGAAACGCTAGGACGATAAGTCTGTTTAAGCAAGTCAAAATGGTCTGCGGATGCAAGCGACGATCCTGCCCACTTTCAGGCCTTTTCTCGAACCTTGCCGGCTTTCATCAGGACGTCGGCCATGCTCAGCTTTCCCTGGCAGGCACTGCACGCGACGACCGGGTTCAGAGCCGCGCCACACTTGTGCTTGATCCGCACCGGCGGCCCTGCCTTGTCCTTCAGCCAGGTGTCCGCCCAGGTCATCATCGACAGTGCGTGAGGATAAAGGTCCATGCCCTTCTTGGTCAGCCGGTACTCATAGCGGGGCGGGGTGATCTCATACAGCCGCCGCTCGAAAATGCCTGACAGCTCCAGCGTCCGCAGACGGTCTGTCAGGATGTTGGAGGCGATCCCCAGCAGGCTCTGCATCTCGTCGAACCGGTGCACGCCGAAATACTGGACGCTGACCACCAGGGCGGTCCAGCGGTCGCCTAACAGATCGACGAGTTCGATGGTGGGAGCCTCGTCACTGGGCTGGCGGCGGCGGTGCATGCGCTGCACTGGCAGGCTTTCCATGCCTTCCCCCGGCCCGGGTGTGAAGGTGCAACTGTGCAAGGTCAGCGGCTCCCCGCAGTCGCCACAGCGCAGTTCGGGCAACATGGCCTTGCCGCAGGTCTGGTGGGTAAACACGATCGGTGCGCGACCGCCGCCGACGCCCCAGCGCACCCCCCAGCCCCACATCAGCAGCATGCTGTCGAACAGGCCCAGGCCGCGCGGCGTCAGGTGATAGCCCATGCGCGCACCGTCTTCACGGTGTGGGCGCTTCTCCAGAATGCCGTGCCTTTCCAGCCCCTGCAGGCGGCTGGACAAGGTGCTGCGCGCGCCGCCGAGGCGGGCGTGGAACTCTTCGAAGCGGCTGGCGCCCAGAAAGGCCTCCTGCACGACCAGCAGGCTCCAGCGATCGCCCAGCGCGTTCAGCGCCCGGTTCACTGAACTCTTTGGAACCAGCCGGGATTTCGGCGCACCGCGAGAAGACATAGGCTTGTCTTAGCGGTCTAAGGTCCAGAAGTTCAAGCGACTGTCAGCTTCTGTCGGCGCACTTGCAGACCCGCGCTCTCCCGATCAAAGGTTGCAGGCGTAACGCCCTCGGCACGCAGGCCGGTTTTCATGATCTTGTTCGTGGGTGTCTTGGGCAGTTCGGCCTCGATCCGCACATAGCGCGGCACCATGAAATGGGTCATGCGCGGGATCAGCCATTCGATCAGCGCATGGGGGTCCAGGGTCGCGCCGGGCATGGGGGCGACGGCCACCATCACCTCTTGCTCTCCGCCGGGCAGGTCGATGCCATAGGCCGCCACCTCACGCACAGCGGGGTGGGCATTGACCTCGATCTCGATCTCCAGAGACGACATGTTCTCGCCGCGTCGGCGGATCGCGTCCTTCTTGCGGTCGATGAAGAAGAAGCATCCTTCCTCGTCGCGGCGCATCAGGTCGCCGGTATGGAACCAGCCGTTACGCCAGGCCGAAGCGGTCGCTTCTGGATCACCCAGATAGCCGCTGAACAGCGTCCAGGGACTGTCAGACCGGATGATCAACTCGCCGGGCTGGCCGTGCGGGACCTCATTGTCATGGGCATCGACGATGCGGCATTCCATGCCCTCGCGGACACGACCACAACTGCGCATGACCTGTTCGTTGACGGCACAGATCAGCGGCCCCGACACCTCGGTCATGTTGAAGCCGGAGATGTAGTCGAAGCCGAAGCGGGCAGCCAGGGCGACCGTGTCCTCGTTGATCGGCGACAACGTCACCATGCGCAGCGGATTGTCGGCATCGTCGGGGCGTGGCGGCTCCTTCATCAGGAAGGTGGTCAAGGCTCCGATCAGCCCGCTGCACACGGTCGATTCCGTCTCTCGCACGATGTCCCAGAACCGGCGCGTATCGAACGCCTCGAACAGGGCGACCGAGCCCCCGCAGGCCACCGCTGAGGTGATGGCCGCGATACCGCCGACGTGGAACATCGGCAGGTTCACCAGCATGCGGTCGTCCTGGTTCATATAGCCATAGGTGACCCGTGCGGTGGTCCATTCCTGGACGTAGGAGGTGACGACCGCCTTGGAGGGGCCCGTGGTTCCCGAGGTGAAGATGATGACCGGGGTGTCCCACGGATGCGAGTCCACCTGAACAAAGGCCGAGGCATCGCCGGTCAAGGCTGAGACCGGTTCGACGGGAATGGTCAGATCGACGGCGGTCGCGGCATCGCCCGTCAGGATCAGCCGCTCGACCTGACCCAACGACAAACCTTCCAGTCGCTCGACCAGGTCAGGATGGATGATCAGCAGCCGCGCCTGGCATTTGGCGATGGCGTGCTCCAGCAATCGTCCGCGAAAGCTGGTGTTGATCGGGGCCAGCGCCGCACCGGCGTAGTTGGCCCCGAACCAGGCTTGCATCAGAGCGGCCGAGTTGGGGGCCCAGGCGGCGACGATGTCGCCCTTGGCCACTCCGCGCGCCTGAAGCGCCGCTGCTGTCGCCCTGGCCCTGTCGCGTGTCTGGGCCCAGGTCCAGGTCTCGCCGGTCTCGAAGCGGACGAACACCTTGTCAGGCGTGTTGGCGGCGTGCCGGTCGATCAGGCGCGGGATGACGCACTGCTCAGCCGTCGGCGGCGTCGGGTCGAACCAGGGCAGGGCCAGGCGGGACATCAGTGCGATCCCTGCCAGTCGCGGGCCTCGTCCACGCTGGTGCGGAAAGAGGGCAGGGTGCGGATCAGCATGAAGGAGGCCAGGCTGATGCAGACGCCGCTGACGATGGCCAGCGCCAGCCCGATCGACTGTGGCCCTCCGAGCAGTGTGTCGCTTATCGCCGCCACTACGGTCGGACCCAGCCCAAGGGAAATCAGATTGCCGACCAGGAAGTATATGGCCGTAATCTGGGCTCGGAGCTGATTGGGGGCCACCGATTGCAGGGCTGTGGCGGGCAGGCTGTTCATCACTCCGGCAAAGAAGCTGAAGGCGGCCAGCGAGGCCAGGGCCCAGCGCACGTCACCCAGCAGAGGTGTGGCGATGGCAAAGGGAATGCTGGCGACCAGTGCCAGTATGGCGGCGTACAGAGGGGCATCTTTGCGCCCCCGGTTAGACATGGCGTCCGTCAACCATCCGCCGATCAGGACGCCGGGCGTGGCCGCGAACAGCAGGATAGCTCCATAGGCAAAGCCGACCTCGGCCGGGGTCCAGCCATGCTGGCGGATCAGGACAGCGGGGATCCACGCCAGGTAGGAGATGCCGGCCATGCCGAAGATCGAAAACGCCAGGATCATGGGGACGAAGGTGGATTTGCGCGTCAGCATGAACTTCACGACACCGGCCTCGACACCGGCGGCGACGACGCCCCTGCGGGCAGGCTCGCGCACCACCAGAAACAGGGCCGCGATCAGTAGTCCGGGCGCACCGACCAGCACGAAGGTCTGCTGCCACGGAGCCAGAACGCCGACCAGCGGCAGGGTCATGGAGCCCGATCTGGCGATCAGGTCGATCACACCGCCGCCGATCATCAGGGCCAGTCCCGCGCCGATGTAGGGTCCCATGGAATAGACGGCCAGGGCACGGGCGCGCTGGCGTGGTGGGAAATAGTCCGAGATCATCGAATAGGCGGCGGGCGACAGCGCCGCTTCACCTATACCGACCCCGATGCGCGCGGCGAACAGAGCCCAGAAGCTGTTGGCCAAGCCGCAGGCCACGGTCATCACGCTCCAGACCACGATGCCGATCAGTATGATCCAGCGGCGACTACCCCGGTCTGCCAGCTTGGCCAGCGGAATGCCCATCACCGTGTAGAACAGCGAAAAGGCGATCCCGGCCAGCAGGCTGAACTGGGTGTCCGATATGGTCAGGTCCGCCCGGATCGGTTCGACCAGCAGGCTCAGGATCTGGCGATCGATGAAGCTGGACGTATAGGCGATCATCAAGGCCGCAACCGCGAACCAGCCCCAAGCGGGATGGGGCCAGGCCAGAGCGGCAGGTGCCGGGCTATCGGACACTGGAGGGGGAGATTCGATCGTGATGGTCATCGGCCCACTGTGCTCAGTCAATCTAAAGGTGAAAGTGACTTTGTGTCGATGCCGGATGGCGTCGAAACGGGTCTGGCGCAATCATTGGAGGCGGCGGCGTCGCGCCTGCGCGGGGTCGTGATCAGTGATCATCTGAATAAACTCGCATGTCTCAACTCCCTGATAAAAAGCCAGTTTTCTGGTCTTGTGGTCTGGGTATCGGGTCGGTTTGGCAAATCGGATCGACAAGACTTCTATCGCCGTGTCGCTAGAACGCCACTCAATCATCAACTCGGTCTGATTACAAAAGTTATTTGACAGTCTCAGTTTGCCAGTTACATCTGGAGCCAGAAGCACCTCGGCAAACGAGGGCTCATGGGAGGATTGGGCATGAAGATCAGTGGTTCCGTCAGCTTACCTGTCTTGCTGGTTGCTGCGGCGTTGGGGGCTACGCCCGCCTTCGCCCAGGAGGCCGTTTCTGCTCCGGCTCAAGAGCCCGAGGCTACTGCTCTTGACGACATCATCGTCACCGCCAACCAGCGACAGGAACGCCTGATCGATGTGCCGATCGCGGTCACTGCGGTGGGCGGGCAACAGCTTGAAAATTCGGGCGTCACCGATATCCGCGAGCTGACTGGCCTGGCCCCCAGCGTGCAGTTCCAGACGCCGGGCGGCGGGGCCGACTCCTCCATCCGCATCCGTGGCATCGGCACGACCTCGACCAACCCCGGCCTCGAATCGTCCGTCGGCGTGGTGATCGACGGCGTGATCCGCGCCCGCACGGGTGTGGCCCTGTCGGAACTGGGCGATCTGGAGCGGATCGAGGTTCTGCGCGGTCCACAAGGCACGCTGTTCGGGCGCAACACGTCGTCCGGCATCATCAATGTGCTGACAAAGCAGCCCACCACCAGCGATACGTTCGGCCGGTTCGAGGGCACCTACGGCAACTATGACGACATCCGCCTGGCAGGGTCGGTCAACATTCCGCTGTCGGACACGGTCGCCCTGCGACTGGAAGGCAGCACCGAGACCCGCGACGGCTTCTACGAAGATGCCAACAGCACCGAAACGCTCGACAATCTGGATCGCCAGTTCGTCCGTGGCAAACTGCTGTGGGAAGCGTCTGACACGATGACCTGGCGATTCAGCGCCGACTATACCGACCGGGACGAGAACTGCTGCGTGGCCGTCCTGGCCATCGCCGGGCCAACCCTGGGCCTGGTCAACAGCCTCTCGTCTGCGCGCGGTGCGGTAGGCTACAGCAGCACTGACCCGTTCGACCGCGAGGCCTCAAAGACTCCGGGCCGCGTCAACTCCGAGAACATCGTCGATTATGGCTTTTCGGCCCAAGGCGACTTCGATCTCGGCTTTGCCAACCTGACCTCCATCACCGCCTATCGCAGTTGGGAGGCCTCGCGGTCACAGGACTTCGACCACTCGGGTGCTGACCTGGGCTTCTTTGCGCCCGATGGATTGCACCAGGGCTTCGACGTCTTCACCCAGGAATTGCGCCTTCAAGGGACCAATGATCGGCTCGATTGGTTGGTCGGAGCCTTCTATTCGCACGAAGAGGTGCTGAACGACTCTGCCTTCCGCATGGGGGCCGACTATCCGCTGATCTACGGCGGAGCAGCCACGTTCCAGGCCTCGACCCTGGCCGCCTTTACGCCCGGCGACGGTGCGCGCGGCATCGGCGAACAGACCGGCCAGGACATGTCGATTTTCACCCATAATATCTTCCGGGTGACCGACCAGCTCAGCATCACCGGCGGTCTGCGCTACACCGAAAACAAGAAGGAAATCGACTTCCGGGGCGAGAATTTCAACCCGGCCTGCGACAGTGCACTGGCCACGAGTGACGCGCCCGGCATCACCCGCTTCTGCGCTCCCTTCTGGGATACGCGACTGAATCCGGCCGGTGACTCCGACGAACGCACCGAAAGCGCCGTGACCGGCACATTCAACATTGCGTATCAGTTCACGCCAGAGCTCAACAGCTACGCCTCCTACTCGCGGGGCTACAAGTCGGGGGGCTACAACTTCGACCGCGCCGGCTTCACCACGCCGGCCACGCCGAACGCGCGCGATCTGGCCTTCGTGGAAGAGACGGTCGACGCCTATGAGATCGGCCTGAAGGGCGAGTTCTTCGACCGTACCCTGCGCGCCAACTTCGCCGCCTTCCACCAGACGTTCAGCGGCTTCCAGCTGATTGAATATACGGGTGTCAGCTTCGTGGTTCGCAGCCTTGACGAGGCCGTCACGCAAGGGGCCGAGCTGGAGATCACCTGGCTGCCCATGGACGGCCTGACCCTGACCAACGGACTCAGCTACACGGACGCCTTCTATCCGACCTCGCCGGGTAACCTGACCTATTCGGGGCGTGATATGGAACAGTCGCCGGACTGGGTGAACGTCTCGTCGATCACTTATGAGTTCCCGATCGGCAATGGTCTGGTCGGTGTGGCCTATGCCGATGCCCGCTACTCCTCGGAGTTCTTCACCGGCGGCTTCGACCCTAACCGCGTGCAGGACGCCTTCACCACGGTCAACGCCCGCTTCTCGTTGCGGCAGGAGGCCGGAGACTGGTCGGTGGATGTCTGGGCCCGCAACCTGTTCGACACCGAATACTATCGCCGCGTGATCCCGGCCACCTTCCAGGCGGGATCCTACTCGGCCTTCCTAGGCGATCCCGCGACTTACGGGATCACCCTGCGACGCAACTTCTGATCCCCTCGACGAAGTCTGCGTTATCCTGAACCGACTGGCCCCGCCGTTCACACGGCGGGGCCATTTTTTCTCAGAAACCCATCTGCTTGGCTGCGAGGTCTCGCAGGATTTCCTCAGAGCCCCCACCGATCACGAATATGCGGGCCTCGCGATAGATGCGCTCCACGCGGTTGTGGCCGGTATAGGCCCGGCCGCCCAGAACCTGCAGGCTTTCGCGGGCGCAATGCTCCAGGGTCGTGGTCGCCTGCACCTTGAGCAGCGCCAGGTCAGCCACCGGCGTCTCGCCGCGCCCGAACCGCCAGACCAGAATGTCCAGCAGGGCATAGGACACCTTCAGCCGCTGGATCATGTCCACTATCTTGTGCCGCATAACCTGGTGATCGATCAGCCGCTTGCCGAAGGTCTGGCGCTCGCGGGCAAAGGCGATGGCCTCGGCCACGCAGGTGCGGGTCATGGCCAAGGTGGCGGCGATGCCGCTGAACCGCTCGATGTTGAACTGGCTGGCCAGGCCGGCAAAGCCCCGGTTTTCGACCCCGACCAGATTGGTGACCGGCACTTCGACATTGTCGAACGTCAGCCACCCGTTATTGCGATTGTACCATTCCAGTCCGGGCACCGGGCCGCGCGACACGCCCGGTCGGTCCGTCTCGATCAGCAGCATCGACAGCCCACCCATGCCCGGCCCGCCGGTCCGCACTGCGGTCAGCAGAAAATCGGCCTTCATCGCGCCCGAGATCAAGGTCTTGCCGCCATTGACGACGAAGACATCGCCCCGGCGCTCGGCTGTCGTGGTGAAACCGGAGACGTCCGATCCTCCGCCGGGCTCCGTCACGGCGAAGGCAATCTTCCTGTCGCCGGCCAACACTGGGCGGGCCACGCGGTCCAACATCTCGGGCGTGCCCCCATTGATGATGGGGGGCAGGGCGATCCACGGGGTGGCCAGGTCGGCGAACACGACGCCTGAGCCCATGCGAAAGAACTCCTCGGCGAAGATGATGCGGTGCCACAGGTCGATGTCCTCGCCCGTTCCGCCCAGGTCCTCACGAAAACCCATGCCCGACACGCCCTCCAGAGCTGCGGTCTTGTAGAGGGCGTCAGGAAAATCGGACGCCGCATCCCAGGCGTCCAAGTTCGGCGCGACATGGGTGTCGATGAAGGTCCGCAGATGCGTGCGCCAGGCGTCATGGCTGGCGGTCAGGAACGGGCTGGGCGGGCGCAGGCCGTCGAAATCGAGGGCAAGGAACTGATGATCGGCCATGGTCGTCTCCCGATACGCTCACCGTTTTCGGTGTAGCTTGCGATTTGATACTAAAAGCTCTCGCCAAGGGCCGCAAGAATGGTATTCTAACGCAACTTACTTGGCGGCTTGCCGCACAGTTCCAGGAGTGTCTCATGGGTGCCGAACCGACAGGCGCAGCGCGCACGACCTTTCAGCAGGGTGCCATCCGCACCTCGATCCAGCCGAACGACCACCCCTATATGAACGGGGCCTGGGCTCCTCAGCACACCGAGCACACGGCCGAGGACATGGTCGTCATCGGCACCATCCCGACTGACATCGACGGGGTCTATGTGCGCAATACCGAAAACCCGGTGCACCAGCCGCTGGGCCGCTACCACCCGTTCGACGGTGACGGTATGCTGCATGCCATCACGCTGAAGGACGGCAAGGCCGCCTATCGCAACCGCTTCGTCCGGACCAAGGGCTTTGAGGCCGAGCAGGAGGCGGGGCGGGCGCTTTGGGCCGGTCTGGCCGAACATCCCTCGCTGTCCGAGCGGCCCGGCTGGGGCGCACATGGCGGGCTGAAGGATTCATCCTCGACCGACGTCATCATTCATGCGGGCGCTATTCTGTCGACCTTCTACCAGTGCGGAGAGGGCTACCGCCTTGACCCCTTCACGCTCGAACAGCTGCCCAGTGCCGAATGGTGCCCGCCGGAAGGGATCTCGGCCCACCCCAAGGTCGATGAGAGGACCGGCGAGCTGCTGTTCTTCAACTATTCGAAGATGGCCCCTTTCATGCACTACGGCGTCGTCGGGGCCGACAATCAGCTGAAGCATCTGACGCCTGTGCCGCTGCCAGGAGCGCGCCTGCCGCACGACATGGCGTTCACGACCAACTATTCGATCCTGAACGACTTCCCCTTGTTCTGGGAGGAGCATCTGCTGCCCAAGGGCTATCACGTCGCGCGCTTCCACCCTGACATGAAGTCCCGCTTCGGCATCATTCCGCGCTTCGGCACGGCTGAGGAGGTCAAATGGTTCGAGGCCAACGCCACCTATGTCCTGCACTTCCTCAATGCCTGGGAAGACGGCGACGAGATCGTCATGGACGGCTATTTCCAGGACAATCCGGTCCCGGACACCAGCCCCGACGCCTGGCCCGCCTATGAGCGGATCATGACCTTCCTGGATCAGAATATGCTCCAGCCCAAGCTGCACCGCTGGCGTTTCAACCTGAAGACGGGAGCCACGACAGAGACGCGGCTGGACGACCGCGTGTTGGAGTTCGGCGTCATCAACAACCAGTTCGCGGGCGTGAAATACCGCTCTGCCTACAGTGCGGTCAGCAAGCCCGGCTGGTTCCTGTTCACCGGCGTGGTCAAGCACGACATGGATACGGGCGACAGCTGGGCCATCGACTTCGGCCCCGAACGCTATGGATCGGAGCCGGGCTTCGCGCCTCGCATCGGCGCGACCGAAGAGGACGACGGCTATCTGGTCACCTATGTCTCGGACATGATCGAGGACCGTTCGGAATGCGTCATATATGATGCGCGCAAGCTGTCGGATGGACCGGTCGCCCGGATCATTTTGCCGGAACGCATCTCCAGCGGCACCCATGCGACATGGTCGCAAGGGGCCACCATCCGCGCATCGCAAGCCGCAAACGCCGCATAAGGATCGACGATCATGACCTACATCCTCGGCGGCTGGCAGTCCGACTTCGCCCGCAACTGGTCCCGCGAAGGCGTTGAGATGGCCGATGGATTCGGGGAGGCCGTGCACGGCGGACTGGCGGCGGCGTCGCTGGACCCTGCGGACATCGATGTGGGCCATGTCGGCAATTTTGTCGGCGATCTGTTCGCGGGACAGGGGCTGCTGGGCGGCTTCTTCGCCCAGACCGAGCCGGCCTTCGACGGTCTGCCGACCTCGCGTCACGAAGGGGCCTGCGCATCGGGCAGTCTGGCCCTGCTGGCGGCCATGTCGGACATCCAGGCGGGGCATTACGGCACGGCGCTGGTCGTCGGTATCGAGTTGATGCGCAACGTGCCGGGCCAGACGGGGGCAGAATATCTGGGGGCCGCCGCCTGGACGGGGCATGAGTTTGGCGACGCCACCTATGTCTGGCCCCGCGCCTTTTCCAACCTGACCGACGAATACGACAGCCGCTACGGCATCAATGAGGCCCACCTGCGCCACATCGCCCAGGTCAATTTCGGCAACGCCAAGCGCAATCCCAACGCCCAGACGCGCAACTACTCCTTCTCCAACGCGAGCTTCACCAGCGACGACGAAGCCAATCCCGTCATCGAGGGCCGGGTGCGCAAGACCGACTGCGGACAGGTCACCGACGGGGCGGCCGCGGTCGTTCTGGCCTCGCCGGAGCGGGCAGCGGGGTATGCCAAGGCGCGCGGCATCCCACTGGACAGCCTGCCCCGCATCAAGGGTTGGGGCCACCGCTCGGCCCCGATCAGCTACAACACCAAGATCGACAACAGCCGTGACCAGCCGTACGTTTTTCCGCAAGTGAAGCGAGCGATCGACGAAGCCCGTAGTCGCGCCGGCGTCGGGCTGTCCGACATCGATCTGGTGGAAACCCACGACTGTTTTTCGATGACCGAGTACATGGCCATCGATCATCTGGGCCTGACCGCGCCGGGCGAGAGCTGGAAGGCGATCGAGGCGGGCGACATCGAAATGGGCGGCAAGCTGCCCATCAACCCCTCCGGCGGCCTGATCGGCTGTGGCCATCCCGTGGGGGCCACCGGCGTCCGCATGGCTCTGGATGCGTTCAAACAGACGACCGACACGGCGGGCGATTATCAGGTCGAGGGGGCGAAAACGGTCCAGACCCTGAACATCGGCGGGTCCACGACCACGACCGTCAGCCTGGTGATCGGGGTCTAGGCGATCCCGGCGGTCCGTTTGCGGAAGGCCTGCACGGCTGCCTGGTACTCCAGCGACAGTTGCTCCACGACCTGCGACAGCGGCTCGACCTTACGTACGGCATCCACGCCCTGGCCGGCTGCCCAGATATCGCGCCAGCGTTTGGGGTCGCCGTTGCTGGAATAGTTCCGCTCGGCCGGTCCGCCCAGATTGTCGGGATCCTGTCCTGCGGCCCGCAGGCTGGCCTTCAGCCATGATGCCGGGGTACCGGTGACGGCGGCGGACACCACGAGATCATCCGGCCCCGCGTCCACGACCATCTGCTTGTAGGCAGGCTGGGCCATGCTTTCGTCGGTCGCCAGAAAGCGCGTGCCCATATAGACGAAGTCGGCCCCTGCCGCGACGGCCCCGGCGATCCCTGCGCCATCACCGACACCACCGCCGACCGCGATATAGCCGTCGAAGAAGTCCCGCACCGCCGAGATGAAGGCGAACGGTGTGAGATGCCCCGTATGCCCACCGGCCCCCGCGCTGACGCAGGCCAGCCCATCGACACCCGCCTCGGCGGCCTTCCTGGCCAGCTTCATCGAGATGACGTCGGCGAAGACCAGACCGCCGTAGGCCTTTACGGTTTCCATAACCGGACGCGGCGAACCCAGGGCCGTGATGACCACGGGCGGCTTGTACTCGGCGATCAGGCGCAGGTCCTCGGCCAGGCGGGTGTTGGTCGAGTGGGTGATCATATTGGCGATCCACGGGGCGTCGCCGGGGACCAGTGCGTCGGTAATGCGGCCCATCCAGCGGTCCAGGTCCTCGACCGTTCGGCAGTTGGGGGTAGGGAAGGCTCCGCCGATGCCGGACTTGCAGGCTGCGATCACCATTTCTGGCCCGCTCACCAGAAACATGGGCGCGGCGAAGACCGGCAGGCGCAGGGTGTCAAACGGCGTGGTCATGCGGTGTCGTCTCGGAATGGCATCATCGACAGCTGGCAGTCGCCCTCATTCCTGGCGTCACCATTGCCGATTTTTCGAGAACAAGCTGTAGGAGAGTTTGGTCCGTCGCTGCAAGTTAGTTCTGGAGGGCTGATGAAAATAAATCCTGTTTTGCAAGCGTCTCGTCGGGTCTATTGAGAAGCTGCAACGAAGAAGGAAGCGCCCTTGTCCGAACCGGTGTCCGAAATCAAAGTCCAGCAGGACGCACCCTTCCGTCCGGTGCGGTTCGGCCAGGTCGGGCTGGAGGTAGAGACCCGTCTTGATGGCACCTTGATCCTCTCGGCTCGTGCGCCCCTGGTCGATCATGACAGCAATCTTCTGCGGGTCTTCTGGGCGCATGGCGACGCAATGCCCGACCGAACCTGGATCGCCCGGCGAGGTGGCGAGCACCGGGACTGGCAACCCTTGTCCTATGCTCAGGGACGCGCCGACGTCTCCGCCGTGGCTGCCTGGTTGCTCCGGCAGGAGATCGCCCCGGGTCGGTGCGTACTCGTCCTGTCCGGAAACTCCATCGCCCACGCCGCCTGGATGTTTGGCGCGATCGCGGCAGGCGTGCCCATCTGTTCGGTCAGCGTGAACTACTCCCTGCTCGGCACCGACTTCGAGCGGCTTCGTCATGTCGTCGATCTGGTGAAGCCTGCCGTCATCTTCGCAGAGCAGGGTGCCCCCTTTGCCCGGGCACTGGCCGCAGTGAGGCCGGCCGACGCGATCGTCGTTTCTGCCCGGCCACAGGACCTGGCCGGTGACGTCGTGGCGCTGGCCGACGTCCTCGCCTGCCCGGACGTGGAGGCCATCGGTGCACGCGTACAGGCGCTCGATCCGACCGTGCCTGCCCGCTACCTGCTGACCTCCGGCTCCACCGGTCGTCCCAAGGCCGTGATCCATACCCAGGCCATGATGACAGCCAATACCGCCAGCGGCTTTCAGGCCATGGGCGATGCCTTCGCCTGGGATGGACCGTGTCTGGACTGGCTGCCTTGGAGCCATATCGCTGGCTCGTCCCTGCTTACGAACATCACCGCCCTGGGCGGAAGCCTCTACATCGACGATGGCCGTCCTACGCCGGAACTGTTCGGCGAGACGCTGCGGAACCTGAAGGCGATCAGGCCGCGCTTCTACGGCACCCTGCCGTCCGGCTATGCCATGCTCGCCGACGCGCTGGACCTTGATGACGCCCTGCGCCATGCCTATTTCGCCGACCTGCGCTGCATGCTGTTCGGCGGTGCGGGCCTGCCTCAACCACTGCATGACCGCATGCAGGCTCTGGCCGTCCGGACGATCAAAACTCGAATTCAGTTTGTCTCCGGTTACGGTTCCACCGAAACCGGCTCCGCCATCAGCTACACCTGGTGGGAGACCCGAAAGGTCGGAATCGGCCTGCCGGTCCCCGGCGCGTCCCTCAAACTGGTTCCCGCCGAGGGGGCCTACGAGGTTCGGGTCAAGGCCCCCAGCGTCACCCCCGGCTACCTCGGCGATCCCGCCCGCACTGCCGAAGCCTTTGACGAGGAGGGGTTTCTGCGGATGGAAGACCGCGCCGACTTCCACGACCGTGCCAATCCCTCCGAGGGGCTATTTTTCGCGGGGCGTAGCGCAGAGCAGTTCAAGCTGACCAACGGCACATTCGTGGCGGCGGGGCGGCTGCGCGATTCAGTGCTCAAGGCCTGTCCGGGCCTGTTTCGCGACGTCGTCGTCTGCGGCGAAGGGCAGGCCGAACTCACCGTGCTTGCCTGGCTCGATGCCGAGGTTGCAAGCCGCGAAGATCCAGTGACGATCCAGACACGGGTACGGACAGGCCTGTCGCGTCACAACCTGGACAACCCGGGACAGAGCGGTCGTTTGCGGCGTCTGATGTTGCTGACCGATCCGCCCGACGCGGGCCACAGTGAGCTGTCTGACAAGGGTTCGATCAATCGTGCCGCCGTCCTGCTTCGCCGGGCGGCCGATGTGGCGCGCCTGTATGATGGCAGGTTCCATCCCGACGTGATCGAACTTTCCTGATTGTAGGCATCTACAGCCCCAGAGGGCCGAGCAGCCATGTCAGCCAGATGCCGACGGCCAGAAAGGGGCCGAACGGGAGACGATCCCGGCCCGACACGGGGCGGCCTGTAACCCATCGGGCCGCAACCAGACTCAAGGCAGAAATTGATGCCCACAACAGAACACTGGGGAGTCCGATCCAGGCGACCCAGGCTCCTCCGGCTGCCAGAAGTATGGGGTCGCCGCCGCCCAGGCCTTCCCTTCGGCGAAGTTGCCGGTAGGTGATGGCCAGAAGCCACAGACCCGCGAAGCCAACGAAGGCTCCGAGGGCCGAATGCACCAGATTGCCACTCGGCAAGACTGCGGCGGCGGTCAGGCCTATAGCCAACAGCGGCAACGTCAGGACATCGGGCAGCCAGAAATGCTCCGCATCCACCACGGCGATCAGGATCAATTGCCAGCCGAGCAAGGCTGTGAGCCCTGCTGCAAGGATGTCCGGCTGTGAGAGTCCTGCCCATGCTCCCGCCGCAGCGCAGCCCAGTTCAAATAGCGGGTAGCGCAGAGGGATTACCGACCCGCAATCACTGCATCGACCTCTGGCCAGCACATAGCTGGCGACCGGTATCATGCGCTGCGGTGGCAGGGGCCGGTCGCAGCCACCGCAACGAGATCGTCCAAATATGACATCGCGTTCCTGCGGCAAACGCAGGCTGACCAGACCGATAAAGCTTCCGGCGATGAGGCCCAGACCGGCCAGGACAAGCGCGAGGAGAGTGGGCGACAAGCGTTGATGTCCTGTGGGTTTGGAGTGGCGTAACGCGGTGCCTGTGACAGCGCAACGGTCCTGTCGCCTGTGTCCCACTCCATTTGTGACGATAGCGCCGTATCAGGATTGAGTTTCACAGAATGGCGAAAACAAGTTCACACAAGCGCGTCGTAACCGTCACGGTTCGGCGCTCCCTCTGTCACATCCCGCGTCTAGCCAAGGGCTGGGCAGGAGGGGCGATACGTCGTCGGGGCCGGGCTGAGGCCTGTGTTCCACCTGTCGAATGATCCTTTGGACCTGACACGGTGAAAACGATGACCGGCTTTCGACTGACAACACTGCTCGCCCTCTCGGCCAGCGCCCTGGCTCTGGCAGCTTGCGGCTCTTCGGAAGTCGCCTCGCCCGGTGAAGGCGATTTTGGTGGCGGTGGTGGCGGTACCAACCCTGGTGGCCCGACCACCCCCCCGCCCGGCACTCCTGCTGCGGATTGCCCGACCGGCTTCGCCAATGTCGGCCTGATCGCCAACAACACCCTGCGCGTCTGCCAGCTGCCGCAACAGATCAACGGTGCCCTGACGGTGCCGCTGCGCGCCGGCACCATCTATTCCATCTCCGGCCGCACCTCGGTCGGTACGGACCGCGGCATTGACCCGGCAGCACCGACCGCCGGTAGCGAGCAAGGCATCCTGACCATTGAAGCCGGCGTGCGCATCTTCGCCTCGGGTGGCTCGGACTACCTCCTGGTCAACCGCGGTTCGCAGCTGTTCGCGGAAGGCACGGCCACCAGCCCCATCGTCTTCACCAGCCGTCAGAACGTCGAGGGCACCACCAACGAGAACTCGCAGGGTCAATGGGGCGGTATCGTATTGGCCGGCCGTGCGCCGCAAGCCAACTGCCAGCTGACCGCGCCGGTGACCTGCACCGGTACGGTTGAGGGCACCAGCGCCTTCTACGGCGGCAACACCGCGGCCGACAACTCGGGCCGCGTGCGCTATGTTCAGATCAAGTTCTCGGGCTTCGAAATCTCGTCGGGCAATGAGCTTCAGGGTCTGACCCTGGCCGGTGTCGGCTCCGGCACGACGGTCGAGTTCGTGCAGGTTCACAACAGCTCGGACGACGGCATCGAAATCTTCGGCGGCAACGTCAATCTGCGTCGCGTCGTCATTACCGGTGCCGACGACGATGGCATGGACACCGACACGGGCTGGCGCGGTGGTGCTCAGTTCGGCATCGTGACCCAGCGTCCGGCCGGCACGACCAGCCGCAGCGCCGGCTTCGAGTTCTCGTCTGCTCCCGCCTCGACGCCGCTGGCCAACCGCTACGTCTCGCAGCCGAAAATGGCCAACTGGACCCTGGTCGGCCGCAACGCGACCATTGATGCTCACACTGTAGCCCACTTCGATACGGGTACTGACTCTACGATCATCAACTCGGTGTTCACTAGTGTTGCCGGCTCGGTCGCAGGCTGTATGGCCATCAACGACGCCGATACCGGCACCAGCGGTGTGACCTTCAACTCGGTCTTCATGTCGTGCGCCGTGCCGTACCGTCCGTCCAACACCGCGCTTTCGACGGCTGCCTTCACCGCCGGCACGAACAACACGGCCACTGGCACTTCGACCCTGACGGCACCGTCGGGCACCAGCCTACCCAACCAGACGCTGACCTTCATCAACGGTGCGAACGAGAACGCCGTAACACCGGCAAACGCTCCGGCGGTCTATCCGTTCTTCACGGCCACCACCTACATCGGTGCCGTCCAGAACGCTGCCGACACCTGGTACACGGGCTGGACCTGCGGTCTGACGTCCGGCGCGACCTGCTGATGACGGATGCGCGGAGGTGGCCCAACCGGGCCACCTCCGGCTTTCGCGTATCCTGTTAAACTCTTCCAAGGCGCAGATCATGAAGACCCTTACCTTGACCCTGAGCGGGGTCCTCCTGGCCACCAGCGCGATGATCGCGCCCGGGATGGCGCATGCCCAGACGCCGCCGCCCGTAGCGACCGCGCCGCAAAGCTCCACGGCGCAGACGCCTGCCGTTCAGGCCGATCCGGTGCAGGAGGAGTCGCAGCTCGACGAGATTGTCGTCCTGGGCCGCTACATCCCCGAACCAAACCGCGAGAGTGCCGAGGTTGCTGCCTTCCTGACGGCCGAAGATTTGCAGCGTACGGGTGATTCGAGCGCAGCGCAGGCTCTGACCCGCGTCACTGGCCTGACTGTCGTGGAAGGGCGCTTCATCTATGTGCGTGGCTTGGGGGAGCGCTATTCCTCGGCGCTTCTGAATGGCTCCCCGCTGCCCAGCCCCGAGCCGCTGCAACGCGTCGTTCCGCTGGACCTGTTCCCGGCCAGCATTCTGGAAAGCGTCACCGTCCAGAAGACCTATTCAGCCGACTTCCCCGGCGAGTTCGGGGGCGGGGTGATCGACCTGCGTACGGTCGACGCGCCAAACGAGCCCTTCTTCACCATGTCGACGTCGATCGGGGCGAACTCCGAGACGACCAACAAGGAAGGCCTGATTTACTACGGATCGCGCACTGACTTCACGGGCTTCGATGATGGTACCCGCGATGTGCCGACGCCCATCGCCATCGCTTTCCGGTCGGGTCAGCAGATCAATCGCGCCAACTTCACGACGGCGGAGTTGCAACGCATGGGCCAGTCCCTGGTCAATGCCCCGCTGCGGCTTCTGCAGCGTGAGACGACCCCCGTCGACTTCGGTTTTGATTTCGCCGGCGGACTGTCCAGTGACAGTAGCCTGGGTACTCTCGGTCTGATCGCCGTGGCCGGTTATGACAACAGCTGGAGCGGTCGCCGCGGCCGTCAGCAGGAAGGCCAGTTTTCGGGCGACATTCTGGTGCCCGTCACGGACAAGGCGTTCGAGTCCAATCAGAACGACATCCAGCTGAACTTCCTGGGTGCCTTGTCCCTGACGAACGACAATCACGAGCTGAAGTGGACGAATTTCTACGTTCGCAATACGACCAAGGAAGCTCGCTCCAGCGTCGGCCCGGACCTTAGTGTTGGTGGCGGCGTCCTGCGTGATGATTACACCGAGTTCTTCGTGCGTCAGCTGTTCTCGAGCCAACTGGCCGGTGAGCATGAGTTCCTGGATGGTGCGCTGGAGTTCGACTGGCGCGCGTCCTATGCCAAGACCTCGCGCGATGCGCCCTATGAATCGCGCTTCCAGTACGGCGTAGATGGTGACGGCAACTTCATCCACAATCCGTCCAACCAGATCTCCTTCAGCGAACTGGACGAGGATGTCATCTCCGGTGGGGCCGACGTCAGCTACACGTTGCCGCTGTCAGACTTCCGCGAGATCGTATTGAAGGCTGGCGTCGCCTATACAGACAGCAGCCGCGACGCGACCCGTTATGACCTCCAACTGGCGGCGGTGAGCGGCCTGACGGACGAGCAGCGGCAATCACGCATCGACTTCCTGTACTCTGACTTTAACATAAACCCGACGACGATCGAGCTGCGCCAGATCGCTGGCACCAATGGTGCCGGGGCTTATGAGGCAGAACTGACGGTCGCTGCGGCCTATGTTCAGGTCGATGCCGAGATCATTCCGTTGGTTCGCACCACGGCCGGCGTCCGTTTCGAGGATGGCGAACTGACTGTGACCCCGCGTGACCTGTTCGGCGGTGCCGCTCCGTTCGCACCGACCAGCATCGAAGAGCAGTACTATCTGCCCTCTTTCACGGCGACCTGGAATTTTGCCGAAGACCAGCAGTTTCGCGTCGGCGCGTCCCAGACCATCGGGCGTCCGCAGTTCCGTGAACTGGCTCCGCAGTCCTATATCGACCCCGAGAGCGACCGCGAGTTCACGGGCAACCCCTTCTTGGTCGATACGGAAATCCTGAACCTGGACGCCCGTTACGAGTGGTTCTTTGCACGTCAGCAGTTCCTGACCGCCGGTGTCTTCTACAAGCAACTGGATAAGCCGGTTGAATCGGTGGTCGTCCTGACGGGTGACCAGCGTCAACAGTCGTTCCTGAACGCGCCGGAAGCGACCATCTTCGGGGCCGAGATCGAGGCCAAGAAGTTCTTCGAGTTCCCCGACAATGCCATGTCCTTTATCGCCAACAAGCGCTGGCTGGTCCAGGCCAACTACACCTGGTCAGACTCCGAGGTGAACGTCGAGCCAGGCGATGTCGTTCGTACGCCGGGCGGTGGCGGAGCGGATGAAGACGCAACCTTCTTCATCGAAGACGGCAGCCGCCTTCAGGGCCAGTCCGAGCATGTCGCCAACCTGCAACTCGGTTGGGAAGACGACACAGCCCGCTCGCAGGCGACCTTCATCGTCAACTATGTCAGCGAGCGCATCACGGCGCGCGGAGCAGGCAGCGCAGGCAGCCGCGAGCCCGACTATGTGCAGGACCCGGGCGTCTTCCTGGACTTCGTCTATCGCAAGGACTTCGAATATGCGGGACGGGATCTGGGCTTTTCGCTGGAGCTACGGAACCTGCTGAACACCGACTATGACGAGTTCCAGGAGTTGGGGAACAAGATCCTGATCAATAACTATGAGCTGGGATCCAGCGCATCGGTCAGTCTGACCGCGCGCTTCTGATGTGAGACAGGCGAGGGGTGGCAGCAAGCCATCCCTCGTCTTCGTTCAAGACGATTTGGCGTCATATCGTCCGGACTGCCCCTAACCGTCACGGCAAGTTCTCGCGGGCGTCACATGGCGGTGAAGCCCGCATACGGACGATCGGTCTAGGTATCGCGGCGGGCCGCTTCAGGCCCCTGTCGGGCAAGTCATGGTGATCGCCGCCTTTCGCAACTGGAACCGTCAGCTCCGGCCGACCGGTGATGCGCCGCGCGTCGGGCGGGCGCGTCTGCGGCGGGGGATCGAGATCGGCCTGGCCCTCGTGTTGCTGATTCAGATCGCGCGGCTGGTGTGGGTTTTCCTGGCCTCGCCGACCGTTTCCACAGCCGGACCGGTCATGGCACCCGAAGTAGCCTCGCCTGACTATTCCATCTTTCAGCGGTTCGACGCCTTCTTCCGAACCGGCGCACCGGGCGCCCTGACCGAGGCTACCGCCCAAGGCAGCAGCCAGATGCGGCTCTACGGCGTTCGCGCCGACGGTACCGGAGGCGGCTCGGCCATCATCGGCCTGGCCGACGGACGTCAGGTCTCGGTGGGTGTGGGCGAGGAGATCGAGCCGGGCCTGATCCTGCGATCGGTGGCTTCCGATCACGTGGTGATGGCGCGGGGTGAGTCTCTCACTCGCCTGGTGTTCACAGAACTGCCTATGGGGGCGGCTGCACCACCTCCGCCACCCGCCGAGCAGCAGGTCGTGACGCCGCAAGGTACAGCGCCTGCGGACGCAGGTGCTGCCGTGGCTCCGGCGTCGGCGAATGTTCCAACGGGCCCCAATGTTGATCCGGCGCGGCTGATGGCTCAGGCTGGCCTGCGTCCTCGCATACAGGGGCTCGGCATCAACGGCTTTACCGTCAGCGGTACCGGCGACGGCTCGGCCCTGGCGGCGGCGGGGCTTCGCTCGGGCGACGTCATTCTGGCCGTCAATGGACAGGCGCTGGACAGTCCGGCCCGCATTGCCGGCCTGCGTGGCCAGCTTTCCAACAGCACCAGCGCTGAAATCCGCTTCGAGCGGAACGGCGTGGAGCAGACCACCACCATAAGGACAGGCCGCTGATGCGTTCCCGCCCCCTGCTGACGGCCGCCGTGGCCGCGCTTCTGGCCGTTCAGGCCCCGCTGGCGACCCTGCCTGCCTATGCCCAGTCGGCGGGCGGCCAGACCCTGAACGTTCAGGGGGCCGACATCCGCGCCTTCATCCAGGACATCTCCCGCTCGACGGGCCGGACCTTCATCGTCGATCCGGGCGTGACCGGCACGGTCACCGTGTCCAGCGACCGCAATCTGAGCCGGGCCCAGCTGTTTGAGGTCTTCCTATCGACTTTGCGCGCCAACGGCCTGGTGGTGACCCCGACCTCGTCTGGTGCCTATCGCATCAGCCCGGCCCAAGGCGCGGCGCAGGGACCATCGACGGTCGGCAACGAGCGGTTTTCCACCGAAGTGTTCGCCCTGCGCAACATCGATGCGGCTTCGGCCGCCGAGACCATCCGGCCGCTGGTCGGAGCCCAGGGGCAGGTGCTGGCCAACCCCGGTGCCAACAGCATCGTCGTGGCCGATTTCGCCGACAATCTGGCGCGCGTCCGCGCCCTGATCGCCCGCATCGATGTGGACCGGACCGGGTTCGAGGTCGTGACGCTGGAGAACTCCTCGGCGCGCGAAATTGCAGCGGTGTTGCAATCGGTTCTGGCACCCCCGGGCGGACAGCCGGGGTCGGGCATGGTGTCGGTGACGCCGGTCGAGAGTTCCAACTCCATCGTGCTGAGGGGCGACCCCTCGGCCATCGCGCGCGTGCGTCCTCTGGTCGATGATCTGGACCGTCGGGCCCTGTCGGCGGACGACGTCAAGGTGGTGTTCCTGGAACACGCCAATGCCGAGCAACTGCTGCCCGTGCTGCAACAGATCGTCGGCCAGCAGGTGACGGCGGCCAGCGCCAATGCCACACCGCGTGAGCCGGGCACCTCGCGCGCCGGAGCGACGACCGACGACGTGACGCCGGCTTCGACCTCTGCACCCGCCGCGCCTCTGCCGGGGCAGCGGGCCACGATCGCGCGCTTCCCCGGAGCCAATGCCCTGGTCATCTCCGGCTCGGCCGACACCCAGCGCATGCTGTCCGAGGTCATCCGCCAGCTGGACCAGCGCCGTCAGCAGGTCCTGATCGAGGCCATCGTGGTCGAACTGTCCGACACTGCGGTCAAGGAACTGGGTGTGCAGTGGCTGCTGGCGGGCGAAGACGGCGCGCCCATCGGCCTGACCAACTATTCCAACAGCGCGACACCAATCCTGCCCATCATCGGCGGTGCGGCGGCGACCGATCTGGACGAGGACGATCCCCTGCGGACCCAGCTGCAGAACCTGGCGCTCAATAGCCTGCTGGGGGCCAACGGCTTCATCGGCGGGGCAGGGGGGCGGATCGGCGATGGCCTGTTCGGCTTCATCATCAATGCGGCCAAGACCGACAGCGGCTCCAACCTGTTGCAGACACCGTCGCTGATGACGCTGGACAATGAGGAGGCGACGATCCTGGTCGGCCAGGAAGTGCCGATCACGACCGGCGAGACCCTGCTGGACGGAAACTCCAACCCGTTCCGCACGACCCAGCGTCAGGACATCGGCGTCAAGCTGATCGTGCGGCCCCAGATCAATGCCGGGGGCTCCATCACCCTGTTCCTGCGTCAGGAGGTGTCCAGCATCAACGGTGTGCTGACCGACGGGGCGAACGACCTGGTGCTGAACAAGCGGGAACTGGAAACGACCCTGGTCGTAGACGACGGCGACATCGCCGTGGCGGGTGGCCTACTGGACCAAAACGACCGTCTGGCCGTCGATGCGATACCGGGTCTGGGACAGTTGCCGGTGATCGGGGGTCTGTTCCGCTCGACCACCCGCCAGCGGGGCCGGACCAATCTGATGGTCTTCATCCGCCCGACCATCATCCGCAGCGCCGCCGACGCCCAGACCCTCGCCGCCGACCGTTGGGGCTATATGCGTCAGCAGCAGCTGACGGCCGTGCCTGACCGCGAGCCCAGCCTGGACGAGATGCTACGCGACTATATGCGGGCCCAGCCGCCGGTCGCGCCCTCGACCATGATCATCGCGCCAGATGAAGTGATGGCGGCTCCGCTGCCGCCCGTCGACAATCCTGTCGCACCGCAGTGATACGGTGACGACGTCATGATCACCCTGGTCAATCCGACACTGCCCTATGGCTTCGCCAAGCGGCATGGCGTCATCCTGCTGGATGCCGGCGAGGTGGCGGTGGTCGGCCTGCGCGAAGGTGCCGATCCTCAGGCCCTGATCGAGACGCGCCGCGCCCTGGGGCGACCGTTGCATGTCGAGCGGCTGAGCCAGGCCGAGTTCGACCGGCGTCTGTCACAGGTCTATGCCGGCGATCACCTGACGGCGACGGACGGCGACGATCTGTCGATGCCGTCGGGCCTGGACAGTCTGATCGACGACATGCCCGCCGCCGCCGACCTGCTGGATACGGCGGACGATGCGCCGGTCATTCGCCTGATCAACGGCATCATCGCCGAGGCGGTGCGGGCCGGGGCGTCCGACATACATCTGGAACCATTCGAGAGCGCCCTGACCGTGCGGATGCGGGTCGATGGGGTGCTGCGCGAGGCGCTGTCGCTCAATCCGCGGATCACGCCATTGCTGGTGTCGCGCATCAAGGTCATGGCGCGGCTGGACATCGCCGAGAAGCGCGTGCCTCAGGACGGGCGCATCCCCCTGGCTCTGGGCGGCAAGACGCTGGATGTGCGGGTCTCGACCCTGCCGTCGCGGGCGGGCGAGCGGGTCGTGCTGCGTATCCTCGACAAGGATCAGGCGGACCTGAGCCTGGATCAGCTGGGTATGGCACCGGATGCGCTGGAGGCTTTCAAGGCCGCGCTGAAGGAGCCGAACGGCATTATTCTGGTCACCGGGCCGACCGGCTCGGGCAAGACCACCAGCCTGTATGCGGGTCTCAGTCTGCTGAACGATGCAACGCGCAACATCCTGACGGTCGAGGACCCGGTCGAATACGCCATCGACGGGGTCGGCCAGACCCAGGTCAATACCAAGGTCGGCATGACCTTCGCAGCGGGGTTGCGGGCCATCCTGCGTCAGGACCCGGACGTGGTCATGGTCGGGGAAATCCGCGATGTGGAGACGGCGCGTATCGCCGTTCAGGCCTCGCTGACCGGACATCTGGTGCTATCGACCGTTCACACCAACGACGCGGCCGGGGCGATCACGCGGTTGCGCGACATGGGGGTGGAGCCCTTCCTGCTGGCCTCGACCCTGCGGCTGATCGTGGCGCAGCGGCTGGTGCGCAGGCTGTGCGGCGAGTGCCGGCGGGCAGAGCCTGCGGATGCGGCGACGGCGCGGCTGGTCGGGGTTAAGGCCGGTCAGACAGTGTGGCGGCCCCAGGGCTGCGCCCATTGCAACCAGACCGGCTATGTCGGTCGTGTCGGTCTGTACGAGCTGATCAAGGTCGACGATCGCGTGCGCCGCCTGATTGCCGCCGAGGCCGAGGAAGAGGCGATCAATGCCGTGGCCTTCGATGCGTCCGGCACGCTGACCCGGCGAGCGCGAGCCCTGGTGCTGGACGGCACAACCTCGGTCGAAGAAGCGGTGCGGGTCACGCGTCAGGAGACGGCCGAGGCGCACGACGTCGTCGAACCGGTACGTGAGGCCGTCGGCTGATGGCGGCATTCGACTATGTGGCCGTGGACGCGGCCGGCCGCACGGTCAGCGGAGCCCTGACCGCAGCGGACGAAGGGGCGGCGCGTCAGGCGCTGGACCGGCGTCGGCTGATGCCGCTGGAGATCACCCCCACCCGCCGCACGGTATACAAGGCGGACGGCAGGGCGAAAGCCGGGGGGCGTCTGAACGCCAACACCCGGGCCCTGACCACACGGCAGCTGGCGACGCTCGTCTCCGTCGCGCCGATCGAGGAGGCGGTGCGGACCATCGCGCTACAGGCGGACCGCCCGGCCGTGCGCGCGGTGCTGGAAGGGGTGCATGCAGGCGTTCTGGAGGGGCATCGCCTGTCCGAGGCCATGGGCCGACAGGGCAAGGCGTTTCCGCCGCTGTATCGCGCCATGGTGTCTGCGGGCGAGAGTTCGGGGGCGCTGGAGCCCATTCTGGAGCGGCTGGCCGATGGGCTGGAGCGGGACCAGGCGGTGCGCGGCAAGGTGATCACCGCCCTGGTCTATCCTGCAGTTCTGGCGGTCGTGGCCCTGGGCGTCATCGGGGCCTTGATGACCTTTGTGGTGCCCAAGGTGGTCGATCAGTTCGACAGCATGAACCAGACTCTGCCGCTGCTGACGCGGCTGGTGATCGGCCTGTCCGAGGCGATGCAGACCTGGGGATGGCTGGCGATTCTCCTGCTGGTGCTGGCGGGGGTCGGGGTGGCGGTGGCCCTGCGCAACCCGGCGACCCGGCTGAAGGCGGACACTCTGGTGCTGAAACTGCCTATTGTCGGACGACTGAGCCGCGACCTGCACGGGGCGACCATGGCGCGGACGCTGTCGACCATGATCGCCTCGGGCCTGCCGGTGCTGGAGGGATTGACGATCACGGCGCGGACGGTGTCCAACCGCCGCCTGCGTCTGGCCACCGAGACCATGGCCGATGCCGTGCGCGAGGGCGGTGGGCTGAGTGCCGCCATGCGCCGCGCCGACGTCTTCCCGCCGATCCTCGTCTACATGACCGCCTCGGGCGAGAGCAGCGGGCGTCTGGAACCCATGCTGGACCGAGCCGCCGACTATCTGGACCGCGAGTTCGCCACCTTCACCGCCGTGATGCTGAGCCTGCTGGAGCCGGCGATCATCGTGGTCATGGGCGGTGTGGTGGCGCTGATCGTGCTGTCGATTTTGCTGCCGATCCTACAGATCAATACCCTGGCGATGGGGTGAGGAGTGAGTGAGATGAGTAAGTTGAACAATGCCCGGAAGCGTCAGAAACGCCAGGGATTCACACTGGTTGAACTGATGGTGGTGATCGTGATCATCGGCCTGCTGGCGACTGTGGTGGCGATCAATGTCCTGCCCAGCCAGGACCGTGCCATGGTCGGCAAGGCCAGGGCGGACATCTCGGTGCTGGAGCAGGCGATCGAGACCTATCGGCTGGACAATCTGACCTTTCCTGACGACCTGAACGCTCTGATGACCGCGCCCGCTGGCCTGGCCCAGCCGGAGCGGTATCGCCAGGGCGGCTATATCCGTCGCCTGCCCGAGGACCCGTGGGGTAACCCCTACCAGTACCGCCGCCAGAGTGCGCATGGCGGTCAGTTCGACGTCTACTCTCTGGGCGCGGACGGCAAGGAGGGGGGCGAGGGCAATGATGCAGACCTCGGCAACTGGCAGGGGTAAAGGGGGCGCTACCTCACGCGACGCGGTCGCTCGCTGCTTGAGCGCGGATCAGCGCCGTCGCGCACTTCTAGGAAGACAAGGCTTCACCCTGGTTGAACTGCTGATGGTCGTGGCCATCCTGGGTTTGGCGGCAGGGGCGGTGGTGCTGTCCGTGCCCGATCCGCGACCGCCCGTAGGGGCTGAAGCCGAGCGGTTCGCCGCGCGGCTGGTGCGGGCGCGCGAAGAGGCGGTGCTGACCAATCGATCCATAGCGGTGGAGGCGACGGCGCGCGGCTATGGCTTCAGCCAGTTCGACGGCGTGGAGTGGAGTCCGCTGACTGACGGCCCCTTCGGCGACGAGGTCTGGCAGACGGAAACGTCGGCAGACCTGCCCAGTGCCACTCTGCGTGTTGTCTTCGACCCCACCGGGGCGAGCGAGCCTTCGACTGTCACCCTGTCGCGTGACGGCCAGTCCAGCACCGTGTCCGTCGATGGCGCGGGCGAGGTATCGGTCGATGACTAGGACGTCGCGCCAGGGCTTCACCCTCATCGAACTTCTGGTCGCACTGGCGGTGTTCAGCCTGGCGGCCATGGCCCTTCTCAATCTGGCAGGCGAAAACACACGGTCACAGGCGCGGGTCGAGGATCGCACCCTGGGCGGCATCGTGGCCGAGAATCTGGCGGTTCAGGCGGCGATCGCACCCAGCCTGGGGGAGGGCGAAACGGCGGGTCAGACGACGCTGGCAGGGCGAAGCTGGCGCTGGGCGCAGACCGTGGCGTCGACGGAAGATCCGGACATTCAAAGGGTCGTCATCCGCGTTTCGACCGAGGAGGGCCAGGCAGCCGATCGCACCCTGTTCCGGGCGAGAGCAGGATGAAGCGCTCAGGATTTACATTGGTCGAAGTGCTGATCTCGCTGTTGATCTTTGCCCTGATCGCGGCGGCGGGAGCGGCGGTGCTGAGCCTGTCGATCGACAACAAGTTCGCCATCAAGGCGGCTTCCGATCGGACGGCGGACTTGCAGCGTACCCGCGCCCTGCTCAGGGCCGACATTGGACAGGCCACGGCGCGGCGTACACGCGGGCCGACGGGACGCCCGCAGCCACAGCCAATCACCGGGGCCATACAGGCGGGCGATGCCTCCCTGACGCTGACCCGAGCGGGATGGGGCAATCCCGGCGAGCAAGCACGGCCGTCCCTGCAACGCGTGGAATACCGACTGGTCGAAGATCGACTGGAACGGCGCGTGTCGGCCTATCTGGATGGAGCAAGGCCCGGTCCGCCGCAGGTCCTGTACGAAGGGGTCAGCGGCCTGACCGTGACCTTTCTGAAGGATGGCACCGAGGCACCGGCCTTTGGCAGTCGTCTCGACAGCCCGATGCCGGAGGCCGTGCGGGTCGTGATGACGCTCGAGGGCTATGGTCCGGTGGATCAGCTCTTTCTCGTCGGTGGTGGCAGATGAGGCGAGGGGTCAAGACACGCCGCGAGGGGATGGCGCTGCTGACCGTCCTGCTGCTGGTTGCGGTCATGTCGGTAATCGCGGTGGCGGTGCTGGACGACGTGCGGTTCTCGGTACGCCGCGCGACCAATGCGGAAACCCAGACTCAGGCCCAGTGGTATGCCGATGGGGCTGAGGCGCTGGCCCGGCACCAGGTCGCCCGCCTGCTGACGCTCAGCCCGACGCGGACGCCCCTGGAGCCGGAGTGGAACGGGCGGGTGCTGTCGTTCCCGATCGAGGAGGGGACGTTCACTGCCGTCGTTCGTGACGGTCAGGCCTGTTTCAATCTGAACAGTGTGGTCGAGGGGTCTGGCGAGGATCTGATCGCGCGGCCGCAGGGCATGGCGCAGTTCGTGGCGCTGGGCCGGGCGCTGGGACTGGGCGAAAGCCGGATGCGCCCTGTTGCCGAGGCCTTGGCCGACTGGCTAGATGCCGACACCACCGCCCTTCCTCTGGGTGCCGAGGACGGAGCCTATGCGGGGCGAGCGGAACCCTACCGAACGGGCGGTGTCTTCCTGGCCGAGGTCAGCGAGTTGAGAGCCATCAAGGGGGTGGATGCGGACCTGTATCGCCGCCTGCGCCCGCATGTCTGTGCCCTACCGGTCAGTAGGCTGTCGCCGATCAATGTGAATACTCTGGGGCCGGAGGATGCGCCGCTTCTGGTCATGCTGACCGACGGCAAGCTAGGGCTGGAGGCAGCGCAGGGCGTGATCGCCCGGCGACCGGCCGAGGGGTGGGCCGACACCACCGCCTTCTGGAGTCAGTCCGCCCTGACCGGCCTGGTCGTACCTCAGGAGGCGCGCGAGCAGGTGACCGTCCTGACCCGCTATTTCGACCTGCGGGTCGATGTCGATTACGGCGGCACCCGCGCCGTCCGTACCGCCCTGTTGCATGCGCCGCCCGAGGGTGGAGCCCGAACCGTGATCCAGCGCTGGACCCTTGAAGAATGAGCCGAACCCGACTGATCCTTATCCCGGCTCTGGCCACGGAGCCGGCTCCCTATCTGATCCTCGATGCGGGCGGGGCGGTCTTGCAGCGCGGGCGCCTGGCGCTGGATGCGGGCGAGACGCCGCCGCCGATGCGCACCGTGGCCATTGCGCCGGGCGGGGACGTTTCGGTGCGCTGGCTGGACTTGCCGGTGGGTGGGGCGGCCCAGGTCAGGGCGGCGGCTTTGTGGACCTTGCGCGACGATCTGGCGGCGACGCCGGATCGGATCACGGTGTCGCTCGGGCGGGCGGTGCCAACAGGCGAACCGCGCATGGTGGTAGTGGCCAGCCGGGCGTTGGTCGAGGCGTGGGGCGACTATCTGGACGCGCTGGGGATCAAGGCCGATGTGATCCTGCCCGACATGCTGACTCTGGAGGCACCGGAGGCGGAGGAGGGCCTGTCCGCTGTCACCTTCGGCACCGGCCTGGCATTACGCGGGCACCGGTTTGCGGCCACGATCCAGCCCGACCTGCTGGATCTTATTGCGGGCGATCGCCCCATTCGTCCTGTCACGGATGAGAGTGAAGTCGAGCGGTTGATGGTTGCGGCAGCGCTGTCGCCCGAGGTCAATCTGCTGGAATCCGGTGCTCGCGAGAAGGCTGCCGACCGGCGCGGCTGGCGATTGGCGGCGGGTCTGGCGGTGGCGGTGCTGCTGTCGCCGTTGGTTCTGGCTGCGGCGCAGGCTGCGCGGGACACGGGTGCCGCGCGTCAGGCCGAGGCACGGACACTGGAACTGATCTCCCAGGCGTCGCCGGATGCGGCAGGTGCGCCCGACCCCGTGGCGGCCTTTCGCCAGAGCGCCTCCACGGCTCCTCCGCCCGGCGGCATCGTGTCAGCAGCGGCGATCCTATTTGCAGCCGTGGAACAGGTCGAGGGGGCGGAATTGGACATCTTCGTCTCGGACCCCGAAGGCGGTGTGAGGGCCACTGTCAGCTATCCGGCCTATCAGGACCTGGACGCTCTAAAGCAAGCTGTGGCGGCGGCCGGGCTGCGGCTGAGCGATACCAGCACACTTGATGACGCAGGGCGTGTCGTCAGCGATGTGACCATCGGAGCAGCGACATGAACGCGATCGTCAGTGAAGCACGGGCCTGGTTCGATGGCCGCACGGTACGCGAGCAGCGCATGCTGGGGGTGATGGTTCTGGTCATGGCGCTGTGTCTCGTCTGGCTGCTGATCATCCAGCCGCTGTGGGCGTGGAAGGCCGATGCAGCGGAGCGGCGCGTGCAGGCTGAAACCGATCTGGCGTATGTGCAGCGGCAAGCGGGGGCGCTGCCCAAGTCGGCGGGGGCTGCTTCGCAGGGCCCGGCAATCGAACCGCTGGCCACGCAGGCCGCACAGTCGGCCGGTTTGACGATCGTGACCGGCATGGATGAGACCGGCACCTTCGGCTTCACCGCCGCCAATGTATCGAGCGCGGCCCTGTTCGGCTGGCTGGCCGAGCTGAAGTCGCGTCACGGGATCGACGCGGTGCGACTGGACGTGGTCGAGAATGCAGATGCGACCCTGACGGCCGAGGGGGCGCTGGCCCGCGTTCAGTGATCGACCACCTGCATAGTGTTCGTGCGCAGGCCGAGCTGGCGGGCGCGGCTCCGCAGGGTTTCCAGGCGTGAGGCGCTGACGTTGGGGTCACGGGTCAGGATCGAGACGAACTGGCCGTCGGCGGTGCTGGCGATCATCCAGTCGTAATTGTCGGCCCGGTCGATGACCCAGTACTGGCGCTTGATGATGCCGCCGAAGAAGCTGGCCTCGAACTTGGCGTTGGTGCGGGGGTCGGTGATGCGGGCGCGGGAGCGCGTGGTGCTCAGCCGTCCGCCGGGTCTGTCGCGGTGGCAGTACAGGGCGATGTCGAAGGTGCCGTCGGCTCGCCGGGCCCAGGTCTGGTTGGCCCCATGACAGTTGCGCTGGGCATCATTCGGCGTGCGCACGATCTCGTACCAGCGGCCCATGAAGCGATCGATGTCGATGGACTGGCGTGGCTGAGGGGCCTGGGCGCTGGCGGTCGAGGCGGCGGCGGACAGGATCAGGGCAGCGAGCACGGGCAGGGCTTTACGCATGGGAGGCTCCTTCGCGGGAGGACTTCAGTACAGTGCCGATGGTGACAGGCCCTGCGGGCAGGGGTGGCTTGCCACGGAAGCGGAAACCCTTGGCGACGATCTTGACCGCCTCCCAGTGAATGCCCGCCATGACCTTGAGCGTCAGCAGGGGATGGGTGATCCAGGCATGGAACAGAGTGCTGTCGGTCAGTTCGCGCCGCTGGCCCGCGAAGGCGGCGGTCAGGACCGGGCCTGTGTCGTCGCGGACCTGGATGGTTATCCTGACGGCTTCACCCGGCGGGGCGACATCGAAGACATAGGTCAGGTCCATGTCCATGAAGGGCGAGACGTAGAACCGCTTGGGCGCAGTCTGCTGGACTGGGTCTGGGCCATCTTCTGGTGTCGCGATCAGATAGCTGTGGCGCTGGCCGAAGGTGTTGCGGACTTCGTACAGGATGGCCGTCAGTCGCTCGTCGGCGTCGTGACAGAAATAGACGCTGAGCGGGTTGAAGCCATAGCCCAGCACGCGTGGCATGCAAAGCAGGCGGATAGGCCCGCCTCCCTCAACGCCCGCTTCTAACAATCGCGCTGAGACGTAGGTTTTCAGATCGTCATGCGCCTTGTCGCCATGGTCGCGCGCGCTAAAGGACATCAGGCCGAACTGACCCGGACGCAGCAGCTTCAGCCTGCTGAACAGGCTGGGAAGATCGTCCAGATCCAGCAGCAGCATGAAGACGCGATAGCTGAGCGCATGCGTCTTCGGCTTGAACCGGCGGTGCGTCACCGGGCCGACGTAGAGGGCGGACGCCCCGGTCATGCCGCCTGTCGGACGGGATCGGTCGTGGGCGACAACTGAATGCGTCCGCTCTCGTTCTCGACAGTCCAGGGACGACGCATGCCGCCCAACTGCTCGGCCACTGCCAATCCGGATTGCAGGCCGTCTTCATGGAAGCCCGCGCCGAAATAGGCCCCGCAGAACCAGACCCCGCCCCGGCCCTGCAGGGACCACAGTTCCGACTGGGCCCTCAGCGCTCCTGCGTCGAAGTGGGGATGCTCATAGTGGTCAGTGGCATACGTCAACTCGGGCGCGGGCGGCGTATGCGGATTCAGGGTCACGAACAGGTCCGGCGCGTCCTTCAGGCTCTGAAGATGATTCATCCAGTAGCTGACACCGCCGGAGCCGGGCTCGGCGCGATGGCCCATGTGGTTCCAGCTGGCCCAGGCGCGTTTGCGCTTGGGCATCAGACGGCGGTCGCCGTGCAGCACGGCGGTGTTGGGCGTGTAGCGGAAGGCACCCAGGACGCGCTGTTCCTGGGCTGTTGTGTCGGCCAGGAGCCTCAACGTCGTCGGGGCGTGGGTGGCGAAGACGACCTGATCGAACATCTGGTGCGATCCATCGCGGTGGTCGATGCGGACCTGACCGTCGGTGCGGGTCACGGCGACGATGTTGGCGTTCAGATGCACATGGCCGGCGAAGTCGGCGGCGATGGCCTCGACATAGGACCTGCTGCCGCCATCGACGGTGCGCCAGGTCCGGCGCCCGATGAACTTCATCAGGTCATGGTTCTGGAAGAAGCGGATGAATGCGGCGGCGGGGTGGTCGCCGATCCCCTCGACGGAGGCCGACCAGATGGCAGCGGCCATGGGCAGCAGGTGGTCCTCACTGAGCGCCACGCCATAGCGATGGGTACGCAGATACTCCGATAGCGACACCACGGGATCCAGCGTCGCCAAGTGACCGGGGGCTGTTCTGTAGAAGCGGTTCAGGTCGGCCAGCATGGACCAGAAGCGCGGCCTGAGCAGGGCCTCGGGCTGGGCGAAGATGGAGGCCAGGCTACGGCTGCCATACTCCAGATCGCCGTCGTCCAGCGAGACCGCCAGGGACATGTCGGCATGTTTCGTCGGCACCTTCAGATGCGCAAACAGGGCGGTCAGATTGGGGTAGTTGACCTCGTTGTAGACGATGAAGCCGGTGTCCACCGCCACGCCGTTGCAGTCGACAGTATTGGCGTGTCCGCCCAGGCGACCCGCCGCCTCGAACAGCGTGACGTCGTGGGTTTTGCCTAACAGCCAGGCACAGGACAGGCCCGAAACCCCCGCACCGATCACGGCCACGCGCAGTCGTTTTGTCGTGGGTTGAGACGGTGAGGGCGGCAGGCTTTCGAACATCAGGCAGGCTCCGACGGGTGGTATGCGCAGATGCGCGAGGGTGTTCGATATACGGTGCTGCAATCCTGCGGGATGCGATGCATCCTTGCCCGACTCTGCGCGTAACTGTGACGCTCAAACTTCTCAAGGACCAGACTGTCTTGCTGATCGCCCTCGCACTGGCCTTTGCCTTCATGGCCCTGACGATGACGCTGGCCTGGTGGACGGTGCTGAAGACCCGGAACGGTGGCTGGACCGATGTTTTCTGGACGTTTGGCACCGGCATAGCGGGCGTTCTGGTCAGTCTGACGCCGTGGGCAGGCATGCCGGGACCGCGCCAGTGGCTGGTTGCAGTTCTGGTGGCTGTCTGGTCGATCAGGCTGGGCAGCTATATCGCCGGACGCGTGGCGGGGGGACATGCCGATCCGCGCTACGTCGCCCTGACCGAGGAGTGGGGCTCCAACTTCTCCCGCAATCTCTACGGCCTGGCAATCGTGCAGGCTCCGGCGACGACGTTCCTGTGTGTTTCGATCGCGGCGGCGGCGCTGAGGCCCGGCGACGCCCTGATGCTGACGGACTATCTGGGCGCACTCATCCTTCTGGTCGGCATCGGCGGCGAGGCGCTGGCCGACGAGCAGATGCGCCGGTTCCGCGCCGATCCGTCGAACAAGGGCAAGGTCATGGATCGCGGTCTTTGGGGGCTGTCTCGGCATCCCAACTATCTGTTCGAGTGGGTCATCTGGCTGGCCTATCCGGTCATCGCGATCGATCTGAGCGGCGGTTGGGTCGCAGGCTGGGCCGCGCTGGTCGCGCCGGTCGTGATGTATGTAATCCTTCGCTACATGACCGGCGTGCCACCGCTGGAAAAGGTCATGCTTAAGTCGCGCGGCGACGCCTACCGCGACTATCAATCCCGCGTCGGGGCCCTGCTGCCCCGTCTGAATGTGTTTTCCAAGGACCGCGCCTGACATGAGTCTGCTTGATCGCCTGAACAGCTTGCAGGACTCGCCTGCGCCCGACTTCGTGACTCGCCCGGCCATTGCGGCCTTCGTCGCCAATGCCCGCAAGCAGATGGCGGTGGTCCGGCCCGGTGCCGAGAAGGCCTTCGCCGAAGAAATGGCGGCGCGCCCGGTGGCGGAATACACTGAGGCCGCTAATGCCCAGCATTACGAACTGCCAGCCCGCTTCTTCGAACTGGCCCTGGGGCCCAACCGCAAATATTCCAGCGCCTTCTACGACCATCCATCCTCGACCTTGGCCGAGGCCGAGGTCAGCGCCCTGCGACAGACCTGCGAGCATGCGGACTTGCAGGATGGCCAGAACGTACTGGAACTGGGCTGCGGCTGGGGGTCGCTGTCGCTGTGGATGGCGCGGCACTATCCGGCCTCGACGATCAAGGCGGTGTCGAACTCGCGCAGTCAGAAGGCGGCCATCGATGCAGAGGCCGCGCGGCTAGGCCTGACCAATCTGACGGTCGTCACCGCAGACATGAATGTGTTCCAGACGGAGCAGCGCTTTGACCGCATCGTCTCGGTGGAGATGTTCGAGCATATGGCCAACTGGCGCGAACTTCTGGGCCGTGTTCGGGCCTGGCTAAAGCCTGACGGTCGGGTCTTCATCCATGTGTTCAGCCATGTCACGACACCCTACCGCTTCGAGGTGTCCGACAAGGCCGACTTCATCGCCCAGCATTTCTTCACCGGCGGCATCATGCCCAGCCACGGCCTGATGCGTCAGTACCCTGACTTGTTCGAGGTCGAGCAGGACTGGCGCTGGAGCGGCACCCACTACCAGCGCACAGCGAATCACTGGCTCGAGAATTTTGATCGGCACGAGACGGAGATTCGCGGCTTGATGAAGGAGGTCTATGGTGCGGACTACGCGCTGTGGATGCGGCGCTGGCGGCGATTCTTCATGGCCACGGCCGGTCTGTTCGGCGACAGTGACGGCCAGGTCTGGGGCGTGAGCCATTATCGACTGAAGGGGGTCTGAGCATGTTGAAGTATCTCGCAGCCTATGGCGGCTCGGCTGTCGCCTTTCTGGTGCTGGACATCATCTGGCTGACCCTGATGGGGAACCGGCTGTACAAGCCCGTGCTGGGGCCGATCATGGCTCCCAAGGTCAATATGGTCGCGGCGGTGGCCTTCTATCTGATCTACATCTTCGGCATCACGGCCCTGGCGACGGCCCCGGCGCTGAAGGAGGCGTCGATCCAGAAGGCGCTGATCAACGGCGCACTGCTCGGCTTCGTGGCCTATGCGACCTATGACCTGACCAATCAGGCGACGCTGAAGACCTGGAGTACGACGATCACCCTGGCCGATCTGGCCTGGGGCACCTTCGTGACCACGGCGGCGGCATTGGCCGGCTATTATGCCTCGCGGGCCGTCTCAAGCTGACTTGCCCGTCGCGCCGGGCCGTGTAAGCCATAGGGTCAAGCCACGGACGAACGCCACGCATGGACGCTGACCAGAACCGACAGGCGCTCGTCGCCAATCTTCAGCGCGTGGCGTCCGGGGATCGCGCCGCCCTGAAGGATGTCTATGACGCCACCTCGGCGAAACTATTCGGGGTGTGCCTGCGTATCTTGGGCAACCGAAGCGAGGCCGAGGACGTGCTGCAGGAAGTCTATATCACCGTCTGGAGCAAGGCAGACCGGTTCGACGCGGACCGCGCCAGCCCGATCACATGGCTGGCCGCCCTGGCTCGAAATCGCGCCATCGATCGCCAGCGCCAGATCGGTCGACGCAGCTTCAAGCCGATCGACGATGCGCATGATGTGGCGGACGGTGCCGAATCCAGCCTGGCCTCCTTGGTTCGGAGCGAGGACGTGCGCCAGCTTCAGGGCTGCATGTCGGAACTTGACGCCACCCATCAGGCCGCCCTGCGCAGCGCCTTCTTCGAGGGGCTGACCTATCAGGACGTGGCTGAGCGCCACAATGTCCCGACCGGAACGATGAAGAGCTGGATCCGTCGCTCCCTGCTCAAGCTGAAGGCTTGCCTCGCCCGATGATCGATCACGAACTGAGCCCCGACGAGCAACTGGCGGCAGAATATGTCGTCGGTGTCCTGACGTCGGAAGAGCGGGCGCAGGCCGAGCGCCGTATCGCCGCCGAGCCCGGTTTCGCAGCCGAGGTCGCCGACTGGCAGGAACGGCTGATGCCGCTGCTGGCCGAGATCGAGCCGGAGACACCGCCGCGTGTCGTGTGGATGCGCGTTGCCGCTCAACTGGGCGTGTCGGCGACCAGACCTGCGGGGGTCTGGAACAGTGTCGCCGTCTGGCGCGGCGTTGCGGCGGTCGCCAGCGTTGCTGCCGCCGTCGCCGTCGCTGCCCTGGTCCTGACGCCGCCGCGGCTGGTTATCGAGCCGGATGCGGCACCCGCCGCTGCGCCGGTTCTGACCTCCATCGCGTTGTTGAAAGAGGAGGCGGGGCCGACGTCGTTCGTGGTCACCCTGGACAAGGCCCATGACCGGCTGATCGTCGCGACCGTGGCGGGCCAGGCTCAGGCTGACCGCTCGTTCGAGCTGTGGGTCCTGCCTGAGGGACAGGCCCCGGTCTCACTGGGTGTGCTGAACGGGCGCGAGGCGCTGGTGCTGGATACGGCGAAGCTGCTGGGCCCGGACGGCGAGACGGCCAGTCTGGCGATCACTCTGGAGCCCCTGGGCGGATCGCCTTCGGGTGACCCAACCGGACCGATAGTGGCCAGTGGAGCGCTGTCGCCGGTTTAGCATACGGTCCGCATCTGATCGGCGGTTGCGACCGTAGCTTTCCCGACACTAGACAGGCAGGTTGCGTCGGGACCATTTCTCCCCCACGTCGCTGTTTCGACGGGATTCTCGCATCATGGACGGCTCAGCTTCACACCTTGGCAGGATGACGGGCGCGTCGCGCAGCGACGTATCCGATGCACCCGCGTTCGCGCGGCCTTTCCTGCGTCGCCTGAGTAGCCTGTGGCGCTACGGTACCATGGCCGTCACCCTGCCGGACGGCACGCAGATGACGATCGGCGGCGATGACGGCGCGATAGGCGAGGGGCCCCAAGCCGTGTGGACCCTGACCCGCTGGAGGGCCTTCCTCAGACTGCTGACGCGCGGCGACATCGGCTTCGCAGAGGGCTACATGGCGGGCGAGTGGGATACGCCGGACCTGACGGCCCTGCTGACGGCCTTTGCCCTGAACTATGACGCCCTCGATCAGATCATGTCGGGCGTGCCGATGTTGAGAGGCGTCAACGCCATTGTGCATGCCTTGCAACGCAACAGCCGGACCGGCTCGCGCCGCAACATCATGTCCCACTACGACCTGGGCAATGATTTCTATGCCCAGTGGCTGGATCCGAGCATGACCTATTCGGCAGCGCTGTTCGATCCACCGACGTTGTCGCTGCCAGAGGCGCAGACCCGCAAGTATGAGGCACTGGCTCGTTCGATCAGTATCGAGCGCGATCATGAGGTGCTGGAGATCGGCTGCGGCTGGGGCGGTTTCTCGGCCTATGCGGCGGGCACGCTGGGAGCCAGGGTGACAGCCATCACCTTGTCGCCGTCCCAGGCGGAGGTCGCGCGAAAACGCATCTTTGAACAGGGATTGTCCGAGCGGGTGGATGTCCAGTTGATCGACTATCGCGACGTCCAGGGTTGCTACGATCGCATTGCCTCCATCGAGATGTTCGAGGCTGTGGGCGAGGCCTACTGGCCGACCTATTTCGACCGTGTGCATGACCTTCTGAAACCCGACGGCCGGGCGGGGCTACAGATCATCACCATCGACGACGCCCTGTTCGACAGCTACCGCAAGCGCCCGGATTTCATCCAGCTGCACGTCTTTCCCGGCGGCATGTTGCCCAGCGAACCAGCCCTGTGGGCCACGATCGGCAAGGCTGGACTGACCGGAGAAGTCACCCAGCGTTTCGGTCAGGACTACGGCCGGACGTTGGGGCTATGGCTTCGAGCCTTTGACGATGCATGGCCACGCATTGAGCCGCTAGGCTATGATGCACGTTTCCGGCGCCTGTGGCGCTACTATCTGGCCTATTGCGAGGCCGGATTCGGGACGGGACGCACGGACGTGGTTCAGTTGGCCCTTTCGAAAGTCTGATGGCTGGTCAATCTGAGGCTAGATGATGCGACTTATCCGGCCAAAAGCGGTCGGCGGCACGACGTTGTGAAAGACCTTCCGCAAGGGGCGTCTTAATGATTGGGCTGAATCCATCGAGACTAGGTACAATCCGTCCCGAAGCGCCCACCGGTCCAGAGGCAAGTGCCGTCGATACAGTCGATGAGGTTGTTGGGAAAACTGCCGGTTTCGTGAGCATACACCTGGAACCAGCCACCATCGTCCCATACGGCAGTCGGCATGCCAAATCGCCTGGCGTGGACCGCGTCAAAGCGCGCGTACCATTGGCGAATGTTGTTGCAATCCATCGTCTGGTAGCGGCTCTTCCAGCCGACGCCCCATTCGCCGATGAAGACGGGCATGCCGCCGCCCGTCGTCGATGCCCAGTCGGCCATGACCTGCATGGGTGAGGCGATGTCCTCGTCCGTCCAGGGATCGGCATAGTCGCCCTGATTGTCGCCGCTGAATTCCCAGGGGCTGTAATGGTGAAAGGTCGCCATGACATGGGGGTCGTGGCCGCCACCGACGGCATCCAGGTTGGGCCAGGTCAGGGCCATCTCATGAGCACCGAACCACTGGTTGCCGCCGATGATGACGATGCGGCCGGGATCGTCCTTCCGGATGGCGGCATAGGCACGCCCTGTCATCTCCCGCACTGTTGCTGGCAGCATAGCCTCCTTGCTGGTGAGGTGCGGCTCGTTCAGTATTTCGAACATCAGACGACCGTCCCGGTCGCCCAGCAGGTCGCTGATGTCGGCCCACAGTCTGGCCAGCACTTCGGCGTCGCCTGAATCCTTCAGCCGACTCTCGTGATGGGTATTGATGACGACGTAGAGCCCGGGCTGGTCCAATGCATAATCGACCACGGCCACCAGTTCCGCCAGGCGTGCAGACCTTCGATCAACCTGGCCTGTTTCTGGGTTGGCAAGCGTGGTGCCGCCGACATTTTCTGTCCATGTCACTGGAATGCGAACCGTTCGAAACCCGCGGGAATAGTAGGCGTCGATCTTGGGCCGGGCGACGTCCAGCGTCGCTGGATGCTGGGTGTTGTCGAACATCTGGCCCAGGTTGAAGCCCTTGCCCATGGCCTCGGCAGCCTGCCTTGCCGTGGGTCGTTCGAAGGCTGATGCGGTGGTACCGGGCGCAATCCAAAGCGCCGTGATCCAGAACAGAACGCCCAAGCCGCGCCACCGCTTCATTTTACTAGACATGAGCGCCTCTCCAGACCCGACAGCGCAGCAGAGCAACAGGATGACAGCGCTGTCGTCAATCGCTCGCGGCCTGCCGGGAGAACACGTCTGGTATCAGCGGACGCGCCGCACCCCTAGAACCGCAAGGCCGCCCAGCACGGCCAGGACTGCGGACGTCGCCATCAACTGAGGCCAGGATTGACGCTCGGGGCCCAGGGCGATCAACGCCACGACCGGGGCCAGAACCGCCGGAAGGGTGTTGGTCAAGTTCATGATCCCGAGATCGCGGGCCGTGTCCTGCCTGGACGGAAGCACCTGCGCGACGAGGGCAGCGTCGACGGTCGTATAGAGGCCGAAGCCGATACCATAAAACGCATAGCCGATCAGAGGGCCGGGCCAGGCTGGCCAGACAGCGAAGATCAACAGACCGCAGGCCATCAGCCCGGCAGCCAGAAGGATGAAGGCCTTGCGCCGGTTCAGTCGGTCCGATGCCAAGCCTCCCAGAAAGCCAGACACCAGGATCAGGACCGTGGACAGGGTGATCAACCGGGCCAGTCCGCTTTCGACCGTGGTCCCTGGAAACTGCTCGGCATAGCGCGCGTGGTCGGCCAGATAGAACAGCATATAGGCGTTCACGACGCTGGCCGCGATTTGCAGGCAGAAACGCGATAGCCAGGCGAACCCGAAGTCGGGCGACAGTTGAAGTCTTGTCGTCGCCCTGCGTGCGACCGAGTGCAGGTGCGGAGCGTCCCGATAGGTCAGCAGGAACGGCATCAGGCAGGCGGTGGCCAGCAGGCCCATGACACCCATACGCGCCGTCGTATCGGCCAGGATCGGGTGGGTGATCAGAACGCCGCTGGCGGCACCCAAGGGCGCGCCCAGGCCGAGAAAGGCAGCGACGCGGCCTTTCTGTCTGTCCGGGACGCGGTCTGCGAGGACGGCATTCAATGGTGCGAACAGCGTGTTGAAGGCCAGTTGAAAAACGACGATGCTCGCGACCAGCATCGCCGGGCTAGAGGCGGTGGCGATCAGGCCATAGGCGACGATCACACCGATCAGCCCCCCTGCCATCCAGGGACGGCGGCGTCCCAGCCTGTGTCGCGTTCGGTCGCTGGCCCAGCCGACAGCCAGATTGGTGATACTGGCCACCACGGCACCCAGCAGGGTCACCAGGCTCAGCAGGCCGATCTTGTCCATCGGGGCCAGGGCCTGGGCCTGTAAGGGCACCAGCAGGCTGAGCAGGGGCACGAAGGCGATGAAGGCCCCGACATAGGCCAGTGTCAGGGTGGCGATGAAGCCCGGGCCGACAGGCGGCAAGAGTTCGGCTGCAAGGTCAGGAACAGCCTTCATGGCGACGACTTTGGCCAAACTCGTTTCCAGGCGCGAGCGAAATCTTGCGCGACCTGCGCCAATCGCCGCATACAAAGATGAACGGCGGTCCGGTGGCCCGTCAGGGGAGGGGACCGCCACGATGACCGCGACGATCTACGATGTCGCCGCCCTTGCCGGCGTGTCGATCAAGTCCGTATCCCGCGTCCTGAACGGCGGGCCCAACGTCAGCCCTGCGCTGGAAGCCAAGGTTCGAGCGGCGGTCGAAACCCTGGACTATCGACCCAGCTTGTCGGCGCGAACCTTGGCCGGTGCGTCATCCTATCTGATAGCGGCCTTCGTGGACGCGGAACTGACGCTGGAGCACTGGCGCAGCGGGCGGGGCAACGACTACCTCAGTCGACTGGAATATGGCGCCTTGGTCGAATGCCGCCGGGCTGGGTACCACCTGCTGGTCGAGCTGGTGGACTATGGCTCGCTGAGCCTTGAGGCCAATCTGCTGTCTCTACTGCGGTCGCTGCGACCGGACGGCGTGCTGCTGACACCGCCCAACTCGGACGATCCCAGGGTGCTGGATGTGCTGGAGCGCAACGGGACGCCATTTGTGCGTCTGGGGGCTGAGGCCCATCTGGATCGCGGCATGCGGGTCTTTATGGACGACCGTCAGGCGGCCTTCGACATGACGGCACATCTGATCGCGGGGGGGCATCGCAGGATCGGCTTCATCTCCGGCCCCGGCAGCTACGCCGCCAGCCGCGCCCGGCGCGACGGCTTTCAGGCGGCGATGATCGAACACGGGCTTCCCGTCGATAAGGCCCTGGTGGCCGAGGGCGACTTCACCTTCGAGGCGGGGCGACAGGCGGGAGCCACTCTGCTGAGTGCGAAGGATCGACCCACTGCCATCTTTGCGTCCAACGACGACATGGCTCTGGGCGTGCTGAACTCGGCGGCGGCGTCTGGCTTGATCGTTCCGGACGATGTGGCGGTGTGCGGTTTCGACGACACCCCCAGCACCATGCTGAGTACGCCCCCGCTGACCACCATCCGCCAGCCCGTCACTGAGATGGCGGCGGCGGCGACGCGCCTGCTTCTTCCCGCGACCCGGGGTCAGCCCGGCCAGGCTGAAAAGGTGGACTACACCCTGATCGAGCGACTTTCGACGCAGTCTTCGGGCTGAACAGACGTCGGTTGACAGCGCTGTCAAATGAAGACAGTTTGATGTCGGGAAACAGGCGCACGCCATGTGCGTCGTCACGACGGCACTCTGGGAAACAGGGGCCACGGGGAGGAAGACCATGATCCAGTTCAAACGTTCGCTTCTGCTCGGCTGCGCCGCACTGGCGATGACGGCCGGCATGACGCATGCCCAGACGGCACCGGCCGCCCCCGTACCTGCAGAGCAGGATCCCACCGAGCTGGACGAAATCGTCGTCACGACCGAGCGCCGCGAGCAGAGCCTGCAGGACTATGCCGGAGTGGTTCAGTCCATTACGGGTGAGGACCTGCGTGCGGTGGGTATCGACCAGATCGAGGATCTCCAGTCCGCCATTCCTGGCCTGTCGATCTCCAATCAGGAAGGCAACGTCCAGATCTATATCCGTGGCGTAGGCACTGCAAACAACACCGAATTGGGGGATCCGTCGGCTGCAACGCATCTGAACGGTGTCTACCTGCCACGTCCGCGCGGTTTGGGCGGCCTGTTCTTCGACCTGGCACGGGTGGAAGTCGCCAAGGGACCGCAAGGTACATTGCGCGGACGGAATGCCGTTGCCGGCACGCTGAACATCATCCCCAACATGCCACGCCTCGGTGTGAGCGAAGGCTTCATCCAGGGTGAAGTCGGTACGCTCGAAACCTTCGGCTATGAGGGTGCCGTCAACATCCCGATGGGCGACGATCAGGCATTGCGTCTGGCCGTCTATGGCGTTGATCGCGGCACGGCCTACAAGAACGTCGGCAACGATGAGAGCCTGGACCCCACTGGCGAGCAGCAGTTGTTCTCGGCGCGGGCCACCTATCTTTATCAGCCGAACGACCGCTTTCGCCTGAGCCTGATGGGCGATTTCGAGTCCGAGCGGGGCACCGGTTATCCGGCCACCAATGTGCGCAATGGCCTGGTCGGTGGCGGGACGCCCGATGGCCTGGAACTGCGTGACGTCCTGTTCCGGGGTCCGCAGGGACTGGTCGAGAACGACAACTGGGGCCTGGCGCTGAATGCGTCGTATGACTTCGGTGGTGCGGTGCTGGAGTATACGGCCAGCCGTCGCAGCGTGGATTATTACCAGGTCAATGCGGCCAACGAGGGTGTCGTGCGCCCCGGCTATGGTGCTGCTGACGTCGACTACGACAACTTTGGCACCCAATACTGGCTGACGCTTTCGGAATCCGACATCCATGAACTGCGGCTGACCTCGGCACCCGGCGCAGAGTTCGTCTGGTCCACGGGCCTGTTCTATTTCAAGGAAAGCCAGCAGGTCGGCTTCCTGTCCGTGGTCGACAAGGGCCAGTTCTATTCCGGCACCGAGTTCACCTTCCCGGACGTGCAGTCCGACTCATTCGCGGCCTATGCCGACGTCACCTATCCGCTCACCGATCAGCTGCGGCTGAAGGGCGGCTTGCGATACACCGAGGAGAACAAGTCTCGCCGGGGCATCGGTGGCAACTGGTCGCTGGGGCTGGGATCCGAAGGGTTCAACTGCTGCTTCGTCACTCGTCTGGGGACCGAAGGTTTCCGGCCCAACTTCACGGGCCGCGACAGCTATGCGCCGCCGACACCAGGCGACAATGCGGCAGCTGCCCGGTACTTTGCCAGTGCGTTCACACCTGGTGCCCGCGACACATTCCTGGACCAGATCGCAGGTGTTGCAGACGGCTCGCGGCCAAACGGCACCTGCGTCAATCGTCCGGACACCCAGCCAGGCGGCAACCCCCAGACCTGCCCGGCCAACGGCCAGCACAGCTTCTTCCAGATTTCCGCACCGGGGGAGCAGGTCGGCTCTTATGAGGACTCGTTCAGCGACTATCGCGTCGGCTTTGAATACGACCTGAGCGCGGACAACCTGTTCTACGGAGCCGTTTCGACGGGGCACAAGTCGGGCGGTTTCAATGACACCGTGATCGTGAACGGCGTTTCCACAGCTCCGACGTTCGCGCCGGAATCGGTGACCCTGTTCGAACTGGGTACCAAGAATACCTTCCGTCCCGCCATCGGCCGGATCGACGTCAATGGCAACGTCTTTTACTATGACTACTCCGATCAGGTATTCCAGACCCTGGTGTCGCTGGGCACTGGCCCGGGTGGGGCCAGCGCCGGCTTCTCTCAGCAGAACATCAATGTAGCGCAGTCGACCATCCAGGGCTTCGAGGTCGAGACCCGGTTCAGCCTGCCCTATGGCATGCGGCTGGACATCATCGGCTCCTACATCGACGCTCAGGCGGACGAAGGGGTGCTGACCGATACGCGTGGTACCGACTACGGCGACGGCACGCCCAACTTCAACGTTGACATCGGCGGCAACGACCTGCCCAACGTGTCCAAGATCAACCTGAATGCCCATCTGCAGCAGACGGTCGATCTCTTCGGCGGTCGGGCTGACTTCCACCTGCTGGCCAACTACAGGTCGTCCTACTACCTCAACATCTACAACGAACTGCCGGTCATCCAGTTTACGGCACGTCCGACCGATCCCGCACAGCAGGCCGCCTATGATGCGTTCAAGGCTTCGCTGGCAGGCACCACGATCAATCCTACCGCCCCACTGACCAGTCCATTCCTGCGCAGCACGGATGCCCGCGAAGGCGGCTTCTGGGCCCGTCAGGAAGGTTATGTGACCGTCAACCTGGGTGCCGGCTGGGAGCCGTCGAGTGGCCGCTATCGCATCGAAGGCTATGTCAACAACGTCTTCGACGAGACGGTCGTCGAGAAGCAGCTGGTGTCCGACCAGGTCGTCAATGTCCTGTTCCTGAATCAGCCCCGCACCATGGGTGTGCGCCTGCGCGCCAACTTCTAGTCTCCCTGACCCTTGGCGGCGCGGCCCTCCAGCTGTGCCGCCACTTCTTTTTCAGTATCGAGGCCGATCATGACCGCGTCCCGTCCAGCGCTTCTCTGTGCCGCAGCCCTGGCCGTGCTCATGATGGGGAGTGTGTCGACGGCGCAGACCGCCGAAGCCAGCGATCCGCAGACGGCCGTGGCCGACCCGTCCGCTTGGCCTGTCGCTGCCAGCCCGACAGCGATCACCGATGCCCGTACCGAGGCCGCTATCACTGAACTGATGGAGCGCATGACGCTGGAGGAGAAGGTTGGCCAACTGATCCAGGCCGACATCGGCGCCATCACCCCCGCCGATCTGGCCCGCTACCCCATCGGCTCCATCCTGGCGGGCGGCAACTCGGCCCCGGCGGCGAACGAGCGGGCACCGCTGGCCGACTGGGTCGCCTTGTCTGTGGCCTTCCGCGAAGCTGCCGCCAGCCGTCCCGGCGCTGCGGTGCCTCTGATGTTCGGCATCGACGCCGTGCACGGCCACAACAACATCGTCGGTGCGACGCTGTTTCCGCATAACATCGGCCTGGGGGCCGCCCGCGATCCGGACCTGATCGAGCGGATCGGTGCCGCCACGGCCCGGGAGGTTGCGGCCTCGGGCGCGGACTGGACCTTCGGACCGACATTGGCCGTGCCCCGCAATGACCGCTGGGGCCGGGCGTATGAAGGCTATGGCGAACATCCCGAGATCGTCACCAGCTATGCCGGACCGATGACCCTCGGCCTACAAGGAGCCCTGGTGGAGGGCAGACCTCTCGCCGCCGATCGCATCGCCGGCTCAGCCAAGCATTTCCTGGCTGACGGCGGCACGGCCAACGGTGTGGATCAGGGCGATGCTGTGATCTCCGAAGCCGAGCTGATCGCCATCCACGCCCAGGGCTATGTGCCCGCCATCGATGAGGGCGTGCTGACGGTCATGGCGTCGTTCTCCAGCTGGAACGGGGTCAAGATCACCGGCAACCGGTCGCTGCTGACCGATGTGCTGAAGGAGCGGATGGGGTTCGAGGGCTTCGTCGTCGGTGACTGGAACGCCCACGGTCAGATCCCGGGTTGCAGCAACGAAAGCTGTGCCGAGGCCATCAATGCCGGGCTGGATATGTTCATGGCCCCCGACAGTTGGCGCGGGCTCTACACCAACACCCTGGCCCAGGCGCAGTCTGGGGAAATCCCTGCCGCCAGGATCGACGACGCCGTGCGCCGCATCCTTCGGGTCAAGTTCAAGCTGGGCGTCTTCGACCGCGACCGCTCGCTGGAAGGCCGGACCGATATTCTGGGTTCCGCCGATCATCGCGCCCTGGCCCGCGAGGCGGTACGCAAGTCGCTGGTACTGCTGAAGAACGAAGGCGTGCTGCCCATCCGTCCGGGCGCACGCGTTCTGGTCGCCGGAGAGGCGGCGGACTCGATCGGGCAAGCGTCCGGCGGCTGGACCGTCAGCTGGCAGGGCACCGACACCACCAATGCCGACTTCCCCGGCGGCACCTCTATCTGGGCCGGTCTGGAAACAGCGGTGACCCAGGCAGGCGGGACGGCTGAACTTAGCGCCGATGGATCGTTCCAGACCCGTCCGGACGTCGCGATCGTGGTCTTCGGCGAGACGCCCTATGCCGAGTTCCAGGGCGATATCGAAACCCTGGACTTCGCGCCCGAAGAGCCGCTGGAGCTGCTCCGCCGATACAAGGCGGCGGGCATTCCGACCGTCTCGGTGTTCCTCAGCGGACGCCCCCTCTGGACCAATCCCGAGATCAACGCCTCCGACGCCTTCGTCGCCGCCTGGCTGCCGGGAACCGAGGGCGCGGGCGTGGCCGATGTGCTGGTGGCTGGTCGCGACGGGCGTGCGTCGTATGACTTTACGGGCCGCCTTTCATTCTCCTGGCCTCGAAATGCCGGCCAGGACATGCTGAACGTGGGTGGGCCGGGCTATGCTCCCCAGTTCGCCTATGGCGATGGGCTGAGCTACGGGGCCCCAGCCAGAGTGGAGACGCTGCCTGAAGATCCGGGGGTGACCGTGGCGCGCGTCAACCTGGACGGCTATTTTGCTGACGGTCGTATCCAGGCACCGTGGTCGTTGATGCTGCGTGACGAGGGGGGAGAAAGCCGTGTCGGCACGGTGCTCACCGGAGCCAGTCCGCGCGGAGCTGTGACGGTTCGTCCAACTGATGGGACAGCGCAGGAAAGCGCGATGGCGCTGAAATTCACAGGTCCAGCCGAAGCGCTCGTGACGGGGCCGCCCGTCGATCTGTCGCGTCAGCGCAATGGTGACATGGTGCTGGCATTCTCGATACGCCTGGATGCCGCATCCTCCGGGCCCATCGAGGTCGGCTTCGGGCGACAGCGGGTTGATATAGGATCGGTTCTGGACGGAGCGGCACCGGGGACATGGCAAGCCGTCCGCTTGCGGCTGGCCTGTTTCGATGGTGAACGCTCGAATGTGGCGGCCGTCGATACGCCCTTCGCCCTTACATCGGCCAGTCCTGCACAAGTCTCTCTGGCTGACATCAGGCTGACCAGCAACGACAGCAGCAGCAGTTGCCTGGTTCCGGCTGACTGAAGCCGCCTCGAGTTTGCTCCTCCCGCATCAGCGGGACCTTGCCTGCCGACAGGCCCGTTCGTGATGCAACCCGGAGTCCGAAAGTGCGGGAAAGCGAGCGCGCCGCAAGGCGAAGACGGATGACGGCGGCTGGATTCCATCACAGCAGACTGTCTGGCACTGAAAACGTTTGCAGACTCAGGCACTGAAAAATGGTGCCGGCTGCAGGAATCGAACCCGCGACATCCAGTTTACAAAACTGGCGCTCTACCAACTGAGCTAAGCCGGCGTCCGCTTGACGCGGCGGCCCTTATGATGGCGCAACGGCTTTGACGCAAGCCGGGGATTTCATGCCGATCTCATTTGCCCACATTGCCCCTGTCCTGATGCTGATCGCGTCGAACGTCTTCATGACGCTCGCCTGGTACGGCCATCTGAAGTTCGGCTCAAAGCCGCTCTGGCTGGTGGTGATCGTCAGCTGGGGCATTGCCCTGTTCGAATACTGTCTGGCGGTACCGGCCAATCGGATCGGTCATGCGGTCTATTCGACGGCAGAGCTGAAGACGATGCAGGAGGTGATTACCCTGATCGTGTTTGCCGTCTTTTCGGTCAGCTTTCTGGGCGAGAAGCTGACGATGAACCATGCGGTGGGGTTTGTCCTGATCATCGCCGGGGCCTGGTTCATCTTTCGCGGGCCGCTGTGAGCCATCGGTGCGATTTGGTCCGTCAACGCAATTGACCTGAGGGGCCGATGCCGTGAAGCTGTCGCCAGACATCGCAGAGTGTCACGGGAGAGAGTTCATGGACGGATCGACGGCACCTTGGCGTGAGGCGGAACTGCTGCCTGTCGATCTGGATGTGCAGGTTCAGGATGGCATCTATCGCATCGCCTCGCGCACTGCGCTGAAGGACCATGATTTCAACATGCCGCGTGCCTTTGCAGAGGTGGCGGCACGTCAGCCGCAAGCCCCGGCCCTGCATCGGCGCGAAGGCGGCACGGGCGACTGGCAGACGGTCTCCTATGGCGCTCTGAAGCGTCAGTGCGATGGCGTAACCCAGTGGATGATCGACCGGGGCGTGACAGGGCCGGTGCTGATGATGGGATCCAATTCCCCGGCCATGGCGGCGTTTCTGTTCGGGACGCTGGCGTCGCCCGCCATCAGCGCGCCGGTCAGCCCCTTGCTGGCGCTGGTGGGTGGTGATCTGGGGCGGTTGCGACATGTGCTGTCTCTGGTCCGGCCCGCGGTGGTCTTCATCGAGGATGCGCGGGCGGTGGCGGCGGCGATCGACGGGCTGGACCTGGGCGACGCCATCGTGATCACCGGCACGCCGGAGGTGCTGAGCCGCGAGACGGTGACCCTGAAAAGTGTGCTTGAGACCGAGCCGACCGAGGCTGTCGGAGCCAGTATCGAGGCGCTGAAGCCGGAGAAGATCGTCCAATATATGCTGACGTCCGGTTCCACAGGCCTGCCCAAGGCCGTGGCGGCCAGCCTGTCGAACCTCGCGGCCAATACGGCGTCGGGCGGACAGCTGACGCGGCTGAACTGGACGGACAAGGTGCTGAACTGGATGCCGTGGCACCATGTGGCGGGAGCGGCGGTCTTGCGGGCGACGCTGCTGTCGGGCGGCGAATTCTACATCGATGACGGCAAGCCGATGCCGGGTCTGTTCGACCTGTCGATCCGCAATCTGAAGGAACAGCCGGTCCGCTACTACGTCAATGTACCGCTGGGCTATGCCTTGCTGGCCGATGCGCTGGAGGCGGATGCGGACCTGCGCCGGATGTTCTTTTCGGAGCTGAGGATCATGCTGTTCGGTGGAGCCGCCCTGGCCCAGCCCGTGATGGATCGCATCCAGGCCATGGCCGTGGCCGAGACGGGACACCGCATCCTGATGCCCTCGGCTTACGGCGCGACCGAGACCACGTCCGGCATTATGGCGGGCTATGAGTATACCGACCGGGTCAGCCTGGGGCTGCCACTGCCGGGGACCACGATCAAGCTGGTGCCGCACGATCATCGGTATGAACTACGCATCGCGGGGCCCAGCGTCACAGCAGGCTATCTGGACGACCCGGTGCGCAATGCACAGGTCTTTGATGAGGAGGGCTTCTACCGCACCGGCGATCTGGTCACCTTCGTCGATCCCGCAGACCCGACACGGGGTGTGGCCTTCGCCGGGCGAGCGGCCGAGGAGTTCAAACTGGATTCCGGCGTATGGGTCTCTGGTGGAGCCGTTCGGGATGCGGCGCTGAAGGCGCTGTCGCCGTTGATCGCCGAGGTGGCGGTGTGCGACGACAACCGGCCGTATCTGGGCCTGCTGGCCTGGCCGTCGCCGGACGGGGTGGCACGGGAGCTGGGCGTGCCAGTGACCGAGGCGCTTCAATCGGGGGCGTTAGTAGAGGCTTTGAGGTCGCGCCTGACGACGCACAATGCCAGCCAGAAAGGCAGCAGCAGCCGGATTGCCCGGCTTGGCTTGCTGCTGACGCCGCCCAATCCAAATGCGCATGAGCTATCGGACAAGGGCACGGTCAATCGCCGGGCGGTGCTGGACAATCGGCCGGGTGATCTGGAAGCGCTGTACGCCGATCCGCCCGGTCCGCTGGTGGTGGTCGCGGACTAGATCAGGCGCGCGGCCGGCGGATCGAGACGCCGACCGTGCCGTGGGCGATCAGCAGGTCCTCGGGTGTGGTGACCGTGACATCAACGACGACCTTGCGCGCGTCCTGATGCACGGCCCGGCCTTCCGCGATCAGGGCATTGCCGCTGATCGGGGCGGCGTTGATGAAGCGCAGGGTCAGGTCGGTGGACAGGAGAGTCTCGCCCGGTTTCAGCAGGGTCATGGCCGCCCCGCCGCCTGCCATGTCGACCAGAGACGCCGTCACCCCGCCGTGGACCAGGCCTACGAAGTTGGCGTGGCCCGGATCGAGGGTGCATTCCAGCCGGATGTACCCCCGCTCCAGTGCGATCGGGCGAGAACGCAGCCGTTCGGGAAAGCCGCCGGCATAGCCAGCCGCCATCCAGCGCCGCGCAAGCGTCAGCCCGTCCTCTGACGGGTCTAGATGGAAGGTGGCCTCGGCCTGATCGGTCCCCTGGTTCACGCAGACACGCCGCTGCCGAGCTGGTCCCGCAGCTCTCGCTTCAGAACCTTGCCGACGGGATTGCGGGGCAGGGCGGCGATGGTTTCCAGTCGCTCGATCTGCTTGTAGACGGCAATCTGCTTGTCCTGGGTCAGGAAGCGGTTGATCTCCTCCAGGCTCGCCGTCTGGTCCGGCTTGAAGACGACGAAGGCGGCCAGTCGCTCGCCCAGATTGGGGTCTGGTGCACCGACGACGGCGGCTTCGGCCACGGCCGGGTGACCGGCCAGATGGCCCTCGATTTCCTCGGACGAGATGTTCATGCCGCCGCGGATGATCACGTCCTTCAGTCGGCCGACGAAGCGAATGAACTGCAGTTCGTCACCCGCCAGCTCGAACAGGTCACCGGTGCGGAACCAGCCGTCGGCATCGAAGGCACGGGCGTTGATGTCGGGTGCCTGCCAGTAGCCCGAGAACACGGTCGCACCCTTGACGCGCAGCTCGCCGGGTTTGCCGCCCTCGGTGATCTCCTGCTCGGTTTCGGGATCGACCAGGCGGGTGAAGATGCGGTCGTGCAGTTTCGCCTTCCACTTTCGGCCTTCACCCAGTCGAGGAAAGAAAACGGCGCGGTCGGAGGGGGAGGGGACGTCTTGCCAGGCGCTGGGGAAGGAGGCCCCCTCGTTGGAGCCGAAATAGTTGACGATCTGGACGCCGTACTTCTCGTGGAACGTCCGAACCATCCATTCCGACAGAGGGGCGGAGCCGGAGCCGATGGATTTCAACCGCCCGAAGTCGATGCCTTCCAGCAACGCCTCGTTCTGAAGCAGCAGGTTCAGGATGGCGGGCGGGGCGACGGTGTAGTCGATCTTCTCGTCACGGATCTGCTGCAGGAAGACGGCCAGGTCGAACGGCTGGTGCTGGACCAGGGTCGCGCCCAGCAACAGCCAGCTGACGAAGCTGGTCGAGATACCGGCCATGTTGACCATGGGAAACGGGTTCAACAGCCGCATGCCCGGCGTCAGGTCGGCGGCATCGACCACGCCCTCGCCCATGATGATCCACTCATTGTGGCTGCGCGGGACACCCTTGGGCTGGGCCTCGGTGCCCGAGGTCCAGCAGATGGTGACGATGTCGTCGGCGGTGATGCGGGCGGACTTGGACGCCTTCTGGGCCGCGCGATGCTGTTTGCCGTCGACCGCGTCCAGCAGGGGTTCCAGATCGATGGCCCCGGCCGGGCAGGTCTCGCCCAGGACGAAGACGTGGCGCATGGTCGGGGCCCTGGTCTTGACCGCCATCAGCATGCCGCCGTGCTGATGCTTGCCGATGCGGTCGGCGGTGATGGCCGCGACGGCCTCCGTCTTTTCGATGATATAGCCCAGCTCGTGCTCGCGATATTGAACCGGGGCCGGGCTGATGATCGCACCCAGGCGGATCAGGGCCAGATAGGCGATCCCCAGCTCGATGATGTTGGGCAGCTGAATGACCACCACATCGTCCTTGCCGATACCATGGGCGTGCAGGACAGCGGCCATCCGGTCCACGGCGATGCCGGTCTCGCGCCAGGTCAGCCGGTCGCCGACGCCGCCGACGATGGCGGCGGCATTGACGGGATCGACGCAGGCCTCGTCGTCAGGTCGCTCGCGGACATGCTTCAGGAACAGATCGTCCAGGGTGGTGTTGCCCCACCAGCCCCTGGCCTTGAAGTCTTGAATGCGTTCCTGAGGGACCACGATCATGGTGCTGTCTCCAGTATTTCCGTCCTGAGGCCTCCCGGTCTTGTCGCCGGGTGGACCAGTTGAATCACGTCCGCACGCACGACCTTGCCCACCGGGTTGCGAGGCAGGGCGTCCAGGCGATGCAGGGTCTTGGGGGTACGGACCGGCCCGATGCGGTCGCGCACGAAGGCCGTCAGGTCTGCGAGGTCGCCGGACGGATCGTGCAGGGCCACCGCCGCCTCCAGCCGCTCGCCCCAGGTCGCGTCCTCGACGCCGAAGGCGCAGGCCTCGCGCACATTGGGATGAGCCGCCAGGGCGGTTTCCACCTCGGCGGGATAGATGTTGTAGCCGCCGGATATAATCATCTCCTTCGACCGGCCGAGCAGGAACAGGTGGCCGTCGGCATCCAGCCGCCCGATGTCGCCGGTCTTCAGCCAGTCTCCATGACGGGCCTGAGCGGTCTGGGTGGCATCGCCCAGATAGGTGGTCGAGGCCAGGTCGCCCTTGACCACGACCTCGCCCTCGGCACTGGCGGTGCGGACCTGACCATCGTCGCACAGGACACCCATCGGTGTGCTCTCGAAGGCCTGGCCGACCGAGGCGTGCAGTGTCGGGTTCTGCATCTGCGCTGGCGTCAGGGCCGCGATGGTCATGGGGGCCTCGGTCTGGCCGTAGAGGGTGCCAAGCACCGGCCCGAAGCGGGCGATGGCCTGTGCGATGCGGGCGGGCGGCATGGGTGCGGCGGAATAGGTCAGGTGACGCAATCGGGGCAGGTCATGCGGCTCGAACGCCGCCTCGGCCATCAGCAGATAGATCAGGGTGGGCGGCATGAAGACGATGCTGACGCGCATTTTCAGTTCGTTGAGGATGGCCTCCCGCGATGGCTCGCCCAGCAGCACGTGAGCCCCGCCCGCCGCCAGGACCGGCAGGATGTAGTGCGAGGCTCCATGCGTCAGCGGTGCCACGGCCAGGTTCACGTCGTCGGCACGAAAATCGTAAAGGGTGTTGAGCGACGCCATGGCAGCGGCGGCGCTGGCCTGGCTCTGGACGACGCCCTTGGGCGTGCCGGTCGAGCCGCCGGTGAACTTGATGGCGAAGGTGGCATACCGGTCGTCGAGGATCGGGGGCAGGGCGGGGGTGTTTGTCGGTAAGGGCGCTTCGATCCAGTCGTCGATATTCAGGGCGGTCGTCGTCTGGCCCGCCGCCACGACGGAGGCCGTGTCGTGCAGCGTCATGGCCAGTCCGGCGCGCGCCTGCAGATCGGTATTCAGGCCCGCACCATTGCGAGGATTAAGCGGCACCCAGACGGCATTGGCACGCAGGATGGCCAAATAGCCGACGACGTGTCGCCAGCTGTTTGTGGCGCACAGACCTACACGGTGACCCGGCGCGATGCCGCGGTGGATCAGGTCGCTGGCCGCTTGCTCGACATGGGCGATCAGGTCGGCGTGTGTGAGGCAGAAGTCGCCGTCATGGATGGCGGGGCGTTCGGCCTTGGAGGGCAGATTGTCATAGAGCGCATGAACCGGGTTCATGCCGAGCGCTCCAGTATGGTCACGACGGTAGCCGCCTCCTCGACGCCCAGAAAACCGCCCCCATTTTCAGCGATGGCGATACGGGCGCTTGCGACCTGACGCGACCCGGCCTCGCCACGGAGCTGGGTGACGAGTTCGTACAACTGTCCGATGCCAGTCGCGCCGACCGGGTGCCCCTTGGCGACCAGACCGCCGGAGACATTTACAGGCGAGCGGCCACCCAGCGCAAAGTCACCGGCAATCAGGCCCGCGCCGACGCTCCCGGGCTCGGCCAGGCCCAGGTTTTCGATCTGCTGCAACTCGGCATAGCTGGTGGCGTCATGGACCTCCGCGACGTCGATGGCCTCGGGGCCCAGGCCTGCCTCCTCATAGGCGGCCAAGGCAGCGCGACGGCCGATGTGATGGGCGAAATCGTCCGGCGCGCGATCAGTGGCGCTGACCAGGGCACAGGCGCGGATGCGCACGGCGCGTGACTGAGCCGACAGTCGCGCCAGGCCCGCCTCGGAGCAGACGATCATGGCCGCTGCCCCGTCACTGACGGGGGCGCACATGGCGCGCGTGAAGGGATACACGATAGGCTTGTCTGCCAGGACCTGATCCACCGTCATCGGCGTGCGATACTGGGATTTGGGGTTCAGAGCGGCGGCGGTATGGTTCTTGGCGGCGATCCGGGCCAGGTCGATCTGGGTCGAGCCATATCGGTCCATGTGGGCGCGGGCCTGAGCGGCATACAGGTCCATGAACAGGCTGCGTCCCTCGCTCGGAGCTTCGCCGCCCATCCTCTGGATATAGGCCAGCACACCCTCGCGGTCATGGATGTCGGTCCCGCCCGCAAACGCAGCGGCGACGCGATCGGGGCTGTCGGGAAAGACCATCTTTTCGGCACCGACCACCAGGGCGATGTCGCCCGCGCCGGCGCGGATCCAGTGCAGCGCCTGAAGCAGGGCGGTCGAGCCGGAGGCGCAGGCGTTCTCGACATTGACGATGGGTATGCCGGTGATGCCCCGGCCGCGCAGGGCGATCTGGCCGCGTACCGTGTTCTGTCCCTCCAGCATGGGCTGACGCGTGTTCGAGAACCAGGCCGCCTGGATGTCACCGGTGCTGGCACCTGCATCCTTCAAAGCCGCCGTCACAGCCTCGGCGGTCAGGGTTTTGACGCTGTCGTCCGGGCGCTTGCCCAGCGCCGTCATGGAAATGCCGGCAATGAACGCAGGTCGGCTCATGCGGTCGCAGGCCGTCGTCGCTGTACGATGCGGAACCGCGAGGCGACGAAGGCCGCGTCGGCCAGACACGCATTACCCGCAGGGTTCAGCCCCGTGACGTGATAGTCGCTATAGGCGGCGGCGAAGTTGATCCACATCGCCCCGGTCAGATTGATCGACAGATTGGCCCCGGCTGCTTCGTATAGTGGCGTCGCCCGGTCGATGAAGCCTTCGTCGGTCGAATAGAGGTAGGTCGAGATGGCTCCATGCGTCCGGGCCAGGTCCGTAGTCTCGCGCACCGCTGCGTCGCCCTCCATCGTCACGACGAACAACACCGGCCCGAAATGCTCCTCGGCGTAGAGGTCGGGGGCCGAGCCTTCGACCGCGACGACCAGGGGCGTCAGGGTGCGGGCATTCGGAAACTGCGGGTGGGCATAGGGCGCGGCCTCACGCAGCACCTGGACATCAGTACGGTTCTCGACAGTGGCCCGCACGTCGGCGACGGCCTTCAGGCTGACGCTGCCCTGAATGGCGCCCATGATTCCGGCGGCCTGGGCGGGGTCGGCGGCGATGGCGTCGATCTGTTCGACCAAGGCCCTACCAAAGCGATCAGCCAAGGCAGGCGCGACGTAGAGCACCTGCGGGCTGGTGCACATCTGGGCCGAGAACAGGCTGGAAGATCGGGCGATGGCGCGGGCGACGGCGTTCAGGTCGGTCACCGACTCGATCACCACGGAGTTCACGCCCGCCGTCTCGGTGAAAAGCAGCTTGCCTGTCACCGTCCGCTCCAGATGGCCGCCGAATCGGGGGCTGCCGGTGAAGTCGACGATCTGGATGGCGGGGTGATCGACCAGAAGCTGGGCAACCGGCTCGGCCAGGGTGTCGACGGCTAGGGTGACCAGGTTGGGGTCGAAGCCGTGATCGGCCAGCACGCGGCGACACTCGCGCACCACGATGGCCATGGGCAGGACGGCGATGGGATGAGGTTTGATGATGACGGGGTTGCCTGTCGCCAGGCTGGCGAACATGGCCGGATAGGCGTTCCAGGTCGGAAAGCTGGCGCAGCAGATGACCAGTCCGATGCCCCGCGGAACCAGGACATAGGTCTTGTCCAGCGCCACCGCCTCGCCGGCGAAGTCGCGGTGCCAGGTGGCGCGGGGGGCGACAGCACGCATGGACTTGGCGGCAAAGGCCAGGGCCTCGATGCCGCGGTCGAGCGCGTTTGGACCCGAACCGCTGAAGGCCTGGGTGTAGCTCTGCCCGGCCACATGCATGACGGCATGAGCCATTTCGAAATTGGTCTCATAAAGCCGCTGAGCCATCTCGGCGCACAGGGCGACACGCAATTCGGGATCTGCGGTGCGCCAGTCTGGCCAGGCGGCGTGGGCGGCGTCGATCAGGGCTTGCGGATCGCTGACCGGGTAGGTGATGCCCAGCGGGGTCTGGGTGTAGGGCGACACTTCTTCACCCGCACGGCCCCTGATGCCTGGCTGATCGAGGTCAAAGGGCCGGTTCAGCTGGGCCTCGAAGGCTGCCTTGCCCGCCACCGGCTTGTCCGGGCCGTGGATCTTCGTGGACGGCGAATCCTTGAACGGCGACCAGGCCTGCCGTGTCTCGACGGCGGCAATGGCGGCGTCGATCAGGGGCGCGTGTCTGGCGATGAGGGCGGTACGGCGATCGGCGAGGGGGCTGGAGCCGTCCATGGTCAGGACATCCGCTCCACCACCATGGCCGAACCGACGCCCTGGGCCCCCGCCGTCACGACCAGCCCATAGCGCCCGTCACAGGCATCCAGTGCATCCAGCAGGGAGGACACCAGGATGGCCCCGGTCGCCCCCATGGGATGGCCCTTGGCGAGATGCCCACCGCCAACATTGACCTTGTCCGCATCGACCTCACGCTCGCGCATGAATTTGACGATGGTGACGGCAAAGGCCTCCATGAACTCGATCCGGTCCATGTCCGCCAAGGTCAGATTGGCCCGCTCCAGAGCCCTGTCCATCGCCGTAAAGCCGGCGGTCAGGGAGGCGACGGGGTCGCCGCCAGATTCGGCCCAGGAGACGATGCGTGCGCGTGCGCCTTCGGCCTTGCCTGTGACCAGTGCCAGGCCCGCCCCGTCGCACATGGGCGGAGCGTGGGCGACGGTGTGACGGTGGTCGAGGGTTCGGCCGCCCAAGGCCTCAACATACTGCTCACCCAAAGGCGCAAAGGCTGCAGGCATGGCCGCCAGGCTTTCGGCTGTGGTCGTGGCACGGGCTGCTTCTTCGCGGTCCAGGCCGTTCACGACGATCCGTGATGCGACGAGAGGTGTGCCTTCGGCTGCGGCGGTGCGCTGCTGGGAGCTCAGGGCGGCGGCGTCCATCTCTTCGCGACTGACGCCGATGTCCTCGGCCAACCGGTCGGCGGCGACGACCACGGGGATGTAGCGGGTGCGGGTCGGGAAGCTGGAATCCTCATAATAATCCGCCTTGTCAGCCATGAAGCCCACACGGGACATCATCTCGACCCCGCCCGCCAGGACGCTGTCAGCCTGACCCGTCTCAACGAGACCCGCCGCCTGACCGATCGCTGTCAGGCCCGAGACGCAATAGTTGTTCAGGCTGTAGGCCGGACTGTCGTCAGGCAGGCCCGCATGCAGTTTGGTGACCAAGGCGACATTGGCTCCCTGCGCTCCGACCTGACCGACACAGCCCAGGATCAGGGCATTGGCGTTGCGGGCAGGGTGACCTCGGGCCTCCAGCGCGTCGATCAGGCCACCGACCAGCTCATGCGGCTTCAGGCTGGCCAGACCCCCGTCGGGCCGGGCCTTGCCGCGGGCGGTACGAACGGCGTCGTGGATATAGGCGGTCATGGATGCTCTCTGGACTCAGGCTGCTATCTGATCGCCGCGCGCCCAGGTCCCGTGGAAACCGGCGGGAACGCGGGCGGGCAACATGACCCGCGCGACGGGGCCCGCCTCGAAATTCTGGGCGTCGATCACCTGAACCTCGGACTTACCGGTGTTCTCGTCGGTGACGAAGGCGATGACATAGCCATCGTCCTCGCTCCTGGACCCGATGCGCGGCGCGAAGGCGGGTTCGGAGCCGAACATCGTGGGTTCGTACAGATGGGTTTTCGCCTCGCCGGTGACGAGGTCGTACTTGTACAGGCCCGCAAAGCGCTGAAGTTCTGTCTTCGACATGGCTACGTGATAGGACCAGCGGGTCTTGCGCGATGCATAGTCCTGATTGATCGCCGGGAACTCGCCGATGCGGTCGTCCAGCTGGCGCTTCTTCACCTGGCCGGTCTTCATGTTCATGCGCCATTCGACCGGCACGGCATTGAGGGCCAGCACATTTACCATGGGGGCATAGGGGCCATAGGCGGGGTTGGGCGGATAGCCGTTCGGCACCATCATGCAGGCGGTCATGACCACCTCATCGCCATCCTCCCAGGCGTTGACGACGTGATAGATGTAGCAGCTGTCGGTCTCGAACCAGCGGATCTGATCACCGCGGCCCGTGCGCGGGACGACGCCAAAGCGGGCGGGCTGATCGGCGAAATGGATCTGCCACATCGACCGCTTCAGCCCACCCTCGCTGAAGACCACGGGCAGGTCGTGCAGGATGACGAAGTTTTCCGTCAGCCCCATGTCGTGGGGCAGGCGGGGGCCAGGCAGGTCGACCTTCTGGAAATGGGTCAGCCGGTTGTCGGCACTGACCGTCCCGAACGTCATCCAGGGTTCGTAGAGCGAATAGTCGAAAAAGACGAACTCGCCCGTCACCGGATCGACCTTGGAATGGGCCGAGACGTGGCGGGGCAAGGCTCCGCCGAAGTTCTCCACGCCGATGGTTTCAAGGGTGCGGGCATCGACGCGGACCGGCTGTCCAGAAATGTACCACAGACCCATCAGGCTGCCGTTGTGCAGGACGACGTCCGTATTGGCGGTGTCCTTGTAGACCCGGTCACCCCGTGTGGAGGTCGGGTCGGCGCGGGTCGAGGGGTAGAGGACGCCGCCCGCCCCACAGCCGCCGTTGAGGTCTGCGACGTGGTCGGGCGACTTGATGAATCGGTTGCGGTACCGCGCCTTGCCGTTCTCGAACCAGATGGCGTGAAGCATGCCGTCGCCATCGAACCAGTGATGCAGGCCTTGCGGCGCGGCGGCCGGATTGGGGCCGTTACGATAGAAGGCCCCGTAGAGATCGAGCGGAATTTCGCCGATCACGGGCAGGTCGTCAGCGGTCGTTTCACGCGCGACAGGCTCGTAGGCACCCTGAACATAAGGGTTCAACAGGTTGAGATCGGACAGGTTTCCGGTCTCGATACGGCGTGCGATCGACGCGTCGTCGGCCATGGGAGAACTCCTGACAGGGTGGTGCGATAGGACTATGAGCAGTTCGGTCGCTTAACGCAAGTCAATCGGGTTTGATCCGGGGCAGGTCGGCAGCCATCAGGTGATCGAACCCTGCCTGACCTTCATCGAAGGTCGCCCAGCCGTCGAGCGACAGCAGGGTATCGACATGGGCGGCCAAGTCATCGGGGCCATAACCGGGCAGGAATTCGAGACCGCCCCCTTCGATCCGGGCCGCACGACGCACGCGACCCGCGCCGGCCGTCAGGGTCTCACCGTTGAGCGAGCAGTCGGGCGACATCAGCCAACTGGCCACGGGAGCGACCCGCTCGGGCGCCATGCGTGCGGCCATATCGGCGTCCAGATAGTCGCCGGTCATGCCTGTGGCGGCAAACGGCGCGATGGCGTTGCAGCGTACGCCGCGCGAAGCCCCCTCCAGCGCGATGACACGCATCAGGCCGATCAGGGCCGCCTTGGATGCCGAATAGGCTGCCATGCCGTGCACACCGTGCAGTCCGGCCGTGGAGGTCGACATCAGGATGCGTCCCGAGCCCTGCTCACGCATGTGTCGATAGATTGGCAGGGTAGGGGCCAGGCTGCCGAAAAAGTTGATCTCGAAATTCTGGCGGAACTGTTCAGTGCTCTGTTTGTGCAGGGTTCTGGCCTCGGGACCTCCGGCATTGTTCAGCAGGCCGTCGATGCGACCAAAGGCGGACAGGGCGGCGTCCAGAAGCCGATCTCCGGAATCGGGCTCTTCCACCGAAAGGGGAGCGGCCTCCGCTATACCGCCGGTCTGACGGATATCCTCGACCACTGACTGTGCCGAGCCGGGCTGGCCCGCTGGACGATCCCGGGTGTTGACCACTACGAAGGCTCCACGGGCGGCCAGATCGAGCGCATAGGCCCGCCCCAGTCCTCGTCCTGCGCCCGTTACGACGACGACCTGACCCTGAAGTGTGCTCATGTCGACCTCCGATATGTGAATTTGTATTTTGGCGCGGACGCTTTCGTAAAAAGACTTGCAAATCTGGTCCGTTAGCGCAAGCTACCTCGACGTCAGGGGAGCCACCGATCAACGGGGCCAGGACCGACGAGGGAGGCGACCAATGAGAAAGACCGCATATTTCGCGTCGGCAGCCGTGATGGCCATCGCCGCAGGCCTGGCCCAACCGGCCCTGGCCCAGGACGCATCGACAGCACAGGAAGCGACATCTCTGGAAGAGATCGTCGTCACGGCCCAGCGCCGCGAACAGGGTCTGCAGGAGGTACCGATCGCGGTGACCGCCTTCAGCGCCGAGACGCTGGAGCGCACCAGTGCCACTGGCCTGTCCGACATCGCCGGCAAGGCACCGGGCGTGACCCTGACCCAGTTCAATATCGGCGAGCCTCAAATCTACATCCGCGGGGTGGGTACGACGAACGACTCAGCGGCCAGCGATCCCTCTATCGGCGTGTCCATCGACGAGGTCCCGATCGGTCGTGCAGGGGCCAGTTCTCTGGCGTTTCTGGATCTGGAGCGGGTCGAAATCCTGCGTGGACCGCAAGGCACCCTGTACGGCCGCAATGCCTCGGGCGGGGCGATCAACGTCTATACCAAGGCCCCGGCCTTCGAACAGTTGACGCAGCTGACGGCGCGCGTGGGCAGTTTTGACGAATACGGTGTCGAGGGCTTCTTCAATACGCAACTGAGCGACAACTCAGCCGGGCGACTGGCCTTCCGGTACAATACCAACGACGGATATGCCGAAAATGTCCCGACAGGGCGTGGACTTCAGGGCGGCTCGACCTTCGGGCTGCGTGGCCAGTATCTGCATCAGTTCGACAAGGTCCGCATCCTGCTGGGGGCTGATTACTCCAAGGACGATCAGGACGGACACGCCCGTATTCCGGTGACGACCTCGGCCACCGCGCCTGCCTTTGTCGCCCTGATCAACAGCCTGCGAGCGGGCCTGGATGTGCGCCAGAGCTTCTCTTCGGCAGATAATTATCAGAACCGCGAGAACTGGGGCCTGACCAGCCGGATCGAGTATGAGGCCGAGGCCTTCGACTTCATCTCCCTGACCTCCTATCGGCACAACGACTATGGCTGGCGGGACAATCTGGGAGGGCTGACCTTTCCTGCCTTCCCGCTGTTCGTCGATGACCGGGCCGACGAGACGGCCTCCCAGTTCAGCCAGGAGTTCCGGCTGACATCCAATGACAGTTCGCCGTTCCAGTGGGTGGCGGGCCTGTTCTATTTCAACGAACAGATCGACCGCTCGGAGACCTTCATCACCCAGACTGCCCTGCCGATCGCCCCGCCGAGCTTTGGCGGCGACGTCACCTTCCTGCAGGACGCGACCAACAGCAGCTATGCCGCCTTCGGCCAGGCCACATTCGAGTTTGCGGACATCTGGGAACTGACGGTCGGAGCGCGCTGGACGCACGACAAGCGCGAGGTGGGCCAGATTGCCCTGGACAACGACACGACCGGTGCACCGCCGCCGGGAATTCCGCTGGGCCCGACGGGTGGACCTTACGCGGTCAGCGCGGAAGAGACATTCGAGGAGCCTACCTGGCGTCTGGCCCTGGCGGTCGAGCCGGTCGAGGACGTGCGCTTCTATGTCAGCTACGATCGCGGCTACAAGGCAGGGGCCTTCCCCAGTGCGGCGCAAAACGCGGCCCAGGCAGCGACGCCCATACGGTCCGAAATCCTGGACAACTACGAAATCGGGGCCAAGACCACCTTCTGGGACAACCGTATCCGCTTCAATGCTGCAGCCTTCATGCTGGACTACAGCGACTTGCAGGTGAATGAGCTGCTAGGCCTGACGTTGGTCGCGTCAAACGCGGCGGCCGAGGTGTCTGGCTTCGAGATCGAGACGGCCCTGGCCCTGACCTACAACATCACTGTTGGCGGTTCCTACACCAGCCTGGACGCCGAGTTCACGTCCGATGCGACGGCGGGAGCTCTGACATTACCCTACAACGGCAATGTCCTTCCGCGCTCGCCCGAGAGCCAGTTCACCCTCTATGCAGATGGCGAATGGGATGTCTGGGGCGGGGCGTTGGCCACCCGGATCGACTATCAGTGGACAGACGACTTCTACTTCGATCCGTCGAACAACCCCGAGGTCCTGGTGCCGTCCTACGGCCTGCTTAGCGCCTTTGCATCCTGGGAATCAGAGGGGGGGCTGAAGCTGTCGGTCTATGGCAAGAACCTGACGGACGAAGAGTATCAGGTCCACATCATCAAGAACGTCGGCATCGGCTTCAGCGTCTTCGGCGCGCCCCGTTCGTTCGGTGTCGCCCTGTCCCAAACGTTCTGATCTGGCGGATCAGACCCCGTAGCGCACCCCGTCTGACACAGGTCAGGCGGGGTTCGTCGCTTCGACTTCCCAGCGCAGATTGCGGGGATCCAGCGGGATGCCGGTCGCCGCATCGCAGACGACGGGGTGCAGAGCCTCTCCGGTTCGACTGTCGACCAGGGTCAGAGGCGATTCACCCGGAGGGCACAGCCACCGCTCGCTCCAGCCGTGCATCGCCAGGATCATGGGGTATAGCGCCAGGCCCGCCTCTGTCAGGCGGTATTCAAAGCGCGGCGGGGCTGTCTGATACAGCTTCTTCTCCAGCACCCCGTGCAGGACCATGCGTGCCAACCGGTCAGCCAGAATGTTGGTGGCCAGGCCAAGCGCATCGTGCATCTCGTCGAACCGGCGCAGGCGGAAGAAGGCGGCGGCCAGCACGGCCCAGCTCCAGTAGTCGCCCATGATGTCGCTGGACCGGTCGATGATCGGTCTGTCCGTCTCGATCGGCTGGGTTCGGCGTCTCCGCGAGGTGGGAGCGGGGATGGCCTTCAGGCCGGGACCGGGAACGCTGGTGACATGGCGAACGTCGATAGGTTGGCCGTGAGGGGACCCCAGGATGACAGGCGTCTGTCTCGCGCCGGTCTGCCGATCAAAGAAGGCGATGGCATAGCGTTCCTGCAGCGGCGACTGCGCCCAGATTCGCTCCCACTGCCCCTGCATGACGGCGACGCCGAACATGTCCAGGCCCATGGGGGTCAAGCGGTACTCGAGGCGGGTCCCACCTGTAGCCTCGCGTTGTTCCAGAAGGCCGGCCTGCGACAGGCGTTGCAGGCGATCCGTCAGCACGCTGCGTGGAATGCCCAGCCGTTCGCGCCAGACACTGAAGCGCCGCACGCCATAAAAGGCCTCGCGCAGGATCAGTTGCGACCATGCATCGCCCGTGATCGCAAAGGCGCGGGCCACGGGGTTGCCCATGATCAGGTCGGAAGTGGAAGGCGATGCGGTCAATTCGTGGCCCTGAACGACGGGTTTTGGCCCGGTTCCATCATCGTCGTTAGGGCAGGCACGCAGTCAATTCCAGCCCTGTTCAGGCGGCAGTGGCCAGCGCGGCTTCCAGTTCCGCATCGACCACGCTCTCGAGAGCCAGTCCCATGCGAGGGTTGCCGAGCACCGCGACAGCCCGTTCCCCCTGATACAGGCAGATGGTTTCGTATCCCGGCCATTTGTCCGCCAAAGTCGTCATCTCGACCCGGGCCGAGATGTCGTCAAGAGCCGCTAGGACGCTGATTTCGCTGTCTGGCTTGCCGGGGGTATTGACGATGCAGAAGTAGGAAAACACGCGCACTGAACTCCGAAATCAGGCGCTGAGAACGGGCGCTGAAACCGTCGGTTCCAGCGCCTCGAACGCAATCGCGTCATCCGGTCGTGAGCAGGCTCAAGCGCGGCGTTGCAGAAGTTCTGCCAGAGCCTTCATACGCGCCGCATCCGGTGCCGCAGCCTTCTCGGCGGCGGCATTCAGAGCCGCAATCAGTTCGGCCGACGAGGCGGCCGACCCACCCGTCGCCCACTGATCGACCGCTGTGCGGGCCTGCGTGAGCAGGGCTGCATCGACGGCGGCAGAGCGCGACAACTGGTCCAGATAGACCTGCGCAACCTCGGGGCTGTCAGACCAGGAGATGCGCCGCTGGGTCTGGGGGTTGATCTCCTCGGCCATAACGGCTTCGGCGACGGCGATCTCGGCGGCGGACAACTGATCGCTCGGCACCAGTTTCAGCACGTCCAGACCGCGGGCGATCTCGCTGGAATAGATGCGGCCGTTGAACCAGTAGGCCGACCACGAACCGCCGACGACCAGACGCTCGGGATTGATCGGACCGCGGTCGAAATAGGCGATCTCGACGGGGCGGGCCGCGTCGGTGAAGTCCATGATCGAGATCCCGCCCTGGTACCAGGCCTGAACCATCAGGTCGCGCCCGGGCACCGGAATGATGGAGCCGTTATGGGCCACGCAGTTCTCGGTTCGACCCTGGGCGGACGGAAGTTTGTGGAAGCTCTGTCCCTCCAGTTGGCGGTCCTTCAGATTGGCGACCAGATTGGCTCCCCAGTTGGCCGGGTCCTCGGCGCGGCAACGGGCGCTGGTCCCGCCGCCCCACTCATCGGTGAAGACGATCTTGTCGCCCGCATTGTTGAAGGTGGCCGAGTGCCAGTAGGCCATATCGGCATCGAAGATGTCGTCGATGCGGGCCGGATTCTGGGGATCGGAGATATCCAGCAGAATGCCGTTACCGCTGCATGCGCCCGCAGCCAGGCTCTGTTCCGGATAGACGGTGATATCGTGGCAATGGTTGGTCTGGGCGGTGCGCTGGCCCGACACACCGGCCTTGCCGCCCTGCCACAGGCCTGCGATCTGACCGGTCTCCCGATCCGCGAAGATACGAGGCCGGTTGACGATGGCGGCGGTTTCGGGGGCATCCAACGGGACCTTGATCACGTCGATGGAATACAGGGCCGTTTCCGCGTTGGCGTCCGGCTGGCCGTCCGAGCAGATGCCCAGTTCGTCAGTTTTGCGCACGCCCGATGTGGCCGAGTTGTAGATGTACAGCACATTGGCGTCGCTGGGATCCGGCACCAGGGTATGGGTGTGCGACCCGCGGCAGGTCTGGACCGCCGCGATCTGACGCGGGGCGTTCAGGTCGCTGATGTCAAAGATGCGGACGCCGCGAAACCGTTCCGCATTGACCTCGCCAGTAGCCTCGGTCGTACCGCAGTCCAGACGGGCGCGGTTCTGCTCGACCGACATGAACAGCAGATTGCCATGCACGGAGACGTCGCCCTGACCACCCGGGCAGACGACGGACATGACCAGCTTCGGCTCGCCCGAGCTGATATCATAGGCATTGAAGCCGTTGAAATTGCCGACGAACAGTTTGCCGTCCGACACAGCCATGTCGCTGTTGGCCAAGGCGAGCAGACCGTAGCGCGGGGGATTGTCGCGCATGCGGGCGGCAAAGGCGCGGGCCTCTTCTTCGTTACCAGGCAGAGGGATCAGGGCCTCGGGATCGAAGAAGCCGGGGGGCGGTGCCAAGGCGTGTTCCAGTGCCAGGCCAGAGGCTGATTCGCCCGCATCTCGCAGGCCACCGGTCAGGGCCGAACGCGCGTCGGCCTGAATGGTCTGGGGCGAGGCCGCAACCGGGGCCTGGGCAGCGGCGACGCCGGCTCCCATCAACAGACACAGGGCGGCGGCAGACGAGAGCAATGGGCGGCGGATGGTCATGTTGGCGGCGCTTTCGAAAGAGGGCTCTAGAGATCGGACAATAAGGACTGCATCCGCAGAATTTCCGCCGACTGGTCGGCCACCACGGAAGAGGCGAAGTCGGACAGCATCGGGTCTTGCGCGGCATCGGGCTGGGCCAACAGGTCGTCGACCATGTCGAGCGCGCCTTGATGATGCTGGATCATGCCTTGCAAAAACAGCCGGTCGAAATCCGTACCGCTGGAGGCTGCCAGGGTCTGCATCTGGGCGGGCGACAGCATGCCGGGCATGATCGGCGTGTCTGAGGCTGGCATGGAATGTCCCGCATGGCCGGCATGGCTCATGCCCGCGTGGCCCGCATGCATGTCCATGGTCTGCGCCTGGCCTCGATCCGCCAGCCAGTTGCGCATCAGCTCGATCTCGGCCTCCTGGCACAGGGCGATGCGTTCGCCCATCAGCTTGACCTTGGGGTCCGCACCCTTGGCCCGCAGCAGTTCTACCATCTCGACCGCCTGACCGTGGTGGACGACCATATGCTGCATGAACTGCGCATCGCCGGGGGTGAAGGTCGTTCGGCTGAGCGCGACGGCCTCTGCGGCGCTGATGACGCGCGATGGTGCGCCCGGCGCGCCGGGATTGAAGATAGGGGGAGACTGCGCCCATGCCGGGGCTGCGATCAGACCGGCCAGCAGGACACCCAGACAGGACTTCACGCGCGAACGACTCCGCTAAAAGCTAAGGCGGCGCGACTTAGGCATTCCGCGACGCCGGGAGCAAGCCCCGATCAGCTCGCCATCATCATCCGTGTTCCGACTGGACTCCGTTCCGGCAAGAATGCTCTTTTGCGGGTCAAGGCACACGGCGTGTTCACTCAGCCGATGTGCAACGACATGGGGATGATCGATATGAAGCGTCTGTTGCTGGCCGGTGTGGCCTCGCTGGTGTTCGCCGGGCCGTCGTGGAGCCAGGCTCCGCAACCCGCGCTGACCCCCGAGCCGACGCCGGACCCGGCTACAGCCGCCTCGACCGAAGCCAAGGATGACAACGCACCCAAATGGGACGTCCAGGCCCCGCCCGGACCCTCACGCGACATTCCCATCGACGTGACGCGCGGCACCTGGATGTCGCTGGACGTCAGCCCGGACGGCCAGACTGTCGTCTTCGACATGCTGGGCGACATCTATGTGATGCCGATCGGGGGCGGGGAGGCGCGAGCTATCGCCAGCGGCATCGCCTGGGACATGCAGCCGAAATGGTCGCCGGACGGTCGCCACATCGCCTTTACCTCCGACCGGGCTGGGGGCGACAACATCTGGATCATGGACGCCGACGGATCGAACCCGACGCAGGTGTCCAAGGAAACCTTCCGCCTGCTGAACCAGCCCGAGTGGTCGCCGGACGGCGAGTTCATCATCGGGCGCAAGCATTTCACCTCGGCCCGGTCGCTGGGGGCCGGCGAGTTGTGGATGTATCACCGCTCGGGCGGCGGCGGGGTGCAGATGACCGAGCGCCGCACGCCCCAGAAGGACACGGGTGAGCCCGCCTTCTCGCCCGACGGCCGCTATGTCTATTTCAGCGACGACGCCACGCCGGGCAACACCTTCGAATACTCCAAGGACGTCAACGGCCAGATCTACATCATCCGCCGCCTCGACCGCGAGACGGGCGAGATCGAGCCCTATGTGACCGGCCCGGGCGGCTCGATCCGTCCGACGCCCTCGCCAGACGGTCGCTCCCTGGCCTTCATCCGGCGGGTCCGGTACCAGTCCGTCCTCTATGTGCTGGACATCGAGTCCGGGCGCGAAACGCCGGTCTTCTCGGGCCTGGATCGCGATCTTCAGGAAACCTGGGCCATTCACGGCGTTTATCCGGCGATCAGCTGGACGCCGGACAACCGCTCCATCGTCTTCTGGGCTGACGGCCGGATCCAGCGGGTCGAGGTCGCCTCGGGCACCGTGTCAGATATCCCCTTCCACGTGGCCGATACGCGCCGCATCCAGGAACCGGTGCGCACCGTCGTCGATGTGGCTCCCGACCAGTTCGACGTGAAGATGATCCGCTGGGCCAAGCCGTCGCCGGATGGCTCGCGCGTGGTGTTCGAGGCGCTGGGCAATCTGTGGATCCGCGACCTGCCGACCGGCACGCCGCGCCGCCTGACGCGACAGTCAGACCATTTCGAGCTTTATCCTTCATGGTCCCGCGACGGGCGGTCGGTGGTCTACACCACCTGGGACGACCAGGACCTAGGCACGGTGCGGGTGGTGTCGGCCAATGGCGGCGAGGGTCGCGTCGTCACGCAGAACCCCGGCCATTATGTCGAGCCGACCTTCTCTCCGGACGGGCGCACCATCGTCTATCGTACGGTCGATGGCGGCGGTCTGACCAGCGCCCTGTGGGGCCGCGATCCGGGCATCTATCGCGTACCGGCTTCTGGCGGAGACGCCGTGCGAGTGACTGGCGACGGCGTGGGGCCACAGTTCGGCGCGGACGGCGACCGGCTGTTCCTGACCGGGCGCGACGGCGACAAGCGCACGCTGATGTCAGTCGATCTGGATGGCGACGATGAACGCACGCACCTGACATCCGAATGGGCCAATGAGTTCGCCATCTCGCCGGACGGCCGCTGGATCGGCTGGACCGAGCGGTTCAATGCCTATGTTGCGCCCTTCGTGGCGGCGGGACGGCCCATCGCGGTCAGTACGGATGGCAAGGCACTGCCTCAGGCACGGGTCACGCGCGATTCCGGCGAGTGGCTGAGCTGGTCGGGCGATTCACAACGGCTGCAATGGTCGCTGGGGTCGGAGCTGTTCAGCCGCGACCTGAACCAGGCCTTCACCTTCGTCGAAGGCGCTCCGGATGAGTTGCCCAAGCCGGATGAGCGCGGCATCAACATCGGCTTCACCGCAGACGCCGACAAGCCGCAAGGGCGCATGGCCCTGACCGGGGCGCGGCTGATCACCATGAACGGCACCGAGGTCATCGAGAACGGGGTCGTTATCGTCGACGGCAACCGCATCGAGGCCATCGGACCCGCGGCCTCGACCCCTGTCCCGGCGGGGGTTCCGGTCATGGACATGGCGGGCAAGACCATCATGCCCGGCATCATCGACGGCCACTGGCACGGGGCGATGGGCTCGGACGAGATCATTCCGGAGCAGAGCTGGGTCAACTATGCGTCGCTGGCCTTCGGGGTGACGACGATCCACAACCCCTCGGCCGACACCAGCGAGATCTTCGCCCATAGCGAGCTGGCCCGGGCCGGGCGCGTGGTGGCCCCCCGCATCTTTTCGACCGGCACCATCCTGTATGGCGCGACCAGCGGGGCGACGGCCAAGATCGACAGCCTGGACGACGCCCTGTCCACCCTGCGCCGCATGCAGGCGGCCGGGGCGTGGAGCGTCAAGAGCTACAACCAGCCGCGCCGCGATCAGCGCCAGCAGGTCATCGAGGCGGCGCGCCAGTTGAACATGTCGGTCGTACCGGAAGGTGGCTCGCTGTATCAGCACAACATGTCGATGATCATCGACGGCCACACCACGATCGAGCACTCGATCCCGCTGGCCCGGCTGTATGACGACGTGCACCAGCTGTGGCGTCAGACGAACGTCTCCTACAACCCCACCATCGTGGTGGCCTATGGCGGAAGCTATGGCGAAAACTACTGGTATCAGGAAAGCCAGGTCTGGAACGATCCGATCCTGACGCAATATGTCCCGCGTCGTCAGCTGGATGCCCGGGCCCGTCGCCCGGTCACCGCGCCAGATAACGAGTGGAATCACATCTCCGTCGCGCGCGAGGCGACCCGCCTCGCCAACGAGGGCGTCAACGTCCAGATCGGGGCCCACGGCCAGCGCGAAGGCCTGGCCGCGCACTGGGAGATGTGGAGCCTGGCCCAGGGCGGCATGGCACCGCTGGAGGTCATCCGCGCCGGCACGCTGAACGGGGCCAGAGGACTGGGCCTGGACCGCGACCTGGGCTCGTTGGAGGTCGGCAAGCTGGCCGACATGGTGGTGCTGAACTCCAATCCGCTGGACAACATCCGCAACACCACGGCCATCGCCTACACCATCGCCAACGGCCGCGTGTACGACAGCGGCATGAACGAAGTCGCCCCGCGCCAGCGGCCCCGTCAGCCGTTCTGGTTCTCGGGCGCGGACGGCGAGGCGGTGTCGACGACGGCGACCGAGAGCGACACCCACGGCCACGACAGTCACTAAGGGCCTTCTCCCTCCCCTTATGGGGAGGGTGGCTGAGCCGAAGGCGAAGACGGGTGGGGAGCCGCAGCACGGTCTTGCTCCGGCTGAACACACCCCACCCTGTCGTCGCTGCGCGCCGACATCCCTCCCCATGAAGGGGAGGGAGATTTACTCCGCGCTGTAGCGCTCTGCCACCGGCTCGTAGATGTCCCAGACCTTGCGGTCGGCGAGCGAGCGCAGCAGCTTGATGTATTCCGCATGGGTCCAGGCCAGCGGCGTGGCCGAGTTGGTGCCCTGGCCGGGCTGGTAGTTATAGGCCGTGGGATTGCCGACGCCGTCCCAGACCTGTTCCGGTAGCAGCAGTCCGCCGTTGGCGAAGGATTCCATGCCGCGGACATACAGCAGGCGGATGCCGTTCAGGCTGGATTCGCGCCAGCCCTCGTTGCCGGAGGTGTCAGCCAGGACAGCGGCCAGGTCATAGTGGCCGCGCTCGCCGGTGAAGAAGGGCCAGACCCGTCCGCGCTGGCCGGGGGTCATGCCGCCGACGCCATAGCCGTTGCCGGTCTCGACATTCTCGCCATAGCCGTCGTTGCCATAACGACGCCAGGCCGGAACACCGTTCAGGTCGTAGCGGACACGTAGCCGATCCTCGCGCGTCTGGTCGTCATATTCGGGCAGGGTGGCGACGATTGAAGACGCATAGGGCGGGCGCACGCCATAGCGAACCAGTTCCAGGAAGCCGCCGTCGACGATCTGATCCTCCGGCAGGCCCTGCTGGGCATTGGCCTCGCCGATGGGCGCGCGGTCGTTGGGGTCGTCGTTGCGGGTGATGCGCACGAAGTATTTGCCGTCGCCCAGCGAGCCCTCGGTCGTGAACATGCGGCTCTCGATCTTGCCCGCATAGTCGTCGGCGGTGGCGAGGTAGCGGTCAGCCGATGCGGTGTCGCCGGACGCCCGCGCGATCTCGGCGGCCGTGACCAGACCCGCGACCACGGCGGCGGTGGTGGAGGGGGAATAGCCTTCCTGCTCCTCCCACCGCTCCTGCTGAGTCCAGGGCGGGGTGACGGTGCGGTCGTTCCAGTTCAGCCCCAGCTTGCCCCCCTCGACCAGGAAGTCGGCGGCGGGCTTGATCATGCGGGTGTACATGTCGGCCATCTCGGCTTCTGAGACCAGGCCGGCCTTCCAGAGCTTGTAGCCCAGCATGATCGGCATGGCGGTCTGGTCCAGCTGGACCGCGACCCATTCGACGGTGCCGTCGACCCAGGTCTTTTGCAGGAACCAGCCGGTGGCCCCGGTATTGCCGGGCGTGTCGGCGCGAACCTGGACCTGCGGCAGGTAGCGGAAGGCGGCGAGCGGCGTCTCGGTGTCGCCCAGCGCCAGCATGGCCATGGCCACCTGATAGAAGTCGCGGGGCCAGACGGCCTTGTAGCCAGTCGAGGGATTGGTCGCATCGACCGTGTCGCCCCACGGGTTGGACAGGCTGGCGATCAGGGCACCGGCATGGGTGCGGTCCTCCTGCACTTTCAGCATCAGGGCCGAGGCATAGGCCAGCTTGCCGCCGTCGGTGGACTGTTCGGCGATGCGCGGCAGATCGGTCAGGGAGGCGATGTAGTCTTCCCAACCCACGCGGTCGCCCTCGCCGTTGAAGTTGGCCAGGACGGTGTCGAGGCCGGTGCGGAAGGTGTTGTGGGCAGCGTCTGTGGCTGCGCGCCCGTTGGGTCCGAAGCCGATGACGAAGTCGCGGCCTTCGCTTTCACCGGCCGAAAGTCTTCGCATTTGCCCCGTCAGCATGATGTTACCTGCCGCGTCGCCGGTCGTAGTGTAGCGTTGGTCCAATTGACCGTCAGCGAGGTCGCGTAGGCCATCGGATGTGCCTACGAACCCAACGCTGCTCGCGTGAAAAGGAGCGTCAGCCAAAAGGACAAGGTTGGTGTTACCCTCGAAAGCGTGAAAAGCCCCGCGCAGGGGGGCATCTTCGCCAACTTGAGTTTGTGGATCGAAGCCGATTCCGTCCACCGAGCCCCTATCGCCGACGCCCGTGTTGGCGATGTGCGGCTCAAGCAGGAGGTAGGGCGTGATCTCGCCGCTCATCGCCTTGATCGTTGTCCGCACGACCAGCGATTGCTGGTCCGGGTCGGTATAGATGCGCTTTTCGATCTCGTAGCGGCCTTGGTTGTCCGTGGTGATGACTCGGTAAGCAGGCGAGAGCGGACGACCGTTCGCATCGGTGTGCAGATACTCCGTTCGGCTTGTGGTGTCCGTCCCTTCGACCGACAGGCCGGTTCCGGTCACGACGGCAAAGCGTAGCTGCTTGATCTGGGCCTCGTGAATCAGGCCATACATGGTTTCGGTCAGGATCCCGTCGGCGAGGGAGAACCAGACGCGGCTGACGTCACCGGTCGGGCCGCCGTCGGCGTAGCGACCATCGACATAGGCCTCATAGGACGCGCCCGCTCCGGTCTTGGCCGCATTGACCCAGGTCGGGGCCTCGCCGGGCGCGCCGGGGGCTATGCGGGCCTGGTCCTGAGCCAGAGCGGGAGCGGCGCACAGGGCCAGGGTGGCGACGGAGGCCAGGATCAGGGACTTGGTCATGGGCATGCTCACAGGGTCGGCGAAATGAGGAGGGGCGTGGAACAGTTCATGGGCGGGCCTCGCGCACCCGAAGCGCAAAGGCCGCGGCGATGAAGAAGCTGATGCCGCCGACGACCAGCGCCCAGATAGCCTGGGACTGGAACAGGGCGTTCAGCATCAGCCCCAGCAGGGTCGCGGCGACCAGTTGCGGCACCACGATGAAGATGTTGAAGACGCCCATATAGACGCCCATCTTGCGCCCCGGCACGGCGCTCGACAGGATGGCGTAGGGCATCGACACGATCGATGCCCAGGCGATGCCGACGCCGATCATCGGCAGCCACAGCATCTGCGGATCGCGGATCAGGAAGATGCCGATCAGGCCGAGGCCGCCCATGGTGAGGGCCACCGCATGGGCCCCGCGCTTGCCGACCCGGCGGGCCAGCACCGGCAGGGCGAAAGCGACCAGGGCGGCGACACCGTTGTAGATGCCAAACAGGACGCCGACCCAGTCCGCGCCCTCGTTATATGCCACCGAGGTCGTGTCGCTGGAGCCGAAATGGACGGCGGTGACGGCGGCGGTGGTGTAGATCCACATGGCGAACAGGGCGAACCAGCTGAAGAACTGGACCACGGCCAGGCCGCGCATGGTCTCGGGCATGCCGAACATGTCGTCCAGGATCTCGGTCAGGCCGTTGGATTTCGCGGCACGGCGGAAGGCGGCGACGACCAGTTGCAGCGTGCCGAAACCCGCGACGAAGCCAGCCAGGACATACAGCTCCTTGCCGACGGCCTTGCGCCAGTCGTCGACGTCGGCGGGCAGGGCCGCGGCCTGGTCGCGCACGAACCAGACGGCAAGGAAGGCGAGCGCGCCGACGGCCAGCCAGATCAAGCCACCATTCAGATAGCGGGCGGCGGGGCGAAGTTCGTGATCAGCCAGAGGCGACGGGCGGGCGCCTTCGAAAGCGTCGATCTGTTCGGGACTGTATTCCTTTGTCGAGAAGACGGTCCAGAGGACGGCCACCAGCATGGCGGCCGCGCCGACGTAGAAGCTGATCCGCACGCTATCGGGGACGATGCCCTCGGGTGCGGTATTGGCGACACCGCCCTGGGTCAGCAGCCACGGCAGGCAGGAAGCGAAGACGGCGCCGGTGCCGATGAAGAAGCTCTGCATCGCATAGCCGGTGGCGCGCTGCTCCTCCGGCAGATTGTCGCCGACGAAGGCGCGGAACGGCTCCATGGTGACATTGATCGCCGCGTCCATGATCCACAGCGTCGCCGCCGCCATCCAGAGGACGGGGGCGTTGGGCATGAAGACCAGGGCGATGGTCGTGGCGATGGCCCCGAACAGGAAATAGGGCCGGCGTCGGCCCAACCGACCCCAGGTCTTGTCGCTGAAATGGCCAATGATGGGCTGGACGATGAGGCCGGTCAGGGGGGCGGCGATCCAGAGGATTGCGAGACTGTCGACCTCGGCCCCCAGTGTTTGAAAGATGCGGCTGGTGTTGGCGTTCTGCAGGCCGAAGCCGATCTGGATGCCGAAAAAACCGACGCACATATTCCAGATCGCGAGCCGCGTCAGACGCGGACGAACACTGGCGAATGGCTTCACGGCGTCGGCTCCCAAGGCGGTCATCAGCGGGCACGTCCCAGCGGCACGAAGCGGATCGCCTGACCGCCGCCGGGGGCGAGGTTCAGGGGCAGGGTGTCCGCCGATGTGACGGTCTTCTGCTCGATGACGATGTCGGTGCGGCTGCGGCCGTCACCGTCACGCCAGTCGGCGTTGGGACCGTCGCGATAGATCTCGGCACGATACTGGACGCCGGGCTCAAGGAAACTGAGCGAGGCCGTAAGCGAACGCGGGTTCTCGTCGGTGATCGACCCCAGGAACCACTCGCGGGTGCCGCGTTCCTTGCGGGCGATGGTGACGAAGTCGCCGATCTCGCCATTGAGAACCCGGGTGTCGTCCCAGTCGACCGCCACATCCTTGATGAACTGGAACGGGGCGGGGTTGGCCTCATAGTTTTCCAGAATATCTGCCGCCATCTGGACCGGGCTGTAGATGGTCACATAGAGCGCAAGTTGTTTGGCCCAGGTTGTGGCGACACCATCCGGGCTGCGCGTCTCCATGCCGAAGATGCCGGGCGTATAGTCCATCGGTCCGGCCAGCAGGCGCGTGAAGATCAGGTTCAGCTCATGCTCGGGCGGATTGCCGGGCTGGCCCCAGGCGCTGAACTCCATGCCACGCGCGCCCTCGCGGCTGATCATGTTCGGATAGGTGCGGCGCAGGCCCGTGTCCTTCATCGGCTCATGGGCGTTGACGGCGATGCGGTGGCGGGCGGCGGTCTCGACGACGTTCAGCTCGTGGCGGCTGATCGCCTGGCTCTCGTGCCAGGCCAAGGTCGGCTGACCGTCCGGGCCTGCGACGCGAGCCTGGCCAGCGTCGGCGACATAGCCGGTCTTGATGGCCCCGATGCCCAGCTGTTCGTACAGGGCGAAGGCGTCGTCGATCTGGCGCTCATAGTGATAGGCGTTTCCGCCCGTCTCATTGTGGCCGATGATCATCACGCCCTTCTCGCGAGCGTAGTCAGTAACCTCTTTCAGGTCGTAGTCGGGATAGGCCTCGGTGAAGCTGTAGTCCCAGCCGTTACCGAACCAGTTGCCGTCCCAGCCGACGTTCCAGCCTTCGACCAGCACCCCGCCGAAACCATGCTCGGCGGCGAAGTCGATATGACGCTTGGTGTATTCGGTGGTCGCGCCGTGTCTGGGGCCGGAATTCCAGCTGCGCGTCTCCAGATGCATGTCCCACCAGATGCCGACGTATTTCATCGGTTTGAACCAGCTGACATCACCCAGCTTGTTGGGCTCGTTCAGGTTCAGGATCAGGCTGGATTCGACCAGTTCGCCCGCCGTGTCGGTGATCTGGAGCGTGCGCCACGGTGTGTTGAACGGGGCTGTGCGTTCGACGGCGGCGTTGGTGAAGCCCGGTGTCAATTGGGCGGCGAAGCGCTGACCCTCGGCCCGGCGCAGGTTCATCCCGGCATAGTCGGTCAGGGCGGCCTCATGGATGGAAACGTGCAGGCCGTTGTTCGTGCGGACCGTCATCGGGGTCTGGGCGGAGCCTACGCCGTCGATCGGCGTGCGGTGGTAGAGATACTCCTCGCGGTTCCATTCCCAGGCCGGAATCCACCAGGCCTCGCCCGGGTCGACCAGATTAAATTCAGTCAGTTCGGAGGCGATCTTCAGCGTCGACAAGCTGGCCTGTTCGGGGAACTCGTAACGGAAGCCCAGACCGTCGTCGTAGAGGCGGAAAACCACGTCGAAGCGGCGATTGGGCTCGGCACGTTCGGTGAAGGTGACGCGCATCTCGTTATAGCGATTGCGGATTTCGCGGCGCTCACCCCAGGGCTGCTCCCAGGTCTCGTCGAAGCTGGTGGGGGCCGAGGCTGTTGGCACCAGGCCGCGTTCCAGCTTGGGCTGATCGGTCAGGATGAAGCCGAGCCGCGAGGCCGCTACGACCGGGCGGCCCAGCCGGCTGACGGCATAGGTCGGGCGGCCGTCATTGTCGGTCGCGACCTCGACGGTCAGCACGCCCTCTGGGGAGGAGACGCGCACCGGATCGGCCGCCTGGGCGCGCGCCAGCGACGGGATCGCCATGGCGATGATCGCCAGGGTGAGCAGTGAAATCCGCATGGGTGAACGCTCCTTACAGCTGTGAGGCGAGGCCTCTTGCCAAGCTTGCGCGAAGTAGCGCAGATGGCGAAATGACGTGGTTTGCAGCAAAATTTGCAGGGGTTGTCCGGTGACCAAGCGATCGACCCGCCTGGAAGACCTGGCGCGCCTGGCCGGGGTCTCGATCTCGACGGCGTCGCGGGCGCTGAATGACAGCCCGGCGGTCAATGACCGCACCAAACAGCTGATCTGGAAACTGGCGCGCGAGCACGACTATCCGTTCCGCCGCTACATGCCCGCCGGTCCGATCGGGGCGTCTGGCACGATCGCTATCGTGACCCCGCGACCCCAGGGGCGGGAAGGGCGGTTGAGCGATCCCTTCTTCTTGGAACTGCTGGCCGGGGTCGGGGAGGCGGCGCGCGAGCGGGACTGCGATCTGGTCATGAGCCATGTCGCGCCCCAGTCGTTCGAGGACCTGTCGGCGGCCATGACCACCAGCCGGGCCGACGGCGTGATCTTCCTGGGCCAGAGCACCCTGCATTCCGCCTTCAACCGGATGGCGGAGACCGACGGCCGGTTCGTGGTCTGGGGCGCAGAGTTCCCGGACCAGACCTATTGCTCGATCGGATCGGACAATATCGCAGGCGGTCGGCGCGCGACGCTGCATCTGGCGCGTTTGGGGCGCGAGCGGATCGTGTTCCTGGGCGATCTGGACCCGCCCGAGGCCATGCAGCGCCACCGCGGGTATGTGGAGGCCCTTACCAGCGCGGGACTGGGCGTCGATCCGGACCTGATCGTGGACGCCCATTTCGAGGTCGAGTCGGCCGAGGCCTCGGTCGACAGCCTGATCCGGCGCGGTGTGCCGTTCGACGGCATCGTCTGCGCGTCCGACCTGATCGCTCTCGGAGCCGTGCGGGCCCTGCTGCATGCGGGCAAGAGCGTGCCCGGCGACGTCAGCGTTATCGGCTTCGATAATGTGCCCTTCAGTCGGTACAGCCGCCCGGCGCTGTCGACCATCGCCCAGGACACCGCCAAGGCGGGGCGTCTGATGGTGTCCAAACTGCTGGACGGCACCGGAGATCGCGCGGGCCGGTCGGAACGGATTCCGACGGACCTTATCGTTCGCGAGACCTGCGGCGGCTGAGGTCATCCGGCCACCTGGGCCAGCAGCAGGCCGGCCAGTGGGGGCAGGGTGCCGGCGGCGGGATCGGGCGCATTGACCGCTTCGACGACCTGCCAGCCCATCGGCGGCGACCATTCGATCGGATCGTGGCCGAGGTTGAAGACGCAGAGCAGACCCTGGGAGCCCTCGCCGCGCCAGAAGACCAGCAGGCCGTCCTTGGCCGTGACCATCGACATCGATCCGGTGCGCAAAACCGGGAAGCGTCTGCGCAGCCCGATCAGGCGGCGGCTGCGGTGCAAGGTCGATCCGGTGTCCACCTCCTGAACATCGACCGACAGGTCTGTGTGGCGCGGATCGACGGGTAGCCAGGGCTCGACGCTTGAGAACCCGGCCTGGGGCGCGTCGTGCCGCCAGGGGATCGGCGTTCGGGCCCCGTCGCGGCCCAGGGTCTCGGGCCAGTTGGCGATGGCTTCGGGATCGACCAGCCGCTCGAAAGGAACATGGGCCTGGGGCAGGCCCAGCTCCTCGCCCTGATAGACGAAGACGTTCCCGCGCAGACAGACCAGCAGCAGCATGGCCATCTCGGCGAAGGCCTTTTCGTCACGGCCCTGGGCCCAGCGGCTGATGGCGCGCGGGGCATCGTGGTTGGAAAAGGTCCAGCTGGGCCAGCCCTCGCCCTCGGTGCCGGGCCACATGGCCGGGCCGCGATCGACCAGTTCCGACGTCAGCTGGTCGGCATACAGGTACAGAAAGCCATAGGCCGAATGCAGCCGGTCGCCGCCTTCGGTATACTGCTTCATCTCCTCATTGGCCCGGTCGCCGCCGACCTCGGCCACCAGGAAGCGGTCGCGGCCCGTGCGCGCACCGTAAGCGTCGGCGAGCTTGCGCAGACGGGTCAGGAAGGCAGGGATTTCCGGCTGGGACTGGTTGTGGACCTTGTCCTGGAAGTCGAATGGCCGGGTCCGCTTGCCGTTGTCGCTGAGCGGCGGATTGTCCGTCAGGCGAGGGTCGTGCATCGCGAAGTTCAGCGCATCCAGCCGGAACCCGTCCACGCCCCGGTCCAGCCAGAACCGCATCGCGTCCATCAGCGCGGCCTGGACCTCCGGGTTCCTGACGTTCAGCTGCGGCTGCTCCTTCAGGAAATTATGCATGTAGTACTGGCGGCGGCGCGCATCCCACGTCCAGGCCGGACCGCCAAACACCGACTGCCAGTTGGAGGGGGGCGAGCCGTCAGCCTTGGCGTCGGCCCAGACGTACCAGTCGGCCTTGGCGTTGGTCCGGCTGGACCGGCTCTCGACGAACCAGTCGTGTTCGTCCGACGTGTGGGAATAGACCTGGTCGATGATGACCTTCAGGTCCAGGGCATGCGCCCGCGCGATCAGGGCGTCAAAGTCGGCGAGGGTGCCGAAGATCGGATCGACGTCCAGATAGTCCGAGACGTCATAGCCGAAGTCCTTCATCGGCGACTTGAAGAAAGGCGAGAGCCAGATCCCGTCCACGCCCAGCGAGGCGATATGCTCCAGATGCGCCGTGATGCCCGGCAGGTCGCCGATACCGTCGTCGTTCGAGTCGGCGAAGCTGCGCGGATACACCTGATACAGCACCGCGCCGCGCCACCATTCGGTCTGACCGGCGGCGTCGACGACGGGGGATGTCATGACCTGGATGTTCAACGCGCACCTTCCGAACGGCAGATCATGTAATCCAGGGCCGGCACGGTCACGCCCAGACTGGCGGGCGCCGAAGCGGCGGATGCGCAGGCCCCGCGAACGGCGCTCCAATCGGCCGAGCTCGGCTCGACCTCGACCTGGGCTGTGACCGGCGCAGTACTGGTGTTGAACACGATCAGGGTCTCGCCGTCACCCTGTTCGTCGAAGCGCGACACGGCGAACAGGCCGGGGCCGTCGCCCGCGAACCGGACCAGCTGACGGCCGCGCCGCAGGGTCGGGTGCTGGGCCCGCAGGGCAGCCATCTCCGAAATGGCCTTGTACAGCGGCGCCTCGGTGTCGAACGGGTCGCTGCGACCGCCGATGATGCGGTCGTCTGCGTAGTCGTCGACCTGGGTGGCGAACATGTCCTGGCGCGCGCCGCCATAGCCGCCGTCGCCGGCGAAGCCCTGTTCGTCGCCGTAATACAGGGTCGGCACACCACGCGTGAACATCATCACGGCATGGGCCAAACTCGAGCGGGCCTGAAGTTCCTGATCCGAAATATCTGGGTTGGCGACCTGGATGAAGTTGCCGATCCGGCCCATGTCATGGTTGCCCAGGAAGGTCGGCAACTGCATCGCCGTCTCAGTCCCGCCCTCATAGTTGACGTCGGCGTCGTACAGCTTGGCCAGCATCTCGGTCGGCTTGCCGCGCCCCACCACGTCCGTGACGACGCTCTGGAAGGCGAAATCAAGCACGGCCGGGAAGCCATCGACGCGGGTGAAGCGCGACAGCACGGCGGGATCGTGGTCATAGACTTCGCCGAAGATGTGGAAGTTCGGGATGCCTTGCGCCTCGGCCCGCTCCAGCATGGCGGGGACAAACGCCTGCCAGAACTCGGGATTCACATGGCGTGCGGTGTCGATGCGGAAGCCGTCGATGCCGTATTTGTCGATCCAGCCGCCGAAGATCTCGATCATGCCGGCCACGACCCGGGGATGTTCGGTCATCAGCCCGTCGAGCCCGGCGAAATCCCCGTCCAGTGAACTCTCGCCCCGAAAGGTCGAGTCGCCGCGGTTGTGATAGTAGATCGGATCGTTCAGCCAGGCCGGAACCTTGACTGTCTCCTCACCGGTCGGGACGTAGGGCGTATAGGCATAGTCCGGGCGGGTCAGCCGCGCGAAATCCTCGGCGGTCCCGTCGTTCAGGAAACCGTCGTTGATCGGTTCGCCATCGATACCCCCGCGACGGGTGAACGGATAGTCGGCACGGCTGCGATAGGCGCAATCGTTCGCCGGGCATTCCCGGTACCGGATCACATCGGCCGTGTGGTTGGTGACGATGTCCAGATAGACCTTCATGCCGCGCGCGTGAGCGGCCTCGACAAGAGCCTTCATCGTTGCCTCATCGCCGAAATGCGGGTCCACGGCGGTGAAGTCGGTGATCCAGTAGCCGTGATTGCCGGCGTACTCGCGGCCCGGCTCCCCCTGAACCGGCTTGTTCTTGAAGATGGGGGCGAACCAGATCGCGGTCGCGCCCAGACCTTGGATGTAGTCCAGCCGCTGCATCACGCCGGCCAGATCGCCGCCGTGGTAGAAGCCCGCGTGCGTCGGATCGAATCCGTGGTCCAGCCGCCCACCCGCGATGCCGCCCGTGTCATTGGACGGGTCGCCGTTCGCGAACCGGTCCGGCAGCATGAAATAGATGATCTCGTCCTGGGCGGGGCGTTGGCGTAGCGCTTCGAGCGCCGGGCTCTGCGTCCAGGCAGGTGCTGCCACACACGCAAGAGCGGCCGCCAATGCGGTGCTGACGCCGAATCGATTGCTGCAGCGGTGTCGCGCCCGTCTGGCCATGTCGTTCCCTCACTGTCCGTGAACGACGTGGTCCAGCGGATCATTTTGCAATATTTTGCAGTGGATTTGACGCCTGTCAATCCATTGCGGCTGCAGGGCGAGATTGCGACGACGGATGAGTTTATCCCTGTTGCGCTGCGATAATCGCTCCTGACCTGTCGTATTTCAGTCACGATTAGCGGGGGCTGGATGATTACAGGCTTGCAACGTTCCCACAAGTTTGCATAACTTTGCGATCAGAGCCCGGACGCTTCATCAGAAATGCGACGGCCTGAGGGAGAGAGAGTTATGAGAACCCATGCCACGCGTCGTGCCCGTCTGCTCGCCAGTGCCGCAATCGGTGCTGCCGGATTGCTGGCCGTCGTCGGAACCGCTGCTGCTCAAGACGTCCCAGCACAGCCTGATCCCGATGAAGCGACCGAGATTGATGAGATCGTTGTCACCGGCATTCGCGCGTCCATCCAGAACTCGATCGCGGCCAAGGCCCGCAACACCTCGATCGTCGAGGTCATTTCCGCCGAGGACATCGGCAAGTTGCCGGATGTGTCCATCGCCGAATCTCTTGCTCGTCTGCCCGGCCTGACGGCGCAGCGCCTGGACGGGCGCAGCCAGGCCATCTCCATCCGAGGGCTCGGTCCCGACTTTACGACGGCTCTGCTGAACGGGCGTGAACAGGTCACGACTGGCGACAACCGGGGCGTGGAGTTCGATCAGTATCCTTCGGAATTGCTCAGTGGCGTAACGGTCTACAAGACCCCGGACTCGGCTCTGATCGGTCAGGGTCTGGGTGGCACTGTTGACCTTCAGACTATCCGGCCCCTGGCCTATGGTCGCCAGGCTATCGCCGTGAACGCGCGCTATGAGTGGAACGACATCGGGGCGCTGAACTCCGGCACGACCGATCATGGCAGCCGCTACTCTATCTCGTATATCGACCAGTTTGCGGACGACACGATCGGTATCGCTCTGGGCTATGCCCACATCAAGAGTCCCTACCAGTCCGAGCGGTTCAATGCCTGGGGTTATCCGACGGTGGATATTGGCAACGATCTCTACGGAGAGACGCTGATTCCAGATGGCCCACGTACAGTGCGGCCCGGTTATGAGGAGGAAGTCGGGCAGCTGGTCATCGGCGGAATGAAGCCCTACGTCATGTCCAGCGAACTGGAGCGTGACGGCTTCATGGGCGTGCTGGAGTTCCGGCCGAACGACCGGTTCACCTCGATTATCGACGCTTTTTATTCCGAGTTCACCAACACCCAGATTCTGCGCGGCATCGAGTTTCCGTTGTACTGGGGCGGATTGGCGGAAAATCCCGAGCGGAGTTCAACCGTTCTGGGCGGTTGTCAGATCAGCAACAATACTCAAACAGCGGGCTGTCGCCCCGCACCCGTTCTGCGGCCTGGCGCAACAGTCGAAAACGGCCTGATCACAGCCGGTACCTTCGATAACGTCAAGGGCGTGATCCGGAACGACGTCAACACCCGCGACAGCACGATCACGTCTCTGGGCTGGAATACGCAGTTCCAGGCCAGCGACAACTGGAGACTGGGGCTGGACCTGAACTACTCCAAGGTCGAGCGGCAGGACGTGGTTCTGGAGACTTACTCGGGTACAGGTCGCAATATCGACGGAGCGACTGACAGTGTCAGCTTTGTCACCGGCAGCGACGGCGTGCCTGTGCTGACCACGACACTGAACTATGCCGACCCGAACACCATCTTCCTGACCAGCCCTCAGGGGTGGGGTGGGGATATCGTTCCCGGCGGACAGGTCGGCTATCTGAACACGCCGTCGATCGACGATGAGATCAAGGCTGTGCGTCTGACGGCGCGTCGTGACTTCAATGGTGGTCTGTTCAGCTCGATCGATTTTGGCATCAATCTGTCGGACCGCGAGAAGTCCTTTGCCAACGACCAGTTCTTCCTGGGGGCTGCGGGTGACACGACGCCGATCCCGACCCAGTTCCTGCTGGCACCGACCCGGTTGGACTATCTCGGTATTCCGGCGGTCATCAGCTATGACGCACTGGGCCTGGTAAACTCCGGCTTCTACACGCAGGCTCGCAACCCGAACGCGGACGTCCTGAGTGGCAACTGGGTCGTCGGCGAGACGGTCAATACCTACTACGTCAAGGCCAACATTGACCACGAACTGTTCGGACGCGCCCTGACCGGCAACCTCGGTCTGCAGATCGTCGACACATCTCAGGAATCGAGCGGCTTCTCGGCCAGTGGCACGGGCAGCAGCACCGTGTCCATCGCGGTCAATGGTGGCGACGACTACGTCGAGGTCCTGCCTAGCGCGAACCTGATCCTGGAGATTGGCGAGGACCGGTTCCTGCGGTTTGCCGCGTCACGAGTTCTTGCTCGTCCCCGCATGGACGACATGCGAGCGTCGCAAAACTACAACTTCAATGTCGGCAACAACAATGACACGGCCACGCCAGAGCTGAACTCGCCCTGGAGCGGTGGTGGCGGCAATCCGGAACTGCGGCCAACGATCGCCAATGTCGTTGACCTGTCGTTCGAACAGTATTTCGCGAACCGGCGGGGCTATGTCTCGGTTGCAGCTTTCTACAAGGATCTGGAAACCTACGTTTACACGCGCAATCAGATCTTCGATTTCACCGGATACCCGACCAACGCACCGGGCGTTACGCCGGTCATCAATGAAGGCATCGTTTCAACCCCGGCCAACGGCGATGGTGGCTACATCAGCGGTATCGAGTTTGCCGCCTCCGTGCCGTTCGAGGTCTTCCATCCGGCACTGGAAGGCTTCGGCCTTCAGTTCAGCGCCTCGCAAACGTCCAGCGAGATAAAGCCGGACGGCGTGAACACAACGGCCCTGCCTGGGCTGTCGGAAACGGTGGTCAACACGACCATCTACTACGAAAACAGAGGCTTCCAGGTCCGGGCATCGAACCGTTACCGCTCGGATTTCCTGGGTGAGGTCGCCGGTTTCGGCAATGGCCGAACCTTGCGCAGTGTCGGCGAGGAAAGCGTGGTGGACGCCCAGATCGGTTACCAGTTCGAATCCGGCGCCCTGGAGGGCCTATCTTTCCTCGCTCAGGTCAACAACCTGACCGACGAGCCGTTCTACACGTTCCAGAATGGCGACGAGCGCCAGGTCATCGACCATCAGACCTATGGCCGGTCGTTCCTGGTGGGATTGAGCTACCGCTACTGACCGCCCTGAACGGTCGAACTGGGCCGCCGCGGGAGACCGGGGCGGCCTTTCTTTTTGCTGGCAGCGCAGGGCACTTTTGGTTACGGCCCGCGAAAATGCGCTGGACGCAACCGCGCACGGATGAAACCTAGAGCGCATGATCGTCGCGCGGATGCCGCCGACGACTCCGGGGAGAGACATGACCGACACTTCGACCGCACCACGCAAGGGCACAGGCCTGGCCTTCGCTTATGTGACTACGCTGTTTTTTGCCTGGGGGTTTGCGACCTCGTTGATCGACCCACTGATCGCGGCGGTGCGCAAGGTATTCGACCTGACGACGACCGAGGCGCTGCTGACCGCCTCGGCCTGGTTTATCGCCTATGCTGTGGTGTCTATCCCCGCTGCAGGGATTCTGGGTCGGCTAGGGTACAGCCGCTCGATCATTTCCGCCCTCGGCGTGATGGTCGTTGGGTGTTTGATCATCCCGCTGGCCACCCTGGTCGACGTCTATGAGATCGTGCTGCTTGGTCTGTTTGTCATAGCATCGGGCGTAACCCTGCTGCAGGTCGCGGCCAATCCTCTGGTCGCCGTGCTCGGCTCGCCGAAGGGGTCCCATGCGCGCCTGAACTTCTCGCAGTTCTTCAACTCGCTGGGCACCACCTTGGGGCCGCTGCTGGGCTCCAGCGTTCTGCTGACGGGCGGCGTGTTCGCAACCGGTGCCGTAGTCACGGCGGCGACGCGCGACGAGTCGCTGCGCAGCATCGACTTCGCCTTCCTGGGGCTGGCCTCCGTCTTCGCCGTAGTCGCGTTTTTCATCTTTACGGCCCGCAAGAAGATCAATGCTGCAGCCGAGGGGGCTCAGGGCGACGCCGTCTCCTCACCGCTAAAGGCCTTCAGCTCGCGCTGGGCCGTGTTCGGGGCCCTTGCCATCTTCGTCTATGTGGGATCCGAGGTGACCATCGGCGGCCTGCTGACCAACTTCCTGGCCAGCCCGTCCATTCTTAACCTGCCCGAGGTCGATGCGGGTCGTCTGGTCAGCTTCTACTGGGGTGGCGCGATGGTCGGTCGCCTGATCGGTGCGATCCTGCTGACACGCGTGCCTGCCGGCGTCTTGCTGACGGTCAATACGGTGATCGCCGCGATCCTCTGCTTGGTGGTGACGCAGTCCTCGGGCACGACCGCCGCCTATGCCGCGATCGGCGTGGGTTTCTTCAACTCGATCATGTTCCCGACCATCTTTACCCTGACGCTGGAGCGTTCCAGCGCGCCGGTGTCGGCAACCTCGGGCCTGCTGTGCACGGCCATCGTCGGTGGGGCCGTCCTGCCCCTGATCGGCGGGATGTTGGTCGACGATGCGACCGAGATCTTCAACCCGGCTTTCTTCGTGCCGCTGGTCGGCTACGCCCTACTGGCGGTCTTCGCGGTGGCTGCGGCGCGTAAGAAGCCGGAAAGCCGTGAGGCGGAAGTCGCCACGACATTCCACTAGTTGCTTGAGGCCGCCGATATCATCGGCGGCCTTTTTCCGACCGGGGTTAGCTGTTTCGCTTTGCCTCAGGCAGCACGAGCGGTTGATGCGTGCTTGCGCATCATCAGCGCAGCAAATCGCCGCATTTTACCCGGACCGCTAGATCAACGTTGAATGAGCTGGCTTCATCCTATACTGCGACGCGTTCTCATTATCGTGAAGGCGTCGTCCCATGCTCCGTACCCTGCTTCTGGCCTCGACTGCAGCCCTGATCCTGGGTTCCCAGGCACAGGCTCAGGATACCGAGGTCACACAGATCGACGACGTGATCGTCACGGGCTCGCAGGTGACCCTGACGTCGCCCTATGCCGGTGGCCAGGTCGCGCGCGGTGGACGGGTCGGGCTGTTCGGCAATCTGGGCGTCATGGACACGCCATTCGCCACGACCAGCTATACCGAAGAGCTGACCCGCAATCAGCAGGCCCGCAGCGTCGGCGACGTGCTGCAGAACGATCCGGCGGTGCGCGTGTCCAAGGGCTTCGGCAATTTCCAGGAGCTGTACGTCATCCGCGGCTTCCCGGTCTATTCGGACGACATGACCTACAACGGACTGTACGGCATCCTGCCGCGTCAGTTCGTGGCGGCGGAGTTTCTGGAGCGGGTCGAGGTCTTTCACGGTGCGACGGCCTTTCTGAACGGGGCGGCTCCGGGTGGCAGCGGCGTCGGCGGGGCCTTCAACCTGACGCCCAAGCGGGCCCCGGACGAAGCCCTGACGCGGCTGACCGCCGGGATCGACGGCGAGAGCGAGTTGTATCTGGCCGCCGATATCGCCCGGCGCTTCGGTGCCGCCGACGACTATGGCTTGAGGCTGAATGTGGCCCGCCGGGACGGGGAGGCGGGTGTCGAGGGCGAAAGCCGCGAACTGACCGCCGTCGGCCTGGGTCTGGACCGTCGCGGCGCGCGGGCGCGGTTCTCGGCCGACATCGGCTATCAGGACCACCGCATCGACGCGCCGCGCCCGACCGTGACGCCGCTCGGGGCCGTACCCACGCCCCCAGACGCGGACAGCAATTTCGCCCAGCCCTGGACCTATACCGACGAGCGTCAGCTGTTTGGTGTCGTGCGCGGCGAGTTCGATCTCAGCGACACCGTCACCGCCTGGGCCGCCTTCGGTGGTCGTCAGGGCGAGGAGGCGAATATCCTGGCCAACCCGGCGGCCCAGCCCGACGGCACGCTGAGCGCCTATCGCTTCGACAATACGCGCGAGGACACGGTCTGGTCCGGTGATATCGGCGTGCGTGCCGAGCTGACCACCGGTCCGGTCGGGCATACGTTGGTGGCCTCGGCGTCGCAGGTTCAGTCCAGGTCGCGCAACGCCTATGCCTTCTCCGACTTCGCGGGTTTCGCCAGCGATCTTTACGCGCCAGTTGTCGCTAGTCCGCCTGTAACGGACGCCCTGGTCGGCGGCGACCTCGACAATCCTCTGGTGACCGAGCGCGTCAACAACAGCAGCGTCGCCGTTGCCGACATGATGTCCTTCATGGACGGCAGGCTGCTGGCCACGGTCGGTGCCCGGTATCAGCAGATCGAGACGCGGACCTACGACTACAACACCGGCGCGCCTTCTCCGGCGGTCGAAGGCGACGCGATCACGCCGGTGTTCGCTCTGGTCTACAAGCTGAGCGACGCTGTGGCCGTCTACGCGAACTACGCCGAGGCCCTGCAGCCCGGCAAGATCGCGCCGTCGGTCGTCAACGGTGTGCGCGTCCAGAACGTGCAGGAGGTGCTGTCGCCGTTCCGCTCGAAACAGAGCGAAGTCGGGGTGAAATATGATGGAGGGACCTTCGGCGGCACGCTGAGCCTCTTCCAGACAACCCAGGCCACGGAGTCGTTCTACATCGTCAATCCGGACGCCCCGCCTGCTGATCAGTTTGGCATCTACGGCGACGGTGATGAGCAGCAAAACCGGGGTGTCGAGGTCAGCGTATTCGGCGAGCCGGTTCCCGGCCTGCGTCTGATCGGCGGAGCAAGCTGGTTGGATACCGAGATCGTCTCAACCGAAGCCATCGGCGTCCCTGACTTCCAGGCCAACGCCAATGTCGAATGGGATGTTCCTCAGTTCGCTGGTCTGACCCTCGAAGGCCGCGCCGTCTTCACGGGTGAGCAGCAGGTCAATGAAGCGAACACTGTGCAACTCGACAGCTGGACCCGTTTCGACGCCGGTTTGCGCTATGTGACCCAAGTCGCGGATCGCCCGGTCACCCTGCGAGCCCGGGTCGAGAACCTGGCAGATGAGGATCAATGGGTCGCCGTCGGTGGCTTTCCGGGGGCCAACTATCTGACGCTGGGCGCGCCGCGCACCTTGCGGCTGTCACTGTCGACGGACTTCTGAGGCGGATGCAGACACGCACCCTCAAGGGCTGGTCGTGGGTCCACAAGTGGTCGAGCCTGGTCTCGACCGCCTTCCTGCTGATGCTGTGCATCACGGGCCTGCCGCTGGTGTTCAGCCATGAGCTTGATCACCTGCTGCTGGACGAGCCGTGGGCGCCCGCCCATGCGGACGGGCGTCGTCTGTCGCTGGATCAGGTGCTGGAGACCGCACTGGCGCGTCAGCCCGGTGAGGTGCCGGCCTTCATGAGCTTCGACGAGGACCGGCCGGTGGTGAACGTCACCAGCCGGAGGCCCGATGCGCCCGAGGGGCAGTACTCATTCCAGCCCATCGACCAGACCAGCGGCGAGGCGGCTCCGCTGGTGGCCGGTCATCCGGTGATGGAGTTCTTGCTGCAGCTTCACACCGACATGTTCCTGGGTCTGCCGGGCATGCTGTTTCTGGGGGCGATGGGGCTGCTGCTGGTGGTCGCCGTGGTGTCGGGCGTGGTGCTCTATGTGCCGTTCATGCGGCGGCTGGTGTTCGGGACGATCCGGATCGACAAGGCCGCGCGGACCCGGTGGCTGGACTATCACAACCTGCTGGGCATCGTGACGGTGGGCTGGGTCCTGGTGGTCGGGGTGACCGGCATCGTCAACACCCTGGCGACGCCCATCCTGGCCTACTGGAAGGATACGGCGCTGAAGGAACTGACGGTGGCCTATGCCGATCCGGCCCCGGTCGGCGAGCGGGCCTCCCTGGATGTGGCCGTAGAGCGGGCGAGAGCGGCCCTGCCGGGCAAGACACTGCAATTTGTGGCTTTTCCCGGCACCGCCTATTCGACGGACCACCACTACGCCGTGTTCTTCCATGGCGACACGCCGTTGACGACGCATCTGACGACGCCAGCCCTGATCGATGCACACACCGGCGAACTGGCCGCCATTGCGCCGACGCCCTGGTATGTGAAGACCCTGGCTCTGTCGCAGCCGCTGCATTTCGGCGACTATGGCGGGCTGGCGCTGAAGATCGTCTGGGGCATCCTGGACCTGGTGACAATCATCATCCTAGGCTCGGGTCTGTACCTGTGGCTTGGCAAGCGACGGAAGGCGATCTGATGCGTCGGTCGTTTCCGCTCGTCGCTATACTGGGTGTGCCCCTGCTGCTTATGATCCTCAGCCTGACCGGCCTTGTCGGTGCGTTGATCTATGATGGAGCCTGGGATGTCATTGGCTCGGCCCTGCTGGGAGTCACCATCGGTGTAGCCCTCTGGGCCTGGGTCCGGGCCAGGATCACTCATCGTCGCTAAGGTCAGTCTGGCCTTCGACCAAAGTCTCTCTCTGCACTCATGAATGCGGCTGTCACTGTCACGGTGACGATCGCTTCGGGCGATGCGTGAGAACAGCCGATAACGGCGAGCTTTGGGAGGCTAGACTATGACCGATAGCGCGATAGGCGCACCGGCCGAACCGGAACATGTGGTGGACAAGAACGACCGCCTGGTGATTCTGGCGTCGTCCGTCGGCACCGTGATCGAATGGTACGACTTCTATCTCTACGGATCGCTGGCCGCGATCATCACGGCCCAGTTCTTCTCGGGCGTGAACGAGACCACAGGCTATATCTTCGCGCTTATGGCCTTTGCCGCCGGGTTCGCCGTGCGTCCGTTCGGAGCGGTGTTCTTCGGGCGGCTGGGCGATCTGTGGGGGCGCAAGAATACCTTTCTGGTCACCATGCTGCTGATGGGGCTGTCGACCTTTGTGGTGGGTCTGTTGCCGTCCTATGCGGCCATCGGCATCGCCGCGCCGATCATCCTGGTCGCCATGCGTCTTATTCAGGGTCTGGCCCTGGGCGGCGAGTATGGCGGGGCCGCGACTTATGTCGCTGAGCATGCGCCCAAGGGCAAACGCGGTTTCTACACCTCGTTCATCCAGATCACGGCCACTGCCGGTCTGGTGCTCAGCCTGCTGGTCATTCTGGGCGTGCGCCTGGCGGTCGGTGAGGAGGCCTTTGCGGAATGGGGCTGGAGAATTCCATTCCTGGTCTCGATCCTGCTGCTGGGCGTTTCGCTGTGGATCCGCCTGAAGCTGGCTGAAAGCCCGTCGTTCAAGCGGATGAAGGCCGAAGGCAAGGGTTCCAAGACGCCGCTCAAGGACTCCTTCGGCAAATGGCCGAACCTGAAGTTAGTGATCATCGCTCTGGTCGGTCTGACGGCCGGTCAGGCGGTCATCTGGTACACGGGTCAGTTCTACGCCCTGTTCTTCCTGGAACGGGTCATGAAGATGGACGCCACCCTGGTGTACATACTGCTGGCCATCGCGCTTCTGGCCGCCTCGCCCTTCTTCATCTTCTGGGGCTGGCTGTCGGACAAGGTGGGGCGCAAGCCTATCATCCTGGCGGGCTGCCTGATCGCGGCGATTACCTACTTCCCGCTGTTCCAGGCCCTGACGCATGCCGCCAACCCGGCGCTGGCCGCGGCGACGGAATCGGCACCGGTGACCATCTATGCGGACCCGGCGGACTGTAATCTGCAGTTCGATCCCGTGGGCAAGACGGTGTTCAACCAGTCCTGCGACCTGGCCAAGTCCTACATCGCCAAGGCGGGCGTGAACTACACCAATGTCGCGGCTCCGGCCGGGACGGTGGCAGAGGTCCGCATCGGCAACGACGTGGTCTATCCGGCCTTCCGCGGCGAGGCCCTGAGCACGGCCGACTTCGCAGCCCAGAAGAAGACCTGGGAAGCCGGTCTGGGTGAAGCCCTGACGACCGCCGGCTATCCGGCCAAGGCCGACAGTGCGCAGGTCAACAAGCCGATGGTGGTGCTGATCCTGTTTATCCTCGGCTTCTATGTGACCATGGTTTACGGCCCGATCGCCGCTGCCCTGGTCGAGATGTTCCCGACCAACATCCGCTACACCTCGATGTCGCTGCCCTATCACATCGGCAACGGCTGGTTCGGTGGCTTCCTGCCGACCACGGCCTTCGCGCTGGTCGCGGCGACAGGCAACATCTTCTACGGCCTTTGGTACCCGATCATCGTCGCGCTCGCGACGGTCGTGCTGGGCTTCTTGCTGGTCAAGGAAGGCAAGGACGTCGATCTCAACGCCTGATATCGATGACGTGCAGACAACAGGGGGCGGGTCGACCGGAAACGGTCGGCCCGCCCCTTGGCCTTGCGACACAGCCCGGGAGCCTCTCTAGATGAGTGCGATGCTCAGCCTGGTGATCCTGTCGATGGTGGCCGCCTATATGGCGATGCTGTTCCTCGTCGCCTGGCGTAGTGAGCGGCGCGCGGCGCGGGGCAAGCCGGGCCGCATGGGACCGTGGGCCTATGCCCTGTCACTGGCCATCTACTGCACCTCCTGGACCTATTATGGCGCGGTGGGTACGGCGTCGCGGGACGGGTGGGAATACCTGCCCATCTATATCGGCCCGGCCCTGGGGATCGTGCTGTTGTTCCCGATCTGGCGCAGGATCGCGGCGACGGCCCGGCGCGAGAACGTCGGGTCCATCGCGGACTTCATCTCCTCCCGCTATGGCAAGAGCCAGGGACTGGGGGCGCTGGTCGCCTGCGTCGCCATCGTGGGGTCGCTGCCCTACATCGCACTGCAATTGAAGTCGCTGGCCATGGCCTGGACCCTGGTCATGGCCGATACGCCGGTGGCGGGGTCGGAAGGCCTGACCGTGACCGGGGTGGCCATCGTGCTGGCGGGGTTCACCATCCTGTTCGGGGCCCGGCGTCCTGACCTGACGGAGCACAATCGCGGTCTGATCCAGGCCATCGCGCTGGAATCGGTGGTCAAGCTGGCGGCGCTGGTGGCCGTGGCCGTGTTTGCCGTCCTGCTGATCCTGGGGGCGCCGGACAGCGCGGAGATAACCGCCAGCCTGGGCCGTCTGGCCTCTATGCCGGACCTGGACGGGCGCTTCATCGCCATCACTGTTCTGGCGACCCTGGCCATTTTCTGTCTGCCCCGACAATTCCACGTCGCCTTCGTGGAGGCGGCGGCTCCGGCGGACATCCGGCGGGCGCGATGGGTCTTTCCGCTCTATCTGCTGATCACCAGCCTGGCGGTCATCCCGTTGCTGGCGGCAGGCGGACTGTTCTCGGCCATCGCCAATCCGGACCTGTTCGTGCTGGACCTGCCGTTCAGCCAGGGCAATGGGCTGCTCACCGCCGTTGTTTTTGTCGGCGGATTTTCGGCGGCGACGGCCATGGTCATCGTGGAGACCGTGGCCCTGTCCGCCATGGCGTCCAACAGCTTGATCCTGCCGCTGGTTGCGCGCGATCGCTGGCGGGCGCGGGAGGACGGCTCGGACATGGCCGGGGCCATCCTTCAGGTCCGGCGCGTCGTGATCTGTGCGGTGCTGTTTCTGGCCTGGCTGTATTTTCAGGCCATGGACCGGTCCAGCGGCCTGGCCTCCATCGGCCTGACATCGTTCGCCGCCTTGGCCCAACTGGCCCCGGCCCTATTCGGTGCGGTCCTGTGGAGGGATGGCCATGCGCGCGGGGCCTTCGCCGGGATTGTGGCGGGCACGGTCATCTGGTTCGTGCTGCTGGCCTGGCCTCAGGTCGGATCGTCGATGGGGCTGGCGGATGCGACGCCGTTCGGGATCGCCGACACCCTGCCGCTGGGGGTGTTTCTGAGTCTTCTGGTCAATACGGCGATCTATGTCGGTGTCTCGCGACTCGTACAGCCTCGCCTGATCGACCGGGTTCAGGCTCGCGCCTTCGTCGACAGGCTGAGCCCGGATTGGCGTGAGCCCAATCCCGCTCCGGCGGGTGCCCTGATCGGCGATCTGAAGACGCTGGTCGCCCGATTCGTCGGCGAGGCGGGGGCCATGCGCGCCTTTCAGGCTCTCGAGCGCGAAACGGGGCAGGTTCTCAGGGACAAGGACCCCGCCGATGCCGGCCTTGCCCGAGCGGCCGAACGCATGCTGGCCGGGGCGGTCGGTGCATCTTCGGCACGGCGCGTCATCTCGGCGGCTCTGGCGGGGGGAGGGCGCGCGCCGGAGGACGTGGTGCGGATGCTGGACGAGGCCTCGCAGGCCGTTCAGTTCAATCGCGAGCTTCTGCAAGCGACCCTGGACAATATCGATCAGGGCGTCAGCGTCGTCGACGCGGACCTGCGGCTGATCGCGTGGAACGCGCGCTATGTGGCCCTGTTCGACCTGCCGTCCGGCTTCGTCCACGTTGGCCAGCCGGTCGCCTCCATCTATCGCCTGAATGCCGAGCGGGGTGAGGTCGCGGGGGACATCGAGGCCTGGGTCGAGCGGCGGCTGGAGGCGCTGCGTCGGCGCGAGCCGCATGTCTATGAGCGCATCCAGCCCAATGGTCGCGTTCTGCGCTCGACCGGCACGCCCATGGCCGGCGGCGGCTATGTCACCAGCTATACCGACATCACCGAGCTGCGCCGCGCAGCCGAAGCGCTGGAAGAGGCGAACGAGCGGCTGGAGGCGCGGGTCGCCGATCGTACCGAACGCCTGGCCGAGGCCAAGCGCATGGCCGAGGAGGCGACGGCCTCCAAAACCCGGTTTCTGGCCGCGGCCAGCCACGATCTGCTGCAACCGCTCCACGCCGCTCGGTTGTTCATCGCGGCGTTGAAGGAAGAGCCTGGCCTGACCGATGCCGGGCCGCATGCCCTGGCCGACAACGCCGACCGATCGATCGAGAGTGCCCATCGGCTGCTGAAGGCCTTGCTCAACCTGTCTCGCCTGGAAGCCGGGGGTGTGAAGCCGACGGTGCAGCCCCTATCGATCCAGAGCCTGTTCGATGACCTGCTGCGGGAGTTCGAGCCCTTGGCCACGGCGAGAGGGCTGCGGCTGAAGGTCCTGCCGTCCAGCCTGTGGGTGGCTTCGGACCGGGATTTGCTGCGGTCCATGCTCCAGAACCTTGTCGGCAACGCCATCCGCTATACGGATCGCGGGGTCGTGCTGCTGGGTGTCAGGCGGCAAGGCGATCACGTCCGCTTCGAGGTTCACGACACGGGGCGTGGGATTCCGACGGGTCAGCAGCAGAGCATCTTCGGGGAATTCGTGCGGCTGCCGTCTGCCTCGGGCGAAGAACCGGGAGCCGGTCTGGGGTTGGCCATCGTGCGCAAGGTGGCCGACTTGCTCGGTCAGACAGTGACCGTGGTGTCGCGTGAAGGGCAGGGTTCGAGCTTTGCGGTAACGGCCCCGCGCGCCGAGCCCGCCATCGCCCAAGCCGTGGTTCATGGGGCGGCATCCGTCGGGCTATCGGGTCTGCGTGTGCTGTGCGTCGACAACGATCCAGCGATCCTGGCGGGCCTGACGGCGCTTCTGGCCCGGTGGGGCGTAGAGATGACGACGGCTGCGGATGCCGATGCGGCCCTGGCTCTCGACAGCATCATCGACGTGGCTCTGGTTGATCTGCATCTCGGCGATGGGCCCGACGGGCTGGTTGTCGCCGACACCCTGCGGCGCAGAGGGCTAGCACACATTGCCCTGATCACCGCCGATGCAGATGAAACCTTGGCTGCCCGTGCCGCCGATGCGGGAGCCACGCTGCTGGCCAAGCCGGTCAAGCCCGCCGCCTTGAAAGCCTTCCTCAGTCGATTGGCCGTTTAAGCTTCACGCCGCGCTGGGGTCGAGATCCAGAGTTCGGGCGGCGATGACGGCCTGGGTCCGGTTCTGGACCCCCAGCTTGCGGAACACGCCCGTCAGGTGCGCCTTGATGGTCGCCTCGGTTACGCCGAGGTCGAAGGCGATCTGCTTGTTCAGGCGCCCGCACTGAAGCCCGGTCAGGATCTTGAGCTGGGAGGGCGTCAGGCTGGCGATCCGCTTTTCCAGATCGCCGATCGGGACATCGTCGAACAGGACCGGGGCGGCGACATCGCCGGCTAGAACGCGGGTCAATGCCTCCACCATCTCGTTCAGCGAGGCGGACTTGGGAATGAAACCCGACGCCCCAAAGGCCAGCGCTCGCCGAATAGTCGGCACATCTTCGCTGGCCGAGACCACGACGACAGGCGTGGCGGGGAACTCGCTGCGCAGGGCGACCAGGCCGGAGAACCCGTCGCAGTCCGACAGCTTGAGATCCAGCAGCACCAGGTCGGCCGGCATCTTCAGGGCTTCACGCGCACCGGCCAGACTGTCGCACTCGTCGATCTGTGCGCCCGGCAGAGCGCGAGCCACCGCAGAGGCGACGGCCGCGCGGAACAGGGGATGATCGTCGGCGACGACGACACGATCCATGGGCATCCTTCCTGGCGTGACCGGGTTCTTGCGACGGCTTACAGCGGCATTGTGACACCCCTAGACCTTGGTCGAAACTAGACCAATGGCTAATGGCCCCGACCGCCCCCTATCCCTGAAGCTGTCCTCAGGGAGGTTCGCATCAGACGAACCCGGGAGGACGTCGCATGAAGCTTCATCTGTTGGCCGGCACCGCCGTTGTCGCCCTGCTGGCCGTGCCCGGTGTCAGTATGGCCCAATCGGATCCGGCGGCTCTGGAAGCCCGGATCGCCCTGCTGGAATCAGAGTTGAACGCCCTGCGCAGCGACATCGCCGCAGCCCGTGCCGCCCAGGCCGCCCAGACGGACGATATTATCCGGCTGGACCGCCAGGTCGCCGCCGCGCCCGCCGCTCCGGCTCCCGTCGCCCCCGCGGACGGGTTTCGCATCGGGGCGCATACGGTCAAGCTGGGCGGCTATGTGAAGTTCGACGCCATGGCCAGCCGATACAGCGACGGCGATCCGGCCAATGGCGATGCCTTGCGGGAGTTTTATCTGCCCAGCTCGATCCCGATCGGCGGTGCCAGCGAGGGGACGGCGACCGACTTCAACGCCCGGCAGTCACGCTTCTGGTTCACGACCGAGGGTCTCATTGGTGGGCACCGCGTCGGCTCGCGTGTGGAGATGGACTTTCAGGTCCTGCCCGGCACCGGCGACCAGCGCACTACCAGCCCCGCGACGCCCGCCCTGCGCCGCGCCTATGTCACCATCGACAACTGGCTGTTCGGACAGGAATGGACCAACTTCCAGAATGTTTCGGCCCTGCCTGAAACCGCCGATTATGTGGGTCCGTCCGAAGGCACCGTCTTCAACCGCCAGGCCCAGGTCCGCTACACGCGCGGCCCCTTCTCGGTCTCGATCGAGAACCCCGAAACCACCGTCAGTCCCTTCTCCGGCGGTGCGCGCATCGTGGCCGACGACAATTCGGCCCCCGACTTCACGGCGCGCTATGTCCATGCGCGGCCTTGGGGCGACGTGGTGCTGGCGGGTCTTGTGCGCCAGCTGCGATACGAAGTGCCGACGGCGGGGATCGACACCGACGCCCTGGGCTGGGGTCTGTCCCTGTCCGGCAAGATCAAGGTCGGGACCCAGGACGATTTCCGCTTCATGGTCACAGGCGGGGAGGGGATCGGCCGCTACGTCGGGCTGAACTTCGCCAATGATGCGGTGCTGGATGCCAGTGGAGAGCTGGAGGCCATTCCGGTGGTCGCGGGCTTCATGGCCTATCGCCACGTCTGGGCACCCGGCTGGCGCTCCAACCTGATCTTGTCGATGCAGGACGTGGACAATGACGCCAGTCTGACGGGTCTTGCCGTGAACCGCTCGGCGCAGAGCTCGCGGGTCAATCTGATCTGGACCCCTCTGCCCGGGCTGGACGTGGGCGGCGAGCTGATGTTCGGTGAGCGCGAGCTGGAGTCCGGTGCCAGCGGTGACATGAGCCGCCTGGCGATGTTCGCCAAATATGGGTTCTGAAGTGAGCGTGAATGTCGACTGATCCTGAAGTCTATCCCGTCGCGCCTGAATGGGCCGCCCGTGCCCATATGAATGGCGAGGTCTATGAGTCCGCACGCCTGGCGGCGCGCGAGACACCGGACGCCTTCTGGGCGGGGGCGGCCCAGCGGCTCGACTGGATGACCGCTCCGACCGTCATCAAGGATGTGTCGTTCGACAAGGCCGACTTCCACATCCGTTGGTTCGCCGATGGGGTGCTGAATGTCGCCTGGAACTGCCTGGACCGGCACCTGCAAACGCGCGGAGAACAGACCGCGATCCTGTGGGAAGGCGATGACCCCAACCGCCATGGCGGCCTGACCTACCGCGAGCTGCACGCCGAGGTGTGCCGCATGGCCAATGTCCTTAAGGGCATGGGCGTCCAGAAGGGCGACCGCGTCACCATTTACATGCCGATGGTACCGACGGCGGCCATGGCCATGCTGGCCTGCGCCCGCATCGGCGCGGTGCATTCCGTCGTCTTCGGCGGCTTCTCGCCTGACAGTATCGCAGGGCGGATCGAGGATTGCGGTTCGCGCTTCGTCATCACCGCTGACGAAGGACGTAGGGGTGGCAAGTCCGTGCCTCTGAAGGCGAATGTCGATGCTGCCCTTGAACGGGCCGGCGTTCAGGGTCTGGTCGAAAAGGTGCTTGTGGTCTCGCACACAGGCACGGATGTGCCGATCATCGAAGGCCGCGACATCCGCTACGAAACGGCGCGAGAGCGCGTCTCCGACGACTGCCCATGCGAGCCGATGAATGCCGAGGATCCGCTATTCATCCTCTATACCTCCGGCTCGACGGGCAAGCCGAAGGGCGTACTGCATACGACCGGCGGCTATCTGTTCTGGGCCAGCTACACGCATGAACTGGTCTTCGATTATCGGCCGGGCGAAGTCTTCTGGTGCACGGCTGACGTCGGCTGGGTCACGGGGCACAGCTATTGCGTCTATGGTCCGCTGGCCAATGGCGCGACGACCCTGATGTTCGAAGGTATCCCGTCCTGGCCTGACGCCAGCCGCTTCTGGCAGGTGGTGGATCGCCACAAGGTCGAGATCTTCTATACCGCCCCGACCGCGCTGCGCGCCCTCATGCGCGAGGGCGACGGCCCGGTGAAGGCGACCAGCCGCAAGTCCCTGCGTCTGCTGGGCAGCGTGGGCGAGCCCATCAATCCCGAGGCCTGGCGCTGGTATCACGAGGTGGTGGGAGAGGGACGCTGTCCCATCGTCGATACCTGGTGGCAGACCGAGACGGGTGGCATTCTTGTGTCGCCACTGCCCGGTGCCACGGCGCTGAAGCCTGGATCAGCGACCAAGCCGTTGCCGGGCGTCGAGTTACAACTGGTCGATGCGGAAGGTGTCGTGCTGGAAGGCGCGACCGAGGGCAATCTGGTCATCACCGACAGCTGGCCGGGCCAGATGCGCACGGTCTGGGGCGATCATCAGCGGTTCTTCGAGACCTATTTCAGCACCTATCCCGGCAAGTATTTCACCGGCGACGGCTGCCGCCGTGACGAGGACGGCTACTACTGGATCACAGGCCGGGTTGACGACGTCATCAATGTCTCGGGCCACCGCATGGGCACAGCCGAGGTCGAGAGCGCCCTGGTTCTGCACGACCATGTGGCCGAAGCCGCTGTCGTGGGTTTCCCCCACGATATCAAAGGCCAAGGCATCTATGCCTATGTGACGCTGAAGGCGGGCGTCGATCCCCACGATGATCTGAAGTCAGCCCTGATTGCCCATGTTCGCAAGGAGATCGGGCCGATAGCCGCGCCTGATGCCATTCACTGGGCCCCAGGCCTGCCCAAGACGCGCTCTGGCAAGATCATGCGGCGCATCCTGCGCAAGATCGCGGCCAACGAGACCGATGCCCTGGGCGACACATCCACGCTGGCAGATCCTTCGGTGGTGGACGATCTGGTTAAGGGGCGGTTGGCATAGAGGCCCATTACACACAGGCGGGGTAGAGCAGGATCGGGCCGCCTGTGAAGATCAGCGAGATAAATCCCACAGCGGCCAGGCCAGTCGTCAGGCGGTCGATCAGCGTCGGCTTTTCTTCTGTGCTTCGGGTCAGACGCGGCACGACCCCATAGCCGGCCAGCACCACAAGACCGGCAATCCATAATGCGCCAAGGACGATCAGGTGAAGGGATGTTCCCGCCACAGGAACTCCGACCCATCCGCGCTCGCATCCCAGGCCATGGGCACCGTACATCAGGCTGAAGACTACAGCCCAGATCAGCAGCCCCCCGCAGGCGCGTGTCAGTGCCGCCATCAGACGACCGCCGATATCATGCCCACACCAAGAGCAATCAGGGTTACGACCGAACCATAGTCGCTCCAAAGTTGGACGCTCTGTATCGCGGCGCTGCGCCGGGCCGATATGTAGCCGCGCCGCCCGCGCAGGAACACGAACGCCAGGCCCAGAAGCGCCAGGGCACCATGGAAAATCGCGTAGCAGAACAGGATCCACAGGATGGCCGCGTAGGCGTGTCCGGATGGCGGCGGTGCCCGCAAGATCAGCGTCGAGATCAGGGCTGTGACGCCTAGAGCCTGGCCTGCCATCGCCATGAGCAGCGCCAGCCCCCGGGCACGCGGTCCCGCCCCCTGGCGGACGGCGGTCGTGGCCATGCGCACGCCGAGACCAGCCAGAACCAGACCCGCAGCGGCGACAATGAGTTCGCCCAGTGCGGCCTCCATACGGATCTGAGGTGGCCAGGCCGGGGCCACGGTCCAGAGAAAGGAGAAGCCGAAAAGAAGCGAAATCAGCAGGGTGCCGCTGGCGGCGAGGGCAAGGGTGGTGGCCCACCATGCCGGGGGCTGGGGGGCTTCGTCGTGAACAGGGAGCGTCTTGCCGTCAGCAGCCTCGATCACACCCAGATCGCGCGTTCGGCCACCCTTCCACAGCCACATCCAGCCAATCACGGTCACGCCGACGAGAAAGACCGGAGCCAGTGGATAGAGGCTGAAAAGCATGGACAGAAAGAACCCGGCCAGACAGCAGGCCATAACAAATGGAAGCGCACTGTTGCCTGGCAGTATGACGATGGACCGGGCCTCGCCAGAAACAGGGTCGACCGCAAGTGTCTCGCGGCGACCGGCGCGGGCCATGCCCAGCCAGCCCTCGCCGCGCGCGAGAGACAGGGCAAGATCTGGCTCGTCATGCAGCGGATCGCGGGATCGGACGTCGGGCAGGCTGGCAAAATTATAGACCGGAGACCCGCGCGGCATGGACCACTCCAGGGTGCCCGCGCCCCACGGGTTGCGCGAGGCCTGGCGGCCCAGGAAAATCTGAAGCCCGACATCGATCACGAACAGGGCAAAGCCGAAGGCCATGACGAAGCCTCCTATCGATGAAATCAGGTTGAGCCAGGCCCAACCCGTTTCCCAGCTGTAGGTCTCGACCCTGCGCGGCATGCCCAGAAGGCCGGTCAGATGCATCAGGAAGAAGGTCAGGTTGAACCCGACGAAGATCATCCAGAATGCGGCTTCGCCCAGACGGAAAATACCCAGGCGACCGATGATGTGGGGCAGCCAGTAGTAGGCCGCTGCCAGCATCGGGAAAACAAAGCCGCCGACGAGCACATAGTGCAGGTGCGCGGTAACGAAGGCCGTGTCGTGCGCCTGGACGTCAAACGGAACCATGGCCAGCATGACGCCCGTCAGACCGCCGATGACGAAGACGACGAAGAAGCCGATCAGATACAACATCGGCAGTTTGAGCTGTGGTCGGCCCTCCCAGAGCGTGCCCAGCCAGGCAAAAATCTGTACTCCCGTGGGTATGGCGACCAGGCCTGATGCGGCCGAGAAGAAGGCCAGCGCCATACTGGGAATGCCGGTGGTGAACATGTGGTGCACCCACAGCCCGAAGCTGAGGAAGGCCAGGGACAGGATTGCGCCGACGATCCAGCCGTAACCGATGATGGGGGTGCGGGCCATGACCGGCAGGATGGTCGAAATCGCCCCGGCGGCCGGCAGAAAGATGATGTAAACCTCGGGGTGCCCGAACAGCCAGAACAGGTGCTGCCACAGCAGAGGATCGCCGCCCTTGTCGATCGAGTAGAATGGCCAGCCGAACGCCCGTTCGATCTCCAGCAGGATCGAGCCCAAGATCAGTGGCGGAAACGCGAACAGCATCATCCCGGCGGTGACCAGTAGATACCAGGCGAACAGGGGCATGCGATCCAGACGCATGCCGGGCGCACGCAGGATCAGGATCGAGGTGATGATCTCGATCGCGGCGCACATGGCCGATATTTCGACGAAGGTCACACCCAGCAGCCAGACATCGGCATTGATGCCCGGTGTATGCACCTTGTCCGACAGGGGCGTGTACATGAACCAGCCGCCGTCCGGGGCGGCTCCAACCAGCAGGGCGACCAGCAGGATTGCCCCGCCGAAGAAGTAACACCACCAGCCCAGCGCCGACAGGCGAGGGAAGGCCATGTCGCGCGCCCCCAGCATCTTGGGCAGCAGATACATCGCCAACCCCTCGAACATCGGGATAGCGAACAGGAACATCATGATGCTGCCGTGCATCGTGAACAGCTGGTTGTAGACGTCGGGGCCCACGAAGGCGCTGGCTGGCGTCGCCAGCTGTGCCCTGATCAGCATCGACAGGATGCCGGCGACCCCAAAATAGAAAAGGGCCGTCACGATGAACCGCTTGCCGATGGTGGTGTGGTTCACCGTGGTGAAGATGCCGCGCCATCCCTTGTCGCTGCCCCAGATGCGGCTGAGATCCTTGTGCAGTTGAAGTGCTGTCATGGCTGCTGCCCCGTGAAGCGGGCCCAACTGTCGGGACTGTGGACCACCACGGAAAAGACATGCGCTGAGTGGCCGGTGCCGCAGTATTCGGCACACTGACCGCGATAGATGCCTGGCTGATCGGCAACGAGCCTCAGAACGTTGTCATGGCCAGGAATGGCATCGATCTTTCCGGCTAGCCGCGGGGCCCAGAAGGCATGAATCACATCCGTCGCACTGACGCTCAGATCGACGGGCCGGCCTGCCGGGAGGTGCAGAATGCCCTCGACCTCGATGACGTCCTCGGGACCGGCCCCGGGATGTCCGAACGTCCAGTTGTACTGATCGGCCTCGGCCGAGATCCGGACGACATCAGGGGCCGGCAGCGGAATGGTCCGCAGCCCCACGAAGAAGGCATAGATCATGAGGGCTGTCAGAACTGCACCGGTCATGCCCAGTCCAAGGCCGATGATCCAGAACCGTGTACCGCGCGCACGAGCCTTGGGTCGTCTACGGAAAGCCAGAACGAGGGGTATGAAGACGACAGCGCAGAGCAGGGCCGACCCGGCCAGCATCACCCACCAGAGTTGGGCGATCGATGCCGCGGCAGGGCCTGCGGGGTCTAGAATCGAAAGTTCTCCGGCGCATCCGGCCAGACCCAGGATGCTGATCGGCACCAGACTGCGTTGCACCAACCGGCCGATCCGGGCAAAAACTGCTTCATGACCAGTTTGCCCGAAGACAGTGCCGAGAAGCGCCTGGTCGATCCCATTGCGGAAGACCCCTCTTTCCACCGGACGGGATCCAAGGTGGCGGTCGCCGGCCATCCCATCCATGCCATGCTGGTGGCGTTTCCGGTCGCGCTGTGTGCCTGCACATTCGGGGCCGATCTGCTTTACTGGTATACGGGTGACCTGTTCTGGGCAAGGGCGGGTCTGTGGGCCGCGGGTATGGGCTTTCTGATGGGGGTTCTGGCGGGCGTTGCCGGAACGGTGGAACTGCTCTGGGCACCCGGTATCAGGGCCAGGGCGGCCAGCTGGACCCATTTCGTGATTGCCGTCATGCTTCTGTCGTTGCTGGGAGCAAACTGGGGGCTGAGGTTGATGGGCTTTGAGGCAGCGGTTCTGCCTTTTGGCGTGCTTCTCTCCGCCTTTGCTCTCGGGTTCACCGGGTTCACGGGCTGGCATGGCGGAAAGCTCGTGTTCGAATATCAAATCGGGGTCTCGTCGAAAGGGAGCTGACGGCCGAGGGGCTGCGTCATGAAGTCCGGGAAGGCTTCTGGCGAGATCATCGGTTTGGCCAGGACCAGGACCAGGATGGTGGCCATGCAGAGAAACAGGCCGACCAGGATCAGGACCGGGGAGGGGGGCTGATACTCGCCGCGCCTTTCGCTCATCAACACCACGGTATGACCGATCAGCCCGTGCAGTGACACCAGGGCGCCGACCGCCACCAGCTTGGCAAACAGCCACGGGGTCAGCGCGGTCCTCATGAAGATCAGGATGGTGCCGGAGGCTATGGCGACGACGGCGGCGGGGGTGACCAGGCGCGTATAGCTGTAGTGGGTCAGGTAGCGGAGCCGGTCATAGGCCGACTGACTTTCGGAAGCGCGATGCCGGCCAAGCAGCAGCGGCAACACGATCAGGCCAGCGCACCAGGTGATCAGGGCGATGATGTGCAGGGCTTTGACGGCGACGATCATGCCGGCCCTGTGCTTATCTGGAACCATGATCGCCGGCCCAGCCAAAGGGCCAGCACAAGGAACACGGCCATGCCGGGAACCCACATAACCAGACCCGCCAGTTGCTGATCTTCAAGCGGGGACAATCCAAACGCCGCAGTGGTCGTCAGATGCTCTGCATAGAGCGGATCTGGTGCGAAGGTCAGCAGCGCAGCCAACAGGCCCATCTGACCCGCGCCTAGAGCAATGACAGGCAAGGCGGAAAGAGCGGGGCGCTTGATATCCATGAGTTGGCTCCAGAACAGCCAGGCCGTGGACACAAGAAGCCCCTGCAGGACCCAGTAGACAACTGTGCTGGAGAGCGCCGCGCTGTAGAGAGCCGGCAGGTGCCAGGCCCACAGGACCACGGTGGAGCCCAGGAATGCAGCCGATGTCGGAAACCGGGGTCTGAACGGGAAAGCCATGGCTAGCAGCGGTGCGGCGACGGCGTAAAGCAGGATGTGATGGACGGCTCGCGCCGAGAACAGGGCCGTCGTCATGGCACAGAGCGGTGATACGAAGGCAATCGCCAGCACGATCGCGGCAGCGACCATTGCAGATCGGCGATAGGTCGGAATGCTGCGTGCCAACAGTCCGCCAGCGGCCAGCATGCCCAAGGCCGCGAGGACCAAGGGATCAAGGTTCCAACTCGCCACCATCTCGGACGGAAGGGGCGGCGGACCACAATAGGCAATGGGAATACCGGGCTGCATGGCCTTCCTGTCTGCAAGACGAGCCGAACCTAGCGCATCCCGAAAGGGTTGATACAGTCCGATCTATTCAAGCCCTCGACAGCGCATAGGTTCCTGGCCTGCGAGACAGACTTTCATCCAGGTTGAGCGTCCTGTTGGCGGCGATTTGGAACCCTGCTGAAGCGCGGCTCGTTAGCGTCTGGGCAGGGGAGAGGTTCAGATGGCCGAGGCGACGCGGAAATCCAGTGCGGCTGCGTGGTTGGTCCGAGGATTCGGCATTCTGGTACTCCTTCTGGGAGTTCCACTTCTAGTCGGGGGCGGCTGGCTGATTGGGCTTGGTGGATCGGCATACTATCTACTTGCCGGAGCTGGTCTGGTCGTTTCGGGCTGGCTCTTGTTTCGCCTTCGGCCAATGGGCGCATGGATCTATACTGGCGTCTTCATCGCCACCTTCGCCTGGGCATTGTGGGAAGTCGGGCTGAACGGCTGGGCGCTCGTGCCGCGTCTTGTAGCCCCCACAGTCATTCTGTTCGGTGTCGTCCTTTGCCTTCCTGTCCTCCTCGCGAGACGAGGTTGGCAGATGGCAGGGTTGGGAGCCGCCGTGCTGACCTTTGGCGTCGCTGCGTTTGGCGTAGCGGTGGCGCAGGCTAACAGGCCCATGTCTCCTGCAGCGACGAGCGGGCTGCCGTTGACCAATGCCGACGGCGAGACGACGGGAGCGGATTGGCCCGCCTATGGAGGCACGCATGGTGCCCAGAGGTTCTCCGGGCTGACGCAGATCACACGCGCCAATGTAAGCCAGCTCGAACGCGCATGGACATTCCGCACCGGTGACCTGCCTGAAGAAAAGTGGGGTGCCGAAACCACACCATTGAAAGTCGGCGACACCGTCTATCTTTGCAGCGCGCGCAACATTCTGATCGCTCTGGATGCCCGCACCGGTCGACAGCGCTGGCGCTATGATCCCGAGGTTTCCGACGACTGGATTCCTTATACGGCAGCCTGTCGCGGCGTGGCCTATCATGAAACGCCCACCACTGGTCAGGGCCAGCCAGCAGCAGGCGGCGTGGTCCGGACCACAGCGGAGACGGCCACGACTACAGGGCCTGCAAGGACCCCTGGCCAGTCGGCGGGTACGGAAGCGACACCCTGCGCCGCTCGTATCATCGAGGGTACGCTCGACGGTCGCCTGATTGCCGTCGATGCGGCGACAGGGCGTCCATGTGCCGATTTCGGCGACAACGGTTCCGTCGATATCAAGACCGGAATGGGTGGGGTCATTCCGGGCATGGTCTCCATGACCTCTGCGCCCACCATTGTCCGCGGTGTGATCGTGACCGGTCACCAGGTGCTCGATGGCCAGTATCGGAGCGCACCATCAGGCGTGATCAAGGGCTTTGACGTCATCACCGGCGAACTGCGCTGGGCCTGGGACATGACGCGCCCGGACATCACTGCCCTGCCGCCAGAAGGTCAGACCTATACCCGCGGCACACCCAATATGTGGACCACAGCGACCGGAGACGACGAGCTTGGTCTGGTCTATCTGCCGATGGGCAACTCGGCCGCCGACTATTACAGCGGCGATCGCGCGGATCTCGAGAATGCCTATTCCACGGCTCTGGTCGCGTTGGATGTAGCCACTGGTCGCCCGGCCTGGTCGTTTCAGACGGTTCACAAGGATGTCTGGGACTATGACCTGGGTTCCCAGGCTTCGCTGATCGACTATCCATCGGCCCAGGGTTCGACGCCAGCCGTCCTTCTGCCCAGCAAGCAGGGCGACATCTACATTCTTGATCGCCGTACCGGCCGCCCGCTCACGCCCGTGCAGGAACGCCCGGTGCCTCAGGGCGGTGTCGAGCCATCCGAACGCAGCCGGACCCAGCCTTTCTCACTGTTCCATACACTGGCGAAGCCTCGGCTGAGGGAGCGCGACATGTGGGGCATGTCGCCGATCGATCAGATGATATGCCGCATCGGATTCCGTCAGGCAGCCTATGACGGGCCTTACACCCCGCCGACCAGTGACCGGCGATGGATTCAGTATCCCGGCTATAATGGCGGATCAGACTGGGGCGGTGTGGCCATCGAACCCCGCAAGGGCTGGATCATCGCCAATTACAATGACATGCCCAATTTCAATCGGCTGGTGCCGCGGGCTGAGGCGGATCGGAAAAAGTGGTTTCCTCATGGTGATCCTCGTGCGGTCTCCGGCGGGGCAGAGGGAGCCGGCGACCCCCAGGTTGGCGTCCCGTATGCGATCGACGTCAATGCCGGCTGGCGAATGGCCACGACAGGCATGCTGTGCAAGCAGCCTCCTTATGGAGGCATTCGCGCCATAGACATCCGTAGCGGTCGCACGGTGTGGGACAGACCTTTCGGGACAGCACGCAAGAACGGACCATTTGGCATTCCCTCCATGCTCCCGGTCGATATCGGAACCCCGAACAACGGTGGGGCGGCGGTGTCTGCCGGTGGGCTGATCTTCATCGCGGCAGCCACTGATGACCTGATCCGCGCCATCGACATCGAAACCGGTGAAACGGTCTGGCAGGACGTCCTGCCGGCCGGGGGTCAGGCCAACCCCATCCTCTATGAACAGGATGGCCGACAGTACCTGGTCATCATGGCGGGGGGGCACCACTTCATGGAAACGCCCAGAGGCGACTATGTCATTGCCTATGCCCTGCCCGAAGCGGGATGATCGACTCTGTGCCCTTGCCCACATGAGCGAGATGAACCCGAGATGAACCATTGCGGGTCAGGGGGATTAGATGTGTCACCCCACACATGGCCCGAGGAGCGACGATGAGACTGGAAACTGCGGCGGAGCGGGGACTTCATACCGTGCATTCTCTCGTCCTGGCCTTTCCCATCGCGCTATTCAGCGCGGGCCTAGTGGCCGACATCGCCTACCTCCAGACCGCTGAAATCCAGTGGACCAACTTTGCCGCCTGGCTGATCGTCGGCGCGCTGATCTTCGGCGGTGTAGCGGCGGCATGGGCGCTGGCATCATTGGTCATTGCGCTGAGATCGCCGCAAAGAACGCGTCGACTGATCTACTTTGGCGTTCTCGCGGCGATGTGGCTCCTGGGCCTGGTGAATGCCTTCAAACACAGTCAGGACGGATGGAGTTCGGTGGGTGCCCTCGGCGTCATCCTGTCCATCCTGTGCACGGTTCTGGCCCTGGTTGCCGGTGTGATGGCCTACACCCCCACCATCTCCAGGGAGATCGCGCGATGATGCGTTCGTTGATGGGCGCGAGCGCCTTGTTGCTGACATTGGCGGCTTGCGGCCAAAGCGATCCTGGCCTGAATCAAACCGGAGCCACTCCGGATCTGCCTGGCGTTCGTGAAACACTCGTACCGCCGATGAAGATCGCCAGCCCGACCGGCTGGAACGGCCAGACCCCGACTGCACCGGCCGGCTTTACGGTCACGGCCATGGCCACGGATTTCCGCATCCCGCGCCAGATGCTGGTGCTTCCCAACGGTGACATTCTGGTCGCCGAGGGACGCGGCGGCAATGCACCGCCGCTAAGGCCCAAGGATGTGATCGCTGGATCGATCAAGAAGAAGGGCAATACACAGGTTGAAAGCGGTGACCGTGTCACCCTTCTGCGGGACGCCAACAACGACGGCCAGCCGGAGGTACGCAGCGTTTTCATCGACAATCTGGATGCCCCCTACGGCCTCGCCTTCGTGGATGGCACCCTCTATGTCGCCACGCAGGACGCGCTGCTGAGCTTTCCTTATCAGGCGGGCCAGACAAGGATCACGGCCCCGGCTACGGAGCTGACCAAACTCCCTTCGCGGATCAACCACCACTGGACCAAGTCGCTGACCGCCAGCGCCGATGGTCAGACGCTCTATGTCGGGATCGGTTCGAACAGCAATGTCGGCGAGCGCGGTATGGCGGTGGAGGAAGAGCGTGCCGTGGTCTGGGCCATCGACCGTGTGACGGGCGCACGTCGCACGGTGGCGACCGGCATTCGCAATCCTACGGCCTTGGCTATCGAACCCCAGACCAGCGCCTTGTGGGCCGTGGTCAATGAACGCGACGAGATCGGTCCGCAGCTTGTCCCCGACTATCTGACCTCTGTGCGCGAAGGTGCCTTCTATGGGTGGCCTTACAGCTATTGGGGCAAGAATATCGATCCGCGGGTCAGGCCCCAACGTCCAGACCTGGTCGCGACAGCCGTTGCGCCGGATTATGCGCTCGGTTCCCACGTGGCGGCGCTGGGGCTGTCCTTTGCGACGGACGGCGGCTTCGGCGGGACCTTCAGCCAGGGTGCCTTCATCGGGGAGCACGGAAGCTGGAACCGGCAGGATCTGTCCGGCTACAAGGTCGTCTGGGTGCCGTTTGCCAATGGGCGTCCCAGTGGGCAGCCTGTGGATTTCCTCTCTGGTTTTCTGACTGATGATGGTCAGGCGAGAGGACGACCCGTGGGTGTGGTCTTTGACCCTGTTCGCCGTATTCTGCTGGTCGCAGACGATCTGTCGAACACGGTGTGGCGCGTCGCCCCTGGCGCACCAAGGACCTGACGGTCTGGTACGATCGGCTTAGGTACACGGCGGCGGGTGAGCTCAACACCCAGTCTTCAGTTCCAGAACGGCATGCGACTGCCTTATGCTGTGAGTTTTGAGCACAGGGGGTCGTCGCGGCCAGCCCGCTCCGGTAAGGTCAAGGTGGCGCGCGATGGACGCGGCTTCACCCAGATCATTTCCGCCGAGAAGGTCGATTCTTGCTGCTCCTGCTTGCCTTTCTACCTTTGATCGGAGCGATAGCCCCCGCGCTGGCGATTCGGGCCGGACGCGACGCTTGTGCGCTGGCAGCGGGAGCCGTGACGCTGGGCGCGCTGGCGATCCTTGGTGTTCTGGCTCCTGCCGTGATGGCGGGCCAGACGGTGCAGGTTCAGGTCGACTGGATTCCGCTGCTCGGGCTGAACCTCAACCTCTTCCTTGATGCGCTGGGTCTGATGTTCGCTGGGATGATCCTGGGTATCGGCCTGCTGATCATCGTCTATGCCCGCTTCTATCTGGCCAAGGCCGATCCGATGGGTCGGTTCTTTACCTACCTGCTGCTGTTCCAGGGAGCGATGCTGGGCATCGTCCTGTCCGACAACATCCTGTTGCTGCTGATTTTCTGGGAGCTGACGAGTTTGTCGTCGTTTCTGCTGATCGGCTTCTGGCGGCACCTGCCCGAAGGTCGACAGGGAGCACGCATGGCGCTGGCCATCACGGGTGCCGGTGGGCTGTCGCTGATTGGAGGACTGCTGATCCTCGGCAACATCGCAGGGTCCTACGACCTGACTGTAATTCTTCAGAACCGCGATGTGATCCAGGCGTCGCCGTTATATCTGCCAGCGCTACTTCTGATCCTGGGTGGCTGTTTCACCAAATCGGCCCAGTTCCCGTTTCATTTCTGGCTGCCGCACGCCATGGCCGCGCCGACGCCGGTCAGCGCATATCTGCATTCGGCGACCATGGTGAAGGCGGGCATCTTCATGCTGGCTCGGCTCTGGCCAGTGCTGGCGGGCACTGATGCCTGGTTTTATCTGGTCGCGACCACGGGCCTGGTGACGATGGTATTCGCGGCGATCGTGGCGCTGTTCAAGGACGACCTGAAAGGGCTCCTTGCCTATTCTACAATCAGCCATCTGGGCTTCCTGACCATGCTGTTCGGCTTCGGTACGCCCATGGCCGCTGTGGTTGGTGTCTTCCACATCATCAATCATGCGACCTTCAAGGCGGCTCTGTTCATGAACGCCGGCATTGTCGATCACGAAACCGGGACGCGCGATATCAGGCGGCTGGGCGGGCTTGCGACCCTCATGCCGATCGCGGCCACATTGGCGGTGGTGGCGGGCCTGTCGATGGCTGGCATTCCGCCGCTCAACGGTTTCATTTCCAAGGAGATGATGCTGGAAGAGGCATCCCACACCGTCTGGTGGAGCCAGCCCTGGCTGGTGCCGGCCCTGGCGACCCTGGGGGCGACTTTCTCGGTGGCCTATTCGTTCCGCTACATCGTGCACGTCTATTTCGGGAAGAGGCGCGACGATTATCCGAAGGCACCCCATGATCCCGGGGTGGGCTTGTGGGGCCCGCCGGCGGTCCTGGTTGCCCTGGTCGTCGCGATCGGCCTGTTCCCTGCAGTGGTGGCCGGACCTTTGGTGGAACAGGTGTCGCGGGCCGTCATTGGGGGGGACACTCCCTATTATTCCCTGTCGCTCTGGCATGGGGTGACCCCCGCTCTTTTCATGAGCGTCGCGGCCATCGGCCTCGGCCTGGTTCTGCTGAGTGCACATCGGCAGATCGCAGTTGTCTGGCAGGGTCTGCCGCTACCGGATGCCAAGCGGCTTTTCGATCGGGCCGTCGAGGGCACGACCGCAACAATGGTGGCGTTCACGACGCAAACCCAGAACGGATCGCTCGAACGCTATATCGCGATGTTTATCGGCACCGCTCTTGTCGTCGGGTTCGCCGGCTTTATCGGGTTCGACTTTGTTGGCGGGGAGCGACCCACGACGGCAGCAACGCCCATGGCAATCGTTGGCTGGCTGACGATGATTACCGCCACGGTTCTGGTCGTGGTCAACCACAGGGCCAGGTATCTGTCGCTGATCTATATCGGCATTGTCGGCCTCGTGATTTCGCTTGGCTTCGTCCACCTGTCTGCGCCGGACCTGGCCTTGACCCAGATTTCAGTGGAGGTGGTCACCATCTTGTTGATGTTGCTGGCGCTCAACCTGCTGCCCAAAACCAGCCCACGAGAGAGTGGTCTGCCCCGTCGCATCCGCGACGGCCTGCTGGCTGTGATGTGCGGGCTTGGTGTCGGCGGCGCGGCCTGGGCCGTGATGACCCGTCCCTTGAGCAGCATCTCCAGCTACTTCTGGGAAAATGCTTATTCCGGCGGCGGGGGCACCAATGTCGTGAACGTCATTCTGGTCGATTTTCGCGGGTTCGACACCTTCGGCGAAATCATCGTGTTGGGCATTGCGGCCCTGGGTATCTTCTCCTTGCTGGAGACCGCAGGCAATGGTGCCAGCGGGCGCAGGATCCTTGCCTGGCAACCTGATACACCGCGTTCGCCCGAGCATCACCCCATGATGCTCGTGGTCGCCACGCGTCTTCTGCTGCCCTTGGCCGTGATGGTCGGGCTCTATATTTTCCTGAGGGGCCACAACCAGCCGGGCGGAGGCTTCATCGCAGGCCTGGTCGTATCCATTGCCATCCTCATGCAATACATGGCGTCGGGCTATCAGTTCGCAGCACAGCGTCTGCGTGCGGACCATCACACATTGATTGGTCTGGGTGTGCTGGTTGCCGCGGCGACAGGTCTGGGGTCGTTGCTTTTCGGGGCCCCATTCATGACCACAGCGTTCGATTATTTCAGCCTGCCTGTCATCGGCACGTTCGAACTCGCCACAGCCATGCTGTTCGACGTTGGAGTGGCCCTGACAGTGATCGGTGCGGTCATCCTGGCTTTGGCGCAGTTGTCCCAGGTCGCCCAGAGCGCAGAGAAGCAGCCCTCCCTCACGACCGACGAGGCCATGGATGTCGATCCATCCCGTGCGAGGACAGAAGCGGCCTCCAGGGAGGCGAAGTGATGATCAGTCTGGAGTTTCTGGTGGCTTCGGCCATAGCCGTTCTGACGGCCGCCGGTGTTTATCTGGTTCTTCGCCGACGGACATTTCCGGTCGTGCTGGGACTGGCGTTTCTGTCCTATGCGATCAACGTCTTCCTGTTCGCCATGGGGCGACTGGTGATCGACCAGCCCCCGCTCTACGACAAGGGGGCTGAAAGCTATACCGACCCCTTGCCTCAGGCCCTGGTCTTGACGGCCATCGTCATCGCGTTTGGCATGACAGCCTTCGTGGTTGTCCTGGCACTGCGCAGCTATCTCGAAACCGGCGTTGACCGGGTCGACGGCACGCCAGATGCGGAGGGCGACCAGTGAGCCTGATCGTCTCATACTGGGTCGTTGCCAGCGTCATCATGCCCGCCGTTATGGGGGCGGGCATTCTGTTGTTCCTGCGCCACAAGCTGACCTTGTCTCGGTTCGCAGCGATCGGATCGTGCCTGGCGATGATCGTCGTGGCCGTCGTTCTGGTCGTGGAGGCCAATGGTGGCACGATCCAGAGCTATGCGCTGGGCAACTGGCGGGCCCCGTTTGGCATCGTCCTGGTCCTTGACCGGCTCTCTGCGATGATGGTGTTGCTGACCGCCGTCCTCGCCCTGGTCGTTCTGGTTTATGCGATCAGCACGGGCACGGACCGCAAGGGCTGGCATTTTCATCCGCTGTTTCAGTTCCAGTTGCTGGGGCTGAACGGGGCCTTCCTGACCGGCGATCTGTTCAATCTGTTCGTCTTCTTCGAGGTTCTGCTGATCGCCTCCTACGGGCTGATGCTGCATGGCCAGGGAGGGCAGCGGCTGAAGGCAGGGGTGCAGTATGTGATCATCAATCTGGTCGGCTCGACCCTGTTCCTGGTGGCGGTCGGACTGCTGTACGGCGTGACCGGAACCCTCAACATGGCCGATCTGGCGGTTCGTGTGGCGGCCGCGCCGCCGGGTGATCAGGGACTGATAGTCGCTGCCGGTCTGTTGCTGACCGCAGTTTTTGCCCTCAAGGCCGCGGTCGTGCCGCTGCATTTCTGGCTGCCGGGTACCTATGCGGCGGCGACGGGAACGGTCGCCGCCTTGTTTGCCATCATGACCAAGGTCGGGGCCTATTCCATTATCCGCACCAGTACTCTCATCTTTGGCGAGGACGCAGGTGGCCTGGCGTATGTCGCTGGTCCCTGGCTGCTACCGGCCGCGCTCGTGACCCTCTTGATCGGGTTCGTCGGGCTATTCGCGGCGCGCAGCCTTCGCGGTCTGGCGGCCTGGGCAGTGATCGGCTCGATGGGCACCCTGCTGTGTGCCGTGTCCGTCTTCACCGTCCAGTCGATGGGTCCGGCGCTCTACTACATCCTGCATTCGACCCTGGCCGGGGCCGCACTGTTTCTGATCGTCGACCTGATTGCCCAGAGACGCGCCGAGCATGCAGACGCCATCACCCTTGCCCCGAGGTTCAGCCAGTTCGAAATCCTGTCGGGCTTGTTCTTCCTCGCAGCTATCGCCACGGTCGGGTTGCCGCCCCTTTCGGGCTTTGTCGGCAAGTTGCTGATCCTCGACGGTGTACGGGCCTCACCGCAGGCGGTGTGGATCTGGGCCGTCATCCTGACGACCACGGTTCTGGGCGTCCTGGCGTTCGCGCGCGCCGGAAGCGCGATCTTCTGGAAGAGCACGACGGTCGAAGGCGAGATTGTTTTGCGGGCCCTGCGCGGCAAACGTGGGGGCGTCGCCGCGGCGGGGGCACTTCTGCTGATGCTGGCGGGTCTGACTCTGCTGGCCGGGCCTGTCACGACTTACACGGCGGCGGCGGCGGGCCAATTGTTCTCGCCTGACCAATATATCGAGGCCGTCCTGGGTCCGCAGTCCGGAGGTCGCCGATGATCCGCCGTCTTCTGCCTCACCCCGGCCTGAGCGCGATGCTTGTCGTCGTGTGGATGCTGCTGGTGAACGCGTTCACCTTCGGGGCCCTGTTTCTGGCGATCGTGTTCGGGGTGCTGGTGCCTCTTGTCACAAGCCGCTTCTGGCCTGATCGACCGAAGGTTCGCTTTGGGCGGGACATGATCGGTTATATTGGCGTGGTGCTGTTCGACATCCTGATCGCCAATTTTCAGGTGGCGTGGCTGATCATGACGCGCCGTAATCGGGATCTTCGCTCCCAGTGGCTCGTGATCCCGCTGGAGCTTCGTTCGCCAGAAGCCATCACGGCACTGGCCGGTACTATCAGCCTGACGCCCGGTACTGTCTCCAGCGACATCTCCGGCTGCGGTCGCGCTTTGCTTGTTCACTCCATTGATGTCGCCGACCCCGAGGCGGAGGTCGCACGCATCAAGAGCCGCTACGAGGCCCGCTTGCTGAAGGTTTTTCCATGACCGGATCGATCTTGCCCGTGGCACTCGGCTTCGCCTTCATCTGCGTCAGCCTTTCGATCCTGCTCAACCTGTTCCGCCTGTGGCGCGGCCCGCTTTCGGCCGATCGCATCCTGGCGGTGGATACCCTGACCATCAACGCCATTGCGATGATCGTCCTGTTCGGGATCGCCTATGCGACCTCGGCCTATTTTGAAGCCGCGCTTCTGCTGGCCATGGTCGGGTTCGTGGGCACTGTGGCCTATTGCAAGTTCCTCCTGCGCGGAGACATCGTCGAATGAACCTGATCGCAGAACTCGCCATTTCGCTGCTTCTGGTCACCGGCGGACTGTTCATTCTCGTGGGGTCGTGGGGCTTGGCCAAGCTGCCGTCATTGATGACGCGGCTTCATGGTCCGACGAAAGCGACCACTCTGGGGGTCGGTGCCTGTCTGATTGCCTCGATGATCTATTTTCCCGTCTTCGGCGAGACGTACTCGGCGCACGAACTGCTGATCGCCCTGTTTCTGTTCCTGACGGCACCTGTGTCGGCAAACATGATCGCCAAATCCCACATCCATCGGCAGGGCCGCGGAATCGACGCCAACCCATCGGACCACATTATCGACGGGCTCCCTTCGCCTGGGACCGGTTCGGACTGGGCAACCTTCACGGGGGCCGACGAGGGAAGCCAGTGACCAAACAGGGTCAACATGACGCGGCTTCAGACCTTTAGCGGTTGTCGGTTTGAACGAAGCCGGTGGCGGAGAGGGTGGGATTCGAACCCACGGTACCCGTAAAGGCACGCCGCATTTCGAGTGCGGTACATTCGACCACTCTGCCACCTCTCCGCGGGGCCGTAAGTACGCTTGGTCGAGCGAGGGGCTTCTCTAGTCGGGCGGGAGCCGGGCTGCAAGCGGGAAAAACCGTCAGCGTTGCGCCGGAAGTGGCAGGCCGAGCGTGTCGCCGCCGGTCAGGTCGCCGTCGATGACGCGGAAGAGTTCGGCGGGGCGGCCGCCGGTGGCCGAGGACATCACGCCGGTGGGCTGAACCAGGCCGGTGCGTTCGACCCCGCGCCGGAAATTCTGCTTGTGCAGCGATAGTCCGGCGATGGCTTCGGCGGCGGACTGGAGGTCGGAGAGGGTGAAGGTGGCGGGCATCAGGTCGAACAGGACGGGGCGGTATTTCAGCTTGCTGCGCAGACGGCCCAGGCCGGTGGCGAGGATGCGGCGGTGGTCGGAGGCCATGGGGAGGCCAGAGAGTGTGGCCGCGACAGGGCGGTCGTTGTCGCGGTCGGCCTCGGCGACCAGACCCGCTTCGTAGAGGAGTTCGTAGCGGTCGAGGACGCGGCCTTCGTTCCAGCGATGCGGTGGCAAGGTGGCGAACAGGGTCTGGACGCGGATCAGGCGGCGCGGGTCGGTGGCCGCCCAGTCGTTCAGGGCGGCGATGAGGGCGGGCAGGCAGGCGGCGGGGCCGTCGCGGCGATCTTCCCAGGGAAAGATGTCGAGCAGGGGAGTCCAGCGGGCTTCGTCGAGTGGGGGCGCGTCGACGGCGTCGGCTGTGAGAGCCAGATAGCCGACGGAGACTTCGCGGCGGCGTTCGGGGCCGGGGGTGGCGCGGGGGCTGGCGCGGCCCAGGTCGCCGAAGGTGTAGAGCTGTTCGACGAAGCCGAGTCGAAAGCCGGTCTGGTCGGTCACGAAATCGCGCAGGGCCCGTTCGAAGGTGCGGTCGCGAACGGGATCGAACGGACCAAAGGGCAGGGCGGTCAGGCCGTCGTCGCCACTGACGGTCAGGACGCAGGCGGTGCGATCGCGCACGGCGATCACGACCGCCGACAGACCGATGCGAACGCCCTGCTCGTCCTGAGCGACCACCGGTTCTATTCCGTGTGCCAGGCGTCGGGGCCGGGGCTCAGGCCGGTGGCCTCGGCCAGGATGCGGTAGCGTTCCAGATAACGGGCCTGGGCGACCGGGGCGGGCAGAGGCTCGATGACCAGGTCGTAGCCGGCGGGCGGGGCCCCGAAGAGCGAGAGGGATTCGGTCTTGTTGAATCCGGCCAGCTGGGTCGCCTCGAAAAAGGCGCAGGCGCGGTCGGCCTTCTTGATCAGGGTCTTGATGGCGAGGGGCGATTTCGGCGGCAGGGCGAAACGGACGTGGATGGCGCTTTCCAGTCGGGCCTCGAAGGCCTTGTAGTTGACACCCAGCGCGGATTTGAAGGGCGAGATCATGTCGCCGATGACGTATTCGGAGGCGTCGTGCAGCAGGGCGGCGAGCCGCCATTTCGGCTCGAGGCCCGGCTTGATATGGGCCGCGATCTCCTCGACGACGCAGGAGTGCTGGGCGACGGAGAAGGCGTGTTCGCCAATGGTCTGGCCGTTCCAGCGCGCGACGCGGGCCAGGCCGTGGGCGATGTCCTCGATCTCGATGTCGAAGGGCGAGGGGTCGAGCAGGTCGAGGCGGCGGCCGGACAGCATGCGCTGCCAGGCGCGAGGCGCTTTGGATGCGGAGGAACGGGGACTGACGGCCAAGGCGATTTCCTGCTGGAATGGCCCGGTGTGGTGGCCCATCGGGGCCGCGGGATCAAGGCCGGGGCCGACAAAGCTGTTGGCGATCATTCCCCGACGTTGAGGGTGACCAGTGCCTTGGCGTCGTCGAAGACGTCGTCGCCCTCGCGGTCCTTGGAGCGGACGGTGACGACGACGATGGGGCCACCGGCCGGGCCGCGTGCCTCATAACCGACCAGTCGCCAGCCTTCGACCGAGGGGCGGTTGTCGGTCAGGATCCAATTGGCGCGGGTGGCATTGCCCGCAGCAGAAGTACGGACCACGGTCGCGGCGTCATTGGCCTGAACGCTGACGCTGTCGCCGCCGTCGTCGCTTTGAACATCGACGGTGGTACCGTCGCCCTTGGCCTCGACCTGAAAGCCGCCGATGTTGACCGAGGCATCCTCGCCGTCGGCGTCGATGCTGATGCCCGGAAGGCGAACGGTGGCCTTGTCGCCCTCGGCCTGGATGTCGACGCCGGGGGCCTGGATCGATGCGCTGTCGCCGCTCGACGATGTCGCCTCGGCGGAGGCACTGGCTGTGGCGCTCTTCTGGGCGCGGATGCCGGCCACGGCCTGGGGCAGGGAGACGGAGAGACGATCCTCGAAGGTTTTCAGGGCTGCAGTGCTATCGGTGCCCGAAAGGCTTACCAGATGCAGGATGACCTCGGCTCCGCGCGGGCCGCCATAGGTACAGACGGTGCCCTGTGCGCTGGCAGAACCCTTGCGGGTCAGGCTGCCAAGTGTCTGCGGGCATTGCAGGGTTTCGACCACGCGAAGCACGCCGCTGGTGTCATTCTCGACCGTCCGGGTCGAGGAGATGCGGACGGAATTGTTGTCGCAGCCGGTCGTCAGCGCGGCGAAAGCGCAGACGGTGGGGATCAGAAAGGGACGAACCATCATGGTCGAATATCCTTGGTCTTGGGTGCATCCTGCGCCCGCTGGCCCGCGAATCCAGTGAAATCGCGGTAACCGGTGTATCGGGGCAGACGCTTCAAGACTTAAACGCCGGGACGCGAGCCTTCCCGTCGGTTCAGGAAGGCCAGGCGTTCGAACAGGTGGACGTCCTGTTCGTTCTTCAGCAGGGCCCCGTGCAGCGGCGGGATCAGCTTGTTGGGCGATTTCTCGCGCAGGGTTTCCGGATCGACATCATCGACCATGAGCAACTTCAGCCAGTCCAGCAGCTCGGAGGTTGAGGGCTTCTTTTTCAGGCCCGGCGTGTCGCGGATTTCGTAGAAGGTGCGCAGGGCCTCAGAGACCAGACGCGGCTTGATGCCGGGGAAATGGACCTCGATGATCGCCTTCATCGTCTGATCGTCGGGGAAGCGGATATAGTGGAAGAAGCAGCGGCGCAGGAAGGCGTCGGGCAGCTCCTTCTCATTGTTCGAGGTGATGACCACGACCGGGCGGACGGCGGCGCTGATGGTCTCGTCCGTCTCCTGGACATAGAACTCCATGCGGTCGAGTTCCTGAAGCAGGTCGTTGGGAAACTCGATATCGGCCTTGTCGATCTCGTCGATCAGCAGGACAGGGCGGACCGGAGAGGTGAAGGCCTCCCACAGCTTGCCCTTCTTCAGATAGTTGCGCACGTCGTGAACACGGGCGTCGCCCAGTTGGCTGTCGCGCAGGCGGCTGACGGCGTCATATTCGTACAGGCCATTGTGGGCCTTGGTCGTGGATTTGATGTGCCAGGTGATCAGGGGTGCGTTCAGCGCCTTGGCCATCTCATAGGCCAGGACCGTCTTGCCGGTGCCGGGCTCGCCCTTAATCAGCAGCGGACGCTCCAGCGCGACCGAAGCGTTGACGGCGATCTTCAGATCGTCGGTGGCGATATAGTTGGACGTGCCTTCGAACCGGTCTGCGGTGCGCGACATGGAGAGCTCCGGGTTGCTTTAGGAGACGGTTAGCGAAGGGCACCCGGGTTAACAACGATCATCTTGCCTAGGGAAGGCACCGGAGGGTGATGCCAGCAGACTTACCCGCCCCGGCGGATCAGCTCATCGGCTAAATCCGCAGTCAGGTAGCCGTCGGGGGTGCGGTTGTTGGCGGCCTGCCAGCGGCGCAGGGCGTAGCGGGTGTTGGCCCCGACGACGCCGTCGATCCCTTGTGTGTCGAAGCCCATGGCGGTCAGGGCGCGCTGGGCGCCGATGCGCTGGTCGCGCGACAGGGGCGCGTCGTCGGGCCAGGTGCCGACCAGGCCGGGCTTGCCGGCAATCCCGTCCGCGGTCAGGCCGATGGCGAGGGCATAGGAGACGGAGTTGTTGTACTGGCGGATCACATAGTGGTTAGGCAGGGCCAGGAAGGCGGGGCCTCGCGCACCTTGAGGCAGCAGGATGACGCCGTCCTCAAGCGCCTCAAGCTGGTTCGGGCTGCCGCCGTGGGCAAGGCGGACACCGCGGGCCGACCAGTCGCTCCACCTGTGTTTGGGCCCCTCGGCCTCGGTGTAGTCGAAGTTGGACGGCAGGATGACTTCGTAGCCCCAGGATTGGCCACGCTTCCAGCCAGCCTGGGCCAGCAGGTTGGCGGCGGAGGCCAGGGCGTCGGCGTCAGAGCCCCAGATGTCGATCTGGCCGTCGCCGGTCTGGTCCACGGCGAGGCGGGTATAGGTGCTGGGCATGAACTGGGTCTGGCCCATGGCCCCGGCCCAGCTGCCCTTCAGGCCCGCGCGCTCGCGCTTGCCGTCGATGACGATGTCGAGCGCATTCTTGAGCTCGGTCTCGGCCCAGGCGCGGCGGCGGCCGTCATAGGCGAGCGTCGCCAGCGAGCGGATGACGTCATAGCTGCCCTGGATCTGGCCGAAGGCGCTTTCATTGCCCCAGATGGAGACCAGAATTTCGGTCGGCACGCCATACTGTTGGACCACGGCAAAGGGGACGCGGTCGGACAGGCGACGACCCTGGGCGACGCGGGTCGCCGACGCCGCATTCTGGATATAGGCCCCGGCGGGACGGCTGAACTCCGGCTGGTTGCCGTCCAGGCGGACGACGTTGGGGTCGGGGGTCAGGCCCTCGAGCTCTCGCGCATAGAAGGTGGCGCGGTCGCCGCCGTGCCGGGACAGAAAGCCCTGTTTCCAGCCATCGAAGCCGGCCTGATCGGCGGGCCCGGCCGGAGCGGGCGTGGTCGGCGCAGGAGCCGGCGTCGAAGGCGCGGGTGCGCTGGGGGCGGGCGACGTCGTCGGGCCGGCGGGCGGAGCCTCGGGCAACATGGGGCCGCAGGCGGCGACGGACAGGAGCAGGAGAAGACTGAATCTGGAACGCATGGCGATACTCTAGCCGCAGGAGAGGGGCGGGCGTGATGACAAGTGCGCGAGGCGACAGTCCGTTGCGACGCCGGGCGGCTGAATAGCTCTCTGGATCGTGGAAAAGGGTAAACCGGGCGCTAACCGCGTGTGGCAACGCGGTGGCAAGGGTCCGGGACGATAAGGGGCGTGCTCTCTGATACGGCCTGGTGGCGGAGGGGCGACGCGGCGGGGGTGCAACCCCGCAGACCCTCCGTTCAACTCGGAGGCCAGGCCTCCATCTTTATTAGGGCGCTAATGCTCACCGCGCGGCGGCTCGCTGCTTGAGCGCGGTTGCTTTGGGGACGTGTGCAGATGCTCGGTCGCGTCATTAGAAACATGCTGCATCCGATGGGGCGGCGTCGCTACGCTCGAAAGCTGTCATTTCCGATGCTTGTAGCGGGCGCGGGTCTCCTGGCTTTTGGAGGCACACTCTATGCCACGACCCCTGATGCGCCGGGCCGAAGCGCAATGGTCGCTTATGTAGAAGTGCGGTCGACGGATCAGCATTACCGTGACTGTGCACATGCCAAAGCCGAAGGACGAACCAATATCCGCAGTTGGGATCCGTCCTATCGCGAGCGAATGGACAAGGACGGTGACGGTGTCGCCTGCGAACCATATTTCTAAGCGAGACCAGCGCGCAGGCGTTGACGTCTCACCCAACCCCCACTATACGCCCCGTTCCGCCGCTGGCTCGCCCTGCGGCTTTTCTATTTTTGATTTTGTTTCAGGACGAAGACCATGAAGGTCCGCAGCTCGCTCAAGTCGCTCAAGACCCGCCACCGCGACTGCAAGGTCGTGCGCCGCAAGGGTGTGGTCTATGTGATCAACAAGACCGACCCGCGCTTCAAGGCGAAGCAGGGCTAAGGCATTTTAGTGCGCTAACGCGCGCGACGCGGCCGCGCGCTGCTTGAGCGCGAAGATATCAAGAGGCTGTGGATTCTGTCCGCAGCCTTTTTCGTGTCCGGTGTTGAGCCGGGCCAAGCGACGTGGTTAGCGTCCGCATTCCATTTGCCCTGACGGTCGTTCGGCCTGCTTGAGGGCGTTTCTCTGTTTCTGATCCTGTTTCCGGAGCCTTTCCATGGCCGATGATGCGTCCTTCGATTCCTCGCCCGACGTCTTGAATGCGACGGCGCAGGGGCGTCTGCGCACCATCATCGAGCGGCTGGAGCGTCTTGAAGAAGACAAGTCCGCCGTCATGGAGGACATGAAGGAGGTCTTCGCCGAGGCCAAGGGCGAGGGCTATGACGTCAAGATCCTGCGCAAGGTCATCCGCATCCGCAAACAGGACAAGGCCAAGCGCCAGGAAGAGGACGCGATACTGGACCTGTACCTGTCGGCGCTCGGCGAGGTTTGAAGCGAGGGCGCAGGTTTCAGGGTCCAGGTTCTAGGGTTTCTGAGTTTCTGAGCTATCGTTTGGGAAGGCTGGGGATTCCCTGGAACCTGACCCCTAGAACCTAGAACCTAGAACCTTGGATGAAGCGGAAACCGCCAGACAGCCCCTTCGAAGCCCAGCGCAAGGCGGCGCAGCGCGCGGCCCTGAACGCCCTGAGACGCGCCCGCCGGTCAGCAGACAAGGCGGGCGTTTCGCTGTCTGAATGGGAGGGCGAGTTCCTGGACTCGGTCAGCGAACGGGTGAAAACCCACGGCCGCGCCTTCGGCGACCCGGAGAAGGGGGCACCGGGCCAGGCCCTGTCATCCATGCAGGGCCGCAAGCTGAAGGAAATCGCCGCCAAGGCAAAGGGCGAAGAGCCGAAGCGGCGGTGGGGAAAGAAGAGGGATTAGGTTTCAGGTTATAGGTTCTAGGAACAAGACCGAGCGATCGATCAACTGCCGCCCCTAGAACCTAACCCCTAAAACCTAGAACCTCAGAACAGGATCTTGCGGAAGGTCAGGCTGATCGTGCGCCCTTGAGGGTCCAGATAGTCGGACTGGTAGTTCAACGGCAGGTCGGAACCGTCCAGTGTGGTGACCTCGGTGCGGGTGTCGAAGATGTTCTGGAAGCCCAGGTTCAGGCGCGAGCCCTTGAGCCAGCCAAAGCGCTGAATCAATGACTGCTGCTGGTCCAGATTGACGAACATGTTGAGGTTGATCGTGGTCTGATCCGAGAAGCGCAGGGTGTCGCCGACGGTGGTCGAGTCGCGCCAGTTGGCGTTGACGAACGCGCCCATGCCGTTCCTGAACACGCCGCCCTGGGCCTGGATTTCATGGCGCGGGCTGCCGCCGCGGCTGCCGGTCGCGCCGCCGTCCAGCAGGTCGATGACGGGCAGTCCGTCACGAATGACGATCTCGTCCTGCAAGCGCCAGGTATGGTAGATCGACAGGTTGAAGCGGCCTTGCCCCGGCTGCATGCCGCCACCACGACCGCGACCCCCGCCGCCGAACCTGACGGCACCGCCGCCTGGAGGGCCTCCCGCACGGGGACCGCCGCCGCCGGGACCGCGTGCACCGCGAGCACCAGGCATGCCGGGGGCACCGGCCGCAGCGGGTGTCGGGGTGCCGAAGGCGCGCGAGAAGTTGAAGCCGGTGCGGATATCCTGACGCTCGGCACTGTCGTAATTCAGGGCGCGGGCATCGAAGGAAACCAGGTCGCCGTCGGCATTGCGCACGAAGCGGTCGGGCAGGGCCGCCTCCAGCTCGGGAGTGATCGTCGGGAAGGCGGCAAGCACATCGTCGGTCTGACTGACCGTCCAGGTCGAGGACAGGCTGAGGTCGGTTTCGCCCAGAGGCCGGAAGGTGACGCCGGCCTTGAAGACCCGGCGGTTGTCGGAATTCAGACCGGGGTTGCCGCCATCGATGCGGGTCACGAAGACCGTCTGGCCGGTAGCGAAATCGAACACGGCGACGTCGGGCGTCGAAATAATCGGGTCGTTCAGTTGGGAGATCGAGGGCGCACCCTGTTCGTCGGTGTAGCTGACCAGGAACGACAGCGGCTCGATCGGCGACCAGTTCAGGCCCACACCCACCACCGGCAGGCCGCCGAAGTCGGACAACTCTTCATAGCCCGCGTTGAAGTTGACCGACAGGTCGCCCAGGAAGGGCAGGACACCCTGGTCCCGGTCGGCGATCGGGAAGGTGAAGCTGCCGGAGCCGGTGAAGCGGTCGCGCGACTGGGAGCGTTCGATGGTGTCGCCGGAGCGGACGCTGGTTGAGTCCAGCGAGCGGGTGTCCGCGCCCAGCTTGAAGGTCGAGGAAATGCCACCGGCGGGCAGGTCGTAGAGATCGCCGGTCAGAACCAGCTCTGCCCCCAGCGACTGGGAGACGGAGTTGGCGGTGTCGCCGGCCAAGGCCGCGAAATCGGCCAGGGTGACGGTCCCGAACGGGTCGGCGGTCGGATCGCCTGCGTTCACGCGGTCCTGGAACGGCGTCACGCCATAGCCGCGTCCCGTGAAGGTATCGGTCTCGACCCGGTCGTAGTTGCCGCTGAAGGTCCAGCGCCATTCCTCGCCGATGAAGCCGTCCAGGACGGTGCCGACATTGGCGGTCAGGGTGTCGGTCTTGCGGCCCAGGGAGGCGGGGGCGTCAAGGTAGCGGAAGACGGTCTCGTCCGTGCCCGTATCGACGCCGTCTACATCGATGACGACGCCGGGCAGGCCGTTGAAGCTGCGGGTGTTGGTGTTTTCCAGGCTGACGCTCAGCGTGCCCTGGGTCGTGCTGTTCAGGTCGCGTTTGATCGAGCCGCGGGCTTCGAGCTGTTCGCTCTGGGACAGCAGGGTGCGGTAGGCCCCCTGATCCGCCGGATCGCCGAACAGCGGGGCCGGCAGGTCTTCGGGGTCACGCCGGATATCCCGCTCGGACTCGAACAGCGGGCTGGAGCGGGTGTATTCGGCATCCACCGAGTAGCGGTTGCCGCCCGCGATGTTGAACAGGGTGCTTTCCAGCTCGGTGGTGGTGCGGCCGCCCTGGGTCGGGGCGCGATAGGCGGCCTCGGCCGAGATGGAGCGGAAGTTGGCTTTCAGCACGAAGTTGACCACGCGTTGATCGGCGCGATAGCCGAACTGCAGCGCGACCTCCTCGGGCAGGATGTCGGTACGTTCGATGGCTTCGGTCGGGATGCTCTGGATTTCGCGGAAGCCGGAGATGCGGCGACCGTTGACCAGCAGGACGGGCTGGCCGCCGTCGCGGCCCTGAGAACTGCGGGTGACAGGTTCCAGATAAGCCAGAAGCTCCGAGATGTTGGCCGCGCCATAGGCCTGGATCTGGTCGGCGGTCAGTGACAGCTCGGGTTCGATGTCGGTGTCGACGGCACCGCGCGGGCGGCTGCCGGTGACGGTGACGGTGCCCAGATCATAGGCTTCCTCGTCTTCCTCGACCGGTGCCGATGTGGCCGGTGCTGGCCGTGTGACCGGAGGCGGCGTCTGGGGTGCCGTCTGGGGGGGTGCCGAGGCGGGGACAGTGCTGGCGAGCAGGCCGGACAGGGCGGTCGTGACGAGAAGCATGGGATAATCCGCAGGGGGAGGAACTGGCTAAACGGGCGGGCCCCGAGAATCCGTCGTTTGGCTTGATCGTATTTCGATGTGTCGAGAAGAGGTCATCGCCGCCGGTGCCGGCGGTCGCCAGTGAACTTTCGGACAAGTTTGAGGCATCGCCGGGGCATGGACCCTGTTGCCCCACGCGGGCTCTACCCCACCTCGCGCAGCACGTCCTCCAGCCCCTGTTCGCGGACCTTGCGGTAGAGGGTGGAGCGGCCGATGCCGAGGCGGCGGGCGATCTCGGACATGTGGCCGGCATAGACCTCGATGGCGTGCTGGATCAGGTCGCGTTCGATCTCTTCCAGGGTGCGAAGGTGGCCACGGTCGTCGAGGATGCGGATGGGGCTGTCGGGAGCCGCGACGACGGCGCTTGCAGGTGTCCCCTCCGTCTCGCCGCCAGGGCGGCGATCCACCTCCCCCACGGAGGGGAGCAGAGGCGCGGCCATGCCGGAGATGGCGGGGAAGTCGTGGGGTTGCAGGAATGGGGCGTCGGCCAGGACGATGGCGCGGTAGAGGGCGTTTTCCAGCTGGCGGACATTGCCGGGCCAGTCGAAGGCGGTCAGCAGCGCCAGGGTTTCGGGTGCGCAGCCGGTGACGCGGCGACCCTCTTCGGCATTGAAGCGGGCGATGAAATGGTCGGTCAGGGCCGGGATGTCCTCGCGCCGGTCGCGCAGGGCCGGGGCCTCGATCGGAAAGACGTTCAGGCGATAGAACAGGTCCTCGCGGAAGGCGCCTTCCTTGACCTGCTGGGCCGGGTCGCGATTGGTGGCCGAGACGATGCGGACATCGACCTTGACCGAGCGCTTGGCGCCGACGGGATCGACTTCGCCCTCCTGAAGCGCGCGCAGCAGCTTGACCTGCATATCGAGAGGCAACTCGCCGATCTCGTCGAGGAACAGCGTGCCGCCATTGGCCTCCTGGAACTTGCCCAGGTGCTTGTCGTGGGCCCCGGTGAAGGCCCCCTTTTCATGGCCGAACAGGATGGATTCGATCAGGTTGGACGGCAGGGCCCCGCAGTTGACGGCGACAAAGGGCTTGCCCGAACGGTCGGACGCCCCGTGCAGGGCGCGGGCGATGACTTCCTTGCCGACGCCGCTCTCGCCTGTGATCAGGACCGGGATGCCGGACTTGGCGGCGCGGGTGCCCATGGCCTTGACCATGCGCATCGGCGGGCTGTCGCCGACCAGATCGTCGAAGGAGGAACGGTTGGAGACGCGTTTGGTCAGGCGGCCGACCTCGGCCGTCAGCCGGGTCATCTGAAGGGCATTGGAGACGCCGACCAGAAGGCGTTCGGCCGACACCGGCTTGACGAAGAAGTCCTGGGCCCCGGCCTGCATGGCCTTGACCACCGCATCCACGCCGCCGTTGGCGGTCAGGACGATGACGGGCGTGGTGACGCCCGCGGTGCGGATCTCGGCCAGGGCCTCCATGCCGCTCATGCCCGGCATGACCATGTCCAGCAGGACGACATCGGCGCCGCCGCCCTTTGTCAGGCGGTCGATGGCCTCGCCACCGCTCTCGGCATGGACGACGGCATAGCCTTCACGCTCCAGCACGGCCTGGGCCAGGCGGCGCTGGGTCGGATCGTCGTCGACCACCAGAACGGTCTTGGCCATGCGGAACACCCTTCAAACATCACAGATCGTGGCCGGTCCTCGTTCAGCGGGACTGGTTCATTCCGGGACGTTTTAGGCCCGACAAGGTGAAGATCGGGTGGTCGGGAAGGGTGAGCGGGGGGTTAACGGGGCGGTGTCCGTAACTTGACTTGCGGGCGAACGCCCACGGTGCCGATGGCCTCGTCTTCAGGGCACCGTTGTACGCCATCTGCTGTGACACGTCGGCCGCCGCCCAAATCAAGATCGGGAAAGCTGGGGGCTACCGGCCGGAGATCGGATGAGCGGAGCATTATGCGATGGTCATTTGTGCCAGAGTCCGTGCCGCACATCAGGGTGCGGTACGCCCCGGCATCTACCCAGACTCCATCAGGCTGACGCGTCCAGACGCGGATGATGTTGGTGTTGGCGACCAACACTTCTTCAATGCCGTCGTCGTTGAGGTCGATGGGGCGTGCAACACATTCATCGTCAGCGGTGCATTGGTAACGGCTGTCTTCACTATCGACTGGCGTGAGAAAGCCTTCGGGCAGCGCCGCTGCCGGCCAGACCGTCAAGACTGGTTGACGGGCTTGCGCACCCGTCACGGCATCCTCGAACCGATCGGTCGCCGCGATGACGTTCTTTGCCCGCTGGGCGATAGATGGATTGCTCGAACGTGTGAGTTCATCCAAGGCCGCCAGCCCCGCCTTGCCGCTCTCGAAGCGCAGGAAGCGGAAGTCGAACTGATCGACGGCGACCGCACCCCGCTCCAGCCGCGCGACCTGGTCGTTGACGGACAGGCGGGTGGGGTCGGCCAGAGGGCTGAACAGGGCCAGGATCAGGGCGACGGCCAGGACGGCGGTCCAGACGTTGGTGCGCTCCAGAGGGGTCATCCAGGCGGCGTCGCGCTGCCAGAAGGGCCGCAGGGCGGCGAAGCCATAGCCGACGGCATAGGCCAGGCCGACGACGGCGCAGGCCAAGGCGATGATTCGGTCCGGCGTCAGGCCATGCTGGCCGATACGCAGGGCCAGACCCCAGAAGGCCAGGATGACCAATGGCGTGATCAGGACGGCGGCGACGCGGACGGCAATCCGCAGGACCGCGGGCGGCAGGTTGTCGGGGCGGCCATCCTGATAGGCGGTGTTGATCAGGATGATCAGGGCGGCGGCGGCGGACAGGACCAGGGCGGTCGCACTGCCCGTGTTCCAGAGACCCTGAAGGCCGGTGAAGGGCAGGGCGACAAGGAAACCCGCGACCAGCACCGTCATGACCAGCAGCAGCCAGGACAGCAGCATCAGCACCACGGTCCGAACGCCCCGGATCAGGCCGTCACGGACATCGGTCAGATGGACGGCGACGGCGAAGACCAGGCAGGTGACGGGTATCCAGAACCATTCCTCGCTCAGCAGATTGAGGAGAAAGTCCAGGCCTATGACCTGGAACAACAGCGCGCCGAGCAGGAGCAGCAGCCAGAAAGCGCCGGTGAAGCCTATGGACAGACCCAGTTGCACGCCCGCCTTCCAGGCGGTGTCGAAATAGGTGGGGAAGGCCGCGATCCAGCGCCGCTCGAGGTCCGCAGGCAGGATCAGGTGATGGCCGATAAACAGGGCGGCGGCGCTGAACAGGAACAGGGGCGGGGTGAAAAAGGGCGGGTTGATCAGGGTCTCGGCGCTCTGCCGCGCGACATCGTGCCAGCCAAGCAGGCCGAGGACGGCGGTCGCGGCGATGGCCCAGAGGGCGAGAGTGCGCGGTCGCATGCGGCCCACACCGGCTTGCAACAGGACCGGCACAAAGATGAAGATCAGCAGCAAGGGGGCGAACAGCTCAGGGACAGTTCCGGGCCAAGTGACTTCCGGGCATAACGCCGGATCGTTGTCGCAAATCCATCCAAGCGCCGAGATCGACCGATACAGCCACCACAGCGCCAGCCCTTGCACCGCTGCGATGGCCAGGCGGATTGGGAACAGCAGGGGCGAGGTCGCGCGGCCAAGGCTGTCGCGGCCGGTGGCCTCGAGCGTGGCCGTCTGGAAGGACTCGGTCATGATATGCTCCCCTCAGGCAATGTGAGCGCCTTCAGCGCCGCTTGTGAAGGGCGGACGCTTGAGTTTGACGGCGAGCCGTGTATAGAGCGCCCCATCACCGTCTGGACCTTACCGGTTCCGACGGTCCTGTCCGAGAACTTCGGGGTCTGGGGGTCACCCAGACCATAAATGTCAGAGAGCCCTCTGACGCCGTGGGGAGATGGGGATGCAGACGACGCCAGACGCGACCGGTATCCGGTCAGGTCGGGGTTGCAAGCCTCCTTCGGACAATACGACCGGCCAGAACGTCTCGCAGCGATGCGGAACGCTATGGCCAATCCGCCGTCGGGAATAAGCCCGCCGGCGAATGCAAGACTGGAGACCGCAATGGATCGCGCACAAAAAGCCGAGTCGATCGAAACGCTGAAGGGCGTTTTTGCCGACGCGGGTGCCGTGGTCGTGACCCACAACCTGGGTCTGACCGTTGCGGATATGGAAGACCTGCGTGGTCGCCTGCGTTCTGCGGGCGGCACGTTCAAGGTGGTCAAGAACCGCCTGGCGCTGAAGGCGCTCGAAGCCGATGAAGGCAGCGACTACCACGGCCTGTTCAAGGGTCCCGTGGGCATCGCCTATGCCGACGACGCGGTGACGGCCGCCAAGATCACCGCTGAATACGCCAAGGCCAACGACAAGTTCGTCGTCCTGGGTGGCTTCATGGGTGAGAAGGTTCTGGACGCGAAGGGCGTGGAGGTTCTCTCCAAACTGCCGTCGCTGGATCAGATCCGCGCTTCGTTCCTCGGCCTGCTCAACACGCCTGCGACCCGTATCGCCGGTGTGGTTCAGGCCCCGGCCGGCCAACTGGCACGGGTGTTCAACGCCTATGCCACGAAGGACGCCGCGTAAGCGGAACCGCCTCTTTCATCTCCGCACACCCTCTACTCTGAACCCAATCCCTCCGAAGGAATCTACTCCATGACCGACCTGTCCAAGATCGTCGAAGACCTGTCCAAGCTGACCGTCCTCGAAGCTGCCGAACTGTCCAAGCTGCTGGAAGAAAAGTGGGGCGTCAGCGCCGCTGCTCCGGTCGCCGTCGCCGCCGCCGGTGGTGCCGCTGCTGCTCCGGCCGAAGCCGCCGAAGAGCAAACCGAGTTCACCGTCGTCCTGCTGGACGGTGGCGACAAGAAGATCAACGTGATCAAGGAAGTGCGCGGCGTGCGTTCGGACCTGGGTCTGAAGGAAGCCAAGGACCTGGTCGAAGGCGCTCCTCAGAACGTCGTCGAGAACGTCTCCAAGCAGAACGCCGACGAAGTCGCCAAGAAGCTGACCGAAGCCGGTGCCAAGGTCCAGATCAAGTAAGATCGGGAAGTTGGTCTGCCCCTGACGCGCAAAGCGCGTCCGGGGTTTGCGAAATGAGCAGGTCCGGAGGGAAACCTCCGGGCCTGTTTTCGTTTGGGTCGTGGCATCGACGGCGTGGGCTTCCCACATGCCGTCTCTCCCTGAACCCGAAAGGCTGACCCCATGAAAATCCTGATGGTCCTGACGTCGCACGACAAGCTGGGCGACACCGGCAAGAAGACCGGCTTCTGGCTGGAGGAGTTCGCCGCTCCCTATTACGTCCTGAAGGATGCGGGTGCGGACATCACCCTGGCCTCGCCCAAGGGCGGCCAGCCACCGCTGGATCCCAAGAGCGACGAGCCGGACGCCCAGACCGAAGCGACCGAGCGGTTCAAGGCCGACGCCGACGCCAAGGCGGCCCTGGCCTCGACCCATCCGCTGTCAGAGATCAAGGCCGAGGACTATGACGCCGTCTTCTATCCCGGCGGTCACGGCCCGATGTGGGACCTGGCCGAGGACAAGACCTCGATCGCCCTGATCGAAGCCTTTGCCAAGGCCGACAAGCCCGTCGGGGCCGTCTGCCACGCTCCCGCCGCCTTGCGTCATGTGAAGGGGCCCGACGGCGAATTTCTGGTCAAGAGCCGCAAGGTCACCGGCTTCAGCAATACCGAGGAGGAGGGCGTCGGCCTGACGGACGTGGTGCCCTTCCTGCTTGAGGATGTGCTGAAACAGAATGGCGGCGATTATTCCAAGGGCGCGGACTGGGGTTCCTACGTCCTGACCGACGGCAAACTCGTCACCGGCCAGAACCCGGCGTCGTCGGAAGGCGCGGCTGAAGCCTTGCTGGCGTTGCTGAAGTAGGCAGTTGTGGTTCTCCCCCTCGCGAGCGACGACGGGGAGAACCATTCCTAACGGCGACGTGGGGCCAGGATGTCGCCCAATACGTCCGGGGTCCCCTCGACCCGCTCCAGGCGCGGGTAGCGCAGGCCGTCGTGATAGGGGATCGACAGGGTGCGGACGCGGTCGCCGTTCTTGACGGTCATCACAAGGGGTTCCGAACCCCCCTTAACCGCTGTGATGGCTTCCCGCAGGGCCTCGGCCGATGCAGCGCGATCGCCCACGGCGATCAGGTCCCAACCCGCCCCCAGACCCTGGTCATAGGCCACGCTGCCCCAGCGCACGCCGCCGATGCGATTGGTCGACGACAGGCTGAAGCCCAGGGAATACTGGAAGTCGTTGGCCCAGCCGGTCTGGATACGCTTCTCGGCGTCGGACAGGCTGTCGACATAGACCAGACGGTAGCCGCCGCGTGAGATGCCATCCAGCGGGGCCCTCGCTTCGGGTCCAACCGCATCCAGGCGACCGCGCAGGAAGCCGGCCCAGTCATGGGGGTGGACGTCGTTCAGGGCCGCGACCAGCTCCTCGAACGTATAGCCGCGGGTCTGAACCTCGCCGTCCAGGCGGCCGAAGAAGCCCTTGGCAAAATCGTCGAGCGAACGCCGCCCGTTAGTGCCCTCACGGATCAGGGTGTCCGCGTCCAGCCAGACCAGCAGGGCCTCGTCATAGTAGTCGCTGGTCGTCCGCATCCACGACGGCCAGTTGCCGGGCACGCGATAGCCCAGCAGGTTGTGGTTCTGGGTGTCGTGCAAAGCGCGCCATTGGCGCCCCGGCTGGTTTTCGTAGAAGGCGGCGTGACCGGCCATGCCGATGAGGGTTTCGTCTTTGGTCGCCAGACCGGCGCGGGCGGCCAGCACCTCGCCCCAGTAGGATGTCAGGCCTTCATAGACGAACATCAGGGTGTTCTGGGTCGGGACATTGTAGTTGGCGGTCTGCTCGTCCGCCGGCCGCATATATTTGCCGTTCCAGGAGTGGACATACTCGTGCGGCAGCAACTGGCGAGAGCCGAGCGAGCCGGTCCCCCGGGTAAAGAAGTCGGGAGCCAGGGTGTTCTCGGACGACCGGTGGTGCTCCAGCCCGATGCCGCCGAGCTGATTGGTCAGGCCGACCAGGAATTCGTAGCGATCGAAGGGGCGGGCTCCGAACAGGCGGTCGGCCTGGACCACCATGGCCTCAAACTTGTTCATCAGCCCGTCGGCCGGTTCCAGCTGTTCGGCCTTGTCGGCGACGACGTTGAGGTAAACTGGTGAGGAGCCGTCCGCGTCCAGCGCAAAGCGGCGATAGTGGGCTCCGGCGAACATCGGACTGTCGACCAGCGTGTAGAGGCTGACCGGTGCGAAAGTGGCCAGGCCCGCCTCGTTGGACACGGTGTCCAGGGCGACGCCATAGCCCCAGCCCTGGGGCAGGCGGATCGAAGGCTCGATCGTGATGCCGCTGGCGGCGTAGCCGGCCGGATAAAGGACGGCCTTTTCCCACTGCATGTTGACCATGCCGCTCGTCTGAACGACCCGCCAGGGACCGCCGTCGGGCTGGGTCAGCCACTGGAACTCGACCCGGATCTCCGTGATCCCCTGAGGAATGTCCAGGTGGAAGGCGTGGGGCTGAACGGTGTCGCGCAGCCACTCCAGCCGTCGGCCGTCCGGCGCGGTGACTGTCAGTCCGGAGATGAGCTGGATCGGACCCGTGTCGGCATGGTTGCCGGGCAGAAACTCGGGGTACAGCAGAGTAAAGGGTCCCGCCGACGGAACTGGGATGATTTGATTGACGCTGATGATCCGCCGGTCGCGGTCGGTGACGTCGGCCTCATAACGGATCACGCCCGGAAAGGTCGCTTGGGTCGGTGCTGGAATGGCCGGCTGCGAACGGGGCAGGGCCAACGCCGCATCCTGCGGCTGGGTCAGTACCGGAGTCTGGGACCATGCCGGGGCGGTCGTGACCATCGCGGCAGTGCAGGCGGAAGCGCACAGCAGCAGGCGGGGCAGGGGACGCATCATCTCGGCACTTCCGGTAAAAAACGAGGAGCCGGAGATCACGACGCCAGGCCGCGCGGGTCAACCCGGCGAACGGTCGAAAGGATTACAATCCTGTAATCCGAGACTCAGGCGGCGGGCTGAACTTCCAGCAGTTCCACAGTGAACAGCAGGGTCGAGTTGGGCGGCAGGTCGTCGCCGCCGACCCAGCGGTCGCCGTATCCCAGCGAGGCGGGGATGACGAACTCGAAGGTTTCGCCCTCGCGCATCAGGGCCACACCCTCGGTCCAGCCCTTGATGACGCGGTTCAGCGGGAACTCTGCGGGCTCATTGCGGGAATAGGAGCTGTCGAACTCGCGCCCGTCCACGAAGGTGCCGCGATAGTGGACCTTGACTGTATCGCTGGCGATCGGCTGTTTGCCGCCCGGCTTGGCCGCTCCGACGCGACGGTACTGCAGACCGCTTTCGGTCGTGGTCCAGCCGCGTTTCGCTCCGTTAAGGGTCAGATAGGCCGCATTGCCGGCGTTCCAGTTCTCCTGGGTGTTGCTGCCCGAGAAGTCGAGGTCGACGGCAGTCTGGCTGGGCGCGGTGGCGCAGGCGGCAAGGGCCAGACTTAGGGACAGGGCAACGGCGGCGGTGCGGATATGGGTCATGGCGCGGACGCTAATTTCACCGCCAAGGCAAAGCAATGGGGGTTCGGCGAACCAATGCGCAATCTTTGAGACGAGGGCCTTTATTTCGCCGGAGAAGCGCGTATATGTCCGCTCTTCCGCAGAACTCCATGAGTCCGCGCGCGAAAGCGTCGAGGCCCGGTCCGTCGCCCTCCGACCGAGCGAAGACGCGCTCCTCCCCAAGGGAGCCCTACATTTCAGGTGTCCTGGAGCCGAAAGGCCCGAGGGTGGACGCCGAAACCGATGGTCACGGGTCGCCGGATTGGCGAAGCCGTGGCTGCTGCATTTGATCGCCGCCAGCCCGGGTGGCGTATTGGGAAGACAGAATGGCCAAGACCAACGCTGAACTCACCGCCCCCGGTCAGTTCGCCACCGCCACCTCGTTCACCGGCAAGAAGCGCATCCGCCACTCCTTCGGGCGTATCCCCGAGGCGATCCAGATGCCGAACCTGATCGAGGTTCAACGCGCCTCCTACGAGCAGTTCCTGCAGCGCGAAGTGCGCAGCGGTCCGCGCAAGGATCAGGGCATCGAGGCGGTGTTCAAGTCGGTCTTCCCGATCAAGGACTTCAACGAACGCGCCATCCTGGAATACGTCTCCTACGAGTTCGAGGACCCGAAATACGACGTCGAGGAATGCATTCAGCGCGACATGACCTATGCCGCGCCGCTGAAGGTCAAGCTGCGCCTGATCGTGTTCGAGGCGGACGAAGAGACCGGCGCGCGCTCGGTCAAGGACATCAAGGAGCAGGACGTCTACATGGGCGACATCCCGCTCATGACCGACAAGGGTACCTTTGTCGTCAACGGCACCGAGCGGGTCATCGTCTCGCAGATGCACCGTTCGCCGGGCGTCTTCTTCGACCACGACAAGGGCAAGACGCACAGCTCGGGCAAGCTGCTGTTCGCCGCGCGGGTCATTCCGTACCGTGGTTCGTGGCTCGACTTCGAGTTCGATGCCAAGGACGTGGTCTACACCCGCATCGACCGTCGTCGTAAACTGCCGGCCTCGACCTTCCTGATGGCCCTGGGCATGGACGGCGAGGAAATCCTCAAGACCTTCTATGACACCGTGCCTTATGAAAAGCGCGGCGAAGGCTGGGTCACCCCCTACAAGGCCGAGCGCTGGAGAGGCGTGAAGCCCGAGTTCGATCTGGTCGACGCCGACACCGGCGAAGTGATCGCTGCCGCCGGCACCAAGATCAGCGCCCGTCAGGCCAAGAAGCTGGGTGAGACGACATCGTCGCTGTCGCTGGCCGCCGATGCCCTTCTGACCCGCTATCTGGCCGCCGACGCCGTCAACTACGAAACCGGCGAAATCTACGCCGAGGCCGGTGACGAGCTGGACGCCCCGACCATCGAACTGCTGGAAAGCCACGGCTTCACCACCATCGACGTGCTGGACATCGACCACGTCACTGTCGGGGCCTACATGCGCAACACCCTGCGCATCGACAAGAACACCGGCCGAGAGGACGCGCTGTTCGACGTCTATCGCGTGATGCGCCCGGGCGAGCCGCCCACCCCCGAAGCCGCCGAGGCCATGTTCAACTCGCTGTTCTTCGACAGCGAACGCTACGACCTGTCGGCCGTGGGCCGGGTCAAGATGAACATGCGTCTGGAAACGCCGGAAGTGTCCGACGAAGTCCGCGTCCTGCAAAAGGACGACGTGCTGAAGGTGCTGCAGATCCTGGTGGGCCTGAAGGATGGCCGGGGCGAGATCGACGACATCGACAACCTGGGCAACCGCCGGGTCCGTTCGGTCGGCGAGCTGCTGGAAAACCAGTACCGCGTCGGCCTGCTGCGGATGGAGCGCGCCATCAAGGAGCGCATGTCCTCGGTCGATATCGACACGGTTATGCCGCACGACCTGATCAACGCCAAGCCGGCCGCCGCTGCGGTTCGCGAGTTCTTCGGTTCGTCGCAGCTGTCGCAGTTCATGGACCAGACGAACCCGCTTTCGGAAATCACCCACAAGCGTCGCCTTTCGGCGCTTGGCCCGGGCGGTCTGACGCGTGAGCGCGCGGGCTTCGAAGTCCGCGACGTCCACCCGACCCACTACGGCCGCATCTGCCCGATCGAAACGCCGGAAGGCCCGAACATCGGCCTGATCAACTCGCTGGCCACCCACGCGCGCGTCAACAAGTACGGCTTCATCGAGAGCCCGTACCGTCGCGTGAAGGACGGCGTGGCCCAGAACGAGGTGGTCTACATCTCGGCCATGGAAGAGTCGAAATACACGATCGCCCAGGCCAACATCGAACTGAAGAACGGCAGCATCGTCGAGGACCTGGTCCCCGGCCGGATCAACGGCGAATCCCAGCTGCTGAACCGCGACGCCGTGGACATGATGGACGTGTCGCCGAAACAGGTCGTTTCGGTCGCCGCCGCCCTGATCCCGTTCCTGGAAAACGATGACGCCAACCGCGCGCTGATGGGCGCGAACATGCAACGTCAGGCCGTGCCTCTGGTGCAGTCGGACGCGCCGCTGGTCGGCACCGGCATGGAAGCGGTCGTGGCCGTGGACTCCGGCGCCGTCGTCGTCGCCCGTCGTGAAGGCGTCGTCGAACAGATCGACGGCACCCGGATCGTCGTGCGCGCCACCGGCGACGTGGACGCCGCCCGTTCAGGCGTCGACATCTATCGCTTGTCGAAGTTCCAGCGTTCCAACCAGTCGACCTGCATCAACCAGCGCCCGATCGTGCGCGTGGGCGACCAGGTCAAGGCCGGCGACGTCATCGCCGACGGCCCGTCGACGGACCTGGGCGAACTGGCCCTGGGCCGCAACGCCCTCGTCGCCTTCATGCCCTGGAACGGCTACAACTTCGAAGACTCCATCCTGATCTCCGAGCGTATCGTGCGCGACGACGTCTTCACCTCCATCCACCTCGAAGAGTTCGAAGTGATGGCGCGTGACACGAAATTGGGCCCGGAAGAAATCACTCGCGACATCCCCAACGTCGGCGAGGAAGCCCTGCGCAACCTCGACGAAGCGGGCATCGTGGCCATCGGCGCCGAAGTCCAGCCGGGCGACATCCTGGTCGGCAAGGTGACGCCGAAGGGCGAAAGCCCGATGACCCCGGAAGAGAAGCTGCTGCGCGCCATCTTCGGCGAGAAGGCTTCGGACGTGCGCGACACCTCCCTGCGCCTGCCGCCCGGCGTCGCCGGCACGATCGTGGACGTTCGCGTCTTCAACCGTCACGGCGTCGACAAGGACGAGCGCGCCATGGCGATCGAACGCGCCGAGATCGAGCGCCTGGGCAAGGACCGCGACGATGAGCTCAAGATCCTTGAGCGCAACGTTTATGGCCGCCTGAAGCCGCTGATCATCGGCAAGAACGCCGTGTCGGGACCCAAGGGTATCGGCCGCGGCGAGCTGACCGACGAGAAGCTGGCCGAGGTCAGCCGTGGTCTTTGGTGGCAGATCGCCCTGGACGACGAGAAGGCCATGGGCGAGCTGGAGGCGATGAAGCGCCAGTTCGAAGACGCTCGCAAGCAACTGGACCGTCGTTTCGAAGACAAGGTCGAGAAGCTGCAACGCGGCGACGAACTGCCCCCCGGCGTGATGAAGATGGTCAAGGTCTTCGTGGCCGTGAAGCGCAAGCTTCAGCCCGGCGACAAGATGGCCGGCCGTCACGGCAACAAGGGCGTCATCTCCAAGATCCTGCCGATCGAGGACATGCCGCACCTGGAAGACGGTACATCGGTCGACGTCGTTCTGAACCCGCTGGGCGTGCCGTCGCGCATGAACATCGGTCAGATCTTCGAAACCCACCTGGGTTGGGCCGCCGCCGGTCTGGGCAAGCAGATCCAGGGTCTGCTGGAAGCGTGGCAGCAGGGCGGACAGAAGAAGGCGCTGATCGATCACCTGACCAGTATCTATGGTCCCGAGACGCCTCTGCCTGATACGGAAGAAGAGCTGATCGAACTGGCCAAGAACCTGTCCAAGGGTGTGCCGTTCGCCACGCCGGTCTTTGACGGTGCCCACATCGGGGACATCGAGGACCTGCTGGAGAAGGCCGGTCTGGATCGTTCGGGTCAGTCGATCGTCTATGACGGTCAGACCGGCGAGCAGTTCAAGCGTCCGGTCACCGTCGGCTACATCTACATGCTGAAGCTGCACCACCTGGTCGACGACAAGATCCACGCGCGTTCGATCGGGCCGTACTCGCTCGTCACCCAGCAACCGCTGGGCGGCAAGGCGCAGTTCGGTGGCCAGCGCTTCGGGGAAATGGAGGTCTGGGCTCTGGAAGCCTACGGTGCCGCCTACACCCTGCAAGAGATGCTGACGGTGAAGTCCGACGACGTCGCCGGCCGTACCAAGGTCTACGAGGCCATCGTCCGCGGCGACGACAGCTTCGAGGCGGGCATTCCCGAGAGCTTCAACGTTCTCATCAAGGAAATGCGCTCGCTGGGCCTGAACGTGGAGCTGGAGAACAGCTGACCGACCGGATGAACCCTCTCCGCGAAAGCGGGGAGGGACGGTTTTTCGCTCTCTCCACTGTCTGAATTTTCGCGGGAAGCCCCGCAGAAGGAATCAAGATGAACCAGGACGTCCTGAACATCTTCAACCCGCTTCCGGTCACTCCGACCTTCGATCAGATCAAGATCGCCCTGGCCTCGCCAGAGAAGATCCGCTCGTGGTCGTTCGGTGAGATCAAGAAGCCGGAAACCATCAACTATCGTACGTTCAAGCCCGAGCGTGACGGCCTGTTCTGTGCGCGTATCTTTGGCCCGACCAAGGATTACGAATGCCTGTGCGGCAAGTACAAGCGCATGAAGTACAAGGGCATTATCTGCGAGAAGTGCGGCGTGGAGGTCACCCTGGCCCGCGTTCGCCGTGAGCGGATGGGCCACATCGAACTGGCCGCCCCGGTCGCACACATCTGGTTCCTGAAGTCGCTGCCGTCGCGCATCTCGCTGATGCTGGACATGGCTCTGAAAGACGTCGAGCGCGTCCTGTATTTCGAGAACTACATCGTCACCGAGCCGGGCCTGACCCCGCTGAAGCAGAACCAGCTGCTGACGGAAGACGAGTTCTATCGCTATCAGGACGAATACGGCGATGACGGCTTCACCGCCGAGATCGGTGCCGAGGCCGTTCGCAACCTGCTGATCGGCATCGACCTGCATGCCGAGGCCGAGCGTCACCGCGGCGAGCTGGCCGACAGCCCGTCCGAGATCAAGGCGAAGAAGGCCTCCAAGCGCCTGAAGCTGATCGAGGCCTTCCTGGAATCGGGCAACAAGCCCGAGTGGATGATCATGACCGTCGTTCCGGTCATCCCGCCCGAACTGCGCCCGCTGGTGCCGCTGGACGGCGGTCGTTTCGCGACCTCCGACCTGAACGACCTGTATCGCCGGGTGATCAACCGCAACAACCGCCTGAAGCGTCTGATCGAGCTGCGCGCGCCGGACATCATCATCCGCAACGAAAAGCGGATGCTGCAGGAATCCGTCGACGCCCTGTTCGACAACGGCCGTCGCGGTCGCGTCATCACCGGCGCGAACAAGCGTCCGCTGAAGTCGCTGGCCGACATGCTGAAGGGCAAGCAGGGCCGCTTCCGCCAGAACCTTCTGGGCAAGCGCGTCGACTATTCGGGCCGTTCGGTCATCACCGTGGGTCCGGAACTGAAGCTGCACGAGTGCGGCCTGCCCAAGAAGATGGCCCTCGAGCTGTTCAAGCCGTTCATCTATGCGCGCCTTGACGCCAAGGGCCTGTCGGGTACCGTCAAACAGTCCAAGCGCATGGTCGAGCGCGAGCAGCCGCAGGTCTGGGATATCCTGGACGAGGTCATCCGCGAGCACCCGGTCCTTCTGAACCGCGCGCCGACGCTTCACCGGCTGGGCATCCAGGCGTTCGAGCCCAAGCTGATCGAGGGCAAGGCCATCCGCCTGCACCCGCTGGTCTGTACCGCGTTCAACGCCGACTTCGACGGCGACCAGATGGCTGTTCACGTCCCGCTGTCGCTGGAGGCGCAACTCGAAGCGCGCGTCCTGATGATGTCGACCAACAACATCCTGTCGCCCGCCAACGGCAAGCCGATCATCGTACCGTCGCAGGACATCGTCCTGGGCCTGTACTACCTGTCGCTGGTCAAGGACGGCGAGCCCGGCGAGAACAAGTTGTTCGCCAACATGGGCGAGATCGATGCCGCGCTCGACGCCAAGGTCGTGACGCTGCACACCAAGATCAAAGCGCGCTGGACCGAGATGAACGCCGAAGGCGAGGTCATCACCAAGGTGATCGACACGACGCCGGGCCGGATGAAGCTGGGTGCGCTGCTGCCGCACAACGCCAACATCGGCTATCGCCTGCTTGAGAAGAACCTGACCAAGAAGGAAATCGGTAACCTGATCGATCAGGTCTATCGCCACTGCGGTCAGAAGGCGACGGTCATCTTCGCCGACCAGATGATGCAACTGGGCTTCCGCGAGGCGGCCAAGGCGGGCATTTCGTTCGGCAAGGACGACATCGTCATTCCGGAAGCCAAGGCCGGACTGGTGGCGGACACCCGCACCCAGGTCGAGGAGTACGAGCAACAGTACGCCGACGGCCTGATCACCAAGGGCGAGAAGTACAACAAGGTCGTCGACGCCTGGGCCAAGGCCACGGACAAGATCGCCGACGCGATGATGGGCGAAATCGCCCAGCCGCGCGTCCTGATCAAGGGCGAAAACCCCGACATCAACTCGGTGTTCATGATGGCCAACTCCGGGGCCCGGGGTTCGCAGGCCCAGATGAAGCAACTGGGCGGCATGCGCGGCCTGATGGCCAAGCCGTCCGGCGAGATCATCGAGACGCCCATCATCTCGAACTTCAAGGAAGGCCTGACCGTCCTCGAATACTTCAACTCCACCCACGGCGCCCGTAAGGGTCTGGCCGACACCGCGCTGAAGACCGCCAACTCCGGCTATCTGACGCGTCGTCTGGTCGACGTAGCACAGGACTCGATCGTCACTGAGGACGATTGCGGCTCGACGCGGGGCATCACCCTGCGCGCCGTGGTCGAAGGCGGCGACGTGCTGGTCTCGCTGGGTCAGCGGGTTCTGGGTCGCTATGCGGCCGAGGACATCCGCGAGCCGGGCGGCGACAAGGTCCTATTCCCCGCAGACACCTATCTGCAGGAAGAGGAAGTCGAGGTCATCGACGCGGCGGGCGTGCAGTCCATCAAGGTCCGTTCGGCCCTGACCTGCGAAGCCGAAGCCGGCATCTGCGCCTATTGCTACGGGCGTGACCTGGCGCGCGGTACCAACGTCAACATCGGTGAAGCGGTCGGCGTCATCGCCGCCCAGTCGATCGGTGAACCCGGTACCCAGCTGACGATGCGGACCTTCCACATCGGCGGTACGGCCCAGGTGGCGGAAACCTCGTTCTACGAGGCGACCAACGCCGGTGTCGCCAAGATCAACGGCCCGACCGTCAAGGCGGCGCACGGCGATCTGGTGGCCATGAGCCGCAACGTGACTATCACCGTGGTGGTCGACGGCAAGGACCGCGAGACGCACAAACTGCCTTACGGCGCACGCCTGCGGGTGGTCGAGGGTTCGGACATCAGCCGCAGCCAGCGTCTGGCGGAGTGGGACCCCTACACCTCTCCGATCCTGACGGAAGTCGGCGGCACGATTCGGTTCGAGGATCTGGTCGAGGGTCTGTCGGTCCGCGAGGAAACCGACGAAGCGACGGGCATCGCCCAGCGCGTCGTCAGCGACTGGCGTGCAAGCCCGCGTGGTGCGGACCTGCGTCCGGCCATGGGTGTCACCAACGGCGACGCCTATGCCAAGCTGGCCTCGGGCTCTGACGCTCGCTACCTGCTGCCGGTGGGCGCGGTTCTGTCCGTGAACAATGGCGACGTGGTCAAGCCGGGCGAGATCATCGCCCGCGTCCCGACCGAAGGTGCCAAGACCCGCGACATCACCGGCGGTCTGCCGCGGGTGGCCGAGCTGTTCGAGGCCCGTCGTCCCAAGGACTGTGCGGTCATCGCCGAGATGGACGGCCGCGTGGAATTCGGACGCGACTACAAGAACAAGCGTCGCATCAAGATCACGCCGGAACTGGACGCCGATGGCAACCAGGCTGAACCGGTCGAATTCCTCATCCCCAAGGGCAAGCACATCTCCGTCCACGACGGTGATCTGATCAACAAGGGCGACTACATCATCGACGGCAACCCGGATCCGCACGACCTGCTGCGTATCCAGGGCGTCGAGGCGCTGGCCGAGTATCTGGTGAACGAAGTGCAGGAGGTCTACCGACTGCAGGGCGTGCCGATCAACGACAAGCACATCGAGGTCATCGTCCGTCAGATGCTGCAGAAGGTGGAAATCCTGGATTCGGGTGAAACCACCCTGATCCGCGGCGACACCGTCGAAGTGGCCGAAGCCGTTCTTGAAAACGCCAAGGTCGAGAAGCGTGGAGGCCGGATCGCCACCACCCAGCCCGTCCTGCTGGGCATCACCAAGGCGTCGCTGCAAACGCGCAGCTTCATCTCGGCGGCGTCTTTCCAGGAGACCACCCGCGTCCTCACCGACGCCTCGGTCAACGGCAAGAAGGATATGCTGGAAGGCCTGAAGGAAAACGTCATCGTCGGTCGCCTGATCCCGGCGGGCACGGGGGCCTATCTCCGCAGCTTGCAGAAGATCGCCAACGAGCGCGACGCGGTCCTGACGTCCGCCCGCGAAGAGGCCATCGAGGAACTGCCGGCCGACCTGGCCCTGGAGCTGGAGGGCAGCGAAAGCTGATCTTCGGGTTCAGACTGAACTGAAGAAGGCGGTCCCGGAAACGGGACCGCCTTTTTCTTTTTTGGGGCGCTATCGCTCGGCCCACGGGGCTTCGCCGCTTGGGCGCGTCTCCGTGTTCAGCCTGTTCAGCGCGGTCCGTCGCGGCGATTGGTGCGGATATTTTCGGTTGAGTCAGGACGGAACGAAGGGTCCAGGTGTGCACCCGCCACGCCCATTCCGAAGTTGGAGCCCGGTCCGTCCTGGGGGCCGACATTGCCGTTGCCGCCCGACAGCGGTCGACGCCGCGCCTCATACTCGGCCAGTCGTGCGGCACCCTCGCGGGCGAAGCGGCTGTCTGTGTCGGGATCGCCGGAGCCGCGCATGGCCGGGGTGCTGTTGGCGGCATTGGCCATGCGGTCCGCGCAGCGGTCACGTTCTGCGGGCGTCAAGAGTTCCGGCGTGCGGCAGGCCAGGTTGCTGCCGATCAGGCCGCGCTGAACCCGGTCGCCCAAAGTCTCCGGCCGCACGGTCCATCCCCCGGATGCGGCAGATCCGGAAGGGGCAGGAACGCCTGGTGCCGGTGTGCCGACACGCGGACTGGGGGCCGAGGGCAGGCCCTGGGCTGCCTGTTCGTCTTCACGCGGATCGCGCAGGGGCAAGGCCTGGCTGGCCGCCGCCTGATCGGGCAGGGTCAGACGGTCGGGCGTGGCTTGCGTGGTTGTCGGCGTCCGGACTCGCGCCGTCTCGTCTCTCAGCATCGGTCGAGGCGCGATGTCGAGGAAGACGACGGGCGGTTGAGGCTGGTTCGGGGCTTCGTTGAATTCAACCGCCTGAAGGCCCAGCACGGCCAGCACGACAGCGTGAAACGCCACCGACGCCGCGACCAGCGCAGGCTTGCGCCACCGCTCGGGCAGTCCCCGCCTGCTGACCTGCGCCGCGTTCATCCGTCCATCAAACCCCGTTCGAGGACAGGGGAGGGTGTCAGCATGGCGGTATTGGGGCGGACCGACTATCACTCAAAGCCTGCGACGTTGCACGACTTGACCAAACCGCCCCCCCGGCGTAGAAGCCGCGCACTTTCGAGGTGTCCGGTTCGCCGGGCGTCGGGATCGTGACAATTAAACGGACGGGCTGTGTCCCGCCGGAACGCCCGAAGCGCGCGTTCCGGTTTTTTCCGTTTGGCAGTCATCTCACGGCTCGAAACTCAACCCGGGGCGGCGCAATCGCGTCGTCCGAAAAGAAGGCTCACGAGGCGCTCCGGCCGAAAGGCACACGCCTCCACCGATTTGAAAGAGACGAGACCTCTATGCCGACTATCAACCAGCTGATCCGCAAGCCGCGCCAACCCAAGCCGGTCCGCAACAAGGTGCCTGCCCTGAAGGGCTGCCCCCAGCGCCGCGGCGTCTGCACCCGCGTCTATACGACGACCCCCAAGAAGCCCAACTCGGCTCTGCGTAAGGTCGCCAAGGTTCGCCTGACCACGGGCATCGAAGCCGTGTGCTACATCCCCGGCGAGGGCCACAATCTGCAGGAGCACTCGGTGGTCCTGATCCGCGGCGGCCGCGTCAAGGACTTGCCCGGCGTGCGTTACCATATCCTGCGCGGCGTGCTCGACACGCAAGGCGTCAAGGACCGCAAGCAGCGCCGTTCGCACTACGGTGCCAAGCGTCCGAAGTAAGCGATCCGCTTCTCCATTCGCCGGTGAGAACCGGACCCCTCGATACGTCTTTAGAAGGCCAAGCCCATGTCACGTCGTCACCGCGCCCAGAAACGCGAAGTTCTGCCGGATCCCAAGTACAAGGATCTGATCGTCACCAAGTTCATGAACTACGTCATGTACGAGGGCAAAAAGGCCGTCGCCGAGAACATCGTCTATGGTGCGTTCGACATCCTGGCCGACAAGAAGAAGGACCAGGAAGCGGTCGCCACCTTCCATTCGGCCCTCGACAACGTCGCCCCGTCGGTCGAAGTGCGCTCGCGCCGCGTCGGTGGTGCAACGTATCAGGTGCCGGTCGAGGTTCGCCCCGAGCGTCGCCGCGCCCTGGCCATCCGCTGGCTGGTCAATGCCGCACGCAAGCGCGGTGAGAACACCATGACCGAAAAGCTGGCTGCCGAGCTGCTGGATGCGTCCAACAACCGCGGTACCGCTGTCAAGAAGCGCGAAGACACACACAAGATGGCCGAAGCCAACCGCGCCTTCTCGCACTACCGCTGGTAAACGCCTTCAAAGCGTCACTTGCGCTGACTATCTAAGGGTTTCCGGCGCGGGCGGTTTGAGCTAAATCGCCCGCGCTCGCTTATCCGCACAGACTGATCTTCCCGAGGGCGCCTGACGCGTCCTGAACTCACTTCAAGGCACGCCTCATGGCCCGTACGCACAAAATCGAAGACTACCGCAACTTCGGCATCATGGCCCACATCGATGCGGGCAAGACGACGACGACCGAGCGGATCCTGTTCTACACCGGCAAGTCGCACAAGATCGGCGAAGTGCACGACGGTGCCGCCACCATGGACTGGATGGACCAGGAGCAGGAGCGCGGCATCACCATCACGTCCGCCGCGACGACCGCCTACTGGAAAGAAAAGCGCCTCAACATCATCGACACCCCCGGTCACGTGGACTTCACTATTGAGGTCGAGCGTTCGCTGCGCGTGCTTGACGGTGCCGTGACTGTTCTGGACGGCAACGCGGGCGTCGAGCCCCAGACCGAAACCGTCTGGCGTCAGGCCGACAAATATTCCGTGCCGCGTATCGTCTTCGTCAACAAGATGGACAAGATCGGTGCCGACTTCGACGCCTCGGTCCAGTCGATCCGCGACCGCTTGGGTGCCAAGGCCGTGCCGATCCAGTTCCCGATCGGTTCGGAGAGCAGCCTGTCCGGCCTGGTCGACATCGTCGAGATGAAGTCGGTCGTCTGGGACAACGATGCCCTGGGTGCCAACTACACCGTCGGTGAAATCCCCGCGGACCTCGTCGACAAGGCCAATGAAGCTCGCCAGTACCTGATCGACAACGCTGTCGAACTGGATGACGAGGCGATGGAAGCCTACCTCGAAGGCACTGAGCCTTCGGTCGAGGTTCTGAAGAAGTGCATCCGCAAGGCTGTGCTGACCGGTGCCTTCTATCCGATCCTGTGCGGCTCGGCCTTCAAGAACAAGGGCGTGCAGACCCTGCTGGACGCCGTGGTTGACTACCTGCCGTCGCCGCTGGACATCCCGCCGACCCCGGGCATCGACTTCAAGACCGAAGAGCCGATCACCCGCAAGGCCTCGGACGACGAGCCCCTGTCGGTTCTGGCGTTCAAGATCATGGACGACCCCTTCGTTGGTTCGCTGACCTTCTGCCGCCTGTACTCGGGCAAGATGGAAACCGGCATGTCCCTGCTCAACTCGTCGCGCGACAAGCGCGAGCGCGTCGGCCGCATGCTGCAGATGCACTCCAACGACCGTCAGGACATCAAAGAAGCGTTTGCCGGCGACATCGTCGCCCTGGCCGGCCTCAAGGAAACCCGCACCGGTGACACCCTGTGTGACCCGCTGAAGTCGCCGGTCATCCTGGAGAAGATGGAATTCCCGGCCCCCGTGATCGAGATCTCCGTCGAGCCCAAGACCAAGGCCGACCAGGAGAAGCTGGGCGTCGCCTTGGCCAAGCTGGCATCGGAGGATCCGTCCTTCACCGTCTCGACCGACCACGAGTCGGGCCAGACCATCCTGAAGGGGATGGGCGAGCTGCACCTGGACATCAAGATCGACATCCTGAAGCGCACCTACAAGGTCGAGGCCACCATCGGTCAGCCGCAGGTCGCCTATCGTGAATCGCTGGGCCGCAAGGTCGACATCGACTACACGCACAAGAAGCAGACCGGTGGTACGGGCCAGTTCGCCCGCGTCATGCTGACCTTCGAGCCCGGCGAGCCGGGCTCGGGCTTCGTGTTCGAGAACTCGATCGTCGGCGGTGCCGTGCCCAAGGAATACATCCCCGGCGTCGAAAAAGGCCTGAACTCCATCAAGGATCAGGGCCTGCTGGCGGGCTTCCCGCTGATCGACTTCAAGGCGACGCTGACGGACGGCAAATACCACGACGTCGACTCCAGTGTGCTGGCGTTCGAAATCGCGGCCCGCGCCGCCTTCCGCGAACTGAAGGAAAAGGGTTCGCCCAAGCTGCTCGAGCCGATCATGGCGGTCGAGGTCGTGACCCCCGAGGAATACCTGGGTTCGGTCATCGGCGACCTGAACGGTCGCCGCGGCATGATCCAGGGTCAGGACATGCGCGGCAACGCCACCGTCGTGAACGCCTTCGTGCCGCTGGCCAACATGTTCGGCTATGTGAACACGCTGCGTGGCATGTCCCAGGGTCGCGCCCAGTTCACCATGCAGTACGACCACTACGAGCCGGTGCCGCAACACGTCGCCGACGAAGTGATCAAGAAGTATTCCGCCTGATAACTTTGCATAAACCGGCGGATATTTCCCGCCTTCACCCCTGATAAACTGGATAGAGCCCCTGCTCAGGGGACGGAGAGAAGAGAATGGCCAAGGAAAAGTTCGAACGTAACAAGCCGCATTGCAACATCGGCACGATCGGTCACGTTGACCACGGCAAGACGACGCTGACGGCGGCGATCACGATGACGCTGGCGAAGGCCGGTGGTGCCAAGGCGATGGCCTATGCGGACATCGACGCTGCGCCGGAAGAAAAGGCCCGCGGCATCACGATCAACACCGCGCACGTGGAATATGAGACGGCCAACCGTCACTATGCCCACGTCGACTGCCCCGGCCACGCCGACTATGTGAAGAACATGATCACCGGTGCCGCCCAGATGGACGGCGCGATCCTGGTGGTGTCGGCCGCCGACGGCCCGATGCCCCAGACCCGCGAGCACATCCTGCTGGCCCGTCAGGTCGGCGTGCCGGCCCTGGTCGTGTTCATGAACAAGGTGGACCTGGTCGACGACGCCGAGCTGCTGGAGCTGGTGGAAATGGAAATCCGCGAGCTGCTGAGCTCGTACCAGTTCCCGGGCGACGACATTCCGATCACCGCCGGTTCGGCCAAGGCCGCCACCGACGGCGTGAACCCGGAAATCGGCGAGCAGCAGGTGCTGAAGCTGATGGAAACCGTCGACAGCTACATCCCGCAGCCTGAGCGTCCGGTCGACCTGCCGTTCCTGATGCCGGTCGAAGACGTGTTCTCGATCTCGGGCCGCGGCACCGTGGTCACGGGCCGCGTCGAGAAGGGCATCGTCAAGGTCGGTGAGGAAGTCGAGATCGTCGGCATCCGTCCGGTCCAGAAGACGACCTGCACGGGCGTGGAAATGTTCCGCAAGCTGCTGGACCAGGGTCAGGCGGGCGACAACGTCGGCGTGCTGCTGCGCGGCACCAAGCGTGAAGACGTCGAGCGCGGCCAGGTGCTGTGCAAGCCCGGCTCGATCACCCCGCACACCAAGTTCCTGGCGGAGGCCTACATCCTGACCAAGGAAGAGGGTGGCCGTCACACGCCGTTCTTCACCAACTATCGCCCGCAGTTCTACTTCCGCACGACGGACGTGACCGGCATCGTGCACCTTAAAGAGGGTGTCGAGATGATCATGCCCGGCGACAACGCTGAGCTGAACGTCGAGCTGATCACGCCCATCGCCATGGACCAGGGCCTGCGCTTCGCCATCCGCGAAGGCGGCCGCACCGTCGGCGCCGGCGTCGTCGCCAAGATCGTCGAGTAGTCGCCGGTCTTCCAATCAGCCTCGCTGAGGCTTGTTGAACCGAACAATCAGCCCCGCTGGAGCAATCCGGCGGGGCTTTTTGCTGTGAATTTGTCGCCGGCTACGCGAGGCGTGTTGCAAGGAACCGCGATCCGCGTCTTAACGTTCTTCACTGACGTTAAGGATTTGGTAACTATGATGCGATCGATACGCACCGGCCTGTTCATCGGCATCATCATCGGCATGTCGGCGTGCGCGACCCAGCCCACCGAGGGCTTCAAGCCTGGGGCCTATGGCACAGTCGATGCCGGACGCAGCGGCAACTGATCGACCTTTGACAGGAAACCGTGGCGCACGCCGGGATTTCCCACTATCATCGCCGGTGCGGACTGCCGACTGTCGCGCCGCGCCGGTTCCGCCTCACTAGATGTTAGCCATCGCCATTGTCGTCGTACTGCTGCTCGTGGTGCTGAACGGCCTGTTCGCCATGACCGAGCTTGCGGTCGTTTCCTCGCGCAAATCCAGGCTGCAGAGTCGCGCCGAGCGGGGAGACAAGGGGGCGAGAGCCGCCCTGAAGCTGTCCGAAAATCCGACCCATTTCCTGTCGGCCGTCCAGGTCGGCATCACCGCCATCGGCATTCTGGCCGGTGCCTATGGTCAGGCGACCATCGCGGGTGAGCTGGACAAGATCCTGACCGCCGCCTTTCCGGCGCTGGATGACTACACCCAGATCTTCTCCACGGCCCTGGTGGTGCTCTGCATCACCTATGTGTCGCTGATCGTTGGCGAACTGGTGCCCAAGCGGCTGGCGCTGATCTTTCCTGAGGCGATCGCGGCGAAGATGGCGGCTCCGATCTCGACCCTGGCGATCGTCTTGCATCCGTTCGTGGTGCTGCTGACGGCCTCGACCTCGGGCATTCTCAAGATCATGGGCGTCAAGGACCGCGACGGCTCTGACGTCACCCAGGAAGAGGTGGAGACCATGATCGCGGAGGGCACCTCTGCTGGTCTGATCGAGCCCGAAGAGCAGGAGATGATCGAGGAGATCCTGACCCTGGGCGACCGGCCGGTGCGGGTGGCCATGACGCCGCGCACGGATGTCTACTGGGTTGCGCTGGACGACACGCCCGAGGTGCTGCGCGAGGAAATCCGCGTCTGTCCCTATTCGCGCATCGTAGTGGCCAAGGACGGTGATCTGGATCACCCCATGGGCGTGGTGCACAAGAAGGACCTTCTGGACAGCCTGCTGACGACCGGCGAGCTGGACGTGTTCAATCACGTGGCCGAGCCCGCCTTCATCCCGCAATCGACCTCGGTGTTGAAGGCGCTGGAGATCTTGAAGGGCACCCATGTCCACATGGCCTTCATCGTCGATGAATACGGTGCCTTTGAAGGCGTGATCACGGCGACTGATATTCTGGAAATGATCGCCGGCGACTTCAACGAGGGTCACGACGACGACCACGCCTATGTCACCCAGCGTGCCGACGGCAGCTGGCTGGTGGACGGGCGGACCGATCTGGACGAACTGTGTGACATCCTCGGCGAGGATTTCGGTGAGAACGACAGCTTCCACACCGTCGCCGGACTGATTCTGCATCAGCTGTCGCGCCTGCCTGACGAGGGCGAAGTGATGCAGGTCGGACGGTTCGAAGTCGAGGTCATCGACATGGACGACCGCCGTATCGACAAGCTGATCTTCCGACAGGTGGTGAAGCCCGAGGACGAGGCCCGAGCCGTGGCCAGTCATCACGACGATTGATCCTCCCCAATGGGGGAGGAATAGGCAGGATAACCCTTGAAAACCCTGTCCCGGTCGGGCATACGCCCCGGTCTGGCGATGCGCACGCGCCGTTGGGGAAACCCACGGCGCGTTGTGTTTTGTCCGGAACCTGAAGGAGTGTAGCTCAGCTGGTAGAGCATCGGTCTCCAAAACCGAGGGTCGTGGGTTCGAGTCCCTCCACTCCTGCCATTTTACCCCTGTCGCCGCCGGGTGGGACTTCCCATCTGGTGGGCAGGATCAAGAGTTGAAGAGACGATAGATGGCCAAGGCCAAGACCCCCAAGGGGCGTCGCACCCCCACAGCCCAGACTGCCCAGCCCGTGCTGGCGGGTCAGGCCGTGGGCACCGATGCGCCAACGCCGAAGAAGCGGACCTCCATCCCGCAGTTCTTCAGCCAGGTCCGCGCCGAAGGCCGCAAGATCGTCTGGCCGTCGCGCAAGGAGACCTGGATCACCTCGGTGATGGTCTTCATCATGGTCATCATCGCCGCGATCTTCTTCTGGATCGTCGATTGGGGTCTGGCCAAGATCTCGATCCTCGTCCTGTCCTTCGGCCAATAAGGAGACGCGCCCATGACGGATGCAGCGCCCAAGCCCGCCCCCAATCCCCGCCACAAATGGTACATCGTCCAGGCCTATTCGAACTTCGAGAAGAAGGTCGCCCAGCACCTGACCGATCAGGCCAAGCAGCAGGGGCTGTCGGACCACTTCTCCGAAATCCTGGTGCCGACCGAGGACGTCGTCGAGATCCGTCGCGGTCGCAAGGTGAACTCCGAGCGCAAATTCTTCCCCGGCTATGTGCTGGTGCGGATGGAACTGACCGACGAGGCCTATCACCTGGTCAAGAACACACCCAAGGTCACAGGCTTCCTGGGTGCCGCTGGCGGTACCAAGCCGCTGCCGGTCTCGGAGCGTGAGGTCCAGAACATCATCGGTGCCGTGGAAGAGGGCGTCGAGCGTCCCAAGCCCACGATCCATTTCGACATCGGCGAGACCGTCAAGGTCATCGACGGCCCGTTCGCCAGCTTCGACGGCCAGGTCGAAAGCGTCGACGAGGATGCGGCCCGCCTGCGCGTCGCCGTGTCGATCTTCGGCCGTCCCACGCCGGTTGATCTGGAATACAGCCAGGTGGAGAAGGTCGCGGCCTGATCGCGCTCTTCATGGATTGAATAAAGCTACGGCGGCCCTGCGGGCCGCCGTTTGCGTTTGGGGCGTCCTTCCGCTATACGCGCGCCTCGCTCTGAACAGGGCGGTGCGGGTTTGCTCGCATAAATCCGTGGGAGGCAGCCATGCCAGACCACGGCTCACCGGTCCTGATTGAGTTCAGGGCCATCACAGGAGAGACCAATGGCCAAGAAGATCCTCGGCTATATCAAGCTGCAGGTGCCGGCTGGCAACGCCACGCCGTCCCCCCCGATCGGGCCCGCACTGGGTCAACGCGGCGTCAACATCATGGGCTTCGTCAAGGAGTTCAACGCGCGCACCGAGAAGGAAGTCAAAGGCACGCCCCTGCCGACCGTGATCACGGTCTATCAGGACAAGAGCTTCACCTTCGTCACCAAGACCCCGCCCGCGACCCACTACATCAAGCAGGCCGCCGGCATCACTTCGGCGTCGAAGCTGCCGGGCCGCGAAGTGGCCGGCAAGATCAAGCGCAGCCAGCTGCGTGAGATCGCCGAAAAGAAGATGAAGGATCTGAACGCGAACGACCTGGACGCCGCGACCAAGATCATCGAAGGCTCGGCTCGCGCCATGGGCCTCAACGTCGTGGAGGGCTGAGCACATGGCCAAGCAAACCAAGGCTCAAAAGGCCCGCACCGGTGACACCCTGGCCCTGATGCCGTTCTCGGACGCCATCGCCGCAGTCAAGGACAACGCCAAGGCCAAGTTCGACGAATCCATCGAGATCGCCGTCAACCTGGGCGTCGATCCCCGTCACGCTGACCAGCAGGTCCGCGGCGTGGTCAACCTGCCGTCGGGTACGGGCCGTGACGTTCGCGTTGCTGTCTTCGCCAAGGACGCCAAGGCTGACGAAGCCCGCGCGGCCGGTGCCGAATACGTCGGTGCCGAGGATCTGTACGAACAGATCAACGGTGGCCTGATGGACTTCGACCGTGTCATCGCCTCGCCCGACATGATGGCCCTGGTGGGTCGTCTGGGTAAGGTGCTGGGTCCGCGCGGCCTGATGCCCAACCCCAAGGTCGGCACCGTGACCCCGAACGTCGCCCAAGCCGTCAAGGACGCCAAGGGTGGCGCGGTCGAGTTCCGCGTCGAAAAGGCCGGTATCGCCCACGGCGGCATCGGCAAGGCCTCCTTCACCCAGGAAGCCTTGGAGGCCAACGTCAAGGCCTACGTCGACGCCCTGAACCGCGCCAAGCCGGCCGGTGCCAAGGGCACCTATGTGAAGCGCATCACCCTGTCGTCCACGATGGGCCCGGGCTTCAAGATCGATCCCGCCTCGCTGGCCTAACACTGGGCCAGGATCGTCTGGCTTTCGGGACTTCCCGATGTGGCCGGTACTGCGATCACCTGAAGAAACGACAAGAATGGCGGCGGCGGAGAGCGATCTCCGCCGCCGCTTTCGTATTGAAGCGCGAAATGGGAACGGCAGCGTTTGCGGCGCGCTTCCGTCACCACCGCCGTGACGATTGCCAAGGAGTCTGCATGTCCATTCCCAAGCTCGCTGTTATGGTCGGCAGCGCCCGCCAGGGCTCCATCAATCAGTCCCTGGCCCACGCCCTCGCCAAACTTGCCGAGGGACGGCTTGAGTTCGACTTCGTGCCATTGGTCGATCTGCCCATGTTCAACGGAGATATGGAGAACGATCCGCCGGCCGAAGTCTGGACCTTCAAAAGGCGTGTGGAGGCGGCGGACGGCCTGCTGTTCGTCACGCCCGAGTACAATCGCTCCCTTCCGCCGCTTCTGAAGAATGCCATCGACTGGGCATCGCGCCCCTGGGGCAAAAACTCGTTCAAGGGCAAGCCGGGTGCCGTGATCGGTGCCTCCCCGGGCGCGCCTGGTGCGATGGCCGTCCAACTGCATCTGAGGCAATGCGTGGCAGGCCTGGAAGTCATCATGATGACCCAGCCGGAAGCCTATACGCAGCTGAAGCCGGGCTCGATCGATGACGACCATGTCATCACCGACGAGGGGCAGCGTGAGTTTCTGGACGGCTATGTAACCGCTCTGACGGCGTGGGTCGGCCGGCTGTCGGTACCGGCGTTGCCGGAGCCCGCTCAGGACGATTGACTGAAATTGACGCGCTTGGCTGTTGCAAGGTTCGGCCTAACCTCGAAAGGTGCAGTTTCAGAGGGGGAGCCGTTCCATGCGCAGTCTGATCATTGCATTCGCCGTATTGGCGCTGACAGGCTCTGTGGCCCAGGCGCAGAACACTGCCTCCCAAAATCCGTTGGTTGTCGTCGAGACGGATCCCCGTCTGGCGCTGGCCGACCGTTATCTGGCCCTGACCGTCGATCTGGATGTCGACAAGCTGATGCGCGAGCAGATGGAGCAGGGCTTTGCCGGTAGCCCCGCCACGCCCGAGCAGCGGGCATGGATGACAGATCAGATGACCGACCTGTACGAGGATGTCATCGGCAAGGCCGTGCGTGACATGCGCGGAGACGTCGCGGAACTCTACACCCAGCCCGAGCTGGAGGCCCTGGTGGCGTTGTATGAAAGTCCGCTTGGACCTTCGCTGGCACGCAAGAACATGGAAGCGGGCATGTTGATGCAGGAGGCGATGATGCCGCATCTGATCACGGGTATGACGGATGTGTTCGAGAAATACTGCCTGCGGTTCGACTGCGAGGCTCTGGGGGCGGCCGCGGCCAAGCAGAATGGCCGCTGACGTAATCCGTATACGGACGACTTGACCTTCGGCCATGGGCAGGGGACGACACCGGCATGATCGAACCGCCCATCCGTACACAGCGCGCCGAACGACGCCAGGTCGCCGCCCTGTGTTGGCGGCTGGGTCCCAACGGTCTTGAGGTGCTGCTGGTCACATCACGCGAGACGCGGCGATGGGTAACGCCCAAGGGCGGTCGAATGCCGGGGCTGACCGACGCCCAGGCCGCGGCTGTCGAGGCGCTGGAGGAGGCAGGCGTGGAGGGCAGGATTGCCGAACACCCGATCGGCACCTTCCGCTATCTGAAATGGCTGAGGCGCGGCGAGGGGCGCTGGTGCGTGGTGTCACTTTATCCGCTGGAGGTGAAGGTCGAGCACGATACCTGGCATGAACAGCACCAGCGCGAGCGCAGATGGATGTCGGCCGAACAGGCTGCCGTCAGTGTCAACGAGCCCGACCTGGCTGATCTGTTCAGAAAATTCTCGAAAACTATCGTTGTGTAAGGTGCCCGCTCGCGCAAAAGTCATCCCGACAAGAGGGGGAAAATTCATGCGTTTGATCATCGCAACCGCGATAGCTGTGCTGGCGACGTCAGGCGTTGCCGCGACACCGTCTCAGGCCCAGACAGCCACGGCCGCTGCGCCTTCGGCACGTCAACTGGATCTGACCCGCCGGTACATCAATCTGATGATGTCAGATCAGCTTGAAGACGCGATCCGTCAGGTGATCGGCGACGACATGGCCAACGACACAGCCACTCAGGCTCTGCCGAGTGAAGACCGCCGCTTCATACTGGACCTGACCGCAGAACTGGTTGCCGATCTGGTGCCGCAGATGGTGGATCAGATGGTGCCAGTCTACGCCGCTGTGTTCACTGAAGAGGAACTGGTGGCCCTGGTCGCATTCTACGACACCGAGATGGGCCGCTCTATCGCCGACAAGTCCGTCATGATCATGCCCGAGTCCAACCGCGCCATCATGTCCGTACCGCCGCAGATGATGGAGAAGATGGCGCATCGCATGTGCGAATATTATAGCTGCACGCCCGCTGAACTACAGGAAATGCGGAGCGGCATGATGGAGGCCACGGGCGGTTCGCCCTCCGCGACACCAGCTCCGCGCACCAAATAGACCAGGCGCCACAGCATGAGGGGCTGATCGTCCCGGGTGCCGGTCGCGACGGTTGCATGCCGCGACCTTCGTCCCCACAACGAGGGGCATGAATGCACATGTCACGCCCCCGACCGACCACGCCGACGCCCCCCTGTGGGATCTGACCGACCTCTATCCCTCGCGCGAAGATGCGTCGGTGCAGGCCGACCTGGACCGCGCCACCGAGGTGGTGGGCCAGCTGAATGCGCTGGAGGGGCAGCTTGTCGCCGCGCGGGCGGATGCGGCGACGCTGGGCCAGCATCTGGACCGGGCCATCGACCTGTATCAGCAGGCGTCAGACCTGCTGGGGGCCTTGGGGGCCTATGCCTTTCTGGCGGCGTCGACCGATCGCGGCGATGCGGCGGCGCAGGGGTTCGAGGGGACGCTGAGAGAGAAGATCACAACCATCGTGACGCCCACCGTCTGGGTCACGCTGGAGATCAATCAGCTGGACGAGGCCGAGATCGAGGCGGCGCTGGTCGCCCATCCGGCCGCGGCGCGCTGGACACCCTGGCTGCGGCGGGTGCGGGCCACGAAGCCGCATGAGCTGTCGCAGGAGCTGGAGACCTTTCTGGCCGAGCGCGGGCCGATCAGCGCCCAGTGGCCGCGCCTGTTCGACGAGACCCTGGCGGCCATCCGGGTCCGGGCCGGCAAGGAGTCGCTGACGCTGGCCGAGGCGCTGAATCAACTGTCCGATGCCAAGGCGGCGCGGCGCAAGGCGGCGGCCGAAGGGCTGAGCGAGGCCCTCGGCGCGCGGACGCAGACGATGGCCCTGGTGCTGAATACGGTCGCGGCGGACAAGGCACTGGAGGACCGCTGGCGCGGGTTCAAACGTCCCGCCGACAGCCGCCACCTGGCCAATGAGGTCGATGGCGAGGCCGTGGATGCGATGGCCGAGGCGGTGGCCGCCGCCTATCCGCGTCTGTCGCACCGCTACTATGCGCTGAAGGCCCGGGCGATGGGGCGGGCGACGCTGGACCAGTGGGACCGCAACGCGCCGCTGGAGGAGAAGGTCACACCCCGCCGCTATGGCTGGAGCCACGGGCGCGATCTTGTGCTCGAAAGCTTTGCCGACCTGGGCGGCGACTTCGCCGATCGGGTCCAGACCTTTTTCGACAAGCCATGGATCGACGGGCGGGCCCGGCCGGGCAAGCAGTCGGGGGCCTATGCCCATCCGGTGACGGCGGACCGCCACCCCTATGTCTTCATGAACTGGATGGGCGAGCGGCGCGATGTGCTGACCCTGGCGCATGAGCTGGGCCATGGGGTGCACCAGACGCTGGCGGCAGGGCAGGGCTCCCTGCTGGCCGATACCCCCCTGACATTGGCCGAGACCGCCTCGATCTTCGCCGAGGGGCTGACCTTCGACCGCCTGCTGAAGACGGCACCCAAGGCCGAGCAGCGCGGCCTGCTGGCAGGCCGGATCGAAGACGGGCTCAATACCGTTGTCCGCCAGATCGCCTTTCATCGCTTCGAGACCCGGTTCCACGATGAACGCGTGCGCGGCGAGGTGTCAGTCGAGCGGATCGGCGAAATCTGGCTGGAGGAAATGGGCGCGTCGCTGGGCCCTTCGGTGACCCTGAACCCGGGCTATGAGCACTGGTGGAGCTATGTGAGCCACTTCGTCCACTCGCCCTTCTATGTCTATGCCTATGCCTTCGGCGACCTGCTGGTCGCGGCCCTGATGGAGACGCGGGCCAGGGACCCGGAAGCGTTCACGCCGCTGTATCGCGAGCTGCTGGCCGGGGGCGGGACCAAGGGCTACGTAGAGGCGCTGAAGCCCTTCGGACTGAACCCCCGCGACCCGGCCTTCTGGGCCATCGGCACCCGGCGGCTGGAAGGCCTGATCGATCAGTTCGAGGCTCTGGTTTGAGTTGACGTGGTGACGGCGGCGGGCGAGCGTCGGCGTATGCGCCTCCTGACCCTCGCCGCCGCCGCCCTGATTGCCACGCCTGCATGGGGCCAGACCCCGGCGGGAGAGCCTTCTCCGAGCGTTCGTGCCATGGCGGCGGGCTATAAGGCGCTGACGGTCTGCAGCGCCCTGAACAATGCGGCAGCAGCGGGCGGTGAGCGGACGCTTGAGAGTGTCGAGGCCAACGAACTGGTCGGCATCTATCCAGAGCTGGATGGGCTGGTACGTGAGATGCCGGAGGAGATGACGGGCAATCAGACGTCTGTAGTCTGGAGCGATGCCATGCCGCCGCGCGTGGCGGTGTGGGGCGTGGGCCACGGCTGCACCATCATGCCGGTCGGCTGGATCGGAGAACCGGCCTATGTTCGACCCACCGCACCGCGCAACAATCTGCCGATGGTCACGTCGCCTACGTCCGCTGAGCTGGATGCCGTTACGCAGCGGGCAATGATCGGCGGCTATGGCGAGGGCACCAACACCACGGCTGTGGTCGTCTTGCAAAACGATCGGATGGTGGCGGAGGCCTACGCAGACGGTTTCGGCATCGACACCCCGCAACGCACATGGTCCGTCGCCAAGTCGCTGGCCGGGACTATCATCGGCGCCGCCGTTCAGCGCGGTGAGGCTGATGTCAGTGCACCCGCCGCCATCGCCGACTGGAGCCGCGAGGGTGATCCGCGCGCCGCCATTACGCTTGATCAGCTGATGCGGATGGCGTCGGGCCTGACTAGCGACACGGCAGGCAACCGCACCGACGCCCTGTATTTCGGTGGCGTCGGGGTGGACGAGCAGACTACGACCTGGCCGCTGATCGCCGCGCCGGGCAGTCGCTACCGTTATGCCAACAACGATACCCTGCTGGCGGTGCTGGCCATCGCGCCGACGTTTGAGCACCAGCCGCCGTCCGAGTTGTTCCGGCGGCTGGGCATGTATGACACCTGGGCGGAGACGGACTGGCGGGGGAATTACATGCTGTCCAGCCAAGTCTGGACCACGGCGCGCGATCTGGCGCGCTTCGGCCAGCTGTATCTGCACGACGGCATGGTGGACGGCGAACGTGTCCTGCCCGAGGGCTGGCGCGACTACGTTTCCACGCCGTCAGGCCCTCAGCCCGGAGGCGAGCAGGGCTATGGCGCGACATTCTGGTTGATGAACCGGTCGGACGGCATTCCCGCTGACACCATCTCCGCCAACGGCAATCGCGGTCAGTATGTGATCATCGTGCCCAGCCGGAACATCGTCATCGTGCGGCGGGGGGAGGATGCGACCGGAAGGCGGTTCGACCCCATCGGTTTCACGCGCGACGTGCTGGCGGCGCTGGACTGAAACCTCTGCGAGGAATCGTCGCCTGTGGCTTGAGCGGCCCGCCGTCCCCGCTATAAGGACGCCAGACTGACCCGTAGATTCCGGATAACCGACATGGCCGACCCGCACACCGCCGACGCCCACGACAGCCACGACGCCTACGCGCGCGGCACCCAGGAAATCAGCGAGCAGGTTGCGACCTTCAATCTGTTCCAGGGCCTGACGAAGTGGGGCTCGCTGGCTGTCGCCGCAGTGCTGGCGTTTCTGACCGTCTGGTTCATGCCGGGCGGCAGCTTCATAGCCGGCTTTATCGTTGCAGCAGTTCTGCTGGTCGGCGGCGGCTTCTTCCTGCGCTCGGGCAAGTCCGAGGCGCATTGAACCGGTCACCGGTAAAGCCTCATTGTGAGTTTTCCAGGATTGGCCGGGCTGTTCATTCAGTCCGGCTTTTTCGTGCCCGGTGGGAGGGGGTCTGCGGCCCGACAGGTGATCCGTGCCCGAAGACACCTCGCACCATGATCGTCGGGCCGCGTCCCGCCTTCTGAAAGCCCGATCAACGTATCAGCGGCATCGGCCCATGCCAGACGCAACCGCACAATTCATGCTGCGACGCAGCATAATATCGACCCGTGTTGCGCCAATGCTTCGGTATGGCTGCGCTTAGGCGACGGCGGCCGTACGGACCGGCACCAGGTGCGGGACGCTGGGGATGGTGCTGACGCTGACGCCCGCTTCGTCCGGGATGGCCAGATAGCCGGCCTTGGCCGCCGCATCGCCCAGGCGGCGGCGCGAGGTCAGGACCACCAGGGGGGCGGCGAACAGCAGGGGCAGGACGACCGGGGCGAACCAGACGATCATGTCGGGACGCACCACCAGACCGGCGCAGAACATCAGGCCGGTCGCCATCTGCCAGCGCATGGACTTGAAGGCGGCGGACCAGCCGACGCCATCGGTGTCGCGGTCCTGGGTCTGCCAGCCGGCGTCGTGGCCGAGCGCGATCTGGACGATGGCCTTGGTCGAGGCGACCATCATGATCGGGGCGATCAGGGCGGACAGCAGGATCTCCAGCGCCATGCCCTTGACGATCTGGCGGCCGCCGCCGAAAGCGCGGCGCTCGCGCGGACGGCTGAGGACCAGCAGAGCCCCCATGATCTTGGGCCCGATCAGCAGGACGCCCGACAGGACGGTCGCCAGCATGAAGGGCGTGAACTGCGGGTTCAGCATGTAGCCAAACGACGCCCAGTCGATCGGGTACTGCATCTGGATGATCATGCCCGCGACCAGCGACGCCAGCCACAGGGGCGACGAGAAATAGGCCATGAAGCCCATGACCATCTGGGTCCGGCTCATCAGGCTGAGGCTGCGGGTCTTCAGCAGGCCCAGGTGCTGCATATTGCCCTGGCACCAGCGGTGGTCGCGGCGGATGAAGTCCAGCATGGTCGAGGGGGTTTCCTCGCAACTGCCGTCCAGGGCTGCGGTGACGTGCACGGCCCAGCCGCCACGACGCAGCAGGGCGGCCTCAACCGTGTCGTGGCTCAGGATCGCGCCGCCGAAGGGCTCGCGACCCGGCAGGACGGGCAGGTGGGCACACGATGCAAAGGCTTCGGTCCGCAGGATGGCGTTGTGGCCCCAGTAGCTGGCCTCGGCACCGGCCCACCAGGCCAGGCCGGCGGCGGCGACGCGGCCGTACAGGCGCACGCTGAATTGCGACACGCGCGCGAACAGGGTCTGGCCCTTGATGATGGTCGGTGTGGTTTGCAGCAGGCCGATGCCGGGATTGCGCTCCATGCAGTCGACCATGCGCAGGATGGTCTCGCCCGCCATGGTGCTGTCGGCGTCGAGCACCAGCATGAAGGGATAGGCCCCGCCGAACCGGTGGGTCCATTCGGCGATGTTGCCGCACTTACGCTCGATGTTCTTCTCGCGGCGACGATAGAAGACCCGGCTGTGGGCATGGGCGCGGAAGCCCAGATAGGCCTGATGCTCCTGATCGGCGGCCTCAAGCTTGGTCGAATCGCTCAGCACGAAAATGTCGAAGGCCCCGGACACGCCCAGACGGGCCAGGGAGTTGTCGATGACGGCCAGACGCGCGAAGGCCGCGCGGGCGTCTTCGTTATACAGCGGCATCAGCAGGGCCGTGCGCTGGGTCGGCTCGGGCGGATGCGGGCGGAACTTTAGATCCTCCTGCTCGCGGCCGGTCAGCAGCACCCAGAATCCGATGGCGGCACTGGAAAACCAGCAGGCGATGGCGGTGATCAGCACCAGAAACAGACCCAGGGCCGCGATCTCCAGCGCATCGAAGCCATGACGGGCATACAGGGCCACGGGCGCAATGGCGGCCAGGGCGGTGACAATGACGGTCAGGGCGGTCAGGATCAGGCGGCGACGGCCGATCGAGACGGGCGAGGTGGCGGGGGCGGCACGCTTGACGAAGTCATCACGGCTATCCAGCGACTGGCGCGGCATGGCCATCGGGGCCTCTTCGGGCAGCCATGTCCAGGCAGGCCGCGTGGACTCGAGGTCCAGCGGGGCATTGGCGGCGTCGATCCGTGTCGCGAGCAAAGTCATTCGGTGCGGGCCTTTGATCCAGATTCCGGTCCGAAGAACCGGGCGGGATTGCTGCATTGCAGCACAGGCGCAATGTCGATCACTTTCACGCGATTATCAATCACGGAATGGTGATATGACGAAAAAATATGGAACCGGACCGCTTTAAGGCGCGAGGTCGTCCGGACTGTGTCCCTCACCGTGGGTTCTCAGCCGCCGCTCCAGCACGAAGGCGGCGATTCCGACCCATCCGACCAGGATGATGGCATAGGCTCGCTCCCACCAGCCGACATTGGCTGGATTGACCGTGCCGGGCAGGACCATGTGGTGGGTGAAGACGGTCAGGATGGCCATGGCCACGAAGGTCACGAACAGAAACACCTTCAGCCGCCGCAGATCGACATGGCTCCAAAGCCCCCACAGCAGCAGCAGCGGCGCAATCTGGATGCCCAGGCCCAGGTTGATCGCCATATGCCGCGGATCCGGCCAGGGATAGAGACTGGACACCGCCAGACCGATCCCCGCCAGGATGAAGACCACCGCCGTCAGCGACGCGACGATCCAGCGCTCCGTCAGCCCGTGGATGGCCAGGCCGAAGCCCACGCCCGCCGCCATGCACATCAGGCCCGCGATGAAGACCCCGCCGTTGAAGATCAGGGGCAGGGGGGCCGAGGCCCCGCCCAGTTCGCTCAGATACTGCCGCGCGTGATCGAAGCCGGGATAGGTCGCGACCCCGATCAGCACCGCGACCAGTGCCAGCAGGGGGGCGGCCATGCCGACGATCAAAAGGTGGCGACGGCGGGCATAGCGGGGCCGCACGACTGTGTCGGGCAGGGGCTTCAACCCCCACAGCGGCCGGATCAGGGGAATGCGCTTGACGATCTCATAGATCAGCAGGCTGACGCCGAAGGTGATGCCGACCAGGGCCATTGCCTCCAGCGGGGCGGGCAGGTTGGCGGGGCGGATGAACCAGACAGCCACGACCAGCACCGTCTGATGCGCGAGATAAAGCGTGAAGGTCGCGTCCACGAGATAGCGCAGGGCCGGGCCAGACGCCTGTCTCAAATAGCGGCTGCCATAGCCCAGGATGGCGGCGATCACGGCCCACTGGTCGATGCCGAAGACGATGGCGCGCGGAATGCCGAACCAGGTTGCACCGCCGGGATGCGCCGCCTGCGCCATCATGATCGGCAGGGCGATCAGGGCGACGAGGGCGGCGGTCCGCCGGTGACGCTCCAGCCCGGCCCACAGTCCTTCGTGGCGCACCATCAGGAAGCCGAACAGAAAGGCCCCCAGCGACAGGAAGTGGTTGTAGCCGTCCCAGCTCAACCGGTTGGTGATGCCGAACAGCGGAAACAGCACGATGCGGATGACGATCAGATAGGCGATCGGCACGACCAGCACCCGCCACCCCGCCGTGGCGCGCACCAGCCAGCCCTCCAGCCGCGCCATCAGCGCCGGACGCGTCATCAGGGCGACGGCCACCAGGCTGTAGACCGCGATATAGACGATGAACCACAGGTGGTTGACCGGCACCCCGTTCGACAGGCCCGTCGGCCCGAACTCATGCACCAGCCAGTCGATGAAGCTGCCGCTGAACCCGCCCTTGTCGATGGCCTCGATCCATGACTGGATCGGCACCAGCACCACCGTGCCGAAGAGTAGCGGCGGGATCAGCCGCTCGGCCCGGTCCCTCAGCGTGCGTTCCGGTGTCCGCCGCGCCGCCATCAAGCGCAGCGCTGCGCCCGACACCAGAAACAGCAGGGTCAGCCGCCAGGGATTGGTGATCAGCAGGGCCTCATGCAGCCAGCCGAAGGTGTGGGCGCTGTGCACGTGCCAGTCGTAGGGGGCATAGACCAGCGCCACATGATAAAGGATCAGCAGGCCGAACGCCGCCACCCGGATCCAGTCCAGGTCGTTTCGACGCGTGCTGAGGGCGGGGGTCTGGCTCACGCGGCGTCTATGGTCGAGCGGGTGGTTTCTGTCCATGCGACAACGCTTTGACGCGCCGCGCCGGAACGGCCTAACGTCGGTTCAACAAGACTGGACGGAGGGATTCGCGTGGGCCTGACCATCGCCGTGACCCGCGAACGCCGCGAAGGCGAAACGCGTTGTGCCGTCACCCCTGACACGGTCAAGGCCCTGATCAAGCTGGGCGCGGCCGTGACGGTCGAAGCCGGGACGGGGGCGGGCTCCTACATCCCCGATGCGGACTATGCCGCCGCAGGCGCAACCGTCGCCGCCGACACCCGCAGCACGCTGGAGGGGGCCGACATCGTCCTGAAGGTGCGCGGCCCGACGGCCCAGGAAACCAGCGCCCTGAAACCCGGCGCGATCGTCGTGGCCATGCTGGATGCCTATCGCGAAAAGGAGACGGTCCAGGCCCTGTCCGGCGCGGGCATCACAGCCTTCGCCATGGAGTTCGTGCCGCGCATCACCCGCGCCCAGGTCATGGATGTGCTGTCGTCCCAGGCCAATCTGGCGGGCTATCGCGCCGTGATCGAGGCGGCGGCGGCCTTCGGCAAGGGTTTTCCCATGATGATGACGGCGGCGGGCACCGTCGCCCCGGCCAAGGTCTTCGTCATGGGCGTGGGCGTCGCGGGCCTGCAAGCCATCGCCACCGCCCGGCGTCTGGGGGCCGTCGTCACCGCCACCGACGTGCGCCCGGCCACCAAGGAACAGGTCGAGAGCCTGGGGGCCAAATTCCTCGCCGTCGAGGATGAAGAGTTCAAAAACGCCCAGACGGCCGGCGGCTATGCCAAGCCCATGTCGCCGGAATATCAGGCCAAACAGGCGGTCCTGACCGGCGAACACATCAAGAAACAGGACATCGTCATCACCACGGCCCTGATCCCCGGCCGCGCCGCGCCCGTGCTGGTCACGGCGGATCAGGTGGCGACGATGAAGCCCGGCTCGGTCATCATCGACCTGGCCATCGAGAACGGCGGCAATGTCGAGGGTGGCCGGCTGAACGAGGTCGTCACCACCCCGAACGGCGTCCAGATCGTCGGCCACGCCAACCTGCCGGGCCGCATCGCCGCCGACGCCTCCGCTCTCTACGCCCGCAACCTGTCGGCCTTCGTCGGCCTGCTGATCAAGGACGGGGCCCTGGCGCTGGATCTGGAGGACGAAATCCTCAAGGCGGCGGTGGTCACCCACGGCGGGGCTGTGGTGCATGAGGGGGTGCGGGGATGACGAAGGGCTTTAGTGAGATCTCTTGGACGATCGGTCTCGTCATCCTGATAGGGACTCCCGCTATAGGCGTTACTGAGTTTCTATTGGATTTTGTTGGGTCAGGGGACGTGCGCGGAATAGATGTTGTGCAACGCGGTCTCGCCTACCTGCCGTCGATATTCGTTGTAGCTGGTGTTGGGTGCATAATTTGCTTGCTGTCGCGCATTGAGACGCACCTAAATCAAACAACCAAGAAGAAGGCATGAATGGAACACGTCGATCCCACCATCTTCCGCCTGGCCATCTTCGTGCTGGCGATCTTCGTCGGCTACTATGTCGTCTGGTCGGTGACGCCGGCGCTGCACACGCCGCTGATGGCCGTAACCAATGCCATTTCCAGCGTGATCGTGGTCGGCGGCCTGATTGCGGCGGCGGCGCTCAGCGGTGAGGCGGGGCCCAACGGCTGGATCGCCAAGGGGGCGGGCGTCGCGGCGGTAACCCTGGCCAGCGTCAATATCTTCGGCGGCTTCATGGTCACGCGGCGCATGCTGGCCATGTACCGCAAGAAGGAAAAGCCCAAGCCAGTCCTTGAATCGGGGGCGAAGCCGACGTGACCACAGACATCGTCCCTTTCGCGGTCGGCGCGTCCTGGGTCGCCTCGGCGATCGGGGTGGCTCTATGGCTGTGGAGCTGGTTCGGCGCGCGTGATGCCATCGCCAAGGTGCGGTTCCTGGACTGCGGCATGGTTCTGCTGTTCTCGTCGGTCCTGCTGCGCATCGTGGCGCAGGACAAGCCGATGGGGGTGTTCGACTGGGCGATGGTGCTGCTGGGGCCGCTGTTTATCGCGGCGGGGCTGTGGCGACTGGGTCGGACCGCGTGTCCGCCGCCGGGTCGTTGAGAGACGTGAGGGGAAACTGAGCGCATGAACGCATCGCTGGCCGCACTGGCCTATCTGGTCGCCGGGGTCCTGTTCATCCTGTCCTTGCGCGGGCTGTCCAGTCCCGAGACCAGCCGTCAGGGCAATACCTTCGGCATGGTGGGCATGGCCCTGGCCGTCGGCGTGACCCTGCTGACGTTGTGGTGGACGCATACGCTGGATCCGCTGACGCTGGCCCTGATCGCGGGCGGGGTCATCGTGGGCGGCGGGGCAGGGGCCTTCATCGCCGCCAAGGTCAAGATGACCGACATGCCGCAACTGGTGGCCGCCTTCCACAGCCTGGTGGGCCTGGCCGCCTGTCTGGTCGCGGTCGGGGCCGTCTATGCGCCCGAAAGCTTTGGCATCGCGACCGAGGCCGGCGGCATCAAGACCCTGTCGATCATCGAACTCAGCCTCGGCGTCGCCATCGGGGCCATCACCTTCACCGGCTCGGTCATCGCCTTCGCCAAGCTGGACGGGCGGATGAGCGGGGCACCGATCATCCTGCCGGCGCGGCACCTGATCAACATCGGCCTGGCTCTGGCGCTGGTCTTCCTGATCGGCATCCTGATCGGCACGGGCGGGACGGCGGTCTGGGCCTTCTGGGGCGTGTTCCTGATCGCCCTGATCCTGGGTGCGACCCTGATCATTCCCATCGGCGGGGCGGACATGCCGGTGGTGGTGTCCATGCTCAACTCCTATTCCGGCTGGGCGGCGGCGGCCCTGGGCTTCACGCTGGAGAACATCGCCCTGATCATCACCGGGGCCCTGGTCGGCTCGTCGGGCGCGATCCTGAGCTACATCATGTGCAAGGGCATGAACCGCAGCTTCATCAGCGTCATCCTGGGCGGCTTCGGCGGCGAGGCGGCGGCGGCGGGCGGCGGCGCGGTCGAGACCCGTCCCGTCAAACAGGGCAGTGCCGAGGACGCCGCCTTCATCATGAAGAATGCGTCCAAGGTCATCATCGTCCCCGGCTATGGCATGGCCGTGGCCCAGGCCCAGCATGCGCTTCGCGAAATGGCCGACAAGCTGAAGGAGGAAGGGGTCGAGGTGAAATACGCCATCCACCCCGTCGCCGGTCGCATGCCCGGCCACATGAACGTCCTGCTGGCCGAGGCCAACGTCCCCTATGACGAGGTGTTCGAGCTGGAAGACATCAACGCCGAGTTCGCCACCGCCGACGTCGCCTTCGTCATTGGGGCTAATGACGTGACCAACCCGGCCGCCAAGACCGACCCGACCAGCGCCATCTACGGCATGCCCATTCTGGACGTCGAAAAGGCTGGCACCGTCCTGTTCATCAAGCGCGGGATGGGCAGTGGCTATGCGGGGGTCGAGAACGAGCTCTTCTTCCGCGACAACACCATGATGCTGTTCGCCGACGCCAAGAAGATGGTCGAGGGGATCGTGAAGGGGCTGTGAGGTGAAACGCACGCGTCTGAAGGTCTGCGCTGTCGTCGCGCTGGCGCTGACGCCTGCGGCTTGTTCGGCCTATCAGCACATCAGGGTAATCGGTGGGTTGGAACAGCCATCGGTCATTATGAGCGAGTCAGCGAATTCAGAGCGACCGGTACGTGCCTGCGTCGATTATCTAACGGTGTTTGAGCCTGGTCGGGGCAAGGGCTTGGACAGCGCCGTCTGGCGGGTTCGATCAGCGGATGATCGCTGTGTGGTTCTGAAGTCCATCACCTATGGCCAGACGCCGGAGGGCTTTGTCGTGGATACGCCTGCCCAGCCGCTGAGTGCGGATACCGTCTATGAGATCAGCGGACATGGCTGGACCGGTGGATGGATGCCTCGTGTTCCCTGGATAGGCGGCGACCGTGTCCGTTACAGCGACGGCGCATGGCGGTCTGTGGCATACTGAGTGCCAGCCGCTTACGACCTGTGAGGCGTCCATGACCTACGAAGCTAAGACCAAGCCCACCGATGCCGCCGTTGAAGCCTTCATCGACGCCGTCGATCATCCCGGCCGACGCGAGGACGCGCGTGCGGCGCTGTCATTGCTGAGCGAGGTCACCGGCGAGACGCCCGAGATGTGGGGGCCGTCCATCATCGGCTTTGGCCGCTACCACTACCGCTACGCCTCAGGCCGGGAAGGCGATGCACCGCTGGTCGGCTTCTCGCCGCGAAAGGCCAACACCGTCTTCTACATGGCTGCCTATGACGATGCGCGGGGCGACTTTCTGAATAGGTTGGGCAAGCACAAGTCCGGTCAGTCATGCGTCTATGTCAATCGCCTGTCGGACATCGATCTGGACGTGCTGCGCGAGATGGCGGTCTGGTCCGTCAGGTTCTTGCGCGAGCGATACCCGTCTGCAGGCTGAAGGCCCTATCGCGCGGTCTGCCGCGGCGCTATCACGCGCCCGTGAACGCCACCTCCATCCAGACCCCCACCCCGCATCGCCGTTTCGAGGCGCTGGATTCCCTGCGCGGGGTCTGTGCGATTCTGGTGGTGATGTTCCACATGCCGGTGGCCAGTCACTGGCGGGACTGGGGGCTGGTCCAGCACGGCTATCTGTTCGTCGACTACTTCTTCGTTCTGTCGGGCTTCGTCATCGCCCACGCCTATGCCGAGCGGCTGAGGACGCCGCGCGACGCAGGGCGGTTCATGGTGCGCAGGCTGGGGCGGGTCTGGCCTCTGCATGTCCTGATGCTCGCCGCCTTCATCGGGCTGGAGCTGGCGCGGCTGTGGTTCAGCATCGATGCGGCGACGCCCTTCACCCGCGACCGTTCGGTGGAGTCGATCTTCACCAACCTGCTGCTGATCCAGGCCTTCAACATCCATCCGTCCCTGACCTGGAACGGGCCGTCGTGGACGCTGAGCGTGGAGGTCGGCTGCTATGTGGTCTTCGCCGCTCTGCTGCTGCTGGCCCCGCGTCGTTGGCGCTGGATCGGGGTCGTGCTGGCCGTGATCGGGGCGGTGCTGGTGCTGTTGTTCGCGAAGCGCTGGATGAACACCACCTATGACCTGGCCTTTCCGCGCGCGGCCTATGGCTTCTTCTTGGGCTGCATGCTGCAGGGGCTTTGGCTGCGCATCCCGCGCCTGAAGGGTGGCGCGGCGACCCTGCTGGAGATCGCCGTCCTGCTGGCCATCGGCCTGTTCATCGCCTGGGCGACCGGTCCGGTGACGGTGGCGGTGACCCTGCTGTTCGTCCTCGGTGTCTGGGTCTTTGCGGGCGAGGAGGGGGCGGTGTCCCGCTGGCTGGACACCCGGCCCCTGATCACCCTGGGCCGGTGGTCCTTCTCGATCTACATGGTCCACATGTTCGTGATCGTGGTCACCCTGATCGTGGCGCGAAAGCTGGACTGGATGCCCGGCGGTCGCCGCATCGACTTCGGCTCGGTCTGGCTGAACGACCTGTTCGCCGTGGGTCTGTTCGTCGGCATCGTCGGACTGGCGCTGCTGGCGCACCGGTTCGTGGAAATCCCCGCCCAGCGCTGGATCGACCGCAAGACCAAGCCGTCGTCAGCTCGCTAGACCTTGCCGCCACGCGCTTCCAAGCGCCTTGCGATCAAACACTGCCAGCCAGATTACGGCGGCAAGACCGGCCAGGATTCTCAACGACCATGTGACGATCACGATGGCCAGTTGCAGCAGGATGATCGCCGCCTGAAGCGCCAGCGTGCCGAAATAGACGAGGAAGAAATACCCGCCCACAATCCAGAATGCGAAAACCATCACGCCGCCATGCGGAAATCTTCGGACGGGTCGAAGGCTGGCCGTGCCTCGTCCCACAGGGCGTCCTCGTCGGCATAGCGGGCCGACAGGCGGGCATCGATGACGTCGATAACCTGTTCTTCCAGACGGTCCCAGACGACGGCCAGCGCGCCCAGGCCATCCCCTTCGCAGGGCACGATCAGATAGCGGGACGAGGCGACTGCGGAAGCGGGGGCGAAGCGGCTGGCGATGCGGGTCATGGGGTCAACTCCGGTGGCGCGGGACTGCGTTGAGACTGACCATGAGACAGTGTTGCGTCAGAAACGGTCGTATGTCAGAAAAAAAATCATGAGACACGAGAAGGCCGGCATGATGATCGAACTGGCGCGCCGCATGGCCGCCAGTGCCGAAGGCCTGACGCTGGACGATATCGTGCGCGAGATGGACGTCGGGCGCCGCACCGCCGAGCGGATGCGCGACGCCATCCTGGACCTGTACCCTCAGACCGAAGAGGTCTCCGACTGGCCCCACAAACGTTGGCGCATCCGCGGCGGGTTGTCGGCCTTCGAACAGGCACCGACGGCCGAGGAACTGGTCGAACTGACGCGGGCCGCCCAGGGCCTTCGCGCTACCGGCGAGCCGGGGAGGGCCCAGGCGCTGGAAAGTCTGGAGCGCAAGCTGAAGTCGGCCATCCGCTCCACCACCCTGAACCGCCTAGCCCCTGATCTGGAGGCGCTGGTGCGGGCCGAAACGCTTGCGGTGCAGGCCGGGCCCCGCGCCTCCGCCGACGAGGCCGTGCTGGCCGAGGTGCGGCAGGCGGTGCTGGCGGGCCAGCCCCTGGGCTTCATCTACAGCCGTCCGGGGGCCGAGGCGCGCCGCCGCGTCATGACGCCCTGCGGCCTGATGTTCGGCCGCGCCAACTATCTGGTCGCCGCCGAGCCGGACAGCGGCACGATCAAGACCTTTCGCCTGGACCGGATGAGTGCGGTCAAGGCCGAGCCCGGCACCGCCACTCCGCCCGCCGACTTCGATCTTCAAGTCTTCGCCGGCCAGTCCTTCGGCATCTATCAGGACGCCATCGAGGATGTAGTGCTGAAGATCACGCCCGAGGGGGCCGCCGAGGCGCGCGTCTGGCGCTGGCACCCGACCCAGTCGCTGGAGGACCAGCCGGACGGCGGCGTCATCGTCCGCTTTCGCGCCTCGGGCATGCGCGAACTGGCCTGGCACCTGTTCAGCTGGGGCCAGCAGGTCCGCATCCTGGCCCCGGAGCGGCTGAAGACGGTCATGGCCGACGAACTGGCGGCGGCGCAGGCTGCCCTTGCCCAGCCCCAGACGTGAACCGGATTTAAGACGACGGCCCGCGCCCGACCACGCTAACGTCGGTCATCGAACCAGCAGGGGGATGATGCGTGAGCAGGCGGTTTTTGACATCTTGTGCAGCGGTAATCCTGACTGCCTCCGTCCTTGGTGCCTGTGCGACCCCGTCGCCGCCGGTCATCGCCCGGACACCCGGCAAGGCCCAGCCCGCCGCAGAGGTCGCCGTGACGCGCGACGGTGACGTCTGGACCGCCGACTATGTGTTCGCCGACGATGCGCCCGTCTGGGGCTTCGAGCGATCGACGGTAATCGAGGGCACGCGTGAGCCCTGGCGGCCGCGTGACTGGCAGGTGACGACGCCCGGCGTCGTGCTGGAGCGGGTCGGGGATCTGGACGTGCTGCGCAGCCTGGACGGTCGTCCCGTGCCGCGCCGGGTCAGCCTGCGCCTGACGCCCAGCAGCGACGATCTGGAGGCCGACTATTCGATCCTGAAGTTCACCGACGGCTCCGTGGCCATGTACAGCGGGGCCTTCGACGTCTTCCCGCTGCCGTCGCTGGAGGCCATCCCTGAAACGATGGAGCGTGGCACGGATCGCGAGTGGGGCGCGGTGCGGATCACCTGGACCGACCGGGCCGGGCCGGTCCTGCTCAAGGGGGAGCGGCTGGCCCAGGCGACGGCCCAGGACGCCAATGCCTATGTCCTGTTCGGCCAGGCACAGATGAAGGAAACCGACCGGCTGGTCACGGTGGTCGATCCCGAACTGCCCGCCTGGCTGGTCGCCACGATCGAGGACTTCGCCCCGCGCGTGATCGACTACTACGGCCAGAGGCTGGGGCCGGGCGAGACGCGCCGCCCCACCATCATGGCCACCTGGTACGGCCCCAATCCCACCCACACCAGCCTGAGCGGCAGCGTCCTGCCCGGATTGATCACGGCCAGTTTCGAGGGCAAGGCCCTGTTGACCGAGGAACCGGACATTCTGGCGCGGAACCGCTGGTTCATCGGGCACGAGGGCGCGCATTTCTGGCTGGGACAGACGGTGCGCTACGAGCGCGCGCGGGATTCCTGGATCACCGAGGGCGGGGCGGACCTGATGGCTGTCCGCGCGCTCAAGACGCTGGACCCGACCTATGACGCACAGGCCGAGCTTCAGCTGGAAGTCGATGACTGCGTCAAGCTGGGCACCCGGCCGGTCAGCGAGGCGGGGCGGCGCGGCGAACACCGCGCCTTCTACGCCTGCGGGGCCGTGTTCGCCCTGGCGGCGGAGGCGGCGCAGAGGCGGGCGACCGGCGGCGACTGGTTCGACTTTCTGAAGCCCCTCATCGACGACAGCCGCGAGGACGGCGTCCTGACGCGCGAGGAGTGGCTGGCGCATCTGACGGCGGTGTCGGGCGATGCCGAGCTGAGGGCGCGGATCGAGGTCCTGCTGGACAGCGGAGTTGCCGATCCGACGCCGGTCATCGTCTCGCTGTTCGAGCGCTCAGGCGTTGCCTACCGCCTGACGGAAGGGAAGATCGAGCTGATCTAGGTCGCCGCGAACGGATAGGGGCTGACCGACTTGGACCAGTCGTCGACCGTCAGGGGGCGATCCACGGGCGGTGCCGCGCGCTCGGCGCAGGGGTGGCGGTGGCACAGGCGGCAGGCAGGGCCAATGGGCGTGATCTCGGGCGCGGTCAGGTCGAGGCCGCGCGCGTAGGTAAGGCGGTGCGCATGCTTCAGCTCGCACCCCAGGCCGATGGCCAGGTCGTGGCCCTCGGTGAAGGCGTCGCTGCCCTGGCGATCAACGGTGCGGGCCAGGGTGAACCAGCGGCCCCCATCGGGCGTCTCGATGATCTGGGTGACGATCCGGCCCGGGGTGCGAAAGGCACTGTGCAGCCGCCAGCGCGGACAGGCCCCGCCGAACCGCGAGAAAGGAAAGCTGCCCGAGGCATAGCGTTTGGAAACATTGCCCGCCTGATCGACCCGCATCAGAAAGAAGGGCACGCCCCGCGCCGTCGGCCGCGACAGGGTGGTCAGGCGATGCGCCGCCTGTTCGTAGGACACACCGAACCGCGCCTGAAGTCGGGCCATGTCGTAGCCTGTCTCCTCCGCCGTGCGCTGGAATGCGCCATAGGGCATCAGGATGGCGGCGGCGAGCGTGTTGGTCAGAGCGACCTTCAACAGGCGGCGGGTGGCCTCGTCGGGCGCGGCGGCGGCCTCGGCCGTCGCCGTCAGTTCGGCCTCGTGCTCGGACAGCGCCAGCTGGAAGGCGACCGCGAAGGCGCGCGACGATGGCCCCAGGGTCTCGGACAGCAACAGGCGACGCCGGTGAAAATCGAACCGCCGCGTCCACTCCACCATGACTTCGGCGGGCAGGGTGCGCACGCTGAGGCCATGGGTCGATTGCAGGCGGGCGCGCACACGCGTCTCGAACGGTTCGCCCGGCGTGGCGGCGTCCAGAGCCTCCGCCAGCGTCTCGCCCAGCGTATCCAGTTCGGGAAAATGGTTGGCGCGGGCCTGAATATAGTCGCGGACCCAATCAGCCGGGCTGTCGTCATCACCGCCGGTCTCGGTCCGGTCTCGCGTCCGCCGATCGGCAAAGGCGCGGTACAGCCGCAGCAGGGCATCCGCCGCAGCAGGCTGATCCTCGGCCATCTGCACGATTTCGTGGCGCGGGACGCTCAGCCCCTGAAACAGGGGATCGGCAAAGGCCTCGGCCAGTTCCGCCTCCGACGCCGTGCCCCCCGACTGGCCCAGGGTGCGCAGATCGACGTCATAAGTGTCGGCCAGACGCAGCAGCAACTGGGCCGACACGGGTCGCTGGTTCCGCTCTATGTGGTTCAGATAGCTGGGGGAAACGCCAAGATCGGCGGCCATCGCCGTCTGGGTCAGCGCCAGGTCGCGCCGCAGCCGTTTCAGCCGCCCGCCCAGAAACAGTTTGCGATCCGCCGTCGTGTCCATATGGGCAGCATGTCACATCATGACTTAACAGCAAGTGTCATAGTGTGACTGTATGACTTCAATCTCGCGGCTCATCCTGTGTCATTCATGACTTCAGCGTGTTCTGTTGGCTCGACACCCGGCGCATCCGGCCGGACACCCTGAGCAGAGACCCAGACCATGACCACCTTCGCCGACCTGGTTCCTTCGCCCGCCGGCCGTTTCGACGGCATCGAGCGCCCCTACACGCCTGAGGATGTCCTGCGCCTGCGTGGCTCCGTGCCCGTCATCCACACCCTGGCCGAGCGCGGTGCCAATCGCCTGTGGGAGCTGCTGCACTCCGAGCCGTATATCAACGCCTTGGGCGCCGTGACCGGTAACCAGGCCATGCAGATGGTCCGGGCAGGCCTGAAGGCCATCTATCTGTCGGGCTGGCAGGTCGCCGCCGACGCCAACACCGCCGGGGCCATGTACCCGGACCAGTCGCTGTACCCGGCCAATGCCGCGCCCGAGCTGTGCCGCCGGATCAACCGCACCCTGCAACGCGCCGATCAGATCGAGCATGCCGAAGGCGGGGCCAAGCGCGACTGGTTTGCCCCCATCGTCGCCGATGCCGAGGCCGGTTTCGGCGGGCCGCTGAACAGCTTCGAGATCATGAAGGCCTTCATCGAGGCAGGGGCCGCCGGCGTCCACTTTGAGGATCAGCTGGCCTCCGAGAAGAAGTGCGGCCACCTGGGCGGCAAGGTCCTGATCCCGACCCAGGCGCATGAGCGCAATCTGGTCGCCGCCCGCCTGGCCGCCGACGTCATGGGCACGCCCACGATTACGGTCGCCCGCACCGACGCCGAAAGCGCCCAGCTGATCACCTCCGACATCGACGAGCGCGACCAGCCCTTCATCGACCGCGACAACCGCACGCCGGAGGGCTTCTTCCGCCTCAAGGAAGGCACCGGCCTGGATCACTGCATCGCGCGCGGCCTGTCCTATGCCAACATCGCCGACCTGTTGTGGTGGGAAACCAGCCACCCCGATCTGGACGACGCCAAGAAGTTCGCCGAGGCAGTCCAGAAAGAGCATCCCGGCAAGCTGATGGCCTACAACTGCTCGCCCTCCTTCAACTGGAAGGCCAAGCTGGACGACGCCACCATCGCCAAGTTCCAGCGCGAGCTGGGGGCCATGGGCTACAAGTTCCAGTTCGTGACCTTGGCCGGCTTCCACAGCCTGAACAACGGCATGTTCGAGCTGGCCGACGGCTACCGCGACCGAGGCATGGCGGCCTACTCAGAGCTCCAGCAGCGCGAGTTCGCCAATGAGGCCATCGGCTACACCGCCACGCGCCACCAGCGGGAGGTCGGCACCGGCTATTTCGATCAGGTCGCCACGGTGATCTCCAACGGCCAGTCCTCGACGACCGCCATGAAGGAATCCACCGAAACCGCCCAGTTCCAAGCCGCCGAATAGTCAGGAGACAGACCCATGGAACCGCTGCAACGCCCCCAGGCCATCATCGACTTCTGCCTGGCCCCACTGGACCTCGATCCCTCGAACGACGCCGCCACCGAGGTCCGCCGCCGCCTGGAGCATGTCATCAAGACCTTCCAGGCCAAGGCCCCCACGCCCGTCGCCGTCGACTTCTCGCGCATGCCCTCGCAGGTCATCAACGAGGCCGCCCACGGCTACGAATAAGACGGGTTTCGTCCCGCCGCCTGGCCCCGGTCAGGCGGCGAGGGCGGCCGTGCGGTGGGGCAGGGTGCTGACCAGTTGGATCAGCTCCGCCGCATCGAAGGGCTTGGCCAGATGCCGGTCTGCGCCCGCCGCGACACCGGCCTGGATGTGCTCGCTCAGGGCATTGGCGGTCAGCATGACGATCGGCGTGGGCTTGAGGCCCGCAACAGCCTCCCACTGCCGGATTTCGCGCGTCGCCAGCAGGCCATCCATGACCGGCATCTGCATGTCCATCAGGACGATGTCGAAGTCGGACTGGCGGAAGGCCTCGACGGCCTCGGCTCCGTTCTCGGTCTCTACCAGCTCGATACCGATCTGGGCCAGGATCATCTGGACCACCTTGCGATTTACGGGATGGTCGTCGGCCAGCAGCACGCGCAGATGACGGGATGTCGTCACTTCGGCCACGGGTGGCGCAACCGCAACCGGAGCTTCGGCCTTGGGCAGGGGCACGGTCAGGATGAAGGCGGAACCGCCACCCACTTCGCTCTCGCAGTCCAACTCGCCGCCCATCATGGCCGCCAGCTGATGCGAAATGGCCAGGCCCAGGCCCGAGCCGCCGAACTTGCGCGTGATGGCCCCGTCCGCCTGTTCAAACCGGCTGAACAGGCGGCTGCGCGTCTCCGCATCGAAGCCGATGCCGGTGTCCTCGACGGTGAAACGAACCATGGGCCGGCCCTCGCGGTCGGGCACCGGCAGGGCGGTCAGGGTGACCATGCCCCGGGCCGTGAACTTGACCGCATTCGACACAAGATTGGTCAGGATCTGCTTGATCCGCACCACATCGCCGACCACCCAGCCGTCCAGTTCAGGCGCGACCTCCACGATCAGGCGCAGGCCTTTTTCGCCGGCCATAGCTTCATACAGCTGCGCCGCCTCGCGCACGGCGCGTCCCAGGTCGAATGGCTCGGGCGTCAGCTCCAGACGCCCGGATTCGACCCGCGCCAGGTCCAGAATGTCGCTGAGCAGAACCTGCAGTGTCTGCCCCGATGACTGGATCAGCTGCAGCATTTCCTTTTGCTGAGCCGACAGGTCGGTCTGGGCCAGGGCCTGGGCCACGCCGATGACGCCGTTCAGGGGCGTGCGGATTTCATGGCTCATATTGGCCAGGAACTGACTCTTGGCGGTATTGGCAGCCTGGGCGGCATCCCGCGCCTCAGCCAGCGCCTGGGCGTCTCGTTTCAGGTCGGTGATGTCGTTGACCAGGGTGACGATGCCGCCCTCGGCGGTGGCGCGATCCTGCACTCTCAGCCAGCGACCGTCCGAAAGCTTCTGCTCGACCGTCTCGGACAGGCTGGCGCGGACCTTCATCCGCTCCTCGATCCACGCTTCATCGTCGCCACCCGTGTCGGGGTGCACGCCGGCTTTCAGATCCAGCCGCAGAATCTCACGGAAGGACATGCCGGTAACGAGCCTGGGTCCCACCTGGGGGTTGAGCTCGGCATAGCGGGCGTTCCAGAGGATGAGCCGATCACGCGCATCGTAGAACCCCATACCGTCAGGCATGGCCTCGATCGCTTCCCTGATCTGGGCAATGGCACTGTGCCGGGACCAATAGACCAGGCCGCCCAGAAAGCCCGCAATACCGATCCCCAGCGCAACCGAGCCGCGGACCCAACCGCTGACGATATTTTCGCCGACCAGATGGCTGGCTGGCACCGCCAGAGGATCGGGCACCAGTGTCACGGCACCCATGGTGATGAAATGGGAAAGCAAGACGCCCGTCGATGCCAGCAGGGCGGCAATCATTAGCTGCCTGACGCTCTTGTTATTGTTTTGCCAGGCCCCCGCACCTGTCACCAGAGCACTGACGACTGCGGCGATGGTGACGACCGACCAGTCGAGCCGGATCGCATAGCCCTGAACGAAGGTCGCCTTCAGGCTGAGGACGGCCATGACGACGAACAATACGGCCCCCGAACCACCGGCGACGGCGCGCCAGGGGGGCGTCTTGCCGCGGGTGGAGATCACATAGGTCGTGCACACTGATGTCAGGGCCGCCAGATAGGAGGCTATCACCAGTCCGACGTGGAAATGCAGCATGCCGCCGAAGTCGTAGCCGTTCATGGCCACGAAATGGGTCGTCCAGATCGTCAGGCACCCTACGACCAAGGAACCGAGACCCTTGGTTAGACGCCCGCGATGGGCCCCCTCCCGGGCGTCTGCCAGTAGCTTGAAGGCAATGGACACGCCGACAAAACAGATCAGCGCCGCCAACGCGGCCCATCGCCAGTCGTGATGCGAGACCAGATTGTCGAAAAACGTCAGCACTCGTCCCCCTGTCCGACAAGCGTGACAGGAGAAGGTGAAAAAAAGGTGCGGACCTAGGCTGTAGCGGGCCGCGCAACGACTACGGGCAGCGAGCGGCCCAGAACTCTTACGGGATTGATCTGACGATCATCGCGACGCACCTCGAAATGCAGATGCGGGCCGGTCGAACGGCCGGTCGAACCCACCAGGCCGATGCGCTCACCATCACTCACGGCGGTGCCAGAGGCGACGTCGACCCTGCTGAGATGGCCGTACAGGGTCGTCATGCCATTGGGATGCCGAACCTCGATAAACCGACCATAGCCATTGGCATCATACCCCGTCCGCATCACGACGCCTTCGCTGGCGACATAGACGCTGGTGCCCATCGGTGCAGCGATATCGACACCGTCGTGGTGGCGCGCCGCCGCTTCGTCGGCCAGACGACGCAGGCCAAAGGGCGAGTTGATCGCATAGCCGCGCACGGGCTCGGAAAAGGCGATCAGCCGGGTCACGGGGCCGGGCGCCTGCACAACGGCCGTTGTCTCAGTGACTTCCGGGGCTAGTACGGCTTCGACCTCAGTCTGCATGGCAGGGGGCAGGGGGGCTGCGGCAGCAGCGAAGACAGCCACACTGGCCAGGATGGCCAGTTGGCTGGAGTGGATCAGGAAAGACCGGGCGGTCAGCATCAGGCGTCGCATGGGCGGCGTCGGCTCCGTCTGGCTCTAAGAGCGGTTGGGGTGCCGACGGGCCGCAAACCTCAGGCGACGCTCTCGGTCGGCGACCGGGAAGGCCGCCTTTCTAAGACTCCGTGGGGCGACTTTGGGGCGTCCGTAGCGGCAGGTCGTCGCAGGCATGGAACACAAAAGGGGCGCACGACCCGAAGATCGCGCGCCCCTTGTTCAAGTTCGAAAGGTGCTACTGGAGCGGCAGTTTCAACGTTATCGCCCCGACATGGCTGTCGGCACTGTCACCGAAGCGGCCACGATAGCCCGCCGACATCCGAAACGGTCCGACGTCCGCTTCCACGCCGGCAGACGCCATCAGAGAGCCCCCGAACGGATCGTCGAACGAACGCGACAGGATCTGGGCCGGATTGCCGGCGATGCCGACCCGAACGTCGTCGCTGCTGTCACCGAAGGTGTCGCGATAGCCGCCCTCGACATAGAAGTTGACGTCGTCCCCTCCGCCTTCGGCCCTCAAGGAGACTTCGCCGCTGGCGGCGGCCACCGTGCGGTCCTGATAGGCGTATTCAGCCGCGAAGCCCGTTTCGTTGTAGGCATTCACGTCCGTCGATACGTAAGACAGGGCCGCGCGCGGCGAGATGGCGATGCCGCCCATGTCGAACCACAGACCTGCCTGAACCTTGGCCCCCAGGCTGCCGCCGTCGGTCTCGCCCATGTGCACGATCGGGGCCAGGGACGTTAGGCGCGAGATGTCGTCATACTGGTCGATCGAGCCGCCTGCAGTCGCGTTCAGGAACATGTCCCCCATACGCCAGCCGGCATAGGCGTCGATGGCATAGGAGCGTACGTCGAACTGCATGGCCCCGGCCTCGACCTCGGTCTCGCGCAGGGTGGCGGTGAAACCGTACCGGGCGGTGGGCGATGCGACATAGTCCAGACCGGCCCGACCGCCCCAGCCTGTGGCGTCGGCAGAGGCGATGCTGCCGCGCGCATCTGTCTCGACGCTGTCGGCGATGACGGCAAAGGTCATATGGGTCCCTGGCACCCAGGGTGCATAGCCGGACACCATCTCTCCCGTCAGGTCTAGCAGGTCCTGGCGCTGGCGGAAGCCGGTCTCGGCCTGGACCGTCGATTGGGCACCGATGTCGCCGTAATACAGGTAGTCGTTGGCCAGTTGCGCCAGCAGACGGTGGCCTGCGGCGGTCGGGTGAACCCCGTCCCAGTAAAGGTAGCCATCGGGATTGGCGCAGACGCTGACCCCCGTGAAGCAGCTATCCGTCACATTGGTCAGGCCGAACCGGCCCGGGTTGGCCCTCAACGGATCGCTGATCTTGTACAGGTCCATCAAGATGATGTTGCTGCCCGGCCGAGCCGCAGCCGTCGTGAACAGGTTGGAGAGCAAGGCGCTGTTGAACGTCGTGCCCGAAAAATCCGCCAGGGCCGATCCGGCCGGACCGACCAGAGGATTTGTAGCTGCGAACTGTGGCGTAATGCCCAGACGCGGCAGATTGCTGACCAATATGGTCCCTGCGCCAGCCTGCGCGATGCTGTTGACGATCACATTGATGTCGCTGGCGGCCGACACCGCGACCGCTTGCATGGTGCTTTGCGCCGTCAGCGGATTTGCCGCGGCACCAGGGAATGCCTGGAAGATGTTGTTCGCCCCGCCCAGGACGCTGACTAAGTCGTTGGCTCCAAAGGTGCCGCCCGCGCCGGTATAGGCGGCCAGCTGGGCCCGCATGCCTGGAGGGGACGCGGCAAAGTCTGTCCGCGCACCGCCGAAGGCATAGTTGACGCTGCCGGTCACCGGGGCACCCGCCGTGAAGCGCCCGGCGTTGAAACCCAGCAATTCTGTAAAGACGGGACCATTCGAGAAGCGACCCTGGAAATAGGGTGCGGGCGGCTGGCCCGTCAGGGCGAACAGATTGCCGTTGTCGCTCAGGCTGTCGCCGAACACGACCAGGCGATTGTAGGTCTGGGCCTGGGCAGCGCCGGCGGCGGCCCCGAAAGCGGCGACGGCCAGTGCGGCCGCGCAGGCGTTGCGCAGAAAACGAGACATGTTGATCCTCCCTCGGCCGTCATCATGCGACCGTTGAGGGGGACTGTGCGCCCCTTCGCGCAGGACGCAAGATGCCGCTGCGTCAGCTTTCAGTGCAACATTCGAAAGCGCAGCGTTCCGGCAACACTCTTCAGGGCACGGAGCGCTTCGGGATCATAGTCGCGGTCCACGTCGGTGATGACATAGCCGGTGCGCTCGTCCGTCTTCAGATGTTGTCCCAGGATGTTCAGCCCGGCAGCGGCCAGCTCGCGATTCAGTTCGGCCAGGACGCCCGGTTGATTGGTGTGGATGTGCAGGATGCGGTGCGCGCCGGACACCTCGGCCAGTTGGACGTTGGGCAGATTGACGCAGAACGTCGTGTCGCCCCGGTTCAGATACCCCAGCAGTCGTTCGGCCGCGAACTCGGCGATGGCCTCCTGCGCCTCCTCGGTCGAGCCGCCGATGTGGGGCGTCAGGATGACGTTCTTCAGCCCCATCAACGGACTGTCGAACGGGTCGGCATTGGTGCGCGGCTCCTCGGGGAAGACGTCCAGCGCCGCCCCGCCGATCCGGCCCGCGCCGATCGCCTGGGCCAGGGCTCCGATATCAACGACATGGCCGCGCGACAGGTTCAGGAACAGCGTTCCCGGCTTCATGGCCTGGAACTGCGCCGCGCCGATCAGGGCGGTGTTGTCGGTCCGGCCATCCACATGCAGCGACACGACATCGGCCTCGCTCAGCAGGGCCTCCAGCGAGCGCATGCGCCGCGCATTGCCCAGCGCCAGTCGCTCGGACAAATCGTGGAAGATCACCCGCATGCCCAGCGCCTCGGCCAGGACCGACAGCTGCGAACCGATGGCCCCATAGCCGACGATGCCCAGCGTCTTGCCACGTAGTTCGCGCGAGCCGTCGGCGGATTTGTTCCACTGACCCTGGTGCATCGCAGCAGACTTGTCGGCCACGTCGCGCATCAGGGTGATGGTCAGGCCGATGGCGAGCTCGACCACGCTGCGGGTGTTGGAATAGGGGGCATTGAACACCGCCACGCCGCGCACCGAGGCCGCCTCCAGATCGATCTGGTTCGTCCCTATGCAGAAGGCGGCGACGGCCATCAGCCGGTCGGCCTGTTCCAGGACCCGTGCGCTGACCGTGGTCTTGGAGCGAATGCCCAGGACGTGCACGCCCTTGAGGGCCGCGATCAGTTCGTCCTCGTCCAGCGCGCCCTTGCGGGTCTCTACCGAATAGCCTGCCTCTTCCAGTCGATCGACGGCGGCGGGGTGGATGTTTTCCAGCAGCAGCATGCGAATACGACTGCGGGGATAGGACCAGCGCCCGGCCAGACCCTCGGCATGCAGCAGTTCGTCCATCGACGGGGCCTCGGCATCCGCGACCTCGACCACCCGATCGCGCCGCACGACCTCGGTATAGGCATAGAAGCGGTCGGCGGCCCCAGCCAGCTTGACCTCGGCATCGTTCCAGCCATCGCCGGCCATGACGATGGGGCGAGGGAAGGCTTGCGACGCAATGACCCTGGGCTTGCCGTCGGCGTGCGCCAGGGGGTTGGCCTCGTCCACCCCGGTAATCCGGCCCGAAGCGTCATAGGTCAGGTCGTTGCACAGGACCCGTTCCGGCGGGATTCCCAGCCGCTCGGCGATCGGGGCGATGATCTCCCGAAAGCCGCCGGACAGGATGACGATGCGATGCGCATTCTCCCGAAAGAAGCGCAGGTTGCGCCGCACCGACGGCGTGCCTTCGTCGAGAATACGGTCGGCCAGCGTCTGAACGTGATCTCGGGTCAGAGGCAACAGGGCCAGCCGCTGCTTGAGCGCGTCGCCGAACCCGATCTGCCCGTTCATGGCCTGGTCGGTCAGGCGCGCGACCTCGGCGCGGATCGTGTCGGCTCCGGGATGATCGGCCAGGGCAATGTCGGCCAGAGCTTCAAGCGTCTCGATCCGGACCAGCGTCGAATCGAAGTCAAAAATAAGGGTCGCGGGATCGGCCATCCCGCGACCTTGTCTCACCTTCGCAAGTGCAGCAACCGCTTAGGTCGCCGTAGTTCTAGAAGCGGCCCAGCTTGCGGATCTTGCTGTCGGGCTGCTGGGTGTCATAGGCGGCGGCGGCGATAGCAGCCGCGACGGTTATCAGGGCGAGAATGGCCCCGCCTTCCTTGGCATGATCGCGGGCATAGTGGCCAGCGTCGCTGGCGTAACGTCGCGCCGTCTTGCCGTGCTTCTTCAAGGCCTTGCGCGAGGTGCGGCGGGTGTCGTCGAACCAGCGGCTGGAGCGGTGACGTGCTTCGTCGGTGAAGTCGTGGGCCCGTTCGCCGGCGTCGGACAGGGTGCTGTGGACGGTGTCGGCCAGGCCGCCGAAGCGACCGCGCAGGCCGTCAGTGTCGATCCAGCCGCGCGGATCGAACCGCTCGCGCAGACGCTCGTAGCGCGTCGGGCCCGAGCGCTGGTTCAGCAGGATGGCGGCGATGCCGATCCCAGCCAGCACGGCGACCACGCCGCCGGTGATGCCCGGGTGTTTGCGGATTTCGTCGAGGGGGGAAAACTGCTGGTCCATGAAATGTCTGCCTTTTCGTGGGCGACGCCTGGGACGTCGAAACTCGCGAAACGCCCGTTCCGCGTTGCAGCAAGAGCGAACCACGCGGAAAGAGGTTCCCCGATATGGTCAAGGTTTTCGGCATGAAAACCGTTGCGATGCGGCAGGCCTTACGTTTGCCGCCGGGTCTTCCTATCTTGGCGTCCTTCCGACATTTGCCTTTCTCGACCAAAGGAGCCGTCGTGACCGATCACGCGCCCCACACCGCCGTTTCGCCCGTCCGCGACGACCTGGCCGCCGCCTTCCAGATCGAGGGCTGGCCCGTGCGGGGTCGCCTGGTGCGTCTCGGCGAGACCATCGACACCATTCTGGCCGCCCATGACTATCCCGAGCCTGTCGCCGCCCTGCTGGGCGAGGCCTGTGCCCTGGCCGCGCTGGTGGGTTCCAGCCTGAAGTTCGAGGGCCGTCTGATCGTTCAGGCCCAGGGCGACGGGCCTGTGCGCTATGTCGTGGCCGATTACGACACCGACGGCCGCATGCGTGGATATTGTCGGTTCGATGCCGATGAGGTCGCTGCGGCGTCTCAGGGCTTCTTGCGGCCAGGCGCGCGGGCATTGCTGGGGCAGGGCGTTTTTGTCATGACCCTGGACCGCGGCCCCGACTTCGAGCGCACCCAAGGGATCACGCCCATCGAGGGTGAAAGCCTGTCGCTGGCCGCCGAACACTATTTCCAGCAGTCCGAACAGATCCCGACCAAGGTGCGCCTGGCGGTTGGCGAAGTCTCGACCGAAGCGGGCCGCAGCTGGCGCGCGGGCGGCGCGCTGATCCAGCTGATCGCAGGCGACGAGGCGCGGGGATCGACTGAAGAGGCCTGGGACCGCAGCCGCGCCCTGTTCCAGACTCTGGCTGACGACGAACTGCTGGACCCCACCATTACGCCAGAGACTCTGCTGTTCCGTCTGTTCCATGAGGATGGTGTGCGGCTGGAGGACGCCCGCGCCCTGGTGGCCGAATGCCGCTGTTCAAAGGGCCGCATCGCCGGTGTCCTGACCTCCTTCACGCCCGAGGAGCGTGCCGACATGGTCGAGGCTGATGGCAAGATCCGCGTCACCTGCGAATACTGTGCGACCGTCTATGAGCTGGAGCCGGAAGAGGTGGTGGCGGGCTGAAGTGCGGCGGGCGGAGAGGCGGTCGTCGGTCCCAACGCCAGCACGCCATCGAACGCGCCTTCCTCATGCGGTGCCAGAATGATGCCGCGTGCCTCGGCGTCGTGGATTTCCCGGTCCGTATGCGGGCCGCAAATCTGGCGGCACCCCCAGCTGCCACCACCCTGCTGAGGCGTGTTCAGGGTCAGGGTGTCGGGGCCGTAAAGATGGCTGGCAGCAGGCAGGCCAACCTCAGGCCAGTCGGCGAATGGCAGTTTGCGTGCATGTAGATTGCCGACCAGAATGAAGATGCGCGCCTGTGGACGGTCGACCAGTGGACGGCTCATGCCATAGGCCATCTCCAGCTCCCACCAGCCTTGGTCGCGCCCGGTGATCACTGACATCCGGGCCGCGAAGGGTCGCAAGGCGATGTCATGGCCAGCCTGTTTCAGTCGCCAGAAGCCGATGATCATATCGAACATGGCCTGGCTGTGCCGACCGTCATCGCGGCGTGGATCACCGAAATCTCCAGCTTTGAGAAAGCGCGTAGCCGTCGCCTCGTCAGGTGCCGCCATGACGAAATCCAGCAATGGCTTGTCCGTCTCGGGCAGCTCCAGACCCACCGACACCGGACCCTGACGCGCTGCCTCACAGACAATCGACAAGAACGCGGTGGGAGTCTCGACCGTGCCGTGTGTTTCGCCGACGACGATGATGCGCTCCGGTCGCTCCAGCAGTGCGGGTGTGCCTTGCGGCGCATCGCAGGGTGACTGGCTCGACAGCAAGGCCGCAGCGAATAGCGCAATCATGAGAACCCCCGTCCACGCAGCCAGCGCTGCCCGACAACTATGGGTGGGCGAGATTGTGGCGGACGCATGACCATGAGTTCATTTGAACCGACCGCAGCTGTCGGACATTAAGCCCGGCCATGATCCTCAGTTTCTTGTCCGCTTTGACCTTGTCCGCTGCGCCGCTGATGGAGCCTGCGCCGCCCTGTCGGTTTGCAGGCGGGGTGCGCAGCTGGACGGCTCAGGCGCTGGGGGCCTGGGATCGGCTGGATCGCGAGCGGCTGCGCATCGCCCAGCCAGTGACGCCGGTCATGACCCTGTTCGATGCACGCTGCGCCTATACCCTGACCCCTGATCGGCGTGGTGACTTCCGTGTGGGCCTGCGACGCTACTCGGCCCAGGCCAGCGCTCATGCGGGGCAGGTGGCCCTGCCGGACGGCTCATCTGTGCCGGCCACGCGCCTGGCCTTCGTATCTCCGACATCGGACGGGGGCATGTTCTTCATTATGGCCCTGCCTTCGCTGTGGCAGGCAAACGGCTCGGAGCCACGCGATTGGCGGCTGCTGTCTATGGTCGTCTTCATGCATGAGTTCGCCCATACCCAGCAAGGTCTGGGCCTGGGGCGTCGGGTCGATGATTTGCTGACGCGCGGTCTGCCCGAGGATGCCGACGACGACATCGTCCAGGATCGGTTCGGTGCCCGCGCTGGCTACCAGGCTGCCTATGAGGCCGAACGCGACCTGTTTTACGGTGCCGCCACGGCCCCGGGAGCCGAGGGGGCGCACACTGCCCTGTCGCAGGCTGCACAGCGGATGGGCCAGCGTCGTGAGCGGTGGTTCACCGGCGCGGATACCGTCTACGCCGAGGCTGACGATGTCTTTTTGACGTTGGAAGGCACCGGCAACTGGGCCGCCTGGACGTGGCTGACTGATCCCCGCGGCGGGCGGTTGTCGCCTGACGACGCAACCACCTTTGTCCGGGGTGGTCAGACGCAGTGGAGCCAGGATCATGGTCTGGGCATCATGCTGGCCCTGGACCGCGTCAGCCCAAACTGGCCTGCCATCGCCTTCGCGCCGCGCGGCGTTACGGCGGACGAACTGATCGCGCGGGCCTTAGTGCGTCAGTAGGCGATGGCGATACCATCCTTGCGCATCTCGGTCGCCGCACCATAGGTCCAGGGGCCGCGTTCGTTGATCTGTCGTACCACGTTCTGATAGCCGCCGAAGCCGCCGTCAGGCGGACCCAGCACCCAGCCCATCTGCTCCAGCGCCCGTTTGGTGGCCTCGGGAACGCCGGTCTCGAGGTGCAGGACGCCGACGCCCTGCGCCGGCTGCCCGGTCGGCTCGGACGAGCCGTAGTGCTGCCAGCGCGGGCTGTCGCCGGCCTCCTGCGGGTCCAGGCCGTAGTCGACCATGTTGATGATGATCTGAGCCTGGCCCTGCGGCTGCATGCCGCCGCCCATGACGCCCATGGCCATCCAGGGCTCGCCATCCTTGCAGGCAAAGCCGGGGATGATGGTGTGGAAGGGCCGCTTGCCCGGCGCATAGAGATTGGGGTGGCCGTCGGTCAGGGCGAACAGCTCGCCCCGGTCCTGGAACATGAAGCCCAGGGTCTGGCCGTCCACACCGTCGGGCACCAGGCCGGAGCCCATGCCGCGATAGTTGGACTGGATCCAACTGACCATCATCCCGTCCTTGTCCGCCACGCTGAAATAGGTGGTGTCACCTTGCGTGGGCGCATCGCCGGGGAAGACGCGGTCCATGACCCGGTCGGGCCGGATCAGGCGGGCGCGCTGGATGGCGTATTCCTTGGAGTTTAGCCACTCGACCGGCGTGCGGCTGAACCGTTCGTCGGCGAACCATTTGGCCCGATCCTCGAAGGCCAGTCGCTTCGCCTCCGCCTGGTGGTGGATCGATGCGGCGGACTGAAAGCCCATGCCCTTCAGATCGAACTGCTCGCAGATGTTCAGGATCTGGTTGGTCGACAGCCCCTGTGTGTTGGGCCCCAGGCCATACACCTCGACACCGCGATAGGTGGTGCGGATCGGCTCGACCCATTCGGTGCGGTGCGCGGCCAGGTCGGCGCGGGTCATCCAGCCTCCGATACGTCGGAAATAGGCCTGCATCTGATCGGCCAGCGGTCCGTCATAAAAGGCGTCGCGCCCGCCCTCGGCGATCAGACGATAGGTGCGGCCCAGGTCCGGATTGGCGAAGACCTCGCCGACCCGGGGTGTGCGGCCGCCCGGTGCGTAGACGCGCTTCCTGTTCTCGTTCTCTTCGATCAGGGCAGCGCGGCGGTCGAAGCCGGCCATGCCGCGCTCCAGGTACCAGGCGATCAGCTGGGGCATGGGCACGCCCTGTTCGCACAGCTCGGCGACGGGCAGCAGAACATCCTTCCACGGCAGCTTGCCGTACTGCTGATGCGCGCTCCACCAGGCGTCGACGGTACCGGGCACATTGACTGTCACCGCCCCGACCGCGGGCAGATAGCCGTCGACAGCCTTTGAGCGCGCCGTCGCCAGCGACAGCCCTTGCGGGCTGTTGCCCGAGCCGTTGAAGCCGACGACCTTCCGCTGAGCCGGGTCCCACATCATGCAGAAGGCATCGCCGCCAATGCCGTTGGCCACCGGCTCCAGAAAACCCAGCGCCGCATTGATGGCGATGGCCGCGTCAATGGCCGAGCCGCCGCGCTTAAGCGTCTCGATCCCGATCAGGGTCGCGGTCGGATGCGCCGTCGCCGCTGCGCCATTGGCCCCCCAGACGGTCGAGCGCCCGACGAACTTCACCCCGCTGTTGCGGTCGCCGGGGCCGATGCCGGCATACGGATCGACAGGACGGGGTCGGGGCGGTGGGGTTGCTGCAGGCACCTGAGCCTTTGTCTGCGACCACGCCTGAGCGTGCCCTGCGCTTGCACCAGCAATCAAGGCTCCTGCGGGCAGGGTCGAAAGAAAGGTCCGACGGCGCATAAGGCAGGCTCCCTGAAGTCAGGGTTCGAACCGTATAGCGTTCGCACGACTTGTGAAGCGCCCTCGGTCCTGCCGGATCAGCCGGTCCGCCAGTCGCTCAGCACACTGCCGTCCGTATCCTCGAAGGCGACACGATCCAGCTGCACTGCTGCGATACACACAGGGCGCTGGTCCACGCTGCTGGCGCGGCAGCGTATGGCCCGGCCATCCGGGAAGGCGGTGAACCGGCCCTCCAGCACCAGCCGGTAGCCTCCCGTGTGCGGGGGCGGGGGTTGGTCCCCCTCACCACGAATGGTGAAGCTGTAGGCCCGACCGTTGCGACGATCCAGACGCGATCCCTCGGGCTCGAATACGGCGGCCAGGCCTACGGTCTGCGGCGAACTGACAGCTGCGGGGCCGGCCGGGGTCTGGTCCGCGCGAACCTGCGGACAGCTGTCGGCACGCAGCCAGGGCCGGGCGAGCCATATCCCTTCGGCCGCCTCCCAGATCGGATCTTCGCCTGCGACGAGCGCGGTATCCGTCCAGTCGCCGGGCGTCAGTGTCAGGCGCTGTGTCTGGCCGTCCTCGCTGGCCGACCAGCCGGCCAGGCCATCGCTGACGACAGCCGTGGACGGTAGGGGACCACCGCAACCGAAGGCCTGACGGATCATGAAGCGACGCCCCACCAGGGTGTCCTGGCCTGACAGCGAAGCCCCGCTGGCATAGGCCGCAACGGCCGTATCGACGGCGGCCAGAAATCCCGCACGATCAAAGACGATGGGCGTGGCCGCAACCGTGATCGGCGCGGGGGCTGGCGCAGGCGTCGGCACTTCGACTGGCGCTTCAGTCTTCCGGTCGCAGGACGCCAGTCCCATAACCAGGCTGGCGGCGGCGAGGGCGAACAGGGGAGAGCGAAGACGTAGGGGCGGTCTGGGCATGCAACCACCCTAGCACGTCAAACGCTTTCGTGTGGACCCGCGTCCGCCTTATGGTTGACGCCGTGGGTCTGCGGGGGCAGCAGAGCGTATGAATTTCGATCAGATTGCCGCTCTGGTGGTCCTCGTCGCCGTCATCGGCGCGTTGATTCATGGGAAGCTCCGCGCCGACGTTGTCGCCCTGACGGGTGCGGCGGCGCTGCTGATCATGGGCGTCGTGCGGCCGGTCGAGGTGCAGGGGGCTTTTGCCAGCCCGGCGGTCATCGCCCTGGCCGGTCTGTTCGTGATCGCCTACGCCATCGAGGTTACGGGCCTGCTGGGTCTGCTCATTCGTCAGGCTTCGGCCCTGGCAAAGAGGGTCGGCGCGCGCGGGATCTGGATGGTCATCGGCATGTGCGGTGCCGTCGGAGGCTTTCTGAACAATACGCCCGTCGTCGTCCTGGCCGCGCCGGTCATCCGCGACGTGGCCGAATCGCTGAAGCTGTCCCCGAAGCGGTTCCTGATGCCCCTCAGTCACGTCAGTGTGCTGGGCGGGCTGCTGACGCTGATCGGTACCTCCACCAACCTGCTGGTCAACGACATGGCGCGCAACGCAGGCCAGCATGTCTTTACCCTGTTCGAGATCACACCCGTCGGCCTTAGCATCGCCCTGGTCGGCGGACTGTGGCTGTATTTCGTGGGCGCGAGGCAACTGGGTCGCTCAGTGGCCGAAGACGAGGCGGAACGCGCCCGCCAGGCCGAGATGGAAGAGGCGCGTCGTCTGGAAGCGGAGGCGGCCGCCAGCAAGCGCCGGCGAATCCTGCCGTTCGGCCTGCCCCGGCTGGGCGAATCCCGCAATCAGTCCGATGGCTCCGGCGATGCCCATCTGGGGGACGTCACCCTGTTCGGTGCGGCGGATCGACCGTTCGTTCTGAAACAGGCCATGATCGCCCTCGGCGTCTTCGTGATCGTCATCCTGTCGGCGGCCATGGGCTGGGCCCCGATCGCGGCCTCCGCCTTTGCCGGGGCGGTCGCCCTGATCCTGCTTCGGGTCATCACGACCGAGGAAGCCTATGCTGGATTGCGTCCTGAAATCCTGCTGCTGATCGCGGGCATGGTCGTTGTCGGCACGGCTATCGAAGTGACGGGCCTGGCCTCGGCGGGGGCCGAACGGCTGATCGATGTGATCCGGCCACTGGGGCCGCTGGGTGCGCTGATCGTACTCTATGGCGTAACCCTGTTTGCGACCGAACTGCTGTCCAATGCCACGGTGGCGGTGCTGATCACGCCGGTCGCGGTGGCCCTGGCCGAGAGCCTGGGCGTCGATCCCCGGCCGTTTCTCGTCTGCGTCATGATGGCCGCGTCGGCGGCCTTTGCCACGCCGTTCGGCTATCAGACCAATGTGCTGGTCTTCAACATGGGTGGCTACAGCTACATGGACTTCGTGCGGATCGGCATCCCGCTAAACCTGATCACCTGGGCCGCCGCCATGGTGGCGATCCCGATATTCTTCCCGTTCTGATCGCGGCTCAGCCGCCCAGATCCAGCGAATAGCCCGCCGAACGCACGGTCCGGATCGGGTTCACCGTGCCTTCGACGTTCAGCGCCTTGCGCAGGCGCCCGACGTGGACGTCGACGGTGCGGGCCTCGACATAGACGTCACTGCCCCAGACGGAATCCAGCAGCTGTTCGCGGCTGAACACCCGGCCCGGATGCTGCATGAAGTGGTCCAGCAGGCGGAACTCGGTCGGGCCGAGGTGGATTTCATTTCCCGCGCGGCGGACGCGGTGGGCCACGCGGTCGATGACGATGTCGCCGTGATTGATCCGGTCATCGGCCAGTCCGGGACGGATGCGGCGCAGCACGGCACGGATGCGGGCCGTCAGCTCGGTCATGGAGAAGGGCTTGGTCAGATAGTCGTCGGCCCCGGTATCCAGGCCCCGGATACGGTCGCTCTCCTCGCCCCGTGCGGTCAGCATGATGATCGGCAGGTTGCGGGTCTCGGCCTTGCCCCGGATGCGGCGGCAGACCTCGATGCCCGACAGCTTGGGCAGCATCCAGTCCAGCAGGACCAGATCGGGCAGCCGTTCGTCGATCTGCAGCATGCCTTCCTCGCCGTCGGAGGCGACCACGACGTGGTAGCCCTCTTTCTCCAGATTGTACGACAGCAGGGTCGCGAGCGCGTCCTCGTCTTCCATCACCAGAATATAAGGCTGCACGGCGTATTCTCCGGTCTAGCGGGGTCGTCTAGTTGGGGCCGACGTCGGCACCCGGCTGGTCCTCGGGATTCCAGCGGGGACGTTCCCCGGTGAATTCCTGGCCCGTGATCTCGTAGTAGATGGTCTCGGCGATATTGGTGGCGTGGTCGCCGATGCGTTCAAGGTTCTTGGCCATGAACAACAGGTGGGTACAGGCGCTGATCGTGCGCGGGTCGCCCATCATGTATGTCAGCAGCTCGCGGAACAGGCTGTTGTAGTGCTCGTCGACCTCGTCGTCGGTGTTCCAGACGGCGATGGCGCGGTCGATCTCGCCGGCGGCGTAGGCATCCAGCACGTCACGCAGGCGCATCGACACCAGCTTGCCCATTCGCTCAATGGAGCGGGTCAGGGGCTGCATCGGCTCGCCCTCGGCCAGGATCAGGGCGCGTTTGGAGATGTTCTTGGCCAGGTCGCCGGTCCGTTCCAGATCGACGGCCAGCTTCATCGCCGCCAGGGCCCGGCGCAGGTCCGAGGCCACCGGCTGGCGCAGCGCGATCAGGCGGATGGCCTTCTTCTCGATCTCGCGGTGCATGGCGTCCAGCTTGGCGTCACGCTCGACGACCGCGCGGGCCAGGGCCACGTCGCGGCGGGCGACGCTGTCGACGGCGTCGGCCACCTGTGCTTCGGCCAGGCCGCCCATCCGCGCGACCTCTGCCGTCAGCTGGTTCAGCTCGTCTCCATACGCCTTTACAGTGTGCTGGTTCATCAGCCGAAGCGTCCCGTGATGTAGTCCAGCGTGCGCCGTTCGCGCGGATTGGTGAAGATCTCTTCGGTATCGCCGGTCTCGACCAGACGGCCCATGTGGAAGAAGGCGGTGCGTTGTGACACGCGCGCGGCCTGGGCCATGGAGTGGGTGACGATCACGATGCAGTAGCGCTCGCGCAGTTCGTCAATCAGCTCCTCGATCTTGGCCGTGGCAATGGGATCCAGGGCCGAGCAGGGCTCGTCCATCAGAATGACTTCTGGCTCGACTGCGATGGCGCGGGCGATAACCAGACGCTGCTGCTGACCGCCTGACAGGCCGGTGCCGGGCGAGTGCAGGCGATCCGCGACCTCTTCCCACAGGCCGGCACGCTTCAGCGAGGCCTCGACGACGACGTCCAGCTCGCCCTTGGTGGAGGCCAGGCCATGGATGCGCGGACCATAGGCGACGTTTTCGTAGATGGTCTTGGGAAAGGGATTGGGCTTCTGGAACACCATGCCGACGCGGGCGCGCAGCAGGACTGGATCGACCGCGCGGGCGTTGATGTCCTCGTTGTCCATCTCGATCCGACCGGTGACCTTCGCCCCCGGAATGGTGTCGTTCATGCGGTTCATGGTCCGCAGGAAGGTCGACTTGCCACAGCCCGACGGGCCGATCAGGGCCGTGACCGTCTTGTCGGGAATGTCCAGCGAGACATCGAACAGGGCCTGTTTCTCGCCATAGAAGACCGAGACGTCACGGGCGGCGATCTTGGTCGGGCCCACGGGTGCGCTGCCGTGCACGACGGGCGGGGCACTCATGACGGGCGTGCTGCTGGCGGGGGCACTTTCCGTGCCGTCAGGTGCGCGAAAGATGTTGAACTTCATAACACTACCACCGGCGTTCAAAGCGCCGACGCAGGATGATCGCGGCGGCATTCATGATGATCATGAAGGTGAGGAGGACCAGGATGGCCGCAGCCGTCCGTTCGTGGAAGGCGCGTTCCGACGCGTTCTCCCAGATATAGACCAGCGAGGGCAGGGCACCCGTCGGCTCGATCAGGCTGGTCGGAATACCCGGAATAAAGCTGACCATGCCGATGAGCAGCAGCGGGGCCGTCTCGCCCAGGGCGTGGGCCATGGAAATGATCGAGCCGGTCATGACGCCGGGCATGGCCAAGGGCAGGGTGTGCTGGAACACCGTCTGGGTTTTTGAAGCGCCCATGGCCAGGGCAGCCTCGCGGATCGACGGCGGCACGGCCTTCAGCGAAGAGCGAGTAGCGATGATGATGGTTGGCAGGGCCATCAGAGCCAGGACCAGACCCCCCACCAACGGGCTGGCGCGTGGCAGGTGCATCCAGTTGATGAACAGCGTCAGACCCAGCAGGCCGTAGATGATCGACGGCACGGCGGCCAGATTGTTGATATTGACCTCGATCAAGTCCGTCAGCCGCCCACGGGGCGCGAACTCTTCAAGATAGACCGCCGCGCCGACACCCAGCGGAATGGCGATGACAGCCGTGATCATCAGCATCAGGGCCGAGCCGACGATGGCCCCCAGCACACCGGCCAGTTCCGGCTCGGTCGAATCGCCCTTGGTGAACAAACCCGTGTTGAAATGGGCCGAGACGTGGCCCGAGGCCTCCATCCGGTCCAACCAGTCGATCTGTTCGTCGGTCAGGCGCCGCTGAGTCGCCGGCGTATCGCGGCTGATCTCATCCTTGAAATACAGATCGGCGTCGTCCGAAAGGGGGGCGGCGATGGGGATGGTCTGGCCGATGACGTTAGGGTTGCCCGCCACACGTTCCGCCGCCACGAACTTCAGCTCGGACGAGAACAGGCTGCGCATGGCCAGGGCCTTGGTGCCTGCCGCGTCGTCGGCAATGCCGAACCGCGCCAGCTGCTGCTCGGCGACAAGCAGTTCGAAGTTGGTGCCTTGCGGGTAGCCCTGATCGATCCGCGCCGGGTCCATATAGACCGGCGTGGTCAGGGTGTGGGCGTAGAAGGCGGTGTGGCCCTGTTCAATGATGCGACCCAGCAGCAGCAGCAGAAAGCCGACGGCCACACCGATGGCCAGCAGGCCGTACAGTTTGAACCGGCCTTCGCGCGCATAGCGGCGCTTCAGGCCCGCGCGCAGGCGGTCGGTGCGGGCAGCGGTGGCGGCGGGTGTGGGGGACGCGTCAGTCATACTGCTGCCGGTATTTCTGGACGATGCGCTGGGCGACGATATTCAGCATCAGGGTCACCAGGAACAGGGTCAGGCCCAGGCCGAAGGCGGACAGGGTCTTGGCGCTGTTGAACTCCTGGTCGCCGGTCAGCAGCGTCACAATCTGGACCGTGACAGTGGTCACCGTATCCAGCGGATTGAGGGTCAGGTTGGCGGCCAGGCCTGCCGCCATGGTCACGATCATGGTCTCGCCGATCGCCCGCGACATGGCCAGCAGCATGGCACCCGCGACGCCGGGCAGGGCGGCGGGCAGCAGGACGCGCTTGACCGTCTCGGACTTGGTCGCACCCATGGCGTAGGAACCGTCACGCAGGCTCTGCGGCACGGCGTTGATGATATCGTCGGACAAGGAACTGACGAACGGGATCAGCATGATGCCCATGACCATCCCGGCCACCAGCGCCATCTGGTTCTGCACCAGCATCAGATACTGCCCGATGCCCTCCAGCGGTCCGCCGATCAACACGGCACCGAAGTTGTTGAAGAAGGCCCGGAAGGCTGGTCCGACGGTCAGGGCGGCGAAGAAGCCGTAGACGACGGTCGGCACGCCCGCGAGAATCTCCAGCACCGGCTTGACGACTGCCCGGAACCGGGGCCCGGCATACTCCGACAGATAGATGGCCGAGAACAGCCCGACGGGCGCGGCCACGGCCATGGCGATCAGCATGATCAGGAAGGTGCCCGCAAACAGCGGCAGGGCTCCAAACGCGCCGGTCGAGCCGACCTGGTCCGCGCGAATGGCGGTCTGGGGGCTCCACTGGGTACCGAACAGGAAGTTGGCGATCGGGATTTCAGAGAAGAAGCGGACCGAGTCGTACAGCAGCGACCCAATGATGCCGATGGTGGTCAGAACCGCGACGGCCGAACAGACGAACAGCGCCCCGACGATCCAGCCCTCGACGCGGTTGCGCGCTCGCATGGCCGGACGGATCTGGCTGAAGACGAAAAGCCCGCCCAGCAGCGCCGCCAGCAGGGCCCCGACGCCGCCGCCCAGTCCGATGGTCTGGCCGATTCGCTTGGCGCGCTGGCCCTCGACGGGCAGCAATTCGGCGTAGGGCGCGGGCCAGATCTGCGCCGTCGGCTTGCCGGCTCCGACATTGCGGGCGTCGGCAAAGAAGGCCTCTCGCCGGAAGGGCTCCAGTTCCTGCACGGCCTCGGGCGCGCCAGCCAGGGTCAGCGATCGCTCCATCGGGGTCGAAAAGACGGCCACGCCCAGCAACACGACCAGCGCCGGTACCGCCGTCCAGATCAGGGCATAGGCCCCATGTTGGCCGGGACGCGAATGGGGGTTCTGCCCCTGACCGCGCTTACGCGCCAGTCGACGCGCCGCCAGATAGGCGGCGACCACGATAGCGATCAGAAAGGGCAGGAATAGCCAGGTCATGGACGTCCGGAAAAGGGAATCGGACCACGCCGGTCGACCGGTTCGTCCGGCGCGGAACCTGCCCCGGAATGGTCAGCGGATTAAGACGTCTGCGTGACAGTTCTGTTACGTCGTCCAGCTTGGCTGTGACTGCACTGTCACAGGGTCGCGATCTGACACCTAAGCCACTGTTTCGCGGACTGCGTCCGGGGTAGCGGCCACGCGCTTTTCGGACACGGGAAAATACGCCGTGAACGTTGCTCCATGGCCCGGTTCGCTCTCCACCGTCAGACCCCCGCGGTGCCGGTTGACGATGTGTTTGACGATGGCCAGGCCCAGGCCGGTCCCCGCACGCTCGCCGCTTTTCTGACCCTCTACGCGATAGAAGCGCTCGGTCAGGCGAGGCAGGTGCTCACGCGCCAGACCCGGCCCATGATCCTGAACGGTCACGGCAGCATAGCGCAGGCCGCTTTCCCGATCCGGCGTGACGAGCGGCAGGCGTGTTGCGCCTGCCCCACGGTTGCCGCCCGACCAGGGCGCAGAGGCCTGGTCCAGCGTCATGTCGGGGCGGATGACGATCTGAATGGTGTCGCCCGGAGCGGAATATTTGATGGCGTTGTCGACCAGGTTCTGGACGACCTGCAGAATCTCGTCCCGATCGCCGTTGACCGGGGCGGTGATGTCGTCGGCATCCAGCTGAATCGCCACCCTGCGGTCGGCCGACAGGATGCTGACAGCGTCCACCACGTCGGCGGCCGCGCGAGCGAGATCGACGCGTCCCGACGGTGGAATGTGCTCGTTGAGCTCGATCCGGCTGAGCGACAGCAGGTCGGCGACCAGGCGGCTCATCCGGTCGGCCTGCGTAGCCATGATGTCCAGAAACTTGTCGCGCGCCTTGGGGTCGTCGCGGGCGTGCCCCTTCAGCGTTTCGATGAAGCCGCTCAGCGAGGCCAGCGGCGTCTTCAGTTCATGGCTGGCATTGGCCAGAAAGTCGACGCGCATCAGCTCCATGCGCCGCACATCGGTTTCGTCACGCAGGACCAGCAGGGCCAGCGACGCCCCCTCGGCGGCGGGCAAGGGGCGGGTGATGGCGCGCCAGTGCCGGGTCTGGGCCCCCGTGCCGCCATAGTCGGTAGTTCGTACCACCCCGCCGAACAGCGCTTCGTCGACCGCTTCCAGTACCCCCGGATCACGCAAGGCCGACACCAGCAACGCCCTCTCGCGCGGTATGCGCAGCAACTCTCGCGCCGCCGCATTGGCCAGGACGATGCGCCGCCCGGCGATGTCGTCGGCCTCGCCGCCCGCGACGACCATGACCGGATCAGCGAGGCCCTCGAACACGCCATCCAGCAACAATGGGTCCGCCACATCAACCGATTCTGTGGAGTTTTCCGTGTACGGAGCATCTGCCGTGGTTGGCGCGGGCTGGCGATGTACCGTCCAGGTCATCAGGGCGATAGCCAGGGCTGCCCCGATCAGCCAGACGGCCATTTCGGGTTGAAACACCGCCAGCACCAGCAGTACCGCGACGGAAATGCCCGCGCTGGCACCGACGGTCCAAAGGCGTGAACCGGATTGCGGGGCGACAGGGGAGGGGGAGGCTTCGTATGGCATGCAGGAGTCCGATGGGCAGGCATCTTATGCGCGAACATGACACGGAATTCATGACAGTGAACTGTGGATCGCCTTGTAAACTGTCCTTTACATCCCTTATGGTCCCCTCGACAGTGACAACGGGGTTGGACCATGACGGCGGCATTGACGCTTGAGGGCGTGAGCAAACGCTACGGCGATTTCCAGGCAGTGCGCGATCTGAGCTTTCAGGTCGGCAAGGGCACCATCTGCGGCTTTCTGGGCCCCAATGGTGCGGGAAAGACCTCGACCATCCGCATGATCCTGGGGCTTCAGTCGTCCAGCGCCGGCCGCATCGAGATTCTGGGGGCCGACGACGGGCGCAAGGTGCGCGACCGGATCGGCTTCCTGCCGGAGGAGCGCGGTCTCTACAAGAAGATGACCCCCGTCGACGCCATCGCCTTCTTCGGATCGCTGAAGGGGGTGCCGCTGGCCGAGGGCCGCAAGCGGGCCAAGGAGATGCTGGAGGCGCAGGGTCTCGGGGCGTCCAGCCGCAAGAAGATGAAGGAACTGTCCAAGGGGATGGCCCAGAAGGTCCAATTGATCGCCTCGGTCGTGCACCGTCCCGAGTTCGTGATCCTGGACGAGCCGTTCAGCGGTCTTGATCCGGTCAACCAGCAGGGGCTGGAAGCTGTTATTCGAGGCCTGGCCGAGGATGGAGCGACGGTCCTGTTCTCGACCCACGTCATGCAGCATGCCGAGCGCCTGTGCGACAAGGTCGTTCTGCTGGCCCGCGGTCGTAAGGCGTTCGAGGGCACGGTGACCGAGGCGCGCGCGACCTCACCGCGGTTCCTTGAACTTGAAGGAGCCATCGATGCGACTCAGGCAGCCACCCTGCCGGGTGTCAGCGGCGTCGAGATCGTGTCGGAAACGCAGGGAGTGCGGGTACTGAAAGCCTCGCTGAGCGGTACCGCTCCGGGACAGGAGGCGCTGAAGGCGGCTTTTCTGGGCGGGCTGGACGTGCGCCGGTTCGAGCTGAAGGAGCCCAGCCTGCATGACGCCTTCATCGGCCTGACCGGGGATCATCCCGATCAGGACCAGTCCGTCAAAGTCACCGGTGTGGAGGCCGCCCGATGAACCGCATTCTGCTGATCGCGCGGCGTGAATACGCCGCCTATGCCAAGACCGTCGGCTTCTGGCTGTCGCTGCTGGCCCTGCCGTTGTTCGGCGTCATCGGCGGCGGGATCGGCTATCTGACCGCCTCGTCGGAGTCTCCGCCCCAGGCCGTGGCCCTGATCGAGGATGGGCGCGAGGCCACTGGCCTGGCCGCCATGGTGCGCGACGCGCTGGCCGGCGACGCCGAGCGCAGTGCTGCGCGTGCCCAGGCTGCTGTCGCCGAGGCGACCAAGGGCCAGCCCTTGCCGCCTGGCGCAGCCGAAAGCGCCATCGCCTCGGCGACGCGGAACAATCTCAACCTTGTGGCTACACCCGCCGATCTGGCGGCTGCCGCACCGGGTGCCGCTCAGGAGGCGCTTGTCCGCCAGTATCTGGATGATGAGTCAGACAAGACGCCCCATCTCGACGCGGTGGTCTTTCTGACGCGCACGGACGGACAGCCGACCGCCCGCGTCTGGAGTGCCTCGGCCACGGATGACACCGTCTCCGACGCCATCGAGGACGCCCTGAAGTCCGCCAACCGGCGCGAGGCCTTTGCCGCCGCCGGGATCGACGCGGCTGTCGTTACGGCGACCGACGACTTCAAGCCGAACGTAACCGTCTTCTCGCCTCGATCCGCCAGCGGAGCCGAGGTCTCCATCCGCGATCAGATCCCCGTGTTCATCGGTCTGGCTGCCGGCTTCCTGCTCTGGTCCCTGATCATCACCGGGGCTTCCATCCTGCTGAACAGCGTGATGGAGGAGAAGGCGAACAAGATTCTGGAGGTGCTGTTGTCGTCGGCCTCCTCGACCGAAATCATGACGGGCAAGGTGCTGGGCGTGGCGCTCCTGACTCTGACCGTCCTGGCCTTCTGGGGCATCCTCGGCGGAGCTGGCCTGGTCATCGGCAGTCCCGATCTGGCGCGCGATGTGGGCTCGGCCCTGATGGACGGCGGGCTGGTCTTCTACTTCCTGCTCTACATGGTTGGCGGCTATCTGATGTATGCGGTGCTGTTCGCAGCCATCGGGGCCTTCTGCGAGACGCCGCGCGATGCCCAGACCCTGATGGGCCCCATCATGATGGTGCTGGTCGTGCCGATCGTGGTCATGCAGATGGCTCTGCGCAATCCGGACGCACCGGTGGTCCAGATCCTGTCTTGGGTTCCCTTCTTCACGCCCTTCCTGATGAGCGCGCGGGCTCCCTCCGACCCCCCGATGATCGAGATCGTCGGCACCATGGTCGGTATGTTCGCCTTCGCTGCACTGATGATCTGGGTTGCGGGACGTGCCTTCCGCGCCGGTGCCCTGTCCGACGTGAAACTCAGCTTCAAGAGCTTCGCCGGCGCGATCCGCGGCGGAGGGCGGTAGGGGAACGGCTACCCTCTCCCGATGGGAGAGGGCTTGAGCGCACGGCGGCGCAGCCGTCGTCCTTGCGCGAAAGGGTGAGGGTCGATTGTCGGCTTTCGGCGCAAGCCGCATCACGGACCTGCGCGGCGGCTTACGCCGACGGATACAGCTGGCCCTCATCCGACGGGGCTGCGCCCCGCCACCTTCTCCCATCGGGAGAAGGAACAAAGAAAAAGGCCGCCCCGGTTTTCCGGGGCGGCCTTTGAATTCTGTGTCGCGCTGTCGGCTTAACCGCGGGCAGCACCCGGGCCCGGCACGCGGGGCTTCGGAGGCGGCAGCAGGCCTTCGCGCTGCATGCGCTTGCGGGCCAGCTTGCGGGCGCGACGAACGGCCTCGGCCTTCTGGCGGGCGCGCTTTTCCGAGGGCTTCTCGAAATGCACGTGGCGCTTCATTTCACGGAAGCTGCCTTCGCGCTGCATCTTCTTCTTGAGGGCTTTCAGCGCTTGATCGACGTTATTATCGCGAACGAAAATCTGTACCAGGTTGAACTCTCCTTTGGCCGCCCGCCGCGTCCTGTGAGGGAGACGGGCGAACAAATAAAAATCGCGCTCCGAACCTGAGGGCTCGCGAGTGAAGGCGGGCTGATACACGAGCCGACCGGCCCTGTCCAGATCGTCGCGCCCTAATCTGAAGGCTCGAAACCCACCGATTACGGGCTTATGCTGTCCGGATGACCGATGCGCCACACCTGTCGAACGAGGCCCCGGATATGGATTGGGGCGACCGCATGGAGCAGGCGGTGCTGGATGCAGCCATCGTGCGGGCCCCCGCCATGGGTTGGAACAGCCGCATGGTCCGCGCGGCCTGTGATGACAACGGCCTGTCGCTGGGGGATGAGGAACTGCTGCTGCCCAATGGCGCGCGTGATCTGGCGGCCCTGCTGTCACGTCGCCACGACGACAGGGCGCTGGCGACCCTGGCTGAACTGGACGTCGCCTCGCTCAAGATCCGCGAGCGAATCGCCCGCGCCGTCTCCGCCCGGCTGGAGGCGGGCGCGCAGGACCTTGAGGCCACCCGCCGCTGCGCCGCCTTCCTGGCCCTGCCGACCAATGCCGACCTGGGGCTGAAACTGGCCTGGGAGAGCGCCGACCATCTGTGGCGCTGGGCTGGCGACACCGCCACCGACTGGAACCACTATTCCAAGCGGACCATCCTGTCCGGCATCCTCATCCCCGCCATGACGATGCGCTGGTTCGACGGCCGCGACGCCGCCGACGCCTTCGTCTCACGCCGCATCGACAACGTCATGGCTTTCGAAAAATGGAAAGCCGGCAAGGACTTCGACGCGCCGTTGCGCAAGCTGACGGATGTGCTCAGCCAGATGCGGTATGGGGCGAAAGCGGAATAGCGGAACCGCTCACCTCCCCATCGCAGATGGGGAGGGGGACCGCGCGAAGCGTGGTGGAGGGGGTGACTCCGGCGCTGGAAGGCGTTCCCTGACAACCCTCACGATAAACGCCAGAACGCCATCCAGTTCGTCGCGCACATCGACTGTCGCGATCCGGATAACCCGGACTCCCTGGTTCGCAAGCCACCGCGTCCGCCGCACGTCATGCTGCAATTGATCCGGGTGCTCGTGAATGCGCCCATCCACCTCTATCGCTAGCCGTGCCGCCGCGCAGTAAAAGTCGACGATATAGGGACCAATCGGATGCTGCCGCCGAAACTTGAAGCCGTGCAGCCTATGTCCGCGCACTCGGGTCCATAACCGCGCCTCCGGCGGCGTCATCGGTCGGCGCAGGCTCTTGGCGCGACCACATGTGGACGTGTCCGACATGCACGGATGCTTGCATGTTCTTTCTTTGTTCTCAACTGGAAAAGCTGGTGCCGCCCCCTCCTGGCCGCTGACGCGGCCTGTCCTCCCCATTCGCCTTCGCGAATGGGGAGGTGAGGGTCAGAGCCCCTTCACCCGGTTCACATGCGCCATCTTGCGGCCCGGCCTGGCTTCCGCCTTGCCATAGAGGTGCAGGCGGGCGTGCGGCTCGGCGGCCAGTGAGCGCCATTGCTCGACCTCGGCGCCCAGCAGATTGGTCATCTCGACCTGCGCATGCGCCGCCGTGGGACCTAGCGGCCAACCGGCGATGGCGCGGATATGCTGTTCGAACTGGTCGCAGACGCAGCCGTCCTGGGTCCAGTGGCCGGTGTTGTGCACGCGCGGCGCGATCTCGTTGACCCGCAGGTCGCCGTTGCCCAGATCGAACAGCTCGACGCCCAGAACGCCGACATAATCCAGCCCCTCCAACACAGCGCGCGCGATGGCTTCGGCCCGCCCTTGCGTCGCCGCATCGACCACAGCTGGAGCCAGGGTCGTCTTCAGCACCCCGCCCGAATGGATGTTCTCGCCCAGCGGATAGACGGCGATCTGGCCGTCGCGGCCCCGCGCAGCGATAACCGACAGCTCTCGTACGAAGGCGGCCTTTGCCTCCAGCACCGATGGTCGTTCGCCGACCGCATGCCAGGCATCGGCGGCCATGGCGGCGGAGGTGACCCAGATCTGGCCCTTGCCGTCATAACCTTCGCGCCGCGTCTTCAGCAGGGCAGGGGTGCCCAGCCGCTCCAGTCCGGCGACCAGGTCCTCAACACTATCGACCACGGCGAAGTCCACGGTTGTCGCCCCGACACCGTTCAGGAAGGTCTTTTCCTCGACCCGATCCTGGGCCACGGCGAGGGCGCGCGGGCCGGGCGCGACCAGGGCTCCGCCCTCGGCCAGCTGCGCGACCGAGGCGGCGGGGACGTTCTCGAACTCGAAGGTGACGGCCTGACAGGTCTGGCCCAGCACCCGCAGGGCCGTGGGATCGTCATAGGCGGCGACGATCTGGCCCTGGGACACCCGGCCCGCTGGGCTGTTCTCTTCCGGATCCAGAATGACGACGTTGAAGCCCAGCCGCGACGCCGCCTGGCTGAGCATCCGGCCCAGCTGGCCGCCGCCCAGGATGCCCAAGGTCGATCCGGGCGGGAGGGGTTTCGATGACACAGGCGTGGCGCTCAAGCTCAGTCCTCGACCGTCTCGTGAACGCTCTCGGTCTGGGCCGCGCGGAAGGCCGCCAGCCGTCCGGCCAGGGCCTCGTCCGACAGGGCCAGGATCTGCGCCGCCAGAATGCCCGCATTCTTGGCCCCCGCCTCGCCGATGGCCAGGGTGGCGACGGGCACGCCGCCAGGCATCTGGACGATCGACAACAGGCTGTCCATGCCCTTCAGCGCCTTGGATTCTACGGGCACGCCCAGAACCGGCAGGTCGGTCATCGACGCCGCCATCCCGGGCAGATGGGCCGCCCCGCCTGCGCCTGCGATGATGACCTTGTGGCCTGCTGCCTTGGCCCCCGTGGCGAAATCGTACAGCCGCTGCGGCGTTCGATGGGCGCTGACGACCTGCGCCTGCCAGGCGACGCCCAGCCGGTCCAGCATGTCGGCGGCGTGTTTTATGGTCGGCCAGTCCGAGCGGCTGCCCATGATGATCGCCACAGGTGCTGTCTGGTTCGCCATGCCGTCGGACCTTTCGCGGAAAGCGGCGCGATACAGCACACACGTTGCGCCCGCAACCGACGGCGTTAGGCTGCATGCGGGCCGGGCGGGGTGAGTCGCGCGGACCGGGGAGCTGGAATTCACCCTTGACCGACGCGGCCGTCATCGACCCCCACGCCGAGATCGAGCGCCTGCGCGCCGAGGTCGAGGCCCTGCGCCTGCGTGCCGAGGCGGCGGAGGCCGCGGCCGATCACGACGTCCTGACCCCCGCCCTGAACCGGCGCGGCTTCGTGGCCGTGCTGGAGCGCACCATGGCCTATTGCAAGCGCTACGAGGCCACAGCGGTGCTGCTGTATCTCGATCTGGACGGGTTCAAGGGGGTCAACGACAGCCTGGGCCATGCCGCTGGCGATGCCGCCCTGGTCCATGTCGCCAACCTGCTGCTGGCCAACAGCCGGGCCGCCGATGCGGTCGGGCGGATGGGCGGAGACGAGTTCGCCCTGCTGATGCTCAACGCCGGTCTGGACGAGGGCCGCGACAAGGCCGCAAAGCTGAACGCCGCCCTGGCCGAGGGGTTCGACTGGAACGGCACGCGGGCACCGCTCGGCGGCTCGTTCGGCGTGCGCGCCTGGGTGGATCACGAGGATGCCGAGGTGTGGCTGGCCGAGGCCGACGCCGCCATGTGGGTCAGGAAACGCGGGCGCTAGCGCCTATTTCAGGCTGGCACAGAACCGCTGGATCCGCCCGCAGGCCTCCTCCAGAACCGTCTCCGACGTCGCATAGCTGATGCGGAAATAGGGGCTCAGGCCAAAGGCCGTCCCCTGGACTACCGCCACGCCCTCAGCGTTCAGCAGTTCGGTCGTGAAGGTCTCGTCCCCGTCGATGACCACGCCGCCTTCGGTCGTCTTGCCGATCAGCCCCTCGATCGACGAGTAGACATAGAAAGCCCCTTCCGGATTGGGACAGCGGATGCCCGTCGCCTGGTTCAGCATCGACACCACCAGATCGCGCCGCGCCTGGAACGCCTTGCCGCGCTCGGCGATGAAGTCCTGCGGCCCGTTCAGCGCTTCGACCGCCGCCCACTGACTGATGGAGGAGGGGTTGGACGTCGTCTGTCCCGCCACCTTGCGCATCAGGTCTATCAGCGGCTTGGGCCCGCCCGCATAGCCGATGCGCCAGCCCGTCATGGCATAGGCCTTGGACACGCCATTGATGGTCAGGGTCCGGTCGTACAGGTCCGGTGCGACCTGGGCGATCGTCGTGTAGTCGAAATCGCCATAGATCAGATGTTCGTACATGTCGTCGGTCATCACCCAGACCTGCGGGTGACGGCGCAGAACCTCGGCCAGCGCCTCCAGTTCTCCCTGAGTATAGGCCGCACCGGTCGGGTTCGACGGGCTGTTCAGGATCAGCCATTTGGTCCGCGGCGTGATCGCGGCCTCCAGCGCGGCGGGCTTCAGCTTGAAGCCATCGGCCTCATGCCCCACCACGACCACCGGCTCGCCCCCGGCCAGCAGGACCATGTCGGGATAAGATACCCAATAGGGTGCAGGCACGATCACCTCGTCCCCGGGCGACAGGGTGGCGACCAGGGCATTGTACAGCACCGCCTTGCCGCCCGGCGCGACGTGGATCTGGGCGGGCGTATAGGTCAGGCCGTTCTCGCGCGCGAACTTGGCCACCACGGCGGCTTTCAGCTCGGGCAGGCCGTCGACGTCGGTGTATTTGGTCTCGCCACGCTGGATGGCGGCGATGGCGGCGGCCTTGATGTTCTCCGGCGTGTCGAAGTCCGGCTCTCCGGCCCCCAGCCCGATCACATCGCGCCCCTCGGCCTTCAGCGCGCGCGCCTGTGCGGTCACGGCCAGGGTGGCGGACGGCTTGACGCGGGCAAGCGCGGAGGATTGCAGGCTGGACATGAGAAATCTCGGGGAGGAGTCAGGGAGCGTCAGGGCGTCGCCTGTTTACGAGCAGGGCCGGGCCGGTGCAAATGGTCAGGACGATGTTCGGTCAGGAGTTCGCCCATGTTGGCTGCGTTGATGCTGAGTCTGGCCCTGTCAGGGCAAACGCCGCAGACAGATCAAAGCTGCAGCGATGACAATGGCGTGGATCGGTGCGCGCGCCTCACAGAGGACGCTCGCGCGCTGGGTATGGCCACACTAGACGTTGAGCAGGCAACGGGTACCGAGGTCTATCGCATCATTCAGATCGACGGATACGGACGACTGATGCCGGGTATCGCCTATGAGCGGCGTACGGGTTCTTCGCCCCAGGTTGTGGTCTACGGCAAGGAAGGCGCGCGCATGTCGGCTCCGGTTTCGCCCGAGGCGTGGCGGACGGTCCAGAGTATGGCGCGCTTTGCCGACCGCGAACTGGCACCGCTCCCGGACGAGCCCGCGAATCCTCTGGCGGGGATATGTTTGCATTCTTGGCTCAGCACACCGGAGATCGCCAACGGTGCGCGGCGCGGCGTTCCCGATCAGCCTGTCCGGCGGCGCACAGAGAGTGCTTGCGGCGGAGGGCTGACGACGACCTTCGCCTTCGACCTGGCATCCATGGCCATCAAGGCCTTTCCTGACTGCGACCTGCTGGACAAGTCGGAATACCGCAACGACATGACCCGACTGGAGCAGTGTCTCCGGTTCAAGGGCGACCGTTTGGCGGCGGTTGAACTGATGAACCAGGTCGGCTGGAGATTTGTGCCGGACGATGCGGAAGACAAGGCCCTGGCCTGGGCCCGGCGGCTGCAGCCCACACAGACCACGCGTCTCGACTGGGGAGGTACCGTCACGACAGGCGGTGGCGGCGCGCGATCACCTGTAGCAGCTTTCTTGGCGCGGTTTCAAACGGACAACCCCAGCCTGCGGGGCTATATTTCCACGCTGGATGCTAAGTCTTCGACGCAAATCGAAGCGACGGGCCGCATGGATATGTCCGGTCCGGACGACACGGATTTGACCGCCCCCTTCACCCAGACATGGGTCTGGGATCCCAACAGTCTGGGGTGGACGCTCGAAACCTGGATCGTTCAGCCCTTCGTGCCTGTTCGATAAGCCTGTATGCGCCGTCTGCTCGACTTTATCCTGAACATGGAAGGGGCCCGCTGGCGGGCCTTGCTGGCGACGGCGGTGCTGCTGGCGGCCGTCACTTGCCTGTTCCTGTTCGGCAAGCACCAGCTGGAACTGGGAGGGGAGGGTCAGCTCGAGGCCTGGATGAGCGGGTTCCGCGCCGGGCCGTGGGGCGTGTTCGTGGCCATTGCGGTGTTCACCCTGTCGGCCTTCCTGGGGGTACCGCAGTTCCTGCTGATCGCGGCCTGCGTGGTCGCCTTCGGGCCGTGGTTCGGGTTCCTGTACAGCTGGATCGCCACGGTGGTCTCGGCGGGCGCGACCTACTGGCTGGGGCGCGGGCCGACGGCACGGGCGCTGGAGCGGTTCGGGGGGCGCACGACCGACCGGCTCAAACGGTTCGTCGGGGACAATGCCTTCTATGCCAGTTTCATGATCCGCAACGTGCCCTCGGCCCCGTTCATCGTCGTCAACATGGCGTTCGGGGCGACGCGGGCGAACTTCTGGGGCTTTCTTTCGGGATGCGCTTTGGGTGTCCTCCCCAAGACCGTGCTGGTCGCGTTCTTTGGCGGAGCGGTGGTCTCGGCCGTCAGCGGTGACGGCATCTGGACATCGCTGATTCTTGCGGGCGTCGCGGTGGTCTGGCTGGGCCTCATGCTCGGTGTCCGCGAGCTGGTCCGTAGGCGGGAGAGGGCGACGGAACGAGAATAATCTGGCACCGGTATTGTTACGGATAGGTCGCGCCTCTATCTGCGTTGTCCATCCACACCCTTTCAGGAGATCGCCATGCTCAAGCTCTATATCTCGCCCGGTGCCTGCGCCACCGCCTCCCACATCGCTCTGGAAGAGGCGGGGGCCGATTATCAGACCCAGGTGGTCGACCTGAAATCCGGCCAGCAGAGGACGCCCGAATACCTGGCGGTCAATCCGGCGGGTGTGACCCCGGCCCTGGAAACCGATCACGGTGTGATCACCCAGAATGCTGCGATCCTGGCCCTGGTCGCCCAGACCCACCCGGATCGCAATCTGGCCCCGACCGAGCCCTACGCCCTGGCCGCGTTCAATGCCTTCAATGGCTTCCTCGCCTCGTCACTGCATCCGGCGATCGGCAAGGTGCTGTTCAGCCGCCCGCCACTGGAGGGCGAGGCTAAGGATCAGGCCATCGAGATGGCGCTGTCCAAATATCAACTGGTGGAGGATCACTATCTGAAGGGTGACTATGTCCTGGGCGACACCTTCAGTCTGGCCGACGGCTATCTGGTGGTGTTCGAGCGCTGGGCGCGTCAGGCGGGTCTGCTGGACGCCAGCCGCTTCCCCCGTCTGAACGCCCATCTGGATAGGATTCAGGCCCGGCCTGCGGTGCAGGCGGTGCTGAAGGCGGAAGGTCTCGCGGTGATATGATATTTAGCGCTCCGGCAACCTTTTGGGGCGCAACCTCACGTTCACGTGGAGGTTGCGCCCATGGATACCCTGGTCTTTCGTCAGGAACACGCCGTCTTGCTGCGCTCGGCCAGTCGTCTGGCTGGTCTTGCAGCGACACTGCAGACGCGCGCCGATGCCATCGGCGTCAGGGAACTCATCAATGGCATGGACGCCCTGCTGGTCGATCACCTGAGCAAGGAAGATAACGACCTCTATCCTTTGATGATGGCGTCCGACGACTATGAACTTCGTACCATGGCACGCGACGCCTTCGCGGACATGGGCCTGCTTCATGGTGCCTGGCTGGCTTATCGAAACCAATGGACAGTAGACCGAATTTTGGTCGATGCATCGACATTCGGAGCAGCCACCGCTGCCTTAGTCGAGGCGCTGGCGACCCGCATAGCGATGGAAAACGAGACGCTGTACCCGGCTGCGGATGCCGCAGGTCTGGCCGCTCCTTTCGCAGGGCGGGCCTGAGCTCATCACCTCACGGTGATCAGTGGCCTGCATGCCCCGCCTTGGCGGCAAGGGGGTTGTAATCCCCTTCGCACAAGGGCAAACCGGCCTTCGGTCAGTCAGGCGATAATGATCAGGTGGTGCCGCGCGTGGGGATGCGCGACATCGGGGCGTCGCCGAAGCGGATCACGACGACCAACGCCCTTATCAGGCCCGAACCAGACGGTATCCCAAGCCCATGTTCAACAACCTCTTCGGCTCGATCTCCAACGATATCGCCATCGATCTCGGCACCGCCAACACCCTGATCTACATGAAGGGCAAAGGCATCGTTCTGAACGAACCGTCCGTGGTCGCCCTGCGAAACGTCGGTGGGCGGAAGATCGTCCATGCCGTGGGTCTGGAAGCCAAGCAGATGCTGGGCCGTACCCCCGGCCACATGGAAGCCATCCGTCCCATGCGTGACGGGGTCATCGCCGACTTCGAAGTCGCCGAGGAGATGATCAAGCACTTCATCCGCAAGGTTCATAACCGCAAGGGCTTCGTGAACCCCAAGATCATCGTTTGCGTGCCGTCGGGGGCCACGGCCGTCGAACGCCGCGCCATCAACGACAGTTGCCTGAACGCCGGCGCGCGCCGCGTCGGCCTGATCGACGAGCCCATGGCCGCCGCCATCGGTGCGGGTCTGCCCATTCATGAGCCGACCGGTTCGATGGTTGTCGACATCGGTGGTGGCACCACCGAAGTGGCCGTCCTGTCGCTGTCCGGCATCGTCTATTCACGCTCGGTCCGCGTCGGTGGCGACATGATGGACGACGCCCTGATCAGCTACATGCGTCGCAACCACAATTTGCTGATCGGCGAAACCACCGCCGAGCGCATCAAGAAGGATATCGGCACCGCCCGTATCCCGGCCGACGGCGAGGGCCTGTCGATCGACGTCAAGGGTCGCGACCTGATGCAGGGCGTTCCGCGCGAGGTCCGCGTCTCCGAGCGTCAGGCCGCCGAGGCCCTGGCCGAACCGGTCACCCAGATCGTCGAGGCCGTGAAGGTCGCGCTGGAAGCCACCCCGCCCGAATTGGCGGCCGACATCGCGGACAAGGGCATCATGCTGACCGGCGGTGGGGCTCTGCTGCGCGGTCTGGACATCGAGATCCGCGATCATACGGGCCTGCCGGTCTCAGTGGCCGACGATCCGCTGTCCTGCGTCGCCATCGGCTGCGGCCGGGTGCTGGAGCATCCGCGCTGGATGAAGGGCATCCTCGATTCGGCGCTCTGATCGGGCGGGTTCGTCCCGCCTGTAAAATCCGCGTCACAGGCTCGCACGCCCGTTTCCATCGGGACCGGATTTTGCCATAGCCTGTCGATAATGGCGGTATCATCCGCTCGACTCGCTCTGTTCGAGTTTACTCAAGTCAGGAAGGCGCGCCGTGGCGTTTCGCGACGGACCGTTCGAGAATATCAAGGTTCCCGTGGTCTGGACGGCTGCGGTGGCCATGGTCGCCTGCGCTCTGGGGGCAGGCTTGCTGCTTATCGGTGATGCGCATGGCCAATCGGCCGCCCAGCCGGTCCGAACCGGTGTCGAGGCGACCACTGGTCCGGTGGGGGGCGTTCTGGCCGCGCCCGTGCGCTGGTTCGGCAGCCTTGGCGACGGCATCAGCGGCTATTTCTTCGCCGTGTCCGAGAATCGCCGCCTGAAGGCCGAGCACGTCGAACTGCTGCGTCTGCGCGACCAGAACACGGCCCTGCGGATCGAAAATGCCCGCTACGAGACCCTGCTGGCAATCCGCCCGGACCCACCGGTGCCCATGGTTACCGGCCGTGCAGTGTCCGATGCACGCGGACCCTTCTCTAATGCCCGGCTGATCGACGTCGGCACGGGCAAGGGGGTCAAGATCGGCCATCCTGTAGTCAACGAACAGGGCCTGCTGGGTCGGGTCGTCGGCACTTCCGGCAGTGTCAGCCGCCTGCTGCTGCTGACCGATGTGGCGAGCCGCACGCCGGTGATGATCCAACGCACAGACGCCCGTGCGCTGCTGACAGGCGACGGCTCGGGCAACCCCCGGCTGGAGTTCGTGCGCGGCGTCGGCGCGGTCCAGGTTGGCGATCGTATCCTTTCGTCGGGCGACGGCGGGGCCTTCCCGCGCGGCATCCCGGTCGGTGTTGTCGCCAAGGGCCTGGATGGCGGCTGGCGGGTCAAGCTGTTCAGCGACCGGGGTCCGATCGACTATGTCCGCGTCATGTTGTTCGAGGATTTCGGCCAGCTGGTCGGGCCGCATGATCTGGACGCCCCCCCGCTGTCGGGCCTGACTCCTGTCCCGATGCCCGCATCCCGGACCCCGGCGGCACCAGCACCCGCCGCGACCACGTCGAACCCGGCTCCGGCCACGCCGGCCCCCGCGACGGGAGGCCCCGGATGAGGCGGCCTGTCGCGGTTCGCGTTGTGGGACCGGTGCAGTGGATATTCATCCCGGCGGCGATCACCCTGGCCGTGACGCTCGTGCTGGCGACGCCGATCAGTTTGTTTGGCCTGCATTTGCCCGAGCCGGTCATTCCTATGGTGCTGGCCTTCGCCTGGGCCATGATCCGGCCTTCCATTGTGGCCCCGGTGATGCTGCTGCTGATCGGCTTGCTGCTGGACGGGTTCTGGGGCAATCCGCTCGGCCTCTGGCCGCTGGCCTTGCTGGCCATCTATGGCGTTGTCCTGTTCTCGCGCAGCTTTCTGGTGGGGCAGGAGACGGCGGTGCTGTTCTTCACCTATGCGGCCTGCTGCCTGATGGCCTACGGCCTGTGCTGGCTGATCATGACCTTGATCACCGGCACCTTGCCCAGCCTGTTCGCGGTCGCGGGCAGCCTGATCCCGACCCTTCTTCTCTTTCCGTTCGCCAACACCATGATCGAGCGGTTCGAGGACGGCGACGTGAGGTTCCGATGAGCTCGGAACCCTCCCTGGTCTTTTCCGACCCGAACCAGCGCCAGGGTGCCTTCCTGCGCCGTACTCTGGTGTTCGGGGGCCTGACGGCGCTGGGCGGCATCGCCCTGGTCGGACGGCTGGGCCAGCTTCAGGTCGTCCAGGCCCAGGAATACGCCACCCTGGCCTCCAACAACCAGTTCAACTTCCGCCTCGTCCCGCCGCCGCGGGGCCGGGTGTTGGACCGCAACGGCGTGGTCATCGCGGGCAACCGCCCCAGCTTCCGCGTTCTGGTTGTGCGCGACGAGACCAAGGATCTGGACCAGACCCTGGACCTGCTGGGCCGCCTCCTGCCCGACACCGTCGACCGGCGCCGGACCATCATCCGCGACGTCAATGCCGCCCCGCGTTTCTCGCCTGTGCCGGTCAAGACCGACCTCAGCTGGGATGAGTTCGCCCGCGTCAACCTGTATGCCAACGAGCTTCCGGGCGTCATGGCCGACATGCACGATGCCCGCTTCTATCCGTTCGGCGGGGCCTATGCCCATGTCATCGGTTATGTGGCCAAGCCCAACGACCGGGACATCAAGGCCATCCGGGATCGCGGCGAGACAGTGCCCGAGCTGCTCTACAACCCCGGCTTCCGCATCGGCCGCTCGGGCCTGGAGAAGGCGCTGGACATGGACATGCGCGGCACCGAGGGCGGCAATCGCGTCGAGGTCGATGTGCGGGGCCGCGTCGTGGCCGAGGACGTCGGCGGCTCCCGCGCGCCTGTGCCCGGCAAGGACGTGGTCCTGACCCTGGACAACGACATCCAGAACCGCGCCCTGGAAGTCTTTGGCGAGGAAGCGGGCGGCTGTGTCGTCATGGACATCCGCAACGGCGACATCCTGGCCATGGTGTCCTCGCCGTCGTTCGACCCCAACCTGTTCGTCGAAGGGGTTCCTTCACGCACCTATCGCGCCTTGGCCGACTACGAGCGACGTCCCCTGACCGACAAGGCCATGACCGGCACCTTCGCGCCAGGCTCGACCTTCAAGCCCGTGGTCGGCTTGGCGGCATTGAAGCGCGGCGTCAGCCCGGATCGCCGCATCGTCTGCACCGGCGGATACTATCTGGGCCGCCGTTTTGCCTGCCTGGGTCGCCACGGGGCCCAGGACTTGCGGTCGGCCATCAAGAACTCCTGCAACGTCTACTTCATGACGCTGGCGGTCGAGATGGGCCCGGATGCGGTGGCCGAGACGGCCCGCGATCTCGGCTTTGGCCAGACCTTCGACATCGGCATTTCGGGCCAGAAGCCCGGCCTGGTCCCCGACACCCAATGGCGACGCGACAACCCCGTACGCGGCGACGGCAAATGGTATCCGGGCGAAACCCCCAGCTATGCGATCGGGCAGGGGGCTTTGAACGTCAACGCCCTGCAACTGGCGGTCTATACCTCGCGCATCGCCAATGGGCAGAAGGCGGTGGTTCCGCGCCTGATCAAGTCGATCGGCGGGGTCGAACAGGCACCCGGCGCGGCCTTCGCCGACCTGCCGTATGACGCCGAGTGGCTGAAGATGCTGCGCGAGGGCATGGAGGCCGTGACCGACATCGGCGGCACCGGCTTTCGCAACAGCCAGTTGGGCCTCGGCCCCATCCGCATGGCGGGCAAGACCGGCACGGCCCAGGCCCGCAACTACGGGGCCGGTTCCCGCAAGGGCGCAGGCCGTCCGTGGGCCGAGAAGGACCACAACCTGTTCATCGCCTATGCCCCGACCGATGCGCCGCGCTATGCGGTTGCCGTTATCGTCCAGCATGGCGGACTGGGCGGTGGCACCGCCGGCGCTCCGCGGGCGCGTGAGGTCATGCGCGTCGCCCTGCTGAAGGACCCCGAAATCCGTACCCGCCTCGAACAGGCGGGTCTGGAGGGGCCCGCCGAGGTCAATCCTCAGGACGCGCGGGCGCTGGAGGCGGGGGCCGCGACAGGCACGTCGACGGCCTCACCTTTTCCTGACGCCACGCCGACCGATGCAACGCCTCCCGCCGAGGTGCCGCAATGACAGCCTCGGCCCTGACCCGTCCCGGCGAGCGTGACCGGCTGTCGTCAAAGATCGCGGAGATCGACTGGCGCCTGGTCGGCCTGATCAGCATCATCGCCGGCGTCGGTTGCGCCATGCAGTATTCCATCGCGGGCGGCAGCTGGGAGCCCTGGGCCCTGAAGCAGATGATCCGTTTTGGTGTCCTGCTGGTGGCCATGCTGGTTCTGGCCATGGTGCATCCCAAATGGTGGTTCCGCGCGGCCTATCCGATGTATGCCGTGCTGCTGTTCATGGTGCTGCTGATCGAGTTCACGCCTCTGGGCTATGAGCCAGCAGGGGCGGGGGCCAAGAACTGGCTGAACCTGGGCTTCACACGCATCCAGCCGGCCGAGTTCATGAAGATCGGCCTCGTTCTGGCACTGGCCCGCTGGTACCACGATCATACCGCTCAGGACGCCCGCTGGTCGTGGAAGCTGTTGATTCCGGCGGGTCTTATCGGTCTGCCCTTCATTCTCGTCGCCAAACAGCCGGACCTGGGCTCGGCCATGATCATCGGCCTGACCGGGGCGGTGCTGATGTTTCTGGCGGGGCTCAGCTGGCGGGTCATAGCGGCGGGTATCGCCGCCGTCGTCGCCATCGTGCCGCCCTTCGTCATGTTCGGCATGCACGACTATCAGCGCAATCGCGTCCTGACCTTCCTCAGCCCGGAATCCGACCCTTCCGGCACCGGCTACAACATCATCCAGTCAAAGATCGCCCTCGGCTCTGGCGGCGTCATGGGGCGCGGCTATGGTCTGGGCAGCCAGAGCCAGCTGGAGTTCCTGCCCGAACGCCATACCGATTTCATCTTCTCGACGGTGGCCGAGGAGTTTGGCTTCCTGGGCTCCTTCACCCTGATCGCCTGCTACATCGGCGTCATCCTGGTTGCTCTGCGGATCGCGTCCCTGTCCTACAGCCACTTCGGCCGGATCGCCGCCTCCGGCATGGTCGCCTTCTTCGCCCTGTTCGTCCTGATCAACGGGGCCATGGTGATGGGTCTGGCTCCGGTCGTGGGCGTGCCCATGCCTTTGCTGTCCTATGGCGGCTCGTCGATGATGACGATCATGTTTGGCTTCGGCCTGGTCCTGTCGACCCGTGTGCACCGCTATGCCGAGCTGCCGAAAGGGCAGGGGCTGTTCTGATCTCGGGTTTCAGGCGTTAGGCTGAGGTTATGAGCAAAGCCAAAGCCGAACCCGCCACCGCGTCTGTCGTCGCTCCTGCCTCGATGTTCTCCGACTGCGGGGACAAGCCCTGTCCGGAGCCGCTGCTGCCCAGTGCGACCGCCGAACAGACGGCGGCTCTGACCGACGGCGTCCGCATGCGCGAAAACCCGGCGGAATGGGCCTTCGTGCGCCTGTCCAAATTGATCGAGGACTTCGAGAAGGGCCTCGACAAGGACGAGGAGATCGGAGCCAGCATCGTCGGCCTGCCTGGTGACGGCACCATGCAGATTCAGGATGTCGGCTTCTGGGGCCCCGACTTCATCATGTTCCTGGGCAAGAATTCGCACGGCAAGCCGGTTCGGCTGATCCAGCACTACGCCCAGGTCAACGTCCTGCTCGACGCCCGCAAGAAGCCCGAGGAGCGCCCGGCTCACCGCATCGGCTTCCAACTGTCCGAATTGGTCCAGAAAACCAATCCGAAATAGCCGTCAGTCGAACAGGTCCCCGCTGCGGTCATCCAGCGCTTCGCGGGCCAGGGTTCGCGTGACCGGCCTGTGCAGGGCATCCAGTCGTGCCACGACGCTCGCCGCCGCGTCTGCGGATCGATCGATGCGGCGTACCAGATACGGAATGACGTCCTTCGGGGGGCGGATGCCGCGTTCCGCGAACCGGGCCTCCAGCATGGCGGCCAGGACGACATCATCCGGGGCCTCCATCGGTATGCTGATCACCGCGTTCAGCCGCGAGCGCAGGTCGGGCAGGGTGGCCTGCCAGGCGCTCGGGGCCGGGCGCGACAGCATCAGCATGGCCCCGCCGGGGGCCTGGGCCAGATTGATCAGGTGGAATAGCGTCTCGTCGTCCGCATCCATGGCGCGGTCCAGCAGCACGGGCCGTCCCTCCAGCTCCATGGGATCAATCACCGCCGCCTCTCCGCCGTGGATGGCGACGGCCCCGACCCGCTCGGCCCAGATCTGACCCAGTCGGCTCTTGCCGCAGCCGGCGGGGCCGCAGATGGCCATGACGCCGCCGATCAGATTGGGCCAGTCGGCTACCGCCTCGACCGCCGCCCGGTTGCAATCGGACACGACGAACCCTTCCGCCCCGTCGGGCAGGTCGCTTTGCAGCGGCAGGCGCATCTGATCGATCGGCGCGGTCATGGCTTCACCATAGCACTTTGCCGGTAACCTTGATCCCCTCGATGCAGGCAGCGGTGCAAGGCTTTGCGCAAGCTGTGGATTTTCTGTCCGTGCTCAGAGAAAGCGCGCCATCTCCGGATGGTATTTGCCGGGCGCGAACTCGATGACCTGATAGCTGGCGACGCCTGCGATCTGGAACGGGTCGCTTTTCAACAAGGCCTCCAGCTCCGCCTTCGTCCCGCCGCCGCGGACCAGCAGCACCCCGCCCGTGCGCGGCACCTGCGGCCCGGTCGCGATCAGCAGGCCGCTGGCCACATGCGGGTCCAGCCAGGCGCGGTGTTCGGCCGTGACCGCCTCTACCTCCGCCATCGGTTTCACATAGGTCAGCAGGACGATGTACATCGGATCGCTCGTTGGGGTGTCGGGTCAGTCCATCCTATCGACCACTGCACCGGCGCTGGCAACGGGTCGGAGGGGTGGATTCCGGACCCTGATCATCCGGTCAGAGGGTGATCCAAAGCGGAGACATTGGAGACATCGAACGGTGCCATTCGCCTGGCCACTAAGCCAACGTCAGGCTTTACGAAGGATGCGGTCATAACCGCGCCGCCTCGCGTGAGCAGTCACCCGAAAAGCCCGTTGCAACGGCCTGATTGGCCCAGCTACGCCACTCTCCTCACACCGTTTCAGACCGTGGTAGACTCGCAGCGTGTCGCCGGTCTTTGAAATCCTGAAATCACGCCCTTCGGCTTTTGTCGGCGAGCAGCGAGACATTGGCCCATCTGCCCGGCTCAAACCTTGACTTTCCGGGGCGATGATGCGCCCTTCCGCCCTCCCGATTTGCGCCCCTCGCGGCCTCTTTTCTCAAGACGATCCGATCATGCACGCCTATCGCTCCCACACCTGCGGCGCCCTACGACTGACTGATGCCGGTGCCAATGTGCGCCTGTCCGGCTGGGTTCACAGGAAGCGCGACCACGGCGGCCTGCTGTTCATCGACCTGCGCGACCACTACGGCCTGACGCAGCTGGTCCTGCACCCTGAAACGCCGGGGTTCGAGGCCGTCGAGCGCCTGCGCGCCGAGAGCGTCATCCGCGTCGACGGCGAAGTGGTCGCCCGCGACGCCTCGGTCGTGAATGCGACCCTGCCCACCGGCGAGGTCGAGCTGAAGGTTCTGGCCGTCGAGGTCCTTTCCGAGGCCGCCGAACTGCCGCTGCCGGTCTTTGGCGAGCCGGAATACCCCGAGGAGATCCGCCTCAAGCACCGCTACCTCGACCTGCGCCGCGAGACCCTGCACAAGAACATCGTCCTGCGCTCCAAGGTCATCTCCTCGATCCGCCGCCGCATGGTCGATCAGGGCTTTCTGGAATATCAGACGCCGATCCTGACGGCCTCCAGCCCTGAGGGTGCCCGCGACTTCCTGGTGCCGTCGCGTCTGCATCCCGGCAAGTTCTATGCGTTGCCGCAAGCCCCTCAGCAGTTCAAACAGTTGCTCATGGTCTCGGGCTTCGACCGCTACTTCCAGATCGCCCCCTGCTTCCGCGACGAGGACCTGCGCGCCGACCGCTCGCTGGAGTTCTACCAGCTCGACGTCGAGATGAGCTTCGTCACGCAAGAGGATGTTTTCGCCGCTATCGAGCCCGTCATGCATGGCGTGTTCGAGGAATTCGCCGACGGCAAGCCGGTGTCGCCCATTGCCGGCACCCACACCTTTACCAACGACTTCGGCCAGACGATGGAGCACGCGGGCTTCGAGCGCCTGACCTACGAACAGTCGATGAAATGGTACGGTACCGACAAGCCGGATACCCGCAACCCCATCAAGATGCAGGACGTCTCCGACCATTTCCGCGACGGCGGTTTCGGCCTGTTCAACAAGATCCTCGGCGCGGACGAGAAGAACGCCGTATGGGCCATTCCCGCCCCGACCGGCGGCTCGCGCGCCTTCTGCGATCGCATGAACAGCTGGGCCCAGGGCGAGGGTCAGCCGGGCCTCGGCTACATCTTCTGGTCCGACGACCAGCAGGCCTGGGGCGGCCCGATCGCCAAGAACCTGGGTCAGGAGCCGACCGACGCTCTTATGACGGCGCTGGGTCTGGGCAAGGGCGATGCGGCCTTCTTCGCCGCCGGACTGCCATCGGTCTTCGCCAAGTTCGCCGGCCTGGCCCGCACCCGCGTGGCCACTGAACTGAAGCTGGTCGACGAAGACCAGTTCAAGTTCTGCTGGATCGTCGACTTCCCCATGTTCGAATGGTCCGAGGAAGAGAAGAAGGTCGACTTCAGCCACAACCCCTTCTCCATGCCGCAGGGCGGGCTGGAGGCGCTGGAGACCCAGGATCCCCTGACCATCCGCGCCTATCAGTACGACATCGTCTGCAACGGCTACGAGCTCTGCTCGGGCGCGATCCGGAACCACAAGGCCGAGATCATGCTCAAGGCCTTCGACATCGCCGGCTATGACGCCTCGGTCGTCGAGGAGCAGTTCGGCGGCATGCTCAACGCCTTCCGCTTCGGCGCGCCGCCGCACGGCGGCCTGGCTCCTGGCATCGACCGCATTGTCATGCTGCTGGCCAACCAGACCGCCATCCGCGAGGTCATCGCCTTCCCGTTGAACCAGCAGGGCCAGGACCTGCTGATGAGCGCGCCGTCGGACGCCGCCGAGCGTCAGTACAAGGAACTGCACATCCGTGCGGCCCAGCCGCTGAAAGGCTGACGGACGCCACCAAAAAGGCCCCGCCAACGACGGGGCCTTTTCATTCAGTTGCCGCTGGCGACCATGAAGTTGCGAGACCGGGGCGGCACCGGCGGCGCAGGCGGCCTGGGGGTTTCGATTCTCAGGGTCACGCCGCGACAGGCCCGAGCCGTCAGACCACCTGGCAGCCGCGTTGAGGCATCACCGCAGGCCCGGCCGATCTGGTCCTGGTTCAGTCCGCGCGCCCCGACCAGATTGGTCCCGCGAATATCGGTGCGGTTGAACTCCACATCGCTGAAGTTGGCTCCGGTGAACTGCCCCCCGGTCAGCCGCGCCCCGTTCAGGGTCGCGCCGCGGAAGTCTACATTGCGAAAGTCGCCGTTTGACAGGTTCGACATGGCAATCTCGGCCCCGGTGAAGTTGGCCGACCGCGCGCTGACATTTGCCAAGGTCGCGCCGTTGGCCTCAACGCCGCTGAGCGACGCATTTGTCAAAACCGCGCCGTTCAGGTTCGCCCCGTTCAGCTCTGCGCCCGTCAGATTGGCCGACGCGAACCGCGCCCGGACCAGGGTGGCCCCGATGGCTTCGACGCCGCTCAGATTGGCCGAGGTAAAGTTGGCGCCGGTAAAGTTGGCCCCGACCATCTCTGCACCGCTCAGATCGGCCCGGCTGAAGTCGCTGCCTGAAAAATTGGAGCCTACCAGTTCGGCCCCGCGCAAATTGGCCCCGACCAGAGTCGCATTCAGGAAGTTGGCACCTGTAAAGGCCGCTCCGGTCAGATCCCGTCCCGACAGTTCGCAGCGGCTGCACGATCCGCCCAGCGACACCATCCGCGCCACATCACGATCCTGAAACTGCAGATAAAGCGTCACTTCGGCCGATGCGGCACCCGCGATCGCCCACACAGCCGCAGCACCTCCGAGGGCGGCGGTCAGGCGACGGGGAAGGGGGCGGTTGATCTGGAACACGCCTTGTAATGCCCCCAAATGCCCGGACACCCTACTTAAATCGCGGTAAGGTCGTCGCCGCATACGTGTCCGTGCGGTGTCGCTAGCACTGTGGGATCGTCATGCCGCGCGGCAGCCTTGTCGTCTCGTCGCCGCAGGCCTGGTTGAGCCGTGCCTGGCTCAGGCCTGTTGCGCGCATCAGCGTCGCACCCGAAAGATTGACCCCGGTCAGCGTCGCGCCAGAGAAGTTGGCTCCATCCAGATAGGCACCGACAAAGTTGGCGTTGGTCAGGTTCGCTCCCGAAAAGCTGGAACTGGAGAAGACGCCACCATAGGCCTCGACATCTCGCAGGTCCGCGTTGGAAAAGCGGGTTCGGATCATGACGGCCGCACTGAAGTCCGACTGCCGCAGACGCGCGCCAGCCAGGTTCAGGCCGCTGGCCTCAAGACCCGAAAAGTTTCCCTGGAAGAGATTGCAGCCACTGCACGACGAACCTGCGCGCACACGGGCAATCTGCCCGGCATTCTGGGCGCTGACGGGGACCGCAACAGCAAGGGCAGCCAGCACGGCGAGAGTGGTCAGGATCGGCTTCATGGCAGGCTCCGGGTCGCTACGTGGCGCAGACTGACACACAATCCTTGATCAAGCCTGCACGGGCGTCAGCCCTGCATGGATGGTGCCGCGCCGCAGGTTTCGCAGACCCATCCCTCGCCGTGTTCACGCAGTGCCAGGTCGCCGCAAGCCGGGCAGGCCGCTTTCTGGCGAACGGACACATCCTGCGCTGCCCTGTCTCGCTTTTGACCGAAAGGCAGAACGACCAGATTGTCGGGCGCGGCACCCCGCGCGAAGCCTTTCGAAATGAAGCGGGCGGCGGGGACCAGTTCGTCAGCCTTGCCCGACCCCAGGCCGTCAGCATCCAGAGGCTCAGCGTCGGCATTGGCCAGTTCGCGACGGTCCAGATAGGACACACCCAGTTCCCGGAAGATGTAGTCCAGGATCGACGTCGCAGAACCGATAGAATCGTTACCGGTAACCCGCCCAGCCGGTTCGAACCGCGTGAACACAAAGGCGTCCACGAACTCGTCCAGCGGGACGCCGTATTGCAGCCCGATGGAGATGGCGATGGCGAAGTTGTTCATCAGGCTTCGGAAGGCGGCCCCTTCCTTGTGCATGTCGATGAAGATTTCGCCCAGTTCTCCGTCGTCGTACTCACCGGTGTGGATATAGACCTTATGGCCTCCGACGGAGGCTTTCTGGATGTAGCCCTTGCGACGGTCAGGCAGTTTACGCCTGGTACGGTCGCGCTCGATCACCTTCTCGATAACGCGTTCGGAGGTTGCGGGTGACGGCACGGGAGCCTCGTCCCGGCGAGGGCGCTCGTCCAGAGCGGGCAGCGGGAGAATGAAGTCGGCGGGCGGATCGGCACGTCTGAACCGTGTGGCCAAGGCTCCTTTGCGGGCAGCATCAGCCAGATATCCCGCCATCTGATCTAGAGACGTCGTCCAGTCCAGATCGACGGCTCGTGTATCGGGTGCGCCCATAGCGTTCAGAAGGTCAGCCGTCAGACGGGACTCGTAATCGCGTGGGCTTACAAGCGCATCCCGGACGGCTTCGGGGGCCACATCCCAGCTCGCAAGATCGGCGTGACCAAACGCCCAGTGGTCTGCCTGCTCCATCGCTGTCTGATCGAACCCGAGGTGCTCCAGCAGGTCGAGTCCTTCAAGCGTGGTTCCCAGAACGTCACGCATAAAGCCTTGATCGAGCACAGGTGCCCGCAAGGCATCGGACAAGGTATCGACTGCGAGCAGCGCCGTTTCGACGGCGTCGAGTTCTATATCGGTGAAGCCGACGGCCCGAAGTGCCGCATGATCAATGTCGGGGGCGTTGACGAGTGTTCGGTGCCCGAACAGGTGACGCTCTGCAGACTCGACATCACCGCCCGCTCGTTCAATGGCGTTGGCGATCGAAGTGCGCAGACGCCTCTCGACCTCGCCATCCTGAGTTTGCCAGACCTCGGTGGCTGCAAAAGGCGACAGGCCGAGGCGAAGCTGAGCCTCCGTATCGTCGATGACGATATCAAGCCGCTGGTCCTTGCCGCAGGCCTTGCGAAGCGTGTCGGCTATCTGGGCCACGACGTCGGGTCCGCCGTCTGAAATCAGCGCCAGGTCTGCGAGCCCGCCCAAGGCAATGATCAGAGCCTGTTTCTTGTCGGTCAAAGCCCGCGCCCATGCTCCTGCGACCAAAGCCAGGGCCGCATGCACGTCGTCACCCGCCAAAGCCCTTATCGCCGTCAGAGAGATGAGCAGACCGGGTCCTCGTGACGCTTCGATCAGGGACCTGCCCAGCCCCCGATCGAAGACGACGATCAGGTCGTCCTCTGCCATCAGCCGCGCGGTCTCTGTGCAGACCGGGGCGCCCGAGGCGATCATGTCACGGTCGGCCAGGGCGATGATCGGCGCAGGTCGATTGACGACCTGTGGAGCCGTTACGGTGATCCGCTCGCCGGCTGCCGCCCTGATGATATCGATATCTCTGGCTCCTGCCAGGCGCGCCTGAGCGGCCGCTCGTGCGAGGGCCGGATTGCGCGCCGGATCGGCACAATCCGCACGTGGCCCTTCACAGCGGTCCACCGCTTCACTGACTCGCAAAAGTGCAGCCGAAATGGCCTCGATCGCACGCGGCACGAGTCGCAGAGATCGACGCGTGGCCGTTTCGCTCGACAACGCCGCCAGACTGGCAGTGTCGGACAGATCGTACATCTGGTCGGCTATAGCTTTGGGAAAGGCCGGGGTTGCCAGGCCAAGGCGCAGCGAACCTAGCAAAGTCGCGCGGTCGGAGGTGTTCGGCTTCAGAGCGTCCACATAGGCCGACAGGCTCTGCGCCACATCATTGCTGGGCTCGATACCGGCGTTGGCGGCCCAATCTAGCCAGGCCTCTACTTGGGCATCGCTCCACGCTGCTGGAGCATGGACAATGGTCACCGCATCGGATCGCTCCAGAACACGACGATCCCACACTTGCTGTCCATAGAGGGCGGTGAGTGAAAAGGGCATGGGACGTCCGCGGGTGGCCGGAGCCTCAGCCTAACCGCCGCCGGCGTCTGTGGGCAATAAATGTAGTCATGATCCTGCGGGTTACCCCCAAGATGTTGAGTTTGACATGCGGATGTCCCGGCTGGACGCAGCAGCCGGTTTTTTCTATGCTGCATCCTGTCGCTGGCGGTTCGCCGGGACGGATCACGAGTGGATTTCCTGACGTGCTAGGCAAGATTTTCGGCTGGACCAGTGGCCAGACCATCGGGACTTGGTTCACTATCGCCAAGCGTGGCGAATTCATCGGTGAGGATGAGTTCGGCAGCCGCTATTACCAGTCTCGCGACAACTCCAGCTATGACGGCCGCCGCCGACGTTGGGTAACCTACAGCGGTTATGCTGACGCTTCGAAGGTCTCGCCCGACTGGCACGGCTGGCTCCACTACACACTGGATGAGCCGCCGACCGTGGCCCCGCTGGCCCGGCAGCGCTGGGAACTGGATCACGTTCCCAATCTGACCGGTACGCCCATGGCCTGGAAGCCGCAGGGGTCGCTGGCCGCTGACGGCAAACGCCCGGCCGCGACCGGCGACTATGAGGCCTGGACACCGGAATGAACCCGCGCGGGCTGATCCTGGCGGGTGTGACGGCGGGGGCCATGCTGGTCTCGGGTGGCGTTCTTGCCTCGGCCCTGAACGACCTGCCGCAGGATGCCGTGCCGGTCCAGGCCACCACTGCCGATCTGAACAGACAGCAGACACCGCCCAGCACACCACCTGCTCAGACGGCACCTGTGTCGCCAGACACACCGGCGGCGGTCCCCGTTGAGCCTGTCGTAATCGTTGCGCCCCCGATTGACGAAGCTGTCGAGGAAGAGGTCGCAGAGGTCGCTCCGACCCCTACGGTAACCACACCCACCGAGCCACTGCGTCGCCAGCGTCGCCGCGTTGCCATTGTCGAGGCGATCGACAAGATCACGGCCCGCTCCATGCGGTTCGAGGTTGAGGTCGGCGGTCGTCCTGTGCGCTTCGAGAAGGCCCTGATCATCTCGGCCCGCGCCTGTGAGGTTTCTGCCGGCGACGAGCAGGTGGCGGATGCCATCGCCTATCTGGATGTCAGTCTGCAACCGCGCGGCGTGATGCAGGGCGAACGGCGCGAGATTTTCCGCGGCTGGATGTTTGCGTCTTCACCGGCGGTCAGCAGCCTGCAGCATCCGCTTTATGATGCCTGGATCGTCGGCTGCAAGGCATAGAAGACTGCGGCCTGGCCTGACATGGGCTCGAACAGGCTGCGGCTGTTGGGTCTGACGGTCAGGGCGGGCGCGAGCTGTTTCAGATAGTCGGCCTGGGGCGTCTCGACCGCGCCGAACTGGGCCAGATGAGTGGTCAGGAACTGGGTATCCAGCAACCGCCAGCCCCCGCGCTTCAGCCGTGCCACCAGATGCACCAGGGCCACCTTGGATGCATCGCGTTCCAAGCTGAACATGCTCTCGCCGAAGAAGGCCCCGCCCAGGGTCACGCCATACAGGCCACCTACGAGCCGCTCGTCTTGCCAGCATTCGATGGAGTGGGCCTGACTGCGTGCGTTCAGCGCGACGTACAGGCGGCGGATCGGGGCGTTGATCCAGCTGTCTTCACGTCCGGCGGCAGAGGCGGCGCAGGCATCGACGACGGCGTCGAAGGCTGTGTCGACACGGACCGTGAAGGTCTCGCTGCGCACCGTTCGGCGCAGTCGGGCCGGGATGTGGAAGGCATCCAGCGGAATGACGCCGCGCTGCTCCGGCTCGACCAGGAAGATGCGCGGGTCATCTCGCGCCTCGCCCATCGGAAAGACGCCCGTGGCATAGCAGTGCAGCAGTTCGTCCGGCCCGAAGGCTCCGAAGGGGCTGCTGGCACTGAAGCCGGGGTCGTTCACCAGCCCTAGGCCGTCGCCTTCTGCCGCGCCGCCCATTGCTCCAGCCAGTGGATGTCATAGTCGCCGGACAGGATGTCGGGCTCGGCCAGCAGCTTCTGGAACAGGGGAATGGTGGTGTCGATGCCGCCGATGACCATCTCGTTCAGCGATCGCTTCAGGCGCGCGATGCACTCTTCGCGGTCGCGGCCATAGACGATCAGCTTGCCGATCAGGCTGTCGTAATAGGGCGGGATCGAATAGCCGGCGTAGATGGCGCTATCCAGCCGCACGCCCAGGCCGCCGGGGGCGTGGAAGTCGGTGATCTTGCCGGGCGAGGGGGTGAAGGTCTCGGGGTTCTCGGCATTGATGCGGCATTCGATCGAATGGCCGGTGAACTTCACATCCGCCTGGGTAAAGGACAGGGGCAGGCCGGCGGCGATGCGGATCTGTTCGCGCACCAGATCGACGCCGGTGATCATTTCTGTCACCGGATGCTCGACCTGCAGGCGGGTGTTCATCTCGATGAAGAAGAACTCGCCGTCCTCCCACAGGAACTCGATCGTGCCGACGCCCAGATAGCCGATGGCGGCGATGGCTTTGTTGACCGTTTCGCCGATGGCGGTGCGTTCCGCGGCCGACAGGGCGGGCGAGGGGGCTTCTTCCAGAATCTTCTGGTGGCGGCGTTGCAGGGAGCAGTCGCGCTCGCCCAGGTGGACGACGTTGCCGTGGCTGTCGGCGATGACCTGAAGCTCGATGTGGCGGGGTTTCTGGAGGTAGCGCTCCATATAGACGGCGCCATTGCCGAAGGCGGCGAGGGCTTCGGACTGGGCGGTCTGGACGGCCTCGACCAGATCGTCGGCGGTCAGGGCGACCTTCATGCCGCGCCCGCCGCCACCGGCGGAGGCCTTGACGATCAGGGGAAAGCCGATGGACTTTGACGCCTCGATGGCGGCCTCGACGGTCTCGACCTCACCGGCCGAGCCAGGCACGACGGGGATGCCGGCGTCCATGACGGTCTGTTTGGCGGTGATCTTGTCGCCCATGACCCGGATGTGCTCGGGCTTGGGCCCGATGAAGGTCATGCCGTGGGCCTCGACGATCTCGGCGAAGCGAGCGTTCTCCGACAGAAAGCCATAGCCGGGGTGGATGGCTTGGGCCCCGGTGATCTCGGCCGCCGCGATAATCGAGGGGATGTTCAGATAGGATTTGGCCGCCGGTGCCGGGCCGATGCAGACGCTTTCGTCGGCCAGGCGCACCCACATGGCCCCGCGGTCGGCCTCGGAGTGCACGGCGACGGTGGAGATGCCCATCTCCTTGCACGCGCGGTGGATGCGCAGTGCGATCTCGCCGCGGTTGGCGATCAGGACCTTGGTGAACATGCGTCCCGCCTCAGGCTTGCAGCAGGACGAGGGGTTCGCCGAACTCGACGGGCTGGGCGTCGCCGACCAGAACCTCGACCACGACGCCGTCGCGGGGGGCCTGGATCGGGTTCATCGTCTTCATGGCCTCGACGATCAGCAGGGTCTGGCCCTTCTTGACCGTATCGCCGGCCTGGACGAAGGGCGGAGCCTCGGGCGAGGCCTGCAGGTAGGCGGTGCCGACCATCGGCGACTTCACCTCTTCGCCCGACTTGGCGACGATGGTGGCGGGGTCAGAAGGCATGGCGGCGACAGGCGCAGCCGCTGCCGGGGCTGCGGCAGGAGCCTGAGGCGCATAGGCGGGGGCAGCGGCATATTGCACCGGAGCCGCCACTGTCACTTCACGCGCGACGCGGATGTGCAGGTCGCCGCGTTCGACCTCGATTTCGGTCAGGTCTGTGTCGTTCAGGATATCGGCCAGTTGCCGCACCAGGGCGGTGTCAATCTCGGCGTCGTTCTTGAGCTTGGGAGCGGGGGTCTTGGAATCGGCCATGTGAGCCTCTCTCTGTCCTTTAAACCGAACGGTCTTCGACCTGGCTGCGTTCCTGCACCAGACCGAGGGCGGCCTTGACGGCCAGTTCGTAGCTGCTCGGGCCGAAACCCGAAATGATGCCGGTGGCGACCGGCGAAACATAGGATCGTTGCCGGAAACGCTCGCGCGCCGCCGGGTTCGACAGGTGGCATTCGACGATCGGGATCGTCAGGGTCTTCAGCGCGTCCAGCAGGGCGACGGAGGTGTGGGTATAGCCGGCGGCGTTCAGCACCAGAGCCGATGCCTTGTCGCGTGCTTCCTGCACCCAGTCGATCAGTTCGCCCTCGTGATTGGTCTGGCGAAAGACGATCTCGGCTCCCTGGGCGGCGTCGACGCACAGGGTTTCGATGTCGGCCAGCGTCTCATGCCCATAGATATCCGGCTCCCGAACCCCGAGCAGGTTGAGGTTGGGGCCGTTCAGGACGTAGATGACGGACGTTTGGGGCATGAGCTCCGGGCGCTGGACGCCGATGAATCGGGCGGCCTTTTAACTGACGGACCGCGCGGGTCAAAGCGCGACGATGAACGGATTGACGTAACGGTATGCGCATTCAAGTCAACGGAGATACGCGCGAAGTGTCAGCGCGGACGATTCTGGAGCTTGTCGAGGCCCTCGGACTGGACGTCCGCAAGGTGGCGGTGGAGCGCAATCTGGAGATCGTGCCCCGTTCGTTGCACGCGACGACGGCGCTGGCGGAAGGGGACCGGATAGAACTGGTTCAGTTCGTGGGTGGCGGATGAGCGATCAAAAGCGGTGACGTGGGTTTTCCCGTCGTCCTGATCGGACTAGGTCAACGGCCATGACCCAAGCTCCCGACACCTGGACCGTCGCCGGTCGCACCTTTTCTTCGCGCCTGATCGTGGGCACCGGCAAATATGCCGACTATGCCCAGAACGCTGCCGCGGCCGAGGCGGCGGGGGCGGAGATCGTGACCGTAGCGGTGCGGCGGGTGAATCTGTCGGACCCCGGCCAGCCGATGCTGGTCGATCATGTCAGCCCGGAGCGGTTTACCTTCCTGCCCAATACGGCGGGGTGTTTCACGGGCGAGGAGGCGGTGCGGACGCTGCGGCTGGCGCGCGAGGCGGGCGGGTGGAACCTGGTCAAGCTGGAGGTCCTGTCAAACAGTGCGCACCTGTATCCCGACATGATCGAGACGCTGCGGTCGCTGGATATCCTGGTCAAGGACGGGTTCGACGTCATGGTCTATTGCACCGACGACGTGGTCATGGCCAAGCGGCTGGAGGAGGCGGGGGCCGCGGCCGTCATGCCGGCCGCCAGCCCCATCGGCTCGGGCCTGGGCATCCAGAACCGGGTCAATATTCGTCTGATCGTCGAGGCGGCGACCGTGCCGGTTCTGGTCGATGCGGGTGTGGGCACGGCCTCGGACGCAACTATCGCCATGGAACTGGGCTGTGATGCCCTGATCGCCAATACGGCCATCGCGGCGGCGAAGGATCCCATCCTGATGGCCAGCGCCATGAAGCACGCTGTCATAGCCGGCCGCCAGGCCTATCTGGCCGGGCGCATGCCCAAACGCATGTATGCCAGCGCCAGTTCGCCGCTCAGCGGGCTGATCTAGGGGTTTCCCTGAGGCCTCGACGCCTCTAGGTTCCGCGCCAACGATTTTCAGACGAGGTCCACCATGAACACCGCCGACATGAAGCGCGTCGAGGCGCATCTGAAGCGCACTTTCAACACGGGCGGCATCATCCTGAAGCCGCGCGGCAAGCCCAACGATTCCTGCGAGGTCTACGTCGGTGACGAGTTTATCGGTGTCGTCTTTGAAGACGAGGACGAGGCCGGCAGCTTCATGTTCGAAATGGCGATTCTGGCCGAGGACCTGCCGGCCGACTGATCGGCTGCGCCTGCAAACGGGCGTGAAAAAAGCGCCGGTGGAGCGATCCACCGGCGCTTTTTCAATTCGGGTCTCGCCCTACTTCTTCCCGACGATCAGATCGCGGAGCTTGGCGAAAAAGCCTTTCTCCTCGGCCTTGGCCGGAGCAGGTGAGGGCGCTGTAGCTGCGGCGGGCTTGGGTGCCGGTGCGGAAACGGGGGCTGGCGTCGCAGCAGCCGCCACGGGTGCCTCGGGCGCCGTGACGGGAGTTGGTGAAGCCTTGGGAGCCACAGCCGCTGCTGGCTTGGGCGCTGCGGCAGGTTTGGCGGCGGCAGGCTTGGCTGTGGATGCTGCCTTGGCGGCGGGCTTTACAGCCGGGGCCTTCGCTGCGGACTTTGCAGCAGGCTTGGGAGCGGCAGCCTTTGCCGGCGCGACGGTCTTGGTGGCCGGCTTGGCAGCCGGAGACTTGGCGGCGGCGGGCTTGGCCGCCGATGTCTTCGCAGGTGCCGCTTTTGCGACCGGGGCCTTGGTCGCTGGCTTGGCCGTGGCGGCTTTCGGCGCGGTCGCCTTGGCAGCGGGTTTGGCAGCGACGGGAGGCTTGGCGACGGCAGTCTTGGTTGCAGGTTTCGGCGCGGCGGCCTTTACAGCACTCGACTTTGCGGCCGCTTTAGGCTTGGAAGCGGCGGTCGCCGCCGGTTTCGGTTTTGCCGTGCTCGGCGTAGACGGTGATTTAGCCATGAATTCCCCGACCCCTCGGTGCGATTGATTGATGCTGGCGCGAGAGAGCACGCCAGCGCGTGTCCCGAGTCGTCATGATAGCGGTGTTTTTGAATGTCATACAGCCCAGTTCAGATTATCGCCCGGGGCCCCCGCGCCGCGGCCGAAACCGCAGCAGAGGCGCTGGACGCCGACGTCCTTCTGGAGGGCGCGACCTACTCCATTCTGGAAGAGGATGAGGACAAGGACGTCTGGCGCATCGACGGCTATCCGACGACCGAGGAGGAGGCCCGCAGCATGGAGGCGGGCCTGCGCGCGCATGAGGCGCTGACGGTCGAGGTAGAGGTCCTGGCCGACGCCGACTGGCTGGCCATGTCGCTGTCGGGTCTGCCGCCGGTCGAGGCCGGGCGGTTCTTCGTCTACGGGGCCCATGACCAGGGCAAGGTGCCTGAGGGCCGTGTGAATCTGAAGATCGACGCCGGTGCCGCTTTCGGCACGGGCCACCACGGCACGACGGTGGGCTGTCTGGAAGCGTTCGACCGCCTGCTGGAGACCGAGACGTTCGACAAGGTGCTGGATGTCGGCTGCGGCACCGGCGTGTTGGCCATCGCGGCGGCGAAGACGGGTTCACCCGTCGCCGTCGGCACCGACATCGACGAGCCCTCGGCCCGTATCGCCAACGAGAATGCCGCGATCAACGATGCGAAATGCGACTTCTATTTCGCCAGCGGCCTGGACGATGGGCGGATCGCGCAGCATCTGCCGTACGATCTGGTCTTCGCCAACATCTTGGCCGCGCCCCTGGTCGAGCTGGCTCCCGACATCGCCAACGCGTTGAAGCCGGGCGGCGTGGCCATCCTGTCGGGCCTGTTGCGGACGCAGGAGGAGCGGGTGCTGGACGCCTATCGCCCGCTGGGCTTTGTGGTCGAGCAGACCATCCATCACGATGCCTGGAGCGCGCTGCAGCTGCGCAAGTCAAACGCGTAAGGAGCCCCGATGCGCCAGACCTTCGACGAAACGACCGATCCGTCCTTCGGGGCGAAACACCTGCCGCTGCTGCGGGCAGAGATGAAGAAACAGGGCCTCGACGGCCTGCTGGTCCCGCACGAGGACGAGCATCAGAACGAATATCTGCCCGACGCCAACGAGCGACTGGCCTGGGTCAGCGGCTTCACTGGTTCGGCTGGGGCAGGAGCCGTGCTGATGGACCGGGCGGCGGTCTTCGTCGACGGCCGCTATACGGTGCAGGTCAAGGCCCAGACGGACGAGGCGCTGTTCGAACGAGTCGAGTTGCACAAGCTGACGACGTGGCTGGAAGGCGTTCCGGCCGGTTCGATCATCGGCTATGACCCGCGCCTACACAGCCCCGATGCCCTGGCCAATCTGCGGTCGGCAGTCGAAAAGGCCGGCGCGACGCTCAAGCCCGTTGAGGCCAATCCGATCGATCTGGCCTGGGGCGCAGACCGCCCCGCCCAGCCGCAGGCCCCTGTGGTACCTCACGGGGACCGCTACTCCGGCGAGAGCGCCGCCTCCAAGCGCGCCCGCATTGGTCAGGCGATTGCGGCCAAGGGCGCGGACGTTGCGGTTTTGACCTCGCCGTCATCGCTGGCCTGGCTGTTCAACATTCGCGGTGGCGACGTGATCCGCACGCCCCTGCCGCTCGGACAGGCGGTGGTGAAGGCTGACGGCACCGCCACCGTCTTCTTGGATCCGGCCAAGGTGACCAATGAATTGCCCGGCTGGCTGGGCGATGCGGTGGCGTTGGAGTCACACGATGCTCTGCCCGCTGCGCTGGACGGCCTGTCCGGCCAGAAGGTGCTGATCGATCCGGCGGTGTCCTCGGCCTGGTATTTCGACCGGCTGGAGGCGGCGGGAGCCACCATCGTGCGCGGTATGGACCCTTGCGCCCTGCCGCGTGCCCAGAAAAACGAAGTCGAGATCGAGGGCAGTCGTCAGGCGCACATCCGCGACGGCGCGGCCCTGACGCGCTTCCTGCACTGGGTCGATACGGTGGCCCAGGTCGAACTGCCGGACGAGCGCGGCGTGGTCGAGGCGCTGGAGGGCTTCCGCGAGGCGACGGGCATGCTGAAGGACCTGTCCTTCGACACCATCGCGGGTGTCGGCGGCAACGGGGCCCTGCCGCACTACAAGCCGGTCGGGGCCAAGATCCGCAAGATGGAGCAGGGCAGCCTCCTGCTGGTTGACGGCGGGGGCCAATATCTGGACGGCACCACCGATGTGACCCGGACCATGGCCATCGGCGAGGGCACGCCGGACCAGCGGCGGATGTACACCCTGGTGCTGAAGGCCCACATTGCCATGGCCGTCATACGCTTTCCCGCCGGGACGACGGGTCATCAGCTGGACGCCATCGCGCGCCAGCCGCTCTGGAACGCCGGCTTCGACTACGACCACGGCACGGGTCACGGCGTCGGCTCCTATCTGGGCGTGCACGAGGGGCCGCAGCGGATTGCGCCCTATGTAAACAGTCAGCCACTACTGACCGGCATGATCCTGTCCAACGAGCCAGGCTTCTACCGCGAGGGCCACTGGGGCATCCGCATCGAGACCTTGCAGGTGGTGACCGAACCCCAACCGATCCCGGGCGGGGAGCGGCCCATGCACGGCTTCGAGCAACTGACGCTGGCTCCGCTGGATCGCAGGCTGATTGATGTGGCGCTGCTGACGGCCGAGGAGCGGGCTTATATTGACGCCTATCACGCCGAGGTGCTGGCCAAGGTCGGGCCGCTGCTGGCCGATGGCGTGCAGAAGGACGAGGCGGCGCTGGCATGGCTGAAGGGGCAGTGCGAGCCCTTGAACTGATCCGGGGCGGTGCTCATCTGAAGAGGCGCTGACGGAGCTGTCGTCAGTTCCATCACATCAGGAGAGCGCCCCATGAAAACCCGCACACTGGGCCGGAGCGGTCCCGAGGTCTCGGCCATCGGACTGGGCTGCATGGGCATGGCCGCCTTCTATGGCCAGGCGTCGGACGAGGCGCAGGCGACGGCGGTGATCCATCGCGCGCTCGATCTGGGCATTACCCTGTTCGACACGGCCGAGATGTACGGGCCGCACACCAATGAGAACCAGGTCGGCAAGGCGCTGGCGGATCGACGCGACAAGGCCTTCGTCGCCACCAAATTCGGTATCGGCTACAATGCAGAGCGCACGGCGCTGACGGTCGATGGGTCGCCCGCTAATGTCCGCCGGGCGATCGAGGGCAGCCTGAAGCGGCTGAACATGGATCACATTGATCTGTATTATCTTCACCGCGTCGATCCGAACACGCCGATCGAAGAGACGGTCGGCGCGATGGGCGAACTGGTGAAGGAGGGCAAGGTCCGCTTCCTGGGCCTTTCCGAGGCCGCGCCCGAGACGATCCGCAAGGCCCATGCCACCCACCCGATCACCGCCCTGCAGACGGAATATTCGCTGTGGAGCCGCGAGCCGGAGGATGAAATCCTGGCGACGGTCGACGAACTGGGCATCGGCTTCGTGCCCTACAGCCCCCTGGGGCGTGGCTTCCTGTCCGGCGAGATCAAGTCCATCGACGACCTGGCCGCCGACGACTTTCGGCGCACCAACCCACGCTTCATGGGCGAGAACTTCCAGAAGAACCTGGACCTGGTGACGGCTGTCGGAGCCATCGCTGCGGACAAGGGCGTCACGGCGGCGCAACTGGCCCTGGCCTGGGTGCTTGCCCAAGGGCCGCATCTGGTGCCGATCCCCGGGACGCGGCGGATATCGACGCTGGAAGACAATGCGGCGGCGGCGGATATCGTGCTGACGGCCGAAGACCTGGCGCGGATCGAAGCGGTGTTCCCGAAGGACGCGGCGTCTGGCGATCGCTACGCCCCTGCGGGTCGGGCGGCGCTGAACCGGTAAAATCGTGTCCTCGCCTTTTAGCCGCCTGGCGATGGGGAAGGAGATCAGGAAATGAGCGCCAGCCACTCATCCTCGGTCAGAACCTTGACCCCGTGCTTCTGCGCATCGGCCAGTTTGGAACCGGCACCGGGACCCGCCACCAGATAGTCGGTCTTCTTCGACACTGAGCCCGACACCTTGGCCCCTAGGCTTTCGGCACGCGCCTTGGCCTCGTCGCGGGTGAAGCGTTCCAGGGCACCGGTGAAGACGACGATTTTTCCGGCGACAGGGGTGTCGGATTTCGGCCGTTCGGCGTCCTCGACCGTGTGCAGTTCCGCGATCAGGGCCGCAACGACCGTGCGATTGTGCGGCTCGTGGAAGAAGTCGGCCAGTGCACGCGCCGCGACGGGGCCGACGCCGGTGATGCCCGCAATCTCGCCCAACGTCGGCGACGGACCTTCGGTGCGGGCAATCTGCGCCAGACGCACGATCGCTGACCAGTCGGGGGCGAGGGCGGCGACGGCCCGGCGGGCAGGGGTGGCGAGGCCGGGCAGGGCCAGCGCGATCTTCTGGTCCAGCGGTGCCTCTGGCCACGGATCGCTGTTGCCCAGACGCGCCTCGGCCAGCGTCATCATCACCCGCGTAGAGATGCCGGGTGCAAGCGACAACTGAGTCCACTCCGGCGAGGGCAGGCCAGACGCCGCCTCCAGACACGCCACCTCGAACGCGACCCAACTTCCAAAATGGCGGGACAGCAGCAGCGACGTCTGCTCGCCGATGTCGCGGATGCCCAGGCCGAAGATCAGCCGGTCCAGCGCGATGATGCGCCGCGCCTGGATGCCCGCAACCAGATTGCGGACGCTGGTTTCGCCGTAGCCGTCCTCATTGCGCAGGGTTCCCAGCTTGGTCTCGTCCCGGGCCAGGCGGAAGATGTCGGCGGGCTCCCTGATCCAGCCGCGCTCGTGGAAGGCGATCAACTGCTTCTCGCCGAGCCCCTCGATATCGAAGGCCCGCCGACCGACGAAATGCTTCAGCCGCTCGACGATCTGGGCATCGCAGATCAGGCCGCCGGTGCAGCGCCTGCGCACCTCATCCCCCTCGCGCACGGCCTCCGAGCCACAGACGGGACAGTGTGTTGGAAAGACGTATGGCGCGGCGTCGGCGGAGCGGCGGTCCAGCACGACGCCCACGATCTGGGGGATGACATCCCCTGCGCGTTGCAGGGTGACGGTGTCGCCGATCCGCACGTCCTTGCGCGCGATCTCGTCCTCATTGTGCAGGGTGGCATTGCGCACCACGACGCCGCCCACGGTGACGGGGTGCAGTCGCGCGACAGGGGTCAAGGAGCCGGTACGGCCGACCTGGATGTCGATCCCCTCCAGCACGGTGGTCGCCTGCTGCGCCGGAAACTTGTGCGCGATAGCCCAGCGCGGGCTGCGCGCGACGAAGCCCAGACGCTGCTGCCAGTCCAGGCGATCGACCTTGTAGACCACCCCGTCAATGTCATAGCCCAAGGTGGCGCGGTCCCGCTCCAGTTCGCGGTAAACGCCGATCAGCCCCTCGGCCCCTTCGACCCGCTGCGAGCGAACATTGACCCGAAAGCCCCAGGCCTTCAGCGCCTCCAGAGCGCCTGACTGGGTGTCGGCAAAGTCGTCGGAATGCTCGCCCCAGGCATAGGCGAAGAAGTTCAATGGGCGACCGGCAGTGATCTTCGGGTTCTTCTGGCGCAGCGACCCGGCGGCGAAGTTGCGCGGATTGGCATAGGTGCGCCGGCCTTCCGCCTCGGCGGCCGCATTGAAGGCGTCGAAGGCGTCGGTCGGGGCATAGACCTCGCCCCGGACCTCCACCCGCGCAGGCCAATCGGTGCCGTGAAGCCGCAGGGGTATGTTGGCCTCGCCGAGCGTCTTCAGATTATCGGTGACGTCCTCGCCCGTCCTGCCGTCGCCGCGCGTGGCCCCGACGCTGAGTTCGCCGTCGATGTACAGCAGGCTGGCGGACAGGCCGTCGATCTTGGGCTCGGCCACGAAGGCGATGGCCTCGTCGCCCGGCAGCTTCAGGAACCGGGCAATGCGGGCCACGAAGTCGCGTACCTCACCCTCATCGAAGGCATTGTCCAGCGACAGCATGGGCACGCCGTGCCTAACGGGTGCGAACTGGGTGGAAACGGCGGCCCCCACAGCCTGGGACGGGCTGGCCTCGGTGGTCAGGGCCGGGAAACGCGCCTCGATGGCCAGGGCGCGTTGCTTCAGGGCGTCATAGTCGGCGTCCGAAATCTCGGGCGCGTCGTCGGTGTGATACAGGGCGTCATGATGCGCCAGCTCGGCGGTCAGGCGGGCCAGCTCGGCAGCCGCTTCGGCCTCGGTCAGGGTATCAATCTGGGTTTCGGGGGCGGGGTCGGACATGGAATCGCAGGGCCTCCTGACAGCAGAGGTCTTCTAGCATCGACACGTTCCGCATGAAGGGGGCGCTGCCCCTTTTGACAGACGATGGATCATGACAGGGAGTTCATCTGACACGCGCCGCCGGTCCCGCTAGCGTCGCGCCCTGATCAAGGAGCCGACATGCGTTTCGTCCCGTCCCGGAAAATCCGTCTTTTGACTGCGGCACCCGTCGCGGTAGCCCTGCTGTTGGCAGGGTGCGGCTCTATGTCGAGCACGGACACGCCGGTCGCGGTCGTGCCCGTCACGACCGCCTGGCAGCAGCAGGCGCTGGACGACATCCGCATCCTGTCGGCTGACGACATGGGCGGGCGCGACACGGGCTCGGCGGGCGGGCAGATGGCGCGGGAATATATCGTCGGCAGGCTGGATGCGCTGGGCGTCGTTGCCCCGCCGGTCGGCCGGTTCCAGCCTTGGGAGGCCCAGAACCGTGGCAAGGCCTGGAACGGCATCAATGTCATTGGTCTGATCCCCGGCACGCGGGTGACGGACAAATACATCGTGGTCACAGCCCATTATGACCACGTCGGTACCCAGGAAGGCCTGATCTACAACGGGGCCGACGACAATGCCTCGGGCGTTGCCACCATGCTGGCCCTGGCCGCCGATCTGAAGCGCCAGGCCCCGGAGCACAGCGTGCTGATCGTCGGCTTCGACGGAGAGGAACACGGCCTGCTGGGGGCCAAGCATTTCGTCGAGGCCCCGCCCGTGCCTCTGACCTCCATCGCGATGAACCTGAACTTCGACATGACGGCGCGGGCCGAAACGGACGGCAAGCTGTGGGTCACCGGCACCTATCAGAACCCGTCGTTCCGTCCGATTCTGGAGGGCATCTCCGCCAATGGCGCGGTGTCACTGGCCTTCGGCAAGGACACGCCCCAGGACCTGGGTGCGGATAACTGGGTCGAGGCGTCGGACCACGGCCCCTTCTATCGGGCGCAACTGCCGTTCCTGTATCTGGGTGTGAACTATCACCCCGACTATCACCGCCCGTCCGACGACTTTGAGCGGATCACGCCGTCGGTGTTCATCAGCTCGACAGAGCTGGCGATCGCCTCGTTTCGGGCGTTGGATACGGCCCTGAACCGCTGATCGCGAGCGCGTTTCGGTCGCAAAGATCGGGCTTGATAAGGCCAGGATTTGAGCGCTGTTTCCCCATCAGGAGATACGCCCGATGACCACCGCGCCCTTGCTTGACATCCAGACGGTTCAGAGAGTGCGCAAGGGGGCCATTCTGGTCGCCCTGCTGGCGTTGATAGGCCTGTCGATCGTCACCCAGTCGATCGGCGGGGTTGATGGCAGCTGGCACGAGACCGTGGAGGCCATCGGCCTTGGTGCGATCATTTTGTCGATCGTCGGTCGCGCCTGGTGCTCGCTCTATATCGGCGGGCGCAAGAAAGCCGAGATCGTGGATCGCGGGCCGTATTCGATCAGCCGCAATCCGCTCTATGTGTTCAGCTTCTTCGGCGCATTCGGCATGGGGGCCCAGACGGGCAGCCTGACCATCGCCGGCCTGTTCGTCGTGGCGGCGTTTCTGGTCTTCCTGCTCACAGTCCAGCGCGAGGAAGCCTTTCTGTCGCGCGAATTCGGGGCGGTCTATGCGGCTTACAGGGCCCGTGTGCCGCGGTTCGGGCCGCGTTTCTCGCTGTGGCGCGACGAGCGCGAGCTGACCATTCGACCGGCCTTCTTCCTGCTGACGATCCGCGACGGCCTGGTCTTCCTGCTGGCCCTGCCGATCTTCGAACTGATCGACATGGGGCAGGCCCAGGGCTGGCTGCGGGTATTCGCACACCTGCCCTGATCGTCAGCCGTCGCTGCGGATATCCAGTTTCAGCCCCATGATCTCTGCCAGGGCTTTGCCGCGCTTGCGGGTCTGCTCGCCCAGCAAGGCGTGCGCATAGCCGTCCGATGCGCTGAGGATCAGATGACCGTCCTCGACGGCGGCTCGCACATTGACCAACAGGCTGGGAGACCGGCCCGACAGGTCGCAGGCCAGGCGGATGGCGATACCCAGGGTTCGAGCCTTGCGGCGTTGATCCTCGCTCAGCAGGCGGTCGATGATCGCCGGCTGGGGGGTGGACGCTCCGCCGCCATATCGGGCGTTGATCGCGGTTGCCAGCCAGGCCCGCTCGGCATGGGTCTGTCCGGGCACGGGCGCGCGCAGAACCTGATCGAAGGCCAGTTCGACGCGGTGATCGACATGAAGCCGGGCCCCGATGTCGGCGACGCGGCAGGCGGCATCGGCCAGGACCACGTCCCGCTCCGCGCTGAAGGCGACGGGCAGGGTGTCGAGCAACGGCTGGACCCAGGCGTGCAGCACGCCTGGCAGGGCAGGCGATATCCCCTGACGCACGCCCAGGGAGGTGCAGCCTGCCAGCAGGGGATCGTCAGCGGCGACGTCTGGCTCCAGCGCCTCGAACAGCAGGCCCTCGCGCACGCCCCAGGCCGACAGCACGATTCGCTTCAGCCCCAGCCTTTCGATCAGGCCGTCCAGCACCAGGGCGGCATAGGGCAGGGTCTCGGCCCGTTTTTTCGACAGACCGGGCCAGGCCTCCAGCGAAGCCTTCGATGAACGCGACACCAGGCGCGCGATGTCGCGGGCGTCGGTGGCCGCCAGCTCGTACTGATGCACGACCTTCAGCGGGTAGCGGGCATGCGACATGTGCACCTGGGCCAGCGTCCGCCAAGCCCCGCCGACCGCATACAGGGTGTCGGTGCTGAAATCGGGCGCGGCCTTCAGCCGTTTGGCGATCAGGTCGCGGACCCGCTCGGCATCGAACCCGGCCGGATCGGCCAGGGAGAACGGCCCCAGCGGCAGGGTTACGCCGCGCTGCACCTGACCATCGCCGATGCGGGTCAGCTCCAGACTGGCCCCGCCGAGGTCGGCCGAGACACCTTTTGCATCGGGTATGCCGGCCAGGACGCCCAGCGCGGCATACCGAGCTTCGTCCTCGCCCGACAGGACGCGGACCTGAAGCCCCGTCTCGGCGGCGACCTGATCGCAGAAGGCCTGGCCATCCTTGGCCTCACGCACGGCGGCGGTAGCGGCGACGAAGACATGGGCGGGCTGCACCGCTTCGATGACGGCGGCGAATCTCTTGAGCGCCGTCAGGGACTGGGCCGCTCCGGTGACGGAAAGTTTGCCGGTGGTCGACAGGTCGCGCCCCAGCCCGGCCAGGACCTTTTCGTTGAACACGGTCCAGATGGCCCGGCCTTCCAGCCGGTACAGCACCAGACGCACCGAGTTGGAGCCGATATCGACGGCGGCGACGTCTTGCGGCGCGCCGAGGGCAGACGACAGGGCGTCGATCATCAACGCTTCTTCCGCGTGGGGGTATAGCTGAGGTTCTGCGGCCGGGTTTTCACCTTGCGGCCCCGTCCCGACAGGCTGGGGTTGGTCATGAAGTATTTGTGTGCCGAGAAGCCGTGTTCCGCATCCGCAGGCTGGACTCTGCGATAGGCCCCGTCCGGCTCCAGCACCCAGCTCTGGATGTCGTCCTTCAGATTGGCGACCATGATCTGATCCAGCACCTGGTCGTGGACCGTGGCGTTCAGGACCGGTGTCATCAGTTCGACCCGACGGTCCAGATTGCGGTTCATCCAGTCGGCCGAGGAGATGAACAGCTTGGCCTTGTCGTGCGGCAGGTCGCGGCCGTTGGCGAAGGCGACGATGCGGCTGTGCTCCAGGAATCGTCCGACGATCGACTTGACCCGGATGTTGTCGCTGAGGCCCGGCACGCCGGGGCGCAGACAGCAGATGCCGCGGATCACCAGTTCGATCCGCACCCCCCACTGGCTGGCGCGGTACAGGGCGTCGATGACTTCCGGATCGACCAGGGAGTTCATCTTGGCCCAGATGGCGGCAGGCTTGCCCTTGGCGGCAGCGGCCATTTCCTTGCCGATCAGGTCGATGAGGGTCGACTTCATGTTCAGCGGCGAGACGACCAGCGCCTCCAGCTCGTCCGGCTGGGCATAGCCGGTGATGTAGTTGAACACCCGCGAGGCATCGCGCGCCAGGATCGGATTGCAGGAGAACAGCGACAGGTCGGTGTAAACCCGCGCCGTCACCGGGTGATAGTTGCCGGTGCCGAAGTGGCAGTAGGTGCGCAGGGCATCCGCCTCGCGCCGGACCACCACGCTCAGCTTGGCGTGGGTCTTGTACTCCACGAAGCCGAAGACGACGTGGACGCCCGCCCGCTCCATGGCCCGGGCCCAGCGCAGATTGGCCTCCTCGTCGAAGCGTGCCTTGATCTCGACCAGGGCGGTGACGTTCTTGCCATTCTCGGCCGCCTCGATCAGGGCCGCGACGATCGGGCTGTCCTTGGAGGTCCGGTACAGGGTCTGCTTGATGGCGATGACGTTCGGGTCGCGCGCGGCCTGGCGCAGGAACTGGACCACCACGTCGAAGCTCTCGAACGGGTGGTGGATCAGCATGTCCTTCTCGCGGATCGCCGCGAAGATGTCGCCGCCGTTGTCGCGTACCCGCTCCGGGTAGCGGGGCTCATAGCCCTTGAACTTCAGGTCCGGATGGCCACCGGCGATCAGGTCCGAGACTTGGGCCAGACCCAGCATGCCATCCACAATCACGACGTCCTGGGGAGCCGCATCCAGTTCGTCGGTGATGAAGGTGCGCAGGTCGTCGGGCATGGACGCCTCGATCTTGATGCGCACGACCGAGCCCATGCGTCGCTGCTTCAACGCCTCCTCGAACTCCATGACCAGGTCTTCGGCCTCTTCCTCGATCTCGATGTCGCTGTCGCGGATCAGGCGAAAGACCCCGCGCTCCAGCACGTCACAGCCGGGGAAAAGGTGGTCGATGAAGAGCGTCAGCAGGCTCTCCAGCGTGAGATAGCGGCTGCGGCCGGGAGTGGAGCGCCCGTCGGTGGCCAGCGGCCAGAACCGCTTCACCTGGGCTGGAACGGGCACCAGGGCATACAGGGTCCGGTTGTCCCGCCTCCGTTTCAGCTTCAAGGCCAGCGAGAAACCGAGGTTGGGCAGAAAGGGAAACGGGTGCGCCGGATCGATGGCCATGGGCGTCAGAACGGCAAAGAGCTGGTTCAGGAACTCTGGCTCCAGCCGCTCGCGCTCGGTCTTGGTGATCTTGTCGGCATCGACCACCTCGATCCCGGCATGCGCCATTTCCTTGCGCAACTGACGCCAGCGTAGCTGCTGCTCGTCCATCAAGGCTCCGGCTGCCGTGCTGACCTTCTCCAGGGCCTCGGCAGGGGTCAGACCGTCGGCCGAAACGACGCGTACCCGCTCGCGCACCTGTCCCTTCAGCCCGGCGACGCGGGTCATGAAGAACTCGTCCAGATTATTGGCCGAGATGGACAGGAAGCGCAGCCGTTCCAGCAGCGGGTGGCCCGGGTTGGCGGCCTCTTCCAAAACGCGGCTGTTGAAGGCCAGCCAGGAAATCTCGCGGTTAAAGAAGCGCTCGGGCGAGGCCATCAGCGCCTCGGACAGCTCCTGCTGGGGTGCGCGGGAGGAGGGGACTTCCTCGCCGGTGGTGGCGTCATGGATCCGCGTGTCGGTCATGGCCCGGTTCTGACCCGTCGCGGGCGCGGCTGCAACCATGGAAAGACGACATGAAAACGCCGCCCGGTCGCAAGACCGGGCGGCGCATCATCCGTGTACAGAAGGCTACCAGCTCCAGGCGTCGCGGATCACCTCGATGATGTAGCCGTCATACTGGTCGATCAGATAGATGTTGTTGTCGACCAGCACCCAGCGCGTGCCCTCGGGTGGATAGCCCAGCCCATAGGTACGCCAGTCGTTCAGTTGATACCGCCAGAACGTCGTCGGCAGATACTCACCCACGCGGTAGTCGCGGTTATAGTAGCTGCGCGGCACGCTGTAGTAGCCATAGCCGGGCGCGAAATAGAAGCCGATCCTCAGGCCGCTGTAGCCCCGGAACCGCCTGTCGTTACGCCACCAGTGACGATCGCGGTTCTGATACCAGTTCTGGCGCCACTGCTCGCTGTTGAAGCGACGACGGAACTCCCGGTGATTGCGGTCGCGGTCGTTGTTCCAGCCGGGACGGTCGGGACGATCGGGACGATCCGGCCTGTTCGGGCGGTCGGGCCTGTCGGGCCGGTCCGGTCTATCAGGCCTGTCAGGGCGGTCCGGCCTATCTGGACGGTCTGGACGAGGACGATCCGGTCTGTCGGGCCGATCCGGACGGTCCGGCCTGTCGGGGCGCGGCCTGTCGGGTCGGTCAGGTCTGTCCGGGCGATCTGGCCTGTCGGGGCGCGGCCTTTCTGGACGATCTGGTCGGTCGGGTCTGTCGGGACGCTCCGGCCTTTCCGGTCGATCAGGGCGGGGTGTGCTGGGCCGCTCAGGAGTCTGCGGACGGTCAGGCCTTTCCGGGCGTGGCCGCTCTGGGCGCTCCGTTCGTGGGCGTTCAGCTCTGGGTTCCTGAGGGCGCTCGGTGCGTTGCCGTTCACCGCGCGATCCACGATCGCCACTACTAACGCGGCCATCCTGATTTACACGGGCTTCCCGGTCCTGGGCCAGAACAGCCATGGGGGCTGCCGCCGGGACAGCAAAAGAAGCGACCGCAGCCGCCATCAACAATGACCGTTTCATCGTCTTCCTGATCTCCGCACACCCAGTGGGTGGCTTGGATAGAGGATCGGTGTTTTCGCATGAACCCAGACTGAACGAAGGTCCGTCATTTCTTACGCTTTCGTCATGAAAACGCCCCGCCGACAGAGATCGACGGGGCGCTTTAACTCTACTGTGCCCGGTCTAGAAGACGCCGGACAGTACGCTTGCGATCAGGCCAGATGCGACGGCGATAAGGACGATGTCGTTGCCGGCATGGACGTAGCGATAGCCACGCGGGGCCGGCCGCAGGCCGTAGACGTAGGGATCGTTCACGTAATAGCCGCGATAGGCCGAGGGCAGGTAGCTGCCGCGCGTCCAGCGCGTGTTGTAATAGCGCGGCTCAACCCGATAGTAGCCCCGGTTCGGGGCGTACCAGTAACCCTGGCGGGCACCGCGATAGTCGCGGAAGTCGGCGCGGCCTTGCCACCAGTTGCGATTGTTGCGGTCATACCGGCGCTCCTGACGGAAGTCCCGGCGGTCATCGCGGCGATCTTCGCGGAAGTCCCGTCGGTCGTCCCGGCGGTCACGGCGGTATTCGCCGCGGTTGCGATAGTCGCCTTGGCGGAAGTCACGACGGTCGTCGCGGCGCTCCTGACGGAACTCGCGGCGGTCGTCACGGCGTTCCTGGCGGTATTCGCGGCGGTCACCCCGGTCCTGGGCCGCAGCGGCCACTGGAATGGCGGTGGTCGCCATGGCCACGGCGATGACGGCGGCCTTGGTAAAACGGTTCATGATCGTTCTCCTTTACTCGGGTCGGCGACGGAAAAGGCGATCCGGCCCGTTTGATAACCAAACTTCGCGCGCGGCCGATGAACTGTGCCTGAATGGGTCTGTCAGCTTGCGCGGGTGCGGCACCATGCCCAGATGGCAAGGTGAACAGGAGCCGCGCCATGACCACCGCCCCCATCCAGCTCTGGTACTGGCCCACGCCCAACGGCTGGAAGGTGTCGATCGCGCTGGAGGAGATGGGCCTGCCGTACGAGGTAAAGCCTGTGAACATCGGCACGGGCGAACAGTTCGAACCCGCCTTTCAGTCCATCAGCCCCAATGGCCGCATGCCCGCCATCGTCGATCCGGATGGGCCGGACGGCCTGCCGCTATCGATCTTCGAGTCAGGCGCGATCCTGCAATATCTGGCGACCAAGTCCGGCCAGTTCTACGCCAAGGATGCCCGAGGCCGGGCCGAGATCGACCAGTGGCTGTTCTGGCAGGTCGGCGGCCTTGGTCCCATGGCAGGGCAGACGCATCATTTCCGCCAGTATGCGCCCGCCATCATCAAGGATCAGCGCCAGATCGCCTATGGCGTGCGACGCTACACGGACGAGACCCACCGTCTCTACGGCGTGCTGGACCGCCGCCTGGCCGATCGCGATTTCGTCGCCGGGGCCTATTCCATCGCCGACATGGCTATCTGGCCCTGGATCCTGCCCGAGCATCAGGGTCAGAACATCGACGAGTTTCCGAACCTGAAGGCCTGGCTGGCGCGTGTCGGCGAACGACCGGCGGTGATCAAGGGCAGGGCGGTCGGCGATGAACTGCGTGCCAATCTGGCCGCCAGCGGCAAGGCGGCCGAGGAGGCCCGCAAGGTGCTGTTCGGACAGCGCGGTCGTTAAGCTCTCGCCAACGACTGTAAACGCCGGGTTTCCAATAGATTTCAGCTTGATGAAGGTCCTCGATCGTCTTCATTTCGGCTTTACGAAAAACATCTTCGCCACGGTTTGGCCGTTAACATTAACTTCAAACCACGGGTATCTTATCGGCGTCACAGGATGGGCCAGAAAGGCCGGTTCCAGGAGACACGGTGATGATCGCGCAAGAAACCGCGCCTGACGCAATCTACGAGCAGGGCCTGCCCCTGCCGACGGCCGACATGAGCGGGGACGACCTGTTCCGGCTGGGCATGATGTATTCGACGGGCCAGAACGGCTGCCCCATCGACCGCGTCTCGGCCCACATGATCTTCAACCTCGCTGCCATGAAGGGCTCGATCGAAGCGCGCGTCTATCGCCGCGAAATGTCTAACGAGATGGAGCGCGAGGAAATCTCGGAAGCTCAGAAGGCGGCTCGCCGCTGGATCGACGCGGGCGTGGTCAGCCTCGCAGCCTGAGTCGGTGGTCAGCCTCGCAGCCTGAGGCGGCAGCCTACAGACGAGCGTTAGCGCCCCAACCCGCGCTCAAGCAGCGAGACGCCGCGCGTCGAGCGATAGCGCCATAAAAATCAGGCGCTCAAGCAGCGAGCGACCGCGTCGCGAGCGTTAGCGCCTCTAAAACTGCTGATACTGCCCGCCCAGCGCATAGGTGAAGCCCACCGGCAGGGCGTTGCGGAACTGGGTCACGAAGTTGGCGACCTCGCCCAGCGTCGTGCGCGGCACGAACAGGATGTCACCCCGCCGCAGGGCGATGACCTCGCCCCGGCGAGGCCGCAGATCCGCCGCCCGCAGCATGCGGGTGCCACCGCGACCGCGCCGGATCAGCGCTACCTCCTGCTGACGCGCCGTGGGCAGGAAGTCCCCGGCCTGGATAATGGCCTGATAGGCGTCGAGGTCGCCGCTCATCTCGATCATGCCGGGTGTGCGGACCTCGCCCCCGACCCAGACGCGGATCGGTCCAGCTGTCTTCAGCGTCACCTCGACCATCGGCCGTCTCAGCTGGCTGGCAAAGGCACTGGATGCATCGGCCTCCAGTTCCGCAATGGTCCGATCCGCCGCCATCAACTGGCCGACCAGAGGCAGGGATACCCTTCCGTCGGGTCCGATCCGCTGGGTCCGGGTCAGTTCGGTGGCCGTCGGGGTCGCGATCTCGATCTCGTCCCCGGGATACAGGACGTATTCCTGCTCGGCGTCGCTCCATTCGGAAAAGCCGATTTCCGGAAAGCTGTTGCGGTCCAGGGTCTGGACGCGATTGCCGCCGGGCTCGGTGCCCGGGCCCATCAGGCGCGAGGCCATGCCGCCCGTGCTTGCGCAGCCACCGACCATTCCGGTGGTGAGGGCACCCATGCCGAACAGAAGCAGGCGGCGGTCTATGGGCATGGCAGAATCGGTCCTGAAGGCGATGTCGAAACACAGGTTAGCGGACATGGGTAACCATCAGTTAACGCCGGTGGCCCAAGGCTGATCATCACAGTCCGATTTGATGGAATCAGTGCGCGCCATGCGTTCGACGGCCTACACCACAGCCCGCCCGCGCTACGGCTTCATGGACGTCGTGGGCCTGCTGTTCCGCGAGCTGATGCTGATGATCGCGGTCTTCCTGCTGATCTTCGCCATCGGGGCCGCCGTCGTCCTGACGATGAAGAAGACCTATACCTCCACCGCCAGCATCTATGCCGGCGTGGGTCAGGAATATGCCTATCAGGCCCGGGTGGGCACGATCACCGAGCGGGGCCAGACGCTGGAGTCCGACGCCGTCGCCCAGTCCGAGGCCGCCATCCTGAACAGCCTGGGCGTCAAGCGTCGCGCTGTCGAGGTGCTCGGCCCCGCCGCCGTCCTGGGTCCCAGGGCCAAGGGCACACGCGCCGAACAGGTGACGGCAGCGGTCAAGGCCATCGACGGCGGTCTTGGCGTCGGCGTCACGCCGGGCAGCGCCATCATCTCCGTTTCTTACGAAAGCGGCGACCCGGAACGCGCGGCTACGGTGCTGAATGCCGTCATCGACCAGTATCTGGTCCAGCGCCGAACCCTGTTCCGCGACCGTGCGGCCCCGGCCATCGCCAGCCAGCGCGAGGCCTTCGAGGATGAACTGGGCGACGCCGACGCCGCCTATGAAAACTTCCTGCGCACCAACAACATCGGCGACTTCGCCACGGCCAAGGCGACCCTGGCCGCGACCTATCAGACGACCTATGCCGAGACCCTGTCGGTTCGCGCCCAGCTTAGCCAGGCGTCGCAGAGGCTGGCCACCCTGGAGCGCCAGCTGGCCCAGCAGCCGGCTGAGGTCGTCCTGCAGCAGGATCTGAACGTCCAGGCCCAGGACCAGATCCTGACCCTGCGCACCCAGCGCGAGAACCTGCTGGCGCGCTATAACGAAGACGCTCAGCCGGTCCGCGATCTGGACGAGCAGATCGCCCAGCTTCAGGCCTATGTCGCCACCGGCACCACGGTCGGCGCGCGCGAGGTCCGCACGGGCCCCAGCACCATCTTCACCGAGATCGAGACGACCCGCATCAACGCCGCCGCGGACCGCGACGCCCTGCGGGCCCGCCTGGGCATTCTGGAGGGTCAGCTGGCGCAACTGCGCGCCCGCCAGGCCGAACTGACCCAGCTGGAATCGACCAACGCCAATCTGGCCGGCAACCGCGAGGTCCTGACCGCCTCCATCCGCGACTTCCAGCAGCGCGAGAGCGCCGCCCGCGCCGACAGCGCCCTGGTCGCCGCCGGGGCCGACAACGTCAATGTCATCGCCCGGGCAGAAGCACCGACGCGGGGCACCAGTCTGAAACTGCCCCTGCTGGCCGCCGCCTTCCTGTTTGCGGGCTTGACGGCCCTGTGTGTGGGTCTGCTGCGGGTCTTCACCCGGCGGGGCTATCCCACGCCGGCGACCGTCGGGCGGACCATGGACCTGCCGGTCCTGGCCGTCGCGCCGATGAAGACCGCGCCGCGCGGCGCATGATAGGCTTGAAGCCAGTCGTGAGCGCGTAACGATTCGCATGGTCGATCTGACATCCGAAATGGCAGCCCTCTGGGCGGCGCTGGGACCCGCGCCGGGCCATCGCGGACGTGTGATCCAGATCGCGGCGGCCAACTCTGGCGAAGGCGTCTCCACTGTGGCCCGCGAATACGCCCGGCTGGCGGCGGTCCGGGCGCGCAAGCCCGTCTGGCTGATCGATGCCGACCTGGCCCAGCAGGGACAGCTGGACGCCGTGGCCCAGTCGCCGGACCGCTTCGGCAAGCTGGGCAACGCAGCGATCGCCACGCCGGACGGCTCCATCTTCTATGCTGTGACGCCTCGCATCATGGATCGTGGCGGACGACCCGTGCATCCCGCGCGTCTGCTGACCGCGCGACCCTGCCTGGGCGGTCGGCTGTGGGTGACGAAGTTCGCAGCGGAAGCTCTTAGGGCCGGTCAGAGGGCCGAGGCCATCGGCGATCCGCGCTACTGGGACGCCCTGCGCCGCCATGCCGATACGGTGGTGATCGACGCCCCCGCCGCAGACCGCAACGACCTGTCGATCACCCTGGCACCCATCGTCGATTCGACTGTCATCGTCGTGGCGGCGGGCAGCACCGCCCCGAACGAGCCCCTGATCCTGCGCGACGAAATCGAGGCCGCCGGTGGCAGGATTGCGGGCGTGGTGGTCAACCGCTCGACCTACGACCCGCCGGCCTTCCTGAAGAAGCTGGCAGGTTAGGCCTTCGCCTTCTCCAGCCGTGCCAGTTCGCGCGCACCATAGAAGTGCGGCTCGAAGCCCTTCATCCAGAACAGCTTTCCGACCCCACGCGCGGTCCGGTCATACATCCCGGCACGGCGTGGGCTTCGGACGATGGCCAGCGCGACAGAGCCCGCGCCCCACACCCCGGCCTGCGCCGCCCCGATCAGCATCCACCGCGCCACGCCTGCCCAATCCTTTGCCGCCGCCGCCGTCTGGCTGGGCCCCTGGCCATAGGCGAAGGCGCGGGCCAGGGCATAGCGCAGGGTGGCCCGGTGCGGCGGCGCAAACTCTTCGACCCAGGCTTCGGCCGCCCAACCGAACCGACCGCCACGCGCCGACAGCGCCGCGAACAGGGCATCATCCTCGCCGCCCGCCTGATCCGAGGACGTGTTGAACGGGGCCGGGCCGGGCAGGGCGGTCGCCCGCACCATCAGGGAGTTTCCGCACCCCCAGGGCTGATCGATCACCTGCGTCGTCGCCGGACCGTGACGCCCGAAGAACCTCTCCAGATAGGGCTGCAACCAGGGTTCCGCCGAGGGAGCCCGCCCTGTGATAGGGCCGAACACCACATCGGCACCCGTCTGCGTCTGTCCCTCCAGCAAGGCCGTCAGCCAGCCGGGCGAGGCGACCTCGTCGTCGTCCAGAAAGGCGATCAGCGCTGCCTGGGTCGCTGCCAGCCCGGCATTCCGCGCCGTGGCCACGCCTGGCACCGGTGCATGGACATAGGTCAGGGGCCAGGGTGTCTCGGCCTGCAGACTCTCGACCAGATCGCGTGCTGAGCCCGTCGGGTCGTTATCGACCACCACGACCTCGCCGACCCGGTCCCCGACAGACTGCTGAGCGAAGACCGACCGCAGGGCATCGCGCAGGCCGTCGGGCCGTCGCAGGGTCGGGATGATGACCGCGATATCACCCGTCATCAGATCGCATCCGCATAAAGCGCCGCGCGGTACAGGCGCAGTGAGAAGGCCCGCGCCCTGACCGGCAGCCAAGCCGCCTCGGCTCCGCGACGCATCATGCGTCGCCAGACCGGCAGACCGGGCACGCGCTTCAATAGCCGCGCCACCTTGTGGCTCGGGTAGGCCGCGACGATCTCCGGATGGCGCTGGGCCATGCGGGCGAAATTGGGGGCCGATTGCTCGTATTTGCCGGCCAGGGCCTGGACCGTATCAAGCCCCATGTGCGTCGCCGGATTATCGATGTGCAGCACCTCGAACCGCCGCGCCACCCGCATGGCCCACTCCACATCCTCCCAGCCCCAGCCCGTGAAGCCGGGATCGAACGCCTCGGCCTCGAACACATCGCATCGGACCAGCAGGTTGGAGGTGTAGACGTATTTCTCCGGCTGTTTCGCCCGCTCGGTATGGGCCACGCACTCGGATGCGGCCGCCAGTGCCCGATGCACCGCGAAATTCGCATCGGTCGGGGCCTGCAACAGGGAAAAGCCCCCGAAGGCCACAGCCGGGTCGCGCGAATGGATCAGGTCCGCCCAGGTCCGCAGGAAGCGATCGCTGTCCGGCCGCATGTCGCTGTCCAGAAACAGCAGCGTGCCCCCCCGCGCCGCTGAGGCCAGCCGGTTGCGCCCGATCGCTCGCCCTTCGTTGACGGTCAGGGTGATCAGGCAGACAGGAAGGGTCAGGCTCGCCAGTTGCTGTGTCAGCTGCGCGGTCAGAGCCGCATCGCCGGTGCCGTCGTCCAGCAGGATGATCTCGACCGAACCCGCCAGCGCAACCGCCTCGCGCTCCAGCATGGCCAGCAGTTCGCTCGGGTCGTCCCGCAGGAAGGGCGTCAGGACAGACAGCCGCGGCTCCGCAGCCTGCCACGTCGGGCTGAGGGTCAGGACCGCGCTCATGCCGTCGCGCGCCTGGCCCGCAGGCGTACCGCCAGTCTCAGCGCCACATCTCGTATGCCTGACGCATTCAGCGTCAGCGCCACCGCGGCATAGATCACGCCCCCGACCGCCGCATCCATCACCAGTTCCGCGAACCCACCGATGGCGGGCAGGGCCATCACCGCCAGCGCCATCACGCCTGTTGCGATCAAACAGCGCACCAGGGCGTCCCAGGGCACGGGCAGGGCCACGACCCGCCGCCCGATCAACCAGGTCGCCAGCAGGCCCACGGCAAAACTGGCCGCCGTCGACCAGGCCGCCCCGACCAGTCCGAAGCGCGGCACCATTATGAAGTTCAGCACGATGTTCAACACCGCCGGAATGGCCATGGCGCCCAGCAGCCGCTTGGTCTTGCGTCCCAGGGTGAAGGCCTGGCCGAAGTAATAGGCCGTCAGCCCGAACAGCAGGGCCGACAGGGCGATCCACGGTGTCACGCTGGTCGCCGCCACGCGCAGTTCTTCGCCGATCAGCACCTCCGACAGCGGCCGCGCCACCAGCGCCACCCCGGCGGCGGCGGGCAGGCCGATCAGGAAGAAGGTCGAGGCCTGCTCGCGCGCGGCAATCTTCAGCTGGCTCAGCCCCCCGCGCTCCAGCGCCATGACCATGGCCGGCTGACCCGCAGTGCCCAGCCACAGGAACATGACGTCCAGCGTCCGGTTCGCGATGGAATAGCTGGCGTGATAGGCTCCCACCGCCGCCTCATCCATATAGAAGGCCAGCAGGAACCGGTCGGTCGAGGCCAGCACCACCGTCAGCGCCAGCGACGCCGCGATGGGATAGCCGTACAGGGCGTAGTCCCGCACCCGCGCCCGCTCCAGTCGCCCTCCGGCCCCGTGTTTCAGCTCGCCCGGCAGGATGAAAGGCAGGGCGATCAGCGGGGCCAACCCCAACCCCAGCAAGGGGGCCGCGCCGCCTGCGCCCGCCAGCGCAAAGCCGATGCCGATACTCAAGCCCCCGATGGCCACGGCCATGTCCAGTCGCGCCGCCTTCGACACCTCGCCCGCCGCGCGGTACCGCTCCTGCGCCAGCTTGACGAAGGCCCGGATCGGGCACCCCGCCAGCCCCGCCGCCAGGGCGATCTTCAGCAGCGGATCGGCCGGCCACAGCCACAGCACCAGCGCCACCACCGGCACGAAACCCAGCGTCAGCAGCCCGGCGGCGCGGTACAGGCTGGCGAAATGGCCGATCAGGTCGGCCCCCGGTTTCGACGAGGCCCAGAACCGGGCCATCGACGCCTCCATCCAGCTGAACACCGCCACATGGGCCAGGGTCAGGACGGAAAACGCCAGAGCGTACCGCCCGAAATCCTCCGGGCTCAGCAGGCGCGTGAAGACGATTATCGCCAGAAAGCCGACCACCCCCTGCACGATATTGGCGGGCAGATAGCCCCAGACCCCGCGCCAGAACATGGCTCAGCGCACCGCGCTGCGGTCGCCCAGCAGGACGGGCACCGTGATCGCCATGACCCACAGGTCCAGCCACAGCGACTGGCGCTCGACATAGTCGATGTCCAGTTGCACCCGGCGGCGCACGTCCTGGGCGGTGTGCAGCGGGCCGCGCGAGCCGTTGACAGCGGCCCAGCCCGTCATGCCCGGCTTGATGCGGTGGCGATGTGCGTAGTCCGCGACCAGTCGCGCGCTCTCGACATGGCCGGTCTTCATGCCGATGGCGTGGGGGCGTGGACCGACCAGAGACATCTCGCCGGTCAGCACGTTCAGCAGTTGCGGCAGCTCATCCAGGCTGGTCTTGCGGATGAAGCGGCCGATGCGCGTCACCCGGTCGTCGTCCTGGGTCACCTGACGGCTGGCGGTGGCGTCGGCGGTCTCCTGGCGCATGGAGCGGAACTTCCACACCACGATCTCCTCGTGATTGAACCCGTGGCGTCGCTGGCGGAAAAAGATCGGCCCCGCGCTGTCCAGCCGGATCGCCAGCGCGACCACCGCGATCACGGGGGCCAGCAGGATCAGCGCAAGAAGGCCGATGAAAAGGTCCTGCATCCGCTTGTTGAAGGCCCGCCTGTCCGGATCGACCGGCCCCTGGATGTCCGCCAGAGGTGCCGCCGCCAGCCGGTCGAGTGCGGAATTGGTTTCCTCCACCCCCGTCGGCTCGACCAGCAGGGTCACCTCATTGGGCAGCAGGCTCAGCCGGTTGTTCAGCTCGCGCACCCGCGCCTCGGCCTTGGGATCGATGGCCAGCACGATCCGGTCGACATAGGGCGTCATCTTGTGGCTCAGCAGGTCATCCGCCGTCCCAAGCACCGGCACCCCTTCGATCGCGGTCGGCGAGCGTGCCAGCCGGTCGTCGAAGATGCCCAGCACATTCAGATCGCGCCGCTTCAGCGCCTCGCGGATCAGGCTCTCGGCCCGCCGCGTCGCCCCGACCAGCACGATATTGGGCGTCAGAGCTCCGGACGCCCGCCACTTCCGCACCAGCCCGCCCCAGCCCATGTGCAGCCCGGTCAGCACGATCAGCGTCAGCGCGATCCAGCTCAGCACCCCGACCCACTGCCCCTGCGGCGCGCCCGTGAAGGCCAGACTGCCCAAGGCCGCGATCCCGCCTATGCCCACGATGGCGATCACCGACGTCAGGTGCGACGAGGCCGACTGTCGCCGCGAAAATCGATATCGCCCCAGCGAGCGCATCAGGGCCAGAACCACCACCGCCCCGATCACATACGGCGCGACATGGGCCAGGGGGCTCTGGAATACGCTGTCGGGCGTGCTCAGCGCCGCACAGCCCAGACTGATCGCCACCACGGCCAGAACATCAAAGGCGCGGAAATAATGGGCCGCCAGACGCGAGGCATGTCTCTGACGCGCATTCAGCCAGACATCGGGGCGAAACGGCCCACGCCGCGCGGCGCTGTCGTCAACGCGTGACGCCTTCCTGCGGCCCTTGGCCAAGGCCTGCAGGCCCACGACCGCCTCCGCCACGGTCTCGCCCGCGACGGCATCCCCGCGAACGGGGTCGGGCATCAGGCGGGCGGCATCAGGCATGAAGCGGGCTTTGAGCGGGCTGCGTCGGAACAGCACCCATCCTGCCCCACGCGCTCTCACTGTCGCGTTAACAGCCTGATTTTTCATGGAGTGGCGGAGACGCAGGGATTCGAACCCTGGGTACCCCTTACAGGGTACGACGATTTAGCAAACCGTTGCTTTAAGCCACTCAGCCACGTCTCCGTTAAGCGGGTGATTAGCCGAGGGCGATGGCTTGCGCAACGGGGTCCGCAGCGATCTCGCCAACTTGACGCCGCGTGACCTTGGCACGCTTGCATTCCCGGTCTAGGTCCATGTCCTCAACCGGTCTTCGCGACCGATCAGCAGAGGAAACGCACATGCCCGATCTGGCTCAAGTCACCGAACACATCCGCGGCGCCGTGGGCGACAACTCCGGTCTGGGCAAGACCGTGAAGCTGGACCTGGGCGACACCGGCAAGATCTACATCGACGGCGCCTCGGTCCCGAACACCGTGACCAACGAGGACAAGCCCGCCGACGCCACCGTCTCGATGGCGTGGGACGACTTCATGGCCCTTTCCGAGGGCAAACTCGATCCCATGATGGCCTTCATGCAGGGCAAGCTGAAGATCGCCGGCGACATGATGATCGCCCAGAAACTGGCCCCGCTGCTGAAGCGCTGAGCTTGAGCTAGACCCTGTCTTTCAGCGGCGCGGTGCCTTTGGGTGCCGCGCCGTTTGTTTATTGAAGAGGACCCTCCCCATGGATTTCCGTCACAGCGACAAGGCTCTGCACTGGCAGGAGCGCGTGGAGCGCTTTCAGGCCGATCACGTCATCCCGCGTGCCGAGGAATACTGGGCCCAGGTCCATGCCGACCACACCGTCCAGCCTCCCGCCATGGAGGAAATGAAGGCGAGGGCCAAAGAGGCCGGTCTGTGGAACATGTTCCTGCCGGGCGAACATGGTGCGGGTCTGACCAATCTGGAATACGCCCCCCTGGCCGAGATCATGGGCCGTCACCTGTGGTCGGCCGAAGTCTATAACTGCGCCGCCCCCGACACCGGCAATATGGAAGTGCTCCATATGTACGGCAACGAGGACCAGCAGGCCCGCTGGCTCAAGCCGCTGATGGCGGGCGACATCCGCTCCGCCTTCCTGATGACGGAGCCTGAGGTGGCGTCGTCGGACGCAACCAATATCCAGACCTCCATCGTGCGCGACGGCGACGACTATGTGATCAACGGCCGCAAATGGTGGTCGACCAACATGGGCCACCCCAACGTCGCCATCGCCATCGTCATGGGCAAGACCGACACCGGCGCCGCCACCCACCAGCAGCAGTCCCAGATCCTGGTCCCCACCGACACCCCCGGCTTCCGGGTCGAGCGTATGCTGACGGTCTTCGGCTATGACGAACGCCCCATTGGCCATGCAGAGGTCGTGCTGGACAATGTCCGCGTCCCCGCCACCAATCTGATCGCGGGCGAGGGCAGGGGCTTCGAGATTGCCCAGGGGCGCCTCGGGCCGGGCCGTATCCACCACTGCATGCGCACCATCGGCGCCGCCGAACGCGCCCTGGACCTGATGGTCAACCGCCTGCTGACCCGCACGGCCTTCAAGAAGAAGATCGCCGAACACTCCGTCTGGGAACAGCGCGTCGCCGACGCCCGCATCAACATCGAAATGTGCCGCCTGTCGGTGCTCAAGGCCGCCTGGATGATCGATCAGGCCGGAGCCAAGAACGCCAAGTCCGAGATCGCCCAGATCAAGGTCGCCGCCCCGAAAATGGCGCTTCAGATCATCGACGACGCCATCCAGGCCTTCGGCGGTGCCGGCGTCAGCGGCGACTTCCCCCTGGCCGAACTCTACGCCGGCGTCCGCACCCTCCGCCTCGCCGACGGCCCGGACGAGGTCCACAACCGCACGATCGCGCGACTGGAGTATGCAAAGCACGGGGGGCGTGGGGGGTAGCACCCTCCGCTTCGCTCGAGGCCAGACCTTTAGTCCCGGGCCCCGCAGGCAGGGCACCACAGCCAAATCGCTTGCGGGTCCGGGATGACAGTTTGGAACCTGATCCGTAGTCGACACCGCTGAGAGATTGTGTCCCGGCTTTCTGCACCAAGCGCCGAAAGCGTGCGCAGCTTACGTCAGCTCGGGGTGGAAAGCGGACTTGAATCGCGCCTACGCTGACTGAGGAGTATCGGTATGACGTTCAAGGTGCGACCGGAGCAAGACGAAGCAGACCGCGTATTCATTCGGGGGCTAAACGCGCGATTGCGCGGAGTGATCAATGCCCCGACCCATTCCAGGACAGAGGTCGAGACGTTTCAGGAGCGCTTCACCGCTTCGGCTTGGGCAGACTTAGAAGTGGATGGCACCACATTCGTTGCGGTCAGCGAGCAGGGTCAACGGCTCGGCTATGTGAATGTCCGCGAAAGCGCCGATGAAATTGCGGATGAGCGGTGCGGCTATATCGCGCTCCTAGCGGTCGCCAAGGAAGCCGAGAGCGAAGGAGTGGGTCAATCCCTTCTGCGCGCCGCCGAGGAATGGTCGAAGGACAAGGGGTTTAAGCGTATCGCTTTGGATGTTTTCGCAAGCAATTCTCGAGGACAGCGATTCTACGAGACCGCTGGGTTCAAGCCGGAAACCCTTCGCGTGGTCAAGCGCCTCTAGCCACACGGCTTGAATGTCGCTTTAGGGCCGAAAGCGGATTGTCGCCTAAGGGGGGAAGCGGACGCTGGCCTTCTCCTTTTCCATAGGGACGAGCAAGTATTAGGTCGCAATAAATATTGCCGTCACGATCAGAAGCCCCACAAAGAAACTCATGACGAATCGGGGAACAAATGTTGAAACAAAACCTCTGATAAAGCCTGCTCTGTATTCAGCATTACGCCAGTTTAATCGTATATCTTGAAAATCTTCGATGAAGCCTGGCCTTTTCATCCGTCATTCTCCACAAGCGAGAGACCGGAAGGGGCCGACGTGGCATTCACGGTGCGACTTCGATTGGTGCCACGGGCACGAAATGCCCGCAATGCGTCGATTGCGGACCTTGGCGTCTTTGCCGAAAGCAGACATCCAAGGCACTTGCTCCCCACTGAAATTCCGGACGTCTGCTATGGGTGGAAAGCGGTCACAGGAGTTTTGCTGCAAACCGGATGCGCAGTTTCATTTAAGGATACGGCGCACGCGGTGTGTTCGGAAAGCTGAGACCAAGTAGGTCACCGACGCATAGGCCATTCCCAAGACGGTTGGGATGCCAACCAGAAAGCAAACAACTGCCCTCAGGCGATTGGTAGGTTGAAAAACGAGGACCCAAAGCAGGAGTGCGGCCAGTGGTGTAAACCACGGAAACATCACGTCCTGGCTTTGGAGATACCAAAGCTCTGGTTTTGATAAGCGACCTTTTTGGCGAAGGTAGCTATGGTATTTGGCAATCCAGACCAATGCTGCTGCCTCCTGATCCGCCTTGTTAGGCGTTCAAAGCTGCTGTCCGCAATGTGTCGAGTGCCGACATGCGCGAACCCGACGTCAGGTGAGTCTAGCAGCGGACGTGCCGAATGTCCGCGAAGGTGCAAAGCGGGCACCCCATTTACAACGCCGCCGGTGCTTGGCGGCAGGCGTAAGCGACGCCGTAGGGCTTTCCGAAACAGGATATGAGCCCGTCCAGAACATCCAGGTTTGGTGGCCAGGGCATCGACGGTTCGTCCGGCCTCATCAGGATTGCCTCGCGGGGTAGCCGGGACAGCCGATCCCTTGCTGTCTGCAACCGTTCCATATCGCTCTCCAGGAACGCGATACTTCCCTCGCGGTAGAGCTTTTGCCACTCAGGCTCGTCCAGATATTCCGCCGCCTTCATGAGCTCGAGGGCTCGCGCTGAGTCTCCTTGCAAGGCGAGCACTTGAGCTTCGTGCCACATCAAGAGACTGACGTTCGCCGCGCCGAGGATGGGGCCGTGCCGGGACCGATATTCCGACAGGACGTCGTCCGCGTAGTTGGAGCAAGACAGGCTGCCATCCAAAGAGCGCCAGCCATCAGGTCCTTGATCAAAGGCGGCAAACGACATGTCCAGCATTGCGTCAGCATCTGCCTCGCAGCTTTGTTCCGCAGGTCTGGCGCAGCCTGCGAGCCCGAGAAACAAACAGATCGCGAAAACCGTGCGGAACATGCGTCCCCCTCAATGCGCTGCCTCAGGGCACCGCCGGCATGCCGGTAGAAAAGCACGCTTCAGGACCAACCTCTGACATGGTTGTTCAACCCTGTCCCCGCCGTGGAGGGCAGTCAGGATCGCGAACAGTCTCGTCGACAACGCGATAACCGCCGACGTCGTCTCGGACGATGTGAAGCGCCGTTTGAGCAGAATAACTGCCGCCGTTGCGCGCTTGATCGTTAAAACAGGCGATCACACCGTCGGATGTCGTCCGCAGTATCTCGAGGCTGACAATCCACCCGTCCTCGGGCCGCTCCAGAGAGGCCTGCCCTCCTGCGATGCTCAGACCGGAGAATGCCCAGTCGACGGGACGTCGCAGGCCAACTTCTCGGCTCGGGCCAGTGGAGTTCCTGAAGGATGTCAGGTCCAGGCCATGGAGAACTTCGGCAGCGGACGGAGCGGATTGCAGCGAGACGACGAACGTCATTAAGGCGAGAAACGACAACATGCTGACTCCACACCCGCATCGACGGCGGTTTTCGATCATGCGCCATCTGCCGACGCGCGCAAGGTCTGCACTGTGCCAGCGTGTCTGCCCGGCGGGGCTGCAGAATGTCTCCGGAGACGCTCTTTTGCGGACAGTGCCTTCCCGCCCCTGATCCTCGCGCTCCTTCCGATCCGTGGGTGGAGACTATCGCCCCGCTACGGCGGCGAACTTCCTTCATCCGGCTCCTTGCGCCCACCTCTCATCGTCCCCTTGTGAGGGTTGGCGAGATCGGCAGCGATCCACGCCGCGCAAGGGTCTTTCACATCGTCATCCTCTTCGGAACCGGGGCCCGCATGCGCCCTGGACCCGATCTCAAGCGGGGCGCAAAGGTCGCGTCTCCCGGACGGAAATGTCTCTACCCTTTTTCTGGAGACACCGGCCCTTCCGGACCCGCCTCTCGTCAGACGGGGAATGCGCGCCACCCCCTTTGCGGAACCCCCGGCGCGGTCCATATCTGCGCTCATGCGCGGTGAACGGTCGGGGCGGAAATCGGATTCTCTGGCCAAGGCGGCGCAGGCGGGACTGGCCGCGCCCGTCGCCGAGAGCCCACCGACCTGGCAGGCGCTGGGCGACCTGATCAAACTGGTCGGCCGGTCCAATGCCCCCCACCTGCGCCTGCGCCTGATCGGGGCCATCGCCATGACCCTGGCGGGCAAGGCCTTGGGCGTCCTGGCCCCGCTGGTTCTGGGCGCGGCGGTCAACCACCTGGCCTCGGATCAGCCGACCGAGGTCGCCATCGGCCTGGGCTTTGCCGGTTTCGCCGTCGGCTGGGCCATCGTACGGCTGCTGTCGGCGATTGCCCCCAATGCGTCGGACGTGGTCTTCGCCCCGGTCCGTTCCGCCGCCCAACGCACGGCGGCGACCGAAACCTTTGCCCACGCCCTGAACCTGTCGCTGGACTTTCACCAGACCAAGCGGTCCGGCTCCCTGTCGCGGACCATGGATCGCGGGGCGCGGTCGGTTGATTTTCTGCTGCGCATCCTGGCCTTTAACCTGGTCCCGACGGGCGTCGAGCTGGTGCTGGCCGCAGGCGTCCTCGCCGGGGCCTACGACTGGCGCTTCGGCGCGGTCGCCGTGGTCGTGGTGGCCGTCTATGCCGCCTCCACCTTCGCCCTGTCCAACTGGCGGCTGGAACACCGCCGGGAAATGAACGCCGCCGACACAGAGGCCGCAGGCGTCTCCGTCGACGCCCTGCTGAACTATGAGACCGTCAAGTCCTTCGGGGCCGAGGCCCGCGCCGCCCGCACCTATGACGCGGCGCTCGGCGACTACACCCGGGCTTCGCTGAAGGCCAACAGCTCGCTGGCCCTGCTCAATGTCATGCAGGCCGTGATCATGAACGTCGGCCTGGGCGTGATGGCCGTCATGGCCGGGTTCGAGGCCGCCGCCGGGCGGATGGGGCCGGGCGACGTCACCGCCGCCGTCCTGATTCTGATCAGCCTCTATGCCCCCCTGAACATCCTCGGTTTCGCCTATCGCGAAATCCGCCAGTCCTTCATCGATATGGAGGAGATGCTCAAGGTCACGCGCCAGACGCCCCAGGTCGCCGATGCCCCCGACGCCATCGCCCTGGCCAAGCCGGACGAGGGCTGCGCCTCCGAACTGCGCTTCGAGGCGGTCGGCTTCCGTCACGACGCCCGGGCCAGCGGGCTGGAGGATGTCAGCTTCGTCGCCGCGCCCGGCACCACCACCGCCCTGGTCGGTCCCTCCGGCTCCGGCAAGTCCACCATTGTCAAACTGGCCCTGCGATTGCTGGACCCGCAGGAGGGCAGGGTGCTGATCGACGGGCGCGATGTGCGGGCCGTGACGCAGGAGAGCCTTCGTGCTGCCGTCGCCCTGGTGCCGCAGGATGTGGCCCTGTTCAACGACACGATCCGCGCCAACATCGGCTTTGCCCGCCCCGACGCGGACGAGGCCGCCATCTGGGCCGCCGCCGACGCCGCCGAGCTGGACGACTTCATCCGCGGCCTGCCCGAGGGCATGGACACGCGCGTCGGCGAACGGGGCCTGAAATTGTCGGGCGGCGAGCGTCAGCGCGTCGGCATCGCCCGCGCCCTGCTGGCCGACCCCTGCATCCTGATCCTGGACGAGGCCACCAGCGCCCTGGACAGCCGCACCGAAGCCGCCATCCAGAAGACCCTGCGCAAGGCTCGCAGCGGCCGTACCACGCTGGTTGTGGCCCACCGCCTGTCCACCATCGCTGACGCCGAACAGATCCTGGTGCTGAAAGCCGGACGCGTCATCGAGCGCGGGGCCCACCACGAACTGGTCGCCCGTCAGGGTGGAGAATACGCGGCGCTCTGGCGCAAGCAGACACGCGGTGCCCGCACCGGCCAGATGGCGGACTAGGCCTTGGGCGCAACCTTGCGCAGCAGGATCTGGCGCAGGCTTTCCAGCACCTGATTGCGGGCATCGATCTCTTCGACCGGCAGGGTCTGCAGTAGCCGTAGCGACCGCGCGTGAACGGTCACGATGCGCCAGTCGAAAGGCTGGCCCGGCTGGGCCGCGTCGATCACGTCGCACAGCCCCGCTGCGCCCTTGCACAGGTCGTCCAGCTCGAACGGGCTGGCCGCATCGATGACGGCGTTGGCGGCGTGGTAGACCTCCTCCAGCCGCCTCGCCAGTTCCATCGGACTTTCCGGGGCCGCGATCGATTCCAGAGCCGCGATCTGCGCATCGACCACGGCCGACGCCTCGGCCCGCTTGGCCTCGATATTGGCCCGCGCCTGTGTCAGGGCCACGCCGATGCTGACCCCGCCGGGCTTGTCGATCATCTGGGACAGGTTTGACTTGCGGCGGGCGTGGGTAATGACCGTCATCTTGCGCCTCCTGAGGCTGCGCGTTGTTCGGCATCGAACTGAGCCTTGCGGATCATCCCCGCGCGGCGCTCCTGACCAGGCGGATCACCTTGCCGAAAGCGGCGATCCGGTCCGAAATAGTCTCCGACCTCAAGGAACGGCCGACTGTCTCGCGCCACCCAGACCAGCCTCTCCAGCAGGGTCGAGGCGCTGAACGGCTTGGTGATCACGAAACTGGCCCCGCAATCGCGCGCCTCCTTGACCTTGGAGCGTCGGACGTGGGCCGCGGTCATGATGACGGGGACAAAGGCATTTGGATCCAGCCCCGACCGCCTCAACCAGCGCACCAGGGCGTAGCCGTCCATCTCCGGCATTTCACAGTCGATGATCAATAGATCGACGTTGTGATCTTTCAGAATTTCCATCGCCTCGGCCCCGCTGTTGCAGGCATAGCGGGTCTTGATCCCGAAGCCGAGCAGAGCCTGGCTGGTCAGATCCAGCGCAAAAGGGGAGTCATCGACAACCATGGTGACCGCGCCGGTCAGATTGATGACGGAGCTCTCGCGCAGCGATTCGCCGACACCGCCCGACGGGCGCGAGGTTTTGGCAGGGGCGGCTGGAACCATGGCCATAATGTGCCACGCGCTAGGTAGCGGGACGGTTAACGCCGGGGTCAGATCTTGCGCTGTGGCTCAGCCCAGACGGCCTATGGCGTAGTAGCGGTCGGCACGCGCTTTCCGGATTTGTTCTGGCGTCAGGGTCGAGAGGGCAGCCAACTCCTCGGCTAGGACGTCGCCGACCGTGGCGATGGTCGCGTCTGCATCGGCATGTGCCCCGCCAAGCGGTTCCTCGATGATCCGGTCGATGATCTTCAGTTCCAGCAAATCCGGTGCCGTGATCTTCATGGCCATGGCCGCATCCCTCGCCCGGGCCCCGTCGCGCCACAGGATGCCGGCGGCACCCTCGGGCGAGATAACCGAATAGATGGAGTGCTCCAGCATCAGCACACGCCCGGCTGCAGCAATTGCGATGGCCCCGCCCGATCCGCCTTCGCCCGTGATCGTAGCGATGGAGGGCACGCCCAATGTCAGACACCGCTCGGTCGAGCGGGCAATGGCCTCGGCCTGACCGCGCTCCTCGGCGCCCAGACCCGGATATGCTCCGGCCGTATCGACGAAGGTCAGGACTGGCAGGCCGTACTGCTCGGCCAGATCCATCAGCCGTACGGCCTTTCGATAGCCCTCGGGCCGGGCCATCCCGAAGTTGTGGGTCACGCGCGACTGGGTGTCGTTGCCCTTCTCATGGCCCATGACCACGACTGGCGCGCCTCTGAAGCGAGCCAGTCCGCCGATGATCGCCTGGTCGTCGCCGAACTGGCGGTCGCCCTTCAGCTCCTCAAAGTCGGTGAACAGGCCGTCGATATAGTGGCTGAGGTGAGGACGCTGCGGATGGCGCGCCACTTGGGTCTTCATCCACGGATCCAGACCGGCATAGGTCTTCTTGCGCAACTGCTCAGCCTTCTTGCGCAGGCCGTCGATCTCGGTCTCGAACGAACCGGAGGTCGAGGCGAGCAGCGACAGCTCCTCGATCTTGTCTTCCAGATCGGCGATTGGCTTTTCGAACTCGAGATAATGCGTGGCCATGAAGGCGTCCGGTCAAAGGCGCACACTGGCGCGTCGGAGAAGGCGGCGGAACCTAGTGGGCGGAACGCCGTGGGGCAAGAGAGGGTTCAGCCGTCCCGCGCCAACGGATGATGCTGCGTTACCACCTGCGTCAGCCGATCCGTGGCCACATGGGTATAAATCTGCGTCGTACCGATGTCGGCATGGCCCAGCAGGGTCTGGACGACGCGTAGGTCGGCCCCGCCCTCCAAAAGATGGGTGGCGAAGGCGTGACGCAGGACATGCGGGCTGACGCGTGCCGGGTCGATGTTTGCCTCGATGGCCGCCTGATCCAGCAGTTGGGCAAATCGGCGCGGGGTCAGGTGGCCTTTGGCGGCAGATGACGGGAACAGCCAGGGACTATCGGGGACCTTGGGCGCTCGCGCCGCGTCTCGTGCCACCAGCCAGGCCTTCACCGCCTCCCGCGCCGAGCCGTTCAGCGGGGCCAGCCGCTCCTTGCCACCCTTGCCGCGCACGATCAGCCAGGCCGGGTCGCGCCGCACCGCCTCAACCTTCAGTGCCAGCAGTTCCGACACGCGTAGGCCCGACGCATAGGCGAGCTCCAGCAGGGCTATCAACCTCAGGCCTGCATGCCCGTCCCGCACGGCCACCACGCCCAGCAGTCGCTCGATCTCCTCACGTGAGAGCACCTTGGGCAGCGACCGCCCCTGTTTCGGCGCATCCAGCCGCCGCGAGGGATCGTCCGTTCGCCAACCCTCGCCAAGCGCAAAGCGATAGAACTGCCGCACCGCAGAGCGCCGCCGTGCCTGGGTCGCCGCCGAAAGCCCCCGGCTGGCCAGGGAGGCATACCAGGCCTCGACTTCGGCTTCGTCTGCCTTCATCAGGCCCGACGGTGTACCCGCATCTGCATCAGCCAGATCGCGGCCGTAGGCGGACAGTGTATGGGGTGAAGCGTCGCGCTCGACCGCCATCATCTCCAGAAAGGCCTCGATCTGGGCATCGCTCATTACGCAACACGCTTTCGCAAGGCCGCGCTTGGTGTAGAGGATGGTGGGGTCATGCCGTGCCTAAACCCGTCCCCGCCGCGCTGCACTGTCCGTTCGTTCCCTGAGGGACGTCCGTGATCGAGCCTGTAGTTCCGTCCGAACCGATTCCCACGCATGAGCGTAGCATAGCCCTGGTGGGGCTGATGGGCGTGGGGAAATCGACGGTTGGTCGCCGACTGGCTCGGCGGCTGGGCCTGCCGTTTGCCGATGGGGACGCAGAAATAGAGAGCGCTGCGGGGATGACGGTCTCCGATATCTTCAGCCAGCTGGGGGAGGGCGAGTTTCGCGCAGGCGAGGCCCGGGTCATGAGGCGGTTACTGGACGGTCCTCGTATGGTGCTGGCCACTGGCGGCGGTGCCATTCTGAATGTGGACACTCAGGCGTCCCTCAGTGCGCGAGCGGTGACCGTGTGGATGCGTGCCGATCTTCACACCATCGCCCAGCGCGTTCAGCGGCGCGATACGCGACCCCTGTTGCGCGGACGGGATCCGCTAGAGGCCCTCAAGGGCCTGGCCGAGGCCCGTTACCCCCTTTACGCCACCGCCGATCTGACCGTGGATGTCAGCGACGGGGCTCATGCCCAAGCGGTGGAGGCGATTGTCAGGGCCTTGCAGGCGCATTGGGCGAGGACATCCGCATGATCACAACCATTTCCGTCTCCGGAACAGGTTTTCAGCCTTATGACGTAGTCGTGGGGCGTGGTGTGCTGTCCGAATTGGGGCCGCGTCTGGCTCCCTTAGCTAAGGGGCGCACGGTCGTCATCACTGACGAAATCGTTGCCGCCTTGCACGGTCCGGCCGCCATGGCCAGTCTTGAGGGGGCAGGGATCAAGGCCTGGCTTCTGACGGTCCCGCCGGGCGAAGGCTCCAAGTCCTTCGCCGAACTGGAGCGGGTGCTGGACCGTATGATCGCGTTTGGACTGGACCGTCGCGATCTGGTGGTCGCTCTTGGCGGCGGTGTGGTCGGAGACCTCGCAGGCTTGGCGGCCGCCCTGTTTATGCGCGGGATTGACTTCGTTCAGGTGCCGACGACCCTTCTGGCTCAGGTGGATTCCTCCGTCGGAGGCAAGACGGCGATCGATACGCCGCGCGGCAAAAATCTGATCGGGGCGTTTCATCAGCCACGACTGGTCCTGGCGGATATCGATGTGCTGGCTACATTGCCGGAGCGGCAGTTGCGCTCTGGTTGGGCCGAGGTGTTGAAACACGGCCTGATCTGCGACGCCGTCTTCTTCGACTGGCTGGCAGGGGAGGGGGCACAGGGTGTGTCCGGCGACCCTGACGCTCTGCATCGTGCCGTGGTCCGCTCCGTCGAGATCAAGAGCGCCATCGTCGGAGAGGACGAGAAGGAGGCGGGCCGCCGCGCCCTGCTGAACCTTGGCCACACCTTTGGCCACGCCATCGAGGCAGAACTGGGTTTTGACGAACACGCCCTAGCGCATGGGGAGGCGGTCGCTCTGGGCTGTGCTATGGCCTTCCGCTATTCGGCGGCGAGGGGGCTGTGCGAACTGCAGGACGCGACGCGCGTAGACGCGGTCATCGCCGCGGCCGGACTGCCTACACGCCTGTCGCAAGCGGGATCGTTCTCGGCTCAGGCCCTATTGAACCGCATGCACGGCGACAAGAAGGCCGAGGGAGGGGCCCTGACCTTGATCCTGGCGCGCGCCGTAGGCGACACATTCGCCGACAAGGCCGTGGATGCATCCGCGCTGCTAACCTGCCTGAGAACAGAAGGCGCAGTTTAGGCATGGGCCATCAAGCCTGGCACCATCACCCCCACAGGTCCGGGTCGGTGGTGGGGTTGTGGAAGATACGGGCTTCCAGATCGTTGAGGGGCAGGTTGTGGTCTGATCTGGTCAGGCCGGAGAGCAGTTCCAGCATGGACGATCCCTGTCC